>QFCH01000109.1_pt1:0-1167500 | contig 1246284 bp, 1171 predicted proteins | sample 5346071 | NCBI WGS metagenome assembly QFCH01 (sample SAMN09062255, study PRJNA434731) | Human gut metagenome, whole genome shotgun sequencing project. | isolation source: stool timepoint B chromium assembly | host: Homo sapiens | collected 2015
TTATAACATAAAAGAAATTGTACAGCAATTTCTAACAGATAAACGTTAAAACGTTCTTGTCAATAACCAAAATTTTAATTTTGTTGTTATTGCCAGGTTGTTATAACATAAAAGAAATTGTACAGCAATTTCTAACAGATAAACGTTAAAACGTTCTTGTCAATAACCAAAATTTTAATTTTGTTGTTATTGCCAGGTTGTTATAACATAAAAGAAATTGTACAGTAATTTCTAACAGATAAACGTTAAAACGTTCTTGTCAACAGCCTAAACTTTAGTTTTGTTGCTGTTGCTAGGTTGTTATAGCATAGAAAAAATTGCTGTGCAATTTTTACCATATGAACGCTGGAACGTTTTTCTCAATAAGCAAAGTTCTGAATATAGAAAAATGTTCCTTTCAATACTTATTTTTTTGCTGTTTTGCGGTTGTTTGCTGCAAAATTGTTGTGACAGATACAAATATTTTATTATTCTCAGAAAATTTTAAAATAAAGCTTGCTTTTTTATCAAACATAGTGTATACTATCAAAAGTGTTCAGCAAAGAGCACTTACAATTACATATGGAGAGGTATTCTAATGGTAAGGAGCCACATTGGAAATGTGGTGTGCCGCAAGGCATTGTGCGTTCGAGTCGCATCCTCTCCGCCAGAGTTAAGTCCGAATACAGTTTGTATTCGGACTTTTTGTATTTTTTAGAAAATTATGTTGAACTGCAAATTTATTTATGATAGCAATAGGAACAAGTATAACATGCTCCTATCTTAATTATATTCAGATTATTTGATGGTATCGCTTTACATTACCCAATTGTCATTTTGTCATTTCCGATTTTTTGTGAATTGAAGTTTATTATAAAAATGCTGTATCAAATTTCACGCTTTTTTGCAACTGTTCCTTATTCTTGTTTCGTTTCCTATTTTATGATATAATTAATAAAACAACAGAAAAGAGAAATGGAACAGAATAGGAAGTGATTGTGTGTCTGCGGATTTGCATTGTCACACAAAAATGTCAGATGGTTCCGTTACGATAGAAGAACTGGTGATTCTCGCAAAAAATAAGGGAATCACCACAATTTCTGTAACGGATCATGATACGTTTGCGGGCTCAACACGAGCAAAAGTATTTGCGAAAAGACACGGTGTAACGGTAATACCGGGAATAGAATTTTCTGCCTTTGATTATGACCGTAATCAAAAAGTGCATGTCCTATGCTATCACTGCAGTTATCCTGATCGCTTGGAAGGTCTTTGCAAAAGAATTGGTGACAGCAGAAAGAAAGCTGCAAGTATTATGGTACAGAAAGTAATGCATTTGTATCCTGTAGGAGCAGATATTTTATTGCGTCATTCCCATGGAAGCACGAATGTTTTTAAACAGCATATTATGCATGGATTAATGGATGCAGGTTACACAAATGAATTGTACGGTTCAGTTTATAATAAATTATTTACGCCTCGAATTGGTTTGGCCAATGCAAAAATAGAATATCCGGATGTTCATCATGTGCTAAGCGAAGTCAAACAGGCAGGGGGGATTGCTGTAATAGCACATCCTGGTCAACTAAAAGATATTTCTCTGTTGGAGCAGCTAGCGGACAGAAAAGAAATAGACGGTATAGAAGTGTGGCATCCAAGCAATGAAGAATCTTTGGTAGCACAATTAATGACATTAGCTGAAACACATCATTTGCTTATGACGGGTGGCACAGATTTTCACGGAATGTATTCGAAAGTACCTAGAACAATTGGATCTTATATCACACCTCAAGATCAAGTACGTGCATTGGAAAAGTGGAAGCAAAAGCGTAAAAGTTAGTGTTATGGAGGAAATATATGGAGTATCGTTATAAAACAAAGGGCGTTTGTTCCTCACAGATTATTTTGGATATAGAAGAAGATACCGTAAAATCCGCTATGTTTATAGGAGGATGTAATGGTAATTTAAAAGGAATTGGAGCTTTGATATCAGGTATGAAAATAGATGATATTATTGAAAAGTGTCAAGGAATTACTTGCGGCAGCCGTTCTACATCTTGTCCGGATCAATTAACGAAAGCGTTAATTGCTGTAAAAGAAGAAATTTCTGCTAAAAAATAAAAAGGTCATTGTCTTTTTAGACAATGACCTTTTTTATTCCATTGCATTTAAAATGGTTTCATAAAGTTCGGGATAACGTTTTTTCATATTAAACGGTTTTAATTCTTTATTTGTCCATCCATGAAGGGTAGAGCCTGTATTTACAGGTTTTTCAATTCCTTTTTTGTATACAGTATATCCAAATTGTATGCGTGAAGGTGTTAACGCTAAAATACGTGTTTCTATTGTAATTTCATCTTCATACAAAGTGGCTTGATGATATTTACAAGTAAGTTCGGACAGAGGCAGTAAAATTCCCATTTCTTCCATCTTACTGTATGAAATTCCTACTTTCTTGATGAAATCTGTACGTGCCAATTCATACCAAACTGCATATACAGAATGGTGAATTATTCCCATTTGGTCTGTTTCCGCATATCGTGCGGTGACAAAAGATTTGGTAATCATGTAGTGGCTCCTTCTATGATAGTATCGTGTTTTATATCATCGTTTTTAATATTTAATCCGTCAAACTGCATGTTGTAGTACTTGGTATACAGTCCGTTTTGTTTTAGTAGTTCTTCATGAGAACCACGCTCAATAATTTGATGTTGATCAATGACCAAAATTTCGTCAGCATGGCGAATGGTACTCAAACGGTGTGCAATTACAATAGTAGTTCTATTTTTTGCAAGCTGTTCTAAAGACGCTTGGATAAATCGCTCACTTTCATTGTCCAGTGCAGAAGTGGCTTCATCTAAAATTAAAATTTGAGGATCTTTTAAAAATACACGGGCAATAGCAATGCGTTGTTTTTGTCCTCCGGAAAGTCTTGTTCCGCGTTCACCTACCATTGTATCATAACCATCATCCAAGCTCATAATAAAGTCATGAATATTTGCAAGTTTGGCTGCTTGGACAATTTCTTCTTCGCCGGCACCCGGTTTTCCGTAAGCAATGTTATCACGAACGGTTCCCCAAAACATATAAATATCCTGTTGAACAATGCCAATTGCTTTACGCAGAGATTTTTGTGTTACATCTCGTATATCAATGCCGTCAATGGAGATACTGCCGTCACTCACATCATAGAAACGGGGCAGAAGCGAACAGATTGTAGACTTTCCACCTCCCGACGGACCGACCAAAGCAATGGTTTTTCCCGCCGGAATTTCAAAGTCGATGTCATTTAATACATTATGTACGCCGTCATAAGAGAAAAACACGTGCTGGTATTGAATTGTTCCTTTTACATTATTTAAATCGGGAGCATTTGGTTTATCTTCAATTTCAATGGGAGTTTCCATAATTTCCAAAAAGCGAGAAAATCCTGCCATACCTTTTTGAAATACTTCCATAAAGTTAACCAGAATGGTAATTGGATTAATAAAAATGTTGATATATAAAGCGTATAACGCCAAATCGGGTGCATTCAATGTGCCTTGTGCAATAAAAATACCGCCGAATACCAAAATAACGGTAAATAAAATCCCTTGGAAATATAAGTTACCAGATTGGAATCTTCCGTATGCATGGTAAGAGTGTTTTTTAGAGGATAAAAACGAAACGTTTGCTTTTTGGAATTTTTCCTTTTCTACAGTTTCGTTGGCAAAAGACTTTACAACTCGGATTCCTGCGAGAGAATCTTGCAGCTGTGCATTGATATTACCAATTTTTTTATTATTGTCTGAAAATGCCTTTTTCATACGTTTATTTTGGAATACACTAAAAATGCACATGATGATAACAACTGCAAATAGAATCAAAGTCAAAGGTACATGTACCATCATTAGTAATATAAAGGAGCCGATTAGTTTTAAAAAGGCCAGAAATAAGTTTTCAGGTCCGTGATGTGCGACTTCAGAAATATCAAATAAGTCTGACACCATTTTTGTCATCATTTCGCCTGTATTATTTTTATCATAATACGAGAATGGAAGACGCTGCATTTTATCAAACAAATCACTGCGCATGGCACTTTCCATTCTGGAGCCCATAATATGTCCCCAAGTTGCAATAAAATAGTCACAGAACAGTTTGATTAAATACATGATGATTAATCCGATTGCGACAAAGCCAATGGAATGTAAAATAGTGGTTGCGTCCATTGTAAATAAGCTTTTGTTTAATACATTTAATATTTGCGGAAATGCTATATCTACCAGTGAGACAACGGTTGCACATATCAAGTCAAAAATTAGCATTGCTTTATGGGGTTTGTAGTAGTGAAGAAATTTCTTTAATGTTGGCATGAGACACCAGCTTTCTGTGATAAATAAAAAAGTGGAATGTTATCCATTCCACTTTTCGGTTACATCGCCTTTATTAAAATGGGCTTCTTACTTTTTCAGGTTCCGGATAATCTACGCCGAATGTTTCAACAGTCACTTTTTCCATAATTTGATTTTCCAAAGGACGGTCATTGTAATCGCGTTGTGCTGCCACAATTTTGTCTACTGCTTCCATACCTTCAATTACTTGACCAAAGGATGCATATTGCGCATTGAGGTGAGGAGCATCGTCTACCATAATGAAAAATTGAGAGCCTGCACTGTTAGGACTTTGTGAGCGTGCCATAGAAAGAACACCGCGTTTATGAAGTAGTTCGTTATTAAAGTTATTCATTATAAATTCGCCTTTAATAGAATAGCCGGGGCCTCCCATGCCTGTGCCTTGAGGATCTCCGCCTTGAATCATGAAACCCGGAATGACTCTGTGAAAAATAAGTCCGTCGTAAAAACCGTGTTTTACAAGAGAAATAAAGTTGTTTACTGTGTTAGGTGCAACATCAGGAAAAAGTTCTGCTTTGATGGTACCTTGGTTGGTTTCAAATGTAACAATAGGATTGCTCATAAAATCGATTCCTCCAAATATTTTCTAAAAGATTATGGTAATTATAATACGAATATTTAATTTGTTCAAGTCACGTTTTGTCTACTTGTTCATATCATGTGAAAATAATAATAAAAATTTTTGTCAATGAGATGTCAATGAGATTACAACGTTATGATAATAAAAGTTTTATATACTGGCTGAAATATACCAGTGCAAAAAGGTAAAATGTTTTATGCAAATATGAATTGATATTTGCAATAAAATTTTAGCTATTTGTAAGAATGGGTTCACAATTTTGTATTAAAATATATATTATAATAACCTCATACAGTGATAATCTCAGCTTAAACGGAAGGTTTTTTATTCAATTTTGGCTGTTATGAGAACGTTCTAACATTTGTAAGCTGTAAATTGCTTTGCAATTTTTCTTATGTTATAATAAATCAATAACTACGATTGGAGGAGATACACACTATATGAAACTGATTTCATGGAATGTAAATGGATTACGAGCCTGTTTGACAAAGGGATTCCCTGAATTTTTTGAGCAGGAACAAGCAGATATATTTTGTATTCAAGAAACAAAAATGCAGCAAGGACAAGCGGAAGTTGAATTTCCAGGCTATTATCAATATTGGAACAGTGCAGAGAAAAAAGGATATTCAGGTACGGCTGTATTCACCAAGCAGCAACCGATAGCCGTCACATATGATATTGGCGACCCTGCACACACAGGAGAAGGACGAGCAATTACACTGGAATATGACCGGTTTTATTTGGTAAATGTTTATACACCAAATGCACAAAGAGGATTGGCACGTATTGATTATCGTATGGCTTGGGAAGATGCGTTTAGAGGTTATTTAAAAGAATTAGACCAAAAGAAACCTGTTATTTTATGCGGAGATTTAAATGTTGCGCATCAGGAAATTGATTTAAAAAATCCTAAAACAAATGTAGGAAATGCAGGTTTTTCAAATGAGGAACGCGGTAAATTTACAGAGTTGCTGAATTCCGGATTTATTGATTCTTTCCGGACGTTATATCCAAATCAAACAGGTGCCTATACATGGTGGTCCTATATGTTTAATGCACGTGCAAATAACGCAGGATGGCGTATTGATTATTTTGTTTTATCAGAAAGGATGCGTCCTTATTTAAAAGACAGCGTCATTTATGCTGACGTAATGGGCAGCGACCATTGTCCTGTTGGCCTTTTGTTGGACAGCAAAGAAAAGAACTTGGTAAAATAAATTATGTATTTGATAAAAGGATGTGACAAAATGGAGCTAGAAGACTATCAATTCACAAAACAGGAATTAAAATATTTAGAGCTTCTTTCAGAAAAATATCCAACTGTGCAGTCGGTCTGTACTGAGATTATTAACTTAAAAGCTATTTTGAATTTGCCAAAAGGTACAGAGCATTTTATGAGCGACGTACATGGTGAATATGAAGCGTTTTATCATATACTAAACAACTGTTCAGGTGTCATCCATGAAAAAGTCAACATTATTTTTGGTGACAGATTGAGCGTGGAAGAACGTGCAGAGTTATGCACATTAATTTATTATCCGGAAGAACGATTGGAAATTGTACATGATACCATAAAAGATTTGGAAAGCTGGTACAAGATTACGTTGAATCAGTTAATCGAAATCTGTAAATTGGTTGCGTCCAAATATACTCGTTCTAAAGTAAGAAAGGCGCTTCCAAAAGAGTTCAGTTATATTATTGATGAGCTGCTTCATTCCGTAGAAGGAGATATCAATCAAGAAGCATACCATAGTAATATTATGGATACCATCATCAGCATTCACAATGGGGATGAATTTATTATTGCGTTGGCTACCTTAATCAAACGTTTGGCAGTTGACCATTTACACATTGTTGGTGATATTTTTGACAGAGGTCCCCGTGCTGATAGTATTATGGATATGCTGATGCAGCATCATGCGGTAGATATTCAGTGGGGTAATCATGATATTTTATGGATGGGTGCTTCTACAGGACATCCGGCTTGTGTGGCAACTGTTGTAAAAACGAGTGTATCTCATAAACGTTTGGATACCTTGGAAGGCGGTTATGGTATCAGTTTGCGTCCTCTTACTTTATTTGCTACACAAACTTATAAAAATTGTGAAACTACACATGATGCTATGCATAGAGCAATTGCAATCATTCTATTTAAAGTAGAAGCGCAAGTTATTAAACGTCATCCCGAATATGGAATGGAAGAACGTTTGCTTTTGCATAAAATTGATTATGATAATAAATGTATTACCATTAGCGGTAACACCTATGAGCTTACTACTGTAGATTTCCCGACCATTGACCCGGAACATCCGTATGATTTGACAGAGGAAGAGCAACATGTTCTGGATGGATTGGTTAACGCATTTATAGAAAGCGATCGCTTGCATCGCCATATGAAATTTTTATACGCCTGTGGCAGTATCTATAAATGCTTTAATCAAAATCTATTGTTCCATGCATGTGTTCCTATGACAAAAGAGGGAGAATTTGCAGAGTTTGAGTTCGAAGGAGTGCCTTATAAAGGAAAAGCACTTTTAGATTTAGCAGACCAGATTACTCGCAAAGCATATTTTACCAGCAAAGAAAGTGAAAAAGAAAAGTACGGAGATTTTGTGTGGTACTTATGGTGCGGAAAAACTTCTCCTTTGTTTGGCAAAGCCAGAATGACTACCTTTGAACGGATGTTTATTGTAGATAAATCCAGCTGGACAGAAGAAAAAGATCCGTACTATACTTTCTGTGAGTCGGAAGATGTCTGCAACCGCATTCTGCGTGAATTTAACTTGGCACAAGGCTTTTCCCATATCATCAATGGCCATGTACCTGTAAAGGCTATGAAGGGTGAAAGTCCTATTAAAGCAAACGGTAAATTAATTGTAATTGATGGCGGTTTCTGTAAAGCATACCAAAAAACTACAGGTATAGCCGGCTATACATTAATTTATAATTCCCGTGGAATGCGTATTGTATCTCATACGCCGTTTAGAGGTATTAAAGAGGCAATTGAAAAACATGTAGATATTGAATCCAGTTCCGAGTTTTTTGAAACAAATGGTACACGTGTGTTGATTTTGGATACAGATATAGGGGAAGATATCAGCAATACTATTTATGATTTGTCTCTTTTACTGACAGCATATAAAAAAGGTTTATTGATACCTGATGACGAATAATAAAGAAAGACACGTTTCTGTTTTACAGAGCGTGTCTTTTTGTGTTTCAGGAACCATGCTGCAATTGGCAGTAAAATTGTGACAATACTTTTTTAGATTTCATTTCATATTTTGTCACCCGTACGTATTGTTAACGAAATTACATAAAAGATTCATGTAAACTGCTTATCTTTTTTGAAAAAGATAAGCAGTTTACGCTATTACAGCTTCAAACCTGAATTAAAAGTTGTAATTGTATTTTATAATTTAATGACCATGAAGCAAGAGATAACAACGAAAGAAGCGTGAGATGGATTTTTTTCAATGATTAAAATTTTAATTGTCGGTCAGAACGTTGAAAGCTTTCAATGTTAGAAATTGCAAAGCAATTTTTTTTATGTTATAATACCCATTAATTATCGAAATATACTTATTTCAGTAAAAAGGGGAATGATTCATGGCTATTGTAACCTTATTGGCTCACACACCTCAGCCGGAACTGCATGTTGCCGCAGCAGCTAAGTTGTGTTATTCACCTTCTTCTATTGATAAAATTAAAGAAGGTTTAACTGAGGAAAAAGTGGCTTCTTTTGTTGATATGCTTTCAGAAATTGGTCATGAAAGTCCCATTGAGCATGCTACGTTTACGTTTGGAATTGAAGGCGTGTCCCGTGCGTTACTGGCACAAATTACACGTCATCGTATTGCTTCTTTCAGTGTACAAAGTCAGCGTTATGTTGCAGAAAACGCCTTTGAATATGTTTTACCACCGGAGATTGCTGCTATACCTGAGGCGAAAGAAGAATTTATACGAGCAATGGAAGAAGACCAGCGTCATTATGAAAACTTAACTAATATTTTAGCTGAAAAACATAAAAAAACTTTGCTTGAAAAAGGAAAAGATGAAAAAACGGCAACTCGAATGGCGCAGAAACAAGCGATAGAAGATGCACGTTTTGTACTACCGAATGCCTGTGATACCAAGATGATTGTTACCTTTAATGCGCGCTCATTAATGAACTTTTTTACACTGCGCTGTTGCAGACGCGCACAATGGGAAATTCAAGATGTTGCAATTCAAATGCTGCGTTTGGTCAAACAAGCAGCTCCACATTTATTTGCCAAAGCAGGTCCCAATTGTGTGAGAGGCGCTTGCTCGGAAGGAAAAATGACTTGCGGAGAAATCACAGAAGTACGTGCGTTTTTCCGTAATCTTGGAGAGGAAAACGCATGAAGTATCCGTTTATTGTAATTGAAGGGTTAGACGGAAGCGGAAAAGCAACACAAACCAATCAACTTTGTAAAGCTTTGGAACAAAAACAAATAAAATATCGTCAACTCACGTTTCCTGACTATGAGCAAGATTCTTCTGCATTAATTAAATTGTATTTAAGCGGCGCTTTTGGAACGGCGCCAAACAGTGTTAATGCCTATGCTGCGGCATCTTTTTATGCGGTAGATCGTTATGCCAGTTTTCAAAGATTTTGGAAGCAGGATTATTTGGACGGTACCTGCTTGGTAGCAGACCGCTATGCAACTTCTAATTTAATTTATCAACTGACAAAACTGCCGAAGGAAGAGTGGGACTACTTTATTCAGTGGGCAGAGGATTATGAATATCATAAATTGGAATTACCAAAGCCTGATGTTGTAATTTATTTGGATGTGCCGCCGGAGATTTCTCAGGCTTTACTGAGTTCACGTTATCAAGGTGATGAAGCCAAGAAAGATATTCATGAAAGAAATATGGATTTTTTATTACAATGCCGTGAAACTGCATTGTATAGTGCTGAAAAATTAGGTTGGAATGTTATTTCCTGCGCTGATAACGGAACAATGAAATCCATTGAAGCGATTCATAAAGAAATTATGGATAAACTTATAATATAAAATCATAGAAGAGGATTTTAAAAACGATGGTCTATGTATTTTTAGCAAACGGTTTTGAAGAAATGGAAGCAATCGCACCCATTGACCTGCTTAGAAGAGCAGAGTTAAAAGTGGTAACGGTTGCGGTTGGAACAGATACCACCATGGTTACAGGTGCCCATGGTGTACGAATTCATGCTGATATTACAGAACAGCAGATAGACTTCACAGGCATAGAAATGGCTGTCCTGCCTGGTGGTATGCCGGGAACTTTACATTTAGAACAGTCTACTGTTGTACAAACAGTTTTGAAGCACTGTAAACAACAAAATATCCCGATAGGAGCTATTTGTGCAGCGCCTTCTATTTTAGGCCATATGGAATTGCTCCATGGCATCACGGCCACCTGTTTTGAAGGATTTGAAACACAGTTGACAGGTGCAAACTATTCCCCGCAGCATGTATGCTGCGACCAAAATATTATTACTGCCAGAGGTGCCGGTGTTTCTGTTGAGTTTGCCTTGAAATTAGTAGAAGTGTTATGTGATACGTCTAAAGCCAATTTATTGAGGAAGTCGATACAATGTATGTGAAAAATCCAAAAGAAAATATCAAAGAACTGAAAAAGAATTTACGACTGAAATATCGTAATATCAGAGAGACGATGCCTCCTGCAAAAAAAGGAAAGATGGACGCTCGTATTCGCAGACATTTATTCGATTTACCGGAATATCAAGAAGAAAGCACTGTTTTTGTATATATCAGTAAATCCATAGAAGTGGATACATTTTCGATTGTAAAAAGAGCTTTGGCTGATGGGAAGCAAATTGCCTGTCCAAGATGTGTACCAGGTACATTTGAAATGGAATTCTACTACATTCGTTCTTTGGATGATTTGGAAAAGGGAACTTTTGGTGTTTTGGAGCCAAAACACCAAAAATGTAAGTTAGTTACGGATTTGTCACATGGCTTTTGCATTGTGCCGGGATTGTGCTTTGATGCAAAGGGATATCGCTTGGGTTACGGTAAAGGATACTATGACCGGTTTTTATCGGAATTTAAGGGTGTAACTGTAGGGATTTGTTACACAAGTTGTGTGCAGTATGGATTGCCCCATGGATATTTTGATCGTCCGGTTGACATCTTGGTAACAGAAAATTACATTCGCAGATCTGAGAAAAAACAGTAAAGGAGGAATATTATGCGTGATGAGCAAAATCCAAATCAAGATGAAGCTAACATTCCTGATTCAAATAAACAGACCGATTCTTTGGAGGAAAGTCTGAGAGAGTATCAAGAAAGAAAACGCAAGGAATTTCAGCTTAATATTTCAGGTTTAGATGATATTCATGATGATTCACCTGAAATATACTCTAAAAAATCAGAATATGATATAGAGCCGCATATGGCAGAAGAGATTGAAAGTCACAGTCATAATACTCCTAAAAAGGAATCTCAAGCTTTACAACAGAATCTAAAGGTTCAAACTATGACAAAAGAGCAGAAAAAGAAAATGAAAAAACGTGATAAAAAAAATAAGCGTATCTTTTTCTGGATGTGGATTGTTATGATTTTGGTTGTTAGTTTTAGTATTGCGCGTTTTGCAATGGTAAACATTAACGACATGCTTGCTGTTGACAGAGATGATTCTGTTGTTCAAATTCAAATACCGAAAAATGCTACAGGTGAGCAGGTGGGTGAACTATTAGAGAAAAACGGTATTATATCTAAACCAAGTTTTTTTGCTTTGTATTCCAAAGTTACAAAATCAGAAGGCCATTATCAATACGGTACGTACGAAATTAAAAAGAATATGGACTATGAAGCAATTATCAATCATATTCAGTCCAATGCAAATCGCTTGGATAACGAAACAACTCAGATAACCATTACAGAAGGTATGAGTGTACGTCAAATTGCGCAGTTGTTGGAAGAAAATAATATTTGTACAGTGGATGAATTATTGGAAGCTGCAAATGATTCTGATTATTTTGATATTTATTCTGCCATTAACTCAATTACAAATGATAAAGAACGTTACTATCTGCTGGAAGGATATCTATTCCCGGATACTTATGATTTCTATACCGGTGAAAATCCAACAGATGCCTTGAGTAAGTTGCTGAATAACTATAAAGATAAAATTACGCAAGAGATGAAAGATAAAGCTGCGTCTATGAATATGACAATGGATCAAGTAATTACATTGGCATCTATGATTCAGGCAGAAGCTGCGAATGTGGATGATATGTATATGATTTCTTCTATCTTCCATAATCGTTTGAGAGACGGTGAGGAAAAAGGTGTTGCTGCTTTAGGATCTGACCCAACTGTTTGGTATCCTTACCACTCAAGAGAAGAAGTTCCTGCGGATCAAGTAGATAGCTTTAAAAGCCGATATAACACATATGACGTGAAAGGATTGCCGCCTGGACCAATTTGCAACCCTGGCTTAGATGCAATTAATGCAGCATTAAATCCAAAAACAACAGATTATTACTATTTTTGCCATAAAGATGGTCAAGCTTATTATTCTAAAACTTTAGAAGAGCATCAACAAAAATTACAAGAACTTGGTCTTTCATAATAAAGGAGAATCATATTGGCTTACGAGAGAAGAAAAACAAAAGTAGAATTACTTTCTCCCGCAGGTGACATGGAATGTCTGAATATGGCTTTAACATATGGTGCAGACGCCATCTATTTAGCCGGACAGGAGTTTGGAATGAGAACTGCTTCAGCTAATTTTTCCAACAAACAATTGGCAGAAGCGGTACTAAAGGCTCATGAGAAAAATGTTCCTGTATTTTTAACATGTAATACATTGCCTCGGAATGATGAATTGGACAGACTTCCGGCTTTTTTGGAAGCTGCCCAGGATGCCGGTGTAGATGCAATTATCGTTGCAGATTTAGGTGTTATGAATTTAGTAAAACAATATGCACCTAAAGTAGAAATTCATATTTCTACGCAAGCCGGAATTGTAAACTATGCTATGGCAAATGCTTTATACGATATGGGAGCCAAACGTATTGTACTTGCCAGAGAATTATCGTTGGATGATATTGCACAGATTCGGGCAAAAATACCTGCGGATTTAGAAATAGAAACATTTGTACACGGCGCTATGTGTATGTCTTTTTCAGGTCGTTGCTTATTATCCGCCTATCTAAATAATCGTGATGCTAATAGGGGAGACTGCTCTCAGCCTTGCCGTTGGGAATATGCTCTGGTAGAGAAAAAGCGTCCCAATGAATATATGGATATTACGGAAGATAAGCACGGTTCCTATATTTTTAATTCTCGTGATATGTGTATGATTGAACATATTCCTGAACTGGTTCAAGCGGGCGTATCCAGTATTAAAATAGAAGGTAGAGCAAAATCAGCTTATTATGTTGCTGTTACAACGAATGCATATCGCCATGCGATTGACGCATATTTGGAACATCCGGAGCAGCCGCTTCCCCCTTGGATTGTGGAGGAAGTAGATAAAATAAGTCACCGTGAATACAGTACTGGTTTCTACTTTGGTCACGAACCGGGACAGGTATATCATACAGGTGGTTATGTGCGTCATTATGATGTAATTGCAATTTGTGAAAGCTGGGAAAATGGAATTTTGAAATTGTCGCAGCGAAATCGCTTTTTCCGTGGTGATATAGCAGATGTTTTAGAACCCGGAGAGAAGCCTTTTGATATTTGTTTAGATGAGATTTACGATGAAAAGATGGATCCGATTGAATCCGCTCCTCATGCAACCATGACTGTGTTTGCAAAATGCGAACGTCCGGTAAAACCAGGGGCGATTCTAAGAAAAGCTAGAAATCAATGAAATAATGCCAAAATTGCTGAACAGAAATGAAAAGTGATTTTGGCAGTTTTCTATATTTGCTTAGAAAAGAGGAAGAAGAGTATGAAAAAAGGAAAAATAATTGGAGGAGCATTAAGTTGCTTAATGCTATGTGGTTTGTTAGTGGGATGTTCGAGTAATACTGATTCGTCAGAAGATAATACGCAATCAACCACTTCATCTACTGTTTCAACCGTTTCAAAAAATGACTTTGAGGCAACAACAGTACCGTATGAAAAGGGAACCATTACAGAAACAGAATTTACCAGCAAATGGATGGGGTTGAAGTATACCTTGTCGGATGATATGTATATGATGTCTGAAGAATACCTTGAGTCTCAATCTATTAGCGGCAAGGTACAAATGGAAATGCAAGCGATAAAAGATGATGCTTCAGGCGATAATATTGTCATTTTGACGGAGGAGTTGTCTTCTCTAGCTTCAATTGATGAAAAGCGTTATCTAGAGATTTCAAAACCCCAGATAGAAACTTTAGCTGATAAAGTTATGTTTGATGAAGTGAGACAACGTATCGTTGCAGGAGAAACATTTTATGAATTGCCTTATCATTTATCTATGGAAATAGATGGTACAAGTGTAACGCTAGACCAAACATTTTTATGTAAAAAATTAGATGATAGAATGATTTGTATGACTTTAACACACTCTGGAGAGAATTCTATCAATAATTTATTGGCAGGTTTTTCAAAAATATCATAAATTTTATTTATTAAAATCTAATTTTAGGCAGTCTAAGAAAGACTGCCTATTGTTTTTCTTATGATCTTTTTGTCTGAACCAAAGAAGTTACATTGACATTTGTATGTATGCGTTATATTATTATAAGAAAGATATTTATATTGTAGAGAAAATCCTTTACTATTGTACGGCGTTTGTATGCAAAAATTTCGATTTAATGTTTGAATTGTTGTCAAGATAGTTCATTGCGTTATGTGAAAATATAAATGGCTTGTAATTATGTTAGAAAAGAGGAAGAAAATGAAAACAAGAAAAATAATTGGTGGTTTATTAGGTTGTCTCATGTTATGCGGCATATTGGTGGGCTGCTCCGGTAATGACTCAAATTCCAATCCAAATTCAAATTACCGAAAAGGCACTGTTACAGAAAGTAAATTTACCAGCGAGTGGATGGAAATTCAATACACATTGCCAAGTGACATGACAATGCTTTCAGAAGAAACCATTGCTTCTGGTTCTAAAGATAATATTCAAGTAGAAATGCAAGCATATTTAACAGATGCTCCCTCAACAAAAAATATTGGAATGTTGGCAGAAGATGTATCTAAGGATACATCTATTGACGAAAATAAATATATTGAATTGACAAAAACGCAAATGGAAAAAGCCATACCGGATATCACATTTGGTGAACAAGGAAAGCGCACCATTGCAGAACAAGAGTTCTATGAGTTACCATATAGCTATACAAGAGATGTAGATGGAACACAAACAACAGTTACTCAAACTTTTTTATGTAAAAAGAAAGAAGATAGAATGGTTTGTATTACGTTGACATATCCTGACCAAGAAACATTAGATCATTTGCTATCAGGATTTTCACCATTAAATCAAACTACCTCTCAGTGATTTATAAAAAGACAGCTGTTTTCAGCTGTCTTTTTGCTTTTTACAGAAATCTTTTTTGTTTTTAGTTAAAAGAGAAAAAAGTTACATTGACTTTTTGAACTCGTTATATTATAATGAACAAGATATTAACAGCGTATAGAAACAAAAGTTATAGGTAATGTTGCAACAGAGAGGGAGCCAAAATTCAAATAATGGATTTTGCTGAAAGGTGACCGTAACCAGATTACTATGACAAGCCGGTTTCTTGCTTTTTGGCAGCGCTCTGCAGTGATGAGTTGCAGCGTTTTCCGCGTTAAGGAATTGAAAGTGGCGTTAAAAAACGCAATTTGGGTGGTACCACGGACTTTTCCGTCCCATTTTTATGGGGGAAGTCCGTTTTTTTATGCCAAAATTTGATAAATCATAGTTTGCTCAAAAGAAGAGAGAGGTTATTTGCATGGAATGGACAGGTTTAAATGAGTTAAGGGAACGTTTTCTATCTTACTTTGAATCTAAAGCGCACTTGCGTTTGCCAAGTTTTTCCTTAATTCCAAAAGATGATAATAGTTTACTGTTGATTAACTCCGGTATGGCACCGATGAAAAAATATTTTACAGGAGAGGTAACACCACCTTCTAAACGTGTTACTACGTGCCAAAAGTGTATACGTACACCGGATATTGAACGCGTAGGTATTACTGCACGTCATGGTACTTTTTTTGAAATGTTGGGTAACTTTTCATTTGGAGATTACTTTAAACATGAAATTACAAAATGGGCTTGGGATTTTGTAATTAACGATTTAAAATTGCCGGAAGACCGCGTATGGGTTACTATTTATCAAGACGATGACGAAACTTTTGATATTTGGACCAAAGAGGTAGGTGTATCTGCAGACCGCATTGTACGTCTGGGAAAAGAAGATAACTTTTGGGAACATGGCGCAGGTCCATGCGGTCCTTGTTCCGAATTATATTTTGACCGTGGTGAGCAATACAGCTGCGGTTCTCCAACTTGCGGTGTAGGATGTGAATGTGACCGTTATGTAGAATTTTGGAATTTAGTATTTACACAATTTGAAAATGACGGAAATGGAAATTATACGCCGCTTGAGCATCCTAATATTGATACAGGCATGGGTCTGGAGCGTTTGGCCTGCATTATGCAAGAAGTAGACAATCTGTTCCTTGTAGATACTGTGCAGAATATTATGAAGCATGTAAGTAAAATTGCAGGTGTTCAATATGGAGACAGTGAGAAAACAGATATTTCTTTGCGAGTGATTACAGACCACATTCGAAGCACTACATTTATGATTGGAGACGGTGTAATGCCATCCAATGAAGGTCGCGGCTATGTATTGCGCCGTTTGCTTCGTCGTGCTGCACGTCATGGACGCTTATTGGGAATACAGGATACTTTCTTGGCTAAGGTGGCAGAAACCGTAATTGATGAAAATAAGCAGGCTTATCCTGAATTAGATGAAAAACGTGCTATGATTACAAAGTTAATTCGCGTAGAAGAAGAAAGCTTTGCAAAGACCATAGACCAAGGATTGCAAATTTTAGAAAAATTAATTGACCACGCAGAAAATAATTTGTTATCCGGTGAAGATGCATTCCGCTTAAATGATACCTACGGTTTTCCGATTGATTTAACTAAGGAAATATTAGCGGAACGTGGTATGGCAGTAGCGGAAGATATTTTTTATCGTCTGATGAAAGAACAAAAAGAACGTGCTCGTGCTGCCAGAAAAAATGCGGGTGCAGATGCATGGGCGGGCGAAGAAGATATTCTTGATGATTTACCGGAGACCGCTTTTGTTGGTTACACAACATTAGAAACAACGGCAAAAGTATTGGCAATTGTAAAAAACGGAGAACGTGTTTCTTCTGCAAAAGAAGGTGATAATGTTATTGTCATATTAGATCAAACTCCATTTTATGCAGAAGGTGGCGGACAAGTCGGCGACACAGGTGTTTTGAAAAATAGTGGTGCTTTGGTAAATGTGACAGATACTACGAAAAATCAGTCTAAATTATTCCTACATCATGCATTTGTAGCAAAGGGCGAACTGATTGTGGATGAAACTGTAACTGCTGGGATCCATTCTATGCTGCGCCGCGATATTATGTGCAATCATACTGCCGCGCATTTGCTGCAGGCTGCGTTGCGTAATGTTCTGGGTGACCACGTAGAACAAGCAGGACAAATGGTAAATGATAAGGAAGTAAGATTTGACTTTACCCATTTTTCGGCATTAACACCAGAAGAGATTACAAAGGTAGAACAAGAAGTAAATCTCATTATCAGACGCGCAATAGATGTAGAATGCCGAGAGATGCCGATTGAAGAAGCAAAAAAGCTAGGAGCAATGGCACTGTTTGGCGAAAAGTACGGAGATATTGTACGTGTTGTATCTGTTGGTGATTATTCCAGAGAATTCTGCGGCGGTACACACATGGATAATACTTCCAAAATCGGCATGTTTAAAATAGTTTCAGAAAGTTCTGTTGCAGCCGGTGTACGTCGTATTGAAGCGGTAACCGGACAAGGTGTTATGGATTTGCTAAATAGTTCTCTTGCATCTATCCAACAGGCTGCAGATGTACTAAAATTAAATAATCCACATGATTTGGTGAAAAAATCAGAACAAATTATGGCAGATCTCAAAGATAAAGACAAAATCATCGAATCTCTGCAGTCTAAATTGGCTTCTATCCAAGTGGATGGTATGTTTGAAAATGCCAAAGAAGTGAACGGGGTAACTGTAATCACTGCTCTATTTTCCGGCACAAGCAGCACAGGCTTGCGCAATATGTGTGATAAAGTGAAAGAGAACAGATCGGATATTGTAGCTGTATTTGCAGGTACTGATAACGGTAAGGCAACCATTGCAGCAGTTGTAGGAAAAGAAGCAATGGCAAAAGGAGCACATGCAGGTAAAATTGTAAAACAAGTTGCACAAATTGCAGGCGGAAATGGCGGAGGTAAACCGGATAGCGCTATGGCAGGTGCAAAAGATTTAAACATGTTGGATGAAGCTTTGTCTGCGGTAGAAAACATAGTATCAGAAATGATAAAGGAATAGAAATTAGATTGGAGGTAATGAATATGGATTGCATTTTTTGTAAAATTGCAAACGGAGAAATCCCTTGTAAAAAAGTGTATGAAGATGAAAGTGTGATAGCATTTCACGATCTTGACCCACAGGCGCCTACTCATGTTTTAATTATTCCGAAAATGCATATTAGTTCTGCAATGGAAATCAATGAGGAAAATAGCGGAATCATTGGACATATCTATGAGGTTGCGGCAAAAATATCAAGCGAACTTGGGCTTGAAAATGGATTCCGCATTGTAAATAACTGCGGTGAAGATGGAGGACAAACGGTTCATCATATTCATTTCCATTTACTTGGCGGTCGTTCTATGAAATGGCCTCCAGGCTGATTATTTGTTTTAATGTAAAACATTTGGAAAGAAAAAGGAGTCATCACTATGGAGACCTATCGTATTCAAATTGGTGATTGCGTACGTCAGCTTCCTATTTGCCCGATTAATGAAAATTTGTCCATTGCAGGTTTTGTTATGCTGGGAGATGTAGAATTAACAGAGGCTTGCGCAAAAGAATTATTAAAAATTTGTCCGGAACATGATATTATTGTAACTGCTGAAACAAAAGGGATTACATTGGCACATGAAATGGCTCGTATTGGCTGTGGAGATTATATTGTTGCCAGAAAAGGAATCAAAGCTTATATGCAAAATCCCGTGTCTGTCGAAGTAAAATCTATTACTACCGAAGATGTACAGAAATTGTATTTAGCACAAGCTGATTACGAAAAATTAAAAGATAAACGAGTTTTGATTGTGGACGATGTGATCAGCACAGGAGAGTCCTTGGCAGCGCTTCAGAAATTACTTTCACAATTTTCAGTGAATATTGTAGGCAGTGCTGCTGTATTAGCAGAAGGAGATGCGGCTGACCGCGATGATATTATTTTCGTACAGAAGTTACCATTGTTTTTCCACTCATAATTGTTCCGTATAAGCACTCTAATTCATTGCTCCGTGAATCATTTGCTTTCATAGCGACAGAATTGGAGGAAAATAGAGATGTTCAGACCGTTTGCACTGATTGGTTTTATTTACTTAGCCGTGCAAGCGGTTTCTATTTATTTTGGAAGCGGATTTGCTTTTTTAGCCTCAGGCTGCTTTTTTCTTCTGTTTTTTCTATCTCTGTTTGTAAACAAATTGCGCACAGCAAAAGTAGTTCCTATTGCTTGCCTGGTAGCAGCCGTTGCGTTAAGTGTATATGCAGGGTATCATGTTTGGAAAATTGAACCTTTAACGGAATTAGCGGAAAAAGATGCTGTTATTACAGGTACATTATGCGAATTACCTTATGAAAATAACGGAAAATTTTATTATACGCTCCGCATAGATGAGATTGAAATAGAAGGTATGGAGCATCCCCACAATCCGGAAAAAATTATTATGACTACACGCAATGCGCTGGATATAGAACCGTATGGTTCCATCAGCGGTAAAGTGCATTTGTATCAAAGTTTTGGTTCAGAAGATGGATTTTCTGTTCGTCAGTATGATTACTCCAAACGCATTCATATGCGGGCATATTTATATGAATATGAAGGGTATTCTATTTTACCAACTGCTGAAAAACCACCGTACTATTATGCATTGTCTATTCGTAAAACAATGATGAACTCTTTGGACCGTTTGCTTCCAAAAGAAGAAGCAGGAATTATGAAAGCTGTTTTGCTTGGTGACAAAACCGGTTTGACTGACGAAATTAAATCAGACTTTCACGCTGCCGGTACCTACCATTTGTTGGTGGTTTCTGGTTTGCACATGACCATTGTGTTTCAAGGTCTATTAAAGCTCTTAAAATTTTGTAGAATTCCACATAAACTTAGTTGTATTATTACAGCGTTTGGCGTTCTCAGTTTTATGGCAATTACAGGTTTTAACCCATCGGTATTGAGAAGCGGTATCATGAGTTTGTTGTTCCTGGCTGCGATGATGTTTCATCGTAATCCGGATTCATTAAATTCGTTGGGAATTGCCGTGTTTCTATTATGTATCATTAATCCATATGCAGCTGCAGATTTTGGGTTTTTGTTATCAGTCACTTCTACTTTATCCTTAATTCTGCTATCAAAACCTATATATAGATTTTTCTTAGACAGAACCAAAAGAGTCAAACATGGCAAAGTTTTATTACACAGTATCATTTCTTCTGTCTCGTCCTCTTTGGCAGTCACTGCAGGTACACTGCCGCTTGTAATCATCGCATTTGTGACATTTTCTGTGATTTCATTTATTTCAAATCTTCTCATGATTTTTCCTACCACAATTATGCTTCCGATTACCGCATTAGCAGCTTTATTTGAATCTATTCCGTCGCTTAGCATTTTTGCAAAACCATTTGCCTTGGTAGGAGGGTTAATTGCAAAATATTTAATTTTTGTCGCACATTGGATTGCAAAAATTCCGTTTGCCCTTATTTCTGCTGATTATGAATTTATCATGCTTTGGCTTGCTATGACTATGCTGTTGTTTGCCTTTGCAATTTTTCTATCCAAAAGGAAAATGTTAGTTCGTACAGTACTGACGTTATCCTCTATTTTACTGATTGCCGGTATATTTTCTTATCAACTATCCAATCGTTCTACAGTACGAGTTTCGGTTTTAGATGTGAATGACGGTATTTCTGTTGTTGTGACTGCAAATCGTCAAACAGCAATTATTGGTTGCAATGCTTACAGCGACTATACTACCTGTCAATATTTAAAAGGGCATGGAATTCATAATATCGATTATTTGCAGCCTCTGTCCGATGAAATAATTGAATATCAGAATTTAGCCAAACTCAATGAAAATTTTCAAACAAAGAATTTCATATTGCCAAACGGACAATATTTTACGGGAGATTTGGAAAAATCACTTGAAGAAGTAGAGAAAATTTCGTATTATGAAAAGAGTGCTAAAACAATTCTTAATGATGATGCAGCTATTGAACTACATTCAGATGCAAATGGAAACTATACAGTTTTAATAGTAAAAGAGATACGTATTCTGATTCTTTCTTCAGAATACGATTTAGCTCATATTGATTTAGACTTGAACGACATTGATATATTGATTACTGACACCGTTCCACAGTCTGCTGAATATTTACAATCTTTTATTACAGTACTTTCTATGGAAGAACAATCCATGGCTGATTCAGTAAAGAGACTGGATGTGGGAAACGTACAGTTGTATGCAACGGCAGGAAGAGGTAATTTACATATTGATGTTGAAGGTGATAGAACGATTGTATTAAGGAGGGGTTCCGGTGGCTGAGTACACAGAGCAGGAGCTGAAAAAGAGTATAGAACAAGGGAATTTCAGCAATGTGTATTTTTTCTATGGCGAAGAAAAAATGCTGATGGAATCCGCTGTAAAAAAATTGGTTCATCAGGCAACGGGGAATCAATTTTTGGATTTTAATTACCAGAATTTTGACGGCGCTTTTGCAGATGCGCAGGAAATTGTGCGTGCTGCGGAAGGGCTGCCGTTTATGGCAGATTATAAATGCGTGATTGTGAATGATTTTAATGTTGAAAAACGAGACTCGGCAGATATGGAAGAAATCAAGGAATTGATTAAAAATCCTCCTGAAAGCTGTGTATTAATTTTTTATCTTTCTAATCTGGATTTTAATGTAAAACGTCCCGGCAAATGGGGAAGTTTTATCACAGCAGTAAATAAAACAGGGATTACAGTCAATTTCAAACGGAAAACCAACTCTGAACTGGAAAAATTGTTATGTTCCGCAGCTCAAAAAAGAGGCTGCTCTTTGAGTAAACAAAATGCTGCCCGAATTTTGTTTTTAAGCGGAAATGATTTGCAAACACTCTACAATGAAATAGAAAAACTATGTGCATATACGAAGGAAGGAGAAATTACAAAAGAGGCCATTGACTTAAATGTAATTAGGAATTTTGAAACAACGGTTTTCCTTTTGGCAAATGCGATTGTCGCAGGTCAGTATAATAAAGCGTATGAACTGTTGGATATGCTGTTTTATCAAAACGAAGAACCTATTGCCATACTGGCAGTTTTGGCTACTTCCTATGTAGATATGTACCGTGTTCGTGCTTGTATTCAAAGCGGACAAGCGGTATCAACGCTTTCACAGTATTTTGATTATAAAGGGAAAGAATTTAAATTAAAAAATGCAGAACGAGACAGTGCGAATTTATCCATGTCTGTTTTAAAAGATAGTTTGCAATTACTATTAGATACAGATGTAGCATTAAAAAGTTCTCGTACAGATAACCGCATTATTATGGAACAATTATTAGCTAAGTTATTAATGGTATCGGGAAAAGGGGAGTAGAGTTGATTGTTATAAAAGAAGCCATTATTGTCGAGGGAAAATACGATAAAATAAAATTATCTTCTTTTATTGATGGAATGATTATAGAAACCCGTGGCTTCCGAATTTTTAAAGATAAAGAGCAAATGGCATTTATTCGCAAAATGGCAGATGCCAGAGGATTGTTGATTTTAACAGACAGTGATTCTGCTGGATTTTTGATTCGAAATTATTTAAAAAGTTGTATTCCTGCCAATAAAATCAAGCATGCTTACATTCCAGATGTTTTAGGAAAAGAGCCGCGTAAAACCGCCTATTCCAAAGAGGGAAAACTGGGGGTAGAAGGAATAGAGAAGCAACTTTTAATTCATGCTTTGGAGAAGGCCGGTGTTGTTGTAAATCCGGAAACAATACCTGAACACAAAGAAAATGTCAGGCAGGTAACAAAGCAGGATTTTTTTGAATGGGGTTTGACAGGGAGAGATGACAGCCATCAAAAGAGAAAACAGGTATTAAAACAATTAAAGTTACCCGAACATTTGACCACCAATGCCATGATAGATGCAATTAATAGTTTTATGTCATATGAGGAGTTCTTACTTGAGATACAGCGCTTCCATCAACAAGGAGAATAATATGGTCATTGCCGCAGTTGAAATCAAATTATATCTGCCTTGGGTTCATTCTTTAAAAGAAAAACGAATGGCAGTGAAAAGTATTTTGCAAAAAACACAGCACCATTTTCATATTTCTGCTGCTGAAGTTAATTATCAAGAAGTACTGCAATCGGCAGCAATTGCCTTTGCACTTGTTACTTGCACGGTTGGGCAAGCAGAGAAAGTATTGCAAAATATTATCGATTATGTCCAAGAGCATACACAGGCAGAAATCACAAATATAGATAAAGTGATTTACTAAATTTCTCATAGCTTGACTGATGTATCAGAATCCGTTATGATGGAAGAGAAAATTACACAAAATAAAGGGGTGTACAACCATGAGTAAGCAGTATGATAAAGAAAAATCAAAAAAGAATGCCTCTCGTTTAAAAGAAATTATTCTTACTTTGCGTAAATATCATTTGCACCGTGGATTCACACCGCAAAAATTATATGGAATATTGGAAGATTTAGGTCCTACTTACGTAAAAATAGGTCAAATTCTTTCCATGAGGCAGGACATGCTTCCAAAAGCTTACTGCGATGAACTGACAAAATTGCGCTCTAATGTAAAACCTTTGGATTTTCAGGAAATTTGCGCAGTGTTAGAGGAAGAATATGATTGCTCTTATAAAGAAAAATTTGCTCAAATTGATGAAAAACCGTTAGGATCTGCATCTATTGCGCAGGTGCATTCTGCCACATTAATTAATGGACAGCAAGTTGTAATTAAAGTGCAAAGACCTAATATTTACGAAACGATGTCCAAAGATATTACCATTTTAAAACGTGCAATCAGTATGGTAAAAATGGTAAGCAGCATTGGAAATGTAATGGACTTAAAAGCAGTCATCGATGAAATATGGAATACTGCCAAAGAAGAGATGGATTTTTTATTAGAAGCGGAACATATGGATTGCTTTGCTGAGCTAAATAAAGGTATCAGTTACATTACGTGCCCGGAAGTATATCACGACCTTACAACAAAGCATGTTTTGGTGATGGAACGTATTCATGGTATCCCGGTAGATAACGTGGATGAATTAAAAAAATTGGGATACGATATGAATGAAATTGGTCAAAAACTGGCTGAAAATTTTGTAAAACAAATTTTGAATGATGCCTTTTTCCATGCAGACCCACACCCGGGTAATATTTGGATTAAGGAAGGTAAAATAGCTTGGCTGGATTTTGGAATGATGGGAAAGTTAACAGGACGAGATAAAGAGTTATTCCGTTCTGCGGTAACTGCAATTGTAAACAATGATATTTATCAATTGAAAAACGTATTTCTAACCTTAGGTACTGCTAAACAACCTATTGACCATGCTTTACTGTATACAGATGTAGACGAAATGGTTTCCCGTTATGGTAATTTGGAATTGGGAAATATGAATTTAGGTGTAGTATTCCAAGAATTTATGCAGGTGGCAAATAAACATCATATTTTGTTACCACAAAGTGTTACTATGTTGGGAAGAGGCGTTATGACAATTGAAGGTGTACTGCGCTTTTGTGCGCCTGATATTAATTTGCTGCAAATTCTGGCAACCCATATGTCCAATGAGTTTTTAAGAAGTTTAGATTGGAACAAAGAACTGAAACGTACCGGTAAAGGAATCTATACAATTTTGAACAAAATAGCTGTTATTCCGGCACAGCTGTCAGATTTAATACAGATGACAGTAAAAGGGCAGACAAAGGTAAATTTGGAAATCAGTGGTTCTGAAGCACCTTTAAAACGGATTGACAATATGGTAAACCGTATTATTGCGGCAGTGATTATTATGGCCTTAATTATTGGTTCCAGTTTACTGTGTTTAACGGAGATACGTCCTATGGTAGGTGATATCCCATTACTGGCAATGCTCGGTTATATATTAGCGGGTATCATAGGTGGTATATTGGTATTCTTTATGCTGCGAAAAAAGAAAAAATAATTTATGATCATTATGCCGTAGTAGACAAGAAAATAATATGGAGTATTGTCATATCTTTTCCATATGTATTAAATAAATTAAAATCCCCTGTGTCATTTAAGACACAGGGGATTTTGTATTGTATACGGTTAGGATTCGCTATCGCAGTTTTTTTGCTTTTCTTCCAGTTCAGCCAGTTTTTCTTTGATTTTTGCAAGGTCTTCTGCATTTAAATGCTCTAGTTTTTCGGTAACATCTGCTGCACAAGCGGCAGACGCTTTCTCTTCTTTTTGTTCTTGAATATCGTGTTTCAGTTCTTCATTTAGAGCTTTGCCTTGTTCTACTGTAATTTCACCTTTTTTGACAAGTTCGTCAATAATATCTTTTGACTTTTCTACAGTTGTTGCAAGAGCTCCAATACCTGCTAATAATACTTTTTTTAAATCACTTTCTAAATTTCCCAGCATAATGAATGCTCCTTTCATCAGTGATGAGTATTTCTACTGTATTATTATAGCATATCATAATAAACATTGCAATTTTCTGTCTTAATGTCTTATTTTCTTTTTTTGAGCCAAAAAGTTTTAATTTGATACGGAGATAACGATTCTGCAAATTCTTGTTTCAAACGGAGCAGATATTGTACATCGTTTACAATTTCATACAATATTGCTCTTGCTTCAAATTCTTTTCTGTTTTTTGGCAATTCTCCCATGCGAAATTGAATGCGCATTTTTTGTAGTTTGTCCAACATTTTTTGCGCGTTATCGTGTTTTTCAATGGAGTTTGCGACTTCTTTTAAATATTGAGAAACTGCCTTTGCTTGTACAGGAATATATTCCATTCGTTGTATATTTGCTGCTATGATTTGCAATACTTCATATTGCTTTAAACGCATTTTCAAATAGTGTAGATAATAGTTTGTATCAGAAAATAAATGATTATTTACATGTAAGTCTGTAGCTTGAATTGATTTTTGAAAAATAGGGGATAATACATCAAATTGCTGCTGTATGCTTTGTGAGCGATTCGATAATACAATACTATCGGAAAAGTACAATAAAAGTTCCTTAAAATGACGGTCAATGATAGATTGGTATGTTTTTATTTTTTTAATTTGACTGGGCATATACAAATTCATCAGAATACCCATTAAAATTCCAATTGTCATTAGGGCTGCTTCATTTAGAAGGCTGCTTGCAGTAATAGAACGCGCTGTCCATATATGCAGCATTAAGACGGTACTCATAGAGAGTCCGTCCGTCAATTCAAATATTTGACACAGTGTCACGATTATAATCAAGTAGGCACCAAGTCCAAGCACAGAAAATTGGAAAAGTGTAAATGAAATTATAGCACTAGAAGTGGAAAGCAGAAATGCAATAGAACGTTTCCATGCAACAATTAAGGTATCTTTTTTTGTGTTTAGAATACTTAGTAAAGTAATTGTGACAACAGAAGTACTGTGTTCTAAATGTAATGCGGTTGCAGTTATAAAAGCAAGGCAGCAGCCAAGCGTAATTTTGATTATTTTTGTAATATTTATTTTATACATGGTTTTGCTCCTTATAGTATGCTTATAGTATGCGTTATTTTGTGAAGCATAATCAGGAGAGAAGGAAGATGAATTGATATTTTCTATTGCTATATACATATATCTAAAAAGGAAATTTTACTTTGTATAGAAAAATGATTGTGCATTGACCATAGAAAGTGATATAATAATCTGTACTGAAAAAATAAGCAGACGGAGGTGCTGACATGGATGTTCGTCCTGGGGATAAATTAATGATGAAAAAACAGCATCCCTGCGGCAGTAAAGAGTTTCTGGTGTTAAGAGCAGGTATGGATTTTAAAATTCGTTGCATTGGTTGCGGTCATGAAATTATGGTTCCGCGTTTGAAGTGCGAGAAGAATATAAAAAAAATCATGCGAGAAACCACAGAGTCGGAACAATAACGTAGAGACTATGTTTTAGGATTTGAATAAAAATAAGAATTTGGAGTGCAGATATGTTTGATAATTTAGTAGTATTTGAAGATAGATATAATGAAATTAATGAGAAATTATATGATCCTAATATTGTTTCTGACCAGAAACTGTATGCAGAGCTTATGAAAGAACTTAAAAATATTACTCCGATTGTAGAAAAATATCAGGAGTATCAAAAAGCGTCTACGGCAGAAGCTGAGGCAAAGGAAATGTTGGATGCCGGTGGATTGGAAAAGGACTTTCGTGAAATGGTAGAGCAAGAACTCAGCGATTCTCGAAAACAGTTGGAAGTGATTGCAGATGAACTGAAAATACTATTGCTTCCAAAAGACCCAAATGATGACCGCAATGTTATTGTTGAAATACGCGGCGGTGCAGGCGGTGAAGAGGCAGCCTTGTTCTCAGGTGTTTTATTTCGTATGTACAGTATGTATGCGGAAACCAAAGGCTGGAAGGTAGAAGTGCTTAATTCTAATGAAACAGAACTTGGCGGCTATAAGGAAATCAGCTTTATGATCACAGGTGAAGGCGCTTATTCTCGTTTAAAATATGAAAGTGGTGTTCACCGTGTACAGCGTGTTCCTGAAACGGAAACACAGGGTCGTGTTCATACGTCTACTGCAACAGTTGCGGTGTTGGCAGAAGTAGATGATGTTGAGGTTGAAATCAATCCGGCAGATTTACAAATTGATACGTACCGCGCTAGCGGTGCAGGCGGACAGCATGTTAACAAAACAGAGTCTGCTATTCGTATTACACACTTGCCCACAGGTGTGATTGTAGAATGTCAGGATGAGCGCAGTCAGCTGAAGAATAAAGACAAAGCAATGAAGATTTTGCGTTCCCGTTTATATGAAGCAAAGCAGAAAGAACAAGATGCTCAGTTGGCAGAGGAAAGACGCTCTCAGGTAGGAACAGGTGACCGTTCTGAAAGAATTCGTACTTATAACTATCCACAGGGAAGAATTACCGACCACAGAATCGGTATGACTGTATATAAATTTGACGATATGTTAAACGGAAATATAGATGAAATGGTAGATGCTTTGATTACCGCAGACAGAGCCGCAAAGATTGAAAACTCCATTGAGTCTCAGGAATAACAGCAAACAGAAAGAGGAGATTACAATAGAAACAAAACGATTAAACGGTAACAGTGATAAAGATATTGTAATTGCCGCAGAAATATTAAAACGTGGCGGTTTAACTGCTATTCCAACAGAAACAGTGTATGGTCTTGCAGCAGATGCAACCAACGGGGCAGCTGTGGAACGGATTTTTAAAGCTAAGGGCAGACCGCAGGATAATCCGCTGATTGTTCATATTGCTTCCTATGAGCAGTTGAAGCAATTGGTTTCACATATTCCTGAACAAGCAAAACTTCTTATAGAAATGTTTTGGCCCGGGCCGCTTACGATGATATTGCCAAAATCAAACTTAGTTCCCGATCAAGTTAGTGCAGGGCTTCCAACCGTTGCTGTTCGCTTTCCATCCCATCCTGTAGCACGTGCAGTTATTCAAGCAGCAGGAGTTCCTTTGGCTGCGCCTTCTGCAAATATATCAGGAAGTCCCAGTCCGACTACCGCAGAGCATGTGCTGCACGATTTAGATGGAAAAATCGATGCGGTTATTGATGGTGGTCCGTGTACGGTAGGGTTGGAATCCACAGTCATTACACTAGCGGAAGAAACGCCTGTGTTATTGCGTCCCGGTGCTGTTACGTTAGAGCAGCTGCAACAGGTATTGGGTACAGTCAAAATAGCCGATGCAGTGCTGCATCAATTAGAACAAGGCTCTGTTGTTGCTTCACCGGGTATGAAATATAAGCATTACGCACCAAAAGCAAAGTTGATATTGTTGGAAGGTTCTGACGAAGCGTTTGTTCACTACGTTAATATGCATGCTGAAAAAGGCGTAGCAGTATTATGCTATAATGGTCAAGAGGACTGCTTCCATATTCCTGCTATTCCATATGGAAAAGAAGATTCTCCAAAGGAACAGGCGCATCAACTGTTTACTGCTTTGCGTAAACTGGATGACTTGGACTGTCAATTGGTTTATGCAAAGTGTCCAAAATCGGAAGGATTCAGTTTGGCTGTTTATAACCGTATGATTCGTGCGGCAGGATTTGAGGTGCAAAAACTTGACTAAGGTATTGGGATTGACAGGACCGACAGGTGCAGGCAAAACAACAATATCTGAGTTGTTGGCAGAACAAGGCTGTATTATATTGGATTGTGACAAGATTGCACGGCAAGTTACCACGAATCATGTAGACTGTTTAAAAGATTTATGTTATGCTTTTGGCAGTGATATTTTGAATGAAGAAGGAATGCTTAACCGTACACTTTTAGCACAGCGTGCGTTTGCTAATAAAGAGCAAACGCAAAGGCTGAACCGAATTACACACCCGTGGATTGTAAAAGAAATCCGTACGCTCATGCAGCAGTATGAACAGCAAGGAGCAAATGTGATTGTGTTGGACGCACCTACTTTGATTGAAAGCGGATTATACAAAGATTGTAACAAAACCATTGCTGTTGTGGCTCCTATGCCGGTGCGCTTGGAACGTATTATGCAGCGAGACAAACTAACGGAAGAACAAGCGCTTTTGCGTATGCATGCTCAACCGCAGGATTCTTTTTATGTGTCGCAGTGCGATATGGTATTAGATGGTCGCTCTGCACGTTCCGTACTATCTCAACAGATAGCAGATTTATTAGAGGAGGTAGGGTGAGGACAATGGCAAATACATATGCGAAGTCTCCAAAAAAGAAGCGTTCTAAACATAAAAAGACATCTTCCTCGAAAAAATTTATTTATTCTTTGGTTGGAATTTTAATGATCATTTGCATTGTTCTTGGTATCTATTTTGTTAGTGGCGGAGAAAAACAAATCCAAAAAAGCATTCATCCTTTGGGGTATAGTGAAATTGTCGAACGTGAGGCACAAAATTATGATATAGACCCATTGTTGGTATATGCTGTTATAAAAGCAGAAAGCAATTTTGATGTCAACGCAGTTTCCAATGCAGGCGCTATGGGATTGATGCAGATTATGCCGGAAACGTATGAATGGTTGGCTTCCAAAGAAGGAATTACTGACGTTTCTCAAGAAGATTTACTCAATCCCGAAATAAATATTAAATATGGATGTATGTTTTTGTCCATACTATTGGAGAGATATCCACAGTTATCTTCCGCTGTAGCTGCTTACAATGCAGGATTTGGCAATGTAGACAACTGGCTTGAGGATATTGCCATTGCGCCTGACGGAAAAAATTTGGAACATATTCCGTTTCCTGAAACAGAACAGTATACGGAGAAAGTATTGAAAAACTATCAGCAGTATCAAAGATTATATGAAGAATTCAATTCACAGTCAGCGAATGTTTAGGAGGTAAGTATCAATGAGTAAAAAAACAGAAAAAACATCTGTAGAAAAACTAACTGAAGAATTGTTGATTAACCGTAAAAATGGTTTTATGGATGTAACAGATGAGCAAGTGAAAAAAGCAGATAAATTCTGTGAAGGCTATAAAACATTCTTAAATAAAGCAAAAACAGAACGTGAAGCGGTTTTTGAAACCATTGCTTATGCAGAAAAAAATGGATTTGTACCTTTTGACAGAGACGCTTCTTACAAAGCGGGCGATAAAGTATATTATAATAATCGTGATAAATCCTTAATTCTGGCAGTGATTGGAAAAGAAGGATGTAAAAATGGTGTTCGTATGGCTGCAGCCCATATTGATTCTCCACGTCTGGATTTAAAACCATATCCTATGTACGAAGCCAATGATTTGGTATTGTTTAAATCTCACTACTACGGTGGTATTAAAAAGTACCAATGGACTACCATTCCGCTGGCCATGCATGGACGCGTTGTACGCCGCGACGGAACGTTTGTAGACATTCGTTTGGGCGAAGAACTGGACGAACCACAATTCTGCGTAACAGATTTATTACCTCACCTTGGCGCGGAGCAAATGAACAAAACATTGTCTAAAGCCATTGAAGGTGAAAATTTGAATATTTTAATCGGTAGTCGTCCTATTCGTGCGGATAAAGGCTCTAATTTATTCAAATTGAATATCATGAAGCTGATTCACGAAAAATATGATATTGTAGAAGAAGATTTTGTATCAGCTGAAATTGAATTTGTTCCTGCATTTCCTGCACGTGATGTCGGATTTGATAAGAGCATGATTGGTGGTTATGGTCATGACGACCGTGTTTGTGCATATCCTGCCATTGAGGCTGCCATTCATTGCAAAGCGCCAAAGCAAACAATACTGACTGTTTTGGCAGATAAAGAAGAGGTGGGAAGCGACGGCAATACCGGTTTAAATTCTTCCTTCCTGCGTTACTTTGTGGCAGATCTTGCACGACAGGAAGGTTTGGACGGTTATGATGTATTGCGTAAATCCAAATGTCTGTCAGCAGATGTTACAGCAGCTTACGACCCAACTTACGGCAGTGCTTACGAACCACTTAATTCCTGCTATTTGAACAACGGTATTGGTGTAATGAAATATACGGGTGCACGTGGCAAAGCAGGTACTTCCGATGCTTCTGCGGAATTTATGGCAGAAATTCGAAAAATCTTTGACAGCAAAAATATTCTGTGGCAAACAGGAGAGTTGGGCAAAGTAGACGGCGGCGGCGGCGGAACCGTTGCTATGTATATTGCAAATTTGGATGTAGATGTGATTGACGTGGGTGTTCCGGTAATTTCCATGCATTCTCCATTTGAAGTTGTTTCTAAATTAGACGTTTATATGACTTATCTTGGCATTGAAGCGTTTTTTGATGTAAAATAAAACAGGATATTTTGCAGGTATGCAGGTGCATACCTGTTTTTGTTATCAGTGCAAACAGAAGAAAGGATAAGAACATGCGACCCAAAAAGATTCGAGCAGAAAAAGTTATGCATACTCGTAAGGGTTGGAAACATACAGATGACATGAAACGTCTGCGTATCATAATGGTGAGTGTTGCAGCGGCGGCTATTGTTTTCATTGCAGCGGCAGGTGTGGTTATATGGATGATGCTACAGGGGAATTTGCAAAGCGGTCAGGGAACAGTTCAGTCAAATCCCGCACAGACTTCCGGCGCAGTTTTACCTGTTTATGATGATTCCTTTAATTTGGTACTGGTCAATAAAAACAGGCAGTTAAAATCTGATTTTTCCGTTCAGCTGACTGAATTCAGAGGAGTACAAATAGAAGAGCGGATTCTTCCTGCACTGGAAAAAATGCTGGAAGATGCCAAACGTGACGGGTGTCTGATAAATATAACTGGTGGATATGTTGATAAAGAAACGCAGCAGTCGCAATATGAGCAAGAAGTGCAGCGACTGATGGATAGCGGAGGTTATACGAGAATTCGAGCGCAGGAAGACGCCAAAGCAACAGTACAGCCAGGTGATTACAGTGAACTGCAAACAGGTATGGCGGTACAGTTAGCCTCTGCGGAAAATCTCGATGTAGATTTTGGTACAACAAAAGAGTTCAGATGGCTTGAGAAAAACTCCATTCGTTACGGTTTTATTCAGCGATATCCGCTCAGTAAAACTACAGCCACGGGTCATATTGCATCCAATACCCAGTTTCGTTATGTGGGTACGGAACATGCCACAAAAATGAGAAGCCTGGGTATGTGTTTAGAAGAATATGATACCTATGTGCGCAATCGTTAATGCAATATAAGTTTGGAAGATTTGAAAAAATAATACTTGCATTTTTATACTATTTATGTTAAAATTCATTTGTTACGTTGAATTATCGCTGAAAGAGGTGACAAGAATGAAAGAAAATACACACCCAAAATTCGAAAAAACTACCATTAAATGTGCATGCGGAAATGAAATCGAAACAAGATCTACAAAAGATAACATCCGCGTAGAAATTTGTTCCAAATGCCATCCTTTCTTTACAGGTAAACAAAAACTTGTAGACACAAGCGGCCGTGTTGACATGTTTAAGAAACGTTATGGTATGCAAGGTAAGTAATTACCTTAGGCAAATAAATTGCTTTTGGTAGATAAACTTCCTTAGAGCAATAAGCCATTTACGAATGATTGTTATTTCTTTTGGTTTGTCCTTAAAATTGACGGACGGTGCACATAGCTGTACCGTCCGCATTTTTTATATATTGGCAAGAGGAGATTTCTATGGAATCATACCGTACGGTAAAACAGGAAACAAGTGCAGAATTTATCGAAAAACGTTCTAAGTTTATCGGTTATATCAAACCTGTGCAAACAGAGGAAGAGGCCATCGCATTTATTCAGAGTATCAAATCGAAGCACTGGGACGCTACTCATAACGTATATGCTTATTCACTAAGAGAGGGGCAGACACGCCGTTATTCTGACGACGGAGAACCGCAAGGGACAGCAGGAATTCCTACTCTGGATGTTTTGCAAAAAGCAGATATTACAGACGCGGTAGTTGTGGTTACCCGCTACTTTGGCGGAATTTTGCTGGGCGGCGGAGGATTAGTACGTGCTTATTCTCATGCTGCTTCCTTGGCTGTTGAGGCAAGTGGTGTACTGCATATGCGCCAATGTTTGCTTGCAGAATTGATATGCGATTATACTCAATACGGCAGAATTGCATCTTTGATTCCGGAATGCGTTGGCGTGATAGACGATACGGTATTTGAAGATACCGTGCAAATAAAGTTTCATATGGCACATGAGGATTTTCAAGCATTTGAAAAACGTTTGGCAGACACCACTTGCGGAGCGGTGAAAGCGGTCGTTACAGGACAAGAATTTTTTGCCGTTTCAGAGATATAAAAGTAAAAATAAAAAAATTTTTAGAAAAAAGAAGGATATTTGAAAGCAATGGCGTATATCTACTTAATGGATTTTATAAAGGTGGTGACGCTATGGCTATCAGAGAACGCACGGAACTGTTGGAGGAGCAAATTTTGTCACCTTTTGCCACTTTGGCCAAGCAGACAAAAGGAAGAGAGCGACCCGAACAGGAATGCGATATTCGTACCGCATTTCAAAGGGATAGAGATCGCATTATACATTCCAAATCGTTCCGCCGCTTAAAGCATAAAACACAAGTGTTTCTTTCTCCGGAAGGGGATCATTACCGTACACGTCTGACGCATACGTTGGAAGTGGCTCAAATTGCCCGTACAGTGGCACGAGCCTTACGTATGAATGAAGATTTGACTGAGGCTATAGCGGTAGGACATGATTTAGGTCATACACCGTTTGGCCATGCAGGAGAAAGAGCCTTAAGAGAAATTTCTCCGCTGAATTTCAGTCATAATGAGCAGAGTGTCCGAGTGGTGGAACGCTTGGAAAAAAATAATCAGGGATTAAATTTAACATTTGAGGTAAGAGATGGAATTCTTTGTCATACAGGACCGAAACTTGCCGATACTTTGGAAGGACGCATTGTACGGTTTGCCGATCGTATTGCGTACATCAATCATGATATTGATGATGCCGTGCGAGCGGGAGTGCTGGACCCTGACGACATTCCCCGCAATTTGACCGAGGTGCTGGGCACGACTACTTCTGCCAGGATTAATACCATGGTTATTTCCTTGATTGAAAACAGTGTAGACGGTAATATTCAAATGGATGAAGTAGTAGGGCAGGCATATCACCAAATACATAAATTTATGTTTGATAATGTGTATCGAAATCCACAGGCAAAAGATGAAGAAACAAAAGTGCCCAATCTGATTCAAACGTTGTATGAATATGTATTGCAGATAGACCATCTGCCAAGTGATATGCAGCAAATTGCAGAACAGGAAGGAATAGAACGTGCTGCCTGTGACTATATTGCAGGTATGACGGACCATTTTGCAGTGGCATTGTTCCAAAAAATTGTGGTTCCAAAATCCTGGGGAATTTAATGGAAATGAAAGGAGGAATGCCAATGGCTTTGCCGGAATTATTTTTGCAGGAATTAAAACTGCGCAATTCGATTGAAGATGTTGCTTCCTCCTATGTTCAGCTAAAACGGCGCGGACGTAATCTGGTTGGATTATGTCCGTTTCATAATGAGCATACGCCTTCTTTTAACCTATATCCCGAAAGTGGATCGTTTTATTGTTTTGGCTGTGGCGCGGGTGGAGATGTTATTACCTTTGTCCGCCGCATTGAAAATCTGGATTATATGGAAGCTGTGAAATTTCTTGCAGATAGAGCGGGATTGCAAATGCCCGAATTGGGTGTAGATGACAGCATGAGCAAACTGCGAGCCCGTATTTTGGAAATCAATCGTGAAACTGCTAAGTTTTACCATGGTGTTTTAAAAAGTGCAAGCGGAAAAGTCGGTTTGGGTTATTTTTTGCAAAGAGGGCTGAAACCCTCTACCATTACGCATTTTGGTTTGGGATTTGCACCCGATACTCGTTTTGCACTGGTGAATCATCTGAAGGGAAAAGGTTATACAGATGAAGAACTGGTACAAGCCAATGTGGCTGTGAAAACTCGTTCGGGAAAACCTATGGATCGTTTTTTTTATCGTGTTATGTTTCCGATTATAGATTTAAGAGGAAACGTGATTGCGTTTGGCGGGCGAACGATGACGGATCAGAAACCAAAATATCTAAATACGTCTGATACTTTGGCTTTTAAGAAAAGTTATGGATTATTTGCCATGAATTTTGCCAAAAATAGTGGCAAGGAACAGCTAATACTGGCAGAAGGTTATATGGATGTCATTGCATTACATCAAGCAGGTTTTGACAACGCTATTGCCGGTTTGGGAACCGCGCTTACAACAGAACAAGCGCATTTAATTGCACGCTACACCAAAGAAGTAGTAATTGCCTATGACGCAGATGAAGCAGGACAAAAAGCAACGGCTCGTGCCATACAGCTGCTCAGAAGTGTGGGATTGCTTGTAAAAGTGCTTTCTATTTCAGGTGGTAAAGATCCGGACGAATACATTCGCTCTTACGGTGAACAAGGACCTGTCAGATTCAAACAGTTAATTGAACAAAGTGGAAATGATGTAGAATACCGGTTGCAAAAATTAAAATCTAACTGTGATTTGGAATCTTCGGCGGGAAAAGTGCAATACTTAAATGGTGCAGCGGAGTTGCTATCAACACTGGATAATCGCATGGAGCAGGAAATCTATGCAGGCAAGCTGTCTGAGGAAATTGGAGTGGAACGTGCAACAGTAATGATGCAGGTTCAAAAACTCAGTAAAAGGCGACACCAGGCACAGCAGAAAAAAGAGTTTCGGGAATTTCAGCAACAAACCATCGGATTGAAAGATCAAGTCAATCCCGATAAGAGGGATAATTTCCGTGCAGCAAATGCGGAAGAAGCTTTAATTGCCTATTTGTTTCAGAATAACGATATGGCTGAAAAAGTCCGCTCTGTATTATCGCCGGAGCAGTTTAGTACGGCATTTAACCGCCGTGTGTACGAAAGCATTACTGATAAAATGCAAAATGGATTACAAGTGGGATTGACCGAAATATCAGATAGTTTTACTATGGAAGAAATCAGCGCCATTGCAAGAATACTGGCAAAGAATAATGCAGTTGCCATGGGACAGCATGACGCAGAAGAATATATCAATGTCATTATAGAGGAAAAGACAAAATTAAATGCAAATGACGCAAAATATGCGCAGACACAAGAAATACAGGATTATTTGGCGCGGCTGAGAGAGCAAAAGAAATAAACAGCCGCTTAACTGGGAGGAAACGAACTTATGGCAGCACCGGATAAAAAAACGGTTATGAAAGATTTACTGGAAATGGGAAAGGCAAAAGGACAACTTACCACAAAAGAGATTTTAGACGCTTTGGGAGAGTTGGATTTTGAGCCGGAACAAATTGAAAAATTTTATGATACTTTAGAGTCTCAGGGTGTTGAAATTGTAGAAGATTTTGGTGACATCGCTTTAGATGATATCGAATTTACACAAGAAGAAAACAGAGAGGATGAAGATTTGGAATCTTCTCTCAGCACAGAAGGCATTGCAATTGATGACCCGGTAAAAGTATATCTGAAAGAAATAGGCCGTGTACCTTTGCTTTCTCCTGAGGAAGAAATTGAACTTGCTATTCGTATTATTGACGGCGACGAAGTTGCCAAAAAACGTTTGTCTGAAGCAAACTTGCGTTTGGTAGTAAGTATTGCAAAACGTTATCTTGGAAGAGGAATGCAGTTTTTGGACTTGATTCAGGAAGGTAACCTAGGTTTGATTAAAGCGGTAGAAAAATTTGACTATACCAAAGGATTTAAATTTTCTACTTATGCAACATGGTGGATCCGTCAAGCCATCACCCGTGCCATAGCTGACCAGGCAAGAACTATTCGTATTCCGGTTCATATGGTGGAAACCATTAACAAAGTTAAAAAGGTATCCAGTCAGCTACTGCATACCAACGGACATGAACCGACTGCCGATGAAATTTCCGATGAACTGGATATGCCTGTAGATAAGGTACGGGAAATTATGCGTGTTGCGCAGGAACCTGTTTCTTTGGAAACACCGATTGGTGAAGAGGAAGACAGCCATTTGGGAGACTTTATTCCGGATGATGACGCACCGGCACCGGCAGATGCTGCTTCCCATACCTTATTAAAAGAACAACTGGCAGAAGTACTGGATACACTGACACCGAGAGAAGAAAAAGTACTGCGTCTGCGTTTTGGTTTGGAAGACGGACGTTCCAGAACTTTGGAAGAAGTAGGTAAAGAGTTTAATGTTACCAGAGAACGTATCCGTCAAATTGAGGCAAAAGCACTTAGAAAATTACGTCATCCGAGCAGAAGTAAAAAATTAAAAGACTTCTTAGATTAATATAAAAGAAAATGGGGACTGATTATGCATCTGACATTGGAAGCGGATTACGCTGTTAGAATTGTAGATAAACTTGCCATTGAAAATAAAAAGATAGACGCACATACCATATCCGAACAAACCAATGTTCCATTGCGCTTCGCACTTAAAATTTTAAGAAAATTGGTGGCAAGCGGAGCGGTGAAATCCTACAAAGGTGCGCATGGCGGTTATATGATTGCAAAAGACCCAAAAGACATCACTTTACGCGAGGTCATTGAAGCGGTAGAGGGACCGTTTATGATTAGCCGCTGTCAGCAAGATGATTATTGCTGCACCAATACCTCCTGCCGTGTGCATAATATTTATGCAGAAATCTCTTACATGGTGCGCGATAAATTGGATTCTTATAATTTTGCTAACTTTAAAGGCATTGGAAGATTACCTTGTAACGATGATAAACATGAATAATATCTTTTTGGCATAAAGAAAAAGCGACAACAGAGAATTTTCGTATCTGTTGTCGCTTTTGTTTGTTTTCAATATATAAAATAGACAAAAATAAAAATAATTCATATGTATATTGACAAACCTTGCATATTGTTATAAAATAATATACTGCATCATCATGGAGAGGTATGCTTTCTATATATTTTGTAATTTTAGCATAAATTTCGTAGAAACGCAAGCAGAGTCTTTAGAGATATTGACAGAATTGCGCGATGTTTGCAAGACAAAGTGTTATTAAATATGAAAAAGACGGTTATTATATGAATGGAGTGATTAAGCCAATGGTGAATGTCAAACCGGTAAAATTGGGTAGTAATACCCGCATGAGCTTCTCAAAAATTGATGAAGTTTTGGAAATGCCAAACTTAATTGAGGTTCAAAAGAATTCATACAAATGGTTCCTTCAAGAAGGTTTAAAAGAGGTATTTAAGGATGTTTCCGGTATTACCGACTACACAGGCAATTTAGTTCTGGATTTTGTGAACTACAAACTCGATGATAAACCAAACTACAGCGTGGAAGAATGCAAAGAAAGAGATGCAACCTACGCTGCAGCGCTTCGCGTGAATGCAAGATTATTGAATAAAGAGAGTGGAGAAATTAAAGAATCTGAAGTGTTTATGGGCGATTTCCCTCTCATGACAGACAGCGGTACTTTTGTTATCAACGGTGCCGAGCGTGTTATTGTTTCTCAATTGGTTCGTTCTCCCGGTGTTTACTATAAAATGGAGTACGATAAAACCGGTAAAGAGCTATTTAGTGCTACTGTAATTCCTAACCGTGGTGCGTGGCTGGAGTATGAAAACGATGCAAATGACGTTTTTTACGTTCGTATCGACAAGAATAGAAAGCTCCCTGTAACCGTATTTATCCGTGCTTTAGGTCTTGGTACAGACTCCGAAATTTTAGAGTATTTCGGTGAAGATGACCGTATTTTGGCTACTATTGAGAAAGATCCATGTAAAAATACAGAAGAAGCTTTGTTCGAAGTTTATCGTAAACTAAGACCAAGTGAACCGCCAACGATTGAAAGTGCGCAAACACATATCAATGGTTTGTTTTTTGACGCCCGCCGTTATGATTTGTCACGTGTTGGCCGTTATAAATACAATAAAAAGTTAAACTTGGCAGGCCGTATTGCAGGTCAACAATTAACTCAGCCTATCATCAATCCTTTGACAGGTGAGTTAATGGCTGAAGCAGGGGAAGTAGTATCCTTTGAAAAAGCACAGGAAATTGACAATGCCGGTGTTTCTGTAGCCTTTGTGCTTGTCAATGAAAAAGAAACAAAAGTTATTTCCAACGGTATGGTTGACATTCAGAATTTTGTGGGATTTGACGCTAAAAAGGAATGCGGTATTAATGAGCGTGTTCGTTTTAGTGTATTGGCTGAAATTATGGAAACCAGTGCCGATGAAGAAGAAATGAAAGAAGCGATTCGCCTGCGTGCGGACGAATTGATTCCAAAACATATTATTATTGATGATATTTTTGCATCCATCAACTACATGAACTGCTTGGCAGTTGGTCTTGGCAATGTAGATGACATTGACCATTTGGGTAACCGCCGTATTCGTTCTGTTGGTGAATTACTGCAAAACCAATTCAGAATTGGTTTTTCCCGTTTAGAGCGTGTGATTCGTGAAAGAATGACATTGCAGGCTCAAGATTTAGAGGTACTAACTCCTCATTCTCTAATTAATATTCGTCCTGTGGTTGCTGCTATTAAAGAATTCTTTGGTTCTTCTCCATTATCACAATTTATGGATCAAACCAACCCATTGGCAGAATTGACACATAAACGTCGTTTGTCTGCTCTTGGTCCCGGTGGTCTTTCCAGAGATCGTGCGGGCTTTGAGGTTCGTGACGTTCACTATAGCCACTATGGTCGTATGTGTCCGATTGAGACTCCTGAAGGTCCAAACATCGGCTTGATTTCTTACCTTGCAACCTTTGCAAAAATTAATGAATATGGCTTTATCGAAGCACCGTTCCGTCGTGTAGATAAAGAAACGGGTATTGTTTCTTCCGAAGTTGTTTATATGACAGCTGACATGGAGGACGACTACATTGTTGCACAGGCAAACGAACCTTTGGATGAAAACGGACGTTTTTTACATGCAAAAGTAAATGGTCGTTACAGAGATGAATTTGTAGAAGTAGAGAGTTCACAAGCGGACTTTATGGACGTATCCCCAAGAATGGTAGTTTCTGTAGCTACCGCTATGATTCCATTCTTGGAAAACGATGACGCAAACCGTGCTTTGATGGGTTCCAACATGCAGCGTCAAGCTGTGCCTTTGCTCAAAACAGAATCCCCAATTGTTGGTACCGGTATGGAATATAAAGCAGGCGTAGACTCCGGCGTATGTGTACTTGCTCGCAAATCCGGTGTGGTGCGTAGTGTAAGCGCGGACGAAGTTACTGTTACCAATGATGACGGTTCCGTGGAATCTTACCATATTACGAAGTTTATGCGTTCCAACCAAGGTACATGTATCAATCAGGTGCCTGTTGTTGACCGCGGAGAACGCATTCAGGCAGGCCAGGTAATTGCTGATGGTCCTGCAACCAGTAACGGTGAAATTTCACTTGGTAAAAATGCATTAATCGGCTTTATGACCTGGGAAGGTTATAACTACGAAGATGCTGTTTTAATCAATGAAAAAATCGTTCGTGACGACGTTTATACCTCCATTCATATTGAAGAATATGAAATTGAAGCAAGAGATACCAAACTTGGTCCTGAGGAAATTACCAGAGATATTCCAAACGTAAACGAGGACTTGCTCAGCGATTTGGATGAATCCGGTATTATTCGAGTAGGTGCTGAAGTACGTGCCGGCGATATTTTGGTTGGTAAAGTAACTCCGAAAGGTGAAACAGAGCTGACCGCAGAAGAAAGATTGTTGCGTGCTATTTTCGGTGAAAAAGCACGTGAAGTACGTGATACTTCTTTGCGTGTTCCTCATGGTGAGTACGGTATTGTTGTAGATGTAAAAGTATTTACAAGAGAAAATAGCCAGGATGAACTTAGTCCGGGTGTAAATAAAGTAGTTCGTTGCTATATTGCACAAAAACGTAAGATTTCTGTTGGTGACAAAATGGCAGGTCGTCACGGTAATAAGGGTGTTGTATCCCGTATTCTACCTCAAGAGGATATGCCATACTTACCGGATGGTACTCCACTGGATATTGTTTTGAATCCATTGGGCGTTCCTTCCCGTATGAATATCGGACAGGTGCTTGAGGTTCACTTGGGTCGTGCGGCAAAAGCATTGGGTTGGAAAATTATGACCCCTGTTTTTGACGGTGCTCATGAAGATGACATTGCGGAATGTTTAAAGCAAGCTGGATTACGTGAAGACGGTAAAACATTGCTGCGCGACGGACGTACAGGCGAGTACTTTGACAATCCTGTTACAGTCGGTTACATGTATTACCTAAAACTGCATCACTTGGTTGATGATAAGATTCACGCACGTTCTACCGGTCCATACTCTCTTGTTACACAGCAGCCTTTGGGCGGTAAAGCACAATTTGGCGGACAGCGTTTTGGCGAGATGGAGGTTTGGGCACTGGAAGCTTACGGTGCAGCGTATACCTTGCAGGAAATTCTGACTGTAAAATCTGACGACGTTGTTGGCCGTGTGAAAACATATGAAGCAATCGTAAAAGGTCAAAATATTCCAAAACCTGGTATTCCTGAATCCTTTAAAGTTTTAATTAAGGAATTACAGTCTTTGGGCTTGGACGTAAAAGTATTGGATAAAGACGAAGAAGAAATCGACTTGAAACAAAACTTTGACGACGATGACGATATTGGTTTTAAACCATCTGAAGACACTTTCGATGAACAACATGTTGTAACAGATGAATTGGACGGTTACACAGTACAGGATGCAGAAGACAGTCTTGACGGTGCATTTAGCAATGATTATGCAGCCGACGAAGATGCGAATAAAACCGATGATGAAGATATTTTTGGTGAACTGAACGTACCCTTCGACAGCGATTTAGAAGACAGCGACGAAGAATAAGGCAGGGGGTTACACAATGGAATTTAACGTGTTTGAATCTATAAAAATTGGCATTGCTTCTCCGGATAAAATCAGAGAATGGTCCCACGGTGAAGTGAAAAAGCCGGAAACCATTAACTATCGTACCCTAAAACCGGAACGTGATGGTTTGTTCTGTGAACGTATTTTTGGTCCTCAAAAAGACTGGGAATGCCATTGCGGTAAATATAAAAGAATTCGCTACAAAGGTAAAATTTGTGACCGTTGCGGCGTAGAGGTAACTCGATCCAAAGTACGTCGTGAGCGTATGGGCCATATTGAATTGGCAGCTCCGGTTTCACACATTTGGTATTTTAAAGGTATTCCTTCCCGTATGGGTCTTATCCTTGATATTTCTCCGCGTATGTTGGAAAAAGTATTGTACTTTGCGCTTTACATTGTGACCGACCCGGGCAATGTGCGCGAATTACAAGAAAAACAAATGCTGAATGAAAAAGAATACCGCGATATGCGTGAAAAATATGAAGACGATTTCCAGGCAAGTATGGGTGCGGAAGCCATTAGAACACTTTTGGAAAAAATTGATTTGGATCAGCTTGCTGCAGAACTGAAAGAAGAATTATTCACAGCTGCGGGTCAAAAGCGTGTTCGTATTTTAAAACGTTTGGAAGTAGTGGAAGCTTTCCGTGCTTCCGGAAACCGACCGGAATGGATGATTTTAGATGCAATTCCGGTTATTCCACCGGATATTCGTCCAATGGTACAGTTAGACGGTGGTAGATTTGCTACTTCTGACTTAAACGATTTGTATCGCCGTGTGATTAATAGAAATAACCGTTTAAAACGTTTGTTGGAATTAGGCGCTCCTGATATCATTGTGCGCAACGAAAAACGTATGCTTCAAGAAGCGGTTGATGCTTTGATTGATAATGGCCGCCGCGGACGTCCTGTTACCGGTCCGAATAATAGACCTCTAAAATCTTTATCTGATATGCTAAAAGGTAAACAAGGTCGTTTCCGTCAAAACTTGTTGGGTAAACGTGTTGACTATTCCGGACGTTCCGTTATTGTTGTTGGCCCTGAATTAAAAATGTATCAATGCGGTTTGCCAAAAGAAATGGCTCTGGAACTGTTTAAACCATTCGTTATGAAACGTTTGGTAGAAACAGGAGCAGTAGGCAACATTAAAGCTGCACGAAAAGCGGTAGAACGTGCAAAACCTGAAGTGTGGGATGCATTGGAGATTGTGATTAAAAATCATCCTGTATTACTGAACCGTGCTCCAACTTTGCATAGACTGGGTATTCAGGCATTTGAACCTGTTTTGGTAGAAGGACGCGCATTAAAACTACATCCTCTTGTATGTACTGCTTACAACGCTGACTTTGACGGTGACCAAATGGCAGTTCACGTTCCTTTGTCCGCGGAAGCACAGGCAGAAGCCCGCTTCTTGATGTTGGCAGCAGGCAACTTGCTGAAACCTTCTGACGGACGCCCTGTTGCTGTTCCGACACAGGACATGGTTTTGGGTTCTTATTATTTGACATTGGAAAAAGATGGTGAGTTGGGTGAAGGCAAAGTTTTCAGAGATGAAAATGAGGCCTTGATGGCGTACGATGCAAAGGCAGTTAGCCTTCACGCGAAAATCAAAGTGCGCCGCACAATGGAAGTAAATGGAGAAGCTGTTTCTAAATTAGTGGACACGACAGTAGGACGTATTATCTTTAACCGTCCAATTCCGCAGGATTTGGGATATGTAGACCGTTCCAACCCAGATACCATGTTTAATTATGAGGTTAGCTTCCTGGCAGGTAAAAAACAACTTGGCGCTATTATCGACAAATGCATTAAAGTGCATGGCACTGCTAAAACTGCCGAAGTTTTGGATGAGATAAAAGCACAAGGTTATAAATATTCCACCAGAAGCGCAATTACTGTTGCTGTGTGTGATGCAACGATTCCGCCAGCGAAAAAGCAATTGATTGCTGAAGCTGAACAGCAAATTGATGAAATTACAGATGAATTCAATATGGGTCTGTTGTCCGATGCAGAGCGGTACAACATGGTTTTGAAGACATGGGAAAAAGCCACAAATGATGTTACAAAAGCACTTCAAGAAAACTTGGATCGTTACAATCCAATCTTCATGATGGCAGATTCCGGCGCTCGTGGCTCTATGAGTCAGATTCGTCAGCTTGCCGGTATGCGTGGTTTGATTGCCAATACCTCCGGTAGAACTATTGAAATTCCAATTCGTGCAAACTATCGTGAAGGTTTGAATATTTTGGAATACTTTATTTCTTCTCGTGGTGCCCGTAAAGGTTTGGCTGATACCGCTTTGAGAACAGCTGACTCCGGTTACTTGACCCGCCGCTTAGTAGACGTTTCTCAAGAAGTAATTATCCGTGAAGATGACTGCGGAACAACAAAAGGACTTGAGATATTTGATATTCGCGAGGGTAAAGAGTCCATTGAGCCTTTGTCCGAACGTCTCATAGGCAGATATTTGTTGCATGACTTTGTCGATGAAGCAACGGGCGAAGTATTGGTTTCTAAAGATAAATTGATGGATGATCATGATGCGGATATCATTGTAAGCCGCGGCGTTGAGAAAATTGAAATTCGTTCTATTTTAGACTGTACAGCAAAACACGGTATTTGTAAAAAATGTTACGGTGCCAACTTGGCAAACGGAAAACCAGTTGATGTGGGCGAGGCTGTTGGTATTATTGCAGCACAGTCTATCGGTGAACCGGGTACTCAGTTGACCATGAGAACATTCCATACCGGTGGTGTTGCAAGTGCGGAAGATATTACACAAGGTTTGCCTCGTGTTGAAGAATTGTTTGAAGGACGTAAACCAAAGCATCTTGCAATTATTAGTGAAATCAGCGGTGTAGTTTCCTTTGAGGAAATCAAAAAGAACCGTCATGTTGTTGTAACCAACAATGAAATCGGAGACCAAAAGTCTTATTTGATTCCGTTTGGTTCCCGCATTACTGTAAAAGAAGGTCAGGAAATCAAAGCCGGTACCAGAATTACAGAAGGTTCCGTAAACCCACATGACGTTCTTGCAATCAGTGGAACACAAGCTGTACAGGATTACTTAATTCAGGAAGTACAGCGTGTTTACCGTATGCAGGGTGTTGATATCAACGATAAGCACATTGAGGTTATCGTACGTCAAATGATGAAAAAAGTTCGAATTGATGAGGCGGGCGATACCAGTTTACTGCCAAGCTCCTTGGTAGATAAGAGCGAAATGGAAGCTGAAAACAAGGCAATTCGCGAACGCGTTGCAGCAGGCGAAACCGAATTGCGTGAAGCTACTTATACTCCTGTATTGCTGGGTATTACAAAAGCTTCTTTGGCAACCGATTCCTTCTTGTCAGCAGCATCTTTCCAAGAAACAACTCGTGTATTGACAGATGCAGCAATCAAAGGAAAAGTAGATCCGCTATTGGGTCTGAAAGAGAACGTTATTATTGGTAAATTGGTTCCTGCAGGTACAGGTATGAAATGCTATAGTGACGTTGAAATAGAATCTACAAATCAAGTATTGACAAATGATACTATCTAATGATATAATTTTAAATCGTGATAGTGTATTTTGATTTTTAAGCTATTACCCACCATATACAACTTGTATATGGTGGGTTTAGGCGTTAAAAGGAAAGTACTAAATTGCTGTTAATTGGGTAAAATATACCTAATTTAACATATAAATTTTAAGAGAGGAGGTTTCTTATGCCAACCTTTAACCAATTAGTTCGTACTGGACGCCAAGTTTCTGAGAAAAAGGCAAAAGCACCTGCACTTTTGAAGGGATGGAACTCTAAGAAAAGAGTTGCAATTAACCAAAATTCCCCACAAAAACGTGGTGTATGTACAGCAGTTAAAACTGCAACACCTAAAAAACCTAACTCTGCTTTGAGAAAAATTGCCAGAGTAAGACTTTCTAACGGTATTGAAGTTTCTGCTTACATCCCAGGTGTAGGCCACAATTTACAAGAGCACAGCGTTGTTATGATTCGCGGCGGTCGTGTTAAAGACTTGCCTGGTGTACGTTATCACATCATTCGTGGCACATTAGATGCTCAAGGTGTTGCTAACCGTATGCAAGCTCGTTCTAAATACGGTGCAAAGCGTCCAAAAGCTGGCGCAGCAAAAAAATAATTGAACAAAGGTTAAGTTGAAAGAAACCTTATGGCTGCTTGCAGCAGCGTTATATAGATATACTTTATTGTGTATGTGGGTAACGCTCTGTATTGGCCAACGGGAGATAATCTTTCGAGTACCTATGATATCATTCATGTGAAGGAGGGAAGCGAAGTGCCAAGAAGAGGCTCTATTGCAAAACGTGACGTTTTGGTTGATCCACTATATAATTCTAAACTTGTTACTCGTTTAATTAACAATATTATGTACGACGGTAAAAGAGGCGTAGCTCAAAAAATCGTTTATGGTGCATTTGATATTGTGAAAGAGAAAACAGGAAGAGAACCATTAGAGGTTTTTGAGGAGGCTATGGAAAACATTATGCCTTCTTTAGAGGTAAAAGCTCGCCGTGTTGGTGGTGCTACTTACCAAGTTCCAATGGAGGTTCGTCCTGAAAGAAGACAAACATTAGGTCTTCGTTGGATGACTAACTATGCAAGACTTCGTTCTGAGAAAACAATGAAAGAAAGACTTGCTAACGAGATTCTTGATGCTATAAATGGTGCTGGCGGCGCTGCTAAGAAGCGTGACGATACACACAAAATGGCAGAGGCTAACAGAGCATTTGCTCACTACAGATGGTAATTCCATTGTAGTTTTTGTGATCCAACACAACCCAATTACGATAGGAGGAAATTATGGCTAGACAAGTATCTCTAGAGATGACCCGTAATATTGGTATCATGGCTCACATTGATGCTGGTAAAACGACAACAACAGAACGTATTTTGTTCTACACCGGTGTTAACCATAAAGTTGGTGAAACACATGACGGTTCTGCTACTATGGACTGGATGGCTCAAGAGCAGGAAAGAGGTATTACCATTACTTCTGCTGCTACTACTTGCTTCTGGAAAGACCATAGAATTAACATCATCGACACCCCAGGCCACGTTGACTTCACTGTTGAAGTTGAGCGTTCCTTGCGCGTATTGGACGGTTCTGTAACTGTTTTCTGCGCAAAGGGCGGTGTTGAGCCTCAGTCTGAGACTGTATGGCGTCAAGCGGAAGAATATAAAGTACCTCGTATGGCTTACATCAATAAGATGGACATTATGGGTGCTGATTTCTACCGTGTTGTTCAAATGATGAAAGATCGTCTACAATGTAATGCGGTTCCGATTCAATTACCAATCGGCAGTGAAGACGAATTCAAAGGCATCATTGACCTTGTAGAAATGAAAGCTGACGTTTTCTATGATGAATTTGGTAAAGATATGCGCGTGGAAGAGATTCCTGCTGATTTGCTTGAAAAAGCACAAGAATATCGTACCCAATTGGTAGAGCACGTTGCTGAACAAGACGATGAGCTAATGGAAAAATATTTGATGGGTGAAGAGCTGACATCAGAGGAAATTATTGCAGGTATTCGTAAAGCTACTTTGGCTAACTGCATGGTTCCTGTATGCTGCGGTACATCTTACAGAAACAAAGGTGTACAAAAGCTATTGGATGCAATCGTAGCTTATATGCCATCTCCTCTTGATATTCCTGCTATGAAGGGTGTTAATCCTGAAACAGGTGAGGACGATATCCGCAAAGCTTCTGATGATGAACCATTCTCAGCGCTTGCATTTAAAATTGCAACTGACCCATTCGTTGGTAAATTATGTTTCTTTAGAGTTTATTCCGGTTCCCTAAGTGCTGGTGGCCCTGTTTATAACTCTTCTAAAGAAAATACAGAGCGTATTGGTCGTATTCTTCAAATGCACGCAAACCATAGACAAGATATTGATGTTGTTTATGCAGGTGACATTGCAGCTGCAGTTGGCTTAAGAAATACAGCAACAGGTGATACACTTTGTGATCCAAAGCATCCAATTATTTTGGAATCTATGGAATTCCCAGAGCCTGTTATCCATGTTGCAATTGAGCCAAAAACAAAAGCAGGTCAAGAAAAAATGGGTATCGCTTTGGCTAAACTTGCTGAAGAAGATCCAACCTTCCGTGCTTATACAGACGAAGAAACAGGACAAACCATTATTGCTGGTATGGGTGAGCTTCACCTTGAAATCATTGTAGATAGACTTCTACGTGAATTTAAGGTAGAAGCAAATGTAGGTAAACCACAGGTTGCTTACAAAGAAACTATCCGCAGAAATGCAGAGTCTGATACAAAATATGCAAGACAGTCTGGTGGTAAAGGTCAATACGGTCATGTTAAAATTCGCATTGAACCTAACCCAGGTAAAGGCTATGAATTTGTAAACGAGGTTGTTGGTGGTGCTATTCCGAAAGAATACATCCCAGCAGTTGACCAAGGTATTCAAGGCGCATTGCTAAGTGGTACTTTGGCAGGTTACAATGTTGTTGATATTAAAGTAACAGTGTATGATGGTTCTTATCATGAGGTTGACTCCTCTGAAATGGCATTTAAAATTGCTGGTTCCATGGCAGTTAAAGATGCAATTAAGAAAGCTGATCCAGTTTTATTAGAACCAATTATGAAAGTTACAGTTATTGTGCCTGAAGAGTACATGGGTGACGTTATTGGTGACCTAAACTCTCGCCGCGGTATGATCCTAGGTATGGATGCAGTACCAGGTGCACAACAAATTAATGCAGAAGTTCCACTTTCAGAAATGTTTGGTTATGCAACAGATATGCGTTCTAAAACACAAGGTCGTGGACAATATACAATGGAACCTGCTCACTATAATGAGGTTCCAAAATCTGTTGGTGAGGAAATCATTTCCGCACGTGGAAAAAAGAGTGAGTAATTTATAAAAACACTTGATTTTCTATAGCAGACTTGGTAAAATTGCGTTATAGACTTTTATCATAAAAACAAATTAATTTTTTGTATAAAAAAGGAGGAAATTCCAATGGCAAAGGCAAAGTTTGAAAGAAGCAAACCACACGTAAACATTGGTACAATTGGTCACGTTGACCACGGTAAAACAACTACTACAGCAGCTATCACAAAGGTTCTAAACCTAAACGGTGAAGCAGAATTCGTTGATTACGCTAATATCGATAAGGCTCCTGAAGAGAGAGCTCGTGGTATCACAATCAACACTTCTCACGTTGAGTACGAAACAGATACTCGTCACTATGCTCACGTTGACTGCCCAGGTCACGCTGACTACGTTAAAAATATGATTACTGGTGCTGCTCAAATGGACGGTGCTATTCTAGTTGTATCCGCAGCTGATGGTCCAATGCCACAAACAAGAGAGCACATCCTTCTATCCCGTCAGGTTGGCGTTCCATACATCGTTGTATACATGAACAAAGCTGACCAAGTTGACGACGAAGAGTTGCTAGACCTAGTTGAAATGGAAATCCGTGAACTACTAAACGAGTACGGCTTCCCAGGTGATGATACACCAATTATCCGTGGTTCTTCTCTAAAAGTTCTTGAATCTACTTCTACAGACATCAATGCTCCAGAGTACAAATGCATTGTTGACTTGATGAAAGCTGTTGACGAGTTTATCCCAACTCCAGAAAGAAAGAGCGACCAACCTTTCCTAATGCCTGTTGAGGACGTATTCACAATTACAGGCCGTGGTACTGTTGCTACTGGTAGAGTTGAGCGTGGTCAAATCAACGTTAACGAAGAAGTTGAAATTGTTGGTATGACTGAAGAGAGCAGAAAAGTTGTTGTTACTGGCCTAGAAATGTTCAGAAAAATTCTAGACTTTGCTGAAGCTGGCGATAACGTTGGTGTATTGCTACGTGGTGTTCAAAGAACTGATATCGAGCGTGGTCAAATTCTAGCTAAACCAGGTTCTATTAAACCTCACACAAAATTCAGAGGTCAAGTTTATATCCTAACAAAAGAAGAAGGCGGTCGTCATACTCCTTTCTTCAACAACTACCGTCCACAGTTCTATTTCAGAACAACTGACGTTACAGGTGTTATTTCACTTCCAGAAGGTACAGAAATGTGCGTTCCTGGCGATAACGTTGAAATGGATGTTGAGTTGATTACTCCAATCGCTATTGAAGAGGGTCTACGTTTTGCTATCCGTGAGGGTGGTCACACTGTAGGTTCCGGCGTTGTTACAGCTATTAACGAATAATTATAATCGTTTTGTAACGTGATATAAAAATAAGACCATCGGAGCACCTCTGATGGTCTTATTTTTTACGTTTAACTATTAGAACGTGTAAGATTGTCCTTGAAAATGTTTATTTCTATTTGCATGTTTTTTATGGGATTTGTTTTGTTTTAATTGATTTTGTGTTGCTTCTGAATTCACAATATCACACATTTCTTCATAAGAATTGCAATGTGTACAGCTATCAATCAAAGCAGTTTGCTCTTCTTGAGAAGCAAGTGCAAAGTTTCTTCTTGCTTCAGGATTTCTTGCAAGAACAGAACCAATACCCATTGGAATGTTGTTGTATTGATTGTAATGCATTTTTATCACCTCACAATACTTATTATCTCCAACGACACGCAAATATGCTTTCCAATTGTATGCGGCAAAATTTGTATTGCTTTCATTGCGTAAACTATGTAAATTTGGCGCTTTTAGACTAATTTATTAGAAATTTATGACAAAAAACTGTAAACCTGAATTTGAAAAAAATACATTTTATCAAATTTTAAAATGGATATTTACTTTGTGAGGCATTCGTGCTATACTAATCATATTGAAATTTAAATATTTCCTTATCAAGAGTGACGGAGGGAACAGGCCCAATGATGTCCGGCAACCTGCATATATTTGTAAAGGTGCCAAATCCTGCGGTAAAGCCGAGAGATGAGGTTTGCAATTCACCGAACGGCTGTAAAAGCGTGTTCGGTATTTTTTATATTTTTAGGAGGATACTATGTCTAAATACTTTTTTACTTCAGAGTCTGTAACAGAAGGACATCCAGATAAAGTCTGTGATAAAATTTCTGATTCTATTTTAGATGCAATCTTGGCGAAAGATCCAAAGGCTCATGTTGCGTGTGAAGTAACCGCAACAACAGGAATAATCAATGTAATGGGGGAAATCTCCACTGAATGTTATGTTGATATTCCATCTGTTGTGCGTGAGGTTATCAAAGAAATTGGCTATAATGACCCTGCTTGTGGATTTGACGGTAATACCTGTGCTGTAACCACTTCAATTGACGTTCAGTCGCCTGACATTGCTATGGGTGTAAATGAATCTTATGAGTCGCGTCATGGTGCGACTGATGAAAATGATAAGATTGGTGCCGGTGACCAAGGAATGATGTTTGGTTTTGCTTGTGACGAGACACCTGAATTTATGCCTTTGGCAATTTCACTTGCTCATAAGTTAGCAAAACAGTTGACAAAAGTTCGTAAAGAAGGAATATTATCCTATTTACGTCCAGACGGCAAAACACAAGTAACCATTGAATATGATGGTGACAAAGCTGTGCGTGTAGATACTATTGTATTATCAACTCAACACGATCCAAATGTTGCTCACGTAACATTGTGTGATGATATTTTAAATCATGTAATTAAACCTATTATTCCCGAAAATCTTTTAGATGATAAAACCAAATATTTCATAAATCCAACAGGAAACTTTGTAATTGGTGGTCCGGTTGGTGATACCGGTTTGACTGGCCGTAAAATCATTATTGATACATATGGTGGTTATGGCAGACACGGTGGAGGTGCTTTCTCAGGAAAGGATCCTACAAAAGTAGACCGTTCAGGCGCGTATGCAGCACGTTATGTTGCTAAAAATATTGTGGCTGCAGGTCTTGCTAAGAAATGTGAAGTGCAAATTGCATATGCAATCGGAGTAGCTCGTCCAGTTTCAGTTATGGTTGAAACATTTGGCACTTCCTCCTATTCTAATGACCAATTGGCAGATGCAGTAAACCAAGTATTTGATTTACGTCCTACTTCTATTATTGAAACTTTAGAATTGCGTAAACCTATTTATCGCAATCTTGCTGCTTACGGACATATGGGTCGTGAAGATTTAAATGTTAGTTGGGAAAAGACAGATAAAGTACAAGAATTACAAGATAAATTAATGAAATAAAATGTAATCTATATGAAAAGGAGAGGCTTTACGAAAATATAGCCTCTCCTTTTTCTTATATTTTAAAGATGGTATATACAATGAAAATATTTTTGTTATTATATACAAAAAATATATTTAATTAAAATAAAATTAGTGCATTTAATTGAAAAATAGTCGTTTATAGTGTATAATATTATTGTAAAATAGTGAAAGTGATTTTTGGTACGAGTAGTTTAAAATTATTTTTATGTTTTCCTCAAGTGATGGTTTATAAAAACAAAAGCGCATTTTATTGTAAGTGGTTATGCGTTTTTTTGTATATATAATTATGGCGAAGGAGATTAAATATTATCTTACAGGAGGAAATGAAAATGAGAAAAAGAAGTAAATTCATGGTATTGTTGCTTTCTTGCCTGATGGTCTTTTCAATGTTGCCAACTGTAGTATTCGCAGCTGATGAGATTGCAACAGCCAAAAATGGAACAACGATTACCAAGAATACTACGCAAGCAGAGCTTGATGCTTGGGCTGGTGAAGGTGCAATTACAACTCAATTGGTTGATGGTGTTACGATTATTACCCTTCAAAAAGATTTCAAGCTGGGGAAGCTTGGGGGAAATAATGCAAAAGCTAGTCAACCAATTTCATTTGGAATCTATCCAGATTCACAAAACGATAAAATGATATTTGATCTTAATGGACATATTCTTGCATCTGATACTATGGTAATTGTAAGTAGATGTGATCTTACCATTAAAGATTCTGTCGGTACCGGTAAAGTATTCATGGATACAAGTGACTCTAAAGCATCTGCATTTGAAGCGATTGTTAATCAGAGAAAATTAACGATTCAAAGCGGCACCTATGAGGCCAAAGTTCATTCCACCAGTTCAACAACTGGTGTAGTTGGTTCTGCGGTAGCTGATGTAGAAACAGTTATAGAGGGCGGTTCTTTTATTGGTAGTAGCAGCGCTGTAAATGTTAAAAGTGGCACAACTACCATTACGGGAGGAAATTTTAACGCAGCAAGTTACGGTATTGTTGCTCGGGGCTCGGCTGTAGTTAACTTTCCTGCTAACTCACAAGCTGAAATTATCTCCACACAATTTCCTATTGTAGTAGGAAGTAATAATGGCACTATAGGTGAAGTTCATATTAATGGTGGTCATTTTGATGGAACCAATGCCAGTGCGTTGGTTGGTCGTATTGGAGATATTGACTCTACCCAGTTTGTAACAATTGGAGGCGGTAGGTTTACACAAGATCCAACTAATTATGCTGGAACTATACCTGTTGCACAAGTTGGAGATCCCTTTATTGTCGGAGCGGAATCTATTAATGAGGCAGTTAAGGTAATTGATGCCGGAACAATTGTAAACGTGACCAATGGAAATGTTGATTTAACAAATGTTCCGGATAACGTTATTGTTGAGAATAAAGGTAGTGGGGATGTATCTGTTAATGGAGAGCCTGTAGCACCTTCTGAATCGCACATAACTCATACCCACTCTTGGGGTGAACCGGTCTATGCTTGGAGTGCAGATCATATGACTTGCACTGCACAGCGCATATGTTTAAAAGATACAAGTCATATCGAAGCTGCCACAGCCACCATTACTGTAGACGAAACAATAGCACCTACTTGCACTGAAAAGGGAGTAGCAACTTATACAGCAACTTTTTCAGAAAATTGGACATCTACGCAGGTAATAACCGAGCCAATTATGGCAACGGGTCATAAATATGGAGAGCCAAAGTGGACTTGGAGCGAAGACGGTAAAAATGCAACGGCAACGTTTATTTGTGATAATGACAACTGTCATATTCAAGAAATAGTAGCTAATGTTACCGGTCAGGTAAAAGAAGAAGCTAATTGCACAGAAAATGGAACAACAACTTACATAGCTAAAGTCAGCTTTAATGGTCAAGAATATACTGCAATAAAGGATATCCCTGATATTGCTGCCTTGGGACATCGGTTTGTAGATGGCGTATGTAATGTATGTAGCATATCTGATCCAAATTATAAAGGCTCTGAATCAACAAATAGTCCGCAAACCAGCGACAATAGTAATATAATGTTGTGGTTTGCATTGCTTTTTATTTCTGCTGGTGGTGTAGGTACAGCACTATTTTTTAAAAGAAAGAAAGTAGAAAAATAAGAATTGTAGATTAAAAAAAATAAATCACATTGACGCCGTTATGGTCTTATCCATAACGGCGTTTTTTTATTTCAAAATGAATAGGATATGTGATTTGAACAAATACCTTATCATACTTTAAGGTAAAAATGGCAATATAGTATTATTTAAGGAGTATGTTCATTCAGAATTGAGAACAAAGAGAGTATTTTTTGTTTTATCCAGATAAATTTTCTATTAAAAAAGAAAATGGATGTATTCCATAATTTGTATTCAAACTTTTGGGAGATACATTCTCAAAGTTAAAAGATAGTAATTTTTTAGATATAGGTATGTATTTTTAGAAAAAAAGAACACTTTGGAAAATATATACAAATTATATAGGAGTTTTTGGATTGTTTTTTTGATAAATTTAGGGTGAAAAATATAGACATAATATCGTTATTGCTATATAATATAGCCATATTTTAATTCATTTTTGAAAGGAAGTATTCTATGAAAAAGAAAGTTTTACTGGTATCTTTAGTAGCTGCTTTAATTGCTTCAAGTACTATCATACCAGTATCGGCTGCTACGGCGGTTGATACAGAAGTTGTAAGCAATGCGGAGGCAGCTAATGCTGCTGTTGCAGGAGATGTGAAATTGGATGAAGCAACCTTTCCAGATGCTGTATTTCGTGAGTATTTAAAAAGCAATTACGATAAGAATAAAGATGGTAACCTATCCAAAGAGGAAGTTGCGGCAACTCGTGAAATTAAACTGGGAAACAGCAGTGTTACCAATTTAAAAGGTATTGAAAATTTGACAGAACTTACATATTTAGAAGTAATGGGCACAGGGATTACTGAATTAGATGTTAGTAAAAATACAAAGTTAACTTTAATTGATTGTGCGGATACCAAAATTTCTAATCTCGATTTAAGCAACAACACTGCTTTAAAAACACTATGGTGCTATAATGCTCCAATTACGAAATTGGATTTAAGCAAGAATACATCTTTAGGAGTATTGAGGGCATCAGGAACAGCAATTACTGAATTGGATTTATCTAATAATAAAGAATTGACATATTTGGAGTGTGATGGTACTAATATTACAGAATTATCTCTTGCAAATAATTCTAAATTACAATGGCTAACTTGTGCTGATACTAAAGTACAAAACCTGGATATTAAAAATTTATCTGATTTAAGAAGATTGGAAGTTCAAAATACAGGTATTACAAACTTAGATGTAACTAAAAATAATCAATTAGTTCGTTTGGATTGTTCTAATACTCAAATAAGTGACTTAAATCTTACCAATAATGGTAATTTGCAAGTTTTGATTTGTGCTGATACAGGTTTAAATACATTGGATATTAGTAAAAATGCTCAATTAGCTTATTTTGATCTTCATAATACCAATATTTCTAATTTAAATGTGGATGGGCTTTTAAATTTAGAATATTTGGATATATCAAACACAAAGTTTACAAATTTGGATGTAAGTAATAATGATAAGTTGAAATCTTTAAAATATGATAATACACCTTTAATTTCATTAAATTTAGGAAATAATTCACATCTACAAGATTCTACAGGCATAGTACAAGCACAAAGACTTGAAGTAACAGGCGGTTCATTTCATTTAGCACAATATTTTCCAACACTCGACTTGACTAAAATTGTGAATGTAACAGGCGCAACTTTAACAGATGGTGTTGTATCCAATTATTTACCAGGACAACCAGTTACATATTCTTATAGTGCTGGTACAGGAGCAAATGGACAACCAATTAATTTGACAGTTACATTAAACTTGATGATAACCAATGTTTGGGAGCAAGAAATTTCAGCTTCTGATATGGTACTGGGAGAAAAAGTGAATGTTTCTGCAAAACCTGTTTTTGGAGATGTCCAATACGTTTATAGTCAACAAGAAAATGGTGTTTACACAGCTGACGAACCCACAACAGCAGGAGTGTGGTATGTAAAAGCAATGGTAAATGGAAGTGAGTTTCTTACTGCATTAGAGAGTCAACCTGTTGCTTTTAATGTAACACAGCCAGTTGGAGTACCTGGAGATTCAAATCAAGGCTCTAATACTACCGACAATAATAAAGAAATGGTAAACAACGTAAAAACAGGCGATGAAACTACAATTGGTCTTTTGGCATCTATATTTGCAGCATCTGTAGGTATTCTTGCATCACTTAAAGTATTTAAGAAAAAGAAAGAATCTAACTAAATTTAAGAAAAAAAGCATCCGAGATTAATCTCGGATGCTTTTTTATTATTTATTAATTTTGATTTTTTTGAATGTGATTGCTGTTACACAAGCTGCACTTATAAACACACCAATAGCAATATAAATATACAGTTGGGTGTTATCACCAGTTTGAGGAGAAACGGTGTTGTTTTGTTCCATATTGTTGTTATCAGCTGTAGCGTTAATTACGGTTATGTCTTTCACAGCATCACAGTTTTTGCAATGTATGGATTTACTTCCGCTTTCAATTGCAGTCGGTTGCTGGTCAATGGTAAAGTCACTTTCCCAATCGTGCTCACTCATAGGAATAGTTTCTTCTTCCATGGTGCCACATACAGTGCAGGTTCTTTGTTTTAGTCCTTCTTCAGTGCATGTAGCCTCTCTTATAATGGCCCAATCACCGTAAGAATGTCCTGTAGCAGGAACTTCGGTTGGAGCTGTCAAAATCTGATGACAAACCGAGCATTCAATACCCTCTGTATAACCGTGTTCTGTACATGTAGGAGATACAGAAGGTATTATTTTTTCTGTATGACCTAATGGATTTCCATATGTAAAGGTTTCGGCATCGCTTACTGCACCGCAGGTGCAAGATTTATAATAGGTAGCTGCATGTGTGCAATCTGCGTCTGATTTTTTGGTATAATCTTTTACAATTTCTTCTGTAAATTGATGTGGATGGGTGATAGAACCGTCAGGATTTTGTTCATAGTCGCCTGTATCGGGAATCCATTTGGAAACATCGGAAGAATAGGTACCACCGGTTACTTGCAGTGCACCGGTATCTTTGGCTTCACTGACAGCTGGTTGTCCATTTCCTCCTGTGAAAGTACCGCCATGAAAATAAGCGATTGCAGGTTGTTTATCACCGCCGTCATTATCATTTCCGATGAGAGCCGCTACTTTAGAAATACTGATAAATGTGCCGCCATAGATGTGTGCTTCTACTTGTCCCACTTCACCGGCAACATACAGTGCATAGAATGCGGGGCCTGTTCCATGGATAGGGCAAGCTACTGTTTCAAATGTTCCACCATAAATTTCAGCTAAACCGGCGGAAGAAGAAAATGCGCCTTGTGTACCAATCACGGTACCATCATAAAAATACATTTTTGCATTTACATTTTGGTTTCGTATGGTATAAGACCAAATGGAAGAATTACAGGAACTGCAAGTTTCACCTTTAAATGTACCGTTATAAATGGTAGCAATACCTTCGTTATATAAGCTGCAGGTTGCACCGTCAAATGTACCGTTATAAATAGTAAGTTCTGCGTTTGGACGGTTTTTGACAGTTGCGCCGCTTGCTAATTTGGCTCCGGTATAGGTACCATTTTCAACGGTTAAAGAACCATAGTTATCAATTGCGCCATATCCGCCATAAGTGGAAGCTGAAGTATCAATGATTCCGTTTCCTGTTATGGTTAAATTGCCGTTATTTATAATAGCGCGACCAGCCAAAGCGGGAGAAGAGGATGCATCTTCTTTAAATGTAATACTTTGGCCATTCATATCAAGAGTTATGTTTTTTCCATTTTCCAATGTGACAATATCAGATGTTTCAGACATTTCAATGCTATTTGTTAAGGTAACAGTTGTTGCGGTTCCATCTTCCGGTACTGCATCGAATGCTTCTTGTAATGAAGCATAGGTAGTATTACCGATTTGTGCAACACCGCTTCCACTCGCAAATACATACGTTTCAAATTTATTCACTCCAAACATTATTATATTACTATATTTTTATAAATTAAAATATAAAACTGATTTTGGTTATGGTATTTTATAATTGCATCATATTCTAAGGGAGATGCGAAGCATTGGCCTAAGTATTTCCGCATACGGTTTACTAAAAAAATTTATTTAGGTTTTGTATTTTTGTTTTCACAGGTTTATATTCTGTTAATAAGTTCACCATCAATACACCTGTTATAATTATAGTTTACCTGTGATTAACTTGTCAATTATTTTGGTTATGTCTTTGAAATTCTTTATATTTATAAAAGTATATGTCTGATATGAGGATTAGGCCAATAAAAATATATAAGATATTATAATGCTGTAGATGATAGAAATATAAAAGAATGAGGTGATTTTAGATTTGAAGATTTTCATAGTAGCCCTTCTAAAGAAAATTTACGATTCATTAGAGGGAGAAGCATATTTAAACATAACTGCCGGAAAAGTAATTTAGAAAAATAAAATCATTCGTATGAAAACAGGTTGTAATTTACAACCTGTTTTCATTGATAGTACAAAATGGTGACATATTATACAGTAGCTTCTTTTTATTGGATACATACAATAGAATGAGGTGATGATAATGCCCGGAGTAATTATTAATATTATATTAGCAATCCTGTCTATAACAGGATTAATATATATATATCAATTGATTTCTGGTTGGTTACTTCGATCAAAAAATGTCTGTAGGCAGTATACTATTTTACAATTTGATGAAAGCGAGGAAGATGCTGAATATATATTGCGTGGTCATATATCAAAAATTAAATCAGAACACAGCGAGCAATATAGCCGTATCTTATGTATAGAAGAAACTATGAATAATGCAATGAAGTATGTATGTAGAAAACTGGAACAAGAATATCCGTTTGTGATTATGTGCTCTCTCAATCAAGTCCATGACTATATTACACAATGAAATTGTCATAGGATTATGCCATATATTATTATTCAAATAAAATTTATCAATTTTATATTTTGATATAAAATGAATCACCAGTAAAAGATATTATAAAGATTTTATTGTTTCCAAATAAGAGCAAACTCTTTTATATTGTGAGTTTGAATGTTTACAAAACCTGCTTGCTTTATCATTTTCTATATTTGTTTGGCTGTATATATGGTCATATCTTCATAGTGTTTAGCTCATTTGTCTCCGCATACAGGGGATAACATTTCACATGTTTTTGCTGCCAACTTTTTGAAAATTTCCGCACTTTAAACATGTTTCTATCATGACTATACTTTTTAGATTGGTTTTGAGAATCGCTTAAGTTGGATATACATAAAATCTATTTTATATGAATCTGTCAAAAGAGACACGTGAAAAGACCTGTCTCTTTTTTCGTGTACAATTATCTAAAAATGTGGTAAAATCAAGTCAATATAATATATGAATAGGAAAGGAGTTTACAATGAAACTGCTTCATATTGCTGCAAGTCCGAAATTGGATGAACAGTCTGTTGGAAAACGAGTTGCAAATGCATTTGTTGATGCTTATTTTAACAAACATGAGCAAGTACAATATCGCTATATTGATTTGCATACACTGGAAATACCTGCGATGACAAAAGAATTGCTCGAAGCCTTTGAAAGCGGTAAGGCACAGCGTGAAAAAGAAGAGCAAGCATTAAAAATATATGATTCATTATGTAATGAATTTATAACAGCAGATCGATATGTCATTTCGTTTCCAAATTGGAATTTAACAGCACCTCCTGTATTGGTTTCTTATATGTTAGCCGTTATCAGGGCGGGAAAAGCATTTCGCTACACTGAGCAAGGTTCCGAAGGATTGCTTCATAACAAAAAGGTTATGCTAGTTGTTTCCAGTGGAGGGATTACCTCGGGAACTCAACCAAAAGAAACTTGTACGGCCATTACATGGTTAAAAAATCTGTTTTTGGTTTGCGGAGTTTGCGATGTACAAGTACTGTATTGTGAGGGGATTGAGCAAACGCCGGGTCAAGCAGAAGAAATCATCACAGCAGCAATACAAGATGCAAGACAGCAAGGTGCTGTTTGGGATGCAAAGGCAGGGGAATAAACTATGAATATTTCAGTTATAGGATGTGGCCGCTGGGGAAGTTTTATCGCTTGGTATTTGGAGCGTGTATCCCATCAGGTTACATTATATGGAAGAAAAGGCTCTAAACATTTAGAGCAATTCCGTCAGACACGTTCTAATGGATTATTAACATTGGACGAAAAAATTCATCTGACTGATGATTTAGAATCAGCGGTAAACAGTGCAGAAGTTATTGTAGTATCCATTTCGGCACAAAACTTTCGAACATTTATGAAAGAAATAGTGCAGTATAATTTAAATGGAAAATGTTTTGTATTGTGTATGAAAGGTATTGAAGCTGATACCGGAAAACGTTTAACGGAAATCGTAAAAGAATATACAAATACGCCTACAGCTATTTGGGTTGGACCAGGCCATGTACAGGATTTTACAAGGGGAATACCAAACTGCATGGTAATTGATAGTGATGATAAAGCGCTAAAAGAAAGATTAGTTCAGGCTTTTTCCAGTCGCTTAATTCGCTTTTATTACGGTGATGATTTGTTGGGAAATGAAATTGGCGCAGCTTCCAAAAATGTAATAGGCATTGCGGCAGGTATGTTGGACGGCAAAGGAAAGACTGCATTAAAAGGAGCATTAATGTCCAGAGGTACACGCGAAATTGCTCGTTTAATTAAAGCTATGGGCGGAAATGAGATTACCGCATATGGACTTGGACATTTAGGCGATTACCAGGCGACTGTATTTTCCGAATTCAGTCATAACCGTAAATTTGGAGAATTGTTTGTACAAGGTATGGATTACGGAGAATTAGCAGAAGGTGTTGCAACAGTAAAAGCATTGTTGCGTTTAGGTAAGAAATATCAAGTGGAACTGCCTATTTGTCAAGCAGTTTATGATATTATTTATGAGAAAAAGGATCCTGAACAAGTATTATCTGATTTGTTTTTGCGAAGCATAAAAATGGAATTTTGATTTTTTATGACATTGACAATTTTCTAGTTTTGGAGTAAGATATTTAAATATACCAAAAGGGTATATAATAGAAAGGATGAATGGCATGAGTGAACAAAATTGTACACATGACTGTGGGTCATGCAGTTCTGATTGCAGTGCAAGAACAGAACCGATGAAAGAACCTACACATGAGTTGAGTAACATTAAAAAAGTAATTGCAGTTGTAAGTGGAAAGGGCGGCGTTGGTAAATCTTTGGTTACTTCTTTAATGGCTGTAACCATGAACCGCCGTGGACATAAAACAGCAATATTGGATGCAGACGTAACAGGACCGTCTATTCCAAAAGTTTTTGGTATTCATGAAAGAGCAATGGGTACCGAAGTAGGCATTATGCCATGTAAAAGTAAAACCGGTATTGAAGTTATGTCTGTAAATTTATTATTAGAAGATGTAACTGCTCCTGTTGTTTGGAGAGGACCTATTATTGCCGGTACAGTAAAACAATTTTGGTCTGAGGTAATTTGGGGTGATGTGGACTATATGTTTGTTGATATGCCTCCCGGTACGGGAGATGTTCCGTTAACAGTATTCCAATCTCTGCCTTTGGACGGAATTATTATTGTAACATCTCCGCAGGAACTGGTTTCTATGATTGTGGAGAAAGCAGTGAATATGGCAGATATGATGAAGATTCCTATTTTAGGGCTTGTAGAAAATATGAGCTATTTGAAATGTCCTGACTGCAACAAAGAAATTCAAGTCTTTGGAGAAAGCCATGTGGAAGAAATTGCTCAAAAACATGGTTTAAATGTATTAGCAAAACTTCCGATTGACCCAAGTATTGCAAAAAATTGTGATAAAGGACTTGTAGAACTAGTAGAAGGAAATTGGTTGGATGAAGTAGCCAAAACAATTGAAAACTTATCTTAAACTGTATGCCGGCAGACCAGATTACTGCCGGCATTCTTGTTGCTAAAAATATTTTTTATAATTTTGAGATAAAATGAGTTATGAATCGAAACCAACTACTGTATTGTGCATTATAAAAGTCTACATCTCTGAGAGTGTATAGGAGATAAATGAGTACAAAATTCTATTTTGTAGTTTTAATGTTTTTTCTGCTGGAAAACCTCAAGATATAGTTGTATAATGAAATAAAGTATAGTTTGAGGTGAATAGGATGGAGAAATTTAAGTTGTTTCGTTATTCATTGCTTGCGGGTCTTATGATAGCGATAGGTGGCACTGTTAATTTATCCGTGGAAAATAAAGTTGTAGGAGCATGTTTATTTTCCATTGGATTATTTACGGTGGTAAACCAACAATTTGCACTATTTACAGGGCGAGTTGGTGACTTTAAGCTGAAACAACCAGCTTTTTTAATCGATTTGCTGATTATTTGGATTGGAAATTTTGCTGCAACAGTAGGAGTAGGATATTTATTACGAGTGACAAGAGTTGCACCTGCGTTATCTGCAAAGGCCGAAACGCTCAGTCAGGCAAAGTTGGCAGATAACCCCTTGAGCATTTTTGTATTGGCGATTTTTTGCGGTATTATTATGTATGTAGCTGTTGCTTGTTTTCGCAGCACAGAAAATCCAATTGGAAAGTATGCAGGTGTATTTATTGGTGTTCCTGTATTCATTTTGTGCGGATTTGAACATTGTGTAGCAAATATGTTTTATTTTTCTATTGCAAATGCATGGACATGGAAAACATTTCTTTGGCTGTTAATTATGACAGCTGGAAATGCCGTAGGTGGTTTGTTGATTCCTGTTATTAAATGCAATATTCCTTGTAGAAAGAAAAAAACAATATCGGAACAAGATGAAAAAAATAATCTTTCTAAGTAATCGTTCAAATTTGAAAATATTATAATTGTTGTGTTGAAAAAAGCAGAAAAATGCTTTATCATATATAATTATAGGATCGACCTTTTACCTTTATATAAATAATACTTTACAAAATGTTTTGAATATGCTATTATTGAAATGAAAACAGTAATTATTATTATTTTATTAGGGTGAGGATAGATGGTTAGGAAACAAAATTTTAGTCGCAAAAGACAGGCGATTTTAGAAGTGCTCCGAAGCACCAAAATTCATCCAACCGCAGAGTGGGTACATCAAACCTTAAAAAGTGATTATCCTGATTTAAGTCTCGGCACTGTTTATCGCAATCTTGCTCAATTCAAAGAAGAGGGTATTATTTTGAGCATGGGGGTCATTAATGGACAAGAGCGTTTTGACGCAAATGTGTCCCCACACTCTCACTTTATTTGTCATGACTGCGGTTCTGTGATTGATATTGAAGAGACATTTGAAAATTTTGAGGCTGAAAAACAGGTAAGTAACAAATACGGTTTTACCGTTGAGGAACAAAAAATTATTTTTTATGGTGTTTGTAATCAGTGTAAAGTTAGGCATTAGGCCTTAACTATATTAATGAAAATATTTGGAGGTTTTTACAATGAAAAAATTTGTATGTAGTGTATGTGGTTATGTTCATGTAGGAGATGAGGCACCAGAAGTTTGCCCAATTTGTAAAGCTCCTAAAGACAAATTTTATGAGCAAACAGAAGAAACAGGTTATGCAACTGAGCATGTAATTGGCGTAGGTGCAGCAGACAAAATTGAAAAAGATGTTTATGAAGGTTTGGTTGCTCACTTCAACGGTGAATGCTGCGAAGTTGGTATGTATTTGGCAATGAGCCGTCAGGCAGACCGCGAAGGTTATCCAGAAATTGCAGAGGCTTTCAAAAAATATGCTTTTGAAGAAGCTGAGCATGCAGCTAAATTTGCTGAACTATTGGGTGAAGTTGTAACAACTTCCACAAAGAAAAACCTTGAATTGCGCGCAGCTGCTGAGGCTGGTGCTTGCGAAGGTAAATTTGAAATTGCAAAACGTGCAAAACAATTGAACTATGATGCAATTCATGATACAGTTCATGAAATGGCAAAAGACGAAGCTCGTCATGGTGCTGGTTTTGCAGGCTTGCTAAAAAGATATTTTTAATTTTACTTATGACTTGTCATAATCTTTGATTACGACGTTTTCATATTTTCAACAAGAACAGGGCTGTATTCGGCCCTGTTTTTGTTTTTACTGTATACACAATATTTATGGTAATTATAAAAATGAGATACAATATATATTGATTTTTTGGGATTAGTCGTTATAATAATAGATAGACTAATTTTGAAGTTGTAAGGAGAACGGAATGGAAATCATAAAAAGGGATGGCCGTATTGAGCCTTACCAAAGTGAAAAAATAAAAGCTGCTGTTGCATCAGCTTTTCAAAGTATAAAGACAGAAATTGATGACACTGTTCTAAACAGTATTACGGAAGATGTACAGCAGCAATTGGTTCAGCTGCAGCAACAACATAAGTCTTTGCAAGTAGAAACCATTCAAGATGTTGTAGAGAAAACTTTAGTTGCACGTAATTTTTATAATGAAGTTAAAAGCTTTATTTTATACCGTGACAGTCAGGCTAAGAAAAGAGCCGCCAGACAAAGCATTGCTTGTCTATTTGAAAACAGACAAGTTGGTGATGTATTAAAAGGAATTCAAAAAGATTATGACAGCGATGAATACCATCTGGAACTGCTATATCATAAGTTTTTTTCCTTTCAAAAAGAGCAAATGTCTGAAACTGAAAAATTATCTATGCTGATAAAAGCGGCTGTAGAGCTAACTTCACAAGAATCTCCCAAATGGGAGTATATTGCAGCACGTTTGTTAATGCTGCGCTTTCAGTTGCAATTGCAGGCTGAACTGGATAAACAACAAATTACCAGCTTTTATGAGAAAATATCTTACTTAACCAATCAAAATCTATATGGTTCTTATATATTACAAGCATATACAAAAGCAGAAATTGATGAATTTGAAACATGGATTGTGGAAGAACGCAATCATCTATTTACATATAGCAGTTTGGATGTGCTTTTAAAGCGTTATGTGATTCATACACACCTGTTGCTTTCTTTTGAAACGCCGCAAGAGATGTTTATGGGAATTGCCATGCATCTTGCGATGAATGAAACGCAAAATCGTTCTCAGTGGGTAAAACGTTTTTATGATATGCTCAGTCAGTTACAGGTAACCATGGCAACGCCTACACTGTCCAATGCCAGAAAACCGTTTCATCAATTATCCAGTTGCTTTATTGATACTGTTCCGGATTCCTTAACAGGTATCTATCGCAGTATTACCAATTTTGCACAGGTTTCAAAATTTGGCGGAGGAATGGGAATGTACTTTGGGAAAGTACGGGCTTCCGGTTCGCCGATTCGTGGCTTTCAAGGGGCTGCAGGCGGTGTTATACGTTGGATTAAACTGGCAAATGATACAGCTGTAGCGGTAGATCAGTTGGGTGTACGTCAAGGTGCGGTGGCTGTATACTTGGATATATGGCATAAGGATATACCTGAATTTTTACAATTGCGCACCAATAACGGTGATGACCGTATGAAGGCGCATGATGTATTTCCTGCAATTTGTTATCCGGATTTATTCTGGAAAATGGCTCGTGACCAGATTGAAGACAATTGGTATTTGATGTGTCCTCACGAAATTTTATCCGTCAAGGGCTATGCTCTGGAAGATTATTATGGAGAAGAATGGGAAAAACGATATTTTGATTGTGTGGCTGACCACCGTATTTCCAAACGCGTCATTCCAATCAAAGAATTAATTCGATTGATTATTAAATCGGCAGTAGAAACAGGAACTCCGTTTACCTTTAACCGTGACCATGTCAACAAAATGAATCCAAACGGACATAAGGGTATGATTTATTGCTCCAATTTATGTACAGAAATTGCACAAAATATGAGTCCGATTTCCACCATTAGTCAAGAAACAAAAACAATTGACGGTGAAACTGTTGTAGTAAATACTACAAAACCAGGCGAGTTTGTGGTTTGTAATTTAGCTTCCCTGTCTTTAGGAAATATTGATGTGGAAATTCAAGAGGAACTTCGCAGTATTATTCATACTACTGTGCGTGCTTTGGATAATGTAATTGATTTGAATTTCTATCCACTTCCGTATGCAGAATTAACTAACCAGACGTATCGTTCTATTGGTTTGGGTATTAGTGGTTATCACCATATGTTGGCAAAACGTAAAATCCAATGGGAATCAGATGCTCATTTGGAATTTGTAGATGGCGTATTTGAAAATATCAATTACTACGCTGTTGAAGCAAGTACACAAATAGCCAAAGAAAAGGGTAGTTATCGTTTATTTGAAGGCTCTGATTGGCAGACGGGCGCTTATTTTGAAAAGCGTGGTTATCACTCGGAACGTTGGAGTAAACTAAAAGAAACAGTTGCACAAAATGGTATGCGCAATGCTTACTTAATGGCGGTAGCGCCTACCAGTACTACTTCTATTATTGCTGGCACCACTGCAGGTTTAGATCCTGTAATGAATCGATACTTTTTGGAAGAAAAGAAAAACAGCATTGTACCGAGGGTAGCTCCCGATTTGTCTATGGAAACCTTCTGGTATTATAAGAATGCGCATACGATTGACCAAACTTGGACGGTAAAATCATGCGGCGTACGTCAGCGCCATATTGATCAAGCGCAATCTTTAAACTTATATATTACAAACGACTATACATTCCGTCAAATTTTACAGCTTTATATTTTGGCATGGGAAAAACAAGTAAAAACCATTTACTATATTCGCAGTAAAGCATTGGAAGTAGAAGAGTGCGAAGTATGTTCATCTTGAGTATAAGGAGAGTAAAAATAAATGGCAACTTTAAAGAAAAAACCTTTGTTTAATCCTAACGGAGATGTAGAAGTATTAAAACGTCGTATGATTGGCGGTAATACTACAAACTTAAATGATTTTAATAATATGAAATATGGTTGGGTAAGTGACTGGTATCGTCAAGCTATGAATAACTTCTGGATACCTGAGGAAATCAACCTAAACACAGATGTTCAGAACTACAACCAATTGACAAAAGTAGAGCGTACCGCATATGACAAAATTTTATCCTTCTTAATTTTTCTAGACAGTGTACAAACAGCCAATTTGCCTCATGTTGGCGAATATATTACAGCCAATGAAGTTAATCTATGCTTGACTATTCAGGCATTTCAGGAGGCTGTTCATTCGCAAAGTTATGGATATATGTTGGATACTATTTGTTCTCCCGTAGAACGCAATGAGATTTTATATCAATGGCGTCAAGATGAACATTTGCTTCGCAGAAATGAATTCATTGGTAATTTATATAATGAATTTCAGGAAAAGAAAGATGATCACACTTTGGTTCGTACTATGATAGCAAACTATATTTTAGAAGGAATCTATTTTTATTCCGGCTTTATGTTCTTTTATAACTTAGGTCGCAATAATAAAATGCCCGGTTCTGTACAAGAAATTCGTTATATTAATCGTGATGAAAATACACATTTGTGGCTGTTTCGCTCTATTATTTTGGAATTGAAAAAAGAGGAACCGCATTTATTTACAGATGAATTAATAGAAGAATACCGCAGCATGATAAAAGAAGGGGTAGAGCAGGAAATTGCATGGGGGCATTATGTTATCGGTGATGATATTTCGGGATTGAATTGCCAAATGATTACAGATTACATTCGTTATTTGGGCAATTTACGTTGCATGAATTTAGGTTTTGAACCTTTATATCCAGGATATGAAAAAGAACCGGATTCCATGTCTTGGATTAGCCAATACAGCAATGCCAATTTAATTAAAACAGATTTCTTCGAAGGTCGTTCTACAGCTTATGCAAAAAGTACCGCTTTGGTAGATGATTTATAATCTATATAATAATAGAATCTCTTGGTAAGACGGTGGGTGCTATTTACCATTTTTATGTTATCTATTACAAGAAGATTTGATAGAAATGTTACTCCGAAGTAAAATAAAAAAGCAGGCATTATATGCCTGCTTTTTTATTTTACTTCATTTAATTGCTGCTCTTGGTATAATTGACTTTTCTGTTTGCTATATCCATATTTATCTTTAAATACATATAAGAAGATGACAGAAGCAATTAATGTAATAACTTCAGCAATCGGTACAACCAACCAAATACCTGTAACACCAAATAGTGGTGGTAATGTGACCATTCCTATTACAAAGAAAATTAATGTTCTGAAGGAAGAGACCAATGCTGAAATTAATCCGTTGGACAACGCTGTAAACAATCCAGAGGTTAGAATATTAAATCCACAAATTAAAAATGCAAAACTAAAAATTCTAAATCCGTAAATTGTAATTTGGTATAACTCAGGGGAACCGTGTGCAAAAAATGTAGTAATAGGAATTGCCAAGGCTTGTGCTGCGGCAAAAGATACTGCTGCAAAGATGCCGACCATAATATAACTGTATTTTACAATCTTATTTAGCTTCATATAGTTTTTTTGTCCGTAGTTAAAGCTAATCAAAGGAGAAATTCCAGCAGAAAAACCCAGTAGCATAGAGGTTAATAAAAATGATGAATACATTACAATGGTCACAGAAGCAACTCCTGTTTTCCCGATATACTGCAACATATATAAATTAAATAAAAAAGTGGAAACACCTGCAGATATTTGTACTACCATTTCAGAAGACCCGTTTGCACAAGCTGATAACACTAGCTTTATTCCTGCTGTAGGTTTGGTAAAACATATGGTCAATTTTTTGGAAGCAAAATAAATAAAACTTAAAATTACAGGTAAAATCATTGCTATTTCTGTAGCATATGCCGCACCTGCCATTCCCATGTTCAATGGTCCCATAAATACATAGTCTAATATAACATTGGTTATACCACCAACTACGCTGTTGATCAGTGCTAAATTTGCTTTTCCTGAAGTGACAAGAAAAAAGTCGAAATATAATTTAGCCATAGTTACCAAAGTGAACATAGCAGTTGTGAATAAATAATCATAACTATATGAGTATAAGGTGTCGATGGCTCCTAAAAAGGAAAGTAGAGGATCGATAAAAACCAATACTCCAATTGTTACTAACACTCCAACTGCCATAAGTACAATAAATAAAAAGGTAAAGTTTTGATTTGCTTCTTCTTTTTTACCTTCACCCATTTTTTTTGCAACAATGGCGCTGCCACCGGTAGCGAACATAGTGGCGATTCCGAAAATAATATTGATAATCGGAAAGACTATGTTTAGCCCTGATAATCCATCTTCGCCTACAAAATTGGAGATAAAGATACCATCTATAATTGTATATAAAGATGAAAATACCAACATAAAGACTGTTGGAAGAGCAAATCTAATTAAGGATCCAAATGTAATTTTTCTTCCTAATGTATGCATGATAACACCTCCAAATACTTGACATGCAAAAAACTATCCTTTATCATAAAGTATACAGTAACTGGATAGTCAAGAGGTTTTTTCATGAGTGAACATTTTCAAAATAAAATATCTACCGGTACCTTTGCAAAGTTATGCGGTGTTCCCAAAAAGACATTGCTTTATTACGATGAAATAGGTTTATTTCAACCTGACCATATTGCTGAAAATGGATATCGCTATTATTCGTACGGACAGTTTGAGATGCTTTCTGTTATTTTAGCATTGCGTGCAATAGGTATGCCACTAAAAGAGATTAAAGAGTATATCGATCAGCGTACTCCGGAGAATATGATTCGCCTGTTTCGTGAAGAAGATAGAAAGATTCAAAGTGAAATTAAAAAGCTAAAACAAACGCGACAATTTCTGCAAACCAGAATTCAATTAACGCAGAATGTTCTTCAAACACATACAAATATAATCCAACTTGAAGAACAGGAAAAAACATATTTTGCAGTAACGGATATTAGTCATACTCAATCAATTAATGATTTTTCCGAAGCTTGGCGTGAGCATATTCAAAGTTGTACAGAAAAGGGAGTTAATGTTGGATATCCTGATGGAACTATGGTTTGTGTTGAAGATATTATGGAAGGTAACTATTTAAAATATGCATATATCTTTACTAAAACAATTCGTCCGGTTCAAGGAATACCATTTTTTGAAAAACCAAAGGGGATTTATTTAGTGGCGTATCATCAAGGACCGTATGAACTAACGGGAAATACGTATCAAAAAATGATTACCTATGCCGAAGAACACCATATTAAATTAAATGGCTATTCTTTTGAAGAAGGTATGCTGGACGAACTTGTAGTGCCATCCGCAGAAGAACTGTTGACTAAAATTTCTATTGGTGTAGAGGAGGTTCCATGTGCATTATTCTAATATAGAAAAGGGGATTTTTCTCTCAAGGCCAAATCGTTTTTTGGCACATGTGGTAGTGGATGGCAAAGAAGTTATTTGTCATGTGAAAAATACAGGGCGCTGTAAAGAATTGCTAATTCCGAACTGTGAAGTTTATGTGCAGCATCATGATAATCCCAATCGTAAAACGGAATATTCGTTAATATCGGTTCAAAAAGGAAATCGTCTTGTGAATATTGATTCTCAAGCGCCGAATATTGCTGTGAAAGAATGGTTGGAGCACAATCAAATAATACAGCAGATACGAAAAATTTATCCTGAAAAGAAATATTGTAACTCCAGATTTGATTTTTACTTAGAAAGAGAAGAGCGTCCTGCTTATGTTGAAGTCAAAGGAGTGACCCTTGAAGAAAACGGGGTGGTATTATTTCCGGATGCACCAACAGAACGAGGAATAAAGCATATATATGAATTATGCCAATGCAAGAAAGATGGTTTTGATGCTTATATTATTTTTGTGATTCAAATGCAGAATGTACGATATTTTACGTCTAATATAAAAACACATCCGGCATTTGGAGAAGCGTTGCAGCATGCAAAAGAACGCGGAGTGAATATTCTGGCATTCGACTGCAAAGTAACACCAGATTCTATGTCCATTTCTTCACGAATTCCGGTACATCTACTATAATGATTTGTATATTATTTTTATGCTATCCAGATAATACGGCAGATTTTTTATAAAAAACTTTATATGATAAGGAAAGATGGATATTGTCATCCGCTTTATAAAAACAAAACAGCGGCTATATAATAGCCGCTGTTTTGTTCCAATTAAAGTTTGTCTACTTTGATAAAGCTTTTTTTATCGTCAGCCATTTTATAGAAATGGTGTTTGCCACAATCCCAGCATACCATTTCAAAACTGGTAAAGTTTTCTCTGTCTTTAAATGCGTTCATTGCGCGACCGCCGCAAACAGGACAGGTTTTAGGTGTAAACTCTGGTGGATCTTTTCTTTCAGACATTATAAAGTCCTCACTTTCATTGTTCTGTATGGGTATGTACCTATTATAATATACAACCTGTTTCTTTTGCAATATCTTAAGGTGTAATTGATAAACTTTAGGCAAAAACTGTTAATGTATTTTGAAGTTAACGTAACAGTACGGAATGATTTGGAAATATAATTGTAAATAATTTATGAAATTTACATTTTCAAAGAAAATTCTCTTGATTTTTTATGATAAAGAAGTTAAAATAGTTTTAGCACTCGAAGTTAAAGAGTGCTAAAACCATGATGCAACTAATATATTTACTTTGAGGAGGAAATATTTATGACTATTAAACCACTATTAGACAGAGTATTAATTCAAATGACAGAAGCCGAAGAAACAACCAAGAGCGGTATTGTACTTGCAAGTGCCTCTCAGGAAAAACCACAAATTGCTCAGGTATTAGCAGTAGGACCTGGTGGTATTGTAGATGGTAAAGAAGTTGAAATGTACATTAAACCTGGTGACAAGGTGATTGCAAGCAAATATGCAGGTACAGAAGTAAAAGTTGACGGGGAAGAGTATACCATTGTTCGTCAAAGTGATATTTTGGCAATTGTAGAATAATAAATTTATTTTAATCGAACATACATCATTTTTAGGAGGAATCATCTCTATGGCTAAAGAAATTATTTATGGTGAAGACGCAAGAAAAGCATTAATGAATGGTATTAACCAATTGGCAGATACAGTAAAAATTACACTTGGTCCAAAAGGATGTAATGTTGTTTTAGACAAAAAATTTGGCGCACCACTTGTAACCAATGATGGTGTTACCATTGCAAAAGAAGTTGAATTGGACGATCCATTTGAAAATATGGGTGCTCAGCTTGTTAAAGAAGTTTCCATCAAAACAAACGATGTTGCGGGTGATGGTACCACAACAGCTACTTTGTTGGCACAAGCTTTAATCCGTGAGGGTATGAAAAACGTAACAGCAGGCGCTAACCCAATGATTTTGAAAAAAGGCATTCAAAATGCTGTAAATACTGCTGTAAATACATTGACAGAGAATTCCAAAAAAGTAACTTGCTCTGATGATATTGCACGTGTAGCAACCATTTCTGCAGCAGATGAAGTAATTGGAAATCTGATTTCTGAAGCAATGGATAAAGTAACTGCTGACGGTGTTATTACAGTAGAAGAATCCAAAACAGCAGAAACCTACTCTGAAGTTGTAGAAGGTATGATGTTTGACCGTGGCTATGTAACTCCTTACATGGTTACAGATACAGATAAAATGGTAGCGGATTTGGATGATGCTTATGTATTGATTACAGATAAGAAGATTTCTAACATTCAAGAAATTCTTCCTATCCTAGAGCAAATTGTACAATCCGGTAAAAAATTGCTTATCATTGCTGAAGATATCGAAGGCGAAGCTTTAACAACCTTGATTTTGAATAAATTACGCGGTACATTTACTTGCGTTGCAGTAAAAGCTCCTGGCTTTGGTGACAGAAGAAAAGAAATGCTTCGTGATATTGCTGTTTTGACAGGTGGTCAAGTAATTACAGAAGAGCTTGGTCTAGACTTGAAAGAAACTACTATGGATCAATTGGGTCGTGCTCGTCAAATTAAAGTTGACAAAGACAACACCATTATCGTAGACGGCGCAGGCGATTCCAACGAGATTAAGGCAAGAGTAAATCAAATTCGTGCACAATTGGAAGCAACCACTTCTGAATATGACCGCGAGAAATTGCAAGAGCGTTTGGCTAAATTGGCAGGCGGCGTAGCAGTGATTAAAGTTGGTGCAGCAACTGAAGTTGAGATGAAAGAGAAAAAACTTCGCATTGAAGATGCACTTTCCGCAACAAAAGCTGCTGTTGAAGAAGGCATTGTTGCAGGCGGTGGTACTGCATTGATGAATGCAATCCCTGCTGTTGCAAAATTGGCAGAAACTGCAGAAGGCGATGAGAGAACAGGCGTTCAAATTGTATTAAAAGCTTTGGAAGAGCCGGTTCGTCAAATTGCTGCAAATGCCGGTCTGGAAGGTTCTGTTATTGTTTCCGCAATCAAAGAAGCAAACAAAGTTGGCTATGGCTTTGATGCCTTGAAAGAAACATACACAGATATGATTTCTGCAGGTATTGTAGATCCAACAAAAGTAACACGTTCCGCATTACAAAATGCAGCTTCCATTGCTGCTATGGTATTGACTACCGAATCTTTGGTTGCAGATAAGAAAGAGCCTGCAGCAGCAGCTCCTGCAATGCCAATGGATCCTGGTATGGGCGGCATGTATTAATCTGTAAAATCGTAATATATTTTCTCTTTTTAAGGTACTGTTTTATGGCAGTACCTTTTTTATTTTGTTCTGTTTCTTCTTGTTGCAAAATTCACAAACAAATTGTGGCAATATATACAGATAACCTATTATTTTTTATAGTAACCATACAAAAAAAATCTATCGCCAAACCACTATTGAATTTGTTACAAAAATGAAATATAATACTATATATAATGTTTAAACAGAAGGGAGAATGCAATATGTTATACTATGTAATGGGTTCGTTTTATTCATTCTCCTGCCATTTGCTACACATAATATAAAGGCTACGCTGCACATTTTGCTCCGTAGCCTGTTTTTTGTGTAAGTGTAATCAAATTTGAACGAACGAAACGAATTTAGAGGTGTTTTACTATGTCTAAAAAAGTTGCAGTAATTATGGGCAGTGACAGCGATTTTCCAACTGTTTCTGCTGCAGTGAAAAAATTGAAATCTTTTGGTGTTCCTGTTGAGGTTCATGTTATGTCTGCTCACAGAACCCCCCATGATGCTGCCGAGTTTTCCGAGCATGCAAAAGAAAATGGTTTTGGTGTAATTATTGCGGCAGCGGGAAAAGCTGCTCATCTTGCAGGTGTTTTGGCAGCTCACACCACATTGCCTGTCATTGGTATTCCAATTAAATCTTCTACATTGGACGGACTGGACGCTTTGTTGGCAACTGTACAAATGCCAAGTGGAATTCCGGTAGCAACCGTAGCCATTGACGGTGCTGCAAATGCAGCAATTCTTGCAGTGCAAATGTTGGCAATCAATGATGAAGAATTAGCAAAAAAATTGGATACAATGAAAACAGAAATGGTAGAAGGCGTAAAGAAAAAAGATGCAGCTTTGCAGGCTGAGGTAGACGCATTATAAAGATAATATATCAATTGGATTTTAACATATTGAGGAGAACATAGAACTATGAAAAATTTTAGTGACAGCTACAAAGAGGCAGGCGTTGACGTAACCGCAGGTTATAAAGCCGTTGAGTTGATGAAACAACACGTTGCACGTACCAACATTCCTGGAGTTGTTTCCAATATTGGAAGCTTTGGCGGACTGTTTCAACCGGATTTTACAGGTATGAAAGCGCCTATCCTTGTGTCGGGAACAGATGGAGTAGGTACAAAATTACGTTTGGCTTTTTTAATGGACAAGCACGATACCATCGGTGTTGACTGCGTGGCTATGTGTGTAAATGATGTTATTTGCTGCGGTGCACAGCCATTGTTCTTTTTAGATTATTTGGCAGTAGGAAAAAACTTCCCTGAAAAAATTGAAAAAATTGTTTCAGGTGTTGCAGATGGTTGCGTACAGTCCAACTGCGCATTGGTTGGCGGTGAAACTGCTGAAATGCCGGGATTTTATCCAATAGATGAGTATGATTTGGCAGGCTTCTGTGTAGGTATGGTAGACCGTGAAAAAGTAATCGATGGTTCTACTATGGCAGAAGGCGACGCAATTATTGGTATTCAATCTTCCGGTGTACATTCCAACGGATTTTCTTTGGTGAGAAAAGTATTTGATGTCAATGAAGAAAATTTGAAGCAATATTATGAAGAGTTGGGTACCACTTTGGGAGAGGCATTGCTGACACCGACAAAAATTTATGTTCGCCCTATGTTGTCTTTGATGAAAACTTGTACGGTAAAAGCGGTTTCTCATGTAACAGGCGGCGGTTTTTATGAAAATCTTCCTCGCATGATGAAGTCAGGCTATACTGCTAAGATTGATACAAATGCTTTCCCAACCTTACCGATTTTTGATTTGATTCAAAAAGTTGGAAATATCCCAACAGAAGATATGTACAGTACATTTAATATGGGTATTGGTATGTGTGTTGTGGTACCTGCATCAGAAGCGGAAAAGGCAATTGCACATTTGAAAGAAAACGGAGAAGAAGCTTTCTTAATCGGAACTGTGGTAAAAGGCGAAGAGGGTGTCGTTTTATGCTAAAAATTGCGGTCTTGGTATCCGGTGGAGGAACCAATCTGCAAGCTTTGATTGATGCGGAAAAACGCGGAGAAATTGTCAACGGAGAAATTTCTTTGGTTATTTCCAGCAAATCAGATGCTTTTGCTTTGGAACGCGCCCAAAAAGCAGGAATCCCTTGTGAAGTATTGATTCGTAAACAGTACGCTACCATGGAAGAATATGACCGTGCTTTGATAGGGTTGCTGCAAAAAAATCAAATCGATTTAATCGTATTGGCAGGCTTCATGACCATTATCAGTGACCGAGTCATTGATGCTTATCGTAACAAAATCATCAATGTGCATCCTTCTTTGATTCCCGCATTTTGTGGCGAAGGATTTTACGGCTTGCGTGTGCATGAAGCAGCATTGCAGCGCGGCGTGAAATTGACAGGAGCTACCATCCACTTTGTAAACGAAGTTTGCGATGGAGGACCGATTATTTTGCAAAAAGCGGTTACTGTATCTCCTGACGATACGCCGCAGACTTTGCAAAAACGTGTTATGGAAGAGGCAGAGTGGAAATTGTTGCCCCAGGCAGTTTCTTTGTTTTGCCAAGGCAAACTTGAAATAGAACAAGATTTTGTAAAAATAAATGAGTAACTATTTTTGAAATTGGAGTAAGAAAATGGAATTGAAAAATTTTGCTGAACTTTTAAAAAGCAATACGTATCCGGGTCGTGGCATCATGATTGGAAAAAGCAAAGATGGAACACACGGTGTTATTTCCTACTTTATTATGGGAAGAAGCGAAAACAGCCGTAACCGTGTATTTGTAGAAGATGGTTTGGGTATTAAAACAAAAGCGTTTGATGAATCTAAGCTGACTGACCCATCTCTTATTATTTATGCTCCTGTTCGTGTCATTGGTAATACCACCATCGTAACAAACGGTGACCAAACGGATACCATTTACGATGCATTGGAGCAAGGACGTACCTTCGAAGATGCGTTACGTACTCGTACCTTTGAACCTGACGCACCAAACTTTACTCCTCGCATTTCGGGAGAAGTGGTAGTAAATAATGGATTGCAGTATAAACTTTCCATTTTAAAAAGCAATAACGGTAACCCTGACAGTGCATTGCGTTATTTTTATGAATACGCACAGCCTGTCAATGGGGAAGGTCATTTTATTCATACGTATCGCTGTGACGGAAACCCAATTCCTTCTTTTGAAGGAGAACCGATTCGTGTGGCAGTTGAGGGTGATATTGATTCCTTCACCAATATCGTATGGGATAGTTTAAATGCAGATAATAAAGTTTCTTTATTTACTTGCTTTATCCAATTGGAAAATGGTTTAACAGAAACCAGAATCATCAATAAAAATAAGTAAAGGAGGATATTTCTGATGTCGAATGAATTAATGCTAAAATATGGATGTAATCCAAATCAAAAACCGTCCCGTATTTTTATGAAAGACGGTTCTGAATTGCCAATTACGGTTTTAAACGGTAAGCCGGGATATATCAATTTTTTAGACGCGTTTAACAGCTGGCAATTGGTAAAAGAGTTAAAAGAGGCAACAGGATTACCTGCGGCAGCTTCTTTTAAACATGTTAGCCCTGCGGGTGCAGCAGTGGCAATTCCAATGAGCGATACATTGAAAAAGATTTATTTTGTAGATGACTTAGAGCTATCTCCCATTGCTACTGCATATGCAAGAGCTCGCGGTGCAGACAGAATGTCTTCCTACGGCGATTTTGTTGCATTATCTGATACCTGTGACGCACAGACAGCAACGTTGCTTGCTAGAGAAGTTTCCGACGGAGTCATTGCTCCGGCTTATACACAGGAAGCATTGGAAATTTTAAAAACAAAACGCAAAGGCAGCTATAACGTCATCCAAATCGATGAAGCATATCAGCCTGCTCCTATAGAGCACAAAGATGTTTACGGTATTACATTTGAGCAAGGCAGAAATGAAATCAAAATCAATGAAGAGATGCTGCAAAATATTGTAAGTGAGAATAAAGAATTGCCTGAAGAGGCAAAACGTGATTTACTGATTGCATTGATTACATTAAAATATACACAGTCAAATTCTGTTTGTTATGCAAAGGATGGACAGGCAATCGGAATAGGGGCAGGACAGCAATCCCGTATTCACTGTACCCGATTGGCCGGAAATAAAGCGGATATCTGGTTCCTGCGTCAACATCCGAAAGTAATGAATCTGCCGTTTAAAGCAGATATTCGCCGTCCTGACCGCGATAACACCATTGATGTATATATTTCAGATGATGATATGGACGTATTGGCAGACGGCACATGGGAATTGTTCTTTACAGAGAAACCGGAACGTTTGACCAGAGAAGAAAAACGTGCTTGGCTAGACCAGCAAACAGGTGTATCTCTCGGTTCAGATGCATTTTTCCCATTTGGAGATAATATTGAACGTGCGCATCGCAGCGGTGTTTCTTATATCGCGGAGGCAGGCGGCTCTATCCGTGACGACCACGTAATCGATACCTGTAATAAATACGGCATTTGTTTAGCATTTACAGGAGTGCGTTTGTTCCATCATTAATCATTAGTTTCATTTCAGAAAGGAACGGTAGCTTTTATGAAACTGCTTGTAGTAGGCGGCGGCGGCCGTGAGCATGCCATTATCCGCAAACTGTTAGAAAGTCCAAAAGTAGAAAAAATCTATTGTGCTCCCGGTAATGGCGGTATTTCCTGTGATGCACAGTGTGTTGATATTAACGCCATGGATAAAGATTCCATGGTAACTTTTGCAAAACAAAACGGAATTGATTTTGCTGTTGTTGCGCCGGATGATCCATTGGCTGCAGGTATGGTAGATGCAATGGAAGAAGCAGGAATTCCGGCATTTGGCCCAACAGCAAACGCGGCTGTAATTGAAAGCAGCAAAGTATTTTCTAAAAATTTGATGAAGCAATACGGCATTCCCACCGCAGGTTATGAAGTATTTGACGATTCAGCATCTGCAATTGCTTATATTGAGCAAAACAATACATTTCCGATTGTAGTCAAAGCCGACGGGCTTGCATTAGGAAAAGGTGTTATTATTGCTGAAAATTTACAAGCTGCAAAAGATGCGGTTCAATCTATTATGGAAGATAAAATTTTTGGTCAGTCAGGTAACAAGATTGTAGTAGAAGAATTTATTACAGGACCTGAAGTTTCTGTACTGGCATTTACTGATGGTAAAACTTTAAAACCAATGGTATCTTCCAAAGACCACAAACGTGCGTTAGACAATGATAAAGGGTTGAACACAGGGGGAATGGGAACAGTCAGTCCAAATCCATATTATACAGATGAAATTGCGAAAGAATGTATGGATACAATTTTCCTTCCTACCATTGCTGCAATGAATCAAGAGGGCAGACCGTTTAAAGGCTGTTTGTATTTTGGGGTGATGCTAACTCCAAACGGTCCTAAAGTAATTGAATATAACTGTCGTTTTGGTGACCCTGAAACACAGGTAGTACTGCCAAGACTAAAGTCCGATTTATTGGAGATTATGATGGCTGTGCGTAATGAATGTCTGTCAGATGTAGATATTGAATGGTCCGATGAAGCTGCGGCGTGTGTAGTAATGGCTTCAGGCGGTTATCCTGAAAAATATAAAAAAGGCATTGAAATGACAGGCCTGAATGAAAATGGACAAATAGAGGGAGCAACCGTTTATCATGCAGGAACTAAAAAAGAAAATGGCAAGTTTTATACAAATGGCGGCAGAGTGTTAGGAGTAACCGCAACTGACACAACTTTGGAAGGCGCATTGAAAAAAGCATATGATTCTGTTTCTAAAATTCATTTTGAGGGAGCACATTACAGAACAGATATTGGTAAATAAGAAAAAGACAGAAGCCGCCTATTATAAGACGGTATTCTGTCTTTTTTATCCATAAAAGGGAGAGGTAAAATAATATGGTATACGAAGCAAAGTTGGCAGACTTACAGACTGTAAAAAATATGGTACACCGTACTATCAAAGAGTGCTATCCGGAATTGTTTTCAGAAAATATTGTAGATTTTTTTCTAAATTTACATTCAGACGAAGCGATTAAAGATGATTTAATGAATGCCAACGTATATTTAATGGAAAGCGATGGTTATTTGGTAGGCACAGGAACGATCAAAGACAATGTTATTAAACGTTTGTTTATTTTGCCGCAGTATCAACATCATAAATTTGGTACTGAATTGTTACAATGTCTTGAAGATGAATTAGCAGTTAATGAAATTTTTACCGCAGAAGTAGATATTCATGATCAGGTCAAAGGTTGGTATCAAGCAATGGGATATACTGTCCTTTCAGAGCAAACAGTTGATGTAAATGGAGAGGTACTGACTTATTATCATATGGAAAAACAAGTGACTACCATGAATATGGATAACTTAAATCAAGGATTAATGTTTTAATATACTGGATTCTAAATTTTTAATCTAAAAGAATTGGCTTCCAAAGTATAAGTTAGAATTTTATATTGTGCTGTAAAATAAGTAATATACAAGATATCATGTTTGTTGTTACTTGATATTTTCTAACATATATGTGTACCAGATGTTTTATATCATCATATTTCTTTTGATAAAAGTGTTAGGGATAAAGTCATCTAAGGAACCTTCTGCTTATTTCATGTTTGTTAGTACATGTATAAGCATTGAACTTCAGGTATAAATTATTTTCTTTGATGTATGCAAAAATGTGGTGATAATTTTCTAAGGAAGCATATTATGTTTTATACGATAAAACGGAATTGTGATCTATTATAATGGTGGGGCATTACATATCATAGTAGATAAGCGTCTGGTTTGCTATTTTATTCATAAAAAAGGAGTGCATTACTTTGCACTCCTTTTTGTTTATTCTTCGTTATTGGCTAAGGCACGTTCTAACCAGGCTTCTGAAATGTCCATTGCTAAGTATAGTCCGTTCTTTTTGCTTGTTTTCACAATTTGCTTTTTTGTGCTGATTGTACTGTCAGTACGCATGAGTTGTATGGTTATTTCATCTGCAATCTCTTGATCTGCCAATTTTTTTGTTGATTTAATATCCATTTTAATTACATATGGGTCTTTCATATCTCCGTAGTAAATTATGTTTCCACATCTAACAAGAGGCTTACCTTTATAAGTTGGAAACTTTGACGCATTCGCTTTTTTTACTTTCATGTATATATACCTCCTCATTCGTCACTTTGAAATTAAATTATAACATAACTATTTTCATAAGTAAAGAAAATAAAAACTGTCATTGCAATTTACAATGACAGTTTCAAATTATTTCAGATAAGATTTCAATAAAGCCTGCAATAATTCATCACGGTCAATTTTACGAATAAGACTGCGGGCATTATTGTGTGTTGTAATATAAGTTGGATCTTCTGATAGAATATATCCTACAATTTGATTGATGGGGTTATAACCTTTTTCTTGCAATGCGTTATATACTGCTGTCAAAATAGCTTTTATATCGTCGTCACGGTTATTATTAAAAGAAAACGTCATAGTTCTGTCTAGCATTGTAATTATCCCTCCATTACAAGTTCATAATACAACAAATTACAATTAATTACAAGTAAAAACATATAAATTTCTTATAGTCTTAAGATGGCGCCTACTTTTTCAAGTTCTTTCATTACTTTTTTCATAGTACCATTTACTTGTTCTTCTGCTAACGTATTTTCTGCAGAGCGTAAAACAATATTAAAGGCAACACTTTTTTTACCGTTTTCAATTTGCTCACCCTGGTAAACGTCGAATAACTGGATTGTTTCCAGTAAATTTCCTGCACCTTTCATAATAGCTTTTTCTAATATACGAACAGGAATGGTTTCGTCACAAAGGAGTGCAAGGTCACGGGTAACAGCAGGGAATTTTGGAAGAGGGGTATAAGTAGGTTCTGTTTGAGTATGTGCAAATAGGCTATCAACATCCAATGTGAAACACAAGATTCTTTCGTTGATGCCATAATTTTCTGATACCTTTGGATGAATTTCTCCAATTACACCAATGATAGTATCATCAATCATGATATGAGCACAACGACCCGGATGATAGGCATGCTCGTTGGAAGAAGCCTCAAATTCATAGTTTGAAATAAACAATGCATCCAACAGTTGTTCAACCATACCTTTTGCAGTAAAGAAATCGCAATTGTCGCCGTACAAACCTGCAATCAGTTTTGTTTTTTCGTCAGGCAGTTCTTGCCCTTCAACAGGATAATATTCAGAAGCAAGTTCAAACAGAGCTACTGCTCCGTTTCTGTTATTGTAGTTGCGGGCTAAGGTGTCTAGCATAGACGGCAGAGCAGTGGTACGCATAATACTGGTGTCTTCGCCTAAAGGGTTTGAAATAGTAACGGAATTTCTAAGACAATCTTGCTCCGGCATTCCAATTTTATCGTACGCTTTGGGGCTGAGGAAAGAATAGGTCATAATTTCGCTTAATCCCAATGCAAGCATCGTATTGGAAATTTTATCTTCAAACTTTTGTCTTGGAGTATATTTTCCTTGTGCATCGCCACGCAGTGGTGTACTTGGAATGCGATTGTAACCGTAGAAGCGCGCAATTTCTTCCGCAATATCTGCTTTGTGCTCTAAGTCAGGACGGAAAGTAGGTACCAAAATGGTATCTCCGTCAAATTGGCAGTCAATTTTCTTTAGAATTGTTTTCATTTCTTCTGCAGATAATTGAATGTTTAGGAAACGGTTCGTCCATTCGGTTTCCAAAGGAATTCGTCTTTGTTCATGAGAAGAATGGTCATCTATGATAACATCATCCAGTACATCGCCTGCATCTAACAATTCTACCAATTCACAAGCACGCTCCAAAGCAGGAAGACAGTTGTTAGAATCTAATCCTTTTTCGTAACGGGAAGAAGCATCAGTACGCATACCTTGATCGCGGGCGGTGGTACGCACGGAAGAACCGTCGAAACAAGCGGATTCAAATACAATGGTGGTGGTATCATCCATAATACCGCTGTATTCTCCGCCCATAACGCCGGCAATCGCTACAGGTTTTTGGCTGTCTGCAATGACCAAGTTGTCATGGGTTAATGTACGGTCAACACCGTCCAAAGTCGTAATGGTTTCGCCGTCTTTGGCGCGTCTGACGCGTATTTTTTTATCTTCAATAAAACGTAAATCAAATGCATGCATGGGTTGTCCGTATTCCAGCATGACATAGTTTGTGATATCTACAATGTTGTTAATTGGTCGAACTCCCATAGCGCGCAATCTTTCACGCATCCAGCGAGGAGAAGGTTTCACTCTAACATTTTCAACGATTCTGGCACTGTAAACAGAACATAGAGAAGGTTCTTCTATTTTTACATCTAGCATGCCTTTGCAGGAACCATTTCCTGCTTTTACAACAGGTGTATGTAATGTAAGCGGTTTATCAAATGTAGCTGCAGCTTCTCTTGCAAGCCCGATGATAGAGAAACAGTCAGGGCGGTTAGAAGTGATTTCAAATTCGACCTTAATATCATCAAGTCCGATTGCCTCGCAAATTGGTTGTCCCGGGTGACAGTCTTCTTGCAGGACAAAGATACCGTCTTCAATTGCATATGGAAAATCATTCAGAGTAAGACCCAGTTCGCCCAAAGAGCATAGCATACCGTTACTTTCTACACCGCGTAATTTTCCTTTTTTGATTTTTACGCCGCCGGGCAAAGTGGAATTATTTAATGCGGCTGGCACCAAATCTCCTACTGTTAAATTGCTGGCTCCTGTTACAATTTGAACTGGTTCTGATTCTCCAATATCCACTTGGCATATAACCAAATGGTCGGAATCCTGATGAGGGACAATAGACAGTATTTTACCCACTACCACATTGGAAATTTCGGAACCTTCTATTTCGTATCCTTCTACTTTAGAGCCGCTGATGGTCATTGCTTCGGAAAAATCTCTTGGTTTTATATCAATATCGACAAATTCTTTTAACCATTTCATGGATAAATTCATTGTGATTGCAGTCCTTTCATTGTGTTATTTTAGAATTGTTTTAAAAATCTTACGTCATTTTCGTAGAACAGACGCAAATCATCAATGTTATAACGGCGCATAACAACGCGTTCCAGACCCATTCCCAGTGCAAAACCGCTGTATACTTCAGGGTCAATTCCGCAATTGCTTAATACTTTTGGATGAACCATGCCGCAGCCCAAAATTTCAATCCAGCCTTCATTTTTGCATAAACGGCATCCTTCACCATGACAATTAAAGCATTGCACGTCCACTTCGGCAGATGGTTCTGTAAATGGGAAGTGATGAGGACGGAAACGAACAACAGAATCTTCTCCGTATAAACGTTTGATAAAGGTTTCCAGTGTACCTTTTAAGTCAGCAAATGTAATGCCTTTGTCAACAACCAATCCCTCTATTTGATGGAATAAAGGGGAGTGAGTAGCGTCCACTGCATCGGAACGATATACACGACCGGGTGAAATGATACGGATAGGAGGTTCACGATTTTCCATAGTACGAATTTGTACAGGAGAAGTTTGTGTACGCAATACCACATTTTCATTGATATAAAATGTATCTTGTGTATCACGGGCAGGATGATTTTTTGGAATATTCAATGCTTCAAAATTATAATAATCAGATTCCACTTCAGGACCTTCTACAATATCAAAGCCCATACCTACAAAGATTTCTTTGATTTCATCAAGTACAATGGAAAGTGGATGTTTGGAACCCAGTTTCTTGTGTTTGCCTGGCAATGTGACGTCGATGGTTTCGTGCTTTAATCTTTGCTCCAGCAATGCTTCTTTTAAATGCGCTGCTTTTTGCGTGAAAGTTTCTTCAATTGCTGCACGTACATCATTGGCCAGTTGCCCCATAACGGGACGTTCCTCAGCGGATAGCTTACCCATTTGTTTTAAAATAGCAGTAAGTTCTCCTTTTTTTCCAAGATATTTTACGCGCAGATTTTCCAGTCCTTGTTGGTCTTTTGCTTCTTCAATTGCCTTTAGTGCCAATTGGCGAATGGTTTCAAGCTGTTGCTTCATACAATTTGACATCCTTTCAAAAAGTTATCATAAACGGGATGATTTTTGACATAAAAAAAGCCTTCATCCCTAAATAGGGACGAAGACGTATGCTCCGCGGTACCACCCTTATTTTTGTAAACCAAACACTCATATGACCTTTAACGGGGTCTACCGTCACAGCTTACTGTTTTGTTCGGCTGTGCCGCTCCAAAGGGAACTTCGCCATTTCCATACTGTAAATTTGATTCCAGCTATTACAAATTCTCTCTGGACAGCGGTAAATGGTTACTTTTCTTTTTCATCGCGTTATTTATAATAACTATACCATGTTTATGTCTTGTTTGCAAGATTTTCGCATAAACTAAAGTGGGGATTCAAAAAGACAGAATCATATTTATATGTTATTTACAAATTTTTTTGCAAATAGCAGCATTTATTGAAACTATTATGCAAAAATGATATAATAAACCTATATAAAAAAGAAATGAGGCGTGATGATATGGAGACTTGCCGTACCAGAGGAGCAGGTGTGTTGCTGCCCGTCAGCGCATTACCGTCACCGTATGGAATAGGAACGCTGGGAAATGCAGCATATCGTTTTATTGATCAATTACATGCAGCAGGGCAAACATATTGGCAAGTGCTTCCGATAGGACCTACAGGGTTTGGAAACAGTCCTTACCAGTCTTATTCCGCGTTTGCGGGAAATCCTTATTTCATTGACTTAGACCGGTTGGAAGAACAAGGATTACTTACCCAAAGTGATATCTTAAAATTCGATTGGGGAGAAAATCCATCTTGTATTTCTTATGACAAAATTGCAGAACATCGTTTACAATTGCTGCAAATAGCATATGAAAACAGCAATCATTTATATCGTTCCGATTATATGGAGTTTTGTAAAAAACAGGAGCATTGGCTGGATGATTATGCACTTTTTATGGCTTGTAAAGATCATTTCGGACAATGTGAATGGCTCAAATGGAATCCTGATATCAAAGCGTGTGATTCATCTGCATTGATGAATTATCGTATTTTATTAAAAGAGAAAATTCAGTTTTGGAAATTTTGTCAGTATCAGTTTTATCAGCAGTGGAATGATGTAAAAACGTATGCAAATGAAAAAGGAATTTACATTATTGGAGATATCCCTATTTATCTTGCTTTGGACAGTGCCGATGTGTGGACGCATCCTGAATTGTTTTTGTTAGATAATGAAAAGCAGCCCAAGGCGGTTGCAGGGGTACCTCCCGATGCATTTTCTGCCACAGGTCAGTTATGGGGAAATCCATTGTATGACTGGGAACGTATGGAGCAGACAGGATTTCAATGGTGGAAATTACGTATGGCTTGTTGTTCTGAATTGTATGATTTTACCAGAATTGACCATTTCATAGGAATTGTGAGATATTATCAGATTCCCGCAGGAGAAGAAAATGCGATAAGAGGTCAATGGCAGCAAGGTCCAGGAGCAAAGCTGTTACACGCCATTCATGAAGTGATAGAGCCGCACCGCATGATTGCGGAAGATTTAGGTGTGTTAACAGATGAGGTCACTTCTTTGCGGAAGCAAATGGGGTATCCGGGAATGAAGGTACTGCAATTCGGTTTTGACGGAAATCCTCAAAATGAGCATTTACCTCATAATTATGAAAAAGATGCGGTTGCTTACAGTGGTACCCATGATAACGAAACCGTTTTGGGATTTTTTTCGGTACGGGAAGAAGAATGTAAAAGAGCATGTTTTTATTGTAATGCGACCGATTTAGAAGAATTGCCGAACGCATTTATGCGAATGTTATATGGTAGTGTTGCAGATATTGCTATGCTGCAGATGCAAGACATACTATCATTACCCAACACTGCAAGAATGAATTTTCCTTCTACTATAGGAGATAATTGGCAGTGGCGGTTAGAGTCGGAACAATTTACGGATAACATAGCAGAGCATATGAGACAGCTTGCTCATATTTACGGACGATAAGCATATATATTGCTACAAGGCTGGGAGGATTGTATGAAAGCGTTAAACAATCAACAAACAAGAGAATTGGAACAATGGGCAGTTGATGAAGGAATACCGTATATCACATTGATGGAGCATGCGGGAACTGCGGTCGCAGAATATATTAGCAGTCATTATAATATCAGGGAAAAGAGAATTGTAATCTTATGCGGAAAAGGAAATAATGGCGGAGATGGCTTTGTTGCTGCAAGGAGACTGGATGCAGCAGGAGGAGAAGTCATTATTGCATTGGTGGACGGTTTGCCGAAAACGGATATTGCAAAAGAAACATTATCCCGTATCAGGCAAACCAATGTGCAGGCGTTCAGTATTGCGGATGACCAAGAGCTTATCTTTGAACTGATACGCACAGCCGATGTCTTGGTAGACTGTATTTACGGAATTGGATTTAAAGGGACTCCCGATGCACGTATGACAGAAGTGTTGGAGACAGCCAATTTGTCAGGAGCGGATAAAATTGCAGTAGATATTCCAAGCGGTATTGAATGTGATACGGGAACTGTGGACACCGTTTGTTTTCAGGCGGATGTTACCATTACGTTTACAACATTGAAAACAGCGCATCTATTATCTCCCGCAAAAGAATACTGCGGTGAAATTGTAGTTGCTGATGTTGGTATTCCTCATAATCTGGTGGCTCAGCAAGAAGCGGATATTGAAGTGGCTGAAGAAGGGCAGATTGAGTCCATGTTTAAACCCAGAAAACAAAATACAAACAAAGGCGATTATGGTCACTTGCTTTGCATTTGCGGAAGTGAGGGAATGGCAGGAGCAGCAGTTATGTGTGGAAAGGCAGCATTGCGCAGCGGAACAGGTTTGGTACATATGGTGGTTCCAAAAGAAATTTATCCGATTGTAGCAGGGCAGCTGACAGAACCGATTTATACGGTACTGTATCAGGAGCGTATGCTCCAGCAGTTAGACGAAGCAATGGAAAAGGCCACTGCTTGTGTCATTGGATGCGGAATGGGAACGAGTGAAACTGCTAAACTCATTTTGACCTATGTTTTAAAACATTTTAAGCATCCCATTGTGTTGGATGCCGATGCTTTAAATATTGTGTCTGAAGATATAGAATTGCTTCAGAATACTACAGTTCCGTTGATTTTAACGCCCCATCCGGGAGAAATGGCCAGATTGCTAAAAATTACCACAAAAGAAGTACAGCGGAATCGATTACAGATTGCTCGAGAGTTTGCGAAAAAACATGGAATTACGCTTGTGCTGAAAGGCTCAGGAACCATTGTTGCGGCGCATTACGGAAAAATAAGCATGAATCCTACAGGAAATGCCGGCATGGCAAAAGGTGGCAGCGGTGATGTACTGGCAGGTATGATAGGAGGTATATTGGCGCAGGGAGAAATGCCGTTTGAAGCGGCGAGGACGGCTGTATATCTGCATGGTATGGCAGGAGATCAGTGTGCTAATAAATTATCTCAAATATCCATGCTTCCCACGGATATGATTGAAGAGTTACCAAGATTATTTTTAAAATTTGAGAAATAGGGTGGTTGCATTTGAAAAAGGCAATGCAAGCTTTTTTATGCAGTGGATTGGTGCTGTTCGTTGCACTGTTTGCTGTAGGATGTCAATTGTCAGGTAATGGCGGGTCGTTAAAAGCGGAGCAAATTGTCTTTGATATGGAATGTCAAATATCTGTGTCGGCTTCAGAAAAAGAAGTCGCTTGCGGAACGTTGAAAAACAGCGGCACAGAAACTGTTTTTACACTTACAAGCCCTGAAACGGCAAAAGGATTGTGTTATCAAGATATCAACGGTACGGTTAAAATATCTCTCAATGACTTATCGATTGACGGAGTGGAAGCTTTGTTGCCGGAATACAGTTGGTTTTCACAGTTGGTGTCAGTATTGCGTTATGCAAAGGAACAACCTCAGCTATTGGAAAGCCAAGGAAACGGTCAGTTTTCAGGAAGTATGGAACAAGGTGTGTCCTTTGTAGTTACTGCAAGGAATAAAGGAACTGTGGAATCAATTACAGTTGACCAGTATCATATCAAATGTTTGTAAACCAAGAGAGTGTGCATTTTGCATGCTCTCTTTTTATGTTATTTTTAAAGTCTCAAAAAAGAATCGCAAGCAAAAACAGTCAAAATTAATATTATAGATTAGGGCATAAATTAATTTTTATTTTTATGATTAAAACTTGTTGTTTCAGGCAAATATAAATTCAGAGCCCAAAAACAATATAATAATTCGGAGTGTGAAAAAATTGAATATAAGAAGAGGCGATATCTTTTATGCTGACCTTAGTCCAGTCATTGGTTCTGAGCAAGGCGGAGTGCGTCCTGTACTGATTGTTCAAAATGATGTTGGAAACCGTTTTAGTCCAACAGTAATTGCAGCGGCAATTACAAGTCAACGTGCAAAAGCAAATTTACCTACGCATATTATGCTGGAAGCAGAAAATACAGGATTAGCTCGAGATTCTATCGTACTTTTGGAACAAATCAGAACCATAGATAAACATAGATTAAAAGAACGTATGGGACGCCTGGATACAAACGCAATGACGCAAATTGACCAAGCGTTATCCATCAGCTTTGGTTTAGATGCAGACAGTGCGATGCCACAGGCTACATAAATGCCTTCATCGCATTTGAAAAAAGAGATGCAGTATAAAGGAGAAGCAGATATGTTAACAGCAAAGGAATTATCCGCAATTGAGGAACAACTGAAAGCAGAAAAACTACTCATTACAAAAAATAAAGCGTATGCCCAATTATGTGATGATCCCGAACTCAGAAAAAAATGCGAACAAATGGCCGCAAAACATGAGGATCATTATCAAACCCTATTATCATTATTGGATTAAAGGAGGCATGTATGAGCAGAAAATCCATGAAAGAGCGAGACTTATTTGAAGATATACTGATAAATCAGAAATATATTACCGAAACTTATAATACATTTGCAAATGAATGTAAAAATTTATCTGTGCGCAATGATATCTTAAGTTTACTGAATGAAGAACATCAGTTGGAATCCGATGTGTTTGACGAAATGTATCGTAGAGGATGGTATCCTACCATATTGGCAGAACCCCTAGCAATTGATGAGGCAAAAACCAAATATGAAAACGAAAAACCATAATAATTTTTGATATAAATAAACAACACGGTAATTTTACCGTGTTGTTTTCTTTTTACGTACATTTTCTGACAGAATTATTCTGTCCGACTGACTATAATAATGTTACAACTTTTTGGGAAAAGGAGGAACTATGTGAAGCAGACCATTTACATTGATGTGTTGTTGGCTGTTAATATCTTTATTAATTATTTTTTACTGTTGGCTGCAGCAAAATTTTTGGCAGTAAGAAGAATCTGTCTCAGAATTTTAGCAGCCTCCATATTGGGTTCGGCATATTCTCTTACCATGCTGATGCCGTCAATTTCCATGGTACTGGCACTTTTAATGAAGCTGGCAATGTCTGCATCTCTTGTACTGATTGCTTTTCCCTGGGGAGGAAAAAAACAATTTTTAAAATCGTTGGCTTGTTTTTATATTATGAATTTTGCTTTTGCAGGATTTATGATGGCAATTTGGCATTTTATATCCCCGCAAGGCATGATTATCAAAAATTCCATTGTTTACTTTAATATTTCTCCTATCATTCTCATTGGTTCCACAGCGGTTTGCTACGTTATTATTCGCTTAATTTATAGATTGATTGGAAAACATGAGGTTTCAGGAGGATATTGTACTGTTACAGTTGTGTGGAAAGAGAAAACAGTGGAATGTAATGCAAAGATTGACACAGGAAACAGTTTGGTGGAACCTTTTTCGCATTATCCTGTGATTGTAATGGAATTGGAACCGCTGTCTGGATTATTTTCTGAACAGTTACGCACCTTCTTTCAGGAGAAAAAATGGGAACATCCAGGCAATACAGTGGGAAGCGAAGAGATACCTAAAATCAGAATGGTGCCGTTTCAAACCATCTCCGGTGTAGGTGTGCTTCCTGCATTTTCACCGGAGAAAGTCATTATAAAATCTACCAAAAAGCAAATAGAGACAGAAAATGTATACATTGCGGTGTGTCAAGAGAAAATTACAAGTGATGGTTTTAAAGCATTGTTAAATCCGGATTTATTTTCTCAAGGTAAAGAAATTGCTATGGGGAGGAACTGTTGATGAAACAACTATTCTTACAAATGAAATGGGTACAAACAATTTTACAATGGTGGATGAACAAAAAATGGCGTGAGGCAGTTCATTATATTAATGGACCGGAAACATTGCCTGCGCCGCTTTCTGCTGAAGAGGAAGCAAGGGTAATGGAAAATATACGAAATAATGTGGAAGGTGCCAGGGAACCTTTGATTACGCACAATTTACGTTTGGTCGTCTACATATCAAAAAAGTTTGAATCCAGCTTTGCCAGCGTAGAAGATTTGATTTCTATTGGCACTATAGGATTGATAAAAGCGGTCAATACATTCTGTCCGGAGAGAAATATTAAATTGGCAACGTATGCCTCCAGATGTATTGAGAATGAAATTTTGATGTATTTAAGAAAGAGTACTCAATTAAAACACGAAATCTCCATTGATGACCCCTTAAATGTGGATTGGGATGGAAATGAACTGTTATTATCAGATGTATTGGGAAGCGATCCCAATTTGGTAAATCAAAATATAGAAAAACAAGTGGAACGAGATTTATTAATGCATGCAGTATCCAATTTATCTCAAAGAGAAAAAACGATCATGCAGCTGCGATTCGGTTTAAATCAGGAAACAGAACACACGCAAAAGGAAGTTGCCGATACTTTGGGAATTTCTCAATCTTATATTTCACGACTGGAAAAAAGAATCATGGAACGTTTAAAAAAAGATTTAGAACGGGTGGGATAAAGTATTTATGCGTATTCTATTTACGATTGTAAAACATAACAGAAAAGAAGAAAAGCGGCAGGAAAAAAAGGAAGCCGAAAGGCTTCCTTTTTATAACATTGGTGCGAAAATACGTAAAATAGAGCGTCCTAGACGAGTATACCATGGTACAGATTGACACATTTTCAGTGTAATTTCTTGACTTAATTTTTGCGTTTGAAGAAAGTCTTCTTTTACTTCAAACACACTGTGCATATTGTACAGCCATACACCGCACTCGAAATGCAAATATAAACTTCGGTAATCCAAATTAATAGTACCTACAGTTGCAAATTTATCGTCGACGGTAAATGTTTTACCATGTATAAACCCCGGAAGATATTCGTATATTTTTACTCCGCTTTCTATCAATATTTGATAGTTGGATTTTGTAACAGCATGTACATACCATTTATCCGGTATGTGCGGTGTGATGATTCTAACATCAATTCCTCGTTTTGCGGCATTACATAATGCTGTTTGCATTTCATTATCAAGTACCAGATAGGGTGTAGTAATATAAACATATTTTTGAGCAGCTCCGACTAGATTTAAATATACATTTTCGCCAATCGCTTCGTAGTCCAGAGGACTGTCCGCATAGGGTTGTACATATCCTGAAGAGGAAAAGCGTGCTAAACTTTGAGGAGAAGGACGAAATTGCTCGAAATTTTCGTTGATTCCTTTTAAATAGTTCCATAGGGAGAGGAACATAACAGTGAAGCTCCATGCAGCTTCGCCTTGTACTATAATGGCAGTGTCTTTCCAATGACCAAACCGTTCGACCACATTGATATATTCGTCTGCTAAATTGATTCCTCCCGTAAACGCAGTGTGTCCATCAATTACTGCAATTTTACGGTGATCTCGGTTATTAAGCTGGGTGGATAACACAGGAATAAACGGGTTGAAAACGCAGCACTGAATTCCAAGTGCAATTAATTGTTTTTCGTAGCCAAGAGGTAAGGTTCTTAAGCAACCAACGTCATCATAGATTACCCGAACATCAACACCTTCACGGACTTTGCGGACCAATATTTCTAAAATAGTGTTCCACATAACGCCTTCTTGTACAATAAAATATTCTAAAAATATATAGTGTTTTGCTTCCTCCAATTCTTTACACAAACGAGCAAATTTTTCTTCTCCTATTTTTAAATATTCAGCAGTTGTATTTTGAAATACAGGACACCCGGAGTAATCGATTAAATATCTAGCCTGATTGGAAGCGTCCAAATCTTGTTGCTGTAAATGTTCGAATACTTGTTTGTTTTGATGTAAATTAGCAGCCATTTTGCTGCCGATCCGTTTTAGTTTCTTTTTGGTTCTGCGGCTAGCTTTATTTCTACCAAAGAAGATATAAAATAAGCCGCCGAACATAGGAAAGACGACAATAGGCAGTATCCATGCGATTTTATAAGCAGGATTAATACGATCGTTTAAAATCCACAATACTGCGGCTACACTAATAGCTGTAAAAATAATATACAAATAGAAGTAATAGTTACTAAAATAAAAAATAAGTGTAATTAGTAGTATGACTTGTATTAAAATGGTGAGTCCTACCAAACATAACCTGCTGAATAAAAGTTTGAAGAATTTGCCAAACAGCTTTTTCAACTCTTTTTCTCCTTTCCTAGATTAGACCTGTTTAATATTATAGTTTACTCTAATAGTTCCGCTTATGTCAAATATGAAAGCAGTAATTTCTCTAACTTTATATGTAGTTACAAACAGCAGTGAAATTGGTGTTATACGCCATGTGTGGTAAAGTATCATGCACACCAGCTATTTTACTTTTATAGGTATTTCTATCTGTGTAATATAATCGTCAAAATTGTCAATAACGGTTTCGTTAATACCTGTTTCGTAAGCATATTCGTATAAAGACAGTCCTTGCTGTTCCGCATAATCAAGGATTTCTTTATATTTGTTAGGTAATTTATCCCAACTACCTTTACAAAAAGCTCTCAGATAATATCCTGAAGGTTGCAGGTATAGCCCCTTTCTGGATATAGGATAAGAAATTTCAATATATAGGGCATGGTAATTATTAAAATTGCCCTGATATAAATTTTCAACAGAAATCATAGAACCATATGTAGCATCATGCAGACGGTGTACATGATGCTTTTTGGTTTCTTCAATCACCATTTCGATTTCAGTTTCTGTTGTTTCCCCTTCTGTTATAGGTACAAGGGCCAAATAGCATTGTTCTTTTTCTACAATGCTGATTTTGGACAAATCGATATTTAATAAAGTTACCATATCTTGATGGCGGACAATCGCTGATTGTTGGACATTTTTCAAATGGATAATATTACTTTCCAATTCCGCTATTTTTTCTCTCAGCAGTTGTTCCATGTTACTGGCAGTACGATTAGCCATAAAGGACTTTATTTCGCCGATGGACACATTCAACTCCCGTAGCATTAAAATCGTTTCAAGTGCAGAGCTTTGATGGTAGGTATAGTACCGATATCCATTTTTTCCAATAACGATAGGCTTGAGTAAATCTATTTCGTCATACCATATCAGCGTTTTTTTTGTAATTCCATGGATAGCTGCAAACTGTCCTATTGTAAACAATTTATTTTTATTAGTGTGCATATAATTCCCCCTTGACCATCCTGTTACGTCATGGTTTATTATACTTCACATAAGAAAACAAAACAAGATAACAGGAGTATTATTGTAGCAAACAATCAGCTTGTACAAATGATTTATAGTAAACTCTATTATATTAAAAATATGATTGGAGCAGGTAGAGCCGTACTTTCCTTTAAAATGATTTAGTATCAGTAATGTTTATTATGTAGTGCTCGTGTTTTCTAATTCACTGCACTCCGGATATACAGACGGTGTGGCATTCATAATTAGTCATTATCGTAGGAGAAAAATATGGAAAGTTGAGAAACTCACTTATTTCTGTTTAAGTATTATTTTTCTATTATGGTGTTCGCAGTAATCGTTTTAATGGTAGTTACAGAGTTGTTGGTTTCGTTTTACACGCCAAAATAACTCTTTCTATAAATTTGCAGTTACTGGAAACCGTATTTGCTTATTTGTCTTAATATATTTGCTGGTGGATATTTATCATTTTATTAAACGATATAATTTCTGCTGTACTTATATTTGTGTTAGTTTATTATCTCTGCCCGCAAATTTAGGGACAATTAAGGTTTGATTAGTAACACTACTTAAAGAAAGAGTGGAAATCGACCCTTTCTGTATTATGTTGAAAAGATATAAAAAGCGTTATCAATTGTTAAACTCTGGAGGTAAATTTATGGGAACTAATGAACAAATTGTTTTAAGGGAATTTCAAAAGTCAGACCGCTTGGTATTGGAAAATATAGTGCGTGAGACATGGAAATATGATAGGTTTTGCACCCCTAAAATAGCCAAAAAAATGTCAAAGGTTTACTTAAATAGTTGTCTTACAAATCAGACATTTACTCGAGTAGCAGAGATGGATGGTGTCCCTATTGGCGTTATCATGGGAAAAGATATTCGGAATCATAAATGTCCACTTTCTATGCGTCTTGCATGGCTGCGTTCTGTCCTTGGGCTACTAATTACAAGAGAAGGGCGAGAAATTTCTAAAATATTTGATTGTGTGCAGGGTATTGATAAAGAATTGATTTTACGTTGCAAGAAAGAATACCAAGGAGAATTGGCGTTTTTTGCAATTAGTGAGAAATGCCGGGGAAAAGGACTGGGGCGTAAGTTATTTCAGACAGTTGTAGATTATATGAACGCACAAAAGATTTCGGAGTTTTATTTGTTTACAGATACCAGCTGCAACTATCTGTTCTATGAGCATTTGGGAATGAAACGGTGTGGCGAAAAGAAGCAGATAATACATACTCATGCAGAAGACAGTGATATGACTTTTTTTATCTATGAGTATCAGATTAACCCAGGAGAAAAAACAGGATGAAATTTGTATTAATCTTCTGTCTCTATGCATTTACTATTTTTACTATGTTTGTCGTAACTTATGTAGTTCTGCAAAACTCAGGAGAAAAGGCGTAAAAACATTCGGATGAGATAAGGTGTGTTGACATATCACCTTTACAGTAAGCATACTGCTTTTTCTACTTGCATAGTAGAAAATTGCACTCATCATTTGGAAATAAAAAGATTATTTACTCTTGTTGCATTATTTGACAAAATAGATATTGTGATCTTGTATTTTATATTAACTTACGGTAATATTTTTTATCCAGGTTTATATACAGTATTTTAGAATCAGTTGATTGATAGTATAAAACGTATATATTGGATAAAGACAAATGTAGACTTTAGATTAGAGTATTGTAAATAAATGTTGGTTTTGATTCAAATATTGCAGCAATTCCTGTTTCTCATTTTTACATGTTTCGTCAATGACTGCCTCCAGAAGAAATTGCAAAATCGTTCCGATGGTTTTGCCCTGGGAAAATCCAATAGCAATCAAATCTGACCCGTTTACAGCTAAATCTTTGACAGAAAAGCAGGGTGGCTCAGATAAGATTTCCTTTGTCATGGCTTCACATTTCTTAATATCTTCCAAGCGATTTAGCAAATTTGGATTTTGTCCTGTAATATCCGCTTTATGCACTTCAAGCAATTGCAAAAATAAGTTTGTTCCAAATTTACGGAGTTGTTTTTTTATCCAAATAGGGGATAGTTCACAGCGAATATCATGATATTTGACAAGCGTAATAACGGATTCTTTTGTTTTACGGTCAAGCTTCAAACGTTCCAAAACCTGTTTTGCAATTTCTTTGCTGACAGCTCCATGACCATAAAAATGTCCAATGCCTTGTTCATCCTGTGTGAATGTATTTGGTTTTCCGATGTCATGCAGCAGCATGGTAAAACGTAACACAGGGATAGGTTGAATGGCTTCTACCGTTCGAATGGTGTGTTCCCATACATCGTAAGCGTGATAGGGGGTATGCTGCTGAAAACCAACCATGGGTAATATCTCAGGTATCCAAACAGCTAAAACGGCACCATACGCTCTTAGTACTTGTGCGCAATTTTTTCCGCAAAGTAATTTTATCAATTCTTCCCGTACGCGTTCTGCAGAGATATTACATAGTTTCACTTTTTCTTCCAACAGTGCATTTGCTGTGTCCGGGTCAATTTGAAAATTTAAAGTGGAAGAAAAACGTAGCGCTCTTAATATTCTCAATGCATCTTCTTCAAAGCGGGAACACGCATTACCAACACATCGTATGTTTTTCTGCTGCAAATCATGTTTTCCGCCGAATGGGTCTATCAAACCTTTTACAGGGTGGTAAGCCATTGCATTAATCGTAAAATCACGGCGCGCCAAATCTTGCGTCAAAGACGGGGTAAAGGTAACATGTTCAGGCCTGCGGTTATCTGAGTAGGTTCCGTCAATACGAAAGGTTGTAATTTCTACCGGATGTGTTTCTGTTATAACAGTTACAGTACCATGCTGTATTCCGGTTTCAATGGTAATATCATCTTTGAATACAGTTTGTACTTCATGCGGCAGAGCAGAAGTACAAACGTCCCAGTCGTGAACCGCTTTGTTGAGCAAAGTATCACGGACGCATCCGCCTACCAGGTAAGCTTCATAGCCGCTGCTTTCTAATTTCTCTAAAATAGTAAGCACATCATTTGGAATGATCATATTCATAAAATCACTTCCTTAAAAGTACCATGCAGATTATTTAGTTAAATGGTTCAAATAATATGGTTTGTTCCAGAGATAAACCAATGGGACATTGGCTTGCCTTTTTTATCAATTCCTCTTTTGTGGTGTTCTCTATGGCTCCTATAATCTCACACTGATATAAAAATTTGGTTTGACCTTCCACGGAACGGTCCAAGTCTACAGTTACAATTACTTGTTCATAGGGTAATTTTTCTTTATCCAATAGCTTACATAAAGTGATATGAAAACAAGAGGCATAAGCCGCACATAAAAATTCATGAGGACGAAATGCCTCCGTTTTTCCACCGCGTTCTTTTGCAACGTCAGAATAGATAGACGTATCTCCATTTGTAATAGTTACGCAATAGGGTGTTTCTGTTTTGCTTGCAGTTATCATTCGCTTGCCTTCCTTTCTATAAAACAGGTTGTTATATCATTTTGATTAAGATTAGTGTAGCATAGCAAAATAGATTTGTATAGGCAATCATACATAAAAAACAGGAGGCAATTTGCCTCCTGTTTTTTATAACTCTCTTTTTATTTTCTCCAAAGCACATTTTTCTAAACGAGAAACTTGCGCTTGACTGATTCCAATTTCTGATGCAACCTCCATTTGTGTTTTTCCTTGAAAAAAACGCATTGCCATAATCCTTTTTTCTCTGTCGCTTAGGTCATTCATTGCTTCTTTCAACGCGATTTCATCCAGCCAATTTTTGTCGTCATTTTTGTCGCCTACTTGATCCATCACATAAATGGTATCTCCGCCATCTGAAAATACCGGCTCATATAACGAAACAGGTTCCACAATTGATTCTAAAGCTAATACAATATCTTCCCGGCGCAAGTCTAAGGATTTTGCAATTTCTTCCACAGTGGGTTCTTTGCCGTTTTGTGCAGTCAAACGCTCTTTTTCCTGCATTGCTTTATAGGCAATATCTCTTACAGACCGACTTACTCTTACTGAGTTGTTATCTCGCAGATATCTTCGTATTTCTCCAATAATCATGGGAACACCATAGGTGGAGAAACGAACGTCCTGCGAAATATCAAAATTATCAATAGCTTTAATTAATCCAATACATCCTACTTGAAATAAATCATCTAAATTTTCGCCACGGTTGGTAAAGCGCTGAATTACACTGAGTACCAGACGTAAATTTCCGTTAATAAGTTCCTCTCTGGCTTGTTTGTTACCCGCTTGCGCTTTTTTTAAAAGCTCTATTTTTTCTTTTTCATTCAGCACTTTCAGTTTTGAGGTATTAACGCCGCAAATTTCAACTTTGTTGTATTGCAAATTTGATTCCTCCTTAGCAGCAACAATTTAAGTATTGCCACAAAAAGGAAGATTCATTCAGGTTTTAAAATATTGGAAAAGGCTTGTTCAACGTATACTTTTATTGTATAATAAAAATTAAATATTTTTAGGATGGAATTAACATGAAACATAATCAATCACAACCGAATCATCCCATAGAAGACAGCCCGTATCATCTTCATTTGTTTCGTAAAAATGAGTTTTTATCTTTAGAAGGCTGTTGTTCCAAGGGTTCTTTTTTATATCCAACAAATCTATACATTACAACGTATAATCCTTTTGAAGAAAAAGAAACAGAGTTTGATATTTATTCTTGTTCCCAATGTGGTACTATGTATGTAGAAGCAGATGGCAAGTATCGAAAAATGGAAAATCTTTTAAAATATGAGGTTAAATTGAGGTAATGGCTATGTCAAAACGTATTCCTTATATTGGTGCTTTGCTTATATTAATAGCTATGTGCAGCGTTTTATTAACAGGATGCAGCAAGTCACTCCAATCTCAATCAGCATCAAGAACAGAACTTGTGATGAGTACTGTAGTCACTATTACCTTATATGGAGAACAAGCGCAGGAAGGAGTAAATGCTGCGTTTCAAAAGGCAAAAGATTTGGAGAAGATTTTATCTTCGCAAAATGAGAAAAGTGAGCTGTATCAGGTTAATCAATCCGCGTATGACCATGAAGTAGAAGTTTCTGATACCTTATTTACTGTAACGCAGCGTAGCTTGCAATATTGTAAAGAAACAGACGGTGCTTTAGACTGCACCATAGGAAAAATCAATGATCTATGGGCTTTCGGCACAGGTGATGCAAGATTGCCAGGTAAAGAAGAGATTACTCCACTATTAGTGGATAGAGGGTATGAACAGGTACAACTCAATGAGGAGCAACATACCATCCGTTTTTTAAATCCAAATATCCAGCTGGATTTTGGAGCGACAGCCAAAGGTTTTGCAGCGGATGAAATTAAAAATATGCTGGTAGAAGAATACGGTATTACCTGCGGTATTCTCAACTTAGGAGGTAATATTATTACCATAGGAACCAAATATGACGGAAAGCCTTGGGGGATTGGAATCACAGACCCGAATGATACCAGTCATGCTGTATCCACTGAATATCTCGCCAATGCAACTGCTGTTACTTCGGGAAATTATGAACGCTATTTCATAGAAGACGGTGTGAGATACCACCATATTTTAGACCCGACAACCGGCTACTCGGCAAATAAAGGTTTGATTAGCACCACTATTATTACTGAAAATTCAATGTTGGCAGACGCATTGTCTACCGCTACATATGTAATGGGATTGGAAAAAGCCTATGCTTATATTGAATCTTTAGATGGTGTAGAAGCAATTTTTATTACAGATGATGGAACTGTTGTGAAAACATCAGGAATTACAGACGACACATTTGAGGGTGTATCATGAAAAAGAGTGTGAAATATATCATTGCAGGAACAGTTGTAGTTGCAGTAATTGCTGCTTTAGTTATAGCTTGGATTTTTATTACCCAGGAAAAGGTGAGCAATGCAGTTGCAAATATCTATCAAAACGGAACCTTAATTCGTTCGATTGATTTGGAATCGGTAGAGGAAAGCTATACATTTACAATTGAAGGGGAGAATGGAGCCTATAATACGGTTTTGGTAGAACCGGGATGTATTTCTATTACAGATGCAAGCTGCCCTGATAAAGTTTGTATTTCGCAAGGCAGAATTGGTGATGGTGTATTGCCTATTACCTGTTTGCCAAATGGTATTGTTATTCAGATAGAAACTCAGGATACTGTAAACAGTACATTGGACGGAATGACGCGATAACTATTGTAAGTAATGAAAAGGAAGGCGTGGTGGCAAAATTTGAATGTAAAAAAAATGATTTTGTCATCCATGCTGATTACCAATGCGCTGACTATTTTCATTATTGAAGCACAGCTTCCGCCAATTGTTCCTATTCCCGGTATCAAGCTTGGTCTTGCTAATGTGGTTACATTATTTGCAATTTATTTACTGGGATATAAAGAGGCTGCCAAAATTCATATTTTGAGAATTGTATTGGGAAGCATTTTTACAGGACAAACGGTTTCATTTATGTACAGTATCAGTGGCGGTATTTGTTGCCTGCTTATAATGATGCTATGTCGCAAGTTTATATCAAAAGATTTTATTTGGCTGGTAGGTATTTTTTCAGCAATTGCCCATATTGTAGGTCAGTTGGCCGTCGCAATGTTGGTGTTGGGTACAATTAGTGTTTTGTATTATGCGCCAATTGTACTGCTCAGTAGTATTATCACTGGTTTTTTTACAGGATTATGTGTTCAATTTTTATTGAAAAAGCATGAGAAAACATTTTATAATATGTTAAAAAAATAAAAGGCTGTGTTTATCTACACAGCCTTTTATGATAAACAAAAATGATATAGAGTGATGCATAATATGTTATTAGAACAAGATATCCGATTTGCATTGGAGCATGATGAATCAATAGAATATAAACAATATGAAAATGAGGTACTTACGGATGTTGCAATGGAAAATATTGAATTTAAATCTGTAGTTTTGGCAAACTGTAAATTTATGAACTGTAATTTTGAGAGAGCATCTTTTTATCATACCAAACTGAATCATTGTGAATTTGCCAATTGCAATTTTTCCGAAGGTTATTTCAAAGATGTCCAATGGATTGACTGCAAAGGAGATGGCGCTGATTTTAGTCAAAGTTCTTTTATGAATATCACCATTGAAAACGGCTCTTATTTCTGTACCAACTTTACTGAAACATTATGGGATTATGCCAGTATTTGTAATGCAAATCTGTCGAATGCATTTATGCCGGAAAGTAAGTTTAAACATTTTTCTGTTGTAAATGCAAATCTGGAAAAAGTAGATTTTTTTAAAACATGTTTGAAGGGAATCGATGTTTCTACTTGTAACATTGCAGGAATTACAGTGTCGGAAACTTTTCATGAAATAAAAGGAGTTGAAATAGATGCGTTGCAAGCCGTGGATATTGCACAGTTGGTTGGTGTAAAAATAAAATAAGCTGTCTGTTAAGACAGCTTATTTTATGATAGATTATTTACCGAATTTTTCGTTGTAAGCTTTAATGCAGTTAGAAATAATTTCAATTGCAGCATCTCTTCCGCTTACTTCTTCAATTGCAGTTACTTTGTGTTCCAATTCTTTGTATACAGAGAAGAAGTGTGACATTTCGTCAAAAATATGTTTTGGAAGTTCATTAATATCTTTATAAGTGTTGTAAGTTGGGTCATTAAAAGGAATTGCGATGATTTTTTCGTCTTTTTCACCGCCGTCTATCATGCGAATGACTCCGATTGGGTAGCAACGTACCAAAGCAAGAGGTAGAATATGCTCAGAGCATAGTACCAAAACATCCAACGGGTCTCCGTCTTCTGCATATGTGCGTGGAATAAAGCCGTAGCTTGCAGGATAGTGGGTAGATGTGTAAAGTACACGATCCAATTTCAAAAATCCGGTTTCTTTATCCAACTCGTATTTTGCTTTTCCGCCTTTTGTGATTTCGATTACTGCGTCAAAATCAGTTTCGTTTACTCTCTCTGGAGAGAGGTCATGCCATATGTTCATCATGATTAATATGCCTCCAAAAATTTGTGTTCTTTTCATTTTCTATCATATTACCGCACAATTCTACCATATTTTTAAGAAAACATCAACCGCTACTTTTGGTATGACGATTTTTTAGGTCAATTTTTCATTCTATCTGCATATCATTACACACGGGGGTGTATCTATTATGAAATGCAGTATTGCAGACATGAGAAATAAAGAAGTGATAAACCTGCAGGACGGTACACGATTAGGCTTTGTCGGAGATGTGGAAATTGACACAGAAAATGCAAAATTGACAACCATTATTATATATGGTAGATCCAGACTATTTGGTTTGCTTGGCAGAACTGATGACATTATGATTCCTTGGGAAAATATTGATGTGATTGGAGATGAAACCATTTTGGTCAATCATACCATATATGCAGCTACACCAAGAAGAAAGCAAAGTTTATGGAGCCAATTTTTTGGCGGATAATCAACAGCAAAAAAATATAAAATGTGCTTGCAATTTTATATTTATCATGCTATAATGATACGGTTCAATATAACACACGTTGCAGTATGACGAAGTTGGTGCTTGTTTTTTTTTAGTGAAATTCGTATATCGCTGTAACGGAGGATACAACCAAGGAGGATTTTAAAATGGCAGTAGTATCTATGAAACAATTATTGGAGGCCGGTGTACACTTTGGTCACCAAACAAGAAGATGGAATCCTAAAATGGCTCGTTACATCTTCACAGAACGTAATGGTATTTACATTATCGACCTGCAAAAAACAGTAAAAAAATTGGAAGAAGCTTATAGCTTTATTCGTGATATTTCTGTTGAGGGCAAACCTGTACTATTTGTTGGTACTAAAAAACAAGCTCAAGATTCTGTAAAAGAAGAAGCAGAACGTGCAGGTGCTTACTATGTAAACGCTAGATGGCTTGGTGGTATGATGACTAACTTTAGCACCATTCGCCGCAGAGTAAGTCGTTTGCAACAATTAAGAGCTATGGAAGAAGACGGCACATTTGATTTGTTGCCAAAGAAAGAAGTAATTAAACTTCGTCTTGAAATTGAAAAATTAGAGAAATTCTTGGGTGGTATTAAAGAGATGAAGCAACTTCCAGGTGCTTTGTTTATTGTAGACCCACGCAAAGAAAGAATTGCTGTAGCTGAAGCTAAAAAATTGGGTATTCCAATTGTTGCAATTGTTGATACAAACTGTGACCCAGACGAAATTGATTACGTAATTCCAGGTAATGACGATGCAATTCGTGCTGTTAAATTGATTTCTGCTACAATGGCAAATGCTATTATTGAAGGTAGAGAAGGTCAAATGGGTGCTGCAGCTCAAGAATCTGCTGAAGAAACAGAAGCAGCTGCTGAATAAGATTCGCATTTTGAAATATCCGTCTTTTGCGACGGATATTTTTTGAATACAGCTTAGGATCATTTATAATACAATATTTTATATAAAAATCGGAGGAATGAAAAATGGCTTTTACAGCAAAAGACGTTGCACAATTACGTGAAAGAACCGGTTGCGGTATGATGGATTGTAAGAAAGCACTTACAGAAGCAAACGGCGATATGGATGCAGCAATTGACTTTTTGAGAGAAAAAGGTTTGGCTGCTGCTGCAAAAAAAGCAGGCCGTATTGCTGCTGAAGGTGTTGCATATGCAGCTACCAATGAAGCAGGTAATGTTGGTGTTGTAATTGAAGTAAACGCTGAAACTGACTTCGTTGCAAAGAATGATGAGTTCAATAACTTTGTAAAAATTTGTGCACAAACTGTTATGGATCAAAATCCTGCTGATGTAGATGCATTGTTGGCTTGCAAAGCTGCTGGTTCTGATGAAACTATCGCTGATATTCTTCAAGAAAAAATCTTGACCATCGGTGAAAATATTAAAATTCGTCGCTTTGCTCGCAGTGAAGGTGCTGTTGTAACTTATATCCATGGCGGCGGACGCATGGGTGTTATGGTTACTTTTGACACAACTCCTGAAATTGCTTCCAAACCTGAATTTGTTGAATATGCAAAAAACATTGCAATGCAAGTTGCTGCAATTGTTCCAAACTATGTTTCTGAAGCAGAAGTTCCAGCAGAGGTTGTTGAGCATGAAAAGAAAATTCTAACAGAACAAGTTGTAGATTCCGGTAAACCTGCAAATGTTGCTGAGAAAATTGTAGAAGGAAGAATGAAGAAATTCTTCAAAGAAATTTGCTTGCTTGACCAACCATATGTAAAAGATGGTGACATGAGCGTACAACAATACACAGAAGCAACCGCAAAAGAGCTTGGCGGCGATATTAAAATTCAAAGCTTCGTTCGTTTTGAAAAAGGCGAAGGTATTGAAAAACGTGAAGATAACTTTGCAGATGAAGTTGCTAACATGGTAAAATAATTTATTATTTTCCATATTTCATATGAGATAAGAAAAAAGAGCTGGGTATTAACCATAGCTCTTTTTTCTTTTATTCAAATTAATACTGTTATTTGAAACGAATAACATAGAAGCAAAAAATACGCAGTTAAGTTTACTTAACTGCGTATTTTTTATTTATATGGTATTTTCTGAAAATGCGTTATTTTCAGCTTTTTTATATTTTTCTACAATCATGTTTGCACAGCGATAAATATCACCACCGCCTAATGTAATAATTAAGTCTCCCGGTTGGGCACGTTCTATAACATAGTCGCTAATTTCATCAAAAGTTTTTAAGCATACACTTCCCGGAACTTTTGCACCTAAATCTTCAGCATAAATATTATAAGTATTTGTTTCTCTGACAGGTAGTATTTCGGTTAATATTACGTGGTCAGGGATAGCCAAAGCTTCTGCAAAATCATTCAGCAATAAGAAAGTTCTGGAATACGTATGAGGTTGGAAGATAGCCCATACATTTTTAAAGCCCATATGCATAGCTGCTGTTAAAGTTGCATTTAATTCTGTAGGGTGATGTGCAAAATCGTCGGCAACAACAATATCATGAAAGGTTCCTAGTCGTTCAAATCTTCTGTGTACGCCTGTAAAATCGTGTAAACCTTTTGCGATATCGTTTCCGGAAATACCAAAGTAGTCAGCTGTAGCAGCAGCAGCAAGAGCGTTCATAATATTATGTTTTCCGGGAACAGAAAGACGAATATCTGTAAGAGGCGTACCTTGTTTCATTAAAGTAAAGTCTTCAAATACATTTGGTTCTTCTTTAATATTGGCCGCAGAATAGTCGTTATCAGCACCAAATCCAAATGTAATAATTTTGACGTCTTTAAGATTTTCGATTGCTTTTTTAACATTGTCATCATCACCGTTTACAATCAAAACTTTGCTGGTTTGATTGGCAAATTGATGAAAAGATTTAATGATATTTTCAAGAGAACCAAAATATTCTAAATGATCAGCATCTATATTTAAGATGATTGAGATAGCGGGACTTAATTTTAAAAAAGTATCTACATACTCACAGGCTTCGCAAATCATAATGTCAGATTTACCTGCACGGCCATTGCTTCCGATGAACGGCAGCTTTCCTCCGATAATAGCGGAAGGATCTTTGCCAGCTTGGGTAAATAATTGTGTAAGCATGCCAGTCGTAGTAGTTTTTCCATGTGTTCCTGAAACGGCAATGGAGTCCTGATAGTGTGCTGTGACTACGCCAAGCATTTCAGAACGTTCTAATGTTGGAATTCCGCTTTCCAAAGCAGCAACCAATTCAGGATTATCTTTTTTTACCGCAGCTGTATATACAATTAAATCTGCACCCTTAATATTTTCAGCTTTTTGTCCTATGACAACCGGAATTTGATAGGAGCGAATTTTTTGAACTGTTTCGGATTCGGAAATATCTGAACCTGTAATGTGATAGCCTCTATGGTGTAAAATTTCTGCAATAGGACACATGCCAGAGCCGCCTATGCCGATAAAATGTATGTGTTTTACGGTATTTAAAATGTTTTGGTTTTCCATACAACAATGCTCCTTAAATAACATTCACTCAATTTCTATTTGTAACTTTTTCAATCATAAAAGATATATTCTTGATATATAATATTGCTTTAAACTCATAATGGAAACTAATATTTTTCAATATTAAGAATCTTTATAAAATGGTACATCATTCTATTTTATATTATTATAGCATTAAAAAATTTGCTTTGCAATTTTTTGCGGATAAAAGCTACAACCTTCTAACAACAAAAAATACAGCATATTCATAGATTTATTATATCTTGATGCCGGTAAAACATATGACAACCTATAATGAACAATATTTGCAATATTTCCATAATATAGATTATCAGAAGCAATACGGGAGTGGGTTTTATGGTAGAAATGAATCGTTTTGGAATTTTGGGTGGAGATAAAAGACAAATTTATTTGGCTCAATCGATAGCAGCAGATGGATATCAAGTCTATGCATGTGGCTTTGATGAAGATATTGAAATGAAACGTGTTGTGAAAGTTTCATTTGATGAGTTGACAGCTACATGTGGTTTTATCATTTTGCCTTTACCTGTGACGCAGGATGGAAAATATTTAAATATGTCTTTTAGCAAAGAAAAATTGTTGTTAGACGACACATTTGCAGAAAAAATGGTGGATAAGCAAGTATTTGGCGGTGCATTGAATCGATTAAAGTCAACCAGTACACTTTGGAACAAAATTGCAATGTATGATTATTCTATGAGAGAAGAGTTTGCTGTACGAAATGCGGTTCCAACAGCTGAAGGCGCAATCATGATTGCTATGGAATTAAGTGAAGGAACCATTAATGGCTCAAACTGTCTTGTGACCGGATATGGACGTATTGGAAAAGTATTAAGTGAAATGTTAAAAGGTTTAGGGGCGAATGTGACTGTCAGTGCGCGTAAACCTTCAGATTTATCTTGGATTCAATTAAATGGTTATCAAGCCGTACGAACCTCTCAGTTAGCGGATTTAACTTGTAAATTTGATTTTGTGTTTAATACAATCCCTTCTTTCATTTTTACCCGAAAAGTATTATCCAAACATCACAAAGATACACTCTTTATTGAATTGGCATCTGCACCGGGAGGATTTGATAAAGAAGCAGTTTCTAAATTAGGTTTAAAACTGATTCCGGCATTATCATTACCGGGAAAAGTAGCGCCTAAGGCAGCGGGAAACATCATTAAAGATACGATTTACAATATTATGGAGGAGTGAGGTATTTTGAGTACTCTTACCTTTGGATATGCAATGTGCGGTTCGTTCTGTACATTTCAGCAGTCTTTAGAGCAGATGAAAAAAATTGCGGCAGACGGATATCAGGTAGTACCGATTATGTCGCCGGCATCATATACAACAGATACTCGTTTTGGTAAAGCAAAAGATTTTATTGAAGAAATAGAATCAATATGTGGTAGAAAAATTATACATTCGATTGTAGATGCTGAGCCAATTGGACCTAAAAAAATGGTAGATGTTATGATTGTTTGTCCCTGTACAGGTAATACATTAGCAAAACTTGCAAATTCTATTACGGATACCGCAGTTACCATGGCGGTAAAATCTCATTTGCGTAATAGCGGACCTGTGGTATTAGCGCTTGCAACCAACGATGCATTATCCGGTTCTGCTAAGAATATTGGAAAACTAATGAATTATAAAAATATTTATTTTGTACCAATGAAACAGGATGATTCGGAAAAGAAACCAACTTCTGTAATTGCTGATTTTAATTATGTGTTTCCATCAGCGATTGCTTCTTTGGAAGGAAAACAACTGCAACCTATACTTTTATAAAAAGGCATTACAAGCTTATAGAATATTAAAATTATCTTAAAAATGGCAGCTGTTATAGGGCTGCCTTACATAAAAATACATTTTGGAATTCCTTAATATCAAAATTAATTGAGAATGTAATGATATAGAATGACTTAATATTTTAGATATCAATTTTATTGATTAAAATTTTTCATTTAATAGATAATTACTCCGTTATGATAAAAATTAATCAATTAATGTGAACAAAAACACCGAGCGTGTTATACGCATTTTTTGTAATTATATTATACTTTTTACATTATCCTAATTTTTATGACGATATTTGATGTAATGCTCCATATTTCATAAATTTGTAGTGGTCTTATACTGTCATACAGTTTGTAATATTCACGTGTAGGAGGTATATATGGGGGATATATGGAAAATTGCAGGCTTAAACATTAAGAAAGGAGAGAAAATTCAAACACAAATTCCGGTTTCTAATACTGAAACAATAATGCCGGTAACCTTTATTCATGGGGAATATCCTGGAAAAACAGTTTTAATCACTTCAGGAATTCATCCAGCTGAGTCAACTGGAATTCAGACGTCGATACAATTGGCAAAGGAACTTTCATCTAGCAGCGTACATGGAAAATTGATTATTATCCATTTAGTTAATATGCCGGCTTTTCAAGAAGGGAACGATATTACTCCAGAGGACGGAAAAAATTTAAATAGAGTGTTCCCACCTAATCGCAATGGTACTTTAACCGATAAAATTGCATACTTCTTTTGGGAAACCTTTGCTTGTAAAGTTGATTTTTATATAGATTTACACGGCTGTAGTGCTGCTTGGTTAAATCCCCATTGCTATTATGTTGGTGTGGGAGAAGAACATATTATAGAAGAATCACGGCAAGCTGCTAAATTATTAAATATTCCCTATATTACTCAATCGGTTTCAACTAATAATGCGTATAATTATGCCGGAACACAAGGAATTCCGGGCATATTAATAGAACGAGGGCAATGTGGATACTGGGAGCAGAGGGAAGTAGAATCTTAAAAAAAAGATGTTAGAAATGTGCTGCGTCATTTACAATTATTAGATGGTGAAATGGAGTCTGTAGACATGACACCGGAGGAATTAGAAAATATTTTATATTTACATACCGAATGTGACGGATGTTGGATACCTTATGTGCGACCGGATGAACTGTTTCAGAAAGGCGAGAAATTAGGAGAAATTCAAGACTGTTTTGGAGGAGTATTGCAAACGTATTATGCGCAGCAAGATGGTGTTGGGCTGTATATGAACTGTCATCTGTCAGTAAAGAAAAATGAGTTTCTATTTGCATATGCAGCATATTCTAATTTCGTTTAAATTTTGGAAGTAGATGTTTAAATAAGGAGAAGCTTACATATGGAAATGCAACAAACAATTGAAAAGCACTGGAATGGATCTGCCGATAACTATGGAAATATTATTCGAAGGGAATTGGATTCTTTTCGACGTAAAGCTTGGGCAAAAAAAATTACAGAAAATGCTCCGGATAAACCAAACTTATCTGTTTTGGATATTGGTACAGGACCGGGATTTTTTCCAATTGTACTAGGTGAACTCGGACATCATGTAACTGCGATTGATTGTACAGACAATATGCTGGAAAAAGCAAAACATCTTGCACAAGAAGAAGGTGTAGCAGCAAATTTTTTGAAAATGGATAGCCATCAATTATCATTTGACGATAATACCTTTGATTTATTAATTAACCGTAATGTAACTTGGACTCTGTATGACCCTGAACAAGCATATAAAGAATGGTATCGTGTGCTAAAACCAGGTGGAAGATTGCTTATTTTTGATGCGAATTGGTTGTTAGGATATTATCAAGAAGACATTAAAAAGCAAAACGAAGAAAACGAAAAATTATTTCACGAAAAATATGGTTCTCCATGGGAAACTGGAGGGCATGGGGATGAAAGCCATATTTTAAGCCTTCCAATGGGAAAAGTAGATCGTCCTGAATGGGATAAACATTATTTAGAGCAAATTGGATTTCATGTAACATATGAAAAAAATATAGTTGATGAGTTATGGGGTGAAGATGAAAAATTAATATATGGGGCAACACCTATGTTTATGATTGTAGCAGAAAAACCTTCATCGTCATCAGACAGTTTGTTGGACAATATTCAAAAATATTGGAATATGCGCTCTGAAACATACTCAAGACAAAATAGAGAAGAGTTACTGACCGAGCAAGCAAAATGGATGGATATAATTCAGCCGCGTTTACCACAAGCTTCGAATTTACGCATATTAGACATAGGTTGTGGACCAGGATTTTTTTCTATTATGATGGCGCAGCATGGGTATGAGGTAACAGGTATAGACTATTCCGACCAGATGTTAATGCATGCCAGAAAAAATGCACAAGACACAATACCAGAGATAGCAAACAATATAATATTTCGACAAATGGACGCACAAAACTTGGAGTTTGAAGATAATTCTTTTGATGTAATTTTATCCAGAAATCTAACATGGGACTTAGAACATCCCGTAAAAGCTTATCAGGAATGGTTGAGAGTGTTACGCCCAGGAGGAAAAATTTTAAATTTTGACGGCAATCATTACTTACATTGTTTTAGAGAAGATTATAGCGATTATCAAAAGATAAATAGACAGCTTCATCAACAAGAATATTTAAAGAATGTAGATATGAGTGCTATTAATCGTTTGGCTATGGAACTTCCATTAAGCCGCTTGCAGCGTCCGCAATGGGATGTCGTAACACTTTTGGAATTAGGGGTGAGAGGTGTAGAAGTAGAAGCACAAGAATGGATTGCCTCAGCACAAGAAAAAGAGAAAAAGTGCATTGCTTCATTTCTTTTATGCATTACAAAATAGATTATTCGGAGGAAATTTATGAAATTAAGAAATAAACATACTTTAAAAATATGTGTTGCCGCTGCAATGCTCGCAATTAGCTCGTGTATTTTGGCTGGGTGCAGCAGTACTCCTAGTTCCAGTTCGCAAACAGCACAGACGATGAATCAAGAGGAAAAGGTATTCCATTATGGTACTACTGCTTATACTTATGATAATGGTATTGATCCTCATGTTGGATATGCAGGCTGGTCTACCATTCGTTACGGTGTCGGAGAAACTTTATTTCGTTTTACCGAGAGTATGGAATTGGAGCCATGGCTAGCCGCTGGATATGAGCAGTTGGATGACTATACAATGAAAATTTTATTACGTGATGACGTAACATTTCATAACGGTAAAAAAATGACAGGAGAATCTGTGAAAAAATGTTTAGAGTGTTTAGTAGAAACGCATGATCGAGCTCCGACTGATTTAAATATTGAATCCATTACCGCTCAAGGACAAACCGTAACCATTAAAAGTAAAAATAAGGTAACTACTTTATTGAATTATTTAGCTGATCCGTATGGTTGCATTATCGATGTAGACGAAGAACTACATAATGGAGTATGCATTGGAACTGGCCCATATAAAGGTGTTAGCGCAAATGATGAGTCTTTATTTTTGGAAGCCTATGATGGATATTACGGAGGAAAAGCCAAAGTAAATAAAATTGAAGTATCAAAAATAACGGATGGAGATACCCTAACTATGGCTTTGCAAAATGGAGAGATTGATGCCACACAGGGACTTCCATATTCTAGCTATAACCTATTTGAAGGAAATGGTCAATTTAAAATTAGTTCTGCAGATACTTCTCGTGTCTATCAGGTAGCCTTTAATTTCAATACTCCGGCTCTGCAAGATTTAAAAGTGAGACACGCTATTTGTTCTGCAATTGATAAAGATGCGTTTTGTAAAACACTTTTAAATGGCAGAGGTACTCCTGCAGTAGGTGCATTTCCTTCTAACTTTGAATTTGGAAATAACGCTCTAACAGGACCGACTTTTGACAAGGAAAAATCAAAAGCTTTGTTGTCTGAGGCAGGTTGGACAGATACAGATGGTGACGGATATGTAGATAAAAATGGACAGAAATTAACCATTCGTTGGTTAACATATTCTTCTAGACAAGAACTGCCTTTACTGGCTGAATATGCAGAGGCTAATTTAAAGGATATAGGAATTGAAGTACAAATTAATGTTACAGAAAATGCTAAAAATGTTCTTAAATCCGGAGAGTATGATGTTTATGCCAGCGCTTTTGTAGCTGCTCCAACCGGTGACCCACAGTACTTTTTTACTACCCATTTATTAGATGATTCCGCTTATAATGCAGGACATTATCATAGCGATAAGGTAGAAGAGTTAGTGGCAGAACTTAGAAATGAATTTGATCCGGAAAAGCGTGCCCAGTTAGCTGTTGAAATACAGCAACAGGTTTTAGATGACAGTGCTTATCTATTTGTTTCACATTTAAAAATGTCTTTTGTCATGCAAAAAAATATTAGTGGTTTTGAGGCACATCCATCTGACTATTACGAAATCACAAATAATTTGGATATAAATTAATTGTATCTCATGCTATAATACTAAATTAATTTTCTGGAAAGATTCAAAAATATAATTTAGGATTGCAAAATAAGTAATGAAATTCATTCTTATATTCGCAATCCTTTTTTATTGCTATTACAAAATTCTCTATAGATTCAGCATACTTTTAAAGGTTTGTATATCGAATAAAAGAAAGGTTATCTTAGTAAAATTTTACACCTTATCCAGTAGATATTGAATATTTGGTTGTTTTGTCAGCATAGGTCATGAATAAAAAACATAGAGGCTGTTATCCTTTAAAATAAGAACTAATATCAATTTAAATAGAAAAATATATAAACTAACTTCTCAAAGTTACAAATGAATAAGATAAATAAATAAAACAAAAGATGGTTGGAAAAGGGAATCTTTTTATTATCTAAAACCAATACTTGTAACAATATATTTCCTATGGTATGATAATTACCAAGAATGGAAGTGATTACACCTATGCTATACTGTTCCAAATGTCATACATTACATGAGAAAGGAACGACGTGTTCTAATTGCAATGAACCGCTTACAGAACCAAAGCCAGGAAATTTAGTTTTATTAACTGCCGCCATGCATACAGAATCTAATGAAATTTTAGATGCATTTCGTGCCAGAAAGATTTATATTGATCGAAAACCTACCATTGAAGAGGGTGTGTTTGAACTATTCGTACAATATGCAGATTGGGAAAAAGCAAATGAAACCTTACATATTGTTCTGGAAGATTTAAAAAAGCATGCTCCTTATCAAGGGGAAGAAACGACCGTTGTAAATGAACAAAAATCAAAGTTAAGTAAAGGGAAAAAGTGGGCTTTGCGCATTATAGCAGCTGTTGCATTTGGATTGGTCATTTGGGGTGTAGTGGCACTTACGGACTTTGCAATGGGATTTGTAAAGGGCTGGTTTTCCTAAAGTTTAATATAGGGGGATTTTAAGTTATGAAACAATTAAAACCGGATACCACATGTATTCATGCTGGTTATGAACCAAAAAATGGAGAACCCAGAGTAGTACCAATTGCACAAAGTACTACATATACATATGACAGTGCGGAAACCATGGGGAAATTGTTTGACCTGGAAGCAGAAGGTTTTTTCTACACACGTTTAGCCAATCCAACTTTGGATGCTGTAGAGAAGAAAATTGCTGCTTTAGAGGGTGGAGTAGGAGCAATGATTACTTCATCAGGACAAGCTGCTTCCACAATTGCAGTTTTGAATATTTGCCATGCAGGTGACCATATGGTTTGCTGTAGCGCAATTTATGGCGGTACTTTTAACTTGTTTTATAAAACGTTAAAAGAATTGGGAATTGAAGTAACCTTTTTGCAGCCGGATGCAACAGCTGACCAAATTAACGCTGCTTTTCGCGATAATACCAGATGCGTATTTGTTGAAACATTATCCAATCCGTCATTGGTGGTAACAGATATTGCATTATATGCAGATTGCGCTCATGCACATCAAGTGCCTTTAATTGTAGACAATACATTTCCTACTCCAATCAACTGCCGTCCGTTTGAATTTGGTGCTGATATTGTAGTACATTCTACTTCCAAATATATGGATGGTCACGCTGTACAGTTGGGCGGAGCTATTGTGGACAGCGGTAATTTTGACTGGACAAATGGAAAATTCCCTGAATTTACAGAACCGGATGAATCCTATCACGGTGTGATTTATGCTGAACGTTTTGGTAATGCTGCATATATTGTAAAGGCACGTACTCACTTAATGCGCGATTTTGGAGCACAAGCAGCACCGCAAAATGCATTTCTATTAAATTTAGGTTTGGAAACTTTGGCATTGCGTATGGAACGTCATTGCTCCAATGCGCAGACGGTTGCTGAGTTTTTGGAAAATCATCCAAAAGTGGAATGGATTAACTATCCTGGCTTAAAAAGCAATCCTTATTATGAACTTGCACAGAAATATATGCCAAATGGTACGTGCGGTGTTATTTCATTCGGTGTAAAAGGCGGAAGAGAAGAAGCAGCTAAATTTATGGAAGGACTGAAACTTGCTTCCATTGTTATTCATGTTGCAGATTTACGCACATGTGTATTGCATCCTGCCAGCACGACTCACCGTCAATTATCAGATGCACAGCTAGAAGAAGCTGGTGTAAAAGCGAATATGATTCGTTTATCTGTTGGTATTGAAAATCCTCAAGATATTCTGGACGATTTATCTCAAGCTTTAGAGCAATTATAAACAAAATAGTATGACTTTTGTAAAGAGCGTAAAGTTACGCTCTTTCTTTATTTTTACACAAAATATGGTTAAAATAATTAGAATATCAATGATGATGATTGAAAATATTCTGAAAATTCATTGTATATTTATAAGTTTTCATTGGAATTTTCTTTCATACCTGATTGCAATGTGCTATAATATATTAAATTTTAATCTATTAAACTATCAAAAATTGGAGTTGAATATATATGAGTGAAATCAACCAACGTGTTGTATGTAACGGTGTAGATTTTCAAAGTATTCAAAATACAAATTTTAAGACAATGAGAATCTCCGTTCATTTTATGTTACCAATAGATAAAAACCATATTTCTGCTAATGCTGTTTTACCTGCATTATTATGCCGTGCAAGTAAAGAGTATCCCGATTACACAAAATTAAGTCAGCGCCTTTCCGAATTATATGGTGCAAGCCTCAATGCAGAAGTACAAAAATTGGGGGATACTCAGTTGTTGAGTATTTCTACTGTAGGGTTGGCAGATCAATTTACACTAAACGGAGAATCTGTTTCAAAGGAACTGGCAGAATTGCTGTGTAGTATTATTTTTGATCCTCCTTTTGAAAACGGTACTTTCCGTCAGGAAGATTTCAATCAAGAAATACGCCAAACGGTAGAATTAATTGATTCGGAATTCAATGATAAACGAATTTATGCGAAACATCGCTGTGAAGAAATTATGTGTAGTAAAGAGCCATATGGTATTCCGCGTTTTGGTTCTAAAGATGCAGTTCGTGCATTACAGCCAAATGATTTAAAAGAAGCCTGGTCTTATTTGATTGCTCATGCTCGCATTCGTATTATGGCATTGGGTAACTGCAATCCTGACTTGGTATTTCAAGGGTTTCAAACTGCATTTGAGAAAGTGGACCGCAGCAAGGTGGTTACTTGTTCTTCAGACATTATTACAGATGTAGCAGAAGTAAAAGATATTAGTGAGAGTATGGAGGTGGCTCAGTCTAAATTGGTTATGGGCTTCCGTACTCAAATTGCTGCACCGCAAAAAGAGATGGTTGCAGCAAGATTAATGACTGCAATGTTCGGCGGTACACCACATTCCAAACTATTTTTAAATGTTAGAGAAAAAATGAGTCTTTGCTACTATTGTGCTGCCAGATATAACAGTAACAAAGGCATTATGACTGTGGAAAGCGGTGTAGAAACTCAAAATATTGAAGCGGCTAAAAATGAGATTTTAAATCAACTGGAAGAAATGAAGCGTGGTAACTTTACAGAGGAAGAACTTCAATCGGCAAAATTGAGCATATGTAACAGTTACCGTACCATAGGAGATTATTTGGGCAGTACCGAAAGCTGGTATATCTCTCAAATTTTTATGCCGGATACCCAAACTCCGGAACAGGCTGCGGAAGAAATCAGTAAAGTAACTCGTGAGGAAATCATTGCAGCTGCACAAAAAGTAACACTGGATACTATTTACCGTTTGGTTGGAACTGAAGAGGAGTGATATTATGTCTTTACAAACCATTACTGGAAAACGTGTCGGAGACACTTACTATAAATTAGAACACCCGTCCGGATTGACTGTTTTTATTTATCCAAAAGAAAACAGCAATTCTACGTATGCAGTATTTGGAACAAAATACGGTTCTATTGACAATCAATTCCGCCGTTCTGACGAAGATACTGTTCATACAGTACCGGAGGGAATTGCGCACTTTTTGGAGCATAAATTATTTGAAAGTGAAGATGGAGACGCCTTTGCGCGTTATGCAAAAACAGGCGCTTCTGCTAACGCATATACGTCTTTTGATATGACTTGCTATTTATTTTCTTGTACGGAAAATGTAGAAGCGTCCTTGGAAATTTTATTGGACTTTGTCCAGTCCCCCTATTTTACGGAACAAACCGTTCAAAAAGAGCAGGGGATTATAGGACAGGAAATTCGTATGTATGACGATGACCCTCAATGGCGTGTGATGTTTAATTTATTGGGTGCTTTATACCATACACACCCAGTTAAAATTGATATTGCGGGAACCGTTGAAAGTATTTCTCATATTACCCCTGAATTGTTGTATCAGTGCTACCATACTTTTTATGATCTGCATAATATGGCTTTATGTGTGGCGGGCAATATCGATAAAGAAACCGTATTAAAACTGGTTGATCAATATTGTAAACCGGCCCAGCCATTTGCTGTAGACCGTGTATTTGAGGAAGAGCCGCGCAGTATTGTAAAGAATAAAGTGACTCAAGCATTATCTGTTGCAACCCCTTTATTCCAATTCGGTTTTAAGGAAGAAGCAGGTAAAAACAGAAGAACTGTGAAAGAGTTGGCTGCTGTTGAACTATTGCTGGAAATTTTAGCCTCAGAAGCATCTCCTTTGTTCCGTGAGTTGCAGCAGTCTAACTTAATCAATGAATCTTCTTTCAGCTATGAATTTTTTGAAGGTCCCGGCTATGCAAGCGTGATTTTTGCAGGAGAATCAAAGAATCCTGACCAAGTTGCAGAATGCATCGTAAAAGAAGTAAATCGCTTAAGAAATGAAGGAATTCCAAAGGAAGATTTTGAAAGAGCAAAGAAAGCAATTTACGGACGAAATGTTGCAGCATTAAACAGTTCAGAGACAATTGCAAACTGCTTAATTGCGCTTTCTTTCTCCAACCGTGAATTGTTTGAGTATATTGATGCATTGGCAGAAATTACATTGGAAGAGGTAACTGCAAGTTTGCAGACACATATGTTGGAGAAATATGCAGCCTTATCTATTGTTGAGCCAATTACCCCTATGGAGGAAGCAAAATAATGAGTCATGTTGAATTCCCCGGTTTGGGTTGGAGTTTTGATATCAACTCAACCGCCTTTTCGATTGGATCTTTTGAAATTAAATGGTATGGATTGCTTATTGCAACCGGTTTTTTATTAGCGGTTATCTATGCAATGTTTATGTGTAAAAAAATGAATATCAACCGTAGCAGATTACTGGACATTATTATTGTGGGTTTAATTGCCGGTGTGATTGGCGCCCGCTTATATTATGTTATCTTTTATCCGGGCGATAAATTTATCAAAGACCCTATCAGCATCTTCTATATTCATGAAGGCGGATTAGGTATCTACGGTGGTATTATAGGTGCCTTATTGGTTGGAGGTCTATTTGCAAAATTCCGAAAACAAAATGTGTTTGCAGTGTTAGACGTCGGTGTTCTCGGTTTTTTGATTGGACAAGCAATCGGACGCTGGGGTAACTTTGTCAACCAAGAAGCATTTGGCGGTCCAACATCTATGCCTTGGGGTATGGTAAGTGAAAATACTCTGGCAGTTTGTCCTGATTCCCCTGTACATCCTTGTTTTTTCTATGAATCCATGTGGTGTGTTTTAGGATTCATTGTACTTCATATTTTTACTACAAAATTCCGTCAATACGATGGACAAACCTTTTTATTATATTTAATCTGGTACGGAACAGGAAGATTTTTTATCGAAGCATTGAGAACAGACAGTTTATATGTACCGTATCTTCCAATTAAAATATCCCAGCTGGTAGCTATTGTGACAATTTTGGCGGGAATTGTTTTGCTTATTGTATTCCGCAATCGAAGAATTCTGGCTGGATGCGGTCTCAAGCAAGTGATGGCTGCGAATGTAGAACGGGTTGCTGCCATGAATCCCGTTTCTAAGTTTGAGGCTTCAGAGAAAAAAGATCACCATAAAAAAGAAACACATCATAAAGAGCATAAAGATTCGCATGATACAAAAAGAAAGCATGTTTCGGAAGCGGTAGAAGAGGAATCAACCGTGCAGGATCAAACACCTTCTATTCCCACAGCATCACAGGAAAATGTTTCTGGGGAAGAACATGCAGATAACGAAATTGAAGTGGACAATCAAGTCATTCATGAGATTATTGATAATCAACCTACGGAAGAAACAACCAAACAATTAGATGAAAAAGACAGCAAAGGAGCAAATCAAAATGGCGACAATCATTAATGGAAAAGAAGTATCTGCAAAGGTAAAAGAGCAAGTTGCGGAAGAAGTAAAACAACTAAAAGAAAAGGGGGTTCATCCCGGTTTGGCGGTTGTGATTGTTGGTGAAGATCCCGCTTCCAAAACATACGTAAAAAATAAAAAGCTGGCATGTCAGGCAGTTGGAATTCATTCGGAAGAATATGCGTTACCGGCAGAGACCACTCAAGAAGAATTAGTGGATTTGGTACACAAACTAAATGAAAAACAAGATATTGACGGTATTTTGGTACAGTCTCCATTACCAAAGGGTTTGGATGAGCAATTGGTAATTGAAAATATCAATCCTGCAAAAGATGTGGATGCGTTTCATCCCGTAAACGTGGGACGTATTATGATTGGTGACTATAGCTTTTTACCATGTACTCCTGCAGGCGTTATTGAGCTGATTCATTCCACAGGTGTTTCTATCAAAGGAAAACGCTGCGTGGTTATTGGTAGAAGTAATATTGTGGGCAAACCAATGTCTATGCTTTTGCTGCATGAACATGGTACCGTTACCATATGCCATAGCCGTACTGAAAATTTAGCAGAAGTATGCAGTCAGGCAGACATTTTAGTAGCTGCGGTGGGAAAAGCAAAATTTGTGACCGCAGATATGGTAAAGGACGGAGCAGTCGTAATTGATGTGGGTATGAACCGTGATGAAAATGGAAAATTATGCGGCGACGTTGATTTTGATGCGGTAGAGAAAAAAGCATCTTTTATTACTCCTGTTCCGGGTGGTGTTGGTCCTATGACCATTGCAATGTTGCTGAAAAATACAGTGACTGCTGCAAAACAAAGAGCAGGTATTGCTCAGTAAAATTGAGATATATTAATGGGGTATGAAACATGGATTACCTTTTAAAAATGATAAATTCTCCGGAAGATTTGCGCAAAATCCCAGTTCGTAAACTTCCCATGCTTTGTCATGAAATTCGTGAAAAAATAATAAGTGCTGTTTCGGACAACGGCGGTCATTTAGCTTCTAATCTTGGCGTAGTGGAACTTACGGTTGCACTTCATCGTGTATTTGATGTACCCAATGACGCGATTGTTTGGGATGTAGGACATCAATCTTATGCACATAAAATATTAACGGGAAGAAAAGACGAAATCGGTGGATTGAGAACCAAAGACGGCATTTCCGGTTATCCAAAGCGCAGTGAAAGTAAATATGATGCGTTTGATGTTGGTCATGCCAGTACTTCTATTTCCGCTGCTTTGGGTATTGCACAGTCAAAACGGCTGCATAAACGGGATGATCATGTCATTGCAGTGATTGGGGATGGTGCATTAACAGGTGGTATGGCGTATGAAGGATTAAACAATGCGGGCAGATATACAAGAAACTGCTATAAGAATTTCATTGTTATTTTAAATGACAATAAAATGTCTATTTCTCGCAATGTAGGTTCTATGTCGCGCTATCTTACAAGTATTCGTACGGAGCCATCCTATTTGCAGGCAAAAGGAAATGTAGAAAAAGCGCTGGATCATTTGCCTGTGATTGGCGCTCCTATGTACCGCGTTGTAAAAAAATCAAAGAAAATTGTAAAACAAATGCTTTACAATACTACAATTTTTGAAGACATGGGCTTTGCTTACTACGGTCCGTTTGATGGTCATAATGTAGAAAATTTAATTCACGTACTGGAAAATGCAAAACGTATGCATCAGCCTGTGCTGCTGCATATGGTTACCAATAAAGGAAAAGGATATGTATTTGCAGAAGAACGCCCGGATACATTCCATGGTGTTTCCAAATTCGATGTGGCAACAGGAGAAGGTTCTGCTGTTTCGGGGGAATCGTTTTCCAATACATTCGGAGAGCATATTTGTAAATTGGCAGAGGAAAATGACCAAATTTGTGCTATTACTGCCGCAATGCAAACAGGTACGGCGTTGAATGAATTTGGTATTCGATTTCCCAAACGCTTTTTTGATGTGGGTATTGCAGAGGAACACGCCGTTTGTTTTGCAGGTGGTCTGGCAGCAGGCGGTTCTTTGCCTGTATTTGCAGTTTATTCTACATTTTTGCAGCGCGGGTATGACCAAATTATTCATGACGTGGCAATTCAGAACGTAAAAGTGGTATTCGCCATAGATCGTGCGGGTATTGTAGGAGAAGATGGCGAAACACATCAAGGTGTATTTGATGTTGCTTTTTTGAATACGGTACCGAATTTAACTGTATATTCTCCTGCGTATTATGATGAACTGCGTATGGATTTGGATACAGCAGTGAAAGAATGTGACGGCGCGGTTGCAGTTCGCTATCCAAGAGGAAAAGAGTTATACAAACCGTTCGATTTTCAGATAACGGGAAATTCCTTTGACTGCTACGGAGATGAGTCTGTAGAACATGTGATTGTTACCTATGGACGCATTTTTTCCAATGCATGTCTTGCTTTGGAAGAATTAAAAAGTCGCGGAATATCTGTGCGTATTATTAAATTAAACCGTATAAAGCCTGTTGATAAAGCTGCTGTTTTGGAGGCTGCAAAGGCAAAATATCTGTACTTTTTTGAAGAAGGAATTCAACAAGGCGGGTTGGCAGAACACTTTTATTTTTTGCTGCATGATACTGAGTTTAAAGGGAGTTATCATGTAACCGCTATCGATAATCAATTTGTAAAACAAGCTACCATGAAAGAGGCGCATCAACTGTTGAAATTGGATAAAGACAGCATGGTAGAAACCATAGTATCGGAGTGCACATTGTGAGTGAGAAAAAACGCTTAGATTGTTTATTATTTGACATGGGTTTGGCTGAAAGCAGAGAAAAAGCCAAAACCTTAATCATGATGGGACAAGTATATGTAGATAATCAAAAATCCGATAAACCCGGAACACCTGTCCCAGAAGATGCAAAAATTGAAGTGCGCGGCGGCGGATTGCCTTATGTCAGCCGCGGTGGATTAAAACTGGAAAAAGCCATGCATACCTTTGATGTTTCATTGAAAGATAAAATTTGTATGGATATTGGTGCTTCCACAGGCGGATTTACCGATTGCATGTTGCAAAACGGCGCAAAAAAGGTATATTCTATTGACGTAGGCTACGGACAGCTTGCGTGGAAATTAAGGACAAATCCGAATGTAGTAAATTTAGAACGCACCAATGTACGCTATATCACTAGGGAGCAAGTACCTGATGATATCGACTTTGCCAGTGTGGATGTTTCTTTTATCTCTTTGGCATTAGTTTTGCCTGTTGCTTACCAATTTCTGACCGAACAGGGCGAAATGGTGTGCTTAATCAAACCGCAGTTTGAAGCAGGAAAAGAAAAAGTAGGAAAAAAGGGCGTAGTACGTGACCCTGCCGTGCATGAAGAGGTTATTGAAAAAATTCGCAATTTTGTTTTGAAACAGGGATTTTCTGTCATTGATATTACCTTTTCTCCTGTGAAAGGCCCTGAGGGAAATATTGAATATTTAATTTATATTCGCAAATCTGAGCATCCTGAAGATATGTCTCATATGGATATTTCATCCTTGGTTGCACAATCACATCAGCAATTAAATGGCGGTGAATCATAATGAAATTTGCAGTTATCCCAAATTTGAGTAAAAAAGATGCTCGCAAATATACTTTGCAAAGCATTGAAATTTTACATCGTCTTGGTGCTGAACTTTTCATGCATGATGAGATGAAGCGGGAATTTGAACATCAGCCGGTTACTTTTTATCAGGAAATTGAGGAATTAATGGAACACTGTGATATTGTTATCGCCATTGGTGGAGACGGTACAATTATACATGCTTCCAAATATGCTTCAGCTTCCAACAAACCTGTACTTGGTATTAATGTTGGTCGTCTCGGTTATGTTGCCGGACTGGAGACCAATGAATTGTGTAGTTTAGAACGTTTGATGGTAGGAGACTATACAGTGGAAGAACGTATGATGCTTGAAGTTTCTTTTTATCAAAATGGTCAAAAACAAACGTATCAAGTTTTAAATGATGCAATTGTCGCACGAGGTTCTTTATCCCGCATTTTAGATTTAACAGTTTCTTATCAGCATGAAACCGTTTGCCAATATCGAGCTGATGGGTTGATTGTCAGCACACCTACAGGCTCTACTGCTTATTCCTTTTCAGCAGGCGGTCCTGTGATGGATCCTACAATGGAAGCTATTCTGCTAACTCCCATATGTCCCCATTCCATATTTGGACGTACTGTTGTATTTGGTGCGGATACAGAGTTGTTTATATCGGCAACATCTCAGTATAACAGCGATATGATTTTAACCCTGGACGGAGACTGTGTGGCTCATATGGAAGAAAATGAAGTAATACAAATCAAACGTTCTTCACTGACTACAAAGCTGATTAAATTAAAACATCGCAATTTTTATGAAGTCGCCAGAGAAAAGCTTGGTGAAAGGAGTACTTCTAATGAAAGCGAAACGTCATGCTAAATTGCTGGAATTGATTCATAACAATGATATTTATACACAGGAAGATTTAATGCGACATCTGCAGTCAGCAGGATTTGACGTAACACAGGCAACCGTTTCCAGAGATATTAAAGAATTGCGTCTTATAAAAATGCTTTCCGGAAATGGAAAGTACAAGTATTCTACGGGAAAAGAACCAACAAGACCAACACCACCAAAATTTGACTCATTATTTGCAGATGCTATCGAGTCCATTGAACCTGCAATGAACATGATTGCAGTAAAATGTATGCCGGGTATGGCACAGGCAATTTGTGTTGCCTTGGAGGCAATGTATTTGTCAGGTATTGTAGGTACGTTAGCCGGAGATGATACCATTTTTATTTTATGTAAAGATATTGTAGCAGCCAATGAAACAACCGTTCAATTAAAGAATATTATGCGTGGGTAGGTGAATGCTGTGCTTTCACAATTATATATTGAAAATGTTGCAGTCATTGAAAAAGCAACCATTGAATTCCATAAAGGATTTAATATCTTAACAGGTGAAACCGGCGCCGGAAAATCCATTATTATTGATTCCATGCATGGTATTTTGGGAGAACGCACATCCAAAGATATGATTCGAAATGGAGCAGGGGCAGCTTTTGTCAGTGGGTTGTTCACCGACTTAACGGAACAAACAATCAATAAGTTAAGGGAACTGGGGTTTGAACCGGAAGAGGATGGCTCTGTTTTGGTACAGCGAACCATTCAGGTAGAAGGAAAAAGTACTTGCAGAATTAATGGACGCCCTGCTACCGTTTCTGCTTTAAAAGAACTGGGAAAAACATTAATGAATATTCATGGTCAACATGAAAGTTATCATTTGCTTTCTCCTGAACTCCATATTCATTATATTGATGAATCGGGTGATTTAAACACATTGGTAAAGGAATACCGTAGTGTGTATCAGCAGTTAAAACAGATTCAGTCTGAAATAGGGGCACATGCAACCGACGAAGCGGAAAAGCTGCGTCGTATCGATTTGCTGACGTATCAAATTGAAGAATTGGAACAAGCTAATTTGCGTGAAAATGAAAAAGAGCAACTAATGGAGCGCAAAACTGCCATGATGCACGCTGAGAAAATTGCCTCAGCCATTACTGCAGCAAAAGCTGCTCTTGACGGAGATGAATCATTCGATGGTGTTTTGTCTACACTGACTGCAATCACCGCTTCTTTACAGGATTCAGAGCAATATTTACCTGCATTAAATCCAATCATCCAAAAATTACACGAATTATCTTATGGGTTGGAAGATGTCAGTGAAGCGTTACGGGAACAGGAATCTCAAATTGAATTTGATGCATCCGAACTGCTTGAAATCGAAACTCGTTTGGATTTACTATACCGCTTGTCCATTAAATACGGACAAACGACAGAGGAAATGTTAGCGTTTTTGAAAAAATGCAGACAAGAATTAAATCAAATCAATCATTCCGAAGAAACATTAATTCAATTAAACGAAACGTATGAAATCTTAAAGGAAAAAGCAATTCGGTTAGCCAAACAATTGTCTGACAAACGTAAAAAAACAGCAGAGCAATTTACAAAAAAGGTAAAGCATGAATTGCAGTTTTTAAATATGCCCGGCATTGAGTTTCAGGTAGAACAAGAGAGAGTTCCTCTTAACAGCAACGGCTGTGATAAGATTCAGTTTCTTATTTCAGTCAATCCGGGAGAACCCGCAAAACCAATTGCCAAGATAGCATCTGGCGGTGAGTTGTCCCGTATTATGCTGGCCATACAAACCGTACTGTCTGCCCATGATGATCTGGACACTATGATTTTTGATGAAGTTGATACAGGTATCAGCGGCAGCGCTGCTCAAAAAGTAGGTTTAAAATTACACGAAGTATCCAAATATGCTCAGGTGATATGTATTACACATTTGGCGCAAATTGCTTGTTTGGCCGATTATCATCTTCTAATTCAAAAACAGGTTACAAATCATAAAACCTATACGCAGGTAATACCATTGAGTAAAGAGGCTCAAACAAAAGAAATTGCTCGTATGATTGGCGGTGAAGCAATCACACCATTGTTACTGCAGAACGCACAAGAGATGATTGACTCTGCCAAACAACTGAAAGTATAAGCAGTTTATTCGGTAGCTTGACTTGACAATATAAATATGTTTCATTATAATATTTTATTAATAGCATTGATGGAAAAGAGTAAGATTACTGTTACTGGTACAGAGAATTTGCGATTGGTGCGAGCAAATACAGGGGTAGTCTGAACATACATTCCTGAGCTGCTGTCCTGAACTTATATCAGTAGGGACATGCCGTGTTTGCACGTTACAGCTAAGGTATATTTTATACCTGTAAGGCCATGCTTGTGAGAGTATGGTAAACTGAGGTGGTACCGCGATTGATTCGCCCTCTGCATAATTTGCAGGGGGCTTTTTTATATCCCTGCAAAAGACGTCATAAATGATAATTTAGGAGGTTATTATGGGAGTTTTTGATCAACTACAGGAAAGAGGCTTAATTGCCCAAACAACAAATGAAGAAAAAATTAAAGAATTGCTGAACAATGATAAAGTAACGTTTTACATTGGTTTTGACCCTACCGCAGACAGTCTGCATGTAGGTCATTTTGTACAAATCATGGTCATGTCTCACTTGCAAAAAGCGGGGCATACTCCAATTGCGCTGTTTGGCGGAGGAACCGGCATGGTGGGGGATCCATCAGGAAAAACCGAAATGCGTAAAATGCTGACAAAGGAAGAGATTTCTCATAATATCAGTTGTTTTCAAAAGCAGATGTCACGCTTGATTGATTTTTCAGATGGAAAAGCAATTATGGCAAACAATGCAGACTGGCTGTTGAATTTAAACTATATTCAATTTTTGCGTGAAGTCGGTGTTCATTTTTCCGTGAACAGGATGCTGTCTTTTGAATGCTATAAACAACGTTTAGAAAGAGGGCTTTCTTTCTTTGAACTAAACTATATGCTTATGCAAAGCTATGACTTTTTGGAATTAAATCGCAGATACAACTGCGTTATGCAATTGGGCGGAGATGACCAATGGAGCAACATCATAGGCGGTGTGGAACTGGTACGTCGTTCTGACCAAAAAGAAGTATATGGAATGACCTTTACACTGTTGACCACAAGTGAAGGAAAAAAGATGGGCAAGACAGAAAAAGGCGCTGTTTGGCTCAATCCTGAAAAAACCAGTCCGTTTGATTTCTATCAATATTGGAGAAATGTAGATGACGCTGATGTCATCAAATGTTTGAAAATTCTTACTTTCTTGCCAATGGAACAAATCAATGAATATGCAAAAAAAGAAGGCAGTGAATTAAATGCTGTGAAAGAAGTACTTGCATATGAAGTTACAAAATTGATTCATGGAGAGGAAGAAGCAGCAAAGGCACAAGAAGGCGCTCGTGCTTTGTTTGGTTCCGGTGCAAATACAGATAATATGCCTTCTACTACTTTAACTGCTTCTGACTTTGCAGATGGTCAATTGGGCATTTTGGATATGCTTATGAAAGCGAATTTAGCTCCTTCCAAGAAAGAAGGTCGTCGCTTGGTAGAACAAGGAGGAATTTCTGTCAATGATGTAAAAATTACCAACCCTACAGAACAATTTACGGCAGAAAACTTTAAAGACGGCTTTATCATTGTGAAAAAGGGTAAAAAAGTATTCCATAAAATTGTGTTGTCATAAAAGAAGCTGTAAAAAACAAAGCTTGCATTCTAGCAGGCTTTGTTTTTGCGTTATAAGTCGAGGTGAATCTATGAAGAAATACTGGCAATGTTTATTGCCGCCTGTTGCTGCCGGAGCTTTATGTTTGATTGTCTTTGCGATATTTCAATTATTTCCGTTTGCACAACGAACGTTATCTTGGTGTGATATGAACCAACAGGTAGTGCCTTTGTTGCTGGACTTGAAAAATGTATTGTCCGGTCAGTCCGATTTATTTTTAAATATGGCCAATGCAGGTGGTACCAGTTTTTGGGGAATGCTATTATTTTTTGTATCCAGTCCATTTTCTTTACTGGTAGCGTTCATAGATACAAAAGATATTTATTTATTTGCCAATATTCTGGTATTTATAAAAATTATGGTTTGTGCAGGAACAGCAAGTTTGTTTTTTCGAAATAAATTTACCTCGCTGCATGTATTGCAAAATATTGCTTTATCCGTTATGTATGCGTTTTGCGGATATACCATGATGTATTTTCAAAATGTAGTTTGGTTGGATATGATGTATATGTTCCCGATCTTGTTATTGGGTATGGATCGTATTATACAGAAAGAAAAAGTATTGCTGTATATCATTGCTCTAACTGCAATGATTACCATACAATTTTATTTGTGTTACATGGTTGCTATCTTTTTAATTTTAGCAATTGGTTTGTATACATGGTTTTGTGTAGAAAAAGAACGAAGAAAAAAAGTCATCTGTTTATTCGGGGTTTCTACACTCATTGTTCTATTTATAACGGGAATTGTATGGGTTCCTTCTTTACTCCAGTACTTGCAATCCGGCAGGGGAACAGGGATTCTTGAGAGTTTATCTTCAGGAAGCTTTATTTCAGAGGTATATACCACGGTGCCGATTATTACATGTACCTCTATTTTAATTGCCATTGTTCCTTTATATTTTATTTGCAAAAAGTATAAAAAGAAAAAATTAAATATCATAGGTATTTTATTTTTACTGACATTGCTTCCCATCTTTATAGAGCCTATCAATAAGATGTGGCACACAGGAAGTTACCAAGCATTTCCTGCACGCTACGGTTATATTACTGTATTTTTAGGGTTGATTATTGCTGCGGATATTTTAAACGACTTTAATCACAAGAATACCGCTGAAAAATTGAGCGTGAAGAAAAATATTATTATGATAGGCAGTCTTAGTGCTGGAATTATTGTAGTGGCTGCAGTTGGATTTTTGTTAATTTTCAAACAATGGGATACACTCACCGTGTACACCAAAACTTTGCACGGTTCTTATGCAGCATTAGGATTATTGGTCTTATTTGCGTTAGCCGCAGCTATTTTTTACTTTTTTGTTTTATTGCTGTATTATTTAAATCTTATGCGGAAGCTGACCATGTGTATTTTTCTTTGTCTTATGACTATTACGGAAGTGATGTTCTGCGGCAGCATTTATTTTGGTTCTGCGTCAAGATCCACTTTTTCAAATGAAGCGGTTTTAGATTTGCAAAATAAGATTGACGACAACGAGTTATATCGTGTAAAAATGGATAAAAAATATTTTGATGTTAATATGGTAGGAGCATTGGGATATAATTCTCTAAGCCACTATACTTCGTTTACCAATGAATCTTACATGTTTACAATGAAAAAGTTAGGGTATTCTTCCTACTGGATGGAGGTAAACTCCAATGGTGGCACTGCGCTGACAGATAGTTTACTTGGAAATCGCTATCATATTATGCTAAATACAGATGTTACCGATGAACAGGAAATTATTTATCAGAACAGCAAATATTCTATTGTGAAAAATCAATTACCAAGTACTTTTGGTTCTGTATTTACCGCGGAAACCATTGAAGATTATACTCAGCTTCCGGATAGTTCCAGAGATGAGGTTCAAAATGCATTGTTTAAAGCAATATACCATACTTCTGATGATATAACAGAAACGTATTCGCCTATCGCTATGGATAATATCGTATATCATCAAAGTTCCGATGGTTTATATACCATTCAAAAAGAATTGTCATCTGATAAATCTTATTTGCTGTATACCATTCCTGTAACAGGCACACAGACGCTGTATTTTGACTGTTTCCATGAGTTGTCAAATAAATTAGTAGAACCGATTAACAGTTCTTTTGATGTTTATGTAAACGGAAGTTTGGTACAAAGTAAATATCCGTCTCAAAGCAGCAACGGATTGCTGGAATTGGGAACATTTACAGATGAAACAGTTGTTGTAAAAGTAGATGTACGAAAAAATGTCATAGCAAAATCATTTGGTGTATTTGGAGTAAATTTGGATACACTTACAAAGCATATGGATAATAAAACAGCTGTCAATTTGGAACAAAAAGGTAATACGATTATAGGCACTGTAGACGCAATGGGAGAAAATCAATATTTATTTTTGCCGATTGGCTATGTAAATGGTTTCAAGGCAACAGTAAATGGAGAAGAGGCAGAAATGTATCAAGTATTTGATACGTTCATGGCAATTAAATTGCAAAACGGTACGAATATAGTTACCGTTTCATATATTCCAAATGGATTTATCACAGGAGGAGTATTATCTGCCACAGGTATTCTGTTGTGTATTGGTTTTATGTTCTTGCTAAATAAAAACCGATACCGTTATATTCGTTTTATAGAGTACATATCATATCCGATCATTTTTGCCTTATTTGCTATTGTGATCATAGCTGTTTATGTCGCACCGATGATTATTTATATCATTTCATAAGTAAAAAGACCGAGGAATTTATTTTTCCTCGGTCTTTTACTTGTAAAATATCAAATAATAAAACCACCTTTTCCTATAAATATTTGGAAAAGGTGGTTTTATCATATAAGTTATGCGATATTAAATAACACCTTGAGCAATCATTGCATCAGCTACTTTTAAGAAGCCGGCAATATTAGCACCTGCAACATAATTACGGCGGTCATCGCAATATTTTTCTGCAGCTTGAGAACATTGTTTGAAGATATTTACCATAATACCTTTTAATTTTTCATCTACTTCCTCAGCAGACCATGCCAAACGCATACTGTTTTGAGACATCTCTAAAGATGACACTGCTACGCCGCCTGCATTTACAGCTTTACTTGGAGCAATAATCAATTTATGCTCTTGTAAATATTCCATAGCTTCGTTGGTAGTAGGCATATTGGATACTTCGATATAGTATGGAATTCCATTGGCTACAATTTGTTCTGCTTCTTTTAAGCCAATTTCGTTTTGTGTTGCACATGGCATAACAACATCAACTTTTACATTCCATGGTTTTTCACCTGGATAGAAAGGTACACCGAATTTATCAGCATAATCCTGTACTTTATCTCTGCCGGAAGCTCTCATTTCAAGCATATAATCTACTTTTTCACCTGTAATTCCGTCAGCATCATAAATATAACCGTCAGGACCGGAAATAGTTACTGCTTTACCACCAAGTTCTGCAATTTTCTTTGCAGCACCCCAAGCAACATTTCCAAAACCAGACAATGCAAAAGTTTTGCCTTCAATGGTATCGTTGTTATCTTTTAAAACTTCATTGCAGAAATAAACAGCACCAAAACCTGTTGCTTCAGGTCGTAAAATACTGCCGCCGTAGGAGAGACCTTTACCTGTTAGCACGCCGTTTTCAAAGTTACCTTTGATTTTCTTATATTGACCGAACAAATAGCCAATTTCTCTTGCACCTACGCCGATGTCTCCTGCGGGTACGTCTACATCAGGACCAATATGACGGCATAATTCTGTCATGAAACTTTGGCAGAACGCCATAATTTCACGGTCAGATCTGCCTCTTGGATCAAAGTCAGAACCGCCTTTGCCACCGCCGATTGGCAAGCCGGTCAAAGCATTTTTGAAAATTTGTTCAAAACCCAAAAATTTAATAATACTTAGGTTTACGGATGGATGGAAGCGCAAACCGCCTTTGTAAGGACCGATAGCACTGTTAAACTGTACACGAAAACCGCGGTTTACTTGTACATTGCCGTTGTCATCAACCCAAGGAACACGGAACATAATTTGTCTTTCAGGTTCTGTAATTCTTTCAATAATACCCTCTTTTTGGTATTGTGGGTTTTGTTCGATTACTTTTTCCAAAGAAGTAAGTACTTCTGTTACGGTTTGTTGAAATTCTGCTTGGTCTGGATTTTTTTGTATTACTTTTTCTAATTGTTCGCTAACATAAGACATAAAATCTCTTCCTCCTACTGCAATCATTATGAACTGGTTGTCATTTTATCATATTTTGGTTATATTTACAAGATAAAATTAAAAAAATCAGCCTTATCACGCAATTTTATTTATCATAAATTTCATTTTTAAATAGAAAAGTTTTATTTCAACTTGCTTTTTGCAAGAAAATTAAAACTTAATTGCAATTTGTGATCGTACAGCCGATTATATGGTCAAATATAATTGCTTTATATCATGTTTATGAATTATGGAACAGAAATATTGACAAAGTCTATGCAAATATAATAAAATAAACTTGGTTATTTATGAAAAAAACAGTATTTGCAATCTGCTATTTTAATTGAGCATACCCTTTTATGCTCATTCTGTTTTTACAGGTATGCCTATACAAACATAACAGATGTATTTTGTTATGTTCGTAGGCTTTTGGACAAACATAGGAGTGTGAAAAAACAATATGAATTCTGTACTTGATTTTGACGCTGACGATTTTAAACCTCATGAAGAATGTGGCGTTTTTGGCGTATATTCTTTTGATGGCGCATTGTCACCTGCTTATGCGTGTTACAATGGTTTGTTGGCCTTACAGCACCGTGGTCAGGAAAGCTGCGGTATTGCGGTAAGTGATCGGGGTGTTGTTTCGTATTCAAAAGATCTGGGTCTTGTTAATGATGTTTTTAACGACAAAATTATTGCAGATCTTGTCGGAGAGATTGCAATTTCTCATGTCCGTTATTCTACTGCAAAGCAAAAATCCAGAGAAAATGCACAACCTTTGGTGATGCGTTATGCCAAAGGTAACTTTGCCATTGCATTTAATGGTAGTTTAACCAACTCTTTTGAATTAAGAGAAGAATTAAGTCATAGAGGTGCTATCTTTCAAACTTCCAATGATGCTGAAGTGATTGCATATTTAATTGCGCAAGAACGTGTAAAAGCACCTTCCATTGAGGAAGCGGTAATTCGTGCAATGCCCCAACTAAGAGGTTGTTACAGTATGTTGATTATGAGCGCACAGAAATTAATTGCGCTGCGTGACCCTCATGGCTTCCGTCCATTGGCTTTGGGCAGAGTAGATGACACTTATATTTTTGCATCCGAAACTTGTGCGCTTGACAGCTGCAATGCTGAATTTGTAAAAGATATTAATCCCGGCGAAATGGTTGTGATTGATCCTCAGGGCATCCGCTATATTGACGCAAAAACAGATTTAAACAAATCTTTATGTATTTTTGAATACATCTACTTTGCAAGAACTGACAGCGTAATTGATGGCGTAAGTGTATATGAAGCCAGAAAAGAATCCGGCAGATTGCTTGCAAGACAACATCCGGTAGATGCGGATATTGTCATTGGAGTTCCGGAATCTGGAATTGATGCTGCAATCGGCTATAGTGAAGAATCCGGCATTCCTTACGAAAAAGGAATTGTAAAAAATAATTATATCGGCAGAACCTTTATCAAACCGACACAATCAGAACGTGAGAAAAGTGTTCGCATTAAATTAAATGCATTATCTTCCGCAGTAGAAGGAAAACGTGTTGTTATGCTAGACGATTCCATTGTTCGCGGAACAACCAGCGCACGCATTGTAAGTATGCTCAAAGAAGCCGGTGCAAAAGAAGTGCATTTGCGTATTAGTTCTCCGGAATTTTTATGGCCTTGCTATTATGGTACTGATATCCCAAATAAAGATGTATTGATCGCCTGCAAACATACCGTGGAAGAAATCAGAGACTTGGTAGGCGCTGATTCATTGGGATTTTTAAGTTTAGAAAGTTTGCCTGAAATTTTGAAGGGAAAATGTGGTGGATATTGTGATGCATGTTTCTCCGGTAATTATCCTACACAAATTTCCGAAAGACTTCGTCAAGGGAAACCTGATATTTACAGCACTCCAATTAAGCGTTTGGAAATTTAACGGTTGACTTTATTACACATACCGAAAGGAATGTTATCAAGTTTGAAAAACTCATATGTATCTCCGCTTTCAACTCGTTATGCAAGCAGTGAGATGAAGTATTTATTTTCTCCTGACAAAAAATTTACAACATGGAGAAAACTGTGGATTGCCCTTGCTGAATCTGAAATGGAACTTGGTTTGCCAATTACCCAAGAACAGATTGATGAAATGAAGCAATATGCAGATAAAATTAATTATGAAGTGGCAGAAGCGCAAGAAAAAAAAGTACGTCATGATGTAATGTCCCATGTATTTGCATTTGGTGAACAGTGTCCAAATGCAAGACCTATTATTCATTTGGGAGCTACCTCTTGTTATGTTGGAGATAATACCGATATTATTATTATGACAGAGGCTTTGCAGTTGGTAGAAAAGAAATTGGCTGCTACCATTGCTGCACTATCTCAATTTGCGCTCAACTATAAAGATTTGCCTACATTGGGATATACCCATTTTCAGGCGGCACAAACCACAACGGTTGGGAAACGTGCTACTTTATGGATACAAGATTTGTTAATGGATTTGGAAGATGTCCGATATCAATTAAGCAAAGCAAAATTACTCGGTTCTAAAGGAACAACAGGTACACAAGCAAGTTTTCTTGAGTTGTTTGACGGTGACCATGAAAAATGTAAAGCGCTTGACTGTAAAATTGCCGAAAAAATGGGATTTGCTTCTTGCTTTGCAGTTTCCGGACAAACATATACCAGAAAACTAGACAGCCAGATGTTAGCGGTGTTAAGCGGCATTGCTCAAAGCGCATCTAAATTTGCTGCAGATATTCGTTTATTACAGCATTTGAAAGAAATAGAAGAACCGTTTGAAAAACATCAAATTGGTTCTTCTGCAATGGCGTATAAGAGAAATCCAATGCGTACAGAGCGTATGACCGCTTTGGCACGCTATGTTATGGTAGATAGTTTAAATCCTGCAATTACTACTGCTACACAATGGTTTGAACGTACTTTGGACGATTCTGCCAATAAACGAATTGCCATTCCGGAAGCATTTTTGGCAATTGATGCAATACTAAGCCTGTATGAAAACGTGGCAAGTGGTATGATAGTTTATCCTAAAGTGATAGAAAAACACCTTATGGAAGAATTGCCGTTTATGGCAACCGAAAATATTATGATGGATGCTGTAAAACGTGGGGGAGATAGACAGGAATTACATGAAAAAATTCGTGTTCACTCTATGGAAGCCGGAAAAGTAGTAAAAGAGCAAGGCGGGAAAAATGATTTAATGGAACGCATTGCAAATGACAGCAGTTTTGGTGTAACGTTAGAACAATTACAGGAAATCCTTCGCCCTGAAAGTTACGTTGGCAGAGCGCCAGAACAAACAGTTGAGTTTATCAATGAATATGTAAAACCTGTTTTAGAAACATACCGTTTTGATGAAATTCATCATTCAGAAATTAGTTTGTAATTAAAATCAGTACAGGAAAATTGCCAACGAATATTTCTTATGGTATAATTATGAAGTTGAATTGATTCTGAAATATCGCCGCGTAGAATCAATCTTATTTGCTGAGGCGGCACAGCGGAGGGTGAATATCCTTATGATTAAAGCTATTGTTGGTGCTAATTGGGGAGACGAAGGTAAAGGTAAAATTACTGACGTAATTGCTGCCCAATCTGACATTGTTATTCGCTTTCAAGGCGGCAGTAACGCCGGACATACAATTATCAATAACTACGGAAAATTTGCATTGCATCAATTACCATCAGGTATTTTTTATGACCATACTACCAGTATTATTGGTAATGGAGTTGCACTTAGCGTAGAGAATTTTATAAAAGAACTTTCTTCTTTAGAAGAACGAAATGTTCCAAAACCGAATATATTAATATCAGACCGTGCTCAAATTGTTATGCCGTATCATATTGAACTAGATACATTGGAAGAAGCTCGTTTATCTGAAAATTCATTCGGTTCTACCAAATCTGGTATTGCACCGTTTTATTCCGATAAATATGCAAAAATCGGATTTCAAATTAGTGAACTTTATGATGATGAAACTGAATTGAAGAAAAAAATAGAACGCGTGTTGGCTGTGAAAAATACATTGTATGAACACTTGTATCATCAGCCACCTTTAAAAGTAGACGATGTATTTAACAAATTAATGGAATACAAAGAATTGATTGCTCCTTATGTAACCGATACATTTGAGTATTTGTATGAAGCTGTAAAAGCTGGCAAAAATATTTTGTTGGAGGGTCAATTGGGTGCTTTAAAAGATCCTGATTTTGGCATTTATCCAATGGTAACCTCTTCTTCTACTTTAGCAGGTTATGGCGCTGTTGGTGCTGGATTGCCTCCATATGAAATCAAAGAGATTATTGCTGTGGTAAAAGCCTATTCAAGTGCTGTTGGCGCAGGTGAATTTGTAAGTGAAATCTTTGGAGAAGAAGCAGATGAGTTGCGTCGCAGAGGTGGTGACGGTGGTGAGTTTGGAGCTACTACAGGTCGTCCGAGAAGGATGGGCTGGTTAGATTTAGTTGCTTCACGTTATGGCTGCCGTGTACAAGGTGCTACTACAGTTGCATTTGCAGTATTGGACGTGTTAGGATATTTGGACGAAATTCCTGTTTGTGTTGCGTATGAATTGGATGGAAAACGTATTGATTATTTCCCATCCACAGCACAGCTAAAGCGTTGCAAACCTATTTTGGAAACACTTCCGGGGTGGAAATGCGATATTCGCGGTATTAAAAAATATGAGGATCTCCCTGAAAACTGCAGAAAGTATATTGAATTTGCAGAAAAAGAAATCGGGGTACCTTTCGGTATGATTTCTAACGGTCCTTCCCGTGATGATATTATTTATAGATAATTTGTTCATACACAACATTTCCAGTAGTAATGTTGTGTATCGCTCTATTATGCACTACTGGAGAAATGGTGGTTTACAATGTGTGGAATAGTTGGTTATATAGGTGATGATAAAGCTACACCTATTCTGCTTGATGGCCTGGAAAAATTAGAATATCGCGGCTATGATTCTGCGGGCGTTGCAGTTTATCAAAATCACTCGGTGGAAGTAGTTAAAAGTAAAGGTAGATTAAAAAATCTATGTGATATTCTTGCTTCCGATAATCATATAACAGGAACTTTGGGAATTGGCCATACACGTTGGGCTACCCATGGTGAGCCTTCTGATATTAATTCGCATCCTCATTGCAGTGAAAACGGTTCTTTTGCAGTTGTCCATAATGGTATTATTGAAAATTACTTATATTTGCGTGATTACTTAATGAATAAAGGCAAACGTTTTGCTTCAGAGACGGATACGGAAGTAGTTGCCCAATTGCTGGAATATTACTATAATGGTAATATTTTAGATACCATTATTAAAGTGCTAAGTAAAATAGAAGGCGCCTATGCTTTGGGGATTATTTGTAAAGATGATCCTGATACCTTATATGCTGTTCGTAAAGACAGTCCTTTGATTATTGGACTTGGAGAAGGAGAAAATTTTATTGCTTCCGATATTCCGGCAATTATTGATAAAACAAGGGATATTTATCGCTTAAATGACAATGAAATTGCTGTTATTAAACGTGATAATATTACTGTATATAACGAAGCAAAGGAAATTATTACAAAAAATAGAATTCACATTGATTGGGATATCACCGCAGCAGAAAAAGAAGGTTATGAACACTTTATGCTCAAAGAAATTATGGAGCAGCCAAAAGCGGTACATAACACCATTTCTCCAAGATTGGTAGATGGAAAAATTGTTTTGGATGAACTAAAATTAACAAAAGAAGATCTTCAAAAGTTAAAGAAGATAGTGATTGTTGCTTGCGGTTCTGCTTATCATGTAGGCGTAGTAGCCAAATACGCGATTGAAAAGACAGTACGCATTCCCGTTGAAATTGATATTGCATCTGAATTTAGATATCGTGATCCAATTATTGATGAAAACGTTTTGGTTTTGGTTATCAGTCAGTCCGGAGAAACAGCGGATACTCTTGCAGCTCTTCGCGAAGCCAAAAAATTGGGCGCACGTGTTCTTTCCATTGTAAATGTGGTAGGCAGTTCTATTGCAAATGAATCCGATGATGTACTATATACATGGGCAGGACCTGAAATTTCAGTTGCTACAACCAAAGCTTACAGCACTCAGCTATGTGTGGTATATTTACTGGTATTGTATATGGCAGATTTGCTTGGTACTATTTCCAAGCAAGAATATCAAAACTATGTAGCTGATTTAGAAGCATTGCCATCATTAATCGAAAAGGCAATCAGTGATACCAAACAGATTCAAGCTGTCGCTGCAAAATACTATCAATGTGAAAATATTTTCTTTATCGGAAGAAATATTGATTATGCACTATCTTTGGAAGGTTCTTTGAAGTTAAAAGAAATTTCCTATATTCACTCCGAAGCTTATGCAGCAGGTGAATTAAAACATGGCTCTATTTCTTTAATAGAGGACGGTACTTTGGTTGTGTCTTTGGCAACATATGAAGCATTGTTTGATAAAATGATGAGCAATATCAAAGAAGTAAAAGCTCGCGGCGCTACAGTGCTGTCTTTGACTATGGAAGATAAAACCATCATTGAGAGTGAAACAGACGAGATATTTTATATTCCTAATATCAATAGTATGATGGCTCCTTCTTTGGCTGTTTTGCCATTACAGCTATTTGCATATTATGTAGCTGATAATAGAGGGTGCGACATTGATAAACCTCGTAATCTTGCAAAATCTGTTACAGTGGAATAGATAAGATAGGTGGAAAGTATATGATAAAAAATGAAGCGGTTCTAATTTTGGATTTTGGTGGTCAATATAGCCAGCTGATTGCCCGCAGAGTACGTGATTGCAATGTATTCTGTGAAATCAAACCTTATAATATTTCCGCAGAGGAAATTCAAAAAAATGGATATAAGGGAATCATTTTTTCCGGTGGCCCAAACAGTGTTTATGCTGAAAATGCTCCTAAATGCGATACAAATATATTTCATCTCGACATTCCAGTTTTAGGCATTTGTTATGGAGCACAACTAATTGCATCTACTTTGGGTGGCACAGTAAATAATAGTGAAGTAAAAGAATACGGAAATACCGAAGTGACTTATAACTGTGATTCTGCGTTATTCCAAAATATTGACAAAACAAGCATTGCATGGATGAGTCATACGGATTACATTTCTGCTTTGCCGGAAGGATTTACTGCTATCGCTACTACCTCACACTGTCCTGTTGCAGCTATGGAGTATTCTGAGAAAAAAATATTTGCGTTGCAATTTCATCCTGAAGTGGAGCATTCCGTTGCCGGAAATCAAATATTAAAAAACTTTTTGTATCACATTTGTAATTGTGAAGCGGATTGGGAAATGGCTTCCTTTGCAAAAATGACAATAGAATCTCTTAAGAAGCAAATTGGAGATAAGAAAGTACTGTGCGCTTTATCAGGTGGAGTAGATTCATCTGTTGCAGCATTATTGGTGCATAAGGCGATAGGAAAAAATTTAACCTGTATCTTTGTGGATCATGGCTTATTACGTAAAAATGAGGGAGACGAAGTTGAGGAAGTATTCCGAAAACAATTTGATATGAATCTAATTCGTGTCAATGCTCAGGAGCGTTTTCTTTCAAGATTGGCTGGTGTAACTGATCCGGAAACAAAGCGTAAAATAATTGGTGAAGAATTTATTCGTGTTTTTGAAGAAGAAGCAAAAAAAATAGGTCATGTAGATTATCTTTGTCAAGGTACCATCTACCCAGATGTAGTGGAAAGTGGTATAGGGGAATCTGCAGTCATTAAAAGTCATCACAATGTTGGTGGCTTACCTGAAGATGTTGATTTCAGCGGAATTATTGAACCACTTCGTGATTTATTTAAAGATGAAGTTCGCAAAGTAGGAATTGAACTAGGTATTCCTGCACCGTTGGTATGGCGTCAGCCATTTCCGGGTCCTGGTCTTGCAATTCGTGTCCTTGGCGAAATCACGAATGAAAAGCTAGAGATTTTAAAAGATGCTGATGCTATTTTCCGCGAAGAAATTATGATTGCAGGATTAGAGCGTGATGTAAACCAATATTTTGCGGTACTAACTGGTATTAAGAGTGTTGGTGTTATGGGAGATTTTAGAACTTATGACTATACCATTGCATTAAGAGCTGTTTCTACCACAGATTTTATGACAGCAGACTGGGCAAGAATTGATTATGATCTGCTTGCGAAAATTTCTAGTCGTATTGTTAACGAAGTTAAACATGTAAATCGTATTGTTTATGATATTACCTCAAAGCCTCCTGCAACGATTGAGTGGGAATAAATCGAGTTGCTTAAAAAAGCCAGTGTTTATGCGGGTTTCAGCGATTTCGATTAGTCTTTTGATAACAAATTGATAACAGTCATAGCAAGTGCCATTATTCTTGTTATCCAGTGGTTTATGGGTAACGGAACAATTAACAGGTGGCTTGCAGACTAAAGTTCGGAGCTTGGCTCTGAACAAATTCCATATTATAAACTAAGCCCTTAGCTGTGGTTAATAACCATAGTTAAGGGCTTTTTTGTCGTTGCCAAAGCATCTGTAGGGAGCTGCCAGTGGCAGGTCCTGTAGGTGCTTATTTATCTTTCAAGTGGTCTTTGAATGCTTCCACGAGAGCGTCACTTAATTCCTGTGATGGAACTTTTGCCCAACGCTGTGTGGTGTCGAACTCTGGATAATGGTAACGCCAGTTATCGTATTCTTCTCTGTTGATTTCTTCGGAAGATAGCTTGTCTGCCTGTTCTTTCCAAGCATACAGCATTTTGAGGAGTTCATATGCTTCTCTGCCTTTGTCCTTGTTGACCTTTAAGCATACCTCTCCGTCTGCTTCACTGACAGTAAGACCGTAAATATCTTCAAGGGTAAACAGAGTGTGCATAAGACCGATATAGCTGTCTATGTCAGGAACATCAAGAGCCTGTGGAGAAACATCAAGCACCTGTGCCAATGCATTTGTAAGGTCTGCTTTCGGTTTGCGTGTACCAGTTTCGTACTGTGCCAAACGCACATCAGCACTCTTTTCTGGAAAACCGATTGCTGTACCGAGATACTTTTGTGTCATACCACGCATTAGTCTGAAAAAATGTATTCTTTCGCTGATAGCCATAATGATACGCTCCTTTTATATTTAGTGAAATAAGTATAGCAGAAATGTTTAGTGGAAGTCAAGAAAAACCGAAACAAAAATGTTTAATATTTTCTTTGCAACCACTTGACAATAGCAAATATGTTTAGTAAAATAAATTACGAATTAAACAAATATGCTTAATGCGACAACTGAATGACCGTCCGAAAAGCCAAACCGCCAAGACCTCGTCGGAGCAAGTTCCGTATCGTTCGCTTGTGTGCAAGCACAAAAGCTCATTCGCTGCACTGCTCCTCCTCTTCCCCAAAAGTCTCCGACTTTTCGGGAACCCCTATACGAGCGAGCGCCTGATGTACTGCGGTGCATTGGGACAGCACAGCGCCTGCCGACAAGCAGGAGTGCCTGTTGGAACTTTAACACGGAGAAAGCGGCAAGCAAAAAATTATTTTAAGAAAGGAAGAAAAAGGATATGGAAAACAGATTTATCCGAGCCGAAGATGTGGCTCAGGAACTAAACGTATCAAAACCTTATGCATATAAACTCATCAGACAATTAAATGAGGAATTGAAAGCAAAGGGCTTTATTACGATTGCAGGGCGTGTAAATCGCCAGTATTTTTACGAAAGGCTCTACGGAGCAGGAAAGGGGGAAATGTAAATGCCGGTATTTAAGAATGAAGATAACGGTACTTGGTATGTGATGGCAAGGTATGTGAACTGGAAAGGGGAACGCAAGCAGAAATGCAAGCGTGGCTTTGCTACCAAACGAGAAGCACAGGAATGGGAAAGAATGTTCAAATTGCAGACTTCTTCAGACCTTGATATGAGTTTTGAAGCCTTTACGGAGCTTTATATCAATGATGTGAAGAACCGTTTGAAGGAAAACACGTGGCTTACCAAAGAGCATATCATACGCACAAAGATACTTCCGTATTTCGGGAAACTGAAAATCAGCGAGATTTCCACAAAGGAGATTATTACTTGGCAGAATGAAATGCTTGCCTATCGTGATGAGAAGAAAAAGCCTTATTCACAGACGTATCTGAAAACGCTGCACAATCAGTTGTCCGCCATTTTCAATCACGCTGTCCGCTACTATGAACTGCGTTCCAATCCTGCGGCAAAGGTGGGAAATATGGGACGTGAGGAACACAAGGAAATGCTGTTCTGGACAAAGGAAGAATACAAGAAATTCTCTTTTGAGATGATGGACAAGCCTGTTTCCTTTTATGCGTTTGAAATGCTTTACTGGTGCGGTATCCGAGAGGGCGAGCTGTTAGCTTTGACTCCGGCAGATTTCAACTTTGATAAGGAAACAGTCACAATCAATAAATCCTATCAGCGTTTGAAAGGGCAGGATGTGATTACTTCTCCGAAAACGAAAAAGAGCAACCGCACGATTAAAATGCCGAAGTTTCTGTGTGAGGAAATGAAAGAATATCTCGGTATGCTTTACGGATTGAAGAAGAAAGACCGTATCTTTACGGTGACGAAAAGCTATCTTCATCACGAGATGGACAGAGGGGCAAAGGCGGCAGGCGTGAAGCGTATCCGCATTCACGATCTCCGTCACAGCCACATTTCACTCTTGATTGATATGGGCTTTTCTGCGGTGGCGATTGCTGACCGAGTTGGTCACGAAAGTATTGATATTACTTATCAGTACGCACACCTCTTTCCGTCAAAGCAGATTGAGATGGCAGAAAAATTAGATGATTTAGGGAAAGGAGATTTTGAAAATGTCAGCTAAGAACAGAGATAACAAAAATCGTTGGAGGAATATCACAGTAGGGTTTCGAGTATCGCCCGAAGAAAACGAACTCATTAACAGAGCTGTAGCTCTATCAGGATTGCCAAAACAGGAGTATTGTTACCGCCGTTGCTTAAATCAGGATGTGGTGGTACAGGGCAATCCGAGAGTGTATAAGGCGTTGAAAACGGAATTTGCCACAGTCCTTGCGGAACTGAAAAGGATTGAAGCAGGAAAAGGTGTGGATGATGAACTGCTGAGTGTAATAGAACTGATTTCCATTATTCTCGGCGGTTTGAAAGGAGAGGATGCGAATGGAGAATAAAAAAGAAATGACTATTCCAGATGTATCTGCGGCAACAGATGCGGAACAGTCACTTTCCAAATGTACTGACAATAGTATAGTCAATCAGGATACGGATTTCAAGGGGTACGAGCAATCTTTTGAAGAAATGCAAAGGGAAATACTCAGACAGTTAGACCCTTCCTATCTGAAAACAGTATCAATGACAACGCTGTATGATACGGTGTTTGAGGTTCAGACACCACTTATCGACGGTCTGCTCCAAAGGGGAACTTACCTTTTCGTAGGTTCCCCGAAAGTGGGAAAGAGCTTTATGATGGCACAGCTTGCCTATCATATCAGCACAGGCACACCGCTTTGGGAGTATAAGGTGCGTAAGGCAACGGTGCTTTATTTTGCCCTTGAAGATGATTACCCACGTTTGCAGAAGCGATTGTTTCAGATGTTCGGTGCAAAGGAGACAGGCAATCTGTATTTCGCAACGGAATGTAAAACGGTCAATGGCGGACTGGAAGAACAGATAAGAGGGTTTATGAGGGAACACCCAGACACAGGCTTGATTATCATAGACACCTTAAAGCGTGTGCGTGAAGCAGGCGGAGCAGATTACAGCTACGCAAGTGATTATGATGTTGTGGCAAGGCTGAAAGCGTTGGCAGACAGTTACAAGGTTTCAATGCTTATTGTTCATCATACACGCAAACAAAAATCGGAAGATATATTCGATATGATTTCAGGCACGAATGGTCTGATGGGTGCGGCAGACGGTGCATTTGTTCTCAGTAAGGACAAGCGTACTTCCAACAATGCCACACTTGATGTTGCTGGCAGAGACCAGCAGGATATGAAAATCCATCTTGTAAGGGACAGCGAGCGATTGGTGTGGAACTTTGCAAAATCGGAAACGGAGATGTGGAAAGAACCGCCCGAACCTCTGCTTGAGAAGATAGCGGATACGCTCTTTTCGGAAAGTGACAGATGGGAAGGAACTGCTTCGGAACTTTGCGAAAGGCTTGCGGTGGATATAAAGCCGAATGTACTTTCTTTAAGGCTCAGTATCAACGCAAGCAGGCTGTTTCGTGATTACGGTATCCGTTATCAGAACAGCCGCACACACGACGGAAGAAAGGTTTCACTTTGGAAAGAAACCGAGCAGACGGCGTGACAAACGGTGTCAAAGGTGTCAATGTTTTTGAGAGCAGCACGCTGTGAAAAACATTGTCACCATCGTCACACTTTGACACCGGATAAAGTTTAGGGGAGTGTGCAGAGAGTGCCTTTTCAAAGGCGGCTCTTTGGTCTCGCCTGCTGGCTCGGTCGGTTCGCAGGCGTGTGTGCCACCGGCACACGCTCACCCCTCGGAGAGCCTTCGGAGAACGCAAAACCTGTTTACAGGTCGCATTTTTGATGGGTGTACCCGTCAAAAGTGCTTTTGCGTTACTTTTGACAAAAGTAACAAAACCTGAGAATGTTGAAATTTACAGATGGGAGATGAAAAAATGCAGAGAACGATAAGTGCAATGGTCGGTAAAGGCTCGGTCAATCACAATAGCCGAAAGTTCCGAGCAGAAAATGTAGACGGAACTCGTACTCATCTCAATATCGACTACTGCAATGAAAATATAAAGACAGTTTATCACGAATTGTTTGATGAAGCATTGGAAAGATACAATGCCAAGCAGATAAGGTCAGACCGAAAGATAAAAGATTATTATGAAAAAATCCGAAGTTCCAAGCAGGAAAAACCGTTCCACGAAATCATTTTACAGGTGGGCGGTAAGGGAAATATGAACGCCGATACGGAAAACGGAGAACTGGCAAAGCAGATTTTAGATGAATACTATCAGGGTTTTCAGGAGCGAAATCCACAGCTTCGGGTGTTCTCGGCTCATCTGCATATGGATGAAGCTACACCACATCTGCACATAGATTTTGTACCTTTTACCACAGGCAGCAAGCGTGGACTTGATACAAGAGTGTCACTAAAGCAGGCTCTTGCAACGCAAGGTTTTAAGGGCGGCAGTCGTGGCGATACGGAGTGGTCGCAATGGATACAGTCCGAAAAAGAACAGCTTGCGGCGGTGATGGAACGTTATGGGATTGAGTGGGAACATTTAGGCACACACGAAAAACATCTTTCTGTTTTGGATTATAAAAAGCAGGAAAGAGAAAAAGAAGTGGCGGCATTAGGTGCGAAAATCGAGCAGAAACAGATTGAATTTGATGTGTTGTCGGAACGAGTATTGAACTATGATAAGGCAAAAGACGAGCTGTCAAATCTTGAAATAGAGCTTGATACTGCACCGAAATATCAGTTGCCAGAACCAGAGAAATTTATGACTGCAAAGGCATATAAAACCAAAATGGCAGAGCCGGTTGTAAGGAAATTGAAGCAACTTGTCAAAACGGTGCTTGCCCGCTGCTTTGAGGGGTGGGACAACTATCATAGGCTGAATACAGCGAATGCACAGTTATACCGCACCAATCAGCGTTTGGAGAAAGTCAATGAAAGATTGACCGAAGAAAACAAAATCCTAAAAGCAGAAAATAAAGATTACAGCCTGCTCCGTAAGGTTTTTGGTCGCAAACAGATAGATGATTTGTTGGAGCAGGCAAGAACAGTTAAAGGTCGCAAGCGTGATAATACACGATCACGATAGACAAAAATCACAGGAGGAAAAGGAAAATGACAAAGACAATTTTTGAAGAAATGGGCGGAACTTATAGACAGGTGGGTGATTATTTATTGCCGAACATCACAGTACCAGCCGAAGAAGAAATAGAGCCGATTGGTTTATGGGGGAAACGACATGCAAGGCATTTAAAGGAACACTATAAAGTGTTATATATGAACCTGCTGACAAGCGGAAAGCTGCATAGTTATCTTGCAGAAGTCGATAAGCAAGCAGAGGATATGTTTCTTCGACTGGTAAAGGAATATGCCGACAGACAAGATGTGACGGAACAATTAAAGAAAGATAATCCCTACGAATGGATTGGAAGAATGAATAATATTCAGGCTTGTGTGAGGGAAGTTGTAGGAACGGAGTTGATTTACACATAAGCGTTTTACGGTATGGTGCTCCTGCGTTTGCTGGAGTGCTGTGGTTGTGGTTGTAAAGAGGTTGTGAAAGATTGAATTTCGTAATGGTTGGATGTATAATTAGGAAGTGAAAATTTTAATTTGCACTTCCATAAGGTGAAATGTATTGACACAAAAAATACAGTATGATAGTATTGCCATTAGAAGAAAGAAAGGCACATTTTGTGTAAGGTGAGGAAATGATTAATAGATAATTTGATTTAAGTAAGACACATATAGTTATTGAGCCTGTAGAGAATAGGTTTGTTTTGTGTACGCTTAAGTTGGATTATCGCAAGAGGCATTTCCTTTGTTTTCCTTTTGGAAAAGAAATAAGGGTCTATTTAGCGAGTCTATTTTTGCGTATGCAAAAAAGACTCGTTTTTGTGTGTTCAAAATAATAATTGGCTCAGACTTCGAAAAGGAGAAACTTTAATGTTGCAGATAAAAAAATTAAATTTAACACATAAAAAAGACCTGAGAATAATTCTTAATGATTTCAACCTTGTGCTAAATGATGGAGATAAGGCAGTTATTATTGGAGAAGAGGGAAATGGGAAATCGACATTAATGAAGTGGATATACAATCCGTCGCTTGTAGAAAACTATATAGAAGCAGATGGGGAAAGGATAATGGGACACGAACGTCTTGGTTATCTTCCGCAGGAGATGCTCGATGAAGATAAGGAAAAAACAATATACGAATATTTTTCTGAAGAGGAAATATTCTGGGAGAAAACGCCTAAAGAATTGTCTGTTATTGCGGGAAAATTTGGAATGAAAAATGATTTTTTCTACAGTAACCAGACAATGGGTAGTCTTTCAGGAGGCGAAAAAGTCAAGACACAACTTATGAGGCTTTTCATTCGCGATGTTTCTGTGCTGTTGTTGGACGAACCTTCCAATGACATCGACATTGCGACGCTTACATTACTGGAAAAAATCATAAATGACTGGAAGCACATTGTGCTTTTTATTTCACACGATGAAACGCTGATAGAGCGTACTGCCAACATGGTGATACATATCGAGCAGATTATACGAAAAACAAAGGCGAGATATACCGTGGCAAAGCTTCCCTATAGACGCTATGTGGAAGAACGGCTTCATAAATTTGAAATCCAAAAACAGCGGGCACTGAGTGACCGTAGGGAGAAAAAGATTCGCGATGAAAAATATCAAAGAGTTATGCAGAGTGTACAAGGTGCATTAAGAAGTTGTACCAGACAAGCACCGTCTGTTGCCAAAAACTTAAAGGACAAAATGCATACGGTTAAGGCAATGGAACGAAGATTTGAAAAAGAAGATGAAAATATGACTCAGATGCCGGAACAGGAAGAAGCAATCTTTGTCAAATTAGGGGATGAAAACTCACACATTCCCGCAGGAAAAACGGTCATAGAATATGAACTTTCAAAGCTTGTGACTCCGGATGGCAAAAGAATTTTAGCAGAAGGAATTCATTTAAAAATAAAAGGTTCAGAAAAAATCTGTATGATAGGAGCCAACGGGGCAGGAAAAACGACTCTTCTAAAAAAGATAGCGGAAGAACTCCTAAATCGGAATGACATTAAAGCAGAATATATGCCTCAAACTTATGAAGACCTGCTGGATTTGGATGTTACACCGGTTGATTACCTTGATAAAACAGGAGATAAAGAAGAGCGTACAAGAATTAGAACATACCTTGGTTCACTTAAATACACACCAGATGAAATGGAGCATCCGATTCGGGAGTTATCAGGCGGACAAAAGGCGAAAGTGCTTCTCTTGAGGATGAGCTTAAGTGGTGCAAATGTTCTTATTCTGGATGAACCGACAAGAAATTTTTCACCATTGTCCGGTCCGGTAATAAGAAAAATGCTCCGAGAATTTCCGGGGGCTGTCATTAGCATTTCTCACGATAGAAAGTATATTGAAGAGGTGTGCGATAAAATATATCAGCTAAATCCTAATGGATTACAGCTAATTGGTGATTGATAACAAAAAGGATGAAAGACTGACAAATTTCAGGCTTTTAGTGAGTTGGAAAGCATACAAAGATTTGAATTTGGAGGATAGATTATGGTACGTACAGAAGATGCATGTGAAATTATAAAATATGCTTTGCAAAACGAAATTAAAGTATATTTAGATGGCGGATGGGGTGTTGATGCACTTCTTAAAAGAGAATCAAGAATACACAATGATATTGATTTGTTTGTTGAACTGAAACATTATCATGATTATATTTATGTGATTAAGCAGCATGGATTTGAGGAAGTAAATACTGATTATACAACGGATGGTCATACTGTCTGGAAAGATGATAAACAAAGAATCATTGATTTACATTGTTTTGAATTTACAGATGACGGAATTGTTTATGAGGGAGATATATTTCCATCAAAAACTTTTTCCGGTATTGGAAAAGTTGGAGATATAACTGTTTCTTGTATTGAACCATTGAGTCAGGTAATGCTTCATTTGGGATATGAACACGATAAAAATGATGTGCATGATGTGATGCTGTTGTGTGAAACATTTCAAATAGCAATACCAGATGAATATAAGGAAAAGTAAAATTTCAGTTTTGTGTTGAATCTCTAAGCAAAATAGCTTATAATTTGACATGCTACATATAGTTATTATCCACAGTTATCGAGTAGGTGTTATCAATGCCGATAACAAAATGATAACATTAGCTCGTATAGGCAGGATAATATGGATATATCAAATAATCAAAAGAACGAGAAACATTACAGAGAATAATTCCTAAACAAAAAGCGTTAGTCTTTGTAGAGTTTGAATAAGCAAAAAGTGGATATGAGGGCCCGCAAAGCCGCATAAACACTGGGTTTTTGATTTTTCAAATCACCATTTGATAGCAGATTGATAGCACTCGCCAAATCCCGATTTATTGAGTTTGAAAAGAAAAATCGGGTGGCTTGCGAGTAGCCTGAAAATCCTCATCTTTTTATTCATAAGTAAAAGGTCTAACTGATTTTTGCTGATCAGTTAGACCTTTTTTATTTTGCTCTCATTTATCTGAATTTTCTGATTTTGCGCAACAAACGGCCTCTCCCGTGGCCTACAAGTGAGAGGATTAGATCAACCCCTCAGACGGCACCTTGGCGCGGATCTGGTTGCTGTCGTACTCCGGGTAGTGGTAACGCCATTTGTCGTACTCCTCCTGGGAGATCTCTCCGGCCTCCAGTTTAGCGGCCTGTTCACGCCAGGTCCAGAGCATCTCATGCAGCCGGGCAGCATCCTTGTTTTTGCGAAAATCCACCTGCATGGTAAGCTCACCGTCCTGCTCCGTGACCTTCAGCCCGTAGTTATCCTCCAGGGTAAACAGGGTGTGCATCAGCCCTACATAGGAGTCTATGTCCGGGACAGAGAGTGCATGGGGCGAGACATCCAGCACCTCAGCCAGGGCAGCGGTCAGGTCTGCCTTTGGGGTTCTTGATCCTGTTTCGTACTGTGCAAGGCGCACATCAGCAGACTTCTCCGGGAAGCCCAGTGACATGCCAAGATATTTTTGTGTCATCCCCCGCAGGAGACGGAAAAAGTGAATTCGTTCACCAATCGCCATGTAACCAACTCCAGTCTATGATTGTTCTTACTTGAAACATAGCATATTTGCTTAGTTTTGTCAAGATAATCTAAGCAAATTTATTTAATAATATTTCTTTCAAAACACTTGAACTAAGCTTATATGTATAGTATCATAAGAGCACTAAGCAAATAAGCTTTGATAAAGAAGCACAAAAAATATTACGCCAGCTTTTTAGTTATACAACTGAGAAAAAAGTGGCAGTAGCAAGTGAGGAGGTCTTTATGAAAAGCAAAATTAGCAGGCAGAAACGATCAACAAAGAAAGGAAGGTATTTACTATGGCAAATCAGATTTTTATGCGTGTCAACGAAGTGGCAGAGGAGTTGGGGATCTCCATCCCCTTTGCCTATAGGATCATTCGACAGATGAATGAGGAACTGGCTAAAACCGGCTGCATCACCATTGCCGGGCGAATTGACCGAAAGTTTTTCCACGAGAAATTCTATGGTACAAGATCTGAGACAGAAAGGAAGGAGAAATAATTATGGCAGCGTTCAAAAATAAGGACAATGGCACCTGGTATGTTCAATTCCGCTACACCGATTGGAAGGGTGAACGCCAGCAGAAGCTCAAGCGCGGCTTTGCCACCAAGCGAGAAGCGCTGGAATGGGAACGGGAGTTCCTGATGGAAAAACAGGCTGATGTGAACATGACCTTTGAGAGTTTCGTTGCTCTCTATGAAAAGGATATTAAACCCAAGCTGAAACTCAATACCTGGCTCACCAAGGAGAGTATCATCAAGAAAAAGATCCTCCCCTATTTTGCAAATCGAAAACTTTCGGAGATCACGGCAAAGGACATTATCCGTTGGCAAAATGAAATCCGGGAGTTGAGGGACTGCCACGGCAAACCTCTGTCGAAAACTTACCTGAAGACAGTTCACAATCAGCTTAGCGCCATTTTCAACCATGCTGCCCGATTTTACGGTCTGAATATCAACCCAGCCAGACAGGCGGGCAACATGGGAGCGGAGGAACGAAAGGAGATGTTGTTCTGGACTCGAGAGGAGTACACGCGATTTTCCGAAGCCATGATGGACAAGCCGTTGTCCTTCTACGCCTTTGAGGTATTGTACTGGTGCGGTGTCCGTGAGGGAGAGCTGCTGGCCCTGACCCCAGCAGATTTTGACTTTGAAAAGCGCACCGTCACCGTCAATAAGTCTTACCAGCGGCTCAATAAGCAAGATGTGATCACTACACCTAAAACACCCAAGAGTAACCGCGTGATCCAGATGCCGCAGTTCCTCTGTGATGAGTTGCAGGACTACCTCAAGCAGCTCTATGGCGTGGAGCCGGACAGCCGGATGTTTCCCATCAGCAAAAGCTATCTCCATCGAGAAATGGACCGTGGCTGTAAGCAAACTGGGGTAAAACGCATTCGTATACACGATTTGAGACATAGCCACATCAGTTTGTTGATCGACATGGGCTTTACTGCCCTGGCTATTGCAGAGCGTGTGGGGCATGAGAGTATCGACATCACCTACCGATACGCCCATCTGTTCCCCACCCGACAGGTGGAGATGGCTGACAAGTTGGATTCATTGAAAAATGAGAAAGGAGTGTAAGAAGATGTCCAAGAAGAACTATGACAACCACAACCGCTGGAGAAACAAGACGGTGGCTTTCCGAGTGTCAGCGGAAGAAGATCTCCAACTGGAAACCCTGGTGAAACTCACCGGCCTGACCAAGCAGGATTACATTATCCGGCGGCTATTGGAGCGAGATGTGGTGGTGCAGGGCAACCCAAAGGTTTACAAAGCCCTGCGGGATCAGTTGTCTGCCGTGCTGGATGAGCTGCGCCGGATCGAAGCCGGGCAAAGCGTGAGCGACGAGCTGCTGGATACGATCCGAATGATCACAACCATTATGAACGGGATGCAGGAGGAATTCGCCTATGATCGATGAGAAAAAGAAAATGACCGCCCAGGGTTCATCTGTTGGCGCAGATGATGGGCAGTCAATCTCAAAAAACTCTGAAAATAGTATACCCACTTCCGGACAAAAAAGCAACGATGAAATTGTAAATTCCCAGGACAGTCTGGAAGAAATGTACCGCAAGATACAGCGTATGACAGACCCTCGATACCTGCATACACTCACAATGACAGAGCTGTTCCAAACCACCTATAAGAGTAGGCCTCCGGTGGTGGAAGGCCTGCTTTACGCAGGGGCATATATCCTTGCCGGAGCGCCCAAAATCGGCAAGTCCTTCTTGGTGGCTCAGATTGCCTACCATGTCAGTACCGGGCGGGACTTGTGGGGTTACAAGGTCCATCAGGGGACGGTGCTTTACCTTGCGCTGGAAGATGATTTTCAGCGTATCCAGAGCCGGATGTTTATGATGTACGGCGTGAACGATACCCCCAACCTCCACTTCGCCACCGCCGCCGGAAAGATTGGGAATGGGTTGGATGAACAGCTGAAGAATTTCGTGCAGGAGCACCCGGACACCAATCTCATCATCATTGACACCATGCAGAAGATCCGTGAGGTAGGCGGTGAAGCGTACAGTTATGCCAGCGACTATGAGATCATCGGCAGAATCAAGCAGTTTGCTGATCAGCATGGGATCTGTGTTCTGACCGTCCACCACACCCGGAAGCAGCAGGCAGACGATTCCTTTGAGACGATTTCCGGCACCACTGGGCTGCTGGGCTGTGCGGATGGTTCTCTGCTGATGCAGAAGAAAAAACGCACGGAGTTGGACACCACCATCAAGGTGGTGGGGCGGGATCAGCCGGATCAGATCCTCTACTTGAAGAAGGACCCGCAGACCCAGATTTGGAATCTGGAACGCATGGAAAACGAGCTGTATAAAGAACCGCCGGACCCAGTGCTGAATGCGGTTTCAAAGTTGGTTTCCCTTGAGTGCCGGGAATGGATCGGCTCTCCATCCGAACTGGCTGAAGCCATCCAAACGGGAATGGCTTCCAATGCCCTTACCAAGTACCTGAATGTCAAGGCAGGCAGGCTTCTGGAGGAATATCATGTTGGCTATGAAAATAAGGCCAAACATTCCGGTCGTCAAGTGAAATTGACCTATATGCTGGTAGAGCCAACCGCCTGTGAAGTAATCGAAGAATAAGGGGCGCGACGATAGCGACGGTCGCGACGGTGAAAATGATACCGTCAAAAACACCGTCGCTATCGTCGCAACCGTCGCGGAAAGGAAATGAATATGAAAAGTGTACAAATTTCCTATGACCTTTTTGTAGCTTTGGTGGAGTATCATCTGGCCTATGACGATGATTATGCGGAGGAAATTCATCAGGGGTTAGAGCAAAAGTTGGATGCGATGGTGCGGCATGAACTATATGCAAAATATAAGACTGCGCCCACCGCAGAAGAACGGGAGCAGGCTCGGCAGGCATACCTGGATAAGCGTGAAGTGTTCCCGGATTTTCGATGGTAAGATAAGCTTCCGTTTAGACTAATTTCACCGATGAGATTAGCACAAAAGTTTTCTCTATATTTGTAAGAACAGGAGCGTGGCACGCTCCTGTTTTTTCCTGGCAAAAGGAATGGCTGACGGCAGTTTGGGCAAAGAAATTCCGCTAAAAAGTATCTCGGATGAGGTGGTGTTTTGCCACCCCATTATCCCAAAAGGTACCCCATTTTAGGGTGCCCCAAAATCACCATAGTATGTCGCGTTTCACGACACACCATGCAAAAAAGCAGAACACAGGATGCGGAGTAAAAGAGAACGATAGGTAGGCATTTTGCCCACACATCTATCGAGGGCTACTGTGTTTTACGGCAGCCATCAGGCAATAAGGGGGGAACGATTTGTTCCAGGGCATCTGAAAGGGAACGGCGCTTTGGCGTACCCTTTGAAAGCGTTCGCAGAACGCGCAGCCACAGAATGAAATTCTGTGTTCAAGAGGGGCTTGGGAGCGCTGCCCTCAACAAGCAGACGGCAGGAAATGTGAGTGTGTATTAACACTCGCATTGCTTGCCGGATTTGTGTGTGGATAGCCACACGCATTGCTTGCCAGATTCTAAAATTAACGAAACAGACCTTGTGCCTCTGCGGAAAATCAACCGAAATTTAAGCATCAGGAGATAACGACTATGAGAAAGATTTTGTCCTGTGAGTTCAACCTGGACACCGCCTGCGTGGAGCTGCGCCTGGATGATGGGATACTGATTTCCATCGACTGCACCGCAGGGAAATCAATACTGTGAACTATATAGATTTTCATGTGTACCGGAGCAATAAGCAAGCTTATCATCAGATGAGCCAAGTTTGGTCAGGGGAAATTTATTTTTGAATACGCAGTCACTTTTTCGAATTATATTACAGCGATAACAAACACAATGTTTGAGTTTTTGACAAAACAATGCTATACTGTGAGTAGTTGTGATTTTCCTTGAATGGAGGCATAGGAATGAAGGTAAGCTACAAAAAGCTTTGGAAAATACTGATTGATCAAGATATGAAAAAAAGAGATTTAGAAAAGGCCGCCGGGATTAGTCATTATACTATCAATAAATTAAATCATGGCGACAATGTAACTACGGATGTCTTAGGAAAAATCTGCATGGCATTAAATTGCACAATAGATGACATCATGGAATTTGTTGACGAATAAGTCTGAAAATAAAAAACGGGCTTTCTTAAAAAGCAATCTTTTTTATAAAAAATCCTCAAGTATAGGAGATGAAGATATGGCATACCAAAGTGAAGCAGCCCTTGAACAGCAGTTCATAGAACAGCTCAATAAGCAGGGCTACACCAGCGTCTCTATACCAAACTATGACGCTCTGGTAGAGAACTTCAAAATACAGTTTGCAGCCTTCAATGCTGCGAAACTCGACCACCCTTTGACATCTAAGGAATGGGAGCGAGTGTTCAACATTATGCTTGGAAAATCTGTTTTCCAGAGCGCAAAAATACTTAGAGATAAGTTCGTGCTGGAGCGTGAGGACGGAACGAAAGTGTACCTCTCCTTCTTCGATGCCGACCACACAAAGAACATTTTTCAAGTAACAAACCAGACAACCGTTGTTGGGAAGTATGTCAATCGTTATGATGTGACGATCCTTGTCAATGGGCTTCCTCTCATTCAAGTGGAGTTGAAGCGGCGTGGCATAGATATTCGAGAAGCTGTCAACCAAGTGATGCGCTATAAAAAGCATTCTTACAATGGACTGTACCACTTCATTCAGCTTTTCGTTGTGTCCAATGGCGTTGATACAAAATACTTTGCCAACTCCGACAGAGATATGCTTCACAGTCTTGCCTTCTTTTGGACGGACTTCAACAATGTGCGTATCACCAATCTGAAAGAGTTCTCTATCTCCTTCCTTGCCAGAGACCATATTATCAAGATGCTGACGAGATACACCATCTTGAATGACACGGACAAGCTGCTCATGGTGATGCGTCCCTATCAGGTGTATGCGGTAGAGGCTCTTGTCCGGCAAGCCACGCTCACAAACCGCAACGCCTATGTTTGGCATACAACCGGCGCAGGAAAGACGCTGACATCTTTTAAGACGGCACAAATCCTCGCAGCCAACCCCAATATCAAAAAGGTTATCTTCCTTGTTGACCGGAAGGACTTGGACTCCCAAACCACAGAAGAGTTCAACAAATTTGAAGCCGGTTCTGTTGATGCTACTGATAAAACTGATGTCCTTGTAAAACAGATGCAGGACAAAAACCGGCAGCTCATTGTCACAACGATGCAGAAGATGGCGAATGCCGTGAAGCGTCCTCAATACGCAAAAGTTATGGATGCCTATAAGGACGAGAAAGTTGTCTTCATCATTGACGAGTGTCACCGCAGTCAGTTTGGTGATATGCACAAGGACATTGTTCGGCATTTCCAGAAGGCACAATTCTTCGGCTTTACCGGCACACCTCGTTTTGAGGTCAACGGAAAGACGGAGGGAAAAATCACACAGACCACAGAAATGCTCTTCGGAGAATGCGTACATAACTATCTCATCAAGGATGCTATCTTCGACAACAATGTTCTTGGCTTCCATATTGAGTACATCAAGACGATGGAGGGTGATTTCGACTGGGACGATCCCACAATGGCAGATGGGATTGATGTAGGCGAACTCTATATGTCCGAGGAACGGATGTCGATGATTGCAAACCACATTGTCCAAAACCATAAAGCGAAGACAAGAAACGGTCAATACACCGCCATCTTTGCTGTCTCTTCGATTGAAGCTCTGGTCAAATACTATGACATCTTCAAGAAAATCAATCATGACCTGAACATCAGCGGTATCTTCTCCTATGGACAGAACGAAGAAGCAGAAGGTAAAGATGAGCATAGTCGGGACGCTCTGGAACGGATCATCAAAGACTATAACGAGATGTACAGCACCAATTTCTCGACGGACACCTTCTCTGCCTATCACAAGGATATTTCAGACCGTGTAAAGGGAAAGAAAACCAAGTCCCTTGACATCCTTCTTGTAGTAAATATGTTCCTGACCGGCTTTGACAGCAAGCAGCTGTCCGTCCTCTATGTGGACAAAGATTTGAAATATCATGACCTACTGCAAGCCTACTCACGAACCAACCGTGTTGAAAAGGAAACGAAACCCTTTGGTATTATCATCTGCTACCGTAATCTGAAAAAGAGGACAGATGACGCTCTTACCCTATTTTCTCAGAGCCACGATACTTCTGGCATTGTTGTTCCCGACTATCCCTATTTCGTCGAGAAGTACAATGAAATGGTTACTCGCTTGAAAGAAATTGCTCAGACTCCAGCAGATATTGACACCATGCAGAACGAGGATGACCAGAAGCTTTTCGTTGAGACATTCCGTGAGCTGACCAAATATTTGCAATCACTTCAAACTTTCATTGAGTTCAGCTTCGACCAAGACTCTCTCATCATGAGCGAGCAGGAATATCAAGACTATAAGAGCAAGTATCTAATGCTTTACGCAAAGCAAAAGAAAGAGCGTGAAGTTGTTTCCGTCCTGAACGATGTGGATTTCTGCATTGAGCTGATGGAAAGTGACCGAATCAATGTTGCTTATATCATGAACCTTATCCGCAACATTCACTTCGATGATGCCAAACAGAAGGATTATGATATTAAGCATATCAAGGAAGAACTGGGGAGAACTGATAATCCCCAGTTGCTCCGCAAGGTGGAGATTCTGCAAGCCTTTTTGGATCGTGTTGTTGTGGGGCTGGAAAGCGCAGATGAGATCGATGCTGCCTACAATGACTTTGAAAATGAGGCAAAGCGTGAAGAAATTGTCGCCTTTGCTCATACAGAAGAAATTGATCCAACTATGCTAACCGACTTCATCTCGGAATATGAGTTTTCCGGCACAATGGATGCCGGTAATATTCGTGACCGTATCGAAAAACCAATGCCGCTGCTGAAAAAACGCTCTCTGGTGAACAGAATTGTAGACTTTATCCGGCAGCACACCGAAAAATTTCAATAAGGAGAATGTAAAATGGACAACAGTATTCAGGCGCACCAGAAGGAGCTTTGCAATAAACTTTGGGCGATGGCAAACGCGCTCCGGGGTAATATGGAGGCGTATGAGTTTAAGAACTACATCTTGGGCATGATTTTCTACTACTATCTGTCTGACCGTACAGAGAAGTACATGGCGAATCTTCTGAAAGACGATGGCATCAGCTATGAAGACGCATGGGCTGATGAGGAATACAAGGAAGCCGTTGTAGAAGAGGCTCTGCGTGATCTGGGCTTTATCATAGAACCGCAATTCCTGTTCCGCAAGATGGTCAAGATGGTTGAAAACCGTTCTTTCGACATTGAGTTCTTGCAGAAAGCAATCAACGCCCTTATGGAGTCTACTCTTGGCAACGATTCTCAAGAGGACTTCGACGGGTTGTTCTCTGATATGCAGCTCGACTCTACGAAACTGGGGCATACCGTCAAAGACAGAAGTGCTGTCATGGCAAAAATCATTGCCTCTCTGGACGAAATCAACTTCGGAGTAGAAGACACAAAGATTGATGTTCTTGGCAATGCCTATGAGTATCTGATCGGGCAATTCGCTGCAACAGCCGGTAAGAAGGCTGGCGAGTTCTACACTCCTTCAGGTCCTGCCGAGCTGCTGTGCCGTTTGGCTTGTCTTGGACTAACGGATGTCAAGGACGCAGCCGATCCCACTTGCGGTTCTGGCTCTCTCCTGCTGCGCCTCAAAAACTATGCAAATGTGCGCAACTACTATGGTCAGGAGCTTACTTCCACAACCTACAACCTTGCCCGAATGAATATGATCCTCCGTGGCATTCCTTACCGCAATTTCAATATCTACAACGGTGACACTTTGGAGCATGACTACTTCGGTGACATGAAGTTCCGTGTTCAGGTTGCCAATCCTCCGTATTCTGCAAAGTGGTCTGGCGATTTGAGCTTCATGGAAGATCCCCGGTTCAACGAATACGGCAAGCTTGCCCCGAAAAGCAAGGCTGACTTTGCTTTTGTGCAGCATATGGTACATCACATGGACGAGGACGGACGAGCTGTTGTGCTGCTTCCTCATGGCGTTCTGTTCCGTGGTGCTGCGGAAGAAGTGATCCGCAAACACCTTATCCAGAAGTTGAATGTGCTGGATGCCGTGATCGGTCTCCCTGCCAATCTCTTCTTCGGCACAGGCATTCCGGTGTGTGTCCTTGTTCTCAAGAGAGAGCGCAACGGCAATTCCGACAACATTCTGTTCATTGATGCTTCCAATGATTTTGAAGCTGGCAAGAACCAGAATATTCTCCGTGAGTGCGACATTGATAAGATCGTCGAGACCTATGAGCGCCGTGAAGATGCGGACAAGTATGCTCATGTTGCAACCATGCAGGAGATTGAAGAGAACGGTTTCAACCTCAATATTCCTCGATATGTTGATACCTTTGAGCCGGAAGAAGAAATTGACCTGAACGAAGTAGCTGCGGAAATCCGCAAGCTGCAAAGTGAAATCAAGGACATTGATGCAGAGCTGAAACCGTTTTTTGACGAACTGGGACTTGATTTCCCGTTTGAAGTGGAGGGCAAATAATTATGGCAAATGTATCCTCAAGTAACGGTCTCGAAAAGCGTCCGAAGCTCCGCTTTCCGGGCTTTGACGAGCCGTATGTGCTGCATCGTATAGGAGACATCTACGCCGAACGCAGTGAGCGTGGGGCGGCTGATATGGAGTTGCTTTCTGTCACAATGAATGGTGGAGTTATGCAGCGTTCCGAAATTGAGGGGAAAGACAACTCAAGCGAAGATAAAAGCAACTACAAGGTTGTCCGCAAGGGAGATATGGTCTATAACTCGATGAGGATGTGGCAAGGAGCGAATGGCGTGTCTTCTTATGACGGTATTGTCAGCCCTGCCTACACTGTTCTCACGGCAAAGGTCTCTATCTGTAATGAGTATTTCGCAGCTCTTTTCAAGAACTATAAACTGATCAACGAGTTCAGAAAGAACTCACAGGGGATGACCTCCGATACATGGAACTTGAAATATCCACAAATAGAAACAATCAAGGTTTATTTGCCGGAAGTTGCAGAGCAGGAAAAAGTAGCCTCTATGCTCGTTACCCTCGACAAAAGAATCGCAGCACAGGCAACGCTTGTCGAACAGCTCAAGAAGTATAAAAGAGGTGCGCTAAAAGCGGTATTTAATCAACAAGCTTCTTTTGTGAGTGAATCTCAGAAATGGGATGAATATACAATGAGAGATCTCATCTCGCTGCAATCTGGACAAGACTTTGCCCCTGCTGAATACAATGATCAAGGATTAGGTATTCCGTATATGACAGGAGCCAGTTGTATTGTTAATGGAGAAACAGTGGTAAGTAGATGGACGCAGACACCCCGATGTTATGCGTACAGAGGTGACACGCTACTCGTTTGTAAAGGCTCTGGTTCGGGAGCTGTGGTGAAGTTATCGCAAGAAAAAGTACATATAGCAAGACAGTTCATGTCCTTGCGTCCCAATGAAAAAATGACAAGTGACTTTTGCTACTACCTGACAGTTTTTTTGTCGGATAAAATCAAGCAGAATGCTACAGGGCTAATTGAAGGCATAGATCGTGGGACGGTTCTCAATCAAACGGTTTTTCTGCCACCCTTACATGAACAGAAGAAAATAGCCAGCTATTTCTCAAAACTCGATTTCGTATTGTCCTCTCAAGAAATAATGTTGGAGAGGATCATGAACGAAAGATCAGGACTTATGCAGCAGCTCTTCATATAAAGAGCTGCTGCAACAAAGAAGTTTTTACCTGTTCAAGTTGTGAAAGGAGGATTTTGCCTTTACAGATAAGATCATCGAGGTTAGAAGCCAAGAGGGAAATCTTTTTTTGTGTTTCTATGGGCGGGAGAAGAAAGCGATATTGTTTATATTGTTCAGCGTTGATTCCCGGCTGACCAGAACGAGCAGACTCAAGCACAACCCAGCGTTTATATGCTTCAGTTAATGTGTTCTGAAAGACATAGCCGCAATCCACACCCGAATTTACATTGATGCGAATAAGAAACCCTGCATAATATAGATTCCCATCACTTTGCTGGTAGCAATAGCTTTTACCTACGGATGCCCCTGTACGAGCAAATAGGATGTCGTTTTCTTGGACTCGATACTTCTCTTCCGCTTGCCCCTCTGGTGAAACCAGTTCGTTTTGAATATAAAGATGGGAACTATCGTCAATGTCTGTTATCCTAATGTACTTATGAGACCCGTCGTAGTTCGTCGCTGCGGCATTCATACCGTACTCAAAGCCACTTGCCACATCACCCAGAGACACCTCTTCCCATGTTTCAGACGAATAGTAGGGATTGTCTTTTGAACTGAGAAGTACAGACATGACACCTCTTTTATACTTCTTGAGGTTATCTACGAGGGACTGCTGCGTCTCGATGCGACGATCCAATGCGATAAGGAAGTCTGCAATCTTTCTTTGCTCATCGGTGTTTTCTGGCAGATAATGTTTTGTGTCAAAGAACTCTTCGGTTGGAACATTCAACAGACCATGATTTCTTGCACCTTCGGCAGAGATCATGTATATTTCCCTATACCATTTCAGAGAGTCGAAATAGGCTTTGATGAAGTCGCTTTCGTGCCTTTTGAGTGCAAAACAGATGTAAAGCGTTGATAAAGCCCCCATCGGATAACGATCCAGCCGTTTGATAGAGCCAAAGTCATACCCCACGGAATAGCTCTTGTTGTAAGCAAACTCGCCATTTTTGAGCAGATAGTACCCACTCATGTCTTTACTCGCAACCGTCTTATTGAAGTAGCTTACCTGATCAACAAGACCATCTTTTGAGGAAATAGTTAAAGGAAGATCAGTTTCGTTTTTGCTGTTCTTCCGTGTTACACGATCTGCGAAGTCAGATAATCTCTCGGCTCTCCACGGCTCATCAAAGCCCGGAAAGCGAAGTTTCGGACGCTTTTCGAGACCGTTACTTGAGGTCTATTTTCCAATCGAATAGCAGTAAGAACTTAAAGCAAAATCCCTTGCAGTAGCAGAGAGTTTCCGCTATTGCAAGGGGTTTTCGTCTTTCATATAGCTTTTCTGCGTACTTAGTCAGAAGTATAAAAGAGGATTGCATAAGCTTGTTTTTATCAAAAACCGGAAGCCTTCTTGGGAAAAGTCAGCTCTTCATGATATTGCTTCGTTTTGCGGAGGGGGTACACCCTCAAAAGATGTTTCTTCTTATTGGGATGGTGAGATCGGCTGGATTTCATCATCTGACATACAAGAAGAGTGGATAGACGATATTTCCGTGACTCGAAGAATAACAAAAAAAGCGATTGATAATTCAGCCACAAAACTATGCCCCGAAGGAACAATAGCTATTGTCTCACGAGTAGGTGTGGGAAAAGTTGCAATAATACCTGAAAGTCTCTGTACAAGTCAAGATTTTACCAACATAACTTCTATCACAGGGAACACACACTACATGGCATATCAAATTGCATTTAGGATGAAACTTGAAGCCATGAAAACACAAGGAACATCCATCAAAGGGGTTACTGCCGATACAATAAAGTCAATGGTGTTGGACATTCCCCCTTTAGAAGAGCAGAAAAAGATTGCGGATATGCTCACCGCTTTTGACTCTTATATCAAGCGAGCAGTTTATGAGCTGAATCTTTTTCTTACCATGAAGAAGGCATTGTTGCAGCAGCTCTTCATATAAAGAGCTGCTGCAACAGAGAACTGCGCAGTCTTGTGAGATTGTCCAATTCCTTCTCGCAATACTCAACACGACTGCTGATAGCCTCAAGAACTCCAACTATGCGGTCTTGTGTCTCAGGATCAGGATATGATATTTCTATCTTGGCAATTTCGCTTGCCTGTACATGAACTATGGATTTGCCCTGCGCAACACGAGCAATACTCCCATTTACAATGTGATTAAGTATATAGCTCATAATTCTCCCGTCTACCTTTGAACTGCGGAAAATGTTCAGATCACCGGCAAGGATAACTCCGGGAAGCATCACACACGAAGCGGTAGAGATTTCTTCGGGCGTTTCGCCGGAGGTTGGAATAAGCACATCGCCTACAATGCTCCGATATACAGAATCGACTTCGGATTCTGTTTTCCTTACAACAGAAGTAATGACCTCGTGGTAGGTTGTGTATAACTCTCCATACAGGATAAATGGCGTACCCGTTTTTGAAATATCTGCCTTTGACAACGGCGCACCCTTGATAAATGAGCCAAGATTGCCCATGGTATCACGGCTCCATTGAGCATTTTTCAGCTTGCAGTCCTCTGGTGACAAAAGACTACGAACGACACCTCTTTTATACTTCTTGAGGGAGTCCACCAGCACAGTCTGTTTCTCTATTCTTTTCGTCAGCACAGAAAATAGCTCTGCTATTTTAGCTTGTTCGCTTGGAGAGCAGTACGGAAGACCGAGCCACTTGAAGGCATCGTAACTTATTTGTCTTCCGTCTCTGATACCTTCCACTGATTTTGAGAGAACATGGTTTACGAACTCGTCTGTGTGAAAATATGCTTCATAAAATCGGCTTGAATGTGGTTTCTTTCCACGGAGTATCGTGTACGCAGGGCTTACAATCCCGTTTTCGTTTGCCATTTCCAAACCGCCTTCAAAGGAGCGCAGATGAATAATAAAATCGCCTTTCTGAACCATTTTGTAATTCGACAATGAAGCGTCATCATAGTGTATATTGCGTCCGGCTTGTTCTCTGGGTAGCGTTCCCTTGCCTTGAACTATGGTAAGGACGGTTTCATCGGGATGGTTTTTATCTGTCACATTCTGGAACAATTCCTCCGCTGTGCATATCTCCCACGGCTCGTCAAAGCCCGGAAAGCGAAGTTTCGGACGCTTTTCGAGACCGTTACTTGAGGATGGAAAAGCACAACCTCGTCCTCCACAGGATAATAGTCGTGGAGGTGGTCAATATGACTAACAATACACAATTTAAGACGCTGTTGAACACTTGGCTAAATCAGAAGAAGCCAATGATCACACCGTCAACCCATGCCAGCTTCACACTAATAGCCGAAAATCACTTAATACCCTACTTCGGCAAGCGGAAGATCGGCAGCATCACCGAGACGGATATTCAGAGCTACATATCGTATCTCTACGAATCCGGGCGGTTGGACAAGTCCGGTGGTCTCACTGTGAAGACCATACGAGATGTGATTCTCGTACTGCGGCTTGCTATGGAGTACGCCTACAAAGAGAGGGCGATCCCTCTGCTGAACTGGGACTTGATAGAGTACCCGAAAGAGCTGGGTGTCAAGAAGGTGGTTTCTCTGTCCAAGGATCAGGAGCAAGCTCTTATTCAGTGCATCTACATGGACCTGAACAGGAAGACCGCTGGCATCCTCATTGCACTGTTTACCGGGGTGCGGATCGGTGAACTTTGCGGCTTGCAAATGAAGGACATCTCGCTGACAGATAAAACCATCAGCATCAACAAAACTGTCCAGCGCATCTATGACAAGAAAAAGGGTGAATCCTATCTGCACATAGGACCACCGAAGACCAAGACATCAGCTCGTACAATTCCTGTACCGTCGTTGCTGATGAACATTATCAAGAAGTTCTACACAGAAAACCCCAACCACTACTTCTTGACCGGAAAAACAAAGCCAACAGAACCTCGCACATACCGGCAGTTCTTTTCCCGTTTTTTGAAACGAAACGGGCTGCAAAAGGTAAAGTTCCACGAGATCCGGCACACTTTCGCAGTACGAGCAATCGAAATACCGGAGTTTGACATTAAATCGCTTTCGGAGATTTTAGGTCATAAAAATGTGTCCTTCACGCTGAATGTTTATGGCAGCGCAAATCTCCAACAGAAAGTCAAGTGCATGAACCTTCTGAACGATTTGCTGTAACAAAAAAGAGCCTCAGCCGACACCCGAACGGACATCGACTGCGGCTCTTTGTGTTTTATGATATTCTAATGACGGCGCAAAACGACCTTTGTCCTGACATTCTTTCGGTGAAACTTGTGCAGACAATAAAAAAGAAAAATTTGGATAGAATTTTTTGTGGAATCGTGTTATAATACTTCCAAGCCACCCATTCATCAGTCTCAAGCAAAACCCGTGATAGGATGGCCCAGATAGATTTTTGATAGCAAAAGTCCGAATAGACCTTAGGATAAGGATAATCTGTATCAAATAAAACCACGACGAATCAAATCCGCTATACAAAAAAGTTTAGAAATGGATTTAACTCGGCGAGTGGGAATAAAAAAGATGTCACTTAACAACCTTCGTTATCCACTTTTTAACAAAAGTCGTTAGCGTGGTCAGAATGGCAGATATAAAAAAATAATACAAAGAAAATGAGCGTAAAAAGACCTTGAAGGAGAAATCCCTTAAGGTCTTTTTTTAAACAAATTTTCTGACCGTATCATCTATCAGAACCTTGTAAAATCAATACTTTAACGAATTTCTGTGACGGAATTCAGGCACAGAATACAAATGAAAAATTTGTTTAGAAAGTCGGACAGAAATTCGGTGAGACGCTACCGGAGTTTGTTAAAAAGATACTAAAGAGATTTCATGAATATCACATGATATATATTAGAAATTTTGGTCTTTTAACTTTGATAAGAACTGTAAAGGTTTTAATAATACTTGTAATAGATTTTGTACAAAGAATTAGATGTAGAAAGCATCGTGCAAATAAGTGAGAAAAATAGACAGAATAAAGAATAGTTTTTCGTTTGTACAAAATGCTTGTCACATCACTTATAAAGTTGAATTTTTTTAGGAAAAATGATAATATATGCATAATATCAGCTACTAATATTAGTGGCAAAACTAAAATATAAGTCATGAAATTTTACGGAGTTATGGGGGGAACTGAAATGAAAAAAATCAGTGCGTTGATAATTTCTATGGCTCTACTGTTTTCTACTAGTGTGATGGGGGTATCGGCAAAGGAAACCGTAGAAACCAAAGAGTTATATGCAGCTGAACAGGGAGAAACAAAAAAAGAGAGTGCTAAGGAGAATACAAACGCAGAGAAAATTTCTGTCGCAAGCGACAGTCCGGTTGAATTAAAGGTGATTAATTCATGGTCAGACTTGAAAAATGAAATTGAAAGTGCAACTACCGATAAAACAATTTCAATAAGTGGTATTTTAGAAAAAACAAGTAGCGATGAAAGAGTCACCATTCCAGCGGGATTGCACATAGTTTTAATGAGCAATAATGCAACAATTATTAGGCCTGGAACATCGACTGTAGGTGAATTTTTGGTTGCAGACAATGCAGCATTAACATTACAAGGCAATTTAACTGTAGAAGCAAAAGGGTATCAAGAGGATAAAGGATCTTTGTCTCATGCAAATTTCGTTGAAGTAAATGCCGGTGGACATTTGTCCTTAGATGGACAAATATGCGCCCATACATCGGATGGATTTTTTAACGGACGATATGGAACAAAAGGTTTCATTTATTGTAAAGGTAATATGGATATGTCCGATAAAGCGTCGGTATCCGGTTGGACTGTTTACGACACAACCAGGTTATCAGATAATAGAAATGCAGCTGTTGTTCTTGATGGAACAAGTGCAAAATTTACAATGAATGGTGGAGAAATTACAGGAAACTATAATGTAGGCAGTAATGGCGTGGCCGGTGCCAGCGTTCAAGTTCACGATGGCTCATCATTTATTATGAATAACGGAAGTATTCACCATAATGGTGTGATCGATAATCCAAAAAGCAATGTACATTATGGTTCCGGTGTATTTGTATATGACGCTAACAGTTCTTTTAAAATGACAGGCGGTACGATTAATGATAACAATGGTATGGTCGGTGTTGGTGTTTATGTCTATGGCTCATCGAATGGCAAGGCTTCATTTGAAATGACAGGCGGAAAAATCGAAAACAATATCATGACCAATTGGGGTAAATACGCTTGTGATGGCGGCGGAATCTATGCAAAATATGCGGATATTAACATTGAAACAGCATCGGGAAATACCAATATTAGTATTTCCGGTAATGGAACAAATGATTTTGGTAGTGACTATTATTCTCCTCAAAGCAGTGGCGGAGGAATTTATGCGGAAAAAAGTACTGTAAATCTAAAAAATGTTTCAATTAGAAATAACACTGCTTGCGGAAATAACGCACAAGGCGGTGCCGGCATTTGGTTAGAAGATAGTGATGCTTCTATTATCGGCGGTGATATATCAAATAATCAGGGCGGCAAGAAAAACCAAAATGTATGGGGCGGTGGTTTGAGAGTAAGCGGTACCGGAAATGTACTGGTAAAAGAGGTATCTTTTACCGGAAACGCAGTGTCTCCCGAATCTGACTATGAGTGGAATATTGGATACGGCGGAGCAATTATGATGGATGGTGAAGGTACACTTACACTTGAAGATTGTACAATTAAAAATAACCATGCCAGTGCTTCTGGTGGAGGAATCTATGCAAATCAAGGTACTATAGCTATCAAAGGAAATACAATACTGGAAGGTAATACTTGCAATAATAATAGAGATGAGTGGAATGACTATCTCGGTGAAGCAATCTGTATTACACCTTCTGCAACAGTAACGCTTTATGATCATGTAATAATAGATAAAAATAATACAGTTGGACTAGAAGAATATAAGGGAGAATACGCTGTTCTTACTATAGGAAATCAATATACCGGAATAGATACTGCACATCCTATTGCAATTGAAAGTATGAGCCGCAATGTAGAAATGTTACCGGATACCAAAGGTACACCATTGGTAATATTTACAGATGAAGCCGGCGGTGCCGCAGCAGCGCAGAAAGCCGATGAAAATCTCCATTTTATTGCAAGTACCTATATGCCGGAAAGACTATTTATTGGTCAAAGTGCAGAAAACAATAATACTCTAACATATGTTGCCAATAGACCGCCTGTCATTAATGCTGAGGACAAAATAATATCAGTAGGTGATAATTTTGATCCATTAGCAAATGTTACTGCAACAGATAAGGAAGACGGTGTAATTACTTTAACTGTAAATAATGTTATCAAAAATGAAGTGAATACATCTGTAGCTGGTACATATTCTGTTACATATCAGGTGACAGATAGTATGGGACTATCTTCAACAAAAACAATTACAGTAACGGTTAATCCTAAATTAGAAGAATTAAATCATGTTCCGACTATTAATGGAAATGATAAAACATTTATGGTCGGCGATGAGTTTAATGAGGAAATCGCATTAAAAGATATAACGGCATGGGATGACGAAGATAAAGACATAACAAGCAAGATTGAGGTATTGTCTCATAATGTGGATACAACAAAAGCAGGCGAATATCAAATCACCTATAAAGTAACAGATAGTAAAGGTGCCTCTACAACTAAAACAATTAAAGTGCTTGTAGAAGAAAAGAAATTATTGCCGCCAACATCAGATAACGATACACCAAATATGGATGGTAATAATAATGTAAACACAGGTGATTCAACAGAGTTAGGTTTCTACGTTTTGATAGCAGCTATAAGCGGGTTGTTGGTTACATTTTTTATAGTAGTAAATAGAAAAAATTTGAAAAAAAATAAATCAGAATGATATATCGATATTAAAATTGAAATATAACTTAAAACAGAAAATTTGAATGAAAAAGCTCTTAAAGGAAAAAACTTTAAGAGCTTTTTTTATAAAAATATTTAAATGTGGTAAAGTGCTTGTAAAAATAATATTTTAGGATATGCTACCAGTTAGGAAAACATCTTATTTAGAGTATTTATTTCTTTTAACAGAATACTAGAATAAAATAAGTATAATCATATATGAATTATATGTGAATTATAAAATTTTTTATAATTCCTATTGATTTGATACAGAGGGAATGGTATATTTAATGTATACTGAAAAAGTATACGTTAATCTTTAATTTTATTTTCAATAAAATTAATCTTTAGGAGGAATTATTATGGGTTATGTTAATTGGAGTTATGAAAAGCTAAATCATTTTTGCCAAGACGTTTTTGAATCATTTGGATTTACAAAAGAAGAAAGCGGTATCATAACAGATGTATTGCTCACCGCAGATTTATATGGATTTGAAAGTCATGGTATGCAAAGAATGGTGAGATATCATAAAGGAATTGAAAAAGGAACCATTCATCCAAAGGAACAGCTGGAAATTGTGTTTGAGACACCAGTGTCAGCTGTAATAGATGGTCATAACGGTATGGGACAACTGATTAGCCTATTTGCAATGAATAAGGCAATTGAAAAAGCTAAGAAAACCGGCATTGGTATTGTCAGCGTAAGAAATTCAAATCATTTTGGTATTGCTGGATATTATACAAAAATGGCATGCGATCAAGGATTTTTAGGTATGTCATGTACCAATTCAGAAGCAATTATGGTTCCTACTTTCGGTAAACAAGCTATGCTTGGTTCTAATCCGATTGCAGTCTCTATGCCTGCAGAACCTTATCCATTTTTCTTTGACTGCTCGACCACAGTGGTAACAAGAGGAAAATTGGAAATGTACAACAAATCAGGTACACCTCTTCCGGATGGTTGGGCGCTTGATAAGAATGGCCATGCCTCCAATAATGCACCTGATGTTCTTGCCAATATTGTTTCTAAAGGCGGCGGTGGCATTATGCCATTGGGCGGTTGCGAAGAAGTTAGTGGCAGCCATAAAGGTTATGGCTATGGTATGATATGTGAATTGTTTAGTTCTATTCTATCATTGGGCGTTACTTCCGATCAATGTTGCACATTTTCTGATAAAACAGGAATTTGTCATGGTTTTATGGCAATTGACCCTGCAATATTCGGAGATCCTGAAAAAATTAAACAACACTTTTCAGACTACTTGCAAGCAGTGCGTGAAAGTCCAAAAGCAGATGGTAAAGAAAGAATTTATACCCATGGTGAAAAAGAAATTTTGGCTGAAAAAGACAGAAGAGAAAATGGTATTCCGGTAAATGATAATACTATGGTAGAACTTGCAAATCTATGTGAGTATCTCAAACTTGATTTTGCTTCTTACTTTGAGGGATATGAATTACCAAAAGACAGTAAATTTTTCGCAGGTAACTATTAATAGGTTGGAGGTCGATTACATGGATTATGCAAAAGAATCTTTAAGGTTACATCAAGAATGGAAGGGGAAAATTCAAGTTGTAACAAATGTTCCGGTAGAAACACAAGAGGATCTTTCGTTGGCATATACTCCGGGAGTTGCCCAACCTTGTCTGGAAATTCAGAAAGATATCAATCAATCTTATGAATTAACCAGACGTTGGAATATGTGTCTAGTTGTAACAGATGGTTCTGCCGTTCTAGGTCTTGGTGACATAGGGCCTGAAGCAGGTATGCCTGTAATGGAAGGTAAATGCGTATTATTTAAAGCATTTGGCGATGTAGATGCTTTTCCTCTTTGTATCAAAAGTCAAGATGTAGATGAAATTGTAAATACGATTTATTTAATTTCAGGTTCTTTCGGTGGTGTAAATCTGGAGGATATTGCTGCACCAAGATGTTTTGAAATTGAGAAAAAATTGAAAGAAAAATGTGATATTCCTATTTTCCATGATGATCAGCATGGAACAGCAGTAATTACATTAGCAGGATTGAATAATGCTATGAAATTAGCAAAAAAACAAAAAGAAAATGTTCGTATTGTCATCAATGGTGCAGGTGCCGCTGCTATTTCAATCTCTAAACTGCTTTTAAAAGCCGGATATCAAAATATTACTTTATGCGACAGAAAAGGTGCGATTTATGAAGGTCGTACAGAGGGAATGAATCCCGTTAAAGAAGAAATGAGCAAAATTACAAACTTAGATAAAAAATCAGGAAGCCTTTCTGATATGTTGGTTGGAGCAGATGTTTTCATTGGTGTGTCGGCTCCGAGTGCTGTTACAACTGAGATGGTAAAAAGTATGGCTGATGATCCTATTATTTTTGCTTGTGCAAATCCGGTTCCGGAAATTTATCCGGATGATGCTAAAGCAGCAGGAGCAAGAATTATTTCTACAGGTAGAAGCGATTTTCCAAATCAAATTAATAATGTTTTGGCGTTCCCGGGAATTTTTCGTGGAGCTTTTGATGTACGCGCAAAAGATATTAATAACGAAATGAAAATTGCTGCTGCGGAAGCATTGGCTAACCTTATTTCTGAAGACGAACTATCTCCTGAATATTTTATTCCAAAAGCATTTGATAAACGCGTAGGTTCTGCTGTTGCAAAGGCTGTTGCTGATGCAGCAAGAGAGACAGGTGTAGCGAGAATTTAAAATGCAAAACTAAATTGTAATTAACTTCATTTCTTAGATACAATTGATATATATATTTTGAAAAGCAAAAAGAACAATCTTTCATAAGATTGTTCTTTTTACTTTGTAGTTGTATACTGTAGTATCCTGTTAGGTGGTATACACAAATGTACTCACTAAGAAAGAGAGGAATTTTTTAAGTTATAAGCAAAATTGAATGCTTAACTAACTTATGGTTATAGAAATTAAAATGATTTTATTTATAAAAAAAGTGTTAATTTTTTAAGAAAAAAGGTGGTACTTATTTGAAGATTATAAGTGATACTTTATTCATTTTAATTACTATACGTCTATGTTTTAGCAATATTATCCCATCATTTTCTTTTGATCATTGTGGTAGCTTTCAATTTTTTGATTCAGTATATTTTGAACTTTGAAAAGTTATTCCAAGCTGTTTCAAATGTTATAGTGACTAGTAAAAATCCCTGTATTAACATAGACAAACGTCGTTATGAAAATTTTCATAACGACGTTTGTTCTTTTGGTAAATTTTTACTATAAATTTTATTTTTCCGATTTTCTTTTTCTATATAAGATAGTTGACACTATAGAGATAGTAGAAGTAATGAGTAAACCTGATAATAATCCGAGATTGATGTATTCACCGGTTTGAGGATTGTCAGTATTCGTATCCGTTGGGAGCATTTCTGTGGTATTTGCAATTGTTATAGTCGTTTCCGCATAACCATTTTCTGAAAAAATGATTACAGTATACTGACCGGCATCAAGCTTTTCAAAAACATCAGCATTAATAGTAATAATTCCATTTTCGATACTGTAATCTTTACCATTTACCAGTTCTACTCCGTCAATAGTAACATTGGTCACACTACCAATTTCTGAAGGGATACCAATAGAAATACCTACATTACTACCTTTATTCCAAATGCTACCGTTACCATGTGTCACTTCGTACTCCTTATAATCAGGATCACTTTTTTTGCATACACTGCATACACCGTTTACAAACTGATGCCCCAGAGCAGAAACAATTGTATCGCTAAACTCCATTTTTTGAGTGAGTGCTTCGTCTTTAAAATACATATTTATTTCTGGAAGATACCAGTATTCAATATTACCGGCATCTACACATGTAGGAGCTTTTGAAGGAATATATTCTGTTACATATTTTTTCCATTGAGCAGTGAGAGTCTTGTTTTCTGTTAGAGTAATAGTAGTTCCGGCTTTATATGAGTTAGCTTCATCGTTCCAAGATGCAAAAGTATATCCATAATTATTCATTGAAATTTCAGGAAGAGTAACGTTTCCTTCTTTGTCTGCAAGTAGTTTGACTGTTCTGTTTGTTCCGTCATTGAAAACTAAAACTAGTTCAAATGCAGTTTCGGAATCGACTTCACTATCAGTCGGTATAATAACCGAATCAGAAGTTGAATTTTCTATTGCCTCATCGATGGTTCTAAAGTAATTAAAATTGCCGGAAGTTGATACTTCAAATTTTAAGCTGTCGTCCAAATAGTCTTTTGCTGAGCAGTCAAAACTCCCTCCGTGAATTACAGGTACATTATAATTACCTTGAAGAACTAGTGGTTTACTACCTGCAATAAAATTTCCATCATTAATATTAAGAGATGATTCGTTTTTTGACATTCCAATTGCTGCAATGCTTTTTTCACTTGTTTTAAATGTTCCGCTTTCAATTGTAACATTTGTGCCAGCATCGCACCAAACTGCATAATAGTTAGTTCCAGTTACATCAACATCTCTTAGAACAACATTATTGGAATTATAAACATTTATTCCTCCTGTTGTTTTGATATTTTCTAATATAACATTTTGTGTGGGAGCCTCACCTATAAATAAAGCATAAGATCCGCCTTTAGAATCAAATTTTCCATTTCGGATTGTGAAGTCTGATCCTTGGAAAATCAAAGTAAAATTCTTTGCTGAAATTGTATGTCCACCAAGATCAATTATGCGTCCGCTAATATCTAATACATTAGCATCTGTCATATCAATATCTGCTGTGATATTGATATTTTTAGCTGTTTCGTCTGCTATCGCTGCAACAAATTCATCTTTTGTAGCCACATTAGTTGCACCATCGGCAGCAAATACAAAAATAGGCATCATTGACAACATCATCAAGATACACATCGCAATAGTTGCTATTTTTTTCAATGTTATCACTCCAGTTTTAATTTTTCCTCTAATAATTGAATAATCATACTACCTTTAGTAATATAAAGCAACTTTTAATATCTTATTTATCATAGATGTAGCATTTATTATATTTTTTATGTCAGAAATATCTGTTTCTGTTTACATCGCATTTTCAATAACATTTTTCTTTTGCGCGTTTTTTGTCTGTCGAAGAACCGAATTATTCATATGCTTTTCTATATCATGGAAAGGTATCTGTTCATCAAAATAAGCACAGCCCGTTTGTTCAAATACAGTTTGATCACCAAATCTTGAAGTCAAAATTTGTGATATTATATACAATCAGCCATCTTTTTATATTATAATAAAATTTTTGTAACCTATTTGACTGTTATTTTGCCAAAGTGAAAGCCAAGATAAAGAGTATTTCTACTTTTACCTTGGCTCGTTCATTTTATCTCTTTTATGACATAAAGTTATGTTTCAATTATAGTGTAAATATTTTTTTGCTTGTTAAATTTTTAAATCATAAACATTTGATACATTATAGCCTCTATCGTTCAAATAATTTTCAATTTGTTGTTCCGTTATACCAGTAGTATCATAATCTACTCCTATTCTATGATCTTTCTTGTTAAGCGAAACAGCTAAAATACCGTACAATGTATCTAATCCTTTCTTCATTTGCTTTAAATTATGCTTGTCCTGTACATTTTTTACTTCAAAGTACACGCTCTGCAACATGTTCATCACCTCATTAGAAGTATGGTCTTATTTATATTTCTGTATGCGTAGATTATTAAAATTATTTTTTTAAATTTGCACATACTATATCCAGGTGAAGATAGTGAATTATTGTATGTATTGTAAATATGCAAACGGTGTTATTGCATATAGAAGAGTTGGAAAACGTAAATATGAAAAAGAGCCTGTACTTTGGTGTGAGAAGCATAAAAAATCTGTTTTATGTACCGAACAACATCCATGTTTTATTACGTATCATATTCCCCCAAAAAAATAAATCTATGCTCACGGTATCCTGTTACTAACATATAATGAGGTATGGAGGGATAGGAACATGGATTTAAAGCATAACCAAATTACGATGCGCGAACTACTCAGAAATAAACAAGCTTATTCGCTTCTTTACAAGGAGTTTCCTATGTTTATGACGCCTGCGATTTTCCAAAATATCAGGTCGCTTACACTGCAGCAAATTTTACAAATGGTTCGTCCGTATATTTCCAGACCAAAATTAAATATATTATTACAGCGGTTAGAAAATATCTAAATGATTCATAACGACCCCCTATCATTTCATAAACTAAATGATAGGGAGGGGAAGCAGTATGAATGAATCTCATCAACCATTAAAAAAATGCTCAATGCCAAAGGAAAATACTTCTATAGAAATAAAAAAAGAAACGGAATTTCAATCTTCTAAACCATATCCGCCAATCGATTGCAGCATAAAAAATAGTATGTACGCCAGAATTATGTTAGATAACATGGCAGGAAATCGTTCTGAAATGTCAGCGATTAGTTTGTATACATATAATCAACTGATTACTGACGAACATAACGAGATTGCTGAATTATTTCATAAAATCAGTATTGTAGAAATGCGTCATCTTTATATTTTTGGTACTTTGGCCAAACAATTAGGAGCTGATCCCAGATTATGGACATCGCATCATAACAGAGCAGTATATTGGTCACCCGGATTTAATCAGTATCCCAAAGTACTTCCTCAACTCATAAAACATAGTTTACAAGAAGAACGGTTTGCAGTAGAAAAGTACACAAAGCAACTTAACGTAATAAAAGATGAAGTGATTATTCGTAATTTAAAGCGCATTATTCTTGATGAAGAGCTGCATGTAAACATATTAGAAAATTATTTGAACACATATCAGTGATTTAAAAACAGTAGGAGATTCCTGCTGTTTTTATTTTGGAAGAAATTTCAATTTACAAAGGTTGGTCTGTATAAATATATAGAATCATCTCATAATATAGTTGGAGGTGATTTGGATGAGTCCAAAAGAATTAAATTATATTGAAGATGCATTGGGTCATGAGCAATTTTTAAAAACACAATGTCAAGAGGCCGCCCAAAACTTACAGGATCCTCAGCTAAAACAATACGCACAACAATTATCTGATAAACACCAACAATTATTTAACCAATTTATGCAATTGGTGTAAATACAGGAGGTAAAAATAATGGATGATAAATGCTTAATGGAAAATATGCTTTTGACTACCAAAGGCGTATGTGATTTGTATATGCATGGAACCATTGAATCTGCTACAGCAAATGTGCACTGTGCATTTGATAAAGCTTTAAAAGATTCTTTAACTATGCAGGATGATATTTACAAAAAAATGGCTGCAAAAGGTTGGTATCCTTCTGAACAAGCAGAGCCACAAAAGATTCAACAGGTAAAACAAAAATACTCTGCAAATGCTACAAACTAATTTCTTTCCTAATCAATAAATAAATACCCTGATTAGTAAAAATTATTTTACAAATCAGGGTATTGTTTTTTATCGTACATGCAACGAACATGCGTACCGCCGAATAAAATATATAAAATGCGATGGAGAAGGTGTTTATATTGATAGGCGGTTTTTTATTTGATTTCATATCTGACTTGATATTTTTCATTCTTCATGTGACCGGTTCAGGTTCATTTCCCAAACCGTTAAGTGCAAAAGAAGAAAAAGAATATTTAGAAAAATTGAATCAAGGAGATCAAAATGCTAGAAATATGTTAATTGAACATAATCTGCGTTTAGTTGCACATATTATAAAAAAATATTATGCGAATTCCAGCGATCAAGACGATTTGATTTCCATAGGTACGATAGGTCTGATAAAAGCTATAGACTCATTTGATACGGGCAAAGGTATTAGGCTATCGAGTTACGCAGCACGATGTATCGAAAATGAGATTTTGATGTTTTTCCGTACTACTAAGAAAACAGCCCAAGATGTTTCTATGAATGAACCAATTGACACTGACAGAGATGGTAACGCATTAACATTAATGGATACCATGGCTTCGGAAGATAATATGGTAGAAAATATAGATAATAAGATAAAAATTGAAAAATTAAAATCATATATGGAAGAGGAATTATCACCAAGAGAACAATCTATTATTTGTTTAAGATATGGTTTAGTACCCGGCAGTAAACCATTAGCACAACGGGAAGTTGCCTCTGCCTTGGGAATTTCGCGTTCCTATGTCAGTAGAATAGAGAAAAAAGCCCTTTCTACCTTAAATAAACGTTTTTCAAAATGATTACATAGCAAAGAGATTCTTATGAGGAATCTCTTTTTACTCTAATGTTAAAGGAAAAGAAAAAAGAGACAATAAAATTGTCTCTTTTTCTGTATAATTTATTCTGATTTATGATTCTGTTCTGTGCTTTCACTCTCATGCGGTTCTGCAGTAACAGAAGCTTCTTGTTTGGTTTCTGTCTGTACATTTTGATTTTGTTGTACAGGAGGCTGTTGGTGTACCGGAGGTTGAGGAGGAGCTACCGGTTGCTGCGGTGGAGTATATGGAGGTACTGCACGTTGAGGTGCATGACCACCTTGGAATACAAATTGATTTCCGCGTGCTAAAGTGCGGGTATTCAACATCATAATACCACCAATAATACCAATCACACCGCCAAAGATAACATTCGCTACAATGCTAATAATATATAATGCAGAAGAATCAATTTTACGCAAGACTGCTGCTGGATTTCTAAAGATTTCCTTTGCATATCCAAAATGAATGACAGCATATATGATATTAATGATAGCAGCAACTAATAAAAAAGAACCATATACAATAGCACCAGTTCCAGGATCTTTATCATAATAATATTTGTATATTTGACCTGTTAGAGAAGAGTTGGATGCAGCACCAACACAAACGGTAATAATACCGCTAATAGCACATAAAATTCCCCAAACCAACCAAAAAATTGCAGCATTTTTAATCTTCGAAGCAACTTGCTGTACCATAATAAATTGTGCTTGGTTTGGCTGTTGAGGATGAAATCCTCCCGGTTGTTGTGGCGGAACAGTACCATGATTTTGCTGATATGTATTTGTGTTTGTATTTATATTTGGGGTTTGATTTGGAGCAGGCGATTGCTCTTGAGGCAATTTAGCGCCGCAATTTTGGCAAAAAGCTGCATTTCGTTCTGTAGCAGCACCGCATCTGGGGCAATATTTAATCATACTTATACCTTCTTTCCTATATATGTATTTATTATACTATAATCATCAAATATCGTCAATATCACAAGTTTATTAACCAAAAAGTAGATAATTTTCGCAATATTCACACGAAAAAATATTTTGTTATTCATAATTTAGTAATAAATAGTGATTTATGTATCGTTCTCCTACTACTTCATTGTGTCTAAATAAAAAATTTAGTATAATAATATCATAACAATATTAGTGGAGAGTACAGATGATAGAGAAAGCTTATGAAATTTTAAAAACTTATTTTGGATACAGCGAGTTTCGTTACGGTCAAAAAGAGCTAATTACATATTTAATAAACGGAACGGACTGTGTCGGAATTATGCCTACAGGAGCAGGTAAATCTATTTGTTATCAGATTCCGGCAATTTTAATGGACGGAATTACATTGGTCATTTCTCCTCTAATTTCTTTGATGAAAGATCAAGTACATGCTTTACTGGAAGTTGGTATTCCCGCAGCATATATTAACAGTTCATTGACCCCTGCACAGCAATATAAAGTAATTCAAAATGCAAAACGGTACAAGTATAAATTAATTTATGTTGCCCCGGAACGCTTGGAGTTGGATTTTTTTCAAGCATTTGCTGCTTCCACCAATATTTCATTTATCAGTATAGACGAAGCTCATTGCGTATCACAGTGGGGACAAGACTTTCGGCCGAGTTATTTAAAAATAGCACAATTTATTCACTCTATGCCCAAACGTCCTATTGTTAGCGCTTTTACAGCCACTGCTACCAGAGAAGTAAAAGATGACATCATTTCTCTTTTGGCATTGCAGAAACCATTTGTCATGACGACAGGTTTTGACAGAAAAAATTTATATTTTGAAGTACAAAAACCCGTTGATAAATTTACGGCTGTGGAACGATTTTTAGAGAGAAATCCAAACAAAACAGGCATTATTTATTGTACTACCAGAAAAGGGGTAGAGGATGTTTGTGACAGATTGATATTACAAGGGTATCGAGCAACCAGATATCATGCCGGTTTAAGTGATAAAGAGCGAAAATTAAATCAAGAGGAATTTCAATTTGACAAGGCACAAATTATGGTTGCAACCAATGCATTTGGCATGGGAATTGATAAGTCCAATATTTCTTTTGTCATTCATTTTAATATGCCCAAAAATATAGAGAGTTATTATCAAGAAGCAGGACGGGCGGGAAGAGACGGTGAACCGGCACAATGTATTTTGTTATACAGCAAACAAGATGTAAGTACAAATTTATTTTTGATTGAAAAGGATAAAGAAAACGAAGAATTAGATCCGATTACACGCCATGAAGTATTGGAAAAAGATAGAGATAGACTCAAACAAATGACTTATTACTGCACCACAACAGATTGTTTGCGTGCACATATGCTTCGATACTTTGGAGAACAGAGTCCAAATTTTTGCGGAAATTGCTCTAATTGTAACGCAAATTCAAAAGAAGTTGATATTACTGTTGATGCGCAAAAAATCATGTCATGTATTGTTAGAGCCGGAGAACGATTTGGTATGTCGACTATCATTGATATTTTACGTGGAAGTAAAAATGAAAAAATCAGAAATAGTCATTTAGATACATTAACTACCTACGGAATTATGGAAACCGTTTCCAAAGAATATATCAGACAAGTCATAGAATTTTTACTGGCGCAATCTTATATTCACTCAACTACCGATGGATATCAGGTATTAAAAATTCAGCCGAAGGCATATGCAATTTTGCGTGGGCAACAACCGCTGCATATGCGTATACTGCAACAACCTGATAATATAGATTCTTCAGTTCCTGCTTCTTATATAGAAATTGATGAAGAATTATTCCAACAATTAAAAGCACTTCGGGCAAAAATTGCAAAAGTACAAAGTGTTCCTGCATTTGTCATTTTTACAGATGCTGCCTTACGTGATATGTGTATTAAGTTACCTCAAAATTTAAAATCTTTTCTTGAGGTGAATGGGGTAGGGCATACAAAGGCAAATCGCTACGGAGAGCGGTTTATCAAATTAATAAAAGCTTATTGCCAAAAATCAAAAAACATAGAGTAGTAAAAAAGCCATTACAGTGAAAACTGTAATGGCTTTTTTGAGAGGAAATTATTTATTCTAACTTATTCTTCGCCTTCGTCAAATTGGCTATTATAAAGATTAGCATAAAAACCACCTTTGGCAAGCAGTTCTTCGTGGTTACCTTGTTCGATAATGTCGCCGTCTTTCATAACCAAAATGGTATCTGCATTTTTAATGGTAGATAAGCGGTGGGCAATAACGAAACTAGTTCTTCCTTCCATTAAATGATCCATCGCTTTTTGAATTAGAATTTCAGTTCTGGTATCAACACTGCTTGTTGCTTCATCCAGAATTAATATTTCAGGATCGGCTAAAATTGCGCGAGCGATGGTTAATAATTGTTTTTGTCCCTGTGATACGTTATTTGTTTCTTCATTTAACATAGTTTTATAGCCATCAGGGAACGTTCTAACAAAGTGATCGACCTGGGCTGCTTTCGCAGCTTCGATTACTTCTTCTGTTGTAGCATTCTGCTTTCCGTAACGAATATTATCTTCAATGGAAGCATTGTACAACCAAGTATCCTGCACAACCATTCCAAACATAGAACGCAAATCTTTTCTTGTATATTCACGTAAATCATGACCATCTACTAAAATAGCACCTGAATTTACATCATAGAAGCGCATGAGCAATTTTACAATAGTAGTTTTACCCGCACCTGTAGGTCCTACAATAGCTACTTTTTGTCCGGGTTCTACCACGGTCGAAAAATCATTAACAATGGTACGTTCCGGTGTATACCCAAAGTTTACATGGTCAAATACAACTCTTCCTTTTGGTTTGATACAGGTAGCAGTTTCAATACCGTTTGGATCGTGCTGTACAGTAATTGGATTCTTTGTTTCCGGAACTTCTTCTTCCTGTTCTAAGAAATTGAACACACGTTCAGCAGCTGCTGCGGTTTGCTGTAGAATATTTGAAATATTTGCAATTTGAGAAATTGGTTGTGTAAATTGACGTACATATTGCATGAAAGCCTGAATATTACCAACAGGTAAACCGGTTGTAACAGACAGATACCCACCCAAAATACAAATTGCTACGTAACCTAAGTTTCCAACAAACAAGATAATTGGCATTAAAAGACCGGATAAAAATTGTGATTTCCAAGCAGACTTATAAAGTGTATTATTGTATTTATCAAAAGTTTTTGCAGACTCTTTTTCTTTATTAAACGCTTTAATAACCACATGGCTGGAGTACATTTCTTCCACATGACCATTTACGTGACCCAAATAAGCCTGTTGCGCCATAAAGTGTTTCTGAGTTTTCTTCATAATTAACGAAATAATACCCATTGAAATAGGCACGATGGCCAAAGCAACCAAAGTCATTTCCCAGCTGATGGTCAGCATCATAATCAGAATACCGATAATAGTAGTAACTGAAGTGATAATTTGTGTTGCACTCTGGTTTAAACTTTGAGAAATGGTATCAACGTCGTTGGTAATGTAGGATAAGATTTCACCATTTGAAGTACCGTCATAATATTTAAATGGAAGACGATGCATTTTGCTGGAAATATCTTTTCTTAAATTATATGTTACTTTCATTGTAACTTTAGACATTAAGTGACCTTGTAAATAACCGAATAATAAACTTACTAAATACAAGCAAATTAGAATAATTGCAATCATACCGATATATCCAAAATCAATACCGTCACCTGTGCCTGAAACACTGCTCATAATACCTTCGTATAATTTTGTAGTAGCCATACCTAAAATTTTAGGTCCTACAATGGTAAATACTGTGGAGCACACGGCAAAAATAACCACTAAAATTAATAGTATTTTAAATTTTCCCATATAACGCAGTAATTTACCAAAAGAGTTTTTAAAGTTTTTTGCTTTTTCTCCAGGAACAGCGGCGTTCCCACCAAACATTGCGCCACCCGGCTTTGGAGAAGTTTTTGTATTTTTGTTCTGATTACTCATTGTCTAACTCCTCCTTTGAAAGTTGTGACGAAGCAATTTCGTAGTAGGTTTTGCAATTTTTGAGTAGCTCTTGGTGCGTGCCCTTACCAACAATTTTGCCCTCATCCAAAACGATAATTTGTTCTGCATTCATAATGGTACTAATACGCTGTGCAACAATCAATACAGTTGCGTTTGAAGTGTGTTCTTTCAAAGCTTTACGTAAAGTAGCATCAGTTTTAAAGTCTAAAGCAGAGAAGCTGTCGTCAAAAATAAAGATTTCCGGTTTTTTTGTCAAAGCACGTGCTATGGACAAACGCTGTTTTTGACCACCGGATACGTTTGTACCGCCCTCAGAAATAGGACTATCAAAACCATCCGGCTTTTTCATAATAAAGTCGGTAGCCTGTGCAATATCCGCAGCGAGTTTTAAATCGTCCATCGTTGCATTTTCGTCTCCATAACGCAAATTGGAAGCAATGGTACCTGAGAGCAAAATACCTTTTTGAGGCACATAACCAATTTTGTTATGAAGTTCATGTTGAGATACATCTTTTACATTCACACCATCAATTAAAACTTCACCTGAAGTTGCATCATAAAAACGAGGAATTAAGTTTACTAATGTAGATTTACCTGAACCGGTAGAACCGATAAACGCTGTTGTTTGACCGGGTTTTGCAATGAAACTAATATCGCTTAATACTTCTTCATCAGCACCGGCATAATGGAAGCTAACATTGCGGAATTCTACAACACCATCGATGCTGTCATCAAAATGTTTTGATTGAGCTGGGTCTTGAACGCTTGGTTCTTTTTCCAGTACTTCTCTGATTCTGGCTGCGGAAACAGCTGCACGAGGTACGATGATAAATACAATAGAAAGCATTAAGAACGCAATAATAATTTGCATAGAGTATTGCATGAAGGCCATCATATCACCAACTTGAATACCGCCGTTTGCAACTTGATGTGCACCAATCCAAACAACAAGTAAGCAAATACCATTCATGATAAAGGTCATAGCAGGCATTAAAAATACCATAACACGGTTTGTAAATAATTGCGTTTTACTTACATCCATATTTGCTTTATCAAAACGTTTCTTTTCAAAATCTTCAGTACCAAACGCGCGAATAACAGTCATACCGTTTAGATTTTCTCTTGCAACCAAATTCAATTTATCAATTAGTTTTTGCATAATTTTGAATTTAGGCATTGCAATCACGAAGATGACCCCAACCAATAGGAACAGCAGTCCGCATGCCAAACCAATAATCCAGCTCATAGATGGAGAAGAGCCTACTGCCATAACGGTACCACCCACGGCCATAATAGGGGCATAACATATCATCCTGATACCCATTACTAACAATAATTGAATCTGTGTAATATCGTTGGTAGTACGGGTAATCAAAGAAGAGGTTGTAAATTCGTCAAATTCATTATTAGAAAAAGAAGTGACTTTTCTAAATACATCTCTACGCATATTACGAGCGGTACCAGCTGCAATACGGGAAGCTAATAAGCTAACCAAAATAGATGCAATACCACCTGCCAGTGACAATGCAAGCATTTTCATACCTGCAATTACAATATATGTAGTTTGAATGCTGGATTTATTTAGCCCAAGTTCTTGATAAATACTACCGTTTAAAATAGCTGCACTTTGAGAAAGCATTGAAGATTCTGTGTTTTCTGCCTGCGCTCTTGCATCATCAATTACTTGATCAGGCATGGCCTCCAGCTGTGGCTGCATTTGATAGAGTTCTTCAAAATTAATATCTGAAATATTACTGCTACTGGAAGTATCTTCATCTCCAGATTGAGCAGCAGCATTTTCATTGCTTGACATAGATTGCATAGTATAAATAAATGTCCATGTAGCTAAACCGAATGTATGATCTAATTGAGACATTGTATCGCTGTCTATGTTATTATTTAACACATAAATATCTTGTGTGGCCAACAATGGATATTCTTTTACGTAACGGTCATGTTCTTGACCTTGATCGTTAACAGAACGAAGTGTGTAACTCTTATTTATGACCTCTTTTTCTTCGTCTGTCATAAACACTTTCAAAAATGAAAGTGCTTTAGCACTTATTGCCTTAGGTGTAGATTCCGAAATACCACTCTGCTGAATACCAACATTTACAATGTCAGACATATAATTTGGTAAGCTTAAGTCACAAAACGCCTGACCAAATAACAGCAAAATGGCAAATACTACACTCACCCAAAAAGGCTTTAAGTATTTTGCAAGCAATTTTACCATATGAGCATGACTTCCTTTCTTAAAATAAATTTAAAATTTTTCACAGGCTGTGCCTTCATAAAAAATTTCTTGAAAGCGCTTGAGAAGTTCAATGAATTTTTTTGTATCTTCTTCTCCAAAATTTTCATAAATTTTATCAACAACAGATAAAAACATCTTTTTGGATGTAGATAAAATCTCTTTCCCTTGCTGGGTTAAATGTACCAATACTTTGCGCCTATCTTCTTCAACCATAACTCTTTTAATATAGTTTTTCTTTTCCAAAGCTTTTAACATTTGAGAAACAGCCGGACCTGACATCTGGCTTACTTTTCTTATTAAAGAAGCTTCCACTCCTCCTGTTGATGAATCTTGATATCGCTCTATCATTCCTAAAGTGAAGAATTCACCCGGGGCAATACCAAACATAGCAGGAAAAGGTTTTTTGTATCTTCTTAATCCTCCTAATACTTCTGCCAATTCTTCTTTTAAGGCATTGGCATCGCTCATACCGAAATTCACCCCCTTGATTAACATTGTTAATAATTAATAACATTAATAGTTAATATCATTAATCATTATACTCTCAGTGAAACGATTGTCAACAGTTTTTGGAAAAACGAAACAATTTTTGTGCATAAAATATATGATAAAATAAACATAATCTTTACATATAACCACGAAATGCGCTATACTGTTTGTGGGAATTTTATATAGAAAGGGGGAAAGATGGATGCAAAAAAGAATGCATTTAGCAATTATAGGGGGAGGCGCTTCCGGACTCATTGCAGCCATTGCCGCTTCAAAGATATGCAAACAAACAAAATCAATCACAATTTTTGAAGGTGCTTCGCGAGTAGGAAAAAAACTGCTTGCCACCGGTAATGGAAGATGTAATTTAACTAATATACATGCAAGTGCAAAACATTATTATGGCGATACTAGACAGATTGAGGCTATTTTACGTACGTATCCTCCTCAACGAGTCATGCAATATTTTGCAGAAATTGGACTTCTTTGCAGAGAAGAATCTGAAGGTCGTGTTTACCCTTATAGTTTGCAGGCTTCTTCTGTATTGGATGTGCTGCGTTTTAACGCAGAAGAAATGCAAATAGAAATCATATGTGATTGTCCTATTCATAGTATCCAGTCAAAAAACGGTATATTTATTTTAGAAAATCATCAGCAACAAACTTTTTTTGCTGACAAAGTAATTTTGGCAACCGGAGGAAAAGCTTCACCTCAACTGGGGTCTTCCGGAAATGGGTATACTTTAGCAAAACAACTAGGACATACGGTTACACCATTATATCCAGCGCTGACCATTTTAAAAACACCTCCGGAATATGTGAAAGCTTTAAAAGGTATGCGCAGTCATGTTACAGCTACATTAAAGTGTAATGGCAAAGCTATACGATATGAAAAAGGAGAAGTGCAATTTACAGAGCAGGGTTTATCGGGTATATGTATGTTTCAATTTTCCCGCCATGTTGCGCATAGCATTGCAAATAAACAGAAAATTACAGTTCTTTTAGATTTTATGCCGGAATACAGTGTATCTAACCTTGTAAATCAATTGAACTATGCAGTAAATCTATTTCCTCACCTTCCCGCAACGGAGATATTAAAAGGTTTCATTAATAAGAAAGTAGGGGAAGCAATTGTAAAAACAGTTGTGCCACAATCTAAAGAAATGTTGGCAAAGCAATTGAGAAAAACTGATCTTATGGTAATTGCAAATTCTGTTAAACAATTTTCTTTTCCTTGTATTGGAGTAGCTGACTGGAAACAGGCACAAGTAACTGCCGGTGGAGTTTCGCTGTCGCAATTAAACGGTTCTTTAGAATCTAAAATTCACAAAGGACTATATTTTTCCGGTGAATTGCTGAACATTGATGGAGATTGTGGCGGCTATAACTTAAACTGGGCATGGATTAGTGGAATTACAGCAGGAAAAGCTGCGGCAAAAAGTTTATGTCAGAAAGATAAAGCGAGGATATCAACTACATGATAAGAGTTCCTGAAATTAAACTGCCATTGGACAGTACAAAGCAAGATTTATTGTTTTATACTGCAAAACAAATGAAGATAGATGTAAAAGAAGTACAATCGATACAATTGGTCAAACGTTCTATCGATGCGCGTAACAAGCAAAACATTCATTTTATATGTACAGTAGACGTAGCACTTAATCGTGAATCTCTATTTATGAAACATAATAAAAATTCTAAAATAAAATATGTCATACCATATGAGTACATTATTCCAGCTACAAAAACACTGGAAACAAGACCGATTGTAGTTGGTTTTGGCCCTGCCGGAATGTTTGCGGCACTTATCTTAGCACAAGCCGGGCAAAATCCGATTGTGATTGAGCGGGGAAGTGCTATTGAAAAGCGACAGGAGCAAGTGTTTTCATTTTGGCATGGTGAAGAACTAAATCCTGAGTCAAATGTGCAGTTTGGTGAGGGAGGAGCCGGAACATTTTCAGATGGAAAATTAAATACAGGTACAAAAGATGGGAGAGCCAGAAAAGTATTATTAGAATTGGTGGAAGCAGGTGCCCCCAACGAAATTTTGTATCTGGCACATCCTCATATAGGAACAGACTATTTGCCAAATACTGTTAGAAATATTCGTAAAAAAATCATTTCACTGGGCGGTGAAATATATTTCGATACCAAATTAACGAATATCACTGGGAAAAACGGAGCTGTTTCCACGATTGAAATACAATCTCAAAACGGTACTTCAACCATTTTGGAAACCAGACACCTTATTTTGGCCATCGGGCACAGTGCCAGAGATACCTATGAAATGTTGTATAACAGCAACTTAGTCCATATAGAACAAAAACCTTTTTCCATCGGAGCCAGAATTGAGCATCCACAATCACTGATTAATCATGCTCAATTTGGACCTTATGAAAACCATCCTGCGCTAGGTGCAGCCGAATACAAACAAGCAGTACATTTGAAAAACGGGAGAGGCGTATATACTTTTTGTATGTGTCCCGGAGGTATTGTAGTTGCATCGGCATCTGAAGAAGGCGGAGTGGTCACCAATGGCATGAGTAATTTTGCTCGTAATGGAAAAAATGCGAATGCAGCCTTGCTTGTTGGCATTGGACCTTCTGATTTTGGAGATGTGCACCCTCTAGCAGGAATGTATTTGCAACGGAAGTTGGAACAACGCGCATTTGAATTAGGCGGAAAAACATATGCGGCTCCTGTTCAGAGAGTAGAAGATTTTATTGAGCGTCGTGCAAGTACACGATTGGGAGATGTAACCCCAACATATCAACGTGGAGTAGTTCCGTGTGATTTATCTTCTTGTTTTCATGAAGACATTTATGAATCCCTTCGCGAAGGGATTTTGAGAATCAATCATAACATGAATGGTTTTTCATATGCAGATGCATTATTAACTGCCGTTGAAACACGCAGCTCTGCTCCGATTCGTATTTTGCGAGATGAAACAATGCAATCTGTTACTTTAAAAGGACTATATCCTTGCGGTGAGGGAGCAGGTTATGCGGGTGGTATCGTTTCTGCCGCGGTTGATGGCATCAAATGTGCGGAACAAATTTTACAATCTGCCTTACTATAATAAATAAAAGGTCTTTTAAATATTTTACAACATATGATAACAATTCATATTGGCAATAAAAAACACCTGTTCCAATGGAATTCAGGTGTGTGTAAACTAAAAAGCGATTAAAAGCAATCCACGTTTGCTTGCAACTGAAAGAATATCGCCGCTAAAAAAAGAGATACTGCGTAAATGTACAGTATCTCTTTTTTATTGCCATGAAACAGCATAAGACTTCATCGCTGTTTGAGTGTATGTAAACTCTGATTAGATTATGGGTATCAAGGAAGGGAAACGTGATCAATACTTTCCCTCTTTTCTAAAGCATAGTTTGGTAAGTAATTTATCAAAAACAGAAAAGTGATGGCTCTATTGAAATATAATGATATAACGGGTATAAAGATAAAATCAACTTTCTAAGTGAGGCACTACTAGCATGGAATGGATAAATATATTTGGTTTGTTTTTCATAGTGGTAATTATGATTCCGAATATAATATATATAATCAAATATAGAGACAGATTTGTGAATAAATGGAGTAACAAAATTGTAGAAATAATAGAAAATATCGGAAGATTTGGTTGTTTGGGATTTATGATCTTTAACATTCCAGGAACTTGGTTTGGATGGTGCTCTGATAAAATATTTGTAATATATCTTATAGTAAATATCATTCTTTTATTTCTTTATTATATGATATGGATTATTTACTTTAAGAAAAACACAATGTTTACGGCTTTGTCATTATCATCTATACCATCTGCTATTTTCTTGATTGACGGACTTATGAGTAGGTCTATACTGTTGGTTATTTCATCTTTGATTTTTGCACCTGCTCACATAATGATTTCATATAAGAACGCAAAATAAAAGTGAACTATAAATGTGGACAAAACGGTAAAAATGGTAACTACAAATTTAAAGGAAATTGCCACTAGTGCTATTCATAAGACGTGAAGAACTTATGTTTTTATCTAATATAGTATATATTATCGGTCCGTCTTGATTTTGCAGGTGCTGGCGCATCTTGTTCGTATCCAAGTGCTACACAGGCCACTGGCTCGTATCCATCCGGTAACTGAAATCTTTTTTGAATATCGGAATCAAAAATTCCCAAAGCGATTCCTATGTAGCAGCTTCCAAGTCCATAGGAGTGAGCGGAATGCATCATATTCATAATCGAACACGCAATATCATCATGACCGAATTTGGCAACTTTGGGTGCAGAACACACAATAACAGTAGGTGCCAAATAAAATGGCATATTAGGACGACTTGGAGTAATTCCATTTTGTTCCATCATTTTCAAAGTTTTATCAGAAATTTCTTTGATAAAACTTTCGTCTTGGATCACAGTAAAAAATCTTTTTTGCTGATTCATCGACGATGGAGCGTATTGTCCTGCTGTCAAAACAGCTTGCAGAATTTCTTCCGGCACTTGTTTATTGGGGATATATGATTTTATGGAACGTCGCTCAATTAGAGCTTTTGTAAATTCATTCAAACTCATGTCTGACACCTTTCTTTTTTCTTTATTATAAATCTTTTTTTTCACCGTCACAAGATAAATTTTCTGTTTATGTTATATTCAGAATAAATTTTAGTTTTTCTATTGACAAATAACAGGAATTTGATATAATTGTTTACGCTATCTTTAAATATTGCGGTATTGTGTAATGGTAGCACAGCAGACTCTGACTCTGTTTGTCTGGGTTCGAATCCTAGTACCGCAGCCAAATAATTACGCAAAAACCCCAAAAAATATTGACAAACGTTTCTTTACATGATATAGTTAATAACGTTGTCAAACACGGAGGAGTGTCCGAGTGGTTTAAGGAGCTAGTCTTGAAAACTAGTGATCTCGCAAGGGACCAAGAGTTCGAATCTCTTCTCCTCCGCCATTTTGTCTATTACATTATAATATGTTTTTATAAATTTCACTATTTTGGAGAAATACTCAAGTGGTGAAGAGGCTCCCCTGCTAAGGGAGTAGGTCGGGTAACCGGCGCGAGGGTTCAAATCCCTCTTTCTCCGCCAAAAGTCGCTAACCTGTTGGGTTTAGCGGCTTTTTTGTTTTTACTTTCAAATTGCAAAAATGGTAGGAAATTGTTAAAAATTTTGTGCTATTCCTTCCGCTATTCCTTCTCGATTTCAACCCTTATTTTGTTAACTGCATCAATTTTATCTTCGATTGGAATACGTACATAATTTTTTAGGGTGGTGTTAAAATTAGCGTGTCCACCTGCCTCTGTAATAACACCGGTTTGCACACCAGCCCTAGCCAGCTTTGTAAAATAAGTATGTCTACCGGTTTGAGGGGAGATTTGCGAACAAATAAATTATGATTCGTGTTTGCTAAGGCAGCAACCCACTTATTGCAAAATCAAATACAATCGAGGGTATACGCTTTTGTATGCTCTGAGCATGGCGTTAAAAGACTTTCAACATAGAAATTCGTTGCGCACAAAAGTACAGTCAAAAAGAAATATTACGTGTGCTGTAGTGATTGTTGGACGAACGGAGCATGGGTATTAACTCCAAAGTCTATGGAAAAGAAAATACAAACAAAAACCTGCTAAAATGGTTATATACCAACACTCTAAGCATTCTTAGACAATAAAATAAACATATACTTATTGCTGCACTTCATTCCGTAGTGTAGTATTTTTTTCTAAAGAAGAATATTCTAGTAATGTAATTACATCCAGAGTTGATGGAATACAAAGCAAGAAAATCAGACCTAGATGACGGGGGGCAAACCGCCTTGCAAATTAGCTGTACTTTGACATCTATTGAAACAATAATAAAGAAACAAAATTAGTCGATACATTATATAATATAAAAATATCTTATTGAATTTTACAAACCATATTTCTTTTTCCGACATATGATAGAATAACTACATAGAAGAGGGGAGAGAATATGGAAAATAAAACAGATTATGTAACGATTTCGTTATCAATGCATTTAGTCTTTGCAAGGATAATGAAAGAACATGCCTTTTTTTTAGAAAACAGTTGTATGCCAAAAGATAAACTTTTTGCTGATGAAGCAGAATATCACAAAAAGAAATTTGAAAAATTGCTTTCCGATACAATCGCATTAAGTAATGACATGCTGCCGCAGTATCTCTTAGAATCCGGGTGTGTTCTTACGAAATATACGATGCAGGCAGAAAAAAGAACAGAATTTTTAACGGGAATTCCTATCAATTCAGCTATAACATCTGCTGAACGTGAATTAATACCTTGCAATCATCCAAACATAACACCCGGTACCATTTATCAGGTAAAACGATGCAATCAATATGCCATTCGGATTTTAAATGGAATCATTCAGTTTAAAGAGCGTATATTAAAGCAGATATTATCTTGTCAAATGGCCATTAGCATTTATCCTACTTGGTTGACTCATACTATTTATGAAGCTAAATTATATCGAAGTTACATTATGAACGCTGAAACAAAATATTATTTTGAATACGGAACTGCAATTCAAACTCAAATCAGTTGGAATCAAATTATGACAGAACATGCTTTGCTAACCGCTGGTATGATGGATCCAACAGAACAAAATTTCATTCAAAAAAACATTGCTCTTTCCAATATTTTTGCACAAGATACACAGGAATTAAAAAAGCAAAAAGTATATACGAGCAAGCTGCCACAGGAGATAGTATCACAAACCATTCAATTCAAAGGACTAAACGAATCTGTTTTGCAAGGTATATTAAGCTGTAAAATAAAGTCTATCATACTTCCATTGATAGCCGACCATATGTTAAGAGAAACATGGTTTTATCTCTATCTACAAAAGCATCTATTAAAATGCACATAACAAAAATGCGCTTCCTTTTCTTAGAAATAAGAAGGAAGCGCATTTTTCATAAAAACACACATTAGAAGTGTGTGAAACTATTTACTAATTATTTTTCAAGCAATGGAGCACATTTATCTTTTGTTTGCAAAGCAATCACTGCAGTAAACAGGACGATCGTTGCTAGGTTGAAATGGAACTTTACATGTGCAGCCACATTCAGAACATGTAGTTTCAAATAGTTCTCTTGTAGTTCTGCTTGCATCGTCTCTTGTTTGTTTTCTTGCATCACGGCAAGACTTGCAGCGTTGTGGCTCATTGGTAAAGCCCTTTTCTGCATAGAACTCTTGTTCACCGGCAGTAAAGTCAAATTCGTTGCCACAATCTTTGCAAATTAAAGTTTTGTTCTCGTACATAAAATAAAGTACCTCTTTTATAAAATATTATACCAAACAATCTTTGTTTGGTATGGTACTAACTATAGGCTAGTTCATGGTGTTTGTCAATGAAAAAGCAGAAAATAAATCAGAAAGTTCACAAGTAATAAAACTCAATATAAAATAAATGACAAATAGATGCAAGAAATAGGCAAAAATGCCGCATTTTTCGTTTACTCTATAATGCCAAATTTGGTGGATATCGGATCACGAAATAATCCAATATGCGGAGGATAATACGTAAAAATCACAAACGCTGCAAAAAATAAAATTAACACAATAATTGCTATAATCGTCGTAGACGCTTTTTCTCTGTAACGTTTCATACCATAATTGGTATACAAAAATGTTACAAGTGCTCCAATAAAAAATGTCACAAGATCCAGCCACATATGATGGTTTCCTAAGATTTCCGTATACGTATAAAATACCGCTATAATTGTAAACATTCCCAATACTGTGCCGGTGACTCGGGCAGCAATAAAATTTTTAGATGCTTTTCTAATCTAGATGTATTCAATCGCACTAAAAATCAAAACAGGAAAAAATAACAATTTTAAATGCTCCCATGTGCTTTCATTGACCGGACAGAAAAATCCAATCCATGCTTGTTTTCCGCTCCAATCATATATAAAGTGAAATACACCGCTTAATGCGCAGACCGTTAAAAATCCTATTATTTCCCATATCAATACTTTCTTTTTCATGTGATAACCTCATATCCTTACAATTTTCTTCCTACAACTTGCAGCAGACATAAATTAGCATTTGCATTTCCTGATTGTAATATTATGCTTTTTTCACTTTGTACTGCCATATGGAGTTCCTGACCCTCCATAAGGTCAAACAAAAATGTTTTGTTGATTCCAACCTCATCCAATGATAACGATTGCAATGATGTAGTAATCCAGTTATCATTTACTTTAATTCCTACAAAATCTCCCGATGTTACACCTTGGCAAGGAGTAAAACTATAACTGATTAAGTACGTACCACTATTTTGAATAACAATATGTGACTTCTTGTAAATTTTCAATCCGGATACACTGGTCATACCGTCAAAATGAACCGGCTGACCTTGGTGTTCCATCGTTTGAGAAAATAATGCATAAAAATTTCCTCTCGACAATGCTGTAGGCACTGAATTTGGCTGTTCAGAAATAACGGATTGCAGTTGGGGCGAAAACATAGACATATACTGAGAAAATAAATTTTGATTTTGCATACCAGAGTGATTCACTAATAATCCCTTCTTTCTCGAGATTAGAACGTAAAGATGACCTCAACACAGCATATGTGATTTTAGAATTATAAGTGAACAATTTGGAAAATTTTATATGGTTATGAATATTACCATTGACTATCAGAAAAGATTAAAGTATACTAAATACATACACAAAATAAATATGATTCTTATTATTAAAATAGACAGGAGGCTAAACAATATGTCGCAATTATTTCAATCTACTTTTCAAACTTTGACTATGGATGAAGCCAAAATCGAAATTGAGGATAATCCTAATATTATCATCGTGGATGTGCGTACTCCTGAAGAATATAAAAAAGGACATATTCCCGGAGCAATGAATATTCCTGTGGAAACACCGCAGTTGATTACCGAAAAAATTCCGGATAAAAATGAAACTATTTTTGTATACTGTCTAAGCGGCGGACGCAGTCAAAGAGCATCTGAATTATTTGCCGATATGGGATATGGTCATATTACAGACATTGGTGGCATTCTCTTCTGGCCGGGAAATTTGGAAAAGGGGAAGTAGGACAATGAAAGTAGTCATCATAGGCGGTGTGGCGGGCGGTGCTTCTGCAGCGGCACGATTGAGACGTTTAGATGAAAATGCACAAATTATCATATTGGAGCGCGGACAACATATATCATATGCCAACTGTGGTTTGCCGTACTATGTAGGCGGTGTTATTACAGAAGAGTCCAATTTGACATTGCAAACTCCTCGAAGTTTTTATGAACGTTTCCGCATTGATGTGCGAACCAATACTGAAGCCATTGAAATTCATACTGAAGACAAAAAAATTACTGTATGTAATCATAATACAGGCGAAACATATCAGGAAACTTATGATAAATTAATTTTGTCTCCCGGTGCGGAACCAATTAAACCGAATTTGTCCGGTAGTGATGATGCCAGAGTTTTTACATTAAGAACCATTCCAGATACATTAAAGATACGTACATATGTGGAACAAAACAAACCAAAATCTGCAGCTGTCATTGGCGGTGGTTATATCGGCATGGAAATGGCTGAGAATTTAAAACATGCAGGTTTGGACGTCACCGTTGTTGAAATGGCCGAGCATATTATAGCGCCATTGGATTCAGATATGGCTAGTTTGGTTCAGCATTACGCCAGAGAAAATGGCATTAACTTAATTTTAAAAAACGGAGTACAAGCTCTTACACCAACTAAGTCTCATATTGAAGTGCAGCTGAATCACGGCAGTGTAAATGCTGACCTTGTTTTAATGTCTGTTGGGGTAAAACCGGAAACATCCATTGCGCAAAAGGCCGGAATTTCATGTAATTCCAGAGGAGCAATTTTGGTAGACGAACACATGCGTACTTCAACCCCTGATATTTACGCAGTAGGCGATGCCATTGCAGTGACCAATTTTGTTACTAAACAGGAAGCTTATATTCCGCTGGCCGGTCCTGCAAACAAACAAGGGCGCATTGCTGCTGACCACATATGCGGACGCAACGTTTCATTTAATGGAACACAAGGCACGTCAGTATTAAAACTATTTGATATGACAGTAGCGACTACAGGCATTCATGAATTACAAGCAAAGCAATCCAATTTAGATTATGACACCATCATTACGTATTCTCCTTCTCATGCAACTTATTATCCGAATGCAAAAAATATGATGATAAAAACTATCTTTGAAAAGCAAAGCGGGAAAATTTTAGGTGCACAATTGGTAGGATACGAAGGTGTAGATAAACGCTGTGATGTTCTGGCAACCGCAATTCGAGCCGGAATGACTGCATATGATTTAACCGAATTGGAATTGGCATATGCACCTCCATTTTCTTCTGCAAAAGATCCTGTGAATATGATTGGTTTTGCAATTGAGAATATCTTAACAGGTTTGGTAAAACAGCATCATTGGTATGATATTACCAAACTGCCGAAAAACGGAAGCGTTGTATTACTTGATGTTCGTACTGAGAAAGAATATAAGGCCGGAGCCATTGAAGGCAGCATACATATTCCTTTAAACCAATTGAGAGACCGTTTACATGAATTGGATGCATCAAAAACCATTTATGTTAATTGCAAAAGCGGTCAACGCAGTTATATTGCCTGTCGTATTTTAACACAGCATGGCTTTGAGTGCTCCAATTTATCAGGTGGATATGAATTTTATCACGCAGTTACTTCAGAACAGCAAAATCAATGAAATTGATAGTTTAGAAAATAATAGTAAATGAAAAAGAAAGAAGGATGTATTATTATGAAAGCAACAGAAAGATTTTATGTATGTGAACACTGCGGCAATATGGCAGGTTTAATTCACGACGCAGGCGTACCAATGATGTGCTGCGGCCAACCAATGAAGCATTTGGTTGCCAATACTACCGATGCAGCTACCGAAAAACACGTTCCTGCAGTTACTATTGAAGGCAACACTTTAAAAGTTCATGTTGGTGAAGTTACTCACCCAATGCTGGAAGAACATTATATTCAATGGATTTATCTACAAACAGAAAATGGCGGACAAAGAATTTCTTTGTATCCAAATGAGGCTCCGGAAGCGACATTCTCTATCGAGCATGATGCTCCTGTAGCGGTATTCGAATACTGTAATTTGCATGGTCTTTGGAAAAAAGAAATTCAATAATTTACATTAAAAATCCCCCTCTGAACCAACTGGGTATCAGGGGGGGATTTTTATGAAGAAAGAGATCTATTCATTTCTCTTTCCAAGCGCAATTCTGCTTTAAAATGTTCTGCAATTTGCATTAATTCACCTAACGTACAAATTTCCGCGCCGGATACTACAATTTGATCTTGAACAATGGGGGGTAATGAAATAAAATATTCTCTTAAATCATCATTTTTCAAATAGTATTCAGCTCCCATTAAAAACCACCTTGTTGCTGTGATAAATGCTGCACAAAATTTCGCATTTCGGTACGGGACTGCATAGTTTTAGATTGTTCAATCAACTGATTTTGTTCCGTTTCCGTTAGGTTTGCAAAAAATTTCATTGCTTCAGGATTTTGTGCCAACGCAAATTCAAATCCCAATGGTAAATCTTGCATATTACTCACCTCTTTAGGGAGTATGCCTATATTTTATTCGTATTATACAATAAGACCCAAATTTTCTTTCTGAAATTTTTGAATGCAACATGTATCAAGCTTCAAAATATATTGTTAAAATGACTTGGCATTGTAAAATTTTATTAGACTAGGATAATCTTACAGTTTTCTTGCGCTTTACAGAAAAAAATGAACTGTGTATAATATAACCAATATTTAAAATCGGAATTTAGGATAGAAAACAAATGTATATTAGAAAGGTGATTATCGATGTCAAAATTAACGTCTGCACAAATTTCGCATGCAAAATCATTAGGATTTTTGAAAAACAGAGGAACTGACTGTTTTTCAGGACGTGCCCTTACCCAAAACGGTGTTTTGTCAGCAGAGCAATTAAAAAACTTAGCAGAATGTGCGGAACAATATGGCAATGGAACAGTCACGTTTACTACCAGATTAACCGTTGAAATTCCGGGAATTCCATTTGAACACATTGATGATGTACGCAATCATGTAGCCAAACAAAATATGACCATTGGGGGAACGGGCGCAAAAATACGTGCTATTACTGCTTGCAAAGGTACAACCTGCATCTATGGAAATTGTGACACTCAAGCAATAGCTGAACAACTGCATCATACATTTTTTGAGGTATGGCAAACAGTAAAACTCCCTCATAAGTTTAAAATAGCTGTAGGAGGATGCCCCAATAGCTGTATGAAACCCAGTTTAAATGATTTTGGTATTCAAGCTCACATTATATTTCATTATAGGGATGAGCATTGCCGTTCTTGTCGCATATGTGCTGTAGAAAAACGTTGTCCTGTTCATGCTGCAATTTTAGAAAATGGAAAATTAAAGATTAATGATAGCTCTTGTATTCATTGCGGTATTTGCAGCAATGCCTGCCATTTTGGTGCTATTGAAAGAGAAGAAGAACCTGTGTTCCGTATTTTTGTAGGCGGAACATGGGGAAAAACAACCCGCATGGGAACTGTCTTACCACAATATTATCATCTGGATGAAATAGAACGCTTGCTGGAAAAATCTTTGCTTTGGTATCGCAGTAACGGTTACCAAAAAGAACGTTTTGGCGCTGTCATCGACCGAGTTGGCTTTGAAACATTTTTATCCGATATTTCAGACGATAAATTGCTGGAACAAAAAGCAGATATTTTATCTTTGGATATTCCAACAAAAGAACAGTAATCATGTAATTGACGATATTAAAAATGTGGCGGCTTGATTTCGATGTACAACATTCTGTATCGCTTTAATGTGATATTCCGATTTTCCAATTTATGAATACAGTTATATTCGTATAATGATTAGTACAGTATGAAACATATTCCGTTATAAGAATGTTTTGTAGAATCAAAGTAAAACATTTTTGAGTTATATTATTTCGATATTTTGATAACAATATCATAGAAAGAATAACTGATTATGAAATATACCTGTACTTTGTATCAGTTTTAGGTATTGAATCTGCAAAAAGGTTTTATAACGATTCTGTTGTCTTGTTAAAGCTTAAGGATATGATTTTACTCGAAAGCAATAATGCGATTACTTCCTGTTATGGAAGCTGCCAGAAATAGTTGGGATTTAGAAAATATTTTGGGAAGTAATAAATATAGCAGGGATATCATATATCCAGATGGTTGTATTATGTTTCGGATCACAGTCCGAAATTAAAAAATAAAAATTTTTATAAAGAAAATTTTTGATTAAATCAATAAGACAGACCCGAGATAAACAGCAAAACTCTATCAATTGATTAACCTTTCTGAATAAATACTAATAAAGCTACACATTTGGGATATGCTAGTAATGATTTTATGAAGAAGGGTATATGCCAATGGATTTTTTTAATATCGAAATTTCATGGAAAGGTATCGGCTATATTGTCATTACTTCTGTGTCTTCTGTTATTATATTGTTTATTTTAACCCGAATTATGGGTAAAAGACAAATTTCTCAGTTGACAATGTTTGACTATATTAATGGTATTACTATCGGTTCCATTGCTGCTGAAATGGCCACAGCATTGGATGGTGATGTTTGGCAACCACTGTTCGCTATGATTATTTATGCTTTTTTTGCAATTATGATTTCCTATATCAGCATGAAATCCATAAAAGCGCGCCGTTTTTTGGTTGGAAGGCCATTTTTGTTATACGAAAATGGAAAACTGTTTGAAAAGAATTTAAAAAAAGCTAAATTAGATATCAACGAATTCTTGACAGAGTGCAGAACAAACGGATATTTTTATTTATCTGATATTCAATCTGCAATTTTTGAAACCAATGGTAAAATCAGCTTTATACCCGTTTCTACCAAACGGCCTGTTACACCGCAGGACTTGCATATCAGTGTCGCAAAGGAAACCCCTGTTGCTAATGTGATTATGGACGGTCATATTATGCAGGAAAATCTCAGGCATACCGGCAACGATGAAACCTGGCTCAAAAAGCAGCTGCACGCACAGGGAGTTTCTCATGTCAAAGATGTATTCTTGGCCACTTGTGATTGCAACAATACACTTGAAGTATATGTAAAATTGAAAAAAGAAAACAAAAAAGATATTTTTGAATAAGAAAAAGAAGCAGGTTTCTATATGAAAACCTGCTTCTTTTTTATTCTGCAATAACAGAAATTCGTTGCTGAATATGCTTGCCGTTCACAGCTTCGTCTACCATTGCTATTGCATAGTCAGCATAACTGATAACGCTTTCTCCTTTTTGGTTTACAAAAAATTTTTCTCCGTCGAGTATATAATTTCCTGTTCTTACTCCATCTGCCTGGAAATCTGCGGCAGGGCTGATATAAGTCCATTTTATATCGTTTCTGTTTCGCAGTTCATTCAATGCCTTACCCATGTTGCTTGCAAGAGGTTTAAACATTTCCGGAAAATCTTTTCCATCCATCACTTGCTGCGTATGTTCAGAGTTTGTGTACAAACTGCCTGCACCGCCTACAATTAAAATTCTGATATCTGTATTGCTTAAAATATCACATAGGTGTTTTAAAGATGCTCTATGTTGAGGAAGTGTTTCATCTGTCCAAGCTCCAAACGCATCAATAACAACGTCAAATTCTTTCAAATATTTGTTGTCAAATCAAATAATCTTTTTGAATTACTTGCTTTGCATTGGAACAATTTTTCCTCTTACTACCGCAGTTACATCAAGCCTTCTTTGTACAGCCTCATTAACAATGTATTTTCCTGCTTTTCCATTTGCACATACAACTATAATTTTCATAAAAATGACCTCCTTTGAATAAAACAAGTTTGTTTTTTTGCTTGCAACTTTATAATAAATTCATAACACCCATATGTAAAGTACGTACTTTTAAGTGCTATAGTTACCAAAAGGATACTATTAGAAAGGAAATTACATATCATATGAAAAAAGAATTGCCGGCTTATCCTGTTGAAACAACTCTCATGTTAATCAGCAATCGTTAGAATGTTTTAATTCTAAGAGATTTGATGGATGGAACCAAACGTTTTGGAGAGTTAAAAAAATCACTGGGAAAAATATCTCACAAAAAGTATTGACTGCAAATTTAAGAGCCATGGAAGAAAACGGGCTGTTAATCAGAACAGTATATGCCCAAGTGCCTCCTAAAGTAGAATATACACTCACCGACACAGGATACAGTTTAAAATCGGTTTTATGCGCTATGGTGCAGTGGGGAACAAACTATCAATTACAAATTCAAAATCGCTAATAAAACATTAAAAGCAGACAGGTACGTTTTAGGATTTTTATAACGTGCAACAACTGTGCTCATAAATTGATAAAATATTGTACACGAAAAATACATAAACAAATCATTATTTTAAGCAAAATCTTCCTAAAAATGATACTGTAAGACAATGTTTCTTGACATTTTTACTATAATATGATGTAATAGAAACGTTGTAAAAGAAAATACACAAGTACTTTATTTAGGTGGTAACATTTATGCATAAAGATTTTAGCTTTGAAGATTTAAACTTCAAACAAGAAACAACCGAACATTTATTATATTCTATGATTGAAGTGCTTCACGATGCAGGCTTTCGTGTAACAACTCAGCGTAAAATTATTTTGGAAGCCATTGCTCAGCAAGTAGGTTGGCACGTACACCCTAAGGATGTATTTTCTTATGTACAAAAAAAAGATGATACCATTGGTTTGGCAACCGTATATCGTACATTGAAAATGTTAGAGGATATGGATCTTTTGAATAAAGTATATATGATGGGGCAACAAAACGTACACCCCAATGATCCAAATCATGAAGCTCATTATCATTTGATTTGTCTCAAATGCGGTGCTATCCGTGATGTAAAAGACAGTATGTTAGAATCTATCAATGACCATGTAAGAAATGAGTATGGTTTTTCTACAACTCAAACCAAACTTTCCCTATATGGATTATGTGAAGATTGCGAACGCTTTATGAAAAAGAAATAAAATAATGTCAATATTATATAAAACACCTGCTGATATCGTATTTAGTGATGTCAGCGGGTGTTTTATATATACAATGATGAAAGAGTATCATTTCTTTGTGATATCTATTGAATTAATCACATATATTCTAACGGGTGATACAATTGAAATTTTTAAACCAATGGGTTCGCAAACCATTATTCATTCCATGTATCCTATTCGTTTGCGTAATTACAGGTATTGTTGGTACTCTATTTTTAACAATGCCTGTGATAAAAACCGTAACTGCCACTACAGACCCTGCTTCCCGTATTATTATTTTGGATGCCGGTCATGGAGGGGAAGACGGGGGTACTTCCAGTACTGACTGTACAAAAGAAAAAGACATTAATTTAGCTGTTACATTGCGTTTAAAAGCCATGTTGGAATCGGTCGGATTTCAAGTAAAAATGACACGGGAATCTGATATTGCGGTAAATGATCCCAATTTAGATACTGTGAAGCAGCGTAAAGTATCTGACATTAAAAATCGATTAAAATTAATTCAAAATACTCCAAATTGTATTTTTATCAGTATTCATCAAAATCATTTTTCAGAATCCAAATACAGTGGAACTCAAGTATTTTACTCTAAAAATCATGAAGACAGTAAAGTAATTGCTGATAATATTCAAAATCAAGTAGTGTCTTTTATTCAACCGGAAAACAAGCGAGAAATAAAACCTGCTACAGAATCTATCTACTTACTCTGGAATACAAATGTCCCCGCAGTATTGGTAGAATGCGGTTTCTTATCAAATCCATCCGAAGCACAATTGTTAAAAGATGCTTCTTATCAAGACAAAATAGCTTTTTCTATTTTTTGCGGAATTTTAAAATATATGAGTCAATGATACAAATAACGCACCAAACCCTATGCTTGCAACATAAGGTTTGGTGCGTTATAATTTACATAATATCTGATAATTCATATCATACTGAAATAAGTGGGGAAGGAATTATAAATATATGGCTTCAAAAACAAAAGTACAATATGTTTGTACAGAATGTGGATTTGAATCTGCCAAATGGTATGGCAAATGTCCCGGCTGCAATGCTTGGAATACAATGGAAGAAGAAGTACGCAGCACAACCGCCGCTGCAAAACGTGTAAATTCTGCTGTCAGCAGCGGTATCATTGCTAAGCCAGTAGGATTACATGAAATTGACAGTACAGAGGAACAACGGTATCACACCGGATTATCCGAATTGGACAGAGTGCTGGGCGGTGGTTTGGTAAAAGGTTCTCTTGTTCTTATCAGCGGTGATCCGGGCATAGGTAAATCTACCATTCTGCTTCAAATTTGCCAGTACATGGGCAATTCATTAAAAATTTTATATGTTTCCGGAGAAGAATCGGTAAAACAAATTAAGCTGCGCGCATCACGTTTGGGTGTCACCAGCGAAAATTTGTCATTAATGGCAGAAACCGATATTCAAGCTATTTTAGAACAAGTAAGAGTAATGAAGCCTGACATTTTAATTATTGATTCGATTCAAACCATGAATCATACAGATATTACTTCCTCACCTGGAAGTATTACACAGGTCAGAGAATGTACCAATGCTATTATGCACACTGCAAAAGACTTGGAAATTCCTGCACTGGTTGTCGGACACGTAAACAAAGACGGCGCTATTGCAGGACCAAAAGTATTGGAACATATTGTAGATGCTGTTCTATATTTTGAAGGAGACAGACATAATTCCTACCGAATTTTGAGAGCTGTAAAAAATCGTTATGGTTCAACCAATGAAATTGGCGTTTTCGATATGACTGAAACAGGTCTGCAGGAGATCGAGAACCCATCGATTGCCTTGCTGTCAGGGAGACCTCAATATACCGCTGGAACCTGTGTTACTTGTGTGATGGAAGGTTCCAGACCGATTTTAGCTGAAATTCAAGGTTTGGCTTCCACTACAGGATTTGGAAATCCTAGACGTATGTCTACTGGATTTGACTATAACCGTATGTCGTTATTGTTGGCTGTTTTGGAAAAACGTGCAGGATATTACTTTTCAAATTTAGACGCATATATTAATGTAGTAGGCGGATTAAGATTAGATGAGCCTGCTGTTGATTTAGCAGTAGCTATGGCACTTGTATCCAGCTTAAAAGACGTACCAATCAGTGAAAACTGCTTGGTGTTCGGAGAAATAGGATTAGCCGGTGAATTGCGCGCTGTGAGCCATATTAACGCACGTATTTCTGAAGCAATACATTTAGGTTTCCAAAAATGTATTATTCCTTATCATAATTTGAAGCAATTAACTGTGAGTACCCCAAAAATTCAAGTCATTGGTGTGCGACATGTGAGGGAGGCTTTTGAGGCAGCAACGGACGCTTAAGGTTATATGACTCGGTTGGAGTTGAAACAGTTTTCCTTTTTATCTGAATTTGATGTACACAGCCTTGACCGGAAATATTGGTTACGATAGTAGGTGTTTCTAAAGTACAATAACCATCTACTTGATAAATACAATCCACAGAACAAGGAATCATACTAAACATATAAATCTCACCTCAAATGATTTATAGTTTATTATGACTACTTTCATTATAAATGATACATTTTCTTTATAAATTTGATTGTTATGGGATGAAAGAAAACGTACCCAATTATACAAAATGAATATTTTGTATAATTGGGGTGGCAGGCAAATATAAGTATCAATAAACCACTTGATACTTATAACAATACTGATTATACTATGATACACAGATACACAACTGATAACTAATATATTGGAGCGTAATAATTTTATGAGTCAAAATCACCAAATTGATTCCGAACATAGTGATTCCATTAATGAATCGCGCGTTTATAAAGTAAGTCATGCACGCCGTTGGATAGAATTTAGTATTGTAATTATTGTTGTTGCTGTGCTAGCTATTATAGTAATTCCTACCATTGCAACAATTTCAAAATCTGCTGACTATTCAACTGCCTATGCACGCTGTAAAGATGTTGTAGGAGCTTTTGAAGTTGCACATGCTGACGCACAATATGAATCTATCACAATTCCATCTTCAACCGTTACATTTAGCAGTAACCATGTAAATGATTCCTTAAATGATTTAGATGAATCCGTAGAATCTATTTATTATAAATTTATTGTAGAACGCTTAAAGATATATTTATCCAGTGTAGAAAAAAATGATTGTTCCTTCAAACTTATCAAAACATCAAATTTGATTGTATTATATTACTGGAACAATTCAAATCAAGCTACATTATCTAGCGAACCTGGATACCGTAATCCCGATTATGTCTATTATGTAATAAACCAATCTACCCAATTGGTTACTTATGACGAATTTACACAATTGAATCTTTTACCGACTGATTAATTGAAAAGGAACTTTATACCAATACCTACTACCTTTTCTATAATAATGCAAACTATACTTTTTTTATCTATTTTACATTTTTATTATCTGTTTAGTTTGTAACAAAACTTCGTGATCATAAAAATTTGTTTGCTGTAAATTTAAAATGTATAATTTTTATTTCAAAATTATAATATGTATTCCTTTTCTTGAAAATCAATTTAGTTAAAATAAAAAACACCAGTAACGATTACTCTTTTCGTTACTGGTGTTTTAATTCTAGAATATTTTTCTCGTTACATTCTAGCTACATGAAAAAAATTACTGTTTTCCGCAAGGAAATCTTCTATAATATCCATCATATGTAATGGAGATAATTCATCTGAATTCATGCGTTCAATTAAATTTTCTATTTTCGCTCTGTCTAATGATATATCTGTTACCGCATGTTCACCATAACGAATACCATATCCAATGTAAGCTCCAATCTCCTCACGAACAATAGTTGTAGTAATTAATTCATACTTCCTATTTAACAATATAACCTCTCCTGTCACCTCTCAATAATCTTTCAAACTAACTATACTTTACATCAATCTTAGACATCTCACGCTATGTTTTTACATTTCCTTCCTGTTTTTACATTATATTTCTAGATTGCTTTACTATCAACACTTTTTGTAATTTATTTGTCACTTATTTGTTATTTTATGGAAATTAACAATTTTCAACATCAAAATATTGTTAATTTGCTAGTTCAAAATACAAAATGTAGGTCAAAAAGTTACAAAACTATCATTTCATTCTCTTTATTAATTCAGCTATCATTTGATATTTTTTCAAAGGTGTCATCAAATAATAGCCATCGCAATCGTGTCCAATTTTTAATATTAAATCCATACAATAATCCAACGAAATTTTTTGCACAAACTCAGATGTTTGTCCTTCCATTCGTGCAATAACTTTTTCAGGTATGTCAATACCTGCTACTTCGTTATTTAAAAACACTGCGTTTCGATAGCTGACAATTGGCATAAAACCTGCCAGTATTTTTACACTCAGTGTTTGTTTGGCCAATTTTAAATTTTCTATCGCATCTTCAGAATAAATCGGTTGTGTTAAGAAAAAGCGTACACCCATTTCTTGTTTTTTCAATGCACGTTTTAATTCAAATTCAAATCTTTTGGAATTTACATTCAAGGCTCCGCCAATAAAATATGGATTAGACTGAAAAATATCTTGATTCAATGTTTGTATATATTCAATCAAATGATAAGAGTTGGTACTAAATACACCTTTTATATCACGGCGATTATCTGCCGGCACAGGATCTCCTGTCACAACAAGTACGTTATGTATATTCTCAATATTACCACCCACCAAAAGAGATTTTAAACCAATCATATTTTGGTCACGGCATGTAAAGTGTGGTATTGTCGGAATTCCAACTTCACGCTGAATTTTAGCAGCCATCATAAAACTATTTGCCCTAGCTCTGGCCAAAGGACTGTCTGCAATTGTAATAGCGTCTGCACCTACCTCTTTTAAAACAGGTGCAGCTTCTTGAATATGACTGTAATCGGTATCAAAAGGAGGGTCCAGTTCAACTGCGATTACCTTTTGATTATGATTCAATTTTTCAGCAAAAGGATTTGTGACGCCTTCTTCTTTCAATAATTCTTCTTTTATTGTAATACGCGGCATTTCTGCACTTATATTGGGTTTCTGAAGATATTGCGCCACAGCTTTAATGTGATTCGGAGTAGTACCACAGCATCCACCTAGTATTTTTACTCCTTGCTGATACATTTGTACCATTTTGTCCGCAAAGTAAGTTTCGTTATCGATAAACAGTGTACGACCGTTGACACTCAGCGGATAACCGGAGTTAGGCATTACACTTAACGGTTTGGAAACCGACAGCTCGGAAATAATTTGCAACAAATGAGAAGGCCCACACATGCAGTTTAAACCAAATGCATCCATATTCCAGTTTTTACTTTGCGTTACGAGTTTTTTAAGCGGAATTCCTTTTCTGGTATAGCCGTCTTGATCCACCGCAAATGACGTAATGACGAATGCATCAGGAAGTTTTTGCTTAATATATCCAGCCAAATGAAATACAGAGTCATCTTGTGCGGTTTCTAGTAAAAAATATTTTGCTCCCAAAGACAAAAATAAATCTACAATTTGATAGAGCTCGTCGATAGAGTTATCCTCAGTAAAAATAGGTCCGATATCTGCAAAAACAAACACTTTTTTGCTGCCTATTGCTTGATTTGCCAACTTCCAAGCCTGCGTTATAATTTCGCTCACAGAAGAAAAATCTTTTTTTAATGAAATGGTATTGGCTGCAAATGTATTTGTTTTAATCGCCATGGCTCCTGCTGCTATATATTCTTGATGAATTTCTAGCACACGTTCAGGATATTCAATGCATGCAAATTCACACGGTTGTTCACTGTGATATTTTTTGCTGTAATACGTTCCGAAGGCGCCGTCAAATAAAACATAGTCGTAAGATTTTAAAATTGACATATAATAATATCTCCAAATAAAAATAAGATGCTAATTATTATACATGACAACAAAAACAAATACAATTCTGGTATACAAAAAATAATATACAAAAAGCTCTAAAGATTTTTTGTATATCATTTTTAGATATTTTATATAAATTTAATGATATTAAAAATCACATAAGACATTTTTTACACCATAAATGTTATTTTTTAAATCCTATGTATATAAATATTATAACTTGTAAGAAAATATGTCCGTATTCCATAGGATTTCTGCCAAATTTTATTGAAACCAAATGTAAATAGTGATATACTTTATAAGTATATATTGTCTGTAGATATGCTTATTGTATATACCAGGCTCAAAGCAAACAATGCTTTTATACGGAACAAAAATTCTAATCATGAAAGGATTATTTGAAATATGATTTGTGTCAACCAATATCATACCCACCTTTGCGGCGAGGTAAGTGAAACAGATATCGGAAAAAAAATACGCGTTGCAGGTTGGGTAGAAAATATCCGTGACCACGGAGGCATTCAATTCTTAGATGTAAGAGATCACTACGGTGTTGTACAAGTTGTTGTTTATGACGAAGCTATGCTCTCTGATGTAAATAGACAATGCTGTATTACAGTAGAGGGAGAAGTTATTTTAAGAAGTGAGGACACAATCAACCCTAAAATTGCAACAGGTAAAGTAGAGATAAAAACCGAGACTTTAACTGTATTGGGTAAGGCGCCTTCCAATTTACCGTTTGAAGTGGACAGCTCCACAGATACGAAAGAAGATGTACGTTTGAAATACCGTTTTTTGGATTTAAGAAATCCAAAAGTACATAATAATATTGTACTGCGCTCACAAGTAATTTCTTTTTTACGTAATAAAATGAGTGAACTAGGCTTTTTAGATATTCAAACACCTATTCTTTCAACGTCTTCTCCCGAAGGCGCACGCGATTACTTAATTCCGAGCAGAAAACATCACGGCAAATTTTATGCATTGCCCCAAGCACCACAAATTTTTAAACAGCTACTTATGGTTTCCGGTTTTGACCGTTATTTTCAGGTCGCCCCCTGCTTCCGTGATGAAGACGCAAGAGCAGACCGTTCTCCGGGTGAATTTTATCAATTAGACTTTGAAATGGCCTTTGCAACCCAGGAAGATGTATTGCAAATTGCAGAAGAAGTGATCTCCGAAACATTCAAAAAGTTCTCAGACAAAAAAGTGTCTGACACACCCTTCCCACGCATTCCTTATGCGGAAGCTATGTTGCGTTACGGTACGGATAAACCGGATCTGAGAAATCCATTAGAGATTGTAGATATCACTGAAATTTTTGAAACATCTACTTTTGCACCTTTTAAAAATAAAACAGTACGTGCCATTAATGTACCAAACTGTGCTTCAAAACCAAAAAGCTTTTTCGAAAATATGCTGAAATATGCAACAGAAGAACTCGAAATGATGGGGCTTGGTTACATCAAAGTAACTGATGAAATGGAGTTTTTGGGTCCTATCAATAAATTTATTCCGGATGACCAGCGTGATAACTTAATCAAAAAAGCAGGTTTGGTTCCCGGCTGCGTACTTTACTTTATTGCCGATGAAACAAATGCTGCAGCCAAACTGGCAGGTCAAATCCGTGCTGAGCTTGGCCGTCGTCTGGAATTGATTGATAACAGTGAATTTAAAATGTGCTTTATCGTTGACTTCCCTATGTACGAAATTGACGAAGAAACCGGCGCATATATTTTCACTCATAATCCATTCTCTATGCCACAAGGCGGATTACAGGCTTTATTGGAGAAAGAGCCAACCGAAACACTCGCTTACCAATACGATATTGTTTGTAATGGTGTTGAACTTTCTTCCGGAGCTGTAAGAAACCATGACTTGCCAACCATGATAAAAGCATTTGAAATTGCAGGTTATACAGAAGATAAAATTGAAGAAAGCTTCCCTGCACTGTATAATGCATTTAAATTCGGTCCTCCACCGCACGCAGGTATGGCTCCTGGTATTGACCGTATGATTATGCTTTTGACAGAGGAAGAAAATATTCGCGAAGTTATTCCGTTCCCAATGAACAGCAACGCACAAGATTTATTGCTTGGTGCCCCTACCGAGGTAACAGAACAGCAACTGCGCGAAGTGCATATTAAAATCAGATAAATAAAAGGAGGCTCCCTAATATGGTAACACGTGAAGATGTTCTGCAAATGGCGAGACTTTCCAAACTGTATATCAAAGAAGAAGAACTGGACGCTTTGACAAAAGATATGGATAATATCATTGCATTTGCTGAAACAATCAGTACCGCGCAATGTGAGCAAACTAACTTTGATAATATTAATAACCTTTCCAATGTATTGCGGGAAGATGTTGTGGTTCCTTCTTATGATAGAGAAGAAATTTTAAAGAATGCGGAAAGTCAAGACGAAGGATATTTCCTTGTAAAAAGACGTTCTTAATTGATATTTGGTCTCACTTTATTAGAAAGGCATGGCTGTTACATGGAAACAAACTTTAGTAAAATTAAAGCAACCAGCAAACTCCTTTCCTCAAAACAAATTTCTTGCGAGGAGCTAACAAAGCAATACCTTGCAAGTATTGAAAAAGAAAACAAAGTGTTAAACGCTTATGTAAAAGTAACTGAGGAACAAGCGCTGGCAACTGCAAAAAAAGTAGATGAAAAAATTATGCGTGGGGAATCTCTTCTTCCGTTAGAAGGAATCCCTATGTCATTAAAAGATAATATTTCTACAAAAGATATTGAAACTACCTGCTGTTCTAAAATACTGCAGGGTTATACTCCAATTTATAATGCTACGGTCTGGGATTTACTGCAAAATCAAAATGCAGTTTTGTTAGGTAAAACCAATATGGACGAATTTGCAATGGGTTCTTCCAGTGAAACTTCTTGCTTTGGCGGTTCTTTTAACCCTCATAATCCAAATCACGTTGCAGGTGGCAGTTCCGGAGGAGCTGCTTCTTCTGTTAGCGGAAATATTGCTGTATTTGGCTTAGGTTCCGATACAGGCGGCTCTATTCGCCAACCTGCAAGTTTTTGCGGCGTTGTTGGTTTAAAACCAACTTATGGAGCTGTTTCTCGTTATGGATTGATTGCATATGCTTCCAGCTTTGACCAAATCGGTCCTATTACTACCTCTGTTGAAGATACAGCTTTGGTATTTGATGCTATTGCACAGCATGATCCTATGGACTCTACTTCTCAAGGAAAAAAAGAGTCCGCTGCTGCCTCTTTAAACAAAGAAATTAAAGGTATGAAAATAAGTATCGTAAAAGAATATTTTGAAGGTATTGACGAAGACGTTCGCGTTGCTATGGAAAAATCCATTGAAATATATCGTCAATTAGGAGCTGAAATTATAGAATGCTCTATCCCTGAAATCAAATATGGATTGCCTGTATACTATATTTTGGCATGTGCCGAAGCCTCTTCTAACTTGGGACGTTATGACGGCATTCGTTACGGATACAAAGTACCTCATTATGAGGATATCAACGAAATGATTTGTAAAACACGTAGCGAAGGATTCGGTGCAGAAGTAAAGCATAGAATTTTACTTGGTACCTATGTATTAAGCGCAGGATACTATGATGCTTACTATAAAAAAGCACAAAATTTACGCGGTGTAATTGTAAACGCATTTAAGCGTGTATTCGAAACTTGTGATGTCATTTTAGCGCCAACCGTACCTATGACATCTTTTGAACGCGGACAAACACAGAAAGATGCAATACAAACATATCAAACCGATATTTGTACTGTTCCTGTCAATATTGCAGGTCTTCCTGCTATTTCCGTTCCATGTGGATTTGACAGTAAGGGTTTGCCTATTGGTTTACAGTTAATCGGAAATCATTTCTGTGAATCAACTATTTTAAATGCTGCTTATCAATTTGAAGCAGTTACAAGAGAAAATGGCACATTTAAAGCTGTAGAAATGGGGGTTACACTATGAAATACGAATTGGTATCCGGACTGGAAACCCACGTAGAACTTTCTACCAATACAAAAATTTTCTGCAGCTGTACCACAGAGTTTGGCGGAGAGCAAAATACACACTGCTGCCCTATTTGCATTGGTTTACCCGGTACTTTGCCAAAATTAAATCAGAAAGTAGTAGATTATGCTATTATGGCAGGTTTGGCAACCAACTGCGAAATTTCTCATATCTCTAAAATGGACCGTAAAAACTACTGTTATCCTGATTTGCCAAAAGCATATCAAATCTCTCAATTTGATATGCCTCTTTGTAAGAATGGGTATATCGAATTGTCCAATGGCAGAAAAATCGGCATTACCCGTATTCATATTGAAGAAGATGCGGGAAAACTGGTACATCAACGGGGCAATACCTATGTAGACTATAACCGCGGCGGTGTACCTCTGATTGAAATTGTATCTGAACCTGATATTCGCTCCATTGATGAGGCAAGAGAATATGTAGAAAAGCTGCAAATGATTATGAGATATATCGGTGTTTCTGACTGTAAAATGCAGGAAGGTTCTCTGCGTTGCGATGTCAATATTTCCTTACGTCCTGTCGGTTCCACTGAATTTGGAACCAGAACCGAAATTAAAAATATGAACTCCTTTACTTATATGACAAAAGCAATGGAGTACGAAGTAAGCCGTCAGGCTGAACTATTAGACGAAGGCAAAGAGGTTACACAGGAAACTCTACGCTATATTGTAGAAGAAAACAGAACAGAAAGTATGCGCGGCAAAGAAGATGCCAACGACTATCGTTATTTTAGAGAACCAGATTTGGTTACAATTGAGGTAAGTCAAGAGAAAATTGACCACTTTAAAACTCTTCTTCCCGAATTGCCTGACGCAAAATTTGCTCGTTATGTAAACGAACTTAGTATTCCAGAAGTAGATGCAAGATTGTTGGTCAAATTCCGCAAGGTAGCAGAATATTTTGAAAAAGCTAGTGAAGGTGTTGCAAATCCAAAGGTAGTTGCAAACTGTATTATTGGCCAAATATTTAGACGTGTAGAAAACGAAACAGAAAAAGAAGCTTTTGATATTGCGCTCTCTCCTGAATACTTGAGAGATCTTGTCCTTCTGTTGGACAGTGGCAAAATTAAAATGAATCTTTTAAAATCAACATTAGAAAAAATGTTAGATGAAGGCAAACCAGCCACCGACTTTATCAAAGAAGAAGATATGGGCGGTGTAGATGCCGATACATTAAAAAAATTATGTACAGAGGCCATTGCAAATAATCCAAATGCTGTTGCCGACTACTTAGGTGGTAAAGAAAAGGCATTAAAATCTTTGCTTGGCTTTGTAATGAAAAACTCACGCGGCCGTGCAGATGCAGTGGAAGCTGAAAAATTATTGATTGAAATGGTAAATGCTTCAAAATAATATCGTATAAACAAAAAGCAAGAAAGCTTTATAAAGAGCCTTCTTGCTTTTTTTATTGATTGGTATATATTTTATACAATATGTTCCCTGTCGATTTATAATGGCTCTCTGTCATTGCTTTCAAAAATCGTTCTTAATTTTCGTGTCCCCATTCTAATTTTATCTTTTTCCGTCTTGCAGATAAAATGTGTAGGTTCTTCCTATGCTAAAACAGCTAACTTCCGTATATTCATATCTTTTGCATTTTCCGAAAGAATTTTGATAATAAAAACCTGTTTTATTATCAGTAATTTTAAATTGATAAAATACAGTAAGTGATATAATATCTACAGCTAGCATACAGGGCAAATAAAACCAAACGAAAACTGGGCATTCGTTTGTATATAACATAATAAAAATAAAAAGCAACTCCAATGATAAGCACCGCATTAAAATAATGCATAAGGCTAGTGATATTCTGACCTGATGATCAGCAGTCTTTTTGTTCCAATAGGAAACAAATACTATTACTCCCGCCACTACAATAGTGAGAACGATAATTAGTATGATATTTAGAAATGTTTCCATCTTATTTCTCATTGTGTATTCAATGTATTTGTATATAATATAAATTTTACTATAGCAAATATAATTTTAAAAGAGTCAGATAATTCACTCTTAAGCACTTCGCTTCTCAGCTTATCAAAAACCGAACATATATTTTGTTTTGACGTAAAACAGATTGGCTTCTATTATTTATAAAAAACTCTTTTCCTCTCTCCTTCTACTTTATCTGTTTACTATTTTTTCTTTCACGATATTAATGAAAGAGTTAAAATAGAAGTAAAGCAAGCTTGTTTGCCATTTTTACATGTGCTATACTAAATTTAAAAAGAAAACTGTCAAAAATGAAAAAGAGGTATGTAAAATGAAGAAAACACCAAAAATACTCTTATTTATATTAGCCGGAATGATAGTAGTAAGCTGTACCGCTTGTTCTACAGCTACCGGTAACGAAAATCAATCATCAGTAATCAACAGTAATACAAATGCACAAAATCCTTCTCCTTCAGAAGGCATAGTTGCAAACGAAGATGTAAAAGACAATACGAACAGTGTAACACAAACCTATACCACACATTTTGGAGAAGCAAACGCGATTACTTATCCAAGTTTTTCGTTTGATTACCCGGATAACTGGATGATATCTCAGGAAGAAGTAACGCAAACAAATGAGAAGGTCATACTAACCAATGAAAGAGGTGTAACCGTTCAATTTTCATATATCGGCGGTGTAGCTGAAGGCAATTTGGGCGTAGGTTCTGCAACAGATATGCTGCGTGTAGAAGTTTCTAAAGCAGCGGATTCCAGCTTTTTGCCTGGATATGTACAAGCAACTGACCATACAGATTTGGGAACATTTATGGTAGCAAAATTAAAGGTAACAGGACATTTAGATATGAAGTCTGATACAGACTTTGAAAATGTGGATGGTGCTATTTCTTACGCGGTACTTCCTGAGTCAAGCATTGGAACCGAAGATAATGTAAGGGGACCATTTGAAAGTGAATTTTCATTTTGGTACAGTGGTTACGTTTCTTTGATTGCAAGTTCTCCAGACGGACAATTTACAGAAACAGAAGAACAGCAGGTAATAAAAATTCTTTCCAGTTTTAGAGTAGAACCATAATAAACAATAAAAAGAGATTTCAAAACAGTAACCCACTGCATTGAAATCTCTTTTTTATAATCGTATGCTTCAAATATCTTATCTTGCACATTCCTATTGCTTCTGATTAATAAAAAATATGTGTGTTAAACATGATCGCAATCATAGAATATTGCACGACTGATAGAAAAGTACCATTTGCTTTCATTCTTCCATAAAATAAAATATGAATAAAGAAATGAATGAACAGAAAAGATATTCTCTATAAACATTAGAATATGTTTCAATATCCATATTAATTATAAAAATATCAAATGAAAAGCAATCAATTTATTTTTGTGATAACTAAAAAGCTCTATTCCGTATGTTTCCTTACGCGCTCTCATTAAAAGCAATTAGCAAACAAAAATACGATTTGCGCTTTCAATATCTTCCCTATTTCCTTCCCTATATTTTGCAAACGGAAATTCTATTTGGAGTGTTCGATACTTTTCTTCACATAGTTTTCTAAATGGGAGAAACTCTACTTTTTCAATGCAAGTATATCCCTGAAGCGACCCTTTTAAACGGAAAAGCTGTTCCGGAGAATCATTTAAATCAGGAACAAGTACATGACGAATCCAAGTGCGAATATTTCGTTTTTCTAAGACAGATAAAAATCGCATCACCGTATCCATATCTGCTTTTGTATGTAAATGATACAATTCTTTGTCTGAAAATTTAATATCAAGCAGTACCATATCCGTTACAGTGAGTAATTCCAACACATCATCATTTATGATACAGCCACTGGTATCCAGGCAAGTATGAATCCGATGCTCTTTGCATAACGAAAAAAGTTCTCTTACAAACACAGGCTGTAATAATGCTTCTCCCCCTGAAACTGTTACGCCGCCATGGTCTCCAAAATAATGTTTATATTTTAGTATTCGGTCAAATACTTGCTGAGGAGTTTCATAATAAGTATAGTTCTGCCTATGCCAAGTATCAGGATTATGGCAATATCCGCAGCGAAGCGGACATCCTTGCATAAAAACCAAAAAACGTATTCCCGGACCATCCAAAGTACCCATACTTTGAAAGGAATGAATATAACCTTTTGTCATATTACATTGCCTCATGAAATGTGCGCTTGATGACCTCTTTTTGCTGTTCTTTGGACAGCTTATGAAAATTAACGGCATAACCTGATACGCGAATCGTCAAATTAGGATATTTGGAAGGATCTTCATATGCCTCTTCCAATGTTTTACGATTGAGTACATTGACATTGATATGCTGTGCTTTCTGCAAAAAATACCCGTCTAAAATTGCCACCAAATTATTTACCCTACTATTTTCTTCGCTACCTAGCGCTTGAGGTGTAATAGAAAACGTATTGGAAATACCGTCCCTGCAATCATCATAAGAGAGTTTAGTAACAGAGTTTAAGGAAGCTAAAGCACCATTTTCCTCTCTATTATGCATTGGATTTGCTCCGGGCGCAAATGCCTCCTTCGCTTTTCTTCCATCAGGTGTAGCACCTGTTTTTTTACCATACATTACATTTGAAGTAATGGTTAACACAGATAATGTGTGTATTGCATTGCGATATGTCTTTGTTTTACGAAGTTCCGCTATCATATTATGTAAAATTTCCCGGGCAATCGTATCCACTCTGTCATCATCATTTCCGTACTTTGGGAAATCGCCTATAGTCTCAAAATCTACGATATAACCGTTTTCATTGCGGATTGGTTTTACCGTTGCATATTTAATTGCACTAAGTGAATCTGCCAATACAGATAATCCCGCTACACCACAAGCCATAAATCGCTCTACCTCTGTGTCGTGCAAAGCCATTTGTGTTTTTTCATAGGCATATTTATCGTGCATGTAATGAATTACATTTAATGTATTGATATACAGCTCACATATCCATTCTTTATATAGTTGAAATCGCTGCATTATCTTATCATAATCCAATATTTCATCCGAATAAACTGCTCCTTTCGGACCAGCTTGTGAGTTAGAAAAAGTATCAAATCCTCCGTTTAAGGCTAACAGCAGCAACTTTGGAAGATTACAGCGTGCACCAAAGAATTGCATTTGCTTTCCTATTTTCATTGCGGATACACAGCAAGCAATTCCATAATCATCACCGTAAATGGGACGCATTACATCATCGTTTTCGTATTGAATGGAATCAGTATCAAGGGATACCTTTGCGCAAAACGCTTTAAAAGGCTCCGGCAGTTGTTTTGACCAAAGAACCGTTAAGTTTGGTTCCGGAGCAGACCCTAGATTATATAACGTATTTAAAAAGCGGTATGTATTTTTAGTAACCAATGTTTTTCCATTCTCCATCATACCCCCTAGGGATTCTGTAATCCACATTGGGTCCCCACCAAATAATTCATTGTAATCCGGTGTACGCAAATGTCTTGCCATTCTCAGTTTCATCACAAAATGGTCTACCAACTCCTGTGCCTCTTTCTCTGTTAATAGACCGTTTCGTATGTCGCATTCAATATAAATATCAAAAAAACTGCTAACTCTGCCCAATGACATAGCAGCTCCGTTTTGTTCTTTAATGGCTGCAAGATATGCAAAATAAGTCCATTGCATTGCTTCCCTGGCATTGGAAGCTGGTTTTGAAATATCATAGCCATACATTTGCGCCATTTCTTGCATATATTTTAAAAATTGAATTTGCTGATATAACTCTTCGGACAAACGGATTTCTTCCACATCAAATCCGTTTTTTCCTATTCGCTTTTTATCCTGCTGTTTTTCCTGAATCAGCAAGTCTAATCCATAAAGAGCAACTCTGCGGTAGTCGCCTATGATTCTTCCTCTGCCGTATGCATCAGGCAAACCTGTTAAAATACCTGCATGGCGTACTTTTCTCATTTCTTCCGTATAAACACGGAACACACCATCATTATGTGTGGTACGATACTGAAACTCTTGCTCGATTTTATCGGATAATTTGTATCCGTACGCTTGACAAGCTTTTCGTGCCATATTAATACCGCCAAAAGGATTCACTCCCCGTTTTAACGGACGATTGGTTTGTAAACCAACAATCAATTCTTCTTCTTTGTCTAAATATCCTGGTTGATATGCGGTCAGCGACGAAACTTCCTGTGTATCGATGTCTAAAACTCCACCAAAATTCTGTTCGACACTCAGCAACTGATTTAACTTCTGCATTAAACGTTGTGTACGTTCTGTTGCTCCCTCCAGAAAAGAGTCATCACCTTCATAGCTTGCTACATTTTGATGAATAAAATCCTGTACATCAATGCACTTTTTCCAGGTTTCACCTTGAAAGCCATTCCACTGCTCAAATACTTGTGTTTCCATGTTATCCTCCATCATATCAAGATCCACTGAGGATACCCTTTGAAGATAACAAAAAAGGCAATCCACAAGTGGATTGCCCAGACGGTCGGCTTTTATATTTTCTATGCTCCCCTGTGGTATCCCACATTTCCGTCAGTCACATAGAAGATTCTTTATGTTTGCAGTATACCACATTGAAAAAGTTTGTCAATACCCTATTCTATCATTTGGTTAATATGCATCGCTTAATGGATTGAGTACGCCATACTCTTTTTTGTCCATGTCATCAATAAATTGAATTGCCTTTCCCGCACCTTCTACAACGCAAGTAGCAGGATGATCCGCAATGCGCACAGGGATTTCCGTTTTGCGGGCAATTAATTTATCAAATCCATAAATCTGAGCAGATGCACCTGTTACAATAATACCGTCTGATAAAATATCTCCCATCAATTCCGGCGGTGTAGACTGTAATATCCTTTGAATCTCTTGTGTAATTTTCATTGCAGGTTCCAATAAACATTCCAACATTTCATCACTGGTGACATCTGCATATTGAGGTAATCCTGTAATTAAATTACGACCTTTGATTCTATGTTTCATCAATTCTGTTCTTGGATATACACAGCCAATGGCAATTTTAACGTCTTCTGCTGTTCGTTTTCCGATTAACAGGTGATACTTAAAGCGGACATATTTGATAATAGCTTCATCAAACACGTCGCCTGCAATGTTAATGGTTTTTGATATAGCGATGCCGCTTAACGAGATAACCGCCATATCGGTTGTACCACCGCCGATATCCACTACCAAACACCCATGAGGCTGCTCGATATTCACACCGGCACCGAGCGCTGCGGCAATGGGTTCTTCAATCAAACAAATTTTTCTTACGCCTGTAGCGCTGATGGAATCCACAACAGCACGACGCTGTACCTCTGTCATTTCACACGGAACACTTACCACAACACGAGGCATAAATACTTTGCTGTCTGTTATCTTTTTTAAAAATGTCTGAATGGTATATTGAATCAAATCATAGTCAGAAATCACACCATGGCATAATGGCTGGACAACAGATACGCGTTCAGAAGTTCTGCCTAACATGGCATAAGCTTCATTGCCGATTGCTATAATTTCATCGTTAATTAAATCTACTGCTACCACTGCAGGCTCGTTGAGCACAATACCTTTGCCTTCCATATAGATTTTAATTGTCGAAGTTCCCAAATCAATCGCTATATCTTTTCCTGCCACGTGTTCACCACCCATCATCTGCCATAAATATCAATTCATATTATAGTATATCAAATTGTATTTTGCAATGCGGCATCACCGCCAAATACAAACATTTACGAAAGGTTTACAAAATGATATAAGTTACTATCATATATATTTTATATCTTGTCAACTAATATTAAAAAGCCTCCACACTGACTTTTTCATCAATTTCTTCCTTAGATAAAAAGTTTTTTATAATGTTCTTTGCAGCGACAAATTCAACTCCATACAGATCGCTAAGATACTTAATACTTTCTCCTGTATCAGATTCTACAAAATCAAATAAAATATTGATTTTATTATTTGATAAATATTCCTTAACAATTCCCGGATAACATTTTCCTTCAATTAGATCGTTAAAAACATTTTCTGGAACAAAATAAACATAATTCAAGCAGAATTGATTTTCAATATAAACTTTTTTGAGAAAATTATATGTAGCATATAACTGACGTCTACCTTCACTACCAACTTGACTATGAAAAACAAGGGGTCTTGGAAAAACTTCATACTTTAATTTATCTATTTCTTTAATTACAAGAATCTCTGACCGACTTTCACTCTTCCTAATTGCAAATATTAATTTTTTTCTGCAATCTATTTGTAATAGTCCCTCTTCATACTTAAACTGTATTACAGATCGGAATGGTTTTAAGTTAGTCCCATGTTTTAACCATTCTTTATTTACCCCTAATTTTTCAGCTACATTTTCTATAAAAGTATATTTGGGTTCTTTATTATCTAAATAATATTCTTTTAATTCATTTACCGATTCAAAACCTAACCATTCTCCTATATATTCTAAATTAATTCTTTCATCAAAACTCTTGTTCTGATTTATTAGATAAATGATGTAGTCTAGCCTTTTAGCAAAATTTGTATTATACAACTCTTGTTCAAAAGTTGCAATTATTCTTTCTGTTTTAAGCAAACTGACTGCTGTTCGTTGTTTATTAAACTCATCCTTTTCTTCATTAATTTTGTATATAAATTCATCATATATACCATTTTCTCTCTTCATTTTATTACCATAGAAATTACCAAACACTGCACTATAAGTTAATTTCGCTCCTGTTTTGATTAAGTCATACACTAAACTACTGAGTATTGTATATAAAAAATCCATAAATATATTTCCTTTATCTAAATTTATACTGACTATTTATAATACAGACTTTTCAAAGGGATCCTGTGTATCCAAATATACATTCGGTCTGCAGGCAATAGCCCCGCACAATACTTCTTTTGCACCATGTTCCATTAATACTGCCGCACATTCTGCCAATGTGTAACCTGTTGTTACAATGTCATCTACAAGCAGAACCTTCTTATTGATAATATGCTTATTTTCTGCCAGTTCATACACACCTTTCACATTTTCTTTTCTGTCTTCTAAATGCAAACGATGTTGTTCTGAATTATGCTTGGTTTTGATCATGCAATTTATATATGGAATACCTAGGCATTCAGATGTTTTCTTTGCAATTAATTCAGATTGATTGTACCCTCTTTCTTTCAAACGTTCTTTGGAAATAGGAACACTGACCACAACTTCACACATGGATTCCATTCCTTTATCACAGACAGCTTCCGCCAATTTATTGCCAAAAAAAGCGCCATATTGCGGTTTATGATAAAACTTAAATTTTACAACTAAATCTTGTATTTTATCTTCATATAAATATGGTGCGATACAAATTCCATGAAAAGATTCGTTTTCTACTTTAGCTATTTGAATAGCATCCAAGAGAAAAATTTTATCATCACACTTTTTACAAATGCAGCAACCCATTGGAACAATTTCATTGCAAAATACACATCTTGGAGGAAACAATATATCTAGCAGTTTACTTTTCAAACTCTGCTTTTTCATGTTCGGCTTCCCCTATCATAAAATAGTACAAACCAGAATATCGTCTTGTTTTGCGGTCATTCTCTACCATCGTATAAACAGTGCGTTCTGTCCCTACTAATATCACCATATCTTTTGCGCGGGTAATACCGGTATACAGCAAATTACGATAATACAATTGAGGTGGTCCCAGAAACATAGGCATAATAACCGCAGGAAATTCATTGCCTTGACTTTTATGTACCGTAACGGCATAAGCATGTTCTAACTCTGACGCGCTTTCCATGGTATATAATACAAGTTTATCATCTACCTGAACAATTAAAGTACCTTCGCGCTTGTCAATTTCCAGTAAGATACCTACATCACCATTATAAACGCCTTCTCCGCATGTGCCGTCTTCTTTGCTCCAAGGCAAATTGTAGTTATTTTTGCTTTGCATCACTTTGTCGCCTTCACGTAAAATGATTTGATTTATAACAACCTCACGTTTTTCCTCCTGGGGAGGATTCAATTTTTCCTGTAATTTCTTATTAAAAGAAACGGTACCCAATTCTCCTTTACGACTGGGACAAAGTACCTGAATATCATGAAATGGAGAATAGCTGTATGTATTGGGTAAACGCTCGCTGCAAAGATCGACAATGGTTTGCGAAATACGTTGACTGTCATTGCATGACAAAAAGAAAAAGTCATTGTCTTTTGTTCGCAAATCCGGCATTTGTCCGTTTACAATTTTATGTGCATTGGTTACAATCAAACTTTCCATAGACTGACGGAAAATTTCATTTAATTGGACAACAGGAAGCAGTTTGGTGTCAATCAAATTTCCTAATACATTACCCGCACCTACAGAAGGCAGCTGATCGCTGTCTCCGACCAAAATTAATCTGCATCCCAACGGAAGTGCACGTAGTACACCTTCAAATAATGTAACATCTACCATGGATAGTTCATCTAAGATTAAGGCATCACATTCTAATAAATTCCGTTCATTTTTACTGAACATAGGGCGTTCCTGCTCATTCCATTCTACCTGGAGCAAACGATGAATAGTTTTGGCTTCGCAGCCTGTTAATTCCGTCATACGTTTTGCTGCCCTTCCTGTTGGGGCACCTAGCAGAACCTTTTCACCTTCAAATTCTAATATTTGTATAATTGCATTTAAAGTAGTCGTTTTTCCTGTACCCGGTCCCCCTGTTAAAATAAGAATTCCTTTCTCCAAAGCCTGACAAATTGCCTTTTTCTGTTTGTCCGCATATTGAATGTTGTATTTTTCCTCTAAGTCCTGGATATAACCTTCTGCACCTACGATGGACTGGGCAGGATATTGCAGCAGCATCATAAGCCTCTGCGCACAATACGTTTCAGCATTATACATACGGTTTGTAAAGATGTATTCCCGTTCTCCAAATGTGTCATAAGAAACTATTTTTCTTTCCTTCATTTGTTGTAATGTAGTAATCAGCAACTCTTGTGAAACATCTAATAAGCTGCATGCTACTTTGATTAATTTATCTGTTGGTAAGCATGTATGACCGTTATTGATATTGTGAGATAAAATATACAAAATCCCAGACTGCAAACGAAAAGAATCATCTGAAGGTGTGTTGAATTGTTCTGCAATGGCATCAACACGTATAAAATCTATTCCGATTGATTCCTGACACAAGCAATAAGGATCATGCTCAATTTCTTCTTTTGCCCGATTTCCAAATGCTTTCCAAATGCGTATAGATTCTTCCGGTGTAATGTGATACTGCTTTAAATACAGCATTAATTCTTTAATTCCGTATACACGCTGAAACTCATCATGAATTTTTTCCGCTTTGGATATCGTAATCCCTTTAATTGCACAAAGTCTTTCCGGTTCTTGTTCAATGATATCTAAAGTTTGTTCTCCAAACATCTCTACGATTTTTGCGGCAGTGACCGCACCTACACCTTTAATGGCTCCTGAAGAAAGATATTTTAAAATCGCTCCTGAAGTGGCCGGTTTGGACCGTTCAAATGTTTCAGCTTTGAACTGATCTCCAAAGGTAGGATGATTGACCCAAGTACCAATAATCTGTAATTCTTCTCCACAACTTACATATGGCATGGTGCCTACTACCACAACCAACTCTTCACCGGTATTCAGTTCCAAAATTGTATATCCATTTGTTTCATTTTTAAAAATAATTTGCTCTACGGAACCAACCAGTTCCAAAAGCTGTTTTTGTGCCATAGTTTCACCGAAATCCGTTTCTTTTTTATCCAGTATAATACTTTTTCTTACAGATTGCAAACCTGTGAAAATGGCCCAATCACCGCAAATGATTATGAACTATGATAGTTGTTCGTTATGGTAAACATTTAATTCAAACCAAAAAGTACTTCCTTGACCAATTTGACTTTTTACACCATAAGTTGCACCTTGATGCATATCTAAAATTGTCTTTACAATATTCAATCCTAAACCTGTTCCAACTGCTGCACGCTTGTGATTTTTATCTACTTTGTAATAGCGATTCCAAATATCACTCAGCTTACTTTGTTCAATTCCTTCTCCGGTATCGATGACTTCAATACGCACACGACTCTGTTTTCTATCTTCAGCAGGAATAAGTATCTGTTTAATGGTGACTGTTTTATCTTCCCCAATATAAGTAAGCGCATTATTGATTAAATTATATACTACTTGAGATAATTTTAAAGCATCACCATATACGTAAATATCTTCATTTGCATCAAAGATGATTTGATATTCCGTTAGCTTTGTATACCTGGTTAGTATCTCCCTGATATTTTCGGTTAAGTTTAACACTTCTCCGTTAAAAGGAATGGAACCCGATTGCAACTTGGAAATATCCAAAACATCATTGACCAATGTAGTTAGTCGTTTGGCTTCATCAATAATAATTTGTACATTTTCCGGTGTATTTTCATTTGGGATATCTCTCATCACTTCTGCATATCCGGTAATCATTGTTAATGGGGTGCGTAAATCATGAGAAATATTCGCAATCAATTCTCTCTGCAATGATTCTACTTTAGATAATTCTTTTGCAGCATAATTTAAAGTGTTTGCAAGTTCTGCTATTTCACGGTAGCCGCTTGCATCGAAGTCAACATCATATTTTCCCTGCGCCAAAACTTTCGCAGATTTATTAATTTTAACAATAGGCGAGGACAAATTTTTGGCAAGCAACAGTGCCATAATAACCGCCAGTACAATCATAATCACCGTAATCCAAAACAATTGCACTTTCAATGTTTGGACTGTAGATACAACCGGAGAAATAGAGGTGTTTAATAAAATTAAAATATTTTCTCCGCTTTTTGTTGTGGCTATTTTCGTATAAATAACACTCTCAATTTGATTTGGGTTGTCTACTTCTCCTAAGAAAAATTGACTTTTTCTTTCATTAAACATCGTTCGTTCAACAAAAGTTCCCCCATTCTGAACTGTTAATTCATAAGCTTTTGCAAGGCGATAGGAAGATAATTCGTGAATAATACAATTGGGTAAAACATCAATAGCGTAGATAACCGAACCATCTTGAGTACAAAGCGTAATACAAATTTGTTTATCATTTGCTACTTTTTTTAATACAGAAGACAATTTATCTGAATCAATATTATCACCGATATCTTTTAAAGAATTTTCAATATCATGAATTTTAATGGAGCGATAAAATGTATTCAGCATACCTATTTGAAATACCCATAGCAAGCTTAAAATAACAGCAATAAACGCAACAAAAATAGCAAATATTTTCCAAAAAACACTTACTTTCTCTTTGCCTTTCTGTTTTTTTTGTAATAGATTATTCCACTTCAAATCGGTAGCCTACCCCTCTAAGTGTGACAATAAATTTACTGTATTTCCCAAGGCTCTTTCTCAGTAATTTTATATGAGTGTCCAATGTTCTGTCATCACCGTAAAAGTCATATCCCCATACATTCGTAATTAGCATTTCACGGGTAAGCGCGATATTTTTATTCTCTGACATATAAAACAACAAATCATATTCTTTGGGTGATAAATCTATTTTTTCGCCGTCGACTGTTACAATACGTGCAGTATAATCAATGGCAAGTCCTTCGAATTCAACCTTATCATTAGACTGTATTTGCGGAGCAGACCGCTTAATTACAGCGTTTATACGCATCGTCAATTCTTTAGGAGAAAACGGTTTTACTACATAGTCATCAATTCCCAATTCAAAACCATGAATTTTATCGTATTCTTCACCACGTGCTGACAACATAATAACAGGTGTATTACAATTTTTTCTTATTTCTTTTACTGCTGAAAAACCATCCAGTTCAGGCATCATAACATCCATAATAATGATAGAATATAAATCCGGATTTTTACGACAAAGCATAACAGCTTCCATACCGTCTGCAGCTTCTGTAACGGTATGTCCCTCAAATTCAGCATATTTACGAATAATCTGGCGTATTTTTTCCTCATCATCTACAACCAAAAGATGATACATATCAATTTCCTCCTTCCTATTTGATCAAGTTTTATATATGTATTCTAATGTATATCTGTGAAGATTTAGTGATTATTTTCAAAATTATAGCATAAAAGAAATTGCATGGCAATTTCTGACCAGTAAAACTCTAAAACGTTCTCTTAACAACCCAAAATTTAGTTTTGCCGCTGTTGCTAGGTTGTTATAATATAAACAAAGCTCCATACATTGGGGCTAACTCATAAACGTGATAACATCTGTATACTGCCAAAAGGTTTATTTTATACTATCTTAAAGTCACTATTTTATAAAAAGTAAAACTTAATTTTTAATATGTATCGATGGAACACTCTCATAAATAATGAAAAATATTCTTCTGAATGAAATATAATTATCACATGCCGGCAGAAGATAACACTAGAAATTATAAATACATGTTGATTCACAATAGAAAGCATAGTATTATAGTAATGTATCATAAATATGATCATTATAGGAGGAATTTAGATATATGAAGCTTTCCACTAAAAGCAGGTATGCATTAGAAGGCTTAGTTTATATTGCTATATACAGTCCAAATAAAGCAATACGCATCAAGCAGATTGCTGAAGATACAGGAATTACCGTTGCTTATTTGGAACAAATCTTTTTTTTACTGAAAAAAGCAGGACTATTGTTAACAATACGCGGTGCCAAAGGTGGTTTTTTACTAGCATCCCCCCCTAAGGATATTACAGTTGGTATGGTGCTGCGCGCAATTGAGCATGACTTAGCACCTGTAAAATGCGTTCACGATTTGGAGTCTTGTACCAGTAAGGTACGTTCCAGTTGTGTCAATCGTCAAATATGGGTACGTTTAACAAATGCAATTGAAGATACGGTTGATAATATGACTTTGGAAGATTTAAAAGACAAATATCTCAAACGGAAAGGAGATGTCACATGAAAATATCCACCAGAAGCCGGTATGGTTTACGGGCGGTGATAGACCTTGCCATGCAGGAAGAAAAAGGATGCGTTTCCTTAGCGGAAATTGCCGCAAGACAAGATATTTCATTTAACTATCTAGAAAGTATTTTCTCTTATTTGCGGCGTGCAGGTATTGTAATTGGGACAGCAGGTTCTTTGGGTGGCTATACCCTTTCCAAAACTGCAGTCGAAATGAATCTATATGATATTTTGAAAGTGTTGGAAGGGGAATTATCCATGACAGGCTCGGAAGAGCCTGAAAACGAAACAGATTTGCGCTCTTTTCTGCGAGAAGAAGTGTGGGATGTCATAGATAAAAATATAGAAGAAGCACTAAAAAAAACAACAATCAAACATATGAAAGAAGAATTTAACAAACAAGATGATTCTAATTTTTGTGCCGGTCTATAATAAAAGGCGCCTGCAAATTGCAGGCGCCTTTTATTAATTTCCAACTTCAATGCTGATTTGATTGAACTGATTTAATAAATCATCCACATCCAAAGCATCTTTTTTCTCATAGGCAGCATCTATTACCATATTACCCTTGTGCATCATAATCAAACGATTTCCATATTCGATTGCAAATTTTAAATTGTGTGTCACCATTAATGCCGTCAAATGTTTTTCTTTTACAAACTGGTCGGTTAAACGCATGACATTATCTGCAGATTTTGGGTCTAACGCTGCAGTATGTTCATCCAAAACCAAAAGATCAATGGGAGTCATAGTAGCAATGAGCAATGCAAGCGCTTGTCTTTGTCCACCTGATAAACTTCCTACTTGAACGTGAAGTTTATCCTCTAATCCTAATTTTAATAACTCTAACTGTGACTTGTAAAAATCTAATCGCTTTCTGTTTACTCCAAAAGTTAAACCAAAATGTTTATCCTTTGCTTCTGCCATTGCCATATTTTCCAGAATGGTTAATTCGGGACAAGTGCCTTTTGAAGGATCCTGAAATACACGGCCGATGAATCTTGCCCTCTGGAATTCCTTCATTTTTGTGATATTCTTTCCTTTGACCAAAATTTTTCCGCCATCTACAGGCAGGCTTCCACATAATAAATTTAAAATCGTGGTTTTTCCAGAACCATTGCTTCCAATCACGGAAATGAACTGATCTTTTAAAATATCTAAGTTAAAATTTTCAAATATGGTAAGTTCATTAACAGAGTGAGGATTAAAAGTTTTATGAATATTCTGCAAGCTAACCATTGGCTCGCTATACGCCTCTGCCATACTATTTTTTTGTGTTATCATGAACTTTTTTCCTCCTTCCTGTCAACATATTATTCGAAATTAGAACCACGGCCAAAATACCTGCCATCAGTAATTTCAAATAATTGGTTGGCAAACCAATTAACATTGCAATGCTGAGGCACGCTTTATATAAAATACTTCCTAAAATTACGGCAGTTGTTGCTTTCATAATGGTAACCTTTTTAAACAGTGTGGTACCAATGATAACAGATGCCAAAGCCATAACCACCATACCTGTACCACTGTTAATATTGGCTGAACCGGATTGCTGCCCCAAAATACTACCTGATAAAGCTGTTAAACCATTTCCGATTGCCAATCCCAACACTTTCATTTTTCCGGAATCTCTTCCCAAAGAAGTAACGAACTGTGGATTGCTTCCCGATGCACGCAGCAATAAGCCTGACTTTGTTTTTAAATACAAATCGATGATGATTTTTACAAGTATTACTAATACACCGGTCATAATCAACACCTTATAGTCAGACATAACACCTGTAAACAATGAACCAATACCGGAATTAAAAATAGTCGGTTTATTAAAGAAAGACAACACCGCACTGCCATTGGTAATTACTAAGTTGATGCTCCACAATGCCGTCATTACCAAAATACCTGAAAGTAAATTGGTCACTTTAAACTTTACATGCAAAATCCCTGTGATACCACCTGCTACAGCGCCTGCCAGGAATGATAAAACACACGCAATCCAAGGATCTCCCCCTACAGATATTAATAATCCTGTTAAACACATCCCCAACGGAAATGAGCCGTCTACCGTTAAATCAGGAAAATCAAGCACTTTGTAGGTAATATATACACCGATTGCCATAATACCATATATAAAACCTTCTTCAAAAATGCTGATGATTAAACTAATAAATACATCCATGCAGTTACCCGCTTTCTATGATAAGGTCAAAACAAATTTGTATGAAAGAATTTTATGAAAAACGGAAAGGAAACATCTTTATACTAAGATGTTCCCTCTCCCATTTTTCTGTCATCCTGATAAAGTAAAATTATTCTGCTAAATTCGTTGCGTTTGCATACTCTTCAGGTAGTGTTAAACCTAGTTTTTCCATAACCTCTTTGTTATAGTAAGGGTTACTTTCGGTTGCTGTTACTACAGGAAGAGAATCAGCTGTTGCTTCGCCTTTTAGGATTTTTGCAGCCATCAGACCTGTTTCTTTACCCAACGCAACATAGTCAATACCTTCGGAAGCAAGGCAACCATTTTTTACTTGTTCTTCTTCTGAGCCAAATACAGGAATGTGTGCTTGTTCCGCAGCCTGTAATACGATTGTTAAGTTATTTACAACATTATTGTCTGTAAAATTGTTGATACAGTCAACACCTTTTGCAATCAATGCATTTGCACCTGTAGCAACTTCTGAAGCATTGGTAATACCTTGTTCTACTACTTCAAAACCATAATTAGAGGCAATCTCTTTTAACTTTGAAAGGTGTGATACTGAATTTGGTTCACTGGTTGTATAAAGCACACCAATTTTTTTCGCATCCGGTAAAAAAGCACGAATCATTTTTACTTGGGATTCTAACGGAAGTACATCACAAGAACCCGTAATATTAGCACCTGTAGATTCCAAAGATTGTACCAAACCTGCTGAAACAGGGTCAGAAATTGCTGTAAATACAATTGGTGGTTTACCTCCGGATTGTGTAGCTCCATATGCAGACATCGCCGCCGGTGTTGCAATGGCGCCAATTAAATCTACTTTTTGCGATACGAAGTTTTTTGCAATCAAATCACTTGTACTGGTTTCACCGTTAGCATTCTTAAAGAATAGTTCCAAATTTTCTCCTTCTACATAACCACCCTCTGCAAGACCTTCTTTAAAACCTTGGTAGCAGTTATCCAAAGAACCATGTGTAGCGTATTGAATTACACCAACTTTAGCCATGTTTGTACTTGCGCTGCCAGAATTTGCTGTTTCAGAGCTGCCGCATGCCGCAAAAGACAGCAACATAGCACTTGCAGCCAAAGCACAAGCAATGAATTTAACAATTCTTTTCATAATTTTACCCCCATACAAATTTGTTATCATTTGAGTATAAAAAAAGCTCTTGTCCCTGTATCAAAACAGGGACAAGAGCATAACTCCTGCGGTACCACCCATATTGGCATTTCTGCCCACTTTATCCATACAATACGTATGTTCCCTTGATAACGGGTGGAAATCCCGTCAAATACTACTTGGTTATAAAACCTTTCGCTTTGCCCTCATAAGTCCATTCACACTGCCATGCTCTGCCGCCTTCACACCAACCGGCGGTTCTCTGAAAAGCAGAATCAGCTTACTACTCTTAATCATCGGTTTATCTATTCTTTGCTTCATTATATGTTGATAAAAACCATTTGTCAAGTTTTTTCTGTTAGAATTTCTTGTTAGAATCATGCTATTACATCATTGTTCGAGTATGGAACGGATAGTTTATGTCAACAAAAATGAATATTAGGATATTTCAACACTATTTTCAAAAAAATCCGCCGCACACATGTATAATATTCACATAAATTTATTTATTTTTCTTATTTAGAATATTTATTTAAATTGATAGAGATATAATAAAACCATTGATAAAGAAAAAGTGAGGGCTCTATTATGGAAATGAACACTGTAATTACAATTTCAAGAGAATATGGCAGTGGAGGACGTGATATTGGCAAATTAGTAGCAGAAAAATTAAACATCCCTTATTATGATCAAGAAATTACAGAAATCGCTGCTAAAAAAAGTGGATTAAACAGTGAAGTGTTACGTGAAAATGATGAAATTGCAACCACTAGTATATTTGGCAATTTTATGGCCGGTTCCTATTTTTTTGCAAACCAAGCATATAATGCAAATGAACTAACAATCAACGACCAACTTTATTTATTAGAATCACAAATTATTCATTCACTTGCTGAAAAGGGTCCTTGTGTTATTATCGGCCGTTGTGCTGACTATGTTTTAAGAGAACATAAACACACATTAAATGTATTTGTCCATGCAGATATTGAATTTAGAAAAAAACGTGCAGTTGAGCACTATGGTATATCTCCGAAAAAAATTGAAGAATTTTTACACAAACAAGACAAGCACCGTGCTCACTATCATAGTTTTTATACTGACCAAAAATGGAAAGCAATTGAAAATTATGATTTAACCATTGATAGTTCAAGATTTGGCATTGATGCTTCTGTTGAAATGATTATCGCTGCTGCCAAAATTAAATCCGGAATTTAAAATTTATTACATTAACAATATAAAAATATATTAATAAAACAGTGACATTCTGAATGAATTGTCACTGTTTTTGTTTGTGTTTCATTTAACAATACTGAACCTGATTTTTACAGATAAAAATTAACAACAAATTAATAACATTTATTTTCTGTCTATAAAACCCATTTTTTATGAACATATTGCACATACAGATATATGTTTGTATTAAATTTTTGTACAGTGTTTCGTATACTGTTTTTGTATTTTTTATTGCTATTTTTGTAACAATCAGTTAAAATATATATTAACTCCCTATTAACAGGTGGGAAACTATGAATTAAAAAGGGGGTTACAAATATAGAACATAGAAAGCAGAGAATAATGCAAATTGTGGCCATATCACTTACTGCTATTGTGATAGCAGTTGCCGTGGGCCTCGTTTTTATGTTCTCCAAAAAAGACGAAACTCCGTCAAATAATTATTCTCGTGAAGATACAATACAGGATATTACCGTATACCAAACTCTTTACGGCCAAAACACGGAGACAGCTGCTACCAATGCAGCTAATGCTATGAATGAGCTATCACAATTAATTAGTTTTGAAGAAGATGACTCAGACATACAAAAACTAAATCAAGCTGCTGGGCTTGACTGGATCTCTTTAGATTCACGTACGATTTCCATTTTAGATAAAGCAGAAAAAGTCGCCCAAGACTCGGGTGGTGCTTTTTCGCCTACCATTGTGCCTATCTTAAATTTGTGGGGATTTTCGGGACTGAATCCTTCGGTTCCAACGCAAGAAAAAATCGAACAATTTTTACCTTATATCGATTACCAAAATTTACGCGTTAATACACAGGAAAACACCGCTTCCCTCAAAATGCGCTATTCTTCCGTCAGTTTGGACGGTATTTCTAATGGCTCACTTTGTGAAAGCGCAGTATCGTCTTATCAGACTTCCGGTGTTGCTGCCGGCATTATCACCGTCGGCAATTCAGTTGGCGTATACGGAACAAAACCAGATGGTTCCAAATGGACGCTTGCGGTTAAAAATCCTGATGTCACGGACACAGAGCTGCTTGCAATCGGTACTTTTACCATAGAGTCCGGTTATGCTTCCACATGTCAATTAGAACAAAACTCGTTTGTTCAGGATGGCACAACGTATTATGGAATTTTAGACCCCTCTACCGGAAAACCTGTAGAAACTGATTTGGTGTCTGTCACCGTTACCCACGCCGACGGACCTACCAGCGATGCTCTTGCCCTTGCCTGCATGGTATTGGGAAAAGAAAAGGGCATGTCCCTGCTAGAACAATATAATGCAGGCGGTATTTTCATTGACCGTGAAAACAATGTTACCGTTACGGATAATTTAAAAGAATCCGTACAACTGACAACAGATACGTTTAAACTTGCATAATTTCTTTTGTACAAGTTTCATCTGTTAATGAAAGGTTTATGGCACTTGTTATTAAAAACCTTACATTTAGGAGGATAAGCATGAATTTGTCTATACCATTAAAACCATTCAGAACCTTTGGTGGTGCTAAGGTTCCACATCGCAAACATACTGGTTCATCACCTTCTGAGGTGATCCCTACTCCAGAAAAAGTCAGAATTCCAATGCAAATGCACATTGGTGCTCCCTGCAAACCTCTTGTGAAAGTTGGTGAACAAGTACTTGTCGGTCAAAAAATCGGCGATAGCGATGCTTTTATTTCTGCACCAATTCATGCAACCATTTCCGGAAAAGTAACCGCAATTGAAAAATTGGTAATGACTGACGGAAAAAGTGTGGATGCTGTTGTTATTACATCTGATGGTGAAAACGCTGTATCTCCTGAGGTTCAGCCTCCTGAAATTCACTCCAGAGAAGACTTTGTAAAAGCAATCAGAGAATCCGGTTTAGTGGGTCTAGGCGGTGGTGGTTTTCCAACTCACGTAAAAGTAAATCCACCAAAACCGGTTGACACTTTATTAATCAACGCTGCAGAATGCGAGCCATATATTACAGCTGATCACAGAGAAATGCTTGAAAACTCTGAGCGAGTAATTGATGGTATGTTTGCAGTAGCCAAATACTTAGATATAAAACGCATTATTATTGGTATTGAAAGTAATAAACCGGATGCAATCAAACTAATGAAAGAAAAACTTGCATCAGATCCAAGAAATAAAAACGGTATGGCAGGTGTCCTTACCCTACGCGCTATTTATCCGCAAGGTGCTGAAAGAGTTTTGATACAGGCAGCTACAGGAAAGCAGCTGAATCCTACCAAACTTCCTGCTGACTTAGGCTGTATTGTAATGAACGTCACTTCCGCAGGCTTTATTGCTGATTATTTAAGAACCGGTATGCCGCTGATTAAAAAACGCGTTACCATTGACGGTTCTGCTGTTACAACACCCAAAAATGTAATTGCTCCTATTGGTACTAGCTTAGAAGATATGATTGCATTTTGCGGAGGCTATAAAGAGGAATTGCGTGAAGTGCTACTCGGCGGTCCTATGATGGGTATTGCAATTCCATCTGACAATTTTCAAATTATGAAACAGTCAAACGGTGTGCTATTCTTCAGCGACAAAGAAGCAATCAGAAAACGTACTACTGCATGCATCCATTGCGGCACCTGTGTCACTGTATGCCCTATGCATTTGGAACCGTATGCGTTAGAGAAAAACTTTGAAAAAAGAATTATCGAAAATTTACGAAAACTTTCTGTTATGACTTGTATTGAATGCGGCAGCTGCTCTTTTGTATGTCCTGCAAATAGGCCATTGGTACACTCCATTCGTCTGGGAAAAAATTTAATTCGCAAAGACGATGCGGCCGAAAAAGCAAGACAAGAAGCTTTAAAAGCAAAAACCGAAGCTGCGATTGAAGCTGTAGAGTCTGAACATAAATAATTTTTTATAAAGTACATAAGCGACAACGTTACTTTATAAATACTAGCATATCAATTGGAAAGGCTTGAATGTATTATGAAAGATAAATTGATTGTGTCTTCCTCGCCTCATCTGAGACGAAACACTTCGACACAAAAAATTATGTTGGATGTAATCATTGCAATGATCCCTGCTGCAATTGCATCTATCGTATTTTTTGGGTATTGGGCAGCAATTACATTAGCAGTTGCAATCGCTTCTTGTGTGCTATCTGAATTTGTATGCCGTTTGGTTATGAAACGTGAACAAACAGTTGGTGACTTAAGTGCCATTGTTACAGGTATGTTGCTGGCCTTTAATCTACCTGCCAACATTAACCCTTTAATTACCGCGTTTGGCGGTGTAATCGCAATTGTTGTAGCAAAACAAATGTTTGGTGGTCTGGGTCAAAACTTTGTAAACCCTGCACTTACTGCGCGTATCGTTTTAATGGTATCCTTCCCTGTGCATATGACAACTTGGGCAACACCGTTTTTCTATACCGGCAATGTGGATGCTATGACAACAGCTACTCCTCTTGGAATTATCGCTGAAGGAAGCGGTACTATGCCTTCCTATTTAGACATGTTCCTTGGTAACATTGGCGGTTCCATGGGTGAAACAAGTGCTCTTGCGATTTTGCTTGGTGGTATTTATTTGATTGCACGCCGTGTAATTAATCCTATTGTTCCATTTGCTTATATAGGTACTGTAGCCGCTATTTCAGGCATTGCATGCGCTGTTACCGGACGCGATGTTTTGGTAGACATTCTTTCCGGCGGTTTAATGCTTGGCGCATTCTTTATGGCAACAGACTATGCAACTACTCCTATTAACTGGAGAGGTAAGCTAGTATTTGCAATCGGATGCGGTATTATTACAATGCTCATTCGCTTATTTGGTTCCTTGCCGGAAGGTGTTTCTTATTCCATTCTGTTGATGAATATTTTAACACCTCATATCGAGAGTTTAACTCGTTCTAAAACCTTTGGTTTTATCAAAGCCAGAAAGGAGCGGAAACGAAGTGAAGTTTAAGCCAAAAGAAATTGCTGTTCCTGCTTTGATACTATGCGCTATTTGTTTAATTATTACAGGTGCATTATCCGTAACAAACTTTATAACAAAAGATACCATTGAAGCTTTAAACTTGGAAACTGAAAAATCAGCTCGAACGGTTGTATTACCTGATGCAGCCAACTTTGAAGCCGGAGATTCTGAGGAATCTTATTTTATTGGTAAAGCAGATGACGGTTCTGAAAAAGGTTACGTATTCACTACTACTGCCAAAGGTTATGGCGGTACTATCCAGGTAATGACAGGTATTAATATCGAAGGTGAAATTACCGGTGTAACAATCCTTTCCTTAAATGAAACTCCTGGTCTAGGCATGAATGCACAAAACGCCACTTTTACTGATATGTATAAGCAAACTGCACCGGAAAGCGGATTTAACGTTATTAAATCCGGTACAGCGGGTGATGGAAACATTGTAGCTCTAACGGGTGCAACTATTACATCACAAGCAGTGACAGACGCTGTAAACGCAGCAATAGAACAATATAATGAAATTAAGGGAGGTGCTTAAGTTGGGCAAAGGTTATGGTAGAGAACTTACAAAAGGTATTTTAAAGGAAAATCCGGTTTTCCGTTTGGTGCTTGGTACTTGCCCTACTTTGGCTGTTAGTACAAGCGCAATGAGCGCCTTAGGTATGGGGGCCGCAGCTACTGTTGTTCTAATTTGTTCTAACTTGGTTATCTCCGCATGCCGTAAAATTATTCCGGATAAGGTGCGTATTCCTGCATACATTACTATCATTGCAGGCTTCGTATCTGTAGTACAAATGCTGGTAAAAGCGTTCGTACCGGCAATTGACAAATCCCTTGGTATTTATTTACCTTTGATTGTTGTTAACTGTATTATTCTTGGCCGTGCTGAAGCGTTCGCTAGCAAAAATCCTGTGATTCCTTCTGTTCTAGACGGTCTTGGAATGGGTATCGGCTTTACCGCTGCCCTGTTGGTTATGGGTTGCATCCGTGAACTTTTAGGTTCTGGTACTATCTTTGGCGCACCTGTAACTATTTCCTTTATGGATCCAATTATTATCTTTATTCTTGCTCCGGGCGGATTCTTTGTTTATGGTATTTTGGTTGCTATTGTAAATAAATTAACCAAAGGCAAAAAAGCCGAACTGGGCTGTGGCGGATGTCCGATGAGTGCATCTTGTTCAAAGATTAGCAAAGGAGAGTGCGGAACAGATGATAATGTTTAAAAGCCTTGTAAGCATTTTCCTTGCCGGTATTTTAACAGAAAACTTTTTGTTAAGTAAGTTTTTAGGTATTTGTCCTTTCCTTGGTGTTTCCAAGAAGTTAAATACCGCTGTAGGTATGAGTGCTGCAGTTATCTTTGTTATGCTAATTTCAACTGCAGTAACTTGGCCAATTTATATGTATGTATTGATGCCTTTAGGGTTTGAATATTTACAAACAGTTGTATTTATCATCATTATTGCTGCTTTGGTACAATTAATTGAATTGGTTCTTCGCAAGTTTATGCCTCCACTTTACAATTCACTTGGTATCTATTTGCCATTAATTACAACCAACTGTGCTGTTTTGGGTATTACTACATTGGTAATTGAAAATACTTTAGACCCAATTACACACTATGGATTTGCTGAATCTATGACCAATGCTTTTGGTAGTGGTATGGGCTTTTTAGTTGCAATGGTGCTATTTGCCGGCGTTCGCCAAAAATTAGAAACTTGCGATATTCCTGATTTCCTAAAAGGTCTTCCAATTACATTAATCGCTGCATCTCTACTTGCTGTTTCTTTCTTTGGTTTCCAAGGTTTAGTAGACGGTATGTTAGGCTAAGAGAGGTTGGTATAAATCATGTGGGCATATGAAATTTTTATTCCTATTGCAATTGTTGTAGGTATAGGTCTTGTATTAGGTCTTGTGTTAGCAATTGCAGCAATTATTCTACATGTTCCTATTGATGAGCGTGTAGAAGCAGTAACAGAAGTTTTGCCGGGCGCCAACTGTGGTGCTTGTGGATATTCAGGATGTTCCGGCTATGCCACCGCCTTGTGTGAAGGCGATGCCGACAATGGCCTTTGCGCTCCGGGAGGACCGGAAGTGGTTCAAAAAATAAGTGAATTATTAGGCGGAGGTGCTGTTACTTTAGTACCTAAAGTTGCAATGGTTCACTGTAACGGTACTCCGGAACATACCTCTCAGAAAATGGACTATGAAGGCATTCCCTCATGCGCTGCAGCATCTATGCTGTCCGGCGGCACACAAGCTTGCCAGTATGGCTGTTTGGGATTTGGAGACTGTGTCAATGTATGTGAATATGATGCAATACATATCGTAAACGGTGTTGCAGTCGTAAATCCTGAAAAATGTACTGCATGTACAATGTGTGTAAGAGAATGTCCAAAAAATCTGATTCGTCTTGTTACACTAAAAGAACAGGCTGTTGTACGCTGCAATAACCAAGATAAAGGTGCGCTTGCTAATAAAGTATGTAAAGTTAGCTGTATTGCATGTATGAAATGCGTAAAAACCTGTGAATATGATGCAATCAAAATCGAAAACTTCCGCGCTATTATTGATCCTGATAAATGTACTTCTTGTGGTGCATGTGTGGATGTTTGTCCAAAAGATTGTATTACCTTATATTCTTCTGAACCGCGCAAAATGCAAGCATAAAAACATTCAAATTTTGAACTGACTTCTTTCTTGTTAGAATTTATCCTAACTGTTCGAAGTCAGTTCTTTTTTATTTTTACTTTACTATCCCCTATGATTATATAAATTTTTCTTATAATTGTGGTTAAAGTCTACAAATTTCATCCACTTTAAGAAAAACCTCAGCATACCTATTGACATTCATTGGTTTTTTGCTTAAGATTAAGATTGCTATATAGTTAGTTTAGCTAACTAATTATTAGGAGATGTAAACATGGATCATAATACAAATATGGCAGCAATGAACGTTGCTCTATTTTGTAGATTAAACTTAAATAAGAAGTGCAGTATTCCAATTCGACATAGCGAAATGGGCGTATTAATTTATGCAAATCTTGCAAAAGACCCTGTTACTCCTGTTTCAATCAGCAATCAATTTGGTATTACCAAACCTTCCGCAACCGCTATTTTAAAAATTTTAAAAGAACATGAATACATAGAGCATTGTCCTTCTCAAGTTGACGGAAGAAGCTATACCATAATAGTAACAGAAAAAGGAAAACAATTGATAGAAACTGCATGTAATGAGTATACAAAGTCTATTGAATTAATACGTACCAAAATGGGTGCCAAAGACTTTGAACAATTGCTACGCCTTATATGTAAAGCAAACGCAATTTTAAAGGAAAATATGAAGCTAAATGAAATGCACAACTAATATAATAGATTAATATTTACGCAGATAATGAATTTTGTAAGAAAAGAAACATGGTGAAGAAAAATGATGAAGATTGGTTTGGATGTTGGCTCTACAACAATCAAATGTGTTGTTTTGGATGAAAAAGAACACATTTGTTTTGAATCCTACGAAAGACACTATTCTCAAATCACTGAGAAAATGGCAGCTTTATTAACAAAAATAAAAAATGAAGTAGTCAAGGATCAACCTGTCCAGTTAGCTGTTTCCGGATCAGCCGGAATGGGCATTGCTCAGGAATGTAATTTGCCCTTTGTTCAGGAAGTATATGCTACCAGAACTGCTACAAAAAAATTAATACCAGATGCCGATGTTATCATTGAATTAGGCGGTGAAGATGCCAAAATTCTGTTTGTAAGCGGTCACACGGAAGTTCGCATGAATGGTTCCTGCGCAGGCGGTACAGGTGCTTTTATTGATCAAATGTCTACTTTGTTGCACCTATCCCCCGAAGAGTTAAATAATATTGCAAAAGAACATGAAAAAATTTATACCATTGCATCCAGATGTGGTGTATTTGCTAAATCTGATATCCAGCCATTGCTAAACCAGGGCGCCCGTAAAAGCGACATTGCCGCAAGTATTTTTGCTGCAGTTGCCAATCAAACAATTGCCGGTTTGGCTCAAGGAAGAGAAATTAAGGGTAACGTTGTGTATTTGGGCGGCCCTCTCACTTTCTTATCCGAATTACGCAAAAGTTTTGATACAGCTTTGAATGTAACCGGTATTTTTCCTGAAAATTCTTTGTATTTTGTTGCATTAGGAACAGCTTATGGTTGCAGTGAAGAAATTGATTTGGATAAAGCTATCGACAGTGTAAAAAACTATACGCAGTCCGGTGAATTTTTATCTATCCCACCACTCTTTCAATCTCAAGAAGAATATGAAGAATTTTCACAACGCCATAATAAAGATGTAGCAAAACGCGGAGATATCACAACATATCAAGGTGAAGCTTACCTTGGTATTGATGCCGGCTCTACTACCATTAAGACTGTTGTTATTGGTTCAGATAATGAAATTTTAGATGAATTATATCAGAGCAACTCAGGTGACCCAATTCCTATTATTAAAGAACACCTAATTCATTTATATGAACAATACCCGAATATTCAAATTAAATGCAGCGCTGTGACAGGTTATGGTGAAGAGTTACTTAAAAATGCCTTTGGACTTGACTACGGCATTGTTGAAACCATTGCCCACTATACTGCTGCAAAGACTTTTTTACCTGAAGTAGATTTTATCATTGACATCGGCGGTCAAGATATGAAATGCTTCAAAATTCGCAATCATACCATTGATAATATCTTCTTAAATGAAGCTTGCTCTTCCGGATGTGGCTCTTTTCTTCAAACTTTTGCCAATACGCTTGGGTATGAAATTCAAGATTTCGCTAAGTTGGGTTTATTTGCAAAGCGTCCTGTAGATTTGGGTTCTCGTTGTACTGTTTTTATGAACTCTTCTGTAAAACAAGCACAAAAAGACGGCGCTACTACAGAAGATATCTCTGCGGGACTTTCTGTTAGTGTTGTAAAAAATGCAATTTACAAAGTAATCCGTGCTGCTTCTCCGGAAGAATTGGGAAAACATATTGTTGTACAAGGCGGTACCTTTCTAAATGATGCCGTGTTGCGCGTATTTGAACAGGAAATGGGCGTAAATGTCATTCGTCCTGATATCGCAGGTCTTATGGGCGCTTACGGCGCTGCGGTATATGCAAAAGAGCATAATCAATCAAAAGGTCAAATGCTAACCTTACAACAATTGAAAGATTTTTCTCATCAAGTAAAGCTAGTCACTTGTGGGCTATGTAACAATCATTGTAAGCTAACGGTAAATATGTTTGATGGGAACCGCAAATTTATTGGCGGTAATCGATGTGATAAACCAATCAAACAAAAAGAAGTGATTGATGCTCCTAACATGTATGCATTTAAGATGAAGACGCTTCTAAGCTATCAACCTGTTCCCGGACCAAGAGGAAAAATCGGATTGCCTATGGGAATGAATATTTATGAAATGCTTCCGTTTTGGCATGCATTTTTTACCTCTCTTGGCTTTGAAGTAGTAACCTCTCCCCTTTCTAATCGGGATTTATACATCAAAGGTCAGCATACTATTCCCTCTGACACTGTATGCTTCCCTGCTAAGTTAATGCACGGTCATGTATGCGCTTTAATTGATGAAGGAGTAAAAACTATTTTTTATCCTTGCCTTACATATAACTTTGATGAAGGCTTAAGCGATAACCATTATAATTGTCCTGTTGTTGCATATTATCCGGAAGTAATCTCTGCCAATGTATCTGAATTGGAAGGTCTGAACTTTATTAACGATTATCTGGGTGTACACCGCAAAAAGGATTTCCCAGAAAAAATGCATGGAGTCCTTGCAAAATACTTCGATGGTATCAGCTTAAAAGAAGTAAAAATAGCTTCCGAAAAGGGATATGCGGAATATGAGAACTATTTGGATACGATTCGTAAAGAAGGCGATGCAATGATTCGCCAAGCAGAAGTAAATCAAATGCCGATTATTGTTCTTTGCGGAAGACCATATCATTTGGACCCTGAAATCAATCACGGTATTGATAAACTGATTACAAGCTTAGGTGCCTGTATCGTAACGGAAGATGTTATCAGCAATAAAGTAGAAAAACTAAATACAACCGTTTTGAATCAATGGACATATCATGCCAGACTATATGCTGCGGCAGAGTACATTTGTGATAAACCACAATTTAATCTGGTACAGTTGGTTTCTTTTGGATGCGGAATTGACGCGATTACAACCGACGAAGTACGCAGCATTTTAGAAAAAAGCGGTAAAATTTATACACAAATAAAAATTGATGAAATTACAAACCTTGGTGCTGTTAAAATTAGACTACGCAGCTTATTTGCAGCACTGGAACAATAACTATTCATTGTTCCTTATACCCGTATATAATGTATGCTGTATCAAAAGGGCTCACAGCATTTCATGATATCACGCCCTTGATAAAGGAGATGAGTCTTTCACATGGCTGAATTGGTTTATGATGAAACAGGTCGTTTACTGTTTACGAAAGAAATGAAAGAAGAATATACCATCTTATGCCCTACTATGATTGAAATTCATTTTCGTCTGGTACTGGAAGTTATGAAAAGCTTTGGCTATAAGGTAGAATTGCTCAGTACATCTAGCCCGAATATTGCACAGGAAGGCTTAAAATATGTGCATAACGATACATGCTACCCAGCCTTACTGGTAATTGGACAATTTATTGATGCTTTAAACAGCGGCAAGTACGATGTGAATAAAGTAGCGCTTATTATTACACAAACAGGCGGCGGCTGTCGTGCTTCTAACTATATCCATTTATTACGCAAAGCTTTAATTCGTGCAGGATATCCTCAAGTACCCGTGATTTCGATGAATCTAAACGGTATGGAAAAAAATCCGGGATTCTCTGCAAGTATTCCTTTTCTACGCAAAATGATTTCCGTTTTATACTATGGTGATGTTTTAATGCAACTAAAAAATAACATCGAGCCATATGAAGACCATAAAGGTGACGCTGAAAAAATGGTAGAAAAATGGATTGGACTTCTTTCCAAACAACTGATAAAGGGCGAAGGTTTATCCAAATCTCAGTTTGGAAATAATGCAAAAAAAATTGTAAAAGACTTTGCCTCCATTCCTATCCACCGCGTTCCCAAAATTAAAGTAGGCGTTGTTGGTGAAATCTATGTTAAATATGCTCCGATTGCCAATAATGACCTTGAAAACTTTTTAAAATCACAAGGCTGTGAAGTCTATGTTCCGGGAATTGTAAACTTTGTTCTCTTTAAAATCGATAATCGTTTGGATGATATAAAACTATATGGCGGCAATACAATTAAATATCAAATTAATAAAATTCTATTGGATTATTTGCTGTCATTGCAAACTGTTATGATTAAAGCATTTAAAGAACACCCTGAAGTTCTGGCACCTGCTGATTACTATCATGTAAAAAAACTGGCAAAAGGTGTAATTGGTTATGGAAATAAAATGGGTGAAGGTTGGTTGCTTACAGCTGAAATTTTAGAGCTGATTGAAGCGGGATATGAAAATATCGTTTGTGCTCAGCCGTTTGGTTGTTTGCCAAATCATATTTGCGGAAAAGGTATGATCCGCAAAATTAACGAAGTAGACAGTAGAGCTAATATCGTCCCAATTGACTATGACCCAAGTGCTACAAGAGTAAATCAAGAGAATCGTATTAAATTAATGCTATCCATAGCTAAAGAAAAACTAGATGAACAAATAAAAAATAATCAATAATAGAAAAGGCTCTGCAAATGCAGAGCCTTTTCTATTATTTTGCATCCGATATTTCAGAATTGCACTATCATAATCCCTAACAACAATAAAATACGCATAAACGTGTAGCTATTATGGGAGCGTTCGAATATTTGTCAGTTGAAAGTGCTGCATACATTTTTATGCTATCGCAGCTTTCCTTAGTAATAAAGTTAAAGTTTTGGCTGTTGATAAGAATGTTGTAGCCTTTATCTTAAAAATTGCTGTGCAATTTCTTTTATGTTATAATAAAATGAAATTTATATTTTGAGGATTTTTATGAAAACACTATTTGTTGCACTCAACGCAAAATACATTCACACCAATTTAGCTGTTCGTTATATGCATGAACTAGCAAAGCAAAATGGTTATACTTCAACAGAAATTGCTGAATATACCATCAATCAACGTCTTCCCCAATTAGTACGTGAACTATATCTTACAAAAGCCAACCACATGATTTTTTCCTGTTATATCTGGAACATTGATATGGTATTAGACCTATGCTGCCAATTAAAACAAGTAATGCCAAACACTAAAATACTATTGGCCGGACCGGAAGTCAGCTACAACAGTACAGAAATGATGGAAAAGTACGCTTTTATCGACGGAATCATCCGCGGTGAAGGTGAGGTCGCCCTTATTCCTTTATTGGAACATTTACAATCAGAAACTCCTGCAACATCTGTTCCTTCTTTTACGTATCGAATTGGACATCACATTGCAGAAACAGAACAAGCTACCCCTATTTCTCTGGCGCAGCTCCCCTTTCCGTATCCAGACTTGGAACAGGAAAAAGGACGTATTTTGTATTTTGAATGTTCACGCGGTTGTCCTTTTCAATGTGGTTATTGTCTGTCATCCATTGAAAAAGGCGTTCGTTTTATGCCTTTGGAACAAGTATATCACTGCTTAGATTTATTTTTATCTAAGAACGTACCACAGGTAAAATTTGTAGACCGAACATTTAACTGTAATAAGACTTACGCTCTTTCTATTTGGAAGTATTTAAAAGAACACGATAACGGAATTACAAACTTTCACTTTGAAATTGCCGGAGAATTACTGGATCAAGAAACAATTGCATTTTTGAGCACAGTCAGAAAAGAGCAATTTCAGTTTGAAGTTGGAGTGCAGTCTACTAATACAAAAACATTATCAGCAATTACGAGAAAAACTGATACTGAAAAACTGCTCCAAATTTGTAAACAAATTGACTCTTTTGGTAACATACATCTTCATTTAGACTTAATTGCCGGGCTTCCTTTTGAAGATATCGACTCATTTCGAAACTCGTTTAATCAAGTATTCCAAATTCGTCCACAGCAACTACAATTGGGATTCTTAAAAGTATTAAAAGGGTCCTCCATACACAAACAATGTACCGAATATGGAATTTTATACACGCCGAAGGCACCATTTGAGGTACTGCAAACCAATTGGCTAGCCTTTGATGATATTTTGTTTTTAAAAGACATAGAAGATATGGTCGAAATATATTATAACAGTGGACGTTTTCAAACAATTCTTACAGATATGATACAAGAGTTTCAAACACCATTCGATTTTTTTGCTCAACTGGGTTCTTTTTATACTGCAAACGGATTTCATCTATCCAATCATTCAAAAGAACAATATTATGAGATTTTATGTAACTTTTGGCAATCTATCGGTCGTACTTTTACCGAAACTATGAAACAATTATGCATTTATGATATTTGTTTACATGAAAAGCCAAAAAAACTTCCTTCTTTCACTGATAATGCATATCAATATGAACATCGCGATTGGATTTCCAAATTTTATGAGTTGCGAGAACATATTGAGAAATATCTTCCAAATTACACTTCTGAAAGTTCCAAACGCATTGCAAAAATTGCACATATACAGGTATTTCCTTTTCACCCTGAAACAAAAGTATTGACGCCCACTGCAGTTCTATTTGACTATCAAAAAAGAGATTTAACAGGAAAAGCACACCATTACTTTTTTCCTATATCATAATAAAAACGTTTTGCGTATGCAAAACGTTTTTATTATATAATCAATTACTTTAAGGCTACAAGTAATTCTAACAATTTTATTACCTTCTGGTTAATGACCTCATAGTATATCTCATTTCCTTCTCGTTTTCCTTCAACAATACCTGCACTCTTTAAAACAAATAGATGTCTTGAAACATTACTCTGCTTCACACCTAGGCTGGTTTCAATTGTGATTACGTTACATTTATTTACAAGTAAATGATTTACGATACTTAGACGCGTAGGATTTGCTAACGCTTTTAATAATTCAGCATCTTCTAAACATTCATCAAGTGATAATGTTTTCATATTCTTTTTTTCTTCACACATTTTCTAATCCTCCTTGCACTATATATTCATAGTACAATAATCAAAACTATACCTATCAGGTTATCATTATTTATAAAAAAATAATGATATAAATGAAGCATAAAATATTGCCAATAACATATGTTATGCTACGATTAATACTAAACACTGGCATTATATACAAAAATTAGACATTTGTCAATAAATCTGATAAAATCTATATGAATTTACTGTATTTTCTTAATTGAACAGGAAATTGCTTTGAAAAACAAAAAGATAATACATGGAACTTTAGGCCATTTTATTATAAATATTGACTAATATTCATATTTAGACATTTTATTATTTGAAACTATTGCATTATGATGTATAATAAACTATAAGTAATAAAGAGGAGAGATTAAATTGAAAAAGAAAAAAATATTACGTAATACCGTTTTATGTTCTGCTGCACTGTTATTGATAGCTTCTCTAACCGCTTGCGGTAATCAAGATGATACAAGTTCTGTTGCATCTGAAGGGCCTGCTCCAAGTAGTATAGCTGAAGTCAAATACGAAAATATTAATCCATTAACTGGCGAAAATAATCTTGCTACATCTGCCAAAGGTCAGCGTCCTATTGCTTTTATGATTAATAATAATCCCAGTGCACGTCCACATTGGGGACTGTGTTCGGCAGATGTTGTAATTGAAGGTCTTGTTGAAGGCGGCAGTACACGTATGATGTGGATGTTCTCAGACATCAGTAATGTTCCTAAAATAGGTTCTCTCCGCAGTATGCGCCATGACTTTGTAGAAATAGCTGACGGCTTTGATGCCGTACTTGTACATTGGGGAGGAAGTCCGCAAGCATATACCTCTGTTTCTACAAATGGAGTGGATGAATTAGATGGTATCTCCTATGAAGGTTCCTACTTTTTCCGTGATCAGACGCGCAATGTTCTAATTGAGCACACTGGATATACTACAGGCGAAAAAATTTTAGATTTAATGGATCAAAAAGACATTGAAATAAAGGCAAATAGTCAGTATACTTCCCCATTTACATTCGGAAAACCCGATGAAAAGCGTACCTTAACTGATGGTACTTGCAAACAAGTAGATGTATATTTTTCCAGTGGAGGATATAACCATACTTTTACATACGATGAATCTGACGGATTATACTACAATAGTATTGAAGGTGCCCCAATGAAAGATGATAACGGTCAGCAAATGGCTGTTACAAATGTAATTGGTTTGTATATGGACGTATCCACCATTGCAGGTGATGGCTCTGGACGCGTAGATATGGATTTAAGCGGCGGAGAAGGATTTTATATCTCGAATGGTACCTATGAGACCATCACTTGGAAAAAAGGCAACACACCAAGCAATCCTCTAAAATTTTATGACAAAAACGGGAATGAATTAGTTTTAAATGCAGGTAAAAGCTGGATTGGACTGTTACCCGAAAATTATCGTGCAAATACTGTGATTGCATAAAATAAAAAGACAGCGGATATATTCCGCTGTCTTTTTATTTACCGGCTGCTTTGCGAGCAGGATACCATTTTTGAAACCACCATGTAAATATTCCTAATAATACAGGAAAAGCCGAATTAACGAGACTAATAAATTTGCTAAAATCCGTCTGCATAAGAAAAAAGGTCCAAATAGGTGTAAAAAGATATAGTAGCCCCCAACAAATTGTTAAAATACGATTAGTTGAAATGAATAATGAATTATTTTTTGCATTCTGTAAACCACCATATTGATTACAAGAGTACCAAGCTGATCATGGTATAGGTAAGAATGCTGATACAATCCATAATAACCCAAAGAGCAAATATGCTGCCAGAATCAACCATAAAATTGGAACACCAATCAATCCCAATGCGGATATAATGCCACAAACAAAAATACTTATGATATCGTAAGGTGTTAAGCGAACTAAAAAATAAGATAATACGGTAACTGCACTGCCAAGCATTGCTGCAAAACTTCCCCAATAGGAATGTATTGGAAGTGCAATCCATACAAGGACATAATAATACCCACATACTGCTTTGCTTATCTTTTATTTTGTCTCTCTTTTGCTTTGTAGTAGCGTTTGCTCCTCCAAAATATACTTCCCACTGGCTCATAAAAGAAAGATCGCCTAAAATTTTATATTTTTTGTCTATCAGCGCATTCATACTATCCACTTTACCGGCACCAATATCTTTCCATACGGTCAACGGCGTTTCCACACGTGCTGTATACGGTAAAAATTGATCGGAATCCTCTATCACTTTTGAGCCATGCTCTAAAAGCCAAATTTGATATGTTTGATTTAAATCAGTGTAACACATTTCCAAAACAATATCTTTTTTCTTCCATGATTTGCTGTTATAAAGAGCTGCCATCTGTTTGGTAAATCTAAGTGCAGAGGTTTGTATATCTGAGGAAAAATTTTGTTCTGATGTCACTCCTGCCGATTCTGCTTGAGATGTATCAGAAATTTCCCAACTGGCATCTGCCATCTTTATAAACATATCTGCCGGAAATAACAATTCATTTAAAGATTCATGTATTTTATCCGTAATTGAGCCATATAGTACATATTCACGACCTGCTTGGCAAACATAATCTAAATACTCTTTTGTTCTTTTTCTTAATTCAGGAACACGAAACAGTTCTCCTTCCGGACACAAAATTTTTTCAAAGTTTCTACCTTGATTTGTATTTCCAAAGCATATTTCAAATTATTTTTCCAAACCTTTGTAATTATTTTGTTTCGAATAAAAACCGCATGTGGAGATTAAAATATGTTTTACTTGTGTCATTTGTGGATAACGCGGCGGATGTACTGAGCCACCATCTTCCCTTTCACTCATAAATGGCAAATTCATAGGAAGCATACGATCCATAAACGCTTTCATGCCGGATGGCATACCAAAATAATAAAGCGGAAAACTCCAAATGATGATATCAGCTTCCAACAGTTTAGGTATCATCTCTTTCATATCATCTTGATAAACACATTGTCCCGGCGCTTTGGTCCAACAACAAAAATAACCTAAACAAGGTTTTATATCTTTCTGTGAAATATGGATATATTCTGCTTCTATTCCTTCATTCCGTTCAAAAAAGAGTTTGTTAACTTCAGCGTATTACTAAGTTCTTTTTTAGGACTTCCATTTAAAATTAGTACTTTCATTTTCTTTTCACCACATACTTTTGCCAATAAAAGTTGAATAGAATATCTTTAAAAAATTATATCTAAAGTTCGACTCAAAGTAAAGCAAGTTTGCACCAACTTAATGTACAAATTCGACCAAATAAATGAAAAAAAATGTCCAATACGTAACAATTTGTAGATAATAAAATTGACCAGTGTACTTATTTATAAAAAAGTATTATAATAATAAAATATGTATTTTATAAACAGATAATATATTTCAATAACATAATAGAATGACAAATAATAAGAAATGAGAGATGATATTGAGTAATAAGTACAGGAACTTAGCTCAGAATACTGTAATTTTCGCAATAGGAACATTTAGCTCAAAATTGTTGGTATTTATCATGATGCCGATATATACTCGAGCATTATCTACAGCCGAGTATGGTACTGTTGATTTAATACAGCAAATATCAAATTTATTAGTTCCAATTGTAACTCTTGGTGTTACCAATGCATTAATACGGTTCGGATTGGATAAGTCGTTTCGAAAAAATGATGTATTTACAACCGGCATCATATGTTTTTTAGGCGGATTTTCATTATTGTTATGTTTTTCGCCCCTTGTTCATATGATATCAGTCACCTCTGATCATACTGTAATGCTTTATTTTTTTGTATTAATGTCTGCAATGCGCGAAATGTGCAGCCAATTTTCCAGAGCAAAAGGATACGTAAAACTTTACGCTTTTGATGGTTTTTTAACTACTTTTATGACTTGCTTGCTAACCATCATCTTTTTAATGGGATTTAAATGGGGAATTAATGGATATTTATCTGCAATTATTATAACTGACGCTTTGTCTTCCCTATTTTTATTCTTCTCAGCCAGATTGTATAAAAATATTAAATTTAAAGGATTAGATAAAAGAACCTTTAAAATGATGCTGCGTTATGCTATTCCTATGATTCCTACAACATTGCTGTGGTGGATTGTTAGCGTATCTGACCGGTATATTATCACCTATATGCTTGGTGCCGATGCAAACGGTTTGTATGCCGCAGCTTATAAAATTCCAACCATAGTCGTGTTGGTATCCACCATTTTCATGGATGCATGGCAGGTAAGTGCTGTATCTGAAATTAAAGACAGAAGAGCGTTGGCCAAATTCTTTTCCAACGTATTTCGCGGATATCAATCCATTATTTTTTTGGCCGGCAGTTTACTAATTCCATTTTCAAAAATATGTACTATTATTTTAGTTTCAGGCGATTATTATGAATCATGGAGATATATTCCATTCCTGATGCTTGCAACCATTTATAACTGTATGGTTCAATTTATGGGCAGCGTTTACATGATTGAACGTAAAGGGGTAACCACGTTAATTACTTCTATTGTTGCTGCTGCTACCAACGTTGCAGGAAACTTCATATTAATTCCTATTTGCGGTGTAAACGGCGCAGCCTACTCCACATGTTTCAGTTACTTCATTGTATTTGTAATAAGAGCAATTCACACAAGAAAATTTATACGCATCAACTATAGCGTATTAAAATTTGGTGTGAATGCAGTGCTCACTCTTGCACAAGCCATTATTATGATTACAGAAGTTCCTGGATGGATTATTTATGAAGTTATCCTTACCCTATTGGTACTTCTGCTAAATGTCAAAGTTCTTATTTTAAGTTTTAAAAAGATTATAGGAAGATTTGGGCGTAAAAAAGCAAAAGCGTAATCTGTAATAAACAATCAAAAAAGGAATCGCAAAAAATGCGATTCCTTTTTTCTACATCATGTTCTGATATCTTCCAAAGAATTAATAAAAGTATTCCGGCACAATCGGGACTCTCGCTTCTTTGCTTTCATCTTCTTAATTCAAATACAACATATTCAAAGATACAGTTTATACTAAAAATTTTGGAATACATACCGCTTATATGCTGAGGTATATCAAAAAAGCAAACACTCTTTTTTTCAGCAAAATCCCTGAAAATAGATTTCTATCCGCATCCTTTGAACAGATCTATTCTTACCCTCTGCCTGTTCAAATCTATTACAATATATTTGCATATAATAATCCTGAATATCCTATATTCCGTTACATCAAAGTTTCTCTAATAACATCCTGCTCGCTATTTCTCGGGTTATATCTAAACTTCCAGCATAATTGGAATGCTTTCGGAAAAACCTTCTAAAGCGTTATCTCAGCGTTTTAGAAAAAGAAAATTCAGCATAGATTTCTTTCTGTACTAAAATCTTACTTTATGGATTCTTTTTCTCCTGACTGGGGATATATTCTGCTGCCTTTCGGAGATAGGTAAAAGTTTCCTATGTCAACAATATAATAAAGAACCGACGCAACTAAAATTTGCGTCGGTTCTTTTCTTTTAAATCAAGCGTAATGCAATTGGAATATTAATTAGCGCCACGGCAATTCCTGAAAGGAGACCAAAGAATACATCCGATGGAAAATGTACAAATAAGTACAATCTGGAAAAAGATATAATAAACGCTAAAGCCAAAGCAATCAAACCTATTTTATAGTTCATGTGCAATAAAATTGTGGCACTGGCAAAAGATGATGCAGTATGGCCTGAAGGCAATGAAGAGCCCATCGGACGTCTGATTAATATGGGTACATCCTTATATATGTCACATGGTCTTAAACGATTAAAACGAGACTTAATGAACATATTAGAGAAAGTTGTCATAATAATCGTAACAATTAACAATACACCATGATATTTGTATTGGGTAAATAAAGTAATAAAAATACCTGTAAATACCCAAACTAAAGCACCATTCCCCATTGAAGTGAAAAAGGTCATCACTTTGTCTAATCTAGGCCCATGCAATTCTTGAATTTTAAATAAAATCTTAGTATCAAGATGCTGTGTGCGTGCCTTTGTACGCTCCATTTTCAATCTACTCCTAATAATGATATTCTTAAATATATGAAGTTTTACATCAGTTCACACTTAGCTTATATAATAATATATCATAATTACATTTAAAAGAAAACATATATTAACAAATTGAAAGAATTATTAGAAAGATTCCAAAAAAACAAGTCTTTTATTTAAAAAATTTATTGATTATACATATAAGATTATTCTAAAAATAGATTTCGCTTGCAATCCCATTATCTTATGTTACAATTGTAACAAAGATATGTGAAAAATTTGTGTCAGAATGTCGGAAGGGAAAGAAAAATGAAACAATTTTTTAAAGATTTTAAAGAATTTGCCATGCGCGGCAATGTAGTTGACATGGCTGTTGGTGTTGTGGTCGGTACTGCATTTAGTAAAATTGTATCGTCTTTGGTAAGTGATATTATTATGCCTGCCTTATCTTTAATCACAGGACGAGTAAGTTTACAAAATTTAAGCTTTACACTACCTACCGGAGAAGGCATGGAGCCGATTGTTTTAAAGTATGGAGTATTTTTACAATCGGTATTGGATTTTCTAATTATTGCATTCTCTATTTTTCTAGTAATTAGATTAATTGGAAAACTACACAGAAAGAAAAAAGTGGAAACACCTAAAGCTCCTCCTGCGCCAACAAAAGAAGAAGTTTTGCTAACAGAGATTAGAGATTTGCTTGCAGCACAAAAAGCATCTGCAACAGATAATGAAAAAGAAGCAGATAACATTCCTGCGTTAGAATCGGAGAAAAAAGATTCATAAAAAGAAGCCTGATGCCAACCGGTATCAGGCTTCTTTTTAATCATTTACTCTGGAAACACGTCTTTGACGACCTTTTATCGGTCTTGTTTGCAACGCTTTTAAAACAATATCACCTTTGTTGTTTAAAATATCTACAAAGGTAGAAATGCTTTGAACATCTATAATACCAATATCATCAGAAGTAACTCCTTTAATGCTACAAATAGTACCTACAACATCCACAGGACGCATTTTGGTCTTTCTGCCGGCATTAATGTGAATTTTGGTAATTGAATTACTGAAAGCAGCACCTTTTTCAGGTTTAAAGTCCGGTTTCTGCATTAATGTTTCTTCAAATGCAGGACGATATTGCTCTACCAATTCTTTTGTTGGCGGTATAACAAAAATCCAATGGGAGCATGTATATAATTGTAAATCCTGTGCAACAGGCGCTTCTTCTTTTGTATAAAAGGTTACTGCAATTCCGTTTCTTCCGTTTCTTCCTGTACGACCAATACGGTGAACATAATGCTCCTTGGCTCTTGGCAAATCATAATTGATAACATGGGTAACATGATCTATATCAATTCCTCTGGCTGCTACATCCGTTGCAATTAAATAGCGAAAATTGCCTCTGCGAAATTGGTTCATAACAACAATCCTATCATCTTGTTCCATACCGCCATGAATTTTTCCGCATGGAATATTGCTGTTTCTTAACTCTTGATATACAGCGTCCACCTTTTCCTGTGTATTACAAAAAACAATACAACTATCTGGATTTTGTAGTACTAAAACATCTTTCAGTAATTGCATCTTTTCTGTTTCTTCTACTCGGAATCCGGTCTGTTTAATTCTATCTACCGTTACGCTTTCAGCTTTGATTTCAACACGTATAGGGTCACGCAAATATGCTTGTGCCAAACGCTCAATCTCTTTTGGCATAGTAGCAGAAAATAATAAGGTAACAGGATGTCCCGGCAAATGAGAAATAATCGCTTTCACTTGTTCCAAAAATCCCATATTTAACATTTCATCCGCTTCATCAATAACAAGATAGCGGATAGCAGAAGTATCCAATGTTTTACGTTCCATATGATCCAGCACACGGCCCGGAGTTCCAACTACAATATGCGTTTTTTGTTTTAAAGCCTGTACCTGTTTATAAAAAGGCGAACGTCCAAATAGCACAGGAACATTGATTCTCTTGTAACGTCCAATATGAAAAATATCTTCTTTTACTTGTATTGCTAATTCTCGTGTTGGTGCCAGCACCAACGCTTGGGGTCTGTTTTCATCCCATTCTACCAATTCACAAAGCGGTATTCCAAAAGAAGCAGTTTTTCCGCTTCCTGTTTGGGATTTTGCTAATACGTCTTTTCCTGCTAGAATTTCAGGTATTACTTTTACCTGCACAGGTGTTGGTGTACGATATTGCAGTTGCTCCAACGCAGATAAAATTTCTTCACTTAACGGGTATTCTGTAAAACTTGATGGCATATATTAAGCTCTCTTTCTATTTTGCATCTTCATAAATAAACATATGAAATACCTACGCATGTACGCATAAGTATTTCATATGTGTGTGTTTATATCTATTTATGTATGAAATGATATTCAAAAGATATTCTCTTTTTTCTAAATATTATTTTATAAACAATAAAAAAACAAACAAAATTAGATATAAAGAATATTATATCTATCATACAAAGGAACCGCTTGTTTGTCAATGAATCTTTTGATACAAGTTCAATATATTAAGAAAAAACATAAACTTTGATACAGTAATTACATAGTATGGTTTAAGCTTGTAATTATGAAGCCTCGATATCTAAAGAATGATTTATTATGATTCTCTTTTGTACAAGCTAAATCACACAAAATATGAAACGAGGAATTATGAATATGGCAAATCAAGTTGTCGACGTAAGTACCTTCCAACAAACAATTGATTGGTCGCAGGTAAGACAAGACGGTATTGTCGGTGCAATGATACGATCCGGCTATGGATTTAGTACGGTAGACGATCAATATCGTGCCAATGTAGCAGGATGTGAAAACAATGGCATTCCATATGGAATGTATCATTACAGCTATGCAGCAAATATAGAAGACGCAAAAAAAGAAGCGGAATTTTTCATCCATAACGCCAAAGGAACTTCCCCTTCCTACCCTTTGGCAATGGATGTAGAAGAAGCAAGCCAAGCAGCTATGGGCAAAGATGCATTAACCTCCATGATTCTTGCCTTTTGCGATATGGTAAAAGCAGCAGGCTATCAACCTATGCTATATACCAACTTAAACTGGGCAAACTATTATATTGATATGTCTCAAATTGACAATGCTGGCATTCAAGTTTGGATTGCACAATATAATACCACTTTAGACTATAAAGGCAACTACTTCTTATGGCAATATACCAACAGCGGCAGAGTAGCGGGTATTCCCACAAATGTAGATTTAAACTATCTGGGCAGTGATATGGGTGAAATTGCTCCTCAACCTCCTATAACCGACAATCATACCTATATTGTCAAAGCAGGAGACACATTATGGGATATTGCGCAAACTCAACTGGGCAATGGAAGCCGTTACAAAGAAATTATGGCATTAAACAGTTTAACCAGTGATATCATTCAGCCGGGTCAAGTCTTAAAATTGCCTACCGGAAATAATAACACCGGTTCAGGTTCTGCAAGTATGTATACGGTCAAAGCGGGAGACACATTGTGGGATATTGCGCAAAGTCAACTGGGCAATGGAAGCCGTTACAAAGAAATTATGGCATTAAACGGTTTAACCAGTGATATCATTCAGCCGGGTCAAGTCTTAAAATTGCCTACCGGAAATAATAACACCGGTTCAGGTTCTGCAAGTATGTATACGGTCAAAGCGGGAGACACATTATGGGATATTGCGCAAAAACTTTTAGGCAATGGTACACGTTATAAAGAACTTGTTTCATTGAATAATTTACACAGTAATATCATTTATCCCGGTCAAGTATTAAAAGTTCCGGAATAATATCATCATAAAAAGAGCGTCCTGAGTATATGCAGGACGCTCTTTTTATATTTTAGTAAACAAAGAAACCGTATATGTTTCACCATTTCTATCCTCAATGGATATATTCTGAAATTTTTCGTAATTTTGCTTTACACCATCATCCATCGATATATGTGATAGCTGCTCAATAGAGGATTGATACGCACTGTGATAACGGCATAATTCATCTCTTTTTGCTATCTGCTTATTTTTTTGCTTTTTATCGAAAGTCTCTTGAAACGTTAGTTGTTGCTTTAGTTCTTGGTCATATATGTTTAACTGATTTGAAATTTCATTGAGATCAGCTTGATTGATACGGTGTATGTATATCAGAGCCTTATAACCACTGTTGACTCCACTGTTCAATTGCCAGTAAATTGGATGCTTTTGATACAAACGGACATGCTCTTTGTAAAAATCACGCCATAAATAAGTACGAATGGTTTGTCGTGCATTTACGCTGTTAGAATCCAACGCATTTGCAATAAAAGAAAGGTTATGCTCTAGCTGGTCCCTTCCAAACAGACGTTCCAGCAGTGAAAATATCCGTGAAGCCAAATCATCCTCCGCATGGAATGATTCCACTTCCCTTAATATCAGACAATTCTGTTTTACCAGGTATTCATGCTCCAATTGACTGTTCCATTGACCGCCTGCATACCAAATCCCTGAATGCGAGGGATGATATCTTCCAAACAAACAGCCTACCAGATAAGATAAGAATAACTGCACATCTCGTGTCAGATCCGCTTTACGTATGGCAATATCTCTGTCGACAACTTCAGGAGTAATACTGTCCTCCAACTGATACAACCGAATCAACATTCGATTGATTTCTTCCTCATTTTGCTTGAGTTTTTTATATCGATCGTCTGCTTGTTGTTTCCATATTCGATAACAGGATTCCAAATTATTTTCCTGATATTCTAAATGAATCCGCATAAAAGGATGTCCTTTAAAATTCCAACTGGTTTCAAAACAATCCCAATCTTCTTTGGAAATGCGGCAATTTTCCTCTACCAAACGAACGAATGTTTCTCTTTGTTCCATAAGAGGCAGTATTGGCAAGTCTCCCACATTTCCTGCTTGAAAATTAACTGTAGGAGCCAATAAAGACAAAAAGTAAAACGCAACTTTACTGCATAAAAATCCCAACAGTTCTGCTGTTTGTTCTTCTTGAGGAAACATAGAAGAACCTGAAACGTCAAATAAAAATCCCTCTGTTTTGTAGCGTACAGCAAAATTTTCAAACCCAAACAAAGACCATGTAATGCCAGCTTTAAAGTAGTCCTGTTCATTGCGTAAAATAGCTTTTGTATAGCGCCTTAACGCTTCTCCGCCATTTTCCCAATTAACTACATACTCATTCATACCATACCATTTTCTGAAATTGCCTCCTTTGTTATAAGGAAACCATTTTGCTCCAGAGGCAATCGCGTCAGATGATGTTTTGGCTTTATCATAAAATTTTGTGATATCAACTTCATGCCAATAACGTACAAACAATGCATTGTTCCCTGTCTGCATTCCAACCCTTGGCGCAGAAATGACGGACAAAGGAGTCCCCTTTTGAAACGCCTGAATTGCATTTTTAGAAGCCCAATATACAAACGGTGTACCCGGAACAGAATAAAATGACGATTGTTTGATAACATATCGATTTTCACTTTGAAAATATCCCTTTATTTTCTCATCTGTATTCAAGTAATCTGTCAAGCGTATAAACAGAGAATTCTCTTGTTCAGGCTCTGAGTTGCGAATGACAAACGCGGCAGCCAATACATTAAAAGAATTCAATTCTTCAAACGTTGCGGCTCCTGCATGAACCATAGATGCAATGTGATTATGCTTTAATATCTCAAGCCTTAACTTTTGAAAAGAAGTCAAAAACATCCATGTATGCATGGTAACCATACTGAAGTATCCCAATTCTTTTGTAAAAGCTTTGCAGCGTAAAATAAAAGCCGCATACAATTCTGTTTTTCCATTTGGATAGTTCGCTTCCAAAAAGGTGCTAATCTTTTTGTTCAAACTCTTTTTTCCCATATAAGGGGGATTGGTAATGGTAATCAAATAAGTTCGTGTTAACAAATCCGCCTGCTCAAGCAAAGCAATTAATAGCGGAAACCATTGATTGATGATGGCCCACTGTTCCAGATTAAATTCAAATGCGCTGCCTACTGAAATTTCACGTAATTTGTCGGCTATTTCCCGGTAAAAATTCGGATTAAATCTATGTGTCATCTGTAAACAGGAACCATATGTTTTAGCATCACGAAACGTATCGATTACAAAATCGATTGCCAATCTTTCTTCCTCTTCCAGCATGGAAAACTGCTGCCAAATTTCTTGACGTAGATTATTTGTAATTTCATTACTTTCCTGAATACTACGTACAAGAACACAGTGTGACTGTTCCAAAATGGTTTCATCATAAAATCTAGCTTTCATCATGATAACAAAATGTGCCAGTTCACTTACGGAATCGTCAATTTCCAGTCCATATAGATTATTTGAAATAATCTGTCCTGCCGCCTCTTTTTTTGTGTATCCTTCCGCCACATAGATATCCATTAGAATATCAAACGCATAAACCAAAATATGACCACTTCCCATACATGGGTCTAATACGGTAATATCCTGCGGTTGTAACTCTGGGTCGAATGTTTCCTTCTGAGATGCATTGTTTGATTTTAAATAGTACGTCCACTTTTTTTCCAACTCCGCATTTGGGTGTTGTTCCAGCCATAATTTTCCCACGCTATTTTCTACCATATAACGTACAATCCAATCCGGAGTAAACAGCTGTGTCGCTGCGGGGATTCTTTCTTTTGTGATTTTAATATTTTTCTGCAGTAAAGCAAATGTTTCTTCTTTTCTTTCTGTATGAAAATACTGATATAACCAGCCAATCATCTCTACTTGTCCCCCTTGATTAAGAAGGAAATCCTCTTTCGGCAGAGATAAAAATTCATATATTATGCTTTCCATGCTAAATTTTGGAATCAAAAAATCAAAAGGCTGTTCATAACAAGAAAACAACTTCGGAAAGATATGACCTAATTGACTGCATACTTTCATAAATAACATTTGTGCCTCTGTTTCCTGCTCTGTATATCCAAATGCTTTCCAATATTGCATTTCTTCTTGTTCTTCTAAGGTAATTGTTTCCTTAGAAGCTTTCTCAAAACCGTTTAGAGAAAATCTAGAGAAAAACGGTTCTGTCGGAAGATATTCGTTTATTTCCATAAACCAAACGGAAACCAAACGGTGAAACCAAATACAGGCAGCCTTTTCTGCAACTGATACTACATCTGTTTCTTCTATTTCTTTTTGTAATTGAAACAAACATTCTTGTTTTACAGGGTCTTTTGGTAGCAAATCGGGCTTCTCTGTTTTTAAATCCAGAAAAAACATTTGAATTCTATCAAAAATTTCATCAATCAGTGTTTTACGTGCCTTTATTGCAAATGCTTTCATAACTGCTTTATTCAAAACAAATGCACCCTTTCGTGATATACTCATGACGGATATTATAGCATTTAAAAAATTGCTTTTCAATTTTTAACCAATAAGTGCTAAAACGTTCTTGTCAACAGTCAAAACTTTAGTTTTGATGCTGTTACAAGGTTGTTATAACATAAAAGAAATTGCACAGCAATTTCTAATCTATCAATATCAAAAGCTCCCTCTTGGAAACCAGCGTAAGAGATACAAAAAAATTCTGTTTATCTATTACGAATGCATTATACTTTCTTTTACGTAAATTTGCTATTTTGTTTAAACAGTATTATAATAAGAATAATATTTTTAAGTGAAATTAATGGAAAATGAAGAATAAGCAGGAGGATATTCTATGATCATTGAGCCTAAGGTTCGCGGATTTATCTGCACAACTTCTCATCCTGAAGGATGCAAAGAAAATGTAAGAACGCAAATTGAATATATAAAAAAACAACCAAAATGTAACGGACCAAAAAAAGTTTTAGTAATCGGTGCAAGTACAGGTTACGGTCTTGCTTCTCGTATTGCTTCTACCTATGGCTGTGATGCAGCTACTATCGGAGTTATTTTTGATAAACCTGCAAGCGGCTCCCGTACTGCTACAGCAGGCTGGTATAATACTGCCGCATTTGAAGAGTTTGCCGCACAAGATGGCTACTACGCAAAAACCATTAACGGGGATGCATTTTCCGTTGAGATAAAAAAACAAACCATTGACTTAATTAAACAAGATCTTGGACAAATTGATTTTGTGGTATACAGTCTTGCTGCACCAAAACGTACAACGGCAGACGGAACTACTTATACCTCCGTTTTGAAATGTACCGGTGAAGATTTTGTCAACACCACTATAGATTTAAAAACAAAAGAAATTGTTGAAGTGACAGTTCCAAAAGCAACGGAACAAGAAATGCAAGATACCATTAAAGTAATGGGCGGTGAAGATTGGAAAGACTGGATAACCGCTTTAAATGAAGCCGGAGTATTGGCTGAAAATGCTGTAACAGTGGCTTACTCTTACATCGGTCCTGAACTTACTTATCCAATGTACCATAAAGGTACGCTTGGAGCTGCAAAAGCACATTTATTAAAAACTGCACAAGAAATGACAACCGAATTTTCCAACGTAAATGCATATGTTTCTGTTAACAAAGCTTTGGTTACTCAAGCCAGCGCAGCAATTCCTGTAGTCCCTCTTTATATTGCTGTGTTATACCGCATTATGGAGAATAAACAGATACATGAAAATGCAATTGAGCAGATTGAACGTATGTATCAAGAAAAATTATTTGTTGACAAACCTGTATTAGATCAAACCGGTCAAATACGAATGGATGATTTGGAACTACGGGAAGATGTACAATCTGAAATCGAAGCATTTTGGGAAAACTTGTATGACCATAAGATTTCTGACTTCTCTTATATTGACGAATACTGGGTTGCATTTAGACAATTATTTGGATTTGATTTGCCAAATGTAGATTATAGTAAAGATGTTGATCCAAATGTTGCAATTCCTTCCATAAAAGATTAAAGAAAAGGCTGTCCTATGCTGAGGCAGCCTTTTCTTTTCCAGTCTAAAACGAAAGGATTTTTACCATGAATTCATCTCTTTCAAAGATAGCTGACCCTTTACTGAATTGGTACCATACATATGCGCGTACGCTTCCTTGGCGCCAGTCTCCCAGCGCATATCATATTTGGGTTTCAGAGATTATGTTACAGCAAACCCGCGTGGAAGCAGTAAAATCCTATTATCATCGCTTTACTGCGGAACTTCCAACCATTGCGGATTTAGCTGCATGTCCAGAAGAAAAACTACTAAAACTTTGGGAAGGACTTGGCTATTATAACCGTGTACGAAATATGCAGAAAGCTGCGGTACAAATAATAACGCAATATCACGGAGAGATGCCCCGGTCATATGAAGAATTGCTGAAATTACCAGGAATCGGTTCTTATACGGCAGGTGCTGTGGCTTCCATTGCATATGGAATTCCTGTTCCTGCTGTAGATGGAAATGTATTGAGAGTCATCACACGTATAACTGCAAACTACGGAGATATTACAAAACAAAATACCAAGGACACGATTACAAAGCAATTGCAAGCTATTATCCCCAATCAACATGCGGGAGACTTTAATCAGGCTTTGATGGAATTAGGCGCTACTGTTTGTATTCCAAACGGAGAACCTCAATGTTTTATTTGTCCTGTACAGGCATACTGTAAAGCTTTTCAGGAAGGACTCACGACAGAACTTCCTGTCAAATCCAAAAAGAAACCAAGACGTATTGAAAATAAAACTGTACTTCTTTTTATTTCGGAGTCTGCCATTGCCTTACAAAAACGAGATTCCAAGCAAGTTTTGGCAGGATTATGGCAATTTCCTAATATCGAAAGTCACCTTTCTCTCCATGCAGTGCAAGCACAACTAGAAGAGTGGAATATACCTGTAAAACAAATAGTGGAAAGTAAACAATCAAAGCATATTTTTACACATATAGAATGGCATATGAACAGTTATCTTATTTATTGTGATGCACAAGCCATTGATATCTGCGACCAATTTGAATGGATGGAAAAACAAGATTTAGAACTCATTGCAATTCCTACTGCGTTCCAACCTTTTTTGTCTGTCATAAAGCCATATTTAGAAAAGAAATAAAAAATCAGTGCCGTTCATGGCCAAAGATTTCTCGTCGATTCCATTCTTACTCTATCTGAAAATTTATAGCAACTATGAAACTGAAGCAAAAAAATAATGAAACTCATTATCTTTTTGATTTTTCCTTTCATCCACCAAAAGCCCCAATATAAAATAGAAATTTTATGATAAATCAATGTTTTATGGAATTTAGGATATTCTAAAAGGACTGAGGATACTTATCCTTATTCAAAATCAGAACAGTTTGAGAGATATCTCGTTACAATAACCGGTTTTAATTATTTTATTAAAAATTGATAAATCGATAACGAATTCGTTCCTGCCCAGTTGATTATATCATGCTACGTTATAAACTTGATTCCAAGCAGAAGTATTATTGGTAATATAAATACATGATAAAGTAACCAATTACGACACAGCGCATAGGTAATCATTGCAAGGAAAGCTCACAAACGATAAATATAAATAGCAAATCTATCTCCGTAAAATAAGGTTTTAATATACTCATATGGCACCAATTATATTTGAAATCATCATATAGCATGGTATCTCCTTAGTTTCTACTCATTACCCTTTCATCCAAAAAATTAAAAAACACCAATGGCATTTCTCTGATGCCGTTGGTGTTTTTTTATAAAAATGAAGGATGTATCAAAATAAAATACTATTCCGTTTCCCATGACCGAGCTCTTTCTACTGCTCTGTGCCATTGATTTAATTTTAGTTCTCTTTCCTCTTTGCTCATAGCGCCTTGAAAAATTCTGCCAACCGTTGTATTTTGAATTAGTTCATGCTTATCTTTCCAATAGCCTACTGCCAATCCTGCAAGATAGGCTGCTCCCAATGCCGTTGTTTCAATTTCCTGTGGGCGCAATACGGAAATATTTAATAAATCCGCTTGAAACTGCATCATAAAATTGTTTGCAGAAGCACCGCCATCTACTTTTAATTGTACAATGTTTTGTCCAAAATCCGCTTCCATAGCACGGATAACATCATATGTCTGAAAAGCAATCGCCTCCAATACAGCTCTTACAATATGAGCACGGTTACTTCCACGTGTTAGTCCCAGTAAGGTTCCTCTTGCATAAGCATCCCAATAAGGAGCACCTAGTCCTGAAAAAGCGGGAACCATATAAACACCATTGGTATTCTCTACTTCCTGCGCAACATATTCAGATTCATCTACTGTTGTCAGCATTTTCATTTCATCCCGCAGCCATTGTACAGATGCCCCTGCAGTAAACACACTGCCTTCCAGCACATACTCAATATTTTCATTGGTACTTGCCGCTATTGTTGTTAATAGTTTATGGTCGGAAATAATCGCTCTTTTTCCAGTGTGCATGAGTAAAAAACAGCCTGTTCCATATGTGTTTTTAGCACATCCACTTTCAAAACAACATTGGCCAAATAAAGCAGCCTGTTGATCACCTGCAGCAGATGCAATTGGAATTTGTATACCAAAAATTTCATCTGTTGTCATTCCGTATCTATACGAAGATGGTTTTACATCCGGAAGCATAGTTTCCGGTATATTGAAATAAGCTAAAATTTCCTTGTCCCAACATAATTGATGAATATTAAACATCATTGTTCGAGAAGCATTGGAATAATCCGTTACAAACTCTTTCTTTCCTGTTAAGTTCCAAATCAACCAAGTATCTACTGTCCCGAATAATAGGTTTCCTTTTTCTGCCTGTTCCTGTGCGCCTGGCACATTTTGCAAAATCCATTGCACTTTGGTTGCGGAAAAATAGGCATCGGGTATCAGTCCTGTTTTACTGCGGATTACATCTGCCAAACCGTCTTTTTCAAGTTGTTTCACTTGTTCCGCAGTTCTTCTGCATTGCCATACAATAGCAGGATATACAGGCTTTCCGGTGTTTTTATCCCACACAATGGTAGTTTCTCTTTGATTGGTAATACCTATTGCTGATATTTGCTGTGCAGAAATTCCAGTTTCATGCAGCACAGATTTTGCTACTTCTAATTGCGACGATAAAATTTCCATCGGATTGTGCTCTACCCAACCCGCTTTTGGGTAACTCTGTTGAATATTCTTTTGCGCCATACCGCAAATTTTTCCCTCATGATTAAACAGAATACAACGAGAACTTGTAGTTCCCTGATCAAACGCCATAATATATTGCATGAAAAACCTCTCGTAATTATAAGCTTTCTTTTTAAAATGGTTTCATTTGAGTATTAAAATTGGAACAATTTAATAAATACAATATCGATTTATCTTATCACAATTATAAAAAGACAATTTTCTTAAATAGAATTATAGGTAAGTTAAAACACAAATGCAAACGAGCTATCAACAAAAAAACAGCCTGTCCATGATTCAACAGGCTGTTTATATTTAAGAAACTTCGTCTTGCAGCGACCAATAGGATTCAATGTCGGTACCGGCTGCAATTAGGCGCTTCGTGTAGGCATTTTGCGGCGAATGCAAAATATGAAGTGTTTCACCTTGTTCTATGATTTTTCCATCATGCATAACAGCAATGGTATCACAAATAGACTCTGCCAAAGTGATATCATGTGTGACCAATAAAATAGCAGTATTTGTCTTTTGCGCAGCATCATGGATGGTTTTTGCAATATCATTCTTGACGTGGGAATCTAACATTGACGTCGGTTCATCCAAAGCAAGAAAACTTGGTTCTAAAATAAGCGCTCTTGCGATACTGACCCTTTGCCTTTCCCCACCGCTTAATTGATGAGGATATCTTTGTCTATAGGTATCATAATCCAAATGTACGTACTCCATCATTTTTTTAACTTCTTCCGTACAATCTTTTAACCTTCGTTTTCTTTTGGTATACAACAAAGGCTCTGCAATAATCCGTTCCACACGATATGCCGGGCATAACGAATCATATGGGTCTTGTGCAACAAACCCTGCCAATTCTTTTTTTTCAATGTGGCCTGAAGTAGGTTTTACCAAACCTAGTATAATCTTTAAAAGTGTACTTTTACCGCAGCCGCTTGCACCTATAATGCCAAGCGCTTCTCCTTCATTCAGAGAAAAAGAGATACCATCTAAAGCATTTAAACTGGTTTGTTTATTGCCTTTCGTTTTTCGAACACGATATGTCTTTTTTACATCTTGAACAGATAATACTTGTTTCATAAATTCACCTGCCTGTCACAAAAAGCCTCTGCAATTCTATGGTCATGGCTGATAAATAAAATAGAAGTATGTTCTCTTTCTCTAATTTCCATGAGTGTTTTTAAAATATCTGCTTCTACAATAACATCCAAACCCGTTGTAGCTTCGTCTAAAATAAGTAATTCCGGCGATAACATGATTGCTACTGCAATGGCGGCACGCTGCCGCATACCTCCGCTTAATTCGTGGGGATAGCAATTTAAAACACGTTCTTCCAAATGTACCATAGACATCAACTGCAGCTTTCGTTCTTTTTTCTCTTGCTTAGAGAGATTGGGCAGATGAATACGATACATTTCGTCTAAAGTTTTTCCGATAGTATACACAGGATTAAAAGAATTCATAGAAGACTGTGGCACTAGAGCAAGTTTTTTCCAGCGAATATCTTTCCATTGCTTTTCAGTACAAGTAACTAAATCCAATCCCTCATACATAATATTTCCGGTAGCTGTACCGCCCATAGAACGAATTCTACCCATAATTGTCCAAACTACCGTACTTTTTCCGCAACCGGAATTTCCGTGTAGACAGAGTGTCTCTCCTTTTTCTAAATCGAACGATAACGAATTTACACTGCAACAACTCTGATTTTTATATTGAACCGATAAATTTTGTACTGACAGTATTGTACTCATACAGCCGCCTCCATTTCAGGGTTCATATTTCCTTCAATTACATACCCAACCAACATCAAACCGAAACTTAAAACCGCAATACAAAGTCCCGGTGGAATTACCCACCATAACCATGCGTCCGTCATAAATGCGTCTTTGGCTTGTGCATAATAAAGCATAGAACCCCAACTTTTAATGGTTGGTTCCCCCAACCCTAAAAAGCTTAAAGCTGCTTCAGATAAAATTGAAGATTTAATACGCAAAATAAGTTGATAGGTTACAAGCGGAAATAACTCTCTGATGACATGGGTACGAATAACATACCAGTGACTAACACCCATTGCCTGAATAGATAAAATATATTCTCTGCTACGCATTTTCATGGTTTGCGAACGTAAAATACGGGCAATTTCCGGCCAAGATACCAAACCTAAAATCAAAGACATGGAAATAAAACCTTTGGGCAAAAATGCTGTCAACACAATTACCAGCGGTAAATAGGGTATTGTAATAAAAAACGAAGTTATTTTCATTAAAATGCTATCAATCGCTCCTCCAAACCATCCGGAGAGAACGCCTACTACAATACCTATACCAGCTGCAATTGCAGCTGATGTTAAGCCTACCAATAAAGAATACTGTGCTCCGTACACCAATTCGCTGAAAATATCGTATCCTACGTCATTTGTACCCAGAAGAAATTCGGCGCTAGGTTTTGCATAAGAAGGGCCCACAACTGCGTTTGGATCATAAGGCGCAATTAAAGGAGCAAAAATTGCCAAACAAGCAATAACAGCGATTAAAACAAGTCCAACAATACCAATTGCTTTATTTTTCATTGTTTTACCCCCAGCCCCGGATCAATTCTTTTATATAAGATATCTGCCAAGAATGACATGACAATAACCATAATCGATACCACCAAAAAGGAATACTGCATTAACGGATAATCTCTTCCGGATACTGCCTGAAACATCAAAGAACCCAATCCCGGATACGAGAAAACCGTTTCAACCACAACCGAGCCACTTAAAATATAGCCCAAATCCAACATAAATACTGTAAAAACAGGAATCAATGCATTGCGCATCACATAGCAAAATTGAACTCTCTTTTTAGGAATTCCTCGCACGCGTGCCATGCTGACATAGTCCTGATTAATTGTTTTTAGCACGCTATAACGCGAAGTGGTGAAAAAAGTCATGAGAGAAGTAAGAACTAAAGTAAATAAAGGCAAAGCCAAATGATGCAATACATCTCCGATAGCAGCAAGCCATCCGTTATTTTGGAACATACTATATGCTCCATAAATCGGGAACCAATTTAGCTTTACTCCAAATGTAGAAAGCAGTACCATACCAATCCAAAAAACCGGCAGTGAGCTTAACAAAGTTAATATCAGTACAATCGGAAGATCTTTTTTCTTCTTTCTTAAAAAGGCAGAAACCGCTCCCAAAAAAGTACCTATTAACGTGGACAATATTAAGTTACAACCGGCTAATAGCAAAGTCCACGGTAAAGCTTGAACTATAAGATTAATAATAGGTTGTTTTTTTACATAAGAATTTCCCCATTGGAAAGTTACTAAATTTTTTAAGTAAATTAAAAATTGTTCACCCAATGATTTATCCAAATTATAAGAAGACATCAATCGGTCTCGTTCGTCTTCGGTCATCTGACCGGCTTCTTCACCTGCCAAAGTTGCAATTGGAGAACCTGGTAACATTCTCGGCAAGAAAAAATTCAAGGTGATTATGGCTATAATCATAATCACGTAATGAAAAATTTTACTTTTCAAGGGTATTCCCCTTTCCGAAAAAACAGGGTGTACGAAATAATTCATACCCCTGCTCTTTCATTCTTTTTAATTATTTCTGTGCTTCTTCCGGAAGAAATGAGAATACATTTAGAGTAGAACCGCTTTTGGAAGCTACCCAACCATTATATACACTTGTATTGCATGCATATAAATTATCATCATAGTATAATGTAATAAATGGGTATTCGTTTGCAATAAACTTCTGCATTTCTTTGGAAGCTTTGTTTGCTTCTTCAATTGTGGTTGCTGATTGATAGTTAGATACTAATTGATCAAATTCTTCATTTTCATAGCCACCAATATTATCGTTTCCAATTGCATAATCAGAGGCGCAAAGTGAAGCCAAAGAACCGCCATTTAGCATAACCGGTGCAGACCATCCCCACATTGTCATATCAAAATCTCTGCCTTTTGATACATCAAATTCCGGCCAAACTTTATCATCAACAGCAGTAGCTTCCATAGAAGTAACCTCTACATCAATACCTATTGATTTTAACTGTGTGCTAATTAATTCTGCCGCACGAACACGGTTTGTATTGTTAGAATATGCCAATAGTGAAAAATGTAATGGTGCGCCATTGGCATCCAAGCGAATTCCATCACTGTTTTTCTGAGTGTAACCTAGTTCATCAAGTAATTGATTTGCTTTCTCTACATTATACTCATATGCTAATCCTTTTTCAGCTTCTTCTAAATCTTCTCTTATAAAGTTAGGAGTTCCTTTTGTAGCATGTCCCAACGCTACTTGCTGAATGATGGAATCCATATCAATGCCTAAACTGATTGCTTGTCTAAACTTTGTATTATTAAATGGTTCACGTTCACAGTTAAAATATAGCATAGTAGGTGCATATCCATCAGCCTTCAGAATCTCAATTCCTGATGCGTTATTAAAAGTATCTAATACAGCAGCGCTAATAGATGTAGTACTTCCTGCTAATTGACCTGAAATAATACCTTGTTGAATGGAAGATTTATCTGTCATAATTGGTAAATTTAAATTGGTAACTTTTGGAGAACCCTTAAAATAATCTTCCATAGCTTCTAGTTTATAATATTCACCGGATTTATACTCAACCAATTTATACATACCACTGCCAATAGAAGTAGTTACAGCTGTGGCATCTGCTTCATTTTCATAAATATGTTTTGGTAAAATTCTTAAATCTGTCAAAGAGTTATTAATAAAGTTAACATCCGTTTCCTTTAGTGTAATTGTCAACTCTTTATCATTTTTCACATCAATTGACTCTACCTTTTTTCCGATAGCACTAAAACGTGTTTTTGACTGAGTTAAAACGTATTCGAAAGTAAATTTAACATCTTCAGCTGTTAATGGTTGTCCATCGTGCCATTTTAAGCCATCTTCTAAGGTGATATGGTAAACTTTACTATCATTTTCTATGCTGTAGTCTTTTACCATCCAAGGAATAATCGTATTATCCGGTGAACGTACGAATAAAGTGTCATAAATTAAACTCATTGCATCAAATCCGGGCGAACCATGCACATAAGTAAATGGTGTCAGTGTGTTTTCGTCGGCACTAATAGCAATGGTAAGGTTATCTACTGTTTCTGAAGAAGCAGACTGACTATTAGTGGTTGATTGCTCACTAGATTGCTGACTGCAACCGGTTGCTAAAGCTACAGTAAGCACTGCAGCCATAAACAAAGCTGCAATTTTCGAAGTTTTCTTCATAGAAATTCCCCCTTAAAAAATTCCTAAATCAATACCATTCTAAATAATTGATATTGATTTACAAAACAAAGAATAAACTACAAACCATATAAAAATATAGCGTTATGACATTCTTTGTATGTTACATAATGAGAAAAACAAGGTAAATTCATATATTAATACTATGCTATATACAATATATGTTACATATTTCAACATTGTTTTTATTCATTCAATGAGTAATATTACTATAATCTGCATATAAAAACAATTTATAATTGATTGATTTTTCTCATATAGTAAAATATATTCATTTTGAGTAAAAATAAAAAGCACCGTGATATACGGTGCTTTTTATTAAAGAGCTAGTGATGGTGCAGAGTAGCTTCTGGAAGCCAATTCACTATCTAACATATATAAACCTTTTCCGTCTTGACCAAACAATTCTAGTTTTTTAATTAAATCTTCTGCAGTTTTTTCTTCCTCACCCTGCTCTTTTACAAACCAATCTAAAAACTGCATAGTACGGAAATCTTTTACTTTGCTTGCAGCTGCATAAATATTATGTATAGAGTCAGTTACATATCTCTCATGTTTTAGGCTTTCCTCTAATGGATCTTTAAATTCTTTAAACTTTTTCTTGGGCGCCTCTACTGTTTTTAATTCAACATGAGCACCATTATTTTGTAAGTATTCTAAAAACAGCATGGCATGGTCACGTTCTTCTTTGGCCTGAATAGTAAACCAATTTCCAAAGCCGCTCAAACCTTCTTCGTTGTAATAATTCGCCATTGATAAATACAAATAGGCTGAATAGAATTCTTTATTTATTTGGTCATTTAATAGTTCAACTAATTTTTCATCTAGCATAGTGAATCTCTCCTTCATCATTTTTCTTGTGTTTATTATAGCATAAAAGAAATTGCTATGCAATTTCTAACCAGTGAAACGTTACAACGTTCTCATAACAGCCAAAACTTTAGTTTTGCTCTGTTATAAAATTATTATCTAACTTTTTAATTTAATAAATGCGTTTGAACACAGTCATACATATGATATAAACAGTCTGCACTGCGTATCATTTTACCGTTTACGTATACATCATCATAAACTTGGTTATAATCCAATTTTGGATGACTAACAACTACCTTTTTATTGGAGAGCATATCTTTCATAGATTTAATGGTTGCTTTTAAATCCATAATCAAAGAAGTTAAGGCCTCTGAATCAATACGCTCTTTTTGCTGCATAGACATTAACGTGTAGATATGTGCAATATCCGTAACAAATTTATTATTGAGCATAATAAAGCGTTTTACATATGCTTTATTCTTATTAGATTTGGACATGATACAATGATTTTCAATTTTACCGCTAACCAGATAAGATGTCAGAACCAATTCACGTTTGATAGACTGTTTTTGCTCTCCTTTTGATAACTGTAACAATGTATCCAATAAAAAATCATCCATATCCAATAAACGTCGCATCATATTTTTTAATTCTGCCGCATTATTGGTTGGAAAAATACAGTAACTTGCCACAATTGCTATAATCGCCGCCCCTATTGTATAGACAAAGCGTAGTGAAAACAAATGATCCGCATTATTCATTGCTACATTGATTGCGAATGAAGAGCAAGTCAAAAAAATAGCCGTAATCGCATATCTTTTGGTTGTATAAATTAAGAAATTTACAATAACCATGATAATCATTTGTTCCAAAGGACTTGGGAACAAATAATATAAAATAGCAAATACTGCAATACCCACTAGCGTACCTATTACCCTATCCGCTATTTTACGCAGAGTGTTTTCCCAATATGGTAGAATTAGAACCAAAATCGTCATTGGCATCCAGAATCCATGCGGTAAATTAAAATAATACACCAGAGCAGCTACAGGACACACTGCAATGCTTAACCGCAATGCAAAGCGCATCTTAAATGAATGGATATTAAAATTAGCTTTCATTTGATACCAAATATGAGACTTAAATTGAATATTTTTAAAAGAAAATCCCTTTCTTTTATTGGAGATTTCCATAAATGCTGTAGATAAATAATTTAAGATATAAACAATATTATAGTTGATATCAATTTGATCAATTTCAATTTCCCCTGAAAACTCAATTAATTTAAGCGATGCCTGTTTCATTTGATTTTTTGTTGCCAATTTCTGTGACTGATCCAATACATTCCTTAATTTTTCTAAATATAAAATAGTATCTTGTGTCAGCACTTTGGGTTTATCACAAATATCCCCCATTAAATGATTCATATGCTGAAATACTATAATAAACGGAAAATACGCTTGACCATTTCCACCGTTGAGCACTAAATTATCATTGGCACCATAAATAGAGTGACTAAGAGAACGGTTAATTTCAAACAATTTATCTTGGTGCTGCTTCACACGATCAAAATCTTTCTGAATTACTGCATCTAATTGATAAACCATTTCTTGTAGTCCTTGTACGGTTAATACCTGAATATTTTTATTCGGCTGTTTTTTCGTCGCCAATCTGGTAAGAATAACAGCAATATAAGTGACAATACAAGCACCTACAATTGCACCAATACGTATAGGTAATCCTCGTAAATCTGTTGGAATTAATTGAAAAAATGCTAACGCCAATGTATATGGTATCTGATTGGTCGGGTCGAATTCATCTAAAAAAAGATAAATAATCATAAAAGGCGTTACAAAATTGAAAACGGCACATAGATATACATTTAAACCTGCAAGATAGGCAAATACTGCAATAATAATATAAAGCACAGCAGATTTTATCATAGTACTTTCAACAAATTCATCGGTTTTTAATCGCATAAATTCCAAAGTTAAAAAGGTAGCAATTAACGCATCTTGCAGGCCGCAAATGTATAAAATTGAAAAGAATAATACTAAAAATAGTACAGTTGGAGGAATCGCATTTAATACTCTTTGCTTTATTGTTTGTAACATAACATAACCTTACTTTTCTACTAATGTACTAAAAATACAATTTCAATCTGTCTATATTATATCATAAAAGGAAATATAAAGCAATTTTCAACAAAAAATAAATATTATAATGTTCATATTAACAGTCAGGATTCTAAAAATAACAAATTATTTCTTTCCATATCTATTTTGTTATCGGAAGATTGCTATATATAATTTTTAACTGATAACCTCTAAAATATCCTTGTCAATAACTAAAATCTTACTTTTATCGCAATCATAACAGACACTGTACAGTAGATAAAAATGATAACATTCCTATAATAATCCATATATCTTATTGCTGTTATGACATCATAATACAAATAGATATTGTAGTCTATCCGAGCGGATTTTCCTATAAAATAAGTAACCAAATATTTTATAAAAAAAGGATTTGTATAAATATCATTTTAAATATAAAAAACTGATTGTCAAACAAATTGACAATCAGTTTTTTAACCGTTAGATAATTATTTTAGAGTTGCAATTAATTCTCCGGATTTTACCTGTTGAGCATCATTTACATAAATTTTATCTATTTCACCACTTACAGGTGCTAAAATATTTGTTTCCATTTTCATGGCTTCAATAACAGCAATTGGTTGATTTGCCTCAACTTTTTCGCCTTCTTTTACAAGCACTTTTAGGATGGTACCAGGAATATTTGCGCCGATTTCTTTTTCATTATCAGGATCAGCCATTACAGCAGATGCAGTTGCCGCTTGTGCTTTTGCTCCCTGATCTTTAATAGAAACAGTACGACGATTACCGTTTACTTCGAATACTACTTCACGGAAGCCTTCTTCGTTCAATTCTTTTACTTCGATAAGTTTTACAGTCAAAATCTTACCTTCAGCAATTTTAATATCGCTGGTTTCGCCTACGCGTAGACCATAGAAGAAAGTATCGCTGCCCATAAAGCGGAAGTTACCTTCTTTTTTGAGGCCTTTTTGGTAATCTTCAAATACTTTTGGATATAGAGCATAGCTCAAAGCTTCTTGATCGTTTCCTTCAATGCCGTAAGTTTCACGAAGGTAAGACTTAATTTTATCAAAGTCTTCATCAGGTAACAATTCACCCGGACGGCAAGTAATTGGTTTTTTATCTTTTAGAACCAATTTTTGAAGTTTTTCTGGGAATCCACCTTCCGGTTGTCCCATCATACCTTCAAAGTAAGCAACGATAGAGTCTGGGAAGTCGATATCTTTTGCTTTTTCGTAAATATTTTCCGGTGTCAATTCATTTTGAACCATAAAGATAGCCATATCACCAACAGCTTTAGAAGATGGAGTAACTTTAACAATGTCACCTAACATATCGTTCACTGTTTTGTACATTGCTTTAACATCTTCAAATTGTTGTCCCAAACCAAAGCTTTCTACTTGAGGTTTTAGGTTGGAATATTGACCACCAGGAATCTCGTATTTATAAATTTCAGTTGTACCTGCTTTCAAACCGGATTCAAATTGACCGTAAACAGGACGAACATCTTCCCAGTAGTTGGAGATTTTTTGAATATCATCCAAATTAATGCTGGATTCTCTTTCGGTTCTTTGAATTGCAGCAACTACAGAGCTTAATGCCGGTTGGCTGGTTAAACCGGCCATGCTATTTACTGCTGTATCTACAATATCAACACCTGCCTGTGCAGCCATTAATAGAGAAGCTACACCATTACCGCTTGTATCATGTGTATGCAAATGAATTGGAAGACCAACATTGTTCTTCAATTCTTTAATTAGCTTATATGCAGCTGCCGGTTTGAGCAAGCCGGACATATCTTTAATTGCAATGATATGCGCACCACGTTTTTCCAGCTCTTTTGCCATATTAATATAATATTTCAAGTCATATTTTGTACGGCTTTCATCCAAAATGTCGCCTGTATAGCACATACATGCCTCTGCAACTTTGCCTTGTTTCAGAACTTCGTCTAAAGCTACTTCCATGCCTTGCAACCAGTTTAGAGAGTCGAATACACGGAATACGTCAATACCTGCATCAGCAGCAACAGAAATAAAGTTGCGAATTACATTATCAGGATAGTTTTTATAACCAACCGCATTGGCACCGCGGAACAACATTTGTGTTAAAATATTTGGCATTTTTTCACGCAAAGTTGCCAAACGCTCCCATGGGTCTTCTTTTAAGAATCTGTAAGCAACGTCAAAAGTAGCGCCGCCCCACATTTCCATAGAGAATAAGTCTTTTGCCAATACAGATACTGCAGGTGCAATTTTTTCCATATCTACAGTTCTTACACGTGTGGCAATTAAAGATTGCTGTGCGTCACGCATAGATGTTTCTGTAAATAGCAAAGCTTTTTGGTCATATACCCATTTTGATAGATATTCAGGACCGTGTTTATCCAAAATTTGTTTGGTACCTTCCAAATTTTCAGGTACTTCGATTTTAGGAACAATCGGAACATTGAATTTTGGTTTTGGAGTATATTCGTTTACAACTTTATTTCCTAGGAAGTTCAGAAGTTTTTGTTCTTTGTTTCCTTTTGGAGCAAAGGTTAACAATTCCGGATGCTCGGCAATAAAGCTAGTATCACATTTACCTTCACGGAATTCCTTATTATTTAACACATTTAAAATAAAGGAAATATTTGTTTTTACACCTTTAATCTTAGTTTCTTTTAGTACACGAATCATTTTATCAATGGTGTCTTCAAAAGTTCTTGCATAAGTAATTGCTTTTACCAACAAGCTGTCATAGTAAGGAGTAATGGTTGCGCCTGCAAAGCCGTTTCCGCCATCTAAACGAACTCCAAAACCGGAGCTTGTTTGGTATACGTCAATTTTACCTGTGTCAGGAGCAAAATTATTAGCAGGATCTTCTGTTGTAATACGGCTTTGAATTGCAAAACCTTGTGGCTTAATATCATCTTGAGATTTGATATTAATTTCAGGTGAATCCAAGCGATAACCTTCTGCCACCAAAATTTGTGTTTGAACTAAGTCAATACCTGTTACCATTTCTGTAATGGTATGCTCAACCTGAATTCTTGGGTTCATTTCAATGAAGTAATGGTTGCCATGTTTGTCTACCAAGAACTCAAGAGTACCAGCATTGCGATAGTTTACAGCTTTTGCAAGTTTAATTGCATCGTTGCAAATTGCAGTACGCTGTTCCTCTGTCAAAGCAATAGCAGGAGTAAATTCAATTACTTTCTGGTGACGTCTTTGAATAGAGCAGTCACGTTCATATAGATGAACAATATTACCGTATTTATCGCCCATTACTTGAACTTCAATATGTTTTGGGCACTCTAAATATTTTTCAATAAAGATGTCGCCATTACCGAATGCCTTTTTGGCTTCATTTGTTGCACTATTAAATTCTGCAATCAAATCTTCAGGCTTATGCACAATACGCATACCACGTCCGCCGCCGCCAGCAGCAGCCTTTAACATAACAGGGTAACCGCAGGAATCAGCAAATCTTTTTGCGTCTTCCTCGCTCTGAATTGCTTCTTCAACACCTGGAATGGTAGGTACACCAACGGAATGAGCTACCAATTTAGATTTAATCTTGTCGCCCATTTGGTTCATCATAATGTGGTCAGGACCGATAAATTCAATACCTGCTTTCTCACATTCATATGCAAATTGCTCGTTTTCAGCCAAGAAACCGTAACCTGGGTGAATTGCATCAACACCTTTTGCAATTGCCAATTCAATAATTTCAGCAATGCCAAGATATGCATCAATCGGAGATTTGCCTGCTCCTACTTGATAAGACTCATCCGCCATGGTACGGAAAAGTGCTTCTTTATCCTCTGCAGAATAAATAGCAACAGTTCTAATGCCAAGTTCTTTACATGCATTAAACACACGAATGGCAATTTCGCCACGGTTTGCCACCAAAACTCTTTTAAATTTCTTCATAAAAAAACATTCTCCTTCTGATTCAATTTGTGCATTTATGCCCTTTTAGGATTTATAGCAACAAATAATATCTTTATTGGTTGAAGTTTTAATTAATCAATCATTGTTAATTTTATTACAAATCGGGTAGATTTACAATAGTATTTCCCTGCCAAAAGAATTTTTGTACAAATCTTTTAAAAACAAGGTGAAATTATTGTCGAAAAACTAGTTTTGTACAAACAAATTTTTTAAAAGTGAATAATTTATGAATAACCTTTTTATTCACTTGACATTATGACACAATGTCATGTATAATTATGACACAGTGTCATCGGTTAAATATATTTACATAAAAAACAAAACAGAAAGAGAGGGTATATTGATGGAAAAGAAAGAAAAGAAAAAATTTAAATTTCCAATCAGAAAAGAACTGATTACCTCAGTGTTAATGATGGTGATTATGTTTGCTATTATGTTTGCTTTTATGCCTTTGGTTGGCATGAACAATGCGATGATAGTAGGTATGAGTATTATGCCTATACTATTAGTAACAAAAAACGACTATACGCTGCATTTTAAAAAGAACTCATTATTCTTTTTTATTGTGCAAATGGCTTTAGTTGCACTTGCTTATGCAGCAAGTTTAAATTTGGCTACCAAAATTCCGGTATCATTTGCTGTATTCTTCCTTATTATTTATATTTTTACTTATGATGATAAGATGAGCATTTATATGCCGTTTTTATTGAACTTTATTATGATGCTTTACTTCCCTGTTTACGGCGTTGATCTCGGCATCCGTTTTGCTATTGTAGCCATTGCAACTATTATAATGCTGGGCTTGCAACTATTGGTTCACCGCAATAAATTTAAAAAGAAAATTAAAAAGCAAATGGAAGAATTGATCCCTATGGTAGAAAAGCAAGTTCATTCCATTGAAAATAAAGAGGACAAAAAAGTAATTTTAGAGCAAAACAAGCAGACCGCTGCAAAACTTACCGCTTTGCAAGGTGCTCTCGATGCAAAAATGAGCCATTTTGTAAAGAATTGGGATGAAGGAAATAATTACCTAAAAGGTGTTCTTCTATTTAAACGTATTAATCGCTTTATAAGAGAAACTTATTGTTCATCTGAAACCAACCAAGAAACATTTTCTCCCGACACTCTGAATTCCCTCACCAATTTAATTCATACCATTGTACAGTATGGAGAAAATCAAGTGGGGCAACAAACTGTGGAAGCTGCTATTTACGAATGCTCAAAACAAATGCATTCTACTGCACTGGATTACGAATTAGAGACAGATATTCAACTATTTGAAAAGAAACATATTGATGATGCAGAGCAAATAAAACCTTCTGTATCCTTCTGGGATACTTTAAAAAGCCGCATGAACGTAAATAATATGATTTATGCTTTGAAAGTTTCTCTTCTATGTGTAGGCGGTATGCTTGTTACAGAATTACTAAATTTACCAAAAGCTTATTTATTCCCTTTATCAGTAGTAATTGTAACACAGCCATACACAAAATTAACCCGTAAAGCTGCCGGTAACAGAATATTGAATACGTTGTATATGGTAATTATTTATCTGTTAGCATTCTCCTTTACCGATATCATATGGCTAAATATTTTAATACTTGTAGTGACCATTATTGTTGGTGACATATTCCTGAAATTTAATTTTAACGTTGTTATTACCGGTATTGTTGCTGTAGCAATGGGTTCTATGGCATCAACATCTACCCTAACAGGTACAGAGTACGCTTTTGTCCGACTGGCTTATGTATGTGCTGCTTGTGTTTTGATTGTTCTGATTGATGCGCTATTCTTCCCTCGTCATGTAAATGAAAATGTAAAAAAACAGCTGAATAAATCTATCGCATTCAATCAAACCATTTTATCTTGTATTTCTAATTCCAATACAACTACAGATGAATTGCTGCAGGCATTAAGACAAAAAAGAGCAATTAACAGAAAAATTAAATTTAATCAGCAGTACATAAAATCTGACGAAATCAATCAATATTTACTATCTGATCAAGAATGGACTGAGCGTGTTTACTTCTTGTATGACAGCTTGGTAGAACAAAAGCTATCAATGCAACAGGTAAACAATGCTTATCACGTACTTCACGATAATACAAAAGGATTGTCTGAAGTAATACACGCTGAGCAAGATAAAACTCAAATCACCATTATTCTTAACTTGTATGATTTGTTAAAGGGAATTCAAGAATCCGAATGGATTGCAGAAACACAAATAACACAAACATTGAATGCATAAATAACGAAAGGTCTGAAAAAATGCCTACCACAACCTTTTTAAATTTACCCAAAGAAAAGCAAACCAAAATATTGAATGCCGCTAAACACGAATTTGGTAAAAATTCTGTAGAGGAAGCTTCTGTAAAAAACATTGTAACCGAAGCAGAAATACCAAGAGGCAGTTTTTATGCCTATTTTCATGATAAAGAAGATTTATATCACTATATATTACAAGAGTACCGTACCTATATTCGGAGTCTCTTTCACTCTTGCTTAGAACAGACAAACAGTCATATTTTTGACGCATTTATTTTATTCCATAATGAGATTTTAAAGCAATGTCAACAAGAAAAACTGGATCACTTTTTAACCAATTCTTTTTTAAATATGCGATCCGGCATTCATGCTTTTCTCCCTGTTCGCAAACATGAAGTAGATAAAGAATATATGTCTTCCTTAATAACCGATTTAAAACAAACTGCTCATTTTGATAAACTAAATATTCAAAGTGAAGAAGAATTCCAATATATATTGGAAATTTTAACAGCTTTAACGCGCAGTAATATCGCAAAAGCATTAGGTGCAAATATTCCGTATGAAGAAGCTTGTAATTTATTTTTAAACAAAATTAATCTGCTAAAACGAGGTATGGAAAAATAAAAAAGCAGCGTATCCCTTAACTTTGGGATACGCTGTTTTTATTGTCTTAAATATACGCCGTTTTCTTCCATGTAATCGTCTAGGTCTGCTAAATTTTGTTCCACCAAATCCATTTTTTCTTCTGTCAGTTCTTTTTCTTTTGGTTTTTGTTTTGGCTCTACCATATAGTGTCACCCTTTATAACAAATTGATATGTTTAATGTAGCATATTTTTTCCGTTTCTTCAAGAAAAAAATGGTATGAACTTGTATATTTTTATTGCAAAAAATTGATACTAAACTTGAGGTGATAAAAATGTTTGAGCTTCCATTAGGTTTTGGTTATGCCCTGGCACAAAATATTCGTGCCAAAGATTATTTTATGAGCAAAAGTGAGCAGGAACAAAAAGAAATGATACATCGCGCACAGCAACTTCAATCAGATGAAGAGATGCTAAAGTACGTAGAAGGATTGGCAAAGAAAAACGATGCTCCTCTTCTATAAGCTGCATAATATTCACCAAAAAACGCTACTGTCGTTTTCTTATCTTTTGAATATAATAATGGTGGGAGGCGATGATTGTGGTAAAAATGAAAGTTTACCATTGCACCAATGCAGAAGATAATCCAATTCCTGTATGGATGCAAATGAAAACACAACAAAAAAAAATGCCTAAAAAAAACGAAATGGATATTGTGGCGCAATTCAAACAAAATCCTGATGCTTTTTTTCCGGATTTCACAAAATCAAACCATTAAAAACAAAACGGCTGTCAAGGGAGACACTTTGTAAGGAAGTGTCTCCCTTGTGCTTTTGCTATTGATAAGATCCGTTTTGCTGACACACCTGATGTATTGTCTCAGAAAAAATAGACCTGGATTTTTTATTGTTATCGGTATTTGTGTTCTTTTTATCTATGTAATTATCTCTAACTTGTTGCCACAGTTTATGCCTTTTAATCCACTCAATTTTGGCAGGAAGAGCATAATATCCTTTGGGCTGATACTCCCAAGAATATCTGTGCTGTTCTTTATTATAACGAATATATTGTTGCCGCCCATCACCGCATTCATATATAATGCAAAAGTCGCAACTATGTAAAATACGAGAGTTAGCTCTATCCCTTACTTTGATGGTGAGAACACGGGTGGAGTCTTCGGCATAATCGTATCCAAAAATCGAATAGCCATAAGGGTTAGTGACCTTATCAAGACCCTTGCGAAGAAGGTTTCGTATTTCTTCAGCAGAATAGTCTTCGTTGGGGTCATTTACCTCAATATTCACATCGAAGTCAAAACCAGTATTAGAGTTTCGATCACGGGTTATCATCTTTCGATTGCTACTGCCTACGAAATGATATTGAAAAGTAAAATCGTTTCTAACTTCATCTTGTAGCCTGTGGATAATTTTAAAGAGTTCGCCTCTAATCGGTTTCCATTTCTCTTTCGGGACATACTCAAAATCGTGCATAATCATAATCTCTCCTTTTATTCCAAGCCGCCCAAATATATTTTACTAAATTTTGTCATCATATACTCATCATATATAAATGTCAACCTTTATATTACAAATTTCGATATTTTGAAAACAGCGAAGAGAATGATGATGTCCATACGCAGAGCGAGCATCGGATTGAGAAACAACCTTGGAGAGTCAATAAAGCACAATTGTTTTTTATGATGATTATCGGCTCGATATGTGCAGTATGCATTGTCAAATATCTTCTGCATCCTCTTATTTTTCAGGTACTCAACAGCCTTATTCTAGTAGGTATTTCATTGCTGATTACAAAAACATCGTTTGCATCGGTTATATCTGCATTTATACTTCCTATTTTATTACAATCAAGCTCTTGGTTATTTCCCCTGCTAGTCATCGGATATATCGGCATTATCATTGCAGTGCAAACACTATATCAAAAAATAGGACTAACCCCCAAAATAGTATTCTCACATACTTCTTTTCAATTGAAAACGAACTGCTCCATTGGTGCATTCTGCTGCTTGTTTTCTCTGTATTATCCATTTATCCTACAGTAATCCATAACATCTATTTTATGGTTTCTCCCTTGATTATTATTCTTGTTAAAATGGCTGAGGTAACAAGTCCCGCTGGTAGAAATCCGCTGAAAGTCTATGCCGTTATGGCATTGGCTCCGTGGATCGGAACTGCTTGGAGATTTTTATCTGTCGATACATTGGTTCCTGCCTATCTAACATTTCCCTGCGCACTGGTTTGCCTGTATATTTTAATGGAACTGATTCAATTTCCGTTTACTGCGGCAAGCTCTTTGGTTACACTTTCCTTTCTTTGTTGCAAAAACACTGATTTGGTATCCTGTACAATCCATAATCGACTTAATCTTCTTTATGGTACTTTCTATCTTTATTTTCAGAAATAAAACTCATCCACCCAAACATAAAATAGATTCTCTTCATAAAAATATACTGTTTTTCCAAAACAAATACTAAAACTTCTATTCATATAAAAAACTGCTGTGTTAACACAGCAGTTTTTTATGAAAGAGCCGCTTTCATTGTTTGTTTTTTATCATATACAGGCATACATTCCGGCACAAATTCAAACGCAGCTTGTTTACTGGTATAGTCGAACACCTTTTTTCCTCTTTCATAAAAACGATACTGCACTTTACATACAGCACTTTCATGAATCATTCTATCCATAGCACCTTTCTGCGGTGCTTTTAACGGCAACGGATTCCCTTTCAGCAAACTAACTTTTAATAAATATTTTCCCTGCACCAGTACAAGTTCGTTTTCTGTACAGTGTACCACCTTAGCACCGGAATATGTGGACAATCGGTACTGTCTGCCGCGGTGATAAATACAGCAAATACAACCATTAAAATGAACAGGTCCCAGAGGAATATCAGCGACTGCCGCAACAATACTGCTGGGCTGCTCTTTTGGTATACTGCACTGTGTCCATATATAGGATTTCGGAAAAGACGTGCCTTTGTCAGACTCAATATAACCAATCCCGTTCTCAAAAGAAACTACTTCCCCATTTATCTTCAAACTGCCATACAGTGTATGACACATACTGATAATCCGGTGTTTACACTGCATGGGCAAACAAGAAAACGGTCCCATAACATCATATCTCAGCGGTATCCTGTTTTGATATCTTAGGCTGCCATGAATAGAAAAACTTTCGTTTTCCAAGTGTACGGTAATTCCTTTTGGCGTAAATATATTTTCTCCAATTTTAATGACCAAATGTGTTCTGTCTATGGAAAACTCTTTTTCTGCAAATTGAAATTGATGCGAAGTGCTTTTTGTTATCACTTGAATAAAAGCGGACGCGTTCCCGTCTTCATCTACATGATATCCCGGAATAAATGCAACCGTATGGTGTGCATTCTGATGTTTGAAATACCAACCTTCAAAGCGCGCTTTCCGCTTATTGATATTCCGTAATTGAATCATACTTTAAATCCTCCATTGTTGGATTATCGATCACATGTCCCATATAGTCAAAACGAGAACCATGACATGGACATTCCCAGCTTTTTTCATCCGGATTCCATTCCAGTTGGCAACCCAAATGGGTGCACCTGGCTTGTACAATATGTGATGTTCCATTTTCATCCTTATAAACGCCAACTTTTTTATTCTCGACTTCTACAATGCCGCCATGTCCCTTTGGAAGTTGTTCTACCATTGCTCTCGGCGGCGCCATAAATCCTGTTGCCAAACCGCGTACGGAATGGACGGTATCTTTGACTGCTTGTTTGGCGGACAATCCGATATGCAATCTATGGGGTGTAAATACAGACAAATAGGGATTTTCTTTTTCTAAAATCAAGTCACTGAGAATCATAGCCGAAACCATAGATGATGTCATACCCCATTTTTGGAATCCTGTGGCCACATAGACGCCTTCCATGCCAAATGCATACGGTCCAATATACGGAATATGGTCTATGGTCATACAGTCTTGTGCCGACCAACAGGCAACTTCCTGCGTATTGGGATAAAACTGATGCGCAGCTTTTCTTAATGTATCGTAGTGACCGCCGCAACGATTTTCTCCTGTTCTGTGTGACGCTCCGCCAAACAGCAAATATTCGCCTGCATTGCGGAAAGAATAAGATGGTTCATCAATACCCAAATACATTCCTCGATATTGCTGTGCATCTTTTAAAGCCAGTACATACGAACGTTCTTGATGCTGACGCAGAAAATAATAGCCAGGAATATTAATAAATGGATAATGAGCAGTAATAACAATATGCTTTGCAGTGACGTTCCCTTGGTTCGTTTTAATAATATTATCTTCAATCGTTTGCACCATAGTATGTTCAAATATCGTTAAATCGGCAGAAATTTCTTTTAAAAAAGCCAATGGCTGAAATTGTGCTTGTCCCTCAAGAGAAACAGCCGCTGCAATAGGAAAAGGCAACTCGGTCTGTGTAATCAAATCTGCTTTTAAATCTAACTGCTGCATTGCTTTTACTTCTTTTTCAATTGCATTAGCATTTTGCGTGGCATAAAGGATATTTTCTTTTTCTTCAAACGCTACCGCATCTGTACAACGTTTGGCTAAATTCCGATACATCCCAATTGCTTCTTTATTTGCATCGGCATATAATTTAGCTTGTTCTATGCCAAGTGAACTGACTAATTTATGGTAGATTAAATGATGCTGTAATGTGATTTTAGCTGTTGTTTTGCCTGTTTGACCACTGCCTATGGTCTTTGCCTCTAACACAACTACGTTTACACCCTGCTTTTGCAACAGATATGCTGTAAGGATACCTGCCATTCCGCCGCCGATGACGGCGACATCAACGGTTAAGTCTTGTTTTAATGATTCATACTGTGGTAAAACAGTTTCTTTTTCCCAAATAGAATTCACAAATTTCACCTCATAGTTATGATTTACCAAAACATAGAAAAATAATCATGATTTTATAAAATGGACAAAAACTTTTTATCCATAAAATTTATCTTTTAATTGTGTCACAAACTTTACAGGTTATGCGAAAAAATTTTATGTTTTATTCATAATCTGATTTTCAAATGGTTTATACTATATATAGGTATTTTAATGATGAGATAAGAAGGGATTTTTGTGTCTAAAACATTATATCTTGTAACCGGCGCAATGGGTTATTTAGGCAATACCATTATTTCTAAACTGGCTGCTCAAGGAAAATTAATTCGCGGACTGGCTCTGCCAAATGACAACACCATTTCATATACACAGCCAAATGTAGAAATTGTTCATGGCGATGTTTGCGATAAAGACAGTTTGACATCTTTTTTCTCTCATAATCCCGATACGGAGTTAATTGTAATTCACACTGCCGCTATTGTATCCATCTCATCTAAAGTGGATAAAAAAGTGGTAGATGTGAATGTAAACGGCACCAAAAATATTGTAGAATTATGTCTACAGCATAACGTAAAAAAATTGGTTCATACCAGCTCTGTTCATGCTATTCCTGAAAAATCTCATGGAGAAACGATTACGGAAGTGTCTGAATTTAACCCCAAATCGGTACACGGTTTGTATGCCAAAACAAAAGCTGCCGCCTCGCAAATTGTATTAAATGCAGTCAAACAAGGATTAAACGCATCTATTGTTCATCCTTCCGGCATTATTGGCCCCGGAGATTACGGACGTACTCATTTAACACAATTGGTTATCAGCTATTTAAACGGTACACTAACAGCTTGTGTAAATGGAGGGTATGATTTTGTAGATGTACGTGATGTGGCAGACGGAATTATTTCCTGCGTGGAAAATGGACGAGCAGGCGAATGCTATATTTTAAGCAATCAGTTTTACACAATTCAAGAGATATTGGACGATTTACATGAAATTACCGGCAAACGCAGATTAAAGAGTGTTCTTCCATTATGGTTTGCTAAATTGACGGCTCCTCTTGCAGAAGTTTGGTATAAAATGCTTCGTCAACCTCCGCTTTATACCTCCTATTCCTTATATACATTGGAAAGCAACGGGAATTTTTCACACGAAAAAGCCACACAAGAACTGGGGTATCATCCGCGTTCTATGAAAGACACATTAACAGACATGGCCTATTGGCTAGACTCTTACCACCGTATTAAATTTAAGTTTAAAACTGCTCATGCAGTATAACAAAAAGGAACTACATCTTGGTGTAGTTCCTTTTTACATATAGAAATGTATTACTGAATCTCTAATGTATTTGTGACCTGATTGTCAATGGTTACCGTTCCGTTTTCTTCTATCATTACCGTATGCTTTTCACCCGTAGATTGACCGTCATGTGTTAATTGTATCAACATATATGTTCCGGGTTTTATATCATAAAAATAAGCTTCTCCCTGTTTGTTTGTACCTGCAGAAGCTATTGTTACATTATCCTGACTTAATTGAAACATAACACCACTTTCAGGTTCTAATTTTTGTATATATTTTCGTACTGTAATCTGTTCTTTCTCTTTCTTATCACTAATTCTGGCATATTCTACAGGCATATCATCAATGGTTACCATACCGTCTTGTGCAACTACAACCGTATATTCATGTTCATTCATATGATATCCTGCTGGCGGTTTTTGCTCTCTTAACGTATAAGTTCCGGGTGTAAAACTGCCAAAATTAATTTCTCCTTTTTCATTGGATATAGCAGTATACAGTACCATACCTCCCTGAAGCAGGTCAAAAACAGCCCCTTCCAGCGGTTCTCCTGTCAGCTCATCTTGTTTCTGAAAGAAAATGTCGTATAAAATAGGTTTATTTCCAATGGAAGCATATTCTGCCGCATATCCGTCTATGGTAACAATACCATCATTTGCAACCACAACTATATGGGTATCCGCAACTTTCATATAGCCTTCCGGAGGACATAGTTCATTTAGCTGATAAACACCTTCTTCCAGTCCATGAAACTGTACAAAACCATCTGCATCTGAGGTACTGGTTGCAATTGGAACATGATTGCGACATAGCTGAAATACCGCTCCTTCCAACCGTTTTCCCGTTCTGATGTCATACTTAACGACTGAAAACGACGCTTGCTGTTCTGAAGTGCGTTTGTGAAACGCTTGGAATCTTGCTGCAGGGACACCTTCAATACAAATATTTCCATTATAATCTACATACATCTGAAACGCTTCCTTTTCAGCTATATATTGTTTGGGCGGCTTTGCTTCTTTTAGTTGATACAGTCCCTCACGCAATGGCGGAAACCATACAGCACCGGAACGATTGGAATAACTTCCGAATACCAACTCGTCGCGTTGAAATAATGAAAATTCGGCTCCTTTTAATCCATATCCTGTATCAGCATCTACGGCGTAAAACATAAACGGCGTTTGATTTTTTGACGATGTTTCTATGTAAGATAACCATAGTTCCATACTGCCGCGTTGTACATCTGATGAACGCTCTCTTCTGATTGGTATATACCGAAAAGAATGTTTCATGATACGATTCGCTCCTTTTTGCACAAGTTGCTGTGCTACTTTTTATCTTTTTACAGTGTATTCTTTTTTATGATTACTTGTGAAAATTTCCTTTAGAAATAAAAATAAAATTTTTTTATATGTAAAGATATTTCAAAGAATCAAGCAAAAAGATTGCAACCATTTGTAGAATCTTGTATGATAACAGTAGATTCAAAGGAGGATTACTGTTATGAAACAAAAAATTGCAATAATCATCGCCGGTTCTATTCTTGTTCTTTCTTTTTCCTTAACCGGCTGCGGTTCTGAACAGCAAACATCCAGTGAAACGGAAAGTGCTTCCCAAACCGTCAGCCAACAGTCTTCTTCCAAGACTTCATCCAATATTAATACTTCCTCGCAAGTTATAAATTCCGTGTCTAAGACAGTTACTGTTACCATTCCCGAAGGTTTTACATGGGATTTAATCGCCAAACGTTTGGAAGCCAATGAAATTTGTTCTGCCGAAGACTTTTATCAAGCTTGCCAGAATTACAGCCCAAAATCTTTCAATATACCGATTGATGAAAATCGTCCATTTAAAATGGAAGGATATCTATATCCTGCAACCTATACCTTCAAAAAAAATTCCAATGCGGAAGATGTGCTAATAGAAATGTTAAATGCCTACCGCAATAATACCGGAGGAAATGTAACGGATACCGAACTAATTGTAGCTTCTATTGTGCAAATGGAAACCCGTAGTCCGGATCATATGTCCATAATTGCCGGCATTATTTACAATCGTTTGGAACAAGGTATGCCACTGCAAATGGATTCTACCAGAGAATACATTAATGATTATGTAACTGGTAACCCTTTGTTAGGTGATACATCTAAATATGCGGAGCTATACAACACCTATAAATGTGCAGCATTACCCGCAGGTCCAATTTGCAGTCCGGGAGCAGATGCTATCAGCGCAGCAAAAAATCCCACTCAGACAGAATATTTGTACTTCTTCTTTGGTAATGACAATGAAAACCATTATTCTACCACATATGAAGAACATCAGGCTGCAATGGCGCAATTCGGCGTACAATACGGGGAATCTACTGAATGATAAGAAGATGCCTTTGGGCATCTTTTTTGTTTTGCAAAAAACTTGGAATGTATCACAAGCCCAAGGAATATATTTGAAAGGTATAAAAATAAGGAAAGGAGTGCTGCAATGGCCTTATCAGATTTAGAAATATTGGCACGTCTAATTCAGTGTGAAGCCGGCGGTGAAGGTGAAAATGGAATGCAAGCTGTTGCCAGTGTTATTATGAACCGTGTTCAAATTACATACGGTGAATATGGAAGATTCAATACTATACGCGAAGTAGTATTTCAGCAAAAACAATTTGTATGTGCTATGGAAACAGTACATGGTTCTTACAATATGCAAAATCTATACAATATGCGTCCGGAGCAAACACAATACGATATTGCCAATTGGGCAATTGCAGGAAATAGATTAACCAACTTAGGTTTTGCATTATGGTTTTTTAATCCATTTTCCACTACTTGCAGAACAAATTTCCCATCCAAAGTGGGCGAATTTGTCATACGTATCGGAGACCATTGTTTTTATAATCCGACAGAAGCATATAGTAATACATAAATGGAGGTTATTATGAGCTCTTTCAAAAGTGAACGTGAACTGAATACAAGATTTTGTGCTAACTCACCAAATACACAGTACCGCATAAATGAGGATGGTTCCAGCCAAATGTACGATTTTACTGCACCGCCTCAGCAGTCGTTTAATTCTCCTGAGATGATTGGTTCCATGCAGAGAATTTTAGCACAGAACGTAGGTGAATACGTTGTTATAGAATTTCTAATTGGAACAGGTCAAATTATGAGAAAACAAGGTTTATTATACAATGTTGCTACCAGTTTTGTTGTTTTATACGATGATGCCGTAACCAACTTTATTGTTTGTGATATTTTTTCGGTAAAATTTGTTTACTTCTATCTTCCGGGAGAACGACCAAATCATAATTTCAATATTCTTAGAGAAAGTAATGTTGCTCCCTATTCGACTTCCAATTCAAATATGCGTAACCAGCGTAGATAATAAAAAGCTGAGAGTCATATGATTCTCAGCTTTTTATTATAGTGTATCAGGTTCTGCTAATTCCAATGTTTCGCTTGTTTCCATAGATGATTCTTTTGCCTGATTTCCTTCTTCGGAATTCACCAACTGTACAAATCGAATCAATCCTACCAAAATAATAATTTCGCTCAATGTCAAATCTAATTTCTGCGCCGCTGTCGCTGTACCGTTTTTACATGCTTGCTGCAATAAATCTTGCGACTGTCCATAAAACTCAAACAATGCATATAAAATAATCAAAGAAGAAACAGCCTGTATCTGCAAAATATCGGGCTGATATTCAGGCTCGAACGCTTCCGGGCATAATGCCTTGCATAATATCTGCTGTTTTTGAATATCCAAACTTTTATAGCGCATCAGCGTACCTACAACAATTATCAGAATCAGAAACTGACTTTTGTTTAACAGCTCCAGTTGTTGTTTTACTTCATCAGATAGTTCTGTTATATCAAACTTATGATTCTCATTTACATGAATCGTTTTTATCACCGCCTGTACACTTCTTTACGCGGAATCCTCTGTTCCATTCTATGTAATCTGTTATATCGTTGATACCAAACTATAAAAAAGCAGCCCTTGTCTTCACACGGCTGCTTTTTTATTATTCAAAAATACAATATTGTTTCATATAAGTTTCCATTGCTTTTAGTACGCTATCATATGTACCTTGTTCTTTTAAATATTCATAAATATCCTTTACGGTAATTAGCGCATGTACTTTGATACCAAACTCTTCTGCTACTTCCATAACCGCTGTTTTTCCAGGTGTTTTTCCAACTTCACAGCGATTTACTGAAATAAACATATCAGTTACTTTTACATCTGCGCAACTTTTTAAAATAGGCATTGTCTCACGAATTGCAGTTCCTGCAGTAATAACGTCTTCAATAATAATCACACGATCTCCGTCTTTTGGTTGGTAGCCAACGGTATTTCCACCTTCACCGTGGTCTTTGACTTCTTTTCGGTTAAAAAAGTAAGGTTTGTCCATTTGATAGTTACGCGCAAGTGCTCCTGCTGTAGTCGTTACCAATGGAATTCCTTTATATGCAGGACCAAACATGGCATCAAAACAATCACCAATGGTTTCCTTAATAAATGCAGCATAAAATTCACCAAGCTTAGAACTTTGCAGCCCTGTCTTGTAATTTCCCGTATTTACAAAATATGGAGTATTACGTCCGCTTTTGGTAACAAAATCGCCAAAACGCAGAACATCAGCAGACATCATAAATTCAATAAACTCTTTTTTTGCAGCAGATAACATACTTTTCCCGTCCTTTTCTTTCTAATGAGCATTATTATAACATAAAAGAAATTGCAAAGCAATTTCTAACATATAAACGTTAAAACGTTCTTGCCAACAGCAAAAACGTTAGTTTTGCTGCTGTTGCTAGGTTGTTATAGCATAGAAAAAATTGCTTTGCAATTTTTAACTATAAAATACTAAAACGTTCTCTTAACAGCCAAAATTTTAATGTTAAAAGACACAGTTTTAGATGACAAATACAAAGAAAAAATCTCGCTCTCCCCCCTTTCTAAAGAAATTCCCTCTCTGCAGAATAATTGGAATTGAAAAGAATCAGTCATATTAAAAAACACATAAGGTATTGACATTTTTCTATGTTACGGATACAATAACGCATAGATATTCTTCTATATGAGGTGAGCTTAATAAATGGATGAAAAGCAAACAGCGATGATTTTCAAAGCATTCTGCGATGAAAACCGCATTCGGATTATAAAATTACTACGTTCGGGAGAAAAATGCGCCTGCAAACTGTTGGAAGAAATCAATGTAACACAACCCACACTTTCTCATCATATGAAAATCCTCTGTGACGCTGAAATTGTTATTGGTCGTAAGGAAGGAAAATGGATACACTATTCTATTTCTGAAAAAGGAGTAGAGCAAGCAAAGGAATGTTTGCGACAATTGACTTCTTAATATTTTTATATAAAAACCAAGTCGTGCTGTGAAAGGTAAGGGAGCTTATACTTTTCGGCACGACTTACATAAAATCAATATATAGATAAATTTCAATATATCTATATAAGAGAGGCATTCTATGAAGATATTAAAATCGATTTTTTACTTTTTTCAAAATGAAGTCCTCGGTATGAGCTGGCTTAATCGACTTATAGAAACAATATTAAATGCTTGCGGTTTAGATACTACGAGCAGAATTGGAGGCAGTATTCAATTTTTCATTTATGATACTATAAAAATTATGGTGCTGCTGGGTGTGTTGATTTTGTTTATCTCTTATATTCAAAGTTATTTTCCACCCGAAAGAACGAAAAAGATACTCGGCAGATTTCACGGTATTGGAGCTAATATCATTGCCGCACTGCTAGGAACAGTAACACCGTTCTGCTCTTGTTCTTCTATTCCGCTTTTTATTGGTTTTACAAATGCAGGATTGCCGCTAGGGGTTACATTTTCCTTTTTAATCTCTTCGCCTATGGTAGATATTGGTAGTCTTATTTTACTGATGAGTATTTTCGGTTGGAAAGTTGCTGTTTTGTATGTGGTTCTCGGGTTAGTTATTGCGGTTGTAGGCGGTACTCTGATTGAAAAGTTCCATCTTGAAAATCAAGTGGAAGGATATATACGAAACGGTCACGCTATTGATATTCCGCAGGAAGAACTGCATTTCAAAGACCGTATAAAATATGCGTGGGAACAGGTCGTTTCGACTGCGAAAAAGGTTACTCCTTATATTTTAATTGGTGTGGGTATCGGTGCGGTAATCCATAACTGGATACCCGAAGATTTTATTGTAAAAGTATTGGGCGATAACAATCCATTTGGTGTTGTGATTGCCACTCTTATAGGTATTCCGATGTATGCGGATATTTTCGGCACAATTCCAATTGCAGAAGCCCTTCTTGCAAAGGGTGCTTTACTTGGCGCTGTTCTCTCTTTCATGATGGGGGTTACTACCCTTTCTCTCCCCTCGATGATTATGCTTCGTAAAGTGGTCAAACCGAAACTACTCGGAATTTTCATCGCAATATGTACCATTGGCATTATTGTTGTAGGTTATTTCTTCAACGCAATACAATATTTAATTGTTTAATTTTAGGAGGTTATCATTATGGCATTGTTTGGTTTTGGCAAGAAAAAGGAAGACAAAAAGAAAGTATCTACTTACGCTTGCAGTTGTGATTGCTCTGCAAATGAAGCAGATAACACAGCATCCAGGTATTGTTCCGATTCGAAAGAAGGTGAAATCTACTGTATCAAAGTGCTAGGTTCCGGTTGTAAATCCTGTCATGAACAATACGAAAACGCAAAACAAGCAGTAAGAGATATAGGTCTTTCCGTAGAGGTAGAATATATTACCGATATGCAGAAAGTAATAGAATATGGCGTTATGAGTATGCCTGCCCTTGTTGTCAATGAAAAGATTGTTTCTATGGGAAAGGTATTAAAAGCTTCTGATGTAGTCGCTCTATTACATAAATTGGGGTTTTAATTATGGGTAAAAAGAAAATTGCCTTTATATGCGTTCATAATTCCTGCCGCAGTCAGATTGCAGAAGCACTTGGTAAACATTTAGCAGGAGATAAATTTGATTTCTATTCCGCAGGGACAGAAACAAAACCACAAATCAATAAGGATGCTGTGCGGCTTATGAAAAAAATCTATGGAATAAATATGGAACAAAGTCAATACAGCAAGACCGTTGATAAAATCCCGATACCCGATATTGCTATCTCAATGGGATGTGATGTTAGATGTCCTTATATAGGCAAAGCCTTTGATGATGATTGGAAACTAGATGATCCGACGGGAAAAAGTGATGAATATTTCGTACAGGTCATTGAGGAAATTGCTCAAAAAATTAAAAATTTGCAATAACATGGCTTTGCATTGGATGAAAAAAAGATATGGAAGATAAATGATTGGGGCACCATCCGTACGGATGGTGCCCCAATCATTGCTTTTTATCGTTTCTGATGCGCATATCGTTTTGCTTTTTTATTGGATGTAACACTTTTAAAAATTACATTGGTAATTAATGCAACAATACGTTCTATAACAATACTTGCAACAGCTGCTATACCTAAAATAATAAATGCGGTTCCGGAAGGCATGGTTAAATGCAGTAAACCTTTGAAGATATATGTTGCAGCAAAATATCCAAATGTCATGGACAAGAATAAAAATCCACGCAATGGATTAAACGGACAACAAGCTTTAAATACAGCTGTAACACCAACAAAACCAACCAACAGATACATAATGGTATTTGTTTCTTCCGGAGAAACACCAAATAACGGTGCTATAATAAACAACGCCACCACACCAACAGCGGTTGCAACTGCATTTGGAATTGCCCTCCTAAATACTGACGGTAAAAATCGACCGGTTACCTTTCTTCCATCCGGTTCAAAGGACATAAAGAATGCCGGATATCCTTCAATAGCCAAGTCAATCAATGTGATTTGAATTGGCAAAAACGGAAAGGGTTGATTGGTACAAATGCAAATAATGGATAACAGAACAGAATAAATGGTTTTTACAAAGAAAACACCTGCAACCCGTGTAATATTATTTACAACACGCCTTCCTTCAGCCAACACTTTTGGTAAAGAAGAAAAATCTGAATTGAGCAATACCAATTGTGATACTTGTCTGGCTGCATCGCTGCCTTCTGCAATTGCAATACTACAGTCAGCTTCACGCAATGCCAAAATATCGTTAACGCCATCTCCTGTCATTGCTACTTTATGACCACGTTTCTGTAAGGCTTCCACCAACATTTTCTTTTGCTGAGGAGATACACGGCCAAAAACAGAATAATGATTTGCTGCTCTTTCCAACTCTTCTTTGGTTTGTATGGTACTCATATCAATATAGTTTTCAGCACCTTCTAAACCGGCTTTTTTGGCAATGGCAGCAACCGTTGCAGGGTTGTCACCTGAAATTACTTTAATTGCAACACCTTCTCGTTTAAAGTAGTCAAAGGTTGCTTTTGCATTTTCACGAATAGGGTCGGTAATTACAATTGCTTTTAATGGCACTACTCCTGTTAGTGGTCCGTCTGTAGTAATGGTATCCTTTGTCATTCCTACTAAAATAACACGGTTTCCGCTCTGAATCTCCTGCTGAATTTCTTCGGGAAGCTGTGCATTGGTTAATCTTTCAGGTGCTCCCAAAACGAGTGTACCAAATTGCTCAAATGTCATTGCACTCCATTTTCTTTGAGAGGAAAACGGAATTTTTTGTACGGGTGCATAACGTTTACATTCTTGATAATATCCCTTAATCGCTTGAAATGTAGCATTGTTATCATCGGTATAATGCAAGAAAGACCCCATAACATCATCAAACCAAGGAATATCATCTTCTCTTCTTAAAGGATACACTGTTTCTACTTTCATGTTGCCTTCTGTAATGGTACCTGTTTTATCCAAACAAAGCACATCCACGTGAGCAAGTGTTTCAAGGGAATACAGTTCTTGTACCAATACTTTACGCTTTGCCAAACGGCCTACACCAACAGCTAAGCTAATGCTAATCAGCAAAACCAAGCCCTTAGGCAGCATACCTAGCAAACCTGCCGCTGTAGAAACAACAGAAGTGGTAGGATCTCCGCCACGCAAGAAAAACGCTTCCAAAAACAATACAATACCCAAAGGAATAATTAAAAATCCTGTAAAACGGGTTACTTTTCTCATAGAGGTAACCAATTCGGAATGTACTTGTTTCATTTTTTTCGCTTCATGTGCAATATGTGTAGCATAGTTGTCGTTACCTACGTGCTCCACTTTTGCATAGCACTTACCGCTGATTACAAAGCTGCCGGATAACACCTGGTCGCCCGGAACTTTATTGATTGGATCGGATTCACCTGTCAGCAAAGATTCATTTACTTCTGCTTCACCTTCTAAAATAATGGCGTCTGAACAAATTTGCTGACCTGCATATAGACAAATAACATCATCCAAAACCAAATCTTCCACAGGCACTTCCCGTTCTTTTCCGTCGCGTATTACCTTAGCATGCGGAACTGACAGTAAAGAAAGGCTCTCCACCAATTTTTTTGCCCGTAATTCCTGAATAATTGCAATTAAGACATTGGCAATGATAATAAAGATAAATAATAAATTGCTGAAAGCTCCAACGCAAGCCAGAGCAATTGCAATAATTAAATTAAATAAATTGAATAAAGTACAAACGTTATCCTTAATAATTTGTCCTGTAGATTTTGATATTTTTTCTGTTGCCTCATTTTTCAGTCCTTTTTCTTTTTGACTGGCAACTTGCTGAGATGTTAAACCGGTTTTTGCATCCGGATGCAGTCTCTGCTTTTCTTCCATCATATCACCTTTTCTGTTATTTAGTATATATTAACACACACGGATTCATTGTCATATTTACTATACCATATCTTGCTAACAATACAATAAAAAAATTCTAAACGATTTATAAATTTTACAATGAAAAAATCGGCTGCGAAAGGCAGCCGATACTTAAAGCTCTAAATTCTGACTTTCTGCTATGCGACTGCATAAGAATTTCGCATTGTTAATATGTAGACTCTCATACAGTTTGCAGCTGTCTTTTTCCTGAAATTCGCTCATACTCCATAAAAACATAACTCCTGCAATTGCAAGCATAGCCGACCATACAAAATCTTGCACAAATACCGCACCAATCATATTTCCAATTCCTACAATAAAAAATACCAGCCAAAACCTTTCAATGAAAAAACAGTTTTGTTTTTTTACTAATGGATGAAATACACTAATCATAAGAAAGCAAAAAATACCAATAAATAATCCTTCCATCAACTAAACTACCTCCAACTATCATCGATTTATACCTATGATTTACCATATTGCATATTATAAAAATCGGTTATAAATAAAATTAGAAAAAAACACAATTTAGACATATTTGTGTTTTATAATATTTTTATTCACTACAATAAAAGAAAAGAATTAGGAGGAAACAATATGCTAAATCAAACACTGGAAGAATTAGCCCTAAACATTTTGATAGAAGGTGAATTCGATGCGCTGCCTATTAAAATTACGCATTTGGCAAAGGTAAATCGTGTTGATTATCTAAACAATTTTGAACATGAAAAATTTGAAAATTGTACGGATATATGCCAGTTCATTTTACAAAGTGAAAATATGAATTCCGACCGCGAACAGGCGCAAAAATTAGCTGCATTGGTTATGGCTCCTAAATGTATACTGAAAGCTTGTAAAGTATCCAGCGCTGAAAATTTGCATACCTTAACAGCTGTTCCGATAAAAATAGCAACTGAATTATATCAACAGCTAAATACCCCTTCTGCAGATGAGGCACTTTCGGAAAAAGAAACTCAAGTGGTTACCCAGTTTCAATCATTTATTAATCAACAGCTAAGCGAAAAACCGCATTTTAACAGACCATAAAAAAGAGGAACGATATTTAAAATATCGTTCCTCTTTTTTGTCTAATTCCATCAAAGCCGGACGTCTGACTGAGCTTCTTTTCTTTGCTGCTCTCTTTCCTTTTTTGAAAAAATGCATCCGCAATAGTCTTGCCGGTATAATCCATACTGTTCGGATAAAATAAGGGATTGTTTAAATCCTTCTTTTTTCTTAAAATCTGAGCACAAGTATGGTATATGATATTTTTCACCCAATAACTGGCCTATCTCATTTAATAAATTTGCGTTTTTATGCGGACTAATAGTCAAAGTAGTCGTAAAATAATCTGCATCTAACTCAGATGCTTTCTGCGCCGCTTCTTCCAGCCTTAATTCAAAGCATTTTCTGCAACGTTCCCCACCTTCCGGTGCATCCTCCAAACCACTGGCACAATGATAAAACTGTTCCGGATGGTATTCTGTCTCAATGACTTCAATCTCTTGTTCCAGCTGCATTTGCTTGAGCAAAGAAAATAACTCATCCAATCGGCGAAAATATTCTTCTTTCGGAGAAATATTGGGATTGTAAAATAAAATTTTGATAACAAAATACTGAGCTAGATATTTTAAAACATAGGTACTGCATGGCGCACAACAGCAATGCAATACCAATACAGGTTTCTTTCCTTCCGCCTGTAATTTTTGTAATGTTTCCTCTAATTTTTTTTGATAATTTAGCTTCATACTGTCCCCTACTGCAAGCAATATTTTTTTAATCTTACCATATTCATCGAAAAAAATCTACCGGCACAGTTAACCGCTTATTGTTATCTATCACCTAACAATACAGTATGTTTTAGCAAATCCAGGCTGTGGACAAAATTATTGCTGTTCGGAAAGTATTTGTCTGTTCCAATATATTTAGTATGGCAAAATCATGGATTGTTTCTTAAATTTGTACTATAGTTACATTGAGACCCGCACCCATAAATCTTTTAACATAAGGCTTTCATCATCTTTCAGCACAACAGCTTTCTCATTGATAATCATAGTATCCGGAATACCTTTCAACTGATGTACGAAAGCTATCAACGGTGAAATTAAAATCGACTGCGTTGTTTTTAAACAGACTGTAATTCCAAAGTCGAATTATAACTATTTGCGAAAATAACAACAATTTATACCATTTGTATTATTTCTTGTTTTCATAGAATAAAATTTGAAATAAATTGTCAAAAAAACCAAGTTTCATGCACTTACATTGACAAGCCCGCCTGAAATATGATATGCTACAACATACAGCAAGGAGGCATTTTTATGGCAGAAAAAGCATCAACAAAAACAATTGCACAAAATAAAAAAGCCTACCATGACTATTTTGTAGAGGAAAGCTTGGAAACAGGTATTGAGCTGTTTGGAACAGAAGTAAAATCCTTGCGTCAAGGAAGAGTAAATTTAAAGGATTCCTGGTGCTCCATTGTCAAAGGAGAACTGTTTATAAATGGTATGCATATTAGCCCTTATGAACAGGGAAACATATTTAACAAAGACCCTATGCGCGTAAGACGACTATTGGCTCATAAACGAGAAATTATGCGTTTATACGGTCACGTAAAGCAAGAGGGTTATTCTTTAATTCCTATATCCATTTACTTTAAAAATTCAAAAGTAAAAGTTCAAGTAGGTTTGTGCAGAGGTAAAAAACTATACGACAAACGACAAGATTTAGCCGCAAAAGCTGCCAAACGTGATATTGAACGCGCTATGAAAGAAAAAAATCGATAGGATACCTCCTATTGATCTATATGGGGGCGTAAAGGTTTCGACGGGGATTGTGAACCTTAGTAAGCGAGTAGTGGTGCGGACCCACTGAAAACGCCGTATTTTTAAAATTAAACGACAACAAACAAGTTGCGTACGCAGCCTAATTAAGGCTGCCGTCTCATTTAGGAGAACCACGGCCTGAATTGAGATGTCGATGAGTGGTGCACGTGAATCAAGCTACGCCTTTCACTTGATCATGACTTAAAGGCTACCAATTCTTTCAGCTTTCCAATTAGCGGGAAGAAGCGGGAATCTTAAATAATTGGATACACTCGTAGAAAGCTTTGGCAAGTGATTTTCGGACAGGGGTTCGATTCCCCTCGCCTCCACCAACTCGGAGCATAAACAAAATTCGTTTTGTTTATGCTCTTTTTCTATTTCTGACAGTAAAAGATCTGTTATTGTCAGAGTCTGTCGCTTGAATTAAAAATAATAGTAATCCTATTATCATATAGATAAATTTTATTTACAAAAACTCTTATAAGAGTTTTACGATATTTTATATCATTAATATTTCTTTTCTTTAAGTCATTTAAGAAAAATTTTACTTTGGGTACTGTCAAAGCGAGATAAGACTTTTCTTCAAGTGCTATTTCTTTTTTAAGTTGAAGATATTCTTGTTCTAACTTAGGAACCTCTAAGTATAAGGATTTTCTAACGCTATCAATATCGCACTCCATTATGGCATTGATTAAATTTTTATGCTTTCTTTCATTTTCTGAAATTTCTGTCTTCAAGCGTCTTAAATTGGCTGTATCTTTTCAGCTTGACATACTGCAATAACTTCTTTCACATACAACGAATAATTTTATATTGAAAGCCTTTTAACGCCATGCTCAGGGCATAAAAAAAGCGCATACATTGCTGTATACGCTCAAATTATATTTGATTTTGCAACAAGTGTATTGCTCCTTAGCAAACGCTAGTCAAAGTTTATTTGTTCGCAAATCTCCCCTAATGATTTTCCTTGTATGATCCAATTGTCCAATAAGTCATCAGGTGAATTAAATTCCAATTCTGCATCTTCGGGGCGATCCTCGGCAGTAACATAGTATTTATCTTCTGGGTGACAAATAGAATACTCTTTACCATTATAAGTAAAAGTAGGTTCATTGTAATAAAGCATATCTATGAAATCATTTCTTAACATTTTTACTTCACTCCCAAAATATCCGCATGTTCAATTCTCTCTTGCTCACTCAGTTCTCGAGTGGTTCGTTTTAATTCCTGACCATTTACTGATGTGCGATAAAGAAGTAATAGAAGTGTAAAAAATTTTGCCGTTCCTATCCGGCACTTGCGCATTGTGTCGGATAGGTCGGGCGGTTATTCGGGCAAGTCCACCTTGCCAACAAAAGAATAATAAATCTCAATGTCCTGTCTGCGGGTCTTGTTCTCGTCATAGCTGCACTCATGCACAACGATTTTCTCTACAAACTCCCGCAGCAGAGTAGGGGTAAGTTCTTCAAAGCTGGTATGCCGCCGGACAACATTCATAAACTTTTCTGCGTTCACGGTGGCTTCCTGTGCTTTGGAAAGCTCCGCTTGAATAGCAGCGGCTCTTTCTTTCAGCTCCCGTTGCTCTGCTTCATAGTCTGCCGACAGCTCTGTGAAACGCTCGTCTGATATGCGCCCGGTCACGCTGTCCTCATACAGCCGCTTGAAGATAGCGGATAACTCGGCTATGCGTTTCTCGGAGGCTTCCAGTTCCTTTTTCTTGGCGGCGTTCCTGCGTTTGCCCCCGTCCTCGTTCTGCTCAATCAAGAGTTTCATAAACCGGGCTTCATGCTTTGCCGCATAGCTGGTCACTTTCCGCAGATTGGAGAGTACACCAGCGGTCAAGAGGTCGGTGCGGATAAAGTGCGCCGTACAGTCATGGGTGCGTTTCTTGTAGTTGCCGCAGATATAACAGTCCTGCTTGCGCTTGTCCGTCTGGTATCGCTGCTGATACATCACGCTGCCGCAGTCCGCACAGAACAGTATGCCGGAGAACAAACCCACTTCATCATAGCGGTTTGGGCGTTTGCGCTGTTTGCGAAGCTCCTGCACCCGTTCCCATGTTTGGGTGTCTATGATAGGCTCGTGGTGGTTCTCGAAAATCACTTGCTTTTCCGGGGGATTTTCTACACTGTGCTTGACTTTGTAAGAAAGTTTTTCTGTCTTGAAATTTACCAGACAGCCTGTGTATTCCCGGTTTTCAAGGATATGCACTACGGTATTGGTCGCCCACTTGCACTCATAGCCGGGGTGGTAGCGGCGGGTGCTGCCCGTCCTGCGGTATTCAAGCGTTCCCGGCGTGGGGATTTGCTGCTCTGTGAGCATACGGGCTATCTTGGTCGGACCATTCCCGGCAAGACAGAGGTTGTATATCTGCTTGACTACGGGTGCAGCTTCCTCGTCAATAATGAAATTTTCATCCTCGTCCATGAGGTAGCCATACACAGGCTTGCTTGTGATGGGCTTGCCATTCATGCCTTTTGAGCGTTTTACTGCTTTGATTTTCTTGCTCGTATCTCTCACCAGCCATTCGTTAAAGATATTCCGCAGCGGGGCAAAGTCATTGTCGCCCTGTGCGCTGTCCACTCCGTCATTGATAGCGATGAAGCGGACACCTTTCTGTGGGAAAATCATTTCCGTGTACATTCCCACTTGCAGGTAGTTTCGCCCTAACCTCGACATATCCTTTACGATAACTGTCCCGACTTTTCCGGCTTCAATGTCCGCAAGCATGGCTTGAAAACCGGGTCTTTGAAAGTTCGCACCAGAATAACCGTCGTCCGTGTACCAGCGCAGATTGGAAAAGCCGTTCTGCTTTGCATAGGTTTCAAGGATACGCTTCTGATTGGAAATGGAATTGCTTTCGCCTTGCAGCTCGTCCTCATGGGATAGTCTTGGGTAAAGGGCGGTAATTGGTTGTTGGTTGGTCTGTCTTAACATAAAATCCTCCGTTTCCGACAGCCAGCCCCACTATTCCGTACCTTGATTGTACCACATGGGGCGGCTGTCTGTATAGCGGCAAAAGCGTCAAATCTGCTTCTTTATGGTCGGTCAAATCGCCGTTTTTTGTGTAGCAGCTTCCGCTTCCAGCACTTTCATCATCTTGTCGGCTGCGGTGTCGGTTGCGCCCTGCTTGAAGAAGCCGGAAACGGTAAGGACGGAGTTGCCCATGCGGATTTCCGTCACACAGTCCGGGCGGCGGTCTGTTTTGGTGGTGCTTGTCTGTTTCGTTTCTGTCATAGGCTCTCCTTTCGCTGCTTCATCAGTTGCTTTAAGCGTTCCAGCTTTTCCTGTGCGGTTTCCTTTCGGAAGTTGCTGCCCGTGAAGCGGACGGGGGCGCACATGGAAGTCAGCCTGTCATAGATACGGGCGTGGGGCGTGTCCTGCGGGTGCTGCAATTCCTCCAGCGTGAGGTTGGTCGTGGCGATCAGCGGCTTGCCGCTTCGGTAACGGCTGTCAATCACGCTGTAAACCTGTTCCAGCCCGTATTCTGTTCCTCGCTCCATACCGAAATCATCAAGTATCAGCAGAGGGTAGCTGCAAAGGCGGGAAATATATTCGTTCCTGCCCTCAAAGCTGGCGGCAAGGTCACCCAGTATCGTTGCAAAGTTTGTCATGCAGACGGCAACCTCTTTTTCCATAAGGGCGTTGGCGATACAGGCGGCAAGGTAGCTTTTTCCCGTCCCCACGCCGCCCCAAAACAGGTAGCCGATATTTTCAGCCTGCATGGTTTCCCAGCTCTCCACATAAAAGCGGGCGGTTTCGGTCTGCGGGTTTCTGCCGTTGTCATGCTCAAATGTCCAGTTCCGCATAGCAGGGTCGGTAAAGCCCCGGCGTTTCAAGTCCTCCACTTTTTCAAGGTGCTTCTGTCGGCTTTCGGCGGCTTGCTGCTTTTCACGGGCTGCCCGCTGGCAGTCGCACTCTGCCGGGTGGCGGTCACGCCCGAAACAAGTCTTTCCCTCTGCAAAATAGGCTTCTTTGGGCGTATGGCACTTACCGCAGTATAAAAGCCCGTCCTCGCCTGTGTAGTCCTCCGCTTCGGCGGTAGTGGCTGTAATGTCCGTAATCATAGCTTCAATTCCGTTTTTCATAAGCTCTCGCCCTCCTTGCATGAATAATCGGGTATGCCCTGTTTCGGGGCAGCCTTGCCTTTGGCAGCGTCCTCCTGCGCCCACTTGTAAATGGTGGCTGCATGGCTGTGGTACTGTTTCCCGGTGGAAGCGATATGGCAGGAAAGCCGGTCAATATAATACTCCCACTTGTCGGGCAACTCTGTTTTTAGCCCGGAAAGCTCTGTATCGGTCAGTATCACATTGTTGTATCTGCCATAAGCGGCGGGGGCGGGGTGTCCCGTTTCTCCCTCTCTCTCTTTTTCTATCTCTATCTCTTTCTCTAACTCTATCTCTATCTCTGGTGGACGAATGTCGGACAAATGTCCGCCTTTTGTCCGGGGCGGTAAAAGTGCCTTGTTTTCCAGTCTTGCAGCCCGTTTCCGCTCGGCTTCGGTAGAGGACTGTCCTATCATCAGCTCAATGTCGGTCATATAGAAAGCCCCGCTGTCAAGCTGCTCCACAAGCCCCAACTGCCGGAAAATCTCTAAAGCCCTCTCAACCGTCCCTATCTGGTGGCGGGTCAGTGTCGCTATCATCTGCGCTGTGTAGGGGATATGCTCGTCAAGCTGCAATTTCCCGCCGTTTTTCAGCGATTTTAAGTACAGCTTCAAGAGGATATTGGAGTATAAAATCCCGTCTTTCATATCTTCCAGCAGCACAATGGAGTCGCTGTCAAAAAAGTTCTCTTTCAGCTTGAGGTAGTAATACTTGCGGTTATCTGCCATTGTCCCTGTCCTCCTTTTTCCGGCGTTTGGAGTAGTAGTGGGGGCAGAGTATGATAACCGCCCGGAAGCTCTGCTTGCAGCTATGGGTACAGCCCCGGCAGAGGTCATTGTATGTGATACGATCGCAGGTGGAATTCCCGACTTTCACTTGCCGCAGGAAAAAAGACCATTCCAGCCGCCGTTTCTTGCTCATTCTTGGCATGGGTGCGCTCCTTTCTGCCGTTTCCGCTGGTGTGGCGGTATCGGCGGTAATTCTGTATCATCTCGGTATCATTTTCGGGTTTTTTCTGCCCTATAAGCCCGTTAAAAAATCCTTTGGTATTTGCGGATAGGGTACGGGGCAGCCCCCTTGTTCTGTATAGGTTCGGGTACATTTTGGGGCGGTTTTTATCGTTCCTGTTCCTGCCTTTTCACAGGCTTGCGCTCCCGGTGTAAAATCTGGTCGATATTGCCCTTGACAGTCTGTAAGCGGCGGTATTCCTCCCGTTTTGCCCGGTAATCGTTGTAGCCGCTGTTTTTCTCTTGGATAAGGGTTTCAATCTCTGCTTGCAGGGCTTTATAGCTCGGCAGCTTGGAAATGCCGTTCTCCCTGAAATAGCGGGCGGCTGCGTCTGCTATGATAAAGTCACTTTCATGCTTCTGACGGTAGGCTGCTTTTGCTTTGGCGTTTTTCTGCTGTTTCAGCCCGTCCCGGACAGGGCGGGTCTTGGAATAGGCAAGCACCTGCCGTTGCAGCTCCTTTTTCCCGTTCAGCGTCTTTTCCACCTGCTTCAACCACGCAAGGCTTTCCCTGCATGGCGGCATAGGCGGCAGAACAGGCTTCGTCCAGTTCCTCCGGGGAAGAAAAGCCGTACTGCTGATAGGCGGTAACGGTAGCTGCCATTTGCTTTAGGTTGTGCTTTGCCGCCCAGCGGTCATAGCCCACGCCCTTGCCCTCGGCTCGCTTGGCTTCCCGGTCAACCATGCGCTGCAAGGTGTTGTCTGCCGGGGTGGTTTTTGCAGCTTTTTCCCCTTGTAACGGCTTTTTAACTGCGGCAGGGTATTCGGGTATGGCTTTGGTCTGTTCGGCAGCTCTGTGGGCGTTCTGCGTGAGCAGGGCAAGGACAGCAGCCTTGTCAAAATCGTCCCCCAGCTTCCGGGCTGTGATAGGCTTTGTCCTGTCCGGCGTGAGGTAGGAAAGCCGCCCCCGGCTCTCCTTGACGGTCACACCCTCCCGCAGCAAAAGGGAAGAAAATTCGTCAAAGCTGCCAGCTTGGGAAAGTGCCTGCCGTATCGTCCGGCGCAGCTTCGCCTTGTCCGTTTCAAACTTGGTGGGCTTGGTCGGCTGTCCTGCGGCTTCTCTGACAGCGTTCTCTTTATCAAGGGCAAGCTGTCCTTTCTTTGCCGCCCAGTATTCCCGTTCGGTTATCCGTTCCTTGCTGCCGCTTAGGAGGTCGATTTGGTAAAGCCCCTCCCGGTGGCACATCTCCATGACTTCACTCTTGAAATATTCCATAGCGGCGTTGGTGCAGCGGTGCTTGCAGCCCTCCCGTGTGTCGGCTGGTCTGTCCATGTAGGGCAGAAGCGGGACTTCGTAAATCCGCAGGGAGTTGATGACGATATGCACATGGATATTGCCGCTGTGGTTATGCCCGTCCGGGTGGGTGCAGACTAAGGCTTGGTGTCCGGGGAAATGCTCTTTACAGAACTGCTCGCCCAGCTCCTGCGCCCGGTCTACGGTCAAGCCGTTGTCTGTCCCGTCCCGTGGGTCAAAGCTGATGATATAGTGGTGGCTTTTCACATCTCCCCGTTTTTGGTTTTTCTCATAGCGGAGATTGGCCCGCATACAGGCAACAGCGAAATCCTCGCCCCCGCAGTTGAGGGAAGAAATGCGGTAATCCTCCCTCGGTATCAGCCGCCCGTTTTCATCAAGGGTGGGCTTTCATGGTAAACTCGTCATGCTCAAATGTGAGATAGGCTTCCGCTGCGCCATAGTCCGCATTTTTAGAGCTGATATGTTTGAATGTTGCCAACAGCGTCACCCACTTTCTGCAAGACTTCAAACTTTAGGGCAGCAAGGTCGGAAACCGCCGCCCGTACCTCCCCGGCAAGCTGCGGGTAGGGGCTGTGCCACTCGTTCAGCGTCCGGGCTATCTGGTTTAAGTTGCCGCCGATCCTCCCGTATTCGGCGGTCAGCTTCCCGACAGCGGCAAGCAGCTCGTCATTGACGGGGGAAACGGTTATGATGGGGCGTATGGCTGCCCCGGTTATGGCTTGCCGGATAAACTCGGCTTGGCTCATGTTGTAAGCAGAAAGCCTTTCCGCAAACTCGGCGTATTCTTCCTCGGTCATGCGTGTCTTGACTACCCGGCTGCGGTGCGGCGTGTTGTATCGTTTCATCGCGTGGTTGACCTCCTTCGGCTGTGCGTGGTGTCCTCTCACTAATAGGAGAAAAACAGGGTGTGAAGCGGAACTGTTTTTGAAAAATCCGAAAAATTATTTTGAGGGATTTTCCAGCGGCGTAAGCCGCATAAGCAGGGTTTGGGGAAGGCACTCCCCAACAAGATTCCCGCAGGGGCAAAATGAGCGATAAGCGAATTTTGGTACTGCGGTAGAATCTTGCTCTGAAAAACTCCGGCGTTCCCCGGCTTCCGTACTTTCCGCTAACAAGACGTTTCAAAAGGGCTTTGCTACCCGCTATTCCGGCATATCTTGAAAATTTTCCTTTCACTACCTACAACACCACGCAAAGCAAAATGGACGGAGATTTTTAGAATTTCCCCTTATTCCCTACAACACCACGCAAGCCGAAAAAGGCGGACAATGGCAGTATTTTTTTCTTTGATACCCTCCACGGATAAGTAAGGGATTTTGCCAACTGCGGCGGCAATTTTCCCTTTTGTTTTTTCATACTGGGGATTTTCAAAAATGCCAAACAGGAACGAAAAAAAGCAGCAAATCTGTTGAATAGATTTACTGCTTTCTGGTTGCCGGCGAAGCGGCGGTTATTCAGTTGTAGGCGGTAGGGCTATCTCCCAAAGCGGAACTTGAAAATAGCTGTGAGAAGCGTCTGGGTGATGTAGTCCTCTGTATCTTGGTCTACCCGTCCATTCACACGGGCGGCACATTGTATGCGGCGGCGGTAATACTGCAATACAGTTCCCACCGCTTCCGGCTCCCCGCTGGTGGCTTGGACGATTGTTTCATAGGGGAGAAGCCTATTATTTCTCATATGCCATTCCCTCCATTTCCGCTTGGAGCTGCCGTAGGACTTTTCGGATATGGTAGCCCGCTGTGCTGCGGCTGCGCCCGTACTGTCTGCCAATTTCGTGCTGTGGAATACGCTTGAAAAAGGACAGGTAAATCATTTCCCGCTCCCGTTCGTCCAGCCGTGACAGGGCTTCCGCAAGTAAGCCGCTGCTGAAAATGACCGTATCGCCGCAAAGGGTAAGTATGTATTCCTCGTCCGGCTCCGGGGCTTGGAAATATTCATCTGTCGTGCCTAAAGGGTAGTGCTTTTCGTCTGTGAGGTATTCAAGGGATATTTCTCTTTTGTGCTTCCTGCTCCGTGTCCTCGCTGCGTTGATCGTTGCATTTCGGATAACGACTTTGCAAAAGGCATGGAAAGTGTACTCGATATGTTCCCGATATTCTTCTGTACAGGTCATGGAAAATCCCCCTTTCCTCCCAAAAGGGCTGTGGCTGGTTAGTAGTTGCTTTTTATGATAGTAAGGGGCGGCAGCACTTTAGGCTGTCGCTCCTTGACTGCCTAACTGCAAAACCGGGCGGGGCTGTCAACGGCGGGCGAAGCCCGTTCATCTTGACCGTTGACTGGCTCGGCCAGGTTTGCTATTTATCCGGCAAACTTGAATTTATTTTAAGCTATCACGTTTTACCTTTTTAAGCCTTACTATCATTACCATAGGAATTTCTTTGTTGTTTTTGAAACATTCTTCATAAAATCCATCAATGACAAATCCAGCTCTAAAACAAAGGTTAAAAATATCTTGTATGGAACGATGATAATAAATCTGCTCCTCCGGTTGCCCTTCAATCGCTATACCATAGTAACTGTGCGGTGTCATATATTTTTCAGTCAACGTGATAAAACAAGGGTGTTGCGTTGCAAAGACAAAAATTCCGCTTTCCTCCAACAGTTCATAAACAGCCATAAGAAGTGGTTCAATATCCGTAATATCCATAATTGCCATATTAGAAACTGCTTTCGTAAAGGCTCGATTTCTTTTTAATTCTAATATACTTTCTCTATTGGTCGCATCCGCTACACAAAATTCAATTTGTTTTGCATATTGTGATTGCCGTCTTTTAGCCAATTCTATCATTTTTTTGCTGTAATCAAAAGCGACAATCGAAGCGCCTCTTTGTGCAAGATACGAAGAATAATTTCCATTGCCACACGCAATATCCAAAATGTAATCCGCAGGATTAGGAGATAGAAGTTCCGTTACTTTGGGACGCACTACCTCTCTGTGAAATTCATTAGATTTGTCACCCATTGCATTATCCCAAAATTGTGCGTTTTTCTCCCAGATTTTTTTACTTTCCTCTGTTCCCATGTTCTCTCCCACTCCCAAAATTTGCCTTTTTGCTTCCATTAAATCTTCCTTACTATATTCCATTGTTACCCTCCATAACTTCTGATTGTTGCCGTCTTGACTATTATGTATCTTTTCTTTCCAAAATGGTATAGGCTTTTATTTTTATAATGCTGCAAAACTTTTCTTCTGTAAGGTATTCAAAGGATATTTCCCTTTGCCGCCGCTATTGGAAAGCCAAAAGCAGCGGCTTTTTTACGCGATATGACCGAAAAGTCTAGAAAGCAGGATATGTCATCATTTGTCATTTCTTCTCAATGTAATAACTGCATGGCATATCAAGCCAAATACAAGAGAAAAACAGCCACCGCCAAATAGTGATGCTCCCCACCCTGCACCCGACATTGTCATAAAACCGCCAACAAAGAAAATACCAATGCCAAGAAATATCCCGACACCATAAAAAAGTCCAATTGCCATATCATACTTATTAAATTGTCGTTTCTCTTTTTTTTCACATGTTTCCATTTTTGTTATTACCTCCTTCGCAAAATCGTCCATGTGGACTCCAAAAAGAAAACAAATTTTTTTCAACGTATTTAAATCGGGTTCATTAACATCTCTCTCCCAATTCGATAGCGCCTGCCGGGTAACATTCAATTCCCCAGCCAGTTCTTCCTGTGTCATTCCCGATTGTGTTCGCAGATGACGTATTTGCTTTCCTGTTGTAATATCCGTCTGTTTCTGGTTCAAAATGGTTCCTCCTCTCTGATGCTGATTTTATCAATGATATTTCGCAATAGCCAGCAATGAACGCTTGCATTGCGCAAGACGTTACATTATCTTCTGAAACATATGCCGGATCTTGTCTAAACGGCTGTTCGGGCGGCGTGGCTGAAATACAGGCTCGCCGGAAGTTTCCTGATACCCTTTTAATTCTGTAATGCAGACACTTCTTCCATTTGTATAAAAATTCAGATCATTCCTATATTCACCGATACAACGGGCAGGGATTTCACCCTTAAAAATAACTTCATCTTTTTCAAGTCTGGTTGATTCAATGATTGCGCAATACTTTGGTGCATCATTATAAGCCCGTGAAAGATATTCCTGCGGTGCAAAAAGGGTAAAGGAAAGGTATGGTTCCAACAGTTGTGTCCCTGCTTTTTTCAATGCCTGCTCCAACACGACAGGCGCAAGAAAACGAAAATCAGCGGGGGTGCTGACCGGGCTGTAATAAACTCCATAATCAAAACAAATTTGGCAGTCTGTCACTCCCCAGCCATATAAGCCCTGCTCCATTCCATAACGCACACCCTCCATGACGGCATTTTGAAAACTTTGGTTTAAATAGCCGAGAGATACCTCGCTTTTATATTGTGTTCCGCTTCCAACAGGAAGCGGTGTTACAGTCAAACCAATAGATGCCCAAAACGGATTCGGCGGCACTTCAATATGAATCGTGCAGCTCGCTTTTTTTTGCGGTCTTTCCAGATAAATAACCGAAGGCTCTTTCATAGCCACGCCCACATGATATTTTTCTTCTAATAGCGAACAAATAACTTCTAACTGTACTTTTCCCAAAAAAGATAACATAATCTCATGGGTAACAGTATCAATGTCAAAATGCAAAAGAGGGTCTGTATCAGCAATCTCTGCGAGGGCATTTAACAGGGCTTCCCTTTGCTCCGGCTTTTGCGGCTCTACCGTTGTCCGAAGTAATGGCATGGGATTATCAATCCGTGTTTTGTGAGGCAGGAGTTTTTCATTTCCCAGGATATCGTTCAGTTTCAAAGTATCATCAGCTAAAATAACAATTTCTCCCGGACAGGCATGGTCAGCCGGGACGATTTCACCATTTGACGGAATACACATTTCTGTAATCTTTATTTTTTCCTTTTTTGACAGCAGCAGGGTATCCCGTAAATGGAGCGTCCCATGATACAGGCGTAAATAAGAAAGCCGTTTTTTCCGCTCTGTATACTCAACCTTAAAAACATATCCACATAATTCAGACTGAATATCGTCCGTTTCTGTAATGAAAGTTTCTATAATCGCTTCAATCAGTTTTTCTGTTCCTAAATTGTCTTTTGCACTCCCATGATAAACAGGAAACAAAGAGCAGCATCTGGTTCTTTTGCACTTTTCATATTGTAATTCCTGTATATCCAAAGAATCCTCTGCAACATATCGTTCTAATAGTTCATCGCTTCCGGAAATAATCATATCCCATTTGTCTAAATCAGAAATATCGGTCATGGTTATCTTTGGCGACAGGGAAACCTCCTGCATGACAATCATATCACTGGTAAGTTTATCTTTAATGCTTTGGTAAACACACTGCAGGTCGATCCCATTTTGGTCTATCTTATTTATAAAGATAATTGTCGGAATGTCCATTTTCTGAAGCGCATGGAATAATATACGGGTTTGTGCCTGTACGCCGTCTTTTGCTGAAATGACTAAAACAGCTCCGTCAAGGACAGATAAAGAGCGGTATGCTTCGGTTAAAAAATCCATATGACCGGGAGTGTCCACGATATTGATTTTATAATCATTCCAATAAAAAGAAGTAACCGCTGTCTGAATGGTAATTCCCCGTTGCCGTTCCAAAATCATAGTGTCTGTTCTTGTGGTCCCTTTATCCACGTTTCCCTGTTCCGCAATCGCTCCACTGGTGTATAGCAGACTTTCTGTCAATGTAGTTTTTCCTGCGTCTACATGGGCCAGAATGCCGATATTGATTATTTTCATGTGATTGTCCTCCCTTTACAGCCCCAAAGGGCATAAAAATCCCCAGCAGTAAAATACTTTTACCACTGGGGATTCTAATTTGCGGACATACACATATACAGCATACACCTATTTGTGATTGCTGTTTTTTGAATATGTCAAAATTGATAAGGCAAAAGTATTCTTAAATTGGGTACAAAAAACCAAGCCCCCACAAAAGGAGCTATCATAATTCTTTGTTCCCACTATTTGATTATAGTTTTATTTAAGAATACCTTGCCGCATATTTTTTACTCCTTTTCTGGAATGAAGCTATTATATCACATCAGTTTTAGGAAAGAAAGTACTTAAAAGAAATTTTTCTTCCCCTTATATGTAACAATCATACCGGCTTCCTGGTGTTCAGAATGGTTTCTGCTGTCTGCTGTGGTGTTTGATTGGAATTGTCCAGCCAAAAGCCGATCCGTGGTGTTGTCTGCATAAATGTATCGTATAAGGTTTCAACCGTAAAGCCGGAATAGCCTGTTTTCTCCCTGTATCGTTCCCTTTCTTTTATTGTTTCCACATCTGGACAAAGAACGACAACCTCAACAGGGTATTTATGCAGATAATTTATCATTCGGTTTAATTCATCACCGTAGTAGTTATCTTGGATCACTACAGAAAAGCCGTTGTCAAAGTATGACCTTGCCGCATCAGCAGTCAATTTGTATCGAAGGTACAGCTGGCGGACTGCTTCCGCTGATGGGGTAGCTGACATATTTTCTCTGCCTGAAATAATCATTTTTCGGAACACATCACCACGAAGATGGACGCATTTTTCTATTGATTTTGCCAGTAAATCGGAAACTGTAGATTTTCCAGAAGCCATTAAGCCTGTAATGAGATAAATTTTTTGTTTCATTTCACTTCCTCCGGCACAAAAAATATGTACATGTAACTAATTCAACACATTTATAATTTGAATAGGGACATTATAGCATTTACTAAATACAAATTCAATGTATACGGAAAGAAAGATATAAGGAGTGGGAGGGATTCCGCCGTAGTCGGCATTGTAGGAAAATCCAAAAGTTTAGATTTTCCCACAATGCTTATCTTTTGGTCTTTGGTTCGGAATAGTGTAGTGCTGGCGGTCTATCTCTTGTTTTCGGTTGCTTGCTTCCTTACCGTACATGAGCATTTTCTTCCCGCATGTATTCATGCACATGCTCTCCGTGTTCCTTATATGGATGGCATTTAGGATTTCCGTGCGCTCCTGAATGTACTTGCTTTTGCAATTTTCCATCTGCATCAAATATTGACCTATCAATTTGTTTTCCATTTTGTGATGCAATCTCAATTACAGCATTTCCCTTGTATTGACTCGGGATTCGAGGGTGCTTTTTCTCTTTCCAGTCATCTGTTACAACGATAGTACCATTTTTATTATAATGAATTTTGCTATATTTTTCAATTTCTTTTCTATTTGCCCATGCCGCTTTGCTTTCCTGACTGTGCCCAAAACCATAAATCTGTGTCAACTCTTTCTGCTGTGCCATGTCAGCAAGATAACTGAACTCCTTATATGCATCACGCTGCCTTTTAAGTTTGACCGCAGCGGCTATGTAATCATCTTTCAGTCCGGCAGATTCATAACCGATTAACTCCCTTTTTGTCTTGCGTATGACCGTTTCCATATCCCTTTGCTTTTGAGTAGCCTCATACGTAGTGTACACTTTCCCTTTATATGTAAATGAAGGCGGGTCAATCTCTCGCAGTTGTTTTCGGCTGTATGCCCTTTCGGATATGCCCGGAAAGAACGGATGATATCCGTGCCTACAGTGTGCACCACACAGTCCGTCTACTCTTCCCAATCCTGTGATTTCTTCTAAATCGGGGTAGCAATCTTTTTCTCCACCTCTGTGATATACTTCACTTTGCCACGTTTTATGTATCAATCTTTCCCCTGCACAGCATGGTTCTTTTCCGGCTTCTTAATGATGATTGTCAAATGAGTGATGAATTGTAGTTTTAATAGAACAGAAGGTTTCTTTTGTGAAATATGCCCTCTCCTCCTTCTTAAAATATTCATAAAATAGTAACATTGTATATCTTGACTTTATTACTCATAAGAGTATACTAAAGATAAATACAATATCAAAGGATATTGACCAGGAGGTTTCAAGTATGGAAAATATTGTGGTTGCTGTATTTCCAGTAGAAAGTGAAGCTTATCAAGCATTTTCAAAAATCAAGGATGGAACTACAGAGTTATCCGGTTATTTGGTTTCCCAAATGGTAATTGTCAAAAAAATAGGTAATAATGTGCAACTTGAAGATGCATTTGATACTGGTAGAGACACTAGTGACGACACCGTAGCCGGGGGACTAATTGGTGCCTTAATCGGTATCATAGGTGGTCCTCTTGGTATTCTATTAGGCGGGGGCATTGGTACTTTAATTGGCAGTTCCATAGATTTAGGCGATATTGATACAAGTAACTCTATGATTGAGAGAGTATCACGTATATTATGTGATAGAGATACTGCTCTGATTGCATTTGTACAAGAAGATAATACATTGTATTTTGATAATATTCTAAACACATTCCAAAACGTTTCTATTACCAGATGGGATGCTGCAAGTGTAGAGCAAGAAATTGAAACCGCACATGCATTAGAAAAAGAATTCGCTAAAACAGCAAAAAAGGAATTGCGTGAGAAAAAATCTCAAGAGCGTAAAATAAAAGCAGAAGAAAGACGTGCCAAGAGAAAACATGAGTTTGAAAAGTTAAAAGAAAAAAAGAACGATAAATAACAAAAAACACCAACTGAAATCAGTTGGTGTTTTTTTATAGTTCGCTTCTACCTTCTAAAGCACGTGATAACGTAACTTCATCCGCATATTCCAAATCTCCGCCTACAGGAATTCCATATGCCAAACGTGTTACTTTAATTCCCAATGGCTTTAATAAGCGTGAAATATACATGGCGGTTGCTTCGCCTTCTACTGTAGGATTTGTTGCCATAATCACTTCTTTTACTTCAGGGTGTTTCACTCTGTCCAGTAACTCTTTGATACACAGTTGGTCAGGTCCAACTCCTGCCAGAGGAGAAATAGCCCCATGTAACACATGATATGTAGCGTGAAACTCGTTGGTTCTTTCCAAAGCAAACACATCTCTCGGGTCTTCTACCACACATATAATGGAATTGTCTCTTTCTTCATTTCTGCATACAGGACAAAGTTCCTGGTCAGTTAAATTACAGCATACTTTACAATAATGAATGGTATTTCGTGCTTCCAACACTGTATTTGCAAATTGTTCTGCCTTTTCTTTTGGCATACCCAAAACATAATATGCCAAGCGCTGTGCAGATTTATGCCCGATTCCCGGCAAACTTTCAAACTGCTCCACCAATCGAGCCAGAGGAGCAACGTGATAAGATGCCATAGATTAGAACATACCCGGCATATTTAAACCGCCGGATAATCTTTCCATAGTTTCTGCTTTTTCTGTTGAAGCAGCTCGAATTGCTTCATTTACCGCTGCAATCACCAATTCAGATAACATATCAATGTCTTCAGGGTCTACAACCTCAGGTTTAATGTCAAGAGTTTTCACTTCCATTTTACCTGTTACCACTGCTGTTACTGCATTGCCGCCAACGGTTGCGGAATATTCTTTTAGCTCCAATTCAGAGTTTGCCGCATCCATTTGTTCCTGTAATTTTTGTGCTTGGCGAGCCAATTGCTGTAGGTTTGTACCTCCACCATTGCTAAATCCTTGTGGTAATCTTGCTTTCATGTTATATTCCTCCAAATTGTTTCATTCTATTTTATTTGAACATCAATCCCCGCTTGTTCTGCCTGCTTTGCAAGTTGTTTTAACGGGTCTGAATTAACTGTATGAGTATCCTCTTTTCTTCTGTAAGGCCCTAGCTTATATACCCTGCCGGTAGCTTGCCGTATTGCCTCTCTCATTTGTTCTCTTTGTGACGACTTTCGTAATAATTCAAAGGCCATGGAGTCGGACGGCGCATCTATCAAAACATAATCTCCGCTTACAAATGCATTGGTACCTGTAAATGCAGTTGCAATCGCTTTAGAATATCCGCCTAAAATTTGTAGAATTTCAGGCCACTCTTCCAACACATGCGCAGAGCCACCAATTTGAGGATGTGCAACGACCGTTGCCTCTGTTACCTGCTGAGCAGGTTCTTGAGAAAGGGTAATTCGCTTTGCTGCCGGCATACTCTCTGCATTAGCAACCGAACTTGAAGAAACACCATTTGCTGCCAAGGGATTAGAAACCACTTCTGTCGGTGCAGCCTTGGACATTGGTGGCTGAGAAGCACTGTTTTCTGTTTCTGCAAAAGCAACTACTTTCCGCGCTGTTTCACTGCTTTCTTCGGGAGAGGTTGCTTGCTGTACCGCAATTGTACTGCTTTCCTTAGACGCGGAAGAAACTGCGGTTGGCGCAGCAGCCGTTGGAGCAAGCGCTTTGCGTTCCAGAGCATCAATTCTTCTGAGCAATGCCTCTACGCTGGTATCCAACTGAGGTGTGCAAAGCTGAATCATGGTCATTTCAAATGTAATTCTTGCGTTTGCACCACGGTATATTTTTTCCAGAGCATCCTGAATGGTATCCAATCCGTGCAGGATAGCAGTCAGCGACAGTGAAAGAGCCTGTTTTGTCAAAGATTGAAACTCCTCTTCTGATACCGGAATAAAAGCTCTTGCATCCTTCATCGTCTTAATTAGCATCATGTTTCTAAAATAGGTAGACATCTCTTCGCACAAGCGAGCCATATCTTTAGAAGCATTGTACAATTGGTCAATTACTTCTAAAGCCTTGGCTGCATCTTGTGATGCAGCTGCGTCTACCAGTTCATACAGATGTTCTCTACCTACAATGCCCACTGTACTGCAAACAACCTCTGTTGTAACGTGATTGCTTGCGCCAATACATTGATCCAAAATAGAAAGGGCATCGCGCAGCGCTCCGTCGGCTAATCGTGCAATTAAAAGCGCCGCCTCTTCATCTAAGTGAGCCCCTTCTTCCTTTGCAATATAGCATAATCGTTTCGCGCTATCCGAAGAAGAAATTCGTTTAAATTCAAATCTTTGACAGCGTGATAAAATCGTTGCCGGCATTTTATGTACTTCTGTCGTGGCCAAAATAAACACAACATGTGCAGGAGGCTCTTCCAACGTTTTCAAAAGAGCATTAAAAGCACCTATAGAAAGCATATGTACTTCATCTATAATATAAACACGGTACTTTGCCATTGCCGGTGTAAAACCTGCTTCTTCCCGCAACATACGAATATTATCAACACCGTTGTTGCTGGCAGCATCTATTTCCACCACATCTGTAACAGAACCTTCATCAATACCACGACAAATTTCGCAGGTACCGCAGGGTTCCCCATCCAAAGGATTTAAACAGTTAATGGCCTTAGCCAATATTTTAGCACACGTTGTTTTGCCTGTACCGCGAGAACCGGTAAACAAATAAGCATGTGCAATTCTTCCTGCAACTAATTCTTGTTTTAATGTTTGAGTTACCTGAGGTTGTCCTGTAACATCTTCAAATGTTTTAGGACGCCATTTTCGATATAAAACGCGGTACAAACAAACACCACCTTTTCCAAAAAGCTTAAAAAATATAAAAGCAAGGCGAAAACTTATGCACTAGGATATGCGAACGAACAGACCACCTGCATCGCACAGAGACCTTCGCTTAATGCTGCTCGGTTCCCCGCCTGACATGGTTCACGATGCTCTATCGCGCAGAGCCCGCTCGCCCGCATATCCTATTGCACGCATTTCTGCCTTGCTTTTAAAAAATAAATAAGCTAACTTTTATATTATAACGTATAAATTACAAAAAGGCAATAGGAAATTCAATAAAAAACCATGCCAAACATTTGATATAAAAAATTAACATAGAAAAAGATTCCGATGTGCCATATTACGGTATCAGAATCTTTTTTATATACTTCCACTCGGCAAGCAATTATAGAATAATTTCGCCCTCTACAGCACCGTTTAGACCTGCTGCATTTGCTTCGTCTGTATCAATATGCACAGCCAATCCTGCACTTGCACTTACGCGTGCCACTACATCTCCAAAAATTAAAGAACGTTCGTTGTCCCCCACTTTTAAGGAAACAACTTGTTGATCGTTTATGCCCCATTGTTCAGCTACATCAGGTGGAATATGCGCATGACGTTTTGCCACAATCACACCTTTTGTTAGTTCTACTTCTCCCTTGGGACCAATTAATTTACATCCGGGAGTACCTTCCAATTGGCCGGACTCACGAATTGGTGCGTCAATACCAACTTTTCTTGTATCTGTACGTGATAATTCCACTTGGGTTTCTGGACGTGTTGGTCCTAAAATAGAAACGTTTGCCATTTCGCCTTTTGGTCCTACTATTGTTACACGTTCATTACAAGCAAACTGTCCCGGTTGAGACAGTTCTTTTTTTACAGTCAATTCTGCATCCGCACCAAACAAAATTGCCAAATGCTCTTTACTGATATGTACATGACGTGCTGATGTTTCTACTAGAATTTTCAAATGAAACACACTCCCTATTATCATACATTATTTTCAATAACGTTATTTTACCCGATTCTACTATAGATTGCAATACTTACATACTATATGAAATATCTAAAAAATCCACTTTATATTTGTTAGAAATTGCTCAGTAATCCCTTATATGTTATAACAACCTCATAACATATACAAAATCATAGATTTTGATTGTTGTGAGAACGTTTTAACGTTTATTGGTTAGAAATTAAACTGCAATTTCTTTTATGTTATAACAACCTCATAACATATACAAAATCATAGATTTTGACTGTTGGGAGAACATTTTAACATTTATTGGTTAGAAATTAAACTGCAATTTCTTTTATGTTATAACAACCTCATAACATATACAAAATCATAGATTTTGACTATTGTGAGAACGTTTTAACATTTATTGGTTAGAAATTGCACTGTAATTTCTTTTATGTTATAATATAAAAAATTTAATGGTAAGCATGGAAAGAAAGGCTGTATGTATGTATACAAACTGGACAGAACTGGAAACAGCGTGCAAAGCATGTGAACAATGTGAGCTTTGCCAAACTCGAACACACGTAGTATTTGGCATGGGAAATCCTGAGTCAGATGTTTTATTTATTGGAGAAGGTCCCGGAGAAAACGAGGATTTAGAAGGGCTTCCCTTTGTTGGCAGAAGCGGACAGCTTTTAGACAAAATGCTTGCCGCAATTGACCTAGACAGAAATAAAAATATTTATATTGCAAACATTGTAAAATGTCGTCCTCCCAAAAATCGTGATCCTCTTCCGGAAGAACAAGAAGCTTGCATGAATTGGCTGAGAAATCAAGTAATGATTATGCGTCCGAAAATTATTGTATGTTTGGGGCGTATTGCTGCTATGAAACTAATCAAATCCGATATAAAAATTACAAAAGAACATGGCATATTTTTTGAAAAAAACGGAGTACTGATGATGGCAACTCTGCACCCTGCTGCATTACTGCGAAATCCAAACAATAAACCGGCAGCTTTTGAAGACTTTTTAAAATTGCGCGCTAAAATTGATGAATTAAATCAAGAGGCTTAGTTATTTCTTATGAATGGGAGAAATTATTATGCTCCGCAACAAAGAGCAATTCCTCCTATTTTTGAAGCAATTTTTCTTGCTTCTGCAACCGATTATATCGCAATAGGGCTAATAAACTATATACCATAGGAAAATGATATCTCTTTTTAAGGTAAAGTCGTGGCAGCGAAAACTATCTGCAACTTATTTCCGCCTTTTCTCCTTTTAAAACTGACTTTTTCGTCAGAAATGAACATCTACAACCAGCAAAAGAGTTATGAAAAATATAGGTAAATATTAGGATTAAACTATCACTTTATAGCAAAAGAAACCTACCATAAATATGGTAGGTTTCTTTTTTAGTAAAATATATGTGATACTTTATACTTATGATTTAATCCAGCCATTTCCGCGTATGCAATCAGGAATATTATAGCCGTAAGTGTTTCTCTGATATTCATAATTACCCGGCGTAGCGCTTGCATAATCAGCATAGCTGAATACTTTTGCTTCACCCATTCGTCTGTACACCAAACCTGCATAGCAATTGCCACCTGCATGGTGCCACAGTAACATCTCAGAACCAAATGCATATGCATCCACATAATTCAGATCATGAGTTACATTGACACTGGAAGCAAAACGAACATATCCGGAGCACATATAGCCTACAGTACCATCAGAAAGTTTCACTTTATACCATCCTGATTTTGTGGAAGAGTCGTAGCTTGCTTCCAATACTTGTACGCCGTCACCTTTATTTACAGCTCTGAGTACAGATGCTGATTTGCTCGGACTGTTATATAGTCGGGCACCCTGGAATGTAACAGAGGCAGGTAAACTTGTTCCGGCAGCAATGGTTGGCGGTACAACTGCGTTTAGCATAATCTCTCTTAAATCCATTTGTGAAGTACCGTTCCAGTAGCCTGAACCAATGTTATAAGAGAAGCTGACCAAAGCGTCAAACTGTGATTGTGTTGCTTTGATACCATTATTCTGCAAGAATCGGTTTACTTCGGAAGTATAACTTCCTGCATTAATCGATTTTACCAACAAAGACCAAGCCTCTGTCTTAGACATATTATTATAGAACTGCACACCTGTACCAAATGTTTGTCCATAACCAATGGTTGGTATGCCACCTGCCAAATTATCAGGATACACTGTGGAACTGTAACCTTCCCAGCTGGCAATCAAGTTAATCATATTATCGCTGATACGACGTGTTTCATAAGAAGAAGCGTTGGCGCCTGTACTCCAAACTGTATATGCATCTGTAGTATAACCGGTTGAACTCATCACACCATTTTTGGTAGAGTATACTTCAATTTGATGTGCACCGGCACTGCTGAAGGTAGTAGATGCTCTCCATACCCTTGTAGTGGTACCATTACAATATTCTGTCGTGTAATTATACGCATTCACCGTTTTGGTTGTTCCATCACTTTGTCTGATGCGGAATTGTACAGAATCACGTGTTGTATCTGTAACCGCTACCATTTCTACGGACTGACCCACTGCAGCAATGTTTGGTGATGCATAAGCAGTACGCACTGCCTCACCTTCTGTAACAGTAATGGAATAAGTAATTCCGTTGGAACCGGTTATGGTACATGTTCCGGGCGCAACCGCTGTAATATACCCATTAGAAGCAGTAGCAACGCTGTTATTGCTGCTGTACCAATATCCTGAGGAAGAAGCTGCATAATAGGTTTTTCCGGCAGGGATTGTAACAGAATTGCTTACATTATTTTCCCCTACCTCTCCAAGATAGTCTTTTGATACATAACCTTCCAGACCACTTGAAGTTTTAATTTTTGCCCATCCAGCATTACTATCGTCCAATACTTCAACAATTTCTCCGTAAGATACAGAACCAATTTTGTTATATTCTGTACCCATACCACTACGCACATTTAATATGTCTGCAGTAACCTGTGCATATTTTGCAGTGGAACCTCCTCCACCTGCATTGGAACCGAAGTTTAGATAATCTCTATGTACATAGCCTTCCAAACCACTTGCTGTTCTGATTTTTACCCAGTTTGCATCGCTGTTATCCAAAACAGTAACAGTCTCTCCGTTTAACAGAGTTCCTACAATGGAAGTATCTGTTCCTTTGCCACTGCGTACGTTTAGTACATCCGCATTGACAGTTGCGGTTGTGGTTTCATTTGGTGTTTCCGGTGGGGTTGGTTCGGATGGTGCTTCTGCTCCTGTTAAGTATTCTCTTGCAACGTAACCTTCTAAACCGCTTTGGGTTTTAATTTTTACCCAGTTTGCATCGCTATTATCCAAAACAGTAACAGTCTCTCCGTTTAACAGAGTTCCTACAATGGAAGTATCTGTTCCTTTGCCACTGCGTACATTCAGCACATCTGCATTGACGGTTGCGGTTGTAGTTTCATTTGGTGTTTCCGGTGGTGTCGGTTCGGATGGTGCTTCTGCTCCTGTTAGGTATTCTCTTGCAACGTAGCCCTCTATACCGCCTGCTGTTCTGATTTTTACCCAATTTGCATCGCTGTTATCTAAAACAGTAACAACGGAACCTTGCGTTAAACCTCCGATAATAGAAGTATCAGTTCCTTTTCCGCTTCTGATATTCAAATAATCCGCATTGACGGTTGCTTGCTGACCTTGAATCTCTTGCTGTACTGCATTTACGGTTACTTGTAAAGATGCACAAGCGCCATTTGCACTGATTCTAATTTCAGCATCACCAGCCTGCAAAGTACGGATTTGATAGATATGTGTGTTTCCCTCTTGACGAAGGTAGGTTACTTGTACGGCTCCTGCATTGGTAGAAACAGCTGTTGGTAAACTTTCGTCAGAAATGGTTGCAGTAAATTCAAAAGATTCACCCACAGTTACTGTTCTTGCGGTTTCGCTGAGAGAAACAGTAGTAGGAGCTACCTCCATTTGGAGATAATCTTTACTGCAATACCCCACGGTACCGTCGTTTGTTTTTACTTTTACCCAAGTTCCATCGCTGTTATCAATAACATTTACAACGGCTCCCTTTGCCAATACCGTTACCACATTGTGATTTAATCCTGCACCTGAACGCAAGTTTAAATAGTCTGTTGTGATTGCTTTGCCAATAGAAGCTTCTTCTTCTGAGTTAGAATTAGAATCCTCTGAAATTTGTAAAAACTCTTTGCTGCAATAGCCTTCTTGTCCACTTTCTGTTCTAATTTTAGCCCAATTCGCATCGCTGTTATCAATAACGGTTACACATTGTCCCAGAGATAGGGAGCCAATCACCGAATAGCCAACACCTGCACCGCTGCGTAAATTTACATCACTGCCGATTAAAACTGCTTGCAATTGGGTACTATTCTGTGCAGATCCATTATGTTCCGGCTGTTGCGGAGGTGCAGGAGACTGTTGCGCGGAAGAGTTCATCATGTCTAAATAAGCTTTGCTGCAGTATCCTTCTGTACCGTCAGCAGTTCTTACTTTTACCCAGTTTGCATCACTGTTATCCAAAACGGTTACAGTAGTCCCTTTTGATAATACTGTTTTTACATGATAATCCGTGCCGGCACCACTACGCAAATTTAATGCATCTGTGGTAACAGCTGTTTCTTGTGCAGTTTCGCCCTTTTTTGCGATATGTAGATATTCTTTGGAGCAATATCCTTCTTGACCGTCTTTTGTTTTAATTTTGACCCAATTTGCGTCGCTGTCGTCCAAAACGGTTACTTCATCATTCAGGTACAGTATTCCTATGACAGCGTGTCCCGTTCCTGCACCTGCACGTAAATTAACATAGTCACCTGTTAAGGTACCGGTCAATTCCTCTGCTTCATCATCAGGAGAAAGTGTTTTGACAAATTCTTTACTGCAATAGCCTATTACGCCACTTGATGTTTGTACTTTGACCCAATCCGGATTACTGTCATCTAAAACAGTTACCAATTCACCTCTTGATAAGCTACCGATAATGGAATAATTGGTACCCGCACCACTGCGTAAATTAATATAATCTCCTGTCATAGTTGCAGCGCTTGTTGATGTTGATGCAGCTGCTACTTGTGTAGACGAACCAATAGATAAAGACGAAAAGAAAATTGTAGCAATGCACAACGCAGACAACATTGCAGTTAAAATTCTTTTTAACGAAATTTGCATAAATAACTACCTCCAAACCATTTTATAACCTGCACTGATGAAATCATATATCTCAATAACGCATAATAACCCAAATTACAATATTTCTATGATGAAAGTATACATGAAAATTCTTCTAGAATCAACAAAAATAATTTTTTTACGTGCTATATTTCCAATTTAGATAATTTTTCATATATTTATATTAACTTTACATATTTTTTATGTTTAAACATCAAATATTGAGGTATGAATAATAAACACATACATGATATAGTGGTTATACTGACCTCCTATATATCTTATCTCAGTGGAGATTTTCTCAAAGTAAACCATCTTCTTCTCACCTAACTATTTACTTTCTTGACATGGATATAGTTAGATGATATAATAGCTAGCGTTGATAAAAAATCATATATGCGGCAGTGCTGGAATTGGCAGACAGGCACGTTTGAGGGGCGTGTGTCTTTGACGTATGGGTTCAAGTCCCATTTGCCGCACCAATCAATCAAAAACGGCTTAACTACTAAGGTTAGGTCGTTTTTTGTTTTTTGTTCTAGAAATTTAATTTTATTGAAATTAGTGTTACTACGACACTACTACGACATATGTACCGAATAATCACACATAAAAAAGGGTAACGGCTATTAAACCGCTACCCTTTTATTTTTATGAAGCTGATAACAAATCTAAGTTCTGGGGTTTATCTATTTCACTCCAAGGTATTACTTTGGCTCCATAATTAACAAATGCATCTTTAACACCTTTTCCGATACTATTTTTATCATTCAGAATCACGATAAGCTGACTATCCGGCTTTCTCACAGGCTTGATGTCGTTCCACGAAAACAAAATATTACTCATATTGCTTTTATTTGGATTGTTAACGGTGGAACAAAATCGTTCAGGTTTGGTTCTATTCCTCTGGAATACAAAGTCATAGTTGTGTGTAAAACCAGAAACGCCTGTAAATTTAGCATTTTCAGTACAAAAAATATTATTTCTCTCAAAGAAGGATTGAACGTCATCAACAAAGTATGACGCTACTTTTGCTGTTGTCATGTTTAGCATATCATCAGCTTTTAGCATAGCTTGAATAAACATATGTTTTTGACGTGAAAAATCGCTTAAAGAAGTTTTGGAAACCAATGCATCTCCATCTAATTTTACGCCATATTGAAATAGAATTTTATCTAAATGTTCTTTGCGATTTTGAGTAAGTTTTAAACCATTCATTTTTAAGCCATTTATTATTGCACCATCATCAGTAATAAAAATCTCATCATCGTCTAGCTTAACATAAATCTGCAAGTAATCGTTTGCGCTATCTAAAAAAGGTGTCGTAATCTCATAATATTCACCTATTTTTTCAAAAGTAATTTCGCTTTTTAACCATTGCGTATAATTTTCAATAAGTTTTTGAATATCCAAGATAAACACCTCCTTTAACCTACTATATCATATTATCTCCTCTTGATAAAGAATATTCGGTTTTTTTATTACATTAAATTTATTTAAAAAACTTATCGTATTTTCCACAAATTTAGAGTCTTCAATATCTTCCGCTTTGATTGCAAAAGTTCGACCATATCGCTCGGTATATATATGCCAGTGCGAACCTTTAATTTTTGTGCCATCTGGATTGACATGTACATTAGAAGGGTTAATATGTAATTCTAATAATAAAATACCTTTTTTCAAGATTCTGGCTCCAAAGTTATATTTCTTATTATTTATACTACCTCTGAAAATTTTAACTGCAAATAGCTCTTTCTTTAAATTTCCTTCGACTTCAAACTCTTCACTCTTGCCCTTTGGTGGAAAAATAAGTTCTTCTTGCAGAGTTACCTTGACCATTGTTAATAACTGTTGAGCTTCCTCTTCTGTAAGTTTTTTATCATCCATCAACAATACTTTCCTTTTTCTAAAAATATGTTTGAAGTATAGCATTTTATGGAAACGTTTTCAAGATGTGTTAACTCTCTATTGTACAAAGTAAAAATAAAAAAATCCTCCCCTGCGCTAAGCAAGAGAGGATTTCTTTTTACTTATTTTTATTCTGTGTCTGTACTATCATCTTTAGTACCACTATCTTTAAACTGCTTAAAAATCTGATTCGCATATACACTTGCACCACTTACCAGTACGCCTTGTGTCAATGCTGTAAAGATAGCCATAGCTACAGCTTGTGGACTGCCTAAATCGCTTGTTGCCAGCACATAAATAATAGATAGTAAAATACCTGCTGCACCAATCACCAAAGGAATCAATTTATCTTCAATTAGTGTTGTCTTCTTTACTCCCATACCGATTACATACAATACAGGTACTAAGATTAATAATTCTGGTTTGATATATTCTAGAAAATCCATTTTATTTCTCCCCTTTACTGTTTATACTTCGTATTTCTTCCATTTCATGTTCAATAAAACCATTGCCGCCCATTTTCTTATATATCTCAAAAAGTGATTCCAATGCAGCCATTGAGTAATTGCTTACATGCCCCTCTGCTTTTGCTTTTCTTAAAGCTGAATCAATTTGATAGCGTATCTGTGATACAAGGGCAGTATGGATGCTACGAATCGCCGAGTTTTCCTCGATAGTTCGAGCTATCTTTTTATTTATCAGCTTGATTACGATAGCCACCGCTGCCGATGTTGAGGTTATAACTCCACATATGTATAAAATGATGTCTAAATTTACACTCATAGCTACCTCCGATTATGGCAGCTGTAGCACTTGACCGGGATAGATAGTATCGGATAAAAGTCCGTTGATAGCGATAATCTCTCTAAAACGCGCGCCGTCTCCCAACTGACTTTGTGCGATATCCCAAAGATTGTCACCGGACTGCACTGTGTAAGTACGACCGCCCGCACTGCCTGTGACTTTCAAGACTTGTCCTACATGAATGATGTTAGGGTCTGCGATACCATTTAAAGCAGCCAGTTCTTGATAGGTAGTACCGTACTTTGCAGCGATTCCACTGAGTGTATCTCCTGCTTGTACTGTGTAGGTGTCACCGCTTTGTGGTGTGCTTGCTGTATCTCTTTTGAGCTTGATAATTTGACCTACATGAATTACATTCGGGTCTGCAATGCCGTTAATTGCTGCCAGTTCTTGATAAGTAGTGCCAAACTTTGCAGCAATACCGCTTAATGTATCCCCTGCCATAACTGTATATGTGTCATAGCTTGGTTCTGGTTGTGGTGTAGGTGTGAGAGCGGCTCCGTTGGTGTAATCCTTATAGCACCAGTTCATGTCTGCGGTGTTGGCTGTAATACCGTCAATGACCTCTTTAGATGAATACTGCCACATGGTATATGCACCTTTGTAGTCACACTGTGTGTTATATTGTGCCAACCATACGTCTATGCCTGCCGCGTCAATGCATGCCATGTCAATATAATTGGTTGCCCAGTTTAGATTGGTATATAGCATAGGTGTATACCCTGCTGCACGAATTTTGTTGCAAAAAGCAATTGCCATATCGGTACAAACTGCCTTACCTAATGCCGCTTGACTGTTTTCTTCCATGTCAAACGCTACAGGATACTGCGGATTACTTCCTGCGATAAGCTCTAGACAAAAGTCTGCTTCCTGCTCCGTACCTGCTACATCCATAGCGTAGGAATAATGATAAAATCCATAAGGCATACCAACGATTTTGCAGCCAGATAGATTATTATAAAACTGCTTGTCTACCTGGTTTGGAGAGCTTACGCCATAACCAGTACGTATCATAGCGCCCGAAACTCCTGCACTTCTTACTTTTTTCCAGTTAATGTTTCCTTGATGTTCACTTACATCGATTACTGATAGTTGCATGTTTACTCCTCTTTTCTTTATTGCATTATACATTGTTCCCATTGGTTTTTCTGAACAGTGAATACCTGACACATCGTCCATGTTCCGTTTACAGCCGCATACACATAATGACCTTTCCACTGTTCTCCCACTGGGTAGTTAATACCTGACTTTTGTATCTCAAATGTCCCATATACGGACCAGGCAGAAGAGATGTCAAAAAAGTCATATGCTCTGACACGAAATCGAAACAGATCACCCGGCATAGCATAACTTATGTAGCCTGTATAGTTGGAAATTGAGTTGGTATTGCTGTACAAAGAGTCACCTACTTTTACATAATTACCGCCATTTCTGCTGCGTTCTAACTCTATCTCATACTTATTGTTTGCTCTAAGATCACCATCTGTGCTGTCATCCCAAGTAAAGCTGATAGGTTTCCCAAAATTAACAGGATTTGGCGTTGCTGACGGATTCAATGCAGGTGTGGGACGCTGATTTTTACGCCATGAGCCTATAAAAGTGCTTTGGTCTGATTTATTTCCGTCATTTGCAACCGCCACTACGTTAAATTGAAACCACCTGCCACGCCAAGCGTCGGAAGCATCTTCCAGTATCCATTTTTGATTATCTTGAGCATAAAATTCCCAAATGGTTATGCCACCGGTATCAACATTAGCATCTATCACCTGTTCTGTATTAGCTGCAAGTCTTATGTATACCGAATCATCGGGATCTCCGGTTGGCTCGATTAACCATTGAGTTGTAGGTTCTCCGGTATATGTCCATAAACATAATTCTGTACCACTTGTAGTTGCAGCATTTACTGTATGAATCATAGCATTATACGTACAGTCCGGATGTAAGTAATATCCGTTTTCCATATTGGGAATGGACTCAAACCCCCAACGTTGCGCTTGTAATCCGTTAAACGGATAGGTTTGAACGCGTTGGTCATTTTGGAATATGCCATCCACTACATCTAAATATTTTCCTGTTTTTACATTTTTTAAGTAATACATAGGAAAATGTGGCAAACCGTTCCATCGGAACGTGCCGTGATTGCCCGAAGACCACACTTGCCCGATGCAGGAAGGAGACTCGTAAGTGCCGTTCCATGTGTCCCCCTCTTTCTTAAAAATATCGTAGTGGTCAATCCCAGAAGTTCCCCCGTTGAAAGAGTCCCAATTGATATTTATAGATTCAAACCAAACGTCTGTGTTGGGAGGAGGAATCTCCACAGTTACATTTCCTCGCAAGGGAGCTACATATCCCGAATCATATCCAAACTGCGGTGAACACGCAGTTCCCCATATTCCCGTATTGGAATATATACAAAACGAAGTATTCAGCGCTCCTGCGTCATAATTGCCCGTATCAACAGTAAAATTCACCCAGTACCAAGTATCTCCCCATTGTGTTTCGGAGTTGGACTTCATAACCACATCCTGCCCCTGAACCCACTTTCCTGCGGCGTCATACCAACCCCAGCTCACATTTACGCCGTAACCCCACCAACTTTGCCCTTGAATTGCTTTCAAACACAGGGCTACATGCGCAGTGACAACAGTTCCATTTCTGGAAGTTCCGTCGTTCCATACTTCAACATTGACTACAGGGCTGTTTCCCATAGATGTTGTTGCTAACCAGCTGCCCATAAAGCGCCTCCTAAGTAATTGGTTTCAACCATATTTTTCCCTCCTGTACGGGAGGCTGCGTTGCGGAAATGATAAAAAGCTCGCCGCTTAATTTTTCAGCTGAGGGAACTTGATGGAGCTTACCGTCGGAACCGATACCCGCAACACCGTTTGGAACATTTACCTGTGTTGCATCCACTGCGCCCACATCGCTTGCTTTTAAGATAATATCGGCAGATAAAGGCTTTGTATTAATGGTTCTGGAAGTAGGTACAGCCCCTATATCGGCAGCGCTTGGCATGGGAGTAATTTTCCCCCGAGCCGATACTCCCGCAACGCCGTTGTTTTGACCTATCATATCTTTGCCAATTTTGCCGGCATCCAGCTCTTTAATTTTCGTATCCAAAATGTCAGAGTTGTCATTATGATCCTTTATGTTATAGTAATCCTCCGGCTTTGGTTTTTTTAAGTTTATGTTTGGTGTATTATCCATGATTAATCACCTCATCTCTCAGTTGTTGATGTGTATAAACAGACAGTTCTTCATGTGTCAATCCGTCAAAATCGCTGTGCTGATTGTACAATAAATCCAAATCAATCACCATGTTGGCAGGTACAATACGATTGAGCAAAGCACGTACGTCCTCCAATTTTGATTTTGCCGTCAGCTCCACTCGAACTTTAAGTAAATATTGTTCGTGGAACAGCTCAACCGTATAACCCTCAGGTCCGCATAAGGTGGAAAGCTGTTGCTCCAACGAACGTAATGTAAAGGGAAGCTGCTCGTTGATTCTGGACAATACGCGAAATCGTCTTTCGTCAAGAGTGTCGGTCAGCTTTGGCAGAATGTGCAATATGGATTCCCAACGACCAATACCGTACTCGTCTGCCGAATCCACAAACGTGTTGTTCAGATACAACGCCAATGCGGTGCTGAGCAGATTCATCTCGCTGTTTTCCGTATGCATCAGTGCTTTGATTTCTCTGACATCTTTTAGGACATCGGGCACTTTGCGCATCATATCAATTTGTTTAGCTTGCACTGACAGTCCCCCTTTTGGGTATGCTATCTGCATCTATTACAAGGTTTTGTTCCGCACCGTTCAGCGTTGTGCCTGTGATATCAAGCACACCTGTCACTCCAAGTAAAGCGGACTCTATCTGGCTGATACGAACAACGATGTTTTCATTGTCTGCCCAGTTCGCGTTTAATTGCGAAAAATAAGCATCTATCGTACTGTTAACGTACCCTTCAATTGCGGACCAGTTCCAATCATCTTGATATGTAATTTTTGTTGTAATGTTTACAGCAGTTTCTGTGACACCTTGAACAGTTACCACATGCCCGATGGGAGCAATACCCAAACCTTGCCCCTGATTTTGCACTGGGTCAATGGCAGTTTGCACCTGTTCCACCAAAGTGGGAGAAGGCTTTTTGTTTTCACTGTTGGTAATAACCAGTTTTACAGTTCCGCCCCCTTTCCAGACAGGATACACCTTTACAGAACCCACGCCTGGAATGGCTTCGGTTTTCTCTTTGTAGTCTCTCTGATTTCCGCCAAATGCCTGACTGTCCAGACTGTCAAAATATCTTTGTCTAAAGTGTTCTGTGTCCTCTTCATCTTCGCCGGGGATGAGCAGTTCCGTAATTTCTGCTTTGGTTAAACCTTCAATATACTCGATAGGAATTAGCGTTCCTAAATAACTGTTTGGTTTTACCCCTTCCTGCTCACACTCTAACTTAAAAACATGTTCGCTGATTTTTTCTCGAACGATATAGTTTAAATCTTCCAGAGAAAATCTCGCCCCAATTGGCACGTTCATGTTGAACTCACCTTTTACGATTGCCTTTGTTGCAGAATAAGGAAGTAACCCTCTCTCTGCAGCTCTTTTAATTAAATAGTACCTAGACGCTGTGTCTGCATACGCTTCATTTATCATAATATCAAGATTAATATATGCATTTTGAAGTTCATTTGCAGCAGGAGCCAATGCATCATAGATAATAGAGCCTTCACGTTTATCTAAACTATTTGGAATTTTATCCAGCATTCGTTTTAATAGTACATCAAACGTTTGAGATTCATACATTAAACAACCACCTCCTTGCTGACGGAAATAACTCCTTTTATTGTGGATACATCAAATGATACAAGCAATTTATTTCCGTTGCGGGTTACAATAAAATTCTCAATACCATTTATTCTATCGTCTTGCAATAAAGCTTCTTTGATGCGACGCTGTATCTCAGATACCACATATGGTATAGGTTTACCAAATAATCCTTGTAGTTCTGAACCATAGTTCCAACTGTATATAACCCACTCGAAGCGCTCTGTATTTAAAATTAAATAAATAGCTTGTTCAATCGCCTTTCTATCATCACAAAAGCCTACTATGGTTTGGGTGTCTACATTTAACCTATATGTTTTGCTAGGCTGTGTTTGAATCGTCCAGTCTGCTTTTAATTGATTTCCTACATTAGGAGTCATAAAGGCACCACCTTATCTAAGACAAGATATTGTTGTCCGCCTTGTATGCGTATCATCGCTACAGTATCACCAGCATTTATGTTATCTTTTGCGGAGTCGGTAACTACTAGAAAAGTACTGGTAAGATTTAACTTTTGGTCTACATTAATTGTCAACGGAGATTTCGTTTTTACTTTTCCATATACCACTGCACAAGGCTTTGTAGCCTCTACCGCTTCTATTGCTGCCATCTTTACTGTTTGCAGCAGTTGATTACTAGACAACAAAATCACCTCCCATTAAAGTTAAGTCCATTAGGTGTTGATGGTTTGTAAACGTATGTTTTACGTGCTGTACAACCATGTAATTTTGTACAACAATATCCCCCAGATCTAAAAGAACCGCTATGCTGGAGCCAGCGCGTACACGTTTATCACCTAACACACCATCAATTTTTAAGTTTCGTTTTTTCTTATTGTATAACTCGAGATAGGCATTCGCTTTTTCTGCACCATTTTCCCCTTTTTGCAGTTTCTCATGATACTGTAAAACACCCCACTCATTGATGTTTCCTGTGTCTTGAGCAATATACACTTCACGTGTTCCCGTGTCGTCGTTATCATACGCAAGTTTTATTTTGTTGTATGTATCAGAGTCAATTGTCGTAGTATAACTATAATTTTCAGCCGTTTCATTATCTACTAAAATATCAAGTCTCATATCCTCAATGTTTTTCAGCGTAAGTTTACCAAAATCATCATAAAGAACATACAATTTTTTCTTACTGATTAGCGTAAGGTCTAACGCATTTTGAATCGTATCAAAAAGAGTAGAGTTATCTTCAATCCGTGACTCAATTATAAAACCTGTATCTGCAATATCACCGCACTGTAAATTGAAATCTTTTGCTATCATTTGGACAAGTTGTCCTGCGGTTTTATTTGTGTAAATATATGAATCTTTGTTTTTTAAGTATCTTAGTTGGTCAAAAGCTGTAATTTCAATGGTTCCCTCTTTATCTCTCTTTTGGGTAAAAATAAATCCGTAGAACAGATTTACTCCGTCTACGGTAAGTCTCACCGCATTACCTTCTGCAAATTTTACTTCGCTATCAGCTTTTATGCTAAATTGCAATTGACCAGGAGAACCTTTCCATTCTGTCGTCCAACTAATTTCATCTAGAACAATAGGTTCATATATTGTATTTCCGTTTTGGATATATAATTGTACATCTATATCCTCTATTTCTTTTTTTGTGACCTTATTAAAATCGACTGTTACACTTGACATTTCTAGATGAGATAAAGCTCCCAGATATTCAAGCATATCTACCTTTGGAGATTCCCAAGTGTGCTGATTGTTACTAGAGTCGGATGGCTTTGAGGTAGGTGTGGTGTCCTTATCACTAACGAAATCGAGGGGATTTTGTACAGAACCGTTAACAATAATCTCAAAATGCAAATGCGGACCTGTTGACCACCCTGTTGACCCAACTGTTGCTATTTTCTGACCTGCACTAACAGTTTGACCTGCCGATACCAGCAAACTACTTGCATGTCCATATCGAGAGGTAACACCGTCACCGTGGTCAAGATGAACCCAATTACCAAACGAATTCGACCAACCCGCAGTTAAAACTGTACCTGCTTTTGTAGCAAGAATTGGGGCACCGGTAGCCGCAGCTAGATCCACACCTTTATGAAACTCCGCTCCCGGAGTAAACACTCCGTTACGATAGCCAAAAGGAGAAGATACCATTGTATAATTAGGACACGGCCAAACATATTCACTCATGTTACACCCTCCTTATTATGGAATATTTAAAACGGTACCCGGAAAAATCCAATGCCCGGTGCTAGAACTGCCAAGTCCACGACTGCGTGCTGTAGATTCTATAACATCTACATTTAAGTCGTATATTTCTTTCCAACGAGTACCGTTTCCTAAGCAACGTTGCGCAATATCCCACAGTGTATCACCCGGCACTACCGTATAGCTTTGATAGGATGGTACACCAGCACGGTCATTGCTGATATGAGCCGTTTCATTTTCTACAACTTCGATCACTTTAGTCGCATAGTCTCGGTACTGTTTTAATGTTACTGATACAACAATATCAAAACCATTTTTTACATCCTCTTTTATATCATATTTTTCCAACGACACTTTCAAATTTGTGTCATACAGAGGGATTCCATTTGGCATTACTCGAGATACAATAAATTGAAACGGTGTACGTTCTACCATGTATTTTTCCAGAATATCCAGATAGTACTGCGCTTTTTGAAAGCCATTCGGATAATATGCAAATGGGTATTGTACCTGTGGCAATAGTAGCTCAAAACTTAACTCAGATAATCCCGGTGTTTTTAATACATTAATTTCTCCATTATTAATCAGCGTTAACGTTTTGTTATTCCCCGAAATTTTTAAATCTATCTTTTCAGGCGGTATGGGTAGCTCCGTATCGCCTAAATATATGTGATACGCCATTAATGAACCCCCTCTGCTGTGGAAACCAATGCTTCTTGCACTTTGGTAGTCAAGGCATCTACAATACCATCAATATCCGTACTGGAGTTAATGTTATTGTTGTTTGTCATATCGATTTTTATTTCTGCAGTTGTAAAACGGTTGATCACTTCCTGCTCTGCTAAGTCGCGCAAGTACTGCAAGTCTTCTTGTGTGATATCTAAGCTATCTGCAATCCCAGATGTGCTATTCGCTATGTTACCGGTATCTGCTGCGATACCTCCTAGAGTATCACTGTAAGGCGATGTTCCTTGTCCTGACATTTGCCCAATCTGATTAGCTATTCCCTGCATTGGATCATCCGCAGGCCTATTCGCTTCCTCGCGCGCGGCAGCAATCTCAGCCTCTCGCATTTGTTGGTTAGCTAACGCTTCTGATTTCCACTGGTCAATTTGATTCCATCGGTCTTGAGAGGCTTTAGCGATATCCGCTTCATAATCTGCATAGTCAGCTTCTCTTGCTTGCTTTGCAGCGTCATTTTCCAGCTGTGCAGTTGTTCCGAAAGTCACATGGTCGATGAACTCAATGCTTACACCAGGTATCCAGTTAAGAGCTGCTATAAAAGCATTGATAATATCTATGGCACCATTACACATGTCTTGAATAATTTTAAGCGTGCCAGCTTTCATGTCTCCACAGATGTTTTGGATTTGCATCCCTAGCCACATTGTGGATTTTACTAGCTGATCCCACAAATCCATGATATAGTAAGCACCAGTCATTACACCGATTTTTACCCAGTCCCAAGCCATTAGAACCCAGTTGCACATAGTAAGCCATGCTGCTTTAATGCCACCGCAAGCTTTTACCCACCAAATCAGCGCAGCTATAACAACGCCGATTGCTATAGCTACCCAAAACAACGGATTTGTCAGTAACGTTTTGAAAAAACCTTGTGTAGCTAAATCTACAAGTTTTGTCGCTATTGTTTGGATACCTAAAGCCGCGGCATAAACTAGTACAGCAGTCGCTAAACCGTAAAAAATAGGGCCTATTATAGACCAGTTGTCGTATATAAATTGCGCCATTTGCCCGATAAATGAAATTACAGGCATAAATGCGTTAAGAATCGCATTTTTTGCAAGCTCCCATACCTGGGTAAATGTCATAGGCATAGAATTAAACTTTTCATTAATGCTGTCTGCACTGGAAAGCATGGCATTTTTTACGATTTCTGCAGTGATTTGACCGTTTGATGCCATCTCTCTCAGTTTGCCAATGGGAACACCCATGTAGTCAGCAATGGTTTGCATGATAGTTGGTGCCTGCTCAAATACAGCGTTAAATTCTTCACCGCGAAGTACACCAGAACCCATAGCTTGTGTTAACTGTAACATAGCGGCGTCTATCCCTTCCGCAGAAGTTCCCGCAATTGTAAACTGTTTGTTGAGCAGTTCTGTAAACTGTATGATTTCTTCGTTACTGTTAAAAGCATCGGCTGCCATAATACCCATTTTAGAAACGGCATCAGCTGTGGTTTGATAGGAAGCTCGTGACCGATTGGCAGACTCCATAATCTTATTTTGTAGCTCTTCTGTTTTTTGCAAGCCGTCGTTCATGAGATCAAGACGAGCTTTTGTTGTTGTCATAGTATCAGCCAGACCTAACAGACCTTTGACACCTTGTGCCCCGGCATACATAGCCACAACACTTTTAATTTTCCCTGCAAGTCCTACTGCAGCATTAGTTCCGTTTCGTATTTCATCGTTGTATCTTCTTTGGCTGCCGGTTGAACGTTTTGTATTAGATTCAATATCTAGTATAGAGGAAGCAACCTTATCTAGTTGTGTTTTAGCTCTCTGTATCGCTGCTGTATTTACTGACTTACCAGAAACTTTTTGCATCTCCTCAAACTCATTAACAACTATTGTCATGGCTTGGTACATATTACGCAAAGGTCGGGTCACTCTGTCTGTAATTTGTATTGCAGTTTGGATTGTCGCTATATCAACCCCTCCTTTCGTATAAAAAGTATAAAAAAAGCACTATACATTTCTGTATAATGCTTAATCAAACAATTTATTTGTTTTCTGAATTAAAAATTTCTTTTGCTATTTCGCTATTCGTATCCAGTATAAATACGCCGTTTTGAGGCATATCAGAAATCACAGCATATTGTTGTTTTGCCGCTTCCAATACTTCAATCGATTCGTACTGATATATTTTCACAGGTGAATTTCCAAGATAGAACATAACCCCATCTTTTGCTCCAACCATTTCGTAGTATGGCTTTCGCTCTTCTACTTTTACGGTCTGACCAACATCTTCAAATTTTTTCACATATGAGTCCAGCGTCATCTCCGCGGCGTTTTCCGAGTCATTGTCGGTCACTTTGCTTGTCTCCTCTTGAGTCTTACTTTCAACTGCATTGCTCGCAGTCGCATTATCCGAAGTAACTGCACTTTGACTCTCAGTAGAGGAGCCACTTCCGCAACCTACTAAAGCGGCTGATACTACAGCACAAGCTGCCAAAACTAAACATACTTTTTTCATAATTCTTTCTCCCTTTAAATATAATAATATATATTATATAAGAAAAACAGGAAATAAACAATTATTTGCGTTTAGGTTTCGCACGCTGTGCTTCTTTTTTATCGCTATTGACTTTGACTTGAATGGCTGCAATCACAAAAGCCTTTTCATATCTATCAAGTTCCATATACTGCGACGGTAGAATTTTTAATTTATGCAAACAATAGTATGCAATATTTGCGTCACTGTCCCCGTCGCAAATTAGTTTTTTGCTTCTTCAACAAGCTCGTCCATTGTGGTATCAAAGCCGTTTACTTCCTGTACTTTTGATAGGTAATTATTATACTCACCGATGTTCAAAATTTCCTTTAACAATGCATCTTCACCCATCACGCCATAGCTGTTTTGAAGTTCTGCGTCTGCTAAGTCTGGGTATACAGTGCATGCTGCAGCCATCTTACCTAAATATAAGTACATATCTAGCTCTGGTGTAAAAGCATTCTTTTTACCCGGGACTGGAATCTGTTTTGTGCAAGCTTTTTTTAAAGCATCATCTTTTCCTGGTGAAATAGCTCTGATTTCCCATTCAACGGGTTTTCCATCCTCCACAATTCTTTTTGATGCTACGAATTTCACATTTTCTGTTTTCTGTACATTTTGCGCTAAAAACGCCGCTAAATTTTTTGCCATATATTTCATCAACCTTTCTATTGTTCCATACCTTGTAACAACTTAAATTGTTCAGGAATCTCAAAATCTTCAAATGTGAAGTCCATATCTTCATCTAAGTACTCTGCATCTGCGTCAAACTTTGCAAGGATACCACCGTCAACGTTGCAATCTTTTAAAATTACAGTTTGTCTTCCTACAGCACTGGTTGGGTCCTCGTTTGTCACTTGAATATCAAAGTAAACATCTTCCCCAGTCTCTTTATATCGATACATAAGCATACGAAAAACACTGGTATTATAGTGAAAAGTCGCGGATCCTGTACCAGTCCAACCTGTAGCTTTATTGCCTTTTCCGGTTTTCCCTAAGATTGGCACTTCTGTTTTATTTTTCTCAAAGTTAGCCTCAAGGTTAATGGCTTGCATCAAATTATAGCGCTTTCCTTCCAAAGTTACATAGCACTCTGCCAATGATGCACTAACAGTATCTTTTGCATGCATAACATTTCTTGCCATTCTTTTTGTCCTCCTTTTAGTTTACTGTCACTGTCATGTATAAGTGAGTCATGGCGTCGATAGGCTTTACCATATCAGTTACAACGATGGACTGTCTGCTATCTCCTTGTGCCACCACAAGATTGCTGGTATCAAAAGCATCAATAGCTTGCAATCTTTCCAGTTCTTTATGGTGATCTACCAGAGCACTCCAAAAACTTGTACGACCACTTTCGTTATTTTGAATCTTACCTAAAAATCTATTGTTAAAAATAAGAGCTGTATCAACTGCAATTTGGTCTAATACTCGGATGACTTGATTTCGAGAAAAATCTTTTCCTTTTTCATTTGTGTGAGTAACCAGGGTATTAATATCATCAAGCACTCTTCCACCATTACCTACTCGGTGCAAAATATATTTTCCGTTTTGCAATGCGTCTTCCAATTGCTTTTGAGTGTAATCCATTTTCACACTATACTCGCCATCGTAAATTTCATTTGTTGTAGATTTATTTACAGCACATCCTGCTTGTAAGCCAGCTACCCAGTACACCAAATCAGATACTTGTGCGTCTGAATCCGCAACGTCATTTTCAACGCTTATGATACCTTCATAGTCTGCAGTGTTATACTGATGTAAAACCGTTTGAAACTTCACGCCCACTTCATCTCGTAAGCGCTTTGTAAACGCAGCAAACAGCTTTTTAATTTCTGTTGTTGTAGCTGGACAAGCAAGAATATTGAAGCTGTAGGATTCAATTTTATCTAAAAAGCTTTGATATTCAGTACCTGTTACCTCACCGCCATTGGTACCACCGGACATTGGTGTGCCAGCATCTGCCTCTAAATTTAAACCGGGTGAAAATTTCACAAAGTCATTATCTTTGATTTCAGCTTTTGTAATTGCAATTTGCTCATCTACTACTACATTATCAAAGACTGTTTTTACGTCAAACTTTGAAGGTTCATCCACGTTGGTTGCTACAGAAATACGGATCTTATTACCTAAAGCACCGGTGCATTTTGCAGTTCCGTATTTATTAGTAGCTGCTACCCCTTTGTTTAGCTTATAAAAATATGCAGATTTTGCATGCAAAAACAAATCTCTGATGCCTTTCAATTTTGCATGGTTGTATGGGTACCCAAAGATTTTCAAAGATTCATTTTGAAGCATTTCTGATGTTACCTCAAAAACATCGCCATCCACGCCCCACTCCATTGTAAGAGGCATTGCCACAACACCTCTGTCGCTGACAGCGGAGCTGACGGATGCAGAACTAACAAAGTTAATATAAGTACCCGGGAGTACTTTATTCTGAGTTGTCCAGTTTCCTCCACCTAGTGCCATTATCTCACCTTACCTCTCAAAAAATTAATAATCAATTTTTCTGTTTCTTTCACTGTATAAACGCTATATTCATCTAAAACAACGTTTAGAATGTCTACATTATCTCTAAATCGTTTCGCTTTCAAAAGCTGTTCTTTCGCATAGCGAATATCATCCACTTGTTTTTCTTTCGTTTTAACTACGGCCATTTTCGCCATCAACTCCTTGCTTTATTTTGACATCTGACATGGCATTATCCAGCTTTTCACTCTCGTAGGTCACAAAATTATAATTCACAAAGCAATGCAAAACACCGTCTGCATTTTCTGTATGCATGCTTGTTCCTAAAAAGCGGTTACCGTCAGCAGAAGTGATTAGCTTTAAGCATTCTAGCAACCTCATTGATACATCAAGTACATCTCTCTGCGTTTTTACTTTGCTGAAATAGTGCACGTCAAATGCACACAGGTTGTTTTTTCTTGAACCTAAGTAGTAGTCTATATTTGTTGTAAGGTCTGCAATAAAAAAACAAGGCTCCTGTAAGCCTTGTTCTACCGTATCTGTGTATATACTGTATTCCTCTCCAAACTCTTGAAAAAGAGAAATGGCAATTGAATCTACAACTTCATTTATCATACTTTAAATATATCCTCCATATACGGTTTTAATAACCTATTAATGATTCTAGGAGCAGCTGCCTCAAGCTCTTGCTCTGAAATTTTCAGCATAAACTGTCCTTTCACCCAAGAATTTTTTAATCGCTTACCTATCGCGGGCACATACCGCCCTGGCTCTTGTCTATGACCATATTCAACATAAGAAGCATAATTTACACTATTAAACACAACTATTTCATACGATGTTCCTTTTCTTGAAACCTGCATAGTGGTCTTAGTCGCAGCTTTTCCACTACTCATTGAAGACTTACCCGCCATCCATCCCCGCCGTAAAGCACCCGACTTCACCGGCGTCCTCTTAATAACCGTATTTATTAGCTGTGCCGCAAGCTTCTGCGTACATCGAACACACAGGTCATCTACACTCGCAGCCACTTTCTCTAGATTTTTTTGTAACTTTAATAAAGCTTCAAAATCAACATTTCCCCATCTACTCATATTTTATGCCCACTTGTCGAATAGAGAAAGCTCTATTTCCTGATGAGTCGGATACACTGCAGGCTTGCCAGAACTTTTATACTCTGTTGTTCCACCGCATTGCGTAACGACGATTTTAGAACCTTCCGGAACTTTTATTTCCGGTGCAAGAAAAAGTTTTACAGACTGTGTGATTGAGGCTACTTTATCACCACTGGTAGCTGGTATGCTCTTATAAGATATTCTACAAGGTTGTCCCGTAATGATCTTTTTTTCTTCTGAGGATGATATGTGTGTAATTTCGTCAGTTTCGTATACCTTAACAAAGATATCGCACGAACCTCTGTATAAGTACTCTATCGCTTGTCTAGCTGTCACCATCTTAACCTCCTAAAAGCAATTAGGTCATCATACGGCAGAGTTCTAAGAGATTGAATCAAGATATCTTTTTTCTGTGTGGGGGTGGCTTCCGCCACAAAATTAACTTGTGTATCTCCTTCTTTTATGGATGCCACACTTTGAGCGCTCTCACTACCTGCATCACCATTAGAGAAACTCAAACCATACATTACTTCCCCGCACGCCATATTAACCACAACGTAGTTCAGTTCGGGAGGAAGCTCCTTAATGTTACAAAAATTAAAGATTGCTTGTATCGCAGCATCAATACTACTTTCAATGCTATAAGAATCAACATCCTTATAGCCATATAACGCTAGTTTTTTTCTTACAGATTCCATCAGTTCTAATGCCGCCATCGTTATCAACCTTTCCTTATCCTCTGGAAATGATTCTGGCCATTGGAATTACTTTGTCATTAATGGCATTTGTACCGTCATTTACAAGTTCCCAGTTTTCAGGTTTCTTCAATTCGGCATTTGTGGGACTATTGCTTGCTTGAGATGCTTTTTTGTATGAAATACCTGCGACAGACACAGCTGTGCGGCGCCTGCTTACCAGAGAGTCCTCACCGCCATTTGTAAAGGCGTCTCGCACCATTTCATATGGTACTTTTGCACCAACATCTTCCCAGCCAAAAGCACCATCACCAAGAATGTATGTGGTGTACAGCGTATGCTTATTCGCGGAGCCTTCCTCTTTGGTAGGCATTGCGTCATCAATAACAACGAGTTTACCATTCCATGTTGCAAGTTCAAGGTCTCTTTGAACGCCGTTTTCATCAGTATACTTCAAATGTTGTAACAGGTTCAGGTTTTCCAAATTGGTCGCTACTGCACTATGCATAAGCGCTAAGCTAAATTTAGACTTATGGTCACCACATGCTTTTTGGATAGCAGAGTTTAATGAAGTTGCACTAATCAGCATGTCATCCGTAGTTGCGGTGTCACCGGAAGCAGAAATGTCCAGTGTGTGATTTGCTACAAAGTTTTGATTTGCTTTGTTATAGTTAGTATCTTTCATTGAGAAAATACCTTCTAAGATAGCCAGCATTGTGTCTTGATCAGCTTCATTCCAGTAGTCCATGATTTGACTGCGGACATTAGCCATAAAATCAACACCGCCGGTAATATCATAACTAAAGTCACCTTCTGTCCATGCCTTCATACGACCAAACGTAAACACGCCTTGCTCAAAAGAGGTGGTTCTTTCTTTGGTTAGTGTAGTAGCACCGTCATAGTTCTGAGGCGCCCCACCAATCAAGCCGAAATATGGAAGCGTTGCGTATACCGTTCCGGTTTGACTGTCTGTCTTAAATGTTTCAACTAGTCGGCTGTCTCTTGCGACCGCTCTTGACTGTCTCAGTCTGTTTAACTTTGGATTTTCGATCGCTTTCATGTATTTACCAAAAGCCACCGGATTAAATGTTTTTGAATCGAATTTTGCCATTTACTAAACCTCGCTTTAAATTTTATTTTCCATCATTGCACAAATATCATCATAAGATGTTTCTGCAGTAATGGCGGATAGAGGAAGACCATCTCTTCCTTGCACCGGCTCAATGCCTGTGAATTTTGGTGCCTCGTCTGTTTCGAATAGAAACTTGCTGTCCTCTGCACCTTTTAGAGTTTCAATGTTCTCTAGCAGCCCTTTTACAGTACCATCTTCCTGAATCTCTGCGTTTTCTAAATCGAGCAAAGCTTTTACAGCCTTTAGATTTTTCGCTTTTGCCGACGTAAGCGCCATTGTTACCGCATGTTCAATTTTTTGCTGTTTTAACTGAGCTTCATACTTTTCTTTTGCTGCCTGATTTTCGTTTTTTAGAGTTTCAATGGTTGCTTGTAGGCTTTCCGTGTCAATTTTAGAAAGTTTATCCAGCTGAGCATCTCTTTCTTTTACTGTTTCCTCTAACTGCTTTTTTGCTTCCTTTACAACAGAAAAATCTGTTTTAGAGACAAAGTTTTTCCCAATTTCAGTTGATACTTGTCTGTCAATATCCTCTGTGTACATATCACCTAAAATTGTTTTTAACCACTCTAACATATAAAATCCTTTCTACCGCCGTTATTTTTACTTGGCCTGTACCAATCCTGCGGTGCGCTTTCTTTCTCTCCGCGCGCAACGGCTAATTTTCTACATAAAAATAAGACCTTTTAATGTCATGTCCAGGACAATTGGGTATAAAAAATCCGCTCTGTGTTTACAGGCGGTTTCTACTCAAATAACATATGATATTTTTTTTGCAGCTCTTTTATTTTTTGGTTACATTCCATTTTTATATGGCGCGGTGTTGGTTCGTCTTTACCTTTGAGATGAGCATTAGGATTCGGATTTTCCTTATACCACTCTTCTTCTAATCGGTCATAAGTCTCACATAAGGCTATGAATTCTTTCTTATATTGCTCATACTCAGGTGTACCTTTTGCAGATTCTTTCATCATTTCTTTACCCTCCAATATTTAAAATGCAACCTTTGCTGCACCTCTTCCATCGTTGCATGGTATTCATCCATGTCAGGGTCTATTTTTCCATTAAAAGTCAATTCTCTTGTATGCGTAGTTTGGATATCTTTAAACAGGTATTTAACATCATCATACGCCATCTCTATTGTATCGTCAAGCCGTTGCATAAAGTATTCATACATATGGTCAGAAGCCATTGCAAAGTGCTCTCCGTAAGAAATAAAAAAAGCAACATCATCCGCGCTGAAAGAAAAATATGTTTCATTTTTTGGATGATTGTGGTAAGAGTAAGAGCCTTTTAGCGTAGTTCCTTCTGTCATCGTTTCAATCAGACCAGGGAATACATTAGCGCTGTCACCTTCTGTTACCCAAACAGAGCCGTCCTTACATATAGAAATATTACGCTCATAATCTAAATCTAACACGCTGCTCTCGAATTCTCTTATCTTTTTCATTATCGCTTTTTTATCTGAATAATCTAGAACACCTATTTTTTTAGACGATTTTTTATTATTACCTTCAACATTACTTGCCCCTTTGCCTTTAACGTACTTCTCATACCACTGCTCGAATGTCATATCCGCAGGCACTCCGTAGTTTGTACCACCTGCATCTTTTGCAACTCTTTCTCCAATCTTTTCGTCAACAGCAGGAGCAGTACAGCAACGACACCGTGTGTGATACGGCGGCGTAGTAATTCCAGGTTTTGCATCACTCCCGTCTATCACCTTGCCGTCCATCGCCCCACAAGTACTACAAGTGTGTCCGTCAAGAGTTCCGACAATTTCCAGCTTATCAACACCTATTTCTTTAAAGCTGTCTTGCTGAGCCGCATTAGCAAAGTAAGCGGATTCTGTTTGAACCAATGCCACTGCCCTATTTTTACTTACGTCAAATCGTTCTGAAAGCCGTTTAGCAAGTTTTTCAACAGGCTCACCACGTATCAAAGCTTGTGTAAGGCCAGTATGCAACTCATTTATCAGCTTTGTTCTATTACTCCAAATTCGTTTGCTAAAATCACGACCATCGTCTGCCCACGGCTTTGATAGAACTTTGTTGATACGGGCTGTGTCTAACTTTGTAAAACTACTTTCCAAACCCAGACCTTTTTGTATTTCAAAAATAGAGTGATAGTATCCGCTCTCGTAGATATCACGTAGTACACCATCAAGGTCATCAAGCTGATTTCCAAACACAACTTCGGCGTGTTGTTGTAGTTGAATTTGCAGTGACTCTAAGCGACTAATATGTACCCTCGCACTAGCATTTTTTAATTGCTGTACCCATTTGCCGTTTATATTATTTTCCTCACCATACTTGATATAGTCGTCTAGGGTCCACTTTAACTCTTGTAGTTCTTTGCTATTGAGCAATCGTTTAGACTCTGCATACGTAATTCTATTATCTTTTGCAAAGCGGTTATACCAAGTATCGATATCCTTTTGAATCTGAACAATTGCTTTTTGGTACTCTCTTTCTAGAGTTTCCTGATACATATCCGCTTTTTTCAGTTCTGATTCTGTGACTTGCTCAAACCGTTTTCTCCAATATTCACTATTGCTCATCAGTTAAACCCTCATGCTCAGATTGCTTTGCAAAGGCGTTACTGTACAGATCTTCTTGTGCTTCTTGCTGCTCTGCTTTTAGCTGTTCCAGTTCTGCATCTACATCCTCAACAAATGGATGTTTAGAAAGTATCGTTCTGCGGCTGATTTGCCCTTCGGATTTTTGGCACTGGTCAATAAGCTCAGAGTTATTCATTAGAACATTGCGGTTAAAAATAATGCGAATATCTTCATTAGAATAATCGTCCTGCCCCGAATTTTTTAAATGTGCATTTATAAACCATAGGAGCTGTTCCATACTTGCTCTGAACTCCGCCTCAATGCCCGTTGCATCTATATCGATGTCAGAGTACATTGACATAATATTCATTTGATTCGGATTTCCTGACATTCTATCGTCTTTGGCGTCATACCCTTGAGCATTTTCAATCAAGGCTTTCTTAAAAATGTCAACAATAGCTTTGTAATTCTCGCAGTTAACGTCAACAGATAGAGTTCTAACATCTCCACCCGGTCTGTCATCTGTGTTTACAACCTTTACAGCTCCATATGTCGCAAGTTTTTGCCGAAACTCTCCAAGGTTCTCTCCGTCATAGTTAACCAGAACCATGATGCTGTTTCGCGGATCCTCCTCTAAGTTGTTTTCAAATGTGGAATGCATTAAATTAATTCCATCCTGCAACGATTTTACCGCTTTTATAAGAGGCTGCTCTTTACTATTTCGCTTAAAAGGGATGATTGGAATCGTACTCCATGTAAAACTTTTGTCTCCCACTGTTAAGTACGGCTCGAAGGCAACTTCTTCTGGTGTGAGAACCCCATTTTTAAGTAGATAGTTATATTTCCCTTTTTTCGTGTACACTTCCACATGCTCCTGAATAGAAGGTAAATTACCATCATACAAAACAATTTCGTACAACCTAATAACCGCATCGAGTTTTGTATGCTCTGAATCTTGCCAAAGCGGCCGAATCTCGTAGCTTTCAAAGCGCTTAAAAGTTAATTCTCCCGATGGATTATAATAGACATAAAGCCACCCTATCCCGCCATTGAAACTGTCTTCTGCAATATTTTTTAGGGTAATGTCCCACCGGCTATTGAATAGTTTTCTGAGTATCTTTGCATAGGTCTTATTTTTTGTATCGAAGCTAAAAGGCTTTGCAAAAGAGTAATTGACCTTTTGGTTTACCATTCTTGCGTATTGATTATCTACGATTCGATTATTTGGAAGATTCTTAACCTCTCTTAAATCGCCGTCCTCATCTATGGTGGTTCTCTTACGCAATATGATGTCGTGATCCCCACCATAATACCGCTCTCCGGTTATCTGCCATTGACGTTCTGCCGAATTGCGCCACTCTAAAATCTCACGTTGCAAAAATTGCAGATCAGTCAAGCGATTTTTGGCGCCTGTTTCTATGATGTGATTAATTCTGGTCGTTTCTGTTTCGCACGATATTAGATTAAATATTATTTTTCTCACCCCTTTTTAATCAAAGCTAAATGTTTTAGTGTTTCCTACATCTTCCATAGCATAACGCATTGCATCCATTAAGTGGTTGAAATCATCTATAGGCTTGTTAATTTTATTTCCAAATCTATCCTCGTCCCAAGTGTAGTTATTTATCTCCGTAATAAAATTTACACATCTTGGATGAACTATGATCTTAAAATCTTGAATCTTTTGAATACCGTTATTGATGCTATCTTTTCCCTTACGTGCTCGCCTTACTTTTGATAACCCAAGCTCTTGCAACTCCACAATGGACTTTGGTTCTGCACTATCTGCCCTTATCACGGACTTGCTATACCCCATAGAAATAATTCTGTCAGCTATTTGCCGATTAGTAAGCCCTTTTTGATATAGCTCGTCAAATACGTATATCTCACGAGCCTGCAAATCTACCAACCCGCAAAAAAGAGCAGTTGGGTCATTGGTGAAGCCGAAGTCTAATCCGAAAGCTGATATTAAATCTGGGTGCTCCTTCTTAAAACTGTCAGATGTGTAGTCAAAGGTCCTCTCTTCTACGTTGTCGAATATCAACCCCTCTACAATGCCCCAATTCCCTAACCCTGCCACCTGATAGCGCCGTGGGTTATCACGTTTCATCGTTTCAAACACTTTTTTGTCCGCACTATCCAACCATTCATTGCACATGTAGTTGGTCGTTATAGCAAGTATATCTGGGTCAGGAGCTACATCGTAAAACCGCTTTTTAATCCAAATCTTTTCATTCCACGGGTTAAACGTAAGCGTAATTTGTTTAAAAAGCCCTTCTGGAACCTGACCACGTATGGATTCATCAAGCATATTAAAATCATCTTCTTTATTGATTTCGTACGCTTCTTCTATCCACATCCAACACAAAGCTCCTACTGCTACCGTTATCGATGTGACTTTAATCGGGTCATCCAGCCCACGAAAATATATTTTTTGCCCTGTAGGCTTGTATGTAAACTCCAATGGAGATTCTTTCCACTCCCATAAGTGCGTCGCTTGTAGTCGTTCAATTGCCCATTTAAGTTCTGTAAAACAGGAATCTTTGAGTGTTCTATACGTCTTACGTACAACCAAAAGATTAGAGCCTGGATGTTTCATCATGCGATATATGAAGTTGAGTGCCGTTGTTTTAGACTTTTTGCTTGCTCGGCTTCCTTTGCAAACACGATAACGTCCAGTATAATTCCAAAATTCTTTATATCCTTTTCCAACGATATCTGGAAGATAAATTTTGCTAATCCTCAATTTCGTTTTCTCCTGAAATTACAATCGATACAGCACCGCCCAAATCTACTTTGTCAGTATAAAGCCCGTATCTTTTTCCCAGCATTTCCGCTGCTTTTAATCGGTCTTTTTCATCAGGTGCTTTTTCTATGCTTCGTGCAGATGAAACACCCTCTCCGCAACCTTCAACCACAACGATTTCGGAGCGAGACTCGCCTCGCAATACAGAAGTCAGGTACTCCATGACCTCTGTAGCGTCCGCAATTTTTGCAGAACTTATTTCACTAAGCTTCTTATCGATATATTCTTTAACCTTAGCTTTACTTAGCAATCTTGATGCATTAACGCTCGCGGTTTCATCTTTTTTCACGCTAGGGTATGCAGCTTTGTACGCCCGTGTGGCGTTACAGTCAATCAAGTACTCATCTGCAAATCGTTTCTGCTTGTCTGTCATGGACTTCACCTCTCTTTCTGTAAAAAACAATAAGACCATGCTTTACGCACAGTCTTATCTTTCTTAATCCTCAGTTTATACTATACCACACTTGTATGGGGGCTTTCTAGGGTCAAATTCCGATTAGGTTTACAGCCTTTCTGTGTAGTCGACGCACCCATCTATATTCACGGCTCATTTGTACCGAGATTTGCTCAAAAGTCCACCCATTTATGTACCGATATCTTAACAGCAATCTAAGTTTGTCGCTCTCCACCGTATGGATGGCTTTTTCAATGTCTAACTTTGCTTCGTACCATTCATCGATTTTATCATTTATTCTTTTTTCCAGATCCCCTAGCTTTTCTACGGTTGACTGCACCTTGTCGCTTTCTCCCATACCTTTAGGCATATCGCTGTACGTGGGGGTTACCTTTGTGCCGAGAGAAAATATCTCGCTTTTCTCAAGTAGAAGCTGATTAATTTCGTCATCTATCTGTTTATATCTTTTCAAAAAATTTACTTTTTCTTGATAATCCATCGGTTGTTTTTCCTTTCTGTAAAATCCTTTGCTGACAAAGTGTGTAAGATCTAACCTAAATCAAGCTTTAACTCTTCCGTTATGATTTTATCAACATGATACCAATACAATTTGTCATCTTTGTGTTCTTCAAACATCTTTGTTACTGTGTCTAAGAATTGCATAAGTCTTTGTTTCCCAAAACCAAAGTTTCTGTTTAAATTAATAAGCGATACTTTCATTATCTGTTCTATCAACTCTTTGCTTTGTTCTTCACGTTCTTTGTTTACAATTTCTTTAATAGAGTTTTGCATTTGTTTTGATAGTCTTTGCTTTGCCGGTATTCTAGCATTCACTTTTCTACCTCCATATTTTAGAAACTGTCAGTAAATATACTTCTTGCTGTTGCGCTGAATCCATTTGTTCTATCAATCTGTTTGCATGTGCTACTAAATTCTTTTTGTTGTATCCGCAAGGGTTAAACTCATCACATATGCCTCCACGATATTCACATTTAGGTACTAATAAACCTTTCATGAACGGACAAACCTCAATGACAGAATCTCTAATAGCCTTCATCACTTTTCTTGTTTGCTTGTCCGCTTGTTTGCACAATCTCATGTGTGACATATTGATAAGCGCTTGTGCGTTTATATCCATCGTATGAGTAACAATTTCATCTTGCCTTGCTGCACATCTATCATATTCTTTTTGCCTGTCGTTTCTCTGTGATTTTACATAATGTTCAACCCCGTGTTTATGTCTTACAAAATGAACTGAAACATAGTTAGGCACTTCCATTTTTATTGTAAACATTAACGTCCTAATCGGGCTATGCTCTGACTTTAAAATTTTTTCTTTCCACTCATCTGTTGGTGGTTGGTATGTATCTTTACCGACTGTTGTTAATGCCAATTGTTTACATCTCAAGAAATCTTCTTTTGTTGGGTATCTTAATATTTCTACTTGCATTTTCATTCCTCCTATCTCTTTTGTTTCTTATTGCTCGTGTCTATTAATTTTGCCAATATTGCAGCTGTATGATTCATAACTGCATCATCAGTTAACATCTTATTTCTATTCAAGATAAGCAGCTCGCTTCTAGAAACCAACATTAAATTTTCAATACTGCAATTCAATTTATCACCATCTAAAAAAATAATTATATGATTGTTAGGAATTTTTCCATATTCTTTTTCCCACACTGCTCTATGTTTTAACTCCCATGTGTTAGGGTCTTTCACTTTTATTTCGATGTAACCATCCTTTGTAATGCGTTCACTTCCAACCTGTCTGTATTGTTTTGGAATATTTCCTTTTTTAAACCATGTTTTTTCACACCCTTGGTAACATTCCCCTTTGTGCCCTTTATTATGGGGAACATTTCCTTTTCTAAATTTTCCGTCTATACCATTTTTTAAACCTTTTCTATACAGTAATCCTTTAAGTGTATTAACCGTTACGCATACTCCAAAATGTAAGTTGAATTTAATTGTTAACTCTTTGTAACTGATTCCTTTTATATTTTTTTCAAGGAAATCAACCATTTCTTTTGTATATTTCATTACCACTGTTCAAACCTTTTGATTCTTTCTTGCAAAGCTTCTATCTGCATTTTTAACTCTATAATTTCATATGGAGAAAACCCTGTATTTTCATAGTTATAAAGCATATTTACTGCACGTACTTGATGAAGTGGATTCTTTAATACAGGCAATCCGTTTTTATCTAACTTTGTCAAACGTTTCATCATTTTTCACTGGCTCCCAATAAAGGAATTTCATAATTATCTCCTGTCCCGTATTCATCTAAATGTTTTTTTACTGACAATGCCAAGACTCCATTATCTATAATATTTTTAGCTATTTTAGTGACTGCATCCGTACGCTTAATCTCTCTTTCTAATCCTTCTTCACTTAATGTATCGTCTTGTAATCTTTCTATTTGCTCAAACAGTGCGTTGTTTAAATCCCATAGTGTATTTTTCATTTTCTTACCTCGAAATCTTTATACATAAGGCTAGGTTGAATCCCTGTATTGTTCTGATATTTTCCACTGCTATATAAATCGTAATCACCTTTTATAGTGTGATAATAGATTTGGCATATCTCTACATCAGGGTATATCACTGTTGGTTGTTCCACTGTGATTTCCAGAGTCCAATGTCCGTTAAACCCGATATCACCAAAACCCGCAGTGACATGTACTGATATCCCCAGTCTACCAACAGATGAACGCCCCTCCAGCATAGGAACATATTTATCTGTGAAAGTTCTCTCAACAGTTCTGGCAAGATATACTCGCCCCGGTTGCAACAATAACCCCTCTTTTGGTATGACTAATCGTGCAGTTGGATTTTTTTCTTTCATGTCTAAAGTTTTATTTTCGTAAACGACTAGCTCATTACTCAGTGTTAAATTGTAACTATTAGGATTTATTTTACTTTTGTCAAATGGATCTATTTTTATATTTCTGTTCTTTACTTCTCTTTCGATTTCTTTTCCTGATAAAATCATATCTTTACTCCAAAATAACTTTTACTTTCTTTCCGAGTGCTTCTGCTATAAGCTCCAGCACATCTACCTTCACTCTTTCGCCTCTTTCCATCTTTCGGATCGTGGTGACGGATACGCCTGCCTTATCAGCAAGCTGTACTTGTGTCATATGGTGAAGCTCTCTTAAGGCTCTTAGTTCTTGTTCTACTGTCATTTGTATACCTCCCTTGGCTCTTCTAATCCGCACCCTTTGACTGCAACTCTTAGTAGAAATAGATAATTCACAAGGTCTCCTATTTTTTCATCCCAGATATCAGGTGCATAAGCCTGTCCGCTGTTAACCATGTCGTATACACTAACTGTGTGCTTTGTCATCATCCCTACAAGAGCCTGTGGCACGGTACACCCCTGTAGTCCTGCCGCTACTCTGAAGTTATGTAGCACGTCCTCATCCGTTGAGTATCCCTCTGCTTTTGCTTTTAAAACTCGCAAGCATTTATCGATCATTTCTTGCATGATTTCGTCTCTTTCTTCATACGTCACTTAGATTCTCCCCCTTTATATTTTGATATTTTAGCTTTCAGTGCTTGTAGTAGCGTGTCTTGTACATCTGCTTTCGCTTCAAGTGCCGCCATAACTGTTTGGTCCATACCGCCGTCTACAACCAAGTGATGTATGTAAACCGGCTCAGTTTGTCCTTGTCGGTGCAATCTGGCATTAGCCTGCTGGTACAGCTCTAGGCTCCAATTAAGGCCAAACCACACGACATGGCTGCCTCCTGCTTGTAAATTAAGGCCGTATGCTGCAGATGCAGGATGCGCCAATAACACGTCAAGTTCTTTGTTGTTCCACCGCGTTATGTCATCTGGTGTTTTCAAGTCACCTACTCGCAATTTATCTTTCGCAAGCAGTGCCTTGATTCTGTCGCGATCATGCTGAAAGTTGTAAAACACCAGCATCGATTTGCCATTTAATGCGTCAACAAGTTCACTGAACGCCTCCAACTTACAGTTGTGCAGTTCTATGGTTTTACGATTTTCTCCATAAATAGCACCGTTACACATCTGCAGCAATTTTCCATATAGGACTGCTGCTGACTGCGCGTCAATCATATCCTCATCTACCTGCAACAGCATGTCTTTTTCCATCTGGTCATATTGTTTCTGTGCTTTGCTATCCAGCTTCACGTATCGTATGTCATCTATGCGCGGTGGCAGCTCTAAGTAGTCTTTTGCTTGTAAGCTAATGCAGATATCAGATATTCTACTTTTTATCTCGTCCTCTGCTCCGTCTTTCAGGCGATATGTAAAAACTCTTTCTGCGCTACGCTTGTCCGGCACAAAATATCTCTCGCGGTACTCGGTGATTGTTTTTCCGAGCCTTTCGCCTTGGTCCAATAGATACACCTGTGCCCATAAGTCAAGAAGTCCGTTAGGCGATGGCGTACCTGTTAGCCCTATAATGCGTTTGATACGTGGTCGTATCTTTTTCAAGGCTTTAAACCTTTTTGACTGTGAATTTTTAAAGCTGCTCAGTTCATCTATTACTACCATGTCAAAAGGCCACGCATTGCGATAATACTCTACCAGCCAAGACACATTTTCACGATTGATGACGTATATATCTGCCGGAGTGTTCAGTGCCCTAATCCGCTTTTGTGCCGTCCCCAAGCAAACGGAAACCCTTATCAGACGTGTATGCTCCCACTTGTCGCGTTCCTTTGCCCATGTATCCTCTGCCACCTTTTTAGGGGCAATGACCAAAGTTTTACTAATCTCAAAGCGGTTGTATCTTAACTCTTTTACGGCTGAAAGCGTGATGACCGTTTTTCCCAGCCCCATGTCAAGCAGCAATCCCAACTTATCGTCAGTCACGGCTCTTTGAATGCAGTATTTTTGATAGTTATGTGGTGTGAATGTCTGCATTTAAATCCTGCCTCTCCAAGTCGTCTAAAAAATCCGACACACCTTCGTAGATGTCAACAACTCTGACAAAACATCCTAGACTTTTCAGTTTTCCAATCTGGACATCTTGTAGTTTAGATGTTTTACCCCCGGGTCTCTTAAGCTCACAAAAACCAACCTTTCCCCCTGGGAGAACTACAATTCTGTCCGGTACGCCACTATTTCCCGGCGACACGAATTTATATGCCTTACCATGTCTTTGTTTAGTTTGGCTAATCAACTTTTTTTCAATATCTTTTTCTAACACTGTGTCACACATCCTTTTTAGTTAAAGTGAAATTAACCTGGACACGGAAGCCCAGCACATCAAAAATACAATACAAATCCTGAAAATTTTCAAAACATCCTCTTTCTGCGGCTGTCACCCCTCTGCTTGAAGGCCAACCCAAATGCTGCGCCAACTGTTGCTTTGAGAATCCTTTGGACTCCCTCAACAGTTTTAGCTGTTTACCAAGCTGTTTGAAACCCAATGCCACTCACCATCCTTTCGCTAGCCAAAACAACAAAACAACAAAAAACACAAGTTTTCCCTTTATATATATATAATTATAGAGTTTATAGAGTATATATACGTGTATTCTCTTATTTCTCTTATTTTATATATCTTTTAATATATTTAATGTTGTTTATGTTGTTTTAGGTGATTTTTTGGCTTATCTACGCGGTTTCTATGAACAACAAAGTGCGTTTTTCAATGTTGTTTCTTTGTTGTTCTTGTTGTTTTACGAATTTTTCGAGTCTATTTTTGTTGTGCGGAACAACAAACTCTTTGTTGTTTTATGAAGCCCCTTTGTCTGCCGTAACTGGCTCTGAAATCAAATGCGTTTGTGTTTTTACACCACCCAGGTATGGCAGCTAAAATACTGTTGATTTCCATTGCATCTGAACGTTTCATTGCTTTGATATCCCCTAAAAAGCACTCGCACCATATCTCTGCTGCACATATACGGTCTCGCTCCATCAAGCCCTCTGTGTCCTTGGCACCCATGCCCCAATAAGCCCGCCGGGCGGCCAAATCACGGCTATACCAATCTGACGGTATCTTCCGTTCCAGAAACTCAGTTATAACGCCTACTTTTGGATTAATCTCTGAATGACTTTCTTGTGCGTCTACTGCTTCTGAATTTGCCGCTTTGCTCAAGCACACCGATTCCCCTAGCATATATGCGGCAACTGCCTCTGCCCATATCTGGTCCCGTTCAAGGACAAGCTGTGTGAATATATCTTTTGTAGGCTCTACGATACCAATATCAACCGGCCAGAAACGCCTGTTTCCCGTCAAGTCTCTTAGAAAGTGATTGTCATTAGTCGTACCAATAAAAATGCATTGTCTTGGAAAAGAGCCTGTGCGTCTGCCATAAGGCTCTCTGTATACATCTTCTTGTCGGCTAACAAACTGCTTAATTTCATTAGATTCAGCCTTGCTAAAACCTGTAAGCTCTCCCAGTTCAATGATCCAATAGCCTTGTATCTGTTCGCAGGCCTCTTTTCCTCGAAAATCATGTAAAGAGTCGTTATGCCACTCACCGCCTAACACCTTTGCAAACGTAGACTTACCTGCCCCTTGCTTACCTGCCAGAATCAAAATATTATCGAACTTCACTCCCGGCTGCATGATGCGAGCCACGGCGGCAATTAGTGTCTTGCGGCATGCTTCTCGTGTATATAGGCTGTCCTGTGCACCTAAGTAGTCTATAAGCAAAGAATCGATACGCTTTACACCATCCCAGCATAAAGACTGCAAATAGTCCTTTACTCTGTGTATGGAGTGCGCTTCTGCACAAAGTGCAAAGCCGTCGAAAATCTTATCCTTGCCTGTAATGCCATATGTACACTCCAAGTAGTACCTCAGTCCTGAATCATCTGTATCGCGCCAGCAGGTATCGCTAAAGCGCTTGCTTTTGCATTCGCGCCACGGTAAGTTACCTGTAATGGCCACTCGATTTGCGAACTTGTCAAATACAATTTTTCCTGCAAGTTTTGGGTCGTTGTTGAGGATAAGTAAGATGTTGTCGATTGTACGGAGGGGTTCTCCCTTTCCGTTAACTTTGATTTTGCCGAGCCAGTCGCCTGATGCATCTAAATCAAAAACAGGTACTGCATCAAAAGACGCCGCCGCAGTCTCGTACTTTTCTCTGGTAAGAAGTGTTGTAACGTCGGGGTCAGATGTAGCAAACTCGATCATATGCTTGTATGAAGGCAGCGACACAGTCGGTGTGCCGAGGGCAGCATCATAGTCCAGTTCTCCGAACTTATGTAATCTTACAAGGTCAAAAGAGTTAACAAGCCTGCCGCTACACGGATCTGTAGCATGGTTACTGTACAAGAAATTTCCATCTTGATACAGAACAGCGCCGCCAACGGTCGAACCTTCTGTGTAGGTATATCTGCCATTGACACAAGGGGTGTACACATCGTCTAGGAACACAGCGATCGCCTGCTCGATGTTATACGTCTTGCAGAAGGCACCAACGATGCCTGTCTTTTGCAGTGGGTCGCCTTGCTTTTTAGCTGATTTTGTAGGTATGGCAGCTTCCCCCGGTACCTGCGGCCACTGTGTTTGGTCGTGCCAGTCTGTGTACTGACCGAGGATGCCATCGACACTACACCATGGCTTATCCTCATAAGTATGCACGTACTCACCGTCTTGCGAGATGCTCGGCCAGTACATCAAGCGTGAAGCTTGAAAAGTCGTAGGGTCCATATAATCTAGGCCAATATACCCTGCAAGTTTTCGTGCAACCGGCTCATACTCGTCTGCCGACGCAGGTCGGTCTAGCGGCAAAATAATACGCAGCCTAGGGGTAGTACTTGAGTGTTTTCTGGTTGAGTAAATCGCAAAAGCACATCCTAATGACGCCACTTTGTTGATGACAGTTTGCGTTTCTCCTGCGGGGATGCTGTCTGCGTCCAACGTTACGATATGGCGGTCGATAACAGAAGAGCTACTACGCCGGTTGTCCTTAAGAGTTCCGCCCACATAGCCGCCTACGTCTTTTAGGTCATCTTGCTGTGACTTTGGCAGATGGATATAGTCGTCATAGCTCTCACTCGTCTTTACTGGTACAGAAAGTTTTTGCACAAAATCGCTCCACAGCAACGTTTGAGGATACCAATGTGTCGCTTTGCGGCTTTGACCCGTGGATATAATGATAATTTTGTCGTTGGTCATATCCGCTACTCCTAATCTTTTTTATAGTAATTGGTTGTAAATCCATCGGCATTTAAAGGAAGTCCCTTAGCCCATGGTGCAGGTGTACACATAATGCTGATTGCGCTATCCAAAGTATGAGTCGGGTCTGCAAGCGGAGCTTCAATCACCACTTCGTCGTGGATGTGCATGACCATTTTGTACCCTGCTTTATATAAACTGTGCATACTGTAAGCCAAGCAGTCTCTTGCTACAGCTTGCACGATATTTTCAGTAAGCTTTCCTCCGTATGTCTGGATAAGCTCCCATTTACGTGTGTTTTGATTGGTACCGTAGTACCATATCTGTTTACGGCCGTTATCACCTACTACGACTCTCGGCTCTATATAAAAGAGCTGTCTGCCGCTTGGCAAAGTAACGGTTAATGTCTTTTCGTCTCTTGTCATGGCAATCCCACTTGGCAGGGCATTGCTTTCTCCGTACTCTATACAGCGAAGAGCCATATTTTCCAGCGTATACCACATATCGACTATACGTTTATTTGATTTTCTCCATCGGATTTTAATATCATCCAGCTGCTCCAACGGAGTATCTTTTGGCAAATGACCGGCTGTAATTAATGCAACCGAACCTCCCTGATAACCCAGTGCAAGCGTGGCTGCTTTTCCATATTGGCGCAGTGCATACTCGGGATTGCCTTTTTTAATACGGTCTACAGGAACACCGTATAATTGAGATGCTGTAGCCTCGTAGATTTTACCCGTTGTACGGAACACATCTAAAACCCAGTCTTCTTGCGCCAACCATGCAATCACCCTTGCTTCAATAGCTGAAAAGTCAGCAACCAAAAAATGATGATTGTCCTCCGGTATAAACGCTGTACGGATTAGCTGTGATATGGTATCCGGTACGTTGCCGTATAACATCTTGACACCCTCGGTGTTACCTGTTTTGACTAAATCACGAGCAATGTCTAAAGTCTCTAAATAGTTACGCGGTAGATTTTGCACTTGCACCAGTCTGCCAGCCCAACGCCCTGTGCGGTTGGCTCCATAAAACTGTAATAGTCCTCGTACTCGACCGTCTGTACACACAGCAGTGTTCATAGTACGGTACTTAGCTACGCTTGTTTTACCAAGTTCTTGACGTATCTTTAGTACAGAAGCAACAGCAGGGTCGCCACAAGTGTCAATAAGCTGCTGTAAATCCGCTTTATTAAGTGAGTCAACAGGCGTTCCCGTCTGCTCTTCCACCCACTGCTTAAGCTGTGGTATGCTGTTTGGATTATCCAGCCCCGTAATGGCTCTTGCTCTGTCTGTAAGCTCCGTTGTGATTTCTTCATCTATGGACAAAGCACCTCGTATCAGGTCCACATCTACTCTCACGCCGCCGGCGTTAATGTGCTGATCGATTATCCAAAGCATTTGCTCTGATATAGGAAGCTCATGATGTAGATGGTTTTTTACTGCCATTTCGGTCACAACGTCCTGCTTACAGTACTCCTTAAAAAGCTCCCACTTTTCAGGCTCGTGATGCGGAAGATTACGTGTCCGACCACCATTTGTTTTTGTAGGTTTGCACGGCACACAAAAGTATCGTATAAGTGCTTTGCCAGTAGCAAGTTTTCGCTTATCTTCACTTAGCCCCAAAGCTTCACCAACTGCGGAAAGCCCCGCGGGATATCCACAATATAAGCCTTGCGCCATGGTACAGCGCCACTGATAAATAGGGGTTGTGTAATACTTTGATAAGCAATACTGCTCAAAAGCAGCGTTATATGCGAACTTAGTGACGTTGATATCTCCTAAAGCTGATATGATATCAGGTGGAATCTCTTCGCCTTGTGCCAAATCCACAAGCTGTACTGGTCCGCCGTCAACAGAGTAGGCGAAGAGTAATATGGCAAAATCAAAGGACTGCACGTACTTGTACAGTCCTGCTTTGCTAATATCCACCGATGAGTACGTCTCTATATCGATAGATAAGTATTTCATACTACATCACACGCTGTCCGGTAATAGGGTCGATTACGATTGGTTGGCCTGTAAGTGGGTCTATGTCAGAATACCCATACTGCGTCGGTTGCTGTGTAGCGGGATTCGGCTGAGTATACTGAGGAGCTTGAGCTGGTTGCTGTGCAAAGGGAGCCGCACCGAAAACTTCTTGTGCGCTCTTACGTCCGGACAGAGGTTCCCCATCCTCTAACTTTTGTAAGTTATTAAGCCCACAGCCTACACCTTTTCTACCCGCTGCGTTATATGCAAAAAAGTTAATGTCTGCGCGTCCATAGCAACCGCTGTACAACACGTTTTGGCTAATGATAGGTTGCGTTTGAGCATCTACCAAACCGGGTTGCTGTTTGCTTGATGCTGTGATCACCCAATGACCTTTTGCCTCATCTCCAAACTCCTCGCCGTTTGGTCTTACCCCGTCACCATCGTACAAAGGGGTTGCAGGTCTGGCAGGCATTTGTCCGTTGAACTTTGAGGATAAGCCTTCTTGTAAAGCTTGGCTAATCGCGTTGTCGATTGCTTGCTTTGTGGCTACATCAGTTTTGGGGATGAGTAAAGTTACAGAATACTTTGGTTCTCCTCCGTTGTTTGAGCGTGGCTCAAACGCGTTTAAATAGCTAAATCTCACTTTTCCTGTTACTACTTGTGCCATAGTTAAAATACCTCTTTCGTTTTTATATTATTTATTTGAAAATACGTGTTGCGCACTCGTCATATGAAACGGCTGTCTCTTATCTGATTCTGGGACAATCGTAGGTTTGCCGGGGCTCTTAACCACTTGGTCTGTCAAAAGCTCGGCGAACTTACTTTTACCCAGCATAGTTTCAATTTTAGATAGTGTCAGTGGTGTACGCTCATAAAGTAGACTTTCATCAATACCATTTTCGGTTAAAGTGGCAAAGGCCTTGTCTGTGTCTACAAACGACCTTGTTGAACGCCCCTCTACAGCTTTCCATCCAGGAACATCATTTCCTTTTAGCACCTCATCGAGTGCATACTCCTTTACATCTTTTGCCCACTTCTCAAGGTCTTGCGCCTGCTGTAGTATCTCTCCAATTTCAGTATTAGACAGCGTGGCGGGCCTTGCAAAGGCGTACTTTGCCAAATCCAGATTAGCAACCGCGCGGGCCCTGCAAACCGCCTTTGCTCTACAGAATCTACAGTGTTCACCGGGCACACAATCGCCTTCACCTTTAAAGGCTTTTTCTGCGCGGGGCTTTACAAACTCATTGCCCCACTTGATCAGTTCCTCTGACTCAATTTCCCACTCAGATATAGAATCAAGACGAGGCTGTACTATCGACATTTTGATAGTGTGAATGTTGTACAACATCTGATATGCTTTTAAAGCTCCTAACGCATATAGCATCATCTGTGGATTATGGTCCGCAGAAACCGGAACACCTTTGCCGTGCTTATAGTCAACGACATGTAAAGTATCTCCGTATACGATGATGCAGTCGGCTGTGCCAAATCCTTCCGGAACATATGTACTGTAGTCAACCCTGCGCTCAATCGCAATGTGAGGCGTTGACGGATAACTTAGCATAATAGAATCAATATAGTCCAAATAGATGTCTGCACACTTCAACATTTCATCTTGGTATAGCTCATGCTTTTTCAGTTTATTGAGACGAGTCGTAAAAGCTTTTGGACCAATAGCCAATGTGTACGCCTTTGTCAGCTTCAATTCACAAATTTCATGAGCCAGTGTTCCCTCTGCGGCATACGGGCTTTCCGTTTCCGGTATATCCTCACACATACGAGCAGACGGTGAGCACGTAAGCCATCTTGCTGAAGAACTCGCCCCAAGCAAAGCATGTGCTTTGGGAGTACTTACTGTCGTCTTACTCATATCTGTGCCCCCATACCCCTAAGTGCTGTAGCTAAAGCACCGTACTGGTCGGGCTGCAGGTCCATAATGCTTGGCACGCCGAAACGGTTAAGCAGTGCCCTGATTTCTTCCATTTTGCCTGCGTCGACTAATGGAGCCATCGCCATTTGCAGCTGCTCTACTGTGTATGCTTGAGCTACATGGCTGGTAGGAATAGCTGCTGACTGCTGAACCCCTGTTACAGGAGATTTAACAACAGGTTGCTGCACAGGTGCTTGCGCAGTCTGTACAGGAGCAGCAGTAGAAACTACAGGCTGAGTGGATGCCGCTGCGGGAGTTACCTGAGCGATAGGCTGCACTGGTGCAACTGATGTGGGATTTACTTTTTCTAAAGCTGAAATCAATCGGTTTATCGCTTCAATTGATTTGTCGTCCAGAGTTAGCGTTATTGTTGTTGGTATCATTTGTAAGTTCTCCTTTTATATTTGTTTTATGGTAGATACAATCTTTATTAGGGCAGCATGTGCCACATACACCCTCGTCTTTGCATGAATATTCTATGTACATTGACACGCCCTCCCCTTATTTGGTATACTGAAAGCGGTTAATTTTTTTCTTTGTTCCGTTTGAGCTGCAACTCTTACGGAACTTTTTCTTTTTACTTAAAAAATGATTTAATATTGCTAATGCTGCAATACCTGCTATGCACACGGCTTGTCCTATAAAGAAGCCTACAAAGCCGATATTTCCCAGCTCAAAACTCCCGACCACACCAAGTGCGGATATGGTTAAAGCAAAAGTCAATACAATAAATACCCAATCAAATATTTTGTTCATTTAATCACCTCCTTTCGCGAATCCAAAACCTTGCGTCATAAACATATAGAACGGCAATACCGGATAGCAACAATATCCTCTCCCCACATTTTTATTGCTGCCAAAGCCAAAAGGACAATTATTATTGTATGTAACGGTTCGTAACCACTCTTTGTCACACCCCAGCACTGCGGCAACATGTTCAAGTTTTAATCGACCTGTTTTACCCTCCGTCTCACAGAGTTCCTGTAACACTTCGAGTTGATTTTTTACACTCGTAGGTAACACGATTTGGTTCATTAACAACCTCTCCTTTCGTGATTATTTTTCACCTTTACTTGATTTCCGCAATTGCTTTCTAACTTGAAATAAATCAATCAATCGGTGACTAATTGGGTAAAAAAAATTTAAATATTGTTTCCACGTTTGTATTTAACACCTTGGCTAATTCATTTAACTCATCGACTGTTGGCTTCTTTTTGTTGTTAGTAATTCTATTTAGCTGCTGACGATTCCATCCTAGAGCTTTTGCACAGTCGGACTCAGTATCAAATGTTTGATAAATCAATCCTCTCAGCATTTTGTTTTTTGCCATAGAAAACACCCCCTCTCATAAATCAATCGTTCGGTGACTAGTTTGAGTATACTACAACATTGCTACATTGTCAACCGTTTGATGATTTTTTTATTTTATTTTGATTTAGTATTGATTTTGGTGACAAAGTATGATTTAATATAATTGAAAGGGGGGGGATATCAGTGCCTAACTTTGGGGAAAAACTAAAGCAACTTAGAAGCTATAAGGGTCTCACGCAGGACGATTTAGCAAACATTGTTAAATCATCTAAACAAGTTATAAGTAGATATGAAAAGGGTTATAGATCCCCAGATATTTCTATCGCAAAAAACTGGGCTGATGCATTAAACATTCCAGTAAGATATCTTGTTGATGATAGTCTGGATTTAATTAGTTTTTTACAGAATCCACAAATTTCAAAAAATAATTTGATACCTTTAGAAAAAATTAAAAAGATACCCGTTCTCGGAAAAATTGCATGCGGAACACCTATTTTAGCAGAACAAAATATTGATGGGTATATCTTGCTTCCAAACGGTATTTCTGCCGATTATGCATTAAACTGTGACGGTGACAGTATGGTTGATGCAGGCATTTATGATGGAGATGTTGTTTTTATTAAAGAACAACCTATGGTGGAAAATGGAGAAATAGCAGCAATATTGATAGATGGAGAAACTACTTTAAAAAAGGTATATAAGGATAAAGATAAACTCTCTCTTATACCTGCAAACTCTAAGTATGCGCCATTAACTTTTGTAAAAAATGAGATAAACATGGTTTCTATTTTAGGAAAAGCTACTGCATATCTTCATAAAATAGAATAAACGCCCACTATTTACTTTAGTGTTTTCCCCGCAGGTGCGGGGGTGGCTCTCTTTGGTGTCCAAATCCAAAATTTCTGTTCAGGTTTTCCCCGCAGGTGCGGGGGTGGCTCGATTTGGGGTTATAAAAGGTATTGCTACTGGTTTTACTCATAAATTTATCAATTAAGGAGAAATTTATATGCCAAAATATACAGATATATACGAAGAGGAAGCAGCAACAGCTTACGAAGAAATAAAAGCATCGTTAAAACCTAAAGACGGCTTTGTTCATATTATTTTACTTAGTAGTTTGCACCAAATAAAGTTGAAATTACTTTGCTGTGACCATAAATATACAACACAGATTAATTATTTTTTACAACGTATGCAAGAAGATGGGTATGAAATTTTAGACGTTAAGCACCAAGAAGGAACTTTGATTATATATAAATAGAATTACTTCACACTATGTAATAGCGACCAGTTGTAATTCGATTTTATATTATATTCACGGAAAGATTATACTGCATCGGCTTTATTTATCTATTGTAGGAAAGGATAAAAATCATGAAAATATACACTATTATCGGCGGCGTAAACGGTTCTGGAAAATCCAGTCTTACCGGTGCAATTAAGGCAGAACGCAAAGACTTAGGCACCATAATTGACGTGGATAAGCTAAACGCCTCTTTAGGTGATAAAGTATCTGGTGGTAAAGAAGCGATAAAAAAAATAAACCATTGCATTGAGCACGGTTTATCATTTACACAAGAAACTACTCTTTCAGGTGCCAGAACTGTTTCTACAGCAAAAAAGGCAAAAGAGCATGGATATTACATTAGATTATATTATGTAGGCTTAGACACAGCCACAGAGAGCTTAAAAAGAATCCAAAACCGCGTTGAAAAAGGCGGGCATGATATTCCTAAAGAAGATGTTATGCGTAGATTTCAAAACAGATTCGAGTCTCTAAAGGCTATCCTCCCCTATTGTGACGAAGCTGTCTTTTTTGATAACGACAACGGCTTTGCAGAAATCGCCGAATACAAAAACGGAGAATTAATTTTAAAGGGTTCTGAACATCCTGAATGGATTAAAGAGTTTCACGAATACATTACAAAATAAAAAAAAACGTCCACTACGGCCATAGTGAACGGATTAAACCAGACTAAATTTTTAAAGTGGTCGATTTCGACCCCTTTAAACGGTAAGAAGGTAAAAAATAAAAAACGCCCCTACCCTGTTGGCGCAGGATAGAGACGTTGACTATATAACCCTAGGGCTACATAGTACAGTAGTTAATACCGAAAATATTGTACCATTGCAGCCTGTAAAAATCAATAGGGCTGCTTTTTTGCGCCCTTTTTTAGGAGGTATAGCAATGGCAAGACCTAAAAAAGACACACCAAATCGCAAAGACGGGCTGTTTGAGATAAAAAAGACGATAGGAAAAGATATGTATGGCAAACCAATCCGAAAATCATTTTACAGCTCAATTAGTAAAAAAGATGCCGAAAAACAAGCTGAGGAATATATTATTAATCAGCAGGTAGCAGATATAACGGGAGATATATTTATAAAAAAATCTTTAACCTTTGGAGAGTGGGCTTTAAAGTGGTTAACTACCTACAAACTAGGTAAAGTTAAAACGCATACATATAACTATACCTACCGCATAAATGTAGAAAAATATATGATTCCGTACTTTGGAAACTCTGACTTGACCAGCATCACCCAAGCTGATATACAACGATATTTTAATAAACATAGTTTTTTGGCAAACAGTAATCTAAAACGACACAAAAATATTTTACACAGTATATTTGAACAGGGTATTTACAACGATTTATGCCGTAAAAATCCTGTGAGAGATATTAATTACAGATCTACTAAAAACACAGTAGAAAAGAAAGCATACACATTAAAACAAGCTGAATTAGCGAAAGAATACGCCAAAACTCATGCTGGAGGACTAGCTATATATGTTATGCTAGAAACTGGCGTTAGGCGCAGTGAACTACTGGGATTAAAATTTACAGACATTGACTTTAACCGTAAAATACTATCAGTTAGACGGTCTATTGTGCCGGACACAATAAACCCAAAGGATGGCGAACTTAAAAGCCGCACATCAAGAAGAGATATCCCCGTTTCTGACGAATTTTTAAACTATATAGAGATGATAGATAGAAAATCAAACTACCTTATATATAATATAAAAACTTTAGATTATTGTAGCATCAATTCTTTTGACCGTAGATATAAAACTTTTTGTAAAAAAATGTGTGACGAAATAGGGTTGCCATACCTATCTCCTCACGAACTAAGACATTCATACGGTTCTGTTTTACGAGAGCGTGGTGTCGATATATACACCATATCAAAAGTTATGGGTCACTCTGATATATCTGTTACTGCAAAAATATACGTCCACAATGACATTGATGTGCTCCGTAAAAACATGATGTTTTAGCCTAATATACTACGACATTTTTACGACATATTACACCGTTTAATAGCTTTTAATAGCAATTTAAACTTTTATAAAACCGCGTATCTAAGCCGTTTCTTGCGTATTTAAGCTATTTCCAAAGATATATTTTAACGTTTGAGGGGCGTGTGTCTTTGACGTATGGGTTCAAGTCCCATTTGCCGCACCAATCAATCAAAAACGGCTTAACTACTAAGGTTAGGTCGTTTTTTGTTTTTAAAAATAAAAAGTACCATACCCTAATTAGAGTATGGTACTTAAATATTATAGTCCAACTTGATTTACACCATATACCGCTTGTTCATAAGTGTAACCTTCAAATTGTAATTGGTCTATTAGTCCTTGACGAGAGAATGCCATTATATCCAAATAGCTTTGTGCTTTTTTAGCTGCTTGCTCATTCCAATCCGCACCACAATTATCAGTTGCATACACAGATTGCTCGTAAGTATATCCTTCATACTGCAATTGTTCTATCAATCCCTTACGAGAAAATGCCATTGTATTTAAATAACTTTTCGCTTTTTTCGCTGCCTGTTCGTTCCAATCAGCGCCGCAGTTATCCGCTGCATATACGGCATCATCATGAGAATATTGCTCATACTCTAACTGTTCAATTAGTCCAGTATAAGAAAACGGCATTGTTTTTAAGTATCGTTTTGCTCTGTTTAAAGCGTTTTTTTGACTGGTTGTGACTGTAGGAATTTCTGCTTTAGATTCAACTTTAGATGAAACACCGCTATTTATAGCAGATGTATCACTTTCAAAATTATCACTTTTTAAAGAAGCCAATATTTTTGGAAAATACTTAAGACATTCTTCACGATTATCAGAAAGACTCATGTAACATATTTGCATAAATTTGTCGTTATAATTAAACGAAAAACTATCTAAATAATATTTATTATCATATTCCTCATATTTGGCAATTCCCGATAATCGTATTCCGTCAAAATCTCCATTTTTTTGTTCTGAAATTGATAAAAGACTAAAATCTTCCATTGATGATTTTAATCCCTCTACCATTGCATCTTGAACTTCTTTATCCCCTAGACCATATATAACACCATCAGTAACTATTACAAAAACAAAATCCTGATTAATAGAAGAATAGAAATAGGTAGTATCGTTAGTATTTTCTTTTTTTCTCCAAGAAGAAGGTATTTCTACTTTTAGTCCATCAATATCATATTCTGTTGTCTCGGTTTCTATAGTAGTAGACGATTTTGAAACAGCACTTTCTGTAGAATTTAAATCAGAAGAACTATTCTCGCCACTCCCACAACCTACAAAAACCATTGCACACATGACGGTCAATAATAAAACACTAATTGCTTTTTTCATGTCCTTCTCCTCCTATATCAATATGGAATATTTTAGCATATTTAGAGAGATATAGCCATCTTTTGTGAGTATTTACAACAAGCCTGTCAGGTCACCGCCGTGTAATAATGCCTGTTCCAGTGCAGTGGTCTTTTCTCGTTCGGTTTTTGATACCGGGATGGCATATGTTTTCTGCATACGCCTGTAAAACTCTTTTTGCTGTGGGCTCATATCTTTTGTGATGGTCATGGAACGATAGCCCATAATTTTGACAAACTGGGTTTTCTCGCTGAGAGAATCGAACATTGCTTTGAATCGCCACCAATGCAAGTTATTCTCCTGCGTTAAATCAATTCCGTATTGTTCTAAAAATGCAGCATAGATATACGGCGCGTCATGCTCAAAAGAATAGATTTGCGTGCGCCTATTGGTCGCCGTACCGCCTTGTGAAGCATTGTCTTTTTCGCAGTGATAGAAGTTCATTACCGCAGTAAAAGCTGCCCCTACATCAGCAGGAATACAAGATATGTCACCATAGTACAGTAGCAGTATTTGCATGAGCTTTTCTGTGTCATCCTGTTGGCTAATCGCAGTCATTTCCAGTTTGATTCCTGTCCGAAAATCCGCATTGATATCATACATCTTGCCGCCTACCTCGACGGCTGTCGGCAATTTATCTAGTAGGATATTCATGCTTTTTTACGGCGTTGACTGCGGTTTCCGCTGTATTTTTCAGCCCTTTTTTGAAAGGTTTCTTCCTGCTCTGCTTTCTGTTTCATAAAAGATTCAAACGCATCCATGCATAGGGCAAGGCTGACTTTGTCACCAAATAATTTTTTGGCTGTGCCTTCTCCGAAAATATGATTGAAAAAATCAAAAATAATATGGCACATTGCTTCTATTTGCTCAATTTCATCTTGAATGGGAGCAATTTCTTTTTCGATATTCGCTACTCGTTCGCTTTCTTTTTGAATTGTTTTTAAAGTGGCAACATCTAAAACGTCACATTCTAGTTCAACGCCGTTAATAATCATGATATATCCTCCTTTTCTTACGCCCCTGCGCCTGCAGGAGTAAATGTTTTTGTTTCTGTGTTAAATTCTCCGTCAACAAAAGAGCCGACATTATTTAGGTTACCGGTTACTTTGACAGTTTCGCCACCTGCACCGGCAAAAGAGGCTACTTCAATAGACACATGGAATTTTCTTGCCTTGAATGTATTTTCTTTTTCTGATACAGGGCTAAAAAGTTCTACACGCACATAGTCGGTTTCTGCTTCTGCACCTGTTTTTTGATTTCTGCCCACTTCATATAGAAACATAACAGCTTTTTCTGATGCAATTAAATCGGTATCAAATGGAAATTGCGCTTGGTAACCTTTGATGGTAGAGGTTGCTGAGCGGTCATTGATGTATGTTTTTGTGTCAAGTTGAGCAGCTGAGTTTTCATCCAATGTATTAAATCCCGCACCCATCAACTCGTATGTTTCTGCTTTCATTTCACCAACATTAAGATAGTCGGCAATTTGGTATCTTTGAACTGTTTGATTCATATTATCTCTCCTTATAATACGTTAATTTACATTGAATTTGGTATCGTGCTGTTTTTTTAGGCTCGTCCGCTTTCAATGCATATCCTGTTGAAATTGCTTCTATTTTTTGACTTTCCATACCTTGTGGTAAGTTTGGAAGGCTACCTTTTAATGTTTGTTGCTCGAACCAATCAGAAAGCTTTTCATAAAAGTTCGAAGACAACATAGTTTGAATTGCACTTTTGTCATAGCCATCACGACTGGCAAACATAAAAAGCACCTGACGAATCGATGAGCCGTCAACATATCGTTTGACAATCGGTTCTGCCGGTACTTCTTCAATCACATATGCAATGGGGGTTTCCCATAAAAAGTGAATGCGCACCTTTCCATCTTCATCAAGAAGCGGACAAGTACGCATATAGTCATAAATTGTATTGATGATGTTTATTTCGCAACACCTCCCGGAAACTTGGCAACGCTTTTCATAATGGTTTTGCCTTTGTCAATCCACCTATACGCAACCAACTGCTACAGAACCAACTGCTTACCGAATAAGCCGCCTTTATTGGTTCCCTGCGTGCCGTCCTCTTTGTTTCCATCGTAGTGTTTTTATAGAGCGGAATGTATTCCATGCACTTTGGATACACGCTAGCTGTATTTGTGAAAGGTTCTTTTTGAACAGGCTCATACAGGTCAGACATGCAACGCACTTCGCTGAAAAATAACGTTTGTGCTATATAATAAAGAATTACTGTATCTACTCCAATCATGGCGAAACCCCCGCATATCTTAATGGATTCAAAAGAGGAATATGGACGGTTGCAGCATTGTCATTCATTGGCAAACCTTGCGTACTTCCTATGATTTCCGGTACTTTCTTACCGGCACTTTTTTATCAGATGCAAACAAATAAGGGGCATTCTTGCAAAGGGCGTCTAACTGTTCTTTTAACCCTATGATTTCGCCTGATTCTGTTGGTTTTAGCGCATCCATATCCAGCAAAACTTGTACCGCCTTGTCATTTTTGGATTTGACATCTTTTAGGGCACTTGATAACGCGTATTCAAATGTAAGTTCTGATATGCGTTTTTCGTACTCTTGTTTTGTAATCTCATTTTCTTGCTGCAACGTGTGGATTTTTTCTTGTAATCCCTGGGCATCCATCTGTTTGAGCATTTTCAGTTGCTTGTCGCTTTCTCTAAGTTGCTCTTCTAACCTTTTCTTTCTCTCATTCACAGCATTAAAATCTGCTCTGGAAACAAAGCCTTTTCCAATTTCATCAGAGATTTTTCTTTCCATATCGTTAGAGTATGCATCTCCTAGAATCTCTTGTAACCAATCCAACATATTTACTCCTGTTCCGCTGTACTTTTTTGTTCGGCAAGTCCCGATATTGCGGAGCAACTTTATTTTGTTTCGCGTGCAACGAATAAAATTTATATCAAAAGCCTTTTAACGCCTTGCTCAGGGCATAAAAAAACCACCCTAAAAATAAGGTGGTACTGTTATATCTATATTATTTTTCAAATGGAGAAATATATTTTTCAAACCTGATTCCGTTGTCACCCGGATATGGTTGATTATGCTGAATAGAATTATTAAAAATTTCATCTGGAATGCCATCCGGAAAAGCACTGCACCTTTTTTGATTCTGAATCAATCCTTTAAAATGTTTGCAGTCAAAACACTGAGGCACCAATCCGTAACCAGACCACCACCAACGTGGGTCACTAAATGGTTCTGGGAATCTCTTTTCTATTTTCATTGCAATTCCTCACTTAAGATTATGATACTTTTTAAACTCTTCCAATTCTTGCTTTGTCATTCCAAACATAGCACAAAAATCTTCCTCAGTCATGGGTGGTGTACCATCATCAACGAATGAGTATCCGCCTTCACTCATTCTTGCCCTAAACTTATCGTGGTCAGATAAATCTCTATACCTAATATTTTGTTCTTCCCGAGGCATTTGTAAAAATTCTTCAAAGGTTAATTTTTTGTCATCACTCATACAATTTCCTCCATTACAAAAAGTAACATCTCATTTTCGTGGCATTTGTTATGAATGAAAAATTTTGTGTTTCTTTGAAATCGTATCTCTTCCGCTTCCATATTATCCTTCCTCCAATCCTTACTGTTTTTGGACTGAATAGATAAGCGTATGATAGGATTGTCCTGATTCAGAATCTAACATTGAGGAGGATGTAAACGCAGGATATGGTACTATCGTCCCAACTCGATGTAAACGGATGTAAATTCTTGAATTCTTTTGCATCATCGAAAAAATCAAAAGTGAAATCTCATATCACTTCCCCCGTATACTTTGGGAGTTTGTATAAGGCTATATCGATATTGTACATGAATTCTTTTTCATAAGATTCTAACGCTAACCCTTGCCTTAGCTTTCAATTCAAAGTATCGCTTTCACCACTTAACTATCTGAATAAAGCGGAGGCTTCCTTATTGCTTAGTATAGCACTTTGGGCAGAGTTTTCAACCTTTTCTATTTGCCTACCTTAACGATATCATAACTTTCATATCAATTACTATCAACTCTTAATTTACGCAGCGCCTCACCATGTAGCTTACAAACCCATTGATAGGTATAATGCATATTCACTGCGATTTTTTCCCAGGTCAATCCATTGATATACCGATACCGCAAAAGCACTCTTAAAGTGTCATCTTTTACAGTATACAGTGTTTTCTCAATGTCTTCTTTTACTTTATAAAGTAAATCTACCTTTTGATTTATTTTGTTTTCTTGGGCTTCTAGTTTTTCAATGGTTGACTGCACCTTATCGCTTGTTCCTGTACCTTTGGGCATATTGCTGTAGGTAGGGGTTATCTTCGTTCCAAGAGCAAATATCTCACTTTTCTCAAGTAGAAGCTGGTTAATTTCCATATCTATCTGTTGATATCTTTTCAAAAACTTTACTTTTTCTTGATATGTCATTTTCTTCTCTTCCTTTCTACAATATCTGCTATCAATGAAATGATGCAAAATACCAACACCGTGCCTGAAATAACGATTCCTGTGAAAAAAGCCCACCAATACTGAAACGCTATCATAAGGGGAGTATGTAAAGCGAGCATGATTGTGGCTGCTAGCCCGACAAAAGAAATGATGATGCCTAGGATAAATCCAATCTTATTTTTCATTGCACACCCACTCTCTCAACGCTCCGACACACTTGCTGATGTTGGGAATTTCTATATTTGTTCCCCACATATCACAGTGAATTTGCGCAGATACTTTGTAAAACATATGGTGAAATGTCGTTAGGTAAAATCTTTCTTCCTGGCAACTTGGGCACGTTAGCCGATTGCCCTTTTTTTGATTGCACACCGTTTCCGCTTCTCTTCTCAGCGTCATTTATCATCACCCTTTCGGTGTATGGATGTACCGTTTCTATCCTTTTATAAAGAGTGTTTCAAAAAAAATATATGATATATAGGAAGTAATATGAAATCCACTAAAACAATACATCCATACACTAAATTTATTACACAATACTAATATTGTAAGGTATATGTTTCTTTTTTAAGGATACCCCCATATAATATTGACCGTCTTTTTTTCTAATTTTTTGGAACTGATTTGAAATCTCTCTTCCAAATCTGGTATTGCTCATACCGTCATACTCACCGTTTTCTTTTGCCCACTCTTTATAAGCGCGATACAACTGACTCGCTTGAATCTCTCCGCAATCATCGCAGCAAGCATCTAAAAAATAGCTGATCACGTCCATTTCCGATTTATAACGATTGGTTGCCTGCTGCACAGATGTTGGCATTTTCAACCCCTCTCGATACCACATTAAACAACCCTCTACAGCCCAGTTCAGGATAGCCGGCAGTTCTTGTCTAAGCTTATATTTTAAATTTTTATCTATTGTTTCGTCCGGTATCGTAGCTGTAAATGGGATTAACATAATCCTACGCCAAATACCAATGTCTGTACCTCTGATAATGGGTTTGTGATTGGTACCCATCCATAATTTAAACTCCGGTGAAAACTCAAATTCGTTGCCATATAGTTTACGTGCAGTTACTCTGTCGCCGCCTGTCAACTGTTTTAACAAGCCCTCATCTAGCCGCATACCATCGTTCGGTTCAACACTTGTGACAAATCTGGCACCTTTTAATCTGGCAATATCACTATTCGCGCCACCGGACTGCTTTTTTATCATGAGGGTTTCCGGTTGGATATTCACCGCATAATCCCCCATCATATGACTAATCGTATCTAAAAACGTACTTTTACCATTACGCCCGGTACCATAACAAAAAAAGGCACATTGTTCTACTGTGGAACCTGTTAGAGAGTATCCAATTGCTTTTTGTATAAACCGTATCAGTTCCTTATCATGATGAAAAATATCGTTTAAAAACTGATTCCAAATGGGACAATCAATTTTTTCAGTAAATTCTGCCAGCCCTATTTTTGTAATAAATTGATTTGGGTCGTGAGAACATAATTCACCCGTCCTTAAATTGACAATTCCGTTTACCGTATTAAAAAGAGAGATGTGTGTATCTAACTCTGAATGTAACACGGGAACGAAATGTTCCACTTCCTTTAACGCTGCCGTTTTCGCTTTACTGCTGCGCGATGTTTTTATATGTTTGCGGTACTCTTTTAACCTCTCTTCATCCTCTGAATACAATATCATTTGTTCCGGAGACTTCATAAAGTCAAGCATTTCATCAACCATACGTTTTGTTTCGCCAGTATCATCTACCTTCCATCGTCTTCCGTCGTAATACATCCAAGTTTTATCTGTATAACTATATCGAATAGATGCTCCGAATAAGTCGTACATACGTTGCGCATTCCCTGTATCATCGAATGTATAAATCTTTTTGGGCTCTGGCTTTTTCATTCCTATGGATACCGTATAGTTCTGGTGGGGCTCATAGATAGCGTTACATTGTTTCACCGCTTTATGTAATGTGATTTTTCCATATGTACTGCCATTTTGTTTTCTATCCCATTTGTCACGCATTAATCCGGAAGAACGAAATATCTGATCCATAAAAGCTTCATCACATCTACACCAAAATGCAAGCATATTGCAAAAACTCATATCCGCTTCCGATTGTGAGGTAAAATAAGTGTCCCATTTTCCGGCGTATAAATCGGAAAATACTTTTCCTTGTTTTGATTTTTCAGCAAGTTGCAATACTTCTGCCTCTGACAAATTCAGCGGTATGGTACGAATGATTCCTGTAGTAGGGGCACTGCCGGAACCAATATATTTTTCATGCAAATATTTTATTTTTTCTGTACCATGATTGATGTCAGCATATTCCGAGCATATATTACCGGTCATAATAAAAAAGCGACCTTCTGAATACATTTCAACGTTCTTTTTTCGTCTTCCTGTTTTCGGCAGACTCCCCTTACAAATAATATGAATCCCATTGCCACTCTGCGAATACTCGCTATATGATTGCAAACTATGAATAAACTCGGCAACGATATTGCCATTACCGCCTGTTTTATAATCTTCAATCTCATCTTGTACATTGTCTATGTCTACACCAAAATATCCATTTGCAAACATAAAACCAATACCGGAATAATATTGAGAGCAACCAACAGCAGTATCAAAATCACACCATGTATCCGGATTATTACTTTGTGCTCCACCTCCTGTCATAGCGTTTATTGGCATTTTTTTCATTTTTCCCGGCCGGCTTTCATCCGGTACTGCTTGCCAACACACCCATTGTTTTAATTGTTTTAGTTCAGCCGGTATTAACTCGTACCCCATCATTCAAACGGTAAATCTTCGTCTTTGGCTTCCACGATTGCACCGTCTACCTGTGCCAAAGCTGCTGCATCATCTTTGAATTTAAATATATGGTGACACTCTTTTGCTTGTGTTTCGTTTATATATTGCACTTTGGCAGTTATCGTATTGTTATACTCGTTATGTTTTACTTTTACTCGCAATAATTTACCGGATAACGTATCTAGCAATGCAGTCAAATCTTCAAATCTTGTATCTGAAGGAACTCCGACTGCTTGGCACACTCTTAGTAGTTGAGATGACAAATAACCACCAAATGTTTTGTCTCTATCGGTTGGATTTTTTGCTCTCCAAATAGAATGCCAAATATATGCATTTTTATATGGCTGCTCAATATCATTACGTACAATAAGCGGTATATTGATATACTGGGTGCCTCCTTTGGTTGCATCCTCGTAAGCAGATTGAATGATTACCTCATAATCCCCCTCCGGAATGAGTCCGCTTCCTTGTTGTACGTCACTGTAATCTAGTGCTATACTCATAATAAAATACCCCCATTTATAATTTGCAGTGCATCGTTTACATTACGTGCGACACCTGCATGATAATTTCATTGTTGCATTTGTTTTAAAACTCTAATTGAATAAAGTGCGTCTTAAATGAATAAAAATATCTTGCTGAAATTGCCACTTTACATCATCTGCTTTTTCAATAATCAATATCTAATAGAAAGAAGTTGTTTAGAATGCCCCTACTATCGGCAAGGCGGTAAATTACCCCTCATCTTCTTTACCATGGGTTTTCAAAGCATTCACTGTGTCTTTGTAGCCTAATGCTATTGCAGCATCTTTGCCACAAAAAAACTGTCCGTTTTCTTCTAATGTTCTGATTTCTCCAAAATCGTTTTTTACAATTTTCAGACAATATGTTCAATATTTTGAACCTTCTTCTTAAAAAAATAATTTCCTAGCTCTTTTTCTGTTAGATGTAACAAAACCAAAGCTTTACTTATTTCAGGTTGTTTCCGCGCTATTCATCCATTTAATTTGAAAGAAGCTGTTCTACCAGACCATCCCATTGCTCTAGCAAATAGATATTGTACAGAAAATTTTTCTGTTGTTCTACCTTTTCATTTGCTATCATCTACATCCATCATTTCACCTCCACTCTTAAAGTTCAATAACTTGAACTAACCACAGTATATCCTCTAAAAAAACAACTGTCAAGTACAAAATTCAATCTTTTTAACTTTTTTGTTTTTAATATTGAACTTTAATGAAAAAAATGATATAATAACGATACAGGAGGTATGAACATGAAAAAAGAAAACACCTCAATAAGATTAAAACGATTAATGGAAACCAGAAATCTAAAACAAGTGGATATTTTAAAAGCTTGCGAGCCATTTTGCAAACAATATAACGTTAAAATGAATAAATCAGATTTAAGTCAATATGTTTCCGGAAAAGTGAAACCTAACCAAGCTAAACTTTTTGTTCTCGGAAACGCTTTAAAGGTGAACGAAGCGTGGCTTATGGGCTACGACGTTCCTATGGAGAGAATTCATAAGCAACCTGCCGAAATGGGATATGGTTATATGAAACAAATACAAGAAGAAAACAAAAAAGCGTTGTTAGAAGCAACTGAAATCCCCGAAGGCTTCTCCCCTCCTCCGGAAATGATCTTAAAACCATTGGTAGGAAAAATTGCATGTGGAACACCTATTTTAGCAGAGCAAAATATTGAAGATTATATTCATGTTCCTAAAGATATAAAGTGCGATTTTCTCTTATCTTGTACCGGTGACAGTATGATTGATGCCGGTATACACCCCGGGGACATGGTTTACTTTATAAAACAACCGGATATTGACTATAACGGACAAATAGCGGCTGTGAGAGTGGGCGGAGAAGCAACATTGAAGAAAGTATTCAAATATCACGACAAAGTTGTTCTACAGCCTGCTAATGCAAATTATGAACCACTGGTGTACATGAAAGAAGAACTAAACGATTTAGTTATCGAAGGTATTGCTACTGGTTTTACTCATAAATTTGTTAATTAGAAACAGCAAACATACTATACAATAAAAAATAACCGCCCACTACTACCATAGTGAACGGTTTGAATGGAGTTGCGTGTCATCACTCCAAAAATATTATACTAAATTGGTGAATAATGTCAATCATTGGAGGAAAAGGAATACATTATTAATCAGCAGGTAGCAAATATAACAGGAGATATATTTATAAAAAATCTTTCACTTTTGGAGAGTGGGCTTTAAAGTGGCTAACTACCTACAAACTAGGTAAAGTTAAAATGCATACATACAACTATATCTACCGCATACATATAGAAAAATATATGATTCCGTACGTTGGAAACTCTGACTTGACTAGCATCACCCAAGCAAATATATAACAATATTTTTTATAACACCATAGTTATACCATATACAAAAACAACACTGGATTCCTCTTTACGTTATGTAGAAATAAAAATTAAACTTTTAGCCCGCATTTATATAAAAATATATAAAAATTAAAACTGAAGATGCACATATCTTGACAAATCCGCAAAACTTTGCTATAATTTAACCATTTTAAAGGAGGTTGAATGATATGAACAACGATAAAGTTATTGAAGAAATGTTAGCACGTATTCAGGCATTAGAGGAAAAAGTTGCAGCACTAACCGGTGAAAATAAAAATGAATCCGGTACTGGTGAAAAACAATGTCTACCAGGATACAACGAATGTATTATTAAATAAAATTGGATTTTAGCTTTTACGCTTGAAGCACTCTCGGTATTCAATTGGATACCGGGAGTGCTTTTTTTAATTGTCGCGCAACAGTTTAAAATTTGAAATCTTAAACTCTGCAACCAAGCAGAAATAAATATGATATTGTATTTTCAGTATTTTCAGCCATACTACAAATAGGTCCTTTACTTCCCAATGTAAATTTTTTCATCATTTGGAGCATACGAAACATATGATAAAATAAAGAGGTGTTTCATATGAATCAACAACATTATCCGTTTCAACCAGAACCACTGCCATACGCTTATGATGCATTGGAACCATTTATCGGTCAATCTACATTACATTTCCACCATGATAAACATTTAAAAACGTATGTAGATAATTTAAACAAAACACTTGCCCCTTATCCTCATCTGCACAATAAAACACTAGAAGAACTGCTTTGCAATTTAGATGATATACCTGAAAATATCCGTACAGCGGTTCAAAATAACGGCGGAGGTGTATATAATCACCAACTGTATTTTGCTTCCATGCATAAAAGCAATTCTGTAACAAATCATCCGCATGGTAAAACTGCCATAAAAATTGCGGAACGCTTTGGATTTTACGATGTGTTTCAAACAAAACTAAAAGAAGCCGGACTAGAACAATTTGGTTCAGGATATGCTTGGCTGGTATATGACAATGGCAGATTAGAGATTATAAAAACAGCAAATCAAAACATTCCTCCTATACACTGTAAAAAACCACTGTTATTAATTGACGTTTGGGAACACGCCTATTATCTGGATTATCAAAACAGGCGCAACGCTTATATTGACAGTTTCTTTTCTGTTATTAACTGGAACAAAGTAGAAGAACGCTTGCAGGCTTATATGGCAGAATAAAATAAACCCTTCCCAAAGCAGGAAGGGTTTATTTTTATTCTGCAAAAAGCTCTGTGGTTAAATAACGTTCGCCTGTATCAGGAAGCAATACAACAATGGTCTTACCCTGATATTCGGGACGATTTGCAACTTGGGTTGCGGCCCAAAGAGCTGCACCGGAAGAAATTCCTACCAGTACACCTTCTGTATGAGCAAATTCTTTTCCGGCTGCCATGGCATCTTCATTCTTAACAGGAATAATTTCATCATAGATGGCAGTATTTAAGGTATCCGGAATAAAACCCGCACCAATACCCTGAATTTTATGAGCCCCCGGGGTACCTTTAGAAAGTACAGGAGAAGAAGCAGGTTCCACCGCTACAATGTGTACATTTGGATTTTGCTCTTTTAAATAAGCACCAACACCGCTAATGGTACCTCCTGTGCCGACACCTGCAACAAACACATCTACATTGCCGTCGGTATCATTCCAAATTTCAGGACCTGTTGTTGCTTGATGCACCGCAGGATTGGCAGGGTTTACAAACTGTCCCGGAATAAAGCTGTTTGGAATTTCCATAGCCAGTTCTTCGGCTTTTGCAATAGCCCCTTTCATCCCTTTGGCACCTTCGGTGAGAACAACTTCCGCACCATACGCTTTTACCAAGTTTCTTCTTTCAATGCTCATGGTTTCCGGCATAGTTAAAATTACACGATAACCTCTGGCAGTACCTACTGCTGCTAAACCAATACCTGTGTTGCCACTGGTAGGTTCAATAATAACAGTACCTTCTTTTAATTGACCTTTTGCCTCAGCATCCTCAATCATCGCTTTTGCTACACGGTCTTTTACACTGCCTGCCGGATTAAAATATTCCAACTTTGCAAAAATTTTTGCATTTAAGTTACGTTTTTTTTCATAATTGGTTACTTCTAATAACGGTGTACCACCGATTAGCTCTGTAAGGCTTTTATAAATCTTGGCCATTTTACCTGACTCCCTTCAAAATACAATTCATAATTCATTCGTGATATTGCAGCCTGAACATCGCATACGTACGTTCAGACAAAGCGTAAACATACGCATCATGCTCACCTCTGTCTTAAAGTTTACTATTCATACTATTTTAGTACTATATAAAGTGTACCCCTTTTCGAAAAAAAAGTCAACCAAAAATCTATAAAAATATTTTCTCTTAGTGTAAATATCAAGATTGTATCTCCGTACTGCATTTTGCCAAATACCGTTTTACCATCATACGAATACTGTCCGGACTGTTGCCGCCCCCTATCTCTGCTGCTACTTGTACCCAAGTATGGCCTTGTATAAATCTTAAAAACATAATCTGACGAATCATACTATCTTTAATATTTAAAATATATAAAATTAATTTTTTATATTCGTGAATGCTTTTTTTCATACATCGCTCTATCAGTTGTTTGCATCGTTCTAATTCAGCTTGTATTTCACTATCCGATGATTGCAGGCAAATGTCGGGTAAATCAGGGAGCGTAATTTGTTGCATTACAATTGCTTTTTCCAATTCTTCCAGGTGTTTTTGCTCCACGATAATTTCTTTTCTCAAATATAGTAGTTTAGAAAAATCATGTAATGTCATTCGCATACTCCTTTTCAAATAACAAATCTACAGAATTCTGTACTTATATTATATCAGAATTCTGTAGATTGTCAAATCATAAATAAATCAAACTAACTCAATACAGCGTTTTGTTCCAAAATATCGTTAGCCCCATAAAATATTGACTCTTGTTTTAACTTTTGATATATCGTTTCGTAGCTGACAACCGCATCTTTATCTAGAGGATACTGAAATTCATGAACGAATACCGCCAAATCAATTGCTGTAGGAAAGCCAATTGCATTATTTTCTTCAGTCAACGCAATTACTTTTTCTTTGTCGTATTCATCGCCCGTTTTTGCCATTTCTTCTTCAAGCTGCTTTTTTACTTCTTCCTGTCGCTTGATAAGTGCATCCCTATCTTTCTCCTGCTGTCTATAGCTTTCATCTGTATAGCTTTTTACCGTGACTTTAATGCCGTCCACCATAGAGATACTGTCTATACGATGATAAGCAGTTTTTACGCCTTTTCCATTGATTAATTCTTTTTCCAGTGCCATGTTTTTTCCTCCTTTATGTGGTTCTTTTCCAGATATAGCATGTGATATACGGTTGCAAGTTGTTGTGCGCTTGTCCGCCGCCTGTATTTTCTGTGCGTGCGACAAGTCCTCCGTACTTTCTAGGGTCTCCTGCTTCAACCGCTGCCGGATGGGCTGTTCCTGATCCCCCAGCATTCCAGTATACAGTTTCAATGTGAGAGTGGGGAGTAATTTCATCCACTGTTAAAGTATGTGTTTTTTCACCGCCTGTTTTCTCTACCGTTTTAAAATCGGTATCGGCAGGATTTACTCCTACAGGGGTTCGACCGCCTCCCCACGCTGCCCACGTTCCACCGTATAGAGTTCCAGGATTTGTGGAAACCGTTGTTTCAAACAGACTTCCCACAGGATGCGATACTAAAAAGATTGTACTTGTTCCAATGTCGTCCACTGTAAGTGTGATATTGCCTGATAACGCTTTTCCGTTGATAGTAGTGCCCACCGAAACCGCACCTACATCATTGGCAGTCGGCATTTGGATTAATTTACCGCTTCCGTTTAAACCTGCCACACCGTTTGCCTGATTTCGTGCTGAACTTGCAATTGCACTGACATCCTGCGCCGTTAATGTGATATTGCCTGACAACACTTTTCCGTTGATAGTAGTTCCCACCGAAACCGCACCTATATCATTGGCAGTTGGCATTTGTATCAATTTACCGCTGCTGTCCAGTCCTGCAATTCCATTTGGCTGATTTTTTTGCTCAGAAATTGCCCCATCTACCAACTCTCCCGCCACTTGCTCCATTTGCTCCACAGCTTGATTTGCTCTGTCTGCCGCTGTATTTGCCTGGCTGACTGCTGCTTGTACAGCAATTTGCGCCTCTGTTACCACTTGTTGCAACTGTTCATCTCCATTGCCCAACCAGTCGTCCACACTTTGCATTTTATGTAGGATTTCTTCATCTTTTACGGCAAGCCAATCGTTCATTTGACTTTGCATCTGTTGGGATAACTCATCAAAAGCAGCATCGAATTCATTCAGCTTTTCGTTCAAGGTTTCGGTTACGCTATCTATCAGTCCATTTGCTTCTTGTAATGCTTTTAACAATAATGTAAATTCATTGCTGCTTTCTATTGCTTTGTCATCTTCCACAGAACGGTCAATGATAATTGTTAAGCCCAAAATTTTTAACAAGGAACCCTTGTTATTCATAATATGAATTTCACAATCACAAATTGTACCTGCCACAGCACTCATTTGAGAAGTTAATTCCACTAAAATCAAACCGTTTTTTGCATCAAGAATTTCACAGGTATTATATACAATGGTTTTGTCAGGTTTGGTCATATAAATTGCCGCTGTTTTTTCTGAAATATCCAGCCGTTTGTCATGGTCATACAAAGACACTTCAATCCATCTGGCAGCAATTTCTCCTTGCACTGCCGTAACAACCGTATGTGCGCTGCGCCAAACATTTAAGCTTACTTTTTTTGATGTCATAGTTTCCTCCTTTATGTAATGTTATGATAGTTCCATTTTTACTTTATCAAAATAAACAAGAACAAATCGAACAACTAGAATTTTGTTCATAAAATTTCCAAATATATTTTCATATTCCTTACGTAATGTTCAAAATTTGTCCATAATCTAGGATTAAAATAAAATCATTCCAAGAAGGAAAGGTAAATTTTAAATTACCTGAAATAACCGAAACTGCCCGTGTTATGGATTGGTCGGAATACCGGATCATAACCAGAGCAGACCAAAAAATCTTTCCATACGGAAATTTATATATATCATATTCTCATACTCCTCCTTAACACCGCTGTAAAGCGGTATTTTTTTGCTCTATTATGGAAAGCATTTTATGTTCGGCACATATTACAAAAATATCATCACGAAATAAAAACTGTTTATCAATTGATTTTGAAAATGATTACAATATCTTTTATCATATGGCAGTTGTTCGTAAAAATCATGATTTCATCAAATACATTATCGCTGCCAAAACAGTTTTAAAATAGAATATATATCACAAAACGAACCTTGTTATTTTTCTTGCTTGTGTGAAAACGAAATCATCTGGAAAACAGCAAACATTGTCAACCATATTTTAATTATTATCTGTTTATACTATAAATGGAGGTAATCAATATGCAGGAATCTTTTTTATGTTTATCGGATTTACTGGATCAAGATTTGTCCAGCTATGAATATTTTCATGCTTTGCCTGTAGAAATTCAAAAGAAAATTGAAGAAAGCGATGTCAATACATTTGCGGATATGCAGCAGATGGCTGAAAAGATAAAATCGGAACAAGCACAAAAATAAACAAAAAAACCACACACCGTATGGTGTGTGGTTTTCTATTATAAAACGCAATTTAAGAATTCTTTTGTTCTTTGTTCCTTTGGATTTGCGAAAAATTCTTTTGCGGGACCTTCCTCCACTTTATAACCGTCTGCCATAAATACCACACGGTCACTAACATCACGCGCAAATCCCATTTCATGGGTAACCACAATCATGGTCATACCGCCGGTTGCCAATTCTTTCATAACCTGTAATACGCCGCCTACCATTTCAGGGTCCAATGCGGAAGTAGGTTCGTCAAACAGCATCAAATCCGGTTCCATTGCCAAGGCGCGCGCTATGGCAACACGCTGTTTTTGTCCGCCTGATAGATTCACCGGGTAATCTGTTGCTTTATTTTTTAATCCAACACGGTCCAGTAACTCCAAAGCACGATCGTGTGCTTGTTCTTTTGACATCAGTTTCAAATCCACAGGGGCTAACATAATGTTCTTTTCTACAGTCAAATGAGGAAACAAATTAAAGTGCTGAAATACCATGCCAATACGCTGTCTTAACTTGTTGATATCTGCTTTTTTGTCGGTAATTTCTTTTCCGTCTACCACAATACTGCCTTTGGTTGGAGTTTCCAATAAATTGATACAACGCAAAAATGTACTTTTACCGGAACCGGAGGGACCAATCAAACTGACAACTTCCCCTTGTTTCACGGTCATGTCGATGCCTTTTAATACTTCCAGTTTTCCGTAGTACTTATGAAGATCAGTTACTTGTACCTTTGAGTTTTCCACGGCTCAGTCTCCTTTCTACCACAGCAGACAATGCTGTAAGCAAAGATACTAAAATTAAATAGTAAATTGCCAAAATTAAGTATGTGTTAAAGCTTTCCAAGTTTTGTGCCACAATAGCCTTGCCCACTTTTGTAAGCTCTGCCAAACCAATTACAGATAGAATAGAAGAATCCTTCAGTGTAATAATAAACTGGTTAATTACGGAAGGAATCACAATTCTGGCAGCCTGCGGCAAAATAACTTTTTGCATGGTTTTCATATAAGGCAAACCGAGCGAACGTGCCGCTTCCATCTGTCCCACATCTACAGCTTCAATACCGCTTCGGAAAATTTCAGACAAATAAGCACCTGCATTTAAGGTAAGCGTAATAATACTTGCTACCTCTACAGGCATTGTAAATCCAAACAATTTTGGAATACCAAAGTAAATCATAAATGCCTGTACAATGACAGGGGTACCGCGAATGATCCATAAATATACTCTTGCAATGGCATGCAGTACTTTATATTTAGAAAGACGCAGTGCGCAGAACAACAGTCCCAATACAACCGCAAATACCAAAGATACTGCTGTAATCCACAAAGTTACGCCTGCTGCTTGTATAAAGCGCGGAAAAGTGGTTCCAAGCAGCGTAAAGAAGTTAACGCCTTCATTGGATTCTACATTTGCCGCTGTACCGTCACCGGAAGAAATATAGCTGTCTAAAATGCGCTGATATTCTCCGCTGGCCTTTACATTTTCCAAGCCGTCATTGAACATTTGAAGCAACTCTGCGTTTTGTCCTTTTTTTACACCAAGGCCGTAAGAAGAACCAGCTTCTTTTTCACCCACCAATTTTAGTCCGATGTCTTGGCTGATTGCATAACCCAACACAGGGTAATCTTCAAAACAAGCCGCAGTATTGCCAAGCTTTACATCTTCGTACATATTGGCGGAATCATCGAACGTAACAACGGAAAAACCGTATTGTTCGGACAGTTTATTTGCTAAAGTGGCACCTTCCGTACCAACTTTTACCGCTACTTTTTTGCCTCTTAAATCTTCATAGCTCTGTATGGAATCATTGTCCTTGCTTACTGCCATGGAAATTCCCGAATCAAAATAAGGGGTGGAAAAATCCATTTTCTTTTGGCGCTCTTCCGTAATGGAACAACCTGCCAAAATACCGTCTGCCTGTCCGGATTCTACCGCTTGTAATGCTGCGTCAAATCCAATGGCACGCGCTTCATACTCAAAGCCTTGATCTTTTGCAATTGCTTCCAGTAATTCTACGTCAATCCCCACGCGATTGCCCTGACTGTCTTCAAATTCAAACGGAGCAAACGTTGTATCCATTGCTATGATATATTTTTTTCCCGTACCGTTACTCTGTTCTTCGTCTTGGCTTGCAGCAGCAGCAGCGCTAAAGCAGAAAAAAACCGTTATCAACATTAACAACAGCGCCGCTAAAGAACATACCTGTTTTGTTCTGTTTTTCTTTCTTTGCATGCCCACTCATCACTCCCTAACAAAATGAAATACTTTCTCTATGATAACCAAACATATTCCTTCTGATGTTTGGAATACAAAAAACGCTATATTCCGTTTAACACAACAAAAGACCGGGACAACTCCCGATCTTTTTGCATATACACGGAAAATCTCAATTTATTATACCGAATCACCGGTTTTCTGTCAATTAAAAATATATTTGTCATACGCTTTTGCAAAACGGCTTTTTGTGGATATATACAATTGTCAGCAGACAAAGATGCTTATAGACAGAAAGAAGGGCACTCCGAAATGACGTACAGCAGAAAACGGAAAACAGAAAAGTACTTATATCCATCCGCAAAGAAAATTTGATACAGCACAAAAACTCCATATCCAAATCTATTTTCTATAATAAAAGCCATCAATTTTTCTTTTATAGTTATCCTGCTTTTTCCTGTAACAACCGTCATATCGCAAACAACATCCTAAAGAGTGGATTTACCATATACTTTCTGCACGCTCGATTGCTGCTGCAAAAATAAGTACCAAATGTCTTTGTATGCAAAGTACGAACTGAGTTCAGATACAGAATGCATTCAAACTCTGTTTGGGTGTATGAAAAAGAAACCTACAATCAGCACCGAAAATTCTCTTACAAAACAAAAAGAGTCCGAACGCAAAATGCGTCCAGACTCAATTTGGTGCTGGTAGCCAGACTTGAACTGGCACGGTATTGCTACCGAGGGATTTTAAGTCCCTTGTGTCTGCCGATTCCACCATACCAGCGTGGAACGTTTGTTATTATATCATAAGTAAATTACAAAAGCAAGTGTTTTATTTTGTAATTTTTATTTTTTCTTTATAAAAAAGCAAATTGGATATAGTAAACCCATATTTTTCATCCATATTCGTTTTCAACCCTCAATCATAAATACCCGGAATGTGAATATTGTGCTTACGGTAATACTCTTTTGTTTCGTCAACCCTATAAACTTCACTTTTATGTTTTTCCCATAGCATGGTAAGCGGATAAAGATTAATCCAAATTTCGTTGCTGCTTTCTTTTTGAGATTCGTCAAAAATAAGCTGCATACCCAAATGCAAATGCGGAACCTTAATATTATTGGAGTTTTCTTTTGTACTATAACCTGTGTGTCCAACATATCCAATCACATCGCCCGCTTTTACCACTTTGCCCTCTTCTATTCCTTCCGCATAAGGACGATTTTGACGCAAATGCGCATAATAATAGTATCTAGTCCCATCCAAACTGCGTATTCCCAAACGCCAGCCACCGTATTGATTCCAACCGACCGCTTCCACAACACCCGATTCAATGGCAATTACAGGTGTGCCTGTTTGAGCCATCAAATCATGCCCTAAATGCTGCCTTTTGTAACCGTAAGTACGCTGAGCACCAAAATCATCATAATGCTCAAAGGGATAATTCTTGGCAATGGGTGAATAAGCAATCAAACCGTATTTATCTTGCCAAACCGTTTCTCCGTTTTCCGATGTTGTTTCTATTTGATAATTGCCTACCATCCCGCCCAGTACTGCAGTGTATGCTTTGCTGTAGTAGGCATAATACTGCATTCCTTCTGTGAGGGATTCCATTGTTTCTCCCGACTGGAGTTTTTCTACCAATGCATCCATGTCAGAGCTTTGATATCTTGAAAAATCTCCGCCGTATTTAGCGCCCAAATATGCCAGTAAATCAATCCAACTGATTTTCACTTCTGCATTTTCTTCATGGCTCTTAATATCTATTTGCAGCGCTTTGTCCAGTGCCGCGTAGGTGACATTAAATTCCACATATTTAATAAACTCTTTCTTTTTCTCTGTCTGTGATTCTGTGGTCTGTGATTGTACAGATTCCTCACCGTTGGATTCCCCGACCGATTCCTGTATGGACTCTGCCAAGGTACCCTGTGACAACAATTCCGTTTGCATATTAGACACCGGGTATTGCCCCGTACAATAGATACCTGCCACAACCCCACCAACAGCGCCGCACACTCCGATGCAAATGACCGAAGCGATGATGATTGTTTTCCGTTTGAAATGAAATACCATGTAATAATCCCCCACTTTCTTCATTCTTATGAAGCAGCGAGGGAAAATATTTCTTTATTTACAAATCATCTGCATCTTGTACGGGAGCCTCGTCGTCATAGGTCATTCCCGTATAACTGCCCAGCACATCGGAATAAATGGGTTCTTTTGTATTGGAAACCGCTTGTGTATGGTTAGATTTTTCACTGTGACCTGTTCCGTTTTGCGTCTGGTGCAGTGTTGCCGCAATATTTTTAATTCGTTTCATTTTCAAAGATGTTTTTTCATGTTCGTCGCATCTGTAATGTCTCACCTTTCATACCTCCGCATACCAATCAAAATAGGCAAAAAAATTGCTCCCTCCTTATTATAAGTAGGAGCAAAGCAATTATTACTGTTCTATTGATTTTTCGGCCAATACTGCCCTGATAAATCTTTGATGACTTCCGATGCCAATATTAATCCCGCTACCGGCGGTACAAAAGATACGCTGCCGGGCGTTTGACGTTTTGAGGAATCCTGTTCAATTTCAACATCTTCTTCCCGCTTTACGGGAACTTCTTTAGAAAACACTACTTTTAGCTTTGGAATACCTCGTTTTTTCAATTCTTGACGCATTACACGACACAGCGGACAGACGGATGTTTGATAAATATCCGCAATTTCAAATTGTGTGGGATCCAATTTATTTCCCGTTCCCATACTGCTAATGATAGGAATCTTTTTTTCATTGGCTGTTTGTACCAAAGCCAGTTTTGCGGAAATTGTATCAATGGCGTCTACAATATAATCGCAATCATTGAGAAAAGCAGTGTCGGAATCCGGCAGAAAAAATTCTTTTTTGACTTCTACATCTGCTTGAGGGTTAATGCTTAAAATTCGCTCTTTCATCACATCTGTTTTATATTTTCCCACCGTCTGCATCGTTGCAATGATTTGTCTATTTAAATTGGTAAGCGAAATGGTATCATGGTCTATCAGGCAAAATGCTCCCACACCGCTTCTTGCCAACGCTTCTACCACAAATCCGCCTACGCCGCCTATACCAAAAACCGCAATCTTCTTTTGTTTTAATTGTTTCACTCCTGCTTTTCCCATTAAAAGTTCGGAACGAGAAAATTGATTGAGCATACTGTAACTCCTATACTTGATAATTTGATAGTATTCACTGTAATGGTTCTTTTTTATTTTGTCAAGAATTCTGCCAAATAAACAGAAACTATGTAAAAACAAATCATCTTCCGTATTGAAATTATTCCTTACAGAAGATGATCATACGCTATACTTTTTCTCATATGATAAACCGGTGACACCAAACTCGTCTGAAAAAGGTTACCTGTTTTTTTAAGCGATAACGTGGTATACTAATCGAAGATAAAAATGAGGTGTATACATATGTACTATTTGGGAATTGACCTTGGCGGCACCAACATTGCTGCCGGCGTTGTAAACGAACAATATCAAATTATCGGACGCAGCAAAATAAAAACACACGTCCCCTGCAGTGAAGAAGAAATGTGCAACCAACTTGCCGTTGCTGCATATTCTGCTTTGGAAGAAGCAAATATCACCATGGATGAAATTGAGTGGATTGGCATTGGCAGCCCCGGTTCCATTGACCGTGCCAACGGTATGATTACTTTTTCCAGCAATTTGCACTTTCATCACTTTCCACTGGAACGATTGCTCAGTGAAAAACTTTGCAAAAAGGTCTTCATTGAAAATGATGCAAAAGCAGCTGCTTACGGTGAGTTTTTGGCAGGCGCTTTAAAAAATGCAAACAACGCCCTTGCCATTACATTGGGTACAGGCGTTGGATGCGGTATCATCATCAACAAACAAATTTACAGAGGCTCTAACGCTTCTTCCGGCGAAATGGGCCATATGGTAATAGAACATAACGGCCGACCATGCAAATGCGGTAGAAAGGGCTGTTGGGAGCAATATGCATCGGCAAACGGATTAAAACAAACCACAAGAGAAATGATAGAAAATGAGCCCGAACATGCCGCACATTTGCTGGAATTGATTGGTCACGATTTGAATAACATCAGCGGACGTACTCCGTTTGAGGCCATGCGTAACGGTGATATGCTCGGCACAAAAATTTGTAATGCGTATATTGAAATGCTGGGCTGCGGATTGATTAATGCTGTTAATATCTTTCAGCCGGATATTGTATGTTTGGGGGGCGGTGTATGCAACGAAGGCGAAGCACTCCTGGAACCTTTGCGCAAACTAATTGAAAAAGAACGGTATCCTGTAGAACAATCGCACTCCTTTACGCTTTGCAAGGCGCAATTGGGAAATGATGCAGGTATTATTGGAGCTGCGTTGTTAGGGTTAGAAGCGTATTAATAGAAATTACAAAAACAATTCGTTTTCTTTTCTTTTGGCAAATAGAGGTTTCATTTTTTCAGAAACCGCACTTAGCATTTGTTCATCAATATGTCTTGCTTTACTTGGGCAAACTTGAATACACCGCATACATGAAATACATTGTTCCCCATTCGTTTGATTTGGCGCTTCAAAGGGAATTGCATGTACCGGACATTGCTTTGCACATAAGCCGCACATGGTGCATGAATCAGATGCTGTAGGATGAAATGGAACTTCTTTTAATTCTTTATATGGACGATTCCCTTTCACCTGTACTTCTGTTAAACGAGAGGCATCTATTTTTGCTTTTACTTCTTTAGCAAATGTTTTCAATTGGTTTATGTCATCTGTATCAGGTCTGCCGGAGGCAAATTGATGCATAATGGAATGTTCTGCAATGGCAGTAACACCACTAACACAGGTAAATCCCTGCGCTTTTACAACATCATATAATTCAATGAGTGTATCATCATAATCCCTATTTCCATAGGATACGACCAAAACAGCCAAGGCACCATTACCCTTTAAACCTTTGATGCGCTCTGCCGCTGTACGAGGAACCCGTCCTCCGTAAGCCGGCACTCCAATCAAACAAATATCGTTTTCCCAAAAAATTCTCTCTTGAATTTGGTCAGTATACTCGCACAAATCAATCTCTTGATAGGTTCCTATTTCTTGCGCTAACGTATTTGTAATCACTTTTGTTCCCTGTGTTGGACTAAAATAAATAGAATAAATACTCATTGTTTCATGCTCTCCTTACTTATTTTATTGCATAACATTAACATAGGTTCTGCTTGTTGCCAAAATTCAATTACCGGCTTTACCGTTGTGCTTCTAAAATCAATATAATAGTAGTTTTTCGTTCCCTCTCTCCGTCTGGAGATGATACCTGCATCTAACATGATTTTCAAATGGTGAGAAACTGCAGAGCGAGATATATGTCCCATTTTTTGAATATCTCCTACCCGAATTCCTCCCCTTCCACCGGTTTGAATTAATATGAAAAATATTTCTTGACGAACTTCATCTCCCAACACCGTCATAATTGGACAAGCTTTTTTGTAATTGTCCAAAAATTGTTCCCGTAATCGTTCAAACTCTTGGTTCAATCAAACACCTCCAATGACTCATTTCTGTAAACCATTATAATTCTTTAAAAAACAAATACAAGTTCAGTCCTGAAAATCGAGTTCATTGGGCAGACAATACACGGTCTATTTTTTCAAAACAACCATTTTCATGATTCGATACAACCAAAAAGACAGGTTCTCTTTTACAGAAAACCTGTCTTTTTATTTATGATTATTCAGCTTTTCTCTTTCTTGCAAAAAGAACAGTGCCTACCATAGCACCAGCTGCCAATACAGCAACTGCAATCCATACTATAGTATTGCCGCTGTCTCCTGTTTGAGGAGAATCCATTTGTTGACCTTGAGAAGGTGTTTGCTGAGAAGCATTACCCAAAGCAGCAATTACAGTGTCTTCCAATGTAATCTCTTGTGTAAGTGCTTCATCTTTGAAATATTTGCCGCAAGCTGCGCAATACCAATACTCAATATTGCCTGCTTCGGTTTCAGTTGCTGGTTTTGCTTCTACTTTTTCAGCTTGATGTCCCACAGCTTTTACTACGGTATCTGCCAAAGTAATTTCTGTTGTCAATGCTGCATCGCTGAAGTAGCTACCACAAGCAGGGCAATACCAGTATTCGATATTACCGTCTTCTGTGCAAGTTGCAGCTTTGGCTTGTACATGTTCTGCCTGATGTGTATGTACTACCAAGTTTCCGTTTTCATCGGTATCCAACTGAATATTCTCGGAGTTATTTTCCACAGTAGGAGCGTCATTGTTCGGATTGGAAGCTTCAGGAACAACGAAAATCTTGTCAGCTGTGCTACTGTTATCTGTAAATGTTAAAGTTGCATCTTCTGCAAATGTTAAAGAGGCATTGCCGTTTTTATTATCTAGGTTTACGCCGTACCAAGAGTTGTCTCCTGTTACAACGGAGAAGTTTCCGCTTACAGTAACATCGGAACCATTTACAACAAGCGGAGCGCCTGATTGTGCATTCTCATGATTCAATGTTACATTGTTCAACTGCACATTTTGAGAACCCCAAACATCCAAAGTATGTTTATTTGCTGCAGTTGCAACCAAGTTTACATCGTTTAATGTTACATTGTCTGCCTGAATTTTCATCAATTGAATTTGACCTGCTGTGTTCATTTTAAAATCGTCCGCAGCAGTGATAGTGTGACCGTTTCCATTGATGGTAACATTGTCAATTCCGTTGATGTAAACTTCTTCACTTACTTCAATGTCGCTCATCAATTCAATTGTTGTGCCTGGTTGGAGTTTATCCATAATTTGTTTTACAAATTCTGTTTTGTTGTCTACCTTAATGGTAAATCCGTTTAATACAACATTGTTGCCTGTAATGCCGGGTGCCCAAGCATAACCGTATGTTGGGTCGGAATAGCCTGCATATTCATTTTTGGTAAAGTCTTGTACCACATTGTTTGCAGTTACGGTACCTGCTGTAACAGCACGAGCGTTAATCCAGGAATACAAAGTTACATTTTCCAAAACAGTGTTGCCTGCATCTGCTACATTAATGTAAATAGAACCGCTGTTTTGTGTACCATCTGCTTTGGTCAACGCAAGACATTCTACATTGCGCAAAGCCAAATTTTTGCCGTTGCCAATCAGCTCAAGCACTTTATTGCAGCCTTCATAGTAAGAGTTATAATTGCCTTTTAATTTTACATCTTCAATGGTAACGTTAGAGCCACCAACTGTAATGAAGTTTTGACCTGCCCAGTTACCTGTATTTGAGTCATATTCACTGGTAATGGTAACATCACCCATACCTTTGATTGTGATGTTGTTTGCATGAATTGGGAAAACAAATCCTTTTTCCACGCCGTTCATGTTAGCAACATGCTCTAAACAACCATCAGCTACATCATAAGTGCCTGCAGCAAGTTCCCAAGTTTGATTATCTTTTTGATTATTAATGGCATCAATTAATTCCTGTGAATTTGTAATTTTTACAACTTCCCCTTCTTCTGCCGCCAACGCAACAGCAGGAATCATGCAAAATACCATTGCCATTGCCACAAACAGTGACAATAACTTGTATTTTTTTGTTTTGTTTTTCAAAACAAACCCCTCCTCCTTCATATGGCAGATGTATGTTTCTCTTGTTCTGCCTTTTGTATTCTCGCCTTTTTCATACACAAGGTAAAGCAACTTTCCAATTTCAAAGCAAAAGACACCTTTTAAACTATGATTTTATAAATAGATAGCGCCAATACTGTTTAGAGTATAGCATTGGCTCAAACCATATAAAAATTCCCTCTCCTTCCATTTATAATTTATTTAAGTGTACTTTTACAAATTTGGAAATATAAAACATAACCCTTCTATAAATGCCATAAACTATTGAAAAATAAGGAAATTTATACTATTATTATATTATAAGGAAAGTATTTTACCTTTTCACAAAAGTACACTTTAAAAGATTTTCATCTTTGTAAAAGTACACTTTTCTGAAATATTTTAAATTTCAATGTGGCATACGGTAACGATTGCTTAATATAAATCCGTTTTAGTTTTTTCAATTTTCACCGCTTTTGCATAAAAGGTTCCAACCGGCATTTCACAGGCATTTGCTGCCTGCTGAAGTGTCATTTTTTTATTGCGCCAATCTTTATGTACCTGATGAAAATTATCCGGCAACGGACGTTCCGGTCTGCCAAATTTTACACCTCTGTTTTTGGCTGCCGCAATTCCTTCCGCCTGCCGCTTTCGAATATTTTCTCTTTCACTGTGCGCTACAAAGGACAAAATCTGTAGTACCAAATCTGCAATGAAAGTTCCAATTAAATCTTTTCCGTTGCGTGTATCCAGCAGCGGCATATCGATTACGCATATATCAATCTCCTTTTCTTTTGTTAAAATACGCCATTGCTCTTGAAACTCTTTGTAATTCCGTCCAAGTCTATCAATGCTTAAAATGTACAGCAAATCTCCTGCTTTTAGTTTTTTGACTAATTTTTTGTAGTTCGGCCGTTCAAAGTCTTTTCCCGACTGCTTGTCTACATATAAATTTTTTGCCGGAATTTGTTTTTCGTGCATAGCCAAAAGTTGTCTAGTTTCGTTTTGGTCTATACTGGATACTCTGATATAACCATAAATCGCCCCAGTCATATCAATGTATCATCCCCCTTTTTGCTTGATTTTTACTTTTAGTTGGTTTACATCTATCAGCAGCAATAACAAATTCTATTATCCATGAAATATTCTCACAAAAGTATTCTTTGTGTAAAAAATTGACATGATGAATAAAAGAAAAAGGACAAGCAGTTATTTCCGCTTGTCCTTTTTTTGAATGATTCCCTATACGACAGAAAAAGAATGTCATATATCACTGGAACTATCATCTATCATCTTAAATTTACTTTTTTAATTTAATTGCTTCTTTTACGGCAGCAACAATGTCCTGTGCTGTCATATGGTATTCCTCTTTTAAGAAAGGCATTTTTCCTACTTGGCCAAAACGGTCTTTTACGCCTACAGCTCTAAGCGGAACAGGATATTCTTCCATTAACACCTCGCAAACAGCAGAAGTCAAACCGCCAATTACGTTGTGGTTTTCAGCAACAACAACTGCGCCTGTTTTCTTTGCGGAAGCTACCACAGCATCACGGTCAATTGGTTTTATGGTGTGAATGTTGATGATTTCCGCATCAATGCCCTCTTGTTTCAAAATTTCGTTTGCTTTCATGGTTTCCTGTACCATAATGCCGCTGCAGAAAATAGTAACTGCGTTACCTTCCTGGAGGCAATCTGCCTTAAACAAATCAAATTTATAATCCGCATTGGTAAATACATCGTCAATGGTTTTACGGAACATACGGATATATACAGGGCCTTCGTAAGCAACAATTTGAGGCAATGCCTGTTTGAACTGAGCAACGTCTACGGGCTCGTAAATCACCAATTCGGGAATGGAGCGAAGTACGCCGATATCTTCCATACTCATGTGAGTACCGCCGTTAAACTCTGCGGAAATGCCCGGGTCACTGCCGATGATTTTTACGTTTTGCTTTGCATAAGCAATGGAAATTGCAATTTGGTCGCAAATTCTGCGGGAAGCAAACGGAGTAAAGGAAGTAATAAACGGAATAAAGCCGTAGCTGCTCATACCAGCAGCAACACTTGCCATATTTTGCTCCGCAATACCAACATCAATTGCACGTTCCGGATATTTTTTTCTCAGAGGAAACGTACCGTTTGGTTTTGCAAGGTCGGCGTCAATTACAACAATATTTTCGTTTTCCGCCATCATTTGATCTAAACATTCACATAAAGCTTGACGCATTTCCATACTCTTATTCCCCCCTGATTTCCGCAATTGCAGCTTCCATTTGTTCTTTTGTCATAGGAATGCTGTGATTTCCAAAGCCCATTTCTTCAATGAACTTTACGCCTTTTCCTTTTACTGTGTTCAAAATAATCATGCTTGGCTTGTCTGCTTGTTTTGCCTCTGTAATAGCAGCGTCAATGGCTGCAATGTCATGGCCGTCTTCCAGCTCTATGGTATGCCAGCCGAATGCACGCCATTTTGCGCCAAGGTCGGCAATATCGCAAATGTCGCTAACATCGCCGTCAATTTGCATATTGTTATAATCGGTAAACGCAACCACATTGCTCAATTTTTGCTGTGCGCCAAACATGGCAGCTTCCCAAATTTGTCCTTCCTGACTTTCACCATCGCCAATAATGGTGTAGATGGTAGCACCGTCTTTACGGATTTTAGAAGCCAGTGCAATACCCATTGCGCAGGAAAAACCTTGTCCCAAGGAGCCTGTAGTCATATCAATACCGGGTGTACGGTTCATATCACAGTGGCTTGGCAAATTGGTGCCGGATTGGTTCAATGTCAGCAACCAGCTTTTATCAAAATATCCTTTACGGGCAAGCATTGCATATACCGCAGGGCCGCTGTGGCCTTTTGATACAATCAGACGGTCTCTGCCTTCCATTTTTGGATTTTTAGGGTCAATGTTCATGTGTTTTTCGTAAAGCACCACCAGCAAATCCACAATGGATAAACTGCCCCCAATATGCCCTACGCCCAAAGTTCCGATGGTTGTAACAACGTCAGCACGAACATCGGCGCAAATTTGTTTTAAATCTTCCATTTTTACCTCCCGTAAACAATGACACATCTTAAAATAGATGTGTTCTATCTTTTTCCATCACATTTCTTGTTATTCATGTGGATTCTTACATGTTTCTTATTGTTATTATACTGTATACCCATTGGAAAATCAAACCGAAGGCATGACTAAAATATTGTATCTGTACCGTTATTTTATCATCATTTCTACCAAATCATACTAGAAATGTCTGTAAAAACAAACCGTGTCGCAAATGGGATACCGTACAAACACTTCATTTATGCGTTTGCAAATTGACTGTGATACAGTTTTGCATAAAAACCGTTGCGTGAAAGCAGAGTTTGGTGATTGCCCTGTTCGATAATTTTGCCTTGTTCCATTACCAAAATGGTGGTGGCGTTTTGTATGGTGGACAAACGGTGGGCTACAATAAAGCTGGTTCTGCCTTCCATGATGTTTTGGAATGCCGCCTGTACTTTTAATTCTGTTCGGGTATCAATACTGCTGGTTGCTTCGTCTAAAATCAGCATGGGCGGATTGACCAGCATGACCCTTGCAATACAAAGCAGCTGTTTTTGCCCCTGCGAAAGATTGCCGCCGTCTTCTGCTATGACGGTATCGTAACCGTTTGGCATTTGCATAATAAAGCTGTGTGCAAATGCTGCCTTTGCCGCCGCAATCACTTCTTCGTCCGTTGCATCGGGCTTACCGTAAGCAATATTGTCCCGTATGGTTCCGTGGTACAGCCAGGTATCTTGCAGCACCATGCCGAATTGGCTCCTTAAACTATCCCTTGTCATGGCGGTTGTTGGAATGCCGTCAATGGAAATGGTTCCTGAATTTGCATCATAAAACCGCATGAGCAAATTGATAAAGGTGGTTTTTCCGCATCCCGTAGGACCTACAATGGCAACTCTGTCACCCGGATTGACGTGCAGATTAAAATCTTCTATCAGCTTTGTTTCGGGCGAATAGGAAAAGGATAAATGAGAAATATCCACTTCTCCTTTGCAGTGATGAAACGCAATGGCGTCCGGCGCATCTGCCGGTTCCGATGTTTCGTCCAATACTTCAAACAAACGCTGGGCAGAAGCAAATGCAGTTTGAATCTGGGGAATCACGCTTGTTACTTCGTTAAACGGTTTTGTATATTGATTTGCATACGTCAAAAATGAGGTAATGCCGCCAATGGATATGGAAACAGGTACACCTGTGATAGCACAAACGGAACCCACGACTACAACAGCGGCATACACAAGATTATTTACAAACCGGGTAGACGGATTGGACAAAGCAGAATAAAACTGTGCCTTTTGTCCGTAGATGCGCAGCTGCTCGTTGATTTCCTGAAAATCGCGGAAAGCGCGGTCTTCGTAATGGAAGGTTTTGATCAGTTTTTGATTGCCCACCAATTCTTCCACATGGCCGCTGAGCTGTCCCTGAATGGCCTGCTGTTTGATAAACATTTTATGGGACAGCTTTGCAATAAAGGCTGCAACAAAAATGGACAACGGTGTAATCAATACTACAACCAAGGTAATCAGCGGACTGATGGTCAGCATAAATATGATGGTTCCCACAATGGTAACAATACCCGTGAAAAACTGGGTAAATCCTTGGAGCAAACCGTCGGCTACCTGATCTACATCGTTTACCAAACGGCTAATGATATCTCCATGAGCATGACCGTCCAAATATTTTAGCGGCATGGTATTCAATTTTTGATACGTTTGTACACGCATATCCTGTGTGGTAAGATACGTCAATTTATGAATGCAGTATGCCATAATCCATTGAAAGACCGTAGAAACCACTATGGTTGCGGACAAAATACAAATGGTCTGCAAAATGGCAATATGGTCAACATTGCGGTAGCCAATCATATAATCCACCGCCTGTCCGATAAGAATCGGCCCATACAGCGTCAGTGAGATTTGAATGATTGCACTGACAATCGCCGCAATGAAAAAGCGATTGTACGGTTTGCAATAGCCCATAACCCGCTTTAAGATAGAAAACTTCATATTCTACACCCCCTTTGATACAGTTTTATTACAGTTCATCCTCACGCATTTGAGATAAGCAAATCTCTTTATAGATGGGACATGTATTTATAAGTTCCTGGTGGGTGCCAATTCCCATTACATGCCCTTGGTCCAATACGATAATTTTATCTGCATTGCGAATGCTGTTTGCCCTTTGTGATACGATAATCACCGTCATATTTTCCGTTTCTTTTGCAATTGCCATACGCAGTTTCGCATCTGTGGCGTAGTCCAACGCACTGGCACTGTCGTCCAAAATCAAAATCTTCGGCTGACCTACCAATGCGCGGGCAATAGTCAGACGCTGTCTTTGTCCGCCGGAAAAATTGGCGCCGCCTTGACTAACCTCAGTCTGCAACCCCTTTGGCAGCTTACTGACAAATTCCTCCGCCTGTGCAATGCGCAGTGCCTGTTCCATTTGCTCTTTGGTGGCATGTTCGTTTCCCCATTTTAAATTACTTTCAATGGTTCCCGTAAACAAAACGGCACGCTGCGGCACTACGCCGATTTGCTCTCTTAATTGTTCAAAGGAGTATTGTTTTATATCAATACCGTCCATGTAAATCGTACCCTGGGTTGGGTCGTAAAAGCGCGGAATCAAAGCTGCAACGGTGGATTTTCCCGAACCTGTACCGCCGATGATTCCCACCGTTTCTCCCGGATAAATTGCTGCGGACAAGTCATGCAATGCACTTTGATGCGCCTGCATATCGTAGGCAAATGACACATGGTCAAACAAAATTTTCGGCGTTTTGCCGTCTGTTTTTACTTCTATTTTTTGTGTGGTTTGCTCCGTCACTGCAGGTTGGGTATCCAAAACCTCATTGATTCTGGAAGCAGAAGCCGCCGCTTTTGTAAAGGTAACCACCAGGTTTGCCACTACAATCAGCGCAAGTAATGTTTGCGTCATATAATTCACAAGAGCTATGATGTTACCCTGACTGACGCCGCCGTTGTCTACACGGTACCCGCCAAACCATAAAATGGCTACAACAGCCAAATTCATAACGGCATATGTCAACGGATTGAGCAGAGCTGTTAATTTACCCACACCGATTGCCGTTTTCGTTTGCTCTGAAGCCGCTTGTTCAAACCGTTCTTGCTCCTCTTTCTGCTTGGAAAAAGCACGAATGACACGGACGCCTGACAGTCCTTCTCGGGACACCAAAGAAATTCGATCCAGCTTTTTCTGTGCTTTTTTGTAAAATGGTATGGAACGTGACATAACCATATACAAAATCAATGCAATCACAGGCGTGGTTACAAGTAAAATTAAACCTAATTTCCAGTCGATTAACATAGCGGCAATCACAGCACCAATTGCCAAAAATGGCGCTCTAACAACTAGGCGAATAAGCAAGGCAACTGCTTGTTGTAACTGATTCACATCATTGGTAATGCGTGTAATCAAAGACGGTGTGCCAAAGCGGTCAATTTCCGCATGAGAAAAAGTATTAATTTTTTCATACATCTGATTCCGCACAGCAGTGCCAAATCCCAAAGAAGCGATGGAGGCAAATTTTTGGCAAATCAATGTACTCCCTAAGCCCACTGCACTCAATCCGATTAATACAGCGCCCATATGCCAAACGTAGGTTAAATCGCCCTGCCGTACACCTTTATCTATGATTAACGATGTAACAATGGGAACAATCAATTCAAATACAGCTTCTATCAATTTAAAAATGGGTCCCAGTATTACATAAATACGATATTTTTTTAAATATGGAAGAAAACGGAACATTTCACCATTCCTTTATACGCAGTCTTTTTTGTTTAGTATACCATATTTTATCCTTTATCACTAGATAATATCATGTTGATATCATTTGATTGTATATGGTAAAAAACAAACAGACCTTGCTTTCAAAACAAGGTCTGTTTTTCTTAATGAGAATTATTCTGCTGCAAGTTGGCTTTTGGGTAACACACATGCAGTTGTGCTGTTCAATCTAGCCACTGTAAACAAGTATGTGGACAATCCACCTACCACTGCACAAGTAACGCCTTTTAGAATAATAGCGCCTGTAAAGCTGATTGGTGTAAGACCAATTCCGGAAACTAAACCTACAAAGAATGCAGGAACAATAGCTGTTAAAACGATTGTAACAATGGATAATAGAACCCATTTATTTTTTGGAAGGACTCTACCGATACTGTGATGGAACCCATTACAAGACAACGCAGGGGCATTTCCTTTTTTCACAGCTCTTGAAGTAGAAGTAAATGCAAGAGCAGCCATACATAGGACTAAAATAAAGGTAGTTAGTGCAAAATCGAAATATAATGAATTTGAGAAAAATGCACCTTCATGTTTCATATTCAACAAATAAAAAATTCCCGCATTAATAGCACCGTTAATGATACCGTTTCCGATGATGCATTTTGACAAAATAAAGTTTTTCATTGTAACTGGACCACGTGTTTTTTTCATAGTAAACTCCTCTTTTCTTCCATTTAATTTACCATTAAGAATATGGCGTTTGGGATATCCCCTTGTTGTCATACATTTTCTGCTTTTTACACTTGTAAAAACATGTCTAAAATTAAATTAGTTGTATGGCGAACAGCAATATTGCTGTATTTCTTAATTCGAGTATATCACAGGAATGGAAATTGTCAATCATAAATAAAAAATAGACAAAGTTTGTTATTTTTTATACAACTTATATAATAAAAATACTATTATTACAGTGTATTCCAAAATACAGCAAATGATTTCCATTTGCCGTATTTGACAAAAATAAGTCAATGTTTGTTATATTTATCACAAGTTTACAAGCGTTAATATTCTAAAATTTAGACACACAACATTTTAAGTTTTAATAGAAAACTATTGGCATATCTACAAAAAATGTAGTATAATGTAAAAATAACGAAGAAGGTGTTTACATATGATTTTTTCCGTAGAAACGGAACTGGAATTTTTATTAAGAATTATATTGTCTATTATTTGCGGAGCCTGTATTGGTTTTGAACGGGAAACACGACTAAAAACCGCGGGTATACGCACACATATTATTGTATCGTTAGGCTCTGCATTAATGATGATTATTTCAAAATATGGCTTTGGAGATGTTTTACAGTCAGGCAACATTGGACTGGATCCTTCCCGTATTGCGGCAGGCATTGTAACGGCAGTGGGTTTTATCGGCGCAGGCGTTATCTTTGTCCGCAACCAAACCATTTCGGGCGTTACTACTGCAGCAGGTATTTGGGCAACAGTTGGAATTGGTATGGCAATCGGCAGCGGAATGTATATCATCGGTATTGTCACAACCGTTTTATTGGTCATCCTTCAGCTATTGCTGCACCGCAATAACAGAGTATTAAAACCATTTGTGTCTATTCATGTTGTATTATCCGTAAAAGCAAATCAGGATCCAATGGAGTTGATTCATACTCTATTCCCAGATAAGCGAGTAAAAATCATGGATATTGAAGCCCATAAAACAAATGCCGAATGTGAAGAATCTGATGTAAAATTGACAGTTTTGGTACCAAATTCTTATTCTTCCTCCGATATTATAAAGATTTATCAAACCACACCTTATATCAAGCATATTGATTTTTAACTTAAAATCTGAAAGCAATAAAAATATGAAACCGTGTCAATAGTTTAAAGTAGCTATCGACACGGTTTTTTCTGTTAGGAAAAGAAACAGCAAATCTTTTTTTATTCTTTTAAGTTCACAATAACAAATTTGATGATTGGCAGTTTCGTTTCTTTGATGTAATGATTATGGCAATGAAAAATCTCCTGCCCACAGAGCAGGCAAGGGAATTGGTTATCCGATTTTTTCTTTGATTTTAATGGTATTTTGCATGGTAATGGCTTCTAACGCTACCATACCCGCTTCAATGTTATCTAGCTTTTCCAGCTTTTGGTCAACCGCTTTCAATTTTTCCGCATTCAGCTGTTGTCCTTCCATTAACAAAGCGATATGCTTGTTTGTAACATTTTCCTGTGTAATCTCTAACTTTAACGTTCTTTCCTCAATGTTCTCTACTCTGCTCTCAATATTTTCTACCCTATTTTCAATGTTTTTAAGTGTTAGTTTTCCAAAATCATCATATAAAACATACAGTTTTTTACGATTAATTAACGTTAAGTCAAGTGCGTTTTGTATCGTGTCAAACAAAGTTATGCTATCCTCAACACGGTAATCAATTACAAAGCCTGTATCTGCAATTTCTCCGCACTGTAAGTTAAAATCTTTTGCTATCATCTGCACCAACTGTCCCGCAGTTTTGTTTTCATAAATATACGAATCTTTATTCTTCAAATAACGCAGCTGGTCGTATGCGGTAATGTCAATGGTACCTGCTTTGTCCCGCTTTTGGGTAAAAATAAATCCGTAGAACAGATTTACTCCGTCTACGGTAAGTCTCACCGCATTACCTTCCGCAAATTTAACTTCGCTATCAGCTTTTATACTAAACTGTAGTTGTCCCGGTGTCCCTTTCCACTCTGTAGTCCAACTGATTTCATCTAAGACAACCGGCTCGTAAATGGTATTACCATTTTGAATATATAGCTGTACTTGAATATCTTCAATTGCTTTTTTCTTTACGCTGCTAAAATCAATAGAAACACTGGACATTTCCAACTGTGATAGCGCTCCCAGATACGCAAGAGCATCTACTTTTGGAGATTCCCAAGTATGCTGACTGCTTTCCTGATTCGACGGCTTCGAAGTCACTCCAGTATCTTTATCGCTTACAAAATCAAGCGGATTCTGCACGGAGCCGTTAACAATAATCTCAAAGTGCAGATGCGGACCTGTAGACCAGCCTGTTGACCCAACTGTTGCTATTTTCTGTCCCGCACTAACAGTTTGTCCTGCTGAAACCAGCAGACTATTTGCATGGCCGTAGCGAGAGGTAATTCCGTTACCGTGGTCAAGATGAACCCAGTTTCCAAACGAGTTTGACCACCCTGCAGTTAACACAGTACCTGCCTTTGTAGCGAGAATTGGAGCACCGGTAGCCGCGGCTAAATCAACACCTTTGTGAAACTCTGCTCCCGGAGTAAACACCCCATTTCTATAGCCAAAAGGAGATGAAACCATTGTGTAATTCGGGCACGGCCAAACATATTCACTCATATAACCCCCTCCTTATTACGGTATATTCAAAACAGTGCCGGGAAAAATCCAATGCCCTGTGCTGGAACTACCAAGTCCACGGCTACGCGCAGTAGACTCTATAACATCCGCATTTAAGTCATATATTTCTTTCCACCGAGCTCCATTTCCCAGACAACGGCGTGCAATATCCCATAAAGTATCACCTGATACTACAGTATAGTTTTGATATGACGGAGCGCCGGCACGGTCACTACTGATATGGGCTGTTTGATTTTCCACTACTTCAATCACTTTAGTTGCATAGTCACGATACTGTTTTAATGTTACTGATACAACAATATCAAAACCATTTTTTACATCCTCTTTTATATCATATTTTTCTAGCGATACTTTCAAGTTTGTATCATACAGAGGGATTCCATTTGGCATTACTCGAGATACAATAAATTGAAACGGTTTGCGCCCAACCATGTATTTTTCCAAAACATCCAGATAATACTGTGCTTTCTGAAAGCCATTCGGATAATATGCAAATGGGTATTGCACCTGTGGCAATAGTATCTCAAAACTTAATTCTGTCAGACCGGGATTTTTTAAAATATTAATCTCTCCGTCATTTATGAGAGTAAGCGTCTTATTATTCCCTGAGATTTTCAAATCTATTTTTTCAGGTGGTATAGGTATCTCCGTATCACCTAAATATACATGATATGCCATTAATGAACCCCCTCTGCTGTCGATACCAGTGCCTCTTGCACCCTATTCGCTAAGGCATCTACAATTCCATCAATATCTGTATCTGAGTTAACATTGTTATTGGCTGTAAAATCAATTTTAAGTTCAGCTGTGGTAAATCTATTGATTACTTCCTGCTCTGCTAGATCGCGCAAATATTTTAAATCTTCTGACGATATATCAAGACTATCTTTGATAGCTTGGGTGTTTTCAGCAGTATTGCCTATATCTGCAGGGACATTTGCTTCCGATAAGTCATTGAGCGATTTTTCTAAGACGCCCAAGCCAGAAAATAAATCCTCCGGATTAAAATTGGAAATGGAATCTTCTAAACCTTTCCCCCATTCATAACCTTTATCCCATCCTTCAAAAGGGTCTGCTCTATTTAGCTTATAATCTTCAGCGTTTATTTTGAACATGTGCTCAACTTCTTCTCCAAAAATCTCATCTACTTTGGAGTTTAAACCGTCCATCCAACCTTGTACTCCATCCGCAAAAGGTATTGATATCATCCAATACTCTGATGCCGTTGCCTACGCGATGCAATACATATTTGCCGTTTTGCAATCTGTACCGAAACTCCCGTTTCGCTTACCCTTCCTACAAAACAAACCAACAACCATTCCCGCAGTTTTGAAAAAGAAAAGCGCAGAGTCTTTCCACTCTGCACTGCGTTATATTTTCGTCTCAAGTGAACTTTTGGTACCTTGTTGGGAGCCTTTGGGTGTTGCCTCCCAGCATCATCCCTAATCGTCCCCGAGACAAACCGGATTATCCTTTTTCTGCCGCCGAACCGGAATTTTACCGCTAATTTTGAGGGTTCGTCCGACAACACGGGGAGTGGTTTTCCCCGTGTTTGCAATAAAAAAAGACCCTTTCGGGTCGCTTTCCTTTCTCTCTTTTCTTTTTTCCTTTTCTCGCCTTCGATATCCTTTTTTGTCCTTTTGAGGTTATTGTAGGGTGGTTCGGAACAGGTATCTCTCCCGTTCACGATGACGGCCCTCGTTGAAAGAAATTGCATTCGGCGCGATATGTGGATATTCGGGAGAGCAGATTCCTATGGTTCAAATATCGTCGGTTTGGTTATGCTTCAAAAAAACATAGGTTGTCTCATCCGAACGCTGCGGAGAAAAGCGATAGCCCAGCCGTTCAAAGGCTTGTAACTCTTTGAAATGCTTTATCTGTTTTTCAGCCATGTATCGTACCATTTCACCACGCATCATTTTACATTTTGTGCCTTTTTCAACTACTTTATCCTCTTGCAGCTCGCCGAAAATACAGGTTAGAAATTTGATATGCTTCGGCAGATAGTTGGAAATACATCGACTGTATTCTTTCGATGCCAAATTCACAATCGTATCGGTTTCTGAAAAGAGAGATTGTGCAATCGTATCTCCCCAGAATTCATAGAGATTACGACAGCCATCAACAGATAACTTTGCCTGCATCTCCAGCCGATACGGTGTCACTCCGTCAAACGGACGCAGGATACCGTAAAAGCCGGATAATATACGAAGATTTTCTTCCAAGTAGGCAAGTTCTTTATCTGTAAGTACACTCGGTGCCAAATAGCGGTACTGAATCCCTTCGTATGATATAACGGCAGGTGTCAGATTGCGGTGCAAATCCATTTTTTGTAATCGTTCGTAATTGAGTGTTGCAATTTGGTCATTACAGCACCATAAGCGTTTTAATTCTGTGTAAGACATGCTGCACAACTGTTGATAGAGCCGCTGAGTTTGAGGCAGTAACTGCGGCAATCCATGACAATCAAAGCTATCTGCATCTTGATTCATTTTCTTCGCCGGAGAAATTATGATTTTCATAGATGGTTGATCCCTTTCACAATTAATTTTTACATAGGTCAAGATATTTACTGAAACAGAACAAGCAAATTGGGACAACAAGCTTTTTGCAATGTCGTTGTTTACTGTCATCAAATAAAAAATACACATCGTAGCAACAAAACAGCCCTTGCCTGTCAATTAAGCGAGTTACTGCAAATATAACATTTCTTTTAAGGCTTTTTGCAGCACTTTTGAAAAGTTGATTCCCTCACTTTCCGCAACACAATTTAGCCACGCGGGCAGCGTCACCGTTTTATTCACCGAAATGTTTTTAACCTTTGCGCGAACCAGTGGCATATGCACGCTTACAAGCAAAGGAATTTGTCCTTTTTCTATATTTATCATATCTAGTGGAGTAGGCTCCGGAATATTATCTTTATCCTGCTCCATACCATATAAGTGCAAACCTAACGCTTCTTTTGCATTCTCCGCTGCTTTCTCTATATTTTCAGCGCATGGTAAACATCCCGGCAAATCTGGAAATTCAATATAAACTCCGTCATCTAACGGTTCGATCAATGCTATAAACGTATAAATATCTTCCATGAAATTATCTCCTATTTTCAGTCGCAGAAAACACAATGTTACGGGAAAGTAACACCAGATTGTTTTGATATGCTTTGCATGGTTTTCATCGGAATGTCTTTAACAGAACGTGTGATAGTAAATTTCCCCTGTTTGGCCGGGTGTTTGAATTGATGAGAGTCTCTTACACAAGAAATCTCAAACCAACCGTTATCTTTCAAGATTTTTATAACATCCCTTGAAGAATCATTTTTCAAAATCATTCCCCTTTCATTGTATACAGCATGACACATGTTTTAACACGTGTCAATAATTTTCATAATATTCTATGATTTTCAGCAAAAAAGTTGCCCCTATATCTAAGCAGCTATCGCCTCGCTAATGCAGTGAAATTGCCCTATTACTTAATATAAAAAGAAAAAACTCGGGATGAAATTTTAGGTTTGTTTTTGGTCTTTTTTGATTGAATCATTGGGTTTTATCGAATAACGAATGATATTTTGTATTAATTTGATATAAAGCAGGATGAAATCTGTTGTTTACTATGCGGATAGCATAGTATAGAAGTATGATAATATTTGAATAAAATATGATACTGTGCTAATATATAAAATAGGTCAGAGGGAGACCGTCTTTTTATTTTTACAATAATATTATTTTTTAAAGGGAGTCATTGCTGTGAACACGCCATTTCGGCAATTTAGGGAAAATCATTTTTTATTTATCCGTATTTTAGCTTTTGGTATGACGCTGTTATGTGGATTTATTAATGCCACTATTTTTTTGAGATTTGATTTTGGTGGCACACACCAAACAGGAAATTTAAGTAAGATTGCGCTATCGATTTTATCACAAGATTTTTACTCCTGCATCTCATTGATTGCTATTGTACTTTCATTTTTCTTTGGTGCTTTTATTGCGGGACTTATCAATCATGAAGATTTTTTTGTGTTAAAAATATCTTTTGGCTGCATATTGTTGGTATGTGGTTTAGGATTGTGGATATTGGAAGTACTCTTACATGATTCACAATATTTGAATTATTATTGTGCTTTTTTTGCAGGATTACAAAATGGATTTTTGACCCATAACAGATTAAAATTAAGAGCTAGCCACGTATCAGGTTGTTTTACCGATGCCGGTGTTTATTTTGGAAGATTGTGTAGGAAGCATAAAGAATATCTGGTTAAATTTATATTGAATGTTGTAAACATTATTATCTTTTTCCTAGGCGTACTGTTAGGTGGCTATTTATTTTTACATGTTCGTGAACATGTTTATATGATTCTGTCGCTACTTTATGTTGGGTTATGTATTTACTACTTTATCATTTCATTTTTATTCTTCCGTAAACCCATTGATTTGGAAGTTACATAATGATAAAATAAAATATCTCAAAAAACTATTGCATTCTTCAAAAAAATGTGATATTATTATTGAGATATTTTATGGGGGTATAGCTCAGCTGGGAGAGCGCTTGAATGGCATTCAAGAGGTCAGCGGTTCGATCCCGCTTATCTCCACCAATAAAAACCGCGTAGTTTAGCCGTTTTAGCTATTCTGCGCGGTTTTTTGTTCTTCATAAAAATTGTTATCTGTTTCGGTAAATACAAGAAAAGTGCTACTTGAAAACCAAAATAGTTTTTTTAGCGACAAAGCAGCATATCCTAATCAGGTTAAAAATCCCGCTTTTGCGTGTATCTCTGAAATCTCCTAAACTTTCTCTCGCACACCTAGTGTCAAAATCACTTAGAGCCTATAAGTACAGTGTTTGGGCATTACTTAAAGCATAACACTACCGCTCTTTTCTCCAAATAAAAAAACAACCTAAGAGCAAATGTTATCGTTCGCTTTTAGGTTGTTTTCTCTTTTTATTTAGCCATACCCGTTTACACGTTTGAACAAATTCAGGTATACCCTTAACAAAAAATCAATCTGCAATCACTAACATATAGATTGCTTTTACACTTTTCTCACATTAATATTAACTTTATAAGAACCGTATGCCCAAGCTGTTCCCGAAGCGGAATTCACCGTAATGGTAACAGGCACTTCTGTACTACCCGTTACATCAATGGAACTCATATCAATATCGGCAGAAATATCATTTTCCTCAATTTGGTCTATCACACTTTTTGGGGCTACAATCGTCACACTCATAGATTTTGTTGTAACCGTTGCCGTTTTGGATGGATCTAAATTCTTTACATTAAAATTACTGATATCTATGGTCTTGGTTGTAAAATCCGACAAGTCAAATTCAACCGTTGCCGTTGTTACATTGCTCAAGTTTCTAACACCGTCAGGTAGTATTACATCCATAACAAACGTGCTGGTATCAGGACTTAACTTGCTTAAATCTAATTCACCCAAATTAATCTCTGACAAATTGTTTATCATATCAGCTGTTGCGCCCACATCCAGTGTTTCGGGAGTAATTTTTATTTTACTCTTATCTATATCAAAATTAGAAGGCTGATTCTTATATTTAAAAGTAAGCGGCAATTCTTTTCTGTTCAATACCGTCAGTGTAACGTCCACTCTGTCTGTAGACATGGTAATGCGGTCATCTTCAATCAAGTTACCCTCACTGCTATACAAATGAATTTTTGCGGAAAATGTTTTTGTTTCCTGCAGGGATTCTTTTACATCATATTCCACAACCGCTTTTGCAACTTGATTCAGCACCGTTTCCGGACCGGACAGTTTTACCGAAGAGGTAGACAGTTCCGGTGCTGAGATATAGTGATTTTCATCTGTGGTATAATTGATTTTACTTTCAATAGGCAGCGTCATTTCTTTAGATTTATCTACTTCTACCACCACGGTACCCGGGTCAATGGAAACCACTTCATAATCGGTCAGTTGACCTTTTTTCACCGCCACCAAATTAAATGTATATTCTCCGGCGCCCGAAACGGATGAAACTTCCTGCGCCACCACTTGAATATCCGAATTTTTAATTTGATTTACCGTCAGGCTGTTACCTTTTACGGAAACTCTCGCTTTTACTTCGTTTTGTCCGTAAATTTTGTAACCTTGTTCCAAAGCGCTGTCCGGTAGAGTCACTTCAATGGGCACATCGTAAATGACTCTGGGACGTTCGTTGGTATTAACGGTAGCCATAATAAACCAAAGAACAATGGCTGCCAAAATGGAGAAAATCAACACAAAGCGGTCGTTATAAAATAATTTTGAAATACCGAATGATTTTTTCTTTTTGGGAGTTTTCGGTTGATTGCTCATTTCTTTTTCCCCTTTCTGATGGAGGGGAATCGTTTTGATTTGGTCTCTCCCGTATTTTTATTGGCATATTGAGCCAAAATTAATTTCTCCAGCTCGCTTTTCAAAGTATCTTTTGTAAAATTACGTGCCAATACACCTTGTCTTGCAAGAGAAATCTGTCCTGTTTCTTCCGAAACGACTACCACAATCGCATCAGAAACTTCGCTCATACCCAAAGCGGCACGATGCCTGGTTCCCAAGCTTACACTTACTTTATCACTTTTTGTCAAAGGTAAAATACAGCCTGCCGCACATATCATGCCGTCTCTGATTACCATTGCACCGTCGTGCAACGGCGCCTTATTAAAGAAAATATTTCCTATGATTTGCGCTGAAGGCTGTGCGTTAATAACGGTACCAGAATCAATGATGTCACCAAGCTTTGTCTGCATTTCAAATACAATCAGTGCGCCCATTTTCAGCCGTTGCAACTCTACTACAGCATCAACGGTTGCCTGAATACATGTGCGGTACAGCTGTTCAGTTTCTTCACTGTTTTTCGAAAAATTACCCAAAGACCAATATTTGGTTCCAATTCCTTTGCGCCCCAGCTGTTCCAACGCTCGCCGAATTTCAGGCTGAAACAAAACAATAATTGCAATAACACCAAATTGGAAAATATAGCTTAATATATTGCTGACCATATACAGCTGCAAATAAAATGCAGCAGCCCAGACCACGCAAAGAATCAACAATCCTTTAATTAACTGCTCGGCACGGGTTTCACGAACCAATTTAATGGCATTGTAAAGGATAAAAGAAACCAAAATAATATCCAATGCATCCGTAACCTGGAACGATTTGATTAATCCCAAAAACGTATCCCAGGCATTTGTTAAAAAGTCCATCTGTTTTCGTCCTTCCTAACGATGATCCTACGTCTATCTAAAACATCTTTTTGAACGTTTTTGATACAAAAAAGTATTCGTTTGAAAAAATGTCTTTCAAAATGTCTTGTTTTTATTTTAACACAAATTAAGCGCAATTCCTACTATATTTCAAGATTTTTTGTCATATGAGAAACAGATTGTACCAGTCGTTTGATTTCATATTCTTTTGTAAAAACAGAAGGCGATACCCGTACAGCGCCTCCCTCCAAAGTATTCATGGTTCTATGAGCTGCCGGCGCACAGTGCAGCCCTGCTCTGACGGCAATTCCCATACGATTTAATTTTTGACCGACCCATTCACTTTGTTTGCCTTCCAAATTAAAAGAAAGCACAGGCGCATAGTGCATCATGTCAGGTTCCTGTGTGTATAGTTTTACACCTTTCATCTGCTTTAAACCATGATACAACGTCTGAATCAATTTCATTTCATGCAGATAAATTTTTTGAACTGTTTTGGACTGTACAAATTGAATACCTGCTCTAAGACCTGCAATACCTGCCAGATTCGGCGTACCGCTTTCCAAATGTTCCGGCATGGCTGTGGGATGCCGGTAAAAAGCAGATTCCGTTCCTGTTCCTCCCTCAATGATGGTTTGTAACTGCTCGCCGTTTTTGGCAATCAAAATACCTGTCCCCATAGGACCGTACAAACCTTTATGGCCGGCAGTACATAAAAAGTCGATTCCCGAATCCTGCAAATCAATGGGAATTATACCTGCACTTTGAGCTGCGTCTACCAAGATGGGAATGCCGTATTCTCGTCCCAAAGATGCAATTCGCTCCACGGGAAGACGAATGCCCCATACGTTGGAAGCGTGCGTGCACACAATCAAAGACGTATTTTGTTTTAACGCCTGACGAAATGCATTTACGGTCGCATCGTTGTCACCCGGAGTAACGGTTACCTCTGTAAAGGTTACATGCATTTTGTCCGCCATGGTCTGCAAAGGCCGAGAAACCGCATTGTGCTCCAAACAAGAAGTAACAATGTGGTCTCCCGGTTTGACATAGCCTTTTAACACCATATTGATGGCCTGGGTACAGTTTAATGTAAATACCACGCATTCGGGACCATTCGCATGGAAAAACGAGGCTGCAGCTTCCCTACATTTAAAAATTTCTTCTGCCGCCGCAATGGACATTGCATGACCGCTTCTTCCGGGATTGGCGCCGAATTTTGTCATAGCTGTGCTCATTGCCATAGAAACCTGCGGGGGTTTTGGAAAGGTTGTGGCTGAATTATCCAAATAAATCATCATAAATCAGTCCGTTCTATTCTTCCTAAAATATGAATTCCATTTCTTTGTAAAATCTGCTGTGCCTCCTCAGTTCTTTGGGGCACATATACACCATATCCACAACCTACATCTTCGCTCGTATGCGGCACCCGTTCCACATAAGCTTTAAACCCTTTCCTGCTCAATATCTCTTTGCTTTTCATGGCATATGTGATTGAGCTTACCATAATAAGGGGGTTGCCCATATAAAAATCACCTCTTTGTTTTTATTACAGAGTATGCAAAACAAAGAGGTTTTGACTATTTGATTAAACAAACGGCATGTACGGCTATTCCTTCTTTTCGTCCCGTAAAGCCAAGATGCTCTTCCGTTGTAGCCTTTACATTAATTTGGTTGATATTGATTTTACAAGCTTGCGCCAAGTTATTGCGCATTTGTTCTATATACGGTTTTAATTTTGGCGCCTGCGCAATAACAGTAGCGTCAATATTTTCAATGGCATATCCCCTGTTATATACTTCAACACAAACTTGTCTTAGCAATTCTATGCTGTCCGCACCTTCATATTTTGGGTCATTGTCAGGGAATAATCTGCCAATATCACCCAGCGCCGCAGCACCCAACAATGCGTCCGAAACCGCATGAGCCAATACATCTGCATCTGAATGGCCAAGCAGTCCCATTTCATGAGGTATGGTAACGCCGCCCAAAATTAATTTGCGTCCTGTCACCAGCTTGTGTACGTCGTATCCGTGTCCAATTCTCATGTTTTACTCCTTTCTGTATTGCGTTGATTCAAAATTGCCTGCGCAACGATGAGATCTTCTTTTGTGGTTAGTTTGATATTTTCGTAACTACCCATGCACAAATGTACCTGCTTGCCAAGCTGCTCTATCAGCTGACAATCATCTGTATAGTCTGCCCCTTGTTGTACCGCTTGTTTCACAGCGGATAAATAGCTTGTCTTTTCAAACACTTGAGGGGTTTGCACTGCCCACAATGTACTTCTGTCAGGTGTGGAAGTGGCAAACCCTTGCGCGTTTATAACTTTTATGGTGTCTTTCACAGGAACACCCAACGCAGCGGCACCATAGGTAAAGGCATCCGCCGTTACTTTTTCAATCAATTCCCATGTAATCAGCGGTCTTGCACCGTCGTGTATGACCACATATTCGGTTTGAGAAGCACAAGCACGGACGCCACTGAAAACAGACTGCTGTCTGCTACTGCCCCCAAGTGTAAATACAACAGGTTTTGTTATACCTGCCATATGCACACAGGCATTGAGTTGTACTTCGTCCTCTTCCCTACATACAAGAATAATTTCATCAACGGATTTCGCCTGTTCAAATGCCTGTAATGTATATACAATGGCAGGCTTGCCGAGCAAGGGTAAAAATTGTTTGGATTGCCCCATGGCCATTCTGGTAGAATTTCCTGCCGCAGGAATAATTGCACTGCAATAGGGTTTCATATTGTCACCACACTTTATAATTCTTGCTTTTATTATAGCATGGGAGAAATTGCAAAGCAATTTCTAACTTATAAACGTTAAAACGTTCTTGTCAACAATCAAAATCTATGATTTTGGGTTTGTTGCAAGGTTGTTATAAGATAAAACATGGTGACAATGAAAATTCAAACGTTAATTCTGTTCATGTTCAAACCGTAATATAATCGCTGCTGGAATATCCTACAGTCCCCTGATAATCCACAACATACCAGTTTTCCCACTGACCCAATACCTTCACTGAGGCACCTTTTGGTATTTGACCTATAATAGGTGCATTTAAATTCGGTCTGCTGCGGATATTCAGCGGAGTGCTTTGCGTTGTCACAGTACCCATACGTTCCGGAACAGGAGTGGAAATAAACGGTATTCCAAAAATATCCGTTAATGATTTTACCAAATTGGCTGCCATCTCCTGAATATGAGTACGAATCCACTCGGCATCCTGTGGATTGTCATGGTAAGCGGTCTCAATTAATACTGCAGGTGCGTTGGTTTTGGTTACTTCCGCTAAGGTAGTGGTAGGCACCGCTTTAACCAAATCAGGATTGGGATAAATCTCTTTAAAATTGTTGGCAATAATCTCTGCTGCATTTTTGCCAAACGGACTGTTGGCATAATAGTATACATCTGTTCCCTGCAATTTTCCGGCCATGGATTCCGGCGCTGCATTGGAATGAAGCGCCAAATGCAGGTCATAGTATCCTGCGTTAGAATCCCGAATGGATTGCCCTACATTGGTACCAATCTTATTTCTGGTATATTGAATGCCGTTGGTACGCAAGTAAGGAATCATGGCATCGGCCAGTTTGTTCATGTATTCCTGCTCGTTTCCGGAGCCATAGTACTCATTGTACGGTTGCAGTGACGGACTTAAAAAAATTCTTGGCATAACGTCTCCTCCTTTGATACAGTATATGCCGCATTTTTTGATAGGAAACAAAAATCACTTCAGAATTGTTTGAAAAAAGATGGCACTGTCTGTTTCGTTGGTACGCAAATAGCGTCCCAGTCCGTACAAACACTCGGGATTCTGCGTTAATACATTGGTACGGCTTTCACATACAAAGGTGGCTTGAAAGCCCATGCTCTGAATATAGGATTCCGTTGTATTGGAAAAAGCACCGAACGGATATACAAATGTAGTAGGAGCTGTTCCTATATGCTCTGTAATGTTATTTTGTGCTGTTTGTATATCTTGTGTAATACGCGCCTGATAATCACTTTCAGATTCCCCCTTCCTTTTCTTAATGCCAACTTGCTGCTGATTGCTTATATGTAAATTATACGTATGATTCTGAATCTCCACATACCCCGAATCCACCATTTCTTTCATATTATCCCATGTAATATGGCCATAGTTTGCATTTTCTTCATTGGCATTACTAAATTCTTCCGTCTTTGCAATAATGGGAGCAATGACAAGCTTCATATCATATTGCTGTGCCAAAGGAAATGCGTATGCGTAATTGTTATAATAACCGTCATCAAAGGAAAGGATAATCGGCTTTTCCGGCAGCGGTGTCCCATTTTTTACATGGTCAATCACATCCTGCATAAATACAGGGGTATATCCGTTTTCTTCTAGATACTTCATATCACTTTCCAGTAATTCGGGAGAAATAACGTATTTTCCCTGTCGTTTTGTGTCTTTCAGAACGCCGTGGTACATAATAATAGGCAATTGTATTCCCTGTTCTAACTCCTTATCAACTTGTACTGCGGTTACGGCTTTATGAATGCCAAATCCGCCGGCAGCCAAACCCATGAAAAAACAAGCGCACATCACAACAAACACTTTTTTTGTAAATTTAAAAGAACAAAACATACGAACATCTCTCCTTGTTTGATAGACTTCCTTCCCAAATCATATTCATACACGGTTGCCTGTATACCTGAAAGAATACCATCCGATTTTTTGCAGGAAATAATACAAAAACTTGCATTTGGGTCAATGTGGCTGAAATACAGGAAAACTAACACAAATAAAATGGACAAACAAATAAAATATTTTATTTTCTATCGATTTTTTGCATAATTCACATAATTTAAACGAAGATTGTTAAAAAATAGATTAAATTGACATTCAAAACTGCGTATGCTACAGTATAATCACAGCAAAAATAAAAAAGACGGAAGGGATTAACTTATGAGTATTTATGTAATTACAGGCGGCACAACCGGAATTGGTGCAGCTACACGCGAAAAATTGCAGGAACAAGGACATGAAGTCTTCAACATTGACTATAAAGGCGGTGATTACACAGCCGATTTATCCACGAAAGAAGGACGTAAAGGAGCGATTGAAGCAGTATTTCAGCGTTATCCGGACGGAATCGACTGCTTTATCAGCAATGCAGGCGTTGGTCCAACCGCACCTGCCGCAACTTTATTTTCTCTCAACTATTTTGCTGCTACAGAACTTGCGGAAGGATTGCAGCCCTTATTAAAGAAAAAACGCGGAAACTGTGTTATGACAGCCTCTAACTCTATTACTTTTCCATATGTACGCCAAGACTGGGTAGATATGCTAACCAACATTCATGACGAAGACAGCTTTACACAAATTGCGCAAGGAATTCCACGTGAAGCAGGTCCAGCTTGTTATAGTACCTCAAAACATGCGTTAACCCGTTGGATTCGCCGCGTATCTCCATCTTGGGCAGTAGAAGGCACACGAATCAATGCGGTAGCTCCCGGCAACACCACCACTCCTATGACACAAAATATGACTCCGGAACAAAAAGAAGCAGCTCTTCTGATTCCTATTCCCACACGATATGGCAAAAAAGAGTTTTTGGATGCGGAAGAAATCGCCAATGGAATTATATTTCTATCTTCCCCTATGGCCAGCGGCGTAAACGGAACCATTTTATTTGTTGATGGCGGAATTGATGCGCTATTGCGTTCAGAACGTTTCTAGTAGTGAAAGGAGCTTATGACTTATGACTTTATTGGAACAATATATTGATTGTATGAAAAAAGGCAACAATGTTGCATTATCTGAATTATTTGAAGAAAAAGGTGTACTGCACGATTCTTCTGTAAATAAAGTAGGACTGGATACCATTCATCTGGAAGGCAGAATGGCTGTTGACATGATGTTTCATCACAGATTCGGCTTTAACGGCGGACCATTCCAGATTTTAGATGTACAATATCAAGAACCAAATACAGTTTCTTACTTTATTATGTATCAACAAAAATTTATTCCTGTTACCGCTATTATCTCTTCTGTGGGAGAAAACGGAAAAATCAAAAGAATGAATATTTTCCCACTTTAAGTATTTGAATATATGTTCAAAGTAGAAAACAAGTATTTCCATAATAGAATAATCTGTTCGGCATCTCTTTTTCTTAACCCCTAAAAACATAAAGAAACCGATACCGAACCAAATTATAAAAAACCGAAACCACCCTCTGCTCAAAATACTGTTGCAGCTAGGGTGGTTTTATATTGATAATATCCTTTTATTTTAGCCCTACAAAAACAGTATATTATAATAACAAAAAAAGACAGTTGTAATATATTGCAACTGTCCTTTTTCTTCTTATGGAAACAGTGATATGATATATACACTAGCGAAGTATATGGGTAATGACGGTAATTTACCATAACTGTGGTACAAACTTTCCAGTTGCCGATGCAGTCTGAAACTACACATAACGCGCATATCACAGCTGATATTTTATCAGAAAATCCTAATAATTTTTTGCAGGATTACGAATGAAAAAATAAAAAACAACCGATTTACGAAACTCGGAAGCTCAAACCGGAACAAAAGACGACAAAAGGTGATCCAAAATCTATCTTATGTAAATGCTCACTACTTTAATCGCGATTTATGCTGATTAAAGATCACTATCATTCGGAATATTAAATATAAGGATACTCTGCTCTAATGAACAAAATATCCTTATATTCTCTAATCTTTCAGTATATTTTTCTTTCATCAAACTATATTAATCCACAATTTACTCGCTTCATATAATCTAAAAGATATCCGAAATTGAGACAATATCATAGAAATCAAATAAAAGCCACAACTGTAAAGACTACAAAAAACTGCATAACACTGGCAGCCACTACAAAAACATGAAATAAGGTATGCATATAAGCGAACTTTTTACCTTTTGCATAAATTACAGCTCCTATGGTATAAAGAACACCTCCGCCTACCAGCAAACAAAGTTGAAGAGCGTTTAAATTTTCTACCAACGGTTTTATAATGAACACACATGACCAACCGATGCAAATGTAACAAGCCATTGAAAAATTTCTATAACGCTTCATATCAATTACATTAAACACAATACCAATGATCGATGCTGCCCATACCACTCCCAACATAACCCAACCTGTGATTCCTTTTACGCATAACAACAGCATAGGCGTATACGTGCCGGCTATCATAAAGAAAATGGTACAGTGATCTAAAATTTGAAAAATCTTTTTTCCTTTTGTCACAGGCAATGCATGATATAAAGTAGAAATCACATAAAGCAGAATCATTGAAATACTGTATACCAATAGGCTAAAGATGTGTACAGGAGTTTTGGGAGTAAACACCATCAGCAAAACCAAAGCCGCAACGGATAGTCCTGCTCCTATACCATGGCTGACAGCATTCCAGATTTCCTCACCAAGGGAATAGGACGGAAGATTTAGTAACGCACGGCGTTTGGCTGTTGCTAATTGTTTGATTCCTTCCATACCATCACTCTTTTCTGTTATATTTTACACTCTATGATATAGTTTTAAAAACTATATATCTTCATCTTAATATGACGTAGATACAAAGTCAATAAAAAACAGAAAAGTTCATAAACTGTTTAGACTTCTCTGACATTCATTTTACATCATAAATACACTGTTATTCTGAACCCAAATTGAAACCAATATACAAAAAAGCAGCCTTTTCAATCAACCGCTTTGTTCTGTTGATTGGAAAGACTGCTTTTAATTTTTTTATGGATTCAGTGCCATCATCGCTGCCATACCGCCCCGTTTTGCTCCCATTACACGATGAGAAAACAATAAATCGCTGTGGCAGCAAGTACAAACACGACCTACTATGATATTCTCTTCAGGTACTCCCGCATGTAAAATAACTCTGCGGTTAACCTCCCACAAATCCAGCATATACTTGCCTTCTCCTTTGGATTGCAAACATTCGTCCGGTGCAATCTCGGTCAGTGCCATTACCTTTTCATACACTGGTGCATCCACTTCATAACAGCATTGCCCTACAGACGGGCCAATAGCAGCCAGAATATCATTTGGATTGCTGCCAAATTCTGTCTGCATGGCTTCCACCATACGTGCGCCCATTTCCGCTACCGTACCGCGCCAGCCTGCATGTGCCAAACCAATAGCTTTTTGGGCAGTATCTACAAAGTATAGCGGTACGCAATCAGCATAATAAGTGACTAGCACAACACCGGGTTCGTTGGTAATCAGACCGTCTACGCTCTGCATATCTTTAGGACGCCAAATACCGATTCCCGCATCTTTGGAAGTAACACGTCGCACCACCGTGTGGTGATCCTGCGCAGAAGCGACCAATTTCTGAAAATCGAATCCTACTGCATCGCAGAATAGATGATAATTTTCCAATACATGGCCATCGCTGTCGCCTCGATTGAAATTTAAGTTCATAGAAGAAAATTCCTGCTGGCTGACACCACCTTTTCTAGTAGAAAAAGCATGTGTGATATATGGCAATTCACTCAAACGAGGAAATGTAAGGAATGGAACATTATTTTTTTCATTCAGCTGCATACATCCAAGCGATTGCAACATACAGCACCTCCTCCAATTATAACCGTCTTAAATTACCTTTACGTGCATTAATGATATAGAAAACAATAATAGCTAAGGTGTATATACCTGCAACTGCACCAATAGTAATATCCAGCCAAGTTGGGAATCCTCCCACAAATACACGAATAAAATAAGCAACCGAAACAAATAAAATTAATATAGCGCCATTATTTACAATCAATAGGCGATCTGTCTTATCATTTCTCAACGCTACTAAATTAAATCGAACAAAAATAAATTCCATACAAGTCACTGCAATACATAAATATAAATGGGTATTGCCGGCTCGAAAAAATACCGCCAAAATAGCAAATAATACGGATGAAATTAATCCGCATACCATTGCAATATAAGAAAACGCTTTACTCATACTTACCTCCCGTAATCGATAGCAAATTTGACTCAGGCAAAGCCGGGGTTACATATACAGTTTTGTTCTTTACGTAAATTACCATACCCGGTTTTGCACCTTGCGGTTTTGAAACGTGCTTTACAAATGTGTAGTCAACAGGAACTTGAGACGAATCTTTTGCCCTGCTGTAGTAAGCTGCAATCTGAGCAGCTTCCAAAATGGCTTGCTCGGTAATTTCCCTATGGTTCGATACAATAATGGTATGCGAACCGGGGATATTTTTCACATGCAGCCACATATCATGGTTGTTGGCATCTTTTAACGTTAATTTATCATTCTGGCGATTATTCCGTCCTACCAGTACGGTAAAACCGTCGCTTGTTGTAAATCTCATCGGCGCTGCAGGGGGTGTATTTTTTTGTTTTCCTTTTGTCTTTTGCTGGCGCAAATATCCCTGCTCGGCAAGTTCCTGCCGTATTTCTAATAAATCCCGTTCGTTTTCCGCTCTACTCAGCGCTTCACGGACCGAGTCAATGTAAGCAAGTTCTTGCTCCGCCTGATGAATTTGTTCTGTTAATTTCTCCTCAGCAGTACGTGCTTTTCTGTAGTCCTTGTAATATTTCTGCGCATTTTGTGATGGTGTCAGCAGCGGGTCTATAGGAATTCGAATAACAGGACTACCCTCTTCATAAAAGTTTTCCACTTCTGCATGGCTATCCCCTTTTTGCAAACGGTAAACATTGGCATTGATTAAATCACCATACATTTTTAATGTTTCCCGTTCTTCACATTGAGACAATTCCGCCATTTGCAAATTAATTTTCCTGCTCAGACGCTCTGCCGCATTGGCGAGCAGTTTGGATAAATCCTGCGAACGCACCCGCATGCGCTCAATTTGGTCACGCTCCTGATAGAAAAAGTCCAACATCTTGGAAAACAAGTCAAACTGTGAAATATGTACAGCACTGTCGTATTGCTCTATGGGCATAAAGGAAAAATCCATTGGCTTTCCGTTCAAATTTACCGCCATATACGGTTTTCCAGTACCCATTTTTACTGTATCAAATAGGGTGTGCAGCAGTTGTTCCAATGCACTCCAATGACACGGTTCCAGCTGAGAAATAGATAAATCTATTCCCTTGCACGCTCTGTAAGCCAACTCTCTGCATACAATAGGAGAAACACCTTGCAGTGTTTTCAATATTGCATCGCTCAATGTCTGTTCTTTTGCAATGGATTGCAGTGCCTGCAAAACCTCTTTTACCGTACAATGGAGCATACATAATTTGTTCTGAGGCGGAGGGCTGCGGTACAGTAAACCGGGCAGTACCAAACGCTGTGAACTCATATCTTCATCCACACGCTTGAGTGCGTCAATGATTTTTCCTTCCTGGTCTACTAAAATAACGTTGCTGTGTCTCCCCATGATTTCTGTTATCAGCGTGCAGGGAACCAAATCACCCAATTCATTATACGCATCAAACTGGAGAGAAACTGCCCGTTCTAATTCTGTTTGATGTACCCGGGTTAGTTTTGCACCACCCAGTTTTTTACGCAGAAGCATACATAGCATGGGAGGTTGTTTGGGATTTTCGGGTATATGTTCCGTAATATGAACCCGCGCACTGTTTGCACGAGCAGATAGTAATAAACGTACTGCGCCTTCTCTGGAACGAAGAGAAACGATGATTTCTTCCCGATTAGGCTGATAAATTTTATCGACTCTTGCTTCCAAAGCTGCCTGCTCTATTTCCTTTGCAGTATGACGCAAAAATGCGCCGTCTAAAGCCATGTTTCTCCTCCTTTCAAAGAAATTGAATTAAACCAAATACTGTACAGGGTCTTTCTGTTGTGATTTGATAAAACGTACTTGCGGAAATTCCTTAGCCAAGCGGTTGCATAAAGGCTGTATTGCAACATCTTCCGTTGCAAAATGTCCCGCATCCACCATGGTAATGCCCATACTGCTTGCGGCAAGCAACTCGTGATGCTTGCTGTCTCCGCTGACAAAAGCGTCTGCACCTGCCGCTCCTGCTGCAAAAATAGAAGAAGAACCCGCACCGCAGGCAACGGCCACTTTTTTTACCGCAGTTTTTCCTACGGTAAACTTCAGCCCTTTACACTCCAACTGTGTTTTTACGTATGCGGCAAATTCAGAAGGTTTCATTTCTGTTTCCAGCTGACCAATCAAAGAAGCCGCTAAGCCCGAATGCTCGTATTCCTCTAACATGGAAATTTGTTTCAGCTGCAAGCGCTCTGCCAAACAAGCATTGACGCCGCCGCAAGCCAAATCGTAATTGGTATGTGCTGCAATAGCACATAAGTCGTTTTGTACCAACAAATACGGCACATCTGTTGGAGACAGTCTCTTTAACGGCTGAAAAATTACAGGATGATGACTGATAATCAATTCTGCGTTTTGTGACACTGCCTCTGAAATAACCTCGGGCGTAATATCCATAGAAACTATCACAGAGGTCACAGGACAATGTTTTTCTCCTACCAAAAGTCCAACATTGTCAAAACCCATAGCAGTATGAAACGGTGCAAATGTATCAATATAGTTATAAATATCTCCTACTGTAACCATGTGCTCCTCCTTACTCTGCTTGTGACAATACTTGTTGTAATTGTGTCAAAATCTGTTCTGTTTCATTTGCCAACGCTTCTTGTCTTCCGCTCTGTATTAATCCGTTGATGCGCTTTTGCAAACGGCTGCATTGCTGATGAATATAAGCTTTATTTTCGTCCGAATCCGCTTTTAAAATGCCTATGTATGGAAACACCTGACTTGTTTGTACATGCTCAGGGTCATATTCCGCCCGCATAACCGTATAAATATGGTCTCCGTCTTGCACTGCTTGCTCTTGTTTGACAGCAAAACCGTGCTCCGTCAAATAGGTGCGCAGTTCCGGTGCGGAAGTCATGGGCTGTAAAATCAAATGTTTTTGTACATCCTTCAGCCAAGGTGCTTTTTCTATGATGTCTGCAATCAACTCACCGCCCATGCCCGCAATGACAATATCGTCTGCTTCATTTGGAAAAATCAATTCCAGTCCGTCGGATAACCTGGCATCTACCTGTTTTCCTACATTGTAGCGTCTAATATTAAATGCCGCTTTTTGTAAAGGCCCCATATTGATGTCGGCAGCAATTGCCTTTTGGATGACTCCTTTTTTTACCAACCAAATAGGCAAATATGCATGGTCTGTTCCAATATCTGCTAATACTTGATTTTCACGAACCATAGAAGCACATGTTTGCAAACGGCGGTCCAACTGAAATAATTTCTTTTTATTTAAAAATAACACAACGCACCGTCCTTTGTCATTATTTTTCATAGATTCAAAATAACCGCCCGACAAAACTTTGACGGGCGGTTATTTACGCTGTCATAAATGACTTATTTATCAGCTAGATGTTTGTTGATTTTCTCAAGCAATTCGTTTACATCTACACCATGCACCATGCAGGCCTCTTCCAAAGATTCGCCACGAGCAGATGGGCAACCCAAGCAGTGCATACCCATTTCCAAAAAGTAAGGTGCGGTATCTCTGTCCATATCTAGAATATCACCAATTAAGGTGTCTTTTGTAACTGTAGCCATTTTAACTTCCTCCTATTAAAATCGTGTTATTTTATTATAATACCCATAGAAAGTGATTGCAATACATTTTCCGCTTTTTTCAAACACGGCATATGTTTTTCCAATAAATTTTACGGGTGATTATACAAAATGTATGTAATAGATATACAATTCATAAAACAGCAGTACTATCATTTTTCAAGTGCTGCATATTTCAATATCATGTATCAATTTAAATGCTGTTTCTTTTATTAAGCTCCGCAGCATTTTTTATATTTTTTGCCGCTGCCACATGGGCAAGGATCATTTCTTCCTACTTTCAGCGTAGGTTGTTCCAAATGTGCCTCTGCTTCTAACTGTGCTGTATATTCCAGAGGAGTATAGCCACGGTTTACCCACATACGTGTATAATTGGTCACTTTGATTAGCAATTCTGAAATTTGACGCAATTGCTTTTGGCTTTTAATTACAAAGCCAAACCCCTCAAAAATGTGAATATGGTCTTGAAAACTACCGTTTAGCTGTACTGCAAACATCGTGTCATCCAAAAACTCTTTGATTTCCTCTTCATTTTTGGTATATGTTTTGCGTACGTAATCAGCCAATTTTTCTAACTGAGGCGTCATTTCATAAAAATACGGATCTTCATAACGGAGCAGTTCTTCTTTTTCCGGCATATAATACGTTTTTTCTCTTTGTTCTTTCAAAAGCGCATCTACATTGCCATGTTCAAACATAAATCCATTTACGATATGTCCGTTTTTGATTGCCGCTATATCACTACGACAAACAAAGGTATTCATAACCTCAACAATTTGTTTTGCGGTAACAATTTCGCTGTAATGTTCTTTATATAATTCAGATATTTTTTCAGGTGTAATTGCGCCGTACAAATTGGAACACGCAATACAGTATCTCCAAATTTTTTGGAATTCTTCACGTTCTTTGCGATATTCCGCAGTATTGATATTTCGGAATACTTCTTTAATAATCAACGGCATTGCATAAGCAATTTGCTTCTTTTCTTCTACCAAATAAAAGTAACCGCTTTTTGCAAAATATTGATACAAATCGTGTTCTATGGTGCAGTTAGATAAATCTTCATCCGCAGCAATGCGCAGCATTAATCGGAACTCCTGTTCTGTGGCATAATTCATAACACGTTTCATTTCATCAGGGTTTACAATAGTTTGTTCCAATTCTGCAACTAACTCTGCTTTTTTGAGTTTGCTGCGATTTTTCACATCATAATTGGCCGCAAGCTCTTGCAAATTAGCAACTTTGGTTGCTCCCAACAAAACATCCAGAGTATCCGTAAAGTGTGCTTTAATCAAATATTTTTTTGCATATGCATCGTGATCGAAATTCGGATTTACCGCCATATAACTTCCCCCAAACTATATGTTACATTATGTATTATATTATCAAAAAAGTAGGAATGAAGCAATAGATAATCCATAATAATTGTAGTTGAACTAAAAATATGATAAAATAATCGCAATATCAATTGGTTGAGGCTTCCCTTTTTCCTTTTGACAAAGTGTCATACAATCGCCGGATAGATTCCAATTGAATACAAACGTTTATAATATATTAAAATACTATACACGAGTTATTCTTTGCACCATACAACACATCAAAGGAGACATATGAATTGAAGCAGGACTGTTTCTCATTGGCACCGCCTATTATCAAAGAATTTTTGGGATATTTGGGTACTGTGAAGGGAAAATCTCCCTTAACGGTAGAAGAGTATTTTATGGATTTGCGCACTTTCTTTCGTTATATGAAGCAACACCGCAATCTGGTACCGCAGGATATGCCGTTTGACGAAATTTGCATTGATGATATTGATTTAGATTTTATCAAAACCATTACATTGACCGACGTATACGAATACATGAATTTTGTAAGCACCCAACGGAAAAACAAGGCGACAACACGTTCCAGAAAAGTATCCAGCCTGCGTACTTATTTTCAGTATTTGACCAATAAGGTGAATAAACTGGACTATAATCCCATTACAGAGCTGGAAACTCCGAAAACAAAAAAATCACTTCCAAAATATTTGACACTGGAGCAAAGTATAGATTTGTTAAATGCAGTGGAAGGTCCATATCAAAGCCGTGATTATTGCATCATTACACTGTTTTTAAACTGCGGCATGCGTTTGTCCGAATTGGTCAATATCAATTTGAATGACATCAATCATAAAGAACGTATCATGCGTATTACGGGAAAAGGAAACAAAGAGCGTTTGGTTTATTTAAACGATGCCTGCATGGACGCAATCAAAGCATATTTAAAGGATCGCCCCGCAGACGGTCTCATTGACCGTGAAGCATTATTTATCAGCCGTGAAAGAAAGCGAATCAGTCCAAAAACGGTACAAGCTATGGTCAATAAATATCTGGAGAAAATCGGACTAGGTGGTCCGGGGTATTCCGTACATAAACTGCGTCATACTGCTGCAACGTTAATGTATCAATATGGAGAAGTGGATATTCGTGTATTAAAAGATATTTTGGGACATGAAAATTTAGGAACCACCGAAATTTACACACACATCTCAGATGAGCAAATGAAAAAAGCTTCCAATTCCAATCCTCTGTCAAATGTGAAATCAAAAAAAAATAAAACACAGTAAAAGCAAGCGGTGTATCAATGTCCGCTTGCTTTTCTTTTGGAATAGATACAACCCCTTTTAGAATATGCTTCATCTGATACTATAAAAGGAGTCTTGATGATGAAATATATCTATTTGACTTTGGCTTTTCTATGTTTGATATGCGGTTCTGTAGGCATTGTCATTCCCGGATTGCCCACCACCCCTTTGCTTTTGGCAGCTTCGTTTTTCTTTGCCAAAGGTTCTGACCGATTCCACCGTTGGTTTTTGGGAACACAACTGTACCATAAACATTTGGAATCTTTTGTACAACACAAAACAATGAAACTGCGCACCAAAGTGTACATTTTGATGTTTTCCACCTGTTCTATGGGACTTTCTATCTACTTGGTCAAGAACTTATATGTTCGTATTTTTATTGCAGCCATACTTGCCATTCAATATTTCTGCTTCATTTTTATGATTAAAACAACACCCAAACAAGAAATTCTAAGCGTTTCTCAATTTCAAAAGAAACAGCATAAAAAGATAAAAACATGATAAATGTTCATACTGCCTAAACGTAAAATTCCAAACGAAATACTATCTTAAACATATACTATGATATATATCCTTTATTTTCAAATAAAAAAAGCCACCTGCCTATCAAGTAAGCAAACAGCTTTTATTGCGATTTTCTTTTTAATATATTCATATCTCGAATGTGTTGTCTTGCGAATACCTCAGTTGCAAGTATGCTGGATTCAATGTCATCTAAAACCAAGTCAATACTTTTCATTTTTTCAGCATTTAAACTTTAGCTTCCATTAACAGCTGAATATTTTTATTTGTTTCATTTTCCAAAGTAATTTCAATTTTAAGAGTTCTATCTTTGATTTCTGAAATATCTGCTCGCATATTTTGCATTTCCGCCTGCATATTCGCTTGCATATTTTGCATATCCGCTTGTATGTTCTTAACAGATTGAACCAGTTCTTGTAGCAATTCTTTCTCGTTCATTGAGAACAACTCCTTTAATGTGATTTTATCGTATCATACCAGATTTGATATTGCAATATTTTCCCCATTCAACCTTTAAGGGAAATGTTTTCACGCACACGCAAAATAGATTGATAAGAACCAATGCTATTCCATGCCACTTACCATAAAGGGACAGTTCCTGTTTATTTCGTATCATGACAGTGTATATTTATCTTAGTCTCAGTCATGTAAAAAGTAAAATAATACTCCTCATAGTTCCGGTACTATTTTTTGTTATTTTGCACTTTCAACTGCACCATACAACATATTGTGAACACACTCTCTGTTCTTATCAAAAAGCCCCAATGCTACAAAAAGTAACATCGGGGCTTTTCTCTGTGCCTTTAAAATTTTAATCCTATTTTCAAAACCAATTCTTTATATTTTGTCAGTTATACTTTCGCACGCGGATGACAGTTATGATATACCTCTTTAAAATGAGAATCTAAAAGCTGAACATACACTTGTGTGGAAGAGATATCTGCATGCCCCATCATCGTTTGAATGTCTTTTAAATCAGCACCGTTTTCCAGCAAATGTAATGCAAAAGAATGGCGCAATGTATGAGGCGTAATCTCCTTGGTAATATTCGCCTGTTCCGCATAACCCTTTACAATTTTCCAAAACCCCTGTCGCGTCAAACGATTTCCGTTTAAATTAACAAATAACGGTTGTTCTGTATCGTCATCACATAATGATACGCTTCTGACACGCGTAATATAGGTAGCAACCGCTTGAACTGCTGTAGGATATACCGGAATAACGCGGTCTACCTTTCCTTTACAACGAAGCAAACCTGTTTTTAAATTAACGTCTCCCAAATTCAGTTCAACCAATTCAGTTGCACGAATTCCTGTTGCATAGAGCAATTCCAAAATTGCTTTATCACGACAGCCCTTCGGTTCAGCAATGTTAGGCTGTGCCAACAACAAATCAATTTCTGCACTATTTAAAAAATGAGGTAATTTTTTTGGAGTTTTTTCTAATTTAATATGTTTTGCCGGATTCACCGTTACATGATAATTCTGCATCAAAAATTGATACAAACAACGTATGGAAGCCAAACGCCGTGTAATGGTCGCATTTGAAAGATTCTGACAGAGCAGTTTCTCCACATACAAATGCATCATGGCATCGTCCGCTTTGAGCAAATCTGTAAATTGATGTTCTTTCATAAACGTTAAAAAATGTTGAATATCCCGCATATAGGACTGCAATGTATTTTCAGATACTGCTTTTTTCTCGATCAGATATTCCCGAAACTGCGAAACATATTCTGTCATTTTCAACGTCACCCCTCAATCAAAATACAAATAAACCGGAAAAGCAAACTGTACTCAATACATCCACCAAAGCACCTATGATTAATATTCCGGTTAAAATAGAAAAACGAATAAAAAAATGCCGCACATTGTTTTTCGGCTGTGCTTCCTGCTCTTCCGTCTTCCTTCCAAAATGCATCTTTTTAGAAAACAGCATGCTTTCTCTGGAAGCAATTAAAATGGCAATCAGACAAATAGATGCCCCCGGTAAAATAACAGCCAAATGAAATAAAAATCCCTGGAATCCATAGGCGGCATACAGATATCCGGCTGTAATTCCCATGCCAAATCCACGGAATAACGGCGCCAACGGAACACAATAGGCTCCCCATATGGATAACCCACATAGAAAACAAAATAATAAAAACAAAAAAGACGATGCCAACGATGCTACAAAGATAGATAACACAGGCAATGCGCTTCTTGCTTTCACATTGCTGAAAAATACAAAATCCAATGTTTTTAATAAAGAATAATCCGCATTGCGAATGAATATAACTCCTAAAATAAGGCCGGTAATTAAAAATAATCCCAAAAATACCAGCAAGAACTGCTGACGGAAGATTTGCAGAATTCCACCACGATAACCGGAAGAAAAAACTCCCGACCGACTGCCTACCGTTCTTTCCCCTCTATGTTCTTTGGGTACTTTTGCAAAAAATAAGTTTGTCCGTCTCATAGTATTTATAATCCCCCAAACAAGTTGTCTGGTTCATAATTATGTATACCATAGGACAATTATGAATTATTTTCCTAATTCTTCCGCTCTTTTTGTACAAGCAAGCATTGCCTCGTCCACAATTTTTTCCAAATCATGCTGATAAAACACGTTTAATGCTTCCAAAGTAGTTCCTCCCGGAGATGATACCATTTCAATTAATTCATCTGGAGTTTTACCCGAATACACAAGCATGCCTGCGCTGCCGATTAATGTTTGCGCAATCATCGGCAATGCAACTTCCTTTTCAATTCCTTGCTTTTCAGCGTTGTCCAGCATTGCTTTTGCAAACAAATAAAAATATGCCGGACTGCTGCCATTTACAGAAATTACCGCATTCATTTGTGATTCTTCCAACTCTGAAACAGTACCGCAGGAGGAGAAAAACTCTTCTACAGTTTCAAACATTTCATCCGTTACACCTTGAGAGCGGCACATAGCAGTAGCACCTTGGCTCAAAAGCAAAGGTGTATTCGGCATAGTACGAATAACGGGACATTGACATCCCAAAGTGGTGCGAATGTAGTCGGTAGAAATACCGGCAGCGATAGAAACCATAAGCTTTTCTTCTGTCACTTGTTCTTTGATTCCTGTTAAAACTTCTTCAAAATTTTGCGGCTTCACTGCAAGCACAATAATGCTGCAATCCCTTGCCAACTCCGAAGCGGAAGAAGCCACCTGAACACCTATTTGTTTAAAATAAACACATTTTTCTTCATTGACATCAAATACTGCAATTTGAGACGGACGCATTGTCTCTGTAGATACAATTCCGTTGATAATGGCAGTAGCCATATTTCCTGCGCCAATGAAACCTAATACTGTATTTTCCACACGATTACCCTCTTTTTTGTACATTTGTCGTTCTATTATGATAATACTTTTAGAAAAAGAGTGCAAGACATAATCCGATAATTTTCGCATAATTCCTACAAAGTGAAATAAATAAAGCAATGTTTCATCATTTATTCCCAATGATTTTTACAATTATATTTACTTTTTCTAATATCATGGAAAAAGAGCCATATTTGGTACGACTGTATCAAACTGTAACATCTTCATTTTGATTACCATTTTTCACGATAATTGTCAGAGGTCAACCCCGTATATTCCAAAAGGAGCACCCCCTACCGTCCCATTTTCTCCTCTAACCGTACCTAACCGTCGTTCTCCGTAGTTCCTGCTAAATCCTGTAACTTTGGTACTTTCCCTAACCACACCCAAAATACGCCTTCTTACACCTTTTATAAATAACTTTCATAAATAAAATACTCCGTACAGTGCCTTACGCCCCTACGATACTCTTATTGTTTTCCGTCTTTATTCAGTTATATTTTGGTGTCCTGCTTAAGATATGGGAAAGTTTCTTTTGTTAATCAACAACAATCTGAAGATAGATAAAAGAAAATGGTTTCTCTTTATCATAATGATATGTAACCATATATTTCTATTTTATCATAAAAAAGCAGTATGACTAAAATCACACTGCTTTTGCTGTTAAGTATTTTATTGTGCCATAGCTGCTTTCATCATAATTGCGCATTCCAATCGTTTTTTCTCTAAATCGCATGAAAGTTTATGTGATTTTAAGATGTCACCTTCATATTGCCAACTATTAGCCGCACAACCACCGCTGCAATAGAATTTTGCCCAGCAATCTTTGCAATCCTCTTTACTGTACACGTTTGTAAGTGCAAATTCCTGCTTCATAGGGATATCAAAGGTATTTTCCATAATATTACCCATTTTCCATTCTTCTTGTCCAACAAATTGGTGGCATGGATAAATATCACCTTCCGGTGTCACACAAACATATTCATTGCCGCAGCCACAACCGCGTAAACGTTTAATTGCACACGGACCTTGGTTCAAATCTATCATAAAGTGGAAAAAGTTAAACCCTTTTCCTTTCTTTTTGCGGTCTATTAAAATATTTGCCAAATTCTCATATTCGGCAAATGCTGCCGGCAAATCTTCCTCTTGTAAAGAGTATGGAAGTTTAGGGTCAGACACTACAGGCTCGACTGATACTTGGTCAAAGCCAAGTTCCGCCATATGAACCACATCTTTTGCAAAGTCTAAATTATGCTTGGTAAACGTACCTCTCACATAATAGTCCTTGTCCCCTCTGGTTGCAACCAACTTTTGATATTTTGGTACAATTGTATCATAACAACCGCTTCCGTCTGCACGTACTCGCAGCATATCATTGATTTCTTTTCTTCCATCCAATGACAGAACCACATTATACATTTCTTTATTTAAATACTCAATAATATCATCTGTTAACAGTAATCCATTGGTTGTCATAGTAAAGCGGAATTTTTTATTGTGTTTTTCTTCCTGGCTTCTTGCATATTCCACAACTTGTTTCACTACCTCGAAATTCATCAGAGGTTCGCCGCCAAAGAAATCCAGTTCTAAATTGCGTCTTCCTTTGGAATGTTCAATTAAAAAGTCGATTGCCTTTTTTCCAACTTCCAAAGGCATTAATTTTTTACCACAGCCAAAGTCACCCTTTGCGGCAAAACAATATTCACAGCGCAAATTGCAGTCATGCGCTACGTTCAAACACATAGATTTTACCGGTGCCTCTTTTAGCATTGCGGAAAAATCATGGTAACCGTCTTCCGAATAAAGCTGACCATTTTCATATAATTCTTTCAGTTCATTATATGCTTCTGTTAAGGTTGCTTCATCGTATTTTTTACGCAGATCATCCATCATCTGTTTAGGAGCCTGCTGCGGTACTTCATCTTCTAAATAATCCAACATATCGTATGGCGCATCATCAAATACATGTACTGCACCGCTGTTGGTATCTAACACAATATGAAAACCATTTAACGTATACTTATGTATCATATTTCTTTCTCCAATTATTAAAAAATTTCAGGGACAGCACACTGTCCCTGAAAAGTGATTTCGATTCAATTATTGATTGTTCTCGTTCTCACATTTTTGGTTAGCAACTGTGCAAGATGTTTTGCAAGCAGATTGACAAGATGCTTGACATTCGCCGCAGCCGCCTTTTACAGCACTTTGCTTTAAATTTGCTTGGTTTAAAGTCTTGATTTGTTTCATTGATAAACATCTCCTTTATTACATTGACTGAATTATATCATAATAAAACAAAAAATGAAAGATGTTATTTTACTTTTTTACGTTTATTTACCGCAAGCACACCGCCAAATGCACCTCCAATCATCATAAGGAGAAATCTCATTGCAGTGGAAATAGTAAATACATTGCCCCCTGTGGAAAAGGCAGAAATCAACACGCAGGAAAACAAAATCAATCCGCTGAATAATCCCATAATCAGCCCTTTGCTATGGCATAATTTTGCAGACAAAAATCCCGCAAACATAGCGCTTAATGCCGAAATTCCAATACTTACCGCCTGAATTGCTTGTGTAGGAATTGTTTTCACCAAAACAAACGCAAACGCACAAAGTGCCAATAACGCTGCACATAGAAACAAACCTGCAATACAACCGATTGCTAAATATTTTAAACACTTGGCAAATGTGCTGTCCGATGTTTCTCTGCTTTTTTTCATAAAAAAATCCCCCTCACCAATACCTCATACCTAAAGGTATTCATGAAAAGGGGATTTTATGATGTACAAAAACAGAAAAGATTATTTTTCTTCTTTTGTTTCTTGTTTGGTTTCTTCTTTTTTACGACCGAACAAACCTTTTTTCTCTGCAGGTTTATTCTCGGAAGATTCGGTAGCTGCCTGCTGTACGCGATCGAGAGGTGTTTCTACAGAGCTGATTGCCCAACGTTTTAAACGCAGTTTTTGGCGGTCAGTACCTGTCTCAATAATAATGGTATCACTTTCATCTTTTACAGCTACAATACGGCCTACAATACCACCAATGGTTGTAATTTCATCACCTATTTTCGCATTTTTGCGGTTTGCTTCCTCTTTTTTCTTCTTTTTAGAGTTTGGACGGAATAATAGAAAATACGCACCGAGAATAATCACTGCGTAAATGATAATCATAACCCACCAACTATTATTACCACCGCCGGATTCAGCGGCAGCTTCTAAAGCCCAAATATTATCCATTTATCTTACACCTCCATGTTGTCGATGTTTATTATAACAATATTTTCATACGGTTGCAAGCATAAAATGTAGAATTATATTCTTCTGGATACTTTGTCTATGGTTTCACTGTAAAAGGCTTGGAAACTGCCAGAATCCAAGGCTGTTCTTATCTTTTCCATAAAAGAATTATAGAAATATAAATTATGCATGACAGCCAGACGCATTCCAAGCATTTCTTTGCTTTTTAACAAATGATGCACATATGCACGTGTATGATGTTTGCAAACAGGACAATCACAGGTTTCATCAATCGGATTTTCGTCCAACTCATATTTTGCATTCATCAGATTACGGCATCCTTCCATCGTAAACGCGTGTCCGTGACGGGCATTACGGGTTGGCATAACACAGTCAAAAATATCAATTCCTCGAGAGACTGCCTCTAAGATATTGGCAGGCGTACCCACTCCCATTAAATAACGTGGTTTGCAAGCCGGCATTTCAGGTTCTACCGCTTCTATGATTCGATACATTTCTTCTGCCGTTTCTCCTACCGCCAAACCGCCGATTGCATAACCGTCCAAATCCAGTTCTCGAATATCACACATATGTTGTTTTCTCAAATCTTCATAGGTGCTTCCTTGATTAATACCCCACAGCCATTGCTCCCGATTGATGGTATCTGCTTTGGCATTGAGGCGCTCCAGTTCTTCCTTACAGCGATAAAGCCAACGCAATGTTCTGGCACAGGATTGCTTTACGTACTCATACGCAGCCGGATTTTCAATACACTCATCAAAAGCCATTGCAATGGTAGAACCCAAATGAGACTGAATGCGCATACTTTCTTCCGGACCCATAAAAATTTTTCGTCCGTCTATATGAGAAGCAAAGGTTACCCCTTCTTCTTTAATATTTCTCAGTTTTGCCAAAGAGAACACTTGAAAACCGCCGCTGTCTGTTAAAATTGGACCTTGCCAGTTTGTAAACTTGTGCAATCCTCCCAGTTGTTTGACAACTTCATCTCCGGGGCGTAAATGCAGGTGATACGTATTGCACAACTGTACCTGACACTTTAAGTCTTTTAAATCCAAAGCCGAAACCGCACCTTTAATTGCGCCGCAAGTAGCCACATTCATAAAGGCGGGTGTTTGCACTACTCCATGGGGAGTATGAATTTCGCCTCTTCTGGCCTTTCCTTCTGTATTTATAATACGAATACGTTCCTTCATAAATCGTAAATCCTTTCTACATCCGTCTTCTATGCAGCAATTTCTTTAAAACCTTATTATAAAATACATTCAGAAAGAAAGCAATCTTTGTTTCAAAGAAAAACTATCAACTGTACAATTGATTGCTGACACCGTATCTATTCAGAACGATTTATCATTACTGCAAACATTTTGTAAATAAATTAAGAATACATGACAAGCAGTGGCGCATATGGTTTAAAACACACGGATGATTAAGGTGGTGAGAAGATGTTTATTGTATTAAAAAAGAAAATCATTATTACAGTTGCAGCCTGTATTTTAACCATTATAGCAATTCCTGTAGCAATTCATTATACGAATAACGCTGCAGAGGCAGTACAGGCGTCAACATCGGCCAACACAAACTGGGGACTTAGCTTTCCAAAAGACGGCGGAACTCCTACAGGAAATGCATCTTCCGAATTTTTGCAGCAATACAACTCTTTTTATGTAGGAGATACAACAAAAAAAGAAGTATATCTTACATTTGATGCGGGTTATGAAAACGGATATACTCCGGCTATTTTAGACACTTTAAAAAAGCATAATGTAAAAGCAACTTTCTTTGTAGTGGGCAATTACATCGAAACCAGCCCTGATTTGATTAATCGTATGGTGGAAGAAGGACACATTGTAGGAAACCATACGTACCACCACCCTGATATGTCAAAAATATCTGACATTACCTCATTTCAAAAAGAGTTGGAAGATTTAGAAGCATTATATCAACAGACAACTGGACAGGAAATGCAAAAACTCTATCGTCCTCCCCAAGGAAAATTCAGTGAAAGCAATTTAAAGCAGGCCAGCGAATTGGGATACAAAACTGTGTTTTGGAGCCTAGCTTATGTAGATTGGTACGTAGATAACCAACCAACTCGAGAAGAAGCGCTCGAAAAATTGTTGCCGAGGGTTCACCCGGGAGCCATTATTTTGTTGCACAGCACTTCTAAAACAAATGCTGAAATTTTAGATGAATTTTTAACTACCTTAGAGGAGCAAGGATATACATTTGGAACATTAAACGATATTATGTAATCTATATTTCATATCGAGATATAACAAATAGACGGATATCTATATAGATACCCGTCTATTTGCTTCTTCTGCAATCTTATCAAGCATTATGCCACACACCCTACATAACCGCCACCGTAAGGAACACCTCTGCACCTGCAGAGAAACGATGATCTGACCACCCGGGAGCAGCGTATGATAGGATGACCCCTGCATATGCAGGGAAACCCAATCGGGACAGCTCCTTTACCATAACGCAAGGAACACCCTCTCAATGAGAGGAAAACAGTGTCATACTGATTCTCTAACCTGGTATAAAATTTATCCATGCACTACGGAAAACCTGATTCCGGTATCAATGCCTGGATAGCATCAATGACGCCATTCAGGTATAGTTTGGAATAAAAGCCCCATTTGCTAAAAAATAATCTCATTGATTTTTGGGAATGCCATAAGCAAGGCGCCCCCCGTTATACGGGGAAATTACACGGTCAATGACGTAAATTTCGTCGGTCGGAGGATCACCCCCGCACCTGCGAGGAAAACGGTTATCTTAGAGGATAAAGTATCCCAAAACAGGATGCCATCTGCATATGCAGGGAAAACTTACCTGCTCCAATATAGCTTCCCACCCCCAGAAGCTTCCTTACTCTCATAATACTGCAAAAGAAAAGCATATATACCAACAAAAGCCATAAGCTTTTCCAAGTTGGGTATCTGTTCCATGGGAACATCCCTGCGCTAACCAAAAGTCAATTTCTATATAAAAAGAAGCTAGGCAAGTCCGTTTTCTTTTTAATCTTCTAAAATAATTTGTAAGTTTTTTAGAATCTTTTCAATTTTTCTATTTTTCTTGTCTACGTCTTTTTCTTCTCGTACTTCTTTTAGATCATCAATCAAAAATCGGATAAAACCATTAAATTGTTTATCAGTCATTCCTATTTCTTCCATATGTATCTCCTTTCCGATATTTGTAAAAACTTACTTTCCTACTATCTATATGATAAGCTACACCAATACGATTACGCGCTAATTTAAGATTTTTTCAACCTTTTCTTGAATCGCATCTAAGTAAAACTGCCGCATACTTGGATACCCTGCCTTTTGGGCTGCTTCCTCGTAAACTTGGAATTCTTCCGGTTTTACTCTAAATCGTATTTCCTTTAATTTTCTAGGTATTTCAACGTATATTCTTTTTGTTTTTCATTGTAAGCCATAGATATCCCCCTTTATAACTAGTATAACACTTTATAAAATAGAGCGCCACAGTTAATTCCGCTATATTAACAAACCAATTCTGCAAAAAACATATACAGTCCGTATTCCGTGCGGTGTACGCCGTCTGAACGCCCAATAAATTCATGGTTGCATTCCGCCATTATGTCACCTCTTTCTTAAAAATAGGCATGAAAAAACCACCCTGTTTGGGTGGCTTTATATATTATTCAAGTAAATATTGTCATACATTTTCTGAGCTTTTCTACCTTCGGCTGTAAAATCATCATTTTCATCAAACCCATTTAACGCAATCCATTCATCTAAAGGAATTAAAATATCGTTCAATTTTGATGTTTCATCAATTGTTAGTTTAAGGTTATCAGAAATAAACTTTAATTCTTTTTCGTTTAATACGAGCATTATTTATTCCCCCTTTGGATTAGTTTGAATTAGCCATCCTGTTTCCGGATTTACTGTAACTACATTGTTATTTCCAATGATCTGTTGGCTTTGTTTTCCATCCGTTCTTTTACGAATAGTTTTACTCTCTCCATTTTGCAACGTGTCAAAAACATCTTGTATTCTAACTCCTGTTCTCATGCCTTTGTGCGATGTAGAAGTTTGACCTATAATTCGGTCAACAAAATGAAAAGTATATCCTTTTATCTCTAATCCATTTACAGCAGTAATGCCAACAATCTGTTTATCAATATTACGCGATACATCTAAATATGTATCAATTCCAGTCAATGCAGAAATATCACCATTTTTAACCGCTTTCACATACCCATCTAATAACCATTTTGCGCCGTTATCAGATATATTCTTTACCTTGGAAACCGTTTGCGCTATACTCTTTGTCCCAAGATAATCTTTATACTTGCTGTGAATTGTATTATTCTCCGCTGCAACAGTAGCTTTGCCAGATACACTTTTATTATATTCAAAAACCTGCGTTCTATCAAGCCTTTTTGTGCGTCCTGTTTTCTTGCAAAAAGCGTTATATTTCGCCTCTTTCTCCTTGATTTTTAACGCTTCTTTTACAAAAACTTCCTTGTCTCCTGCCGCTTCCAACATAGCTGCTTTTTGTTTGGCATATCGAACATCTCTTTCAAGCCTGCGCTGTTCCTGAGATTCTTGATAAACGCGGTCATTTCTTCTTTCGTCTGTGTGTTTCGGTCGCACGGAATAGATGCTCCGGAATTACTGTAATCGGATGATGTCCCCAGCTACTTTTGCGCAATTAAATGCTGCTATAGAAGATCATCCCCCGCACCTGCGGGGAAAACGAATATTGCAAATTGTGCACGGGCATGTAATAGGGATCACCCCCGCACCTGCGGGGAAAACGCCAAGTCTAAAGCTACAGGAAAACCGATTTCGGGATCACCCCCGCACCTGCGGGGAAAACAGTACTCAATATGTTGTCACAAATATACAAGGGGGATCACCCCCGCACCTGCGGGGAAAACTCCATTGTGCTTTCCATATCAGGGAAAATATTAGGATCACCCCCGCACCTGCGGGGAAAACTAAGGATTTATCGTTACATCTCCCCACCTAATAGGATCACCCCCGCACCTGCGGGGAAAACGATAGATTGTTATAAAAGTACTTATCGATTTGGGGATCACCCCCGCACCTGCGGGGAAAACTCTCCCCTAATGCCATCACAAAAGCTTTTACAGGGATCACCCCCGCACCTGCGGGGAAAACTTTGCTAGCTATATGGGAGTTTCACAAGGAATGGGATCACCCCCGCACCTGCGGGGAAAACTTTGCTAGCTATATGGGAGTTTCACAAGGAATGGGATCACCCCCGCACCTGCGGGGAAAACGCAATCTGTTTTTACAGTTGAGAAAGATATTGAGGATCACCCCCGCACCTGCGGGGAAAACTTTTGAGTGTATTTATCAGCCCAACGACAATTGGGATCACCCCCGCACCTGCGGGGAAAACTCGCCCGCAAAGCCGTTTTGGTAGTCGTTGACGGGATCACCCCCGCACCTGCGGGGAAAACTAAGAACGCATATTTCTTTTGATGCCGGAGAAAGGATCACCCCCGCACCTGCGGGGAAAACCCGAAGCGATGAACGAAACAATAAAAACAGGAGGGATCACCCCCGCACCTGCGGGGAAAACCATTTTGCTTTTTCAGGAGGATATATGCGCGCAGGATCACCCCCGCACCTGCGGGGAAAACTACATAATACAGATGTATATGGACTTGATGTTGGGATCACCCCCGCACCTGCGGGGAAAACGTGAATCTGAATACACACTTTCTTTTGGTACGAGGATCACCCCCGCACCTGCGGGGAAAACTAACTGGGATTGTCCAAAAGCGGCGGCTTCCTGTGGATCACCCCCGCACCTGCGGGGAAAACCCCGCTAAATTTAACAGATTAAGCAGTTTATAAGGATCACCCCCGCACCTGCGGGGAAAACTGTGTAGGTCAATTACTGCGCCTTCTACAAACCAGGATCACCCCCGCACCTGCGGGGAAAACTTCCATATACATTGCATATACCTGTGTCCACAAGGATCACCCCCGCACCTGCGGGGAAAACATTAATATTTGATATAAGTTCATTTTTGTTTAGGGATCACCCCCGCACCTGCGGGGAAAACAATCAATAAAATGTTCTTTGCTTTCAACTTCTGGGATCACCCCCGCACCTGCGGGGAAAACTTTTCCGATGTATAATTTAAATCGGTAATTTTAGGATCACCCCCGCACCTGCGGGGAAAACTCATATCCACAACTACAAAAGTAATATCGGGTAGGATCACCCCCGCACCTGCGGGGAAAACCCTAGCCGCGTAAGAGAAGTTGAGCAAACAGCGGGATCACCCCCGCACCTGCGGGGAAAACCGCCTTTACAGAATGCGTTTTGGACGTGATGTGGGATCACCCCCGCACCTGCGGGGAAAACGAAACTGTGCTTTAATCTGTGTAATATCCACTGGGATCACCCCCGCACCTGCGGGGAAAACGCCCTATTACTTAATACAAAAATAGGGTAACAGGGATCACCCCCGCACCTGCGGGGAAAACCAAAATAACTACTCTCCAAAAGCGCTATCCCGAGGATCACCCCCGCACCTGCGGGGAAAACTACCTGAGAATCCAAAATCGAAATTGGGCGATAGGATCACCCCCGCACCTGCGGGGAAAACGTATGACAGAGCGTGTGTCACGCGGTGAAGCTGGGATCACCCCCGCACCTGCGGGGAAAACGTTCGGCGTGTCTCTTCCGATTTTAACCGGTGAGGATCACCCCCGCACCTGCGGGGAAAACTGTATTATAACTCGAAGCCGATTAACGGGCTGGGGATCACCCCCGCACCTGCGGGGAAAACACTAAAAAATGACGTAGATACGCTATAATGTTCATAACACACGCTACAATTCATTTAACTTTTTATAGATCCCATAAGTTAAGTAACAATCTGCCAGCGCCCTGTGATGATTTGAAGTATCCAAAGAAAAATAACTTGCAATTGTATTTAGTTTATAATCCACCACATCAAATATCTTACGGCGAGCAAGTGTTAATGTATCAATACATGGATTGTGAAACATAGATAATCCCACACGTTGACACGCTGCATGTAAAAAACCAAAATCAAACGCTGCATTATGACATACAATACTTCTATTTCCCACAAACGCTATTAATTGCGATAGCGCTTGGTACAGAGGAATTCCTTGCTGCTGCAACATTTCATCCGTAATGCCTGTAAGTTTTGATATATTATCAAGCAACAATGTTTGACACTGTACTAATATACTAAGTTCCGCTTCCACTGTATCATGTACAATAGAAAGCGCGGCAATCTCAATTATTTCATGAACAGAACAAGATAAACCTGTGGTCTCCAAATCTAAGACAATATAGGAATCTTCTTTTAAGGTACGTTTATGTGCCTGTTTTATCCTATCAACTTTTTGCATTTTTGCAGCTTTGCTAAATCCCTTCTCAAGAACCATAGTCTGTGAATGCTCTCTTGCAGACGGCAACGGCCTGCGCATGAGTTTCAGACCATCAAAATCTACAGGTTCCCACGTAGTATTGTGTACACGAAAATCCATATGCTGTTCTCCCATGGTATGAAACACCATAGTCGCTCTGCCTGTATGAAGATTTTCACAAATACGTTTCCACAGTTCTTCCCTAACACGGGCACTTACCTGCCCAACATAAACGCCTGTATTGATTTCAATCAGCCATTTGGACAAGTCTCCCCGTACTTTGGGCGGACAATCTGACAATGTAATTACAATCATGTAGATTCCTCTTCCTGAAAACCATAAGAAATTCCGTTGGGAACCGTTCCTTTTTTGTCATCCCATAAATAAACAATTTCTGTGGAAATTCCCTCTGCAATCCACTCATCATCGGAGAAAAGAATATGAATATCACGAACCATTCTCTCCAAAATATGAGCAGATACCATAGCATCTCTTACCCGCCGTCGTGTTGCAGACGGCAAATCTTCCGGCTGCTGTGCTGCCATTTCAAATGCAATGGGAATGGTAACTTCAGCTTTGTAAAGATCTGCAATATCATAAACAAATGAACACTCATGCCCTACATGCATAAATCCCAATCCGGGGGAGCACCCCAACGCAGTAATCACGGCATGAGCCAAACCATATAAACATGCATGTCCTGCAGAAAGCGCTTGATTCACAGCGTCACCCGAAGAAAAATCTTCCGGGTCATAGGCACGTCCGTTCCACGGAACATTCCATTCACGGGAAGCTTTGCGGTAAACGGAACGAACACGACTTCCTTCCCGTCCTCTTAGCTGCTGCATAGTCAGATGCGATACATCTTCGTTGGGAAAGCGCATTTGATACATCTTTCTGACCACTGCCAAATGCAGCCGCTGATTGCTCACCAATTCCGCTTGACGAATCAACAATTTGGAGCGATGTGTTAACGGTCGTCCGCTTGCATAATATCGCACACCGTGTTCACCTACCCAAATAACGCTCACTCCCGCATCGCCAATCAATTCCATAGCACGGTGGGTAATCAAAGTTCCGGGTCCTAACAGTAGTACGGAAATCGACGCAGCGGGAACATATACAATGCCACGTTCATCTCTTACCGTAATTGCACTGTCTTCCCGGTTGAGTTGGCAATGCTCCAAATACAAAAAGGTCATTCTGTTCCCTATTTGGGGCAACGCCTGCAAGTCGGGACGAACCATACCTGATACTTTTTTACCTTTCATTAGAAGCTACCCTTGCCACTGTTAGTAAACCCATACCATAAGCTTTACCACGTCCGATTCCTTCTGTCAACGCTTTACAAAACAACTCTGTGTCCGTAACCGTTAAAATACCTTCATATGTAACGGCCAATAACCGAACTTTTGCGTCTTGAGAATGATTTTTGCGGAAGATGTTCCATTGACTGTGAACAACTGTAAAGTCTTCTTCATTTAACGAAAAACCGTTGTGAGCCGCACGGGTTTGCAGCCATTCTTTTTGATGGGGCACTGAGACGTGAGCATGTACCTTTCCCCTTTTTCCCGGTTCGGACACACAACTTTTTGTGGGATTGGCCACCAAACGAAAATGCCAAACACTGCCAGGGGACATTTTTTCTAATAAAGGAGTATACAATTTTGTTTCCCATGGACAGTGGGCGCTTAACATTCCAAATTGCTCAGCGGCAGCGGTTAAATCAGGCTTATCGGGACTAAGTAGCATCAGATAAAGCTGATTGTTCAGATGGTCAATACGCCACAAATTACGCTTGCGTTCTCCTTCAAAACAGCGCTCCACCGTTCCGTGGAAAATGTGCGGAGAAGCTAGTGCTTTTGCTGTATTAGGATTAGATTCATCCAAGAGCATTCTTGTCAAATACATAGACTCACCCCAATTCTTTCATCGGATCATGTTCTGTACGAAACAGTTCATCCGCATTTTGGAAGGTAACTTGAAAAGGTGTATGCTCCTTCACCATGCGATACCCATACTTTCGGAACATGGGATTAAACGATTCTGGCAAATCCTTCTGATAAACAGGATATGCCTCCTGTTCCAACGCGTCAGTTACAATTCGCATAGTGTAAAAATTTTGTTTACCCTTGATACGCTCCTGCTCCCATTGGGAAACTTGCCATGGTTCTTCTTTTAAAGCTGTAAGCAAATCCGTTTGTCGTATTCCCAATGATAGTGGCAAGGTTGGAGGACAGGAACGTCTTCCCAGAAACAACGGAAAAACAGGCGCCTGCAAAGCCTGATCTAGCGTTTTTAAAAAGTTTTCATCCTGACTTTCCAAACCAACCAGAAAAATAGCGTCTGCAAGATAGTATCTTGTTGTAACATAAGATGTCTTTTTATCTTTCCGTACCATATGAAAATCTTTTAGCAGTTCGCCCTCTTTGTCGCTTCTAACACCAAATGTCAATGCAGCTAAATCATCCAACGATTCATCTCTACGTCGTCCCAATGCAGCAGCTAACAGACCAATCACTCCGCTTTTAGAAGGTTCTCGTTCTGTTTTGCGAATGTCAAATTTGGAATTGATGCCCCAAGCCTGCAAAGGGGCCGCTAATCTCAATAACAGCGTACTCATATGGATTCACCGTCATCTGCGATATATGCAGATACACGGTCCTCCAATTTATCCAGCATTTGCTGCAATGGCATCATTTCTGCAATTTCTTTGAATGCTTCTGCTGTTCCTATTCCAAATGCTGATTCCGGCTCATTTGCAAAATTCTCATATACTTTTTTCACATAAGAAACAAATTGTTCTTCAGACTTTGCAAGATAACCGTTAGAACCGGCAAGCACAGGTTTTTCAAACGCACCTGCACAGTTAATCGGTTGGTCACAGCGAACCGTCACATACACAGCATCCGGCAAAGTACGGTTTGCAAATGAATTTTGCTTTCCTGTAGGCATAGATAACAAAAAGGCCTGAACAAAACCTCGAACAGCCATGGGAGTGTCTTTTCCTAAATGACCATTTAATTCCGCAACATTAACCGTAGCATAACGATATAAAGTAGAGGAGTTAAACTCTATTGTACCAAGATGTCCTGCTCCTTCATTATCTTCGGGGGCTCTGTCATCCACGGCAGTAAAGAAGTCATATTCGTTTTGAATTTTATGGGTAGATATACTATGGGCCACTTGTGCGGCTGCATCATAGTTTAAAGAAGGATCGCTGGCAACCATACGACCGAACAAAGCAATGTCAATGGAAGGGAATGCTTTTAACGCATTTTTATAAAGAGATTTCTCTTTTTCTTCCGAAACTGCCAGTTGAGCAAGCGCCTCTGCCTGTGCGTCGCTGATAAAAAACAATGCGTCTGTGACTGTATCATTGTCTTTCAGTTTTAATCCTGCTAATTTTAAAGCTTCTGCAGCTAGCTTTCCTGCTTTTTTCTCATCTAAATCGGGATTATGTTGCAAAATTTTAGAAGCAACCATATCTACCACGCGTTTTGTACGTGTTCCAACATCTTCTTTCTCAAAAATATCAGAAAACATAGCACGCATGGCATGTTTCCATGATTGACTGGAAACCCTTGCTCTGGTAGCGCCGCCATATACAGCTGTTTTGGGACTTCCTGTATCATCGCGATTGACACAGCTAGGTGGAACCGTTTGTAATACATGTATATCTACATAGAAATTTTGTTTATTCATTTGAATCTTCCTTTCCTGTTTCGGTTGTTTTTCTTCTATAGAAATCCTGTCCCCATCTTAATCGAACCTGGGACCTATAATCCTCGTTTTGATACAAGTATAAATCTTTGGCCAACTCGGGATAATCCAAAGGTATTCCCTCTGAACGAAGCAACTGTATGATTCCTCTGAGATGATGGGCAAGTTCTTGTATATCAGCGGAGGTGGCTAACACATTAAATCGTCTTTGAATACGTGTTTTATCATCCTCGCTATGTATCAAACAAGCCACCGCCTTTCCCAAGCTGTTTCCTTGCCGATACATAGGTTCCTTTTGCAAATCTTTGCCCTGTTGATGAAGCGCAAACAGCGTCAGTGCAATATAAACGGCCCATTGCGCATGGGTTGGCACACCGCTTTTGCTTAACATCTCTTCGGGTAAATCTTGTAAAAACAGTTCCCAAAGCTCCGGAATATCTCCCGGAGTTGTACCGATTCCTCTGCGCAAGTTTGCCAAAGACGCCTTTACAGCTCCGTCTGAAGACGAATTGATAATACGCTTTAACCGATATTCCACAAAATGACCTACATTTTGCGTTTTACTGGACATGCTCATTCCTCCTATTTCAAAGATTCCTTCAGAAAATATGAAAACTTGTTATATACCTCAGGTGCACAGTAATGGTTTGCCACTTCTTTTCCTTTGATTTTTTCTGTCACCATTCTGCCGACAAAAGCGGCTGTTCCTGCATTTTCTACCAGTTCTTCTCCCAAAGCAGCGGCAGTTTTCCAAACATGGGTAAGCCATTGAGATTTCAAATGATTTCTTTCCTCTACAGTTTGTTCAGGATCTAATGCAGACAGCCATTTACGAAAAGAAAGATCCAAACGATGGTAAAACTCTTCTTTTGCACGGTAGCTTGCGGTGTCTCCCTCCTCACCACCTGCGGATTTTACTAAATCTCTAGCCAATCTGCCAACAATATTTGCTATTTGATCGCATCGTTGAATTTCATCCAGTGCAAGCTGTTTCCAAGTTTCTCCTGCCTCTGTCAACAACTCCGCATAAAAGGTAAGGGAATCGCTGAATTCATCGGTTACAAAAAAGTCTTTATCCCCGTATTGAACGGAAGAAATGCTAAAGCATATCATTCGATGCTGATCCAACAAATTTACCTTCTGTAACTGATTGATCCAGGTTACAACACCGGGCAGATGCTTTGAATCATTTTGTTCTACGATAGAAGCAAAATCACGCCACATTTGTTTGCTGGAATCATGACGCTTTGGTTGGTACTGTCCTGTGGATTTTCCTCTTTCCATAACAGGCTTCCAAACTGTCATTGTTTCATTGAAGGCATTTTCTCTGGAGAAGAAATCCCCTCCCAATAACCTGTAACCGGTTACTTTATGATTGTTCCTCTCCAACAATAATCGTCTAGACTGCAAAGTAAGCAGCGCAGCAGGATTATCCGGAATGGTGATTTCAATCCGTTCTCCTTCCCTTGCCGTTGGCAGCTCCCATACAGGTACATTTGGCTCCCACGGTTCATAATCCCCTTTTAGAAGTACCAAATTCAGCATCAGTGTTTCAAATAATGTTTTTCCCTTAGCAGTAATCAGACCTAATTTTCCAAGCCAACCCGCACCTGGTGAAGGCAAATTTTTTCCTTTTGGTTTTGCAGATGTATCGTCATATCCGTTTACATACAACAACCATCTTGCAGCTTCTCCATAGGAAACTTCTGTTTTATCCTCTCCTGTACGCGGTGGAAAAAGGCGTGTTTTGTTGCTGCTTTCCGATAGTTCTCCAATCAACTTGGCTGCGGAATATTCTGTTCCCTTGGCAGCAGACAAAGCCTGCCAAAAAGGACGTTCCGGATGAAACAGCCAAAACTTTTCATACTGTGTATGCAAATACGCTTTGATTGGCTCTATTGGAAAGCATTTTTTATTCCACAATGCTCCCCATCGGTCCAATGCATCGTCTGTCTCTTCTATGGGTGCCTCCTCTCCATGTTCATCCACACGGGAAAAGACAGTATGCAATACTGCCAACAATAAGCGAAGCATCGCTACGTTCTGCGTTGCAAGCTCACCTGCCAAATCTGTATAAAGATGTGCTTGCTCAAACACTGTTATTAAGGAAACTTCTTCGATAGTACCATTCTCTTTCATGACCTTTATCCAAGGTTCGTCCAATAGATTAAATTCACATTCCTGGTTTCCCATGTTCTTCCTCCTTTCTATATCTGAGACCTTCTTCTTGTGTATACGTAATATGAAATCCGCATAGTTCTGCACTACATGCTTCATTTAACAATAATACCAATTCACCCTTTATCCAGAAAGATTGCTGCCATTCCGGAATGACTTGACTGTTCATGCGTTCTAATTCTTCAATGGTTCTGTCCAAATATTTACCAACACAAAACGCTCTGGGCAAGTTCATTCTTTGACGTGCAATTTGCCTGCATTCTTCTTCCGACGGAACATGATTTGCAGGAACAACGACACCTCCATTTTGCCAAGGTAAAAAGGAAATTTGTCCGTCTTTTCTTAGCATCATCACCAAAACACTGATAGAAGTATCTCCGTCTCGTACCGTTGCCTGTGCTCGTTCCTCATTGTCGGGTAAATCCGTAGTGAGTAAATCAGAAATCAAATTCAAATTGGCATATCGTTTTGAAATATTTGGTTTTGGTATGTAGTAAACTTCCGCTTTTGCCTTTTGGCTATCTAGATGCCGGCAATAATCGCTCCATGCCTGCTGAGCAGTCTCGTCCAATTCTGATGTATCCTGCGGTTCCTGATAAGTATCCTGCACCAACATGGGTATATCCTGCGGTAACGTAATGGAATTTGGCAGTAATCGTTTGGTTTGCAGTAACAACCAATCTCCATATACAAAACGGGAACCTTCTTCTAACGTTTCTGCGTTTGCACCCAATACGGCACAACAAGGTTTGGTTACGTTTGCAGGACGCTTGCGAGTATGACGGTGTAATCGTCCCAATCGCTGAAGCAATAAATCCATAGGACACAAATCTGTGATGAGAAAATCAAAATCAATATCCAAAGACTGCTCCAAAACTTGAGTACCTACCACAATCAAATTATCGCGTGTATCAGGTGTAGATTTTTTACCCAAACGCTGTAATAATAAATGTTCTTTTTGAGCACGGTCGGGCATCAAAAAATGAGAATGAAACACTAAGATTTCCGTATCAGGCAATAGTTCCTTCAGTTTCTCTGCTAAATTTTGAGCTCTGCTCACAGTATTTACAATAACTCCCGCACAACCACCTTCCGATAGCGCTTGTTTTAGACACTCTGCGATTGCTTCGTCAGAAATGCACTTGACCGAAACGGTTTTGGAAGGTGTATCCACGGCAATGGCTTGCTGCTTGATGTCTTCTCCGTCTGTCCACGTTAATATGGGATATGCTCTGCTAACAGGCAATTCGTCATCTTTCAACTTTTTTCGCCCCAGATACGCACTGATAAATTCCAAGCGTCGTTTTTCAGGAAGCGTTGCGGAAAGCAGAATCACAGGAACCCCATATCTTCCAAGCCACATCAGTGCTCTATCTAAGTATGTGTTCATGTAGTCATCGAAAGCGTGGCACTCGTCCACAATCACAATTTTTCCTGCTAACCCTAAGTGGCGCAGCATAACATGTTTTTGTTTCAATGCCGCCATTAACAATTGGTCTACCGTACCAATGACAAAATCAGAAAGCAATGCTTGTTTTCTTCCTTCAAACCACTGATGTGCCACCAATCCAGAGGAACCTGCATCTCCTGCAATATTGGAAGTACCATGAAACAGAGCCTGATATTGCTCGTTTAGTTCTGCCATACCATGTGCCAATCGAATGGAATGCAGGGCATCTTCCGACTGCTCCATCGCCCACTGCTCTAACCGTGGAAAAATACCATTGGCAGTGGCCTGGGTAGGCAATCCAAAAAATAAGCCTGCACTGCCTGTTTTACTGGCTAACACTTCTGCCGCAGCCAATGCCGCTTCTGTTTTTCCTACGCCCATTTGCGCTTCTAGAATCATAATACCGGGCTGTACAACATCTTCAGCTACTTTTATCATTGTCTTTTGAACCTCGTTAGGTGAAAATCCAAAACGACTCTGAAACTGAGCGTCATCCATAAAAAAGCAAGAAGGCATCCATAGATCCGGTAAATGTAAGGTTTTCCAAGCCTGTTGAGCTCTATACTCGATAGAAATATCCTCTCCGTTATCATCTATATCAATCAAGGGAAAATAATTGGTGTTGCTGGCAATCCAGTCTGCCATAATCAGAAGTCCTGTTAACAACATCTGTGCCCCCATATTCAACTGCGGCAATTCTTCTACAGATGTGTATCCTGATATTTCCAAAGAAAATTGGAGCCATTCCTGTCTGACTACCTCCCAAAGCTTTCCTTGTTCACTGTCTTTTCCTTTACAGCCGTAGTAATTCTCTTCATAGTACCGTGTTTGATTTTCTATATCATACTTGATTTCCTGCGGTTTTCCGTGGTGTGCTCCTACTACCACCGCTACAGAAGGCGGGCAACCAAAGTCTAATAAAATTGATTCTCCTGCCAAAGCATGGGGAGATTTGCCCGCTGACAATAAGGATTTCATTCTATACAACAATAAACCGGACTCTTCGGAACGTGTTCTTAATTCCTGAAATTGTTCCGATATGCTAGATTGAAACACCGGCGTTAACTTACCAATATCATGGGTTAACGCCAAAAATGTACATAGATTTAAAAATTCCTCTTGGTTCATCTCAGAATCAGCCGCACGTACCACAGAGGCAGGAAGCCAAGTAACTACCAGCTTGCGGATGATATTTGCAGTATCTATAAAATGTACCCACGCAGGCAGCCATTGCAACGCATATTTTTGAGTTGATTTTGCCGCAAGACTTTGCATCGCAGGTGAAAATTGCGAATAAGCTGCTTTTATCCATAAAGACAACGGTCAACAACTCCTTTAAACGTATAATTTATTATTATTTTACCACATATTACCTGTAAAAGAAAGCCTTCTATGTAAAATTCACCAAAATAACTCCACAACACATTCTTAAATCCATTTATTTTTCATATATATCGCCATATAATTATTGTTTAATGATGATAGAGAATGTTTTATCATTTATTATTGCCCCTAAACGCTCTTGATCTCTATTATGAAATATATAGTAATCCCCCAATACTTCTAAAAGATTCCTTTTAATTTCTTATTTTATTGTTATAAAAACATAAAAAAAGACTTAGGGTACAATTTCCATTCCTTCGTCCGAGTTTTTATCCGTTCTTTTTTCTTGATTATAATATCCCACTGTTTCCTTTCCATAATATTTCAAAACCTTCTTTGGCATTAATAACAAAGAATCCTCTATGATGGATATCTATCATAGAGGATTCTGAAAGAAAATGATTATTTGCTTTTGACCATATATAAAGTATGTGATAGGAAAAATATATTGCCACAAATACTATTGAATGAACATTGCGTCACCAAATGAAAAAAAGCGATATTTTTCCTTCACAGCAACTTCATATGCATGCATAGTATGTTGATATCCGGCTAAGGCACAAACCAACATAATCAAAGTACTTTCCGGCAAATGAAAATTTGTGATTAAACCGTCCAATACCTGAAATTGATAGCCCGGATAAATGAAAATATCTGTCCAGCCTTCACTTTCTTTGATACAACCTTCCTGTTTGGCAACAGATTCTAAGGTACGGCAGCTGGTTGTTCCAACGGCAATGACCCGTCCACCCTTTGCTTTTGTTTCCAGAATTAAATCCGCTGTTGCTTTGGGCATTTCATAATGCTCCGAGTGCATCATATGTTCTTCTATCTTTTCTACACTAACAGGACGAAAAGTACCTAACCCAACATGCAGGGTCACATACCCAAAACGTACACCTTTCTCTTCGATTTGTTTCATCAATTCCGGCGTAAAATGCAAGCCTGCAGTAGGTGCTGCCGCAGACCCCAATTCTTTGGAGTACACCGTCTGATATCTATCCTGATTTTCTAATTTCTCTGTAATGTAAGGCGGCAGCGGCATTTGACCAATTTGCTCTAACAAAGCATAAAAATTCCCCTGATAATGAAACCGAACCAAACGCTTTCCATCTTCCAAAATTTCCAGCACCTGAGCTTCCAGTAAACCTTCTCCGAAAACAAACCATGTTCCCGGCTGTGCTTTTCTTCCCGGTTTTGCCAGCACCTCCCATACATCCTGTTCTTTTTGTGTCAGCAATAAAAACTCAACATGACCACCTGTATCTTTTTTATTGCCGTAAATTCTGGCAGGCAAAACACGGGAATCATTTACAATCAAACAATCTCCCGGTTGCAAATATTCTATAATATCAGAAAAATGGCGGTGCTCAAGCTCTCCGCTTGTTTTATTCATCACCAACAAACGAGAAGAATCTCTCGGCTCTACCGGAGTTTGCGCAATCAATTCTTTTGGTAAATCGTAGTAAAAATCCTTGGTTTCCATACGTTTAGAAACCCTCCTGTATTAAGTTCATATTCATAAATTTTTTCTCATGTAAAATTTATTATAAACTATTATAAATCATTTGACAATCGCAGTTTCTGATGTTATGATGTTGATAAGTTTAAAAGAAAGATAGAGGTGCGGCATTTATAAGTACCAAGCGTGAAACTGCCCAAGTTTATGATCGTTTGCAAAAGGAACTGTCGCCGAAGAATGGAAAGTGGGTCATTTCTACTCTGGGTGCTGAGAAAATATCTCTGCAACTGTCATCATGCATGTATGATGTTGCGCTATCTGTTATCCGAATATAATATATGGATAAAGACACAGTAGAAGCATAATATATCTGCATGATGATCGGTTTTCAGAAAACCGATCTTTTTTATTACCATTTTATTTCTTTAGATATTTTGGAGGAACCAACATGAAACAGTATAAAGTAGGCATTATTGGAGCAACAGGTATGGTTGGCCAACGTTTTGCAACATTATTAGAAAACCACCCATGGTTTAATGTAACCACAGTAGCAGCAAGCGCACGCTCTGCCGGAAAACGTTACGAAGATGCTGTTGGAAGCCGATGGGCTATGAAAACACCAATGCCTGCTGCTATGAAAGATATGATTGTATATGACGCAACTGCTGACGTTGACAAAATTACCGCTCAAGTAGATTTTGTATTCTGCGCAGTTGACATGAAAAAAGAAGAAATTCGCGCATTGGAAGAAACATACGCAAAAGCAGAATGCCCTGTAATTTCCAACAACAGCGCACACCGCGGCACACCGGATGTACCAATGATTATTCCTGAAATTAACGATGACCACGCTGAGATTATTCACGCACAGCGCAAACGTCTTGGCACAAAACGCGGCTTTATTGCAGTAAAATCCAACTGTTCTCTACAAAGCTATGTACCTGCTATTCACGCAATTAAAGATTTGGGCATTACAAAAGTGCTTGCCTGCACCTATCAGGCAATTTCCGGTGCCGGTAAAACATTTGAAACCATGCCTGAAATTTTAGATAATGTCATCCCTTACATTGGCGGCGAAGAAGAAAAATCTGAACAAGAACCAATGAAAATCTGGGGTCATATTGAAGGCGACCAAATTGTAAACGCAACTTCTCCAAGCGTTACCGCACAATGCCTGCGTGTACCTGTATCTGACGGACACACTGCTGCTGTATTCGCTTCTTTTGATAAAAAAATTCCAATGGAAGAAATCATTCAAAAATGGGAATCCTATCGTGGTGCAGCACAAGAATTGGAATTGCCTAGTGCACCAAAACAATTCCTTCACTACTTCCATGAAAATGACCGTCCACAAGCAAAATTGGACCGCAATTTAGAAAACGGTATGGCAGTTTCTATCGGTCGTTTACGTCCGGACTCACAGTATGATATTAAATTTGTTTGTTTATCTCATAATACATTGCGCGGCGCAGCAGGCGGCGCTGTATTAATGGCAGAATTACTTTGTGCCAAAGGATATCTTGATTAATACAATCACATGAGATTATTTTAACTTAGGAGGTTTTACCATGAAAAAAGAAATTTTCACCGGATCAGGTGTTGCTATTATTACTCCTATGAACCAAGATGGTTCTATTAACTATGCAGAACTGGAAAAACTGATTGAATTCCAAATTCAAAACGGTACCGATGCAATCATCACTTGCGGTACTACAGGTGAATCTGCTACCATGTCACATGAAGAACACTGTAAAGTAATTGAATTTACAGTTGAAAAAGTAAATAAACGCGTACCTGTCATCGCAGGTACCGGCAGTAACGATACCGCCTATGCCATTAAACTTTCTCAGGAAGCAGAAAAACTGGGTGCAGACGCATTGCTGGTAGTAACTCCATACTATAATAAAGCTTCCCAACACGGTTTAATCAAACACTTTACCGCAATTGCAGACAGCGTGTCTATTCCTATGATTCTATACAACATTCCTTCCAGAACTGGATGTCTGATTAAACCTGAAACTTACGTAGAACTTTGCAAACATCCAAATATTGTAGCAACAAAAGAAGCAACCGGAGATCTTTCCCTAATTGCAAAAGTTGCCGCTCTTTGTGGAGATAAATTAACCATCTACTCAGGTAACGATGACCAAACATTGCCGATTCTATCTTTAGGCGGTAAAGGAATTATTTCAGTAATCGCAAATATTTGCCCACAGCTATCACATGATATCTGTGCAACATATTTCGAAGGTGATATAGAAAAAAGCCGTAAATTATTCTTAGAAAATTTGGAATTGATGAACGCTATGTTTATGGATGTTAACCCAATCGTCATCAAAGAAGCTGCTAATCTAATGGGCTTTAACTGCGGTTCCTGCCGTATGCCACTTTGCGATATGACAGAACAAGATCAAGCAAAACTGGTGGCAATTATGAAAAAATACAACTTAATCTAAGTAAAAAACAAAACAGATGTAACACAACGCTGTATCTAGACAGTATTGGTAAATTGAAAGGCATGGAAAGAGCAAATGAAACGTATTATTTTAAGCGGAGCCAACGGTGCTATGGGACATGAAATTGCTGCATGCATCAGTAATCGAGATGATTGCAAAATTGTTGCAGGTTTAGACATTAACACCAATGTATACAGTGATTTTCCTATTTACAGCAATGCAGATGAATTAACATGCGGAGCAGATGTCATTATTGATTTTTCTCACATTTCTGTTTTAACACCACTTTTGGCATACGCAACTAAAGAACGTATTCCTGTAGTGCTTTGCACAACAGGATACACAGAATCTCAAGTAAATGAACTGAAAGAAGCATCAAAACAAATTCCGGTATTCTATTCCCGCAATATGTCTTTGGGTATTAACCTATTGATTGAGCTTGCCAAAAAAGCTGCTGTTATTCTGGGCGACCAATTCGATATAGAGATTATCGAAAAGCATCACAACAAAAAAATTGATGCTCCCAGCGGAACTGCTCTGATGATTGCAGACGGCGTTTGTGAAGTATTAGACCGTACCATGCATTACGAATATGACCGACATTCTCAACGCAAAAAACGTGATAAAAACGAAATCGGTTTACATGCAGTTAGAGGTGGCACCATCGTAGGTGAACATGAAGTGCTATTTGCAGGACATCACGAAACCCTTTCTCTGACTCATGTAGCACAATCAAAAGAAGTATTTGCAACAGGTTCCATTAACGCAGCAATGTTTCTGGCAGGCAAACCTGCTGGACTATACGATATGTCTGATTTAATCAATGACTAAAATAACAAAAGGAGGCTTTTGCTTTATGACAACGATCACTTCCAGTATGGATATTACCTTGGTTACATTACAAAATTGTCCTTCTGATTTAACCGTAATTCATCAAATTTTTGATAAAGCGGCTGAACTGGGTATCGACATTGATATGATTTCATTAGCGCCTTCTCAAAGCGCAATGTCTTCTTTATCTTTTACTATGTCGGACAATGATCTTCCAAAACTGTTGACATTTTCCAACCACCTGCACAATGAGCTTGGAGTAAAAACAGTTATCAGCAGCGGCAACAGCAAGATTATTATTGCAGATGAAGCGATGAAAAATCATCCGGGATTTGCCAGTAAAATATTTGGCGCTGCTTCAAATGCAAAAACAGATATCCGTATGATCACCACTGCAGAAACAGAAATTTCTCTATTGGTTCCGGCATCTGATCATGAAACAACTGTTTCCGCTATCAAAGCAGTCATTGCATAAACCTAATGTCACACAACTAAAATAAAAAAGAGATACACAGCTGTGTATCTCTTTTTATTTTATAATATTTTCACAGTAACCATATCATCGCTGAACAGCCCGTACTTTCTTGACAACGATGATAGCAATTACGCTGTGTTAAATTCTTTATGATAACAAAGACATATTGAATTTATTTTCTTAAATAACATCTAAAAGCCATCTTAAATTCTTGCTGCATTATCATACCACTTCTGTTCTACCAAAACACTTTTCCAAAATTGCAATTTTTTATGCAATATTTTCTCTTATTTTCAAATACACCTACAACCAGGAGCTTTAGAAAAACTAGTTTATCTAAAGTTCCTTCTGCATAACCATATTTTTTAAAAACACGCCATGACGTTCCACCTGTTGTTCTTTAACCAACTGATAATTTCTATCCCGAAAAAACGGATAAGCAGTGATGGAAGCATGTGTCACAACCGTTGCATAATTTTGCTCTGCTGCATATGGTTCCAGTCCGTCCATAATTGCAGTTGCAATTCCTTTTCGCTGATACTCTGCATGTACATAAAGTCTGTCCAAAAAATTACCGTTTAAATCACCAAAGCCAACAATGATACCGTCCATTTCTGCTACCAAAGTTTTATGGTGAGTCAACGATAAATCCCAGGCAAGCGGGTCAATATTGTTATTGTTTGTCCATGCCTTAATTTGTTCCCGTGTATAATCTCTCTGGTTGATTTTATGAACCGTTTCATAAAACAATGAAAGAATGGCTGTACAATCGTCACTATGATAAGACCGTATGTTCATATGTGCTCCTTACAAACAGCGTCAGAAAAACCGAAAATATAATCCAATCGATGCAATCTATTTATGGTAGCGACCATGATTTTGTATCTGAAACGCACGGTAAATTTGCTCGCAAAGCATTACCCTTGCCAATTGGTGCGGAAACGTCATACGCGACATAGAAAGCTGTAGTGTCCCGCTTTGTTTGACTTTATCACACAAACCGTGGGAACTTCCAATCACAAAACTGACTGCGCTGACACCATTCAAAGCCAATGTACCAAGATGCTGTGCCAAGGCCGGAGAATCTATTTGTTTTCCTTCAATGCATAAAGGAATCACCGTGCTGCCTGCAGCCAATAGGAGTATTTTCTCCCCTTCTACTTTCAAAGCCTGCTGAATTTGCATTTCTGATGGCTGTTCAGGAAGCTTATACTCTGCCACCTCTATGATACGAAACTTACAAAATGCGCTCAAACGTTTTTGATATTCTTCACACGCTTGTGTCCAATAGCGCTCCTTCAATTTTCCCACACAAATACAATTTACCGTTAGCATAGTTACTCCTTAAAATAGAATGGTTTCGTGTTTTGTGTTTTCTCTCGGTGCAATATCAATTTCATAGTCAAGACCACGCTTGAGTCCTTCCATTGTCAACGAGCACAAAGAAGTTTGCAGTGCAAGGTCAGGCGTATTATTTTCATGACTTAAATGCGCCAACAAAAAGCGAGCCGTTCCCATCTTTGCCAGTTTTTGCAAAATATCAGCGCAAGATTCATTGGATAAATGTCCATAATCGGAAATAATACGCTGCTTTAACACATATGGATAATTACCCGTTTTCAGCATTCCGACATCGTGATTGGATTCCAATACAACAAAATCACTGCCCGCTAAATTATGATACACTTGCTCTGTCATACAGCCTAAATCGGTTGCAAAGGATAACGTACGGTCATCTGCAGTTGTAATATGAAAGCCTATTCCCTCCGCACAGTCATGCAATGTAGGAAAGGATGAAATCCACATACCGGCACATTCAATTCCTCTACCGTCTACCAGCTCTGCCGGAACATCTGCATTCAACTGCTGTGATTCTTCTAACGCTTGCAGTGTACCTTGAGAAGAAAATACAGGTATTTTATATCTGGAAGTAAACACACGAAGTCCTTTAATGTGGTCCGTATGTTCATGAGTTAAAAATATCGCCTTAATCGCTCCAAGCGGAATATCACATGCAGACAACATTTCTTGTATTTGTTTTGCACTGCGGCCAATATCAATTAAAATACCGGCATCCGCTGAACCAACAAAGTAACTGTTCCCACTGCTTCCGCTGAATAATGGGCAAATTCTAGCCATATTTCTCCTCCATTGTTTCTGTAAATGCATTTGATGAATCCCAAGAGGTAACCGTAATTCGATTACTTTTAAACGAGCATAATTGAAAATCGCAATAACGTCAGTTCCGTCGCTAGTGATAAAAAATTGAAAAAGTCCGTTATCTCTTTGCTGATATCAGACTCCCACGGTGGTTGTTTCGACAAATCACCTATATCCCGAATGATTTGATTTTATTTTAGCCTTTTGAAATCTGCTGTGATAACGCTCAACTCTTCTTCGGCTTGCTTTGCGTATTCAGGTAATAAATAGCCTTGATATACTTCGCTCGTAATAACGGGAAAGCGGCTTCCCTATTCCCTATGCTCTAAATGATATGCCACCGTTAAAAAGCGAATGAAGGAAGTCCTCACTTCCAATTGGAACAAAGAAATATTGTACCTGAAATCCTACCATGATACCTACCTAATTTCTGTCTCGCAGTAATTATCAGTGACAGCACGAAAGAACCTATCGCATTGTACGACAGGCTCTTTCTTCATATTATTATCAAATTTCGGCAAATATCATTTTCAGCTTACATTGCCTTTGGCTGTGTATCTTCCGGAGTGTGAATTCTCTTGATATCTGCTCCTAATTTCTGTAATTTTTCTACAATGTCTTCATAGCCGCGCTCAATGTGACGAATTTCTTCAATTTGGCTTACACCATTAGCACATAAAGCAGCAATCACCACTGCCGCGCCTGCACGCAAATCTGTCGCTTTTACAGGTGCTGCATTTAAATGATCTACACCTTCAATAACAGCCAATTTACCGTCCACCGAGAATTGTGCGCCCATACGACGCAATTCTTCTACATAACGGAAACGGCTATCCCAAACACTTTCCGTAATAATACTGGTACCCTGTGCAATTGCAAGCAAAACAGAAATTTGCGGTTGCATATCTGTTGGAAAGCCAGGATGTGGCATTGTTTTTACATTACATTTTTGCAACTGTCCGTCGCGTTTAATACGGATGGAATCATCAAACTCTTCGACAATTACACCCATTTCTTCTAATTTTGCAGAAATAGATTCTAAATGCTTTGGAATAACATTTTCAATCACTGCATCTCCACCGGTTGCTGCAATGGCCACCATGTAAGTACCGGCTTCAATTTGGTCAGGAATAATAGAATATGTAGTACCGTGTAAATGTTCTACACCGTAAATTTTAATCACGTCGGTACCTGCGCCTCTAATGTCTGCGCCCATGGAACTTAAAAAGTTTGCAAGGTCTACAATATGCGGTTCTTTTGCTGCATTTTCAATAACAGTTAAACCTTTGGCTTTTACGGCAGCCAGCATAATATTAATGGTAGCACCTACAGATACTACGTCCATATAAATATTGTTACCTGTAAGCTCTTGTGCCTGCACATCTACCATACCGCCGTCCAAGCTATAGGAAGCTCCCAAGGCAGAAAAACCTTTTAAATGCTGGTCAATCGGTCTTACACCAAAGTCACAGCCGCCCGGCATAGAAACCACTGCATGATGAAAACGCCCCAACAAGGAGCCAAGCAGATAATAAGACCCTCTCATATGTCTTGCAAGCTCATAAGAAGCAATATGAGAATGAATTGGTCTGGGATCTATTTCAATTGTAGATTTATTAATTCTTTTAATGACTGCACCCATATCATGAATAATATGAAGCATATCGTTTACGTCAGTAATATTCGGTACATTTTCTATACGGCAAACTTCGTCTGATAAAATTGCCGCCGGTATAATAGCAATGGCAGCATTTTTAGCGCCACTAATTGTAACATTACCCTTTAGTGGTTTGCCGCCTGTAACTACATATTTATCCAATGAGACACGCCCCAATCGTTGTGTTATGTTCCAATTTGAACATTCTATATATCATTTATCTAAAAAATATAATTTTCATAAAATATAAAAAACATCTTTATTAAGAATAATACATTGACAGAAAAAAGTCAATCTCTCACAAAAATTTATTCGCAACATTGTGAAAAATTGCAAAGAATCTAGCATTATTCTATGCTAGTGTAGGACTTACCAAAAGAATGGACAAAAAATTAAGAATCAATCCTATTTCCTATCATATAGATATTTCTCATTCCTATAGATACATCTTACTATAAAATAAAAAAAGTTTTGCAGTCTTTCTGCAAAACTTTTTTAAATTTAAGGTGTTACGTAATTTAACGGGTCAACATGAGTTCCGTTTTCAATTACTTCAAAGTGCAAGTGTGCACCAAAGGAGTTACCGGTATTGCCTACCAAAGCAATTGGTTGTCCTTTGAATACTTTATCTCCGGCCTGTACAAGCAATTTGCTTGTATGTCCATATAAAGTTTTTCTTCCGTTACCATGATTGATAATAACATATAAACCGTAGCCGGAATTGTCCATTTGAGCCAACTCTACAGTGCCGGCATCTGCCGCTACAATGGTTTCACCGTACGTATTTCCATTCGCAATATCAATACCGTTGTGGTGTGTACCCCATCTGAAAGAAAATGGACTGCTAATGGTATGAACAGTTGGAACCGGCCAAGTTAATGTACCACTGCTTTCGCCCGGCACACTGCCGTTCGGAGGAGTTTTTGTACCTTCAATTATCACTTTTGTCACAGGTTCTTGTGTTACAGTAGTAGAAACATTAGAACGTTCTGCTTCTTTGCCGTTGATATAAGTTACAGTATCAACACATGTTGCTTTACCGTTCTCGCCTTCTGTAACCACGTTGGAATAAGTGTTGTATTTTGTATCATCTGCTTGCACTTCTGTTTCAAATTCAACATCTTTTTCATATGTTTCTTCTTTTACAACAGAAATATTCAAAATAGATTTCTTCACAATCACACTTAATTTATCGCCGTTTTTCAGCGGAGAAGATATATTTGGATTTAACGCTTTCAATTCATTAGCAGTGGTGCCAAATTTTTCAGCCAAAGAATCCCATGTATCTCCTTCAGCAACTGTATAACCCATAGGCTTATTGGAAAGACCTGTTAATTGCGCTTTAATAGAATCAGCTGATTCTATGCTAGATACAGGATAAAGATCTGTTTTTGTTTGAATATCATCTGCAAACGAAATCGATTCATAGGTTTCAGGTGCATTATTATTCAAAAAATCTTGCAACATATGATCTAAATCAGCAGCATTTTCAACAGCTCCAATAAAATTACCGTTTACATAAAGGCCAGCAGCCTCTTTGTAAGTACCGGTACTTTTTTCAGCCAACGCATCTGTTCTTATTGTGGTAAGTTTTGTTGTTTCTGATGATGAAGCAGAAGATGACATTTGTTTTGATGGTATGATTAAAGTATCTGAAGCATTTTCAGCCATAAACTGATGCATTACTTCAAACGGTTCTCCGTAAACAACTTGTCTTTCTTGTGCGGATGCACTGATACCGTTTACAGATTGCATAGCAAAACCAAAAGAAACAGTTAAAGCTGCAACTCCCATAACCGGAGCAATTACATGCAATGCATATTTTTTTAATTTCTTATGAAAATTGTCTGTATGTTGAGTTCCCTGTGCAACACACTCTGCTTGTGCTACAAAATGAGCAAGTACTTTCTGAATGGTTGCAGAATATAATTTTTTTGTTAGTTGAAACATGGATTGGCAAATACCTTTCCAAATTTGACGCATTCGTTCCAGTCTTAAGCTATGTTCCATTCTCCCTTGATTGGATTCAGAACGTTTAAACTGAAAAAGTTTAATAGTGAATCTTCCTCTCGTTACGAACAAAATTGTTACATTCGTGTAATCTTTCTTTGTGTATACTACTATAAAAATTACAAATTTGCAACCTTTTTTCCGAACGATTAGAAAATTATGTGAACTTTGCTTATAAATTATTCATATTTCAATTGTTCTACTGTCCAATTTGCAATATAAGGAAGGAACTCTTTTGCTTGATTTTTTGCATCTTCTAAATCATGTTCCAAATAATTTCCACATTCTACTGCTGTATTTCCCGGAATTTCTCCTTCATAATTAGCAATATCTTCCATAATTCTTTGAATTAACGCAATCGCATCTTCCGGTTTCATATCTCTTACCAAAAAGTAGAAACCGGTTCTGCAACCCATAGGACCAAAATAAATGATTTTATGTTCAAACTCAGAATTGCGGGAAATAGTAGCAAATAAATGCTCAATGGTATGCATGGAAGCAGTTGGTAAAAACGGAGGAACATTCGGTTTTTTCATGCGAATATCATAAGTAACAATATCATCATCAATTCTGGAAATATAAATACCCGGTTGTAATTTTGTATGGTCTACGCAAAAACTTGGAATTCTTTTCATAATGTTATAACTCCTTTTTCTGATTCATTAATAAATGTTTGGACTGCTCAACTGCCGACTCAAACAAATCCATATAACTGTCTGTACGGCTAGTGGTATCTTCCATTGGCCATTGCCACTGGGCGTGATACGTATTGGCATAATCGTAAGCATCGCCTTCATTGATACCTCTGAAATAACTGGATAGTCGCCTTTTGTACTCTTTCCCTCGTTCCATACGTTCAAAAAAGCTTTTTTTCAGCGTAGAACGATCGTTGAGCATTCCACAAGTTTTTCTTGCATCTTCCGTTGCCTGTAACAAAACAGACAGTTCTTGTTTTTCATCAAATAAAATATTTAGCAAATAGCAATATAATGATGCTATCTCAAGCTGTACTGTCTCATCTTTCGGAAATATTTGCTTCATATCAAACTCTATGGGCAATTGTCCTGTTAGATAGCGCAGCATAATAATATCCAAAGAAGTTTCTATTTTATTTCTCAGCGACAGTTCTTGCTCTTTTGGGTGCGCTTGTTTGAGCATATACAATCCATATTGAATAAAAGGCTCTGTTTCTTCTTTGAGCAAAGCGCGGCATTCCAATCCTAAACGATAACAACGCAAGACAGGAGTATCTTTTTTCTGACGATAGTCGTCAATGGCTTTCAAAATGGTGGATAGCTCCAAACTAGCAAACCGTTCTGTATAAGATTTTAACATAATACCCGACTGCCAAAACAAGAAACGATGAAAGATTAAAAATTCATACCCTTGCACACCCCATAAAAAAGCGTTTTGATTCCACTCTTTTATGCTTTGAGAAACAGCATATTCACCTATTTGCTCCCCATATAAATGTTGGCATATTAATGTAAACAAATACTGTCCCTCCTTTACTCTATAAGTGTAGCATAAAAAAGAAAAATAGAAAACCTTTATATATAAAATTGAAAATTAGAATTTATTTTTGACATAAAAAACATTATCTTTACTATATTTATATTCAAGATAAATGCAGAATCTGTTACTGAATCAACGCCATCATATCGTCCTGTGGCGGACAAGTCAACTCTATCCGATGACCGGTTACGGGATGCACAAATAACACTTTAGAACAGCACAGTGCTTGTCTGCCAATGCAATTCAAATGACCGCCATACATATCGTCACCTGCAAGAGGATGACCTATATGGGAAAAATGAACACGAATTTGATGTGTCCTCCCTGTTTCCAAACGAATCTGCAGCAAAGTATGATGATTGGTGCCTCCGACCGCTTTCCAATGAGTAACCGCATGCTGACCGTCCTTGGCAATTTCTCGCTGAATAGTATAGCCTTCTTTCAATCGAATTGGAGCATCTATGGTTCCTTCTCCTTGTAACACACCTTCGCAAATAGCCGTATACTCTTTTTCAATAGATTTGCTAAGTATTGCTGCTGCATAGCCATGTTTTGCTATTACAATCAAACCCGACGTATCCTTATCCAAACGATATACGGGGTGAAATCCCAATTTCATACCTTTGGTTTGATAGTAATAAAACAAAGCGTTTGCCAAACTATCTCTATCATGACCTGCTGTTGGATAAATAGGCATACTCCAATCTTTATTGATCACAATGATGTCGTCATCTTCGTACACAATAGAAAGCGGCAGAGGAACCGCTTCAATATCTTTTTCAATATCAGGCAAATTAACGCATACCACATCTCCTGTCTTTAACAAATCATTGGCTCTCCCGTGTTTTCCGTTGATAGTCAACCCCATTTTAACACGTTTTTGCTTTGTAAGCAGTCTGGCGGATAAATTGCAGTATCCCCTTAAAAACACTTTTAGTTTTGATTGTTCCCATTCTTTTGGTACTGTGAATGTCAATACTCTCATAATAACATACCTCTACAATAAAAAAGGTGACAGCTCTGCTGCCACCTTTAGGATTAAACGGGCTTTATTTGACTTCTACGGTCCAATGCATGGTATCTTCAATATCACCCCATTGAATGCCTGTTAAAGTATCATATAAACGTTGTGAAATGTCACCGATTTTTCCGTTGTTAATCTCCATTACGTGGTCATCCCATTTTAACTGGCCAATTGGAGAAATAACAGCAGCTGTTCCTGTTCCAAAAGCTTCTTTGAGCTGTCCGTTTTGATAAGCATCATAAATTTCCTGAATCTCAATCGGACGTTCGGATACATTCAATCCCCAAGATTTTAAAATCTCGATGGCAGACATTCTGGTAACACCTGGTAAAATAGAGCCTTGGAGGGCAGGAGTTACAACCTCATCACCAATCACAAAGAATACGTTCATGGTACCTACTTCTTCTACATATTTACGCTCTACACCATCCAACCATAGAACCTGAGTATAATTTTGTTCTTCTGCTTCATCTTGTGCCTTTAAAGAAGCTGCATAGTTACCACCTGTTTTTGCATAGCCCATACCGCCTCTCACAGCGCGTACATATTTGCTTTCTACGTAAATTTTAACCGGATCTAAACCTTCCGGATAATAAGCACCAACCGGAGAACAAATCACCATAAACATAAGATGATTTCCCGGATGCACACCAACATGGGCGTCTGTAGCAAAAATAAAGGGACGAATATATAAGGAAGTACCTTCTGCGGTTGGAATCCAGTCTTTTTCAATAGATACCAATTTTTCAATGCATTTTAACGCAAACGCTTCATCTATTTTTGGAATACACAAACGCTCGTTGGACTTATTTAGGCGTGCCATATTTTTCTCAGGACGGAATAACAACACACGACCGTCTTTGGCACGGTATGCTTTCATACCCTCAAATACAGTTTGTCCATAGTGCAAACACATAGCGGAAGGATCCAATTCAATTGGTCCGTAAGGGACAATACGAGCATCATGCCAGCCTTGACCTTCATCATAATTCATGATAAACATATGGTCTGTAAAAATAGAACCAAAACCAAGTTTTGTTTCATCTGTTGGTTTTGCCTTTGGTTGTTTTGTAAGTTCAACTTTAATTTCCTGCATTGGGAAAGACCTTCTTTCACTTTATTCTATTTTATTGTACCACCAAATGACTGCACTTTCAAGCGGTAGTGAAAAAAATATAGTAAATATAGCTAAAAATTTCTCAATCCTTTTGGATATCTATTTTTTAAGCGTCCCGCAGAACATTTACCAAATCCGGTTAATACACCTTCTACTGCAATTCCTGTAAATCCTTTTAAATGATTGGGTACTGCAATTTCTTCCCCTTTTAAAAATTGTTTGAGTGCCGGGTCATCATTGGCAAAGGAAAGTACTTGATGCAGTTCTTCCGGTTTTACTGCCATAAACAAGCCATGTGCCGGTTCAATTCGATTGGTCTTTCCTTCACCCAACGGAACTCCCGCACGCAATACCCCCAGGCCATCCAACTGCGGTAATCCGTTGGGAAGTAACAAAAACTGTTCTTTTACTTGCAGTATTTCATGTTCCCACGGTTCTTTCATAATAGAGTTCAACAGTTCCTCAGCTAATTTTACATCTTGTTTTTGTTTTGGAGTAAATAATTTGGGATGGTTTGGATTCTCTTGGACTCTGCGTAATTTGGCAACAAAGTGTCCGTCTCCCCCGTCCATAGGATAAATTCGTCTTGTTTTTTCTAAACCAATGCCCGGGCGACCAAAGGTCACATCGCTGTTTATCAATTCAAATTCAGGATGACGTTCCAAAAAAGCAGATATGGTATCTTCATTTTCTTCCTTGGAAAAAGTACAAGTGGAGTATACCAAAATTCCATTTTCTTTTACCGCTTGCGCAGCAGAATCCAAGATAGCAGCTTGACGTACCGCACATGCTTTTACATGTTCCAAGCTCCAATCTGCAACGGCCTGCTCATCTCGTCTAAACATCCCCTCCCCCGAACATGGAGCATCTACCAGTACCCTATCAAAAAATCCAGCTAATTTGCTGCATAAAACATCTGGATGACACGAAGATACCACTGCATTCCGTACGCCCAACCGTTCTATATTGGAAAGCAAGATATTGGCACGATTTTTAACGATTTCATTGGACCAAAGAAGACCTTTTCCTGCTAACAAACCTGCAATTTGAGTAGATTTTCCACCGGGTGCTGCACAAAGATCTAATACCGTTTCACCCGGTTGTGGATCTAGCACAGTAACGGCAGAAGCTGCAGAAGGTTCTTGAGAATAGAATGCTCCCGCATGATGCAATGGCAACATTCCAACTTTCGCTTCTTCCTCTTCAATATAGTATGAAAGGGACGAAAAAGGAGATGGTGACAACGTAAATGGTAAATTATCTTCTAAAATATCCCATGTACATTTTAGCGGATTCAAACGGATTCCCTTTTTAGATGGTCTGGAATAACTTTCTAAAAACGCAGGATAATCGTCTTGTAAAAGCTGTTCCATTTTGTTCATAAAATCAATTGGTAAATTTATCAAAAATATCAACTCCAAAACATTTACTCGTATAAAGCAAAGATAAACGAGACATAATACTGATAAGGGGGTGAATTCTCATGGATAAACAAAACGCTCAAAACAGAAAAAACACAACTCATGAAAACTGTGGTCGTTCTCAAGATGCACAAAACACAACCACACAAACTCAAACCCAAAAACAAAACAAAAATAACCAAAACGCTCAAAACAGAAAAAATCAAAATCACAGCAACTAACTGTTAGCAATATCTTTTTGAAAATCGTTGGATTTGAACCGCAAATCCAACGATTTCCTTTTGTATAAAAAAAGTTCTTTACATTCAAGATGCAAAGAACTTAAAAGAGTCTATTCCTTTCGCTTTCTGTTTTTGATGATATCTTTCAGCGTCTTTTCCTCTTTTCCGTTTTCTTTAAAGCCTTCACCATTAATCTGGCCCGCATCTCCTATAATAATAAAAGCGTCAATGTCAATTTCCTTAATTAGCTGTGTTAAGCGATATACCTCATATTTACGAACCGCACAAAGCAACACATCACCCTCTTTGCCCGTATAAGCACCTTTTGATTTTAAGATAGTCACACCTCTGGACATTTGGCTGATAATTGCCTGTGAAATTTCCTGACTTTTCTGCGACATAATAAACAGCATTTTACCTGTTCCAATATCTGTACCATACAATACAGCATCTATCAAACGTGTTGCTACAAAAATAACGATTACCGCATACATAGCGCTTTCCACACTTTTAAATACAATTGCTGAGATAACAACCACGCATAAATCAATGAACATCATTAACCGACCCATTGAAAAATACGGAAAACGCCTTCCCAATAATCTTGCTGCTGTATCCGTTCCCCCAGTGGTTCCACCGCGAATAAAAATCAGTGCTAATCCTGCCCCTTCTGTAATACCAGCAAAAATCGCTACTAACATTTTGTCCCCTTGATACGGCGGAATAAACATAGCAATTACGTCAATAGAAATCGAAGTTAAAATAATCGCAAATATAGTTTTTACCACTAGCTTATAGCCTAATTCTATAATTGCCCAAATAATCAAGGGCACATTTAAAATTAAGGCCATAATTCCAACCGGTGTATGGATTAAGGAATTTAAAATGATAGAAATACCCGTTACACCGCCGGGAGCAATTTGGTTTGGTTCAGAAAATACAGAAACCGAGATGCCGTATAAAATACCACCTAATGTAAAACATAAAATATCAAAAAAAATATTTTTTGCAATATTTTTTTTATTTTGTAATTCCATTATCATATCACCCTCTTTTTACAATCAAGGTACCTCAAAAAACATACACATATTCGGTTCCCTTGTGTTACTTTCAATTAATGTTAGTGTATGACAATACAATCAAATTAACACGACTCTTCACAAATAATTGAAAATAGATGCCGTAATCTATCAATTTCGCCTTTTAAATATAAATAGCCAAACATTGCTTCAAAACCTGTGGCTGCATGGTAATCAGCAGGTTCCGCATTTTTGGGAATGGAGGTGTTAGCATTTCTTCCTCTTTTAAAAACCGCTATTTCTTCTTCTGTTAAAATTGGCATGAGTAGTTCCATAAACTTTGCCTGCGCTTGACAACGCACTTGCGCAACTGCATTTTGATGCAACTTTTTAACAGGACAATTGGCAAGGCACACCAAACGCTCTCTGACAAATAATTCAAATGCCGCGTCTCCAACAAATGCCAATGTTAGAGGACTCAGTTGTTTCGGGTCACAATCTTCATTAAATAACCGTTCCATATTTCCTCCAACTATTCAACAAAATCAAATTCCAAATCATATAGGCTTACTGTATCGCCTTCTACAATTCCTGCATTGCGCAGTGCATCAATCACACCGGAGTGAATCAAAACACGCTGGAAATATTGCAAGGATTCATAATCATCAAAATCTATGGTTTTCATAATAGCAAGAAGCCATTCTCCCTCAACCACATAGATATCACCTTGTTTTGTAATCTCTACATGATGCTTTCCGATTTCATCAATCGGTTTGACAGGAGCTGCTTCCGGTTCAAAATGGCGAACCGGAGGAAGCTTACTCAATTTTTCTTCAATACTTTTCAGCACAGGATCTACCCCGTAGCGAATAGCTGCCATAATCGGATAAAATTCATACCCTTGCTCTGTTACAAATTTCTCAAATTCTGCGATTTGTTCGTCCGTGGCAAGGTCTGCTTTATTTCCTACCACAATCATAGGGCGCTGAGCCAATTCCGGATTAAATTTTTGAAGTTCCTGATTAATCACTTTAAAATCTTCTTTTGGATCTCTTCCTTCACTGCCTGAAACATCTACTACATGTACCAACATGCGGCAGCGTTCTACGTGACGAAGAAATTGATGCCCCAAGCCAACACCCTCCCAAGCACCTTCAATCAATCCGGGAATGTCTGCAATTACAAAAGAATTGCCTTCCTCCATTCGGACTACACCTAAAACAGGAGTCAATGTGGTAAAATGATAATTGGCAATATTAGGTTTCGCTTCGCTTACCACAGAAATAAATGTGGATTTACCAACATTGGGATATCCAACCAATCCCACATCCGCAAGCAATTTCAATTCCAAAATGACATCCATGCTTTCGCCGGGGATTCCCGGTTTTGCAAAGCGAGGTGTTTGTCTTGTGGGGGTTGCAAAATGAGCATTTCCCCAACCGCCTTTACCGCCTTTTAATATTACTTGAGGTTCTGGCGTGGAAAGGTCTGCTACAATGCGTCCTGTTTCTGCTTCTTTAATTAGGGTTCCCTGAGGAACTTTAATCACCAAATCCTCTGCATTTTTACCGTTACAGCGGTTTTTTCTTCCATTTTCGCCGTTTGGCGCCAAATATTTTCTTTTATAACGGAAGTCGGCAAGTGTAGATAAATTGGTATCTACTTGAAATATAATATTACCGCCTCGACCGCCATCACCGCCGTCAGGTCCTCCTGCGGCAACATATTTTTCTCTATGAAAGGCAACTGCGCCGTTACCGCCGTCACCTGCCTTTATTTTAATTTTTGCAACATCAATAAACATAGTTTTCTAACCGCCGTTTCTCTATATCAAATAGAACCATTTTCTTCTAATTGTTTGTTATACTGATTCTAACACCAAACAGATAAAACTGCAATGTGTAAAAATTTTGTATCTGTATAAATTATAAAAAATAAACACTTTTTAATCATAGTATAAACAAAATAACATAAAAAAACCCGGGAACAAGTCCCAGGTTCTTCAAACAATTTTAAAAATAAAATTATTGCTCAACAGCGTAAACGCTAACTTTTTTACGGTCACGACCATAACGTTCAAATTTCACTTTGCCGTCAACCAAAGCAAACAGAGAATCGTCGGAACCTCTGCCTACGTTTTCGCCTGGATGAATGTGTGTACCACGTTGTTTTACAAGAATGTTACCTGCAAGAACAAATTGACCATCTGCACGTTTTACACCAAGACGTTTAGACTCGGAATCACGGCCATTTTTTGTGGAACCCACACCTTTTTTATGAGCGAACAATTGAATGTTAATCTTTAGCATTACTTACACCTCCAAATAATTGACTTGAATACGATCCGGATACTGCTCCTCAATTCCAATTAAATGAAGTTTGAGACCTGTGAGCAAATCGCGACAACGAAGTGCATCACCAGCAGCAACTTTCACAAACATCATACCGTCTTCCACTGCAACTTCTGTGTCAGCTTTTATGATTTCTGTAATGGTATTTGCCGTCATATATGCTACAGATGAAACTGCCGCACATACAATATCCTCACCCGGGTCAGCATATCCTGCATGACCTTCTATCACAAAGCCAATTAAGTTGCCGGAAGCTTCCGACAAAAAGCGTACGAGAATCATTACGCATTAATAGCGGAAATTTCAACCTTAGTATATGGTTGTCTGTGTCCCATTTTACGTTTGGAACCTTTTTTCGGTCTGTAAGTGAACACTGTGATTTTTTTACCCTTACCGTTTTTCAGTACTTTACCTGTAACAGAAGCACCTTCTACGTAAGGAGTACCAATCTTCAAACCGTTCTCGCCACCAAGTGCAACCACTTGGAATTTAACCTCGGAATTTTCTTCTTGTGCAAGCTTTTCTACATAAATGACATCGCCATTTTGTACTTTATATTGCTTGCCGCCTGTTTCAATTACTGCAAACATGAGTCTAAGGCCCTGCCTTTTCTATAATCTCGCTATTATCAGGTGGGAAGCCCCGCTTAAAACCCGTAATATGCGGCTTATCAATAATATCACAAATATACAAGCTTGTCAACAAAATATACGCCTTTTATGAAAGTTTATGTAACACCCTTATTTCTTTCGAGAAGCAAGATATTCCGCCAATTCTTTCAGATATTGGGTATCTCCCTGAAAGGCTTCCAAAGCATGGACAGCCGTTTGCGTCAACTGCTGTACCAAAGCTTTTGCTTGCTGCATTCCTAATATGGAAACATACGTGCTTTTATCGTTGGCAACATCGCTTCCTACTTGCTTACCAAGGGTTGCGGTATCTCCTTCAATGTCCAAAATGTCATCTACAATCTGGAATGCCAACCCAATAGCGTCAGCATATTCTCGTGCTGCCTGTAACTCTTTTTCACTACCGCCACCAAGCACACATCCCATTTGTACACAAGCTGAAATTAGCGCACCTGTTTTTCCTTCGTCCATCTTGCGGAGGGTTTCCAGTGGAATCTGTTTCCCTTCGGACAATAAATCAATCACCTGTCCGCCTACCATTCCGTCAGCACCAATTGCTTTACCTAAAATGCCAGCTGCGCTTGCAGCACGCTGAGCGCCCGCTTTTGTAATCGATTCCTCGCTTAACATCACTTCAAACGCAAGCGCCTGTAACGCATCACCTGCAAGCAAAGCCATATCTTCCCCATACACTTTATGATTGGAAGGCTTTCCTCTGCGCATATCATCGTTGTCCATACATGGCAAATCGTCGTGAATCAAAGAATAGGTGTGTACCATTTCTACTGCGCAGGCAAACGGCATTGCAGCTTCTTGAATGCCGCCGCACAAGCGGTTAAACTCCAACACCAAAATGGGACGAATGCGTTTTCCTCCGTCTAATAAGCTATACGTCATAGACTGTACCAACCGCTCTTGTAAACCACCTGTTTGGGGTAAATAATGCTTTAATGCATTTTCTATTTGATTACAATATTGTTCGGTCAAATTACTCATCATCTTCCCTGCTTTCAGTTCCGCCTTGTTCCAAAGCAGTCATTTGGGTAATTTTCTGCTCTGCTTTATTTAATTTTTCATAGCAGAAAGAGGCCAATTCCGTACCCTTTTCAAATAACTTTAAAGATTCATCCAGTGAAGTTTCTCCGCTTTCCAGCTTTACAACAATTTCATTTAACTGATTCATAGCGGTTTCAAATGACATATTTTTATTCATTGCATTTCACCTCATCTACCGTACAATCCAATACACCGTCTGATAGTGTAACCTTTATCTGCTGACCTGTGCAGACTTGTGCTGTACTTTTTATGGTTTGTTGATTTTTATCTTGTGTAATAGCATAACCACGGGATAATACCTGCAAAGGACTAAGGGTATACAGCTGTTCGCTTAATTTACTCAAGCGATGTGCTTGGGCCTCTGTTTTACGCTTCATTGCCAGAGAAAGCTGTTCTGTATAGCGGTCTAGTCGCATTGTTTCCATAGCAACTCTTGTTTGCGGAGTTTGAAAGGATTTTGAAGTAACTAATTTTTGCAATCTCTCATGGTAAGTTCTCATACGTGCCCGAATCAAATGCGTCAGTGTAAATTGATAGGAACGCAGAGTATCTTTTAATTCAAGTTGGTCCGGTACCGCTAATTCAGCCGCCGCTGACGGAGTTGCCGCACGGCAGTCTGCAACAAAATCACATATGGTAACATCTGTTTCGTGTCCCACAGCCGAAATAATCGGAATGGAAGAAGCGGCAACGGCACGGGCAACGATTTCTTCGTTGAACGCCCATAGGTCTTCCATAGAACCGCCGCCTCTACCTACAATCAGTACATCCGCTGCCTTTTTTCGGTTAAACCATTCAATAGCCTGTACCACTTGTTCCGCAGCACCTTCTCCCTGTACTTTTACAGGACAAAGGACCAATTCCGCTAAAGGGTATCGACGTGCCATAACTTGCTGAATATCATGAATCACTGCGCCTGTTGGAGAAGTAATAACCCCCACTTTGTTTGGAAACGCAGGAAGCGGTTGCTTTTTATTGGTGTCAAACAAACCTTCTGCTGCCAGTTTTTCTTTTAACTGTTCGTAAGCCAAATTCAACGCACCCAACCCATCAGGCTGCATATCTTCGATATAAAGCTGATATTGACCGCTTTGTTCATACAAAGATACTCTTCCGCGTACCAGCACCTTCATACCGTCTTTCGGTTCAAAGCGTAAGCGGCTTGCGTAGGAGGAAAACATAACCGCTTTGATGACGCATTTTTCATCCTTCAAAGACAAATATAAATGTCCCGAACGATAATGATTTGTAAAATTAGAAATTTCTCCGCTAACAAATACTCTGCTGAGAGAAGGATCTCCGTCTAGCAAAGATTTTACATACGTATTCAACTGTGAAATGGTTAAAACAGATGGTGCATTCATTTACAATTGACCCTCTTTCATAGCAGCCAGCACTGCAATTCCTGCTGCATTATCCGCAGAATATTCCGGCGGTGCAAAACAAGCGCCGTATTTCTCTGTCAGCGCTTGACGAATAATGCTGTTCGACATCACGCCGCCTGCAAACAGCAACGGCAATTTTCCGTACGTCTGCAATAATGTTTGCGAAGCATAATCCAAAGCTGCCAAAATAGAATCCAAACAAAAGCGTGCAATTTCTTCCTTTGGATGTCCTGTTTCCAATAATTTTTTACATTGATTTTCAATGCCTGACAGAGAAAAATCCTGTCCTTTTACGGATGCTTTTACTTTACACGGCTGCTCCCATTGTAATGCCAATTGCTCTAACTCTTTCCCTGCGGGAAAGGAAAGTCCCAGCATTACTCCTACACGGTCTACAGCTTGTCCTCCTTTTAAATCCAGTGAACAAGACACGATTTCCGCGGTAAAGATACGCTCTTTATCGGGACGAACCAGCACGGCTTCTGTGGTTCCGCCTGACACATGAAATGCAAGCAAAGGTTGAGACAGCAAATCCAAACGGTCTGCGCCATATAGCGCCGCCCCAATATGTCCGCTTTGATGAGAAAACAAGTATAACGGGATACCATGCGTTTTTGCAACGGCTCTTGCAATACCTGCTCCTACCGAAAAACACGGCATATACGAACCTTCAGCATCTCTGGGTTTTACAGAAACTCCCACTGCTTTGGGTACATAGTCATCCTTCCATAACGCATCCAATAAATCCGGAATTTGTTGTGTATGATGAAAAACGGCATCACTTTGCCGCAATCCCAACTCTCCCTTTTTCACGGGAAGTAATTTTTTCTGCTGTATAATACTTTTATCCGCCTCATGGAGTACCGCCGTAGAAGTTGTATAATTACTGGTATCAATTCCTAAATATACATTACGCATTTTGTGGCTCCAGCTCTTTTGCTACGGAACCCAACACACCGTTAATAAACGGTGCGTCTTCACTGCCGCCGTATTTTTTCGCCAAATCCACTACTTCATTGATAGAAACACTCAGCGGAATATCTTTTTCAAACATCATTTCATAAATTGCCAGCCTAAGCAAAGCCAATGATACACGGGACAAACGCCCCATTTTCCAACCGCGAATATTTTGTTCTATTTTTTCATCAATGACTGCCTCGTTATCCTGTACGCCTATTGCCACTTTTTTCGAAAATGGAGAAAGCACCAAATCTCTGGACTCCCCTGCATTTTCGATAATCTGTTCGATGGTATCGTTATTAATGGTACGCTCAAAAATAAGAATAAACGCCTGTTCTCTTTGGTCGCGTCTGTTCATACATTTCCTCCTATAATAAAAGACCACCCACTTTGTGGATGGTCTTTATTTCATTCATTCTTTTTCCAATAATCCACGTATGAATTATAACATAAGAGAAATTGCTTTGCAATTTCTAACAAATAATTGTTATAACGTTCTTGTAATAACCAAAATTTTTAATTTTGATGTTATTACTAAGTTGTTATAGCATAAAAAAATTGCAAAGCAATTTTTTACCCATGAATGCTAAAACGTTTTCTTAACAGCCAAAATTCTAAATATTGAAAGAAATTCCTTTCAATATTGATTTTGTGCCTGTTATAACACTTTCATACTGTAACAGAAATTAGCGTTAATTAGAAAGCGCACTTGATAAAATATCAAAAAGACAACCTAAACCCAAATGTAGAAATCATTTATTTTGAAACAATGGTAATTTTATCAGCAGATATTTTTGCTTGTGCAACCACAATATCTTTGATGGCAATTGCATCAGCTGATGCAAATTCACCGTCTTTTTGAACTACCACATTGCACGCTCCGTTTTGAATAAATGCGACACAATCCACAAACCCTTTGGATTTTACCAGGTTTTCAATATTGGTCTCAGTAACAATATTTTGTGAAATCTCTGACGCCTGATTGGCCGCTTCTGTTTTTGTATTTTCATCCGCTGTGGTATCATCAAGTACTTTTTGCACCAACTCCTGAGAAGCATCTCTGGATTTCTGACGCTCCAACCTAGCCTGTGCAAAATATGTATTTACATCTGTATTTGCTCCTATATTTGCTATCTCTGAAGAAACCTCTGACGCAGTACCTCCTGAAACGGCACTTGACACAACCTCCAATACCGCGGATGACGGTGAAGAATCCACAGAGCCATTAACCAGCTGTGCGGCCCCCAGTTCTTTGTCTGAAACACTGGTACCTGCATCTACAATCTGACTGTTGCCTCCAAACTGCCAATTTAAGTATACTGCTGCTCCCAAAGCCACTACCAAAGCTGCAAGAACCAGTTGTCGTTTACGAATCGCCATATACATAAAACTCCCCTCAATTTTTATTTAGATTGAATGACACAAACACGGGTAGACGTAATATCGAGCGCCGTAGTAACAGCCTGTATTACTTTTTGCTGTATCATCGGATTATTTCCTCCGTCGCATACAACCACCACTCCTTTTACAATAGGCTGAACTTCCGTCACTGCAATTGGTTGCTGTGTTCCGTCGGAATTTTTAATCACCAGATATTTGGTTTCATTGCTGTTATTAGACTGATTTTTTGTTGTACTGCTTGTATTCTTGTCTTGCTGTGTTTGCGTACTTGTTTTTTCTTCAGTTGCATACACTTGTTCTGAACTTTTTTCTATGGTGACCAACACACTGGCATTTCCCACTCCTTCAATTCCGTTAATTAAATTGGTTAGGCTTTGTTCGGTCTGCATTTTAAAATCATCTACTGATTGCGCAGAGGCAACTGTTTGCTGCACCGTTTCGGTATTGGCTGTTTGTTTTTTATCCCCTCCAAAAAAGCTGGAAAGGAAAATAACCAAAATTGCAACCACACCTACCACTACAATGATTTTTCGCGCATTGTCATTTTGCAGAAGCCTTTGCATAAAGTTAAGACCTTTTTCCTTTTCTCCAATACTTTTTTTATCCGCCATGGATTGTTACCTCCGTTTGTAATCCCAGAACACCGTTTAATTGTTGTTCCAGCACATCCTGTGACATGGTAGCTCCGCTGACCGTCACTAACACTTTGCTAATAGATATGCTGTTGTCCTCGTTCGTATCCATAATTAATTCAACATTTTCACAATTCACACCTTTTTTTGCAAGTTCAACCGTTACAATGTTTTGTATTCCGCTGCTTGCGGCAGTGTGAATTTGACTGTTGACTGTATCTGTAAGGTCGACGGATTGATTGGGGTGTTCTGTATCGATATACGCATCAAATCCATTGCTGATTTGCGGAACCAGGCTGATAATCGGCATCATAATTCCGTAAAGTACAAACGCGCCCAGTACCAGTTTCATAACGCGTTCCATTGCCCCGTTTGGAGATATGTACTGCAAAATAGAGGCTGCTATCACCGTAAAACAAACACTGATTGCCCATGACTGCACACCACTCATTGTACGGCACCTCCCATCATGAGAACAACAACGGTTGAAATGGTCATCATAGCCATAGTGCAAAGCAAAATGGCCAGCATCATACTCATGACTTTAGAGGCTGCATTTAAAATAGAGGTGATTTCTTTTAAATCAAATACATCGCCGATTCCCGCACAAACCGTTAATGTCATCTGCCAAAGCAAACATTCAATCAAAATGGGCAGGAACATAAAAACTACTGCCAGTACTCCAAATGCGCCTACACCACCTTTGAGTACCTTGATACATCCCTGCACTGTGCTCAATGCTTCTCCCAATGCACTGCCTACCACGGGAACAAAACTGCTTACCACAAAACGAAGCGTTCGATTGGTGGTAACATCCACAGAGCCTCCCAGTAAACTTTGAATGGTAAGAAGCCCTGTAAATACACTCATGCAAAATCCCAATACCCATTTCACAATTTTGGAAATGGTATTGCACAATGTATTCAGCCGTAAGGTAGGCGATATAGCGGATACCACGGAAAACCCCAAAAATATATTCATACACGGCGCTAAAAAGTGCGCAGATAAAAAGGAAATAGAATTGGTGGTTCCTAACATGAGCAAATTGTACGAGCTGGCAGTCACGGTTTGACCGTTGGAAATCATAATACCCACCAAAACGGGGATACATGCCAGCATAAACGTAGAAGCACCTTGGATGACTCCGGTAAGTTTGACAATAGACTGAACAATTGGCGTAATCACTACCATACAAATACATAATGTACCGATTAGATTCATAATTCCGCCCATGTTTTTTTCGCCCAAATTGATTTTCATACTATTGAGCAAAGCACAAAGCATCATAATTCCAAGCAAAGACAGCAATGCTTTCATAGGGGACTGGACACCTTCTCCCAGCATTTTGAGAATCTGAGAAAAAACACTGTTGGGCTGAATCGACTGGATACTGTTCCAGTCCACACCGCTTATCCCCATTTGGTCAAGCTGTGATTTGGTATCGTCAGGCAAATAATTGGGTAAATCATTTGCACCGGAATCTTCTGCCTGTTGTTCATAATATTCCTGAAACATTGCGTCATCTTGGCTTTGGGTACTGTCTGTTTCCGCAGCCGAAACGGGTATGGCAAACACAACAAATACCAATGCCAAACAGCAAAGTATTTTTTTCACATCCTTAGCCCCCTATTAAGGTAATGGCAGTATTGGCAATTGCTTCAAACAATGGCAATGCCATTAAAATAACCGCAACCTTTCCTGCAAGTTCTACTTTTGACGCCAAAGAAGATTCCCCTGCATCGCGGCAGGCGTCTGCCGCAAACTGTGCCAAAAAACAGGTGCCTAACGTTTTGATTAAAATAATGGTATACTCTCCCGAAACACCGGAAGCAGACAGCATATCCGTAATACTGCTTAAGGCCGGAGTAAAATTTTGAAATATTATAAACAAAATGAGTCCGCCACCCAAAACAGAAAGCAGCATAGCATATTCTTTATGATACCTACGCATTAAAGTGGCTAAAACGGCAGTTAAAATCGCAAGACCGACAATGGCCAAAATATTCATATGCTATAACCCAAAAATGGACTTGATGGATTGAAATAGTAGATCTATTTGCTGAATCACCATCATTAAGACCACAATCAGTCCGGCCAGTGTTGTCATCATGGCCTGTTCCTCACGTCCGGAACGAATAAGCAATTGATTAAGCACCGCAACGATAATGCCAATTGCGGCGATTTTAAAAATGAGATCAATATCCATATTTGCGATTCCTCCGTTTTAACATATTAAAAGTGCAATGCCTGTTCCAAAACATAATCCCAGCATGGAAAACAGCTTAGACTTTTTCTTCTTTTCTTCCCTTGCCTGTTCTATTTGTTCTTCCAACAATTTTGCGGTAACTTCGCAATGAGCAATTTGACCTTCTATATCTGTATGTCCCAATTCTGCTCCGAATTGTTCTATCAGCCGTTTATCTTTTAGCTTTAATCCACTGCCTTTTGTTCCTGACGCTACCCCGTTTTTCCATGCCTCATCAAAACTTTTTCCTGTTTCGAGCAATAAATGACACTGCCATAACAGTTCCATATCTCCACAGTATTTGTCTATGATTTGTCTTAGAGGTAACGCATGAAATCGCATTTCTGTTTCCATAAGGCGAATTACTTTTAGGAAAGATTCCAGTATTTCTACTCGCATACGGAGTTTATACGACTCCATGTAGCCTAACAGCGTTGTCATGGACACCAGAACAATACTGCCTACCAATTTGACCAAGTAAATCACCTGCTTTATGTATCTCTGCAATCTGTCCCAAAGCAATCGCATCCATCATGGCAATATAACCAAATGCCTGTGACTGCAATAGAGATTGTCCTTGCTTTTTTCTCAATAAATCATCTATATTTCCTGCATGTATGGTTGAGATGATTGCAGCTCCTGCATGCAACCCTTGCTGTATAGCTTCCAAATCTTCTTGTCCGCCCAATTCATCACAAAAAATAAATTGGGGAGACAAAGCACGTACTGCTTGTATCAGCCCTTCTCCCTTGGGATAATGGTCTAAAATATCCGAACACAAACCCAAATCATTTTGAGGAATGCCGCAGTAGGTTCCTGCAAGTTCGCCGCGTTCGTCTATGATTGCTACTTTTTTGGGAATGCCTCCCGCACCTGTGGCAAGCTGACGCGCCAAATCCCGCAGTAATGTGGTTTTGCCGCAGGAAGGCGGTCCCGCAATTAACAAACCTTTGGAAATATCTTGTCCGATTCGGGATAAAAGCTCGTTGGCCGCACCGTACACTTGCCTTGCAACACGAATATTCAAAGATGATATTTCCCTGACGGTTGCGATTTGTCCCTGCTGTAATACAGCCGTACCGCTGATACCTACACGATGGCCGCCTTGAACAGTAATATAGCCGTTTTTGATTTCTTCCTGATGAGAGTAAATAGAAAAATCACAAATTCTTCGATAGCTTTCTTCTATATCCTGTTTCTCCGTTACAACCGGCTGACCGTTATGTTTTAAAATATCGACTCTTGTTGGGGTATGTAATGTAACAGGCCGTCCAACTCTAAGCCGAATTTCATTGATTGCCTGCTGATGCAATACAGGCAACTCATACAAAATTTCTTTTATACGCATACATATAGGCTCAATTGCCGAATCAAATGGTTTTATTTCATATGCTGACACAGGTAAATCACACCCCTTATTCAGATAAATTTTAAAAACAGCTTATTTTCTTTACCATACATATGGACAAACTCGCTGTAATAGAACATCTCTTTGAAAAAGTTTGTCCTACCCCTTATATATGTTGGTTTACATAAAAAAATACCCGTTTTATCACTTTTATAAATCAGGTATCCAAATTTATATTCTGTATTTTATGTTGTACTTCAAAATAAAATACCCGCAGCATTGGATGTATTCTATACTATAGGTGATAAATATTTATTAGTAATAATTATTTTTTATATTGGGACGATATTTGAGATATCATAAAATTTTCTATATGATACAAAAAGAAAAACCCCCGGTATTGAAATATTTCAATACCGGGGGTTTCCTGAATCCTCTAACCGTTTATATCTTTTAAATAATAACTACCTTTAATTTATCTCATTTTTCTCTTAAAAATTATGTTATCTATCCTTCTATTGTGGCAATCATCTCTAAAAATTCTTGTTCTGTCAATACCCTTATCCCTAGCTCTTGTGCTTTTGTCAGTTTACTGCCAGCTTTTTCTCCGGCCAGCACATAATCGGTATTTTTTGAAACAGAACCCGTTGCTTTTGCACCAAGAGATTCCAATTTTTCTTTGATGGAATCCCGTGTAAAATGCTCCAAACTGCCTGTGGCTACCACAGTTTTGCCAAAGAAAGGATTATCTTGTGCAACCTCTTTGATTTCTATCTCTTCAAACGTAATCATTTCCAATAAATGAGAAAGCATGGTACGATTTTCTTCATGGCCAAAATACTCATACAGATTTCGATTTACCACTTCACCAAAATCCCGCAGCTGTGTAAAATCATATTCCGAATCTACTTTTGCAATAAAATTATCCCAACTCCATAAGCAAGCTTCTGCCAATACTTTTGCAGAACGTCTGCCGATATTTGGAATACCAAGTGCTACCAAAAAGCGGTCTAACGGCACAACACTGCTTTTTTCAATGGCATTCCACAACTTCTGATAAGATTTTTCTCCAAACCCTTCCAAAGACACAATTTGCTCTTTATGACGGTCTAATTTATAAATATCCGCAAACTCTTTAATCCAGCCCTTATCAACAAACTTTTCAATGGTTGCAGCGCTCATTCCGGCAATATTCACCGCCTGTTTGCTTACAAAATACACAAACTGCTGTACCCTTCTAGCCGGACAATTGGCATTGGGACAAAACAAAAACCTTGCATCTTTTGGTTGACGAATTTCCAATACGGTATCACAGCAAGGGCAAATATGAGGCAATTGATACGTACCGCTGCGGGTCAAATTTTCTTCAATTTGGGGAATTATCTTATTTGCTTTATAAACGGTAATGTCATCCCCTTCACCAAACTGAAACTCCTGAAAAATATCATAATTGTGTACGCTGGCACGGCTAACCTCTGTACTATCAATCATCACTTTATCAAACAAAGCTGTTAAACTGACCATACCTGTACGCGTGGTATTCAATTCAATTTCACGGAATTTTGTTGTTACGGTTTCATCCGCCCATTTATATGCAATTTTATTATTTTCATGATGGTCGGTAGCACCTTGCATCAATCCGAAGCGAATATTATCGTATTCAAAAATCAATCCGTCAACAGGATACGCATATTTTAGCGGGTCGAACTTATCAATATGCTCCTGTATTTCCCGGGATGAATGAAACTCCAAATACTCACGTTCTACTACAGTAAATCCGTTGTCTGCTAAAAACTGCATCCGTTCATGACATGTTTCCATGTGTATATCTTCCGAATCTACCAGTTCAAATGCAATAAATTCCAAATAGCGCTGTTTTACAATAGACGAATTTAATTGTCGAACACTGCCTGCCGCCAAGTTACGCGGATGCGCATATTGATCTTCCAAAGGTAAAGCATCGTTGATCTTCTCAAAATTTTTCCACGAAATAACGCCCTCTCCCCGCAGCTCCAATTCACCTTGATATTGAATTTTCAGTGGTACATTGGTAAACATTTTTAAAGAATGGGTTACATCTTCTCCTTCAGCACCGTTACCACGTGTAATTGCCTGCTTTAATTCACCGTTTTGATATTTTAAAACAATGGTAAGTCCGTCCAATTTCCAAGACACCATAATTGGTTGGTCCATGACGAATTTAAACAGCTCTTCTGTAGATTTTGTTTTTTTGGAAGACAGCATGGGTTTGGAATGAGTCACCTTAGTAAGACTTTCCAAAATTTCTCCCTGCACCTTTTGTGTGGGAGAATTAGTAAAGATAATGCCTGTTTTTTGTTCCAATTCTTCCAATTCATCATAAAGTTTATCATACGCTTTGTCTGTCATAATTGGTTTGTCATATTTATAATAAGCTTCCGAAGCACGGGATAATTCTTCCACAAGCTCCTTCATTCTTGTCAGCATACTCTTACTCCTTATTCTTCAAATCCAAATTATATTATAACCTTATTTACGGAAATTACAAAGCAAAATTTTTAAGATGCCTTCTGAGAAGTTGTTGCCTGATTTGTACTACCATTTGGCGATGTCATATTTGGCAATTGAAAGTTGGCATATGTGCTCGGCACTTCACCTACAATTACCGTTTCAGCCACAACCACCGTGGTATCTACATCTGACTCACTTTTGATTCCCGGTAAATAAGAATAGCAGGAAGCATGTATGGTTAAATAAATTTTATGTATTGTCTGATTGATTCCTGCCGATTCAAAACTACTTTTAAAATTGATATCTACATTTCCGATTAATCCGATTTTCAACGGAACTCCCGGACCATAGCCTCGTAGCAAATTTCCACCTATCAATGTTCCGATTGGAACACTGGTACGGGAGGAATTGCTGATAAGTCTTTCCTGGATGGTAGTAGTAATCTCCGATTTAAACTGATTCATATTTACCATATTGGTAGTAATACCCAGAATATTACCATTGCCGTCACGTTCAATATTTACAAAATCGTTGTATTCAATACCTTGAGAGGATATTTTTTCTTTGATGGCCTCTTCTACTGAAAGTGTAATGGCCTGTTTTGCAACAGTAGCAGTAATAGATTGTATCATAGGACGCAATTTGAAACTGAAAAAGCAACACAGAGCAATAAATAAAATAAAAATTACAATCCACTTTTTCTTAATACCTCTTCTGCGACGACGGTTGCGACGCCGATATCTTCGCACAGCAACCCCCTCCTTTAAAATATGCGCAATATGCACTACTAGCATAATACTCACGAGAAGGTGAAAAAGTGCCTGTCTTACTAAAATTGATAAAATAAATAGCATAAAAAAGCACAGGAAAAATTTTTCCTGTGCTTTCTATGATAAAAAATAAAATTTTATTCAGCTTGTTCTTCTTCACTGTTTTCTTGAGCAACCGGCTCTAGCAATGCTTTGATGGACAAACTTACACGTTTTTTATCAAAATCAATTTCTGTAATTTTTGCTTTTACAACTTGGTCAACCTTCAATACATCTTGAGGTTTTTCAATTCTTTCGTTTGCAATTTGAGAAATGTGAATCAAACCGTCAATACCAGGTAGAATTCTTGCAAAAGCACCAAATGCTGTCATGCCAACAATAGTAGCATCTACAACAGTACCTACAGGATAATCTTTCTTCAAAATTTCCCAAGGATTGTCTTCAGCACGTTTGTAACCTAAGGATACTTTACCTTTTTCACGGTCTAAACCTTTGATATAAACAGTTACTTCATCGCCTACATTTACAACTTCAGACGGATGTTTGATTCTGTTCCAAGATAGTTCGGAAATGTGAATCATACCATCAATACCGCCCAAATCAACAAATGCACCGTAAGCAGTCAAAGATTTTACAATACCTTTATACTCTTTGCCTTCTTCAGCAGTTTCCCAGAATTTATCTGCCAATTCTTTTCTTTCATCTTTCAGTACTGCACGGATAGAACCAACAGCACGTCGACGAGAACGGTTAACTTCAATAATACGGAAGTTAACCTCTTTTTTCAGCAAGTTCTCCAGTGGTTCGCCACGTGTAGCAGTTGCTTGAGAAGCAGGAATAAATACTCTTACACCATTGGTAACAGCAATTACGCCGCCTTTGATTACTTCTGTAACCACACCTGTTAAAACAGTACCGTCTTCTTCTGCTTTTGCAACAACGTCCCAGCCTTTAATTGCATCCAAACGTTTTTTGGAAAGCATAATGGTACCTTCCTGGTCATTTGTACGCATAATCAGCAATTCAATTTCATCGCCGATTTTTACAATGTCCTCCGGTTTTGCATTTGGGTCAGAAGACAATTCACTTGCAGGTACAAAACCTGCTTGTTTTCTGCCTACATCAACTTGAATTTCGTTTGGAGCTATACCGACAACTACGCCGCGTACCTTTTCGTCTGTATTTAAACTTTTTAGAGACTCCTCTAACATCTCTGCAAAGCTAAGTTCGGTGTTCTCCTCAAAATGGCCCTCGCCAGCTTTAATATCTGTCATGGTAACAAGTACCTCCTTTATGATACTTGCAGGTGTTGAGGCACCTGCAGTAATTCCTACATTTTTTGCAGCCTTCACTTGTGCTACCGGAAGCTCCTGTGCCGTTTCAATTAAATATGTAACACAATGAGGCTTACATACATCATAGAGTTTAGCAGTATTGGAACTGTGCTTTCCCCCTATAATGATCATCAAGTCAGATTTTTTTGCCAATTCAACAGCTTCTGACTGACGTTTTGCAGTCGCATTACATATTGTATCAAAAATTGTGGCATTTGTATATACCCTTTTGAGGATTTTCAAACAATTTTTCCATTCTATGACATGAAACGTGGTTTGAACTACCACACTAATCGGCTGATTGACCAAATTCGGCTCAGATTCTGACAAATTTTGCAACTCCTGCGCACTGTTTACAATATAGCATTTGCTGCTGCAATGCCCATGTATGCCTATAATTTCCGGATGTTTGGCATCACCTATGATAATAATGATTTGTCCTTTGGCAGATTCTCTTTCTACAATCTTATGAATTTTAGTTACAAAAGGACAGGTAGCATCGGAACAAATTGCACGCTGTTGCTCAATGCTATCCATTGTTTTCTGAGGCACACCATGAGCACGAATTACTATGGTTCCGTCTTTCGGCGCATGTTCTACTGTTTCAAGAATCTCTACGCCGCGCGCTTCCAGTTCTGCAATCATTTGCGGATTGTGAATAATAGGACCCAACGTATACACTTTTTTTCCTTCGTCCAGTAATTGATAAACCATCTGAACAGCCCTATCTACACCAAAACAAAATCCTGCGGATTTTGCTACTTCAATACTCATTCTTTCGCCTCCAATAACTGATTCACTCGCTCTGCAATCACATGAGCGGCATATTTTATTTCTTTGCGACTTCCGTCAGTAAAACCAAATTCCTCGTATGCAATCGGTTTTCCAAAACGGATGGTTACAGGTTTCAACGCTTTGATATCTCCGTTTGTAGTAATGCTAACAGGCAATACAGGTGCTTTGGCATGATATGCAATCATAGCGATTCCCGATTTCGGCTGAAACGGAATCCCATGAGCAACAATGCCTCCCTGGGGAAAAATCCCCAACAAACCGCCTTGTTCCAGAATTTCAATTGCCTGCTCAATCGCTTTTGTATCTCCCCTGCCCCTTTTCACAGGAAACGCACCTAACGCACGTAGAAAATGATTCACCGCTTTTCCATGCTTAACAAATAATTCTTCTTTTGCCATATACCGTATAGGACGTTTTTTGACGCTAGTCCCCAACAAAATAGGATCCATAACAGATCTGTGGTTGCTGCACAAAATCATTTTTCCTGTTGCTGGAATGTATTCTGTACCAATCACGCGCATACGATATATTCCTTTTGTAATGGGAGAAACTATTGTATGAAGCATGGAATACAGCATCATAACATATCACCTTTCTTTTTATAGAAAGGCCTTCTCATCACGCTCCCGCATTTCTGCAATACGCTGCATTACCAAACGGCTGGCTTTTCTGTATTCTGAACCGGTACCTTCCACAATACCAAGTTCATCCGGCTGAATTAACTCTCCATAAGAAATCATGGTTTTGTGAAACGGTTTTGCCGCTACACCCGTTTTAGTTGTCATACAAACAGGCAAAATAGGCGCTTGATGCTGATGTGCAAGCATAACAGCTCCTGATTTTGGTTTTCCCAATTTACCGTCTAAAGAACGCGTACCTTCAATAAAGATACCCACCGCACCGCCTTGTTCCAAAATTTCACCGCATCTATCAAGTGCATTGGAATCTCCAACACCGCGGTCAACAGAAAATGCGCCCAATGCTGTGATAAGAGAGCCTACAAATTTATTTTCAAATAATTCTGATTTTGCCATATAGAAAATTTGGCGTTTGGTATCCAACGCTAGCATCGGGGGATCCTTTAAGGAGATATGGTTACTACAAATAATCACTTTTCCTTCTTCTGGAATTCTGTCACGATGATTTGAGGTATGAGGATAAACAAAAGAAAAAGGAGGACCTCCCACAATTTTACTAAAATTATAAAATGGACTGTTTTTCATATGTGTACCACCGTTCTCCAACAACGCCTATCAGTAGTTTGCAACGCATTGCCGGTAAATAATCAAAAACTTTCATTTTTGTTCCTTTTATATGGAACATCTACTGTATTTATTCAAACTGAAACAAAAATTATTACTATTTCTCTGTTTCAACTGCAATTAACGCTTTTAATTTATCTATCACTTCGTGTATAGTCATTCCTGTCGTATCAACAATCACTGCATCATCAGCAGGAACCAAAGGAGCAATCGCACGATTGGCATCGCGGTTGTCTCTCTCTTTAATTTCTTCTAAAATAACAGACAAATCCGCTTCATTTCCCTTTTCCAACATCTCTTTATAACGACGCTTTGCTCGTTCTTCCGCAGACGCTGTTAAAAACACCTTTACCTGTGCATCGGGAAGCACAACCGTGCCGATATCACGTCCGTCCATAATCACATTATGGGTCTTAGCCATATTTTTTTGAAGCTCTAATAAAAATTCACGAACAGCAGGTATAGCCGATACTTGGGAAGATGCTTTAGACACTTCAGAAGTGCGAATCAAATCACTAACATCTTCTCCGCATAAAATCACTCGTTGCTCTCCATTTTTAAACTCCAGGGCAATATCAACATATTCTAACTCTCTTGGCACTGCCTGCTCATCACCGGGAAAAATATCTTTCTTGAGCATATGCAGTCCAATAGAACGGTATAACGCACCCGTATCAACATAAATAAAACCGATTTCTTCGGCCACTTTCCGTGCAATACTGCTTTTTCCTGCGCCGGCAGGACCATCAATGGCAACCGCTATCATAATTTTAACACAACCTTTCTATATTTCCCATTGTGCCTGAGCAATGGCTGTTGCAGCCAAATACCCAGTAGAAAATGCGATTTGTAAATTAAATCCGCCTGTATAGGCATCTGCATCAATAACTTCTCCCGCAAAGTAAAGACCCTTAACCAATTTAGACTCCATGGTCTTAGGAGAAATCTCTTTGACAGACACACCGCCTGAAGTAATGATTGCTTCATCAATAGGACGGAATCCCTTTATCATCACGTTGAATCCTTTTAACTCCTGCGCAAAACGACGTCTTTGCTCTTTTGTGATTTGATTGCATTTTTGATTTGGTGCAATTCCCGATTTTGCAACCATAATCGGAATTAATTTCCGAGGCAATAACGTTCCCAAAGAATTGATAAAATCTTTGTTTTGATTTTCTGCAAAATCTTTTTGCAATCTTTTATCCAATTGCTCTAAAGAAAGTGCGGGTTTCAAATCAATAGAAATTTGATAGCGATTTGGCTCCATGTTGCGCATATGACTGCTTGCGCTTAAAATCATAGGACCGGTCACACCATAATGGGTAAACATCATCTCACCGAAATCGTCATAAATTTCTTTTTTCTGTTTTGTATCCGTCACATGAATCGCAACATTTTTCAGGGACAACCCTTGCAAGGCAGGACAATCTTTTCCGTTTGCAACAAGAGATACTAACGACGGACGCAGTTCCGTTACAGTGTGCCCTGCCTGCTGTGCAAGACGATACCCATCTCCTGTTGAGCCGGTAGCCGGGTATGACATTCCGCCACAAGCAATAACAACATGCTGACTAAAATACTCTGTTCCATCATCACATCTCACCCCTGTAACCGCCTGCTCTTGTATACACAATTCGGTTGCTACTGCCTGCCGAATCTGCACTCCGTTCTGTGTACAATAACCTTTCAAGGCATCTACCACATCAGAGGCTAGATCAGACTGAGGAAATACTCGGTTGCCTCGTTCCGTTTTCACAGGAACACCTAAATTTTCAAAAAAACAAATGGCGTCCTGAGGTGTAAATTGAGAAATAGCGCTGTATAAAAAACGTCCGTTAGAAGGAATGGATGCAATGGCCGTTGGAACGTCACAATTATTTACAATATTGCATCTTCCTTTGCCCGTAATGCGCAATTTTCTTCCAAGACGGCTGTTCTTTTCCAATAACAGCGTACGCAGTCCGTTTTGTGCTGCTGTACCTGCCGCCATCATACCTGCGGCACCGCCTCCCACGATAATGACATCAAACTGATTCACCTGGTTTTTCATCCACCTTTTCATAAACACCGTATTCATCCCAAATGGTTTCCAATGAGTGAAATACGTCTTTTACTTCATCTTTCTTCTTAATGGCACTTGCTACAATCAATGCATTAATTAAGCTCAAAGGTGCCACCAAAGAATCTACAAATGATGCCATTTCACTGCGAGCCAACAATAAAAATTCTGCCGGTTCTGCCAATGGCGACAATACACTGTCAGTAATTGCCACTACTTTTGCACCGCGGTTAGACGCAAATTTCAGTGCTTTAACCGCTCTTTTAGAATAACGAGGAAAACTAATTCCAATGACAGCGTCTCTTTCATCTACATGAATCATTTGCTCAAATATTTCCGCTTCACTGGTAGCATTCACCATCTGCACATTTTCAAACAGCAAATTAAAATAATAAAACATAAAGGAAGCAAGAGCGTGTGAGCTTCTTACCCCAATAATATAAATCTTTTTGGCAGAAACAATCGCGTCTACCGCTTCATAAAATAGTTCATGAGAAGTTTCTTCAATGGTTCTGCGAATAATATCAATATCTCGGTTTAACACAGCACTTAAGATTTGGTCGCTGGGACAGGATTTTTCTGTCATTTCCAAACGCTGTACAGAAGTCATGCGGCTGCGAATCATTTCTTGCATGGCACGCTGTAGTTCCGGATATCCCGCATAACCGATTTCCGTTGCAAAACGCACCACCGTAGATTCACTGACACCTACGGTTGCACCTAATTTGGCAGCAGTCATAAAAGCAACTTCATCATAATGTTCTTCAATATAATTTGCAATTAAACGTTGTCCTTTTGAGAACTCAGGCATCTTATGCTGAATTCTGGCTGTAAGCTGATAATTCATTTCTTCTCCCTAAAATAACAACAATTATTATAGATTACCAAATCTGTAAATCATAACAACTAAAATGAAATCAAAAAATTCAAATCGATGCACCGCTTCATCAAGCTCACCTAAAATGTAGCCTGTAAGCGATGATAAGCCCGATAGAAGCATCCGCTCCTCACCATTTCAGCAAGAGTTATCTCTTCTTTCTGAAATGAGATATGATACCCGCCATCTTAGAAACGAGGACTTCATCATATGAGAAACAAACTGATATATTCAGTTTAAAGGGTTATCTTGCAAAAATCAAGGGAAAATATCATAAAATTTCTGATTTTTGCAGTCCAAACTCATTCTTCTTGCAAAAACCAGTATAATCACTTTCATAAAAACAGCCGTCTGAAATTCAGACGGCCGTTATACTATTTTTTATTTTGAAACCATTTACGAAACACCTTATGTAATTGCTTAATATAAAACATAACCACACCGGTAATTGCAATATCGTAAATAAAAAATATCACATTTCCCGCAATCCAGAATACCCAAGGTAACGATACTCCGAATAAACTCAGACTATCTGCAGGAATGCTTAACAAATAAATTGCGATAAAGTATGCAGATACAATCGCCGCATTAAACACAGCATATTTCAGTATCCATTGTACAATTTTATTTTTTAAACGTTCAATCAGCGCTTTCAAAATAGGGTAATAGCCGAAGAATATCACATAAAGCAGAGCCGCTTGTTTGTCCGGAACAAAAAACACAGACAAAATAGCAACAACAGCAAATGTTGGCCAAGCCCATCTTGCTCCCATTTCAATGACAATCATAATCATCAGCAAACCCGCTAAAGCCGGCAGCGCAAACGTTGCCATAGGCAGCAATGCGGTTAAAAACATAAGTGCAAGCCCCAAACCTGCCAATACACCGCAAAATGCAACCCGTATTGTATGATTCACTCTTGCCCCCTCCTATGCTTTTATTAACAACAGCGAATCATATCGCCACCAAAACATTCGCAACAACAGTCAGCACACAGCAAACCACTGCAAACGTCACAACCACTGCATCCGCCTTGACGCGGTGCTCCACCGGGATTATACCCTCCGTAGGCACCTGTACGTTGATTTTTAATTTGATTATAAGCGGCCGAGTATTCAGGGTTAGACGGATCCATATCACATGCTTTTGCAAAGTGATTATAAGCTTCTTCCATCCAACCACGTTTATAAAGAACTGTTCCTTTTAAAAAGTACCACTCTGCATTTCTGCTGTCTGTAGGTACACCATTTAAAATTTGCTCGGCATCAGCAATACGACCCGCCATAATCAAATTACGAACGTCTGCAAAATTTGAATTTGGATTACTGTAGTTTGGATTGTATCCACTGCTGTAACCCTGTGAAGAATTACCGCCTTTTTTACGGTTTTTGCGCTCATTCATAATTTGATCGTATGCTTCATTGACCTCTTTCATTTTTTCGTTGGCCAAATCTGCAATCGGGCTTCCCTGATAATTATCCGGGTGATATTTTTTCGCCATTTCACGATAAGCTTCTTTTACCTGCTCATCCGTTGCATCACGAGAGATGCCTAACACTTTATATGGATCCGACATCATGGTTCTCCTTTTTGAACAATAATTCCTTTTGCATTTGAGGTAAACCTTCAAAAATAATATTATGAATAATCGGCTCGAAATGATAAATCTCCATTAAATGATACGAACCGACCACTTGTGATAATACCGCATTTAGCGATTCATTGCAATAGCTTTTTACTTGTTTTATCTCTTCCTGGGTACTTTCTTTGGATAAACCAAACTTTAAAACAAAAGGATTGAAAGCATTTTCTTTGATATCTTTTTCAATATCGTCTGCCGCATCAATGGTATATACCCATTTTCCCAAAAAATAACCGAAATTTTGTAATACCCGTGTTAATATTTCATCCGCGGGAGAAATCATGGCAAAAGTTCGCGCCAACATTTGTGCTGTAGGCTCTGCACAGGCATCCAAACAAGGATTTTCTTCTTTTTCTACCTGTGACTGGGTTGCTATTGTTTCATCCAACACTTTTTTCAGTTCCGGGTATTTTTTTGCAGCTTTTTTATTGGCACCGGCAACCAAAGGTAATACTAAATATGCTTTTAATTTTCCGCCAAAACCTGAATCTTCAATATCATCACGAATTTTTTGATAAGTCATCATTACAGTAAGCGCTGATGCAAACTCAAAATTAGTTTGACCACTGGTACAGTAATTACACTTTTTCAAAGGATTAAATACACATTTTCCGGGTTGAAACGGCGTGCACTCCTTCTCAAGCCCCAGCATCATCAGCACCAAGAAGGTACTGTCATAACTCAGAGCAAAGCGAGAAGCAATCCCGTATTCTTTCCCCATGCGCTTACATAACGAACAGTAAATGCCTTTATACTGGTCATATTCACGTACTTTTAATTCCGGTATCTTCGGTCTAATATAACCAAACAAGTACAAAACCATCCTTATTTTATAATATACAATTTATTCTACTATATTCTTATATCTCATTTAATTAACAATATGTAAATTTTCTTACAGAAAGCGTGCTTTTCTTAGTTAAAATATGATATTTTATGGAACTATACTCAAAAATGCGGAATAATAACTATTATATGAAGTTTTTTAATATTTCTTTATTCATAAAAAAAGAAAAGCATTCATGTTTAACAATATATCTACAAAACATATGAACTTTAAAATAAAAAGGAAAGCCAAATATCAGCTTTCCTTTTTATTATTGCAAGTATTTCTTCAGATACTGTCCTGTGTAAGATGATTCCACTGTTGCTATTTTCTCAGGTGTTCCCTGTGCTACAATGGTACCTCCATTATTACCGCCTTCAGGACCAATATCAATAATATGGTCTGCTGTCTTAATTAAGTCTAGGTTATGCTCAATGACAACAACCGTATTCCCAGAATCTACTAACTTTTGCAGCACATTAATTAACATATGCACATCTGCAATGTGCAGTCCTGTCGTTGGTTCGTCTAAAATATAAATAGTGCGACCTGTAGAACGTTTGGATAATTCCGTAGCCAACTTCACACGCTGAGCTTCACCGCCGGACAACGTAGTGGAAGGCTGACCGATTTTAATATATCCCAAACCAACTTCCTGTAATGTTTTCAGTTTGCGTTGAATTTTAGGAATATTTGAGAAAAATTCCAATCCTTCTTCTACAGTCATATCCAGTACATCAGAGATACTTTTTCCTTTGTATTTAATCTCTAAAGTTTCACGATTATATCGTTTGCCTTTACATACATCGCAAGGAACATAAATATCAGGTAAAAAGTGCATTTCTATTTTTAAGATACCATCGCCTTGACAAGCTTCGCACCGTCCGCCTTTGACATTAAACGAAAATCTACCTGCATTAAAACCACGTATCTTAGCATCCTGTGTGGATGCGTACAATTCACGAATATCCGTGAATAGTCCTGTATATGTCGCAGGATTGGAACGCGGTGTTCTGCCGATTGGAGATTGATTGATTTGAATGACCTTATCAAGTTCTTCCACACCTTTGATATCTTTAAATTTGCCCGGCTTTGTTTTTGCACCATTCAAATGAGAAGCCAAATATTTATATAAAATTTCATTGACCAAAGATGATTTTCCTGAACCTGACACACCTGTGACGCACACCAATTCACCCAAAGGAATATCCACATTGATATTCTTTAAATTGTTTTGAGCCGCACCAATAATTTTCAGTTTTTTCCCATTGCCTTTGCGGCGTTTTTCAGGCACTTCCACTTTCTTGCGTCCACTCAAATACTGACCTGTGATGGAATCTTCGGATTTTAATATAGCGGCTACTTTTCCGTTAAACACAACATTTCCGCCGTGCACACCGGCTCCGGGACCAATATCTATAATATGATCCGCAGCCAACATAGTATCTTCATCATGTTCTACCACAATAACAGTATTACCTAAATCACGCAGATGACGCAATGTTCCCAACAGTTTATCATTATCTCTTTGATGCAGTCCAATACTTGGTTCGTCCAAAATGTACAGCACACCCATGAGAGAAGAACCAATTTGTGTTGCCAAACGAATTCGTTGGCTTTCGCCGCCGGAAAGTGTTCCCGAGGAACGTGACAGCGTTAAATATTCCAAACCAACGCTGTTTAAAAATCCAAGACGTTCTTTAATTTCTTTCAAGATAGAAGCAGCAATGAACATCTCACGTTCTGTCAGTTGCAAATTATTTACAAATTCCAATGCTTCTGTAATGGATTTATCACAAAATTCGCTGATATTGATACCACCGACTGTAACAGACAAACTTTCAGGTGATAAGCGTCTGCCATGACATTGATCACAAGGAATCGCACTCATATAAGATTCTATTTCTTCTTTAATCCAATTGCTTTGCGTTTCTCTAAAGCGGCGTTCCAAATTGTTAATGATACCTTCAAATTCTGTCTTATACTTTCCTGTACCGTATTCATTGGTACGTTCGATTTCAATTTTTTCTCCTTTGGTACCGTATAATAAAATATCCACTATTTCGTCAGAAAGGTCAGCAATCGGTGTATCCAAGGAAAAATTATACTGCTTTGCCAGTGCTTTCATGTACATAGCCGCAATGGTACTGCCTTCCATAGCCCAACCACTAGCTTTCAGACCGCCCTGATTGATAGAAAGTTTGCGGTCAGGCAAAATCAAATCAGGGTCTATTTTCATAAATACACCAAGACCCGTACATTTCTCGCAGGCGCCAAAGGGATTGTTAAAAGAAAACATACGCGGCGTCAATTCTTCAATACTAATTCCATGTTCCGGACAAGCATAGTTTTGCGAAAACATCATATCTTCCCCATCAATGACGTTTATCATAATGAGTCCGCCTGTAAGTCCCGATGCAATTTCAATGGAGTCTGCAAGACGAGACTTCATATCTTGCTGAATTACCAGGCGGTCTACCACAATTTCAATGGTATGTTTTTTGTTCTTTTCTAATTTAATTTCTTCGGATAAATCATAAATAATCCCGTCAACTCGCACGCGCACGTATCCGGCTTTTCTTGCCGCTTCGAATTCTTTTACGTGCTCCCCTTTTCTTCCACGTACAACAGGAGCCAGTACTTGTATTTTCGTGCGCTCTTTCAATTCCATCACATGGTCTACAATCTGGTCAATGGTCTGCTGTTTAATTTCTCTACCGCAGACAGGACAGTGTGGAATGCCGATTCTGGCATACAGCAAACGCAAATAGTCATAAATTTCTGTTACCGTGCCCACAGTGGAACGCGGATTTTTAGATGTAGTTTTTTGGTCAATGGAGATAGCAGGAGACAGCCCATCGATATAGTCCACATCCGGTTTTTCCATTTGCCCTAAAAACTGGCGCGCATAAGAAGACAAAGATTCTACATACCTTCTCTGCCCTTCCGCATAAATGGTATCAAATGCCAAAGAAGATTTTCCCGAGCCTGACAATCCTGTAATCACAACCAGTTGATCTCTCGGGATTTCAATATCAATATTTTTCAGGTTGTGCTCTCTGGCACCTTTGACCTGAATACTTTTCATAGACACAGCTTTGCCTCCTTTATTTTTGCCCTTCCAACTGTTTAATCTTATCGCGCAGGAATGCCGCGTGTTCAAATTCAAGCAATTTGGCGGCAGCTTTCATTTCTTTTGTCAGTTGCTCTATCATCGATTTGCGCTCTGCAGCAGTCAGTTTTTTCTTTTTCTTTTCTTTTCCTTCATCTTTGTGGGTAGAAATTTCCAAAATCTCTGCTACTTTTTTTGTAACTGTCTTTGGAATAATACCATGCTCTTCGTTATATTTGATTTGAATTTCACGGCGACGTTCTGTTTCACGAATGGCATTTTCCATGGACGGAGTAACGCAATCCGCATACATAATCACTTTACCTTCTGAGTTACGTGCCGCACGTCCAATGGTTTGAATTAAAGAACGTTCAGAACGAAGGAATCCCTCTTTATCGGCATCTAATATAGCAACCAACGATACCTCCGGAATGTCCAATCCTTCTCTCAGCAAGTTAATACCAATTAAAACATCGAATTCCCCCAAACGCAAATCACGGATAATTTCCATACGTTCCACCGTATCAATATCATGATGCATATAACGCACGCGTATACCTACATTTTCAAGATAACCGGTTAAATCTTCCGCCATTTTCTTTGTAAGCGTTGTTACCAAAACGCGATTTCCTGTAGCAGTACGCATATTAATTTCAGAAATCAAATCATCAATTTGTCCATCTGTCGGGCGGACAAATATTTCAGGGTCAACCAAACCTGTCGGACGGATAACTTGTTCCACCACTTGTGCGGAATGTTCCAATTCAAAATCACCCGGTGTTGCACTGACAAATACCGCTTGGTTGACACGCTCATAAAACTCATCAAAATTCAAAGGACGGTTATCAAAAGCAGACGGCAAACGGAAGCCATAGTCAATTAAATTGCTCTTTCTAGCTCTGTCACCTGCGTACATGGAACGTACCTGCGGCAGCATTACGTGGGACTCGTCCACAAACATCAAATAATCGTCCGGAAAATAATCTAATAAAGTATACGGAGCACTGCCCGGTTTTCTACCTGCCAATACACGGGAATAGTTTTCAATTCCTTTACAAAAACCTATCTCTTGCAGCATTTCCATATCATAATTGGTACGTTGCTCTATGCGTTGGGCTTCTACTAATTTGTCATTTTCTTTAAAATATTTTACACGCTCTGCCAATTCGTCTTCTAGTTCATGAATGGCTTTATTCAATTTTTCTCTCGGTACAATGTAATGAGACGCAGGATAAATAGCGGCATGCTTTAAGTCTGCCTTTAACTCTCCGGTCAACGGATTTATTTCGCTGATTCGGTCAATTTCATCTCCAAAAAACTCTACGCGAATAACAGCGTCAGATGATTGTGCAGGAAATATTTCCACCACATCACCGCGTACACGAAACTTATTGCGAATAAAATTCACATCATTACGCTCATACTGAAGCTCTACTAACTTACGGAGTAAATCATCACGGTTTTTCTGCATACCGGGCCTTAATGAAATCACCATAGTACGGTAATCAATCGGGTTACCCAAACTATAAATACAAGATACACTGGCTACAATGATAACATCTCGTCTCTCAGATAAAGCCAGCGTTGCAGAGTGTCTTAACTTATCTATTTCATCATTAATGGCAGAATCTTTTTCAATATAGGTATCTGTTTGCGCAATATACGCTTCGGGCTGATAATAATCATAATAGGATACAAAATATTCAACTGCATTATTAGGGAAAAACTCGCGGAACTCAGAACATAATTGTGCCGCCAATGTTTTATTATGCGCCAAAACCAAAGTAGGACGATTTAATTTAGCTATGATATTTGCCATAGTAAAAGTTTTTCCGGAACCGGTAACACCTAGCAATGTTTGCTCTCTATCCCCTGCCTGAATACCTTGCACTAATTTGTCAATCGCCTTTGGTTGGTCACCTGCAGGAACATAATTTGATACCAACTGAAAATCCATAGAATCCCTCCGGTATGATACAAAAGTTCATCCGCAATCACAATATGCGGCAATCGTTCAGAATATCATTTATGCTGAACCTTATATACTCATAATATAGAGAACATTTGTTCTTATCATATACCTGTTATACGCCAATGTCAATGGATATTATAACATAAAAGAAATTGTGAAACAATTTCTAACTTGTAACCTTTACAAAGTAAAAAACACAGTATCGTTGCGATACTGTGAAATATAATATTAATCTTGTTTATTTTTACTTTTGCGTTTTGATTCGTAAAAAGCCAAACGAGTACTCTTCACTTGTCCTTTTCCAAAAGGTGTTTTGATTTTAATAATCTTCGAATTGTATTGCTCCCCTTCTTCCGTTTGAATCATTTGATTATCCGGCTTTAAAATATGAGCAAGCAATCCGCAATCTTTCATAGACAAATAATCAGGATAACCAAATATAATATGGTCCTGAAGATGTACATCTATGGTTTCCATAGCAGCATGTAATTTTCTGGTTGCTATAATATCTCCCGGAGAAGGCATTACATTTCCACTTGGATGATTATGCGCAATAATAGCCTCTGCCGCATTATAAGTAGCTGCCAACGTAATAATTTTTCGTATGTAGAGAGGCACTGTATTCACATTACCTTCTGTTACAATACCACAATACAGTACACGATTTTTACTGTCCATCAGTACCAAAACTACCATTTCGTTTTTTCTACCGATAAACTGCGGTGAAATAATACGTCTGGCTGAATTGGTATCATAAATACGTTCTTTATCAGACGTTTGTGTATTAATATAGTGTCGGCTTAGCTGAGGAATTAACTTTAATAAAATAGCCACATTTTGAGTGATTCCTTTTGTTTTGGTTAACTCTTCAATAGGAGCATCACATACACCGGATATCGTACCAAAGCGGTCTAATAATTCATGTGCAATCGGATTTGTATCTGCCCTCGGTAAACCGAAAATAATAACAATTCTAAAATTTGATGCTCTTCAAATATATCTAAATTATGTTTCAAAAATCTTTGTTTTACACGTTCTCTATGACCTTGATGTACAGAACGTGCTTTTGTTTTTGTCTTTTTATGTTTCGGTTGACCGCTCTCTGTTTCTTCATATATTTCTGACAAAACAACCTCTCCTTTCCTTATAAATTGATAAAGCATTGAAAGTATTTATTAAAACTATTATATCACGGGGAAATAAAATATCCTATTGAAAAAATTGAATTAATATAGGATTTACTTGCATCATAAATACAAACACGCTATACTTTTTAATAGGTGATGACATGAAAACAATTACAATTGGTATCAATGATGCCGGACAACGTCTGGATAAATTTTTAATAAAAACTTTCCCAAATTTACCAAAATCTATGCTATATAAAAGCATACGAAAAAAAGATATTAAATGCAATGGAAAACGATGTGAAATTTCCACACAATTACAAGTCAATGATATTCTAACATTATATTTAAAAGACGAATTCTTCCAAAAAAAAGAAAAAAAATATGATTTTTTAAAGGCACCTGTAAAATTAAATATCGTGTATGAAGATGATAATATTATGCTAGTTGATAAAAAACCAGGCATAATTGTCCATCCTGATGAAAATTATCATTTCGATTCTTTAATCACTCGCATTCAGCACTATTTATATGACAAAGGAGAATATCAACCTGAACAAGAAGCCTCCTTTGCTCCGGCTTTAATTAATCGTATAGACCGTAATACTGGCGGTATTGTAATGGCAGCGAAAAACGCCGAAACATTACGTATTATGAATGAGAAAGTAAAAAAACGCGAGATAGACAAATATTATTTATGCATTGTTCACGGTAATATGGCTAAGAAAGAAAACACATTGGAAGGATATTTGGAAAAAAACGAAAATCAAAATCGCGTTTATATTTCCAAAGAATCCACAAACCATACGAAAAATATTTGTACATATTACCGTGTATTAGAAGAAAAGTCAGCTTATAGCCTACTGGAAATTGAATTGTTGACAGGAAGAACTCATCAAATTCGTGCTCATATGGCGTCTATCGGTCATCCTTTGGCAGGTGATAGAAAATACGGAACCAAGATATTAAATAAAAACAATCCATTCCGTTATCAAGCGCTATACTCTTATAAGCTGCGTTTTTCTTTTGAAACTCCCACAGGTATATTAGACTATTTAAATCAAAAAGAGTTTACTGTAAAAGATGTTTGGTTTTTAAAAGAATTTCAAAAATTTCAATAGCATCGTTTATGTTTATTTACTCAATGCGCCACAGTACCTTCCTTTCTAATCAATCATCTAAAATAAAATATTCCATATAATTTTTTGTAACGAAACATAAAGCATTACACGGCAAAAACGAGGACACATTGGCATGAAAGCGAATGTGTCCTTATCATTTTTACTAACTGTTTTTGTCTACAGAACAGAACTGCTTTTGTATATTCCTCTTTCACAGAACAAAGAAAATATAGTAGAATATCCTTCCTATTGTTATTTTTCCCAGTTTAATATTACCAAATAATTTTCCAATAAAGTTGTGTGTAGATACATCTCTTTAAAATTTTTACATTATTTTTTCTTTTCTGAATTTTATTCTAAGATTCAGCGTATAATCACAAATACAGGATATAAGCTTATTATTTACTTTTTCTGATTCCGAAAGTTTTGTATACAAATATATAATATTTATGCTCTATAGATTCTAATCTGCTTCCATGGCACAGAAATATGTTCTCCAAAATGCTTTATACACCACTTTTAAATACAAATCAAATTTTTATTTTCCGTGATTGTACCACTTCTAAAAAATACAATATTGTGAAATATAACATTACACTTTTACAGATTTCTCTTGAAAATAAATTCTTTTCACATATTACAATTCCTTATTAACAGTTTGCAACATCTGGCTATTACAAAAAGAAAGGAGAGTAAACTCTATTAAGTCATACTCTCCTTTCTTTAACTATTTTTATCTACGGAATGGAATTGTTTCAAGTTATTGGATTTTAAGCTGCGCTTTTCCAGTTCAGCATTAATATCCTCCACTGTTACATTTTGATGTACCATCAAAACTGTCAAATGATACAGCAAATCTGAAATTTCCATTACCAATTCATTGTGGTCATTATTTTTTGCGGCAATAATTACTTCACTGCATTCCTCGCCGCATTTTTTTAAAATTTTATCCAATCCTTTTTCAAATAGGTAATTGGTATAGGAACCTTCCGCGTGGGCGTCTTTTCTTGTAATAATAGTATCGTACAACTCTTTCATAGGGTTGCTCATAGATATCCCTCTTTTATTAAAAAATGTTATCGTTTCCAAATCTCATTGAAAAAACAAGTGTGAGAACCGGTATGACAAGCAGCGCCGGTTTGTTCCACTTCTACCAACAATGTGTCGTCATCGCAATCTCCATACATACGGATTACTTTTTGCAAATGTCCCGATGTAGCGCCTTTATTCCAAAGCTCTTGACGGGAACGACTATAAAACCAAGTATAACCCGTTTCCAGCGTTTTTTGCAGTGATTCACGATTCATATATGCCAGCATCAACACTTCTTTGCTTCCTGTTTCCTGTACAACAGCAGGAATCAACTCTCCCTTTTGAAAAAAAGAGTCCAGAAAATCGGACTGTAATACAGCACCGTTTTGTGTCAAAATTTCTTTCATATGGATTCTCCCCTTGCTACGGATACAGCCTGGAATAAATTCAAGTCTCCTGTATATAGTGCTTTTCCGCAAATGGCGCCATATAGGTTCAGCGCTTTGAGCTGATAAATATCATCCAAATTGCTGACCCCACCGCTTGCAATGATATTACAGGAAACAGCACGGTTTAATTGGTCAAGCATCTCCAAATTTGGCCCCGTTAACGTTCCGTCACGTGAAATGTCAGTAAAGATAATGGTCTTTACCCCCACCGCTTCCATCTCTTTGGCCAAAGTTATATAATCCACTTCCGAGTGTTCTATCCAACCCTCTGCCGCTACTTTACCGTGCAGAGCATCAATTCCAACAGCAATTTTGTCTCCGTATTTGGCTACCGCTTCTTTGACAAGCTGAGGATTGCGCAGAGCCACAGAACCCAAGATGACACGAGAAACACCTTGCTCCAAATAAAATGCAATGGTTTCCATATTGCGGATACCTCCGCCGATTTCCACTTTTAAATCTGTGTTGGCCAGCACATCAAATACCAAACTATTATTAACAGGTTTTGCATCTTTTGCTCCGTCCAAATCAACCATATGAATCCAGGAAGCACCTGCATTTTGAAAGGATTGTGCAGTTTCTACGGCATCTTCTGCTACCTTATGTGCAGTTGCATAATCGCCTTTTACCAAGCGAACACAAGTGCCGTCTTTGATGTCGATTGCAGGAAAAATAATCATTTTGTTTCTTTCCTTTCTGTATTACAGTACACCTTTGGTAGAAAGGATTTCTCCGCCGGTTTGTTTACATGCCAAACGCATGGCATGCGCTACCGCTTTATAAATTGCTTCCACACAATGGTGCGTATTTTTTCCGTATTCCAGTTTTACATGCATAGTAATACCTGCATTGGTTGCCAATGCACGGAAAAATTCTTCCGTCATACAACTGTCATAGCTTCCTACTTGCTCCTGTGCAAACTCTGCCTGAAATACCAAAAAAGGTCTGCCGCTGATGTCCAAAGAACAAAATGCCAAGGCTTCGTCCATAGGAACATAAAAACTGCCGAAACGAGCAATACCGCCTTTATCCTGCAATGCTTCCTGGAAAGCTTTTCCCAGCACAATGCCTGTGTCTTCTATGGTATGGTGGCAGTCTACATGCAAATCACCCTTCACTTGTAACTGTAATCCAAACCCACCATGTACGGCAAATGCGGTTAACATATGGTCAAAAAAACCAATTCCTGTATCAATAGATACGTCACCGCCGTCCAAACATAGTGTAAGGCGAATATCTGTTTCTTTTGTTATGCGATTTTGCGTGGAAGACCGCATGTTAATTTACCCCTTTCTCCGATAAGAATTGTGTACATAAGCGTACCACCGTTTCATTTTCCTGTGGGCTGCCTGCGGTAATACGCAGATAATCTCCCATATAGCGAATGGCAACGCTGTTATCCAAGAGATAGTCATACAATTCTTTTGCATAAGGCGTACGCACAAATACAAAGTTAGTACAACTGTGATATAAATACAAACTGTTCGGAAACTGCTGTTCCAGTTGTTTCATGGCATCGAACAGCTCTTTTTTTGCATATAAAAGCGTAATAATGGCTTTGTCTGTTATTTCTTTTTGATTTAACACCGCAGCGCCGAATGCCTGTGTCACTGTATTTACATTATATGGAGATTTCACAGCACGAATGGCGTTGGTCAACGTTTGATTCGCTATGGCAAATCCCAAGCGAACTGCGGCCATACCAAACGCTTTGGAACATGTACGTAAAATAATTAAGTTGTCATAGGATTCCGCTTCCTGTAAAAGCGACTGATCCCAAAAATCCATATACGCTTCGTCCAAAATTACAAGTGCATTGACAGAACGAATCAAACGGCGTACTTCATCTTTGCAAAGTCCCAAAGAAGTGGGATTACATGGATTGGAAAAAATAATCATGCGTACTTGCTGTTCATTGGCAGTTTCAATGACTTTATCTACATTTATGGTTAAGTCCTCATTTTTAGGAACTTCAATACACTCTGCTTCTACAATAGAAGTGTAAAAGTGATACATGGAAAAATCATGTGAAAGGGTAAGAACACGGTCGCCTTTCATTAAAAAAGCAGACATTATTACTTGAATTAATTCATCCGAGCCATTTCCTGCTGTTACTAAATTGCTTTTCACACCGTAATGACGACCGAACGCTGTAATGGTTTCATTGGCATATGGGTCGGGATAACGATTAAATGCAATTTGATTCACAGAGGTATGAAACTGCTCCAAAATTTCGTTTGGAACGGACAAAAAAGATTCATTGGCATCCAAACGAATTTGATACTCCCCTTGAATAGGGTCATAAGGTTTTAAATCTTTGATTTTCTCATTTAAACTGTATGACACGTGTTTTCCCCCCTTTTTATCATTCGGAACGTACTTTGATAGAGTTTGCGTGCGCTGTTAGACCTTCCGCTTCTGCCAAAGCAACAATATCATTTTTTGCAGCTTTCAGGGCGTCTTGTGTGTAATAAATGAAACTGGATTTTTTAATAAAACTGTCAACGGACAACGGCGAGAAAAATCTTGCGGTTCCGCTGGTCGGCAAAACGTGATTTGGTCCTGCATAATAATCTCCAAGCGGTTCTGGAGAATAATTTCCCAGGAACAAAGAACCAGCATTGTCCAAACGGCCGATATACTCCAGTGGATTTGCAACACAAACTTCCAAGTGCTCTGGAGCCAAATCATTTGCAAATTCAATGGCTTCGTCCATGGTATCGCATACAATGACTGCACCGAAGTCGTCCAATGATTTGTTGATAATATCTTTTCTCTCCAGGTGCTCTACCTGCTCGTAAATTTGAGCAATGGTTTCTTCTGCGATTTTGGAAGAAGTTGTAAGCAGAATTGCAGAAGCCAATACGTCATGTTCAGCTTGAGACATCAAATCCGCAGCCAAATATTTTGGATTTGCAGTTTCATCTGCTACAATCAAAATTTCACTTGGACCTGCAATCATGTCAATGTCTACGGTTCCGTACAAATGTTTTTTTGCAGTGGCAACAAAAATATTTCCCGGGCCAACAATTTTATCTACCTTCGGCATGGTTTCGGTACCATATGCCAAAGCTGCAACTGCCTGTGCACCGCCAACCAAAAATACACGGTCAACACCCGCTACCAAAGCGGCTGCCATAATGTCCGGATTTGGCTTGCCGTCTTTTCCCGGAGGTGTTACCATTACAATTTCCTGCACGCCTGCAATTTTAGCCGGAATGGCATTCATCAATACGGAAGAAGGATAAGCCGCAGTACCACCCGGTACATAAATACCTACTTTTGCAAGACCGCGTACACGCTGTCCTAAAATAACCCCGTTATCTTTTGTATCCAACCAGCTTTGTTGTTTTTGACGGCTGTGGAACTCATGAATATTTTTGGCCGCACGCTCCAACGCTTCCAAAAAATAAGCATCGCATTGTTTGGTCAGTTCTTTCATTTGTTCTTTTGTAATTTCCACTTGCTCCGGAATACTGCCATCAAACTTTAAAGTGTATTCAGCAACGGCTTTGTCTCCGTTGTTGCGCACATTTTCTAAAATATCGGCTACGATAGCATCAACTTTTCTGTCTTTTTCATCACAGCGTTGTTTTAATTGCTGTACATAGGTACGGGTTGTATTTTCATCTTTTTCTACCAATTGAATCATGATTTTTTTGCCTCCTTTGCCTGTTCCATTTGATTGATTAATGTATCTATCTCTTGTTTGCGAAGTTTCATACTAGCTGTATTTACAATCAATCTTGCAGAAATGTCACACACTTTTTCTATGACTTCCAAACCGTTTTCTTTCAATGTAGAGCCTGTTTCCACAATATCAATAATGGCATCTGACAACCCCAACAACGGAGCCAGCTCTACAGAGCCTTCTATTTTGATAATTTTCACATCCATACCCTTGCCTTCAAAAAAACTTCGAGCAACGTTAGGATATTTGGTTGCAATGGTTTTTGAGGCATACCCGCTGTAAAAATCTGTGCCTTTTGGAGCCGCCAATGCAAATTTACATTTTCCAAAGCCTAAATCCAATACTTCATAAAAACTGCTGCCGTTTTCAATAATGGTATCTTTTCCTACCACACCCAAATCGCACACGCCATGTTCTACATACGTAATCACATCAGCAGCTTTTGCAAGAACCACTTCAAACTGATTATCTCCAATAGGCAGAATCAACTTTCTGCCTTTTTCATGTACCGCAGTACAATCAAAACCAATGCGTTCAAACATCGCAACTGTATCTCGTTCCAATCTACCTTTTGTTAAAGCAATTCGTAATGGCTTCATGTTGATTCACCGCCTATCTTGTTAAAGTCTCTATTTTTTCGCCTACAAAATCTACCCTTGGAATTCCCATTTCTTTGGCATAATCCAAAGATTCTTTTCTGGTTGCAAAGATGCTGTTTTCACAACGCATTCCTTCTCCCGCCAAATTGGCGGCATAGCAAAATGCTTTCATCTCATAACCATCATCACAATGTACCAATACATCTACATTTGGTACTTTCTTCCCTTTTCCGTTGTTGATTAAAATATCAGTAATGGCATCTACATTCATAGCAAAACCAATGGCCGGCATAGGAGCATCAAAACTTGCAAGAAGATTGTCATAACGACCGCCCGTTAATACCGCATCACCGCAGCCTTCTACATAAGCACTGAATACAATATCTGTATAATAATCGGTTCTTTGTACCAGGCCTAAATCTATCATAATATGGTCGCCAATGCCCAAATCAGCTAAAGCGCTGTATAGTTCCTGCAAATAAGACAGCGTTTCAACGGAAGCATGGTCTACACAGAATTCTTCTGCCTCTTTTAAAATTTCTTCTCCGCCAAATAAACGCGGCAAACGACGCATGGCATTAACCGACTTACTTTCTCCTAATTGATCCAACACCATATCAAGGGCAGCATAGTTTTTCGCTTCAATATACTGGCGAATGTCTTCTCTTACTCCATCGTCAATGGGCAGCTGGGCGGCAATGGCTTTGAAAAAACCTGCATGTCCCAGTTCAATTCGGAAATTCGGCACACATCGACTGAGCGCTTCAATGGCAATTGCCAATACCTCCAAGTCTGCTCTACGTCCTCTGGCGCCTAACAATTCAATGCCCGACTGCATAACTTCGTCATTACGTCCTGTAAGTCCGGGATTATTGCAATAAATATGCTGGGTATAGTACAGCCGAATTGGCTTTGGAAGATTTTGCAGCCTGGTTGCTGTCAATCGAGCAATGGGCATAGTCGAATCGGGACGCATACAAATCAAACGACCTCGTTTGTCACTCATTTTGTACATAACTTCCTGTCCAATTCCTGAGGACTCTGTATCAAATACATCATAAAATTCAAGTCCGGGGGTTATAACTTCATGAAATCCATGGGAAGAAAAAACATCTGCCAGAGTACGTTCCACATAACGATGCGTTAAACATTCCTCAAACAGTAAATCTTTGGTTCCTTCCGGAGTTATTTTATGGTATTTTCTCATGATATCATCCCACCGTTTCAAAATTATCTTTTATCACTTTAGTACGCTAATATAATAACACGCTAGCACGAGGATGTAAAGGATAAAATAGAATAAATATTGTAAATTTAGAACATGGTCATTTGGCTGCTTTCAGGTAACCCCTTTAGGGCACCTGCCTGTTGAAGCATCTCAATCACTGTTTTAGAAACTTTAGAGCGCGCTTGTAAATCATCAATAGAGATATATTCTCCTCCTGTTTCTCTTGCTGTAGCAAGGTTTTGTGCAGCAGCATCGCCAACGCCGGAAAGGGAAGCAAACGGCAAACGAATTTTACCGTCCTCTACCAAATACTTTACTGCGTCGGATTTATATAAATCTACGGGTAACACCTCAATTCCACGCGCTAGCATTTCATTGGCAATTTGGAAGGTTGCGTACATATCCTCTTCTTTTTTAGTTGCTTCCTTTCCCTTCATGGTAATTTCCTGCATCTTTCTTTTGACCGCCTCTTTTCCTAGAATAACGGTAGCACCGTCAAAATCTTCACCACGTACAGTAAAGTAAGCTGCATAATATTCTAGCGGCTTATGCACTTTGTACCAACCTAAGCGTAACGTTGCAATCATATATGCAGCTGCGTGCGCTTTTGGGAACATATATTTAATCTTCATACAAGAGTCAATGTACCATTGTGGAACATCGTGTTCTTTCATGGCATTGATATGTTCTTCTGTTAGTAGTGTAGAGGCTTTACCCTTACGAGTAATCTCCATAATTTTAAATGCCATTTTGGGATCCAAACCCTTTAGCATCAAATAGGTCATAATGCTGTCACGGGTACCGATTACCTCGGAAATGGTACATACCTTATTTTTGATAAGGTCCTGTGCGTTTCCAAGCCAAACATCCGTACCATGAGACAAACCGGAAACTTGAAGCAAGTCGGAAAATGTTTTTGGCTGTGCATCAATCAACATTTGACGCACAAAGCTTGTACCTACTTCCGGTAAAGAAAATGTACCTGTTTCAGAGTCAATCTCTTCCGGAGTTACTCCCAATGCTTCTGTTGAAGTAAACAGCGACATAACCTGAGGGTCACTCATAGAAACATCCATCACCGATATACCGGTATAGTCTTCCAAATAACGGTATATGGTGGGAACATCGTGTCCCAGTTCATCCAGTTTACAAATCGTATCATGGATAGAATGGAAGTCAAAATGAGTGGTAATATTATCAGATTTCTGGTCATTGGCAGGACGCTGTACAGGACAAAAATCGTAAATTTCCATACCTCTTGGTACAACAACCATACCTCCCGGGTGTTGGCCTGTAGTACGCTTGACACCGGTACATCCCAAAGCCAAACGCAATTCTTCTGCACGATGCATTGTAATGCCTTTTTCCTCACAGTATTTTTTCACGTAACCAATAGCTGTTTTATCCGCAATGGTGCCAATGGTACCCGCTTTAAACACGTTGTCTTTGCCGAATAATGTTTCTGTATAACGGTGCGCGTCACTCTGATATTCACCTGAAAAGTTCAGGTCAATATCAGGCGTTTTATCGCCGTCAAATCCAAGGAACGTTTCAAACGGAATCGTATGTCCGTCACGGTTTAACAATGTACCGCAATGAGGACAATTTTTTTCAGGCAAGTCAAATCCGGAACCATAGCTGCCATCTGTAATAAATTCGCTGTATTTACACTTTGAACAAACATAATGGGGCTCCAGCGGGTTTACCTCGGAAATACCTGACATAGTAGCAACAAAGGAAGAGCCAACAGAACCACGGGAGCCTACCTGATATCCATGAGCCACAGAATCTGCTACTAACTTTTGTGCAGTCATATACAGCACAGAGAAACCATGTTTTGTAATGGAACCGAGTTCTTTATCCAAACGATTTTTTACCAATTCAGGCACAGGGTCGCCATAGATTTCTTTTGCTTTTTCCCATGTAATGCGAATCAAATCTTCTTCCGCACCGTCAATAAACGGCGGGAACACGCCCGGAGGAATTGGACTGACATCTTCTACCATATCCGCGATTTTACGGCTGTTTGTAACAACTACTTCATATGCTTTTTCTTTGCCCAAATATGCAAATTCCTCCAGCATTTCTGCTGTTGTGCGCATGTATAAAGGTGCTTGGTTGTCGGCATCTCCAAACCCTTTACTTGCCATCAAAATTCTGCGGTAATCCGCATCTTTTGGGTCCAGGAAGTGAACGTCACAAGTAGCAACAACCGGTTTATTCATTTCCTCCCCAAGTTTTACAATGGTGCGGTTAAATTCGCGCAACGCTTCTACATCAGGAACTTTTCCGTCTTCCACCATAAACATATTATTGCCAATGGGTTGTATCTCCAGATAATCATAAAAGCTTGCAATTTCTTTTAATTTCTCCCAAGGCTGTCCGTTAAAAATAGCACGGAACAATTCGCCGGATTCACAGGCACTTCCCAACAACAAACCTTCACGATATTTTACCAGTTCGCTTTTTGGAATACGCGGATTCTTATAAAAGTATTCCAAGTGTGCTTTGGAAATCAAACGATATAGATTTTTTAGTCCCACCTGATTCTGCACCAAAATAATTTGATGTGCAGGCTGAATTTTTTTGCTGTCTCCCCCTGTCAGAGAAGTATTAATATCTTGAACAACAGAGGCACCTGTATCTTCTTTCAGGCGTACCAACAAATTAGCCAGTATTTTTGCAAGAACTGTTGCATCATCACTGGCACGATGATGATTAAACGGATCTAATTTCAAATATTTTGCAACCGTATCTAATTTACAGTTTTTGATATCTTTCAGCATAGCACGACACATAGGAACTGTATCGATATACGGATAGGTAAATTCCATATCATGACGCTGGGCTGCCATACGGATAAAAGCAGTATCAAAGTTTGCATTATGAGCGACCAAAACAGCATCTTTTCCACAAAATTCGTAAAAGGCGCGTACCGCTTCCTCCTCGGAAGGTGCATCTTTTACCATATCGTCTGTAATGCCGGTTAACTGGGTAATCTTTTCAGGAATATGCTGCTCCGGATTGACAAAGGTGTTAAAACTTTCAATTATTTCACCATTTTTTAATTTTACAGCACCAATTTCTGTTAATCGGTCTGTGTTTGGACTTAAACCTGTGGTTTCTACGTCAAAACAAATCAGTTCATCGTCCAAGTTACGCTGTGATTCACCGGTCAAAGCAGGTATCATATCATTGACAAAATAAGCTTCTACTCCGTAAATCACTTTAAATTCTCCGCCGTTTTTACGAATTTTATTGACTGTATTCATAGCATCGGGAAACGCCTGTGCCACACCATGATCTGTAATGGCAATGGCAGGTTGTCCCCATTTATATGCCCGATTAATTAAATCTGCTGCCGTATTAATGCCATCCATGCTGGACATATTGGTATGCAAGTGTAATTCTACACGTTTTTCTTCTGCCTGGTCTACTACTTGGAGCAACTCTACCGTAGCAATTCCACGAGCACGACAAACAATTTCACGGTCATATTTATCGTATTCAATTTCACCCCGTGTTAAAATAGCACTTCCTTTTTTCAACATATCCAAAGAACGACAATTGGCAACATCGTCTATGATTTTTAAGGTCATAGAACCCGTATAGTCTGTAATTTTAATAGAGTAAATCTTTTTACTCTTATCTCTGGTAAAACGTTCTTCCAAATCAAAAATTTCACCCCAAATGGTAACATTTCCCGCATCTGGAGTTACTTTTCCAATTGCAATCGTTTTTCCTTTTACGGGTCTTCCGTAAATATCGCGTGCGGTATTTGGTAAAACGGTAGGCATCAAGGTATCATTTGTGCGAATTTGCGTTATTTTAGGATTCGGACGCTCCTGCATGGATTCTTCGTATCGCTCCACCTGTTCTATTACTTGTTTACGCTGAATAGTTTCTTCCTGTTGCTTTTTGCGTTCAATATAAACAGAACTTTCATGATCAATGGTGAGAGTACCATCAAAGCTTACTGTCAAAGGAACTCCAAATTCGTCCAGCACCAGTTTTTGCAAAGAACGGTCAACATGACGTGATTTTAACAATTCAAATCCGCCATGCATTAATGTAATGCTTAACTTTTCATCCTGTAATTTCACTTGCGCATCTTTAAAACAACCTGTTAAACTGGCGTCACGCCGTTTCAGTTCGCAAAAAATCTCATGGATATATTCTTCAGAAAAGCATTCTTTTGGAAAGAGAGGAAACAATTCAACTCTTTGCAAGTCTAATGCAGATGTTCCAATTGCTTTTTCTAACGCAAACAACTCTTTGCGCTGTACCAAATCAAAAAAAGCTACTTGTAAAGACAGCATCCGTATTTGCTGATTAATTTCTACTTTTTGAATTTCACCTTCCGCAATCGTTTCCGATAATTTGGAAATATCAATATACGGCTGAAAAAATGTGCGAATCTTTTTCAAATTATCCCGTTCCTTCTACATTTTCAATATTTCTTCCATGAGCGTATCAATCAAGATATCTTCCGGTACCTTTTTAACCACTTCGCCTTTTTTGAATATCAATCCTACTCCGTCTCCTCCGGCAATTCCAATATCAGCCTCTTTTGCTTCGCCTGGTCCATTTACCGCACACCCCATAACCGCTACTTTCAATGGTTTATCGCATTCTCTCAAGCGCTGTTCTACTTCGTTTGCAATACCTATTAAATCTATTTTCGTTCTGCCACAGCTTGGGCAGGAAATCAATTGAGGACCGGTATTATCCAAATCAAGTGCTTTCAAAATATCTTTTCCTGCTGCAATTTCTTTTACCGGGTCAGCTGTTAAAGAAACACGTATGGTATCACCAATGCCGCGCTGAAGCAAAGAACCAATGCCTACTGCCGATTTAATCAGTCCCATACGTTCGGTTCCTGCTTCTGTTACACCCAAATGCAATGGATACTCACATTGCTCAGCTGTTAGCTCATATGCCTTTATCATGGTATCCACATTAGAGGATTTAATGGAAAGTACAATATCGTTAAAATCAAATTTTTCCAATAAAGAAGCATGATGTAAGGCACTTTCGCAAAGAGCCTGCGGTGTGGGTCCTCCATATTTTTTCAAAATCTCTTTTTCAACGGAGCCTGAATTCACTCCGATGCGAATGGGAATATTCTTCTCTCTGCATACATCTGCCACAGCTTTGACGCGGTCGTCGGAACCAATATTTCCCGGGTTAATTCTGATTTTATCAATGCCTGCAGCGGCAGCTTCCAGAGCCAATCGATAATCAAAGTGAATATCTGCAACCAAAGGAATGGCGACTGCTTCTTTGATAGCAGGAATCAAAGCAACTGCATTTCTATTGGGAATTGCAACACGAACTATTTGGCAGCCAGCTTTCTCCAAAGCAATTGCCTGTGCTACATTACCCGCAATATCATCTGCCGCAGCATTTAACATAGACTGCACACTAATTGGCGCATTTCCTCCAATTGCCAACGTACCGGCATATACTGTTTTGCTATGACGCCTATTCATAAAAGCACCTCTTCCTTTTCTAATATCATCTTTTTCGTTATTATAACATAAAAGAAATTGCACAGCAATTTCTAACTTATTGATGTTAAAACGTTCTTGTCAATAACCAAAATCTTGAATATTGAAAGATGTTCCTTTCAATGTTTATTTTGCTGCTATTGCAAGGTTGTTATAACATAAAAGAAATTGGGAAACAACTTCTAACACATACACGTTACAACGTTCTTTTTATAAGAAAATTTTATTTCAGGAAAAACAAAAAAGCCAACCAAATTTCATTACAAAATCCGGTTGGCTTTCATGCTGTTTTATATAAGGTTAACTCCACCCAAACAAACGGGATATATCGCCAAAGGTAATCACTACCATAAAGCACATTAAAAATACAAATCCAGCCGCATGAACCCATCCCTCGTATTTAGGATTCATAGGTTTGCGACGAATTGCTTCAATAATTAAGAAAATCAAACGTCCGCCATCCAATGCCGGCAATGGCAATAAGTTTACAACACCAAGATTTACGGTGATAATCATCATAATATTCAAAATATTGTTCAGCGCTGTCAAAAAGCTGGTTTCCAATCCCACAGATGCTGCTTGTGAAATTGCCCCGGCTACACCAACAGGTCCGGAAAGTTGATTAAAACCGAACTTTCCTGTTACAATTCCCGCTAAACTGGACCAAACCATACGCACTGTGGAAACCGTATCTTTTCCTGCATTTGCAATGGTGGTAGCAAAGTTTTTCTCAATGGGAAACACTTTAAAATCCAATACAGGACTAATCTGCCCGTCTATTTCGCGGGTATTCAATTTTACATCATCAAACCTCACTTGTTCCCCATCTCTAAGAACTACCAAGTCCACTGCATTGGGATCTGCTGTTGCAAGCGCAAACTGTAAATCGGTGCCACTAAAAATGCGATAACCATCAATGGAATAAAATTGATCTCCAACTTGCACACCTGCACTCTGCAAGGCAGACCCGCTGTCTGCAAACATACTAATTCTGTTGGATGCAAATGCAGGTTGCTGTGCAGACAGTACCAATGCCAAAATAAAGCCCAGTATAATATTCATAACAGCGCCGGCACAAACAACAATCATTCGTTTCCACACTGCTTGATTGCCAAATGCGCGTTTGTCATCACTTTTTGAATCTTCGCCTTCCATCGCACAAAATCCGCCAATAGGAAACAGACGTATGGAATATTTTGTTTCTTTCTTCCCCCACTTTATAATGCGTGGTCCCATACCAATCGCAAATTCATTTACACGTATGCCGCACCATTTGGCCGTTAAGAAATGGCCTAATTCATGAATGAATACGACAAATGTAAATGCCAATATCGCTATGATAATGAGTAGGACAATAATAGAAATCACCTTCTTTATTTGTTAACCTATGGTGTCTAATACAAAACGACGAGCCGATGCGTCAGCCTCCAAAACATCTTCAATACAAGTTACCTTTTCAGGATTTTGACGTTCCATTGCCTGCGTTACCAAGTCTCCAATGGCAAGAAAATCAATACGACCTTGTAAAAATAATTTTACAGCCTCTTCATTGGCACCGTTTGTCGCAGCCGGAGTCAAACCACCGCGTATAAATGCATTTCTGCAAGCATTTAAGCATCGAAATGTATCATAATCCGGTTTGTAGAAAGACAACTGTCCGCATTCGGTTAAATCAAGCTGTTTACATGGAGATGGGTATCTTTGCGGGAACGTAATCGCATACTGAATCGGAATTCTCATGTCAGGCACACCTAATTGGGCAAGCACAGAATTGTCCTGATACTCAATCAACGAATGGATAATACTCTCACGGTGTACCACAACATCCAGTTGCTCCATAGGCATTGAAAACAGCCATGCAGCTTCAATCAGTTCTAACCCTTTGTTCATCATAGTTGCTGAATCTATGGTAACCTTTGCCCCCATACTCCAATTGGGATGATTCAACGCTTGTTTTGCAGTAACATGTTTCAATTCCTCTTTTGTTTTACCAAAAAAAGGTCCTCCCGACGCTGTTAAAATAATACGTTTTAATTGTTTATGGTCGGTACAGCCATATAAGCATTGAAATACTGCTGAATGTTCGCTGTCTACCGGAATAATGCGTACCTCTTTTTCTTTTGCTGCCTGCATTACCAAAGAGCCGCCCGCAACTAAAGTTTCCTTATTTGCCAAAGCAACGTCTTTCTTAGCATCAATGGCCGCTAAGGTAGGACGCAATCCCACCATGCCAACAACAGAATTCAATACAAGGTCTGCTTCTTGTACAGCAGCTGCCAAACACAATCCTTCCATACCGGAAACAACGGTAACCGGCATGTCAGCAACTGCAATTTTCAGCTGTTTTGCTGCCTCTAAATCAAAAACCGCAACAAGTTGCGGCTTAAATTCTCGTATTTGCTTTTCAAGCAAAGAGATATTTTGGTAGGCTGCCAATGCGGTCACCGACAAGCCAAGACCTCGTACAACATCTAATGTTTGACATCCGATAGAACCGGTGGAACCTAAAATAGAAAGTTTCTTTTCCATTATTATTCACCAATCTGTCATTTTATTTCAAACAAATTTATAAAATCACTGGTAATAGTTGGATAAAAAGATATATAAACGGTCCGACAATAACAACGCTGTCAAAGCGATCCATCATACCTCCGTGACCGGGAATTAAGTTTCCAAAATCTTTTACATCATAACTGCGCTTGATAATTGAAAAACTCAAATCTCCAACAATAGATAAAATCGCAGTTACACCACCAATAATTGCAAGAGATAAATAAGAAACAGAAAGCTGTGAGCCATAAAAAATAAGATTATACAAATATCCCATGAGCATAATCAGTCCAATATTTATGACAAAACCGCCAACTGCGCCTTCTATGGTTTTCTTCGGGCTGATATTGGGACATAATTTATGTTTGCCTATAAAACTTCCCACAAAATATGCTCCCGCATCTGCAATCCATGCAGCAAATAACGCCATTACCACATACAGCATACAGTGTTGTGGATTTAAGTATCTCATTAGAGATACTGTATTTAATGCGGTTGTAACCAACAGCGTCATACCGTACACTACACTAATATCTTTAAATTTAACCTTTTTATAATGATATATTGTAGAACCCAACATAAAAATGGTGTACAGAAAATATGTGACCATGGACCAATACATCTGATTTGGTATCAACGGAATTGCCAATGCAAATGCTACACTTGGCAGCAGAAACGTAAGGTTTTTACGCAGTCCTACTGCCGAAACCAGTTCAAAAACAGCAGTAGCTGTAATCAGTGCCATAATGATATTCAAAGAATACGGAAAAATAAACTGGAATCCAATCATAGCAGCTACAATACCTATGACCAAGCATCCGGAAAGTATCCTTTTTATCATATCAGACACCTCCAAATCTTCTATTACGTTTTGCGTATTCATCCAAACAGTGTTCTAAATCTTCTGTGGTAAAATCAGGCCACAATACATCCATAAAAATCAGTTCAGAATATGCAGATTGCCATAACAAAAAATTAGATAGTCTGCATTCTCCGCTGGGACGAATAATTAAGTCGGGATCTGGTTCTCCGTACGTATACATATGATCCGACAGCATTTGCTCTGTAATCTCAGAAGAATGTAGCGTACCATTTTCCACTTGCTCTGCTAACCGTTGTGCAGCACGTGTAATTTCTGCTCTGCTACCATAATTCATAGCAAGATTCAGTACCATTCCCGTACGTTTCTTACCCGTTTCAATGGTTTCTGCTATCAGTTCTTGCAAATCTGCCGAAAACATAGAAGTATCTCCCAAAAAACGAATTTTAATATCGTCATTGAGCAAATCTTCCAAAGCGTCTTTTAGGTACTGTTTAAACAAACCCATTAAAGCGCCCACCTCTTCTTCGGGACGCTTCCAGTTTTCTGTTGAAAAAGCATATACCGTTAAATATTTAATGCCAATTTTACTGCAATAACGAGTAATGGCTTTAAATTTAGCGGCACCTGCCCTATGTCCCATAGAGCGTGGCATAAAACGTTTTTTGGCCCAACGGCCGTTTCCGTCCATAATAATAGCCAGATGTTCCGGCAAAATACGCTCCCCTTGGTTTGCAGAAGATTTCATAATAATTACCGCCTACTATGATTATAGTTCAAGAATTTCTTTTTCTTTTTTTGCGTGCATAGTATCTGCTTCTTTGCAGTATTTATCTGTTAAATCTTGTGTTTTTTTCTCGCCGTCTTTTAAATCGTCCTCTGTAATATCACCGTCTTTTTTCATTGCTTTTAATTTTTCAATAGTATCACGGCGAATAGAGCGAATAGCAACCTTGCCATTTTCGCACATTTTTCCGATATCTTTTGCAATTTCACGACGTCTTTCCTCTGTTAACTGTGGGAAAGTAAGACGGATTACTTTACCATCGTTTTGTGGATTAATACCCAAATCTGCAATTTGAATTGCTTTTTCAATGCTTTCCAGGGAAGAAACATCCCATGGCTGAATAACCAAAACTCTTGCTTCGGATACAGAAACCGCTGCAAGTTGATTAATTGCGGTAGGAGCACCATAATAATCTACCATTACTCTATCCAAAATAGCCGGATTTGCACGGCCTGCACGCACTGCGGCAAACTCATTTGATAAAACATGAATGGATTTTTGCATTTTTTCTTCTGCTTGTTTTAGAATCTCTTTCATAACCTAATACCTTCCTACTAAATGACTTATTAATTTCGTATAAAACATACATTTAAATTTATTCAACCAAAGTACCGACAGATTCACCACAAATTGCTTTTACAATATTTTGCGGCTCATCAATATTAAATACCAACAATGCAATGTTGTTATCTTTGCAAAGAGAGGCCGCTGTACTGTCCATTACTTTTAAGTCTTGATTAAGCACATCCATAAAAGAAAGCTTATCGTATTTCACAGCATTTGGATTAGTTTTCGGGTCACTGTCATATACACCGTCTACCATGGTTGCTTTTAAAATAACGTCTGCGTCAATTTCTGCGGCACGCAAAGCGGCGGCTGTATCGGTTGAGAAGAAAGGATTTCCCGTTCCGCATCCGAATACAACTACTCTGCCTTTTTCTAAATGACGAACTGCCTTATTGCGGATATAAGGTTCTGCAACTTCCTGCATGGCAATTGCAGTTTGAACACGTACATTCAAGCCCAGTTGTTCCAATGCATCAGCAACACCCAAAGCATTAATTACTGTTGCCAGCATTCCCATATGATCCGCTCTGGTTCTATCCATATTACCACTGCTGCGGCCTCTCCAAAAGTTACCTCCGCCTACAACAATTGCAACTTCAACACCCATATCCACACAAGTTTTTACCGGCTGGCAAAACTTTAAAACTGTATCAAAATCAATTCCATGAGATTGTTTTCCTGCCAAAGACTCGCCGCTTAATTTCAAAAGAACCCTTTTATACTTAGGCTGCAAAAGAAACACCCCGTCTTTCCAAATTTTTATTCTACCTGTCTATTTTACAATAAGCGTAAGCTATTGTAAAGCAAATCTATGCTTTTCATACAGAAGATTATTTGGTCAAACGGGGGAATACTATCATATTTCATATGCTTTTAGTGTTTCGGTCAATGTTTTACGTATAGTTTCAATCAAACTATTTGGCTCGACTACAGTTACTTGATTGCCAAAGCCAACAAGCCACCCAATAAATGGTGGACTAACAGCTACTTTTAGTCGTACATAAATGTGCTCTTCATCACACTTGGAAATAGAAATATGACTGCCGAATTTATCAAGTATCACACCGACTAAAGAATTTTTGAGCTTTAACGTTACTTTTTCTTCTTTACCACCATACATTCCAAAAGTTTTTGTGGAATATACTGCCAAATCAAACTGTTGAAAACACTCTTTTCCTTGGCGCGGTTGTTCCAATAATGCAATGGATGTCATTTTATCCACACGATAATGCTTAATTTGGTGACTTGCACTGTCAAAGGCAACCAAATAATATTTTTCATCATCCCACGAAAGAGCCCAAGGGCTGACGCAATAAAGTTCTCCATTTTTACGGAATTGTTTGCGTACCTTTTCAGGCTGCTGAAAATCCACCACCCATTCAAAGTACTGAAATGTAATTTGCTTGTCCTGTGCAATGGCGTTATGAATATAATCTACATTATAATAAATACATTCATTTACTGTCTTGATTCGATTTGCAATGTAAACCTGTCTTTTTAATTGACGTGCTTCGTACACACTGGTCAGCTGGCCTATTTTATGTATTAATTCTTTTGATTTCTTATGAGTAATAAATTTGGAAGATTGTACAGCATCTACCAACAATTTTAATTCAGGCAACTCAAAGGAACGGTTGGCAACATAGTAAGCACAGGCACGAGCATTATTTTTCTCAATTTCAATGCCAAATGAGCGTAAATTTTCAATATCATTATAAAGACTTTTGCGTTCGGCTTGAATATTATATTGATCTAACTTTGTAACCATTTCTTTAATGGTCAGAGGATGTAATTCGTCGGTTTCCTCTAGCAATATTTTCATAAGATATAATATTTTTGTTTTTTGATTTGCATTACCGGACATAAAAATCTCTCCCCACCAGAAATTTATGTGAATTTAATGTTAAGTATATTATACTCCAAGATATAAATTTTTCGCTCTTTGCTTAATATTTTCACATTTTTTGTCTCAACTAAAAAAAGCAGCGTAACGAATGCTACACTGCTTTTTTATTTCCCATTAAATTACAGGATTTAATTTTCCCGTAGTGGCATCAATAACATAACCGCAAACTTGTACTTTATCAGGAATTAAAGGGTGTTTACGGATTAAATTTACTGAATTTTCTACTGAACTTTCTACTTTATGAAAACCGCACAGCCATTTGTCAAAATCCGGTCTGCAGTATTTCATCATTTCGATAGATTCTTCTGAAATACCGTTGTCACGCATTTTTTGCATAACCGCTTCACTGTCTAAACCTTGTACACCGCAGTCGGTATGTCCTATCACTAAAATGTGTTCTACACCTAAGGTATGAACCGCAATCAACAAGCTGCGCATAACGCTACCAAACGGGTCAGCAATAATTCCGCCTGCGTTTTTGATGATTTTAGCATCACCGTTTTTCAATCCCAAAGCCGCAGGAAGCAGTTCGGTTAATCTAGTATCCATACAAGATAAAATCGCAAGTTTTTTGTTTGGGTACTTACTTGCAGCATATTTTTCATAAGCTTTGCTTTCCACAAACTCTTTGTTATACTGTAAAATCTCTTCCAACATAATAATAAGACCTCTGTTCTGTTTTTAGATTCAATTATATTGTAGCACGTTTTATACAAACTTACAATCCTATACATAATTCGTTTAAATTCTTGAAAAATATCATATAGAAAGACCAGAATTACACACAATTTCTACTATTTTATCTTTACAGATACTTCTTTCTAAACTATTTTACATCATAACAAACAAATACAGATACAATTCCAACGATAGTCGAACAAGCCATATTATTTACCAAAAAAGCGAAGCATACCTTTCGGATACAGCAGATATTTCCTATTATTTAAAATACATATATAATTGACACTTTATCATGCCATTATACAATTTTCTTCTTTTATCCGCTTTTCTTCCATAACACTGTTCAAACATTTCATCGGGAGTAATAATGGAATAACTCCAACCATGTTTTGGCTCAAATACTTGTCCCATAATTTTATATAATTCTTCTGCCTGTTTGATATCCAACAAACGCTCTCCATATGGCGGATTACAAATGACGACTCCTGTTTCTGTTTCTGTTCTAAAGTCACGGATATCTCTTTTTTCTGCTTGAATGCAGCCTATTACACCTGCTTTTTTCGCATTGGCAATGGTTAAAGAAACCGCAGCACCGTCTATATCAAATCCTCTTCCCTGAAAACGCGCATCTCTACGTATTAAATCCTGTGCCCGTTCTTTTTCTTTTCTCCAAACAGAAGCATCAATTTGATCCCAATTTTCCGCCGAAAAGTTGCGACGCAATCCCGGAGCAATATTTAATGCATACAAAGCAGATTCTATCAATACGGTTCCGGAACCGCAAAACGGGTCTACCATATTACCGTTAACACGTACACGAGATAAATTTGCCATAGCAGCAGCCAATGTTTCTTTAATTGGTGCATCTGTTGAATTGGCACGGTAACCACGTTTATGAAGCCCTGCACCGGAAGTATCTATCATAATGCTGACTTGGTCTTTCATAATTAAAAATTGAATTTGATATAACGTATCAGTTTCGCTGAACCATGAAATATGATATTTTTGTTTCAAGCGCTCCACTACGGCTTTCTTTATAATTTTTTGACAGTCAGGTACGCTGGATAGCTGGGAACTGAGAGAACGTCCTTTTACGGGAAAAATATCATTTTGGCCAATCCACTCCTCCCAAGGCAAAGCTTTCACACCTTGAAATAACTCTTCGAACGAACGAGCCTGAAATGTTCCCAACAAAATTAGCACACGTTCACTGTATCTTGAACATAAATTCGCTCTTACCAACATATTCATATCACCGTCAAACACGACTCTTCCGTTTTGCGGTTCTACATTTTGAGCTTCCATGGCACGCAGCTCATCTGCTACCAAACCTTCTACCCCTAAAATGCAAGGGCAAACCAATTTAAAATTCTCCATATACTGCTGTTCACTCCAATTCTGGATTTAAAAAGGGACCGCGCTGTCACACGGCCCCTTTGTATTATTTATTCATCATCTTCATCTGGTTCCAATAGGCCGTATCCGCCATTATGACGCTTATAAACCACAGCAATTTCTTCTGTTTCAGCGTCACGGAACATATAGAATTGGTGACCTAACATGTCCATTTGCAAAATAGCTTCTTCAACATACATAGGTTTTACCGGGATTTTTTTAGTTCTTGCAATTGTATACTCAACAACTGGTTGTTCCGGAACTTCACCATTATAATAATCTTCTACATAATCACGTAATGCACCCGAATGTAGCTTTTTCTCAAGTTTTGTCTTATTTTTTCTAATTTGTCTACCCAATGCACTAATTACTTGATCCAGTGCATCATTCATTTCAAAATCTGTTGCTTCCGCACGGAAAATCAATCCGCTTTGACGTATGGTAATTTCTACTGTTTGACGGTTATGTTCTACTGTAACCACAACGTGCGCATCTGCATTTTCTTCGAAAATTCTGTCATAACGAGAAAGTTTCTTTTCTACTAATTCTTTAAAATTGTTCTTTAGATTTACTTTTCTGCCGGTAATAGTAATATGCATACCAACATCTCCCTTAACAAAACATTCTCGCAGCAAAAATTATGGGGGCTTGGAATGAAGTCTTCATATTTCTTACTACGAAATCAGTATAACACATTGTATAAAAAAATGGAAGTCATTTCTTCTTATATTGTTACTTTTTTATGTCTTGTTACATGACAGCCTACATTTACGGCCACAGGAAGCCCTGCAATATGAGTTGCATACTGTTCAATGGCTACTGAGAGAGCAGTTGTAACACCGCCAAATCCTTGAGGACCAATGTTTAGCTGATTTACTCTTTTCAGCATTTCTTGTTCCAACAAACGGTATTCTTCTTTTGGATTATGCTCTGATACTTCACGGCACAACGCCTTTTTAGCAAGATAAGCACATAGTTCAAAATCTCCGCCAATACCAACACCAAGCACCATAGGAGGACAAGGATTGCTTCCCGCTAATTTTGCGGTTTCTACTACAAAATCGATAATATCTTCTTTTGTTGCGGAAGGAGTAAACATTTTCATTCTGCTCATATTTTCACTGCCGAATCCTTTTGGTGCAACCATCAGCTCCACTTTATCCCCCGGCACAATTCTGGTATGAATCACCGCAGGTGTATTATCATTGGTATTTTTTCTTTCCAATGGGTCTCCCACCACTGACAAACGAAGTAAGCCTTCTACATAACCTTGTCTTACACCTTCATGAATGGCTTGTTCAAAATCTCCGCCAATGAAATGAACATCTTGTCCTACTTCTACAAATACTACTGCCATACCTGTGTCTTGGCAAATTGGAATTTTCATTTCTCTTGCAGCATCCATATTTCTGCATAAGTCATTTAAAATCGCTTTTCCCGTATCATTGGTTTCTGTTTTACAAGCTTTGCAGATTGTTTCTTCCAAATCAGCAGGAAGGATACGGTTTGTTTCAATACATAATCGCTTAACTTCATCCGTAATTTTGGATACATCTACTTCTCTCATAACCATCCTCCTTTAAACTCTGCGAATTCCGTTTACAAATACCATGGTTGGTTTTGCCGACAATAATAAAGAGTCTTGCTCAAACACAACTAAATCTGCATCTTTGCCTTTTTCTATGGAACCTACCTGTTTTTCTATTCCGCAAATGCGAGCCGGTTCAATGGTAATCGCTTTCAAGGCAGCTTCATAATCAGCGCCTTCACGTACTGCCAGACCTGCTGCAAGGGTTAAATATTGTAGAGGAATTACAGGGTGATCCGTAATAATAGCTGTTTGAATTCCATGCTTCATTAAAATTCCGGGACAAGACGGCGTCAAATTTTTCAATTCCGGTTTTGAACGGTCGGACAAAAACGGACCTGATAATACTCTTGTATGTTCTGCTTTCAGTTCATCTGCAATCAAATGCCCCTCTGTACCATGTACAATAACATAATCCAAATCAAATTCTTTTGCAAGACGAATCGCTGTAAAAATATCATCTGCCCTATGCGCATGAAAATGTACCTGAATTTCTTTTTCCAAAGCAGGAATTAATGCTTCACATTTTAAGTCATACTCAGGCATCGTGGAATCTTCGTCTTCCAAAGCGCGTTTTTTGTCTTCCAAATAATGTTTTGCTTTATGCAGCTGCTCACGAATCAAAGCCGCCGTTGCCATTCTGGTAACGGGTGTTTGGCTTTTATCATGATAAACACTTTTTGGATTTTCACCCAAAGCCATTTTGATAGCAAGCGGCGCTTTGACAATCATACGGTCGATACAGTTGCCATATGTTTTGATAGCGGCCAACTGACCGGAAATGGGATTAGCAGAACCCGGACCTGTTACGACGGTAGTAACGCCGCCTTCCAGCGCTTCTCTAAAGCAATGTTCCATTGGATTAATTGCATCAATCGCACGAAGATGCGGCGTAATCGGTTCCGTATCTTCGTTGCAGTCGTCGCCCTCAAAATTTAAACCATCCTCAAAAATTCCTAGGTGTGTATGTGCATCAATAAATCCGGGATAAACGTGCGCTCCCTTTAAGTCGATAATATCTTCATCCGTAATATCCAAAGGTTCTCCTTGTCCAATTTGCTGGATGATTCCGTTTTGAATTAGAATATATCCCTGCTCTATGGTATTGCCTGCCATAGTGTGTATGGTGCCATGCTGTAATATCATATTATAAATACCTTTCTAACCATTTGCTCCGGATAGAAAAAGTGGAGTGCGAACACTCCACTTTTTATCTGGATTGACCTGAGCCATGACGGGAGAATCCTCCCCGTTTAGACTCCAAACCTTTTTTTAAAGCAGACATTTTTTCATCACTGCTTTGTTTAAATTTATTGAGCATATCTTCAAAACTGGTCGCTTCATTTCTTTTATTCGACCATTCAAAATGATCTGGACCTTTTCTGCCGGAACGTGTACGCTGTGTATTTTGACCGGAAGCCGGTGCAGTTTCCATTGCCTTTTTCATAGAAAGGCTAATCTTTCCGTCTTCTCCTACACTGAGTACCTTTACTTTTACCGTTTGACCTTCACTGACAAAATCTGTAATCTCTTTTACAAACGTTGGCGCTACTTCTGAAATATGTACCATACCTGTTTTACCTTCACCAAGTTCAACAAAAGCACCAAATTTTGTAATACCTGTAATTTTTCCTTCAAGAATCGCTCCTACTTCAAGCTGCATATTAGTACTGGTTTCCTCCTTAAACAGGTTAATTACCTGCTACATTTACAAATACTCGTTCTCCGGGTTTTACAAAGTCCAGACCCGTTCTGGCTAAGCGTTCAATATATTCACTATTGTCATTTATATTTGCATCCAAAGACTTTTTAATTTCGTTGTTTTTCATGTTTTGTACTTGCAGCTCTTGTGTCATAGAAGTCAATTCTTCTTTTTTGCCACTAATTTGAATCTGCTGACTGATAAACACCGCAACAACATATACAGCAAAAACAGACACAGCAACTGTTAAAAAAATACTACGTTTTGATTTCTTAGTACGTTTCCGTTTTTTTCTTTTTGGTTTAGAATCTATTTCTGCCTCATAATTTTGTGTCATCTTCCGGGATACCCCCTTTGAGCTCTTCACCAGAACCGATGAAAAAACTTTTAATTCGATTATACACTATATCTGGTGCAGGTTTCAAGGGATTTTCAATATTTCGCTCTGAATTTTTCTTTCTTTTTTTATTTTTATCATTCTTTAGCATAATGGCAACTTTTTTCTTTTCATAAAACCTCTTAATTGGTTCACTAACATGGATTTTTAACCATAATGCAAATTTAATGCAAATACGATGAACCCATTTTGCAATACGCACAGTAATTCTTCCTAAGGTAAGAAAGTAAACTGTCATGCCAATTAGTTCACCACCAATGATATAAAAACGAATTTCACCATAATTCACTGCCAGCGCCAATAAAAAAGTAGCAAACGCAGCAGCAATACCATATAAAATATCCTGCACATACATAGCAATTTTGCCTGTACGAAATAAAATACGGGTCACTCGGAAACCATCATAAACAACTGCCAACGCCAAACCAACCAATACCGATATACCAAGGCTTAACAGTTGCGAAGACAGAGTTACTTCCACAACAGTTCACCCCTATTTGAAGAGTTTCGAGAAGAATCCTGTACTTGCAGATTGATTTTCAGAATATGATACGGAGTTAATTTCTCCATCCAGATTCATCTCTCCTGTTTCTAAATTCAATTTACTGATATGCAGTCCTTTTCCTTTAATTACAATTTCTCCCAAATCTGTATATGCAATGATGGTGTCTTCGTCAAAACTATCTACATTGGAAACGCCAGTAGCAGTTAACAATTTTCTGTTTTCTAAAATTAAACTGTGAGGTGTCTTTGTACTGCTTTTTCTTTCATCTGTCATCATAAAAATACCCCCAACAAATTCATACCAATAAGTATGCACTTGTCGGAGGCAATATGCGGTATTCCGCTATTATCTCGTACAACAATGACAATGGTTGTTTTTCTATAGTTTATTTTTCTTCTATAATGCGATACAAATCTGCCGCAGTATCTCTATTTGCATATTCGTTTATGGCAATGACTTCTGCTTTTATTATGCGCATGCCAAGCTGAAGTTCCAATACATCTCCGCATTTTACATCATAAGATGCACGCGCTGTTTTTCCGTTAACCAATACTCTTCCCGCATCACAAGCTTCGTTTGCTATGGTACGACGTTTAATCAGGCGTGATACCTTTAAATATTTATCTAATCTCATATCATTCTCCAACGGTATAAAACAAAAAATGCAGCCTTAACGGATTTGTCAGGCTACATTACAAGTTTACTATTCTAAATTATTTATTTGTAGCATCTTTGAAAGCTTTACCAGCTTTGAATGCAGGTACTACAGATGCTGCGATTTTAATTTCTTCGCCGGTTCTTGGGTTTTTACCAATTTTTTCTTTACGTTCTCTAGCTTCAAATGTGCCAAAACCTACAATTTGAACTTTATCTTTGCTTGCAACGGCCTCAATAATGGACTCAATTACAGCATTTACTGCGCTGTCTGCGTCTTTTTTAGAAATCTCTGCTTTCTCTGCAACTGCAGCAACTAGTTCTGTTTTATTCATTATTTTTTACCCCCGAAATTTTAATAAATCTCATTGTGAGAATTGTTCTGTTGCAACCTGATGCCAAATAGAGTCTAACTCCTGAGACGTTAAGTCTGACCAACATAGCTGTTTTTCCTGAGTATATTTCTCAACAGCAGCAAAGTAAATTATAAAGCGATTACATGCATTTGTCAAGGAATACTCCGGTTCTACTTCGCATTTTCTAGCAACATTCACTGCCGAAAACAACAAATCTCCAACTTGCTGTTCCAACAAATTACTGTCTTGCTGTTTTGACAATGTCTGTTTTACTTCCTGCACACGAGCAATTATTTGGTCTAAAGCTGCGTTTACATCCAATACATCCACGCCAACTTTTGCTGCTTTTTTCTGTACTTTATAACTGCGCATAAGGGCAGGCAATGCAACAGAAACACTCTCAAGCACCTCGGTTTGCGTTGTCTGGGATTTTGTTTTTTTCTTAATTTCATCCCAGTTAGACAAAACTTGGGCAGAATCTGTTACCTGAACATCCCCAAATACGTGCGGATGACGCACAACCAATTTTTTCGCTACGCCGTCCACTACATCGGCAAACGTAAATGTTCCTTGCTCCGCCTCTATCTGTGCATGAAACAGAACTTGCATTAAAACATCGCCCAATTCTTCCTTGAGAAGCTCTATATTATTGGTATCGATTGCTTCAACAGCTTCATAAGTTTCCTCAATTAAATTGGCGCGTACACTTTGATGTGTTTGCTCTATATCCCAAGGACAGCCTCCTGGAGCACGCAGCAATGCAATGATATGCTCTAAGTCTCCAATGGTATAACGTTCTTTTTGTTGAAAATCCAAGTCTAGACTCCCTTTGCAAAAGATTGTGTTTACATTGGCCTATTTTACATGATAAGCCGATGTTTTTCAAGTATTTTTACAAGTTTTTGACCTTTTGGAAACATTAATACATCGTCTTTATATAAAGCTCTTAAACACAGCAGAGAGACAATATAAATGAAAACCGCAATGAATACCGCAATTCCCGTAGCAAGAGCGTCCGGCATAAACTTTTTCATAGCAAAACAGGAAAAATATGCCGCTATACAACAGAACATAGAAGCAATCGTTGGTTTTGTAAAAACAGAATGAACTTTCAAGTGTATTTTTGTTTCTTTGCAAAGGAAATAATATGCTGAAATCGTAATAAATACATAACAAACCAAAGTTCCTATGCCTGCTCCCAAAATATTAATTTCAGGAATACCGGTTAGTACATAGTTTAACCCTATTTTTAATCCCAAACCAACACACAGTAGCTTTACAGGCAAATCTACACGTCCAACCGCTTGCAGCATACTGAAAATAGGCGTGCTTAACGAAGCAAAAATAGCTGCAACACCCATAACTGCCAATGTACGTGAGGTAATGGGAATGGATGCTTTGGCGCCGAATACCGCCTGACTGACAGGACCCGATAATACGCTTAAACCTAAACCGGCAGGGATACTGAACAATGCAGTCATACGCAGTACAGAAGAAATACTTTTTTGTAATTCACTTCGGCTTCCGCACATCCATGCTGACGTAACACTTGGTAAAGCACTAATACCAAATGCTTGTGTGATTCCCGGAACCAACATAAACAATGCCAACGCTTGAGAATAACAGCCAAATAAAAAGTTGGAAACTGTTCCTGTTGCTATTTTAACCTCTAAATCCGGTATCATACCTTGATACATCGCAAGAAGCGGTTCCGGATGAAACGACATAATATGATTAATTCTCGTCTGAAGAAATGTAGTATCCACCAATGCAGCAACATTTACAGCCAACGCTCCAATTCCAATGGGAATTGCCATTTTGATTAATCTTCCCACAATGCTCTTCCTATCAGTACATGGCGGAGAACATTGCAATTCACTGCATGTAATGCTGTCACCTTTTCTTTTATGACGAATCCAAAGATAAAAGAAACTCGCAAAAGAACCTATCGTTACACCAAATACCGCAGCGGCAGCCGTATAGGGCAGCAACGCACTTTTAGCAAACGCCTCTGAAGTAACTTGCTGTCCCCATACGGTTCCTGAGCTATAAAACTCTCCCATACCAAGACGAAATACCAAATAAGCAGCCGATAGTCCAACCAGCAATTTAAAAATAGCTTCCATTACTTCTGAAATTGCTGTTGGATACATATTACTCATACCTTCATAGTAGCCACGATAAACAGAGGATAAGCAGCTGAATAAAATAGCAGGCGCAAGGCAAAACATGGCTGGCAATGCTCCGCCGTTTCCAATGGCACTGACATAAAGCGGTGCGGATATTATCATCACAGCAAGCCCAAGTCCACCTGTAATTAAAAATATAGGAATAGATAATTTGTGGATTCTTCGTACATCGGCATATCTTCCACATGCCAAGTTTTCAGAAACCATTCTTGCAATGGCAATGGGAAATCCTGCGGTTGCCAAACTATGGATAGGGCTGTAAAAATGGTACGCTGTATTAAAATAACCCAATCCTTCTTCTGTGATAATCCAAGTAAGCGGTATTTTAAACATAGCGCCGATTAATTTTACCAAAATCATGCTGACAGTTAAAATCAAAGCGCCATGTAAAAAACTTTGACGTTTTCTTTTTTGATGATTACGTGGCTGCATACAAACACATCCATTCCTCTTTCAAATACTATGAATGTTATATGATTGCATTGTCCCTCTTATGCCAAAGACAACCTATTTTCGCCATAGTCACCCTAGAAAAGAGAATAAAAAAGAGAGGATACTCTCCTCTCTTCACATGAATGGGAATCCAATTATGCTTGTGGATTCTCGTTTTGTTTTTCTGTTTGCTCCTGTGCCGGTTGTTCTTGTTGTGCTTGCTCTTGCTGCTGTGGTTCAGTCTCTGCATGACATCCGCAGCTGCAACCGCCTTGTGCAGCATAAGCATCATCCTGAGGTACTTCGTGCACCAATTTTTCTCCGCACTGGCTGCAGAAACCTGCAGTTTTTGGATTTGGTTCTCCGCATCTTGTGCAGAAGGTTTTGTTGCTCATTTTGGACAGTTGCTCATTGACCTCATCCAATTCATCATATTTTTCATTGATTAGAATGATGATGTCATCAATTTCTTCTGTAGAATCAATGCCTTGTTTGCGTGATTCATAAACAGCTCTGCCAAGCGCTTCATAATTTCTTTTAATGTCACTGTTTAGGTCTACTGCTTGTAATTTCAATTTAGAAGTATCAACCAGCTCGCCTGTTTTTTTACCAACAACATTAGCAGCCTGTTTTGCGTTTGACACAATATTTTCAAATAGTCCCATAATATTTCTCTCCTTGTATGATAAATAGTTTTAATTCCTTTTTCTACCTATATTATAACACAAAAAAAATTGCTATGCAATTTCAAAGAACTCTTATAATGTTCAAAATTTCGAATATGAAAAGACGTCCCTTTTAATGTTTATTTTGCTACTGTTACAAGGCCGGTATTACATTAAAATTGCGTTGCAATCTTTAACTTATCCATGCTAAAACAATATAAGTCAAATTTGTAAAATACAATCTATGACACTTTACGAAAATTGAAATCAATTTGTTGATGGTGTAGAAGAAAGCAGAAATTCTTTATAGATAGATTTTACTTTTTCTTTCCTATCTAGCATTTCTTGATAACGGTCAATATATTCATACGGAAATTTAAAATTAAATATTCTTTGCAGTTCATCCTTATAGGGATGTTTTATTTTTGATACTGCACCTGCGCCGCAAGCCAAAATAGTATGACTTTCATCCATAATATAAACATTATAATAATTTTCATACCCCGGTTTCGCCCATCCGGTATTCTCCAAGTTGCCAACCATCCGACTTTGACGATACAAGTAATACGGAATATAATTTTGTTCCGTCAGTACCGTATCCACATAATCCAACATTTGACTAGCACCTTCACCATCATTGATAAAATGTACTTTACCATTTTTATTAATATTGGAGGAGCGTTTTAATGATAACGTATGTACAGTAATACTTTCCGGATGTAACGCAACAACACCATCCAGTGTATTGCGAAAACTGTCCACACTGTCCCCTGCCAATCCAACAATCAAATCCATATTGATATTGTCAAAACCATGTGCTCTTGCCAAATGAAATGCATCCAATGTTTGCTGTGTGGTGTGATCTCTTCCAATCATTTTCAACACTTCATCATTTAATGTTTGAGGATTGATACTAATTCTGGTAATGCCGCGTTCTTTCATTGCCTGCAATTTGTCAGCCGTAATCGTATCCGGACGACCTGCTTCCACTGTAAATTCACGGCATGTACTCATATCGAAATGCGTATTCACCGTATCAATGATTTGTCCTAGCTGCTGTGCATTCAGCGTAGTAGGTGTTCCGCCCCCCATATACACGGTTTCCAATCTCAAATTGCATGCTTTTGCAACTTCTGCAGTATATTCCAATTCTTTGCAGAGTAAATCTACATACTGCGGAATGAGTTTACCTGTCTTTTCCGTGGACTGCGCCACAAAAGAACAATACGCACAACGCGTCGGACAAAACGGAATTGAAATATATAGGCTGAACGACTCCGGCTTAGAATCAGCCAAAATAGGCTGTTCATGCTGCATAGTACGGACACTCAATGCTGTTTTCTCTTGAGAAACATGTAAACTGTTTAAAAAATAGTCTGCAGCTTTAGACTGTCCCATTTCCGCTGTCAATTTTCTAAGCAGTTTAATGGGACGTACCCCGATTAATACGCCCCATTTGGGACGATATCCTGTCAATTCTACCAAAATATCATATAACAGTACGGCCATTGCCAAACCGCATTGACGTTCAAAATCAGGTTCATCCAAAGAGAATGTTCCTCGTTTTTCTGCAAAACGATTCTCTATTTTTACAGAAACGTGTAAATGAGCCTCTCCATTTTCCTCTTTGTAACCTGTGTAGACCAATAAGCTGTCATCATGTCCGTTTTCGTAGACAGCAGTTACTTTTTCATAAGGAAAAAAGATATCACAAAGACTTTCCATTTCATAAAGATATGAATGTCCATCAATAACCAAAATCATCTGTATTGCCCTTCATAAATGGATTTGTATTTCTTTCGTAATCCAGTGTTGTGGAATCTCCATGAGCTGGAAACACTGCATAGTTGCCTTCCAACTCAGCTACTTTTTGTACGGATTCCATCATTTTTTCAGGATCGGAAGTTGGGAAATCGGTTCGTCCAATGGAACCTTTGAAAATGGTGTCACCGCTGAAAATAGCATCTTTTGCAATCAAACAGCTGCTTCCTATGGTATGACCCGGCGTATGCAAAACGCGAAAAGTCAAATTTCCAATCTGAATCTTATCGCCGTCATGGAACAATACATCCGGTACAAACGGATCGCATTGACGTTCCGCAATCACCGTTGATAAATTCAAACGGCTATCGGTTGCAAAATCCTGTTCCAATTCATGCATATAGATTTTAGCGCCTGTCATATCCTGAACTGTTTTTACCCCCATAATATGGTCAAAATGTCCGTGGGTTAATAAAATCGCGTCCATTTTTTTTAATTCTTTTATTTTTTCAAACAGCTCATCTGAAATAAAGCCGGGGTCAATCACTGCTGAAATACCTGTCTCCTCATCCGTTACAATGAAACAGTTTGTCGGCAGCATTCCGCCGGTAATCTCTTGAATTTGCATATTGATAATTCCTTTCTGAAAAGAGGCTTATATACTCTATGAACGTTTGATGCTGATAATACCTTCGATATTGGACAACTTTGAAATGACTGCATTCAAATGATCCAAACCTTGGATGGTGATGGTCGCATAAATAACATCTGTGCCGTCTTTCAATTCTCTGGAATTTAAAGAGTGAACACTGATACGTAAATTATATAGCTGCTGGGTGATATTCATTAACACACCCGGTATATGATTAGCAACTATTTCAAGAGTTGTTTTAAATTCTTCTTTTACTTGATTTGCCCATTGTACTTCAATCCAACGTTCCGGTTCAGGACTGCCTGCAATATCTTTGGGAACATTGCTGCAGGAACGTTTGTGAACAGATACGCCAAAACCGCGTGTAACAAAGCCAATAATATCATCACCCGGCAATGGGTTACAGCAGCGAGAAAGTTTTGTCAAACAATCTCCTCCCATACCTTTTACCAAAATGCCGTTGGAAGCTTTATTCGGTTTTGCTTCTATGGTTTTAGAAGGTTCTAGCTTTTGCACCACTTCGGCAAACTTTTTCTGTTTTACATATTCTTCCTTAATTCGGTGGATAATTTTCCATAATTGAATACCGCCGTAACCGATCGCTGCATAAATATCTTCCAAATTCGCACAGTTCTGGCGTTTTACATATGGATTAATCAGGTCATAAAGCTCATCCTGTGGCACAATGATACCATTGCGTTTGAGTTCACGTTCCAGTTCTTCTTTGCCTTCTTCAATATTTTCTTCTCTGCGTTCTTTTTTAAACCATTGACGAATTTTATTTCTTGCTTCGCTGGTACGTACAATTTTCAGCCAATCACGGCTTGGTCCATGAGAACCTTCTTTTGCGGTAATAACTTCTACAATCTCGCCTGTTTTAATCTTATAATCAATCGGTACAATACGCTTATCTACTTTTGCACCAATCATACGGTTACCTACCGCACTGTGGATGGCATACGCAAAATCAATGACAGTAGAACCAGCAGGTAAACTAATCACTTCACCTCTTGGAGTAAAGACAAACACTGAATCAGACGATAAGTCTGTTTTGATGGTACGTATCAAATCTGTAGCGTCGCCTTCTGTTTGATTATCCAAAATTTTGCGTACCCAGGCCAAATGTTCCTCTAAAGAATCTTCCGACGTAACGCCCACTTTGTATTTCCAGTGGGCAGCAATACCATATTCCGCTGTATAATGCATATCCCAGGTACGAATTTGTACCTCAAACGGAATTCCTTCCGAACCGATTACGGTTGTGTGCAAAGACTGATATAAATTTGGTTTCGGCGTAGAAATATAATCTTTAAAACGGTTTGGAATGGGATGAAATAAATCATGGATAATTCCCAAAGCATTGTAACAATCAATAACAGTATCAACAATCACTCTAACTGCATATATATCATAAATTTGGTCAATAGATTTGCCTTGTACAAACATTTTATGATAAATTCCATTAATACTTTTTACTCTTCCGTCTAAATGTACTTTGGGAATAACAGGCAACATTTTTTCCAATATCTGCGCTTTGATTTTTTTTATAAAATCAGAACGTTGATCTTTATGTAGCGCCAAAGCATGTTCAATTTCTTGATAGCCCATAGGGTCCAAATAGCGTAAAGATAAATCTTCCAATTCTTCTTTTACCGCGCGAATACCCAAACGGTCTGCAATGGGAGCATAAACTTCCATGTTTTCCAACGCTTTATCACGCTGTTTTTGTGGAGTCATATACTCAATGGTCCGCATATTATGCAAGCGGTCTGCAAGTTTAATAATAATAACTCTGATATCCTCCGACATGGCTATGAGCATTTTCCGAATATTTTCTGCTTGTTGCTCTTCACGGGAGGAAAAAGGCACTTTGCCCAGTTTGGTAACACCGTTGATTAAATTGGCAATTTCTTTGCCAAACATTTTTGTAATTTCTTCTAAAGTAATATCCGTATCTTCTACCACATCATGAAGTAACCCTGCAACCACGCAAGGGGTATCCATACCCAGTTCCACCAAAATGCAAGCTGCGGCAACAGGATGCGTAATATACGGTTCACCTGATTTTCTTTTTTGTTCTTTATGTGCTTCTGACGCAACCTGATAAGCACGTTCTATTTGCTCTAAATCAAAAGAACGGCCACTAGCTTTGATCAAATCTAATAAATCGTCATAAGTTTTTAATGGATATGCCATAGTATTTAACCGTCCTTTCTCAAAGATTCTAATTGATGCAGAATAGGAGAAGAAAATAAATCCACTTTACCTGCAACAGGCTTTAACGTAATTCTGCAAATATCTCCGTCTTCCGCTTTCTCAATCAAATTTTGGTCTTTTAAAACATCCAATGCCACTAACAATTTGGATAATGTCACATTTGGAATTTGTAAATGTTCCAACAATAACAAAATATGATGCTGCCAACCGTTGCTGCTTCTTAAAAAACGGTAAAGAGCCGCAAACTCATCACGATTTGGAGTCATATGGAAAAACTCTTCACTTGTTAAATATTCACCGCGTTTTACCTTTTCATACATACGGTACTCTAAAAGTGTCTGCTTCTCATTTACCTGTGACAATTTCATATCTTTCACAAATACAGACAGATTCTCTGTATTGCGGTATTCATTCACTTCCAACGTAACTGCTAAGTCCACCAAATCTCCTACTTGATAGGGAAAATCCTGCAATGCAGTACGAAATTTCAGGCACTGAACAGTAGAATGGTTTCTTTCCAGGCGCAAGCGTAAATGATTGCCTCCTCCGATAGGTATAATTTCTTTCAGTTCCATGCCGTAAAGACCAAACACGGGAGACGGATTATCTGTTCCAAATGGCTCCAAATACGTAATCTGTTTTGGCATATCAATCGTCAATGCGGCAGGATTCAGTTTACAGTCCAGATGTATGGTTTGAGGAGGCATATCCGTTGGCAGAGAAGCGGCAAATTCATTGATTTGTTTGCGGAACTCCGCGATATGCTCTGTTGGCATACTCAATCCGGCAGCCATAGGGTGTCCGCCGTATTTTGTAAGCAAAGGAGCACAATGACAAATGGCATCAAACAAGGAGAATCCTTCCACACTTCTGCCGGAAGCTTTGGCTTCATTCCCTGAATAGGAGATTACAATACTTGGCTTACCAAACATCTCCGTAATGCGAGAAGACACAATTCCGATTACGCCGTGGTGCCAATCTTCCCCTTCTACCACAATTACACGTTCATACATACGCTCAGGCTCATCATGTAACTGCTGCAAAGCCTTTTCTGTAATTTCTGTTTCAATTTGTTTCCTAATATCGTTGTCATGACAAATTTCCTGTGCAAGGCGTTGCGCCTCTTCCATATCTTCCGATAAAAGCAAACGAACCGCTCTGTCTGAATCACCTATTCTGCCCGTTGCATTAATACGCGGTACGATGGTAAACGCTACATTGGTAGAAGAAAGTTCTTTACCACTCATACTTGCCTGCTCCAACAACGCACAAATTCCGGGGCGGTCACTGTGTGACAACAACGGCAAACCCGCTTGTACAAGCGCGCGGTTTTCTCCCGTTAGTGATACAATATCACCTATCGTGCCGATTGCAACAAAATCCGCATAATTATCCAACAGCGTTGTCATATCCGTCATTTCGCCTTCCAGTGCAGTAATCAGTTTAAAAGCAACGCCTACGCCCGATAAATCTTTAAAAGGATAGGTACAGTCCACACGATGCGGGTCTATCACAGCCACAGCTTTGGGTAATATATCTCTTGGTCGGTGATGGTCGGTGATAACAACATCAATTCCCAATTGCGCAGCATAATCAACTTCATCAATAGATGCAATACCGTTATCTACTGTAACAATTAATTGCACTCCCTGTTCATGTAGTTGGTTCAACGCCTCTAAGTTTAATCCATATCCCTCTTGTTCTCTTAGTGGAATATAAAACATTACATTGGCACCGCAAGATTCCAAGTAAGAATATAGCATAGCAGTAGAAGTAACACCATCTGCATCATAATCTCCATACACGCAGATGGTTTCAAAATCTTCAATCGCTCTTTGAATACGAGCTACTGCACAATCCATATCTTTCATCAAAAAAGGGTCTGCAAATGATATTGATACATCAAATAATGCATCAATATCATCTTTTGTATGAAAACCGCGTATCTCCAACATCATAGCCAAAAACGAAGGATATTGCATTTCTTCCGCAATTCTAGCTGCCCTTGCTTTGTTCAACGGAGATACACTCCATTTTTTGATATTCATACTGCCTACACCTTCCTTATTCTTGTTTAATTGTAACATTTTCCGACACTTTATTCAATCTATTTTCACATTCGTTCCACTAAAAGTAGGAGATTTTCTTATTTTCAAGATATTTCTTCTATTTCAAAGATAAGTGGAAAATCTTATAAAATAAAACAAGAAAGAAGCGATATCGTTGCAGGAAACAACGATATCGCTTTCTTTCTTATATTATTTAGCCTTCTGCACTTTTAAAACGTTTTACTTGTGCAGTTAGCTCTGGTACTTTTTCAGTTTTCTCTTTTGTTTCTTCTTCCTTCTGAGGAAGAATACATTTTTTTACCACCATGCCGTCATATTTTAATTTAAACTGCACTCTGCCGATAAAACGATTATCGCAATGTTTGCAGCGAAAATTTGCACGGTAGCTTTTATTTTTCAGCTGCCATTCACCTTCGCGAGATGCTCTACGACCGCAGGCATCACAATAAAACATCATATCAGAGCGTTTAATCAGGGGATTGGTCAAATCACAAATAATCATAGTTTTAAATGTAATTTTTTCATAAAAGGCATCTGTTCTTGCATCTTGGATAAAAGGAACCAGTGCTTCTTTTTGATACAGTTTCTGCAAACATCGCAAAGACAACATACTGTCATCCATTGCCCGGTGGTGTGCAATATCCTCTTCATTAATTCCCAGTAGCTGTGCTGAGGTGGACAGCCCCATTTGTTTGGTGGTGTCATAATGAAGCATTTTTTCGCAGTAACTTTGTAAATCAACATATTGTTTGAGGAAAGGAATACGTTCACTGCCGCAAAAATAACGGCTGTTTTCAATGAGAGCCAAAATATCAGACGTACCCCATGTCATAAGGACAGCGTCACCCATCCATTTACGAAAACGACTCATAACCTGCATAAATTGCAAACCGTTGGCCAGTTCTTCGTTTGTAATATTTGTCAGTGTTCTAATTTTCCCACTGATTTTTTTACCTACTTGGGGACGAACCAAAGCGTCAAAGGTATCCAGCACATGCAAGTTTCCATCTACCTTTACTGCGCCAAATTCTATAATTTCATTCATAAAGCCTTTTAAACGCCGGCTATACGTCCCATTCCATTCCAAATCCAATATTACAAAGTTCATTCAATACTCCGATTATTTTTTGCTAGATTTTTTCATACGAAGTTCTTTCGATAATATCCGTTTTCTCATACGAATATTTTCAGGGGTTACTTCTACCAGCTCATCATCTTTGATGAATTCTAAACATTGCTCAAGACTTAAGTTGCTGTGAGGCGTTAATTTCAACGCGTCATCAGAACCGGCAGCTCTTGTATTGGTCATTTGTTTTTTCTTACATACGTTAACGGTAATATCATCCGATTTTGGGCTAACGCCTACAATCATGCCTTCATACACTTCAACACCGGGACCAATAAACAAGCGTCCGCGATCCTGCGCATTGTACAATCCGTAAGCAGTTGCTTCTCCTGTTTCATGTGCGACCAAAGAGCCTTGTGCACGCTGTGGAATCTCTCCGCGAAAAGGTTCGTATGAATCGAATACATGATTCATAATACCATTACCATTGGTATCGGTCAAGAACTCTTGACGATAACCCATCAATCCGCGGGCAGGAATTTTAAATTCCATATGGGTTGTTCCCGTATCTCTGGTTCCCATATTAATCAGTTCCGCTTTACGTCCGCCCAATTTTTCCATAACGGCTCCAACATAACTTTCCGGCACTTCAATCATCAAATGCTCAATCGGCTCATATTTCTGACCGTCAATCTCTTTATAAATAACACTTGGGCTGGATACTTGGAATTCAAACAATTCCCTACGCATATTTTCAATCAAAATAGAAAGATGCAATTCACCACGTCCAGATACTTTAAAAGTATCCGCAGAATCTGTTTCTTCTACACGCATGGCAACGTTGGTTTCTACTTCTTTAAGCAGTCTGTCACGAATATTACGGGAAGTAACGTACTTACCCTCTCTACCTGCAAACGGGCTGTTATTTACCATAAACATCATAGTAACGGTAGGTTCGTCAATTTTTACAAACGGTAATGGCTCTACGCAATCAACCGCACAGGCTGTTTCTCCGATATTTAAATCAGTAATACCTGCAACTGCAATAATATCTCCTAATTTTGCTGTTTCTGCTTCAACTTTTTTCAAACCTTGATATTGGAACAATTTTGTAATTCTTGCATTTTTGGTACTGCCGTCTCTGCTGCAAACTACTACAGGCATACCTACTTTTACTTCACCGCGTTCTACACGTCCCACACCAATTCTTCCAACAAATTGGTCATAGTCAATGTTAGAAAACAAAATTTGTGTTCCACCATTCATATCTCCCTGCGGAGCCGGAATCTCTTTTACAATGGTTTCAAACAATGGTTCCATGGTATCGTTTGGTTCCATCGGATCATACATTGCATAACCGTCACGTCCGGAAGCATATACAACAGGGAATTCCAATTGGTCTTCATCTGCTCCCAATTCGATAAATAAGTCTAAAATCTCATCTACCACTTCAGCAGGTCTTGCGCCGGGACGATCAATCTTATTCACAACAACAATTGGCTTTTTGCCCAAACCAATCGCCTTTTTTAATACAAAGCGAGTCTGAGGCATACAACCTTCAAAAGAGTCTACGAGCAAAATAACACCGTCAACCATCATTAAAATACGTTCTACTTCACCGCCGAAATCAGCATGGCCCGGGGTGTCTATAATATTAATTTTTGTATCTTTATACATAACTGCTGTATTCTTTGCCAAAATGGTGATACCGCGCTCGCGTTCAATATCATCAGAATCCATAACACGGTCTTCCACTGCTTCATTGGTACGGAAGATACCGCTTTGACGCAATAACTGGTCAACCAATGTGGTTTTACCGTGGTCAACGTGAGCAATAATGGCAACATTTCTTAAATCTGTTCTTACATCCATGTAAATACCTCTTTTAACTTGATAACATACAAATATCTCTGTCAATCTATACTAAAGTATCAAATTGACTTTATTTTTCTTTCATTCAACAAAAAAGCGCCGGCATGCTTACCGACGCTTTTTTATCATACTGGAGCGGATGACGAGGCTCGAACTCGCTACCTCCACCTTGGCAAGGTGGCGCTCTACCAGATGAGCTACATCCGCAATTCCTCACTGCGATGACTATTATATTACAGCTTTTCAAAAATGTCAACTACTTTTTCTATATTTTTTAGAATTCTTTTTTATTTGATTTCTCATGCATTTTACAATATGATAGAAAGAATAACAATTTGCATATCACTTTAAAATTGCTTTGCTATTTTGAATGTGATATAATTTTGACGAGGTGTTTCGATGAAATTTTCAATTAATTTAGGGGCATGGAATTCCGTTTTTGCAATTCCTACACAAGTGGTGGATCAACATTTAAAATTAGCAGGCGGTGTTCATTTAAAAGTATTGTTATGGCTATTGCGCCATGCAGGTAACGAAATCGATATTACAGATATATCAAATACACTTGGTATTGGAACTGCCGATATTAAAGATGCCATCCAATATTGGGCCGCAGCCGGTCTGATTACAGATTTTTCCTGCGATTGTGAGCAAGTTACGCTTACACCTGTTATGGCCGAATCAGGACCATCTGAGAGTACTACACCGGAAACATCTGTCTCCACACAGACAGACAATTCAGAAGAGGCACCCCATTCCGAAATCATCGAACATACAGTTACTGTGCATCCCTTGACACAAATGGAGGACGAAAAAACAACAGAAAAACCGATAAAAACTCCGTCACGCATGAAAAAACCAGACGGAGTTTACATTGCACAGCGCATTGCGCAATGTGCGGAAGTCGGCTTTTTAATGCAGGAGGCACAGCAAATTTTAGGACGGGCTATCTCTCCTGCTTTGTCTTCCACTTTGCTTATGATTCATGACGACTACGGTCTGCCTGTTGAAGTAATTATTATGCTTTTGATGTATGTCAAAAGTATTCATAAAGACAATACCAGCTATATTGAAGCGGTTGCAAAAAACTGGGCTGTAGAAGAAATAAATACCCATGAAAAAGCAGATGAAAAATTAAATCAATTATCACTCATTGCAAAATCTTGGCGTTGTATCGAACAAGTACTAGGTATTAGTCATCGCTCTCCAAGCGCAAAAGAAGAGCAATATACCTACCGTTGGATGCATGAATGGAAATTTACGCCTGACATGATACGCGAGGCTTACGAACGCTGTGTAAACGCTACAGGAAAACTAAGCCTGCATTATATGAACAAAATTTTAGAACGCTGGCATAAAGCAGGTATTACCACGCCAAAACAAGCTGCATTAGAAGCTAGCCAAAAGGCCGCAAAAGAATATGAAAAACATGAACCTACCTATGATTTGGAAGAATATGAAAAAATAAATCTAAATGAGTTTATGTAAGGAGGGATTCTATTGGGATATAGCCGCGAAATTTATGATGAAGCCATGGCAATCGTAAATGCCAACCACGCCAAAGCAACGGAAGAATGTAACCTACGCAAAACAGCATTTTATGAACAGTATCCCCGTGCGGCAGAAATTGAAACAGAATTAGCCGCAACGGCAATTCAAACTGCAAAGGCAGTATTAAATGGTGCACATGTAAAAGAACAATTGACGTTATTAAAAGAAAAAAACCTTTCCTTACAAAATGAACGCACACAGCTGTTACGGAAAGCAGGACTTCCCGAAACCTATTTAGAACCTATCTTTACTTGTAATGCTTGTAAAGACGAAGGCTTTATCGATGGCAGAATGTGCAGTTGTTTAAAAAAGTTAATGCGTATCCAGGCATGTAACCAACTAAACGCTTCTACTCCCCTTGCGCTGTGTACATTTGATAATTTTTCTTTGTCCTACTATCCCAACGGACCTTCTGACAGCGGTATTTCCGCCTATCAGCAAATGGAACAGATATTGCGTTATTGTAAAGCGTATGCAAACCAATTTTCCATGGATTCCCCGAATTTGCTGATGCAGGGTGGAACTGGTTTGGGAAAAACACATCTATCCTTGGCTATTGCGCATGAAGCCATTGAAAAAGGATACGGTGTTATTTATGGTTCCGCACAAAATATGGTTACCAATTTGGAAAAGGAACGTTTTCAGAAAGATAGTGAACAACAGGATACCAACCAACTCATGCTGCAATGTGACTTATTGATTATAGATGACCTTGGAACGGAATTTTCCACTTCATTTGTAACTGCTGCAATCTATAACATTGTAAATACTAGGCTTATGACACATAAACCAACTATTATCAGTACCAATTTATCTATGAAAGAATTAGAGAAGCGGTACACAGAGCGCTTTGCTTCCCGTATTTTGGGCAGTTATATCCCTCTTTTTTTCCGCGGCAAAGATATCAGACAACAAAAAAGACGTAAAAAATAAAAACAGACAGTCCCTCCGGGCTGTCTGTTTTTGAATATAAAAAAGAAAAAGGAATTACCTATTTACATCCCCATGAAATAGGTAATTCCTTTTATTAAATTGCTGTTCTCTTTTTTGCAAAGTCCACAATTTTCGAAATCCCCACCAAAATTGCGACCGTCGCCACAGCTAACATAACAAAAACGGCATAACGCTGTGTTTGAGAGAAGCTGCAAAGAATTGCAAATATGACGCCGTACAAGCTAAGAATAACTTTTACCTTTGCCTTACATTTTTTCACTTCAGGTTCTGATAACGGTTTATTCTTGTCTTCAACCGGAGCTATAAACAACACGATCAAAGTGCAACATGTAAACAGAATTGTAATAATAAGTAATTGTAGTATAGTGCCGATATAAACACCTAAAAAAACACTAAAACCAAATAAAAGGACTGAGCTAATGTAACATTTCAAGTGACTACCAGCATGAAAGCCACCGGAAAAAGTACGTAAGGGAATAAAAAATAAGAGATAGATCATACTTTCAATGATACATTGAAAAATTGCTCCAATAATTAAGCATGTTGCAATACCGAATGCTTGCGACAGCATCAAGCCAAATGCAAAAGTGAAAAAAGCTGATTCATCTTCGGGAATTATTTTCCCTTTTACGGATGCAGCTACACACTTCTCAGCAAGCCTTGTAATCAAGTTTGAAACCGATTTGGGATTACTGGAATTTTAGGTTGGTGTAGCATAAAACTACATGCCGAATTTACGTTGCCTATTGCAACTTTAACATCTACATCTGTAGCTGTTTTTACAATCTTCTCAAAAAGTTTACGATTCGTTTTCATATTTTCATACCTCCACAAAAGTTCAACATCCTTGTTGATGTTAAACATTTTATGAATACCAAAGAGAGTACTATAATAGTTCTTTGGGCGTTCCGCTTACAAATAGTGTAAACGAAGAATACATAGTTTTCATATTTTCAATATGAACAGAAATTATTTTTGAAATCTTTTTGGAAGTGCTGGTACTTTTGGTTGATGCAACATAAAAGAACAAGCAGAATTTACATTAGATACAGCTACTTTTGCTGCTGCATCTGTTGCCGCTTTCATAACTTTGTTTGTGATTTTGTTTGTAATTTTCATTCTTATTTCCTCCAAATTTTTTATTAGATGATTGGCTCTTTCTGTAGCCTATATAAATTATAAAAGCAAAATGCGTCATTTGGGAAAAAAAGTCGCATTTTGCTTTTTAGTGTGACCGAACTTCACATTTGTTCATAGTTTATTCATAAACTTCGTAAATTCTTCACCTATTTTTGTTTATTAAGTAATGGAATTGATATAGCAAGCGTGAATATTGTGTCAGTATAATCAATACTTACAATTCCATTATATTTTTCAACAGCCATTTTAATATTCTCTACTCCAAAACCATGATTATGTTTATCTAATTTAGAAGAAACAAACTTTTCATTTTCACAAACTATATGGTTCTGTTTTGTATTTTCTATAATAATGCTTAAGATATCATTTGTGCGCTTTACTTCTAAGGTAATTTTCTTTTCTCCATTTTGTATTTCACTGCATGCTTTTACGGCATTGTCTAAAGCGTTTGCAAAAATAGTACAAGTATCAATATATTTTAAGAGGGACAAATCATTATACAAAATTTGTTTTTCAAATGTAATGCCTTGTTCCTTACACGTTTTTTCTTGCTCATATAAAATAACATCAAATGCAGTATTATTGACACGAAAGCTAGCCGCAGCCATTTGTTGGCTCATTTGAGTTTGTAATTCCTGCATATAATTTAATGCTTTATCCTTACTGTCTGTATGATATAGGCGTTCTAAAGTTGTTATGTGATTCTTAAAATCATGTAATTGTTTTCTACTTTCATTCAGACCTTTTTCAATTTGTTTATAGTAACTCGCTTGAATGCGCTGCATTTCTTCGGCTTCTCGCAACTGATTTTCCAACTCATATTTTCTTAAATTTCTGTCATAAATGAAGAAAACCGCAATATTGCAAAGAATTAATCCAAAACAAACCAAAGACATCAGAATTTTATGACTCTCTTGTTGTGGTACATGGATTTCTAATTTTACCATTAAAACAATATTTGCAATGGTAACAACCGGTAATGTAAATAAAAACAATACCTCTTTACCGCTTTTGGCATATTTTCTATCTTTCGTAAAGACAAAAATAATACGTATGATAAAGAACAATATTACTTTACTAATAATAGTCATAGCCAGTTTTGCTGTTGTCTGCTGTATTACCATCGTTAAATTCTCACCTAAATACCAAGAGGCTAAAATAATGGTAAAAAATTCTGAGAACGTTGACAGAGTCGCAATTAAAACAGAAAGAAAAAAACGCACTAAAACTTTCCCTTTATAAAAACAAGAAACAAATATGAAATGTAGAACTACTGTCACAATGACGTTTAACCAGAAAATCCCAAGCAAATTGATACAAGCGAGCGCAACTCCGCTTAACAAAACACTTGCTGTTTTAATTGCAATATTCCTTGCTGTTATATTCCATTTTTCTAACAAAAAATGATGAAATAACATAAATCCTATTATAAAATCGCAACAACATAGTAATGACTGTATTATAATTTCATACATAATATCTATATTACTCCTTCAAATAATAACATGTTTCTTAAAACCTAACCCGGAATTGGTAATACCATTGCTAAAATAAACTTATCTTTCGTATGTTCAATACTGACTAAACCATGATATTTCGAAACTGCCATTTTAATATTTTCTACGCCAAAACCATGCTGTTCTTTATTAGGTTTTGTAGAAAATAAACGATTTTCTTTTTCTACTATCTCATTTTGCTTGCTGTTCTCAATTATGATACTAAGCATATCCTTTTTCTTCTTTACTGTTAAGTCAATTCTTCTTCCCCCTGTATCTACGTGACTACACGCTGTAACCGCATTGTCCAATGCATTTGCAAATATGGTACAGGTATCCATATAAGATAAAAATGATAAATCATTGTATAAAATTTGTTTATAAAACTCAATACCTAAATCATGGCAGCGTTTATTTTGTTCATATAGTATAACATCAAATGCAGCATTTTTCACCTTAAAACTCGCTAAATCCATTTGCTCTTTCATCTGTTGCTGTAACTCTTTTATATAGGAGACAGCTTTTACATTCTCTTTACCATTATGCAAATGTTCCAATATTGTAATATGGTTTTTAAAGTCATGCATTTGTTTTCGGCTCTCATTCAAACTCTTTTCCAATTGCATATAATAGTTCGCTTGTATTCTTTGCGTTTCTTGTGCTTGTCTTAATTGATTTTCAAGTTCATATTTTTTCAAATTTTTATCATAGATAAAAAATACTGCGACATTGCAAAAAATAAGACCAATACATACAAAAGCCATTAATACTTTTTGACTTTCCTTTGTTGGCACATAGTATTCCAATTGAACCATAAGAGTGATGTTCGCTACCGTTACAATAGGCAGTACATACAGTAATAATGATTCTTTTCCCATTTTTGTATATTTGGTTCCTTTTTTGAACAGAAAAATAATTCTGACTAACGTAAATAATAAAACTTTGCTAATAACGGTCATTGGAATGCGAACAGCTGGTAGTGTTACTATGACAGTGAGATTCTCACCAAAAATTGCCGAAAATAAAACCATAGTAATAAATTCTGAGATAATAGACAATGTGGAGGCCACCACTGCAAGAAAAATTTTGATTAACCATTTTCCTTTAAAGAATATATGTGCCAAAAGAAAAATGAATGTAAAAACAGTTAACACATTCCAAAGAGAATTTTGGAATGTGTTAATAAAAGTCAATGTAATTGCACAAGTGATAACTGCAGTTATTTTGCTAATCAAAATTGCAAATGATTTTTCCCATCTATCTTTTAAGTAGTGATGCAAAAACATAAAATGAATACTGTACTCCACCAGACAGATCAGTGCGCTAAACAGCAACTCAAGCATAACTATCCCCTTATGTATTTTTGAAACTTCATATTAAAATTGTTAATTCTATCTCTTGCCAATTTAATTTCTGTAGAATAATCTAAAATTACTTTTGTTTTCGTTATGCTAGTAATGTGATCAAAATTCACAATATAGCTTTTTTGAGGCATTTCAAATTGTTCTACAGGCAGTAATGACAGTAAATCATTTAGTGTAACACCTGTTTCATATATTTGCTCTTTTGTATAAATAATTCTCTTTCTTTGATAAGATTCAATATAAATAATTTTATTAATAGAAATAAAACAATTTTCATAAGCGCATTTTACTGCGATTTTTCTGTTAAGTTTCTTAAACTCTTGAATACAAGAAAGGATGGCTTCATTAAATTTTTCTTGGGCAATCGGTTTCACTAAGTATCGATGCGCATGTAAATGGTACCCGTCCGCAGCATATTGCTCAAAAGAGGTTGTTAAAATAATGGTAGCATCCAATCCATCCTGAATTAGTTGTTTGCCAATTTCTATACTGTTTACTCCATTTTCCAGCTGAATATCTAAAAATAGAATGTCGTAGATATTTTTAATCTTTAATAGCTCTTCTGACGTACAAAATTCATCCAGTTCATAATCCACATCATTGGAAATAGCAAATTTATCCAATTTATCACGAATAATTAAACGATGAATTGCTTCGTCATCGCAAACGGCTATTTTTAGTAACAATTTCCGTCAACACCTTTACAAAAACCTCTCAAATACTTGTGAAACTTCATATTAAAATCATCTATACGATCTCTTGCCAGTTTTATTTCAATTGTATGATCTAGCATCACTTTTGTTTTAGTTAAACTAGTAACACAGTCTAAATTCACAATATAACTTTTTTGCGGCATTTCAAATTGTGCGGTTGGTAATTGCTCTAATAATTCTTGAAGCGATGCGCCTGTTTCATAAACCTGATCCTTTGTATGAATCATTCTTTTTCTACGATAAGACTCTATATAAATAATACTGTTAATAGAAACAAAACATTTTTCATAAGCGCACTTAACTTCTATTTTTCTATTAGACTTCTTAAAGTCTTTGATACAAGATACAATAGCTTCATTAAAATCAGACTGCTGTATCGGTTTAATTAAATAACGATGTGCTTTCAAATGATAGCCTTCCGATGCATACTGCTCAAAAGATGTCGTGATGATAATAGTTGCGTCAATTCCTTTTTGAAGCAAACGCTTTCCCACTTCAATACCATTCACACCATCTTCCAACTGCACATCTAAAAATAGAATGTCATAAATATTTTCCATTTTCATCAATTCTTTTGAATTGGTGAACTCATCAAGTTCATAATCAATATCATTTGAAATCGCATAGGCATCTAACTTATCACGAATAATCAATCTATGAATCGCTTCATCGTCACAAACGGCAATTCTTAGCAACATATTTTCAACACCTTTTTCATCATATTGAAATATTTATTTTTATACTGGAACCAACCCCGATTACATTCGCTTCCATAAATTGAAATAAAATCCAACTACAGATAATTTCTATTATATGTGTAAATACTTAACATGTCAAAAAAATTAACATTCTCCACCAAAATATAGACAAATTTACTAAGTATGCAAAAAATGTTGTTAAACTGTATCGGAATTTAAAGCAGTCTTTTATCGTTGCCACACAATATAATCACATCATAATATATCGCTCGCTATACTTCTGCTAATTCACCAAGACTTTTCGCTTTTAAATATGCATTGATAAAACCGTCAATATCGCCGTCCATAACCGCATTGATATTACCCATTTCATAATTGGTTCTATGATCTTTTACGAGTGTATAAGGCATAAATATATAAGAACGGATCTGACTGCCCCAACCAATTTCTTTTTGTTCGCCTTTAATATCTTCTATTTTATCCAAATGTTCACGCTCTTTGATTTCCATTAATTTAGAAATAAGCATTTTCATTGCCGTATCACGGTTTTGATGTTGGCTACGTTCCACTTGGCATGCTACCACAATATTGGTTGGTATATGGGTAATACGAACCGCCGATGATGTTTTATTTACCTTTTGACCGCCAGCACCGCTGGCACGATAAACATCAATACGCAAGTCATCCGGATTAATATCCACTTGAATATTGTCATCAATCTCAGGCATAACTTCCAATGAAGCAAAAGAAGTATGCCGTCTTCCGGAAGAATCAAATGGAGAAACACGAACCAAACGATGTACACCTGCTTCGCTTTTCAGAAAGCCATATGCATTGGTTCCTTCTATTAATACAGATGCACTTTTTAAACCGGCCTCTTCTCCGTCTAGGTAGTCCAATGTTTTCACTTGGTAACCATGACGTTCACCCCAACGACAGTACATGCGGTATAACATTTCTGCCCAATCCTGCGCTTCTGTCCCTCCCGCACCTGCATGAAAGGTCAAAATTGCATTGTTTCCATCATACTCCCCTTGCAGCAAAGTAGATAGTCGCTGTACTTCCAACTCTGATTTAAAGTGTTCAAACTCAGCCTGTGCCTCTTCCAAAATAGAAATATCCTCTGCCTCGTTTCCCAATTCTATCAATGTTTGAATATCATCAAATGTTTGCTTTAAAGCATTATATTTTGATACTTTATTTTTCAAAGTGCTGGTACGCTGTAATATTTTTTGAGAATGACTCATGTCATTCCAAAATTCCGGCTCTGCCGCCTGCGCCTCCAATTTCTCGATTTCTTCTCCGGCTGCTTTTAAATCCAAAGCTTCTTCTAAATCAAACAAGTCCGGTTTTAATTCGTCCAAAGCCAATTTTAATTCTTCAAATTGAAGCATTCTTATCATCCCTTTATTTCATCTCAAATAGCTATATTGCAATAAATCAATTTATCTGTTTTAATTTCAAAAATTTTCCTAAATATTCCCTAAATTAGTAGTTATTTTATTATAGTAGAATTGCCCGAGAAAGTAAAGCATATTCCAGTGATAATATATGATTCAAAGGAAATTTGAATCAAAATATTGCAGTTTGTACAATAATTAGGTACAATAAGAAATAAAATGAATAATATCTATCATACAAATTAAGATAATTTGTATGATAGATATATCAGAAAGGCATGGTATCTATTATGTCAAAATATACGGGTTTAGAATGTCCGGTCTGCAAAAATACGTTCAAAGATGATGATGACATTGTGGTTTGCCCCGAATGCGGTGCACCATATCACAGAGCGTGCTATCAAAAAGAAGGCCACTGTATCTTTGAAGACAAACATGGAACTGACCAAGCTTGGCAAGCAGAAGAACATGTGCATCAGGAAGCAGGAGATAAAAAATGTCCTCGTTGTGGTACCGTGAATTCTTCCGATTCCTTATTCTGTTCTAAATGCGGACAATCGCTAAGTTATGACAGTCAGGCACACGGACAAGCACCGACAGATTCCGAACAGTCTTATACACCTCCAACCCCTCCTCCGGGAGCAGGCCCGAATGTTGGACCAACAGGTATGCCATATCCCTTTGACCCAATGGGAGGCGTAAATCCCAAAGACCACATTGAAGGTATTGAAGCAGGAGACATGGCAAAGTTTGTACAGGCAAATACGCCATATTATATGGGAAGATTTTTAAATCTTTCTGCTTTTAAACGAGGACGTTTTCATTTTGCTGCTTTTCTATTTGGTGGCGGCTGGTTTTTATACCGTAAACAATATGTACTGGGAACTATTTTAACCGTATTTCAAATTATTGCATCTGTGGCAGCCGGTTTTCTGCAAACATATTATACAATTCCTCTTATGAATGAATTGCTTCCAAATGTAAAAAATACCGGAAAATATTACTGGGGTTTTATCGAATCTTGGGATGCACTTGCCGCAAAATCTCCTCTAACATTATTTTTAGTTATGCTGCCTACAATACTACTGCTTCTTCAATTAGCAGAACGAATTTTATGTGGTATTTTTGCCAATAAACTGTATTTAAAACATTGTGTAAGAGAAATCAATCAAATTAAAGTCAATACCACAACAACTCAGGAATATGAGACGCAATTGAAAAAAAGAGGCGGTGTTAGCACAGCACTTGCATTTTCTCTCATGATTTGTTATGTTATTATTAATTTTATTCCCATGTTTTTTAACGTTTAAATGTTCAGAGTAATGGATTACATAAACTAAGGAGTTGACATCATTGAAAGTAAGAAAGGCCGTTATCCCTGCTGCTGGCTTGGGAACACGCGTACTACCTGCTACAAAGGCAATGCCAAAAGAAATGCTGACCATTGTAGATAAACCGGCAATTCAATACATTGTTGAAGAAGCGGTAAAGTCCGGTATTACAGATATTTTAATTATTACCAATAGAGGTAAAGATGTAATTGAAGATCATTTTGACCGTGTACCGGAATTAGAGGAACGTCTTTTGGCAGGAGGAGACTCCAAAAAAGCCATGTTGGATGAAGTAGTGGATATTTCCCGTTTGGCTAACATTTATTTTGTTCGCCAAAAAGAAACCAAAGGACTAGGACATGCAGTAAACTGCGCTCGTTCTTTCGTAGGCAACGAACCTTTTGCAGTTTTATACGGTGACGATGTTATTATTGGAGAAGATCCTGCTTGCGGGCAACTCATTCGTGCATATGAAGAATTCGGTCGCGGTGTATTGGGTGTAAACCAAGTTTCTGCAGAAGCAATCACCAAATACAGTTCCTTAAAAGTAGACCCTATTCGAGATAATTATTTTCTATGCACTGATATGATAGAAAAACCAACCCCTGATAAAATTATGTCTTTATACTCTATTTTAGGTCGCTGTGTGCTTCCACCTGAAATATTTGATATTTTAGACCAAACACAACCGGGGGCCGGAGGCGAAATTCAGCTGACAGACGCTATGTGCGAACTAGCACGCCGCGATGGCATGACTGCCGTTGAGTTTACAGGTAAACGCTATGACATGGGCAATAAATTGGGAATTATGCAAGCAAATGTAGAGCTTGCGCTGCAACATAAAGATATTGGTGCTGATTTTAAACAGTATTTACAAGAATTAACAAAAACTCTTTCATAAAAGATTGACAACGCAGTGATAGATATGATATAATCACTGCGTTATTCTTTTATACTTTATAAAAAATAACAATCCTTACTCTGCCGCAGGCAGGGTCTAAAGTCCAAAAGGAGGTGCAATACAATGCCAAATCTAACAAATTCTTACGAAACTGTCATCATCCTATCCAACAACCTAGGTGATGAAACAATTGCTGCAACAATTGAAAAGTTTAAAAAGTTAATTGCAGACAATGGTGAGGTTGAATCTGTTGAAGATTGGGGTAAACGTAAGTTTGCTTACCCAATTCAAAAACAAACTGAAGGTCACTATACACTAATTAACTTCAAAAGCTCCCCTGAATTTACAGCTGAGCTTGACAGAATTTACAATATTACTGACGGAGTACTTCGTTCTCTTATTGTGAAAAAAGAAGTAAAACCTGCTAAAGCAAAAAAAGCTCCAAAACAATTTGAAGCTGCTAAAGCAGAATAATTGCTGAGGAGGAAAGTGATTCATTATGTTAAACGTTGCAATACTAATGGGCCGTTTAGTTGCTGACCCTGAAATTCGCCATACACCAAACGATATTGCGGTAACAAGCTTTACCATTGCTGTTGACCGTTCCTATGTAAAATCCGGTGCAGAACGCCAAGCGGATTTTATTGATATTGTTGCATGGCGTGCAACTGCAGAATTTGTATGTAAATATTTTCGCAAGGGTCAAATGATTGCTGTGCAAGGATCGATTCAAACCAGATCTTACACTGACAAAGACGGCAATAAACGAAAAGCTTTTGAAATTGTAGCGGATAATGTACACTTTGCTGATTCCAAACGTGATACTTCCGCACCTGCAATGGGCGGTGGTATGTATCAGCAACCTACAGCACGTCCTGAAGTAACAAGTGCTCCCGCACCTGCTTATACTAGCGGTGATACCGGAGACTTTGAAGAAATTTTGAATGACGATGATTTGCCATTCTAAATTTTAAAATTCTGAAAATCAAATGTAAAAGGAGGCTTTACCATGTCTGAAAGAAATGAAAGACCAGAAAGAGACAACCGTCGCGGCGGTGCACGTAAAGGCCGTAAAAAAGTTTGCAGCTTCTGTGTTGATAAAGTAGATAACATCGATTATAAAGATGTTGCAAAACTTCGCCGTTTTGTTTCTGAAAGAGCAAAAATTCTACCTCGTAGAGTAACAGGTACATGTGCACACCATCAACGTGAGTTGACTGTTGCAATTAAACGCGCACGTATTATTTCATTGCTACCATTCAGCAGTGACTGATTCTAAATAAGAAGTATATAGGTCAATGCAGTTTTTGCTGTATTGACCTTTTTGTTTTTTACACTGAAACGTAGTATAATACTGATAATAAAAATGAAAGGAGGTTATCCGTTGCGTATTGATTTTCACACTCATGTATTTCCTGACAAATTAGCCGAAAAAGCACTTACGTCTATATCAAAACATACAGGTGCCCCCTACTTTACCAATGGAACTGTAGCAGATACAGATAAAAAATTAAAGGAATGGGATGTGGACGTTTCTGTTGCACTACACATTGCAACCAATCCAAAGCAACAGTATAATGTGAATACTTGGGCAGCCGAAATTCAAACGGAAAATCGCTTTTGCTTTGGTTCTATACATCCTGACTCGCCGGATACTTTATTTGAGCTGGAAAGAATTAAAAATCTGGGACTATACGGAATAAAACTTCACCCGTACTTTCAATCATTCAATATAGATGATAAAAAGATGTTCCCTATCTATGACTGCATTTCTTCTTTAAAACTTCCTCTGCTTCTACATGTTGGATTTGATCCTTCTTATCCAGGAGCCACAGAAGGCGTTCCACAGCGTTTGACTACAGTATTGGAAAATTTCCCTCACTTAACAATCATAGCTGCTCATATGGGCGGTCTGGGCTGTTATCAAGAGGCGCAAACTTATCTTTTGGGAAAACCAATTTATATTGATACTGCAATTGCTTCTCAATTTTTAACTCCTGAAATGTTCCGTCATATGGTATTAAAACATGACTCACAGCGTATTTTATTTGGCAGTGACTGTCCTTGGAGTTCATCTCTGGCCGAAGCGCAATTGATTGAACAAAGTAATCTTTCCTCTGAACAACTTGAAAATATATTTTCAAAAAATGCGCAAAGAATACTACATATACAATAAAAAAGGTAAGCTGTAAAATAACAGCTTACCTTTTTTATGAGCCGGAACTAACAATCAACACAATATGAGCTCCATATTGCAGTTCATTCCCTGCCGATTGATCTTGATAACCAATCACATATCCAAATTCTAAAACATCTGATTGATAAATATAAGAAACATCAAATCCTTGTGCTCTTAATTGTTTTTCTGCTTGTTCATAAGACATTCCCGCTACGTTCGGCAATATACGTTTATATGGTCCCTGACTGATTTCAACCACAATGGTTCCACCCTTTATCATGGTTTCCCCTGCTTTTGGTGTTTGAGAAATAATATTTCCCTCTGGAATTTGATCACTAAACACATAACGAGATGATATTACTTCATAATCCAATACTTGTTGTGCTGAACTTGCTTTTACAACAGAATAGTTTTTTCCTACCAGGTTAGGAGCCGCCATTCTTACTTCAGAAATTTCAGAAGTTGGCGAAGAAAAAACGCTTTCCTGCGAAACAGCACTGTCTGTTTCTATACCGGAATCTACAATGAATTTCTCACGTGATCCATTGAAAGGCATCCCACCGTAAAAATTAAAGAAAAATAAAACAACCAAAGCAATTACCAGTACTACCACAGAAGAAATTAAAATCCATCCCCACACAGGTAAAGTCTTTTTCTCTTTTGGCTCTTTGATATGTTCTGATGCTTTGATTCTTCTCAATTCATCTTCTGTCAGTTTTGGTATGCTTTGCGTTTCTTCAATCACCGCTGTAATTGTTGGAGAGGCTGACAATTCTGCACGCAAGCGTTCAAAAGTCTGTGTTCTTTTCTGCGGATATACTTGTAATCCATTGGCCAATGAAGTTACAACATGCGGCGGAAGTTCTTTTAATATTCCTGTTGGAATCAATAACCGCGCATCTTCTTTTCTTTTAATCGCTTTTTCTGGCAAAGTTCCTGTCAAAGCATAAAATAAAGATGCAGTAAAACCATATACATCTGTTGCCTCTTGAAAAGTTTCCGTCTGACCATACTGTTCCAATGCTGCACAGCCATCCACCAAGTCAACAGGTAATCTGCCTCCTTCACGGCGGACTGCTTCAATACAGAAATCTCCCAATTTCATTTTTCCATTTTCCATGATACTAAGAGAATCCAATGAAATGCCATAATGCCCAATGCCATTTTCATGCAATACACTTAAAGCGGAAAGTACAGGCATAAATAATTTCCTGGCAGCATTCCAATCTAAATTACCGCCGCTTTTTTCAATAAAATATCGCAATGAAACCTGTTCATCCCAATCAGAAACGGTATACGCTGTACCATTTTCTTCAAAGATATCATAAATATGATCTACTGCCGTTAAATCACGCATATGCGCAACGGTACGAGAGTAGGATAAAAATTGTTTCATATAGTCACAATACAAATCATAACAGGCCTGATTGGTCAAACTATCTAAACCGTTGATATCTCTTTGACACAATGTTTTTGGAAAATATTCGCGAATCGCAATTTTATTTTTCAGTACTATATCATAACCAATATAAGTAAACCCTTGGCTTCCGTACTTTTTCGCTCGACCCACAAGATATCTTCCTTGCAGCAGTGTTTCATAAGGTAAAGCAAGAGGCAATTGAGGTTCGTCTACAAGATGTCCGCACTTTAAACATGTATGATCTTCAAACAGCGGTTCCATGCAATTCATACATCTTCTCTCTTCTGTTTTCATGCCTATTCCCTCCCCTATAAATCACTTTATTTACATGAGATTATGCGTCTAGCGGATTTTCCCAGTTATGCCATACATTTTGTACATCATCATTGTCTTCCAGAGAATCCAACAATTTTTGCATTTTAACTGCAATTTCATCATCTGTAATTTCTGTATAAGTGCTTGGTACCATTTCAACTTCTGCGGATACAAACTCATATCCTTTATTGGTCAATGCATCTAAAACAGCACTAAAATCTTCAGGAGCTGTTTCTATTACAAATACATCTCCATCTGTCTGAAAATCAGAAGCTCCTGCTTCCAGGCTATCCTCCATGACCGTATCTTCGTTGAGACCTTCTTTATCTACAACCAGCATTCCTTTTTGCTCAAACATAAAAGAAACGCAGCCAACAGTACCCAAATTACCGCCAGATTTGTCAAAGTAATGACGTACGTCACCTGCAGTACGGTTTCTGTTATCTGTCAATGTTTCTACAATAACAGCAACTCCGCAAGGACCATAACCTTCATATACAATGCTTTCGAATTTTTCGCCGTCAGTTTCTCCGGCAGCCTTTTTAATAATGCGTTCTATATTATCATTTGGCACATTGCATGCCTTTGCTTTTGCAATGCAATCTTTTAATTTTGAGTTGGAGCTAGGATCCGGTCCGCCTCCTTCTTTTACTGCTACAGCCAATTCTCTGCCAATTTTGGTAAAGATTTTTGCTTTGGCTCCATCTGTCTTTTCTTTCTTTCTTTTGATATTATTCCATTTAGAATGTCCTGCCATAATGACTTTCCTCCTGCAAATTTGTCACCATTCATCATATCATAAAACCCGTATATTGGCAAGCAATAATCTTTTGACTTCATTTTGCAGTTCCTTGGTATTCAGCGGTTCTCGGTCAGTATTTCCTGCCGCAATAGTCCCGATTAATTGGGTATTCATAACCGAAAATGTCAACTGTAATTGCTGCTGCATCATTTCCACACCGCGTTTGTCATTCGAGCCGTAAACAGACAATAAAAATGCCTTTTTGGGCTTTTCAAATGGGTGTTTGATATGACGTGAAATATACGCTTCATAATATTGCTGTGTTCTATCAAAAACAGCTTTTAAAGGAGCGGGAAAACTAAGGCCATAAACCGGTGTTGCCACAACCACAATATCTGCATTACGGTACAATGTATCAAATAATTTATAATCCGGAATACTGCACCCATCTTTATGCCGGCAAAAACCACAAGCGGTACACGGAGCCATATTTTCTTGATATGCATGGAACATATGAATATTCGTATTTGGATAAACATTGTTCCATTCTTGTATAAATAAATTGAATAATTCTTTGGTAAAACCATGTTCTCTTGGAGAACCAAACAGTACAAGCATATTTTTTTCCATAGTCATATTTCCTTATCATCTCTTTGGTATTACTTTGAATTATCAGAATAAATAAAAGGCAATATCTAACATCCTATAACTATTTTTCATATATAGTATCTGTTTATGATATTATATTCATTTTTGCCTCGTGCGTATATTCTTCAAATCTACTGAGCTATTTCTTAAGACTTCATTTTGTGCTGAATAGGAATAATTTATTCTTTCCATTCTGTAACGATTTTCTCATATTGATCGCAGATGATACTATTTCTACTTCCTTCTTTTCTATTTAATGATAAACAAAGAATATTTTTTTTAATATCATGAAAATACCCTTCATACTATCATTTCAGCATAGAGACATGAAGTGTTCATAACAAAAAATAAAAGCTACATTTTGATTTCTCAAAATGTAGCTTTTAACTTGGTACCGGTGGCCGGACTTGAACCGGCACGGGTCGCCCCAACGGATTTTGAGTCCGTCACGTCTGCCAATTCCATCACACCGGCTTAACAACGTTTTATATTATAAACGATAAAATTAAAAAAAGCAATACCTTTTTTAATTTTTTTATAAAAAAGTTAAATTGATTCTGATTATTTTATATTCGAAGGAACTATAGATATAAATCTTGACAACTGTAATATACTGTTATATACTGTTTATCAAAAGGAGGCTAAACAATGAATATCATCATCAATCATTCATTCATGGTCCCTATTTATGAGCAGATTGTCGACCAAATTAAAACGCTTATCAGAAACGGCGAACTAAAAGAAAATGATGTTTTGCCTTCTGTCCGTACACTATCAAAAGAATTAAAAATCAGTGCTTTAACTGTAAAAAAGGCATACGATACTTTAGAAACAGAAGGATTCACCGTAACCATTCATGGCAAGGGAACTTATATTGCATCTGCCAATACAGAACTTTTACTTGAAGAGCAAAAAAAAGAAATTGAACACGATTTAGAGATAGCCATTCAAAAAGGCAGAAGATGCGGCATTAGTAATGAAGATATGAAGCTTTTATTTGAATTACTGTTGGAGGGTTAATATATGCTAAAAATGGAATGTGTAAGAAAAGATTATGAGTCTTTTTCATTAAACTGTTCATTAGAAGTAAAGTCCGGCTACGTGACAGGTTTAATTGGAAAAAATGGTGCAGGAAAAAGTACAATCTTTAAAATAATATTAGGACTCATTGCAAAAGACAGCGGAACCATTCAATTATTTGACAAAGAGATACAGACCTTAAATGAAAAAGAAAAACAGCAGCTGGGTGTAGTGTTATCAAATTCAGGTTTCAACGGTTACTTAACCATTCATGATATCCTTCCTATTTTAGAGCATCTCTATGAGCATTTTGATAAATCCTTTTTTGTAAAACAAATACAGAGATTTGGATTGCCGCAGAATCAAAAAATCAAAGAATTTTCAACAGGCATGAAAGCAAAACTAAAAATTTTAGCCGCCATTTCTCATCATGCTAAATTTTTATTGTTGGACGAACCCACTGCCGGTCTGGATGTGACCGCCAGAGATGAATTATTGGATATGCTCAGAGATTTTATGGAACAAGATGAATCGCGCTCCATTTTAATCAGCTCTCATATCTCTACGGATTTAGAAACACTCTGTGACGACCTTTATATGATTGATGACGGAAAGATAATCTTTCATGAAGATACCGATGTATTGTTAAGCGATTACGCCCTGCTTAAAGTAACCCCGCAGCAATATACAAATATGGATAAACAATATATTTTAAAATGCAAAAGAGAAAACTACGGATATCGTTGCCTGACTAATCAAAAACAATACTATCTGGAAAATTATCCGAATATTGCTGTTGAAAACGGAACCATTGACGAAGTCATCACAATGATGAGTGGAGGTGCAGAAATATGAAAGGATTATTGATAAAAGATTTCAAACTGTTAAAAACACAACAAAAATTCTTTCTGCTCGTTTTGTTCATTGCAATTGCTGTGGAAATGTTCTCCGGTAGCTCATCTTCTTTCCTAATTGGATACCTATCCTTTATGGCCATATTATTCACCCTCAGTTCAATTAGTTATGATGAATTTGATAATGGTAATGCTTTCCTCTTTTCCTTGCCTATTACACGGAAAAGTTATGTAATTGAAAAATATGGATTGGGGCTAATACTGGGAAGTAGTTTTTGGGCATTTGGCACGCTGATTGTAATTCTTAAAGAAGTAATCGCAAATAAATATATATCCATAGATACAATAGTAGCAGCTTTTAGCATTTTACCTGTTATTTTTGTAATTTTAGCAGTTACACTGCCATTTCAGTTAAAGTTTGGCGGAGAAAAAGGACGCATTGCAATGATTAGTACTTTAGTCATCGTGTTTATGGTAGGCATTATTATGACAAAAACGGCAAATGCGCTTAATATCAATTTAGGTTCCTTATTTATTCAAATAGCCACATTCAACAAAGCAGTCCTTATTCTTTCTATCATCTGTTTTACCCTTCTCGCGTTATTTCTTTCTTACCGTATTAGCTTATCTATTATGAAGAAAAAAGAATTCTAAAAATGATGCAACCTTTATTGCTCCAATGTCATTAAAAAAGTGATAATGAAACAACAAAAACATCAGGAAAACTAACTGAAAAACATATAAAAGGCAATTCACATAAAATAAAAAGCAAGCTGCAAATTTGCAGCTTGCTTTTATTTTGTTATCGGAAGGAATAACCTTGGAATCACAACAAAAGAAATATTGAAAGGAATGGCTTTCCATATTCAAAATTGTGTCTGTTAAGAGAACGCTTTCACGCTCTGTCTATGAGAAATCGCATAGCAATTTTTTATATCATAAGGTTACCTGATAACACCAAGAATAGCATTATTTAGACAATCGGATATAGTGGTTGGCTTCTCTTAACATATGGTCGGCAAACAAAGGAAGAATGACGGAAGGAATGTAAAATTCAGTTGCTGCAATATCCGTCTCACTTTCAATATTTTTCATAGTACAAGCAGCTTTTTGATCCAATTCATCTAGCATTTTTTGATAAGATGCTGCAAATGTACTGCAAGATTGAATCAATTCGTTATTTGCTGAATTTAAAATTGCTTGCACATATTGTGTATGTTCCAATACAGAATGATCCCAGAACAAATCTACTTGTGTCATATCGTCACAGGAGAATTCTTCTTCATTATCAAAATTAATAATGTAGCTTCTGTAGCTTTGTGCCTCATGTACAAGATGCTTTACAAAATTAGGATAGCTGGTAGAAAAAATACTGCTTGCCATTAATTCTTTTAAAATAGTTTCTTCAAAATCAATGATACCATCAAGAATACGAATTGCAGAACGGTTCAGCAGCAATACTTGATTTGCCAATTTAGGGCTTATGTACGCATCGTCTTCTCCTTGCATATCCTCTTCCATTGCTGTGATAGCACGGTCAATAGAAATACCCGTAAAACGCTGTACTTCTCTTTCTGCACTTTGGGTATACTCTGTTACCAATTCAGCAGATTGAATGATATCTTTTGACAGTACGCCATGACTTAGTTTTACAGCCTGATTTAAGATTTTTTCAAACTGTGCTTTATAGCGGTCTGCTTCTTTTGCAATATGTTGATTCATACCAGCAAAGCTAACTTCCAGAAAAATAGCATGCTCTTTCATCATTCTGGAAAAGAATAAGTGGTGCTCCAAAGATAATACTACACTGTTGCGGTTTGTAACCATAAACATCAACCTCCAAAAGTTCATTGGTCTAAGTATACGAACCGTACAAAATTTTATGCACTCCACTGGTAATGGTGCATAAATACATATAAGAGAATACGACACAACATATCTGTTATCTATCTTTTTTATATGCACTGTTTTAAAATTTATCATACTTTTCCGTTTGTATTGAACAAAGAAGAGTTCTGTGTACATGAAAAATCTGTCATTATTATAAAATTTCATGATATCTGATTTATACAAATATTACTGTGAATTTTCATCTATACCATACAATTTCGGTTGCGCATTTGACAAAAAATATAAAATACTGGCAAAACAAACAAAAGCATACACAACTATCGCTTCAGATAATTGTGTATGCTTTTCTATTATAAGATAGGAACAAAGTCTCCACGCTCTGCCGCTAAATGATACCCTATGGAATTCATTCTTCCCTGCAAACAATTCCTGCACTCGGCAGCTTCGTCTCCTGTACAAATTTTATTGTCATACAGCATATATTTTTCTCTCACATCCAACGGCGAAAGATTCGGCATAACCACGTTTGCTCCTGCCAAAATTCCCAACTCACGCCCTTTTGGATGAATGGTTCCCAAAGCAGTGGTTGACGGCAAAAGTACATTTGGAATCATCAAACGCAACATACCAATCAAAAATAGCGTCATTTCCAATGTACCTGCTGTTTCATTTGCAAACGGCGTATCATGATGAGGGATAAACGGACCGATTCCCACCATTTGCGGAGAGAATTCTTTGATAAACAATAAATCTCTGACCAAATCTTCTTTGGTTTGGTTGGGAGAACCCACCATAAATCCGGTACCTACCTGGTAACCTATTTCCTTCAGATTGTTTAAACAATTGATACGGTGTTCCAAAGACAAATTCTTTGGATGCAATGTACGGTAATGTTCTGCGCTTGCTGTTTCGTGGCGGAGCAAATAACGGTCGGCTCCCGCTTGATACAGACGGGTGTAAGAATCATAACTGCGTTCTCCCAAAGACAGTGTAATGGCACAATCGGGATACTGCTGTTTGATACTTTGGATTAAATCAACCAAAAACTCATCTGTAAATTGTCCGTCTTCTCCTCCTTGCAGTACAAACGTGCGAAATCCCAACGGATAGCCTACTTTGCAGCAAGACAATACCTGCTCTTTTGTCAGGCGGTAACGGTCTATATTCCGGTTGCTCCTGCGGATGCCACAATAATAGCAATCATTTTTGCAGTAGTTTGTCAGTTCAATTAATCCTCTGGTATACACTTTGTGGTCAAAATGTTCCTTTTGACGTATACGAGCTTTTTCAAACAAATAACTGCTGTTTTCTTCATCTACGTGTTCCAATAATTGAAGCAGCTGCTCACCGCTTAAGATTCCTGTTTCAAATAATTGGTCAATCCATTGTTTCATGGCTTCTGCACCACTTTCTTTGCACCATTTGCAAATTATTTTAATACACCATACGCTTCAATTAACTGCTGCATTGTTTCTCCTTCCTGCTCTCTGTTTAAAATACGACGGGCAGGATTCATCATTGTGTGTGCTCGTTCAAACAACGGTTCCAAATAACATTCTTCATTCAAATTACGCTGGATTAATCCTTGTTTTGCCAGTTCCAAAACTTTTAAAGTAAGTGCTTGCACCGCTTGTTGATTCAACTCTTTTGGAAATTCCAACTCAATCAACATTTTTCTTAATTCGGAAGGAGAGTATCCTTGTTTATAGACACTTCTGTCTTGATACAGCAATGTTTCCAATTCATCCAATTTTTCTTGCAAACCTACATGGAATGCCGCTACACACATACATTCGCTGACAGGCTGACAACATGCACTGCGATATTCTATGGTTCCTCTAAAGGTTAAATCCTCAAATTTATAGCTTCTTAAATACTCCAAGTCAGAAGGTTCCGGATGAAAGACGTACGGTACAAAATGGTCGCCGTTGAAAACCATACCTTCAACAGACTCCATTTGGAAAAAGTGTTCTGCAGGAATTGGAGTAAAATAAATATATTTTCCGTCTCTTGCCACGTTGAACAGTGAGGTACGCTTAATATATTCCACCAATTCTTCAATATCTGTCAATTCAATCTCGAACATACCAACATTATGAGGGTTATAACCATACATACTGGAATCCCAGAAGCGGTCACGCGCACTGACCAAATTAAACTCCGGGTCTAATAACAAAGAATTGGAAAACAAAACAGCTTTTATCGGCTCCAAACGATTGAATGTATTGATGGTACGAATCAAATTTTCTTCCGACACATCCAACTGTACTTGAGAAGCGCAGGAATAAGAACCAAAGTTGGGTCTAGAGTGAAACGCCTTAAATCGTGGATGCTCCACATAAGACTCTAAATGATGCTGAATCATACGGTACCTTTGCCCCGGCAATGCATTATTATCATTATAAATGCCATAGGGGCTTACTCCCATACCTGTCATACGATAATGATATTTATCCAGCTCTTTTTCCAGGAATTGATAATATGTCTTGAAACGTTCATAAGCTACGTGCAAATTAAATACAGTACCCATGGAAAATTCTACATTGCAGTAAGAATAGTCAAATGAGATGGTATCCCCTGTTTCTTGATTGGACAAACAATAAATATCCCCGTTATCATCACGTTTTTCTATTTTTAAATCAAATGCTTCTCTCAAAGCCACTACTACTTTTTGAATAACGCTGAAATCAATTTTCTCTTGACTCATATTCAAAATTGGAATTTCAAACTCAATGCCAATCATATAGCCTTTTTTATGCTTGGTCGGTACAATATATTTTTCATAAATTGCTTTGTCTATATCAAATTGCTTCATCATACATCACCTTTCTGCGTATATGCAATTATGATAGTAACATAAAATTCTATGTTTGCATATTACCATTATCATATGTGCAAAAATTATTTTAAACTAAATATTCTATCATATTTATACAAATTAAGATCTTGCAAATACCTACTAAATCAGTATTATTTAAATTTTATCTGCAACCAGTCTGTTTGTCAAGTAAGGAAAGATTTTCTTTTTAAACTTTTTCCTCATACATTGGTAACAACCATCTATTTATACGATATACATTTAAAATTCAGATAAATTGCCTGATACAATCTGTGAAAACAACATAATTCCAATAAAACTTGTGTATACATTGTATAGCACTGGGTAAATACAATTGGGAAACAAAACAACGAAAAAAGAATCTCGGGTACACTCGGGATTCTTTCTTTTTCAAAACGCGTATATCAAATCAGCCATGAATCAAACTTACGTAATACAGGAGGGACGGTATGGCATCCATTTCCATAACAGAAACAGTACTGAGAGACGGCAACCAGTCTTTCATGGCAACCCGAATGCCTCTAAAATCATTTGAGTCTATATTAAGTACTATGGACAAAGCCGGATATGGCTCCATAGAATGCTGGGGCGGCGCTACATTTGATTCCTGTTTGCGTTACTTAAATGAAGACCCGTGGGAACGTCTCAAAATCATACGCAATCATATACCAAATTCTAAATTGCAAATGCTGCTGCGAGGCAGAAATCTACTTGGATATCAACCATATTCCGATGAAATCATTCGTAACTTTATTCGCTGCTGTGTCAAAAATGGAATTGACATCATACGTATCTTTGACGCTCTCAATGATATTGAAAATATCAAAGTGGCAGTAGACGAAACCATACGCCAAGGCGTACACGCATCTGGGGCAATTTGTTACACTATAAGCCCTGTTCATACACTTGACAGCTATGTCACACTTGCAAAACAAATGGAAGCATTGGGTGTACATTCCATTTGCATTAAGGATATGGCAGGAATTTTAAGTCCACAACAAGCATTTAACCTGGTTACTGCTCTAAAGAAAACCGTAAACCTTCCTATTGTTTTACATACACACTGCACAACAGGGCTTGCTTTTATGACGTGCATCAAAGCTGTTGAAGCAGGCGTCGATGTGATTGACACTGCCATATCCAGCTTTTCCGGAGGAAGTTCGCAGCCTGCTACAGAAACGCTTGTATACGCCTTAGAAGAATTGGGAATTCATACGGGAATTGACCAATCAGTATTAAAAAAAATCAATGAACATTTTACTTCCGTTCGTCAGGAAGCTCTTACGGACGGGACATTGAATCCCATTGTACTGACAACAGATACCAATGCATTGCTTTATCAAATCCCCGGAGGCATGCTCTCTAATTTAATTTCTCAATTAAAAACACAGCATGCAGAACATCGTTTCTATGAAGTGCTTCAGGAAGTACCAAAGGTACGAAAAGATTTAGGTTATCCTCCTTTGGTAACGCCCATGAGTCAAATGGTTGGAGCACAGGCAGTCACTAATATTTTAACAGGAAGCCGTTATCACATTATCGGAAAAGAAATTTGTGCATACGTAAACGGAGCATACGGAACAGCGCCCGGAAACATAGAGGAAACATTAAAACATTTAGTGCAAGAAAAGCAACAAGCATCAAATACTATATCGGAACTGCCCAACAGCATATCCGCTGCAGCGAAGGAACTGGGAGATTTGGCAGAAAAAGAAGAAGATATTTTATCTTATCTTGCATTTCCGCAGACAGCTATTTCTTTTTTCAAAAAACGAAAAAAGGAAAAAGAACATTGCTGCCCTTATATGATTACACAACTGTCCGAATAAGGAGGTCACTCTATGAATGTGGTAGATTGTATTATTCTTGCAGGGATTGGCATTTTAACCGTATTTGCCATATTGTTTGCATTAAGCATATTGATTCGATTGATTAGCTTTACCGTACATCTGCAAACGTCCTGGAAAAGACACGCCAAAGTTTCTCTGGCAGGCCACGGAAGCATATCGCTTCCCTCCACGCCTAACACTTCATGTGGGATTTGCAAACAATATCAGGTAGATGACCGTACCGCCGCAATGGTTATGGCAATTGTTGCAGACGAAACAAAATTGCCTTTAAATGAAATTACCTTTATTTCCATAAGAGAAGTACGGCCACGAGAGGAGAATGAAATATGAAATATTTAGTTTCTCTCAACGGAAAACAATATGAAGTAATTGTAGAACACCACACTGCAAATGTTACAAATGTGACCTCCTTTGTACCTGAACGTACTCCAAAGGAATCGTCCATAGAAAACAAACAAACCAATGATTTTCCTTTATCTAGGAATACGCCTCCTAAAAACAGCACTGCTGTAAAGGCTCCTTTACCGGGAACCATTACAAATTTGAATGTGAAAAATGGCCAAAATATAAAACGCGGAGAGATATTATGTATTTTGGAAGCCATGAAAATGGAGAATGAAATTATCGCTCCTGCCGACGGCACAATCATAAAAACAGAAGTTCAGCAAGGTTCTGCCGTGCAAACGGATGATATCCTTGTTGTAATCGGTTAAGGGAGGGTTTGCATGTCTTTTACCAACACAATGGTAAACTTATGGAACAACATGGGAGTTAGCACATTTACGTGGCAGCAAAGCGTTATGATTGGCATTTCTCTCATTTTGTTGTTTCTGGCAATTGTGAAAAAATTTGAACCGTTTTTATTGCTCCCCATTGCATTTAGCATGTTATTGGTAAATTTACCACTGACAGGACTGACACAAGAAGGCGGTTTGTTTTATTATCTCTCTTTTGGCGTCAATACCAGCATTTATCCCTGTTTAATTTTTCTTGGAATTGGCGCTATGACCGATTTTGGAACTCTGCTTGCCAATCCTTCCTGTTTGTTATTAGGCGCTGCCTCTCAGTTAGGCGTTTATGTTACATTTATTGTTGCTTGTTTTGCCGGATTTACGCCGCAAGAAGCTGCTGCTATCGGTATTATCGGGGGAGCTGATGGCCCTGTAACCATCTACTTGACTGCTACACTGGCCAATCACTTGTTGCCTATGATAGCTGTTGCCGCATACTCCTATATGGCATTGGTGCCATTGATACAGCCTCCTTTGATTCATCTGCTCACCACGAAAAGGGAACGCTCCATTGAGATGCATCAATTGCGTGTTGTAACAAGAAAAGAGAAAATCATATTCCCAATTGTTGTGATTCTGTTTACCTGTCTGCTTTTTCCTTCCATTGCACCACTGCTTGGCATGTTTATGTTAGGAAATCTGCTTCGGGAAAGTGGTGTCACCAATCGTTTGTCTGACACAGCACAAAATTCCATGATGAATATGTTCACATTATTGTTAGGGATTTCTATCGGTTCCAGAACTGCCGGAAATCAATTTTTGCAGATTGACACGCTGATTATCTTAGGATTGGGATTACTGGCATTTTGCATCAGCACCATAGGAGGATTACTGTTTGGCAAACTGATGTGTGTGATTACCAAAGGAAAAATCAATCCGTTAATCGGTTCCGCAGGTGTTGCGGCTGTTCCTATGGCGGCTCGCATTTCTCAAGTAGAAGGCCGTAAGGCAAATCCATCTAATTTTTTGTTAATGCATGCTATGGGAGCAAACGTCTCGGGAGTCATTGGCTCTTCTGTTGCGGCAGGCTTTTTACTTTCAATCTTTGGAGTTTTTTAGAAAAGAAATCAGCGTCCGATCTAGCGACCGGAACAAATTCTATTTAGATGTTATCATCCATGTTTCTTTTATGGTACACCACATTCTATCTCTATTTTGAATATTGATAACTGGAGATAAAAGTAAATCTTTAACTTTCCGTAAGATAATTTACCATTTTCAGGTCACTGTACTGCTACTCCTATTATTTATTCACCTATTGATTGAAATGTAAGTAGTTTGAGTTCTTCTATGGACACAGCACCCTATACCACAAAAACAAAAGCAGACACGCTCATATCACGTGTCTGCCTTTTATTTTTTACCTATTTTCTTCAGCAGCGCTTCAATATAGGGCGCTCCCATTTCTTCAAAGAATTCTTTTTGGTGGTCGGTTCCTTCATAAACGCGAATACCGTCTCTATATACCAGTAACCTGTTTAACGGCAATTGCTGCCATGGCTGTTTGTCATTTATAGGAACAGTCATAAAGCTGCAAGTATTCCCTTCTTGCGCATAAAACAAAGTTCCTTTCATATTGGTATGCACATACATCTGTTCCGTATCATAAAATATCAGATTCATCTTATTGCCTTGCACCAAATGCGTAATTCTTTCTTCTATAATCGGAATACGCTCTTCTTTTGTCAGCGGACGTCCTTTTTCTTTAATCGCTTGATTAATTGCATCAAGAATAAAATAAAAAACAGCTTCGCTATCTGTGTCTCCCTTACACAAGTGCTTATAAGGTTCCAACATACTGTCTTGAAAAGCGGTGCCGTTATGCATAAACGTCCATATACGACCACTGTAATCTACATGACGAAACGGATGACAGTTAATAGAGCTCATAACACCTACCGTTGCAAGACGTATGTGCACCATGGCACTGGTACACCATAAATCCTTTTGCAAATAAGCACAGTACTTGGTATCATCCAATGCTCTGAGAGGACTGCGATAAACAATCGCGGCATTTCTCTGCCAAAAAGACAATCCCCAACCATCCGGATGGTCAATGCTGTGCTGATAAAACAAATCACAATTTGGTTTAATATTAACGGTATCTCTGCTGTTTACTGCATACAGTTCACACATAACAGCACCTCCTTTCTATTGAATCATAATAGCTTGTCTCTGTTTTAGACTATGCATTTTTATTATAAATTCCACTAAAAAACCGGAATAGTAACAAACAAAGGAAAAACATAAAATCCAATGATTCCTAAAACAATACTAATACCTGCTCCAATCAGCACATCACGAATAAAATGCAGGCCGCAAAGTACTCTGGTGGCACCAACAATACATGCCATACACAATGTTAAAATACCAAACGGTATATTCACGTATAAACACGCCATACCAATGATAAATGCACTTGATGTATGCCTGCTTGGGCAAGAATTTCCTTTTGAGTGTTTTGTCAAAGGTTCAATTTGGTATACTTCAAACGGACGCGGTTTATCCAGAAGAAAGCGCAGAATTGTTACAAATATCAAGTCAATAACAGGTACTGCAACAAATAATACAATTTTAGTGTCTCTTATAAACGCTAAAAAAGCAATAAAACATACGTAAATTCCCATTAATAACCACGGGGTTCTTTTACAAAAACGCAGTAATGTTTCTTTTCTAAATTTCGTTTTACAGCAAAATTTCAACATTGCAGCGTACTGTTTTTCATTCATGGAGCCACCTCTGTTTGAAATATTTTCATCATGTTACAACCTATTCCATTTAAAAATAAAGTGAATCATGTAATAAAAAAGCGGTATACCGGTGTCGGCATACCGCTTAACTTATCTTGCGCGCCCTTATGTGTGAAAATAACAAGAAGTATTTTACGATACGGTTTCATCAAATTTCATTGGTGTATCTCTGGAACTCTTTATCCAACCCGCTTTTTTATGATTCTAAGACCAATCCGGATTTCTTGTGATACTTAAGAAATCAATATAGCATCAAACCATATCGCAACATACATTTCTGTGATCACGAATCCTATTATAAAAATATGTCAAACATTTTTCAATCAACATTGTATAATAGCAGAAATATGCTACTACATATAGAGTTTAATTCTAAATTATTATACAATTTTATATTTTTATTGTCAATATAACAGGTCAGAACGCTGCACTTCCCCTCTGCTATAAAAAAACGCTGCTCTGAACTAGCAGAACAGCGTTTTTATTAACTTAGTAAATCTTTACGGCTGATATAAGAAGTGTGAAGCAAATGATGTGCTTTTTCACTCAAAGGTTCGCCCAAGAACTCTGCATAAATTTCTTTGATTGCAGGATTTTCATGAGACTTTCTGATTGGAAGCTGTTTATCTAGTTCATAAGCTGCATCCAGTCTGGCTTTTACTTTCTTCCAACTTCTAACCGGAGTACCGCCGCCGCCTACGCAGCCGCCAGGACAAGCCATTACTTCGATGAAATGATAATCAGCTTTACCTGCTCTTACCTTACGCAGCATTTCGCGTGCATTGCTCAAACTATGAACAACCGCTACTTTTACTTCCAGTCCATCAATATCAATGACAGCCTCTTTCAAGCCTTCTACACCACGTACCTCAGTAAAGTCCAGTCTTGGAAGTTCTTTACCTGTAATGACTTCATATACAGTACGCAACGCAGCTTCCATAACACCGCCTGTAGCACCAAAAATTTCACCGGCACCGCTTCCCAAACCAAATGGTGTATCAAACGGAGTTTCTTCTAACTCTTTAAAATTAATACCTGCTGCTTTAATCATATTTGCAAGTTCTACCACAGTTAAAGATATATCGACATCCTGATAACCACTGTCATGGAACTCAGGTCTTAAGCACTCAAATTTCTTGGCTGTACATGGCATAATAGAAATGCTGCAAATATCTTTTGGATCAACACCTGCTTTTTCAGCGTAATACGTTTTGATGACTGCACCAAACATTTGCTGCGGAGACTTTGCGGAAGACAAATGGTCTAATTCGTTCGGAGAGAATGTTTCACAGAATTTTACCCATCCCGGACAGCAAGATGTAATCATAGGCAATGTGCCGCCGTTTTTAATGCGGTCTAGCAACTCGTAGCCTTCTTCCATAATAGTAAGGTCAGCTGAGAAATCAGCGTCAAATACCTGATGGAAACCAAGTTTTTTCATTGCTGTTACAAGTCTACCTGGGCTGATAGTACCCGGTTCTTCTCCCAATGCTTCGGCAATGGTAACACGAACAGACGGTGCCACTTGAGCCACTAAAGTTTTACCACTAATTAACTCTTTATAAATTCTGTCTGTATCATCATGAATCGTTAAAGCACCAACAGGACATACCTGCACACATTGACCGCATCCTACACAAGGTGTGTCTATTGTCTTTTTGTCATATGGAGTAACCACAACAGTTTCATATCCGCGATTCTGTTTTGAAAATGTACCAACTGTTTGTACTTCGTTACACGCCTCTACACAACGAGTACATAAGATACATTTATTTGGATCACGGGTGATACATGGGGAAGAATCATCAATTGGAAAACCGCGTGTTTCCACCTCGTAACGAAGCGGTTTATTCATATTTAAATCTTGTGTTAATTTTTGTAACTCACATTTACCATTTTTACCACAAACCAGGCAGTCTTGCGGATGGTGTGAAAGTAAAAGTTCTAAGTTATTTTTACGTGCATTTAAAACAGTAGGTGTAGAAGTACGAATTACCATGCCTTCTGCTACAGGGTAGCTACATGCCGCCTGAAGTAAACGTTGACCTTCTACCTCAACCGCACAAATACGACAAACTGATTTAATTTTTTGATCCTCATGATAACACAAGGTAGGAATATTGATATTTGCTGTACGGGCTGCCTCTAAAATGGTTACACCTTCCGGCACTTGCAGCTTTTGACCGTCAATTGTAATATTAACCATGATTAATACCCCCTGTCGTGTCCGCAAATGGAGCAGTCGTTGCCGTCCAAGTGGCGGTTATATACTTCTTCAAAATTCTGCAAGCTGGAAAGAACCGGAACCGCAGTGGAATGACCCAAACCGCACAATGCAGAAACACGCATGGTATTGGCTAAGTCTTTAATTGTCTCAATATCTTTTAATGTACCTTTTCCGCTGGAAATATGACAAATCAATTCATATAACCTCGTTCCGCCTTCGCGACAAGTGGTACATTGACCACAAGATTCGGAACGGAAGAAATCCAGATTATTCTTTACAATATCAACAACGCAGTTTTTATCATTAATAACCAAAATGGTACCGCATCCCAATCTACCACCGGAAGCAGAAACGTGATCAATATCCAGGGGTAAATCAATTTGGTCCGGATTGATAATCGCACCGGAGCTGCCGCCTGTTTGTACCGCCAACAATTCTCCGTCTGCAACACCGCCGCAAACGTCATATAAGATATCTTTTAAATTTACACCCATCGGAAATTCAAACACACCTCTTTTATTGACGTTTCCGCAAACAGTAAACAATTTGGTTCCAGGGCTGTTTGGAGAACCAATACTGCGGTACCACTCTGCACCATTTAACAAAATTGGAGGAATATTAGCCAATGTTTCTACGTTATTTAATGCAGTAGGTTTGCCGAACAAACCTTTTGTGCCAGGATATGGAGGACGGAATCTTGGTTCACCGCGATTACCCTCAATGGATTCAAACAAGGCAGTTTCCTCACCGCAAACATAAGCGCCTGCACCGGAATGCAGTTCAATATCAAAGTCATAGCCGCTGCCCAAAATATTTTTACCCAAACATCCTGCTTGACGTGCACTTTCCAATGCTTCAATCAAAATTGGACGTATGTATGGATATTCAGAGCGCAAGTAAATAAAACCTTTATGTGCGCCTATTGCTTTTGCAGCAATTGCCATTCCTTCAAAGATACTGTTTGGATCTTCACTTAACAAAACACGGTCTTTATTGGTACCCGGCTCACCTTCATCGGCGTTACATACAATATATTTTTCATCACTTTGTGTATTATAAGCAAATTGCAGTTTTAGATATGTTGGAAAGCCTGCGCCGCCTCTACCACGTAAACCAGCATCTTTCAATACCTGAATAATTTCTGCTCCTTCCATAGAAAGCGCTTTTTTCAATGCTACATAACCACCAACACTCATATAGCTTTTAGCATCTGTAGGAATAATTTTACCTCTGTTTCTAAGTAAAACGTGCATTTCTTCCATATCTACACATCCTCTCTGATATAACGTTTGATGATTTCGCGCACACTGTCGGGAGTAAGGTCACCATATGTTTTATCATTAATCATAATTGCCGGTGATACATCGCAAATACCTAAACAAGGACAGTATTCCAAAGTAAAACGTCCATCTTCAGTCGTCTCTCCCATTTTAATGTTCAACTGATCTTCCAAAGCCAAAACAATTTCTTGTGCACCGCGCACATGGCATGGAGCGCTTTTGCACATTCTTACAATATATTTGCCATGCGGTTTTACGGACAGCATAGCATAAAATGTTATAAAACCATATACTTGAGTTTGAGCAATACCCATTTCACGTGCAATAACCGCAGCGACTGCCTCTGAAAGTGCAGGAACTACTTTTTGCACTTCGGTTACGACTTTCATTAACATTTCAGGCCTGTTTTTGTAAGGTGCAGCAATTCTTGCAACTTCTACTAACTGAGCAGCAGGCGTAGTCAACTCGTAACGTTTTTCTACCATAATTCATTCCTCCTTAAAAGCGTTTCATTCCGGATAAAAGCATGTAAAATTTTTTATCAACCGACAAATTACTTTGACACATTTTTAACAGAATTAACCAAGTACTATATACTTTTTTGTACAATAATTATATTATATTCTTTAGTAGGAATAAGTCAACAAGTCCACATATTTTTCTACTTATATCCTAATTCATAGTATGAATTTATGACATTCTTTACAAAAAAACACTAAATTTTTGTTATTTTTTTAACAATTCAGAGCGTTTTTATACAAAATATACGTAAAAACAAAAAGAATACCAACATTAGATACATCCAAATGTTGGTATTCTTACACAAGAATCAATATCAAATTGAATTAGTGGTTACCGCAGCCACAACCAGAACCGGATTTCTCTTCTTTTTGAGAGCCGCCGCAGCAATCGTCATGACAACCACAGTCATCACCACAGCCGCAGTCGTCCAATACGTCATTGATATCAAACTCTAGACATTCACCACAGTTTGGGCAATCAATTTGACCTTCTTCAATAATATCTTCAGATAGGCAAATTGTTTCTTGACAGTTTGGACAAGTTACCTCGTAATAAAACTCATCATCGTCATCTTCGCAATCTTCACAGCATTTATCTTCATCGTAAAAATCATCTTCTAAAGTGCACAAATCTTCATCTACAGCATCTAATTGGTCGGCCATATCTTCATATGCTTCTTCCAAATCTGAAATAGACAGCGCCATATCCTCCAATAAGGTTAACATAGCATCTATCACTTTTACTTCTTTTTTATCCGCTTCCAACTCTAAACCTTCTGCTAAACCACGAATATACGCAACTCTTTCTAAATTTGTCATAATAAATACCCTCCTTTTACTTGGTCAAAGTCTTCATTTTTGTTAGCAAATAGAAACGATATCTTATCTATTAAGCACGTTCCATATATTCGCCTGTTCTTGTATCAATACGAATTGCATCGCCTTCATTAATGAAAATTGGAACTTTTACTTCAGCGCCTGTTTCCAATTTAGCCGGTTTTGTAACGTTTGTAGCAGTATCGCCTTTTACACCCGGTTCTGTTTCAGTAACTGTAAGTACTACAAAGTTTGGTGGTTCCACACCAAATACATTACCTTTATAAGATAGAACTTTACATTCCATATTCTCTGTTACAAATTTAAAGTTGTCACCAAGAATATTTGCATTAATCGGAATTTGTTCATAAGTTTCGTTATCCATGAAGTAGTATAAATCGCCATCATTGTATAGGTACTGCATGTCCTTACGCTCAATAAAAGCAGTTGGATATTTGTCATTTGGGTTAAATGTTTTTTCTGTCACAGCACCTGAAATTACATTTCTGATTTTGGTGCGTACAAACGCAGCACCTTTACCCGGTTTTACGTGTTGGAACTCAATAATTGCATATACGTTACCGTCCATTTCAAAAGTAACGCCGTTTCTAAAATCACCTGCAGATATCATACTATATCCTCCAATTATATTTCTACCTTAACAGTTTATATTATTTTGCAAAATATTTCAAGATATATCCGTGAATAAATCAAAGTATCAGCAGTTCTTTTGCAGAACCTGTTAAATTTTCGCACCCATTTTCCTGAATCAGTACCATATCTTCGATTCTGACTCCAAATTTTCCTTCCAAATAAATTCCCGGTTCTACCGTAATGACCATTCCCGGCTTTGTAATAACTTGGCATGCCGGCGCAAAATATGGCCATTCGTGAATTTCTAAACCAACTGCATGTCCTGTTGTATGACCGAATGTCCCTGCGTAGTTTGCATCAATAATATCTCTTGCAGCTTTATCTACTTGATTACAAGGGATACCGGATGTAGCAGTTTGAATTGCCGCAAGCTGTGCCTGTAATACAGTTTGATAAACTTGTTCTTGCTCTTCGCTTACAGTACCGTATGCTACAGTTCTTGTCATATCGGAATGATACCCATTGACCACTGCACCAAAATCCATAGTGATAAAATCACCTTTTTGAATTTTTTTATCAGATGGAACACCGTGGCACATAGAACCATTTGTCCCTGAAACCACAATAGTATCAAATGCAATTTTTTCCGCACCTTGTTTTCTCATAAAGAACTCAAGTTCCAAAGCGATTTCTCGCTCTGTTCTATTGGTATCAATATAATCCAAAATGTGAGTAAACGCTGCATCCGTAATAGATTGAGCTGCTTTGATATTCTCAATCTCTTTTTCTGTTTTTACAGCACGCATCTCTTTTAACAAGGTATCTAAAGTGGTGTCTTTAACAGGTACTGCATTCCATTGTTTACAGACAGTTTCGTAAATGTCTGCTTGTGCCAATGTCAAATTTTCGTGCTCCAACAACACTCCTCGTATATCATGGCGGCGTAGAATTTCTTCAATACTTTTGGCCAGTCTTTGATACACTACAACTTTGCAGTCTTTTACCTGCATACGTGCTGCTTCCCCATAACGAAAATCTGTCAGAAAATACGCAATATCTCTTGTTACAACAACTACACGGGCAGATGCATGAAATCCACTAATATAGCGGCAGTTTTCTTCTGAGGTAATAATTGCCGCATCAATGGGTACACCATTTATTTCCTTGGGCATAGTTTGCGCTAAGGTTTCCCAATTCATCATAATAACCTCCCTGTGAGATTCTATTTCATCCTGGCCAGAGCTTCCAATGCCAATAAATAACTTTCTGCTCCCAATCCCCCTATTTGCCCTGCACATACAGGGGCAATGACAGATTTATTACGGAAATCTTCCAAAGCAAATAGATTTTCCATATGCGCTTCAATAAAAGGAATACGTACACATTGAATGGCATCTCGTATAGCATAACTGTAATGAGTAAATGCTCCAATATCAATTACAACACCGTCATACAGTTCGGCGGAACGGTGGATATGATCAATCAATTCGCCTTCCCAATTGGATTGCACTATATCACAACATATATTTAACTCACTTGCGTGCGCCTTCATATGCAAAACCAGTGAATCATATGTTTCTTCGCCAACTGTGTCTTTTTCTACTTCTCTTAAAATATTAGGACCAAACAAAACTAAAATTCTCTTTTTGGCCATATGTTTCACTTCCTATCATCTCTGTGATGCCTATGCATTTTATGATCTGACTTTGTATATTGGTAAATACCTTTTCGATGAATGCGTCTGCGTATGGGAGATTCTATTTTACGGCGTACTCGGAACGTAAAAGAATGTTCCATATCTTTTGGCGTTAATAAAATAGATTTCATACCTACCGCATTTGCACCCAATACATCGGTAAAAATTTGATCCCCTACTACCACAATTTCTTTTGGCGGTAAATGCAAATAATGCATTGCTTGTTTATAACCTTTGGGAAGCGGTTTAAATGCACGATATAAATAAGGCAAATCATATTTAGCTGCAAATTCGGATACACGTTTTTTAAAATTGTTGGAAACAATAATTACTTTAATACCGGCCGCACGCATGTCATGAGTCCATTCAATACTACCTTCAAACGGAATTGGGCATCCATGTCTGGATAATGTATTGTCAACATCTAAAATCATACCTTTTACTTTCATAGCATGAAGCATTTCCGATGTAATATCCGTTACATGCTTCACTGCTAGGGTGGGGAGTAATACTGCCATTATCGAACCTCCGTTTAAAATGCTGTAAATAGTCAAAAAAGCGGGCATAGTTGCCCGCTTTTCCATTTTCATTCATTTGTTTACTTAAATTTACGTTTGCGAGCAGCCTCGGATTTCTTTTTACGCTTTACAGAAGGCTTTTCATAAGCTTCTCTTTTGCGAACCTCAGCAATAACACCAGCTCTTGCACATTGCTTTTTAAATCTTCTAAGAGCACTGTCCAAAGACTCGTTATCTTTGATTCTGATTTCAGCCATTTATCGTTTCCCTCCCATCCGCCACCAGGCAGGGGTAATTAGTATTCAATAACACAAAAATATTATACAGAGAACCTTTGCAGATGTCAAGCATTAAGTGATAAATCTTTTCGAAAAAACGACATATTTTACATAAAATTTATTTCAAAAAAGCATTGACTTCGAATTAAAAAAATGATATTATAATATACGCGCCATATAGTCTCTAGTAATTTTATCATATAGGGGTATAGCTCAGTTGGTAGAGCAGTGGTCTCCAAAACCACGTGCCGAGGGTTCAAGTCCTTCTGCCCCTGCCAAAAAATTCAGACCTGTATTTCATATACAGGTCTGTTTTGTTATTCTATAATACCAAAATTGAATTCAAATGAAAATTTATCTGTTTTGATATCGTAAAAATCCGGCTGTTAAAACAGCCGGATTCCTTATTTTTATTCTAAAGAAACAGATTGACTGCACTGCACTGTAATAACCGTATTTCTCCATCGAAAACATTTATAGTAGATAAATAAACTAAAGGCGGTAGCAGCCCATGTAATTGGATAAACAATTGCAATTGCCTGAACACTATTCCATAAAGGAACAACAATGGCCAATAAAATAACTCTCAATACACACAAATTACTGATTGATATTATCATAGGAATAAAAGAGGCACCTGCCCCTTGAACCGTACCCGACAGCACTTCTATTGCAACATAGATAAAGTAAACGGGAGCTGTCATCAGAAGAACTTGTATACCACATTGAATCACTTCAGGTTCTGAATTAAACATTCTAAATAAATAGTAGCGACTCACCAACACAATTGTACTTATTATAACTGTACAACTCATCCCCCAAAAAAGACCTATTTTAACACCTTTTTTAACACGTATGAATTGTCCTGCACCTATATTCTGTCCCACAAACGAAGTCATTGCTTGGCCAAACGCTAAAATAGGCAAATACATAAAGTTTTCCACCTTAAAGTAGGCAGTAAAAGCAGCCATTGCGTCTTGTCCAAAACCATTAATGTAAAATTGAACAACCATGTTAGATATCGTTAAAAGTGAAGACTGTATACCTGCCGGCACTCCTAATTTTACAATACGAATCATTTGGTTTTTATGTATGCGAAGTTTTTTTAGATAAATACGGTATTCTCTTTTTGTGCTAAACAAATGAATGACAATGAAAACTGCAGATAATGTTTGAGAAATCGTTGTAGCCCATGAGGCTCCTTCTACTCCCCATGAAAAAACCACAACAAACAGCCAATCCAAAACCACGTTTAATACTGCACCGGAAGCTAAGTAGATAAACGGTCTTTTCGAATCGCCATACGCTCTTAAAATTGCACTTCCCATATTATAAAAAATCATTGGTAGTATACTGATAAAGTAAATGCGAATATAACTAACAGAAAGCTCAAAAATTTCCTGTGGTACTCTTAACCATCGCAGTATAAACGGTGCTAAAAATAATCCTGCAATAGTAAGAATAACCCCTCCTATCATAGACAAAGTCACCGCCGTGTGAACAGAATCCTGTAAACTCTTATAGTCTTTTGCTCCATAATATTGAGAAACAACCACACCTGCACCTACTGAAATGCCTGTAACAAAACCTACTAGGCAAGTGAGCAATAAACTACCTGCTCCCACTGCTGCGGAGGCATTTTTACCAACATAATTTCCTATAAAAATTAAATCCACAGCATTATATAAAAGTTGAATTAAACTGCTGCCTAACAATGGAAGGGCAAACCAAATAAGCGCTTTGCTAATGCTGCCATTGATTAATAAATCTTGTTTCTTGCATTTCTGCTTCATTTACCATGCCCCCTCCTATTGGAAAAGAAAAGTGATACTTTCTTTATTATATCGCAATTTTTATGATAGCAGGTAGACAAAATGATTAACTTTGTTAATTATATTTGACTAATTTTTCTCAATGACTACTTTACAGATAACAAAATTTTTGTATATAAAAATATGAATTACGTAACTGCAAATTAGTAAAATATGACAAATAATACATATCATCTTCTCTGTCCGTACCATTGTTTTTTGAAGATAAAAAAGATAAAATAATTTTATAAGGAGAATATATGTTTCATAGAAAAATATAAAAAAGAGAAGGTTTATGAAAAAAACATATAATAGCAATTTTTGCGGCAATATTAACAGCTGCAACCACTGCTTCTTTTTCTGTTGGAGCAATAGAAACAAATTCTTCTATTCCCGAAAATCCTTTTATAGGAGAACGGTTACGTGAAGAATATAACCGAGTGCCGACTATTAGTACAGTTATCTCTAAAAACAAATCTGAACCGGGACGTTCAAGCACCACTGCCGCAAATTACAAATTGAATCAAACTGCCTCAGATTTCGGAAATATTGTGGTAAAACACGCTCTAATCATTGACGGGGTAGAAAATAACAATTATACGGAAGGTTATGGATGAGATGAAAAAAACAAAATATATCTTAGTAATACTTTGTATGGGGATGATTTGTTTTGCTCTTGTCGGCTGCGATCCCAATTTTCAGTACCAATATACGGGCAGCTATTCTGAAGAATTTGCCAATTTTGACTGGAGCGTCAGTCCGGGACTATCCAGTGAAGAGCATGCAAACGAAATGAGGAAAAAGAGTGATGAATACTCTGATTTAGGAGATTCTCCTAATTATGAAACAAAAGATTTGCTGCTTCCAAACGGCTTAACAGTATCTGTATTTGTAGATGCTGACAAGGCATTTGAACAAGGAACAAAGGATTTTTCTGATGTATTTTCTGCTATAAGAAGCTGGCAAGGCTTTTTATTCCCAATTTCAAAAAGTAATTATACAGCTTATTTACTAGCTGTACATGAGTTACCCGTATCTGATCATGCTTCGGCCAGACGTAGAGCTCAAGCAGATCATTTTTTATCTATTTATGATTTAAATCGCAAGCATACCTAAGTCTTTACAAATATTAATCATATAAATTCAAATAAAAAAACAGCGACAAAATTGCCGCTGTTTTTTTATTTGAGGTTACATGAAATTTACTTTATGGTTATTCCATTGTGAAAGCATCGCGTTAAATTCATTTTCATATCTGATTCTAATAAAAACAAAAGTCTGAGCATAATATAGAAAAAGCTATGAGAGGTCTTTATAACCATACACCACTAAAATATGTAATGAAATCTGTATTAAAAAATCAAATCCGAATTTGGTATTGAAATTTTCTATCGTGCCTCCAGAAGAATCTCTTTGTTCCCCGATAACCTTGAACTTCTATCAATATATACGCCAAATGATAGAACAAGCAGAACTAACAAGCAAAAGCCGTCTATACAGCTTCGCTCTGTTCTCTCCAACAGTATGCATTTTCGCCATTTTACTGACAAAATAATAAAAACAGTCAGTAGAAAATCAAAATATGTTTGCTTAGTCCATGTAACTTTGTGCAAAACAATCTACCATATCTGCTCTACGCTCAAAAAAACGATTTAATAAATAGAAAGCCATAACACATAATAAAATACAAATTCCGGGAGGCAAGTACCAATTCAATATTCCCCTGGAAAAACCGCCCCGTTTAAAAGCAAAATTAATCATCCCTCCCCATGTAACATGAGTGGTATCTCCTAGACCCATAAAACTTACAGAAGCTTCAGTGAGCATACACTGTCCCACAGATAAAATATATTTTGCCCATATTACATCAGATACATTGGGTAAAATATGTTTCAGCATAATACGCCATTTAGGTACACCCAATGTTTGCAGTGACTCTATAAAAGGAGCATATTTCACTTGTTTGGTTTTGGCTCTGACAGCTCTTGCGGTTGAACACCACCCTAACAAGGAGATGGATAAAATAACATTTTGAACTCCGGCCCCTAAGTATGCAGCCAAAATAATTGTCATGGGAAGCATGGGTATTAACAAAAATATATTAATAAAACCATTTATCACTTCTCCTAACCATCCTTGAAAATAACCTGCTGCAATTCCTACCAGAACTCCTACAGCCAGTGAAATAAACGCAGCCGTAATTCCTACAAGCATAGTGGTAGACGCCGCATAAATCAATTCAGATAGAATATCATATCCCATATCATTGGTTCCTAACCAATGGGCAGCACTCATAGGCGCCCAAGGCTCAAACATATCTTTCGGAGAATATGGAGCAATCCACTGTGGAAAAAAGGAAAACAATGCAAATATAATCATAATAATTGCTCCTGTTATAACAGAGGGTGTCATCCATACTAAATATTTTTTATGTTTCATTATTCGCACCAAACCTTTGTCTAGGATCAACCAGTATACAAATAATATCTGTTAGTATATTTCCTACTATCACTAAAAGAGCAATAAAAAAGAAACACCCTTGCAAAGTAGGATAATCACGAAAAACAGCTGCATCATAAATTAGACTTCCCATGCCATTAATAGAAAAAATAACCTCTGTAATCATCGAACCCGAAATTAAAAAACCAAGATTTAGTCCTACCATAGCAATGAATGATTGACACACATTTTTAAAAATATGAATAAACCGAATACGATTAATAGACAATCCTCTCGCCTTTGCATATATTACATATTTTTCTTCTTTTGCCACAGCAACAGAATTACGGATAAGCAAATATTTATTAGGAGTGGATACTAAAGTTACAGTTAAAACAGGTAAAATTAAATGCCATACATGATCCCAAAAAGAAAGAAATCCACCGGATGGAGTATTAGTAGATGTTAATCCTCCCAAAGGAAAAATATCCAATTGAAAGCTAAATACAGTAACTAGCATCATCGCAAGCAAAAAAGTAGGTACCGCATCTAAAATAATAAAGCCGGTTGTAACTCCACTATCTAATCTTGTATTTTTACGGTAGCCCATAATAATACCTAGTACCAAAGCCAAAAGAGACGATAATATTAATGCTGGGATTGCAATCATTAGCGTAGAAGATATCCTTTTTTTCAATAAATTACTGACGCTGTCATTATTATGATAGGAAAATCCCAAATCGCCTTGAATTAAACCTGAGAGATAATCTCCAAATTGTTGCCATAACGGTTTATCTAATCCCAATTTTGTTTCATACTCTTTCATTTTCTCATCACTCATAGATGATTCATCCTGACCTGTAAGCATTAATACAGGATTGCCCGGCATAATTCTGGGAAGGAAAAAATTAATTAAAATTACTACAAATAAACAAATAATACTACTGATAATACGACGTATAATTTGTTTCCTAGAACGTACCAATAAAAAATCTCCTCCTTATTTTGCCTCAGATTTTCCTATTTTCCAATCCATTAGAGCCATATGATAGGTAATATCATCTGTACACATTCCATTTTCAGAATGTGTGGATAGGTATGTTCGAATAATCTCATGATGTTCCGGACGATTATACCCGAAAATATTAAAGTAAATCTGGTATCGTTCTATAGCTTCCTCTAACGGTATCACAGAATGAGACGCCGAATGAAAAAATCGTATATTGGGATATCTGCCTAATGCATAAAGCAAATGAAATTGATATATAATATCCGGAGACAATCCTTTCAGCGGTTGGTCGGTAATCTGCATTCTCAATTCTTTTCTTAGTCTTGACGATGAATTTTTGGCGACCGAAACCAAACAGCAATGCTTTTTAGACAAACGTTCAAATTTCATCAAGCTTTCATAATCACAAATAGCCGGACACATTGCTGCAAAAACAAAATCATATTGTTTATTTTCAGGTAAATTTTCAAATAAAGACTGATGATATGTAATATTAGTTATTTTTTTAGTCTCTGCACGTTGCCGGAGAACACACAACATTTGTTCTGACATATCCACAGCTGTGATATGTTTATAATTCGCAGCAAAATTTAATGTATATGCCCCTGTTCCACAGCCTATTTCTAACATTTCCAACTCTTTTGATTGTTCTTCTTGTGTATTTAATACGGAAATAATATCGTTTGTTATATCATTACTATCATTTGCATTTCCATATTTAGCAATATGATTCCAGTAAAGATTCCATTTAACATATTTCTTCATTCTCTCTGTTCTATTGTATCCAATTTGATCTGAAAGCAAATGAGTAAGAACTTCTATATTAGATTTCATACATATATTCTCCCAATAAATAAAGGGATGCGCACAGTAACTATGCTGTATCACATCCCAAACATTCTATTCTGTTACTTCTTTTGTGATGGAATACCATGTATCCATGTTTAACAACCCAAAGGTTCCGTCAACGGTAAAATTATGAAAATCACTGTTATATGCTTGAATAAATTGATCCCAATACATTGGAATTGCAGGTATATTTTCTGCATAGTAACGCTGTACATCTGCCACCAAACTAGTGTAGTCATTACTATCGGATGTTCCCATCTTATCAGCTAATGCCCAAAAAGCAGGATCATCAATATTTGCCATACCTGTTTTGGAACGACTATCCATATAAGGAACACCTGCACCTTGTTTCATAACCATACCCCAAGGTGTGGCACGTGTCAGCATAGTTACATGACCGCGTTCCTGCTCTGAAATAGTTCTAAATTGTGCAGTGTCTACCGATTTTTGAACTACTTTAATCCCAACTTCTTTCAAATTAGAGGTAAGCAACTCTGCCATTCTGGCATAAGTAGGTTTATCTGTTCTAACCAAAAGTTCTAATTCTAAATCTTTTCCATTGTACTCCAAAATTCCGTCTTGGTTAGCATCCTTTGCACCAGCTTGTTCTAAATACTGTTTTGATTTTTCTAGATCTCTTGTTAGCTTCTCTGTATCAATATACCCAAAGGAGCCTTTTGGGATAATGCCAAAGTTACCGGTAGTTGCATATTCTGTGCCAAACAATTTAGCCATTTGCTCGTAATCAATGGCATATGCAATTCCTCTTCTGATATCTATATTGTTAACAGGCTCAGCTTGGTTATTAAAATACATCAAAGTAAGTCCGGTATCCGGAATAACTTGCAATGTAATATCTTTATTACTTTCTAATTTTTTTGCTTCATTCGCATCAATTCCATTGGCATAAAAATAAACAATATCAATTTCGCCTTTTTCCAACGCCATATATAATGTATCTGTATTTGCATACAATTTCACAATAATCTTATCTACATTCGGCTTTCCGTCAATGTAATTTTCATATGCTTTAAATTCTAAAGTTCCGGCGCTTTCATCAAATTTAACAAACTCATAAGGGCCGTTTCCAATTGCTGATTTTGGGTCTGTAAACGCTTCCAAATCTGTTACATCTTTAAAAATATGTTCCGGAAGAATACGGAATGTAACTAAATCAATTGGTAATCTTGCATTTTCTATTTCAGATATAAATTCTACTGTTTGGTCATCCACAACATGAATTGTATAATTTGGAAAAGTATTCTGCAATTCTGCTGTAAATTTTACATCTTGGGCTGTAACTGCCTCTCCATCATGCCAGGTTAATCCTTTACGCAACTGAAAAGTCCATTTTTTATTATCCTTTGTTTCAAATTTTTCAGCCATAAACGGCTTTATTTCTCCATTTTCATCTTGCTTTACAAGTGCCATATGCGTCAAAGTGCCAGACAATACATCAAAATTGTATGTTTCCCGACTAATTGAGGGAATTTTCATTGTGGTACCAATTACCATTGTGTCAATTTGTTTTGTTGTGTTAACGGCTTCACTCACGGTCTGTCCATTCAATGTACTTGAAGAATCTTCTTGAGTTCCGCACCCTGTAAATACTGCAATGCATAAAATTGCAGCCATAATGAGTGATGGAATTTTCCATTTTCCTTTCATCTTTACTCCTCCAAACTAAAAAATATATGCGAAACACTTAAAGTGTTTACGTACCTTTCATTAAACTAAGCATACCATTGTGTAAACAATAAATTTTACTGCAAAACGCTTTTACCAAAGGAAGATTATGCGAGATAAAAATAAAGCTTACATTTTGCTCTTGTATTAATCTTTTATAAATTTGTATTACTTGTGCCTGTGCGGAAACATCTAACATAGATGTGGATTCATCTGCAATAATCAGTTCAGGCGATACTGTCAATGCTCTTGCTATCACAACACGCTGTGCTTGTCCTCCAGAAATTTGACTGGGATAACGTGTAAAGATGTCATCCTCTAATCTAACAGAACGCAGTAACTGATAAGCACGTGTTTGAGCCTGTTTTTTCTGTTTAACCAATTTATGTACAAATAAAGGTTCCATAATGCTATTTCCAACTTTTTGCTTTGGATCAAGCGACAAATAGGGCTGTTGGGGAATCATCTGAATTTGCGTACGAAATTCTTTTTGAAATATTGTTTCAGACCCACCAATATGCGTTCCTTTAAAATAAATATCTCCCTGTTCAGGTCGTATCAACCCGCAAATAATTCTGGCTATGGTAGATTTTCCGGCACCGCTTGGACCTACAATTCCGACCGCTTCCCCTTGCTCTACGGTGAAAGAGGCATCATCCAATACCATCTGCTTTTGTCTGTTTCCCGCATAAAACTGCATTTTTAAGTGTTCTGCTCGAAAAAAACTATCAGACAAAAAAACACCTCCTCCAAACCGTATCAACCTGATGCAGTTTAGGAATCTGCTCAGTACAAATGTTTTTTGCTTTGGGACATTGAGCATAGAAGGGGCATCCTGTTTCTGATGATACTCCAGCAGGATTTTGATAAATGTTAAAGCCATTTTCCGGTAACGCATTTATCAAACTTTGAGTATAAGGATGAGCTGCTTGTTGCAAAATTACCTTGGCATCGCCGTATTCCATAATCATTCCTGCATACATTACAGCAATTTTATTACAGCGCTCTGCAATATCAATACTATGTGTAATTAGAATGACCGCACTATTTTGAAACGAATCATCTAGCCGATCTAAAAATAACAATGCATTTTTTTCATCCACTCCTCTGGTTGGTTCATCTGCAATTACCAATTGAGGTGATGAAGATAGCCCTATTGCTAAAATAACACGCTGTGCCATACCACCTGATAACTGAAACGAATATTTATTTAATATGGTTTCAGGATTCTCAAAACCAACTTGATATAATAAATTAGTTGCTTTCGCAAACATGTCCCTCTTTTTTTTAATTCCATTCGCTTTTAACGTTTCAAACATTTGATATTTTATTTTTAATACCGGATTTAAAAATTCTGAACCGTTCTGGGGTATAAACGCAAACTCTTTCCCCCTAAATGCATTCATTTCCTTTGGCTTCAACTCCAAAAGATTTTTGCCATTTAAATAGATTTTTCCTGTTGCATGGCAATTACCGGGCAATAGTCCAAAAATAGCCATGGCTGTCATTGTTTTTCCACATCCACTTTCTCCAACAATAGCCAACCGATCACCTTTATCGGCCGTAAAACAAATATCATGAATAATTGTGGACATACCACTTTTTGTTTTTGCAGTTACAGACACATCTTTTAATTCCAGAACATGTTTCTCCATTTTCTCTCTCAACAGTCCTATTATATTTTTATGTTACGAAGCTCTATCTAAAATAAAATCAAAAAATAAACTATATGCATTTTTTAATATGATATAAATATCTTCTGTTTTACACTCAGGTAAATCCTGATAAATGGAATGTACACAACCAATAATAATAATTTTTAATTGATGTTTCTTCTGCTGAGAAAGATCTACTCCTTTTACTTTAAAATATTGCGTTATAAATTTAATATTACGCAAATAAGTCCTATTCATAAATAAATCCAATCCTTCTTCATGAAGTAAAAACTGAATCAAAGATTGGTTACTATGTATATATTCCGACACTGTCATTAGTATAGCTTGAGACAGTGGATGAGTAACCGTAGCCGAACCTTTTTTACAAATATCTCCAATTCCATTTATAAAGTCATCATGAAGTTCATAGATAAGGTCATCCATATTTTCAAAGTTTGCATAAAAAGATGTTCTCGATATATGGGAAGCGGCTGAAATAGATTTAATATTAATTGCCTGCATCGGATTTTGTTTTAACATCTCTTTTACCGACGCTTTTAACCTCACTCGTGTATGCTGTTGTTTTTTCATATACTTCCCGCCCTGTTTATTAATCTTTAACATCAATCTAACACTCATCAAATATAAAATCAATTCATTTTTGCCTTAGTGAAAAATTTCAATCATCTTTAGTTAACACTTTCCTTTTACGTGTTCACCACACTCTTATTTATTCTGTTATACTTGTGATAAATCATAGTAGAATGAAAAATAAATTCTTTTTATTTTTGTAAAATAGAGTAGTTTATCCAGGAATCAAATATATAATAAGGATTAGCTAAAATAAAATAAACTAATCAATCCCGTAAAAAGATTTTGCTTTGTTCTATTATGATCCTACCCATATTTCTGAATTTCACATATTTCATAACTTAGACAAAAAATATTACAAACCTAATGATCTCATTATTTTCCCTATCATTAACAGCTAACCTTATTCAATTATTGTGATTCTAAAAGAAAAACTCAGGAAACAGAAAGTTTCCTGAGTTTTTCTCTTCCAAATCTATTTTTATAATGCAACTACACTTGTTTTCAGCATAAACTTTTAATAGCAATATCCATTTTTATACAAAATACATTTTCTTTTTGCTGCACAAAATATCTTTAAAAAGTTTCCCTAAACCAAAATTTCACAGTATATGTAATTTTATTCTTGGTTAAATGATACTGCAATGTTCACCCGGCACACTATACTTTAGCATTGTTTTCATTCAAATATGTTCTTGCCCATCTGGAAAATGTATTATGGTTGGTATTTAATCTTCGAGAAGCCTCCCTCATACTAATTTGTTCATCCATCCATAACCGGAGTATATCTGGAAATTCTTCCGGAATGGCTAATCTGGGCCTTCCAAAACGAACTCCTTTCGCTTTGGCTTCACGAATTCCTTCCGCCTGACGCTGTCTGATATTTTCTCTTTCTATCTGAGCAACGTAAGATAAAATCTGCAAAACAAGATCGGAAATAAATTTACCTGTAATGCCATTTACAGGACTTTTGGTATTTAGTAACGGAAAATCAATTACCTTAATATCCACATCTTTCACTTTTGTTAAAAAGCGCCACTGTTCAATAATTTAATCGTAATTTCTTCCTAATCTATCAATTGATTTAATATACAATAAATCTCCTGCTTTTAATCTTTTAACCATCCTTTTATAATATGGTCTTTTAAAATCTTTTCCTGAAAATTTATCGATATAAATATGTTTATCATCTATCCCTACCTCATGCATTGCTGCCATTTGACGGGCAATATTTTGATCCTTACTGGACACCCGCACATACCCATATTCCATAATGTAAAACCTCCTAAGCAGTTCAAAATCACCTCATTTATACCCATACACTATTAGTGTATTAAAATATAATCCTCTATGGAAATTTGGCCCATTTGTAATAACTACCTTTTTTGAACTTAGACACAGTTTGCCATTTCCTCCGAATATATTTATACTCCCAATTGTTAAAAAAGCTCTCTATCTCCCTATCAAATTTATTTTTTAATCTATCGGAAAGAATTGTGTAAAAAATTCACAGCTCAAATATGTAAAATAATATTCCAAACAAGGATACTAGCTTTTTAAATATATAAGGGGAGTTAAAAATATAAAAAAAGCATTGGCAACCTTTTACGTATGTTTGCTACAGTAGGGTTCTGCCATAATTATTCTGCAACTGCAATCTATATCTAAAAATAATACAGACAATAAACAACACTTATGTAGTAAAAAATGGTTAGTTGAAATATCTATTACGCGCTGTACTAATGATGCATCAATCAACATACAACTAAATTTCCATTATAATAAAGATACCAACAGCGATATAATATTGATTACAAGATACCCATTCCATAAACCGAAGATACTACAAATCTAATGTTGATAATTACTGCTATAATTACAAATTTTGTCATTATAAAAAAACATAAAACGCAAGACTACTGTATTTATCAAAACATTTTCTCATTTGATTATTTTTCACTTAAATATGAATAATAAAAAAAGGCTTGAAATAAATTCAAGCCTTTTTATGTTATGCAAAAAAATAAAACGGTAACTCGCGTTACCGTTTTATTACTCTCTGGAGCTGCTAACGCGATTCGAACGCGTGACCTCGTCCTTACCAAGGACGTGCTCTGCCTACTGAGCCATAGCAGCAAAATGGCGACCTAGAACGGGCTCGAACCGTCGACCTCCAGCGTGACAGGCTGGCGTTCTAACCAACTGAACTACTAGGCCATCTATTGATTTGCAACGATAACTATTATACCCTTTTTTTTCGTATCTGTCAACAGATTTTTCATCTTAAATATTTGGTATTTTCTTATACTTTATTCATGACAAATTACAAAAAGTTTGTTATAATATTTATTATATAATAAATAATTTTTGGTGGTGAAATAATGCCTGCTTTTGTTGAATTTGACCATGTATATAAGCGTTATAAGATGGGTGAAGTCACAATTACCGCAAATGACGACGTTTCATTTGCGGTGAATAAAGGTGAGTTTGCCGTCATTGTAGGCTCCAGCGGCGCCGGAAAATCTACCGTTCTCAATATTTTGGGTGGTATGGATCATTGTGATGAAGGCACAATTTATGTGGACGGCAAAAAAATCAGCGATATGAAAGAACGTGAACTAACTACATATCGCCGCTATGATATCGGCTTTGTATTCCAATTTTATAATTTGGTACCAAATCTAACCGCAAAAGAAAATGTTGAATTGGCTTGTCAAATTTGTAAGGATCCATTAGACGTAGAAACCGTATTAACCAATGTTGGGCTAAAAGACCGCATGAACAACTTTCCGTCACAATTATCAGGCGGTGAACAACAGCGTGTTTCCATTGCCCGTGCTCTTGCAAAAAATCCAAAATTACTTTTATGTGATGAACCAACCGGCGCTTTGGATGATAATACCGGTAAAACTATATTAAAACTTTTGCAAGATACTTGTTATCGCGATGGTATGACTGTAATTTTAATCACTCATAACCACGCCATTACACCTATGGCTAACCGAATTATCACTATGAAAAACAGTAAAGTAATCAGCAATGTGTATAACGAAAATCCAGTTCCAATTGAGCAAATTGAGTGGTAAGCTCACTTAATTATTGCCCTAATGAAAGGGGGAGCATTTATGGGCGGAGCTCTTTGGAAGGATACCCTTCGTGAAATTAGACATTCTATTAATCGTTTTATCTCTATTTTAATTATCATAGCACTTGGTGTGGGCTTTTTTGTAGGTGTAAAATGTGCCAGCCCCAGTATGCTAAAAACAGCGGATGACTATTTTGAATCGCATGATTTAATGGATTTTAAACTACAATCCACGGTGGGCTTTCGTGATGAAGATTTACAAGCCATTGCGGATATGGAGCATGTTGCAGAAATTATGCCTTCCTATTCGGCTGATGTTATCTTACAGCAAGAAAATAGAAATGCAACTGTTAAAATGCTAGGCATTCCTCCTGATGATTCATCTTACACAGAATTAAACAAACCTGTTTTAATTGAGGGCCGAATGCCGCAAGCTGCCAATGAATGTGTAATAGACCATTCACAGTTTGTAGAAGGAACTATAGAAATAGGCAGTACCATACAGCTTGCTCCTACTGTAGGAGAACAGCCGCTTTCTGAAATACTAAATCGTGACACTTATACAGTTGTAGGTATAGTAGAATCGCCTATGTTTATTACAGCAGACCGTGGACAAAGTACGGTTGGAGACGGTACTATTTATTGCTTTTTTATGATTCCCCAGGAAAACTTTGCATACGAGTCCTATACAGAAGTATATGTTCAGACTGATATGAGCAAAGAAGGCATTTCCGCTTACAGTGATGAATACAAAAATGCAATGAAAGAAATCGAAACACAACTGGATGAGCTTGGTAGTGAACGCGTACAAAACTTTGAACAAACCACATTAAAGGATGCGCGTGAAGAGCTAGCACAAGCAAAGGTGGATTACGAAGAAGGTCAAAAGGAAGCTCAAACACAGCTAAACGATGCAAAGCAACAGTTGGAAGATGGTAGAATACAACTGGAACAAGGGCAAACAGAGTTAGAAGAAGGAGAAAAACAACTGAAAATTGGTGATGCAACTGCCGCTGCAGGTTTTGCATCTGCTGAATTCCAATTAAACTCTGCAAAACAACAGTTAGATTCCGGTTGGGACACGCTGGCACAGTCAAAAGAACAACTTGCGCAGTCCGAACAGACCATCAACGACGGAAAAGCACAAATTGCAGACGGAGAACGTCAATTACAAGATGCTTGGAACCTATATTATGCCGGAAAAACGCAACTGGAACAAGCAGAACAAATGCTTGGACAACTATCTTCACAACTTGCCCAAATCAAACAGGAGTATGACTCTCTTGTTGCAAGCGGTGAATTAAAAAATCCAAATAAACAGTTGGAGTTTGCCCGAAGAGCCTCTGCTGCTTTAACAGATTTTATTACCTTATTGCAGAACAATCAAGGAAATACTGATATCATTGCAATGCTGCAATCGGTAAAATCCGAAATCGACAATCGCATCCAAAAAGCCGACGAGGAAATCGCGCAAGGAAAACCACTTTCTCCTCTGATCACTGATACTGAACTAAAATTGATTCAAATACTGATGCCTATACTATTCCAACAAGCAGAAACAGCCTTAAATGATGCTGCTGTACAATTGGAGCAAAGCAAAACACAGTTAGAACAAGGAAAAGCAGAACTTGACCGCCAACAAGAACTGTTAAACAGCAAAAAACAAGAATTAGCTGTTGGAGAAGAACAACTGGCACAAGGTAAACAGGCACTTGCAGATGCCGAGCAAACACTAAATGAAAGCCAGGCACAGTATGTAGCCGGCATCGAAGCACTGCGAATACAAAAAGAACAATATGAAGTACAACGTGCAAATGGAGTTGCCGAATTAGAGGCTGGGCGTGCTAAATTAGAACAAGCAAGAATTGACTTGGAAGAAGGTCAAAAAGAATATGACAAGTCTGTTGAAGAAACCAATCAAACGCTTGCCGACGCCAAAGCACAAATTGACGACGCTCAAGAACAGTTAGATTCTTTTGATGAATTAAAATGGTATATATTCAACAGAAATGATAATCCCGGTTACGGAGATTTTGAATCCGACACACAACGTGTCGACGCCGTAGCTTCCGTCTTCCCTATTTTCTTTATTGCAGTTGTTATTCTGGTTACACTCACAACCATGACGCGTATGGTAGAAGACCAACGTATTCAAATTGGTACTTTGAAAGCACTGGGATATTCTTCAAAAGCAATTACGGGTAAATATTTTATTTACTCTTTCCTTGCAGGCATCATTGGCTGTGCAGTAGGATTGGTTGTAGGTATCTTCTTATTCCCCAGCCTAATCTATATGGCCTACGGCGCAATGTATCCTGCACTTCCTGATTTAATTTATTCTGTACCTTGGCTATATCCATTTTTGGCAGTTGTTACAGCTATTTTGTGTACCTCTTTTGTTTCCATTTTAGCTTGTTACAACTCCTTACGTGTACAACCGGCTATATTAATGCGTCCGAAAGCTCCAAAACCAGGCAAACGGATTCTTTTAGAACGGGTAGGCTTTATTTGGAAACACTTAAGCTTTACCTCGAAAGTAACAGCGCGTAATTTATTCCGCTATAAAATCCGCTTTTTAATGACCATTTTAGGTGTGGCAGGGTGTACCGCATTGATTATTGCCGCTCTGGGATTAAACGATTCCGTATCTGTTATCGGGCAAAAACAATTTGTAGACATTACCCATTACAATACAACTTTGGTCTTTAACAAAGAAAAAAATGCAGCAGAAGCGAACACTATCAAATCTTATTTAAATGAGAATGAACATACGAAACAAAATATTTTTGTTTCAATGCAGTCTGCTGTAACTCATAATGCTGACGATTCGGTTACTATGGATACATACTTAGTGGTGCCGGAATCGACAGAAGATTTCTCTTCTTATATTGAACTGAAAAATAGAGTAAGCAAAGAAGAACTGCAAATGAGCAATGATGGTGTGATTATTACTGAAAAAATTTCGATGAAATTAGGGCTAAACGTTGGGGACTATGTTACATTCCGGGTAGAGGACAAAGAATATCAAGCACCGATTACCGGCATTACGGAAAACTATGCATATCATTATATCTATATGCCTCCTGCCGTATACGAACAGATATTTGAAGAACCCGTTACCTACACCAATGCGTTTGCCATTGTACCTGGTTTAGACGATACCGTAAAAAGCGGAATTGCAGACGATTTACTGCAGCGTGACGATATTATGGCATTGTCTTATAACGATACTATAATAGATCAGTTTAACAATACCATTTCAAGTATGCAGGCAATTGTTGTTGTTATTGTTTTGACTGCCGGTGCGCTGGCATTTGTTGTTCTTTATAATTTAACAAATATTAATATAGAGGAACGAGTACGCGAAATTGCTACTATCAAAGTATTGGGCTTTAACATGAAAGAAACCATTGGTTATGTATTCCGTGAAAATATTATACTCACATTACTTGGTATTGCCATTGGTCTGGGACTAGGAACCATTATGACTGACTTTGTAGTCAATATTATAGAGTTGGATTTGGTTATGTTCGGGCGCGGTGTAAGCTGGATTAGCTATGTTGCCTCAATACTGATAACACTGGTATTTGCAATACTGGTAATGGTGGTAATGTCCTTTAAAGTTAGAAAAATTGATATGATAGAATCATTGAAATCAAACGAATAAAAAAAGAGCTGATACAAAAATTTGTATCAGCTCTTTTTTATTACCACTATTGAAGTATTATTTTCTCAAGGTACAACCATAAATAAGTATTAAGTACTATGAAAACATGATTCACAAAATCATCTTTAAAACATATTCTTTCCGAAAGTGTTAAAAAGATTTAAACTAATAAAGTTATGCCACTAATAACCAGAACTCCATGAAAGTACAAAATACGATAAACCATACAACTGTTTTATCAATAGAAAACTACGATAGTTACATTAACACATATATGGTGTCGTTTTTTTGCTTCCAATTCTACAGTAACTTCTCCAAATGGGTAGGATATTCCTCATCAATTAAAATATAAGGGCAACTGTGTTTTTGACACATTTCAAGATAATATGCGTTATCTGCAAGCACAGATTGTACAGTACAACAGGTATCATCTATACGCTGTTCAATTCTCTTTTATCTCCAAAAAATGTCGTTTAATATAGTGTTGACTCATTACCAGACAATAATAACGAATTTCATTCAGATATTTATCAGAAAAATCCTCTTTCCAATCAAAAGGAATATAACTCCCCTCTATCACAAGATTTTGCTCATTCTCAACAGCAGTTTTTATCATCTCCCGTATGATAGGCCACAACAAAAGTTCCAATTCACTATCATCTTCGGGCGTTAAATTGGTATATCCGCTTCGTATGAGTCCCATTTTCAAAATATCAATAGACAAATACGGATATTGATACTTTTCTAATAGTTTTTGTGCCAATACAGTTTTTCCTGTATGTGAAGCTCCTGTAATCAGAATAATCACGTTTTGCTGCCTCCCTAGCTATTGCTAGTAAATAAAATCATTCAAAATGAACGGTACTGTAATTTCCATGCCAGTACACGGAGTACTTTCTCGTTAATTTCTTGCTCTGTAATCGTACCATCTGTGACAGCCTGCTTGATAGCTGCTACACCACCTGCTAAATCGGATGTAAGCAGAATATCATTTCCTGCCTGAAATGCCATGACAGACGGATCTTGACCACCTGTATAGCTTGGTATTGCCTGCATAGCCAAATCATCTGTCATAATGACACCTGTAAAGCCTAATTCTTCTCTCAAAATTTTATGCACTTTCTTGGAAAGTGAAGCCGGTGCGCCAGAATCCATACAATTTACAATATTGTGCGACACTAACACAGCCGGTGCTCCCGCTTTGATTCCTGCCAAAAACGGCAAGAAATCCGACGATTCAAAGGTGCTCATCGGTCGATTGTCGTAAGCTATCCCTGTGTGAGTATCCTCATTATTGCCGTATCCGGGAAAGTGCTTTAATGCACTTGATATTCCCTCTTGATTCATAGTTGTGACGACTGTACTAATATAATCTGCTGTACTCTTTGCATCTTGTCCAAAGGTACGGTCATAAATAAAATCCGTTTCCTGAAAAGATGCATCTGCTACCGGTGCTAAATTCAGATGAATACCCAAACTTAACAATAACTGAGACTTTTCCTTTGTATCTTCAATAATAGCGGACATTCCACCTTGCGCATATACTGTTTGCGGTGACTGAAATTTATGGTCGGCTATGAGAGGATTGGAACTGACTCTTACTACAGTTCCCCCTTCCTCATCCACTCCAAAAATCATGGGAACATTACTTGCATTTTGATAGCTTTGTAAGCTCTCTTTCACTTGCTGCGCCGTTTTCCCGTCAATATCACGTGCAAACAAAATATAGCCTGCCGGCTGTAATGTCTCAATTGCAGCAATAGCGCTGCTTTCTGTTTCAGGACAACGTGATATAAATAGTTGACCTATTTTTTGTTCTAACGTTAAAGTGTCTAATATAGTTTGTGCCTCTGCTTTTGTTTCACAAAAAATATCTTTTGGAATTTCTGAGTGCTCTGAGTGAGATTCTGTTTCTGCTTCTGATACGGATGAAGTATTTGTATCAGATTGCACCTCATCGGTAGTGCTTCTTGCATCGGAAGAAACTACCTCCTGACTGTTTGCACAGCCGCTTAATACAAATATCAATAATAAGAACATAGCCAAGATTATAGATGCAGATATAACAGATACATTCGTTTTTTTGATTCGTTTCATAACGCTCTCCTCTCATACCATTTCTTAACGCATAAACTTTCCGCTTTCATATTCAATCATCATATCGGTAAATACAACGGATGTAAAGAAAAATTAGCACCTTTTTGATTACATTTTTGACACTAGCAGCTAACAAAATTAAAACATACTTGATAGGAAGCATTTCGGAAAAATTCGGCAGAAAATGGGATAGTATTAAAGCATTCTACACCCTCGTATCAATTTACACTTGGGCATATCCTCTTACTGCGTTGAATGCTGTCTTAGTCTTATCCTCTATTGCCTAATGTATTTTGTTACTGAAACTTATGCATTTACAAAAAGAAAAGCAGACACCTAAATGTCTGCTTCTTTCTGCCAATTTAATATGCATATTAAATTATATTTACTGTCCGATTGCAAATGTCAATTCTGCTTTGCAAGCAATTTGACCATTTACTTTAGCGACAGCAGCTCCTATTCCTACAGGTCCGCGTACCTTAATCATCTCAATTTCCATTTCAAGCACATCGCCCGGCACAACCTGCTGTTTAAAGCGAGCATTTTTAATACCGCCGAAAAATGCAATTTTGCCTTTGTTTTCCTCAACAGAAAGAATGGCAACCGCACCCACTTGAGCCATAGCCTCAATAATTAAAACACCTGGCATAACATGATGCTGTGGAAAATGCCCCATAAAATGCATTTCATTTGCTGTCACACATTTAATGCCTTTTGCTTTTACTCCTGGTTCCAATTCTGTAATTTTATCTACCAATAAAAATGGATAACGGTGTGGAATAATTTCTTGTATTTGATTACTGTTTAATTCCATGTTAATCTCCTTTATACTTCTTCAGAAGAATCGTTGCATTATGTCCGCCAAATCCCAGTGAATTGGACATTGCGTATTCGATTTCTTGTTCACGTCCAACATTTGGAACAATATCCAAATCGCATTCAGGGTCAGGAATTTCATAATTTATGGTTGCAGGAATAAAACCTTCCTGTAATGCCTTGGCTGTAATAATTGCCTCCACAGCGCCGCTTCCGCCTAATAGATGGCCTGTCATTGCTTTTGTGGAACTTACTGCCAAGTGATATGCATGGTCACCGAATGTGGTTTTAATGGCAAGTGTTTCGCCACGATCATTAGGAGGCGTAGAGGTACCATGTGCATTGATATAATCAACTTGCTCAGGGTTTACTCCGGCATCTTCCAAGGCACCTTTCATTGCACGCGCACCACCATTTCCATCTGGTGAAGGCAATGTCATATGGAATGCATCACAAGTTGCACCATATCCCACTACTTCTGCATAAATTTTGGCACCACGTGCTTTTGCGTGTTCCAGCTCTTCTAAAATTAAAGCGCCGCTTCCTTCACCCATAACAAATCCGGAACGTTCCTTATCAAACGGAATGGAAGCACGTTTTGGATTATTACATTCCGTCAGTGCTTTCATTGAAGTAAAGCCACCAATTCCTAATGGTGTAACAGAAGCCTCTGAACCACCTGTGCATACAATTTCAGCATATCCATCGCGAATATGACGGAATGCATCGCCTATAGCATGAGTAGCACTTGCACAAGCCGTAATAACACTTGTACAAATACCTTTGGCACCAAGTTCAATTGCAATACATCCTGCTCCCATATTTACAATTAACATAGGTACAAAGAACGGAGAAACACGGTCATATGTCTTTTCTAAAGCACGGGCATGTTCACGTTCCATAGTACCAATACCACCAACGCCGGAAGAATAAATAACGCCAAAACGTTCCGGATTGATTTTTTCAATATCAAGACCGGAATCTGCAAAAGCTTGTTTTGCGGATACAACCGCATATTGACAGTAAGTATCCATTTTTTTAGCGTCCCGTTTTTCAATATAGTCATCCATATTAAAGTTTTTGATTTCAGCAGCAATTTTTACTTTATGATTGCTGGTATCAAAATTTTTAATAAAATCGATGCCACATTTTCCTGTCTTAACAGACTCCCATAACTCCTGAGGATTATTACCGATTGGAGTTAACGCACCAATTCCTGTTACCACTACGCGTCTTTTCATTCTATGCTCCTTTTCTCCGCCCTTTCAGCAGAAATAGATTATCTAAAAATTAAATTACATTACCATGCCGCCATCAACATTTATCACTTGACCGGTAATATATCTGGAGGCATCACTTGCCAAAAATGCAGCTACGTTTGCAACATCTTCGGTTTCTCCCATAACTCCCATTGGAATGGCACGTGTTATATCCGCTTTGACATCATCAGACAACACGTCAGTCATGGCAGTTCTAATAAAGCCCGGAGCAATTGCATTTACAGTTACACCACGGTTAGCAAGTTCTTTTGCCATAGATTTGGTCATACCAATAACGCCCGCTTTACTTGCAGCATAATTTACCTGACCGGCATTTCCCGTTACACCAACAACAGATGACATATTAATGATTTTTCCATATTTTTGTTTCATCATTGGGCGTGCCGCTTGTTTCATGCAATTAAAAGTACCTTTTAGGTTTACCGAAATTACTTTATCAAATTCTTCTTCGCTCATTCGCATTAATAAATTATCTCTTGTAATACCTGCATTATTCACCAAAATATCTATTCTGCCGAAAGTATCTATTGCTGTTCGGAATAGAGTTTCGCAATACTCCATTTCAGAAACATCACCTTGGCTTAATACCACTTTTGCACCCAATTTTTCACATTCTGCTTTTGTTTCTTCTGCCTTGGCTGTATCGCCGGCATAATTAATTACCAAATTTGCACCCAATGAAGCAAATTTCAAGCAAATCCCTTTGCCAATTCCGCGACCGCCGCCGGTAACAATTGCAATTTTATCTTTTAAATTCATATTTCTTCCCCCTTTATGCTTTCTAATGTTTTTGTTAGTGAGGCAACATCCTCTACCTGATATATAGAAACATCTTTGGAAATCTTTTTGATAAATCCGCTCAATACCTTGCCCGGACCTATTTCTAAAAATGTATCAATTCCTTTATCAAGCATATAGCGAATACTATCTTCCAAATAGACAGAAGACATAATTTGCTTTGTTAATAAGCCTGCAACGCTTTCACCTGACTGAAGCTCTTGGGCAGTTGTATTGAAAACCACAGGTATGTTCATATTTCCAAAGGAAACTTGATTTAATTTTTCAGCCAATTTTTGAGAAGCAGACTCAAGCAAAGAAGTATGGAATGGACCACTTACATTCAGGGGAACCACACGTTTGGCTTTCAATTCCAAAGCCGCTTCGGCAGCTTTATCTACTGCAGCAACTTCACCGCCAATGACAATTTGTCCCGGACAATTATAGTTTGCAGCTTGTACTAAACCTACTTTGGAACCTTCCGTTACTGCCTGCTCTACCAACGCTCTGTCAAGCCCCAGCACAGCAACCATTTTACTTTCAATTCCCTGCACCGCTTCCTCCATAACCTGTCCGCGGTAACGAACCAAATCCAGTGCGGTCGTTTGGTCAAATACTCCTGCTGCATAAAGAGCAGAATATTCGCCTAAGCTTAAACCTGCTGCCATTTGAGGAACAATTCCTTGCTCTTTTAGTACCTCAGTAATTGCAATGGCAGTCGCTACCATGCACGGCTGTGTATACTGTGTTTGAGATAATTGTTCCATTGGTCCTTCAAAACAAAGTTTTTTCACATCAAAGTCCAAATCGATGCTGTCAAATACTTGTTTTGCAACAGGATATGTTTCATACAATTCCTGTCCCATACCTACTGCTTGGCTGCCTTGACCGGCATATACAAATGCAAGTTTCATTTTATTCACCATACCTTTTCTAAGGAAAAATCAATCATTCACCACTTTGATATTCCGTCATAATTTCATCTATAATGTCTTTTACGTGAACAATCTCTTTCATGCGGTAACCGTTGCTGCCACAAAAGAATAATCCATCTTCCCAATTACCTTTTGCCGCTTCTGTCAGTGCTGTAGTAATACAAAAAGCTGCTACTTTTGGGTCACAAGGCCTCAAACATACCAAACAACGGTTAATTTTTTCTTTTTCTCCTCGCAGTAAACGTTCCACAAACGGAGATCGCAGTGCTCTACCCGGCATTCCTACCGTACTTTTGATTAAAACAATATCTTCCGGTTTTACATTTAGATAACGCTCTTTATATGCAAGGCTTGCATCACATTCGTGTGTTGCAATAAAGCGTGTTGCAATCTGTGCGCCTGCTGCCCCCATGTCGGTAAATTTCTTTACGTCATATCCTGTGTATACACCACCTGCTACAAACACAGGAATGTTTACATTATATTTTTCTTCAAATGTTTTAACTATTTTCTGTACGTCTTGAAAAATTTCTTCTAATGTTTGTTCTCGGTTTTCGGATAATTCCTCCATAGGAAAACCAAGGTGTCCGCCTGCTTGACTGCCCTCTACTACGATAAAATCAGGCAAACGGTCGTGCTTTTTTTTCCATGACTGACAAATAACTCTTGCAGATTTACCTGAAGAAACAATCGGTGCAATGGCAATATCCGCATCACCTACAATTGCAGGTAATTCCAACGGAATACCCGCTCCGGAAATAATAGCGTCTGCACCGCCTTCAATAGCTGCTTTTACCATTTGGTCATAATAACGTAACGCTACCATTACATTAATTCCGACCATACCATTGCCGCCTGCAATTTCTTTGGCTTTATGGATTTCATTTTTAATTTCTGCCAAATTATCTTCCAAAAAGTTCTGCCAGAAATCCTCACGGCGATAGCCTGTATGGGCTGTCGAAATAACCCCCATACCTCCGCATTTAGCAACATGCCCTGCCAAATTTCCTAAGGAAACGCCAACACCCATTCCGCCTTGAATAATCGGCACTTGTAATGTTTTATTTCTAATTTGTATTGTTTGCATATTTTAAACTTCCTTTTCTAATGCTAAATATGCCTCTTTGTAGTCTTTAAACAAATCATCAATAATTTCTTTTAGAGGTTTGATTTCATTACATAAACCTGCAACTTGACCGGCCATTAAAGAACCATTTTGTACATCGCCATCAACAACAGCTTTTCTCAAAGAGCCAAGTGTATATAATTCCAATTCCTCTGCACTGGCACCTTCTTTTTCTCGTTTGATATATTCACGTGCCATTTTATTTCTTAAAATACGAACAGGAGTACCACCAATTCTTCCGGTAACAATGGTATCGGTGTCACCTGCTTTACAAATTGCTTCTTTATAATTTTGATGAATTGGGCATTCTTCTGAAACCAGCAAACAGGTACCTACCTGTACACCGCTTGCCCCCAAAGCAAAAGCTGCCAATACTTGACGTCCTGTTGCAATGCCTCCGGCTGCAATTACAGGTACGCTCACAGCATCTACTACTTGAGGAACTAATGAAAATGTTGTTAGTTCACCAATATGACCACCTGCTTCGGTGCCCTCTACAATAATAGCATCAGCACCGCTGCGTTCCAAACGTTTTGCCAAAGCAACAGTCGCAGCAACCGGTAGCACTTTTAAACCTGCTTCTTTCCATGCTACCATGTATTTTCCCGGATTACCCGCTCCTGTTGTAACCACTTTGATATTTTCATCAATTACCATTTGCGCAATGGCGTCCACATCCGGATTCATCAACATAATATTTACGCCGAACGGTTTATCCGTCAGTTCTCTGCATCTGTGAATTTGTTCACGCAATGTTTCTGCATTCATACTGCCGGCAGCAATCAAACCTAAGCCACCAGCATTAGATACCGCTGCTGCGAACTCACCAGTTGCTATATTGGCCATGCCCCCCTGTATTAAGGGATATTTTGTACCTAAAAGGTCTGCTAATTTCATTGATACCTCCACTAATCTGCTCATACATAAAACTTCTATTGATATTTTATATTACCATTCCAAATAAATGGTACCCCAAGTAAGACCTGCTCCAAAACCCACCAGTAATAATTTCATACCTTTTTTTAAGAGTCCTTTTTGATTCATTTCATCCAGCATAATCGGAATACTTGCGGCCGAAGTATTTCCGTATTCTTCAATATTAGAGTAAAGTTGTTCCTCTTTGATTTTTAAACGTTTGCTAATAGATGAAATAATACGGGCATTGGCCTGATGAAATAAAATATAGTCCATTTGATCTATATGATAATCCAAGTCAGCTAACACTTGTTTAATAGATTGTACAGGAGATTCCACCGCAAACTTGAATACTTCCTGTCCATTCATTTTACAATAAGATGGTTTTTGATTACCGGCAAACGGCACCCCTGGAATATGAATATGTTCAGCTTCCACATCGCCTCTTGAAGAAATCACTTCATAAAATTTGGCATTAGAATTATGTTTTGCTACAACTGCACCTGCACCGTCTCCAAACAAAATACATGTGGAACGATCTGTATAGTCCAGCATTTTAGAAAAAACTTCCGCACCAATTACCAACGCAAGTTTGTCAGGACGTGTTGCCAGCATTGCATTTGCAATGGAAAGTGCATATACAAATCCTGTGCAGGCAGCATTCATATCAAACGCCATCACTTGTTCGTTTAAACCTAATTGCTTTTGCAGCATACATGCGACAGAAGGCATGATGTGATCCGCACTGCAAGTTGCTACAATGATAAATCCAATATCTTCTTTAGACACGCCACTATTTTCAAGCGCTCTTTTAGCGGCTTGATATGCCAATTCAGAAGTGTTTTCCGTCTGACTGATATGGCGTTTTTTTATACCGGTTCTGGGATAAATCCATTCATCACTTGTATCTACCATTGTAGATAAATCGTCATTACTTAATGTGTGGCTTGGTGTATAACACCCTGTTCCTAAAATATCAATTCCGCTCATACAATCTCCTTGCTTATTCTATGATCAAATACCGCTGCAATCACCAATACTACGGAATTTTTTATAGCGTTGATCTAGCAATGCACGTTCGCTTAATTTGCAAAGTGCCGTTAACTCATTGCTTAACAAATCTCTTAATTGTGCATAAATGACTTCGGCGTGTTCATTTAAATTGCCCATAGGTTCTTTGACAATCACATCAACTATATTAAATGCATATAAATCCTGTGCGGTCAACTTCATAATCTCGCTGGCTTCCTGTGCTCTTGTACTGTCTTTCCATAAAATAGTAGCAAAGCCTTCCGGAGATAAAATAGAGTATACGGCATTTTCCAGCATCCAAATACGGTTTGCCACAGACAACGCCAAAGCTCCCCCACTGCCACCTTCACCAATTACAATACTAATAACAGGTACAGTTAAGTTGCACATTTCCATTAAATTACGCGCAATTGCCTCTCCTTGACCATGCTCTTCTGCCTCAATTCCCGGATATGCACCTGCTGTATCAATAAATGTAACAATAGGTCTTTTAAATTTTTCAGCCTGTTTCATTAAGCGCAATGCTTTTCGATACCCTTCCGGATTTGGCATACCAAAATTACACAACAAATTTTCTTCTAAATTTTTACCTTTTTGGTGGCCGATTACCGTAACAGGCATATCGTGAAACATAGCAATACCACCGATAATGGAATGGTCATCACGATACAAACGGTCACCACGCTGTTCAAAAAAATTATCAAACAGATTTTCAATATAATCACGTACATTAGGGCGTGTTGCTTTACGCGCCAAATATACTTTATCGTAACTGGACAAATTGGCATATGCTTTTGTCATAATTTTATTTCTTGCCTTTTCCAGTTCATCCTTAATTGTTTCAAAATTTACATCAGGTGTATCTTTTTGTTCTAACTGACGAATTTCTTCATCAATTTTTCTGATTTGTGCCTCTGCTTCTTGAATAGACATTATAGCGTTGCCTCCCTTGCATGAAGTTTTAATAACAACGCAATGGTAGCACGCATTTTTTTACGTTCCACCACTTGGTCAAGAAATCCTTGTTGTTGTAAAAATTCAGAACGTTGAAAGCCTTCCGGCAATTTTTGTTTAATGGTTTGCTCAATTACCCTAGGACCGGCAAAACCAATCAACGCTTTTGGTTCGGCCAACATAATGTCTCCTAAAGAAGCAAAGCTTGCTGTAACACCGCCTGTGGTAGGATGTGTGAAATAAGATATATATAGTAGTCCTGCTGCATTATGCTTTGCCAGTGCATTACTTGTTTTCGCCATCTGCATCAAAGAAACAATACCTTCCTGCATTCTGGCACCGCCGGAAGCGCTGAAGATAAGTAAAGGCAAACGACGTTTGGTTGCATACTCAATTGCACGGGTAATTTTTTCACCCACAACGCTGCCCATGCTTCCCATTAAAAAACGGCTGTCCATAACACCAATTACTACACGGTAGCCTCCTACCTTTGCAACACCTGTCACAACCGCATCATTCAAGCCTGTTGTCTTTTCCAAATGGCTTAATTTTTGAGTATAGTTTGGAAAGCCCAGCACGTTTTGTGTTTTTAGGCGGGGAGTAATTTCACGAAAGCTTCCTTTATCTACTAACATTTGAATACGATCCGCAGCCGTAATCTTAAAATGATGACCACATCCGGGACAAACATAAAAGTTTTTCTGCACATCTTCACTCAAAAATCCTTGTTCACATTCCGGACATTTGGTATACAACCCTTCCGGAATATTGGAAGTATTACTAGTAGCTTTTTTTGCTTCTTTGGGTTTATGGAGCAAATTTTTAATGATATTTAATTTCTCTTTGCGCTCTTTAAACAGTTCTTCCATTTATTTCACCAATTTCTCTAGGTTTTTCTCAATAAAGCTGGTATCAAAATCACCTTTGGCAAAAGCCTCGCTCTGTAAAATCATATAATGCAGGTCGATATTAGTATCAACTCCCTGCACAATCATTTCTTCCAAAGCACGGCACATACGGTGAATGGCTTCATCTCTTGTATTGCCATGTACAATCAATTTTGCAATCATGGAGTCATAGGTTGGCGGAATTTTATATCCTTGGTATAAAGCTGAATCTACACGCACACCAAAACCACCAGGCAAATTAATACCCTGTACCTCACCCGGACAAGGAAGAAATCCTTCTTTTGGATTTTCTGCATTAATTCGGCATTCAATCGAATGACCGTTTAACTTCACATCTTCTTGTTGAAAAGAAAGCGGACAATTTGCCGCAATCAAAATTTGTTCGCGAACCAAATCAATTCCGGTAATCATTTCCGTAATGGGATGTTCTACTTGAATTCGAGTATTCATCTCAATAAAGTAATAATTTCCCTCTTTATCCAATACATACTCAATGGTACCTGCATTACGATAGCCTGCAGCTTTTGCCGCTTGTACCGCATGCTGACCCATACGCTCACGCAGTTCCGGAGTTAAAGCTGTGGAGGGTGCCTCCTCAATTAACTTCTGATTGCGTCGCTGAATAGAACAGTCACGTTCTCCCAAATGTACTATGTTTCCAAAATTATCAGCCATAATTTGAAACTCAATATGTTTTGGATTAAGTACCAATTTTTCTAAATATACATCATCATCATTGAAACAAGCTTTTGCTTCTGTTTTTGCCGCTGTAAACGCCTCATCGAACTCTTCCGGTGTAAAGGCTTTGCGCATACCGCGGCCTCCACCACCTGCAGAAGCTTTTATCAATACAGGAAATCCGATTTCCTGCGCGGCTTTTCTTGCTTCTTCCAATGTATCTACACTACCGTTAGAACCGGGAACCACAGGTACCCCCGCTTCCATCATCAAAGCACGGGCAGCTGATTTATTACCCATTTTGTCAATGACATCTCCGTCCGGACCAATGAATGTAATTCCACAAGTTTTTACCAAACGAGCAAATGTTGCATTTTCCGACAGAAAGCCAAATCCGGGATGAATTGCATCTACTCCCAGAGCAGTTGCTGCGGAAAGTATATTTTTCATATTTAAATAGCTTTCGGCAGATTTGGCAGGTCCAATACAAACAGCCTCATCGGCCAATTGTACATGCAGAGCATTGCGGTCTGCTTCGGAGTATACCGCAACCGTTTCAATTCCCAATTCTTTACAGGCACGAATAATACGTACTGCAATTTCTCCGCGGTTTGCAATTAATATTTTCTGAAACATGAATTGTCCACCTTAATCCTTTGTTAGCATTCTTTAATCAGCATAATTGTTTGGTCATATTCTACCAAACCTTCATTTTTTGCAAGAATTTCAGTAATTTCGCCGGAAACAGGCGCTTTAATTTCATTCATCATTTTCATTGCTTCAATAATGCACAATGTTTGGCCTTTTTGAACTTTATCTCCTACTTGTACATAAGCCGGAGCATCAGGTGCACTGGCACTGTAAAAAACACCAACAACAGGAGATTTCACAGGTGTACCCTCCTGCTGTTCACTAGTAGAAACCACTGGTGCCGCTGTCGGGACAGCTGTCGGTGCAGCGGAAACAGCAGCCGGCATAACTGCAGAATGTGCCGCTAGAATTGGTTGAACCGGCTCTTCTTTTTCCAGTTTCAGTTTTACATCATCTATTTCTAGAGAAAGCTTATAAATATCTGAATCATTAAATTCCTTCATTAGGTCTTTGATATCTTGTAAATTCATAAATTACATACTCCTTCAATCTAAAAACAATTTAATTCCGCTATCCAAAAATAAAATTATCAACATAGTTATACAACATATATTATAAAGGATTTGCCATATAAAGTAAACACTTATCCTCTGCAAAATGTAAGCTAAATTGTAAACATTCTATAAAATAACACGCCTTAATTCGATAATATGCGTAATGATACCACTTTTTTCTCTAAGAAGTGACACACTTGGATATTATTAGAGTTTATGATTTTGATGAAAAAACACTTTTCTGCTACCTAAGTCTGTAACATCAATAATAGGCGCATATGGTTATAATATAAATTACGAATAGAATTATTTTACCTTATTTTTGCTTTATAGGTGTGTACAAATTTTGAAATCAGAGCATAGTATATATAGTTATGCCCTCAATAGACAATGAAAGAAATATTGATGCATGCCGCTTTATTGCACCTTCGTAACCGTTCTGATATGATATACATATCCTATAAACAGAATCATTTTCAATGATTTTGTACAAGCCACTATAGCAGTTCAACTTGCACCATCTATTTTCCTCTTTTTATGATATAACTAAGGTGAATCGCATCGTCTCGTTTTAACAAGTTGTTTCGGAATATTGATTGATACAACAAAAAATCGTCTCCAAAAGACGATTTTTCTGTTTTTTCTCTCTAAATTCTGATACTTTTCTCTTGACCTTCATCAAACATTCACATAACAGGCTTATACTAAAAATGTACTCAACAGTAGTACTCTTTCATACTTCTTTTCATTCCTTTAAAATGCCAATATAAATCATTACGCATTTGATAATGTTGTATTGGCACTCTCTGTATATGACACCTCCGTATTAAGAGGGTTCATATAAATTATTTCTTTTTCATATTTTTCTCCTTTGCCGCACCACTCCCTATTGGTGCGGCGCTCCTTTTTTATTCTGGATTTCTGTACACCAAAACCGTACAAATGCATAGTATAAAAAGGAGGACAAAACGGGATTGTCCTCTGAATGCGAAAGCACCTGGTATCGGAGCAATTGGCAGGTAGGATTCTTATGTACGGATTGAATCTTTGCAGGTATTTCTTTACCGATATCACTCCTTAAAACCAACTCAACCTCACAAAATAAAAAGCCGTCCAACAGGACGGCTTTTTATTTAATCAATTATTGGATTCCCTTATCTTCTTTTGTATTGTGTTTCTTATCTTTACTGTATCTATATTATAACATACCGCTATCAGTATGTGTAGTGTTATTTTGCACAAACATACTGATAGCATTTTGTTTATTCTTCATACTGATATCAGTATATGTTTGTGTTATACTTTTATAGAGGTGATTTTATGAGTAAGACGACAAGTGCAGTAAAAGATAGATATAATCGAAAAGCCTATGATTCTATACTTTTACGTATGCCTAAAGGGCAAAAAGATATCATACAAGTACACGCACAAAAGCAAGAGGAAAGTACAAATGCTTTTATTTTGCGTGCTATTAAGCAGGCTATGGAAAACGACATAAAAAAAGAGGGTAACGGCTGTTAAACCGCTATCCTCTTTTTACTTATTTTTATTCTGTATGTTTATATCACTATCTTTTGAGCTGTTGTTTTTAAACTGTTTGAAAATTTGGTTTGCATACACACTTGCACCACCTGTTAACACACCTTGTGTCAATGCTGTAAAAATGGCCATGGCAATAAGTTGAGGACTCCCCAGAGTAGTCGTTGCCAATACATAAATGACTGACAGCAAAATACCAATTGTACCAACTATCAATGGAATTAGTTTATCAGCAATCAAGGATGTTTTCTTTACTGCCATACCAATTATATACAAAACCGGAATTAGAATTAGTAATTCCGGTTTAATATATTCTGTAAAATCCATATTATTTCTCTCCTTTTACTTCAAAATCTGCGTTAAAACAGCAGCTACCATGCCGGATACCAAAGCGCCTAACGCTGCCGCAATTAGTTTATCCCACCACTGTGCCGGACGAGCTGTTACTTTTTCTACTTCCTGCTTAATTTCTTCCACATCTTCTTTGATATTATCTACTTTGCTGTCTACCTTAGCAATGGCAAGGGTCAAAGTTCTCAGGTCTTTTACTTCTCTTTCCAGTGCATCAATGCGCTTATGCGCCGATGCCGCAGCATCTAATGCTTTGCCAAGCGTTACATCGTTGTCTCCCATAATGCATTGCTCCGTTATGGTAACTGTAATGCTTGCCCCGGATATATGGTATCATCGGATAAACCATTGAGCGCTTTTATCTCTTGATATCTTGTACCATCACCTAATTGTGACTGTGCAATCCCCCAAAGACTGTCGCCTGCTTGTACATAATATGTGTGAGACGAAGAATTTTGTGACACAACCAAAACTTGTCCTACATGGATGATGTTGGGGTCAGAAATACCATTTAATACAGCTAGTTCCTGATAGGTAGTACCATACTTTGCAGCTATTCCACTGAGTGTATCTCCTGCTTGTACTGTGTAAGTAGTTCCACCTTGCGATGTGCTTATCTCATTGCCTTTCAGCTTAATAATTTGTCCTACATGAATCATATTCGGGTCTTCAATACCATTAATTGCTGCCAATTCTTGATAAGTAGTTCCAAATTTTGCAGCAATATCACTTAATGTATCTCCTGCCATAACTGTGTATGTGTCGTAACTTGGTTCCGGCTTTGGTGTAGGGATGAAAGCGGATCCGTTGGTGTAATCTTTATAGCACCAGTTCATGTCTGCTGTGTTGGCTGTGATACCGTCAATAACCGCTTTAGAGCTATACTGCCACATGGTATGTGCGCCTTTGTAGTCGCACTGTATATTGTATTGCGCCATCCATACATCGATACCTGCCGCATCAATACGAGTCATGTCAATATAATTAGTTGCCCAGTTTAGATTGGTATACAGCATAGGTGTATACCCTGCCGCACGAATCTTATTGCAAAAAGCAATTGCCATATCGGTACAGACTGCTTTACCTAATGCCGCTTGAGTATTTTCTTCCATGTCAAATGCTACAGGGTATTGCGGCGCAGTTCCTGCGATAAGCTCTAGACAAAAGTCTGCTTCCTGCTCCGCACCTGCTACATCCATAGCGTAGGAATAATGATAAAATCCATAAGGCATACCAACGATTTTGCAGCCAGATAGATTATTATAAAACTGCTTGTCTACCTGGTTTGGAGAGCTTACGCCATAACCAGTACGTATCATAGCGCCCGAAACTCCTGCACTTCTTACTTTTTTCCAGTCAATGTTTCCTTGATGTTCGCTTACATCGATTACTGATAGTTTCATATCAAATATTCTTTCCTTTCCTATCAAATTCGTTTTATTTATTCCACTTTTTCGGTTCCCTCTTTTTGGGAAGATAAGGTGTACCTGCATGACGATAGCATTCTGAAGGAGGAATCTTCCTCATATTTCCTGTATCAATCAGATAGTGACAACAAAAATCGTCCATATATTTATTTTGAGATAAACTTCTATAGTAATAACATCCAATACATTTCATAATGAAGTACACTCCTTTTGTTGCAATAATGCATTTAAAATAGTTTGATACATCTCTAATTTTTGTATTGCATATAACGCCCCGCAGCTTCCTTCGCGGCAGGATTTTACCAAAGCAGACCATTTTTCAATTTTTTGCTTTGTGTATGTAATTGCTAATTCTTGCGTAGTCATCGACTATTTATCACCTCTTCTCCAAATAAACCATCTCATCTTGCTCTAACCAATTTCCGCTAAAATACCAATGTACCAACATGTTCAAAAATTCTTCTGTTTCTTCCGTGATACAAGTAATTTGAATACCGCAATGCTGCATTGCATAACAAAGCGCATCAGACTCTTGTACTGCTTGTCCTTTATTTTTTCCAATACCTTGATATACGATTATTCCTTCGCCTCTTTCAACTGATAAAAACGTACTCCACAAAATTCAAAAGCGATTTCAAACGGATACTCTTCATTCCCGGACCAATTTGTTTTTGGAGATTTTCCTGCTGCTAATGCCAACTGTTCAATTCCTTTATACACTTGAACACCACCAAATAACTGGTTACATAATTCTATAGTTCCGTTTCCGCTCATCAAACTCTTCATTTGATAATAAATATCTACAGCATGATATAGGAAATCCCGATTTGCTCGGTGGGTCTGATCTAAAAATAATGGATGTTGTTCTATTTTCATAAAATACTCTCTCTTTCTTTTGTCCCGCTACAATGAAACTTATTTGATAAACCAGTAAATTGCTAAACTTGCCACCATGATACAGATAAGAATAATAAGTTGTAATACCATTTGAAAATAACTAATATTACCTAAAAAATCAGAACCTGTAGTTCCAATAAGTCCAATCATCGCAATTGCTGCCAGCAATCCAGAAACATATTTCAATATGATACGTATTTTTTCTTGAAAGCGCATACAAATTACTCCTTTTAGTTGTTCCTCTTTAAAATCCAAAGTCCGATTAATGGGACAAACTATTTGATATACTATGACTCATATCATCATTTGAATGGTACCTCTTTGCTGTAAACTATGTGTTTTATTGAAATAGTTTGTACATATCGCTATTGTTTTTATCTTGTCATATTACTTGCAGGGATTCTTTTGATTGTGTATTTTGACTTTGGATTGTAAAATGAATACCGTTTTACAACTCCAAGTTTTTTAAGACTCTTGATGTGAATTAGATTCACATCAAATAATACCAACACAAAGCATCCGCACAAATTCCATAGGAATTTCTATCTTCCTATTGTTGACAATTACATAATTCTGCAATATACTTAGGATGCAAGTAAAAGTATTTTACAGAACTCTGTCATCTATACTTTATTATATGTCAGAACTCTGTAAAAATCAATGGTATTTGTAGTAATTTTTCAGCTTTCTGTAATTTTGTTACAAATATCTAAAGGAGAAACAGAATATGGCAGATATGTATAGCAAGATTGAACAACTATGTAAAGAGAATAATACAAATATCACTGCAATGTGCCGTCTATTGGACATTAGCCGAAGCACTCTGTCCGAATTAAAAGCAGGGCGTACAAAAACGTTGTCTGCCGAATACACAACAAAAATTGCCTCTTATTTTCACGTAAGTGCCGATTATCTTCTTGGAAAATCGCAGCAAAGAAACGCTCCGGCCGTATCAGCTCAAGAGCTGTCATTTGATGACTTTACCTATGCAATGTACGACGAAGGAAAAAAACTAAGTGAAGAAAACAAAGCGAAGCTGCTGGAAATGGCTAAGTTTTTTGTACAGCAGCAGGAAAAGGAAGACAAAAGAAAGTGAAATAAAATATGAAAACGTTGTTTAAAATTTATGAGGAGCTATACAAGGCAGGTGTAAAAGTATATAGTTATAATTTATGCGATACACCTGCTGTGACGATTGAAGCAAACAAGCAATATGCCGTATTTTTTAATCCAAATGCTATCCACTCGTTAGCAGATGAAACTTGTATTGCAGCTCATGAAGCTGGACATATTATGACCGGAACAACTCACAAGATAAACAGTCCATGTGATATTGTTGCACGGCATGAAGAAAAGGCCAGCCGTTGGGCAATACAACATGTTGTGCCACATGAAGAATATACACGCGCACTTCATAACGGAATTTGCGAGGTATGGGATTTGGCCGAATATTTTGAAGTAACAGAATCTTTTATGCGAAAAGCAATACATTATTATCAAATGCTGGAACAAAATGAAACATAGCAAAAAGAGATAACGCATAAAACGTTATCTCTTTTTTATTCTTTTACTCTCGAATAGATGCGTCTTATAGCATTTATCTTGCTTCTGATATTAGTATCATTCTAAAAGAAACGGTCTAACTCTCCCCCAATACATAATAAAAGGATTTATGCTTTAAAAACCAATCGTTTGTATTGAGATTTTCAATATATCAACGTATACTAAAATTAAAAGAAGTAATGGAGAGATGCCATATGTTAGCATATACCTATAAGGAAAAAGGATTCTTTCAGCTGCAAGAAAAAACAAAACCAATATTACAAGAAAAACAAGATGCTATTGTAAAAGTAACACTTGCAAGTATTTGTGCCAGCGATTTGCACATAAAATACGGAAGCGTTCCAAAGGCAATACCCGGTATTACGGTAGGACATGAAATGGTGGGTATTGTTGAAAGCGTAGGAACGGAAGTAACTACAGTAAAACCGGGAGATCGTGTTGCGGTAAATGTCGAAACGTTTTGCGGGCATTGCTTTTTTTGCAAACATGGTTATGTCAATAATTGTACCGATCCGCACGGTGGTTGGTCTCTTGGCTGCCGTATAGATGGCGGACAAGCAGAATACGTGCGGGTTCCTTATGCAAATCAGGGCTTAACCGTGATACCTGACAATATTTCGGATGAGCAAGCATTATTTGTAGGCGATATTTTAGCAACCGGCTTTTGGTCTGTACGCATTGCAGACATTACACCGGGAGATACAGTACTGATTTTTGGCGCAGGACCAACCGGAATATGCACAATGCTTTGCGCACTGTTAAAATCTCCAAAGAATATAATTCTATGCGAAAAAGACCCACAACGTTTACAGTTTGTCCAGAATCATTGGCCGAATATTCTGACCGTATCTCCGGAACATGTATTAGAATTTACCCGTAAACACAGCAACCATGGAGGAGCTGATCGTGTGTTTGAAGCAGCCGGTGCAGATGAAACATTTCAACTTGCTTGGCAATGTGCTCGTCCCAACGCAACTATAACTATTCCTGCTCTTTATGACCGTCCTCAAATCCTGCCGCTTCCTGATATGTATGGAAAAAATTTGACCTTTCAAACAGGTGGTGTGGACGGATGTGACTGTTCTGAATTATTACAGCTTATTTCAGAAGGTAAACTGGATACAACGAAATTAATCACTCACATCTTTCCCTTAAAGGAGATTGACACTGCATATAAGCTGTTTGAAGAAAAAACAGACGGTGTATTTAAAATTGCAATAAAACCTTAAATAAAAATATGTGAATGACCTGAAAAGCTATTTTATAAACCGTATAAAATATATTTAATATCAATTGGTACCACGAGTATGAATGATACTTCATATCCCCTATGGTCATTTTTGTGAATATTGTGTGCTATGATAGTCAAATAATATGCTATATTGATTGCCAAAATAAAAAAGAGTTGTGTATCTACACAACTCTTTTTTATATGAATCCTATCGCATGTATTCCCCATAGAACACCATATATAATCGGCTGATGAATCATATAAATCCATAGACTATACCGTCCCAACCAATCCAATACCGGAATTTTAGTTTGCAATATTTTGCAATTTCTTACATTACGCCACATTTGAAAAGCAAACCAACCTGTCCAGTAAAGGAATAACCACGGCACCAACGGAAAATAATCACTTGAGAAAAAGTCCTGATTTGGAAGACCGATAGGATACAACCACTGAGAAGCATACACCCAATCCGGTAACGGTATCAATACCGTATCGCCCCAGCCAAATCCGCCAAACGGAAGCGCCTTTGTAAAACAGAACAAGGCAAAACATATTAATATGCCAATCTCGGGTAAAATCCGTTTCAGCACAGGTAAGCATAATCGGGTTAGCAACATACAGCAACCAATTAAGCTAAGTATTCCAAAACGAACCCGCTGTTCCGGCATTACAAACATGGTGACTACACTAATGATACATCCCGCACCCAATACAAGCAGTCCCCTTTTGATAGGACGGCTTCCTAACGAAAAACAGAAGCCTGACAGTAAAATAAAGCTCCAACAAATAAATTGTTCCCATACATATCCGGCAGTACTTTGATACCAACCAATTGGATGCCCAAAAATATATACAATATCATACAAAAGATGGTATAGTATCATATTTAATAATGCAAATCCCCGCAATGCATCCAATAATGACAACCTTTCTTTTATACGTATGGGTTGTTCTGCCATGCACAGACTACCTTCTTTCTGCTTCGTTCCTGTTCTTCTCATTCCATTTATCCGTTTTCGAACTATCGGCTGTTTTGTTGTTTTAAAATTGCCTTATGTTCTCGATTTAATTCTTCTACCAATGCACCAAAACTCCATTTTTGGTTAGTTGCAGTGACAGTAGCTTTAATTGGAATATCAATTTGGTGTTCCTTTAAATTCTTAAGCAAGCAGTCAACACGCTTGCTTGGCATACCGCACATACATAGTATCCCTTCAGATGTAGGAGGTGTTATATCAGAAACTTTCTTCTCCTGAAACCCATGAAATCCTGCTAAATAGCCCACATCTTGTCCAAGCTCACAGTCCGAAACCGTATGTGATTGAATATCCATCTGATTTAAAATATCTTCCAATTGAGCCTTCACCGTATTATCTATTGCAAATAGCAATACTCGTTCCGGTATTTTTGTAATAATACGCGCTTTCATGCAATACCTCCTAGGATAAAACTGTATTTATTTAACCATATATTTTCTCTTCTGACAAGCGATTCTTTATATATTCCGTTCTTATAAAATATTCCTTTTTTAGGATAGAAATAAAAATCAAACTTCTTCTATCCATAGGAAAAGTTTCCTTATTGAACAAAATATCAAAAAAGATTATAATGAGGCTAATCTTGATAAGCAGAAGGTGACACTATGTATATTGCCGATTTACATATTCATTCTCGTTTTTCTCGCGCTACCAGTAAAGATTGTGATCTTCCTCATTTGGACTGGTGGGCACAACGAAAAGGAATCCAGCTTTTAGGTACAGGTGACTTTACACATCCGGTATGGCGTACCGAACTGAAAGAACAGCTTGTTCCTGCCGGAGAAGGCGTATATACTTTAAAGAAAGATTTACGAATTCCGAATGCAGTACCGGGAAAAACACCACATTTTGTAGTAACTGGTGAAATTAGTTCCATCTATAAAAAAGACGGAAAAACAAGAAAAGTACACAATATAATCATACTTCCCAGTATAGAAGCAGCCGATGAACTTTCAGCCAAATTAGAAGCAATCGGCAATATTCATTCCGACGGACGTCCTATTTTAGGACTGGATAGCCGTGATTTGCTGGAAATCACCCTAGAAACTTGTCCGGATGCAGAATTGATTCCCGCACATATTTGGACACCGCATTTTTCTATGTTTGGCGCTTTTTCAGGTTTTGACAGTATCGAAGCCTGCTTCGGCGACTTAACATCTCATATTCATGCCGTAGAAACAGGACTTTCTTCAGACCCTCCTATGAACTGGCGAATTTCCGCTTTAGATAATCTTACGTTGGTATCACATTCAGATGCCCACTCTCCATCAAAATTGGGACGTGAAGCAAATCTTCTCGATACCGGGCTTACTTACCCCGAATTAGTTCATGCAATTCGGACAGGAGAAGGTTTTCTTGGCACAGTAGAATTTTTTCCCGAAGAAGGAAAATATCACTTAGATGGACATCGTAACTGCAATGTTTGTCTTACTCCTGCTGAAACTATTCAGTTAGGCGGCATCTGCCCTGTATGTGGTAAAAAAATCACCATTGGTGTAGAGCACCGCGTAGAAGAGTTAGCCGACCGACCGATTGGCTATCGTCCCGAAATGGCAAAACCGTTTGAGAGTCTGACTCCTCTGCCGGAAGTAATTGCTGCCTGTACAGGAAAGTCTGTAGCAAGTAAAAAAACTCAGCAGCAATATGAAGAGATGCTACAGTCTTTAGGTTCTGAGTTCTATATTTTACGTCAAGCTCCCATTGAAGACATTAAACAAACAGCAGGTCCGTGTATTGCGGAAGGTATTCACCGTTTACGTATTGGACAAGTAGAACGCAAACCCGGATTTGATGGAGAATACGGTACAATTTCTTTGTTGAGACCGTCTGAAATAGAACAATTAAATGGACAAATCTCTTTATTTGGAGCAGACATTCCGGAAAAGACTTCCAAACAGCAAAGTAAAATACAAAAAATAGCTGTTCCCTCACCTAAAGAATCCTCTATTGTAAATACTAGTGACAGTTTGAACACAGAACAGCAACAAGCTGTATCAAATTTGCAACGAGTTGTAGCAGTAATTGCAGGTCCCGGTACGGGAAAAACAAAAACACTGGTATCTCGTATTGCTTATCTGATAGAAGAACAAGGTGTAAAACCGGAAGAAATTACCGCAGTTACTTTTACCAACCAAGCAGCAACAGAAATGCGCCAGAGATTGGAACAACGTTTGGGAGGAAAAAGTGCCATATCACGTATGACCATTGGAACTTTTCATTCAATTTGTCTGAAACTTTTGGGTGATGTACGCCTTATTAGTGAAGGTCAGGCAATAGAAGTAGCAGAAGAAATATTACAAACACAAAATCAAAAGAAAAATGCAAAACAATTGGTACAGTCAGTATCTCAGATTAAAAACGGAGCATCGTTTGAAACAGCAAAATTATCTGAAGAATTATACGCTTCATATTGTTCTCGTTTAAACGAATTGGGTGTACTTGACTTTGACGATTTGTTATTACAAGCTCAACAACAAACTATCACCGCACAAAAACAATTCACTCATTTACTGGTGGATGAATTTCAGGATATCAATGACATTCAATATCAGCTTATTCAAAAATGGAATGAATGTGGAAAAAATCTTTTTGTGATTGGGGACCCTGACCAATCCATTTATGGATTCCGCGGTTCCAGCGGACGATGTTTTGAACGGCTGGAAAAAGATTTTCCTGATATCAATATCATTCATTTGGTTCAAAACTATCGTTCCTCTCCGGAAATTCTACAAACAGCAATACCGGTAATTGAACACAATCCCGGCAAACCACGTTTATTAACCGCAAATCAAACATCAGGTATTGCAGTGAGATTGGTACAAACTGCAGACGATTTTTCTGAAGCCATTTGGATTTCAAAAGAAATCAATCGTATAACGGGAGGTGTAGATATGTTGGAAGCACAGTCTTTGGGATATACACAACATATGCGTTCTTTTTCCGATATTGCAGTTCTTTGCCGCACTCACAGGCAATTAGAATTAATAGAAAAATGTTTGCGGCATGACGATATACCATGTATTGTAAGTGGTCGCGAAGACTTTTTAAATGCAGATGATGTACGTGGTGTTCTGTCATTTTTTCGCTGTTTGCAAGATCCTGGAGATATTGCAGCACTTCGAACTGCCTTAAAGTTACTATGGAATTGTCCTCTCGATTTAATAGAATATGCCCAGAAAATATGCTCTCATCAGAGGGAATGGAATCTTGAAAACCTACAGGAGGCTTTTCAAGATTACGATATACTGCTCCACATATTAGAGCGAATAGAAATATGGCTTCCATTGATACATAAAGAAAAGCCATGGAAATTAGTACAGCAATGGGAAGAAAAATACGGTTCCTCCTCTGCATTGGAAAAACTGAAAAATACAGCCGTATTTCATGCCAATCTGGAAGAATTATGGAACGCGCTGATTCTGGGAAAAGAAGCGGATATCAGCCGTACTACCGCAAAAAATTGGAAATCAGGCGCTGTACATCTTATGACATTACATGGCAGTAAGGGACTTGAATTTCCTGTTGTGTTTGTGTCCGGAATCAAGTCCGGAAAATTACCGTTAGAATCTACAAAGCATCCCGCCGATATTCAAGAAGAACGGCGCCTATTTTATGTAGGAATGACTAGAGCTCGTGAAGAATTGGTTCTTACCTATGGCGCCGAACCTTCTCCGTTTATATCCGAGTTACCTGACATCATAAAAAAGAAAACTATTAAATATCGAGAACAGCCCGTAGATCAATTAAGCCTATTCTAATATTCATATTATATATCATTTAGGATACCGATGGGGAAAAACAGAAGATAATGATGGATAAGTTGCTATCTTCTGTTTTCGTTTGTAATAGCTCCGAACAGGTTACAGTGCTTTTTAAGTATTCAATCACAACCGTTTCTATCTCTTAACAATAAGCAAATCTAATTCCCAACCTGTACCTTCAAAGAAAGGTTTTCATAAGAATAGTCCACATAAAATATTTCATTTGCCATCAATAACACTAACAATATATCATCCTCACAGCTTTCGGTTATCCGGCAGAGATACGAATTGTTATCCAAATTCTAGCGATATCGGAAAACATCTGCTTTGAATCATAACTTTAAAATCATTCATTATTTATATCTCTATAAAAATATAATACAAATAGAAACGTATAAAAATCGATTTTTACTCACATATAATTCATTTCTTTGGCATAAGTTTATATTAAAACAAGATATCTGTCATAAATGTAGGCGATAAAACTTCAAAATAAAAAAATCCACGATGCGCAACAGTAAAGCAATATGTAAAGCAAACGCCCCGCAAATTGCGGGGCGTTTTGTTCTGAAAAACTATCTATTGCATTTTCTCTTTCTGATATAGATGAATATTCCGGAAAGTCCGATACCTGATACAGACAACAGAACAATCGGCAGTGTCAAATTACTACCGTCTCCGGTCTGTGGGTTGTCCATACTATTGTCAGGTTTATTTGTATCATTCGGCTGGGAAGGAGTCATCTGTTCGGGATTTGTTGTTCCGGGATTGTAGTTCGAATCACTTTCACCACAAACAGTACATTTTCCATCTACATAGGTATGAGCAAGCTTAGCAATCTTCAACTCATCTACAGTTTTTTCCACGCCGTCAATGAAGTCTTTACCACACACTGTGCAATGCTGGTGCGCTTTTATTCCCTCTGCCTTACAAGTAGCTTCCTGCTCTGCAACGTTTTCTAACTTGTGTGCTGCAGGAATGATTTGTACATCTTTCTTTTCTGTACAGCCAGGGGTAGTACAATGTATAGACTTGCTTCCATCTTCTGTGCAGGTAGCTTCCTTGTCAATTGTATATTCAGTATCCCACACATGAGCAGTTGCAGTTTCGCCAACTTCAAAGGTATCACCGTTGACTGTTATATCTTTTCCTGTGCTGTTAGTTATTTCCACATTTTCAGGGACTGTAATAACCGCGTCATCTGCAACTTTTGTGAATATTATTTTATCACCTGATTTTAATGCTTGAATTGCATTTTCTACAGCCGTTTTTCCAACAACAAATTTTGTTTCACCACCGGAAATTGTGGTTGCTTGCATATCACTGTTTACAATATTCTCTGCAATATTTGAAGAGAAGCTTCCGCCGGTTACTTCAACAACATTCCCTGCTTCAGTCCATTCATTCTCAGTTTTGTCTGTATTATTAAATGAATACGCCTTAACTGCTTCTACATCTGCTGCGGAATTGAAAACACCATTTTCGATATTAACAGTTTCTAATTTCTTGTATCCGTCACGATTTACAATTGATACAGCAGCACCATCTGCGATGGGACCGTCAGCATCAGTTTTTTCCTGAGGTTGACCTGTCACTGTAATTGCAGTCTCACCTGCTACTGTAAGACTTCCTGAACAAACTTGCACACCGGCATGTTTTGCATTAATAGCAGAATTGTCAATTGTTACCTCACCGGACGATGGGAAGTAAATGCCAAAGCCATTTTCCACATTGAGTGTGGAATTTTTAAGTGTCACTTTATTACCTGTTTCAGTTCCATTTGTTATGATTCCACATACATCCCCCGGAACAGTTAGTTCCACTCCGTCAAGAGTAAGGCTTCTGTTGTTCATATTGCTTTCGTTTGGCGCACCAATCAAATGAGCACCATCGGTTGTTTCATCGGTAGCAACAACTTTGCCATTTTTTACAGTAAACTCCACATTCGGATAGTTCACATTAATTGCAGCGGTTTTTCCGGTATAAGTGTATGTGTGACCGTCTAAATCAAGAGCTGCACTTTTAGAACCGGAATTGATTGCTTCATTTCCTTTATAATCGTGCAGCAATGTTATGTTGCCGTCTGCTGCTTTGCCTGCCGCATTTGCATAAGAGCCATAAATGTACTTATTGCCATCTGCTTCTTTTACTGAAAATCCACCATTTGGTATTAAATTGCGGGCACTTTCTGTATCTAATAATTTAGAACCTGTTCCCAACTTAATCCCTAGAGGCTCTTTCGTTTCGTCTAAGTTTTTGAGTACAATATCTCCCTCTAAATTAACAATCTGGGTATAATTACTATCTCCGCTTCTCGTTGTAATTTGATAACCACTGCTTGTTAAAACAGACTGTTTGCTTCCACTATTCTTAATTGTTACAGTATTATCACGCGCTCCTCCATAATTCTGTTCTAACTTCAGAGCATATCCATTATTTTGATTAGATGTTACACTATATCCGTTCAAATCTATTGTAACACCACGTACCTTGCCATCTATGGATATTCCAAAATTATAATCTGATGTTGAAACATAATCTTTTAAAAGCTTTAATGTATAGCCATCTTTCATAGCTTTACGTGCGTCTTGTATTTTTGTAAATTGGGTTGCATTTCCTTCTGTATCAATGACTTCAAATGCAGCGTCTTCTGCTGCCAACGCCGTCATAGGTACCAGTGCGAACATCATGCAGAGAGTAAGCAAGATGCTCAAAAATTTCTTTCTGCTTTTCATGTGTTTCCATTCCTTTCTAAAAATAAATTAAGGTCCAAAGTGTACCTGTATTCCTTATATCAATTTCACTTGACTGAAAAAACAAAATTACCTATGTTTACTGATTTTCGCCAAACGTTTTCTTTTGTTTTCTATTAATTACATCAACTGATCAATGATGAAAACTATCTGCTGTAGTTTCGCTTTCTCAAATAAATAGATACTCCGACAAGACCAATACCGGATGCGGACAATATAATAATTGGCAGTACCAAATTGCTATCATCTCCGGTTTGTGGGTTGTCACTGCTATTGTCTTGTTCCTCTGTATTATCCGGCTGGGAAGGGGTTACCTGACCCTGATTGTAATTCGGGTCTGCCATACCACAAACAGTACATTTTCCATCCACATAATTATGTCCAAGCGCTTTTATAATAGTATTTTCTTTTGAAATCTCTTGAGTCAAATCTTTGTCTGCGTAATACTTATCGCAAAATTCACAGTACCAATATTCCATATTACCATCAACGTCACATGTTGGTTCTTTTGCTTCAAAATGCTTTGCATTATGTACTTTTTCTGTGGTACCTTCACCATCAATGGTTCCATTACCTGTTGAAGAATCCGGAATGGTAAGTTCCCCATTATTTAAAATTGTACCGTTGTTTTCAAAATTCATATTAGGTGCGACATCCAATGCAGCGTTAGTGTCAATGATTACCTTGCCTGTTTCAGCAACTGCAAGCATTCCCTCTCCCTTTACTGCAACTTTGCCTTTAATATCCAAGTTCTCTTCAATTTCCAGCGTTGAGTCTTTGGTTATTTCAAATGTAATGTTGTTGTCAGCATCCACATTTAAATTTTTCAGTTTCAAATTCTTCTCAATTAAAACAGTATCGTTATTATCTACCTGTATATTTCCATTGCCTTTTTGACTGAAGAATTGCTCTAATGCCACGTCAGACTGAGGCATAAATGTGATGTTACCATCCTCATTATACATATACTTATAGTCGCTATAGTCATCAGGTCTAACATCTGCCGGAGTATCAGCCCATATCCAGTAGTTAACTGCAGTTTGTCCAACCGGAAGAAGAACCGGAGTAGCTGCAACATCAATAATTACTAAATCATTATCACCTTGTTGAAAAGTGTTATTTGTAAAGTCTATAGGCTGTCCAATGCTTCCTTTTGCCTGAATATAATGCTCAAATTTATCATTTTGGAACGTATTTCCTGTGAAATTTGCCTGGGTTTGTAAATAAATTGCTCCGGCATTATCAAACACACTTGTCTTTACAACAATGTTATTGTTAGCAGCACTTGAGGTTGTAATAGTCGTAGCTTCTGAGCCGGAACCACTTGTCGGCCCATTTACAACACTGTAAACACTGTTTATAAATTTACAGTTTTCAATGAGAAAATTCCCACTTACATTTGCAAGCATTGTGCGGAATGCTCCGTTAAATTCATTGTTTGTAAACGTAATGCTTCCGGCAGAATCCTGTTCATTAACAAATAAACCGTAAGACCATTCCGGCACATCTACTGTTACTCCGCCATTGTTTGGAGTATTAATAAAATGGCAGTTATTTACTATAATATCTGCCTTGTTGCCAGATACTGTCACAGCGCTACCCGAGCTTCTGTTTTGCACGGAATAGTGAACAGTAACATTTTCAAGCTTAATAGATGTTTCTGTACCACTGCCAAGTGTTAAAAGTTTACCATCCGCTTTATCTTCACTCGGTTTTAAAGTAAGATTCGTAAGAATTCCTGCCTTTACTGTGGATACACCAAAAATCGTATATTTGCTGCCACCGTCTATTGTAATATTTTTGTCGAATGTAACATCTTCTGTAACATCAGAAAGCAGAACAACAGTGCTGCCTTCAGACGCTGCGTCAATTGCACTTGTTAGTGTTGTATATCTCTTTCCATCCACTTCAGCTACTTCTTGACCAGCAGCATACACATTGACAGGCACAACCAAAATAGTCAATGTCAGTAGTATCATTACAAACACTAACAAATGCTTACTAATTTTCTTACCTAAACTTCCTATTTGCATACTTCTCTCTCCTCTTTTAATGTCTAAAGGCTCACTCTTTTCATTTACTGAACAGGCAAGTATATCTTTCTGAATCACATCTGAAATAGCTTAAAAATTACTTTAACAAAAAATAAACTGCCTTAGGCTACTGATAGACAATTCTGTACTCCATCAATATTCTTGTCAAACTCCCCCTTTAGTATATGAGCACATTGAAATATTATCATACTATTTATATCATAGAAAGCATCCTTTTTCAAGGGATTCCCTAATTCGGTCAAATTGTCTATCCAAAATAATGTGGCATAGTTTTGCTCTTTTGGAGAATTAGAATCTCCAAAAAGATCATTTCAAAAAACGTCCAATATGAACAGAAATAACTGAGAATTTGTAAAGGACTCAAAACTTTCAGTCTGGAATTTCAAAGATTTTTCCTAGTTCTCGTAATCAAAAGGTATGGTTGAGAATATTGTCAAGTCTATAAAACAAAAGAACAGGATAAAACCTACTCCATATCTATCACCAAAACTGATTGGCATAAAAGCAAGTAACGAAACATAAACAGATAATCTATTATATAATTGCAGTTAACTTTTTCTTTAAATAAAAACACCGCGTAGAATAGCTCAAACAGCTAAACTACGCGGTTTTTAATGGTCCGAGTGACAGGACTTGAACCTGCGGCCCCTTGACCCCCAGTCAAGTGCGCTACCAACTGCGCTACACCCGGATATAAAACCAACAACTGAAACAGTTTGCTGGCTATTATTTATTGTGCTGTTACTATTAAACCATATTATAGCAATTTATGCAATATTATTTTCCTGAAAAGAATTTTTTATGAATTGCTGTAACTGCTTGGTCGGCATCGTCACGTGCAATCAAAACAGAAATCTTAATTTCACTTGTAGAAATCATCTGGATATTAATATTGGCATCAAACAATGCTTCAAACATCTGTGCTGCAACTCCCGGATGAGTTTCCATTCCTGCACCAACTACAGAAACTTTAGAAACATTACCATCATAAACAGCATCAGCGGCACCAATAGTTTCAACATAAGTTCTTAAAATTTCCATTGTTTCATCCAGCTGAGATTCAGGAATGGTAAAGCTAATATCTTTTGTATTATTTCGTCCAATGGATTGTAAAATAATATCTACATTAATCTCTTTTGCAGCTAGCTTTGTGAAAATTTTAAATGCAAGTCCCGGTCTGTCAGGAACTCCAATAATCGATACACGCGCTACTTCATTATCCTTTGCAATACCGCTGATTAACATTTCTTCCATTTTGTTTGCCTCCCTTACAATTGTGCCTGGTTTTCTTGTCAAGCTGGAAAGTACCTCTAGCTCTACTCCATATTTTTTCGCCATCTCAACTGAACGGTTATTTAATACTTGTGCACCCAATGTTGCAAGTTCTAACATTTCATCGTAAGAAATAACATCTAATTTGCGTGCATCCTTTATTTTTCTTGGATCAGCTGTAAATACACCTTCCACATCTGTATAAATTTGGCATAAATCAGCATGCATCGATGCAGCAATTGCAACCGCACTGGTATCAGATCCGCCGCGACCCAATGTAGTCATATCCTGATAGCGATTTACCCCCTGAAAACCTGTCACAATTACAATACGTTTTTGGTCTATCTCACGTTTGATACGATCAGGATCCACACGCTCTATTCTGGCAGAACCGTTATTTGCACTTGTAAAAAATCCTGCCTGCCAGCCTAACAAAGAAACTACCGGATAACCCATTTCTTCAATGGTCATAGCTAAAAGAGAAGCTGAAATTTGTTCGCCTGCAGTTAACAACATATCCATCTCACGTTTTGAAGGATTGGGATTCACTTGACGTGCTTTTTCAATAAACTCATCTGTTGTATCTCCTTGTGCCGATACAACAACAACAACATCATTGCCTTTTTCATATGTTTTTGTGATGATATCAGCAACATTTTTCAAACGCTCAGTATTTGCAACAGAAGTACCACCAAACTTCTGGACAATTAAGCTCATAAATCATTTCTCCTTTTATATTATGTTTATATGGTTGGGAGAACTTTGGTACCTTCCCTATCAGTTTCCAGTACTTCTAATTTCCAGCCCATGATGCCACGTTCTTCCAATTGTTTTATCATACGATTATAATATGCTGTATTTTCACTTTCGATAATGGACATAATACACGGTCCTGCTCCGCTAATGTAAGTTCCAAATGAACCATTTTGGTAAGTAAGCTCAAAAATTTCAGCGCAATTTTCAATCAAATCCACTCGGAACGGTTGATGCAGCTTATCTTGTACTGCAATCCGTAAATTTTCTGCCTTTCCACAAGACAAAGATGCCACCATGAGTGCACTGCGTGATAAATTATAAACTGCATCTTGCTTACTATATTGCATGGGTAACGTAGCGCGGGATTGCTCTGTTTTTAATTGAAAATCAGGAATTAGCAGAGCAAATCTAAATTTATCAGAAACCTGTGTTCCAACACTATAGACCCTTCCTGCATCCATAGCAGATACCGTTAATCCCCCTAAAATAGCCGGTGTTGTATTATCAGGATGACCTTCAATTTTACAGGCAAAATTGATTAGCGCATCCTGATCAAACGGTCTTCCTAACAATTCATTTGCACCGGTAATACCTGCTACAATGCACGCAGAACTGCTTCCCATTCCTCTTGCCATAGGAATGTTATTTTCCTGTATAATCTTTAATCCAGGCATTTTCTTTCCGTATGCATTATAAACAAACTCTGCCGCCTGGTATACTAAGTTATCTTTTCCTTTGGGAATTTCCACATTATCTTTCGATGAAATTTCAATCTGATCAGATTCTTCCATCCAGACATAGTTATACCAATTAAGAGCAACTCCCAATGAATCAAAACCAGATCCCAAATTAGCACTGGTCGCGGGAACCTTTATTTTTATCATTTTGTTCTTCCTATCTGCTTAAATTACAAATCACCAACGCGAATTGTAGATGCTATGGTTACGCCTTTACTTTCCAATACACCAATTTTATCTTGAATTTCACGCTCTTTCATTGGTTTTGTGACAAATGCCAATTCATTTTTTGGAGCATTTTTTTGTACCAGTAGCTCTACAGTTCCAAATAATGCTTCTACTTCTGTTTTTGCAGCTGCAACATCATCAGCAGTTACGCGTACATACATAGCAGTGATATCGTCCAAATAATCTTGAACATAATTATCTACACTGTCACTCCAAAACAAGTTCTTTCTTGCATGTATATGTTTTGCACAGTCAATGACATCTGCCACCACAGCACTTGCTGTTGGCAATTTACCTGCACCTTTTCCGTAGAAAACTACATCTCCTGTTGCGTCTCCACGAACCATAATACCATTAAATACATCATCTACATTTGCTAACTGACTTTCTCTTGGAATCAACATAGGACACACAATAATTTGAATTCTGTGATCGTCCATCATTTTTACTCTGCCAATTAGCTTAATTACACCACCCCAGGCTTCTGCATATTCTACATCACCTAATGTAACTTTTGTAATACCCTCTGTATGTACTTGGTCAGGATAAACATGTTTGCCAAAGGCAAGAGATGCCAAAATACAAATTTTACGGCAAGCATCATCACCTTCAATATCAGCAGCAGGATTGCGTTCTGCATAGCCTAACTTTTGAGCAAGTGCCAATGCGTCTTCAAAAGACATTTGATCACGAATCATTTTGGTTAAGATAAAGTTAGTAGTACCATTTAGAATACCTGCAATCTCAATTACATCGTTTGCTGCGAGACATTGATGTATAGGGCGAATAATCGGAATACCTCCGCCAACACTTGCTTCAAATAAAAAGTTTACATTCTTTTCTTTTGCTATTTTCAACAGTTCTGCGCCTTTGGAAGCAACCAATTCTTTATTAGAGGTAACGACGCTTTTTCCTTTTTCTAAACACTGCTTTACAAATTCAAAGGCAGGGTGCAATCCACCCATGACTTCAACTACAATTTTCACATCATCATCTTGGATAATGTCATCAAAGTTTTTTGTAAAGCGGTCTGCAAATGGACTGTCCGGAAATTCTTTTAAATCTAAAATATATTTAATATCAATTTCATTTTGTGCGCGTTTTAAAATGCTGTCTTTATGTGTCGACAATACTTCTACTACACCTGATCCAACGACACCATGACCCAAAATTGCAATCTCAATCATCTTTTACACCTCTTTATTTATTCGCCTGTAATATGCTCAATGCGCTGCACCCCATCTACTTGTTTTAAATGCAGCAGTAAATCATCCATAGAACCTTTTAAATGATCCACTTGACATGAAATAGAAACCAACGCTGTTCCATTAACAGGAATATTTTGATTAATGGTCAAAATATTAGCACCTTCATTATAAAAAGCAGAAATAACCGCCATTAATACTCCCGGTCTATCGTATAGTACCACTTGTATGGTAACAATTTGTTTTTCTGCTTTCCCATGGTATGGATAAACAGCATCTTTATACTTATAAAATACACTGCGGGAAATACCTGCCATTTTGGCAGCTTCTGTAGTGCTGGAAGCTTGTGCCGTTCTCAAATATTCTTTTGCCTGAATTACCTTTGTAAATACTTGAGGAAGCACTTCTTGGTTTACTAAAAGAAAAGCAGAATTCTTCATTGTCCACCACCTGTATACGATTGTTTGTTCACAATGTACAGTTTATCATATTTCTACGAATCTTGCAATGCAAATTTATAAAAATTTTTAATTTTTCTATTTAAAAAATTAATGTAAAATACATAATATGAAATAAAGTAAATAAAAAAAGTGTCTGCAAAAATGCAGACACTTTTTATTATTAGCTATTTAAGCTGCCGGAGAGGATGAAGACGATGACGCACTAGAACTTGAGCTGGAAGAAGAACTAGATGATGAACTACTTTCCGAACTGCTTGCATTGCTAGAAGTTTCCTCTTCTTCCTCTTCAGAACTGGACGATGTTGTATTTTGATGTTGCGTACATTGCGATGGCATATTATTTTTTTCGTACCAACCGGTTGCTGTTGGACAGCCCGGACCTGCTAAATTACCACTCTGCGTACAATAAACAGCAGACGTAACATTAGGGTCAGTTGTAAATTGTTTCAATTGTTTGGTGTTTAAATATGCTCCCATTAAACTTTGAAATACGCTTTTAGAAGCATTCGTATTTCTTAAACGACTTGGATTTTGATAACCAGTCCAAACACCAATCACCGCATATGGAGAACCACCTACAAAGTAACTATTATCATCAATATCGGTAGTACCGGTTTTACCATAAATCTGCCAGCCTGTTACACCAGCACCGGTACCGGTACCCTGTGTTACAACAGTTGTCAGCAATTTTTGCATAATAGTTGCAGTAGACGATTTGATTGCCTGTGTAGAAATATTATCTCGATTGTCCAAAATCACATTACCATCATGATCTTCTACATAGTAGTACGTATAAGGTTCATTATATTGACCGCCGTTTCCAAAAATTTGGAATGCTGCTGTCATTTCTTTTACTGTTACACCTTCATGGACACCACCTATGGATACACCTAGGTTGCTGTCATCAACTCCACCGCCGACCAATGTGGTAAATCCTAATTTTTGTGTCAAGAAATTATAGGCGTTTTGTGGACCCAACTTTTGATACACTCTAACAGCAGGTGGGTTATAAGATTGCTGTAAAGCATACTGTACCGTTACAGGTCCCCTGAATTGATGGTCATAGTTGTTTGGTCCTGCAGTACCGTCATCAAAATAATTTGGTATTGGATCATCCTGAACTATGCTGGAATAATTGATAATCCCCTTATCAATCGCAGGTGCGTAGGCCGCAATCGGTTTAAATGACGAACCAGGTTGACGCTTTGCATCTGTTGCATAGTTAAACCACATATTGCCTTCTTTTTCATCGCTGCTACCTACAATTGCCAGTACTCGACCGGAATAATCCATCATATAAACACCGCACTGCATATCCGGGTCACTGTTTAAGTTGCGGTCATTAGCTACTGCTTTTTCTGCCATTTCCTGAGCACTGGAATCCATAGCAGAATAAATTTTCAGACCGCCATAGTAAATCATATTCTGTGCATCTTCTTTTGTATATCCAAGTTCGGACTGCAAGTCTGAGACAACGTCTTGAATCATCGTATCAATATACCAATTATTAATGGTATCATCTGCCCCTGTCTCAGTTGCTTCTTGGAATACAAAATTCATATTTTCAGACTCAGCCATTGCCTGGTCGTATTCTTCTTTTGTTATCTTTTCTTGATTATACATTTCTGTCAGAACAGTTTGCTGACGTTCCTTATTCTTATCCGGAAAATTCATAGGAGAATACGCATACGGGTTTTGTGTAATACCTGCTATAGCAGCACATTCTGCCAAACTGCAATCCTTGATATCTTTTCCATAATAAAGGTTTGCTGCTGCCTGTACTCCTTTACAGCCACTGCCAAAGTTAACAACGTTGAGGTAGCATTCCAAAATTTCTTCTTTGGTATACTTTTTTTCCAGATTTTCTGCTCTGAAGATCTCTTTTAGTTTGCGGGAAATACTTACGTCATTTTCGCCGGTCAAATTTTTTATCAACTGTTGTGTAATAGTAGAGCCACCAAAGCTTCCTCCTGAAGACAATAAATTGGTAGCAGCACCTAATGTTCTCCACCAGTCAACACCGTTATGTTCCCAAAAACGTTTATCCTCAATGGCAACCATTGCCTCTTTCATATATTGTGGAATATCCTGATAATCTACCCAAATACGGTTGCTTTCACCACCATATAAACTTTTATATTCTACAGGATTGCCTGATTCATCATCTACGTAAATAAAGCTTGTATAGTCTAAGTTTAAAGAATGCAAATCAATGTCTATCTCTTCTCCTCTTAAGCTCATAACATAAGAGAACATAAAAATACCTATGATAAACAATGTAGCAAAAAATAAACTTACAATGGTAATTACCACACGGGAAATCGCTTTTCCTGCTGCTTTGCCGGTGCTATTTCCTTTCGGGTCCGGTACAGGCTTTAACCCATACTGATTCATGTCAGATTTTTTCAATCAATTCACCTCAATAATGCAGCAATTATCTGAATAAATCAGATAATTAGAATAAAACAAATCTTTCATTTTCCATGTATATATTTCCAATTTTGAGCCATACTAGCACCAAAGATACAAAATTATATCCAATTATCATAGAAAGGTGGGTATGGTCAAAGTGAAAAAATCCTATTATATCATATTAAGCATCGCTTTAGTTTTATTAATAGGAATTGTCCTTCTTGTAATATTCCTTACCATTCCTCAAAATGCATCTAAAAATATTACTAGTGAACAAACTCATTTTACCTCAAATCCTAATTCAAGTCAAGAAAGCCCATCATCGCATGCCGATAGCAACAATATTACCACTATGACAAGTCAATCAGATATTTATATCATTAAAGAATATCATGGACATATCGGTGTATTTTTAAATGATGAAGCACAACCTTATAAAGAAGTTAATATTTCTGTAAGTGATTTACCTGCACAAGACCAAGATTTGCTTAAAAAAGGTATTACAGCAAATTCTCAGGGTGAGGTTCAAATTATTCTAGAAGACTATATCAGTTAACTGATAGATAATATATAAGATACTTTTTTATTCCACAATAACTTATTCTTTATTTTATCCTAAAAATATGTATTTTATATTTTTTGGCTATGAATCAAATAAAAAGACTTTGTTAACATAACGTCAATTTCATGATGATAGTTACAAACAATAAAAGAAGACCGAATACTAAATAGGTATTCGGTCTTCTTTGTCAAACAATGAATAAATCAAATAAATAATTAAGCGTTATGTTTCTTTTTTTAATAAAATTAAATTGTCGTTGTAATCATCATTTTTTCTTGAAACTATCTTTTAATGATACCGTTCTGTTAAATACCAAATGTTCAGATTTACTATCCTTAGAGTCAAAGCAGAAATAACCCTGTCGCATAAATTGAAACGATGCATGGGAGTCTAGTTCTTTCACAGAAGCCTCCACTTTACAATGTTCCAATACTTTCAAAGATTCAGGATTGATACATTCCAATAACTCGCCTGCTTCCGGATCTGCCTGAGTAAATAAATTATCATATAAACGAATTTCAGCATCCAGAGCATTTTTCGCATCAACCCAATGAATAGTTCCGCGTACTTTTCTGCCGTCCGGAGTGGTACCGCCCCGTGTTTCAGGATCATACTCTCCATATACTTCAATTACATTGCCATTTTCATCTTTTTTACAGCCTGTACATTTTACAATATAAGTTGTTTTCATACGTACTTCATTGCCCGGATAAAAGCGGAAATATCCTTTTACAGGTTCTTCTGTAAAGTCACTTCTTTCAATCCAAGATTCTCTGGAAAACGTAATAGTTCTGGTACCATCTTCAGGACAGTTCGGATTATTTTCAATCTCAAATTCTTCTACCAAATCTTCTGGATAATTGGTAATAATCAACTTTATAGGGTCTAATACCGCCATCACACGTTGTGCTGTCATATTCAAATCTTCACGCAAACAATGCTCTAAAAAACTATATTCCACAACACTGTTTACCTTAGAAACGCCAATGCGCTCACAAAAATTGCGAATGGAAAGCGGAGTATACCCTCTTCTGCGCAATCCGCTCAACGTAGGCATTCTTGGGTCATCCCACCCATCTACCACACCATTTTCTACCAATAAGCGGAGTTTTCTCTTACTCATAACCGTATGATTTATGTTCAATCGCGCAAACTCAATTTGACGAGGTTTACAAGGCAGCTCAGAGTGCTCAATTACCCAATCGTATAAAGGTCTGTGCGCTTCAAACTCCAAAGAACACAGCGAATGTGTAATGCCTTCCAATGCGTCTTCAATAGGGTGAGCATAATCGTACATAGGATAAATACACCACTGATCTCCGGTGCGATGATGATGCATATGGCTAATACGATACAATACAGGGTCACGCATATTAAAGTTGCCGGAAGCCAAATCAATTTTTGCACGCAGCGTCATAGAGCCGTCTTCAAACTCGCCCTCTTTCATTCGTGCAAATAAATCCAAGCTTTCCTCAATGGGTCTATCTCGGTATGGACTGACAGCCGGAGTTGTCAAATCTCCACGATTTTCACGTACTTGTTCCGGAGTACATTGACAGACATACGCCAAACCTTTTTTAATTAGATTCACTGCAATCTCATACATTTTAGAAAAATAGTCAGACGCATAATAAAAACGGTCTTCCCAAGAAAAGCCAAGCCATGCAATATCCTCTTTGATTGCATCTACATACTCAACGTCTTCTTTTGTTGGATTAGTATCGTCCATACGTAAATTACACAAACCGTTATATTTTTCGGCAGTTGCAAAGTCAATGTACAATGCTTTCGCATGGCCAATGTGCAAATATCCGTTGGGTTCGGGAGGAAAACGAGTGTGTACCTTTTTTCCTTCAAATCTGCCTCCCGGTGCAATATCTTCTTCTATAAAATCATGAATAAAGTTGCTCCAAACCTCTTGTGTTTCTTCTACATTTTTTAGTTCTTCACTCATTCTGTTTCCCCACTTATTCTTTATTCTCTGCTTTTAATTTTTCTAAACCGATATTCAATCTTCTTAATGTTTCTTCTTTACCCAAAATAGCTAATATTTCGATGGCTCCGCCGGGGGTTACTGTCATACCGGCAGCTGCAATTCTTACAGGCCACAATAAAGTACCGTTTTTCACTTCCAGTTGTTCCGGCAATGCCAAAAGTGTGTCATGAATGGCCTCTACCGTCCAGATATCTAAACGTTCCAATACAGGAATCGCCGCTTCCAGCATAGTAACTGAATTCTCTAAATTAGTTTTACTTTTTTTATTGACAAACAATTCAGCCGAATACTCCGGCAATTCTTTGAAAAAGCCAATCATATCTGCAATTTGATTTAACTTGGTAACACGGGGCTGCAAAATAGAAGACAGCACCTCCCAATTTAAATCCGTTTGTGGAAATACCTGTTTATAGCTTGGCATAGCAAGTTGAGTAAACTGTCCTAAGGTCATCGCACGCAAATATTCTCCGTTGAGCCATGTCAGCTTATCATAATCAAAAATAGATTGTGATTTACTGATTCCGTCAATAGAAAAATGTTCAGCCAACCCTTGTAGTGTAAAAACTTCTTGGTTATCTTTTGGACACCATCCAAGCAGCGCAATATAATTGATAATTGCCTCCGGTAAATAACCATCATTTACCAAGTCGGAAAATCCGGTAGAACCATGACGTTTGGATAATTTTGAAACGCTTCCATCTTCATTTTTACCCATAATCATTGGTAAATGCACATAAGTTGGTAATTCCCAGCCAAATGCTTCATATAATAAATTATATTTTGGGGTAGAAGTTAAGTATTCACAACCGCGTACTACATGCGTAATGTTCATTAAATGGTCATCAATCACATTAGCAAAATTATAAGTTGGATAACCGTCAGACTTAATTAAAATTTGATCTTCCAATTCGGAATTTTCAATGGTGATTTCTCCGTAAACCGCATCTACAAATGTCGTGGAACCTGTAACAGGCATTTTTTGACGAATCACATACGGTACGCCTTCTTTTAAAAGCTTGTCCACTTCCTCCTGTGATAAATTGCGGCAATGGCGGTCATATCCGCCAAACTGATTTTCACCTTCATTGAGACTGTCCAAACGTTCTTTGCTGCAAAAACAATAATATGCTTTTCCATTTTTCACAAGTTCCTGTGCATAAGGTAAATACATATCCTTCCTTTGACTTTGTACATACGGTCCGTATGGTCCGCCTACATCAGGACCTTCATCATGTACAATACCTACTTGTTTTAAAGTATCATAAATAACATCTACTGCACCTTCAACCAAACGTTCTTGGTCTGTATCTTCAATACGCAGTACAAATTTTCCGTTCAAGGATTTTGCAATTAAATATTCATACAACGCTGTTCTCAAATTTCCCACATGCATAAACCCTGTAGGACTTGGCGCAAATCTTGTTCTTACTTCTTTCATTTCTATTTTTAACCCCTCTCGCCGTCTCAGAATGAATCTATATTAAGATACATATAGCTACTTAATATTTATTCTTTTTATTATACCAAAAAATACAACTTTATCAACTATCAGTCCCGTAAAATATCAGTATATAAAAAATCCTGCCACATATTGGGCAGGACTTCTGATTATGATTGCTGTGAACGAACATACTCTACATATTCTTCCAAACACATATGCAATTCATTCATCTTTTTAGCATGCTCTACTCCCACATATCGGAAATGCCAAGGTTCATACATAATACCTGTAATATTTTCTTTGTCTTCAGGATAACGCAATACGAAACCGTAATCCTCTGCATGTTCCATAAGCCAAGTATAGGTATTTGTATTTTTAAATGAATTATTAACTGTATTAAAATCCATTGCCAAACCGGTATTGTGTTCACTGTAACCCGGTTTTTGAACAGCCCTGTCGGCCTCTTCCACTGCTTCATTTTCTGTCATACCTTTGGCCAAGTTATCATCAATTTCTTGTTGATACAATTGTGCCTGCAATGTTGGGGAACGATATCCTGATGAAATCCATAACGTAATTCCGTCTTTAGATGCTGCTTGATACATTTGTCCATAAGCATCTAAAGCACGTTTGTCTAATGTAATATCATACTGTTCCACCACACCATCATCAGTGCCATCCGGCATTTTATGGGCTGCATTTACCAATACAAGCAACGGGTCATCAAGTTGAGTAAATGCAGTTGTATTAGATGAAGTATTTACCGCAGAGTCATTTGGCGTACTCTGCGATAAGGTATCTATTGGCGGTGTTTGCTCTGCTCCTGAACGATTGGTACCTCCAAAATCATATAATGTAAAAAATAAAAATAGACCAGCAGCTGCCGCAGCAATGAGAACAATTACGATAATTGTAATAATCAAATTTTTCTTATCCCTTACATTGTTTCTACTCATGAGAAACCTCCCTAAAACAAACAGAGCCCTCGCTCTTAATTACAAAAATATTTAAAATTCCACCAAATAGCAACATAATCTATTTTTCACTCAAATGGATTATGAATATCATATAAAATTTATCTGAACTTTTACTTCTAACCTCGCACTTACCGCATACAAATAAAAGTACAGAATCTTTCTATCTGCACAAAAATGAGTAAAGGAGGATGCGAATGTTTGTGATAAAATGTAAACCCTTTTTACTAAGCATTTTAGTTCCTGTTATAATTGGATTTATCTCAGGAATGCTTATATTACCGGATGTTGTAATCTACTCTATACTTCAACTACCGCCGGGTGTGCCTCCCGCATTTGTATTTCCAATCGTTTGGACAATACTATATGTGTTAATGGGCATCTCTTCATACGGTATTTTTTCATCCAAATCAGACTACATCGGCGTATCTTTTTGGGTCTATGCTCTACAGTTGGCGTTAAATTTCTTTTGGCCTATTATCTTTTTTAAATCTCAGTTATATACATTCGCATTTGTCTGGATACTTTTATTAATTTGTGCGGTTACGCTGATGATAATCATGTTTTCTAAAGTAAACAAAATAAGCGCATATCTTATGATACCTTATCTAGTATGGTGCATCTATGCAGCATATTTAAACTTAGGTGTGGTAGTACTCAATTAATATTTAGCGTTTTGACCTGTACTGATATAGTATAGGTCTTTTTTTATGTCTTTAATCATCCTCACCGTAAATACGGCAATATCACTGCATATGCCTGTTTTAAATCATCATATGTCATGCGGCAATTGGCAGGACTGGTAGACGGAAGCGCAAGTGCCGGAATACCCGTTTGGAAAAGACAATACCTTTCATACAACGCAGCAGCTTTATTTCCTGTAGTAAATATCGCTTTCATAGAGGTCTTCTGTACAAGAAGATGAATCGGATTTGCAACCGGTTCCTGAATGCTGGCATCATCTGCTCCCTGAATAGAACATGACTGCAGAACATCCCAAAGTGCAATTTTATGTGTCAGCAAGAATTGTATTTTCTCATCTTTTGTAATGGGAATATCGCAGGAACATAAATCTGCAATGATTGTCCAAAACCGATTACGTGGGTGACTGTAATAAAAACCAACCTCACGGGATTTAGGAGACGGAAATGTTCCCAACAGAAGCACTTTGGAATCTTGATTGAAAACAGGTGCTATGGTATGTATCAAATGTTTCCGTTCCATGATTTATTCACCTATCCTATCATATCAAATAAACGACAGAATACCTAGTAATATGACAAAATCGTTACAACAATTTTACGATTTTTATTTTCTTAATAAAAAACAAGAAAAAAAGAAAGATTTATAGTAAAATAAATTTATATTTAAGCAAATTCTGGAGGAATCAATCATGAGACGAAAAGACCGAGAGGTTACGGACGACTATCAAATAGATACAATTATCACCTCTTGCAACTGCTGTCGTTTGGGATTTTACAACGAAGAAAGCGTATATATTGTTCCATTAAGCTTTGGTTACGAGAAAAAGGCTGAAACACGGATTTTTTATTTTCACAGCGCGCAACAAGGTAAAAAAATTCAATTGATAGAAACCTGTCCTCATGTTGGATTTGAATTGGATACAGGCTATCAATTACAGAAAGGAAAAACCGCTTGTGAATATTCAGCCGGATTTCAAAGCATCATCGGAAATGGTATTGTTTCTATAATACACGACGAAGCTGAGAAAAAACATGCTCTGCAATGTTTAATGTACCAAAATACTCATAAAGACCGTTGGAAATTTAGTAAAGAAATGGTTAACACCGTATGCGTATTTAAAATGGAAGTAACAGCTCTCTCGTGTAAAGAACACCAATAAACAAAAAATCCATCGACATACGATTATCTTATTACTTGTGCAACTTTCATGACGAAAACATTGATAATGAGAAAAAACTATCAAAAAGAGAAAAAGAAAGAATTGCAACACATCACAAAATGTGATAAATTGTAAATAAGCATATTGCACAATGAAACTGTGAAAAGGAAAGTGAATAATTATGGCACAAAACAACATAAAAGACACAACACATCTATTAGTATACGGTCATGAAGGTTGGCTGGAAGAATATCCGTCCCACTATCATTTAGGAGATCCTATTATGGTAAAAATGCAATGGGGACACAACCTTGCAGTAGACGGTCTTCCAAATAAAGATTATTTAAAACATCATATCTATGCTCCGGACGGCACATGCACCCAGGCGTCTGCTGAACCAAGCGGAGATTTGTGGTACGATATTACCGCTGATACAAATCAGGAAGGATTCCACATGTTGGTAACCAGCTATGACGAATGCTGGGCACAATATCCAAACGAAGATTATAAATTAGGTACGCGCGAGCAATATCCTGACGCCATCGAAGTACGTGACTATTGCCAATATGCAACTACTTGCGTTTCTGTTGGTCATCATCACGATACTGAAGTAACACCAATCAAAGGTTTGGAAATGTACCTACTTCCTGTTTCCAATCCAAATTATGTAGTTGGTCACGAATTAAAATTGCAGTTAATGCTGCAAGATAAACCAGCCGATGCACACAAAGGCACTTTAATTTATCAGTCTGAAAACGGATTGGTAGAAACAGAAATAGCTTCAGATGCAAATGGTATCTTTACAGTGAAACCTGATAAGGTAGGAACCTACTGCTTAATTGTACGTCATGTGACAGATGATAAAAAGGACGGCATTTATGAGGGCAGAAACTTTACAATTACACACTGCTTTAAAGTAGGCGAGCACGGACATCATCACCATCATTAAAAATAAAACCGACAGAGTTCATCTGTCGGTTTTATTTTTCTCAGAAAGCCGATATTTCTGTTTCCATGTATCAAAGTTCCAGCGTTGCAAAAATTCCGTTGCCGCATTTACTCCATTTTGAAAAAGTATTTGGCTTTCTTCCAATGTAATCGTAAAATCTGTTGTTCTGATTTTTTGATCTGTACCGTTGACTGTAATATGAACCGGAATCTGGATAGATCGTTGTAAATCTCCTTTTGAACGTGCCATATATTCTTTATCACGCGCATCCATCATTGTTGAAATAAGCTGCCTCATATATTCTATAATATTTATGCGGCTACATTTACAAAGCGTAGAACATTCTTTTGGGTCGCAAAATTGAAATCCAATTATGGGATACTGGGGTTCTGTCGTTCCTTCATCCAATAGCCACATTGGATAATTGCTTAACATACCACCGTCCACAATATAATGTTTTTTTCCGCTTTGATCTCTTAATATAAAAGGTTTATAAAAAATAGGAATGCTCATGCTCATACGCACTGCTTTTGCAATAGGATACGTTTCCGCCATAATGCCAAACTTGTGCAAATCTCTTGGAAATACAAGTAATTCCTCATCCGTAATATCTGACGCCGTTACTTGCAGTTTATATTTACAATGTCCGGTATGCGAGCCGCATTTTAAATCACCAAACGTGTATACTCCTTTTTTGGATAACAGTTCTGTAAGCCACTGCTCAAAATAATCTGCACTGTATATGCCGAAACGAAATAAAATGCTGAGCAACTTTCCTACACTTCCGAAATAACCCAATAGATGTTTTTCTTTAAATTTAAAGTAATTGACACGCTTCATTTCGTCATATATTTCTTCACCGGTATATCCTGCCGCTAAGAGAGAGGCTATAATCGCTCCCGCTGATGAGCCGGCTACATTTTCGAATGTATAGCCGTTACGTTCCATTTGGTATACAGCTCCAACCAGACCAATTCCACGTACTCCCCCACCTTCAAAAACCGCATCACACCTTTTCTTCAAAACCTCTCACCTCACCCATATCATATGAGTGGACAAGAAAAATGTTTCGATTTCAAAAATTAAATAAATTTCTATATTAGTATAAAAAGCCATTCTCTCTAGATATTATAATAATTGGTAGTCTTGTGATATAAAAACAGCAGTAGAATTCCAAAATTCTACTGCTGTTTTTAAGCCTCATTCAAATGTTGACCTAATTCTATATTAAGATTTCACGTTCGGAATAAAAAAAGTCGTAGGTTAAAACCTACGACTCTTATTTGGAGGTGCCACCCAGATTTGAACTGGGGAATAAAGGTTTTGCAGACCTTGGCCTTACCGCTTGGCTATGGCACCATCTTTAAGTTCAGTATATGCTGAACTTATTGATAAAATGACGCTTTATTTAAAAAATTTTAAATAAGCGTCATTTTGATTCATATGGAGCGGATGACGAGGCTCGAACTCGCTACCTCCACCTTGGCAAGGTGGCGCTCTACCAGATGAGCTACATCCGCACACATGGTGCCCCCGGGCGGAATCGAACCACCGACACGAGGATTTTCAGTCCTCTGCTCTACCGACTGAGCTACAGGGGCGTATGGCGACCTAGAACGGGCTCGAACCGTCGACCTCCAGCGTGACAGGCTGGCGTTCTAACCAACTGAACTACTAGGCCATATGGTGGGAACAACAGGGCTCGAACCTGTGACCCTCTGCTTGTAAGGCAGATGCTCTCCCAGCTGAGCTATGCTCCCATTTCGTCAACCGGTTTGCCCGGCGACGTGTTATATAATATCATTTATTTGAAAATATGTCAACACTTTTTTCAAAACTTTTTATTTATTTTTTTAATAATTACTTTTCTTCATTTTTTTGTTTTTGGACAGCGGATGCTAACTCTTCTAATTCAGCTTTTCCAAGTTCGTACATGCGGCCACAATATTGACACTTTGCTTCCATTTTACCTTCTTCATTGGCAATCTGTAAAATTTCATCGGCAGGAAGGCTGGTCAGCGCACGTTTTACACGTTCTTTGCTACATGGGCAGGCATAGTTTACTTCATATTCGTCCAATATCTCCACATCAAAGCCAGTTAAAGCTTTGCGGCAAATATCTTCAATGGATAGCCCTTGTGCCAGCATAGTGGTCACAGAGGGCAATTCCAGAACATTTTTCTCAAGCTTTTCCAAAGCAGCATCATCTGCTCCCGGAAGTGCTTGAATCAGCAATCCTCCGGCTAGCAGAACTTTATGGTCATCCTTGTCCAACAGTACCCCTAAAGCGCATACAGTTGGAATTTGTTCACTGGTTGCAAAATAATTTGTAATATCTTCTGCAATTTCTCCTGATACCAGTTCAATTTGGCCCATATAAGGCTCTCCTTCGCCATAATCGCGAATTACAAGTAATAGGCCATCCCTACCTACAGCTTCCCCAACATCAAGCTTACCGTTGTCTTTCAAAGGCAAATCTACTTCAGGATTGGTAACATTACCACGGCAATTGCCTTTGCTGTCAGAAATGGCTACCAACGTTCCCAATGGACCGCCACCATTTACTTTCAGTGTGACTGTTGCATTTTTCTGCTTAAGCATAGTACCCATGATAGAGGATGCCGTTAACAAGCGTCCTAATGCCGCTGTTGCTACGGGACTGGTTTTATGAATACTCTGAGCAATGTGAACAATGTCGCTTGAATCAATTGCAGCTGCCATAATACTTCCGTCAGATGTAATACATCTCATAATCTTATTCATATCAAGCACCTCTTCTGTCAGTTTCTTCTCTCATCTTTTTGGCCACTACCACCCAGCGTTCATTTTTAGGAGAAGCCGGTGAAAAGGTCATATCATCGTATATAGTTACTAGTTCCATGCCTGCTCTTTCAAGAAGAATCTTAATTTCAGCAGAATCATAAGGCCGCTCGCAAAAACATTCGTTGGAGCGTCTATATATATCACCTTCCTGGCGTGCAAAAAAATCCAGATTAATTTCTACCATTCCTGTTTCCTCATCTAATGTGTTCTGCCATACGCAGTACACATTTTCAGTATCATAAAGAAAAGTATTGTTTTCTAATACATGTCTATGTTTATACGGCGTGTTCACATCAAACACAAAATAACCGTTTGGATCCAAAAAAAGTGCTACACGCTGAAATGCCTGCAAGATATCTTTTTCATCTGTTAAATGATTGACGCTGTCCAATGTACATACAACAGTGTCAATGGTTCCAAACAAATCTAATTCTTCCATACGTTGGCATAAAAATAAAATTGGCGTATTGGCCTCTGCTGCTTTTTCCTGTGCAATGGTCAGCATAGACGGAGAGGCATCAATGCCATACACATCGACGCCTCGTTTTGCCAGTTCTATTGTCAAACTGCCTGTTCCGCAAGCCAAGTCCAAAGTTAACCCCATGGTATGACCATGACGCTCTAAAAGTTTGCAGAAATATTCAGCACGTTTTTTGTACTCTACATTATCTGTTAATTGGTCGTAAAACTCTGCAAAGGCTGTATAATTACTCATGATGTCGCCTCTTCTTCCTCTTGCAATCTTCCAAATACCAATTCATATCCGTCACAACCATAGTTAAGAGAGCGATTTACTCTGCTGATTGTTGCTGTGGAAGCGCCTGTTTTTGCTACTATATCACTGTAAACACAGTTATTACTCAACATATGCGCCACTTCTAAACGCTGAGACATTGCTTTAATTTCAGGTACTGTGCATAGATCTTCAAAAAAATCGTAGCATTCCTCTACTGTTTTCAGCTTGAGGATGGAACGGAATAAAAAATCGACACTATCGCTTTTTATTTTTGAATTCATAGCAATCCGTCCTTTCACTTTCATTAATTACAATTTTAGCACATAAAAGTGAAAAAGTAAATATACAAGCAATTTGTTATATATCATTGCGAACCAAATCTGCGTATGTTTCTCGTTTTACCACAACTCTTGGCTTCCTGTTTCTTACCATAACAACAGCAGGCTTACAAATACGATTATAATTAGACGCCATGGAATAGTTGTAGGCACCTGTAGATAATACAGCTAAGGTATCGCCTACTTCTACATCCTGTATCATGGTATTCTCTTGAATTAAATCTCCACTTTCGCAGCATCTTCCTGCAATGGTTACCTTTTTTGCTGCCGGTTCGTTCGCCTTATTTGCCACAATAACGCTGTACTCCGATTGATATAAGGCATATCTGGGGTTATCTGTCATACCTCCGTCTACAGATACATAGGTACGTATATTGGGAATTTCTTTAATTCCACCCACACGATATAACGTAATGCCCGCTTCACCTACGATAGAACGTCCCGGTTCCATAAAAATATACGGTACAGGAAACTCAAGTGCTTCACATGTTTGATAAACCACATGCGAAATTTCTTTCATATAATCACCGTATGGAACAGGTTTATCACTGTCTACATACTTGATACCAAATCCGCCGCCAAGATTTAATTCTTCTATGACAATCCCTGTTTCTATACGGATTTGATTCATAAATTCCAGCATGACTTTTGCTGCACTTTTAAATGGTTCAATATCAAATATTTGAGAACCAATATGATTATGCATTCCCTTTAATCTAACATGATGAAATTTTGTTGCAAATTTTACAGCTTCCATTGCCTCGCCTGTTTCCAGCGCAAAACCAAATTTAGAATCAATCTGTCCCGTCATTACCGCTTCATGAGTATGTGCCTCAATTCCCGGTTTAATACGCAGTGAAATATTCGCAACTTTATTTTGTTGAGCTGCTAATCTATCAAGAGTTTCTAATTCAAAAAAATTATCTACTACAAAGTGTCCTACATCATTTTCTAATGCAAAACAAATTTCATCTTCCGTTTTATTGTTTCCGTGAAAATGGATACGCTCTGCAGGAAACCCTGCTTCAAGCGCAGTGTAAAGTTCTCCTCCGGAAACAACATCTAACCCAATGCCTTCATCTTTAATAATGCGGCACATTTCTTTACAGCTAAACGCTTTGCTGGCATACAGTACCATGCCTCTTCCCTGATAATATTCATTCAAAGAATTTTGGTACATACGGCAAGTTTTGCGTATCGCCTCTTCATCCATTACAAATAGTGGTGTAGAAAATTCCTGCACCAGTGATACTGTATCACATCCGCCAATGGTCAAATGTCCTTCTTCATTGACATTCAAGCAATCCGAAACAAACATCGGCTTTTCTCCTTTCATTCCTTACTCTTGCTGCGCCTGAAGCTGTGCTGTATGTGCTTGTGCAATTGACTGAATGATTTGTTTCATAACATCAACACCCTCTCCATTTACAGAAGAAAATGGAATATAATGCACCAAACTTTCACCATTTTCATCACGGAACAACTCGTCAAAATATGCCAATTGTTTTGCACGCTGCGTTTTGTTCAGTTTATCACTTTTGGTTACAACCACCGCAAACGGAAAGCGAGATTCCAGCAAAAACTCTATCATATGCAAGTCATTCTCCGTTGGCTTGTGGCGAATATCTAAAATTTGTACTACAAATTGAATATTTCGGTCAGATGCCAAATAGCCTTCTACCAATTCAGCCCAACGCAATTTTTCCGCATGGGATACTTTTGCATAACCGTAGCCCGGTAAATCCACCAAACGACATTCTTTTAAACTATAAAAGTTAATAGTTCCTGTCTTTCCCGGCGTAGCGCTGACGCGTGCCAAAGATTTACGATTTAAAATTTTATTAATTAAGGAAGATTTGCCAACGTTTGATTTTCCTGAAAATACAATCTCCGGAACATCCGACGGAGGCAATTGATTTAATTTGCCTGCAGCAAATTCAAAAAAAGCATCTTCAAATTTCATGCACAACCTCCTATTGATAATTAAATGCTGGGAAGCATCAATTGATTGGTATCATGCTCTAAATATTGGCACTCTGCATCGTCAAACAGACTTTCTCTAGGAGTTGGTTTGCGGGTAAGGGCAAGTTCCAACACCTCATCAATCTTTCTCACAGGGAAAAATTCTATAGAGTCTTTTACCACTTGATCGACATCTGCCAAATCAGCTACATTGTCAGCAGGAATAATCACACGCTTCATACCTGCACGATATGCTGCCATAGTTTTCTCTTTTAAACCGCCAATTGGAAGCACTCTTCCCTGTAATGTAATTTCGCCTGTCATAGCAACATCATGGCAAACAGGAATGCTAGTCAAGGCAGAAGTAATGACGGTTGCCATAGCAATACCGGCAGAAGGCCCATCCTTTGGAATTGCTCCTTCCGGTGCATGAATATGGATATCTTTGCGTTTGTAAAACTCACGCATAATTCCCAATTTATCTGCACGACTGCGCACACAACTGACTGCGGTTTTAGCAGATTCCTTCATCACATCTCCTAAATTGCCTGTTAGCTCTATTTTACCTGTTCCGTCAAGGGCAACCACTTCAATCGGAAGCAGCTCTCCTCCAACGCTTGTCCAGGCAAGGCCATTTACCAATCCAACTTCATCTGTCTTAGCGACATCATCTTTTTTATATTTTTTAGGTCCAAGATATGCTTCCAATTGCTTCTCATTGACCGTAATTTTTTTATCTGGATTCTCTACGACATTTTTGGCGCACTTTCTGCAGATATCTGCAATTCTGCGTTCCAGACCACGCACTCCTGCTTCTTTTGTGTAATTATCGATGATAGCATGAACTGCACCCGGTGTTATTTTCAGCTGTTTCACTGCAATACCGTGTTTTTCCAGTTGTTTTGGAATCAAATGTTTTGTTGCAATGTGAAATTTTTCTTCATGCGTATAACTGGATAATGAAATTACATCCATACGGTCAAATAAAGGAGCCGGAATCGCACTGGCATCGTTTGCTGTTGTAATAAAGATAACATTGCTCAAATCAAAAGGCATATCTATGTAATGGTCTGTAAAGGTACTATTCTGCTCCATATCCAAAACTTCCAGCAAAGCAGAAGCAGGATCTCCCCTGAAATCTTTGCAAAGCTTATCAATCTCATCCAATAAAATTACAGGATTATTGATCCCCGCTTGCTTTACAGCAGAAATAATACGTCCCGGCATAGAGCCTACATATGTTTTACGGTGCCCCACAATCTCAGATTCATCACGTACACCACCCAAAGAAATACGTTCGAATTCCAAACCGATTGCATGGGCAATAGATTTTGCAATAGAACTCTTACCCACACCTGGAGGCCCCACCAAACAAATAACTTGTCCGTTCATATGAGGATTTAGTTTTCGTACAGCTAACGATTCCAAGATACGTTCTTTTACCCTGGATAAACCATAATGTTCTTTATTAAGCACTTTTTCTACTTTATTTAAGTTAATAGTAGCTTTACCGGATTGATTCCAAGGTAATTCTAAACAAGTTTCCAAATAATTTCGAACAACACTTCCTTCATGGGAGCCTGACGGCATTTTTGCCAAACGGTCACATTCCTTTAACAGTTTCTGTTCCTGCTTTTCAGGAAGATGCAAAGCCAAAATACGTTGCTTAAAAGATTCGTGTTCTTCTTCAGGAGACTCATCTTCTCCCAGTTCATTATAAATTGCTCGTATTTGCTCCCTTAAATAGTACTCGCGTTGATTTTGGTCCATCTGCTCTTTGGCTTTGGAACTGATGATATTTTCTATCTCCAGAATTTTAATTTCATCCTGTAAAATATCAATCAAAAATTCCAACCGTTGATCTGCGTCTACAACCTCCAATACATCCTGTTTTAATTCAGCATCTAAAGCAGTATTGCCGGCAATATAGTCTGCCAACTCTCCGCTTTCTTTCAGCTTAATCACGTTCATAATGATGTCCGGAGGTACACTTTTATAGTTTTGAATATATTGCTCAAACACTGTTTTTGCATGGCGAACCAATGCTTGAGAACGGTGGGTTTGGGCAGATTCCACTTCATCAGTTAAAGCAATCTCACCTAATAGGAAAGGGGTATCTTGCATAACATCCACCAGTTCCGCACGACGCATTCCCTCTACGAATAAACGAAGACCATCTTCTGAATTGCGGAATACTTGCTTGATTTTTGCAATTACACCAATCTTATGCAAATGTTCTTGCTTTGGTTCAGCAGTTTCTAAATCTTTTTGAGTCACCAAAAAAACAGTTTGATTAATATCCATTGCTTGGTTTACTGCCAAAATAGACTTCTTTCTTCCTACATCAAATTGAACAGACATACCGGGAAATACCACAAGACCGCGTAATGCAATCACTGGCATCACAAGCTTCTCCGTTAACTCTTTTTCTGGTTGATCTATTGTTAAAGTTTCATCTAATTTCATTGTCATGATCCATCTCTCCTCCTGCACCTGTGTACATAATATAGGAAATTATAAAGGAATTTTAACACAGATGCGCTTATTTTGAAAGAGAAAAGGCTGTTGCAAAGCAGAGAGTGTTACTACTCCCAGTGCAACAGCCAAATGTTGTTGATTAAGATGCTGTATTTTTATGACCGCCATTTTTAGGCTGCGGCAATTTAATTTGCACAGGCTTGCGGTCTTTATTATACACAATCTCCGGTGGTTCACCTTTATTAATCACATCCGGCGTAATGAGCACTTTCTCTATCGTATAATCTGAAGGTACTTCGTACATCAGATGATTGAGATGTTCTTCCATAATGGAACGCAGTCCTCTTGCGCCAATTTTTCTCTCAATTGTCTTTTTCGCAATTGCGGTTAAAGCTTCCGGTTGAAATTCAAGTTCTACTTTATCCAACGCAAATAACTTTTTATATTGGTTTACCAAGCAATTTTTTGGTTCGGATAAAATACGAACCAATGCCTTTTCAGTTAACCCGTCTAAAGAAGCAATTACAGGTAGGCGGCCAACCAATTCTGGTATAATTCCATACACAACAAGGTCGTGCGGAATTACATTTTTATACCATTCATTTTCATTAATTTCTTGCTTTTCTGCTTCCTCTGTTTGGAAACCTAAGGTGGAATTTGAAGTTCTTTTCTCTATAATCTTTTCAAGACCGTCAAATGCACCGCCGCAAATAAACAAAATGTTTTTGGTATCTATCTGCAAAAATTCTTGTTGAGGGTGTTTTCTACCACCTTGAGGCGGAACATTAGAAACGGTTCCCTCCAAAATTTTTAATAGCGCCTGCTGAACACCCTCGCCGCTTACATCACGTGTAATGGAAGGATTTTCAGATTTACGGGCAATTTTATCAATTTCATCAATATAAATAATGCCGCGCTCTGCTTTTTCAATATCAAAATCTGCTGCCTGAATTAAACGCAGCAAAATATTTTCTACGTCTTCACCAACATAGCCGGCTTCTGTTAAGGTAGTTGCGTCTGCAATGGCAAACGGTACATCTAACAGCTTTGCAAGTGTTTGAGCAAGCAAAGTTTTGCCAACGCCGGTAGGCCCTAACAACAACACATTGCTTTTTGTAATTTCTCCGTCTTCCACACCATAATAAATACGTTTGTAGTGGTTATAAACCGCAACAGATAATGCTATCTTGGCATCATCCTGACCAATGACATATTCGTCAAGCAACGCCTTAATTTCTTTCGGCTTAAGCAATGTTGCAACAGGTTCATTGTTATGATTTGATTTGCGCTGAGAAAGGTTTGCTTCGTCTTCTAAAATAGACATACATAGCTCAATACACTCATCGCAAATATATACACCCGGACCCGCAATCAGCCTACGCGCCTCATCCTGTGCTTTGCCGCAAAAGGAGCAGCAAATTTCGCGATTGAGCTCTTCATTGTTTGCCATATGTTCTCTCCCACCTAGCTATTATTTAGAAATAATTTTATCAACCAAGCCGTATGCCAGTGCAGCTTCAGCGTCCATAAAATTATCACGCTCAGTATCTCTGGCAATAACATCAAACGGCTGACCTGTTTTTTCAGCCAAAATTTGGTTTAATCTTTGTTTTGTTTTTACAATATAGTCAGCGTGAATCATAATATCTGTCGCCTGACCTTGTGCACCGCCGCTTGGCTGATGAATCATAATGGTACTGTTTGGCAAAGTATAACGTTTACCTTTTGCACCGGCTGCCAATAGAAAAGCTCCCATACTTGCAGCCATACCCATGCAGATGGTAGAAACATCACATTTAATGTATTGCATGGTATCAAAAATAGACATGCCGGCAGTTACAGAACCACCAGGGCTGTTAATGTACAGATGGATATCTTTGGTAGGATCCTGCCCTTCCAAATATAGAAGTTGTGCAACCACTAAACTAGCTGTCGTATTATTTACTTCATCTGTTAACATAACGATTCTATCATTCAGCAAACGGGAAAAAATATCGTAAGAACGTTCTCCGCGGTTTGTTTGTTCAATAACGTAAGGTACTAAACTCATGTGATACCACCATTTCTCCACGCAATTTGTCGAATATTTTTGATATGAAGAACCCATCTGCTTCCCTGCATGGTAGGAAACAGATGGATATATCAGTTCTATTTGTTCAGCATTGGCTGAAAACACACTGATTATTCAGCGTCTTTTGTCTCAGTCTTTTTTGCTCTTGTTGTTTTTTTAGCAGCAGGTTTTTCTTCACCATCTGCTGCTTTTTTTGTTGTTGTCTTTTTTGCTGCCGGTTTTTTCTTTGGTGCAGCCTCTTTATCTGCCTCTGCATCATCAGCTTTTGTAGATTTTGTTGTTTTAGCAGGTTTTGCTGCCTTTTCGTCTTTGTTTACTTCTACAACAGCTTCGTCGCGTACAAGGTTCATCGCTTTTCTTGCAATGATATCTTTTGTCTGGCCTTCTCTGGAGATAATTGCTTTTACCTTATCAATATCTGTTTTGTAAAGCTCTGAAAGATTTTTGTACTCTTCTTCAATGTCCTCATCAGAAGCAGTAATATTCTCAAGTTGACCGATTTTTTCAAGAGCCAAACGGATTTTCACTTGACGTTCTGCTTGTTCTCTGAATTGTTCACGCAAAGATTTTGGATTTGCGCCGGTCAATTGCATATAAGTTTCTAATTTTAAGCCTTGAGATTGTAAACGGAAGTTAAATGCACGAAGCTCTTCATCAATTTGAAGCTCAATCATAGCTTCCGGAATCTCAGCTTCAAGCAAGTCATTCAATTGTTCCATCAATTGGTTGTCGATATCTGCAGCAACATCTGCATGTGCTTTTGCATCCAATTTCTTTCTTACATCTTCTCTATATTCGGCAACAGTATCAAATTCGCTGATATCTTTTACAAATTCATCATCAAATTCTGGTGTTTCTTTACCTTTGATTTCATGAACTTTTACTTTAAACAGAGCTGGTTTGCCAGCTAATTCTGTTGCATGGTAATCTTCTGGGAAAGAAACGTTTACATCTACTTCATCGCCGGCTTTGTGACCCAATAGTTGATCTTCAAAACCTGGGATAAACATTTTAGTGCCAAGTGTTAGGCTATAGTTTTCAGCAGCGCCGCCTTCAAATGGAACACCGTCAATAGAACCTTCAAAGTCCATAACAACAATGTCATCATTTTCAGCTGCTTTATCCATAGTTACCATACGGGAGTAACGATCTAAAGTTCTATTGATTTCTGCATCGATATCTTCTTCTTTTACTTCTGGATTTTTAGGTTCAATTTTCAAACCCTTATAGTTAGCAATATTTACTTCCGGTTTTGTGATAACGGAAATTTTAAAAGTAAAACCTTGTTTACCAATTTCAACAATTTCAAAATCGTTATTGTCAACAATTACATCTAATTTGGATTCTTTTACAGCCTCTTCAAAAGCAACTGGGAAAATATCGTTCACAGCGCCTTCGTAGAATACTTGCTCACCGTAATATTTCTCAACGAAAGATCTTGGAGCTTTACCTTTACGGAAGCCAGGTAAAGAGATTTTTTTAATTTCTTTATGGTAAGTTCTATTTAACGCGTCGTTAAATGATTTTTCATCCACTTCAACTTCTAATTGATAACGGTTTGTCTCAACTTTGTTACAAGACTTCAGGTTCATAATTTATACTTCCTCCTGCTAAATCGCAAATATCTTATTGATTATAACATAAAAATTTTTTCATTGCAATTTATAACATAAAATAAATATGTCTTCATATACAATTTATTTGACTAAAATTGGCATAAAATTCACATAGTCACAAGAAATTAAATGCATTTTAATTCCATGATAATTTCCTCTTACCGCCTTTTTAGATGCTTGGTTACCATGAATATGCCCAAAATAGCATTGTTGAATATGGCGCGTTTCTAACACATCCAAAATTCCCGCACACGCCATATTTCCATATACAGGCGGGTAATGCAAGAACACAATTGGCTGCACATTGGCATCTTGTTTGACTGCATCATCCAAAGACGCAATCAAGCGTCCTACTTCTCTATTGACGATCTTTATATCTTCTTCTGTCTCGGAATTATAAAGCCAACCCCGTGTTCCACAAATAGCAACATCCTCTACAATATAAGCATTATTGTGTAATACTTTCATAGAAGTAAAGCCTTTTTCTTGTAAAAAACGCTCTATTTTACTTTTGGTAGACCACCAATAGTCATGATTGCCCTTCATTAAAATTTTTTCACCTGGCAATTGATGGATAAATGCAAAATCCTGTTCTGTTTCCTCCAATTTCATTGCCCATGAAATATCACCTGCAATGACAACTGTATCCGATTCTTTTACCAAACTACGCCAATTTTGTTCCAAGCGCTGTGTATAGTCTTTCCAGCCCGGAAAAACATCCATAGGCTTATTACATCCGAATGAAAGATGTAAATCAGCAATAACAAACAGTGACATGAAAGCCTCTTTTCAATCCGTCTACTTTATTGTAGGTTTAACAATTTCAGCAATTCATCGCTCATAGTTTGTGGTGTGCAAACATTTTGAAAGCGTACTGTTTTACTTTCCAATGCCGCAATCGGAGCAGGAATTTCAGTACCGGTTTCTTTTGATAACTGCTGAACTTTTGCAAACTCATCCATAGAAGAATCATACTGTTTTGAAACAGCTTTTAAAACAGAATCTGTAAATTTATATGGGCTGGCTGTAGATACAACAACAGTAGGAGTATCATCTTTTGTTTCTTTTAGATATTGTTCGTAAGCATTTATAGCAACTGCCGTATGTGTGTCACATAAATAATGAGTAGATTCGTAAACTTCTGCAATGGTTTCTTCTGTTGTTTTGTCATCGCAGTAATCGGCTGCAAATACTTCCTGGATTGCAGCTAAAGTCTCAGCATCCACTTGGTAGCGTCCTGTTTCGGATAATTCTTTCATCCATCCCGCTACTTTCTCTGTGTTATGACCGGTTACATCAAACAGCAAACGCTCCAAGTTGCTGGAAATCAAAATATCCATGGACGGAGAAATAGTTGCATGGAACTCACGGTTACGATTGTATACACCTGTTTTTAAAAACTCGGTTAATACATTGTTGGAGTTGGAAGCGCAAATTAATTTATGGATTGGCAGACCCATTTTTTTCGCATAATATGCTGCCAAAATATTTCCAAAGTTACCTGTAGGAACTACTACATTGATTTTTTCGCCCTCTTCTTTAATGGTACCTGCTTTCAGAAGGTCACAATAAGCAGAGAAATAATACACAATTTGAGGTAACAATCTGCCCCAGTTAATAGAATTCGCACTGGAAAAAGTCATACCGTTTTCTTCTAATTTTTTGCAGATTTCTTCATTTACAAAAATCTTTTTCACACCTGTCTGTGCATCATCGAAATTACCTTCAATTGCACATACGCTAACGTTGTTGCCTTCTTGTGTATTCATTTGGCGTTTTTGCATAGGGCTTACGCCATTTTCCGGATAAAACACAAGCATTTTGGTATGGTCAACATCTTTAAAGCCTTCCAAAGCTGCTTTTCCTGTGTCACCTGAAGTTGCCACCAAAATAACCGCTGTTTTATCACATTTTGTAATTTTCAAAGAGTGAGTCAATAAGTGAGGTAATAGCTGTAATGCCATATCTTTAAACGCACAGGTAGGACCATGCCATAGTTCCAAAATATTCATATCTACTTTATCAGAATGTACTACAGAAATAGGTGCCGGATTTCCTCCTGAGAATTTTCCCTCTGCATACGCAGCAGAAACACACTCTTTAATTTCCTCTTGCGTAAATTCAGGCAAAAAATCAGACAAAACTTTGACTGCTCTATCAATATAAGTACCGTTTTGCATCTCCACAAAATCTTTATGAGTATATTGCGGTAATGTTTCCGGCACAAATAAGCCACCGTCTTTTGCAATTCCCTGTACAATTGCCTGTGCGGCAGTTACTTGACTGTTTTGATTCCTTGTACATTTATAATTCAAGGTAATTCCCTCCGTAATTGAATTTTTCTAATTCTATTTAATCTCTTTTATTTTATAATAGAACTACTGTAATGTCAAAGAGAAACGAAGAATTTCTGTGCATTTGTGTAAAAAATTTTATTTAAAAGCGTTTCACTGTATCCTAATTGCAAAAAACGCTCAAAAATAGCATAAATTCCTTCTATTCCGCAAATTCCCTGTGGCAAATCCGCGCCATCAAAATCACTGCCGATTGCCAAACTATCCTGAGTATTCAAAGATAAACAATGTTCCGTATGGGCAATCAAATCATCTACTGTTGCAATACCATCGTCTTTCAAAAAAGGAGGGTGAAAATTCAGCCCGATGAGTCCCCCGCTTTGTTTTATGATTTTAATTTGTTCATTTGTCAAATTACGAGGATGATTACATATAGCTTTTGCATTAGAATGACTGGCTACCAATGGCTTGCTTGCAATCTCAGCGACATCGTAAAATAACGGTTCACTGGCATGAGAAATATCTATTGCAATGCGATGCTGTTCTAACTTTGGAATTGCCTTTCTTCCAAACTCCGTTAGCCCCTTTGGATGTGTTACCATTGCACCGTCTCCGAACTCGCAGGTTCCATTCCAAGTCAAAGTCAGCATTCGAACTCCACAAGAGGCCAAATAAGAAATATTCTCCGGACTGCCTCCTAATACCGCTCCTCCTTCTACCGTTAAAACAGCTCCACATGTTTCCAATTGTTCTGCTCTGACAAAATCGCTGTTTTCCACGCATGGTGTAACTAACATTTTATTCTTAGTACATTCTCTTACATAAGTTTGATACACCGCCTTGAAATAATCCAACGCTTGCAAGCCTCTTATTTCGTCCGGAATCCAAATAGCAAAGCATTGTGTCCAAGCCGAAAACCCAGCTCCGCGTGACAGGTCCACATGCAAATGATTACGGTATAGTGAATGTTTTTGTAAATGGCATTCGCCAATGGTATCGCAATGCAAATCAAAATATTTCAAAACAATCCTCCTCCATTAAAGGCATTGGTAATGTATTGAATTTCTATTATCTCTTTATTTTTCCCCGTTGTTATCATTCCGGCAACATCAAATCTTGGTTGAAGATGCTGAATGTCTGGATGTTCCTGTAAATACAGCAAAGCTGTTTGTATCAACTTTTTCTTTTTAGCAAATGTAACTGCTTCCAATGGTGTGGAAATACTTTTTGCATCTCTTGTTTTTACTTCAACAAAAACAATATACTTATTATCTTTTACAATTATGTCAATTTCACCAAAACGGCTATGATAGTTAGCGTCTATAAATGTATACCCTTGTTCCAACAGCATTTGCAGAACATAACGCTCTCCCATCTTTCCGGAACTATTATCCATGGATTTCTCCCAATATTTTTTTCATAAAACTTCTTCTATGTACAGGGCACATACCATATTTCTGCAATAGTTCTCTATGCAGTTTTGTACCGTAACCTTTATGCTTTGCAAATTGATATTCCGGGTACAGTTTATCTATCTCCAGCATAACTCTATCCCTACTTACCTTAGCAAGAATAGAAGCTGCAGCAATATTTGCACTCTGTGCATCCCCTTTCACAACAGGCTCACCGGAAACATCTCCTAAATCAGGCATACGATTTCCATCTACTAAAGCATAATCTACCGGTACATTCAATCCTTCCAATGCACGGCGCATTGCCAAAAATGTAGCCTGTAAAATTTTAATTTCATCAATTTCCTGCTCCGTAGCAAACGCAATAGAATATCCTATCGCTTCTTTTTGGATAACCTCAAATAATGCTTCCCGCTTTTTCTCAGTCATTTTTTTTGAATCATTCAAACCGTCAATCATAAGACCTTGGGGCAAAATAACTGCGGCAGCAAAAACAGGACCGGCCAAAGGGCCGCGTCCTGCTTCATCAATCCCACATATATGCTGATAACCTTTTTCATTTGCTACAGCTTCATAAGCATACCAATTCATACCGATTCCCCCACTTGTTCCAAAGTTATCTTTCCAAGCTTAGCGCTTCGAAACTCATCTACAACAGCAATGGCTGCACGCTCTGTATTTACTACACCGCCTGACATTAGCATACCTCTCTTTTTACCGATTGCTTCCAGAATTTCGTAAGATTCCATCTGAGATAAATCTGTATTCTCTAATTGATAGCGCTGAGAAATGGCATTTGGATAAATTTCTTGCAGCGTTTCAATTAATCTGCATGCCAAATGCTCAATATCCACAACTTCATCTTTTACAGCACCTGTAAAAGCCAAGTGCTCTCCAACTTTTTTATCTTCAAACTTAGGCCATAAAACGCCGGGGGTATCCAGCAGTTCAAACCCTTTTCCAATGGTAAACCAACGGTTTTCCCTAGTAACTCCGGGACGGTCTTCTACGTTTGCTTTGCTTTGTTTGCTCATACGGTTAATCAATGATGATTTTCCTACATTCGGAACACCAACTATCATTACACGAATCGTTCTGCATACCATTCCCTTTGATTCCCATGAAGCAATGCGATCCTTAAGCAACTCTTTTACCAAGGGTATAAAATTTTGAATTCCTCTTCCGCTTTTGCAGTCAACCGGCATTGCCAGAATCCCTTTTGAACGGTAAAAAGCAATCCAACGCTTTGTCTGCACAGGGTCTGCCATATCTGCCTTATTTAATAAAATTACACGTGGCTTTTGTTGTATAATTTGGTCAATGACAGGATTGCGGCTGCTAATTGGAATACGCGCATCTACAATCTCAGCAACAGCATCTACAAGCTTCAGTGTTTTCTCCATTTGACGTTTTGTTTTTGTCATATGACCGGGAAACCATTGTATGGATTGTGCTTCTCCCATGGCCGTCACATCCTTTCTTAAAGATACATTAGCTTTTGATGGTACCTATATGATTAAACGGATAAATTTTGAGTAAAGCTTTACCTAAAATATATCGCTCATCTACCATCCCTACTTTTTCAAAACGACTGTCAAGTGAAACGCTTCGGTTGTCTCCTAACACAAAAATATGACCTTCCGGTACTACCAGTCCTTCTTCCGGAAACTCAATCAATTTTTCACTGGACAACGGTTTGGTTGTCTTCACACTTTCCGAAAGGTAAGCACTTTCATCCAGTTTTTCTCCATCCACATATACTGCACCTTCGTCATAGTCAATATACACGCGTTGGCCTTCCGTAGCAATCACTCTTTTTACAATCGGTTCGTCTAATCCAACGGTACGTTTTAATACCACTACATCAAACTGCTGAGGCTTATAACTCCAGCTGGAAATAACTACTCGGTCCGCATTATGCAAATTAGGATCCATAGAGGTTCCGCTTACCGTTACAATACGAAAGATAAAGGTAAAAATCAAACCAACTACAACTACAGCAATAACCAAAGATTCCGTCCAGTCAAAACACGCAACGGTACCGCTGTTCTTTATGCTACCGTTTTTTGGTGGTTCATTTTTTTTGGGTTCCATATTATTTTGTTCAGGTTCCTGAATTGTTTGTTTGTTTTTAGCAGCATATTTACCGCCTTTATATGGATTGCTCACTGTTCTGCTCCTTACTATAATTTAGAAAAATTTCATATGATGAAGTGGATAAATCACCATTGTTACCTTTCCTAAAATAAAATGTTTGTCAACCATACCAACTTTAGGATTCCTACTGTCTTCCGAAACATTGCGATTATCTCCTAACACAAATACGCAATTGTCTGGAACCATCTGCGGAAATTGCATTCCTTCATCTTTTGTGGTACTTCCATTCTTGGTATATTCAGATTCGTCCAAGGCCACCCCGTCTACGTACACGGTTCCTGTCTTAAAATCTATATCAACAGTTTGTCCCGCAACTGCAATCACTCTTTTGATAATCGCTGTATCTAATTGAGTACCATTTTCTGCAATTACTACAATATCTCCTTGCTTTGGTTCATAATCTTGATTATTCAGAACCACTTTATCACCATCAAAAATAGTTTGCTTCATGGAATTCCCTGTAATTTCTACTGTTGAAACAAAAAACTTACAGGAAACAAAATAAATAGCATAACATACTGCGAAAATAACACATATCCATAGAATGACACGCCAAATTCGTCTTGACAATCTTTTTGGATTTTGGGAATTTTTATCGGTTTCGCATTTATTTGTTTGATGATGATTCTTGCTTGTTTGTTGCAATATCAAACACTCCAGCCATTTGATGCATAATTATTTTTTATTTTTTTCTTCTGTTTTGTTATGCTCAACTTCCTCTACAATTTCATCCACTATTTGCTCAATTTGTTTGTTTTCAATTTCTTTTTCTAACGCCTCGTCTGTAAAAATTTGCTCTGAAGTTTTTTGTTCTTCTTGTGTAGAAGGTTTTCTTTTTAACACTTTATTTTTAACCGAAGTAATTGTACCTGTTAAAAACGGTTCTTTTTGAATAAGCAAAGCAATAAAATATAAACCAAAAAAGGCGCAGGCAGAAATAAGCAAACGGAAAATCGGCTGTAAATCAACCAAATAAAAAATTGCAAAGCCCGCTCCCAACGCAGGGATCATTGCTACAATTAAATGACGGAAACTGATTTTTTTCCATATTGATTTTAAGCGTTTTCTTAAAAACCAAATTTGTACAGCTAAAACCAACGCTTCTGCAATTGTGGTAGAAATAGCAGCGCCCGTTGCGCCCCAATATGGAATCCATATTGCATTTAAAATCAAATTTAACAAGGCGCCGGCTGAAATTGAAATTAATAAAAGTTTTTCTTTTCCTTCTGGAACCAAAATTTGTATTCCGGTTATATTAGAAAGACCAATGAACACTAAAGTAGGCATTAAAACTTGCATAGGTATTGTAGCACCCAAAAACGCTTCACCAGACAGCAATAGAACACTGTCTTTTGCAAATAAAATGAAATACACACATAACGGTACGGCAAAAATAAGAACAAAGTTGAATGATTTTACAATCATATCCTTAAATTGGGCTTCCATTTTATTTACAACATAATAGGATAAACGCGGAAGCAATACAGTACCCAAAGAGGTAACCGCTGTCACCAATACGGTCTTTAATTTCACAGCCGCTGTATATAAACCAACTTCTGTTTGCGTATTCATAAATCCAAGCATAACAGTATCTAAGTTTGTATAAACACTGGTTGCTGCTGAAGCTGCAAAAAAATAAAGAATTGGCTTCATATGTCTTTTAAAACAATAATTTCCGACTGGTTTTAAATCAATAAACTTTCTCAAATGAACAAAATTCAAAATATTAGAACCACTGGTAGCCAATACCGTAATTGCTCCATAAATAATATAATCTTCTTGTTGTCGAACAAAAATAAACATTAAAATAATAGATGCTATTTTAAATATGATAGAACGTACCGTAATATAAGAATATTGCTCCATTGCGGAATAAAACCAGTTTACACCAACTGCATTTAGAACAAGACTGGCACCATTAATCCATAGCAATGTTTGTTGTTCTTTAAATTGCGGCACTGTGAACAGAGTAATTACGAATACGATGGATACTACGATGGTAGTAATCATATTAATAATAAATAATTCTTGTGTGACACGTGACAGCTCTTTTCTATCATCTCGAACCTGGGCACATGCTCTGATACCATAAGAAGGAATACCCAAAGAGGCAAACATGGTAAAATAAGTTAAAACAGATGTAGCAAACGAAACATAACCGTTTCCTTCTACCAACAATACTCTTGATACATACGGAAATGTAATCAAGGGAAAAACAAAGGAAGAAACTGTTAAAATCATATTCATCATAAAGTTAAATTTAACAGATTTCGTTTTCAGTGTCGGAGCACCACCCATATAAACACCTAGTTTCTATTTATAATTCTACTCTTTTAATTTTGAATAAAAGCAAAAAGCACCAAATAATTTGAAATTACATTTTCTCAACAAAAGAATTTGTTTTCCTGCTGCTGTGTTATATAACGTATTATTTTCACGCTTTATCATTTTATCAAAATTTATAAGTTCCTGCCGGGTTTGTTCTGTATTGTCCATATGCAAAAAGATACGGTATTGGGTACTTATTAAGCCCTGTAAAATAAAGTAAATAAATGTATCTTTTTGTTTTGATAAGACCCCTTTTTGTTTTTCGGTATAAAACTTCAAAATACGTTCTGTCACTTTTAAATGATCTTTATAATGTTTTTTAAAGCCTTCCCAACTAACACTTTGACCTTCCAAGCCGATTCGATATTGGTAAACACTGTAATCTAAAAAATAAACATTATTTACATAAACCATAGGAAATATAACATATTCGATATCAGTATAGAAACAGTGCTCCCCAATACGAATATGATTATTCTTCAATAAACTTGTTTTATAAGTAATAGAGTGCATTTTTATCTTTGGATGTAGTTCACAAGGCAATGTTTCAAATGCCATTGGCTTTCCTAAAAATTTCTTATCGGATTTTACTACTTCTTTTTCTCCGGTAACTTCATTTACAAATGTAAAAGGAGTAATTACCATATCAACATCAATATGCTTTAAATCAGATACCAACCGCACAAAATTTTCTGTATCATACCAATCATCACCGTCTAATGTTTTAAAATACTTTCCGGTAGCCACATCCATAGCAGCATTAATTGTAGAACCATATCCACCATTTGGTTTAGAAATTACTTTAAAAGAATTCGGATATTTCTCTTCAAATTCTTTTCCAATTATAGCTGTATTATCTTTAGAGCCATCATCTACAATCAATACTTCAATATCATCCATAATTTCAGGAGCCACCAAAGAATCTAATGTATTTTTTAAAAATTTTTCTACGTTATACGCAGCAATTGATATACTTAAAGTTTTTTCCACTATGCGCTCCACCTTTTCATCTATTATAATTATTTTTTCATGTGATTCTTTTTAATACGAATTATCATTCCCATAAAAGCTCAATAAACAAAATTGCTTTTCTTACATAATTTGTAAGAAAAGTTTCATTACTTACTGAATGTATATTTGTAAAAATGCATTATAATATTAGTATAATTTTAGCATATTGTGTTATTGTTTGCAACCGAAACAATGGTTTCTGCGCCTCGTACAAAAATGAAATCAACCTGCAAATAATTTTTCATATACACATAATAAAATAATACAAATTTATAAACACAAATAAAAAAGGAGACATAAATTATGTCTCCTCTCAAATTATTTGAGTTTTTCTCTTAGTTTAGCTGCCTTACCAACTCTATCACGTAGGTAGTAAAGTTTTGCTCTACGAACATGACCTTTACGAACCAATGTAACACCTTTTACATTTGGGCTGTGAATTGGGAAAACTCTTTCAACACCAACGCCATAAGAAACACGTCTAACTGTGAAAGTTTCAGAAATACCACTGCCTTTACGAGCAATTACAGTACCTTCAAACACCTGAATTCTTTCTCTTTCACCCTCGCGAATGTTAACGTCAATTTTAATTGTGTCACCAATCTCAATATTTGGTACTTCAGTTTTCATAGAGTCTTGTGCAATTAATTTTAGTGCATCCATGAATAAAATCCTCCTAAATTTTCAGACATTCGTATCACACAGGATAGAGGACTGTCAGCTTTAATGTCTCGGTTTTAACCGGGCATCAACTCCCGTCAGTGTTCTGACGGCATAAAGATGCCTATATATAATATCATAACAATAAAAAATATGCAATCACTTTTTACAAAAAATACACTTTAGGCAAAAACATGAAACTCTGCATCATATAAGTGTGAACGTATGATAACCGCATACAAAGAATACCCTAAATAAGTTTGGATAGCCTCTCCTATCAAGGATGGATTGATATTCTCTGTACTGCCGGCAGGCAACACTATGTTTAGCACCACTTCATTACCTTCCACTGTCATTTTATATTTATCCAAATAATCATTTAAATGAATGGTTTTTATACCTGATTTGGTTTTCTTTTCTACCAAAATATCGTCTTTTACAAACAACGCCTCTAACGCTTCTTTCAGAATTCGTGGGTCTCTTTCATCTGCAGCATAGCGTATTTCATAATCTGCATAAGCAATTTTTCCAGGCTTCATTTGAGGTTCAGTTACATCATAAACACGAATATCTTTTGGCAAAGCGTCATTCAAACGATGAATAATTTCCTCTTTTGGCATATCTTCCAACAAGCGAATATCCATAGATTCATGTTTTCCTTCTACGCCCAGAGAAAGGGGTAACGCAAATGTAACAAACGCATGTGGATTAAAGCCTTCCGTATACCACATAGGAAGTTTGGCTTTATGAAATGCCCTAGCTACACAACGGTTCAAATCCAAATGAGAGATGTATTTTGCTGTGCCGAATTTATGAAACCAAATTCTAGTACTTTTCAACACAAATCCCTCCTTTAAAACAAGCTGCGCCGCAGGCAGAACAAGCTTCTTGACAGTTTGGAGTGGTAGCATTTTGATAGGCCTTTTCACATTCTCTTTTTAAAAACGATTTTTTAATGCCATAATCAATATGATCCCAAGGCAATATTTCATCAAAACTTCTGCGCCTTTGATTATAGAAAGTAGGGTCAATACCACATTCTTCAAACACTTCCAACCATTTCGGTAAAAAAAAGAAATCGGACCAACCGTCAAATTTGCATCCATGTTCAAATGCTTGTTCCAATACTTTTCCCAAACGTCTATCACCGCGCGCAAACACACCTTCCAAAAAGCTGGTATCTGCGTCATGCCAGTTGCACGTTAATTTTTTACTGTGTACACAACCTATTAAATGCTCTTGCTTTTTATGTAATGTTTCAATGGAATCCTGTGGTTCCCACTGAAATGGAGTAAATGGTTTTGGCACAAACGAGGAAGCACTGCATGTAACCTTTACGCTTCTTCCCTTCGCTCGTTTTGGATTACTGTAATACGCTTCTACAACCTGCTGTCCCAAATGAGCAATTCCTGCAACATCCTCCATGGTTTCTGTAGGAAGTCCAATCATAAAATATAGTTTAATAGTAGTCCAACCGCCTTCAAATGCAGTTTGCACCGTTTTCATCAGTTCTTCTTCCGTTACATTCTTATTAATAACATCACGTAACCTTTGGGTACCTGCTTCCGGCGCAAATGTTAAACCGCTTCGGCGTACCGTTTTCAGTTTGTCCATCAATTCATTAGAAAAACCATCTACACGCAAGGATGGAAGTGACACACTCACTTTTTCGTCATCTGTCCAACTAAGCAAAGTATCTAACAAATCTTCAATTTGGCTGTAGTCGCTGGTACTTAACGAGGAAAGAGAAATTTCATCATAACCTGTATGCTCGCAAATAGAACGGCACTGACGGTTAATCATATCAATTGATTTTTCTCTTACAGGGCGATAAATAAATCCTGCCTGACAAAATCTACACCCACGAATGCAACCACGCTGTACTTCCGCCACAGCTCTGTCATGCACAATTTCAATACTCGGCACTACAAATTTATCGGGAAAATATGCCTGATCCATATCTAATTCCAAACGTTTTCGAACAGTTTTTGGCGCTGCTGCATGAGGAATCATTTCTTTTATGGTACCATCATCGTGGTAGGTAACGGAATAAAGAGACGGCACATAGACACCCTGAATCTGTGCGGCTTCTTGTAAAAATTCCTTTTTGCTTTTTCCCTCTTTTTTACAAGCTTGATATAAACGAATGACCTCTAAATCTACTTGTTCCCCTTCTCCAATAAAAAACAAATCGACAAAATCCGCCAATGGTTCAGGATTGCAGGCACAAGGACCACCCGCAACCACAATATGAAATAAATCTGTTCTATCCTGTGCCCTTATGGGAATACCTGCTAAATTCAGCATATTTAAAATATTGGTATAGCTTAATTCATACTGCAATGTAAATCCGATAAAATCAAACTCGGCAACACTGTCTCCACTTTCCAAAGCAAATAGAGGAATATCATGCTTACGCATCTCCTCCTCCATATCTACCCATGGAGCAAATACACGTTCACACCAAATATCGGGCTGTTCATTTAATACACTATATAATATTTTCATGCCCAGATGAGACATTCCCATTTCATAAACATCGGGAAAACAAAATGCAAACCGTACATCTACATCTGCTTTGTCTTTTATGACGGAATTCAGTTCACCGCCCACATATCTGCCCGGTTTTTGTACGTTTGACAATATACGTTCCATTTTCTGATTCATAATTATTCTTATTCAGTTGCAAATATTGCAGCTGAATCCAATCCTTTCATCCGGTCTTATCGAAAGTAAATATATCACATACGCTTGTATTATAGCATAATAGAAATTGCCTTGCAATTTTTAACATCTAAACGTTAAAACCTTCTGGCCAATAGTCAAAATTTGTGAATATTGAAAGTTGTTCCTTTCAATGCTGCTTTTGCTACTATTTCCAGGTTATTACAGCATAATAGAAATTACAAAGCAAACTCTAACCAATAAGTGCTAGAATATTTTTATAATAATCAAAATCTATAATTCGATTCTTGCTGCCAGATCGTAATAGTCATAAGTAATTTAAGATTGAAACTGCATTATATTACTGCAAGATAATGTGCAAAATCTAAAAAAAGCGTCCGCGTTTTAACACCAATAAAACCATAAGATAGATACTGATAAAAAACAAAGTAAAATTGTACTTTGACTGTAGAAGCATAATAAATCCAACAATTGCTACAGGAAGCAACGCAAAAAAAGAAACGACAGCAACAACTATTTCTGATGTTTTCGGAGAAAATTTATTGCACAGCAAAGCATAAAAAGCCTGGCCTCCATCCAAAGCTTCCACAGGCAACATATTGAACCAAGCAATGGTACTGTTAACAAAAATAAATTCCCAAACCAAATAGTTGGGCCAAAAAGAATATAATATTGCCGATGTCACACAAAGTATCATATTGACAAAGGGACCGGCCAAGGCAACCAAAGCATCTGATAAATAACTGCGTCTTCCTCTTCCAATTTCCTCAATATCCACACCAAATGCGTGAAAACGAACCGTTTTCACAGAACTACCTAACAAAAGCATCATAATCAAATGTCCTGCTTCATGCAGCACGGTTGCAGCTATACCTAACAAAGCTACTCCTGTTGTATCTGTAAATAATAAAAATGCAATGACGGCAAAAAACAAATATTCTATTTTTATCTCACATTGTTTGATTTGAAAGTTCATTATTTCTGCAACACTGTTTGAGGATTATATGGAGTGCCGCCAATTAATAATTCCAGATGCACATGAGGCCCGGAAGAGTCTCCTGTATTCCCGACTTTTGCAATTTCATCTCCCATATTTACATGATCTCCTTGCTTAACAGAAATGGAATTACAATGTGCATAGCGAGTTTCAATGCCGCTCCCATGGTCCAGTAAAACGTATTTACCATATGAGTCATTTTCTCCGGCTTCTTTTACAACCCCTGTTAAAGAAGCAGTAATTGGGGTATCTATATCAGCTGCAATATCCAATCCTTGATGAAATTTGCTATCTCTTTCTCCAAAGGCAGATGAAATAGTTCCATTTGCAACAGGAGACTTTAACAAAACAGACAATGTAACAGGCCCTTCTTGATTTTTGCCATATGTAACCGCCAGTGTATTCACCTGAGGTTTTGCTCCTGTCTGTGCTGTATCTGTATCAGAAACCGAAGATGTATTTTTCTGAAAAATCTCCAATAAATCATCTTTTGTTACATTTACCATAATAGACTCATTTACAGAACCTAAATACCACCCTTTTACCATTTCATAAATTGACCCACCAAATAAACGTATTCCCAAAGCAACAACCAGGATAATCAGGCACGCTCCTACCTGAATGGAGATTAAAAATCTACTGCGTAACAACTTTCCTGTTTTACCATCTTTTTTCATTTCTTCTCGTTCTGTTTCTTCCGTTTCCTCTTCTGCGATTTGCAATGGTTGCGACTCAGACTCATCAATCAGTTCATTTCTTCTGATTGGTTTTGATTGCTGGTCCATTTCTTCCAATGCTTGTAATTCTTCCATACTTGGCGCTCTTCTCTTCCTGAACATGAACAATCCCTCCTTGTCTATCATATGACAGCAAGTGCCATTTCATACCACATGCTTTAGACACGGTACAAGTAATACATATCTTCTTTTCTACATTACTAATAAATCACTTTCAAAAAGCTTCTAAAAAAGGAAGTATTTATAATTTAGAGATAAAAAAATTTTTTTAGAAAAATAACACTCTATTTTAAAAATTTGCTTTAAAATTATCATCTATAACGTTTGGAATCTCAAAACAAATCTAAAAAATAAAAAGGCAGGCGAATATTCGCCTGCCTTTTTATTTCTACCTAATGCTATACATGACCATTTTAAATGGATAAACAATATTAGAGAACAAATACCTAAGCTTTTGATGTAATATATAAGTCTTTAGAATCTGCCACAACTTTTACAACGGCCGATTTGAGTGTATTTGTAACCCAATATCTCTCCTCATATTTATTAACTTTATTCAGATCCGTTTTGGGAACATTATTAACAAACTCTCCATGTGAATATACATACATATCCGAGAAATACTCGTTGCGTGCTGCTTTTGAGAAAGTCTTATAGTATACATAAATACCATATCTGGTTGGACTGGTACCACTACGCCATAACTTTTTTTCAATACATATATCTCTTAATATTACAGTATCCGGACAACCGGATGGAACAGTAAATCCGGCACTTTTCAGTTCTTCCAACAAACTGCCTTTACTGCTGTATTTCATGAGAGCGTCAGCCTCTTTTTCTGTTAGCAGCCCTAAAGAATCAGGCAGGGTAAAAGTTTTTTCCAATACCCATCGTATAACGCCTCGACGTTGTATTATCAATTAATTTCTGATTCATCAAACGGTATACTTCATCATTGGATAAAACTAAATAATTTTCTCCCTGTACAATTGCAACGGACTCCTGATCCACTTTTCCTTGTGAAATTGCAGGCTGTTGGTTGTTTGCCTCAGCATTCTGGGAAGAACAACCAACAAAAACAGAACAACATAATGCTCCTACCAAAAATAGGGACACAAAACGTACCCATTTTTCCCTCATTTTCTCCTCACTCCATACCTACATGATGTGATTTACAAAAGTCTAACTGTATAAAAAATGGCTAACCTCCAAAGTTAGCCATTCCAGGCTCTATCTTCAGGCAATTTACCCAGCCGTATCAGAGCTCACAGTATCTATTTAGATTTTATATATTCATCAATGGCAGCAGCAGCATCTTTACCCGCTCCCATAGCCAAAATTACAGTTGCTGCGCCTGTGACAACGTCTCCACCTGCATATATTCCATCTCTTGTAGTTTTCATATGATCATCTACTACAATGCAACCTCTACGGTCTTCCAAGCCTTCCGTTGTTTGACAAATTAAAGGATTTGGTGAATTTCCAATTGCCATAATCACCGTATCGACATCCAAATTAAAATTGGAACCTTCTACAACAATTGGGGAACGTCGTCCTGATTCGTCCGGCTCTCCCAATTCCATTTGTACACATTCAATTGCAGTTACATGGCCTTCTTCATCACCATGAATTGCAACAGGATTATGTAACAACTGAAAAATAATTCCTTCTTCTTTTGCATGGTGCACTTCTTCTAAACGAGCCGGCATTTCAGCTTCACTGCGTCGGTAAACGATATAGACATTTTCAGCACCCAAACGTTTTGCACTACGTGCGGCATCCATTGCAACATTACCACCGCCGATAACCGCTACACTTTTCGGACGATTAATTGGTGTATCGTAATCATGCAAATATGCTTTCATTAAATTAATACGTGTTAAGAACTCGTTTGCAGAATAAACACCGCTTAATCCTTCTCCCGGGATATTCATAAAACGCGGTAACCCTGCACCTGTACCTATAAATACAGCTTCAAAACCCATTTCAAATAATTCATCTACGGAAAGCACGCGTCCTATTACCATATTAGTTTCTATTTTTACACCGCTTTTTCTTAAACCGTCAATCTCTTTCTGTACAATTTCTTTAGGTAAACGGAATTCAGGAATACCATACATTAAAACGCCGCCTGCAGTATGTAATGCTTCAAAAACAGTCACGTCGTATCCTTTTGCACACAAATCGCCCGCACAGGTCAAACCGGCAGGACCGGCACCTAAAATTGCAACCTTATGTCCATTTGGTTCTGCTTTTTTAATTTCGAGCGAGCCATTTTTCATTTTCCAGTCGGCTACATATCGTTCCAAACGTCCAATACCTACTGCTTCATGTTTAATGCCTCGTACACACACTTTTTCACACTGGCGTTCCTGAGGACATACACGACCGCATACTGCAGGCAAAGAACTGGTTTGACGAATGGTATCATATGCTAACTCCATATCACCATCAATAATACATTTAATAAAATTTGGTATTTGAACTTGTACCGGACATCCGGTCATACAAGGTGCATGCTTACACTGTAAGCATCTTTGCGCTTCTTCCAGCGCCATTTCGTGAGTATACCCATACTCTACTTCTTCAAAATTTCCGCTGCGAACAATGGGATCTTGCGCAGGCATTGGTGTTTTTTCAGGTTTCATATTAGGCATTGTCAACACCCTCAAATAAGTGGCATTTATATTCATCTGCCGCTTCTCTTTCTTGTTTTCTGTAAGTAGCGCTTCGTTTAATCGCTTCGTCAAAATCCACCAAGTGACCATCAAAATCAGGACCGTCAACGCAAGCAAATTTTGTTTTTCCATCAACAGTCAAACGGCAGCAGCCGCACATACCTGTGCCGTCTATCATAATAGAATTCATACTGATAATTGTCTTAATGCCTGCTTTTTTTGTAACATCACAAACTGCACGCATCATTGGCAAAGGACCAATTGCAACTACCAAATCGTATTGAATGCCGTTATCAATATTTTCCTGAAGCGCATTTGTTACAAAGCCTTTATGTCCATTGGAGCCGTCGTCTGTCATTAAATATAAATGTTCTGATGCGGCTCTCATTTCATCTTCCAAAATGATTAAATCTGTATTGCGGAAACCGGCAATCATATCCACAGTAGTACCCATAGCATGCAGTGCTTTGGCTTGCGGATATGCAATTGCACAACCAGCACCACCGCCAATTACTGCCACATGTTGATACCCTTCCAATTCGGAAGCTTTACCCAGCGGACCGATAAAGTCTAAAATAGCGTCACCTTCATTTAGTTGATTCAACATCATAGTAGTTTTGCCTACAATTTGAAAAATAATGGTAACCGTTCCAACTTCACGATCATAATCAGCAATGGTCAGTGGAATACGTTCCCCTTTTTCATTCACACGTAAAATAATAAACTGACCGGCTTTTGCTTTTTTTGCAATATACGGAGCCTTAACAACCATCAAGGTCATTGAAGGATTTAAACTACGTTTTTCAACGATTTGAAACATGTTGATTTCCCCTTCATTCTCATATGCCAAAAAAGGCATTATTTTTATTGTAATGGAAAATGCTGAAAATATCAAGGAAAATAGCCTGAAATATGCGCTATGATTGCGATACTGTAATGTTGAACAGGAAAAACATCAATATTCTACCTGATTTCTGATAAATTGACTCGAATCCTTTTTTATCTCATTAGAAAAATGGGATAAATTAAAAAATCATACCCTATTTTGTGGAAAAGAAAGTATGGTGGAAAATAAAAAAGTGATGAGCAAACACTCACCACTTTTCATTCATTATTTTTTTATTTCTACTACTTTTACTTCACCAAATACATAGTTTGGATTACTGCGTAAGCCTGTAGGAATAACACTCATATCCACATTGGATTTATCGGCATTTAACAACTGTCCGTTGTTTAGCTGTAAATTAATAAAATCAAGTACGCGTGTGGATAAACTAATGCTATTTAAGATACCGTTACTTCCTCTTCCAACTGTAATAGACATTTGGTCTGAGAAGTCAGAGTTATTAATCAAATGTGCAGCATCAAGATTTACCGTCCATTGGTTAGAACCATTATAGTTAAATCCTGTCAAAGCTTCTTCAAACATAATATTGCCTGTACGCACAGCTTTTTGATCACTCTTGGCAATGGCATCATTAATCGCATTTTCCACCATGCTTGTAAAGTTGGTGCAGAAGTATACGTATTTCATTGGATTCGCCATAAATTCATCTATCGTACACTTCGTATATTCATGATGGTCATAATATTCTTTCCACCACAAGGCACCTTTACTGGTTTCCCAATTTCTATCGAAGTATAAAATACCATCTTCATAATATACTTTCGCAGTCATATCCTGCTGTAGAACACCGATAAAGTAAGGTACGTCTAAATTAATGTATGCAGACTGTACGGTATTATCCGCATTTAATTTCAAGCGGAAGTCCATTGGAATATTTGCATTAATCGGAATGCCAATAATGCTCATGTTTGCATTAATAGTACCTTTAATCTGATATTGTTTTAAATCTGCTGTTTTCAGCAAACTATCTGCAAAGGTATTCAAAGAAGAGATATCCATATAGTTTGCAGCATCAGAAGGTACTGTAATAGAAGTATCTTGGTTACCTGTATTTTCTACTGTAACAGCAGAAATCACATTTTTGCTGCCATCATTTGCCTTTGTTACTGTAATAACTGTATCAGGCATAGAAGCATCGCCAAATAATTCTTTGCTGCTTAATGTTACAATCAATGTGTCCCCTTGTTTTTGAATATTTTTAATCAAAGCAAGCACATTCACATTTACATTCACATTACTTGAAGCCAATATTTCATCCAAAGTTGGAATTGGTAAAGCGTCTAATACACTGGTATCCAACGGTACGCGGTTGCCTAAAATATGCTGTCTTACATCTTCCGGTAAATTTATTTCTAGTAAATCTACACCTGTAACCGCAAGGTCTAACAGCGCATTGTAATCCATTTGCATCTTAATACCTGTATATGGAGCTCCGCCCACTTTATATTGGGTGGTGTCGTGATAATACAAGTATATCTGATTGTTTACAATGGTTGCTTTTACTTCATGACCATTAATTTTCAAATCTGCTTTCACATTGAATATTTGGTTATTCAGCTGCTGGTAAGAATTCATACCGGCTTCTACATAGTCTACCAATTCTGCAACATCCAGATAACTTTCCGCATCTGTTACAGGGTCAATTACAACAGGTTCTATTGACAAGTTACTGATAGTTGCACTTAATTTATTGTCAGAAACCGTAACCCCCTGTACGCTGCCACCTGTCAATTGTTCTCCATTTCTGGTGAGTTGGATTGAAACAACATCATCGCCAATTTGTATATCAGCACCTGCTGTTGTATCTGTTGCGGAAACATTGGAAATACTTCCAATAAGTTGTTCTATATTTACAGTTCCGTTTTTAAAGCTATCAATCCATTCCAAATAAGCCGCCGGAAGCATTGCTGATAAATCGGCGCCTTCGCCCAAAGTGCCTTCAGGCAGAATTTCGCGCAGTCTTGTCATGATAGTATCAATATCATTGGAGTTTAGTTTTAGCTTCATATCTCCGTACTGAATATAAGTCATATTACCCAATACTTTGATGCTTAAAGTACTGCCTTCTATTTCAGCGGTTGCATGAACATCTGCACCTTGTATTGCACCGTTTGCATCTTTATTCAAAACAAGCTTTACATGTGCAGTTTGGTTAATATTCATCTTACCATCCAGCACAATATTAGCATCGAAACTAAAGCTATTTGCATTGACTGCATTCATCACAGGTCGAGCAAAATATGTAAGCTGTTTTACATCTGCATATGCACCCTGTGCTTCTATTACAAATTCTTCATTAATATTGATAACTGCAATATTTGCAGCGACATCGCTATCATAAATTCGCAATCCACTTATATTGGCACTCAACATCTGGTTTTCATCTTTATTGACTGTGAGAGAAATCACATCATTATCATTCAATCTCAAATTCAATCCAATTTGGCTCTCAGACAATGTAATATTGTCAAGTTTTTGAACGAATGTAAATACATCAAAGTTTTCAAACAAGTCAATATAGGACTGTGGTAAGAATTGAGTTAAGTCTAAATTACTGTCTTGCGGAAGCACTTTACGAATTTCTTCTACAATTTCATTGATATCTGCTGTATTCAACTGCAGTTTTATATTTGCATAATCAATGTACGTAATATTATCAATCAATTTGACGGATAAATCATGGCCGTAAAGGTTAGTAGTTACCTGCGCATTCGCACCATTTTCAGTACGTTGTATACGAACTTGAGAGGAAATAGTTCCATTTAGTTTTCCACTTGCAGTACCATTTACGGTAAATTCCATAGTATTGGCACTTGCCAACTGTGCAATCGGTTTTAAAAAGCCAATACCATCTGCAATATTCACATAACCGGTTCCATCATTCGTAATATCAGGAACTCCATTATCCACATGATTCATCTGAGCAAAAATGACTGATGGCTGCCCCATTACTGTCAATCCACTTAGTTCTGCTGTATACAGTAAACCGTTTTGACTTGTTACGTTCAACTGAATTTTGTCTTCACCCAGTTTGGTAGAAACAGTCAATTGATTTTTCTGTGCTTGAATTTGTACTTTCTGTGCAAGCTTCAAAATAGGAGCAAGTGATTCTCTACTAATGTTACCTGCCTGCATATCGGAAATAAATTGTTCCAAGCCTAATGCATTAATTTCATCCAAATAAGCCTGAGGCAAGATTGCAGATAAATCGAACGCAGGAGTATCCGCAGGGAGTACAGCTTTTACTTCATCTATGATGGTTTGCAAATCTGCATCATGCAGCATAAATTTGATATTTCCGTATTGTACATAGGTGGTATTGCCAATATACTGTACAGTCAATTCAGCGCCACCTATCACGGTAGTCACTTGTGCGTCTGCAGAATTACCATTTTTAATTACAGTGACGTTGGCATCTACAGTTTGATCACCTATTTGTACCTTACCTGTAAATGCGTAACGATTTGCCCTAATGGTATTCATAACCGCAGGTATAAAGTCCACAATTTGTTTAGCATCAGCAAATTCCGCATCATCCAATTGTGTGAGAGGCAATGTTTCTGTTGTGATATTTGTTATAGCAGCTTCTATATTTAGCTTACTGCTCAGAACAGACAGATTTTGTAAAGAAACATTGGTAAAGTTTGTTCCGTCATGAACAACATGAATAGGAATCAAATCTTCGCCTACCTGTACCGTAACAGTAGCAGAAGTTTCGTCCGCTGTCATAGATGCAATAGATTGCAACATTTTAAATACAGGTTCAATGGTTGTTTGATTGATATTTCCTGACTGTACATTTTGAATAAACTGATCAATCTGTAATCCGTTATACCAATCAATATAAGATTGCGGTACAAACTTAGATAAATCAACGTTCAAAGAACCTTCCGGCAAAATCTTTTTCAATGTTTCTATTACGCTTTGCGCATCTGCATTATTTAGCTTTACTTTCAGATCACCGTATTGTATATAGGTGGTACTGTCTTTTTGCTGTACCAACAAAGTTGCGCCTTCCAGTTCAGCAGAAATTTCCGCCTGAACACCTTGTTCGGTACGTACCAAACGAACATGCGCTGTTTCATTGAATATTTGCTCTCCGGAAAGAGCCACATTCACATCAAATTCGTAGCTGGTAGCAGCCACTGCGTGTTTCACTGCATTCGATAAAGACAGCAATTGCTTAATGTCAAAATATTCGTCCGGATTTACAGAAATATTCCAAATATCTGTACTTGTTTGATTGAGGGTTGCCTTTAGTGTTAACGAACCATTCATTACTGTTAACCCGTTTACAGTTGCGTTGGTCAGATGATCTCCGTCTCTGATTGCAGATACCGTAATCACATCTTCTCCAATTTTCATATCAACCGAAATCGTATTACCATCGACATGGATACTTTCGATAGAATCCATAATTTTATTGAATGTCAATTCGCTTTGGAAATAATCTAAATAAGCCTGTGGAATCAGTTTGCTAATATCAATATTCTCTGTTTCTTCCGGAAGCAATTCTTTGATTGCTTGCTGAATTTCCTCAAAATCATTAGAAGCCACTTTTATTTTTAAATTGCCATATGCAATATAAGTAACACCGTCAATATAGGTAACCTTCAATGTATCGCCATAAAGGTCAGTAGAAACCTCAACCTTGATATTTGAACCGTCACGTACCAGTTTTACATTGGCAGTTTGATTCAGGGTAATATCACCTTTCAAATCAATATTTATATCAAAGTCAAAACTATTTGCCTGCAATAGATTCTGAATTGGTTTAATAAATCCAATCAAATCAGAAGCATCTGCGTAATCACCATTGCTTAAGCGGATTGGCAAAGAACGTTTTCCGCCTACACCATTGGTGCAATCTAAGGTCAACTTACTGTTCTGTACGGTGACACCGTCTACATGAATTTCTGAAATATAATCGTAAGAGCGGTTTGCCACCATGGAAATAGTATCCCCGCCAAAATTTAATGCCACAGCAACACCGTTTGCATCTAAGTCAAATGTTTCAATTTGACCCACCAAAGTAAATATTGGCTGTAAATTCTCTAATGTAATGTTATTAGACTGGAACGCATTTACCATATCATTGAAACCCATTTGCTCATAGGCATCAATGTAAGATTGTGGAATCAATGCAGAAATATCAAAGTTCTGGGCATCCTGCGGCAATATTTCCTTGATACCACTAATAATGGTTTCCAAATCGGCAAGATTGAATTTGATTTTGATATTGCCGTATTCCACATAGGTAATTCCATCAATGAGTGTTACATCTAACAACTGACCGGCAATCATAGTCTCCACTTCACCATTCATACCATTGTCAGAACGGCTTAATTTTACTTTTGCAGTTTGGGTCAGATTCTGTTCACCGCTTAACGCAATTTGTGCATCAAATTGGTAACTGGAAGCGCCCACTGTATTCATAATAGCGCGAATGGTAGGAACCGCTTCATCTATTGTGGTATACTCACTTGCATTTACAGTAATCGGCAATTGTTCCGGTGTCATATGCAAAGCACGCATGGAAATATCCAATTGGCTGCCACCTACATTGAGTCCTGTTAAACGGCCGGAAGTAATAAATTCATCATTACGGTTGACTTCCAGTGACAGTGTTTGTTCGCCTAATGCAACTCCCATAGAAACGGTTGTACCGTTTACATTCAGGTACTGAATAGAATTTAAGATAGAGTCAATACTCATATTGGTCATAAAGTCTGTAAATTCAGAAGGAATTGCACCTGGAAGCAGTTTTTCCAAAGTATCGCTCAAAGTATATTGATCTGCGCTGATTTTAATTGCACCGTATTGGATATATGCAGTATTATCAATCCATTTTATGCTTAACGGATTACCGTATACATCTGCGGTTAATTCAAGGTCAGTTGTACTTCCTTTACGCACAACGGTTAATCGGGCATTTTGTGCCAAAGGTGTTTCACCTTGTACATTTAAATCCACATCAAATACAAAACTGGTGGAATTCATCGTATTTTTAATTGGTAATGCAAATTTAGCTAAATCTGCCAAATCTGTATATGCAGCTTCATCAACAGATAGAGTACTTTGCTGTGTACTGAAAGAGTTGACTTTTGCATATAAATCCACTTTATTATTTTGCATGGATAAATTATACAATCCAAAGGCAACAAGGTCATTGCCTCTGCGTACCGCTTCTAAACGCAAACCGCCGCTTCCAACAACAAGGGTTAATTTATTATGTGCTACTTGAAGACTTTGGATGCTTTGAAGCATATCTGCAACATTAAAGTTTGTAATTAAATCAATGTATTCTTGCGGGAATAGTTCGCTAAGATCAGGTAAATCCCCTCCGATTGGAGCAATTTGCTGAAGCTCAGACATAATTTCGTTGATATCGGTAGTATGTAATTTTAATTTAAGATTTCCAACATCAACGTATGCTACTTGATTGATAAATTTCAAATCAACTTGTGTTCCCAATACATTTGCAGATAAAGCTGCATCAAAGCTGTTTCCGTTTTTCGTTAAAAGTACGTGAACGTCTTGATTGTAATTGAGATCACCTCTCAACATAAGGGTTGCTGTTAAATCGATTGTTTTTCCGTTTGCTAAATTCATAAGAGGTTCTACATAAGAAAGAATATCTTCTAATTTAACATAACCGGAACTATTGGTATCAATTGTGGTTCTGGAAGCGTTCATCGCAGTTAATTTTACACTTGCAGTCAGCTTAGCATTGCTAATAGAGATACCGTCCAAAACAAAGTCAGTTAAGATATTTCCTTTTTTCGTTGCTGAGAATCGAACTGTGTCATTGCCGATTCTAAATCCAAGCGAAACGGTATTGCCTTGCACCTTAATTGGCGTCATGTTTCTGACAAGGCTCTCAACATCAGGATTTGCAAATAAATCTAAATAAGATTGAGGCAATATGTCTGTTAGTGCAAAACCACTTGCTGCTGCCGGTAAAATAGATTGCAGTTCTTTTGAGATTTCATCCATATCTGTTGTGTTCAATGAAATCTTCAAATTTCCGTAATCAACATATGCCATACCGTTTACCAAACGAATAGTTAAATGCTGTCCCAAAATATCAGTATCCACTTGCGCATTAACACCGTTATTGGTACGCATTAGTTTTACGTATGCATTTTGTGTTACATTAGGTTCTCCTACCAATGTAAAGTTGGTATCAAATTCCCAACTATCTGCAGTAATTAAATGTATTACCGGAGTAATGTACTCCATCAAGGGCAGCATACTTTCATAAGTAGCATCTATTTGAGGAAAAGCATGTCTGGTGGCACTTGGCGTTACAAACGCACTTAATTGCAAGCCGCCCATATTTAACTGTAAATTGGTATCTAACAGTTTCATGGTACCGTCTTCTAAATGAACCACCAAATTCATACCATCTGCACTCATGGTCATTTCCTGCATACCATCTTTTTGCGTGGTAGTCATATTTTCCATGAATTGGCTCATGAAGTCGGAATCCATCTCCGGAATTTGGAAGCCGATTACTTCTGCAACATTTTCCATGGCCTCCATTAAGCCGTCTACAGTAATATAATATTTTAAATTTCCATAGTTCAAATACAAACGGTCACCTTTTAAGCATGCAAATACATCGCCAAGTTGAATCTGATAAGTATTTGTTTGCAAATTACCTTCAATATAAGCTTTTTCAGATACACCGTTTATGGTTACATCAGCCTCTAAACCAAATAAACCATTTTCATCGGCGCCAAACACTTTTCCTAAGTAAGACTTCATGTCAGTCTCGCCGGAACCGTCTAAAGAACCTAAGTGATTCGGGTCATACTTATCACGAATGAATGTAGTGTATAAATCCTTATCCGGAATTTCCTGTTCTTCCCCATAATCTTTAAATACTTCGGTATACTCTGTAGTACAGTTAGCACTACCTAAAACAGGAATGGAAATGTCATAATTTTCATTCATGGTAATTTTAATCGGTTTCCAATCCTTATCCATTTCAATCGTTAGTTGAACAGAATGGAATAACGGATTTTTCTGGGAACCTGAAAGTGTTTTTACTTGTCTGCGGTAATAAGCAGGAGCTGTTTCGGGATCCAACTCATATGTATAAACATATTTATCTCCGCTTTCTTCCACTGCTTTAGCAGATATAATTGTGTTTTTTGATACAACATAAGGAGAAATACCGTTTGGCAGTAATCCGTAAGTATCGGTATACGTTTCCTCTGAAATCGGTGTAATATTATCAGACCAAGTTACGTTTTGACCTGAAATATTGTCCGCAGTACGTACCAAGAAAATTTTGTTATCATCTTGAATGTATTTTTGCTGTGCGACATTTGCCATGGAACTTAAGCTGACCGATTCTTGGTACATCTCATTTCCATTGACAATTTTAATGTCTTTCATATTTTGCACATATGTCATAAATCCAATATTGGCATTAATATCACCGGTCATCTCTGTGTTATATTTACCAATATCTCTTATTACTCCAAGTGCAATGGCCGCATTTTCTTGCGGGGTGTAATCTGCAGGTGTTCCCGAATCTGGCTTTGCCATAATATCAGACAAACCTACACCTGCGACAGTGTCTTCCGGTTCTTCATAGTTTCGACTCATGCCGTAGAAAAACACAAAAGACACCAATAATAGCACCGCTATAATCGGAGATGCTATCAACACGTGTTTTTTCTTTACTTTCATATTCTCTTTTCCTCTCACTCAATTTCAAAAACAGTTGTACACAATTTCTTCATAAATTAGCTATTATTATACTATTTGGATAAAATGTTGTCAAATATACTTTAAAAATTTTTTATTAAATTTACTTCATTATATGATAAACCTCGCAAATACATACATTTTTGTTACAAAAAAGTACAAGCATGTATATTTTACAAAGAGTAAAATATACATTTTCCAATTAATATTTTTATACAATATAGCGTAAATATTTTATATATGTATAATTTATTCTCAATTATTATAATAATAAAAAATGGAGTGCAAAATTTTGCACTCCAAATAAACAGATAGTATATTATTTATAAAATGATACAAATTAAACCGTTGCATCCATCATTAATAATACGCTCAATGGTCTGACGTACTTTATTTCTAGCCTCTATCGGCATACGATATAATTTATTATGTAAGCCTTCATTTACCAATTCGTGCAGCGACTTTCCAAAAATATTAGACTGCCAAATTTGAGATGGATTTTCATCAAATTCTTTCATCAAATATGCAATTAAATCTTCAGACTGCTGCTCAGAGCCAACCATCGGTGTAATTTCAGTGGTAATATTGGTTCTCATCATTTGTATGGACGGCGCCGCCGCTTTCAGACGGATACCGTATCTGCCGCCTTGTTTGATAATTTCAGGTTCCTCCAATGTCAGTTCGTCAATACCCGGCATCACAATACCATATCCTGTTTCCAAAACGTCATCATACGCGTCTTTCAATTTATCGTATTGTTCTTTCATGTGAATAAACTGCATCATGCAAGACAACAAAGCGCCTTCATTTTCAATCTTCATGCCGGTCTTTTCTCCAAGCACTTGGAAAAACAGTTCTTGTTTTAAATCTATGGTAATTCTCGCATGGCCCGTTCCCAAATCAATCATAGTGGTTTTGGAGGAAGAAACATATTCACAGGACATCACTTGAGTATGAATATCTCCCACTTGACCTACCCTACAAATATGACTTGCCGATTGCTTGATAGAAGTAAATACCGCAGAACGCAGCCAATGTTCTTTTTCCAAACTGCAAAGCCATTGCGGCATATCCACCTTAATTTCTTTGACAGGGAACTGATACAATACTTTTTGTAAAATATTTTTAATTTCTTCTTCGCTTAGCTCCAAACAGTTTACTGCAACCACCGGCACATGATAACGCTCCTGCAAACGTCTGCACAATGCCTGTGACTCATCGCTATATGGATTGGTACAGTTGACCAAAACGATAAAAGGTTTGTCAATTTCCTTTAATTCCGTAATCACCCGTTCTTCCGCTTCCTCGTATTCTTCTCTCGGAATATCACTGATACTGCCATCGGTTGTAATGACAAGTCCAATGGTAGAATGTTCTGTAATTACTTTTTTGGTACCTATCTCCGCTGCCATATTAAATGGAATTGGCTCATCAAACCATGGCGTCATCACCATACGCGGTGCGTCATTTTCCACATAACCAAGAGAGCTAGGTACAATATAGCCTACACAGTCAATCATTCTCACATTAAATGAAGCGTTGTCATCCAAATGAACGGCAACTGCCTGTTCCGGAATAAATTTAGGTTCTGTTGTCATAATGGTTCTGCCTGCAGCTGACTGCGGCATTTCATCAATGGCACGTTCTTTTTCAAAATCTCCGTCCATATTCGGAATAACAACGGTATCCATAAACCTTTTAATAAAAGTAGATTTTCCCGTTCTAACCGGACCGATTACACCAATATACACACTGCCTTTTGTACGTTCGGCAATGTCTCGATAAATTGAATTTCCCATTTTATACCCCCCATTTTCCATCAAAAAGTATTTGATAAAAACCCATTTTTATGGAAAATGGGTTTTGCGATGTTCGTTTACGCGGGTATGAACAACATACCTTTTGATACCACGTTATCATCTGACAAATCATTTTCTTCCTTAATTGCATTCACCGAAGTATAATATTGTCTTGCAATATTCCATAAACTTTCTCCAGCTTCTGCATAATAAATCATCAAAGCTGCCTTGCTGTCTTTTAATACCGGATGTTCCTCATCTGTCGAAGCTGCAATAATTGCTTTGTAGGAAAACTCCTGCAAAATAGCTGCTGTCAATGAAAGTTCCACTTTTACTTCTATTCCTGAATTTCCTGTGATTCGATAATTCATACTTTTGATATGTACCATTGCGTCACATTTCATACTGTCTGAACTGTTTGACCAATCATGACTGCATTTAAAATCTACCATGCGTTCAAAATAAAACGGTTTACCTTCACTGCCCATTGCAAGAATACAAACATTATATTTGCCGCTGTAAACAATATTACCTTCATCAATGGAAGCTGTTACAGATTTCATTTCGTTCCAGACATCAATCACCTGCGAAATGCCAATGTCGTCTACTTCAAAATTATTTTTCTGAACATCGCTGTCCTTAATAATTTCTACCAACTTATGCAAAGTATGCTGTTTGTATTCCAAATTCAAATTATGTTCTGTGGAATAAGCGTCCGTCACAACTGTGAATCTCTCATTCATGTAAGCAGTTACATGAGCCATTGCCCGTACCTCTGCTTCAAACAGCATATTTTCTCCGGCTGAATCTGTTTTAATTTGAACATCAGCCCCCATTGCTTCCACACGCACATCGCACATACATTGTTCTGTAACTCCCGCACAATCAATCATTTGACTGTATGGAATGGTATACTCCATATGTTCCGGCAGCGTTTCTCCCATACCGGAAGAATACAAAATTTTGACAATGACTTCTCCCTGCAAAATCAACTTATTGTCAAGCACTTTCATATCGTCCATGGTAATGGAGCAATCGGAACGAATAATAGTTTCGGCAGCTTGCTTTCCGCTGCTGATTTCCAGTACTTCACTAACTGAAAACGCTTCCTGCGTCATACCTGCAATATTGCTTGCTTCAATCTCTGATTTCATTTGCTGGATATCATCGCCTTCAATATCACATAAAATATTCTGCGGTACATGCTCCAACACTTTTGCACAAACTGAAAACGCACCGTGAATATCCAACTTTCGAGGACTGGTTGCCCTGCAATTTACATATTCTACTTTTGCTTTTACAAATGCAATTGGATTATCCAATGTTTTTTTCATTGGAATATTGGTGGTAAACGTGCTAATTTTTTCACAACAGCGAATGGGCAACCCCACCGAGTCAACATACAAAATACGCAGCATGGTATTGCCGTTTACTTCCAGACTGTCTCCAACAATGCTTTTACTGGTAATACAAGGATAAATTTGACACTTTAGAATACGCTGAATATCCGGGCAATAATCAGGTAAAGAAAGCGTTAAATCAACAGGCTGTTCCTGACATCCGTCAAATACAGCCTCTGTACCTTGTAACACCTCAGTTCTCAAATGATATTCCATAAAAGGTTCTCTCCTTTTTTCTTTACTAGCTAATTTGTATTCGCATCCTGTCCCATTTATACCAAAAATAAAATCTGCACTTGAAAAAAGTGCAGATTTTCAATACTTTATCCTTAGACAGCTCCTATTTTGCGGCATTTCTGATATTTAATTTTTTCGGAAGTAGGGTTTATTGTCTACTTCTTATTCCCTTTTATTAAAAAATATCTTTATATCGAAATCATTAAACCGGAGAGGTATCGCAATTTTTGAATTTATTTGTATCTATCATAAAAAAGCCCAACGAATCATTCGTTGGGCTTAAATCATTTCTATTTTGCAAAACGTTCCATAGCAGAGCGAATATTTCCTTGTACCGTTAAACTTAACTTTTCTATTAAATCTTCAGGTGATTCTTTCATTCCATTTTTCATCCAATGTAAGACAAGGGAGCATAAAGATAAAGTATAAAATCGAGCAACGAACTCTTTACCCTCTTTCTTTACAGTAAGGTCTCCCCCTACCTCATCCATAATTCCAAGTATTAACTGGTGTACATCTTTATAAATAAAACGTTCCAGTTCGTTTCTTGCCAAAGAATGTAGAGTACACATACAAACCGCTTTATTTTTCTTAATATAACAAAGCAGTTCCATAAATCCTTGTTCCCACACATTTATATTATTGTATTTTTTGATCAACTTTTCAGCATCTTGTTGGAACATCCACTCTACTAAACCAAAAATATCAGGAAAATGATAATAGAAAGTTTGTCGGTTGAGTCCACACTCATCTACAATTTCCTTGATTGTAATTTTATCTAAAGGTTTTACTTTCATTTTTTGATACAATGCATTTGCTAGTGATTTTTTTGTAATCTCTGACATACTTTACCCCATTGTTACAGGACTTTCGCCCTATTTCTCCTATCTGCCTACTTTTATCACTATACCATAAATAAAAAGACAGCGCAATTTTCTTTTTACTTTTATTATCATATGATATAGAAGAAACAAACATCCAAAAAAGGCAGCCAATGTTTCAGCTGCCTTTTTGTTAAATTTTCTCCTCTTTTACTTTTGGAATATGATAATACATTCTCAACAGAAAACCCAGGATTTTAGGATGGTCTACAATTACAACTTTCATTTGTCAGCCCTCCATACTTATGTTTTGCAGCGGGCAACTGAGATACCCAATGCAACAATAATCACTGCTGCTATGAACATAATTAACCCATAGGGGCAAAAGCAAGAAACCACCAGTCCCAAACCAAAAGCAATTGCATAAAAGCAAAAACCTCTAGAACCTTTCAATCTTCTGTTACAACATTTTTTCATTGCAATTCCCCCTAGTAATCACTGTGGCAGTTCACAGTCTTACTATAGTATATACATTAGAGGAAAATTTGGTGCGTAAGCTATTCTTCTTTTGAAGTAAGTACCATAATTACAGCTGTACCAGAATGACAGGTAATATGAGCAGTATGAGATTCCGCAACATTGCTCACCCCAACAGGTGCATAGCTAACCAAAGTACCCTTCTTCAAAGGATATTCCAAACCGTCATACGTAAGCGTACAGCTATCGCATCCAAACGGAAATACCGAAACAGTATTTCCCTGTACATTAGTTAATTCTATGTCATGATTGGCCTCTAGCAAATATACCTGCGTATCCTCATCCTGTAATACAGCAGTACCACCGTGCTGTAAAATATATTGCAACACGCATAGATTACCATATGTGTGGTCTAATCTGCCACCTAAGGCTCCTAATATCACAAAATCAGTATAACCTCTCTTCAACCCTTCTTTTACAGCAACCAATAAATCTGTATCATCTTTATGAGTTGGAAGAGAAACAGACTCTGTTTCTTTTGGAATAATGTCACAGGCTGAATCAAAATCACCTACAATTAAATGGGGACATACCCCTGTAAGATGAACATAATTCCAGCCACCATCCGCACAGATAATGTAATCCGCTTGTTTTAGTATTGGTCTGATAAACGTGCTGTCGGTCGTTGGAGAAGCTCCCACTATAACACAAGTTTTTATTTTCGTTCCCATTCTTTTTTATCCTTTACCTGTTCGTACATCGATGTATAACTGTTATGTCTGGATTGTGCAATTTCTCCTTGCGCAACTGCATCTAAAACAGCACAGCCTTTTTCACAGATGTGAGAGCAAGAAGAAAATTTACACTGCGTAATATAAGGCTTCATCTCTCTGAAGCAATATTGCAAATGCTCTTTTTTTACAATGTTATAACGTTCCATATCCATAGTAGAAAAACCGGGTGTATCTGCAACATAACCACCGTATGGCAATTTTAATAATTCTACCTGCCGTGTCGTATGCTTTCCTCTGCCCAACTTTGAGCTGATGATACCTGTTTCCTGTTGGAATTCAGGAGCAATACAATTGAGCAACGATGATTTACCAACTCCCGAATTGCCCGTGAATACAGATATTTTATCCGTTAACAACGTTTTTATTTGCTCAACTCCCTGACCACTGACAGAAGATACCGTTATCACTTGAATACCTGCTTTTTGATAAATTTGTTCCAATTCATCAGCAGACTGTAAATCCGTTTTGGAGATTACCAAAATCGGCTCCATTTCCTGGTCCTCAGCAACAGCAATCATTTTATCCAATACCAATAAATTTGGAGAAGGATCACACACAGATGCCACCAAAAACATTTGGTCGATATTGGCACAAGGCGGGCGAACCAACATATTTTTTCTTGGAAAAATTTCTTCAATGGTACCTGTATCGTTATCAATGCAAATTTGTACCCAATCACCCGCAAGAGGCGTGGTTCCACGTTTGCGGAACACGCCTCTTGCTTTGCATTCATAAGTTGTTTGTTCAGCTTCTACATAATAAAAGCCGCCAATTCCTTTTAGAATACGTCCTTGTTTTACCATATATCACCTAATCATTTTCGTCACTTGCTTGCGTATCTACGTATGAATTAGAACCTGTTTGATTCCAAGTTCCATTATCAAAATCCAAAGCATAAGTACGGTAATTATTTGTATTATCTATTCGAATTGATAATGTTTGTTTACCACTCTTTCCTGTTATAGATAATTTATATCTATAACCTTTTAGTTGTGGGTTTACAGTAACAGGCGACTGATATTGTGTGCCATCTAAATATACATATATAGTGACATCATGAGTCACATTTGGCGGCAAATCAAATTCGATATTCGCAGTTTTTTCGGTAGGACCGGAACTAACAACAAGGTCAATGCTTGTATTTTGTGTCACACTGATTCCAACTGATGGGCTTACCTCTAAAACGGTTCCCTTTGCCTTAGAATCATCTCGATACGTAATATTTCCAACTTTAAGACCCGCATTGATGATAGCAGATTTTGCATTATCTATCGTGGAGCCAACTACATTCGGCACAGAAACCGTTTTAATTTCCGGACCTTTACTTATATATAAAGTAACCGTACTACCGTGTGCTAAAGAGCTTCCTGCTTTTGGATCCGTCTTAACTACTTGACCAGCTGCAATCGTATCGTCATTAACTTCTTGTACCTTTACGTTGAATCCTAATTTATTTAAAGCCTTTTCTGCATCTGCCTGTGTCATATTGCTTAAATCTGTAACTTCAACTGATTTTTTGCCGCTGCTTACAGTCAAAGTAATTTGTGCATTTGCTTTCACTTTTTTGGAACCGCTTGGGCTTTGGCTGATAACAACGCCTTCTTCCACGGTGTTATCCTCTTTTGTTTCCACTTTAAAATTAAAGTTTTTATATTCATCATTGTTTTGAATATCTACTAATTTTTGTCCTACAAAGTTTGGCAAATCTACTTCATCACTACTGGATTGACTGCTGGTATTGCCGCCTCCTCCCATAGAAGAAAATAGAAAATAGCCTCCAACACCCAATGCAATGACAATTGCCGCAGCCAAACAGCTTACTACAATAATCGGAACCTTATTTTTATTTCCGCTTTTTGTTTTGCCGCCTTTGGAATGGCTGCTGATATCATCATCAATATATTCAAAGTCATCATCATATTGAATTGGACCAGTAGTGGAATTTGCAGTAGTAGCGTCCACATATTTTGTAGCGGTTTCTTCTTGACCATATTTATAGTTAAATGTAATTAAAGGATTCTGACGGAACTTTTCAATATCCTGCATCATTTCCTCTGCAGATTGATAACGCTGGGCAGGTGTTTTTTGCATTGCCTTTAATGTAATTTCTTCAAGACCAATCGGAATAGTTGGATTGATGTCTCTTGGAGGCTTTGGGTCTGCCTGTAGTTGCATAATCGCAACAGAAACCGCATTATCAGCCTCAAACGGCAATTGACCTGTAATCATTTCATAAAGCATAACACCTACAGAGTAAATATCTGCTTTATCGTCTGTCAAATCTCCTCTTGCCTGTTCAGGAGCAATATAGTGTACAGAACCAATGGCTTTATCTGTCATGGTACGTGTTTCACTATGTGAGAATCTTGCAATACCAAAATCTGTTACTTTAATGGTACCATCTTGCAGCAGCATAATATTTTGAGGTTTAATATCTCGATGAATGATGCCTTTCTCATGGGCATGCTGCAATGCTCTGAGGATTTGCATGGTAAAATGCAAGGCTTCTTTCCATCTGATTTCTTTTTGTTGATTCAAATACTCTTTCAATGAGATACCATCAATATATTCCATCACAATATATTGTAAGCGGTCTCCGAAACTAACATCGTACACTTTCACAATGTTAGGATGGTCTAATACAGCAATTGCTTTTGATTCATTTTTAAAACGACGGATAAATTCTTGATTGCCCAAAAATTCATCTTTTAAAATTTTAACTGCTACCGCTCGGTCATCTATTGTGTCATATGCCTTATACACAACAGCCATACCGCCTACACCAATTAATTCTTGAATTTCATAGCGGCCGTCCAATCTTTTTCCTGTGTACTTATCCATATGTTATCAACTCCAATCAGTTATCGAGTATCGCAACTGTAATATTATCTCCGCCGCCATTTTCTTTTGCCAGTGCAACCAATTTATCTGCCAAAGAAACCGAATCCATATCCTCAGAAAGGGTTCTGATGTTGTCCGGCTCAATATAATTTGTCAAACCGTCTGTACAAATTAATATACGATCATCTTTTGCCAAAGGCACTTTTTCATAATCAATTTCTATAACCGGGTTCACACCTAAAGCTCTGGTAATGATATTTTTTTGCGGATGCACTTTGGCCTGTTCCACAGTTAAATCTCCATTTTTAATCAATTCCTGAACCATAGAATGATCCGTTGTAATTTGTATAATATTACCGTTGTGAAGCAAATATGCCCTGCTGTCTCCCGCATGGGCAATATGAGCAACATTATCGAGTACAATTGCTACTACGATTGTGGTACCCATTCCTTTTAAAGATTCATTTTCCTGAGCCATATCATAAACAGCAGAATTGGCATGAAAAACAAGTGTACTTAACATCAGTTTCATTTCTTCGCTTTTAAAATCTTCTTCATAAGATGCAAGAATTTGCTCTTCTATGCTTTTTACCGCCGTTTCACTTGCAATTTCTCCTCCGTTTGCACCGCCCATGCCGTCGCAAACGACTGCCCATGCACCGTTTTCCCCTAACAAACCGGTACGGCATGCATCTTCATTGAGAGTCCTCACCAAGCCAACATCAGTTTGACTGTGTACTTTCAATGTTGTTCACCTCCTCTTTATACCTGCGCTGCAGCTGACCGCAGGAAGCCTGAATATCTGAGCCTAATGTTCTTCTGACAGTAGCTGTAATGCCATGTTTTTCAAGTATACTGCAAAAAGCATGCAGTCTCTGTGCCGAACTTTTTTTGTACTCATTTCCTGTAACATCATTCACAGGAATCAAGTTTACATGACTTAATATTCCTTTTAGCTTTCCTGCAAGCTCCTGAGCCTGAGCATCGCTGTCATTAAAACCGCTAATCATAGCGTATTCAAATGAAATGCGACGTCTTGTCGTATCACTGTAATACTTACAGGCCTTCAGCAGCTGCGCAACTCCCCACTTTTTATTAATAGGCATCGTTTGTGAACGAAGGTTGTCATTTGGTGCATGAAGTGAAACTGAAAGTGTACACTGCAATTTTCGATTTGCCATATCGTAAATCTTATCTACAATACCACAAGTGGAAACCGAAATATGTCGCATTCCAATATTCATACCCTCATCCGACGATACCAATTCTAAAAAGCGTAATACCTGTTGGTAGTTGTCCAATGGTTCTCCCATTCCCATTAAAACAATATTTGAAATTTGAATCCCTAAATCCTTTTGTACGCTTTGTATTTGGGCCAACATTTCTGAAGCAGTTAAATTACGACTAAAACCGCTTTTACCAGTAGCACAAAAGGTACAACCCATTCTACAGCCCACTTGTGTGGAAATACAAATACTGTAACCATGCTTGTATTGCATTACCACCGACTCAACACAACAATTATCTGCAAAAGAAAACAGATATTTTACTGTATTATCATAATTGGAAACAAGCTTTTTTTCAACAGTTGCTACAGATATGTAATATTTTCCCTTTAATTGCTCACGCAGTTCTTTTGATAAGTTGGACATTTCATCAAACGATTCTACGCCACGATGCAGCCACTGATATACCTGCAAAGCGCGAAATTTAGGCAGTTTATCATTTATAAACGCCTCTTGTATTTCTGTAAGCGTCATGGATTTGATATCCTGCAGCTCCATTGAAAAATCACTCCTTTCCCCATATTATATTATGTTTTTACAAATACGGCAATAAAAAAACCATCCGTGCCATGAATATGGGGTAATAATGTAATCTGATTGTCCGATTGATCCACCACTTGTTTGATATGAACAGGCAGATTTAACGGCTTTGCTTTAAAGTCCAAATGTTCTTTTAAAAACCAATCTGCTACTTCTCCATTCTCTGCAGGATTTAAACTACAAGTAGAGTAAACCAAAGTTCCTCCCGGTTTTACCTGCTTTGCCGCTTCTTTTAAAATACTACGCTGCACCAAGGGCAAATCTTTTAATTCTTCCTGAGGTTTATAACGAATTTCCGGCTTTCTGCGAATAATTCCCAAACCTGCACAAGGCGCATCGCACAATACACCGTCTGCAAACAGCAGTTCCTCTTTTGGATTGCTGCTATCTCGAATGGAAGCCTCTATATTGGATAATCCCAATCGTTTTGCTCCTTGTCGAATCAAACCTACCTTGCCTTTATATTTATCAAACGAAAGTAATTTTCCTTGATTTTCCATTCGCTCTGCCATGGTAAATGTTTTGCCACCGGGAGCAGCACAAAGATCTGCAATGGTTTGTCCCGGTTTTGGAGCCAATATAGAACAGCACAATTGAGATGATATATCTTGTATATGAAACAAGCCTTCTTCGTATGCCTGTAAGTGTGCCACCGAACCGGTCTGTTCCAGTTCAATTGCCTCCGGCATCCAAGGTACTTCTTTTGCGCATACATTTTCTTTTTCTAAACGCTCAATTAACTGCTCTGTGGTAATTTTCGTTGTATTTACTCTGGCATACAAAGGAGGTTTATCAAAAAAACTTTTTAATAAACCCAGTGTATGTTCTTTACCATATGCTTCCTGCCACAATTGTATCAGCCACTTAGGACAAGAATACATGATACTCAATGCATGCAAAGGGTCTTTTTTCTCATTGGGCATTTGTATTTGTTCTTTGCCCCTAAGCAGTCCACGTAACACTCCATTTACAAACCCGGGGGATTTTCCTCCCTTGGTCTGTTTTGCCATATTAACAGCTTCATTTACAGCAGCCGAGTGAGGAATTTTTTCCATATATAAAATTTGATAACACGCCATACGCAAAATTTCTAAAATATCAGGTGTCATCTGTTTTACAGGAATTCTGGAAAACTGATTGATAATATAGTCCAATGTAATTCTGCGTTCCAACACACCATAAAAAATGGCTGCGGCCAAAGAAGCATCTCTCTGATCCAAGTTCGCTTCTTTAATCGCTTTATCAATTACAATGTTGGAATAACCCGCATTTACATCAACCTGAAGCAATGCTGCATGAGCTGCAGTTCTGGCATTTTTCATGATTCTCTTCCTCTTCTGTTGCCAAAAATTAAAATCAGTCTTAATAAAGACAGTAATGCTACAAAGGTAGAGGCAACATATGTCATTGCTGCCGCACGCAGTACTTTTTTTGCTCCAACCAATTCATCTGCTGTTAATGAGTTTGTTTCCTCCAAATAGCGCAACGCTCTGGAACTCGCATTAAATTCTACAGGCAATGTCACAAGACTGAATAAGACAGACAAACTATATAATCCAATTCCGATATACACCACAAAGCTATACTGCACAGGAAGCAGCAAACCAATTAAAATCAGCGGCATAGACAAATTAGAGCCAATACTTACAATCGGATAAATAGCAGTCCTGAATTTAATAGGTCCATACCCTGTTGCATACTGAACCGCATGTCCCGCTTCATGAGCTGCTACTCCAACAGCCGATACAGTTGCACTGCCATATACGCTTTGTGACAAACGTATAATATTCGTTTTAGGGTCAAAATGATCAGTTAAGTATCCGCCTGTCATTTGTACTTGTGTCAATAAAGCACCACCATGTTCTAAAACACGCTGTGCAGCAGCTGCCCCTGTCAACCCTTTCATATTCAACACTTTAGAATACTTATTAAATGTTGTTTTTACACCAATCTGCGCAATCATCGTAATAATAATTGCCGGTGCTAAAAATAGAAAATACGTATAATCGAAATAGTAAAAACCCATAAATACGCCTTCCTTTATTGCGTCAGTAAGTTTTCATTTTCTTCCAAAGGACGTCCGCGGAAAAAATCTTTTGCAGACATTCTTTTACCGCCTTCATACTGAACGGTGACCAATTCTACAGCACCGTCACCGCAACAAACAAAAAATTTGTTATTTTTCTCTATTACATCCCCAGGGTTACCGTGTTCCTTAGATGCAACCAATGTTTGATGAATTTTTAATTGTTTTCCGTGATACACAGTATTCGCAACAGGCCAAGGGGATAAACCTCTTACTTGATTATGCACCTGCTGCGCCGTTTTATTCCAATCAATAGGTGAATCTTGTTTACTTAGCATACTTGCATAGCAAGCCTCTTCTTCATTTTGTGGAATCGGTATTATTGTTTCATTTTTTAAAGCATCTATGGTATCCATAAGCAAATCTGCGCCCAAATGGCAAAGACGCTCAAATAATTCGCCTGAAGTTTCATTTTCTCCTACAGGTGTTTCCGCTTTCAGCAACATATCTCCTGTATCCAAACCTTCTCCCATAAACATGGTGGTTACACCTGCAATTGCATCACCGTTTAACACAGTCCACTGAATGGGTGCCGCACCACGGTATTTGGGCAATAAAGAGCCATGTACGTTAACACAGCCTCTTGGCGGAATATCCAAAACTGCTTTTGGAAGTAATTTTCCATATGCTACAACCACAATTAATTCCGGATGTAAGTCTGCTATCAACCGCTGCACTTCGTCATCACGCAAAGTGGTTGGCTGATATACAGTCAATCCATGCTGCAAAGCCAACTCTTTCACAGGAGGCGGCATTAAGGTGTATCCTCTTCCCTTAGGTTTGTCCGGCTGAGTAAATACACCACAAATATCATGACCTGCATCAATTAACTTTTGTAAACAAGGTACCGCAAAATCCGGCGTTCCCATAAAAATGATACGCATAATTGTCACCCCTATTATTTTTGTATTTTAATACACAAATCATACATGAACTTATGGTAATTCATGACCGTCTTCCACAACCATACGCACCACATGTTCTCGGAACAAAATACCGTTTAAATGGTCAATTTCGTGACAGCATGCTACTGCAAATAACTCTTCCGCTTCAAATTCAAAACGCTCTCCGTGTCTATTTTGAGCAGACACTCTAACTTTTGCAGGACGTTTTGTCATGCCATATACGCCGGGACAAGAAAGACAGCCTTCTTGCATTTCTTGTTCACCTTCTTCATAGATAATCTCAGGATTCACCAGTTCTACCAATCCTTCGCCGATATCGATTACCACTACACGGCGCAAAATACCTATTTGCGGCGCAGCAAGACCAACACCGTCAGCATCCATCATGGTTTCTCTCATGTCATCCAATAAAACGCCAAGCTTTTCGTCAAATTTTTCAACAGGACGGCAGACTTTTGTTAAAATATCGTCGCCCTCTATTACAATTTCTCTGATAGCCATATGTTCTTTTACTCCTTTTAAATCATATCAGGATTGCTGTCCGCATAAACAGTAATTCCTGTAAACGCTTTTTCTTTTCCGCACGCTATAAGCAAACGGGAAAGCATCTTCCTGAATGTCAAATTATTTTTACATTTTATCATCAGTTTATACCGATATTTATTACTTACCTTCGCTACCTGTGCCGGTGTAGGACACAATGCACGAATTGGCAATTTGCTGTATTCTGTTGATGCCAAATGACTCAGCATTTCTAAAAATAATTGACTGGCTTTTGCAACTTTTGACTCCTGTTCCCCTACAAAACCAATTACAACAATATCTGCAAACGGCGGATAAAGCATTGCTTTACGGAACAGAATCTCCTGTTCATAAAAATGAACATAGTCCTGTTGCGATGCAAGTGCAAGGACAGGATTGTCCGGCGTATACGTTTGTATAATTGCTCTGCCTCTTTTTGTACCTCGTCCTGAACGTCCTACTACTTGTGTCAATAAATCAAAGCCACGTTCATTGCTGCGAAAATCATCACTGTACAAAACCTGATCTGCTGAAAGTACTCCTACCAATGTAACATTCTCAAAGTCCAATCCTTTTGCAACCATCTGTGTACCAATAATAATATCATATTCTCCGTTAGAAAATGATTTCATTTTGGTTTCATAAGCATGCCTGCGCATGGTGGAATCAGCATCTAATCTCAAAATACGCGCACTTGGAAATAATATTCTTAATTCTTCTTCCGCCTTTTGCGTTCCCGAACCGGTATATCGCACTTCAGGTTCGTGACAACTAGGACATTCTTTTGTAAATGGAACAGAATAGCCGCAGTAATGACACATCAACCGGTTATTTGCGCTATGATACGTTAAAGAAATACTGCAGCTTGGACAAGAAACTACCTCTCCGCAATGTTTACAGGAAACAAAAGTATGATATCCTCTGCGGTTAAGCAGCAAAATAGACTGTTCTTTTCTCTCCAGATTTTCTTGTAGTTCTTGTATCAGTTTATTACTGAATGCTGTTGTGTTTCCGCTAGGCAACTGCTCGTTCATATCTGCAATAATAACTTCCGGCAGCTTTGCATCTCCATAGCGATGTGGCAAAGATTCCAAGAAATATCTTCCGTTTTCAGCCATAAAGTAACTCTCTAAAGAAGGAGTGGCGGAAGCCAAAACCAATAAGGCATTATGATATGCGCAACGATATTTCGCAACTTCTCGAGCATGATACCGTGGGGAGGATTCCGACTTATAGGTATATTCCTGCTCTTCATCCATAATAATTAAGCCCAAATGTTCAAATGGAGCAAATACAGCGGAACGAGTACCTACTGCAATTAGAGCCTGCCCATTTTTAACACGCTTCCATTCATCCAACCGTTCTCCCATAGAAAGTGCACTATGAAATACTGCTACTCGATTGCCATACCTTTTATGGAAACGACCAATAGTTTGAGGAGTGAGGGAAATTTCCGGCACCATAACAATGACGCCTTTTCCTTGTTGATATACTTCATCAATCAGCTTCATAAACACAAGAGTTTTTCCGCTGCCCGTAACACCATAAAGCAGAGAAACACCGCCCTTCTCCATTTCATACTGCTGTTTTAAGTGCTGAAATGCGATTTGTTGTTCATCAGACAACGTAATTGCCTGAGTATCTTTTGGGGCTTCAATTGCTTCATATGGATTTCGAAATATTTCTACATCGTAAAACTCAGCTACACCACGTTTTACAAGATTCTGTACCACTGCTGTTGTAACACCTGTAAAGTAGCATATTTCTTTCACAGAAGCAGTGCCGATATCACATAAGGTGTGGTAGACATCTTTTTGCTTTGCGGTTAACTTTGGCATTTGTGTTCCATCACGATATTGCTCGGTTAATCGCACCATTTTTTGAGTCGCATCATTAATTTGCCGTACGGCTTCCTGTGCTTTATGAAGCCATCCCTTTTTCACCAATTGTTCCGGCAATTTAGAATTTTGCAGCAGTTCCGGCGTTTTTTTGAGCAACTCTGCATCCGCTGAACCTACACGAGATAAAAAAGTCAGTAACCGCCATTCTTCCTCCGTACACAGCTGTTGTATCTCTTCCAGCTGCACTGCCAGAGAATATACAGTTTTTAACTTCATATTCAACCCGGTTGGTAACAATAACTTAACAGCATCATATAGAGTGCAAAAATAGCGATCTTTCAGCCAAGTAATCATACTCAGAAGTTCAGATGTGAAAAACGGTGCTTCATCGAGCACCGTTACAACAGACTTTCGTTTTTCATCATCTTCTGTCTGTTCCAACGCAAGTATAACACCTTGTCGACAACTGTTGGAAAAGCCAAAAGGAACCGTTACCCTGCAGCCTGCTTTTGCCTGTTTTAACAGATGCGGTGGCACAAGGTAATCAAACGCTTTATCAAATTGGTATGTGGTATTTTCGACTGCAACCTTTGCTACAGTTACCATTGCCATAGACACACCTCTTAATTAAACTCTTTATAGAGTTACATGACCAAATGGAAACTCCTCTGCATCGGCAGACGTATTTTCTTCCATTGCATTTGTTTCTTCCATGCATTCTAAATCTTGTTTTCCTGAGCATTCTGTTGGCTCTACAATTTTAAAAGCACCCTCTATGTATTCATTAACTGCTAAGTCTACCGGCTTTTCAACAAGAATTTCACCTTTTAATTCTGCCTCTTCTGCAATTTCTCTTGCTCGTTTTGCAATTGCAACGACCAAAGAATAATAACTTACAGTTGTATTATTACTCAATTTCATATTTGGTTTAATCATTGTTCAGTACCCTTTCTATACTTGATTTTGCGCGTGAAACTTTCAATTTTTCTGCTGCAATAATTTTATTAATTTGTTCTACTGTATGCTCAATGGTATCATTTACAATCACATAATCGTAATCGCGTGCAGTTTCCATCTCCTGGCGAGCAACAGCCAATCGTTTTTGAATGGTTTCTTCATCTTCTGTATTGCGATAACGAAGTCGCTTTTCCAATTCTTCAATGGAAGGCGGCAATACAAATATACTAACGCAGTCAGGGCGTTTTTCTTTAATCTGCCGTGCTCCTTGCACTTCTATTTCCAACACCACGTCTCGGCCCTCTTCAATCCAATCCATAATCTGAGAGCTTGGTGTTCCGTAATACTTTCCGCAATATTGTGCATGTTCCAACATTTGACCATTAGCAATTTGTTCTTCAAACTCTTCTTTTGTCATAAAAAAGTAATGTACACCATGGCATTCACCCTCACGAGGTGTACGGGTAGTTGCTGAAACAGACAGTTTCATATTATCATTGTCATTTAATAATTCTTTTAATACAGTGCCTTTACCAGCGCCGGAAGGGCCTGAAAAAATTAGAAGTAATCCATTATTATTCATCGTCATCCAACTCCTCATCTCCGGCTAAATCTTCATCTCGGTCATTTAATCTATTTGCTACCGTTTCCGGCTGAACAGCAGAAAGAATTACATGGTCGCTGTCTGTTACAATTACAGCTCTGGTACGACGACCATACGTTGCATCAATCAAAGAACCACGCTCTTTTGCATCCTGAATAATACGCTTAATCGGCGCAGACTCCGGACTGACAATTGCAACCAAACGATTGGCTGAAACCATATTACCAAAGCCAATATTAATTAACTTCATTGTTAATTCCCCCCGCCCCTAAAAAGGCTACTCTATGTTCTGAATTTGTTCCCTTATTTTTTCTACTTCCGCCTTGATGTCTACTACCGCATAGGCAATTTTCGCATCCATTGCTTTAGACCCAATGGTATTTGCTTCTCGGTTCATCTCCTGCGCTAAAAAGTCTAATTTTCTGCCAACAGCTTCTTTAGATTCCAACATGGTTCTCAATTGCCCAATATGACTGCGCAGCCGAACCGTTTCCTCTGCAACAGATACTTTATCCGTAAATAATATCAGCTCGGTATATAGGCGAGATTCGTTATATTCTGAATCTGCAAACAGTTCTTTCATTCTTGCCTGCAAACGTTCTTTATATTCGGCTACCGTTTGCGGAGAACGTATTTCAATTTCTTTTACCATACGCTCAATATCTTCTGCTCGTTTTAGCAAATCTTGTTTTAAATTTGCACCTTCTTGCCCACGCATTTCCAGCATATGGTCAAAGGCTATTTTCGCTACGTGCTGTACCGCGTTCCATAATGCATCTTCATCTTCATATTCCTTATGCACTATTAAAACATCAGGATAATTGGCAATGGAAACAGCATTAATTTCCGGATTTAAATGATACTGCTGTGCCAACAATTTCAGTGCCTGCACATAACCGCTTGCTAAAGATTCATTTACCTGTACAGTTAATTGTGTATCACAAATATGCTCTATGGTCACAGTAACATCCACTTTACCTCTTGCAATTTTATGCTGTACAAAAGATTTTAATTTATTTTCTAAAAAGCCATAACCTTTTGGAAGTCTGGCGGTATATTCCAAGTAACGATGATTGACTGATTTTACCTCTACACCAATCAATCGACCGTCAATGGTTTGTTCATACCGACCATAACCCGTCATGCTCTTAATCAAAACAATCATCCCAACTTTTACAAATCTTAAGAAATGTAAGATTTCTATGATAGAATCGTATGATTATTTTATCATTTTTAAAAATCAATTGCAACTATGCGAAACAGAAAAGGCAAGAAAAGACCAAAAGAAACTTCTTTCGGTCTTTCTTTTAGGTATGATGCGGATTGCAAACACGCACAATTTTACTGATAGAAATGGTGCATGTACCATTTTCCAAAACAAACCCTTTGGAAACAAAAAAGGAGTGTAACTCCTCCACGCAATTTTCCATTTGATACGCACCGTGATTGGCTCCATACGATGCCGCAGCACGCATAAGAAAATCAATGTATAATTTATCTTCGGTTTTTGGATCCTCTACTGAGCCGTTCGTCAGATAAATATCGTGTATTCGCAATTTTCCTTGTATTACATCTATCACTACATATCCAAGTTCATATACTCCGTCTTCCATCACTAAGATAGTGCTGTCAGCCGCAGAGCAACCATAGTGGGAAAGTAACTGTTCTTTTCTGATGTTATCTTCGATAGGTTTTACGGTTATCATGACCGTCCCTGCTTTCTATTCCTGCATTTTTATTGGATTTTGCCGCTGTATTTAGTTTCTTTACCTCTTCGGCAGTTAAACGACGATACTCTCCCGGCTGCAGCATACCCAATTTTACCGGCCCGCAGGCAACTCGTTTTAATCGTGCCACTTCTAATCCCAATTGTTCGCACATATTGCGAATTTGTCGGTTTCTTCCTTCGTATAAAATAATTTCAAGCACCACTCGTCCGGGCTCCTGTGAAATGACATTCACTTGCGCAGGCGCCGTCTTTTTGCCGTCAATCATCATACCCACAGTCATTTCTGTGATTTGATCTTCTGTAATGGACGGACGGACGGTAACTCGATATGTTTTTGGAATATGCATGGACGGATGTGTCATTGCGTTAGCAAACTCTCCGTCGTTTGTCATTAGAAGCATACCCTCAGAATCTCGGTCTAATCTTCCAACCGGATAAATACGTTCCGGAATATCTGAAACCAATTCCGCAACACACTTACGCCCCATTTCATCGCTCATGGTTGTAATAAATCCTCTTGGTTTATGCAGCATGTAATATACACTGCGCACACTGCTGACCACCGTTTTATTATCGACGGCAATCTTATCCTTTTTCGGATCTACTTTATCACCTATTTTAGCAACTCTTCCGTTTACTTTTACACGACCGTTTGCAATCATTTCCTCTGCTTTTCTGCGTGAGGCAACCCCGCAGTCCGCAAGCATTTTTTGCAGCCTAACATCTTTTGACATTTTCTTTCACCTTTTTCTTTCTTATCCAAACAGATTTCTAAAGAAATCTCCTATTTTTTGAAATATCCCCTGCTCCACTGTCTGTTGCTCTACCGCTGTGGTCGTAACCAACGGAACCGAACCAATCTCTTCGCCATTGAGCTGATAAGAGATTTTCCCCAGTTGTGTTCCTTGCGGAAACGGAGCATACGTAAAATTTGGCAGCAATACAATACGTTCCACTTTATCTTTATCAGCAGCACTTACCACGACACTGCCACCGTCACTGCCTGTTACTTCTATTTGGTCTGATATACCGCCAACCACATCGACCGTAAAGGTTGTATTGGACTCATCCATGCGGATGCTGGATAACTGAGAAAAACCATAGTCGAATAGTTTGATATGGTCATTCCAATCGTCAGGCGCATTTAATGTTACGGCTACCAAACGGACACCGTCGCGCTCTGCTGCAGAAACCAGACATCTTCCCGCCTTTTTGGTAAAGCCTGTTTTGATACCAATACAACCCTGATATAGTTTTAATAATTTATTATGATTGGAATAACTCTGTGTCCGAGGAGGGTTTACAAATGTAGCCGTACTTTGCGTTTTTGAGCAAATGGCTAAAAAATCCTCATTTTCAATAGCAGCTGCTCCCAACTTTGCCATATCCAATGCCGTAGAATAATGCGCATCTGCATCTAACCCGGACGCTGTCACAAAATTGGTATGTTCCATACCCAATTCTTTTGCTCTGGCATTCATCAATTTTGCAAATTCTTCTTCCGACCCACCGATGGCAACAGCGGCGCCGTATGCAGCATCATTACCTGAAACCGTCAGCATACCAATTGCCAAATCCCTTAAAGATAGTCGGTCACCCGCATTCAAATACATGGAAGAACCTTCTACCGCAGCAACCTGTTCGCTTATGGTTACAATTTTATTCTCTTTTGCAGCCTCTTCCAAGGTCAAAAGCGCCGTCATAATTTTTGTGGTGCTTGCCATTGCCTGCTGATTCTCTGCATTTTTGGCATACAACACCTGACCATTGTCCGCATTTATGACAACCGCAGCCTGCGCTGACACGGAAATAGAGCCTTCTTGAGCATGAACCGGCAGCATAAGACTTGCTACCGCAATCAATGCAATACATAATACGCTAACACATTTTTTAAACAAAGAAAACCACCTGCCAATAGCATAACTATATGCAAGCGGTTAACCAAGTATGAGTCAACGTATTTTTATTCTTCTTTTTCTTTTAGTTTTTCAAGTTCTTTTGCAGCTTTTTTCTCTTCTTTTTTTGCAGCTCTCTCTTCTTTTTTCTTGCTGAACGTTTCAGAGATTTTATCCACCACATCCGGTACCATTTGGATAATGCGGTCGGCAGAACCTTCAAACGGTTCTACCTGGATGAGTTTTACATCACCGTTACAAATAGATAAAAATGCGATTGGAGTAATGGTAATACCTGCACCAGCGCCGCCGCCAAAGAAATCTTTGGCAGGCTGAGATTTTGCAGGAAAGTCTGAACCTCCGGATGCAAATCCGTAGCTGACTTTTGAAATTGGAATTACGGTAGTACCGTCCGGTGTTGTAATTGGTTTTCCAATTACAGAATCTACGTCTACCATTTCTTTAATTTTTTCCATAGTTGTTCCAAGCATGCCGTCAATTGGATGATTTCCCATAATCATTACGCTCCTTTAGTTGTTGTTTTCGGTAAGTCCGCCGTATGCCTGCGGTATACTTTTATCAATCGAGTTAGCCCGCTGATTCCCGCTGTTAACACAAAAATAGGACGCATACCTGCTTTTAAGCGAAAATCTGCTTTCGTTTTTTTATCCTCAAAGTCTGCTATAACACAAACATGAGATTGCTTACATTTTGCTACAGTCGTTATTATACTCATGGCAGGATATACAACTGCGCAAGCCTGTCCATATTGAATGGCAGTTTTCGCTGCATCTTCATTGGAAATTGAAATATCAACCGAAAGCTGATAAATCACCAAATGCGAAAACAGCTTTTTTCCTGTTCCTGTCGCAACGCCCGCCAGTTCTTTAAAAAAAACCAGTAATCCCGACAAGCCCTTGCTTTTTAGTATACCCTTCATTTTAGAAAATTTACCTGTTTTTCCTTTTTCTTCTTCAGGTTTTTTCTTTTTTTCTTTTTTCACCTTTTGTTCTTCCGACTGTGTCTTTTCTTTTTGAGGAAAAACCGCAATCGGAATACCCAACACTTTTATTTTTACAACAAAGCTGTCTTTAAACTGTACATCTACAATTACAGGGCAAGCCAATACAATTGCAAAAATCAGAAAAACACCTCCGATAACCGAAAGCGAAACAATGAGTGCAATCATATATGGCCTCACCCCCTTTTCTTCTTATAGTTTATACATCTTCCAGCTTTAATTGCTTGTCATCAGCCGCATCAGCAGTATCGTTTTCATTTGCTTGTTCTTCAGTATCCTTCGGGTTCGGTATCTCGGGTAACTCTTCTAAAGAGGAAATTCCCATGCATCTTAAAAAGTTTTGCGTGGTACCATATAAAAGTGGACGTCCGGGCAGTTCCAACCTTCCTCTTTCTTCTATCAATCCTTTTGCAAATAAACCGTTTAATACACTGGAACTATCTACACCGCGTACCTGTTCCAAGAAAGCTTTTGTTACCGGCTGATGGTAAGCAACTATTGCCAATACTTCCAGAGCAGCGGCAGATAACGGTGTATTATGTTTCAACTCTAAAGCCAAACGAATGTAAGATTCAAATTCGGATTTGGTACACATTTGATAACTGTCATTAATTTGAATAATTTGTATTCCGCTATGCATTTGATTAAACTCTTCCATAACAGCCTCTACCAATGTTTTCGCTTCTGTTTTACTAAGCGCTATGGCTGCGGCAATTTTCTCCAACGAAATTGGCTCCCCACTTGCAAAAATAATTGCTTCTATTGCACCTTTTTGTGTTTGCGTTTCCAATTCCGTTCACCACCATCCAATAATACTAATTTAGAGCTTCCGCTTTCATCCTCTACACGAACTCGTTTTCCTTTGACCAGTTCCAATACTGCTAAAAAGGTTGCCACCATTTGTGATTTACTCTCTGCTTCTTCAAATACTTTTGTATACGGAACTTCATGCTCTTTCCATAAACAGCGGAGCACATAAATCATTCTGGAAGCTACCGACACAGTCGGCGTTGCAACAATAGCTGAAAAAGATTCCATCGGCGGCGGTAAAAAACGTTTTCCCTTTCCTACCGCAGTTTGATACGCTAGCAACAATTCTGCTGTATCATGATGTCCACGATAGGTCAAATCTTTTTTCAACTTCATTTGTTCTCTGACAAATGTTCCTAACTCCAAACGGTCTTTTACCATCTGAGCCATCCGTTTGCATTGCTGATAATCCAGCAATTGCGTTACCAGCTCATCTTGCAACTCTTCCAATTCTTCATGTTTTGGAAGCAAAGATATGGTTTTCATATGAACCAATCTGGCCGCCATCGTTAAAAACTCACTTTCTATCTCCATATCCTGCTGCTTCATTTCTTCCATATGCACCATGTATTGTTCCAACAATTCTGCAATCGGAATATCACAAATATCCAGTTTATGTTTTGAAAGTAAATATAACAATAAATCCAGCGGCCCTTCAAAAGAAGGTAGCTTATAGGATAGTTTTTCCATAATTTCACCAATTATAACGCACCGGCTAAATGAAACGGTAATTTTGCAAGCCACAAAATTCCATTAGCACAAGCTGTTTGAATATAGCTTAACGGACCACTTAGCGCACCTGTAAACATGAGTACATATAGAATAATAACAAATACGCCTTGATAACGGTAAAATTGTTCCATAAGTCTTTGCGGCAAAAAAGACGCTAAAATTTTTGAGCCGTCAAGCGGTGGAATTGGAATTAAGTTAAACACAGCCAAGGATATATTAATAGCAATAAAGGTCCATAACAATTCCATACCGAAGTTCAGAAGAGATACGCTGAACCCTGACCCTACTAAAATAGCCACATAAATAAATGCACCTATCAAAGCTGCCAAGAAATTGGAAATGGGACCGGCAGCAGCTGTAACAGCCATTCCCACCCTAGGATTTTTAAAATTATTCGGATTCACCGGCACCGGACGCGCCCAACCGAAACCAAACAATAAAATCATGAGCGCCCCCCATGGGTCAATGCTAACTAATGGATTAAAGGTTAATCTTCCTGCATTTTTCGCAGTACGGTCTCCAAATTTGTAAGCAACCCATCCATGAGCCAGCTCATGCAAAGGCAAAATTAAAAATATAATAATTAATACGGCAATAATATGCGGAATAATCAGGCTTAATTTGTCAGATGAACTTAACGAGTGATTGAATAATATACTTATAATCAAATTAGTACACACTCCTTTGTATCACAGTATTATAATATATTATTTACAAAAACACAATACTGGAGCCCTTTACATCTTGCATAATATGTAAAGATAACGCTCTATTTTATGACACTTTTTCAGTGACAACAGAGCCTATATGAAAGAATATAGGAAAAACACTTGCAATTTTCGCGTGGATTTGATAGAATACTAACGTTGTAATGAAAAAATAGCCCTTTTAAAGGAGGTGCAGATACATGGCAAAATGTGAAATTTGCGGCAAAGATGTAGCTTTCGGTATTAAGGTTTCCCACTCTCACAGACGTTCCAACAGAACATGGAAACCAAACATTAAACGTGTAAGAGCAGTTGTTAACGGTTCCAACAAGCGTATTTATGCCTGCACCCGTTGCTTGCGTTCCGGCAAAGTTACTCGTGCAGTATCCGGTTCCGCAGCAGTTTAATGTCTGATTGACACATAAAAGCGAAACGAGAACAAAAGAGAAGCCTTAGGGCTTCTTTTTTTATTACTATTCAAAAATGAAAACATCCAATGCTAAGCATTGGATGTTTTTTCATATTTAAACCTTTTCTTTATTTCCAAATAATTTTTTTTCAGTACCGTTCATAATGCGAACAATATTTCCTCTATGTTTAAAAATCACTATACCGCCCATCAATGCAGTAATTGCAGTAACAATCAACACATATTTTAAGGACACAATACCACCGTTATAATAATCGGTAAAAAAAGTAACAAAAAATGTAGCAATCGGATATGCACCTGCTGCTATGATAGAACCAAGCGACACCATTTTCCAAATAGCAAATACAACTATAAATAGGCCTATGACTGCTAAAAATACGCGCCAGTCAGCCAATGCCGCCATAGTTGCTACTGTAACCACCCCTTTGCCACCTTTAAATTTGAAAAAGACTGGATACATATGACCAATAGAACAGCAAAATCCGGCCAAATAGATACCATAGTTTGCTATGTAGAAAGGTGCGTTGCTATCTGCACAAATATATCCCAACATATATTTGGCTAATAATACAGAAATAACACACTTAAGTATATCAAAAACAAAGGTTAATATGGCAGCACGCTTACCAACAGAGCGCAGTACATTTGTGGTACCTGCGTTACCACTTCCCATAGTACGAATATCTTCTTTACTGAACATTTTTGTAAAAATAATAGAAAAGCTAATGCTGCCTAGCAAATAAGATACAATCATAATTGCTAACACAGGCAGCGCAAATGTTTGAAACAGTTCCAGCATTGTGCCCTCCTATTTATCGCCGCGTTCACGGATGATAAATCGAATCGGGGTACCCTCCAAACCAAAGGTTTCCCTAATCCTGTTTTCCAAATAACGCTGATAAGAAAAATGAAATAGCTCCACATCGTTTACAAAACAAATAAAGGTAGGCGGTTTGGTGCTCGCCTGCGTCATATAGTAAATTTTTAGACGTTTACCTTTATCTGTAGGCGGCTGTACTCGTGCAGTTGCTTGCGCCAAAATATCATTTAACGTACCTGTGGTAATACGCATGGCATTGGAATTTGCCGCAAGCTTAATCAACTCAAATAACCGGTCAATTCTTTGGCCAGTATGAGCTGATATAAATACAAACGGAGCATAAGACATAAAAGCAAAATCCACTTCTAGCTTTTTGCGGTACTCTTGCATTGTTTTATCGTCTTTTTCTATGGCATCCCATTTGTTTACTACGATAACACATCCTTTGCCAGCCTCATGAGCCAACCCAGCTACTTTGGAATCTTGCTCAGTAAATCCTTCGGTGGCATCTATCATGATAACACAAACATCAGAACGTTCAATGGCCATTTGCGCACGTATAATACTGTAACGTTCGATGTTATCGTCCATTTTATGAACCTTACTTTGACGACGCAATCCTGCTGTGTCAATCAAAATAAACTTTCCATGCTGGTTTTCTACAGCTGTGTCAATAGCGTCACGTGTTGTTCCCGCAATATTGGACACAATACAGCGTTCCTGACCTGATATTTTATTTACCAAAGAAGATTTTCCTACATTTGGCTTTCCAATAATAGCAACCTTTATTTCTTCTCTGTCATCATCCTCTTCCTGCTCATCTGGAATCAATTCCATGACTCTGTCCAGCAGATCTCCTGTTCCATGACCATGAACAGAAGAAACAGCAACCGGATCCCCTAGACCCAAATTATAAAACTCATAAAATTCAGGTGGGACATCACCAACATTATCACATTTGTTCACAGCTAATATAAGCGGTCGTCCGCTTTTTTTTAACATAATGGCAACTTCTTCGTCCGTTGCAACCACTCCACTACGTACGTCGGTTACCATAATAATAACATCGGCGCCGTCAATGGCTATTTGTGCCTGTGTTCTCATTTGAGATAAAATGACATCTTGAGACATTGGCTCAATACCACCGGTATCTACCAAAGATATCACTCTGTTTTCCCACTCGCATTCTCCATAAATGCGGTCTCTTGTAACGCCAGGCGTATCATCTACAATAGAGATCCTTTGCCCAACTAATTTATTGAATAAAGTTGACTTGCCTACATTTGGTCTGCCCACTATGGCAACAATCGGTTTAGACATCGTTTCACTCCCCCAGAACAGCATATAACAAATGCTGTCCGTCATTCATAACCGTCTTAATGGGTATCTGCAGTTGATTACTGATATCATCAAGAGTAATATCATCTAACAATATATTGGTATTATGCCGCAAAATCACTTCCGGCAATAATAATTCGTCTCCCAGTATTCGATTTTTTAACTGAGATAAAATGTCTGTGCCGGTCATAAGTCCTGCTACTGTAATAGTTTCTCCAAAAAAACGGTTGATAATCGGCACTACGTTACAAGTTAAATTATGACATTTTATCCGTACTTCGTCAAGTAATTCATTCAGAAACGGATAAGCCGCAATACCTGTGGCCAATGTAATGTGTCTTTTCGGAATTTCCAGAGTTTCCTGTCCGTCTAAACGCTCTTCCAATGCGTATAAAAACTCATCTTTCAAACACGCCATTGCACCGACTCCGCTTTCTATCTGAGAAAAATCCCCGTAAAACTCCGGACTCGGAATTGGTCTTTCCGCTATTAAATAAAATTCGTCGGAAGCATAAGCAATACGACTTCCATGCTGCTGTTCAAACTGATTCCCGAAACGGTCAATGATATCAATGGTTCGACCTGCTTCTTCTTTTGTATAAGGGCGCAAAGGATATAGCCCTTCTCTGTATTTGGTAACACCAACAGGTACCAATGCAATACTTTGCAATGCAGGAACCAATTTACCAAGGTCAGTCAAGCTGCGCTCCAATTCTTCTCCGTCATTGAGACCCGGACACAATACCAGCTGACAATTGAGCTGAATCCCTTCCTTTGCAAGCCTTGGTAAGATTTCAAGCACCTGACCTGCAAATCGATTCCCCATCATTTTTACTCTTAATTCCGGATTGGTTGTATGCACAGACACATTAATGGGACTGATTTTCATATCAATGATACGCTGTACATCTTTTTCTTTCAAATTGGTTAGCGTCACATAATTACCAAACAAAAATGACAGGCGAGAATCATCATCTTTAAAGTATAAGCTTTCTCTCATACCCTTTGGCATTTGGTCAATAAAACAAAATACACATTTGCAGCGACAAGAATGCTGTTTATCCATCAAATATGTTTCAAATTCCAAGCCAATAGATTGATATTGGCCTTTTTTTATAGAAACAACACGTGTTTGTCCTGTAACATTGGCAAGTTTAATTTCCAAATGGGAATTGGTTTCATAAAAACGGTAATCCAAAATATCAACAATATCATGCCCGTTTAAAGAAACCAGAATTTCACCTGCCTGAATTCCTGCACGCTGAGCGGGACTGCCAGACTCTATCCCTTTGATTACAACTGACATTTTGAATCACCTCCCATTGATGACAATGTATTTTAAGCAAAAAAATAAGAGAAGGATTTCTCCTTCTCTTAAATTTTTAGAAATAAAAAAGATGATAACCGTTCTGATTAAGCCTCTTTTTTAATTACTTCTCTGCCGTTGTAAAAACCACAACTGCCACAAACAACGTGAGGTGTTTTGTACTCACCGCATTTTGGGCAATGAACAAGAGTTGGAGCACTCATTTTCCAAACGCTGGAACGTCTGCTATTTTTTCTTGCACTGGACAATTTGCTCTTTGGTACCGCCATGTTCAGCACCTCCTTATATAAATTAAAACTAATCTATCAGTTGTTTCAGAACCTCCAAACGAGGATCGATCTGACGCTTATTACATTGACAACTGCTATTGTTTAGATTCATACCGCAAACAGGGCATAAACCTTTGCAATCTTCTTTACATAGATATTTTGTAGGTAAAGCCAATAAAATATCTGCTCTGAAAAGTTCATCCAAATCCAACTTACCATCTTCTGCAAGAATATAAGTGTCTTGGTCTTCTTCATTCATCTCCATAATAAGAGGATGACTGAAAGAATAGTGATAATGTGTTTGAATATCCTCAGCACAACGGTCACAAGGAATAGCAAAATCAAAATCAGCTTCTGCCGTTATATAAACGGTTTGTGCTGTATTTTGCACACTGCCGTGGATTTGTACCGAAGAAACAAACGGATATACACCACTTATTTCTGTATCCGATAAATCCAAATCAAATCGAAAAGGAATATGCTCCTCTTCATTTTCAAACAATTTTTTTAAATCAAGCAGCATAGTTAACACCTCTTGAGCTTTACTAAAATATTATAGCTATTTGCAGCAACTTTGTCAACAAGAAATTTTATACGAAATGATATAGCACAAAGCCGTTCTCTTTTTATACTTTCCATATACAGCGTATTCATACTGTATATAAGAAAGCTGCCACCGTAAATGCAGCGGCAGCAGCTTTTATATGTCTATCTAAAATTAGATGCAAGTTACAATATCTTTTACACCTGCTGGAAGTTCAGACTCATCCATAGAAACAGACAATGTAATCTTGGTTTCAGCAAAAGCAGCCAATTTATCCAATTTTTTAATAAAGCACTCTAAATCCTGTACATCAACTGCTTTTAATGTAGAATCAATAAAAATTTCTTTTACATCATAGTTACCTGCACAAATACCACTTACAAAACCGTAAAATGCAGCACAACCATGAATGCCGTATGGTTCAAGCGCAACTAATCTTGCTTGATGGGAGATATCCAAAGTAAGATGGGATTCCTTTTCGATTACAACAACATTGCCATTTGTATTTTCAATAGCAATGTTTGCTGCGTCAATTAATTTTTTTGTTTTTCCTGAACCTTTTTTACCAATAATTAGAGTTATCATGATGAAACTCCTCCCCAAAACATTTTATATTTTTCCACAAAAAGTGGATACGACCGGCATATTGAACTTCTTATTGCTTTAATCTGGCTTCCAGTTGCTCTTTTTCCTGTTCATACCCAGGCTTGCCAAGCAAAGCAAACATATTCTTTTTATAGCTTTCCACACCCGGCTGATTAAAAGGATTTACACCCAGTAAATAGCCGGAAATTGCGCATGCTTTTTCAAAGAAATAAATCAGATATCCCAAAGAGTACTCTGAAAAATCCGGAACATGAACAACAATATTGGGAACACCGCCGTCATGATGCGCCAATACTGTTCCTTCAAACGCTTTTCGGTTGACATAAGAAACAGATTTGCCTTGTAGAAAATTCAATCCATCCACATCTTCGGGACTGTTCTCTATTAATATATCATACTTTGGCTTATCAAACAATACAACAGTTTCAAAAAGTGTCCGTTTTCCATCTTGTATGTATTGACCCATAGAATGTAAATCTGTAGAAAATATTACAGACGCCGGAAAAATTCCTTTTTGATCCTTGCCTTCACTTTCTCCGTACAATTGTTTCCACCACTCGCACATCATCGTATAACAAGGCTCGTAACTGACCAGCAATTCAATCTCTTTTCCTTTTCGATACAATACATTTCTGGCAGCCGCATATAGGTAGCAAGGATTTTCCATAATATTCTCATTGAGATATTCCTTTTGAGCATCTGCAGCACCTTGCATTAATGCTGCAATATCTGCTCCGCAAACAGCAATGGGTAACAATCCTACTGCTGTTAATACAGAAAAACGTCCTCCTACATCATCAGGAACCACAAATGTTTGATAGCCTTCTGCATCTGCCAGTTGTTTCAACGTACCTTTTGCTTTATCGGTTGTGCAATAAATACGTTTTTTCGCCTCTTCTTTTCCATATTTCTTTTCCAAAAAATCTTTGAATACACGAAAAGCAATGGCCGGTTCTGTTGTGGTACCGGACTTTGAAATCATGTTAAGAGAAACACGTTTCCCTTTACAGATTGTCAATAATTCATTTAAGGCTGCAGAACTGATGGTGTTACCTGCAAAATAAATGTCGGGAGTTTGTTTTGGAAGAGCATTGTAATTTTGCGATTTCAAAAATTCGATTGCTGCCCTTGCCCCCAAATAAGAACCGCCGATTCCAATGACAATCAAAATATCCGTATCAGATTGAATTTGTTTTGCTGCTTTTTGAATTTTCTCAAACTCTTCTTTATCATAATCGGTTGGCAAATTCAGCCAACCAATATAATCATTCCCCATACCTGTACCGTTATGAAGCATATGGTGTGCCATCTTAACCTGAGGAGCAATTCCTTCCATCTCTTGGCTTTGTACAAACCCGTTTAAATGTTTCAAATCTACTTGAATGGACATCTATTATCCTCCTATACATCCCCGTTCTTTCGTTATTATTTTACAATAAACCTATATTATTTGCAATAGAATTTCAACACTTTTTATAAATTTATACTTTCGGTTCTTTTAAAACATCATGATTTACCAATGAAACAAACTTCTTAATAAAATCATAAAAGAAGCACCGAAATCAAGTTCTTTGACACTATCTTTTGCTGTAATGTCAAATTCTGCAATAACTTCTCCGTCCAATTCATACCTTATTTTACCAAGCAACTGCCCCTGTTCAACCGGCGCCTGAACCCCTTCACTTAATTCCACTTCACTTTTAATTGCAGATTCCTTTCCTTTCGGGATTAATACCTCAGCGGTTGCAGTACATTCCGCCTGAACTTCTCCTTGTATTCCGTTTGTTACGGGAACCATTCCCAATTCCGGCATTTGGAGTGATGCAAAAGAAAAGTTAGCAAATCCGTAATCAAGCAAAGTAGATGCGGATGAAAAACGTTCATCTGTTGTAGAACAGCCCAATACCACTACCACAAGGCTCAAATTATCTCTCTTAGCCGTAGCGGAAATACAGCTGCCCGCCTGACTGGTGGTACCTGTTTTTAATCCTGTGATACCTTTGTAACTGCGAATTAATTTATTTGTATTTACCAATTGAGTTTCTCCGTCTCTGACGTAATCCATCCAAGTTAATGTGTAGTCAAAAATTTTTTCGTGTTTGATTAACTCTGCGGACATTAGTGCCACATCATGAGCAGTTGTCAAATGACCGTCTTCATCCAAACCGTTACAATTTTTAAATGTGGTATCATTCATTCCCAACTGTTTTGCACGAATATTCATCTGTTTTACAAATTCATCTTCTGTTCCGTATACATGTTCTGCCAACACAACAGCAGCATCGTTTGCACTCATAATAACCGTTGCTTTGATTAAATCATTCACAGACATGGTTTCTCCTTCTTTTAACCAAATGTCTGAACCACCCATGGAAGCTGCATGTGCACTTGCAGTTACCTGATCTTCCAAAGAGATTTTACCGGAATCTATGGCTTCCATTACCAATACCAAAGTCATTACTTTGGTAATAGAAGCACACGGACGCAATTCATTTGCATTCTTTTCATATAAAATTTTGCCTGTATTCGGCTCCATTAAAATAGCAGACGGAGCAGCCACCTCATCGTCTGAAATAGCGGATACCGGTATTACAAACGAAACAGCCACCAAAACTACGACCACAACCATTGTAATTGCTCTTGTTTTCCACCTCATACTGATTCTGCACCTCCAAAATTGCGCTTTTACGCTTGTTATCATTGGTATGCGCAGCTAGTACAAAATATGAACAACCCCCTGATATAAAAATCCCTACAAATACGCCTGCGTGTATGGTCTTTACAAAAATATAAAGGACAATAAAGAAAGGATAAAACATTTGATTGCTTTTGAAAAACAAAAATCCCAAAAATAAATCATGAATATGGAAATTTTGAAAAGTTTTTGCGTTCCTTTAAGAAGGCGAAATACACTAGACTTTCAACGCTGAAAACAAAGCAAAATTTGGTGGGCTATTGCCATAAGATATATTCACCAATACCATTTGCTAAAAGGAATTTCTTTTCTACCAATAACAATACCCGGGAATGATATTCCCGGGTATTGTTATTATTTTCTGACTGTAATATCTTTTTTTTGCAAATAATCTTTTAATTCAGGAATAGTGATTTCACCAAAATGGAATAAGGAAGCTGCCAATACTGCGTCCGCTTCGCCCAATTCAAACGCATCAGAAAAATGCTCCATAGTTCCTGCACCGCCTGATGCAATAACAGGAATATTCACTCTGCAAGACACAGCTCTTGTCAATTCTAAATCATATCCTGTTTTTTGTCCGTCGCAATCCATACTGGTCAGCAAGATTTCTCCCGCTCCTAATTTAGCTGCCTGAATTGCCCATGCAACGGCGTCTTTGCCTGTATCTTCACGCCCGCCGTTGATGACCACTGTCCATCCGCCTTCTGCTCTGCGTTTTGCATCAATAGCGCACACAACGCATTGGCTTCCAAATTGATTGGCAGCTTCACGGATTAACTGCGGATTTTTCCATGCCGCAGTATTCACAGAAACCTTATCTGCACCTGCACGCAACAACGCATTAATATCTTCTACAGTACGCACCCCGCCGCCTACTGTAAATGGAATAAAAATATGTTTTGCAACCTCCTGCACAATATGCAGCATGGTACCGCGCCCTTCGTGAGAAGCAGTAATATCCAACAATACCAGTTCATCAGCACCTTGCTTATCATAAGCAATTGCTGCTTCTACCGGGTCGCCTGCATCTCTTAAATTTACAAAACTGGTTCCTTTAACTACTCTTCCGTTATTTACATCCAAACACGGAATGATTCTTTTTGCATGCACAGCTAGGTACCTCCTTTTATTTAATCAGTGATGCAAAGTTTCTCAGCATCTCGATTCCTCTTACACCACTTTTTTCAGGATGGAATTGAACCGCGTGCACATTATCTTTGTGTACAGCTACATCCAGTTCTATTCCGTATTTAGTGGTAGCGGAAACAATCTCTCTGTCTTGCGCTTTGAGATAATACGAATGCACAAAATAAACATAAGGTTCCGGCGCAATATTTTGGAACAATCCGTCCTTTTGTTTGATATCCAATGAATTCCAACCAATATGAGGCACTTTTAAATCCCAACCGCCGGGAATCAACTGAATTTTACCTTGAAATACACCAAGCCCTTTTACTCCCGGACTTTCCTCACTCTCTTCAAATAATAACTGAAGCCCTAAACAAATTCCCAAAAATGGTTTTCCGCTGTGAATAAAATCCAAAACCGACTGCACCAAATTTGTATTTTGCAAGCACTCCATCGCATGTCCAAAGGAACCCACACCCGGCAAAATTGCAGCGTCTGCTTCCATGAGCACTTTTGCATCACTGGTAATGCAACTTTCACAGCCAATGTAATCCAACGCATTTTGTACGCTATGTAAATTTCCGGCGCCATAATCAATTAACGCAATCATACTACTATTTCCCTCATTATTAAAATATAAATAGATAAACGTTTCTTTTCACTGCTACAACTAAGAACCGTTTATATGATAATTGTTATTTTATCATTTTTCCCCAATGTTGGCAAATATATTTTTGTATGATTTGTCTTTCTGCAGCAACAATAACATCAGCGGTTTTTCCACAAAAGGAGATGAAAATACACATGAAGACACAACGGTTCTTTGGGGAAATCGAGTTAGATCCACACAAATTTGATGATACCAATGGAATTACCATTCCCATTACGTATCCTGACAGACGTTCTAAAAAGGCACAAGTTGCCATTCCTTCTGAAGAAAACGTCATACGCGCAAAAGAATGGGTAGACTATAACATCAAATAATTACAACAAAAATTACGACAGGAGTTGCTGTATTCACAGTAATTCCTGTCACTTTCTAAAATCAAAAAGAAACAGGAGGTCTATATGGATTACCTATCATTATTTGGCATAGCGGTCGGTTTATCTATGGACGCTTTTGCCGTATCGATTACCAATGGCGCTGTATTGAAAAAAGTAAATTTGTTAACTGCACTCAAGATAGCAGCATGTTTTGGTATGTTTCAGGGAGCAATGCCTCTCATTGGCTGGTCCATCGGAAAAATAGGAGAACAACTGATACATACGGTAGATCATTGGATCGCTCTGATTCTTCTATGCTATCTTGGAATCAAAATGATTTGGGATTCTCGAAAAAAAGACAAAGCAGATTTCTGCGAAAAAAGCTCCCTAAAAATCAAAACATTGCTTGCAATGGCAGTAGCAACCAGTATTGATGCGTTGGCAACCGGCGTTATCCTGCCTTCAGCAGTCGGTGCAGAAACCTTAATACAAATGATATGTTCCATTTCCTCCATTTCCGTTATTACATTTATCCTCTGTTTCATCGGTGTTTTTTTAGGAAAAAAATTCGGCTGCTTGCTACATAATAAATCCACTATATTAGGAGGAATTGTTTTAATTTGTATTGGCATTAAAATTTTTGTGGAGCAAGTCTTTTTTTAAATATCCATCAATAGTATCCCTGTTTTTTCAAAAATTAAAATAAATATAAAAAGGCAGAACATTAATCTATAAAAGTCCTGCCTTTCAAAGTGTGATACAGCACTGCAATACAGCCTGTCCGCCTATACTTTCTTATTTTTGTTTTAAAAACGCTTCCGCATCTTCCAAAATTTCGCGATCAGCGTCAAATGTCAATAAATCGACTGCTTCGTCATACGGTACAACCCAATATTCCAGCACTTCGCCTTCTTGAGGGAATACACGCTGCCCCGTATATTTTGCCAAATAATAAACCGCACGCTTATTCACGGAAAATTTCACTTTATAATCATACAAACATCTAAACTCTTCGCAAACATCTACATGCAAACCTGTTTCTTCTAAAATCTCTCTTTCCACTGTCTGCAATTCGGTTTCTCCGTATTCGATATGACCTTTTGGAAATCCTACATTTTGAGAACGATTGCGAATTAGCAAGTATTTACGTTCTCCGTCATCTTCATGATATACAACCGCACCGCAGGATTTCTCATATAAACATTTATAAATCGGTTTTTTATTTCCTTCTGCCTTTGTAAGCGCATGTGCAATTTGCGGTTCATACACAACAGCCTCACATGGCGTTGCAATCAACTTCATTTCCCCGGAACCTTCATATTCTATCATTGCAGCCACCATACCATGAAACTCTTTCCCTGGTTTTTCTGCATCAAATACGTATACAATTTGTTTTTTATCTGTTTTTTCAAAGTATTCTTTATTATAACCGCGCAAGTATTCTCCGCTTTGTTGTTCTTCATCCAGCACTACTGTAATCTCGTGACCCAGTGTGAAATAATCTGTAGCTTCTACCATAATATTTTGCATAAACCTCGTCTTTCCCTGATGGTACGCACGCCGATCAGTTGCATATCGTTCTGCTAACTCTTGTTTCAGCGTATTGTATTTTTTCAATCTGTCCGTATTAATGGATAAATAATCTTTAAATTGCAAAAAATGATTCCATCTGTCGCTGTTTTCCAATACAACATAAATATGTGCCGTGCAAACGCCTGCATCCATATCACGGCACTCAAAAAATAACTGTTCATTGTCATCTTTATGATATACATGGTAAATATGATGCGCTTTTAGCTTATACTCCATATCAATGACATCATCAAAAGATGAAACAGCAACCGCAATATCCAAAATAGGCATAAATTTCACGCGGAAAGAGGGATTACTAATAGCCCCACTGCCTATCTGCTGTACATCTTTTGCGACAGGGCCAAATAAAATTTTTAAATGCTCTATCTCTCTTTGAGCAATATTATCCCATTCTTCATTCCGTTCAACAAAAGATATGGTTCCTTTTTTTACCCCTAACATACAGCCTCCTCCTTACTGATTTTCTTACGAAAAATTATAACATTATCGCCTCGGTTATGCAAGGCAAAGTCTTTTGATGTTTCAAAATAGAAATCCGTGTTGAAATATCAAATCATCCGAAAAAACATGATGAAAACGTTTTCATTCCTTCTATAAATGAGCCATAATTTTTTCATAATTCACGCTTATACTAAACACAAACGATTATGAGAGAAGGATATTTATGCAGCAACTATTTTATAACGGTGATATTTTAACCCTGGAAAATACCCAACCGGAAGCAATACTGGTTGAAGACGGAATCATTGTATACTGCGGTAGTTTGCAAGCAGCAAAAGAAAAAATAACACCCGATTGCCATGAGATTAATCTGCACGGACATTGCTTGATGCCGTCTTTTATTGACCCCCATTCTCATATCACCCAATTTTCCAATACTCTTGGAATGTTGGACCTGAATCATATTACCAGCATTTCAGAAATCGGTCAGCAAATAGAACAATATATTGATGAAAATAAGACAGAACCGGGAGAAATGATTTTCGGATTTGGTTATGACCATAATTTTCTCAAAGAGCACCGTCACCCAACAGCAAAAGAATTAGACGAAATTTGCCACGGACACCCATTGCTCATTGCTCATAAATCAGGTCATATGGGTGTCATGAATACAAAAGCAATGGAACAGATGCATTTAAACAAAAACACCCCTGACCCAACAGGCGGAAAATACGGGAGAGATGAAAACGGAAATCTAACCGGATATGCGGAAGAAAGCGCATTTATCAAAGCAGGTAACCAAATTACACACCCTGACATTCATAAAATTGCAAAACAATTTGATAAAGCACAAAAAATTTATGCATCCTATGGAATTACAACCGTACAAGACGGCTTTGTAAAGGACGGAGAATGGAACCTGCTGCACAGCATGGCAGAACAAAACGCCCTGATATTAGATATTGTAGGATATGTTGATTTGGAACATCATGCGGATTTAATAAAACAAAATCCTCAATATCGCAGCTATCACAATCGGCTGAAGCTTGGCGGATATAAATTGTTTTTAGACGGTTCTCCTCAAGGAAGAACCGCATGGATGAGCAGGCCATACGCAAACAGCAAAGACTACTGCGGTTATGCCAGATACTCCAACGAACAGGTGCAAAGTATGGTTGACCGCGCATTAGAAGAGCAAACACAGTTTATTACACATTGTAACGGAGATGCCGCCGCACAACAATTACTGGATTGTTTGAAAGGAAAACAACAAAACGTCCGTCCTGTAATGATTCATGCGCAACTATTGCGTCCGGACCAATTACCCGATGTGAAGTCTGTTTCGATGATTCCCAGCTTTTTTGTAGCACATACCTATTATTGGGGTGATATACACATCGAAAACTTTGGAATAGAACGTGCCAAACACATTTCCTGTGCCCATTCTGCCATGGAAATGAACATTCCTTTTACGTTCCATCAAGATACCCCTGTAATTGCGCCCAATATGTTGGAAACCATTTGGTGCGCAGTCAATCGTATGACAAAAAACGGAGTATGTCTGGGCAAAGAAGAATGTATTCCTGTAAAAGAAGCAATTTATGCTGTAACCAAGTATGCTGCTTATCAGTACTTTGAAGAAAACAGAAAAGGAACCATCAAAGAAGGAAAACTGGCCGATTTGGTGGTGTTAAGCGAAAATCCTTGCAAAGTGGACCCTATGGTAATTAAAGATATTCAGGTACTATATACCTTCAAAGAAGGTCAATGTATTTTTGATGCAAATAATAACAAATAAAACTACGTGTAAAAACAAAAAGCGATGCTCAAATTTGAGCATCGCTTTTTGTGAACCTCAGAATCAGCGGAATAAGAACGACTTCTTATTCTTCTCTCATCTTAGCAAAGCACTCGCTGCAGTATACAGGACGGTCTTCACGTGGTTTAAATGGAACTTTTGCTTCGCATCCGCAAGCAGCGCATTGTGCTGTGTACATTTCGCGCTCTGGTTTTGCAGCATTTTTACGTGCATCACGGCATGGTTTACATCTTTGTGGCTCGTTTACAAAGCCTTTGGATGCATAGAATTCTTGTTCGCCAGCAGTGAATACAAATTCAGCGCCGCAATCTTTACAGATGAGAGTTTTGTCTTCGTACATGTGATTTACCTCGCTTTGGATTAATAGATATTTGCCCTTAGACGGATTTGCACCGCCGCCTTTGATGGATCAACGCTCTAACTTAAGCTACCGGGGCATATTGAGACTGCATGATTGTAGTTTTCTACGCACACGCTGAATTGCGTTATCTACAGACTTAGCAGGAATTGCTAATTTGGCAGCAATCTCACTGTAACTTTGGCCGCTTAAGTAAAGAAAGAGAACCTGTTGCTCCAGTTTTGACAAACTCTGCCGAATTCTTTGGTGAACCATTTCTAAATTTTCCCTGTCTATCAATAAAGTCTCAGGATTAGATGCAGCTTGGTTGGTACCCTGTATATTGAGCTGAGGAGTTTCTTCATCATTGAGGGATACCAATTGGCTTAGAGGAATATTCTTCTTACGTGCACAAGAACGATATGCCGCCACAATGCGGTTTTGGATACAAATACCCGCATATGTTTTAAAGCTGGCATCTTTGTTCGGATTGTAGCTTCTGGCTGCACTGAATAAACCAAGCAAACCTTCCTGACATAGGTCATCCGCTTCCAATACTGAACTGCGAAACGGATATGCCTTTGCTCGAATGAAAGACAGGTACCTGGCAGTCAACTCCACAAAGGCGTCTGAATTTCCTTTCTGAATGAAAGATACCAGCTGATTGTCTGTATAATTTTCCATTTGTTCAGGCAACCCAAAACACCTCTTGCACCCACTTTTATCTGCCTATATCATACTCTATTCTTTTATTTAAGTCAATAAAAATTTATGAAACATGTTAAAAAAATTCTGTTTTTTGTAAGCAATCCTTGTGTGCTACGAGAAAATATTTACCTTATTTTTACATTAATGTTTATATATTGAATTATAATTGATTTCTGTAAACAGGTCAATAGAAAAATAAAAATTGCCCTATTTATTTTTGAAACGGGCGATATGGTATTTGATTATTGATATCTTCTTTATATAAGTCAAAATCTTTAGACAATAATGTTCCATAAGTAATAATTTGTTTACCATATTTGTCTTTTAAATTTGCAATCTTCGCCTCCAGCTGTTCTTCTTTTATCAATTCTTCCGTATTTGTGAAAAATGATAGCTGCGCTTTTTGTGCCTGAGGCACCAATAAAAAGCCACTGATACCTAATGCACGTATCGGATGCTTCCATTTGTAATGCTTTTTTAGCATACGGCAAGCCATAGCATAAATATCTTTTACCTGACGTGTTGGAATTTCAATGGTTTGTTGATATTGCCTTGTTTGAAACAAAGAATCTTTTATCATCAAGTGAATACCGCAAGCCAACATTCCATGATGAAGTAAACGGCTTGCCACTTTTTCTGATAAATACAACAATACTTTTTGCGCCTGTTCTTCCTGTTCCAAATCTTTTGGACAAGTAATGCTGTTTCCAACGCTTTTAGGTTGTTTCTTCTCCTGCATATAAGCCACAGGAGAGTTATTCATGCCATTGGCATTTTGCCAAAGTTCACTGCCGTTTTTGCCAAACATAGAATAAAGATAGTTTTCATTGCTTTGCGCCAATTCACCTATGGTAAATACACCTGATTCATGCAATCTTTTTAAGGTGGCTTTTCCCACTCCCAACATACTCTCTACAGGCAATTTCCATATTTTTTTCTGAAAATCTTCTTTTGTAATCACTGTTGTAGCATTCGGTTTTTTTAAATCACTGGCTAATTTTGCAAATATCTTATTAAAACTGACTCCTACAGAAACTGTTAGACCCAACTGGCTGTGAAACTGCTTACGAATGGTCTCGGCAATTTCATAGGGAGTGCCAAATAAGGTCTGACTTCCCGTTACATCCAACCAACATTCGTCAATCCCAAACGGTTCAATTTGGTCTGTAAACGATAAATAAATCTCTTTTGCTAAATTAGAAAAATACAAGTATCTATCGTAATGAGGCGGTGTAATAACCAAATGCGGACATTTTTTCTTAGCCTGAAAGATAGGTTCCCCTGTGCTAACTCCATATTTTTTAGCCAACTCGTTTTTTGCAAGCACAATGCCATGCCTTTCTTCCTGCCTGCCGCAAACAGCTACTGCTTTTCCTTTTAAATGAGGAAAATCTCTGCATTCTACCGAAGCATAAAAATTGTTCAGGTCACAATGTAAAATAGCTCGTTCCATATAATCCCTTCTATTTTCAAAATCGAACATTCGTTCTATTATATCTCTAAAACAAACATAAGTAAAGGCCATGTTGAAAAATACAAACAATTCCTTGTAATGTAATGTTTCAGGTTTTATAATAGATAAATTCTAACGATAATGAAACAAAAGGAGATATTCTCATGTTTGCCCATTTAAACAGTATTGGTCTTTACGGAATGGATGCATTTGAAGTCAATGTAGAGGCGGATATTTCAAACGGACTGCCCGGATTTGACGTTGTCGGCCTGCCTGATACCGCTGTGAAAGAGTCTCGCGACAGAGTGCGATCTGCTCTAAAAAACTGTGGATTCACATTTCCTATGAGCCGTATTACAGTCAATCTGGCGCCGGCTGATAAAAGAAAAGAAGGTCCTATTTATGACCTTCCGATTCTGCTTGCAATTTTAACAGCGTCCGGGCAACTTTCCTGTAACCTTTCCGACTGCGCAATGATTGGTGAGCTATCTTTGTCTGGAGAAATTCACGGAATTCGCGGCGTACTGCCCATGGCAATTCACGCCAAAGAATTGGGATATCGCCGTTTATTTGTTCCTGCTGCCAATGCTGCCGAGGGCGCTGTTGTGGAAGGATTAGAAGTATATCCTGTAGAAAATGTAAAACAGTTAGTTGACCATCTTACAGGTAAAGTGAATATCTCACCCCAAATTCCTCAAAACAACACGGATTTTCAATCTCCTTTTTTGCCTGATTTTGCTGATGTACGGGGGCAGACCCAAGCAAAACGCGCATTAGAAATTGCCGCCAGCGGAGGGCACAACGTACTGTTGATTGGACCTCCCGGTTCAGGAAAGAGTATGCTTGCAAAACGCTTACCCTCTATTTTACCTCCTATGACATTTGAAGAAACCATAGAAACAACAAAACTACATTCCATTGCAGGTATTATGCCTCCAAACACCTCTTTAATTCATACGCGTCCTTTCCGTTCACCTCATCATACGGTTTCCGCTGCAGGCCTATCCGGTGGCGGAAGCATTCCAAAACCGGGTGAAATCTCATTGGCTCACAATGGTGTTTTATTTCTGGATGAACTGCCCGAGTTTTCCAAAAATGCTATGGAAGTATTGCGCCAACCTCTGGAAGACGGCACCGTAACTATTTCGCGAGTAAACGGAAACTATACCTACCCTTGCACCGTTATGTTTGTTGCTGCTATGAATCCATGTCCATGCGGCTATTTTGGGCATACCGGTCACCCTTGCACTTGCACAGCCTCCATGGTGAATAAATATCTTTCCCGTGTTTCCGGCCCCTTATTGGACAGATTAGATTTACATATTGAAGTACCCACAGTCCATTTTGACGAACTTTCATCCAAAGTGTCAGCAGAATCCTCCGAAACCATAAAAAAACGTGTGGATGCTGCAAGAGCAATTCAAAACGAACGATTGAAAGGAACCGGCATTACCTGCAATGCCAAAATGACGCCTGCATTGTTACAGAAATATTGTCAACTGGATCAAAGTGCCAATCGCCTATTAAAAGCTGCTTTTGAAAAATTAGGACTTTCTGCACGTGCCTACGACAGAGTACTCAAAGTAGCACGCACCATTGCCGACTTGGATCATAGCGAACAAATACGCGCACAACATATTGCGGAAGCAGTCCAGTATCGCAGCCTTGACCGCAAATATTGGAATAAAGAGCTATAAAAAAGCATCAAAATATGTACCTATTTCCAGCAGATAGATTTGTGATAAAATTTCACATACGATACTTCCTATCGTATCAATTCGTTAAAATTATACCATATAAATATTACAAATAATGGAATATTAACGAAAAAACAGATTTACTGCCAATACAGACATAATATACCCTGTTATGTCTGCCATCAGTGCTGCAGGTATTGCATGGCGTGTCTTTTTGATACCCACTGAACCAAAGTATACGGCAATGGCATAAAATGTGGTTTCTGTAGAGCCCATCATGACAGAAGCAACGCGTCCGATAAATCCGTCTGCGCCGTAATTTTGGAAGATTTCTGTTAAAACTGCAGTGGAACCGCTTCCGGAAATTGGGCGAAGCAAGGCAAGTGGAAGTACCTGTGCCGGGAAACCTAAAAAATCGGCAACCGGTGCAATCAAGTTGGTAAATAATTCTAATGCTCCGGAAGCACTCAGCATAGTAACTGCCATAATCAAGCCTATCAAGGAAGGCAAAATAGATATGGAAGATTGAAAACCTTCCTTCGCGCCTGCAATAAACGTATCGAATAGCGGAACACGTTTGAAAAGGCCGAATACAATGATGATACAGATTACAACAGGAACAATATAAACACTAAAACTTTCCATATTTATCACTCCTCTAACGTAATCTGTGTTCTTTTTTGCGTGCTTGCAGTAACTTTGCCACAATTACTCCCACAATTAATGATACAACGGAAGCAAGCCATACAGCTGGCAGTATATCAAACGGAAACTGCGCGCCGTATTGTGCCCGCAAAGCTCCCATAAACGTAGGAATCAATTGTATGGATGCCGTATTAATCACTACAAACATAACCATACTGTTATTGGCAACAGAAGGATTAGGATTTTCTTTTTGCATTTCCTTCATAGCAGCAATACCTAGTGGAGTTGCCGCATTGCCCAAACCCAAAAAATTGGCTGCCATATTCATAGAAATCATTTTTAATGCACTGCTGCCTGCCCGATAATCCGGAAACAGGCATTTTAACAGCGGACTAAACACTTTACATAATACAGCAGTTAATCCACCGGCATCTGCAATTTTCATAAACCCTGTCCACGCACACATCATACCTAAAGTACCTATGACCAACTCCACCGCACTGCCTGCGCCTCTCATTACTGCTTCTGAAAGCTGTGGCATTCTGCCTGTGAAAATGGCGCACACAAAACTGATTAAAATCATAACTGCCCATATTACATTTAACATACTTTACACCTCTGAAATAGGTATGTACCATTGGACTAGTTTATGAATTTTTTGAAAATTTTGTTCGACAGAATTTTAAATCTATTGACATTTATGGTAAAAAAAGGTATGATGTTGACATAAACGAAGTAATTGTAGTAAAAAGAAAAGCAAAATCTAAAAAAGGAGCAATTTTTATGAAATCCACAGGTATTGTAAGAAAAGTTGATGAATTAGGAAGAATTGTACTTCCAAAAGAGCTAAGACAAACACTAAATATTAACGAGAAAGATCCAATTGAGATTTTTGTGGACAACTCCTCTATCATATTGCAAAAATATGAACCAGCATGCATGTTTTGCAATAACACAAATGATATGGTACAATATATGGGACGTAACATTTGTAAAGAATGTTTAAAAGCAATCGAAGCGGAAGCTGAGAAAAAATAATAAATTCAAATAAAAAGACCGCAGCTGTTTTAAGAGAGGCAGCTGCGGTCTTTTTGTTTATTTATAAAATACGAGAATCGTTTACAACAATTTGGAAAGTTAAGCCTAAAAAATCTGCGGCTTTTCTGCAAAGCACCATACGTGTTAAAAATATTTCAAAATATTCTATCACAGGACAAATGGTAGTATCAATGGTTAATTTTAATAACGCTACTTTCTGCTCTTTGTTTACTTCTATGCTGGAATGTTCTACCGCATAATTTACTCTGTCGTGAATGTCTATGGCTACGGTTTCTTTGTTCCTCACTCTTGTACGGCGAACATCACTTTTATCAGCCAAAATCAGTGCCGCTGCAATTGGATTGACTGCTGTTGCAGTTCCTTCATCATGATTGCCGATTGCAGCAATAATCTGACTGATTTCACTTGGTGGCATTCCCATTCTTGTCAATATTTGAAACGCCATAATCGCGCCTGACTGCGCATGGTCTACACGATTTACTACATTACCGATGTCATGCATATAGCCTGCAATTGCTGCCAACTCGCACGTACGTTCATCGTATCCCAAATCTTCTAAAATACGGCGTGCATACACAGCGCTTCTCTTTAAATGGGCAAACCCGTGTTCCGTATAATTCATAACACCCAGATATTCATTGCCTTTTGTAATATACTCATTGATTTCTTCGTTGTGTTCAATGTCTTCAAATGTGACTGGTTTTTGATTGCTGTTTTCCACGTAACTTATCTCCTATCAAGGTTCCATAATCATATCATGCATGGCCTGTAGACATATTTCTCCATGTTTCATAAAACGTTTGATATCAATATGCTCGTTGGCGTCATGCATATTACGGTTTGGTTCATCTTCAAACAAAGGGCCAAATGCGACACAGCGTCCTTGTACCGTGCGTGCATACGTGCCGCCTCCTGTTGCATAGAGATTTGCCTCTTTTCCTGTTACTGTTTGATATGCCTGTTTTAATAGCGAAATGAATGGAGCATGTTCTTCCATATATAACGGTAAATTTAAATGATGCAAACGGAAAGACAATTGATATTGTGATACTTTTGATTTGATATGCTCCATAATCCCATTTCCGTCTGACGTAACAGGATAACGAATATCAATACTGACTACCGCTTTTTGTTGGAAAATTTCAACGCTTCCCACATTGCAGGTTAGTGCGCCGGAAGGTTCATCTGTTTGTGCAATGCCAAGTAATTCACCATTACATTGTGTGTGAATCTGCTTATAGATAAATGAGAGTATATCTCCCAATTGCTCTGGAGTGAATACTTGAAATAACAGCGCTACCAAATGTGTTACTGCATTAAATCCTTCTTCCGGCTGCATTGCATGAGAAGCTTTTCCCTGTGAATGTATTACAACGCCGCCTTCATTTTCTGTAAAAGTAAAGTTTCCCTTTACATGCTCACAGGCTTTTTTCAATAATACTATATCTTGCTTTGTGCAGCAAATATCAGCTTGTGCACTGCTTGGTACTGCATTTATTACGGTACCGCCCTGAAATTGCCTTACAATTTTTGCATTATTTTCTGCCGCACATAGCGAAAACTGTAAAATTCCCTTTTCTCTGTTACAAATACCATAATCGGAATCCGGTGTAAATGCTTTATCCGGCAATGGTTCATGGCGGAAATAAACATGCAAATCATCCATTCCAACCTCTTCGCCTGCACCAAAAATCACTCTAAGTCGGCGTTTTGGAACAATACCTGCATCTTTTAACGCCTTCAGGCAGTAAAGAGCCATCATAGCCGCACCTTTATCGTCCAACACACCTCGTCCGAACAATAAATCTCCTTTTCGGGTCAAAGTAAACGGATCACTATCCCAACCGTCTCCTGCCGGAACCACATCTACGTGTGCCAATACCGCAGACATATGCTCCCCCACACCAAATTCAGCATGACCGGCATAATTCTCTACATTAGTTACCTTAAAACCCATTTCCTCTGCTCGTTTTAATATCCAATTCAATGCTTTGGCCGACTGTTCTCCAAAAGGATATTCGTCTGTTGCTGTTGTGCAGACAGACGGAATGGAAATCAATTTTGCCAAATCATCTATAAATGCGTTTTCATATTGATAAATACGAGAGCCAAAATGCATAAATACCGCCCCTTTCTACGAAAATTATAACATAAAAGAAATTGCACAGCAATTTCTAACTTATAAATGTTAAAACGTTCTTGTCAACAATCAAAATCTGTGATTTTGAATTTGTTGATAGGTTGTTATAGCATTAAAAAAATGGTTTTTCAATTTTTACATATCAAAGACCAAGCGTTCTCAAACAGTCAAAATCCAACATTTTAACTCTATGATATAATTGTTATACCATAACTTACAACCTTCATACATAAAAACATAATATTTTATGCATATGCTTATCCATACACATTATAAAAAATAAAAAAGGGATTTTCTTTACAACAAGAAAACCCCTTTTTATTTATACATAATTACAAAAATCCATATTATGAATCGTATCCATTCGGATTCATCGTTTGCCAACGCCAAGTATCTGCACACATATCATCTACATTTTTTGTTGCACGCCAATTTAGTTCCTTCGCTGCTTTTTCAGGATCAGCATAGCATACCGGAATATCACCTGGTCTACGCGCAACAATTTCATAAGGAATTTTCTTACCTACTGCTTTTTCAAAAGCATGCAGCATCTCTAAAACTGAATATCCCTGACCAGTTCCTAAGTTATAAATTTGCAAACCACATGGTTTCTCAAATTTTTTCAGTGCAGCAACGTGACCTTTTGCCAAGTCAACTACATGAATAAAATCACGCACTCCTGTACCGTCTTTGGTATCATAGTCGCCGCCAAATACATTTAATTTTTCTAATTTTCCAATTGCTACCTGAGAAATATATGGCATTAAATTGTTTGGAATACCGTTTGGATCTTCACCGATACGACCGCTTTCATGTGCGCCAACCGGATTGAAATAGCGTAAAATCACAGGATTAAATGCAGTATCTGCTTTTGCCGCATCCTTTAAAATTTGTTCTAGCATTAGTTTTGTAGTTCCGTATGGATTGGTCGTGGATAACGGAAAATCTTCTGTGATCGGCATTTGGGATGGATTACCGTATACGGTTGCGGAAGAACTAAATACAAAATTCTTTACACCAAATTCGTTCATAACATCCAACAGAACCAAAGTTGAAATAAGGTTGTTGTTATAATACTTCAAAGGCACCTGTACAGATTCACCAACAGCTTTTAGTCCTGCAAAATGAATCACAGCATCGATATTTTCTTTGGAGAAAATTTCTCTTAATTTTTCCTCATCACGTACATCAGCTTCATAAAAGGAAAATGATTTATTGGCAAGTTCTTCTATACGACGGATTGCTTCAGGTTTACTGTTATCAAAATTATCTACTACTACAACTTCATAACCTGTTTGTAATAATTCCACACAGGTATGGCTACCAATATAACCGGCACCGCCTGTAACCAAAATTTTCATATATGCAACCTCTTTTTAATTTCATATTTAATATAACTTTTATTCTATCACAAACTTAAAATAATGTCGACTGCAAAAAACAGGACTACACTCCATAAGTTTTGTATAAAACACTCAAATATTTTACTATAAAATATATAAACACACAAATTTATTACGTGTATATGAACTCTGTTTTAGAAATATCCTATTTTTATATAATAAAATTACCATAAAAAATTTGTACTGTATCAAGGATAATTTTCTTTACTCTGTAAATAATTTATTTATTACAAGAGATTAAGGAGATTTTTATGGTACAAACCGCACGATTATTTTTAGCTGGAAGTTTCATTTATCCTGCAATAGAACTATTGTACCGCAAAAAGACACATATATCTATGGCGGTAGCAGGAGGAACCAGCCTATGTTTTATCCATAAAATATGCAATGGTTTTTTTAGGAAAAAAAATTTAGCGATAAAATGTATTGCAGGGTCTTTTATTATTACAGGTGTTGAACTTGCCACCGGTTTGGTTGTCAATGTAATGATGAAGAAAAAAGTTTGGGACTATTCAGGTTTACCTTTGAATATCAAAGGACAAGTATGTCTTCCATTCACAGTACTCTGGGGACTGATTACTATACCTGCTCTTATGATATGCAAACTCCTAAAATGTAAATAAAGCACGTGAGAGCTTATCGACTTGCTTCTCACGTGCTTTATTATTTATTATGATGTTTCTTTTTACGATGTGGATGTTCTTCTTTTTCTATTTCGTGCATCAATTCACGTTCTTCCAATTTTTCTTTCTTTTTGCGAGCCAACATCACCATGCAAAAGTCAAATGCAGAACCCAACACTACACCTACCGCTACACCAATCGCCAAACCAATTGCTAAATTTTGAAAACCATAATAACCAATTAATCCTCCCGCAATTGCTCCTAAAGCTACTCCGATAGAAGCACCCGATAGAATTGTACTACGTTTTTTTCCATTCATTTATATTACCCCTTACAAACATAGTTTTATTTTTTATAGTAACATTATACTTGATGTTTGTCTATAAAGCTACATACATTTGACAGAAATTTATATATTTTCTATTTCAAACTATCTGATACAAAAGATTTTTATTTTGCGATTTTTTGTCTACCCATAACAAATTTTCACCTGCTATTTAGCATAGTACCTATTATTATGATAAACCAAAAGCAGTTGACAATAAAAAAATGAAATGTTAGAATGGTTAGGAAACTAAGTATATGGAGGTTATTGAATGTCAAGTATATCGAAGAAAATGATGATGCCGCAAAATAAGAGGGAAGATCTTATTTTTACCGTATTAAATGTAGTATTCATGTGTACATGTATGCTTATATTTAATATGTTCCTTAGTATGGGAGTATCATGGGATGCGGTAAAACAAGCCTGGCTTTTGGAGCCGTTGACCTTAGTTGTTGTTTTTTGTCTTGAATATTTTGTTGGTTGTCCCCTTGTTAAAATATTGATGAAAAAAATAGGCAGACCTTGGATGAAACCTTGGATGTTTACAGTACTATTCCAACTTTTCACAGTATCGTTTATGGTAATTTTAGAGTCATTTTATGGCGCATTACTTACGGTAGGATTTAGCAGTGAAATTTGGACTACTTGGATTCATCACATTCCTATTAACTGGTGTATAGCCTTACCATTAATGATTTTAGTCTGTAACCCTTTGATGCGCCTTTTATTCAGATGGCTGTTTCCGGTAGGAAAAATTATTGATTAAAATAATTACAAAATGGGTGAAATAATTTATTTTACAAGCACTCTGTACAGTGTAAAATAATCTTAGAGCTAAAAAAAGTCCGTTTGAAACGGACTTTTTTCATAGGCAGAAAATTAAAAATATTCTTTTTCAAAAAAGATAAAATCATCTATTCTTTCAGTTTATTGTTATTTTCTTATACACAGCAATAAAATACGACTCTTTCAATATATCAATTAAAATATATCTAAAATGAGGCTTCTTCCTCTAAATTTTTTAACATTTGATCTAATACCTTTAAAAAAACATTTAAATCTTCTTGAGAAATTCCAAGCATCAGTGTTTCTTCTAAATGGACAACATCCTTAGCAATCTGGTCTTTTAGCCCTGCACCCTTTTCTGTTATAACAATCTTTTTTAACCTGGCATCGTAAGGAGTACTTTCTCTGCGTATAACACCGTTTTTCTCCATTAATTTTAGAATGCCTGTGGCTGTTGACGGGCGCAAGTTAAATTCTGATTCAATATCTTTTTGAAATACATCCCCATTATTAGATAAAATAAAATGTAAAACCCTTCCTTGTGTACCGCTCATATTTGTTGAAGAACAAGATATTGCTATATTCCTATGTATTTGATTTGAAAGCTTACCGATAACTCTTCCAATCAAGACTTGATTTTCCATATTATTACACCTCATTATGAATTGCTAAGCATTATAAGATAAAACTATAAATTTCATCAACCACTCTTTTAAAGCAACATTTTAATTATAACAGTATATATAAAATATATCATATCTTTTGGGAATGCAAGAACCGCATAAAAGTGCGTCCATCTTCGTGTATCAGTTGAAATTCATAACGATATCTGCCATAATCCCAAGTTTCATCATAGCTTGGCATTAATGTAAAATCCGCAGTAATATTACCGTTGGTTTGCGTTTCTATAACCAAATCTTTATAAGTAAAATTATAAGGAAAGTCCATAGGGAGAATAACATATCCCCCTTTTTCTTTATCATAATACTGATTATAATAAAATGAATCTACGCCAAAAAATTCATGTGCAATTTGTTGAACATGTTCCATAGAAAGATACTTACATTCGATCGTATATTCTGTGCCGTCTTCCGCTACATATTTTTGATTGATTTCTTCCCGATATAAACTGGGAGGATACGGATTTCCTTCTTGTTGAGAATTTGTAATTGAAAAAATAAATCTCCAAATAGACTCCATAGACATACGAGAACCATCTTTGATAGGTTCTTCATTTAATGTTGCATTGATTAGAATATCTATAACAGCAGGTACTTGTCTTTTCGCAATTTCTAATTCCTCTGTTGAAAACGTTTTTGAAGCAGAACTGATTTCTAAAGAAATTTCCGGATAAGATACCTCTGATTGAGAATAGTTTCCATCCGGAGTACAACCTATTAACCCAAAAGTAAATATGAGACCTGTAATCATTATTGTTAATATTTTCATAAATGCTTTTGTCATAAAATTTCTCCTATAATCCTTCGTATACAGTTTTGTAATATAAAATCATCCATGATATACTTTAAGACAAAATAACAGTTTACTGCTATGGAGGAATATGCATGGATGAAAATACAAAAAGCAATCTAAATCTATACGATTATGTTGGATTTCCTGACCTCCAACAGAGAATCGAAGCAAAAACAGTTTTTAACACGGAAAAGCTGTTATTAAAAAGAGTAACCAATGCAGAATTATTGTTATTTCATGTCTTAGCCGAACAATATCTTGCATGGAGTAATCCTATAAACAATTTTAGAAGTCACTTAAATACGCATCTTTTATTAATGTATTATCAATATAAACAGAATCTATTAGATATAATTGATATTGAAAATTTTCAATCTGAAAGAGGGGCACACAAAGTATTATTTGATACATTTGCAGAAGACGTTTCCCTTTACCTTATTTCATATTTTGATAAGCACTTGGAAATGTTTAACGACTTATTTCATCTTAGTAAGGGGAAAAAGTACCCCCTTACTCGCAAACAAATCATCAAAAATGAAACAAATAGATGAACTTCGTACACTTAGTGTTGAATATAACGCAATTAAATATTCTAAAGCCTTTGAAGAAGTAAACGAAATTCGAAATAATTTTGTACACAACAAATCGTCATCTTACTATGGGATGAATATAGAAAGACATAAAAACGGTGTATATACAAGCCGCAATGCTAAAGGATCTTCTACTCAAAAAACTTATCATGCAATATGCGAATTAATCATGAACTACCAACAGTTGTGTGTGTTTGTGAATAATTTCATTCAACATAACATATTAAATATAAAATAATATCATTACTGTATTTATACTATTAAAAAATTGACAAAAGCAGGTTGGAGTGTTCCAACCTGCTTTTATACTGATGACCACTTATAGGTCAGTCGTATGGTGCGAAGGATGGGACTTGAACCCACACGTTATTGCTAACACTAGAATCTGAATCTAGCGCGTCTGCCAATTCCGCCACCCTCGCATATTCCTGTGTCATTTTAGCACATTCCAATTTTACTGTCAATGATATTCTCAATAAAAAACAAACGTAGTTTTAATAACTATATTTACAAATTATTAATAATATATTATCAGTTTATATATTTTACATTTCATGTTTTTAATGATATAATATGGCTCATAAAACTAAAATGTCTGAATGGAGAAACGATATATGAACGATTTTATCATTATGACAGACTCTTGCTGTGATTTGCCTGCACAAATAGCTGATACATTAGAATTATCTGTCTTACCTCTTTCATTTACGATAAACGGAAAAGAACACTTTAATTATTTAGATAATAGAGATATTTCTTCTGAGTATTTTTATCGCCTACTTCGTGAAGGAACACAATGTACTACTTCTGCTGCAAATGCAACTGCATTTCTTTCTGCTATGGAACCAATTTTGGAGCAGGGTAAAGATATTTTATGTATCTGTTTTTCCTCGGCTCTCAGTACCACCTGTGCTTCTGCACAAATGGCTGCAAAAGAATTGGCTCTCAAATATCCTAATAACAAAATTTATGTTGTAGATAGCCTAAGCGCATCCTTAGGCCAAGGAATGTTAGCCTACTATGCTGTACAGCAAAAACAAAATGGAAAAACAATAGAACAAGTGTATCAATGGATTGAACAAAATAAACTTCACCTTTGCCACTGGTTTACCGTAGATGACCTGAATCATCTAAAACGAGGTGGTCGTATTTCTCCTGCTGTTGCATTTGTCGGCTCGCTTTTGGGAGTTAAACCTATCTTGCATGTAGACGATACAGGACATTTAGTCAATGTAGGAAAGATAAAGGGTCGAAGGGCTTCTTTATCTCAATTGGTAGAAAAATTAGAAGAAACTGAGGTACATATCGCGGAACAAACTATTTTTATCAGTCATGGTGGTTGTCAAGAAGATGCAGAACTACTAGCGAAGATGATTCGAAAGCAACTACCTGTAAAGGATATTATCATAAGCCCAATTGGTCCTGTCATCGGTTCTCACTCAGGTCCCGGTACACTTGCTGTATTTTTCTTTGGAACAAAACGATAAATAAAAACAGCCACACTTTAATAGTGTGGCTGTTTTTATTTTCTTGGAATATCCGATGTACCCTTTTCTCTTAAATAAGTGGCTTCTAAATCTGCCAAATGCAATTTGACTGCAATTGGATATTTATCATAGGCCAAACTGATAGCAAAATTGCCGGCACGAGCTGCATCATCAAATCCACCCATATGCCAGCGAATAGCAACTGCTTCTGAAGTTTTTAATCGAAGGAATCGTTCAATCATAAAAACAGATTTTTCTCCATGTCCATAGGGAAAACTATCTTCCACCGTAAAATAAGGCTGCTTTTCCCACTGACCTGTCTGTTCATTTTTTACATTTCGGGTAGATTCTTTGTAGAATTGAGTTTTGCAAATGTCATGCAGTAATCCGCATATGGCAAAGCTTTCTTCACTGTCCCCTTCTTCAAAATAACGTTCTCTTAACACACGGTATACATTAATACTATGCTTTAATAAACCACCTTTACAGGCACAATGAAATCGTGTACTGGCTGGTGCTGTGAAAAAATCTGTTTTTTTCATCCATCCCAGTAGTTCTGCGCTGCCCTGTCTTGTTATGTATGTTGTAAAAATTTCTTCAAATTGTTCTTGGTCTGTCATTGTAATACTCCTTTATAACACTACAGGCCGTTCAATTGACCACGAAATTTCCGTTTAATCATTCCTTCTGTAATAGGGGTACAACACATCATCACACTGATGCTGGCAACCACAAATATCACAGAACGCACTTCATGAGAAATGGGAATAATAAAATTACATAATACAATTAAACCGGCTAAGCATATGCCAAATATCATCCATATGACAGCAAAAATACGCTGTGCATAATTCCAGGTTTCATCCGTTTTTAAAGAAAGCTTTGTGCGATATCCTTTTGTATTATTACGTTTTTTTACCGGAGCAATTGTGAAGTATAAGCCTAATAATAAAAATGCAGAAGGTATTAATAAATCAATGATCCACAAAATAATCTCCACGGCCGTTCCCTCTTTTCGACCAATTTTTCTTTAGTATAACATAAAGGATTCGAAAATGATAGTATCATATAATCTCTTTTTCATAAGGAAAACAGATGCATCGCATAAAAACCCAATCTTATTTCAATGAAAAATCCATATTCATATTTTTGAAATGGTATCCATAAGTGTCCAATACAAGCAGACTTATTAACACTCTGTATTTCTTGATACCGTAAGTATAGTTTCAAATATTCCCTAATAAAGTCAAACAAAATAAAGCATTTTGCGAATAGTATGTACATCTACACCAAAAAAAGACCAAAGAAACAGGTACACCCCCTGTTTCTTTGGTCTTTTATCTCTTATAAGTCAATACATCTTAATTCATACGAAAGCGAAACAGCTACTTCTATATTAAGAAATACCTGTACTTCCAAAGCCTCCAGCACCACGTTCTGTGTTAGACAACTCCTCCGCCTCTTCAAAAGTAGATATTACCACAGGTGCAATTACCATTTGAGCAATACGGTCTCCGGGATTTACAATAAAAGCTTTATCAGAGCTGTTTTTTAACCCCACCATCATTTCTCCGCGATAATCGGCGTCTACTACGCCTACACAATTGGCAGGTGTAATATTATGTTTTACGCCCAAACCGCTTCTGCCATATACAAAAGCAGCATATCCCGACGGGACTTCTATGGCGAGACCGGTGCCAATCATAACCGTATGATTCGGTTCAATAGTTACAGGCTCCGTCAAACAAGCACAAAGGTCGGCCCCTGCTGAATCAGATGTTGCTCTATGAGGCAAAACTGCCTGCTCACGTAATTTTTTTACTTTAATATTCACAATAAAACTCCTTATTCAGAGTCTTTTTCTTCTGCGTTTGCTTTTGCAGCAAGCGCCTGCGCTTTTTGCTGCGGTCTTTCCAATACGTAGTGGTCAACCAGTCTTGTAACCATGCTACCTACACCGTTACCGGCCATTACAACCAACATAATCCATAAACCGGACAATGTCCATTGTTTTCCGGACATCATGAACCAATATAAGTTTGCAATGCTATGTTCAAAACCGCTTTGAATAAACAAAGGTACACAGAAGAAAATACCCAAATACCCCATAATATTAATGCCGCCCCTTGCCTTTCCTCTTCTAAAACAAGCAACCGCAATATACATTAGAATACCACAATAAATACCTAAGAGGAAGAGACTGAGCAAATTGTCTCCTTCTCTGGAAGCAGCCGAAGAAGAAGCGGCTTCAATTAATTTATTGGCATGTCGTGTTTGCTGCAAAATAGAGACTGAAATTAACATACCTACAAAGTTGCCTACCAACCCCAATGCAACATAACGTAAATAAGATCCCGTACGTTCTGTTGCCAAATAGCCGATTCTTCCGGTATATAGATTTAAATCAAATTCGCTTACAATAAATAAGCCAAAGCAGAATAAAAACGACGCAACAAGTTTATTATCCATCATCAAATATACGGTTGCTCCAAAACTGATGATAAAACCAGCCGCAATACCTCTGCCAAATTCATTTGCAATTTTTCTTGCCAAATTCATACATTCCACCTAGATTCTTTCTTGAATTTTTGCTTTGGTCGACAAAATTTGCCGATTGTCAATTGTACCGTAACAAATGAGTAAAATAAAAAAGTGACTTTTGTTTTTCAAAAGCCACTCATATGGCTCTGTCTTTTTTGCTGCGCGTTTACGCTTTTTAAAAGTGAAACGTGTTTACATACTCTTCAAAGACAGAGTTGTTTCGGTCCAAATTGCATGTGCAAATTTTATCACGAAAATTCTATAATTGCAATAGGAATGGTAATAAAAATTTGTATATAAATTCAACCAAAATTGTTTAATTTTTGATATTTTTGCATAAACAATTCATTAAAATGCTAAAAATATAGAAATTTTAGATTTTTATTTCATATACTTTTTTAGTCTAATTTTATGCTAAAACAAATCTAATTTCAAGAAAAATACTCAAGTTTATTCTGCCCTATTTTTCAGAACAGCAATGAGTAATTCTCGCAATACCTTACACGCCATTGCAGTAGAACTACCGCTTTGGTCATATATTGGACTGAGTTCATTAACATCAAAACCGACAATATTCAAACGAGACACCTGGATTATCGCTTCAAGCAGTTCCTGAAATGAAACGCCTCCGGCTTCCGGGGTACCAGTACCCGGAAAGACAGATGGATCCAATACATCAAGATCTAATGTGAAATAAACAGGTTTTCCTTTTAACTGATCTACAACTTCTTTCAAACCATGAAAATTAAATTTATTTGTGAATACATGGTCTTTTGCCCAAACAAATTCCGAACGATCTCCGGAACGAATACCAAATTGAAATATTTTTCCGTCGCCAACCAAATCCCACACACGGTGCAGTACTGTGGCATGAGAAAAACGCTCCTCCAAATAATCCTCACGTAAATCGGCATGTGCATCAAAATGAATAATGTGAACATCAGGGTATTGCTTTACTACCGCACGCATTGCTCCCAATGTAACAAGATGCTCACCGCCAATCATGCAAGGAATTTTGGTATCTTTTAAAATTTCAGCGGTATGCTCTTCAATTTGATCAAGAACACGTTGCGTATTTCCGAAAGGCAATTCCAAATCACCGGAATCAAAAATAGCAAAATCTTCCAAATCTCCATCCTGATATGGACTATAAGTTTCAATACCAAAGGATTCGCTTCGCATTGCTTTGCTGGCAAAGCGGGTTCCCGGACGAAAGGAGGTTGTAGAATCAAACGGAGCGCCAAACAATACAATTTTGGATTCTTCATAAGAGTTGTCACAGCCAATAAAGGTTTCTATATTCGGTTTCATAGGTCACGCTCCAATAACTCATTGATATAAGTGGGCAGTGCAAAACAGCCACGATGTAAATCCGTATTATAATAGCGAGTATAAATTCCCAATTGATTCCAGTCATCTGCCTTTAAATCTGCTACCGGGTCATATTTTTTAGATGCAAAACCAAACAGCCAGTGACCCGATGGATAGGTTGGAATATGCGCTTGATATACCTTACAAATTGGAAATAGATTGACAATACGGCAATGCGCACGCTGCATGGACTGAGCAAAAGAAGTATAATATGCATTTTCATGCTGATTGACCAAAATACCATCTTCCGTCAGTGCTTTGAAGCAGTTCCCATAAAACTCCTTGGTAAATAACCCTTCCCCTGGACCGAATGGGTCTGTGGAATCTACGATAATTAAATCATATTCATTTTCTTTGGAGCGAATATATCGCAAGCCATCTTCAAAATAAAGATGAACCCTTGGGTCATTCAACTTACAAGCTGTTTGCGGTAAAAACTCTTTACACACATCAACAACCATTTTATCAATTTCCACCATATCAATATGTTCAATGGATGAATAACGAGTTAATTCACGTACAGTACCGCCGTCACCTGCACCAATTACCAATACCTTTTTAATATTCAGATTGGTAGCCATGGCCACATGTACAATCATTTCATGGTAAATAAACTCGTCTTTTTCTGTCAGCATCATGTAGCCGTCCAAAGTAAAAAAGCGACCGAATTCATTTGATTCCAAAATATCTATTTTTTGAAAAGGGCTTTGCACAGAATATAGCTGTCTTAACACTTTAATAGAAAATTTTGCTTCTTTGGAATGTTCCTCCGTATACCACAAATCCAAACCTTTTGCTTCCACTAGTGTTCACCTACCACATTAATGTTTTCTATATGGATATCTTCCGTACCTGTTAAAAAACATCCTTTTTCTTTTGCATATGCAATATAATCCAGAATTTCTTGTGTAATACGCTCTCCCGGAGCCAAAATTGGAATTCCGGGAGGATAACACATAACAAACTCACTGCAAATTTGTCCTGCGCTTTGTTCAATTGGCATAGCATGCTTTGCTGCATAAAACGCCTCTTGAGGTGTCATAACAACTTCAGGATTGATATATTCATGGTCGTACATACCGGCTTTATCTTTTTGATAAATACGCTTAATTTCTGCCATTGCAGAGATAAGACGTTCCATTACAAACATATTATCTCCTACAGAAATAATAGCAAGTATATTACCAATATCTCCAAATTCAATTTGAATATCATATTCATCTCTCAGCAAATCATACACTTCTATGCCTGCAAGACCAATATCCCTTGTATGAACGGAAAGTTTTGTTGTATCAAAATCAAAAATGGCGTCACCATCAATCAATTCGGACGAAAATGCGTAAAATCCACCCAGTTTATTGATTTCTTCCCGTGCATATTGCGCCAATTCTTTTACTCTTGCAAAGATTTCTTTGCCATGCAGCGCTAAATTACGTCTGGATAGATCCAAGGAAGAAAGTAATAAATAAGAGCCGCTTGTAGTCTGCGTTAAATTGATAATTTGGCGTATATAGCCTTGATGCAAGTCAGGATGATTACTGAGTAAAAACGAACTCTGGGTCAACGAACCTCCTGTTTTATGCATACTAACAGCTGCCATATCTGCACCGGCTGCCATAGCCGATACCGGAAGATTTTCACCAAAATAGAAATGGGTACCATGGGCTTCGTCCACCAACACTTTCATTCCATGCTGATGAGCCAACTTTGTAATCGTTCTTAGGTCTGAACAAATACCGTAATAAGTTGGATTATTGACTAACACCGCTTTCGCATCCGGATTTTGCTCAATGGCTTTTTTCACATCTGTCACTGACATTCCCAGTGGAATACCCAACTGTTTATTGATGCTGGGATTGACATAAACAGGAACTGCACCGCTTATAATTAGTGCATTAATGGCACTGCGGTGTACATTACGCGGCATAATAATTTTATCGCCGCGTTTACATACACTCATAATCATACTTTGCACAGCAGAAGTAGTACCGTTAACCATAAAAAAGGCATGCTGCGCGCCAAAAGCACGAGCTGCCAATTCTTCTGCTTCTTTAATTACAGAAACCGGATGGCATAAATTATCTAACGGTTTCATAGAATTCACATCCACCGTTAAACATTTCTCACCTAAAAACTTTGTTAATTCCGGATTTCCCTTTCCTCTTTTGTGTCCCGGTACGTCAAACGGAACAATACGCATAGATTTATAGCGCTCTAACGCCTCAAAAATAGGGGCTCTGCTTTGGTCCGATAAGTTCATAGCACAATCCTCCTACTTATATACATTGGTTCCACTGAATATCTCAATCATCTCTCTGCGCAGGCGGTCAGTAATTGCCAAACGTTCTTTTGGAGATAATTCATAAACATCTGTATTAAACAGATAATTCTGTAATTCGATTTCTTTTATCAACAATTTTGTATGAAATAAATTTGCCTGATATACATTAATATCAATTGCATCATACTTTTGTAGTGTTTCCGTGGCGATATAATCTTGAATGGAAGTAATATCATGGTCAATAAATAATTTATGACCATGATTGTCACGTGTAAATCCACGCACACGGTAATCGGCAGTAATAATATCGGAATCAAAACTACCAATTAAATAGTCCAAAGCATTTAGCGGAGAAATTTCTCCGCAAGTTGCAACATCAATATCTACACGAAATGTAGATATTGAGTTATCCGGATGATATTCCGGATACGTATGCACCGTAACATGACTTTTGTCAAGGTGTGCCAAAACAGTATCACGTGAAGCAAGGTGCCCATGGTTGCAAGACTTGTCCATCATCTCTTCAGGCATATCGTTTTCACTGATTAAAAGTGTTACGCTTGCCCCCTGGGGCTCATAATCTTGTTTACTGATATTCAGCACATGTGCACCGATAATCTCAGTAACATCACACAAAATTCTGGTTAATCTTTCAGAATTGTATTGCTCATCAATGTAAGCAACATAATCTTTTTGGGCTCGCTCACTTTTTGCATAGCATACATCATAGATGTTAAAGCTAAGTGTTTTGGTGAGGTTGTTAAAGCCGTATAAAGTCAGCTTATTCTCCAACCCAAACATCACTACCTTTCAATGAAATACCTCAACCATGATAATATATGAAAATAATAAAAAAGTCAATATACATAGGAAGCTTCTCTATTACTACGGTTATTTTAACATATTTTTAATTTAACTGATGTTTTCTTTTAAAATCTTTTATTTTCTTACGTTTTCATGTATTTTTAAAAGATAAGATCTGATATTTATAAAGTACTGCCTATCATAAACAGATACCGGAAAATGTGTTAAATTTTACATATAACTATAGATAAAAGTTAAAAGAAAGAACAGTATTTTTATATTAGAGTTACTATATAACATATTTAACACATTTTCCTTACCTATTTCGAACTACCATCTTCCATCTAATAAGCGGTCATATACTGTTTTCATAAACCCTATCCATAACAGCTTGCTGTTATTTGTCATGCCTATCATAAATAATAAAGTAGTATCATTCTTAAAATATAAATCAAACGTATAGTATAAAGTGATATAATTAGACTCTATTTTTATTTCACATATATAAAAAAGAAAGAATCTCTTCTTTTATGAGTGACTCTTTCTTTATACAATGTAATCAAGATGTATTTCTAGCTATCAGTTAATACAACACAGTATCGTCCTACTAATATTTGTAATGCTCCCTTAATAAAGCAATTTCTTTCGCATAGCCATCCAATTCATTTGGTGTTTCCAAGCAAAATGGCAAGTGACATAATTTGGGATGATTGATAATCGATACAATTGCCTCCAAACCAATAGAACCTTCACCTATTTTTTCATGTCTGTCTTTATGACTGCAAAATGGATTCTTACTGTCGTTTAAATGAATGGCATGCAAACGATCTAGTCCAATAATATGGTCAAACTCCTCAATTACACCATCTAAGTTATTGACAATATCATAACCCGCATCATAAACATGGCAAGTATCTAAGCAAACCCCTATTTTGTCTTTCAATGTAACACCATCGATAATTTGACGCAATTCTTCAAAACGGCTTCCTACTTCACTGCCTTTTCCTGACATCGTTTCCAACAGAACAGTTGTTTTTTGCTCAGGTTTTAAAATAATATTCAGTACTTCAATAATTTGACGAATTCCTTCCTCTATTCCTTGCCCTACATGGCTACCCGGATGAAAATTGTAAAACTGATTAGGCAAGTAGTCCAAACGCATTAAATCATCCTGCATTGTTTCTAAGGCAAACTCTCTGGTTCGTTCTGTTGCGGAACAAGGGTTCAACGTATATGGTGCATGAGCAACTATATGTTTTATTTCATGTTCATCCATTAATTTCAGCAATGCATTAATATCATCCACATCTAATGCTTTTACCTTACTTCCGCGTGGATTTCTCGTAAAAAACTGAAATGTAGTTGCGTGAATGGACAATGCTTCCTTCCCCATATGCAAAAAGCCTTTTGAGGAAGATAAATGACATCCTATTTGAAGCATAATTGAAATCTCCTAATATCTTATTTCTTTTTTTGTTTTAACAGTGTTTCTTTTTCTAAATTCAATAAATATCGTTTCATATCAAGTCCGCTGGCGTAACCTACTAAATCTCCATTGGAGCCGATTACTCTATGGCAAGGAATGATAATGCTGATTGGATTCCGATGGTTTGCCATACCTACTGCACGACAAGCTTTTGGGTTGCCAATTACTTTGGCCATTTGTTGATAACTCCATGTTTCACCATAAGGAATAGTTTGTAATGTATTCCATACCTTTTGCTGAAACGGAGTTCCCTTGGGTGCTAAAGGCAATTGAAAAGTTTGCCGTTCTCCCTGAAAATACTCCTTCAATTGTTGGTGAGCATTTTGAATGAGAGGCGTTTCCTTTTTTTCATATGAAATAATTTGATTTGGTTGTAGTATTCCTACTTCAACAATTGTATCGTCCTCTTGAACAATATAGAGCATACCCAAATCAGTTTGGTAATGATATTGTACCTTCATATGATCACCTTCTGTGTGCATTATAACATAAAGAAAATTGTGTTGCAATTTTCAACAGATAACCCTTAAAGCACTCTTTTAGCAGTCAAAATTTTAAATATTGAAAGATATTCCTCTCAATGTTGGTTTGAATGCTGTTATAAGTTGTTACAACATTCCTGTAAGAATTTAAACTTTTATCTTATATTTATAATTTCACTATCGTTCTCTAAAAAACAGTGTTGTGATAACTATAATGAATTCTAATAATTTGGGAAAAAATTTTATGTATATTTTAAAAAAATTTTATAAAAAATAAAATTGATGCTAATTCATATATAATTCTAAAAGCAATCGAAAAACTCATAAAAAATTATAATCTTTAATAAGAAATAGATTACAATCTATTTCTGCCTTCGTAAACTAATTATCTATAAATTCCATTTGCTTTCATAATTTTAAAATGAATATTTCTGAACATCGAAATGTTTATTTATCATGCAAATATCCAAATCTAGTTCGAATAGAAAACAAGCCGTGACAAATCATATTACAAAATTGCACATCAATAATTCTGCCTGACCTGATACAACAATAAAACGAACTGTATTCAATATAATAATATACATCAAATCCAGTTTGGCGGACTTACACAACAAAATAGATACCACAAATAAATACAAATACAAAACCAAAATAAAATTTCCAACGCAGCTTTGTGTATTAAATTTCTCATCTGGACTTACGTTACAAAAAGATATCCTTTTGGGAATAAGGTAGAACTGTAAAGCAAGTGACCGATTTTATAAAATAAAAAATCGGAACGAGCATAACTCGTTCCGATTTGGAGCTACTAGCCGGACTTGAACCGGCGGCCTGCTGATTACGAATCAGCTGCTCTACCAACTGAGCCATAGTAGCATAAAAAAGAAGAGATATCCCTTCTTTATCATATTTAACCTTTAGAAATTAACATTTCCATTAATTGATAACCTTGTTCTACATATACACCGGTAGATTCTGCAGTTTTCTCATTATATGCAAAAACTCCGCTTTGTTGCGGTGCATTACTTCTATAAAGAGCAAATGGAACCGGATCGGATGTATGTGTTCTTAAATTTAACGGAGTAGGGTGATCCGGCAATACCATAATGCTAAAATCTTCTCCTGCTTCTCTCATAGCATTCATGATTGGAGCAATAATTTTTTCATCAATTAATTCAATGGAACGTACTTTGTTCTTAATATCATGTTGATGGCCACACTCATCCGGTGCCTCTAAATGTACGTAAACAAAATCACTTCCATTTTTCAGTGCGTTAATGGCTGCTTGCGCTTTGCCCTCAAAGTTTGTATGGATAGTACCGGTCGCACCTTCTACGTCAATGCTATTTAAACCTGCACAAATTCCAATTCCTTTTATTAAGTCCACCGCAGAAACCACGCTGCCTTTTACGTGGTATTTTTCCTCAAACGGTGTTAAATTCGGTTTTCTGCCTTCTCCCCAAAACCACACAGAAGATACCGGAGGCAATCCACGTTCTATCCGACTCTTATTAACTGGATGATCTTTCAAAAGCTCTCTGGAACGCTTCATCATTTTCAACAACAATTCTGAGTTTTGACCCCTAGGTAAATAATCACGAATATTTTTATCCAAAATATCATGAGGCGGGGTTGTCTGTGCACCGTCTTGTGCGTCTTTCAATACCAAGCAATGACGATAGCTAATACCCGGATATAAAGTCAAACATTCCTTATGAAATTGCTCATTTAACTCACGAATAATTTGTGAGGATTCCTCTGTCGTAATTTCTCCGGCACTGTAATCTACCATGGTGCAATCTTCGTAGTTTTCATTATCTGACAAGGTAACTGTATTACAGCGATATGTAACATCTGTTAAAGACAGATCAATACCCATACTAACTGCTTCTAAAGGAGAACGTCCTGTGTAATATACTTTTGGATCATATCCCATTGCAGAAAGATTTGCAGTATCACTTCCCGGGGGCATTCCTTGCGGCACAGTTTTAGCCAGTCCACATATACCATTCTCTGCAATAAAATCCATGTTCGGATGCTTCGCACAATCCAATGGCGTTTTATCTCCCAATTCTTTTACCGGCAAATCGGCCATACCATCGCCTAATATCACAATATATTTCATTTTCTCTCCCCCATCCGTGTATAACTATCCTATTATATCGTATTATACGAGAATATGCGAATATAGTCAAGTAATTTAATGTAACATTATTTGTAACTCAGACAAAAAAACATGTAAAAATGACTATATGGTGAATAAAAATCACATAAAATTCAAGGAAAATTCTCACCATTCTATAATGGAAAAGAAGAAAGATTTCAGGAAGGAGGAGTAAAATGGCCAGCATAAAAATCGGTAAAAAATTACGTATGCTAAGAGAAAAGTTTGGCTATACACAGCAGCATATGGCTAATATTCTAAATGTTGATCGTTCTACTTACTCCTATTATGAAACTGAAAAAACCTCACCTGATATCGCAACATTAATTACATTATCCAATGTATTTTGCGTAGGCATTGAGGAATTATTGGGACAAGAAAATTCAACTGCTCACCAATTACATGATGCAAAATACGCTCCTACTACATCAAAAAGCAAAGACATTACTTCTAATGACAGTTTTATTTATAATCTATCGGGAGATGAAAAGCAATTCATTGCATTTTATCGTGCAATTTCTCCGACAACGAAAAGTGTTGTTTTACAGCTGATGAAAGAAGACCTTACCCGCCAACGCTTCCAACTAAAAAATAAAAAGAGCTCAACATAATGAAATCATTATGTTGAGCTCTTTCCTTTCTTGGCATCATAAAAATAAGTGAAAACTACTTACCCCATATATATGCTGTTAATAGAAAGCCTTTGAACTATTACTAAATTTATGATAGAATAATATCTGGAGGTGATTTTATGGATTTTGATGCATTAACCGGCGGTGTAGAACCGGGCGGATTGAGATTAAAAAATGACATACGTCTTTTAATTTGTTACCTGCTTTCCAGTATTAATGCTCCACTCTCCAAACAAGATATTGTACAAATTATGCAGGAAAATAGCCTGGCTAATTATTTTGAAGTGATGGATTCCCTTTCTGAAATGATTCAAAATGGTACCATTGATACCGTATCTTTTAACCAATTAAACGAAAAAGAAGACTGTGTAATATGTAATGATATTACACGCAACATAGCCACACAACTCGACAGTACCCTTCCCATATCTGTCAGAGATTGTGCAGTATCAGCCGCATTCAAATTATTAGCAAAAGCAAAACGGGAAAAAGAAAACCACGTTGACATTATTGAAACAAAACAAGGTTATCAAGTGGAATGCCATATTTCCGGCGGAGAAATGGATTTAATGTCTTTTAAAATATATGTTCCGGACATATATCAAGCCCGCATGGTAAAAGAAAAATTCCATGAAAATCCTCAGCGTATTTACAGCATTCTATTAGCTAGCGTAACAGACGATAAAGAATTACTCACTGAATTATTTCAATAATCACTCTTTTATAGAGTAAAAATATAAAGCAGATACTTTATATAAAGTATCTGCTTTATTTATTAATCCAAGATAGTTTTTGCAAGCTTTTCGCAAAGATCATATAGTTCTTGGGAAGTTTTGCCTAATAATTTGACAGAGGTGTCTCCACTCTGAATAATGGACGCGCCACCCGTTACATTAGGAGTGTTATCAATAATTTCTCGAATTAAATCAAGATTAGAGGCTTTGTCTTGCATATTAAAGAACAATAGGTTAGCCATATGAGTATAACCTTCATATACGCCAATATTGTTCATCTCGCCTTCGGAGGGATCGAACATGGTATTATCATTATAAATCAACTTACCTGCCTTACGAACTGTGATAAGAGAATTATAATACCTGTATTCAAATGTTTCACCGTAAGCAACTCTACCACTAGTTAAAATTTCCATTAAAATTAACTTAGAAGTATCGTCTGCAAGTTCAGCATGAATTGTGCTGTCAAATCCGGAATCATAAAACGGAATAGTAGGTAGCGGACTGTACTTAAACAGCGCATTTTTACCAACTTTAATGGTGCAGTCTCTACGAGCATTGCCGCCATCCATTTTATGAAGTTTTTCATAGGATTGAGAAGTTAGCTCCATACTTGCATTGTCACGGATATCAAAATTAAGTTCTTGAGTATCACCTTTTAAGATACCAGCTGAAGCAGTTTGCATCATAACAGTCATGTAATTCTTGTTAAGATGAAACGGTTTCATAATTTTAAAAGGGGAAGTGAAATAAACATCACTAACGTAATTTTGCCCGTCCTTAACATCAGCAGTTACGTTTAAAACACAAGTCTTAGCATAATTGTTTTTCGATGTGTTTTCCATATCTTTTCTCCCTGAATTATTTTAAATCTTCAAGTAAAACGTCAGATTTAATCCAATTGATGATTTGATCTACGCCCTCGTGGCTTCTAACATTAGCAAAAATAAAAGGTTTTTCGCCTCTCATTTTTTTAGAGTCTCTCTCCATTACTTCAAGACTTGCGTTTACATAAGGAGCCAATTCGATTTTATTGATAACCAATAAATCAGAACGAGTAATACCTGGACCACCTTTACGTGGAATTTTATCGCCTTCAGCAACGTCAATAACAAAGATGGTAGCATCAACTAGCTCTGGGCTAAATGTTGCAGACAAGTTGTCACCGCCGCTTTCAATAAATACAAGCTCAATATCAGGGAATTTATCTACTAACTCATCTACTGCTTCCAAGTTCATGGATGCATCTTCACGGATAGCAGTATGTGGGCAGCCACCAGTTTCAACACCAGTGATTCTGTCTCTTGGCATAACACTGTTCTTTGCAAGGAACTCAGCATCTTCTTTGGTGTAAATATCGTTAGTAATAACACCAATGCTGTAAGAGCTAGCCATTTCGCGAGTTACTGCTTCAATAAGGGCAGTTTTACCGGAACCAACTGGACCGGCAACACCAATTTTTTTGTAAGCCATAGTTTATTTCCTCCTAAAATCCATTAAGACATATAAAGTCTGCTGTATAGAGTTTCATGCTGCATGCAGCGAACATCAAAACCAGGTGTTGAACGACAAAGTTCGCGTTCTGTCAATGACTCAAGACGGTCTAAAACTTCAGTAAAGGTTTTGTGACAGTCTTTTAGAATTTGTTGTCCCTGGGTCTGACTTAGAGGAATCGTTTTAACACAGCTAACAACCTTACCGGAAGTATTTGTGTATAAGAAGGATTCCATGGCACGTCTCATATCAATACCAACAGCAGCGCAAAATACGCCATATGCAATAGCATATGTTGGTTGTTTTACTTTTTCAACATAACGTGCAAATACATCAGAGATGTAATCTACGTTCATGCTAATAACGGTTTTTACAAATCTAGAGCCAAGTTTCTGTGCAGCAGCACGAATCTCAACCGGAGACTTGCTTGCCTCAACAATCTCTTCCAACTCTGCAATTTTATCTAACTTATCTTCTTTTGTATATTCATAAGCAAGACGAGCAGGAAGTAACTCAGAGTATAAGAAGCTATTTTTAATACTGCTTTTCATAAAAGCCAATGCAGTTTCCCCACTATTAACAATATCCTTTTGAATATAAGTTTCTAAACCGTAAGAGTGAGAATAACCGCCGATTGGAAACAACGCGTCATTAACTTGTAACAGAATAAATAGTTGATTTTCGTTCATGCTTTTTCTCTCCGCAGTTATTTAGCGACAAAGAAATACCGCCATCATTTTGTCGCTGAAAAATGATGGCGGATTTAACTTCATTGATTAATGCGTATGTGCGTTAATTGAGGAAGAAATTTTCTTCTTAAAGTCGAATTTAACTGTTTTGCGTTCAACTTTAACGCCTAGTTTTTCCATCAGCGCTTTTATTGGAAGGTCTAGTGGAGTAATAAACTGGTAGTCACCTTCTCCTCGAAAAAGTGTAGCGTGTTTGTTTCCAATTTCGTAACACACTTTAGCAACCATGCGAACATCACCGTTGTCCACTGTCATAACTAAAGCCTCACAAGCAGGAATGTTTACAGCAATAACAGTATCGCCATCAACACCAAGCACGTCATCCTGATTTAAACCTCTGGTTAAAATCTCATTTCCTAGTGAGATACCAAGGTCACGACCTTCTTGAGTTTTTTTCTTATGTAATTTTTTGAAAGCTTCGTGCCATTCAATATTTACATAATCAACCTTCAAGTTTTTAAATTGCTCATCACTTAAAGTTCCCAATATTTGTTCACATAACATATTAAATTCTCCTAACACAGCAATGATGAACTCTAGCTATGAACGCTAGTAAATAGTCCAGTTATGCCTATGATAAATACCCTCATATCAACCAAATATAATAGCGTATAATATTTCAATTATACGCTACTAATTATTTGGAAAAACAACTACTATGTAGTTGAGTTATTGTGGTTAGTAAACCACATAACTACACTACGCCATTAATCTTAAGTTTAAAACTTAAAATTAGAATAGGTAGTAAAGTTGTGTCAATGGTAGTTCTTTAGCAACATCAGATGTTAGTAGAACGCCATCAGCTTTAACTACATATGTTTCTGGATCAACTGTCAACTCTGGAGTTGCATCGTTGAATTTAAGATCTTTTTTACCGATATCACGGCAGCCTTTAACAGCTACAAGTTTCTTTTGTAGACCCAATTTCTCTTTGATGCCGTTATCTAGAGAAGCTTGAGATACGAAAGTAATGCATGTATCGTATTTAGCTGCACCGTGTGCACCAAACATGTGTTTGTAGATGATTGGTTGTACAGTTGGGATAGAAGCGTTAGCGTCACCCATTCTGGAAGCAGTTACAGCGCCACCTTTGATGATGATCTCAGGTTTTACGCCGAAGAATTCTGGTTTCCATACAACTAAGTCAGCAAATTTACCAACTTCTACAGAACCAATAACGTGAGAAATACCTTGAGCAATAGCTGGGTTGATTGTGTATTTAGATACATATCTCTTTACACGGAAGTTATCATTACCTTCAGCATCTTCTGGCAATTTACCACGTTGTTGTTTCATTTTGTGAGCTGCTTGCCATGTTCTTGTAATAACCTCAGCAGGACGACCCATAGCTTGAGAGTCAGAAGACATGATAGCGAATACACCCATATCATGTAGAACGTCTTCAGCAGCAATTGTTTCTGGACGAATTCTGGAGTCAGCAAAAGCAACGTCTTCAGGAATTCTGTTATCCAAGTGGTGGCAAACCATCAACATATCCAAGTGCTCATCCAAAGTGTTAACTGTGTATGGCATTGTTGGGTTTGTAGATGCTGGCAAGATATTTGGGAAGCCAGCAACTTTGATGATGTCAGGTGCGTGACCGCCGCCTGCGCCTTCTGTATGGAATGTATGCATTACTCTACCTGCGATAGCATCCATAGTATCTTCAACACAACCAGCTTCGTTCAATGTATCTGTGTGGATAGCAACTTGAACGTCATATTTATCAGCAGCAGTTAAGCAAGAATCGATAACTGCTGGAGTTGAACCCCAGTCTTCGTGGATTTTTAGACCAGCTGCACCAGCTTTGATTTGCTCTTCCAAAGAACCTTGAGCAGAGCAGTTACCTTTACCATAGATTAGGATGTTGATTGGGTACTCTTCAGCTGCTTTTAGCATCATAGCTAGGTTCCAAGGACCAGGAGTACATGTTGTAGCGTTTGTACCGTCGTTAGGACCAGTACCGCCACCTGCCATTGTTGTGATACCGCTGAATAGAGAAGTATCAACTTGTTGTGGGCAGATGTAGTGGATGTGAGTATCAATACCACCAGCTGTAACAATTAAGCCCTCAGTTGCAAGAGCCTCTGTACCTGCACCAACAACCATGCCTGGTGTTACGCCATCCATGATGTCTGGGTTACCAGCTTTACCGATACCAGCGATAACGCCATCTTTGATACCGATATCAGCTTTGAAAATACCTGTGTAGTCAACAACAAGAGCATTTGTCAAAACTAGGTCTAGGTCACCTGTAGCATTTGTTGTGTTAACAGATTGTCCCATACCGTCACGTAGTGTTTTACCACCACCAAATTTACATTCATCACCGTATACGGTGTAGTCTTTTTCTACTTCGATGATAAGATCTGTATCAGCCAATCTAACTTTATCCCCAACAGTTGGGCCGTATAGCATAGAATATTGTTGTCCAGAAATTTTCATGATCTCGTTACCTCCTTATGTAAATAAGATGTGCTTATTTTACAAAGCCTTTCATTTTAGCATTGTTCATAGCTTTGTTTAGGTTTGCAGGAACTGCTTGGTCGTTTGTCAAGTTGTTTAGACCAAAGGAGCGTTTGTTGCCACCTAGTTCTACCAAAGTAACAACTTTCTCTTCACCTGGCTCAAATCTAACAGCATTTCCGGATGGAACGTCTAGACGGAAGCCAAATGCAGCAGCTCTGTCAAACTGAAGCATTTTATTTACTTCAAAGAAGTGGAAATGAGAGCCCACTTGAACTGGTCTATCGCCTGTATGAACAACTTTAACTTGGATAGATTTTTTACCCGCGTTAAGTTCGATTTCTCTCTCTACTGGAATAACTTCTCCGATACGCATGTTTCTAATCCCCTCTCTTTAAAATTATTGAACTGGATTGTGTACTGTTACTAGTTTTGTACCGTCTGGGAATGTAGCCTCGATTTGAACGTCGTGGATCATCTCTGGAACGCCTTCCATAACGTCATCTCTAGTCAACATTTTTGTACCCAATTGCATTAGTTCAACAACTGTCTTGCCGTCTCTTGCAAGTTCGTGTAGCTGAGCGCAAAGATAGCCGATAGTCTCAACGTAGTTAAGTTTTACCCCTCTTGCTTTTCTTTCTTCAGCTAGTTTGCCAATGCAGTGCATTTGCAACTTTTCGAGTTCTCTTGGTGTTAATTTCATTTCTGATAACCTCCTATTTCTGTCGAAAAATTTAAACAAAAAAAACGTCTTAAAATGAGTCATTAAGAACGCTTTTGTTTACTAAATTTAAAAGCTTCTAAGCTACGAACATATTGTATAATACTTTCGCCTTATTGTCAACTTTTTTTCGTTAAGAAACAACAAATGGTCTAAACGCATAAAATTTTTTATTCATAATTGTAAATTATGAATATTGCATTAATGAAATAAGGCTTTTGAATATCTTTTTCGGCTTAAAGCATAATAAAAGGATACCCTTGGCGATTCCAGTGCCGGTAAATATTTTTTCACCCAATTTCTTGAAGCAAAACGGAATTTGTCTAAATTGCACAAAAAAATAACAAGGTATCTTTTTTATAAATAGAGGAACATTTCTCTAAAAACATAATATCTTTGTTTTATAATAAATAGAAAGCGTTCATTGCAGTCCCTGCTATTACGGAATATATTGTATTCCTTTTTTGGCTTTTTTTCAATGTTTTTCGCTTATCTTTATGTCTTATTTTCTAACTTTTATCCATTTATCTATAACAAAATGTAAAATAAAAATATTTCTATTTAAAATCAACAATGTTATGTCTGAGTTCTCGGACAAGCACTTGTTTTAAGAAATCATTTTATTTTCAGTAATTTTACTATTGCCTTATTAATTGCTTGCTTGCGCTTAACATGATTGATTTTACTTAATAAATCTTCCTGATATATTTGATGATAGCGATTTGCTTTGCTAATACACTCTATCGCTTGTGCTACTGTTTCTTTGTACTGTTTTTGCAGCTCACCAATTTGCTCTTTATATTTTTCATCGGTATGTTCTTTTACTGCTTCCTGATAAATATCTATAATTTCGTCACTATCACGTGATGGAAAATATTCGTGCGGAGAGGTACTGTCAAACAGACAAATCCCCAAATTGCGAATCACAACCAAATCTAAACTGTTAGGGTCAAACGCACAATGATAAATTTCAACATGATAGCCGTTTATCATGGCCCGTTCCGCAATCTTTTTCAAAAACGTAGACTTTCCCGTACCCGGTCTGCCTTTTATAAAATATCTCTTTTCTATATCAGCAGTAATATTTTCTATATAATCTGTCGGCCCATGAATAGTAGAGGCGCCAAATAAACGGTTTACGCTACTGCCTTTTTTATTTTGTGTATGTCCGCCCAAAATCTTTAAAATAGTATCGGAAGTTAACTGATTCATCTTAGCAAAATTCATATTGGCAATATAAATTTTTTCCCAGTCGTCATGTATCTTTAAGGCTTGTGCAAAATATGCATGAGATTTTGTTAATGTTTCCTGCATATCCTGCACAGCGCTATTATCTATCAGTTTATAAACAGAATATCCATAGTCGATATACGCTGGGATATTCAATAAGCCTGTTTTTAACTGAGGTAAAATAATTCCCTCTATACTGTTATCAATACAACTGTGAATGATTTCCTGCCGATAACCTTTTTCTGTTGCAATAGAACTGGCTTTTCCAATTAATTCTTCTACAATCTCAGTTGGATAGTTATCCAACTTAATAACCCGTTCCAGTTGTTCAAAATTGGATTTAAAAAAGCTAACAAACCCTTTCGAACTGTTTGTATTTATAAAATAGTGGATTGTATTGCCCATCTCATCACTCTCCTATTTTCTATACTTGTTTCTAGTATATGTGGGAAATGTGGGAATATGACAAGCTATTGAATGCGAAATCGCTTTTTATTTCATAATAAAACACTTATCTTATCAAGTGTCAATTCAGATATGGTTATAAAAAAAGAAGGGCTTTTAAAAGCCCTTCCAATCCTATTTTTCTTTATATCTTAAAGCCCTGATTGCATTCAAAATTGCCAATACTGCAACTCCAACGTCTGCAAATACTGCTTCCCATAATGTTGCCATACCAAAAGCGCCCAGTATCAACGCGGCAAACTTCACGATAAATGCCAATGAAATATTTTGTATGACAATATTGAGTGTTTTTCTGGAAATACCCATGACTGTCGCAATACGAGATGGCTTATCGTTCATAATTACAATATCTGCAGCTTCAATTGCAGCATCGGAACCAAGCGCACCCATTGCAATTCCAATGTCAGCTCTTGCCAGAACAGGAGCGTCATTAATGCCATCTCCCACAAAAACCAACTTACTCTTCTTAGATTTCTCTGCAAATAAACGTTCCATTTGTTCTACTTTATCAGCAGGTAGCAAATCAGAATATACTTCATCAATGCCCAAATCATTAGCAACTTGTTCTGCTACAGATTTGCGGTCACCTGTTAGCATCACTGTCTTTTTAATTCCAAGCTGTTTCAGCTTTTCAATAGCCTCTTTGGCATCTTCTTTGACTTCATCTGTAATCAAAAGGTAGCCTGCGTATTGATGTTCCACCGCTACATATACAATTGTACCCACCACATGAGCAGGTTCAAACGGAATTTGCTTTAGCTCCATTAACTTTGCGTTTCCGGCATAAACTGTACGACCGTCAATTTGCGCCTCAATACCGTGACCAGCAATCTCCTTAACCGCTCCAAGACGTTCCAACTCAATCTCTTTTCCATATGCTGTCTGAATAGATGTAGCAATCGGATGATTGGAATGATATTCGGCATATGCTGTTAATTCCAGTAATTCCTCTTCTTTCATACCATTCGGATGCACTTCCGTTACTTGAAACGTACCTTTTGTAAGCGTTCCTGTTTTGTCAAACACAACCACTTCTGCTTTTGCAAGAGCCTCCAAGTAGTTACTACCCTTCACAAGCACGCCCCATTTGGATGCACCGCCAATTCCTCCAAAAAAACCCAAAGGAATAGAAATAACCAGTGCGCAAGGACAAGAAATAACCAAAAATGTAAGTGCACGGCGTACCCATTCACTCCAAACGTCCAAGGAATTGATGCCAAGGAACAATGGAGGAATAACTGCAAGCAATACAGCGGCAATTACAACAGCCGGTGTATAGTATCTTGCAAATTTTGTAATAAAGTTTTCTGCATTCGCTTTTCTACTGCTTGCATTTTCCACTAAATCTAAAATTTTAGCAACAGTGGAATCTTCAAATTCTTTTGTAACCTCGATGGTTAACGCCCCTGTCTTATTAATACAACCGCTTAATACGCTATTTTCCGGCTGTACTTCTCTAGGAACAGATTCACCTGTCAATGCAGAGGTATCTAAAAAAGACGTACCCTCTAACACAACACCATCCAATGGAATTTTTTCTCCCGGCTTTACGACAATAGTCTCGCCCACTTCTACTTCTTCCGGGTCGACTGTTTCCAGTTTTCCTCCGCGCATGACATTTGCAAATTCCGGTGCAATATCCATCAATTCTGAAATAGATTTTCTGGAACGATTCACCGCATACGACTGAAACAGTTCTCCCACCTGATAAAACAGCATAACAGCTACGCCTTCGCGGTAATCCTGTAATGCAAAGGCGCCCACCGTAGCAATCAGCATTAAAAAGTTTTCATCAAATATACGGCCTCTTACTATATTACGCAATGCTTTCCAAATAACATCTCCGCCAATAATAAGAAATGCGGCTAGGAAAATACCAAATACAATCCAGTGGTTTATTCCGGCAAAAATATCAATTAAGATAGCCGCTATATATACACCTGCACCGGCTAAAATACGGATTAACCTCTTTTTTAACATAGGATACCTTCTTTCATTACGCTTTTGGCTTCATGACTACATCCGGTTCAATTTTTTTAATGATTTTTTCGGATTCCGCAATCACTGCATCCATTTTGTCCTCATCGGCTTTCAAAACCATTTTGGTAGTCATAAAACTAATGGATACATTTTCTACATCATCCAGTTTGCTGATGGCATTCTCCATTTTTGCAGCACAGTTCGCACAATCCAAATTTTCCAATATAAAAATTTTTTTCATGATAAATTCCTCCACTATACTATTCTTCAATATGTTCCAAACCTTGATTTAAAATGGTATTTACGTGAGCGTCAGCCAATGAATAAAATACTGTTTTTCCCTCTCTGCGGTACTTAACAAGCTGAGCTTGCTTGAGCACTCTCAATTGATGAGATATTGCAGACTGACTCATATTCAAAAGCTGTGCAATATCACATACACACATTTCTGATTGAAACAATACATATAAAATTTTGATTCTGGTAGAATCTCCAAACACTTTAAATAATTCGGCTAAGTCGTAAAGAATTTCTTCTTCCGGCATTTCTTCCTGCACTTGTGCAATCACCTTTTCATGTAAATGCATATAATCGCATTGCTCTAAAGCAGATTCTTGTTCTCTCACATTAACTTCACATCCATTCATATGAATAATTGTTCATATATTTATTATATGCACACAATATCAAAAAGTCAACCGTTCTTTTTATTTGCATGAAAATTTATGCAAATAAAAAGAGCCGCCTAACGCGACTCTCTTTCTGCTCTCAAAATGATATTATTCCTGTGTAAGCACGGACAACACTGTTTGTGCATCTGTATCCGGCTTTACTTTTTCAAATACATGCGTAATCATTCCCTCTTCATCAATAATGTAAGTGGAACGAACTACTCCCATATAGGTTTTGCCATACAATTTCTTTTCCTGCCATACATCATATTTTTGAATAGCATCCAAATCCGGGTCTGCAAGCAAAACAAAAGGAAGTTCAAATTTAGCAGCAAAATTCCCATGAGATTTTACGCTGTCTTTGCTAATACCAATAACAACTGCATTCTGTTTTTCAAATTCGCTATATTCATCTCGATAGCCACAGGCTTGTTTGGTACACCCCGGTGTATTATCCTTAGGATAAAAATACAACACAACCTTTTTTCCTGTAAAATCACTAAGAGAAACCATGTTTCCGTCTTTATCAGATAGTGTAAAATTTGGTGCTTTTGTTCCTACTGTTAACATTGTCACTTCTCCTTTATTTTCTATTTATCATTCTGTCAATTCATAAATATATGCATTCTTTTGTTTTTCCACACGCTGTACTACGCCCAACTGATACAAAATCAGCAATGCTCGTTGGGCCGACGACAGTGAGATATGAACCGCTTTGCTAAAATCTTTGGAAGTAAACTTCTTTGGCAAAGTATTCGGTACAATCGCACGGTAATCTTCCGCTGTCATAAGATAAACTAATTCTACCAACTGAATTGGGATGCGGTCATAGCGGGTAGAGCCTCTCTTTTTATCTCTGCTCCACCCATTGAGCAAACGGTATTCCTCCAAATCGATTAAGGCGGCGCAAACGCAAAAATTAGGATGTGTCAAAAAAGACCGCAATTGATACAATTCCCTGAACAAATCCCAAGCACTACCTGTTTTGGGAGATTTCCGTCTTCCGGTAACATCTCCCGTTTCTTCGTCCACCCAACACAAATATTTGGTACGCGCAATCGGATAAACAATTGTAACAGGCATTTGTTCCAGAAATACTTCCAGTTTACGCTTTAATTTTCCTAAATTTCTGGTTTGAATTTCAATAATACCTTCGGCATTGCAGATATCAGCAACAAATCCATTGAGTTTTACTTCATGAAAATCAGGATTCGGCTCAAAGTATAATTTTAATCCTGCATGTAATACCTTTTCTCCCAACAAACCAATACTGCCGCGCTTTTTCTTGCTGCTGCCTAAATCCGCGCAAATTTGTTCCAATGCGTGTTCACTCTGTTTCAATATACGTAAACCTCTTTACTTGTTTGCCTTGATAGTCCACCGTTTCGTTCCACATAGAAACAGGACGTACCCAAATACCACGTTCTCCGTATAATGCCTGATACACCACTATATCTTCTAATGTTTCGGAATGTTTTGCCAAATACAATACTTGATAACAATTTCCTTTATAATGGCGGTATATCCCAGGGAAAATTGACTGCATCGCACTTCCTCCCAATACGCTAGATTTCACCACGCAATTTGACAATTTTTTCTGCATTGTGTGATTAAAATTATAATAAGAATAAAAGATAAAGTCAAAATATATTTCTACTTTGTTGTAACTTGTTTAAAAACAGTATATACTGTTTTTAAACAATCTATTGGAAAGAACGGTGAAACCCATGAATATCACAAAACTTGTACAGCAGCAACGAGATTTTTTTCATACTGATACTACAAAATCCGTTCTGTTCCGCAAGCAGTCTTTGCGCAATTTAGCAAAGTGGATAGACAGACACGAACATGATATTTATACTGCACTGAAGTCCGATTTGAATAAATCTTCATTTGAAAGCTACATGACGGAAATCGGCATTGTAAAAAATGAACTGCGTCATACATTGGAACACCTCAATGAATGGACCAAACCTAAAAGAGCTCTCACCCCTGCGACGCAATTCCCTGCTGTCAGTTTTATCATGCCGGAACCACTTGGCGTAACTTTAATTATGGCTCCCTGGAACTATCCGTTTCAATTAAATGTAGTGCCCCTAATTGGAGCAATTGCAGCCGGAAACTGTGCTATTTTAAAGCCCTCTGCCTATGCGCCGCATACTGCCAAATTGATGGAACAAATGGTCTCAGAATGTTTTTCTAAAAAGCATATAGCCGTTGTATTAGGCGGACGAGAAGAAAATACACTATTATTGGAAGAAAAGTTTGACTTTATCTTTTTTACCGGAAGCACTTCTGTAGGAAAATTAGTCATGGAAAAGGCCTCCAAACATTTAACACCCGTTTGCCTAGAGCTTGGCGGAAAAAGCCCCTGTATTGTGGATGAAACAGCAAATATTCCTTTGGCCGCAAAACGAATTGTATTCGGCAAACTGTTAAATGCAGGTCAAACCTGCGTAGCACCTGATTATGTCTATGTACATAACACTGTAAAGGAACCTCTGATTTATTACATGAAGCAGTATTTAAGTAACTTTTTGGGAAGCTATCCATTAGATAATCCTAATTATCCTAAAATCATCAATGAAAAACATTTTCACCGTCTGCTAGATTTAATGGACTGTCAAGAAATCATAACAGGAGGGATAGGCAATGAACGCGGACAAATTGCCCCCACCATTCTGGACAATGTACACCCTGACTCTCCTGTCATGCAGGAAGAAATATTCGGACCGATTCTTCCTCTGTTAACGTATCATGATATCGAAGATGTTATCACATGGATACGTTCTCGACCAAAACCTTTGGCATTATATTTATTTAGTAACTGCAAAACCACGCAAAAACGAATTTTGCGAAGTATATCTTTTGGCGGTGGCTGTGTTAACGATACTATCATGCATTTGGCATCCCAATATCTCCCGTTTGGAGGAGTTGGTGAAAGCGGTATGGGAAGTTATCACGGAAAACAATCTTTCCTTACATTCAGCCATCAAAAAAGCATTTTAAAAAAATCCAATCATTTCGATCTGCCTATTCGTTATGCCCCCTATACATCTTTCAAAGAAAAACTGCTGAAAACTTTTCTAAAATAGATAAAAGAGCCTCTATGCATATTCATCTCTTATGCATAGAGGCTCTTTTCTGTGCCACATATTTATTTCCACAAACTATTTTGCAATTTTTTATTTTTTTCACGACGCAAATCTGTTTCCTTTTGGTCAATAGCAAGGGTGCCGTCGTCTTTAATCTCAATTACATGGCCTTCTTTTGCACCTTGCGGCAATTCTGCAATTTCAATTGCAAACAATTTTTGATCTTTATCTTCACAAATAGCATAAGTTCCTTCAAAACGGTCGATCACAATTTTTTTGCTCATATGTTTTTCTCCTTTTCTTGTTCCGTTGCAACGGTAATGTTAATACCGTCGCTCATAAAAATAACAGTACCTAAAATATCGGTACGATAGGTTTTAACATTGGACTTCTCAAGCCTTTGTAACACTTCGGAATTCGGAAGCTCATTTTTATCAGGCCCCACAGATATCACCGCCATATTCGGCTGTACTGCATTTAAAAAAGTCTGTGTTGTAGAGGTCTTGCTTCCATGATGTCCAATTTTAATAACATCTGCTTGTAAATTTGCACCACTGTTTAGCAAATCTTGCTCTTCCTCTTTTTCTGCGTCACCCATCATTAAAAAGGAGGTATCCTTATAGGTGAATTTTACCACAACAGAATTATTATTCATCGTATCATAAAATTGTAACGGAGCTAAAAACTCAATCTTTAATTCATCAAGCCAAACCGTTTCATTGGGTACTGCTTGTTTGATGGGAACAGCTTTCTTCTGATACACTTCCATTACGGACAGATATTCATCTGTAGAAGGCAGCAAATTCTGAGGTAAATCGGACACAATCATTTGATGAACAGCAAAATGTTCTCCAATTTGTTTTAATCCTTGTAAATGATCGTTATCAGGGTGGGTATTGATGACCAAATCAATTTTGGAAATATCCATCTGCTGTAAATAGGTTGTCATTGTATCTCCACCATCTGTGGTTCCGCCATCAATAACAACCGTCTTGTCATGACAAGAAACTATCATTGCATCTGCTTTTCCCACATCCAACACATGTAGAGAAAATGGTGCGTCTTTCGCAGTCTGGGAAAAATGGCCTAACCCGACCCAACCAAAAATAGTGCTCCACTGTCCTGCCAATACAACGCTAAGTACAACAACTAAAGCAAAACCTGTGGCAATCAGGACAGAAATCAGTGTCCTTTTTTTGACTTTTTGGCATGAATGTTCCGCAGCGGGCTTCTTTTCTTTTTCTTCCATGGTTCAGCCTGTCCCCCTTTGGACGCGCTTTGCTGCTGATGCATTGGGCGTACCAAACATTTGGGATCATTACCGATTAAGTCAGAACGTCCCGCAGCTTTTAATGCTTCGATTACCAACGCTTTGTTTTTTGGATTGAAATATTGCAGCAATGCTCTCTGCATAGCCTTTTCTTTGTCTGTTTTTGGTACGTAAACTCTCTCCAATGTATATGGATCCAATTCTGTATAGAACATACACGTAGAAATCGTACCCGGAGTTGGATAAAAATCCTGAACCTGCTCCGGACGCAAATTCTCCTGCTTTAAGAACAATGCCAGAGCCACAGCGTCCTTTAGTGTACTGCCCGGGTGAGAAGACATCAAATACGGAACTAAATATTGTTCTTTTCCAATGGACTTTGTAATTTGATAAAATCTCTTTTGAAACGCTTTATATGCTTCAATATGCGGTTTTCCCATATGATCCAACACATTAGCAGAACAATGTTCCGGCGCTACTTTCAGTTGTCCGCTGACATGATGCTGCACCAATTCTTTGAAAAAGCTCTCATCAGGATCCTGCATGAGATAATCATAGCGAATTCCCGAACGAATGAATACTTTCTTGACTTTCGGAACCGCACGCAGCTTTCTCAGCATATGTAAGTATTCGGAATGGTCTACTTTCAATAATTTACATGGAGTTGGCGCCAAACATTTTTTCGCCTTACACAAACCATGTTTGATTTGCTTGTCACAAGAAAGGCTTCTAAAATTAGCAGTTGGACCGCCTACATCGTGAATATACCCTTTAAAATTCGGCATTTCAGTCAATTTTTTTGCTTCCCTCAATACAGATGCTTCACTTCGGGCAGTAATTTCTCTGCCTTGATGAAATGCAATGGCACAAAAGTTACAGGCGCCGAAACAACCGCGATTATGGGTGATAGAAAACTCTACTTCTTGAATAGCAGGCACGCCACCCTCTTTTTCATAACTTGGATGATACGCCCGTTCAAACGGCAACTCATACACCTTGTCAAATTCTTCTTGAGTCAATGGAGGCATAGGCGGATTTTGTACCACGATCCGATCTCCATGCCGCTGTATTAATTTTTTCCCACGTACCGCATCCTGCTCATCCTGCTGTTTGCGGCAGGAAATAGCGTATTCTCGCTTTGACTGGCATACCTGCTCATAACTGGGACATTCTACCGCCGGTCCCGGTTTGTATTCGTTGGCAGGTACGGTATAACAAGTTCCTTTGATATCGGTAAGCATGCAAATCGGCTCTCCCTGTAGTAAACGGGAAGCAATTTCTATAGTCTGCTTCTCTCCCATACCAAAAGAAAGCAGATCTGCTCCGGATTCAATCAAAACTGACGGACGGATTTCGTTATCCCAATAATCATAATGGGCAAAACGTCTGAGAGATGCTTCCAAACCTGCAATGACTACAGGAGAATCAGGATAAATTTCTTTTATCTTTTTGGTATATACCGTAACGGCACGGTCTGGCCGTTTTCCTGCCTTTCCTCCTGGAGAATAAGCATCGTCGCTGCGCTTTCTCCTGGCAGCGGTATAGTGGGCAACCATAGAATCTATATTACCTGCAGTGACCATAAAGCCTAATTTTGGCTGTCCAAATTTTGTAAAGTCACGGTCGGTATGCCAGTCAGGCTGTGCCAAAATGGCAATTTTATAACCATAACTTTCTAACAAACGAGAAATAATCGCTACACCAAAGGTCGGATGATCTACATATGCATCTCCTGTTACTAATACAAAATCAGGCACATCCCACCCTAACTGTTCTATCTCTTTTTTTGTGGTCGGTAAAAATGCCATTTCTGCACACCTCCTTTTTATTCTTCCGTATTCTCATTTGCAGCATCATTCTTTTGCATAGTCATTTCCAACCATTGCTGATAAGTAATCAATACCTGACGCGGCTTAGAGCCTTCATGGGGACCTACAATACCCATTTGCTCCATTTCATCAATCAAACGCCCCGCTCTTGCATAACCAAGGCGTAACCGCCTTTGCAGCAATGAAGTAGAAGCTTGTCCTGCTTCTACAACACATTTAATGGCATCATCCATCATCGGGTCTGTACTCTTTGCATCGGAAGAGCCTTCATCCCCTTTGGATTTTTCAGCAACGGCATTTTTCTCAATACCTTCTATAACAGATTGGTCATAGTCTGACGATTTTGATTTTTTCACAAAATTTACAATGGACTCAATTTCACGGTCATCCACATAACAACCTTGTACACGAAGCGGCTTTTGTGATCCCATTGGCGCAAACAGCATATCACCTCGTCCCAATAACTTTTCGGCCCCACCCATATCCAAAATAGTACGGGAGTCAATCTGGGAAGAAACCGCAAATGCAATACGGCTTGGAATGTTCGCTTTGATAATACCTGTAATAACATCAACAGACGGACGCTGTGTGGCAATCACCAAATGCATACCTGCCGCACGTGCCATTTGAGCCAAACGGCATATAGAATCTTCTACTTCATTTGGCGCTGCCATCATTAAGTCAGCTAACTCATCAATAATAATCACAATTTGAGGCATTTTCTTTAATGTAACGCCATCATCACGCACGTACTCTTCTTTGTCACCAATCAAACGATTAAAGGAAGCCAAGTCGCGCACATTGTTGTCGGCAAACATTTTATAACGGTTGAGCATTTCTGTCACTGCCCATCCCAATGCACCTGCAGCTTTACGCGGGTCTGTAACAACAGGCACCAACAAATGTGGAATTCCGTTATAAATACCCAGCTCTACCACTTTAGGGTCTACCATTAGAAATCGGACTTCATCAGGCGTTGCTTTATACAACAAACTGATAATCAGTGAGTTAATACAAACAGATTTACCGGAACCTGTAGAGCCCGCAATAAGTAAGTGCGGCATTTTTGCAAGATCCGCTACGGTAACTTGTCCCGAAATATCACGTCCCAGCGCAACGGTTAGTTTACTTTGCGCAGAACAAAAACGATTGGATTCTACTAAGTCGCGCATACGCACAACGCCTACATTTTTGTTTGGAACTTCGATGCCGACAGCGGCTTTTCCAGGAATCGGCGCTTCAATACGCACGCCTGACGCAGCAAGATTCATGGCGATGTCATCTGCCAAATTTGTAATTTTGCTGATTTTCACACCTGCGGCAGGCTGTAACTCATATCGAGTTACGGCAGGACCGCGACTGATATCTAAAATTTTGGTTTGAACTCCAAAGCTTTTTAAAGTTTCTACCAACAGCTGTCCGTTTACCTGCAATTCCTCTGTTACATTTCGTGTATCCAACTCTTTACTTACCTCAAGCATAGAAACCGGTGGAAATTGATAGGTATGCTTTTTCTCGGTCTCTTTTTGCTGTTCTACGGTAGCAGGTACATCAGCAGTGGCTTTTTCTACTGCTTTTGCAGCAAATGCAGCAGCCTCTGCCGCTGTTTCGGAATGCTCCGGTGAAAATACAGAAATCTCTTGAGCCTCTTCCTCTACAGGAGTTGTTTTCTGTTCTTTTGGTTCATCTAAAGGAATGTCTATAGCAGAAGATATATTGGCTTGTGTCACGGCTGCTTGTTCCGGTTGGTCAACACGTATTACAGGCGGTGTTGTAACTTCTGATGAATCAATTTCAACATCCAAAAAGTCTAATTTATGCTGTTTATTTTCTTCTTGCTCAACAGTGTCTTCAGTTTGACCGCCAAAGTTAAATACCTTTTCCAGTTTCTTTAATTTCTCGCTTTTTGTCTTTTTGGCAGGTTCAGGATGATATTTCATATAAGCAGGGATTTCATCATCATCCAAAGCAATATCAATAGAAGCCGCAGCATTTTTGCGGTTATTTTGATGCAAAGGAGTCTGTGTATATTCTTCTTTGACATATTCTTTTTGCGCTGCTTTGCGCTCTTTTGCCTCATGAATATTAGATGCTACTTTGACAGCAGGTCTTGTAAACGCATGAACTAAACTTGGCAGTGTCATACCGGTTAGCACCATCAGCATCACAAAAAGTACAATCACAATCACAATTTTTGCGCCGGTAAAACCTAAAATAGATACAATCGGAATGCCAAATAAACCACTGAAAATACCTGCACCCGAATTCACAGCGCCTTGGTCATATAATCTTGTCATATTCATGGTAAACGGAAGTTTTTGCTGTTCTTCCGTTACCGTATAAATATAAACTGTAGCGCACAGCACAATAATCAATATTACTGTCATAACAATACGAGATACTGTCCGTGACTGTGTTTTTCCAAAAGCAATTACGATAGATATATAGCAAAGCAAAATCGGCCATGCCAATGATATAACGCCAAATAAGCCTAAAAATGCACGATGCATCCACGCCCAAGCACTTTCTCCTTGAATGCATACCAGACATCCCAGAAAAACAGAAAATGCAAATAATAAAATAGCAACAATTTGATTACGTTGTTTATGTACTTCTTGGTCACGAGGTTTTCGTGCAGCAGCTCTTGTCTTTGTCTGCGTATTCTTCTTTGCTGCTTGTGTTCGTTTTGTTTTGGTATTGGCGGGCTTTTTGTTCGTTCGTTGTGCCACTGTCTCACCTCTTGTTTTTCGTTATACCCTATGTAAACAAGGCAGGCTGTTATGGATATTTCCCCAACATGCCTTCCTTTTCCTATTTTTTTGTTGTTCGTTTTTTGATTTTTTTATCTGTATTCGCATGGCTTGATCTCACAGCAAGTTGCTTTTCTACAGAAGAATGTTCTTCTGTATGTTCTGCATACCCATGATCCTCTTTATTGTTATCAATCATTTCATACAAACATTCTAGCGCATCAGATAAACTTCCAAGACCGTCAATCAATCCTTCTTTTACTGCATCGGAGCCATCCAATACAGTGCCTACGTCCATTACCAACTCTTCTGTATTCATGGCCAACTGATAAAAACGTTCAGGATTCATTTTAGAATGTTTACTTACAAACGTTGTAATACGCTGCTGCATCTTTTGAAAATATTCAAATGTCTGCGGAACTCCCAAGGTCAAACCGTTCATGCGTACAGGATGTATCGTCATGGTTGCAGACGGTGCAATAAACGATTTTTGTGCCGCTACTGCAAGGGGAACACCAATAGAGTGACCTCCTCCAAGCACCAGAGAAACCGTCGGCTTTTTCATGCCTGCAAACAGTTCTGCCAAAGCCAACCCTGCTTCTACATCTCCGCCTACGGTATTGAGCAAAATTAAAAGTCCTTCAATTTCAGGTTCTTCTTCAATCGCTACCAACTGTGGAATAATATGCTCATATTTGGTTGTTTTGTTCTGGCTCGGCAACACATAATGCCCTTCTATTTGTCCAATGATAGTCAGACAATGGATTTTGTGCTTTCCGTTATCGGTCAGCACAGATCCCATCTCTTGAATTTTATCCATTTGTGGGTCATCACTGTTTTGCTGTGTATCATCAGGGAAATTAGAATTGTTTTCATACGCAAGATTGACATATGCATCCTCAAAATGAAAGGAATCCGTTTTGCTTGTTGTATGACGCTGTTCTGGATTTTGATGTTGGTTCATCAAAACACCTCCTACAGCACATAGTGTGCCGTAAATCGAAGGAAATCATACGCAAAAATAAAAATTTTTTCAAATTTGTCTATGTCATATTGCTATCATGATATTATAGCATAAAAAAAATTGTGAAGCAATTTTTTATCAATCAGCATCTAAAATGTTCTTAACAACAAACAGCATCCTTAAAAAAATAATGCCCAGCGCCAAAAATGGCATATCTGAAATATGTATCACAATTGTAATCATAGTTTCATTCCAATTTGCTTTGTGCTCAGTATGTATCGTTGTTATAACACTTGAACTGTAAACAAACAAGCCATTTTGATAAAATACAAAAATTACCAACAAAATGCAACCTGCCTTATTTTACAAAAATAGAAAAATCAGATAAAAAAACAGCTATATAAGTACTCCAAAAACTGTCATTAAACGTTGACAAGAAATTGAAAATATTAGATAATATGAATAATTATAGTATGTGGAAACGAAATGAATGTTATATGAATGGGGTTTCGTACATTGAAAGGGGTATACGATGGGTTATACAATTGCTCAAAAAATTATTAAAGCACATTTGCTCAGCGGAGAAATGACCGTAGGAAGCGATATTGGTCTAAAAATTGACCAGACTTTAACACAAGATGCTACAGGAACCATGGCTTATTTGGAGTTTGAAGCAATGGGCGTTCCAAGAGTAAAAACAGAAAAATCTGTTGCCTATATTGATCACAACACTCTGCAAACCGGATTTGAAAATGCAGACGACCACAGATTTATTCAAACCGTTACAAAAAAACACGGTATTTACTTTTCCCGTCCGGGCAACGGCATCTGCCACCAAGTTCATCTGGAACGTTTTGGTATTCCGGGAAAAACATTAATTGGTTCTGACAGCCATACACCAACAAACGGTGGTATCGGTATGCTTGCTATGGGTGCAGGTGGTCTTGACGTGGCAGTTGCTATGGGCGGCGGTGCTTACCATATTACCATGCCAAAAATGGTTCGCATTAATCTAACCGGTCAGCTGCAAGATTGGGTTTCTGCAAAAGATGTGATTTTAGAAGTGCTCCGTTTGTTAACCGTAAAAGGCGGCGTAGGAAAAATCATCGAATACGGTGGACCTGGTGTAGCAACATTGACCGTTCCTGAACGCGCTACCATTACCAACATGGGTGCGGAACTTGGCGCTACCACTTCTATTTTCCCTTCCGACGATGTTACTCGCGGATTTTTAAAAGCACAAGAGCGCGAAGAAGATTGGGTGGAACTAAAAGCGGATGACGATGCAGTTTATGATGAAGTATATGAAATTAATCTTTCTGAATTGAAACCGCTTGCAGCTTGTCCTCATAGCCCTGACAACATCAAATCCATTGATGAAATAGGCGCAAAAAAGGTAGACCAAGTTTGCATTGGCTCCTGCACCAACTCATCTTATTTAGACTTAATGCGTGTAGCTGCTATTTTAAAAGGCAAAACAGTACATCCTGACGTTAGCCTTTCCATTGCTCCAGGTTCTAAACAAGTATTTAATATGCTTGCACAAAATGGCGCTTTAGCTGATTTAATTGCGGCAGGTGCACGTATTTTGGAAAGCGCATGCGGTCCTTGCATTGGCATGGGACAATCACCAAATACAGATGGTGTTTCTTTGCGTACCTTTAACCGCAACTTTGAAGGACGTTCCGGTACCGCTAGCGGACAAGTTTATCTGGTAAGTCCAGAAACAGCTGCTGTTTCTGCTTTGACAGGCGTATTTACCAATCCTCAAACATTAGGCGAAAAAGTAGATATTGCACAACCGGAACATTTCTTAATTAATGATAATATGGTAGAACCTCCTGCTCCTGTTGAAGAAATGGATAAAGTAGAAGTATTGCGCGGACCCAATATTAAAGAATTCCCAACTACAAGAGCACTGGAAGATACCATTACCGCAAAAGCATTGCTGAAGGTTGGCGATAATATCACAACCGACCACATCATGCCTGCCGGCGCAAAAATTCTTCCTTACCGTTCCAACATTCCTTATTTGTCTAACTTCTGCTTTGCAGTTTGTGACGAAAAATTCCCGGAACGTTGCCGTAAAGAAGGTCCAAGCATCATCATCGGCGGTTCCAACTATGGTCAAGGCTCTTCCCGTGAACATGCTGCTCTTGTACCGCTTTATCTTGGTGTAAAGGCAGTTGTAGCAAAATCTTTTGCTCGTATTCACTGTGCAAACCTTGCCAATGCAGGTATTTTGCCGTTTACATTTAAAAATGAGTCCGATTATGATACTATTGACCAAATGGATGAATTGGAATTGCCAGATATTCGTTCTGCAATTGCAAACGGCAGCAAAGTCATTTTGAAAAATAAAACAAAAGGTACTGAAATTGAGCTAGAGCCTGTATTAACCGAACGCCAGCGTGATTTGGTACTGGCAGGCGGCTTGTTAAATTATACAAGAGAACAAAATCAATAATATTAGGAGGATGTTTGCAATGGCAGATAAAATTCAAATGAAAACCCCTCTCGTTGAGATGGATGGCGACGAAATGACCCGTATCATCTGGAAGATGATTAAAGATATTCTTTTAACCCCTTATATCGACCTAAAAACTGAGTATTATGATCTTGGTCTTGAGCACAGAGAGGCAACAGACGACCAAGTTACATTCGATTCTGCATATGCCACCAAAAAATATGGTGTAGCTGTTAAATGTGCTACTATTACACCTAATGCAGACCGCGTGGTAGAGTACAATTTAAAACAAATGTGGAAATCTCCTAATGGCACCATTCGTGCATTATTAGACGGTACTGTATTCCGTTCTCCAATTGTTGTAAAAGGCATTACACCTTTTATTCCAACTTGGACAAAACCAATTACCATTGCTCGTCATGCATACGGTGATGTTTATAAAAATACCGAAATGGTAGTAGAGGCAAACAGCAAAGCAGAGCTAGTTGTAACAAAAGCAGACGGTACCGAAGAAAGAGCATTGATTCATAACTTTGAAACACCCGGCATTCTGCAAGGTTTACACAACTTAGACAAAAGTATTGAAAGCTTTGCACGTGCTTGCTTCAATTACGCACTGGATCTAAAACAAGATTTATGGTTCTCCACAAAAGATACCATTTCCAAAAAATATGACCATCGTTTTAAAGATATCTTTGCAGAAATTTACGAGAAAGAATACAAAGAAAAATTTGAAGCTGCCGGCATTGAGTACTTCTACACCCTAATTGACGATGCTGTTGCAAGAGTGGTTCGTTCCAACGGTGGTTACATTTGGGCATGCAAAAACTATGACGGCGACGTTATGTCCGACATGGTTGCAACCGCTTTCGGCAGCCTTGCAATGATGACTTCTGTTTTGGTATCTCCTGACGGTGTATATGAGTATGAAGCTGCTCATGGCACTGTACAAAGACACTATTACAAACACTTAAAAGGAGAGAAAACCTCCACCAACTCTATGGCTACCTTGTTTGCATGGACAGGCGCTTTGAGAAAAAGAGGTGAGTTGGACAATACTCCTGAATTGGTTGATTTTGCGAATAAACTGGAGCAAGCATCCATTCAAACCATTGAAGACGGTGTTATGACCGGCGATTTATACGCATTGTCTTCTTTAGAAAATAAGAGAACTGTTGATACCGAAACATTCTTGCACGAAATTAACAATCGTCTTGTAAAACTCCTATAAAACTGTATTGGAGGTACTGACTTATGGCAAAAAGTAATTATATTTCTATGCCTGTAATTAGAAGATTACCTCGCTATTACCGTCATTTAACTACATTAAAAAATAGAGGAATCAATAGAGTTTCTTCAAAAGAATTGTCTGAAAACATGGGACTTACAGCCTCTCAAATCCGTCAGGATTTAAACTGCTTTGGCGGTTTTGGTCAGCAAGGATATGGCTACATGGTAGATCAACTCCGTACTGAAATTGGCAATATTATGGGGATACAAAATTCATACAAAGCCATTATTCTTGGTGCTGGCAATTTGGGACACGCTGTGACTGTTCACTTGTCTTTTGAAATGCAAGGCTTTGTATTAACCGGAATTTTTGACAATGACCCACAAAAAATTGGCACCAAACTAAAAGAACATACCATTTTAGACATTAATGATATCGATGAATTTTATCAAAAAGTAAAACCGGATATGGCTGTTTTATGCGTTCCGCAGGAAACTGTTCCGGCTTTGGTTGATAAACTGTATTCTTTGGGCATTAAAAATTATTGGAATTTCAGCCACTATGATATTAATCCAAAGTATTCTGATGCAATTGTTGAAGCAGTCCATTTGGGCGATAGCCTTATGACACTTTGCTATAGAATTTCTGAAAATATGGTATAACAACTGTCACAGGACAAAATAGAAGATTCCTAACAGGTAAACATTCCGATGCCATAACAATCCAGACTAATAAAAATACCCCGTGCAGAGTCAAAACTCTACACGGGGTATTTTTATGGCTTGCAACAGAAGATATTCCCTCAAAAACAAAGGTTCTATTTTCAAATTCAACCCATATCAATCCAAATTTTTTGCTAATAACACGAAAGTACAATGCTATAATGTAAGCTACAGAGTGTAAATAAATGCCTGTACTCCGTGGTTTTATTTTTCTAAGAAAAATAAGCTTTATTACGGATTTCGTAACAAAGTTGGAACTTTTCATTTAAATCAATACATGATAACATATACTACAATAGAAATAGCGAATTCATAATTATAGATTATGCTATATTCTATCAATATGTTATGGAGGTTACTGCTATGATAGGTGGAATTATCGCAGGCAGCATCATAGGTGCAATTATTATTATTCTAATTATTTCCGTTATTGTGATGTATAATAATTTAGTTGAGCGTTCTGTTCGTGTAGATAACGCATGGTCACAAATTGACGTACAAATGAAACAGCGCTACGACTTAATCCCTAATTTAGTGGAAACAGTAAAGGCATATGCTTTCCATGAAAAAAGCACATTGGAAGAAGTAACAAGATGGCGTACAGCTGCAATGGATGCAAAAAATCCAGAGGAATTGATGCGAAGCAACCAAAAACTTTCCGGTGCAATTGCCAATATTTTTGCGACTGCCGAAAACTATCCTGATTTAAAAGCAAATGACAATTTTTTAGACTTACAAAGACAACTAAAAGATTTGGAAGAAAAAATAGCATTCGCACGCCAATTCTATAATGATACTGTTATGAAATATAACGAATATCTACAGCGTTTCCCTTCCAATTTCATTGCCAATATCTTTAAGTATAAAGAACGTCCATACTTTAAAATGAATGAGACAGAAAAAACAGTACCTAAGGTACAATTTTAATCTATGCACTCTTAGGAGAACACTATGACAAAATCTTTACTGATAAAAATTGGAATTTTTCTGGCTGTCACAGCTACAGTTTTTGCAATAGCAATACCGCTTGTTATAAGCAATACTGATTACAAAGGAGATTCTCAACAAATTCTGGATAATCTAGATATACAAGCAACCGTAACTGAAAAAGGAGATATGACTGTCAAAGAAACATGGCAAATTACATTGGAAAACAGAGACCAAGCATATCGCAATATTTATAAAACCATTGAACTTCCTTCAAATCAAGTTGATTCTTTAACAAGTTTCTCCGTATATGATGTTGACAATCGCATATCATACAATTTGCAAGAGGTATCCGACCCTGAAAATGCACCTTCCAATCTCCAAAATGTATGCTATTATACCAGAAAAGGTAATACTGTAGAAATCGGGCTTTTTATGCCCCGTATTTATGAAGGAACACGTAACTTCGAACTTCAATATACATTTACCAATTGTATTACAGCATACCCTGATACAGCAGTACTGTACTACCAATTTATTGGATCACAATTTTCTCTTCCTATTACAAATATGAATGCGACTGTAACACTGCCGCAAAATAATAATGTAACAGAAAATCCTTATGCATGGCTGCACTGTACAGCAGACAGCCTTCTAACTATCGATTCTCCAAATCAAATATCATTTACTGCACAAAATATTCCTGCACAAACTATGGTTGAAGCTCGTATTGCAGCCCCGCTTGCACTTTTTCCATACGTAATAAGAACAAGTTCATCCACTAATTTGCAAACCATTCAAAACGAAGAACTGGAATGGGCTACTACTTATCAAAATAAAAAAGAACATGAATATATGCTTGGAGTATTAGACATCTCAATTGCCGTTTCCATCATAGTGGCGGCAATCGGCTTGTTTCTCTTAACGCGTTATCTTACACGGCGCCATAAAGTCAACGTTCCGGAATATACAAGAGAAATTCCAAAAGGAAGCAGTCCCGCTGCGGCAGCGTTACTATACTATCACTATAAAGGTGGTATTACCCCAAAAATACGTGGATACGTGTATAGCGCTACCTTAATGAGCTTATCCAATAAAGGCTATTTGGAATTCGGCTCCGATGAAAATGATACTCTGACTTTAACTCCAATTGGCAATACAAAAAATGAGACACTTACTTTAAGCGAACAAGTAATGCTTTCATTGATTACAACCGTAGCAACAGAAACAAACGGTTCCTTTACGTTAAAAGAGTTTTCTTCCTATACAAAAAAGCATGGTAAGTATGTAAATACCATGTTTGAAACATTGTTTGCACGCGCAAAAGATGAAATCAGACCATACGGTTATTATGAAAAAAGCCAGTATTTTGTGAAAGTAATCAAATATTTTGGTATAGCCGCAATTGTAGCCGGTGTAATTACTATGTTCGCTTCATCTATGATTTATATTGGAATTACAGCGATTTTGGCAGGTATTTTCACTTTTATGATGAATACAGGTCCTAATCGTTTGAGTGTACAGGGTGAGAAAATGTACATGATTTGGAAAGGCCTTGAAAAATATATGCTGGAGTTCTCCAACATGAAAGAATACGAACTACCCCATTTAGAGCTATGGAAGGATTATCTGGTATATGCCACTATGATGGGAATCTCAGATAAGATATGCAAACGGCTAAAACTTGCATATCCAAATATAGACAATGACGACTATATGACCGCTACCTTTGGAAATACGTATTTCTACTGGATGTTTATGTCTCATTATCATTACTCCGGATTCCGCAATGAAAATTTTGCTTCCGGTTTGGGAGATAAATTAACTTCTATCAGCACAGCTGCAACCCGTATTGCAAATCCCCCATCTTCCGGAAAAGGTGGATTTGGCGGATCTGGAGGCGGTGGAAGTGGCTTCAGTGGAGGCGGAGGTGGATTCGGCGGCGGTGGTGGCGGTGTCCGCTAATATCTAAACTTGCGCAGTCTACAGCGCTATCTTAACGAAAGAAAAGAGCAACTGTTAAAACAGTTGCTCTTTTCTTATTTAGACTCTTTATATTTTAGCGCTGCACCTACAAAACCTTTAAACAAAGGATGTGGTCTGTTTGGACGAGATTTAAATTCAGGATGGAATTGCACTGCAATATACCATGGATGATCTTTAATCTCCATCATCTCAACAATACGATTATCAGGAGCTCTTCCAGAGAAAATCATACCTGCTTGCTCCAGTTGCTCTCTATAATCGTTATTCACTTCAAAACGATGGCGATGACGCTCATAAATTAAATTATCGCCATAAATTTCTGCCGCTTTGGTATCAGGCATAATCTGGCAAGGATATTTACCCAGACGCATGGTACCACCCAGCTGTTCCACATGCTTTTGGTCAGGCATAATATCGATTACATGATTTTTGCCATCCATATCGAACTCAGCCGAATTTGCATCTGCCAATCCCAAAACATTACGGCAATATTCAACCACCGCTAACTGCATACCCAGACAAATACCAAAGAAAGGAATGTTATGAGTACGTACGTACTCAATTGCTGTAACTTTTCCTTCTACTCCTCTTTGTCCAAATCCACCCGGCACCAGCACGCCGTCAAGATGGCCCAGTTTTTCTTCAACATTATCTGCATCAATTTCTTCAGAATCGATCCATTCAATATCTACTTTTACTTCATTGCCAATTCCGCCGTGTGTCAAAGCCTCTGCTACACTTAAATAAGCATCTCTTAACTCAACATACTTTCCTACCATACCAATTTTTACTTTCCTATTAATAGAAAGTGCGGTATTTACCATTTTTGTCCATTCTGTTAAGTCTGCTCCAGGAGTTTCCAAGCCAAAACGCTCACAAACAATGTCATCCAAACGCTCTTCTTTTAAAGCCAATGGAACAGAATACAATAAAGGTAGGTCTAAGTTTTGAATGACACAGTTTTCAGGTACGTTGCAGAACAATGCAATTTTCTTTTTATGTTCTTCCGCAACTTCCATTTCCGCACGTAAAACAATAATGTCAGGTTGAATACCAATGGACAGCAACTCTTTTACACTGTGCTGAGTCGGTTTTGTTTTTTGTTCACTGGAAGCTGCCAAATAAGGAACCAATGTAACATGAATAAATAAGCAGTTTCCTCTGCCCACTTCAGCTCCGAACTGACGAATCGCCTCCAAAAACGGCAGACTTTCAATATCGCCTACTGTACCGCCAATTTCAACAATGGCAACGTCAACATTTTCTTTTCCCAATGCAATACGGTTTTTAATCTCATTTGTAATATGAGGAATCACTTGTACCGTACCACCGTTATAATGCCCGTTACGTTCATTCTGCAATACGTTCCAGTAGATTCTACCTGAAGTAACATTGCTGTTTTGAGATAAATTTTCGTCAATAAAGCGTTCATAGTGACCCAAATCCAAATCCGTTTCCGCACCGTCATCGGTTACGAATACCTCACCATGTTGAAACGGATTCATTGTGCCGGGATCAATATTCAAATACGGATCGAATTTCTGCATCGTCACTTTCAATCCTCTTGATTTTAACAAACGGCCAAGTGATGCAGCTGTTATTCCTTTTCCTAAACCGGATACCACACCGCCGGTTACAAAAATATACTTGGTAGCCATAGAATCCTCCCAATCAACATTTAGTACACTGATTTATTTATAATAGATAAAATATAGTATAGATATAAAACAAAAAAGATGTTCCCAATGCAAAACCGTTCATGCTGTTGGGAACATAATAATATGTTTTTATTATATCTCTTTTTACATCAAAATGTCAATGAAATCTATCACTTTTTGCAGTAAATTCTTTCTTTAGGATTGTTGATCCTGATTTTCGTCTTTTTCACGCTTTTGTTTTCCTAATAAAGGTAATTCTGCCATTTTTCCTCTTGCTGCTGCAATTACACCATACAAAGCATAAGATACCAATACAATGGTGGCTATAAAAGCTACAATAATACATAGTGTCTGACCGGCAGAATTTACTCCTGTTGTCACGTGAGCTAAATCTTCCGGCGTTGGTGTTGGCACAGAGTAGGAAAAAATCCAGGAAAAAAATGCATTCAATGCCCAAGCAACAGCGCCAACAACCAATGTCAGCAAAGTTAATTTCATACCTTGTTTTACATGAAAACGTACAAACTGATTTTTTCGTTCTGCAAAATAGCTGACAATCCAAACAAATGGAATATAGGCCAAACACGCAAATAACTTACTTCTTTTTTCCGGTTTCATCGAAATTTTCTCTTTTGCCTGTTTTCCGTCCTTGATACGACGTTTTTCATCGATTTCTTGCGTATTCTTTTTACGGTCTCTCATAGAAATCCTCCTTTCCATTTGTCCTTGGTAAATAATTATTCAGCATGATATGGCTCAATGGTAATACTATTAATTACAACGTCTGTCAACGGTTTATCCGTATTACTGTCTGTTTCAACTGCTGCAATAGCATCTAGTACATCCAAGCCTTCGAATATCTGTCCAAAAACAGTATGCCCCGTTTGGTTTACACTATAATATCCGTCTAATGTTGGACTGCCGCCATTTTGCTCATATAAAATTTTCACGTCATCTGTAATGCGGTAAACATTCGGACAACTGCCATATGCCTGCAAAAAAGCAGCCTGATTTTGACGAAAATTGTTATATAAACTGGTGTAGTAATCCCAGCCTTCAAAGGATTCTGCCTTTTTCTGATTAATAAAAAATTGGCTTCCGTTTGTATTCTTACCTCTATTTGCCATAGCAACAGAACCGCGAATATTCAAAAGATTGGCATTAAACTCATCTTCAAAACCCTCTGTTCCCCAAATATTTTCTCCTCCGGTTCCTGTACCGGTTGGGTCTCCACCTTGAATCATAAAGTTATTAATTACACGGTGAAAAATCTGACCATTGTAATAACCTTGTTTTGCAAGAGTAGTAAAATTCTCTACTGTTTTGGGAGCAGCATTGGGGAATAAACGCATTTTCATAACACCCATATTGGTGTCAAGCACAGCAATTTCTTCCCCTTCTTCCGGCAAATCCATTTGATATCCAACCGGTTTATCAGCATCTTCGTTTACTCTGGAAACAGTAGATGATACACTGGATTCCACAGAAGATGCTTGCGAGGATTGTCCGTTATTTGAACCGCAGCCAACCAATGCAGCACTAATGGCTACAACAGCTGCAAGCAAACCTATCATTCGTTTTTTCATGAAAACATCCTTTCTTAAGAAATATGAAGTTACATTTTATTTTAATAGAAAGAGAATCAATATGCAAGTCAATCTATGGTAATACATAAAAATTCGTTTTTGAACGAATTGATTAGAAATATTTCTGTTCTTTGTGTATGAATACATACTTATACGCATATAGATAATTCGGACAATAAAAAGGGAGGCTAATAAAATGAGTTTATACTATCCTGAGGGCTGGATAATAGATACACCTCAAAATAGAGCTGCAATGGCGAATATTTCTACCCTCACAGATGCCTGCCACGAAGGACAGATTTTAGAAGGTCGTGCATTGATATGTGACAGTGCCCACAATTTAATTGTGGATCTTGGCTGCATAAAAGGAATTATTCCAAGAGAAGACAGCGCAATCGGAATTCGTGAAGGAAGCGTGAGAGATATTGCAATTATATCCAGGGTAAATCGCCCTGTTTGTTTTATGATTGTAGGTTTTCAGAAAAATGAAGACGGCAGTACGGTAGCAATATTGTCACGTAGAATGGCACAAGAAAAATGTATGGAAGAATTCATCTCTGCCCTGAAGCCGGGTGACATTATAAATGCCAGAGTAACACATCTGGAAAATTTCGGAGCTTTTGCTGATATTGGTTGCGGCATTATATCCTTGCTGCCCATAGATGCGATCTCCATTTCACGTATCGACCATCCCAAAGAACGTTTTTATGTTGGTATGGATATACGTGTAGCAGTAAAAGCTTTAGATAACAATCGTATCACATTAACACATAAAGAATTACTGGGAACCTGGGAAGATAATATTGCTATGTTCCAAACAGGAGAAACCGTTGCAGGCATTATTCGTTCCGTAGAACCTTATGGCATTTTTGTAGAGTTAACACCAAATCTAGCAGGCTTGGCTGAATTAAAAGAAGACGTACAACCCGGACAGCAAGCCAGTGTGTTTATTAAAAATATTATCCCTTCCCGCATGAAAATTAAACTGATCATTATTGATACATTCGAATATCAATATCGCCCTTCTCCGCCTAAATATTTTTATGAAGGCAATCACATGGAGCAATTCTTATATTCGCCTCCCTGCTGTGATAAAAGCATTATAACGGAATTTTAAAAATTGTTTCTAAATCAAGATGTTCTAATCATACGATAAATTATAGCACACTACATACACATTCCTATTTTAAAAATTTAATATGCGATACAAATAAAAATCAGTTCACATAATGTGAACTGATTTTTATTTTATGATTATATCACAACCAATATTGTTCTAAAACAATTATCTACTATACTGCTTGATTTTTATATGATTGCTTCTTTCCAACTGCCTGAAGCAACATAATAAAAAACAACACAATACCTGCTCCTAAAGTGATGTGTGACACACCGGCAATACCTGATACCACAGCTCCTCCATCAAAACCTACTACTTGCATAATACCTCTGACTAAGAACATAACCACCATAAAAGGCAAACCGATATTATATACAATCAAAAACGGCTTCCATAATTTTGTTTGGTCTAACTGAAGCTTGCTATTGAATAATGCAACGATTAAAAATATAACTGCGCCTAACAGAAATAAATGTACATGAGTTACGGATAATGTAGTTTTGTCTGTAAAATTAAAAAATTTGGTAAACTCACGGTAAAATACGCCGCAAACCATTGCAGCAATCGCGTAACCAAAGGAAATCCAAATAGATTTTTTCATTACATACACTCCTAGTTTATAAATAATATAATAGTAATTATTATAATTACTATTATGAAAAAGTCAAATGCATCTTACATAAAATATTAATAGATAAACAATTCATAGATAAGTAAATACTTATCTATGAATTAGAATATTGTATGTAACAGCACCATTAAGATAAAAATACATAATACATCTATTATCAGCATAACCTCTTCAAATAAAATGATAGAAGTTACAGTTTTAAAACAAGTAGGTTTACTCCTCTTCCAATATAAAAAAGAACTGTTCCGCAATATTGCAGAACAGTTCTTTTTATTTATTGTATTATTTTACATCAAATACAAATGCGTCATCTCTGTAATCGCAGGTTACACCATGCTCACTGTTTACTTTTCCTTCCAACATCAGTTCGGACAACTCATCCTCAATTTTAGATTGAATTGCTCTGCGCAATGGTCTTGCACCATAAACCGGGTCAAAGCCTGCTTTTGCAATAGCAGCAACCGCTTCGTCTGTAAAGGTAATGTCAATATCCAAAGCAGCCAAACGTTCTTTTAGGTTATTCAGCATACCAACTGCAATTTTTTGAATATTTTCTTCTGTTAGTTTATGGAATACAATGATATCGTCAACACGGTTTAAAAATTCTGGGCGGAACATCTTTTTCAGTTCTGCCAATACCAACTCACGAACATCCTGATTATCTTTCTCAATCGTTTTCTCTTGATCATCTTCTTTCTGACCTTGGAAACCAAGATTTGCTTTGCTGTCTGTAATCAATCTTGCTCCAACATTAGATGTCATGATGATAACTGTGTTTTTAAAATCAACTTTTCTGCCCTGAGAATCGGTTAAGCAACCATCTTCAAGAATTTGAAGCAACATGTTAAAGACGTCAGGATGCGCTTTTTCAATCTCGTCAAATAAGATAACCGAATAAGGTTTGCGTCTTACTTTTTCAGTTAATTGACCGCCTTCATCATAACCAACATATCCCGGAGGAGAACCAACCAAACGAGAAACGGTATGTTTCTCCATATATTCTGACATATCCAAACGAATCATAGCGTTTTCATCGCCGAACATTGCTTCTGCCAATGTTTTGCAAAGTTCTGTTTTACCTACACCTGTTGGGCCAAGGAAGATAAAGGATCCAATAGGACGTTTCGGATCTTTCAGACCAACTCTGCCACGGCGGATTGCTTTTGCAACTGCTGTAACAGCTTCATCTTGACCAACAATACGTTGATGCAATACGTCCTCCAATTTGAGCAAACGTTGGCTTTCTTCTTCTGTTAACTGCACTACAGGAATTCCAGTCCAAGTAGATACAATATTAGCAATATCTTGAGGTGTTACTTCACCATTGCCGCTTACTTTTTTCTCTTTCCAAACTTCTTTTTCCTGCTCCAAACGTTCTCTCAATTGTTTTTCTTCGTCACGAATTTTTGCTGCGCCTTCAAAATCTTGTGTATTAACAGCTGCTGCTTTTTCTTGCTCTAACTGTTTAATACGTTTTTCCATATCTTGAATATCATTAGGCTCTGTGAATGCTCTTAAACGCACTCTGGAAGCAGCCTCATCAATCAAGTCAATCGCCTTGTCAGGTAAGAAACGGTCGGCAATATAACGGGAAGAAAGTTTTACAGCAGCATCAATTGCCTCATCTGTAATTTTCACTTTGTGGTGTACTTCATATCTGTCGCGCAAACCTTTTAGAATTTGAATTGCTTCCTCTTCTGTAGGTTCACCTACCATAACAGGTTGGAATCTGCGCTCCAAAGCGGCATCTTTCTCTATATGTTTGCGATATTCATCAATTGTGGTTGCGCCAATCAATTGGAATTCACCGCGAGCCAAAGATGGTTTTAAAATATTTGCAGCGTCTGCAGATCCTTCTGCCGCACCTGCACCGATAATTGTATGGATTTCGTCAATAAACAGAATGATGTTGCCGCTGTTTTTTACTTCTTCCATTGCTGATTTGATGCGCTCTTCAAAGTCGCCTCTATATTTAGTTCCGGCAACCATACTGGTTAAATCCAATGCAACTACGCGTTTGTCTTTTAACAACTCAGGTACTTCACCCTGTACAATTTTCAAAGCCAAGCCTTCAGCAACAGCTGTTTTACCAACACCAGGTTCACCGATTAAGCAAGGATTATTCTTAGTTCTTCTGCTTAAAATTTGAATGACACGCTCAATTTCCACTTGTCTGCCAATAACAGGATCAATTTCTCCTTTTTTGGCCAACTCTGTCAAATCTCTACCAAATTGATCCAAAGTTTTCGTTGCACTGTTGCCTTTACTTTTTACTCCCGACTGTGCGGTACCTGTTGTATTGTCATCTTGTTCACCACTGCTTAGAGCACTTCGGATTTCTTCTATAATATCGTTTTGACGTACCCCCAACATTCTAAGGAAACGTACACCGTAGCTGTCACCTTCCTCCAATACCGCAATTAACAAATGTTCTGTGCCAACGTAATTGTGATTTAATCGGGAAGCTTCCATCACAGCAATTTGTAAAATACGTTTGCTGCGTGGAGTAAAGTCATCTAAAGATAGGTTGGTATGGCTTCCTGTACCTATTTTCTCTTCCATACACTTTGTAAATGCTTCTTCCGTAACACCAAGTTTGCTTAAAACCTCTGCTGCTACACCCGAATTTTCTTTTAACAAACCAAGAATAATATGCTCACTGCCAATATAAGTGTGACCCATGTCTTCTGCTGATGTTAAGGCTAAGTTTAAAGCGTTGTTTGCTTTTTCTGTAAATCCATCAAATCTATACATATCGTTTGCCTCCTATCAAATTGCAATGTTGTTTGTTTTCCTTTTATTTTAATCCTTCGCTTACCATAGAAGCACGGAGAATATCTCTTTCTTCCGGGGATAATTGTTTTCCGTTCATTGTCATCATGGTGGCTGGTTGGGTTTGAATCATCAGTTTATTTAATGTTTCATAAGATATGTCTTTGATAAAGCCTGAGGCTACACCAAGACGGACATTGGAAAGCAATTTCATAAATTCCTCTGTACTCAAAATCTTTGCACTTTTTAATACACCCAAAGACCTTGCTACAGCATCTTGCTTTTTCATGTTCTCCATCAGACTTTTTCTAATATTGCGCTCTTCTTCCACAAGCTGCATGACAATGCGTTCCAGATTTTCAATGGCCTCTTTTTCACTCAAACCCAATGTGACCTGATTGGACAATTGATATAACGCACCAACAGGCTCGGTTCCTTCACCGTATGTGCCACGCAGCGTTAAACCCAATTTTGATAGATTATCCGAAATGCGTTTAATCATTCCGTTTTGCTGCAGCGACGGCAAATGAAGCATCAAAGAAGCTCTCATGCCGGTTCCTAAATTTGTAGGGCACTGTGTTAAGTAACCCAATTCAGAATCAAACGCAAAATGAAGGGTATCGTTTAAAGCAGAATCAATTTGGTCAGCCAGTTGATACACTTCACTAAGATTCATCCCTTCTTTCATTACTTGAATGCGAAGATGATCCTCTTCATTTATCATAATGGCAATACTGTTATCTTTTGATAATAATAATCCGCGCCCTTTTGTATTTGAGATAAAATCCGGACTGACCAAGTGGTTTTCTACCATAGATACAGCTTCAATTTTATCTACTTGTTCCATATCTATATAAATCAAATTACGTAAGGTCGCATTTGTACTTTGTTTTGCCGCTTGCACAATATGATCCCTTACCTGCTTTTTTTGCTGTTCATTCATACGAATAGGAAACGGTATTTTTTGCAGGTTTCGTGCCAGACGAATTCTGGAACTGATGACAACATCACCTTCTTTTCCGCTCTTCTCAAACCATTTGATATCCATTGTCATTCACCATACCTTTCTTTTCCTGTTCCGTTTATTCCGCTTTCTCCGATAATGCTTTGATTTTATCTCTTAATTCTGCGGCCAACTCAAAATTTTGCTCGTCAATTGCCGCTTGTAATTGTTCCTGGTATTGTTCAATTTCACTTTTTTCTTTTGGCTGCTCTTTTTCTTCTTTTTGTTCTACTACCTGCAAAGCAGTTCCCATTGGGATTTTTCCTATATGATGGGTATTGCCGTGCATTCTCTGAATGGAAGGCATTAACTGATTCAAAAATGTTTTGTAACATTCAGCACATCCTACCTTGCCCGTATCGGAAATATCTGATAAAGAGGCACCGCATACAGGACAGCGCAGTGTATCTTCCATAAGAGAGTTTTTACCAAAGAAGCTACTGAAAAATTGATCAAATGTGTTGCTTGGGAAGAATGAATTGCCATATCCCATTTTGTGTGCACATTCAGAACATAATGAGTGTTCTGTCAACTCTCCATTAATAATGGTTTTAACATGTGTATTTGCCTGACGTTTTCCACAGGATTGACATAACATATAAATTCCCCCTCTAAATTATAATTGTGTAATTAACATATTTTTAAACACAGACGCTCTTAATTGATCTCGTTTTGCTTGCGGTACAACAGTATAAGCTTGATTTGATACTGCCGCCGCCATTGCTTTTAACGTATTGGTCTGCACCGCTTGTTTTTGTGACAAAGAATGAATAATAGATTTTGCTGTTGCGGTATCCAGGGTATCCCCTATATTATGCATAATATGCATAATATAGGATTCTTTGTTGTAACTCTTGCGTGTAATACGGATATATCCGCCTCCACCCCGTTGGCTTTCCACTAAATATCCCTGTTCTGGGGTAAAACGAGAAGTAAGCACATAATTGATTTGGCTTGGTACACAGCCTATGGTATTTGCAAGTTCGTTCCGTTTAATCTCCACACTTTCATCTTCGTTTTCCTCCAACAATTCTAATATATAATTTGCAACATAATCACTGATTCTCATTTGATAACCACATCCTTTATCAAAATCAATTTGACTTTGACTTTCTTTGACTTTAATATCATTATACACCTATTGCATATATAGTCAACTCTTAATAATAGCTAAATATGATTAAATTCTATTATTTTTAATAATTATCTCTTTAATTCTTTTATTTTTTAATAATATCTTATTATTTCTTTTATTTTTACTATTTTTATAATTATTTATGATTTAAAAGAAATCAAATAAATTCTGTAACATCTTTTTGCCATTCGTAATAATATGGAGTATAAAACAAACAAGGAGGAAAACATTATGTGTAATTCTAACGTATTCGGTGGCGGTTGTTCTTGGATCATTATTATCATCTTAATTCTACTTTGCTGCGGTGGTTGCGGCGGCGGTAACTTTAACAACAACGGCTGTGGTTGTGATAACGGCTGTGGCTGTGGCTGCTAATTTCGTTTGTAAATGATTTAAAAAAGGGCTGCGACTTTTTAGTCGCAGCCCTTTTTTATGCTATAACATAAAAGAAATTGCCATGCAATTTCTAACAGGCAGAACGTTAAAACGTTCTCATAACAGCCAAAATTTTTAATTTTGATGCTGTTTTGAGGTTGTTATAACATAGAGGCAAAAATAGATGGAATGGGGTATTCCCTTTCATATAAATCAGTTACCAATTGTTTTCCTGTCTGTGTTTTAAAATATTTTTCTTTCGCAATTTGTATTTGCTCTTTGCTCATTTTCTCTTCAAACATATTAACCAAAAAATCAGCCTCTATCAAAATTTGATAATCAATATCATCTACACTTTGATAAGTGTGATGATATGCAATTAGAAAACAAATACGCTGTATCATATCTTCGGACACACTACAGTCCTTTAGTATCTCCAGTGCAATAGGAGGTCCTTCTATTTCCTGATACTTTCCTGAACAGGATTGATATTTTGCTTCACTGGGACGAATACCAATGTCATGCAAAACGGCAGCCATTTCTAATATTGTTTGTTTTTTCTCAGAAAGATGTTCCGCTCCCCCAATTGTCTTGGCAAAACCGTATACCTTTAGTGCATGGTTGACCAATTCGGGACAACCATAATTATAATCTATCATTTTTAATATTACATTATGAATCATATTACCATCTCCCGATTCATGTCTTAAATTAATAGGTGTTTTGATTCAAAAACTAATTTCTTCTATCAATCAATGATAAAGCTATTGTTTATTTTTCAAGAAGTATTATACTTGTTTCACATAACATCCATTTTACTTTATAGCAAGCAGGTAACTTGCATCTATCCTACGGCAAATTTCTTCAAAGGGTACAGTGCCATCAAGAATAATTGTGCACCAGTGTTTTTTATTCATATGATAGCCCGGAAAATACGTTTTATAATCTACCAAAGCCTCCAATTCTTCCGGTAAAATACGAAAATCAAAAATTTCGACCGTTTCATCATCCGGAAGACCCAGTTTTTGCTTTGATACCGTCAATAGTATACCGTACCATTTTTGTGTATCTTTCCTTCGCCAAATTGCATTTTTCAGAGATTTCTCCCATAAAAATTCCAATTCATCTCCGTATATTTTTCTAACATAATCAATTAATTTATTTGATTGCTTTAATTGAAATATGTCCGTTTGAAAGCATTGAGCGGCAATTTCCAACAATACTTCTTGATACTCATATTTAACTGTTTCTACAAATCCCCCTGTTGCATGATCCACCAAATGCAATGTATAGAGCTCATTTAAAGAAGGATCTATTATTTCTGCAGAAACTTCACCGTGTGATGTAACATGAACGGTTAATAAAAATCCACTTTTTGATAACGTCCTGTGATATATATAATCAGACTCTGTTTTCACAAATCCAAACTGCAACAGCTTTGGCAGATTGACTTTTTTATTGCAAAATATACTGTAAATGATGTTTGACATATCATACCTCATAAATCAAATAGTTGCTTTTTTACTGCTTTATGCTAAGAATATTGTACCACACTATTTTTTACAATTCCATACAACACAGCATAAGTAACCTCACCTAAATATCGATTGGAGTATGAAACATAAAAATTATAAAAATTCATTTACTTTCTAATATGATAATGATACAATAACAGTAAATTGCAGGGGGACTGAAAAGTTGAGAAGGTAGAACCTGACCCTTTGAACCTGTCGGTTAACACCGTAGTAGGGAGACAAACTATAATAACATTATTGAATTAATATTTTTGTTATTCATTGTCTGCCTATTTCTGAATTTAGGCAGACTTTTTATTTTTACATAAAGGAGGAATGAAGGTGAAACATGCATTGACCATTGCGGGTTCCGACTGCAGCGGCGGAGCCGGTATTCAAGCAGATTTAAAAACATTTGCTGCACACGGTATTTACGGTATGAGCGCAATTGTATCTGTGGTAGCAGAAAACACATGTCGCGTACTGGATATTCAAGATATTACGCCGGATATGATTGAAAAACAAATCATTGCTGTTTTTGAAGATATCGAGGTACACGCTGTAAAAGTGGGCATGATGTCTACCCGTGCCGGTATGCTGGCAGTGAGCAAAATGTTAAAACAATACCAGCCAAAACACGTGGTAATTGACCCTGTCATGGTTGCAAAAGGCGGCTGCGCTTTGATGCAGGAAGAAGCACTGTCTACATTAATTGAAGAAATGATTCCTCTTGCCGATGTGCTGACACCAAATATTCCTGAGGCAGAAACCATTACCGGAATGAAAATTCAATCGGAAGAAGAACGCCAAAAAGCCGCTGTGACCATATATCAAATGGGCGCAAAGCATGTGCTGATTAAAGGAGGACATCTGTCACAGGAGGAAGATGCCACAGATTTACTATATGATGGAAATACTTTCCACACATTTGTCACTAAACGAATTCCCACCAAAAACACGCACGGCACGGGCTGTACCTTTTCCTCTGCCATTGCTTCAAACCTGGCATTAGGTTACGCACTGCCGCAAGCAGTTGCCAATGCGAAAAACTATGTTACTATGGCAATTACTCACGCGTTAGAAATAGGCAAAGGTCACGGCCCCACTCACCACTTATATGACGTTTATCAAAACGGACTAACCACAAAGGAGAATCAACATGAATTATAAAACACAAATGGATGCCGCAAAAAAAGGTATTTTAACAAAAGAAATGAAAACCGTTGCACAAAAAGAATTTATGGATGAAACCAAATTAATGGAATTGATCGCAAGCGGACGCGTTGCAATTCCCGCAAATATTCGTCATACCTCTTTAAGTGCCGAAGGCATTGGAGAAGGACTGAAAACAAAAATCAATGTAAATTTGGGAATTTCAGGTGACTGCATTGACTATACCAATGAAATGAACAAAGTAAAACTTGCCATTGATTTTGGTGCGGAAGCCATTATGGATTTAAGCAACTACGGTAAAACCCATGATTTCCGCAAAGAACTAATTGCATACTCCCCTGCTATGATCGGTACCGTACCAATGTATGACGCTATTGGATATTTAGAGAAGGATCTCATGGATATCAAAGCGAAAGACTTTCTTAAAGTAGTGCAAGCCCATGCGGAAGAAGGCGTGGATTTTATGACCATTCATGCAGGCATTAATAAACGCGCCGTAGAATGCTTTAAACGCACCAAACGTATGACCAATATTGTTTCCCGCGGCGGCTCTTTATTGTTTGCATGGATGGAAATGACAGGAAACGAAAATCCATTCTACGAATATTATGACGAAGTATTAGACATTTTACGTGAGTATGATGTCACCATTAGTCTTGGCGACGCACTGCGTCCGGGAAGTATTCATGACAGTTCTGATGCAGGACAATTAAGCGAATTGATTGAACTTGGCAATTTAACCACATTGGCTTGGGAAAAAGATGTACAAGTAATGGTAGAGGGTCCCGGACATATGGCAATCAACGAAATTGCAGCTAATATGGCAATTCAAAAACGTTTGTGTCACGGTGCACCATTCTATGTGCTTGGTCCATTGGTAACCGACATTGCCCCAGGTTATGACCATATTACCTCTGCCATTGGCGGCGCCATTGCGGCAACTTACGGAGCAGACTTCTTATGTTATGTAACTCCTGCCGAACATTTGCGTTTACCTGACCTGGACGATGTAAAAGAAGGTATTGTTGCATCTAAAATTGCGGCTCATGCAGCAGATATTGCAAAAGGAATTCCTCATGCAAGAGATATTGATAACAAAATGAGCGATGCCCGCAGACGTATTGACTGGGAAGAAATGTTCTCCCTGGCCATTGACAAAGAAAAACCAAGAAGATATTTTGAAAGCGCCCCACCTGCGGACAAACATTCCTGCTCTATGTGCGGTAAAATGTGCGCTATGAGAACCACCAACAAAATCTTAGAAGGACAAGACGTGGTTCTTCGTGACCAAGAGAAATAAAAAATTATGACACATATTCGTAAACAACATATCGATTATACTTTATATCTGGTTACAGACCGTTCTGTAATGTCTGCCAAATCACTGGAACAAGCAGTGGAACAGGCAATACAAGGTGGCTGTACCGTAGTACAACTACGTGAAAAACAGGTATCCTCTCGTGAATTTTTTGAAACTGCGCAAAAAGTAAAACAAATTACGGATTCCCATCATATTCCGCTTATTATCAATGACCGTACAGATATTTGTTTGGCTGTAAATGCAGCAGGCATTCATGTTGGGCAACAAGATTTACCTGCTAAAGTGGTTCGCAGCATAGTGGGACCTGACAAAATTATAGGTGTGTCTGCCGCTACACTATCCGAAGCTATACAGGCTGAACAAGACGGTGCCGATTATCTGGGAGTGGGAGCCATGTTTGCCACCTCCACAAAAACAAATACACGTCCCGTTACGATAGAGCAGCTTACCCAAATCAAGCAAGCCGTACAAATTCCTGTGGTTGCAATCGGTGGTATACAGTCATCTAATGTGACAACACTTACAAATACAGGCATTGATGGAATTGCAGTGGTCTCTGCAATTTTAGCACAAGAAAATATAACACATGCTGCCGAGCAATTAAAAACATATTTTACAGGAGTCGGACATGAATTTTAAAGGCGCTGTTTTTGATTTAGACGGAACCTTATTGGATTCTATGGAAGTTTGGAAAAACATTGATATAGAATTCCTTTCAAAGCGCGGATTACAAGTTCCTAAAGACTACAGTGATGAAATATTGGCCATGAGTTTCAGAGAAACAGCCGAATATACCATTGCCAGGTTTGGACTTCGGGAACAACCAGATGATGTTATGCATGAATGGAACCAAATGGCCATAGAAGCATATGGACATCATGTACAGCTAAAACCCGGAGCAAAGGAATATCTTTTAAAATTAAAATCCCGCGGCATTCGTTTGGGAGTGTGTACTGCCCTTTCACAAAAGTTATATTTGCCTTGTCTGCAAAATAATGGCATTTATGAATTATTTGACGCTTGCATCTCCACAGATGATGTCAGCCGTGGTAAAAATCATCCTGATGCTTGGCTATTATGTGCAGCACGTTTGGGCATTTCTTCTCAAGACTGTATGGCGTTTGAGGATGTTCTTCCTGCAATACAAGGGGCAAAAGCAGCACATATGAAAATTTGTGGTGTATTCGATAAATACTCTGAAAAAGACAAAGCAACCATCTTAAAATTATCCGATATTTATATCCACAGTTTTCATGAACTACTATCGGAATGAAAAAGAATTATTTGGATTCGATGATTGGCAATTGCTTAATACAAGAGTCTTTGTAGCTATGAAATGAGAGAATCTTTAGGAACTTCCTTTCTCTATCCGGAATATTCCCTCTTGGCACCAACGGTAACTCTTTTATATATCCTTTATATAAGCAACTCTCTGTGATACATCCTGAAAAGGAGCCCTTTATTGGGCTGAATTATATCTAACCATTCCATAAATCGCAGCTGCATCTCCAAAGCTTCTATACACACCTTGAAAAAGCCAAACATAATAAAAGACTCAGTACAGAATATTAACCTCTGTACTGAGTCTTTTTTATGAATTCTTATTCTAAGATTAGAGTGTGATTCCGTGCTCTTTTAGGCATGAGTGGACGTTTCCTTTGTTTCTTTACAATGAAGCCCTATTGTTTGTTATTTCTTTTCTAACAGATTTTGATATATTATGCTCTTACCTGTTGATAAGCGAAGACATTTTTCGGCTCTGAGGCATACTTTATACATCCTATTAATAACCGTACGCCACTTTATCTTTCTTATGATACAAAATACAATCTACTTTTTCAGAAGACTTTCTGCCAATAAAAAAAAACGGACTGTTGTTACAGTCCGTTTTTTTATTAATTTTTACCCATTGCTTCCAAATATTCGTCAAAGGTTGTCATACGATCGATGATACCGTCATCTGTAATTTCAATAATGCGGTTTGCAATGGTTTGTACAAATTGGTGGTCATGAGAAGCAAACAAAAGGATGCCTTTAAAGTCAATTAAACCGTTATTAACTGCTGTAATAGACTCCAAGTCCAAGTGATTGGTTGGTTGATCCAATACCAATACGTTGGAGCCGTACATCATCATACGGGAAAGCATACAACGAACTTTTTCTCCACCGGAAAGTACATTGACCGGTTTTAACACATCATCACCTGAGAATAACATTTTTCCCAGAAAACCTCTCAAATAAGTTTCTGTGGTATCCTGTGCATACTGTTCCAGCCACTTAATAATGCTTTCATTGCAGTCGTTAAAATACTCGGAGTTATCTTTCGGAAAATAGGATTGAGTTGTACTTACTCCCCATTTATAAGAACCTTCATCCGGTTCCAATTCACCCATTAAAATTTGGAATAAAGTCGTATTTGCAATATCATTTTCGCCCACAAAAGCAATTTTATCTCCTTTGTTTACACGAAAAGATACTTTATTCAGTACTTTTACACCATCTACTGTTTTAGAAATGTCTTCTACCGTTAAAATTTCTTTGCCGGGTTCGCGATCCATTTGGAATCCTACATATGGATAACGGCGGGTTGAGGCAGGCATTTCTTCTACTGTTAATTTCTCAATTAGCTTTTTACGGGAAGTTGCTTGTTTGGATTTTGATTTATTAGCAGAGAAACGTTGAATAAAGTTTTGCAGTTCTTTAATTTTATCTTCATTCTTTTTATTTTGATCACGCATCACACGCTGCATAAGCTGACTAGATTCGTACCAGAAATCATAGTTACCTACATAAAGTTTAATTTTATTATAATCAATATCTACAATATGAGTACAAACATTATTCAAGAAATGACGGTCATGGGATACTACAATCACAGTACCCATATAATCCATTAAGAAGTCCTCCAACCAGTTAATGGATTTAATATCCAAACCGTTGGTAGGTTCGTCTAACAGAATAATATCAGGCTGTCCGAACAAAGCTCTTGCCAACAACACTTTTACCTTTTCGCTTTCCGCTAATGCGCTCATTTGCATATACAGCATATCTGTTTCCAAGCCAAGACCTTGAAGCAATTTGCCGGCGTCTGTTTCAGCATCCCAACCGTTCATTTCTGCAAACTCCGCTTCCAGTTCTGCTGCCAAATGGCCATCTTCCTCACTAAAATCCGGTTTTGCATATAACTCGTCTTTTTGCTTCATCACATCGTACAAACGCTGATTTCCTTGCATAATGGTATCTAAAACTGTAAATTCTTCATATGCAAAGTGATCTTGTTTTAACACAGACATTCTGCACTTAGGGTCAATGGAAACATCACCTTTGGTTGGTTCCAATTCACCTGACAATACTTTTAAAAATGTAGATTTTCCGGCTCCGTTCGCACCTATTACGCCATAACAGTTGCCGGGAGTAAACAGCAAATTTACATGAGAAAATAAATCTTGGCCACTAAAGCCAACACTTACGTCAGATACTGTAATCATAGTTCCTCCAGTATAATTGAATTTTATTATGAATCGTTCTAATCATTGTATCATAAATTGCAATTTTGTCAAAATATCCTGCATTTAGTTTCGATAAATGGTTTTAGAAACCACAATGGTATTTCTCCGTTCAAACATATCATCCAAAAGCGCGTAATAACTGCCCGGTGTAACAATACCGCTGACATCCAATACATCCAACCCCGCCGAACCTGTAATGTAATCCGCCAGTTTCACGCAGTTGGTATTAATGGCAAAATAGGTTTTAAATTCTCCTAATTTGATTTTGTATATCTTTGCACCTGTTGCCTTTACCAGTTCACTGGCAGCATCGTTACACGGTTCATCCTGAGATAAGGTACCATCTTGTATCCGTTCGTACCTTGTCTGCCACGGTATTGCTACCTGCATAATTTCGTCTATTTTTTCTTCCACTTTCTTTTTTTGGGCATCTGACAAACATAAACCAAAACCTACTAAAATTTTCTTCTCAAATGATAAGCAATGGTGTATGTACAACTCTCTGGGCGCCTTTACAATGGTTCCTTGACTGAATAGACCAAAAAATTTATGCTCTGTTTCGTCATATGCTCCATAAGAATATACTGTATCTCCATAACAAAAATCTGAATGACCAAACTCATTCAAATTCTCTCCGCATAAGTGGATAAATACCTCTAAATCCACCCGTTCTTTTCCTTCAGGTGCATTAATTTCTTGAATCATATTCGCTTTTACATTATGTTCTCTAAAATATTTATTAAAACTGCTCATTAATCTGGATGGTATAAAAGCAGTAATAAATAATGGAAGCGGAATGCGTACTCTTCTTGATGTGTTATCGTCACTTAAATTCCATTTGAAAATTTCTGAAAAAAAGTCAAACAGAACGGTCAGACCATATAAAATCATATAGATGCCTACAATTTGCAAAACAGTTGTGCTTCTCATAAACGGATTCATAAACAAAATAATGGCAAACGCAATGGATAAAATAGAAACTAATGCACCAATCAGGCGACCTTGAGATTTTTTTTTGATTGCTTGTATACAAATAGCACCTCGAATAATACCTGTACATAAAAACCAAAGTGCAAAAATCCATGTAACAGAGATAATATAAAACCAAGATAATACAAATAAACTGGCCGCAACAACGGCGTATGCCAAACCAATGAGTACACCTTGCATAATATGTTTATTTAAAATAACACCTACGGCATGTGTGATACCTGCCACTACGATTGCAATAGCAATACCAATCATCAGCACACGGGAAGCCAAATCATGGTCGATTAAAATAAAGATACCCAGCCCCAAAAACAAAACGGATGTTACCAGCAAAAGCAATGGATTCACAACTTTCGCTTTGATATTCATTCTGTAACCTCCTTCAATTTGGCAATATTACTCTTCTCTCCAGCTTTCAAATGCAAAAAACATACCAAATAATCCAAGTAAAATAGAAACAGCCGCGCAGGTAATCGTTACCACTTCCAAGCGAAAGGGACTGGTAAATGCGGCAATAATTGCACATATCATTGCAATACCAAACATAATCCATGCAATTTTTCCTGCCATATACATACTTCCTTTTTACGAAAAACAATTAAATACTAATATATGAATCACAAAAATCTTTACACCGAAATGGAATTGTATTTACATATCCGAACATATAAATACAGAGTTATGCACTAACTTTATAAATTGTAATAGATACCTTCTATTATATTTGTTCTATAATTGCTGTTTTAACCGGGGTCTCAAAGTAATTTACTATATCTTATTTGGGAACAAAAGATTACAAAGAACTCCAAACTGCTCCATGGTTAATTGTTCCGCCCTGGCAGTTGACGCAATCCCCGCTTGTTTTAATGCTGTAGATAGTTCCTCTTTGGATTTTCCTAACCCCGTATTTAAAGAATTCAAAACTGTCTTTCTACGCTGTCCAAATGCTGCTTTTACCAATTTAAAAAACTGTTTTTCTTCTGTTTCTAATTTTACGGGAGCTTCTTTACGGATATCGAGGCGAATTACTGCCGAATCCACATTGGGAGCAGGGAAAAAGCAGTCTCTGGGTACATCAAATAATATCTGAGGCTGGCTGTAATACTGCACCGCCACGCTTACCGCGCCACAAGCACGCGTACCGGGAGTCGCACAAATACGCACAGCCGCTTCTTTCTGTACCATAACCGTCAGAGATTCTACCGGAAGCTTTTCTTCCAGCAATTTCATGATAACAGGAGATGTAATATAATACGGAAGATTGGCACAAACCAAAACATCTAAACCGGAAAATTCATCTTGAATTAGTTGATGCAAATCCACTTCCATAACGTCTGCCTGCACAACTTTTACATTGTCAAAATCTCTCAGTGTTTCTGCCAATACAGCAGGAAGTCGTTTATCTAATTCAATGGCTACCACTTTATTGGCTCTTGCTGCTAATTCTCTGGTAAGTACACCAAAGCCCGGTCCAACCTCTATTACTCCTTTGGTTTGGTCCGCTCCACATTCTGTAGCCATTTTGGGACAAATTTCAGGGTTGATTAAAAAGTTTTGTCCCAACGCTTTTGAAAATTGAAATCCATGACGAGACAATAAACTTTTTACAACATTAATATCTGATAGATTTTTCATGCAGTCCTCCAGTGAAAAGGATATTTTTTGATTCTTACTATAATATTGTTATTATATACCAACCTCTCTATGCAAACAAGAGCAAAAAATCATAGCTGCGGTATTTTATACCACAGCTATGATTCTTCACATAATAAATCCCAATAATTCTTGTGTAATAAATGCTGCAACAACCGAACTGACAGCCACTAACAATAATCCTCTGTTAAAATAAGCTAAGATCATCGCTACCAGCATACCTACCAAACCGCCCAAAAAGTATACGAGCGAAAAACCGCCATCCGGCGATGTGGAAAATAGGATACTCGGAAATGTCATAGCACCAAGCACCGCGTAGGGCACATATGCCAAAAAAGATTTTATAAATTGATTTTCAATGGTTTTTCGGAAAAGAACCAGTGGTAACATTCTTGGCAGATACGTTACCAAAGCCATAATTAAAATACTGAGAAGAACATAGGTGTAATTCACGATTCCTTGTCCTCCTTAATTGGAAATTTCCAAGCACCAAACGCTGAAGCCACCACTGCACAAATAATAATAACCCAACCGTTAGACAATTGATTTAAAACAGGCGTCCAATAAAACAGACAACTAATTGCAACAGAAATCAAAATTACAATCGCAATAGATTTCATTTTCCGTGCAGGAGGAATAATAATAGAAATAAACATACCGTATATGGCAATTCCCAATGCACTGCGAATGGCAAAAGGCAAAAATCCCGTTACGGTTGCACCCAATAAAGTGCCCAATGTCCATCCCAGATAAGGAGTTAGTATCAAACCTGAAAGGTATTTGGCACCTACCTTACCTTCCTGCTGCATAGCAACTGCAAATACTTCATCTGTATTGCCAAATGATAACAATGCGCGCTCAATTCCATTCATACGCTTTTCTATTTTTTGAGAAAGCGACAACGACATCAACAGATAACGAATGTTAATAATAAACGTTGTAACCAACATTTCAACATACATACCACCGGACACAATTAGCGCTATACCTGCAAATTGTCCTGTACCGGTAAAACATGTCATAGAAATTAAAACAGCTACCCAAGGTGGTAAACCGCCTTCGACTACTACCATACCAAAAGTAAAGGCAACAGATAGATACCCTAAACAAATAGGAAGTCCATCTCTTAATCCTCTACGGAAGGTAAGATGGGAACGTTCCTCTTCGGAAGACTTTATAGTTACATTCTCTTCTGCCGAATTTAATTCAGAGAAATTAGATTCTTCTATACGTGTTTTTTCTTTATGATCCATGAATACCCCCACTCTCAAACACAGAGAAAAGCTCCAATGCTTGGTTGGAGCTTTTCTTTATGAATATTATAGCATTAAAGCAGTTGGCAAACAAGGTCGCCCATTTCAGAACAATTTACCAATTTCATACCTTCTGTATGAATATCCGGAGTGCGTGCCATAGTCAATGCCTTTGATACAGCATCCTCGATTGCTTGTGCTGCTTCTGGCTGATTCAATGTATATTTCAGCATCATAGAAACAGATAAAATGGTAGCCAGAGGATTGGCTTTTCCTGTTCCTGCAATGTCAGGCGCACTGCCATGGATTGGTTCATACAAGCCAAATTGATTTTCGCCAAGACTCGCAGATGCCAGCATACCAATGGAACCGCTAATCATAGAAGCTTCGTCCGAAAGAATATCACCAAAAATATTGGAAGTTAAAATAACATCAAATTGTTTTGGATTACGCACCAACTGCATCGCACAGTTGTCTACATACATATAATCTAACGTAACATCCGGGTATTCTTTTGCAATTTTGGTAACGGTTTCTCTCCACAAACGGGAGGATTCCAACACATTGGCTTTATCAACGCTGCATAGGCGTTTGTTTCTCTTTTGTGCCATTTCAAAACCGATACGCGCAATACGCTCTACCTCTTTTACGGAATAACGTTCCGTATCAAATGCAGATTCTACACCATCAACCGTATCACGACCGCGCTGACCAAAGTAAATACCGCCTGTTAATTCGCGAACCACCATGATATCCAATGCATCTCCAATGATTTCTTCTTTTAGAGGGGAAGCATCGCGAAGCGGTTCAAAAATAACTGCAGGACGTAAATTTGCATATAGTCCCAATGCACCGCGAATGCCCAGCAAACCCGCTTCAGGTCTTTGACTTCCTGATAAGGAATCCCATTTTGGCCCTCCTACAGCACCAAGTATCACAGCGTCGGATGCTTTACAAGAATCCACAGTTTTTTGCGGCAATGGTTCGCCTGTTGCATCAATGGCTGCACCGCCAATATATTCTTCCTGATAATTTACTTTGAAGTCGAACGTTTCAGCAGTTTTGTTCAACACTTTGATTGCCTGATCTACAATTTCAGGACCAATGCCGTCGCCCTTTAATACGGTGATTTGATATTCTTTCATGATGTACCTTCCTTTTTTATATGAAATGATAACGTTCTGTTTTACTTTTGTGCACGATTGATAGCACAAATAATACCTTTAATGGAAGCCAAGCTGATATTGCTGTCTAAACCAACGCCGAAAATAGTGTTGCCGTTGGGACATTCCAACTGAATATAAGAAATGGCTTTTGAATTTGCACCTTCTGAAACAGCATGCTCACTGTAAGATACAAATTTATAATTTGTAATTCCAACGGTTTTCAACGCATTAAAGAACGCGTCAATCGGACCGTTGCCCACACCGGAAATCATATGGTCTGTATGCTCAAAGCGCAGATTTCCTTCAAAGTGAACTACTGTTTCATTTTCCACATCATTTTCTTCATAAATTTTATAGCTTTTTAAATTATATGGTTTATGAACGTGTAGGTACTCTTCTTCAAACAATGCGAAAATTTCTTTCGGCATAATCTCTCTTCCGGCTTTGTCACATGCGGCTTTCACAATTTTTCCAAACTCAGGATGCATGGCTTTTGGCATTTGATAACCAAAAATCTGCTGCATGATAAAAGCAGCACCGCCTTTACCCGACTGGCTGTTAATACGAATAATGGGTTCGTATTGTCTGCCCAAGTCTGCAGGGTCAATTGGCAAGTATGGTACTTCCCAATACTCTGAGTTATTTTGTTTCATATAGTCAACGCCTTTATTAATTGCGTCTTGATGAGAGCCTGAAAAAGCGGTAAATACCAATTCACCTGCATACGGATGACGTTCATGCACTTTCATTTCAGTACATTGCTCGTATACTTCTTTGATTTTGTTCATCTCTGAGAAGTTTAATTCGGGGTCAATGCCTTGTGTGTACATGTTCATTGCAACATTCATAATGTCTGCGTTACCTGTACGTTCACCATTGCCGAATAAAGTACCTTCCACGCGGTCTGCACCTGCCAAAATCCCCAATTCAGTTGCAGCCGTTGCAGTGCCTCTGTCATTATGCGGATGTAAGCTGATAATCGCACTGTCTCTTCCTTTCAAATGACGGCAGAAGTACTCAATTTGGTCCGCATGCTGATTTGGCATCATACCTTCAACGGTATTGGGAAGATTCAAAATTACTTTATGTTCCGGAGTTGCACCTAAGGTTTCCAATACCTTGTCACAAATTAGCACAGCGTTATCCATTTCAGTGCCTGAGAAGCTTTCAGGAGAATATTCAAAACGAATATTTGCACCTGTTTTTGCAACTTCCTGCTCAGTTAGTTCTTTAATTAATTTAGCACCTTCCACTGCAATATCAATAACACCTTGCATGTCAGCACGGAATACTACTTTACGCTGCAGCGTAGAAGTAGAATTATAAAAGTGAACAATTACATTTTTAGCACCACTGATTGCCTCAAAGGTTTTTGTAATTAAATGCGGTCTTGCCTGTACCAATACCTGAATGGTTACATCCTCCGGAATTAAATTACGGTCAATCAGCGCACGCAAAATTTCATACTCTGTTTCGGAAGCGGATGGAAAACCTACTTCTATTTCTTTAAATCCAATGTCAACCAAAGTCTGAAAAAAGAGTAGCTTTTCTTCCAAATTCATTGGATTAACAAGCGCCTGATTACCGTCACGTAAGTCTACGCTGCACCAGATTGGCGCTTTCTCAATAACTTTGTCAGGCCATGTACGGTCCGGCAATTTCACAGGTTCAAACGGAATATATTTTTCAAACCCTTTTTTCATGATGATTACTCTCCTTTATATCAATTACAATGTTTACAAACAAAAAGCCCCGAACAGTTATATCACATACACTGTTCGGGGCGAATATACAAAATCCGCGGTACCACCCAAATTCGGTTTGCGCTCACGCAACAAACCCTTACATCTCGAATAAGATTCGGCCAATAACGCAGCCTTGCGTCCGTCCCTATGAAACCATCAGGCCGGCAACTCCGGGATGAGCTATACATACCAGGTTCAGTACCGCCTCACACCAACCGGCAGCTCTCTGAAATTCTGTCCCTGCTATCTTATTCCCTTCAAAGTCTTTATGGGCTATCTGAAAATACTCAGATAAATTTACTTGTAAAATTATTATACGCACAATGCGTATGATTTGTCAAGGGTAAAAAAGCATTTGTCCTTCATAGAAATATAACATGACAGTACAAATCCTTTGATATAATCTCTCTACATTTTATTTCAATATCTATTTTAAGAATCTGTTTCTTCTTTATCCCCAAACGCACGGTTTGCCGCTTCTCTTGCATAATCTATGACAGTGTGTTCTCTATTTTGCCTCTGTGCTCTTGAAGGGATCGTATCATATACTTCCGCTACCATAGAACGCATCCAAAGACCGGGTGTAATACGCAAAGAATATCCATGTCCCGGTTCTACCATCCAGTCATAAAATGGCGCTCTTGGTAATCCATAAGCAGATAAAATAGACATGATGGTTCCGCCGTGCACCATCAATACAGCCGATGTTTCTCCGGTACGCATCATTTGTTCTACAAATGTTTCAAACTCCATACAGACGCGATGCATAAAGTGACCTCCATCTTCCCCTTCCGGCGGAGACATGGTAGAACCACTTTCCATCCATTGGACAAAATCAGGGTCATGTTCTAAATCTTTTGCTGATTTTCCTTCCCATTTTCCAAAATTGCATTCTTTGAAACCTTCAATCACAATCGGTTCTGCATTGGGATAAATAAGTTTTAAACTATCAACGCAACGGCTCAACGGACTGGTATAGTAAGCTTGTGCATACGGATAACTGTTTTGCTCTGCCAACTGTTTTAACTGTTCTTTACCTTCTTCGGATAAGGGAGAATCGGTTACGCCAATATATTGACCAAGTAAATTTCCCTGAGAAATACCGTGGCGAATGAGATGTATGGTATAAGACTTCATATATTTTGCTCCTTTTTTGCCTCAAATACGACATATAGTGTCTTTACAAAGCGTTATATTTATTGTATACTTTACATATTGTTAAGTAGTTTTCAAAACTATGATATCAGATGAAGGGAGGTACCTATGTGAACGACGCATTCCCACGAATTATTACTTTGTTGCGAAAAGAACGCGGTCTGAGCCAAAAAAAGGCTGCAGAGGAATTACAAGTTTCCCAAGCGCTGTTATCGCACTATGAAAAGGGAATCCGCGAATGTGGCTTGGAATTTGTAGTAAAAATTGCAAACTTCTATAACGTATCCTGCGATTACTTATTGGGAAGATCTCCAAACCGTTCAGGTGCCACCATCTCAATAGGTGATTTACCGGAAGACACTGAATCAAAAGAAAAGCATAAAACAGGCATTATTGCTACCCTAAATAAAAAATTGATTATGAACTCCATTCATGTTATTTACGGTATTTTACAAGAATGCAATAACTATGCCCTTGCAGAAGAAGTTTCTTCTTTTTTATCTACAAGCATTTATAAAATTTTTCGCTTGCTGTATTCTGCCAATCCTAAAAATCCGCAGGGACTCTTTGCTGCACCGTACAGAAGACATTTTGGTCTTGCTAACGCTTCTATGGAACTATCCGAAGCAAATGCAGCTTGTCTCATCAGCGGAGAAACTATAGACGATTTGGAACCACTTGAAAAAGAAAAAGCTCCTAATTTATCTCCCGAATCCATTACAAAAAAATATCCTTCTTTTGCAGCTTCCCTATTTAATCTGATTCAAAATGTAGAACAGAAAATGGGAATCAAAAAGAAACACGAACACTAAAAGGACACTTGTATTATAACAAGTGTCCTTTTTATTTGCAAATACCTGCCCGATTATTCCAACTGTTTTAAATTAATATGTTCTTTTCTCCTATTTAAATATCCCTTTGTTTCTTTTATTACTTGATTAGATAGTAAAAAAATAGCTACTAAATTTGGTATTGCCATAAATCCATTTAATGTATCGCAAATATCCCATACCAATGTTAAATTCATACCACAACTGGCTGCTGCAAAAAAAGCAAACAAGATACGGTACGGTATCAACAATTTATCCCCACATAAATACCGCAAGCCGCATTGTCCGTAATGAGACCATCCCAGCATAGTTGCAAATGCAAATAAGGTAATAGAAACAGAAATCACACCGTCTCCAAATACTCCAAATACCGTGTGAAATGCCGCAGTACTCAATGCGCCGCCATCTTTCCCTGTTGTCATAACTCCACTGCATAAAATACAAAGAGCTGTGATGGTACACATGATAATGGTATCGGTAAAGACCTGAAAAATCCCCCACATACCTTGCTCTGCAGGCTCTTTGCAATCCGCTTCCGTATGCACCATTACTGAAGAACCCAACCCTGCCTCATTTGTAAAGATCCCCCGTGATACTCCACTGCGCAAAGCAACCAGCATAATAGAACCGCTGATTCCCCCTGTTGCACTTTGTAAATTAAACGCGCCGGAAAAAATTTGACCAAACACACTTGGAAGCATCGTTCCGTGTACCACAATGACAATGATGCCTGCCAGAAGATAAATCCCCGCCATAACAGGCACTACTTTTTCCGTTACCTTTGCAATTCTTTGTATGCCTCCGCTTAATATAATAAATACAACCAGCCCAATAACGACTCCCGTAATTGTAGTGTTTACGCCAAAGCTGTCCTGCAAGGCCCCCCCAATTGCATTTGCCTGCGCCATATTTCCCATACCAAAGGATGCCAGTACACAGGCAATGGCAAATACAACGGCAAGCGGTTTGCATTTTAACCCGTATTCTATGTAATACATGGCGCCGCCAAGCCATTTTCCGTTCTTATCTTTTTTTCGATATTTCATACCAAGTACTGTTTCCGCATATATGGTCATCATTCCCAATAGGGCTGAAATCCACATCCAAAAGATTGCGCCGGGACCTCCAAGTGTCAGCGCAGTTGCTACACCCACAATATTGCCCGTACCTATGGAACCTGCCAATGCTGTTGTCAGTGCCTGAAAGGGAGAAATGCCGTCATTGCTTTGTTTTTTTCTCCGAAACATACCGGCAAAGGTGAGTTTCATCCATAAACCTATTTTTGTAAATTGAAAAAAACGCAGCCTAACGGTAAATAAAATTCCCGCAAGCAAAATACATATTAATACAGGCCAGCCCCATAGAATAGGTTGTATAAAATGATTTACTTTTTCTATCACCTGCAACAACCTTTCAACCGCCTTTCTTTTCCATCAATCTTATTAGATTGTATTCTCGCAGTATCTATTTCATGTATATTTACCCAAAAACATAAAAAGAAAATCATTACAAATATCAACAGATACTTTATGATATCATTCCAACTGACTGCTCTAAAGAATAGATGTATTATAGAACAATATTAATGTTAAATTTTTGTGCATATTTTCTTAACATTACAAAATGTTGAAAATAATTTTTAGGGTAATAGCACCAAAATTCTTGAAATTTCCAAAATTTATGCTATCATTAAATTAAACGAATATAGGTGCGAAAGGGAGTTATATATTGTGAAAAATATCAATAATCAAGAAAAAAATCAAATCCCGTTACAGTTGTTTCATCATGGAATCAATCCATATGCATACGAGTTCTTAGGAGTGCATAAAGCTATAACAGACGGCGCTCAAGGAATGGTATGCCGTGTTTGGGCTCCAAACGCCGTTTCTGCTTCTATTGTTGGAGATTTCAACGAGTGGAATCCCTCCGCGCATCCTATGAGAAAAATCAGTGACGGCGTATGGGAGTGTACGCTTCCATTTGAATTTGCTCAGTTTGAAGTTTACAAATTTTTAATTGAAGATGACAACGGAAATCTTATTTATAAAAGCGACCCTTATGCACACCATTTTGAAACAAGACCGGGAACAGCTTCCAAGTACTATGATTTTTCAGGATACCAGTGGAATGATGCCGCTTGGTTTAAAAACAAAGAAAAGCACCCACACTACGAACAACCTGTCAATATCTATGAAATACACCTAGGCTCATGGAAACGTTATCAGGACGGACACGTGTTCTCTTATGAAAAAATTGCGGACGAGTTAATTCCATATATAAAAGAAATGGGTTATACTCACATTGAATTAATGCCTATCACTGAATATCCGTATGATGGTTCTTGGGGATACCAAGTTACCGGATATTTTGCACCTACTTCCCGTTACGGTGAACCAAAAGAATTCATGAAATTTGTAGACAGATGCCATCAAGCAGGTATCGGCGTGATTATGGACTGGGTTCCTGCTCATTTTCCAAAGGACGAAAGCGGGCTTGCCCGTTTTGACGGTACTGCCTGTTATGAATATGCCGATCCCAGAAAAGGAGAACACAGTGATTGGGGCACTTTGGTATTTGACTACGGAAAAACCGAAGTAGTAAACTTTTTAATTTCCAGTGCTGTTTTTTGGCTGAAAGAATTTCATATTGACGGTTTCCGCGTCGATGCGGTTGCCTCCATGCTTTATTTAGATTACAGCCGTGAGGACGGACAATGGGTTCCAAACAAATTTGGCGGCAAAGAAAACTTAGAAGCGGTTGCATTTCTACAAAAATTAAATGAAGTCGTGTTTGAGCTCTTCCCAACAGTTATGATGATAGCTGAAGAATCCACCTCTTGGCCCATGGTATCAAAACCTACCTACTGTGGTGGCCTCGGTTTTAATTACAAATGGAATATGGGTTGGATGAACGATATGCTCGGTTATATGAGCCTTGACCCTTTGTTCAGAAAAGGTAGTCACGACAAGCTGACGTTCTCGTTCTTTTATGCATTTTCAGAAAACTTTATTCTGCCCATTTCTCATGATGAAGTGGTACATGGTAAATGTTCTCTTATCAATAAAATGCCGGGTAACAATGAACAAAAGCTGGCAGGAATTCGCGCCTTTATGGGATATATGATGGCACATCCGGGCAAAAAACTCATCTTTATGGGTACAGAATTTTGTCAGTTTATCGAATGGAATTATGAGCAGGAATTGGATTGGCTTTTGCTTGCTTATCCGTTTCACCAAAAAGCAAAGCATTTTTTTCAATCATTAAATCACTTCTATTTGAATACACCTTCTTTATGGGAAGTTGATTTTTCTTGGGAAGGTTTTTCCTGGATTGCCCACGATGACAATGAACAAAGCGTAATTGCATTTCGCAGAATTGATAAAAGCGGTCACGAAATTATTGCCGTATGTAACTTTGTACCTGTACAAAGGGAACATTACTGTATTGGCGTACCATTTGCAGGCATCTATGAAGAGGTCTTTACAACAGATGCAGAAGAATTTGGTGGAAACGGTATTACAAACGGAAATGCAATCAAAACCATGGATGAACCTATGCATGGTTTTGAGCAATGCATTCCACTTACCTTACCTCCTCTATCTGTTATTTACTTAAAATGCAAACGCCGCAAACAGACCAAAGCGACAGTAAATACAAACAAAACACCCACCAAAACAACGAAAACTGTGAATAAAACAACAAGTAAAAAACAAAGAAAAAAGCGGATTAATCCAGCAGCAAAACGCATACATCAAGGAGGAATGAATATGTTACCAAAACAAGAAGTAGTTGCCATGCTGCTTGCAGGCGGACAAGGCAGCAGATTAGGAGTATTGACAAAAAAACTTGCCAAACCGGCAGTTCCTTATGGCGGAAAATACCGTATTATAGATTTCCCACTATCTAACTGTGTCAATTCGGGCATTGAAACCGTAGGCGTTTTAACACAATATCAACCATTGATATTAAACGATTATATCGGCAGTGGACAGCCTTGGGACTTAGACCGTCTGGATGCCGGTGTACATGTTCTTCCTCCCTATCAGCATATTGATGGTTCCGATTGGTATAAAGGAACCGCAAACGCAATTTATCAAAATATCAATTTTATTGAACGATATCATCCTGATTATGTTGTTATTTTATCAGGTGACCATATTTATAAAATGGACTATTCCAAAATGGTAGCGTTCCACAAAGAACATCACGCAGCATGTACCATTGCGGAAATAGAAGTTCCGATAGAAGAAGCTTCTCGATTTGGTATTTTAAATACATACGAAGACGGAACCATTTATGAATTCGATGAAAAACCAAAGCAACCAAAGAGCAACAAAGCATCTATGGGAATTTATGTATTCAGTTGGGATAAATTACGCAAATACTTAACTGAGGATGAGGCAAATCCAAATTCCAGCAATGACTTTGGCGGAGATGTTTTGCCTGCAATGCTGAATGCAGGAGAAAAAATGATGGCGTATGAATTTTCAGGGTATTGGAAGGACGTAGGCACTATTGATAGTTTATGGGAATCCAACATGGACTTGCTTAATCCAAAACTTCCTCTGGATTTAAGCGATGAAAGCTGGAAAATTTATTCTCGTAATCCAACACTTCCTCCCCATTATATTTCCAACGAAGCACATGTACAAAATGCTTTAATTGCGGAAGGCTGCGATATTTACGGGGAACTGGATTCTTCCATTGTATTTGAAGACGTTACCATCGGAAAAGGCGCCGTCGTTCGTGATTCCATTATTATGCCAGGCGCAAAAATAGAAGAAGGTGCAGCGGTACAATATGCAATCATAGGAGAAAAAGCGGTTATAAAAGCACATGCTAGTGTTGGTAAGCGACCTGAGGATATGGAAAATTTAGAGCAATGGGGTTTAACTGTAGTAGGCGGTGACTATGTTGTAGCACCTAACACAGTAATTCCTCCCAAAGCCATGTTAGATGCAGACGACCAAAAGGAGGAAATGTAATATGCGCGGAAATAATGTTGTAGGTGTTTTATTTTCTAATGTGCATGATGATAAAATTCGTGAACTGACAGAAAGACGTACCATAGCTTCTGTTCCTTTCGGAGGCAGATATCGCCTGATTGATTTTCCTCTTTCCAATATGGTGAATTCAGGTATCAGTAAAGTTGGAGTTGTGACAAAAAGCAACTTCCAATCTTTAATGGATCATCTCGGATCTGGAAAAGCATGGGATCTATCTCGTAAACGCGATGGCCTTTTCTTCCTTCCTCCTTTTGGAAAGCAAGACCAAGATATAGCCAACAGCCGTATTGAAGCATTGGAATCTATTCGTCATTTTTTGGAAACATCAAAAGAAGATTATGTTCTGCTCAGTGACTGTGACATTGTCTGTAATATTCCCTATTATGATGTAATAGAGGCACATATACATAATCAAGCAGATATTACTGCTGTGTACCAACATGGCATTATCCCGCAGCATATGAGCGAACCTACTGTATATAGCATAGAAGAAAACGGTGCATTGCGTGATATGCTGATTCATCCCAAAATAGATGGTCCATGTAATTATGGATTAAACATGTATGTCATTAATCGTCCTCTTTTAATTGAATTAATAGAAGACTGCGTCAGCAGAAATATGTATAATTTTAACCGTGATTTTATTCAGCGTAATATGTTTCAATATCGTTTTTATTGTTATGAATTCAAAGGTTATTCCAAAGTAATTTGTTCAACGCAGGATTATTTTCAAGCAAACATGGATTTGTTAAATCCTGATGTAAGAACACAGTTGTTTCAGCCTGATAAACCAATTTACACAAAAGTAAGAGATGATATGCCTGCAAAATACGGACTTGGTTCTAATGTGAATCAATCCTTAATTGCAGATGGATGCATCATTGAAGGTGAAGTACGAAATAGTATTTTATTCCGAGGGGTTACTGTAGCAAAAGGCGCAAAATTAAAAAACTGCGTCATTATGCAAGATACCAGTATCGGCGCCGACTGTAACCTGCAAAATGTAATTACTGATAAAGATGTTGTAATACAAGACGGACGCTCTTTTATGGGTACCGATACTTACCCTGTTTTCATCAGTAAAGGCAGCATTGTATAAATACCAAATAGAAAGGCATGTGATAGTAACATGAAAGTTTTATATTGTACAAGCGAAGCGCTTCCCTATATTGCAACCGGCGGTTTGGGAGATGTTGCAGGTTCCTTACCGCAGGCTTTGCGCCAACGCCTAATTGGGTGCAGAATTGTAATGCCTCTTTATGAAGATATTCCACAGCATTTACGTGATAAAATGAAATTTGTCACCAGCCTTTCTGTTCCGGTTGCTTGGAGACGTCAATATTGCGGTGTATTTGAAGCAAGATACGGCGGTGTTATTTATTATTTTATAGACAATCAATACTACTTTAAGCGCAGCGGTATTTACGGCCATTTTGATGATGCAGAACGTTTTGCATTTTTCTCCAGAGCCGTTTTAGAAATGCTACCATTTATAGATTTCCAACCGAATATCATTCACTGCAATGACTGGCAAACTGCTCTGGTACCTATTTATTACCATCTGTTTTATGGACATCAGGAATTCTATCAAAATATGAAAACATTGATGACCATTCACAATATTCAGTATCAAGGCAAATATGGCTTAGAGGTACTAACAGATGTATTGGGTATTCCTAAAGAAGCAACTTCCTTGGTAGAATACGATGACTGCGTTAACTTGCTCAAAGGTGCAATCGAATGTTCTAATTGGGTATCCACTGTAAGCCCTACATACGCCCAGGAGATTATGGATCCATGGTTCTCATATAAACTGGATGGTATCTTAAAAGAACGCTCCTGGAAGCTCTCAGGCATTCTAAATGGCATTGATACGAAAAACTATAATCCTGAAACAGATTCGGATATTTATGCTCCTTACAGTGCTGCACACCCTGAAGGAAAAGCTGTGAACAAACAAAAGTTGCAGGAGCGCCTCGGATTGGAGGAAAATCCGGACATTCCATTGATTGGTATGGTTACCCGTATGGTATCCGCCAAAGGATTGGATCTGGTCATTGAAGGCTTGGATCAAATCATGTGCAGCAACAATGTTCAATTTGTCATTTTAGGATCAGGTGATTTTGAATATGAATCTTTCTTCCGCAATATGCAGGAGAAATATCCGGGAAGATTAGTTGCATGTCAAGGCTTTGTACCGGAATTATCACGCAAAATTTATGCCGGTTCAGACATTTTCTTAATGCCGTCCAGAAGCGAACCTTGCGGATTATCCCAAATGATTGCGCTGCGTTATGGTTCTATCCCTGTTGTAAGAGAAACAGGAGGGTTAAAAGACTCCATCCAAGACAGCGGCGACGGCAATGGTAATGGATTTACCTTTCAAAACTATAACAGTGGTGATATGGTGTATGCTGTTCAACGTGCACTAAGCGGATACGAAAACAAAGAAGGCTGGCCAATACTAGTAAAGCGTGCTTTAACAAGCGATAATAGCTGGGGGCGCTCTGCAAATGAATATATACGCTTATACAAGCAATTGTTAAAATAATAAAAAAACGTCTGAATATTCAGACGTTTTTTCATCAATAAGTACACAATAGCTTCCATTATTCATACGAATAGAATAATCAAAATATAAAAGCAGCTTCTACCGTAGCAGAAGCTGCTTTTATATTTAAATTATTTTTTATTGCCAAAAATAGCCATAATGTCTGTGTAAGAATCATCTTCATCCAATGGAGTTGCTTTTCTTTGGTTGTCCACTCTGGTAGCAGGAGCAGTAGTATTTGCTTGTCCAAACAAAGGAAGATCTAAATCATCATTTTGTTTCTTTTCTGTCTCTGCTGCTTTTGCAGCTGCGGACAAAGCTCTTGCTTCAGGAGAAAAGCCAGTAGCAATAACAGTAACGCTCATTTCATCTTCCATGCTTTCATCAAAAGCAGTACCCCAAATAATATTCGCATCAGGATGAACCATATCCGCAATCATTTCAGAAGCGATTGTAATCTCTTCCAAACCAATGTCAGGAGAAGATGTGATATTAATGATAACACCCATAGCACCGCTGATAGATGTTTCTAATAGTGGACTGGAAATAGCGCGCTCTGCAGCTTGTCTTGCTTTATCTTCACCGGAAGCACGTCCTACACCCATGTGTGCATAGCCAGCATCCTTCATAACAGAGTTGATATCTGCAAAGTCCAAGTTAACAATACCCGGATTTTTAATCAAGTCAGAAATACTTTGTACACCTTGGCGTAAAATATCATCTGCAGCTCTAAATGCATTTAACAAAGTTAATTTTTCTTTGCTAATTAAGTGTAAACGCTCGTTTGGAATAATCACGAGAGAATCTACATGTTGGCAAAGATTTTCAATTCCTTTTTCAGCTTGTTCCATACGGCGTCTGCCTTCAAATTTAAATGGTTTTGTTACAATACCAACAGTTAGAACACCTAAATCACGTGCCACTTCTGCAACTATAGGGGCTGCACCTGTTCCGGTACCACCACCCATACCGGCAGTGATAAATACCATATCAGCACCTTTTAGCTGTTCTGCAATTTTTTCACGGCTTTCGGACGCAGCTTTAGAACCCATTTCAGGTTTTGCTCCTGCGCCTTTTCCTTTTGTAGAATTATCACCAATTGTAACTTTTTCTGTTGCCATAGAACGATTCAACGCTTGTTGGTCTGTATTGATTGCAATAAAATCAACACCTTTTACACCCGATTCAATCATTCTATCAATTGCGTTGCCGCCACCGCCGCCAACACCTACTACTTTTATTTGAACAACATCGTTTTCATTATCAATTTCAAAAGGCATTGCTTTGTTCCTCCTCTAAATTCTCTCAACGTATTCCTATATAAAGTTAAGTTATCAGCAAAATTAGTTATACTATTAATTTATCACTTTTAGCGAAAAATTTCAATAAGTTTTCTCATGTTTTGTGTTAGATTATTAACTTTGTGCATATATCGAGTAAAAGCGATATACTTTTTAATGAAAATGTCATCGATTCTCTGAAAAATTTTCAGCAAAATTTTTAATTTGTTCTTATTTTACTTACATATTGAAAACATCCTAAAAATTGCATTGCAATCGGTTCAATTTATGTCTGTTTTTCTCTAATCATTGTTGTTTATTTTTATGTATCATAAATATAAAAAAGCAAGAAGTCAAGCGGTAAAATATGGCTTCCTGCTTTTCAATATATCATTTTTCTTTATGCAGCTTCTGAACTAGATGTAACAGAATAGTCGGGTGAAAAATATACCTTATTGTTATCTGTTACCACAGATAAATCCAATGTTCCTTTTTCTGTTGACTGAATTTTTCCCGAATCAAATATGCTTTTAGCGAATCTTGCTTTATAGGTTAAATCTGTTGCAATACCAAAATTCATAGTAACTCTGCCATCATATACTGCTTTAATACTGTATGTGTCGGAAATATCAATTTTCGTAATTTTATCCATTCCACTTTGCTCTATTGAATTTAGTAACTCAATAAATGCAATTTTTTGGTCATTGTCAGCATAAATAATTTCAGTTCCTATCACTGCCTCAGAAATATTTAATCCAATAATTTCAGGATAATCCGTTGGATACTCCGTTAACTGCTCCACAGCTTTCCCGTTACTGTCTATTACCAGATATCCTCCATTATACGATACCGCACCTGCTATGATTGCGTCAGAAACGCTAATAGATACTGTACCTGGAAACTTTCGCGATACTGTTACCTCACCAATATAAGGAAGCTTCTCTTTGATATTCCGGACAGCATAATCTTTGTTAATTAAAAATAAATTATTTTCCGTAGAAATTCCACTTTCTTTTATAACATCCTCTACACTGTATCTGGAGGTACCTGTTACCTCTATGGTGCTGATTTTAAATAAAACAGTTAAACTTAACGTAATTGCCGCCGCTATGATGACCACAAAAATAGACAGATAGAACAGAATTAAATTTCGCTTTCTATGCTTTGCTTTCGCTTTTACTTTTTTAGCTTGCATACTACGGCCGCGCGGTTGAGTGTGAGCAGGACGATTTCGATATTCTACTTTTTTGCTTGTAGTCTTTTGTAAGCTATTTTTTTTATCATCTCTATTCATACCCAACCCCCTGCTTTTTTACTTCCTAATAATATTTGCACCCAATTGCCTCAAGGATATTTCTATTTTTTCATATCCGCGGTCTAAATAATTTAGCCCGTAAACGGATGTTTTTCCTTCCGCAGCCAAACCTGCAACTACTAAAGCAGCAGCGCCTCTTAACTCTGCCGCACAGACACTGGTACCATAAAATTTTGGTACTCCCTCAATAACAGCAACTCTGCCTTCTAATTTAATTTTAGCTCCTAATCGCATCAATTCACAAACATGTTTGTATCTGCTTTCAAAAATTGTTTCAACAAACACACTGGTTCCTTGTGCCAGTGCAGCCATTACCATTACAGGAGCCTGCGCATCGGTAGGAAATCCCGGATAAGGCATGGTTCTAACCAATTTTAACGGCTGAAGCCGTTCCGGTCCCATAATACTCAACGCATCATCTTTTAAATGATAACTACAGCCTGCCTCTTCAAAGATTGGCAGTACGGATTCTAAATGACTTGGAACAATATCTTTAAGCGTAATGTTACTTCCTGTTACAGCTGCTGCCGCCATAAATGTAGTTGCCGCAATTCGGTCTGACATCACAGTATATTCGCATCCATGCAGACACTGTACTCCTTCTATGATGATGGTACTTTCCCCAGCACCTGATATGTGTGCTCCACATTTATTTAGAAAATAAGCAAGGTCACAAATTTCTGGTTCTCTGGCTGCATTATGGAGTACGGTAACACCTTTAGCGCAAACCGAAGCCAACATAATATTTTCTGTAGCACCTACACTTGGAAAAGCCAAACTGATGGTATTTCCTTTTAATCCTCCACCGGTAGTACATGTCATACTGCCACGACACGCTTTAATATGAACACCCAATTTTCGCAGTGCAGATAAATGCAAATCAATCGGCCTTGGCCCTAATTCACATCCTCCCGGCAAAGAGAGACAAGCCTGACCTGTACGGGTTAAAATTGCACCTAAAAATACAATGGATGAACGCATTTCTCTCATTAAATAATCCGGAATATCTGAATGAATTAACGTAGTAGGATCTACCATGACACTATGCCCTTCTCTTTTTACGTTACAACCCAGATGTTCCAAAATTTTAATGCATATATCTACATCAGATAATCTGGGACAATTATGTAGAATACATTCGCTGTTGCATAGTAAACAAGCAGACAGCAAAGGCAAGGCACTATTTTTTGCTCCATGAATACTTACTTCACCCCGTAATTTACATGGTCCAACAATATCAAGTCTTGCCACAGCCAACACCCTCTCATCACACGAATATACGTCTCATATTCATTAAAAGAATATTTACTGTATATACTATGTGGTTGAAAAGATATTGTTCCTTATCCAACAATGTCCTTTATAATTTTATAAATACGTTCATTGGCATCCAAAATTGCCATTTTTTTCGCATTCGCCGCCATTTCTTCCACCCTGCCCGTTTTGACAAATAAATCCTCCACCGTTTTACAAAGCAGCTGACTTGTCAAATCTTTTTCTTCAATAATCATTGCAGCATCCCTGTTTACCATTGCCATTGCATTGTGATACTGATGATTTTCCGCAACATTTGGAGATGGGATTAAAATAGATGCTTTTCCTTGCGCCTGCAACTCACTAAGTGTAATTGCACCTGCACGGCAAATTACCAAATCTGCTGCAGCCAAACAATCGGGCATATCATTAATATATTCCCGAACATCTATATTTTTAGCCAATTTAAGATTTAAACCTTTTTTCCCAAGCAATTCAGGAAGCCATTTTCCATATTGACCATATCCGTGTATGTGTTGAAACTGTCCTGTTTTTCCACTTTGAACCAATAGATCAGCCATGCCTTCATTCAGATTTCGCGCACCTAAGCTACCACCAAATGATAGAATGACAGGTCTGCTGTCCAAACCCAATTTTTCTCTGGCAGCGCGCTTATCTGCACGTATAATCTCTTGCCTTACAGGATTGCCCGTTAATACGCATTGGTCTGTTTCAAAATACTGACGTGCATCCTCAACTGCCAGTAATACTTTTGTTGCTTGTTTGGCCAACATTTTATTGGTCATTCCCGGAAAAGCATTCTGCTCATGTATTACTGAAGGTACCCCTAGTTTTATGGCAGCACGTATTACCGGACCACTTACATATCCACCTGTCCCAATACAAATATCCGGTTTAAATTCCTGAATTAAATGTTTTGCCTCATTGCTGGAAGTAAAAATACGTCCTACTGTTTTCATATTCTCCACAATGTGTTTTGGTGTTAATTTGCGTTGAAACCCGGAAATGGTAATTGTTTTAAATGCAAAGCCGGCGGCAGGAACCAGACGTTCTTCCATACCACCTTTATTGCCAATATATAATAGTTTTGCATTTGGTTCTTTTTCTCTAATATAACCTGCAATTGCCAAAGCAGGATTAATATGTCCTGCTGTGCCGCCTCCAGCAAACAGAACTTTCATAATAATCACAGCCTTTCGCCGTTTAATAGAATACGCTAGCTTTTTTCCATTGCGGACGTTCGCGAAATAGATAGTACAATGCCCATTTGTATGAGCAAAATAACAAGTGACGTACCACCATAGCTAAAGAACGGTAAGCTAATACCTGTATTTGGAATGGTATTGGTAACAACCATGATATTTAAAATAACCTGCATACCTACTTGAGTTGTCAAGCCAATGCCTAACAGCATACCAAATTTGTCTTTTGCACGTAGAGATAATGTAATACCTCTCCAAATTAATAAGGCAAACAAAATAATGATAAGCAAAGCACCAATAAAGCCTAATTCTTCACACACAACTGCAAAGATAAAGTCATTTTGCGGTTCCGGCAAATATAAATATTTTTGTCTGGATTGGCCAAAACCCAAACCAAAAAAGCCGCCGGAACCGATTGCCATAAGAGATTGCTTTGTTTGCCATGTATCAACACCTTCAGGAGGATTAAATGGGTCTAACCATCCAGCTACACGGTCAGTAGCATAGTGCTGGGACAATGTTAAAAATAGAAGACCTGCAACCGCTACAGCAACAAATGCGATAACAAACCACTTTTTATCAACACCGCCTACAAACATCATAATGGCTGCAATCAAAATTAAAATGATAGAAGCTGAAACGTGCGGCTCAATGAATACCAAACCAACAGTTACTCCTAATATAAACAAATGTGGTAAAACACCGACTTTGAATGTATTCATCTTCCTAAAATTAACCGATATAAAATGAGCAAACCATAATATTAAGGCAAACTTGGCAATTTCGGAAGGTTGGAAACTAACAATTCCTAAATTAACCCATCTATGCACGCCCGAAACCGCAGGAAGTACCAAAACAACACCAAGTAAAATCCACGAAATAATCAAAATAGGAATGGTGAATTTATGAAAATGGTGGTAATCAAAATAAGAAATTGCAATCATACCTGCAATACCCAGTACAGCAAATATTGCCTGACGTTTGATAAAATAAAAACTGTCTCCGTCGTAATTATGGTATGCATAAGCATAGCTGGAGGAAAATAGCATAACCAAACCAATGGACACCAAAACAAGTATAATAAACAAAAACGGAATATCAAGCCCTGCTCTGACAGAGAATAGATTTACTTTATTCCTTATTTTTTTCCCAATATGATCTTTGGAGTTTTTTGTTCCGTTTCTTACCTTTTTAGAAGACATTCCCCGTTTGACTTTTGCACTGGTTTTTCCATTATTCATATGATATTTCCCTCCCTTCTTTTATGCATATGCAACAAATTATTTTTAAACACCAAAAATAACCCAGACCAAAGATAGAATTCCAAAAATAACAGTAACTAAGCTAAACACACCGCAAATTTTAATTTCACTCCAACCACACATTTCAAAGTGATGATGGATAGGACTCATTTTAAACAGACGTTTTCCTTTTGTAGCTTTAAAGTACAGCACTTGCAATACAACAGATAAAATTTCTGCGATGTAAATAATACCTAATGGAAACAGCAAAATAGGCATATCCATTCCAAAGGCAAGGGCGCATACAATTCCACCTAAAAATAAAGAGCCGGTATCACCCATAAATACTTTGGCCGGATTAAAGTTCCACACCAAAAAGCCCATGCAGCCGCCCGCTACGCAAACTGACAGTAAACTAATTCCTACTGTGTTAATAACGGTACCAATCAGCATAAAAAATAATGCAACAAAAAATGTCACGGATGTATTCAAGCCATCAATTCCGTCTGTAAAGTTAACAGCGTTTACAATACCTACAATTACAATTGCTGCTAAAATCCAATAACCATAACTCAAATCAACAGGACCTACCAAAGGGATAAACGTTCTGGTATCTTCTCCTGCCAAAAATATAGATAATAAGTATGCACCTGCAACCAAAAATTGTAAAATTAGCTTTTGCCATGCAGTAAGACCTAAATTTCTTTTCTTTACTACTTTAATGTAATCGTCAAAAAATCCAATTGCACCAAAGCCTACTGCCATCAATAAACCGCCAAATACTTTTACCTGCATTAAAACGGTTTCCCCAAAAATCCCTAGTGTTCCTCCGCCTGACATTGCATAGTAAATAGGAATGGTAATAACTGCCGAAACAACAATACCTATGATAAACATGATACCCCCCATTGTGGGAGTACCATCTTTTTTAATATGCCATTTTGGACCTTCTTCACGAATCGTCTGACCAAAGTTAATTCTTTTTAAAAAAGGTATTAACCATTTTCCCAACAGTGCTGTTATCCCAAACGACAATATCACCGCAATTAGCGAAAAAACGCCACTCATCTCAATTATCCACCCTTTAATTTCACTTATCTGCTAAATTCATACAACCCTTTTATACGCCTACTGCAAGCATATTTAAAGATGTTAATACATCCGCAAAAGGTATACCGCAAGCCAAACAAACGGACGCACCCATTAAAGCTGTTTTTACGTCATCAGGTTCGGCAGTACGCAATTTAATCCTTCCAATCACACCAACGCCAACAATTTCAAATGCACAACCAAATTCTTGAATACAATGCGCATTTCTTGCTGTAAAATCTGCATTGTCACTGGACGTAGAGTAGGTTAACACTCTACATTTGTCTAATTTCTTTGTATCCAATTTTACAGGAAGATCGTAGTTCATTACGCAAACTGAAAAGTTTTGTAAAATATCAGCTGCCTGTAAACAGTCATTTTCACTGTCCAATACAATAATATATGGAGTACCGTATTCGCTATGCAACAAAAATTCCTTAAAACCGCAAACGGAAAATCTATCGCTACAATGACATTGTTCAAATAACTGTTCTAAAATCGGTCCCCATGTCATCATTGCATACTGGGACATTACAATAAGTTTTGTATTGTTTCGTTCCATGAAAGAATACCTCCTTCAGGTGCATGAATGCTATCTAACAGCATCTTTTTCTACAAAGTTAACTGTAATAACCGTACCCGGTTTTATTTGTTCACCTACTGCATAATCTTGTGTTCTGGCAGTAGCTACAGAACTATTATATGCACCGGTTACTTTAATATTTAACCCTGCTTGTGCTGCCAAGTAATTTACATCTGACAGCGAGCGATTTGTAAAGTCCGGCACTGTAACAGTCTGATTCATACTTGCTTCATCTGTATATACAACTACAGTGCCACCGCTTGGAACAGAACTTCCCGGATCTGGAGTTTGTGCAATTACAGTATCCCCTGAGCCTTTTACCAAAATTTTCAATCCATTGTTGGAAAGTTCATTGGTTGCTTCGCTTACTGTTTTACCAATCATATTTGGTGTACTTACACCAACACTGCCTGCTTCATCTTCTGTATATTTTGTTTCAACATTCAAATATGGAAGAATTTCTTCCATAATTTTAGCAAATACAGGACCTGCAACAGCACCACCGTAATAACTATCTCCTGTTGGTTCATCAAAGAATACCAATACCGCATATTGTGGGTCATCGGCAGGAGCAAAGCCACAGTAAGATGCAATGTATTTATTATCACTACCAACTTTGCCGTCAGCACCAACTTTTTCTGAAGTACCTGTTTTACCAGCAATTCGGTAACCAGCAACATAACCGTTTTTAGCTGTTCCTGATGTAGCATTTTCTTGCAGAATTTTGCTGACTCTCGCTGATGTTTCCTCAGAAATCACCTGACGTTTTACATTCGTATCTGCAGTTTTAATAATATTACCATCATTATCTACAATTTGACTTACAACATGTGGTTGCACTAAATAACCACCATTTGCAATTGCCGCACATGCTGTAATCATCTGAATGGGAGTAATACTAAAGTTTTGACCAAAAGATTCAACGGCCAAGTCCATCAATGACATATCACGGTCATGATATAATCCTTTGGTGCTAGCTTCACCCGGAAGGTCAATTCCTGTTTTTTGTGTAAAACCAAAAGCCTCAAAGTAATCAAAGAAGGTTTCTGTGCCTAATAATTGACCTAAGTAGATAAAAAATGGGTTGCAAGAGTTCATAGTGCCTTGTACTAACGTTTCTGTTCCGTGGCCGGACAATACGTGACAATTAATCGCTCTCTCCCCTGGAACAGGGACGTAACTTCCTGTACAGGTAAATGTAGTTTCTTCACTTGCAACATTTTCTTCCAGAGCCATTGCAAGAGTTACCATCTTAAATACAGAGCCAGGGTAATACGTATCACTCACTGCCTTATTTCTCCATTGCGCTTGTAAAGCAGCTGTAGTAGCTGCTTGTTGTTCTTCTTCTGGCAGTTCCGCAATACGAGCACGTTCTTGTTCGTCTGCAATTACAAATGGATTATTCGGATCATAATCCCCCTTCACAGCCATTGCTACAATTTCTCCGGTTTTTACATTCATCACAATACCTGTTGCTCTGTTCTCAACTTTGTTGTTTTCAACACCTTCTGCAAGCGCTTGTTCTAAATAGTGCTGAACAACTTCGTCAATAGTCAAAACTAAATTGTAACCATCTTGTGCTTCTACCTTTTGCTGATACTGAAACGGCATATCTGTGCCAACTGCATTTTTTGCAGTTACCAAGCGACCTGCAGTACCGGACAAATATTCATCATAGTATGCTTCCAATCCTGCAAGTCCCTGACCATCGGTACCTGTAAAACCCAGAATAGTTGAAGCAAACGAGCCAAACGGATAATAACGTTTATAATCTTCCTGTAGTTGAATAGTATTTCCCAAATCATTTTCTTCAATGAATTGTATCAATCTGTCTTTTACATCTGTCTCAACTTTTGTTTTTAGAACATCATAGTAAGAAGTACCTTCAGTACGTTTATAGACATCTTCTGCATCTAATTCTAAAATATCAGCCACACCTGTTGATATTTTACGACGCAATGTCTCATCCTCTTTATCTATATAAGCAGGCGCCATCACTACTTTCCATACAGTAGCACTTTGAGCCAACGGTTTCATATTTCTATCATAAATTGTTCCGCGCTGGGCGCTTATGGTCGTATCTCTTAATTGTTGGTCTACAGCCGCTTTTTGCAGTTCGGCACCATCTACCAATTGCAGGCGAATCAGGCTGACCACAATTAAACCGAAGCCTAAAGCCACCATTACAATCAATACAATCAAAGTCCGCCGCCACATTTTAACGGTTGTTCCTTTTGCCATCAGCTATTCCCCCTTTATAAAAATAAGAGTTAAGATTACCTCTCAACTCTTTATGCAGCATACCAACATGTGTAAAACTTTTCAACCGAGCCTTGGTATTAATACTTATTTCAATGAAAATTTAATTATGACAAGAAGTTCTTAATAGAATTCCAAAGATTTGTAAAGAAATTGTTTCCGCTGTTATCTTGTACAACTTCTCCCTTGTCACCCTTGGACAATTCTACAAAAACCAATTGATTTTGGTCTATTTTTCTCATGCCCAAATTTTCTTTGGCATAATTTTCAACTGTTGCCAAAGATAAATTTGCATTTGCTTTCATTTGAAGTTGAGTATAAACACTTTGACTTTCTTCCAATTGCTGGGCAGCTGTGTCTATCTCTTCTGTCAATTCTGTTAATTGAACCTGATTGAAAATAATAGAACCTGTAGCCCCTAATGCAATTATGAGTAAAAAACACGACACTACAATCCGAAACGTTTTCGCTCTGTTACGCTGTTTTTTGATACGGTAAACATGAGCCTTAGATTGTGTTTGCAAACGGCTCTCTTCTTTGCCTGTTCCCGTACCAACTGCCAATTCTTTACTTTTTCTGTGAACTGTGTATTTATCTTCTAGTTCTTTGCCTTCAAATAAAGTAAAGTCATAAGCTTCAGATGTTCTATTATAACGGTTTGGATGCAAGGCCATGTTTTTCCTCCCTTCTGAAAACATATTATAATTTTTCACAAACTCTTAATCGCGCGCTTCTGCTACGTGGATTTTCTTCTAATTCTTTTTCTGAAGGAGAAAGCCCCTTCTTATAAATCAATTTTACCTTTGGTGTATTTCCGCACACACAAATAGGAAAATCGGGTGGGCAAGTACAGCCTTGACACCAAACATTCATACGTTGTTTTACCATTCTGTCTTCCAACGAGTGGAATGTAATGATTGCTAGTCTTCCTCCGGGTTTCAGAAGTTCAAACGCTGCATCTAACGCTTTTGAAAGCTGTTCTAACTCTCCGTTTACTTCAATTCGTAACGCTTGAAATGTTTTCCGTGCCGGATGACCTTGTTCTCTACGCACACAGGCCGGTACAGAAGCCTTTACAATTTCTGCAAGTTGTAACGTAGTTTCAATCGGCGCTTCTTCCCTAGCCTTTACAATACCCTTAGCAATACTTTTAGCATACTTGTCCTCACCATAACGACTGATAATTTCTGCAAGTTTTTGCCATGGCAGTGTATTGACCAAATCTTTTGCACTGGTTCCCTGCTGACACATTCTCATATCAAGAGGGGCATCATTATGATAGGAAAATCCTCTTTCAGGAGTATCTAATTGATAAGACGACACCCCTATATCCATTAAAACGCCATCAACCGCTGTAAAACCACAACTGTTTACAATTTCCGTCATCTGAGAAAACTGTCCTTGCCGAACGATAGAACAAGAATTTTCTCGAAATTTATCGGAAACAAAAGCAATTGCATCGGGGTCTTGGTCAATTGAAATTAAAGTCCCTGTTGTCAAACGTTCCAAAATAGCTCCCGAATGTCCTCCGCCACCGGCAGTACCGTCTACATAAATACCATCGGGACGAATATTCAAAGAATCGATTGTTTCGTTAAACAATACGGATTTATGCACAAATGCCATCGACTGCCCTCCGCGTTAGAATGACAGTGCGTCCATTGCTTCCGCAATACTGTCTTCTGTTAAATTATCATTAAACTGTGTCCAACATTCCGTGCTCCAAATTTCTGCACGATCGCCGGTACCAATAAATGTCACATCTTTTTCAATGCTTGCATAATCTCTTAGTGGCTGTGGGATTAAGATTCTTCCTTGCTTATCCGGTTCCACTTCAGCTGCTCCCGAAAAGAAGAAGCGCTGCAGTTGACGCGCCTTTGACATTGGCATGGCTACAATTTTGTCCTGCAGCCTTTTCCAACCTGCCTCAGAAAGCACAAATAAACAACCATCTAACCCTTTTGTGACATAAAAACGCTCGCCTAAGTCCTCACGGAACTTGGCGGGAACAATTACGCGATTCTTTGCGTCAATATTATGTTGGTATTGTCCTATCAACATAACTGCCACTTCTTAGGGAAAATATGTCCCGTAAAACCACAGGTCTCTACTTTCCCCCACCTTTCACCACTCTATATACTGATTATAATAGATGATAGTATGAATTGCAAGGGGGTTTTCCCCTGGAAAATGGCGGAATTTCGTTGAATTTTAGGAAAAAACCTCTTATATAGATACAAAAAAATACAGACCACAATATATTGTGGTCTGTATTTTCAGCTTAACAATTTATTTACGTTTTGTTAATTTTTAAATGATTCTTACTGTCCGGAACGCAGAGAAGCTTTAATATTCTGACGCGTTTGTTTTAATTCATTTAAGCTGGTCGTAATAGAATCTTCTGTTCTTTTTAATAAATCATCCAAATATTCGTTAGAAGCACGTTTCATATCTTTTAATCTTGATTGAGTTTGGGCCAACATTTCAGTTGCTTTTGCTTGTGCTTGTTTTGTAATTTCATCTTGACTGATTAATTTTTTCGCACGTTCCTCTGCTGTACGAATAATGCTCTCAGCCTCTTTCTTTGCATCTGCAAGAATTTGAGTACGGTCTGCTACAATTGCGCGTGCTTGACGTGTTTCTTGAGGTAAATGATCTCTCATTTCATCTAAGATTGCTTTTACTTCTTCACCGTCTAAAACAGTACGGCCACCGCTTAAAGGCAATTTAACCGCTTTTTCTACCAAAGCATATAATTCTTCCATTAGTTCTTCTACAGTTGCTTGACTCATTTTATTCTTCCCCCAATACTACAAATTACTTTTTACTACACAGTCTTTGTTTGATATCATTTAAAATACAAGCCGGAACCAATGTAGAAATATCTCCACCGAACCGTGCAACGTCTTTTACTACGCTGGAACTTAAAAACATATTATCTGAACTGGTTGTTAGGAATACAGTTTCCAGTCCTTTATTTAATCTTTGATTGGTTAATGCCATCTGAAATTCATATTCAAAGTCAGACAATGCCCGCAACCCTTTTACAATCGCTGTTGCACTGCACAGTTTTGCATAATCTGCAAGCAATCCTTCAAAAGAGTCTACTTCTACCGTTGGTAAATGTTCTGTCGCTCTTTTTAAAAGAGTTACGCGTTCCTCAACTGTAAAGCTTGTCTGTTTTGCAGGATTATTTAAAACGGCAACAATTACTTTGTCAAATATTTTTGTAGCACGTTCTACAATATCCATATGTCCCAATGTAACCGGGTCAAAACTACCCGGACAAACACCTATTCTCATTCTGCCACCATATTTCTATGCTCATAAACAGTCAGCATAATTTTTCCGTATTGATAGGTGCGACGTTTTACAAAATCCCCGGCTTCTTCTGGAATCGGTTCACCTGCTGCATATTCACACACGATAATACCACCCTCATTCATCACTTTCGCCGTTAAAGGTAATGCTTTTTCTAAAATTCCTTTGTGATAAGGAGGGTCTAAAAATGCTAAATCAAATAACATATCCTGCTTCATAAGATAAGATGCATAATCTGCATGCACCACTTTTACTTTAGAAGTCAGGTTTGTATGGTGTACATTAGTAGAAATCACATCAACAGCGTCTTGAGCACTGTCTACCAAAACGACACATTTTGCCCCTCGGCTGGCAGCTTCCAAACCCAATTGTCCGGAACCGGCAAACAAGTCCAGTACGTTTCTACCTTCTATTTGAAACTGAACGATATTAAACAAAGCCTGTTTGACCCTGTCTGTTGTAGGACGAACATCTTCTCCTTCTAATGTGGAGAGTTTTGCCCCTCTGGCACTGCCTGTTATAATACGCATGCGTCATTCCACCTTATTTGTTTAGCATATCATATGCGTTTGAACTGAATTTGAACAAAACAATAATTTTTATTCTTAAAATTTACTTTTAAGTAGTATTATCGCACTTTTACGTAGAATCTGTCAAGAGGAACTATCATTCTTCTTGATTCCTAAAATACTGATATACTGCCTGCGCCGCAGGCTTTGTCATGCCGGGTACCAATTCCAACTGTTCTGGTTCCGCTTGCTTTACTGCTTTCATGGTTTTAAAATAGCTTAATATAGCTTTTGCTCGGTTGTCTCCGATTCCAGGTATTTGTGTCAGTTCGGTTTGCAATGTATTTTTTTTACGAACCTGCCTGTGGTAACCGATAGCAAACCGATGTACTTCTTCTTGTATAGTAGAAACAAGCGTAAAAGCCTTTCTCTTAGACAAAATTGAGATTTCTCCCCCATCTTTGGCTATCGCTCGTGTTTTATGTTTATCATCTTTTACCATGCCAAATAGCGGAATCTCAATACCCGCTCGCTCTAAAACAGGACGAACGGCAGATATTTGACCTTTTCCGCCGTCCAGAAGAATTAAATCAGGTAATCTGCCAAATCCTTCTCCGCTTTCTTTATGCTGTTGATACTCCTGTAATCTGCGCTCTATAACTTCTGCCATTGAGGCATAGTCATCCTGCCCTGTAAATCCTTTGATTTTAAACTTTCTATAAGCAGATTTTAATGGTCTGCCATTTTCAAATACAACCATACCCGCCACATTATCTTCTCCTGATTGATGAGAAATATCGTAAGCTTCGATGTACATTGGAGGAGTATCCATACCAAGTAAACGTCCTAATTCATCCAATGCTGAAGTTTCTCTACCAGTTCTCTCCATACTTTGAGCTAACTTTTCGGCGGCATTGTTACGGCACATTTCTACCAACTGTGCTTGCTCACCTATTTTAGGAATGGTCACGGTTACCTTTTTTCCAAGTTTATCAGATAACCATTCCTGCAATAATTCGGCATCTTCCACTTCTCCGTCCAATGTAACGCGGGGTGGTACACGGTCGCGTACAGAATAATAACGTTCTAAGAATTCTGTCCTCGCACGTTTGACATCGCCAATCTCTCCCATAAGAAAGGTCTCTTGGTCATATAATCTGCCTTCTGAAAAGCGGAATACTTCAAAACACGCTGCGGCTGTTCCGCGACTGCCTCCGCTTTGAACCAGAGCAAACACATCTTGTTCCGCAACCTTTGCACGCACCACTTTTTGTTTCTCACTGATTTTTTTAATCGCAGCAATACGATCTCGGATACGCGCCGCTTTTTCAAATTCCATATTTTCTGCGGCTTCAGTCATTTTTTCTGTTAACACTTTTAAAGAAACTGTACTGCCGCCCTTTAAAAATTCTTCTGCATCTTTGATAATTTCATCATATTCCTTCTCTGTAATAGTACCTCTGCAAGGAGCGCAGCACTGCTTAATATAATAATTTAAGCAAGGACGCGTCTTACGTATATCCTGTGGAAATTTTTTATGACAGACAGGAAGCTTAAAAATTTTAACCACTTCATCCACAGCCTGTTTTACCGTCCAAGAACTGATAAACGGACCGATATACGTAGCCCCATCCTCTAATTTTTGCTTGGCAGCTTCAATACGAGACCAAGGTCCTTTTGTAATTTTAATATAATGGTATCCTTTGTCGTCTTTGAGCAAAATATTATATTTTGGGTGATACTGCTTAATTAAACTGCATTCTAAAATCAGTGCTTCAAACTCGCTGTCCGTCACGATAAACTCAAAATGATGCACATGAGCAACCATTTGCCTTACTTTTTCATCGTGATTTTTCTCCGAACCAAAATATTGACTGACTCTATTTTTTAATGCTTTTGCTTTGCCCACGTAAATGACATGGTCAGATTTATCTTTCATGATATATACGCCAGGCTGCAACGGCAGCCTCATTGCTTTTTCTCTTAATGATTTGATACGGTCTGCCATAAAGCTGCCCTCCTTACATACATATAAAAAAAGCACCGTAAACGGTGCTTTTGCTGTTTTTTATTCTGTAAATCCGGATTGTACCAATTCTACAAGGCTGTCTACAGCGGCTTGCTCATCAGCACCGTCTGCAATGATGCGAATGGTAGTTCCTCCAACAATACCCAAAGACAAAACACCAAGTAAGCTTTTTGCATTTACTCTACGTTCTTCTTTTTCAACCCAAATAGATGATTTATATTCGTTTGCTTTTTGGATAAAAAATGTAGCTGGGCGTGCGTGCAAACCTACTTGGTTTTGTACTACTACCTCTTTTACATACATGTTTATTCACTCCTATACCATAATTAAAAACTTCAAGTTTATGAAAATCTCATACTAAAGAATTGGCTTATTTCTATTAGACAGAACCATTATAACATAATTCGCAATATCGTCAAGAAAACATCAACAATATTCTATAAAATTTGGCTTGATGACCTATTGCAGAAATAACCGACCTCGCGCATTTGTGCATAATAACAAAAATGTTGAAAACTTTTTAACGTTAAAATATATTATGCGCAAAAAATTACACTGTGAATCTCTATTTTTCTTCTAACTCATCTGCAATTTGCGACAAATAATCCAAATCTTCATCTGTCAAAGAACCGGATTGCTTCGCCTTTTCAATCAAATCCGGTCGATATTTGGCAGTTCTAAGCAAAGATTGCTCTCGCCTCCAGCGTTGAATGTTTGCATGATGTCCAGACAGCAACACAGCAGGCACTTCCTTCCCTCTGAAATTTGCCGGGCGTGTATATTGCGGATACTCCAAAAGACCATTGTAGTGGCTTTCTTCCTCAAAACATACATTATCAGAGAGCACGTCCGGCAACATACGGCAAACAGCGTCTGCCAATACCAAAGCGGGCAATTCTCCTCCGGTAAGTACATAATCACCAATAGAAATTTGCTCATCAATATAATCATCAATGATACGTTCATCAATACCTTCATAATGCCCACAAAGAATCGCAATATTCTCCTTTTGGGAAAGCTCTATCGCCTTTTGCTGCGTTAAAACACCCCCCAAAGGAGACATATAAATAAAATGAGGCTTTTTCCCCAATTGTTTCATTACGTCATCCATACACAATGCAAGTGGTTCCGCACGTAAAAGCATTCCCATTCCGCCACCAAACGGCGGATCATCCACACGGTTATGTTTATTGTTGGCATAATCTCGAATTTGATGATAGCAAACCTCAACAGCGCCCTTTTTTTGTGCACGACCAATAATGCTTTCATCCATTACAGTCTTGCACATTTCGGGAAACAATGTTAAAAAATCAATTCTCATCCTCAAAAATTCCTTTCATAGGACGAATGAGCAATTTTCTACCTTGAACATCCGTATCAATCACTACTTGGTCAATTACAGGAATTAAATAGTCCTTTTGCTGTTTATCTGTTATTTGATATACATCGTTAGCACCGGTTTTGATAACATCCGTGATGGTACCATAACAAATGGTTTCATCATCTGCATGATATACTTCCATGCCCAATAAATCTGAAATAAAATAGCGGCCTTTGGGCAGCGTAACATCACTGCGTTTGATAAACAGCACTTTTCCGCGCATTTTGTCCCCTTGCTCTATGGTATCAATTCCCTTTAACTGTACCAAAAGCAAATTTTTATGCACACGGCTGGAAACGACTTCTAACGCTTGTGCTCCGTCTTTTGTGTAAAGTGTTTTAAATTGTGTCAGAAAGTCCGGAGAATCACACCAAGGTTCTACTCGTAATTCGCCCTTGATTCCGTGCGTTCCTACAATTCTGCCTGCCTCTAAAAACTCTTTCAGCATACAAATCTCCTTTATAATGCTCGTCTATTTTTTGCTAGCAAAAAAAGTTGTAACATAGCTAAGATGTTACAACTTTTTTCGTTTGCATTACGCAATTTCAACAGCTACTTTTTCATCGTTACGGGTTGCAACTGCATACATAACGGTACGAATTGCTTTTGCAATACGACCTTGTTTACCAATAATTCTCCCCATATCGCTTTCAGCAACATGCAAGTGATATACAATTACGCCTTCTTCGTTCGGCTCATCTACTTCCACGGTTACCTGGTCAGGAAATTCTACAAGACCTTTTGCAACTGTTAACAATAATTCTTTCATGGGTTATCCTCCCAATTAATTAAAGAACACCATGTTTTTTGAATAGAGTTTTTACAGTATCGGTAGGTTGAGCACCTTTGGAGATCCAATCTTTTGCTTTATCAGCATCTACTTTTACAACTTTTGGCTCTTCCATTGGGTTATAGTAACCAATCTCTTCAATAAAGCGACCATCTCTTGGGCTGCGGGAATCTGCTACTACAATACGGTAAAAAGGAGCTTTTTTTGCACCCATTCTTTTTAATCTGATTTTAACTGCCATGTTTTTGTCCTCCAAACATATAAAATAAAAATGAAATCATTTATGTTCACCAATAAAAATATTCATTGGATGAATAACAATCTATAAAGCAGATTTTAGAATCCGCCCATACCGCCCATGCCACCCATTCCCGGTGGCATCATAGGACGGCGTTTGCCTTTTTTTCCACGCATTTGACGCATCAATTTCTGTGTTGCTCCAAACTGTTTTAGCAAGCGGTTAACATCTTCTACTTTCATACCACTGCCTGCAGCAATTCTGCGTTTGCGAGAAGGATTGATGATATCCGGCTTTTGACGTTCTTGCTCTGTCATGGAAAGGATAATAGCCTCCATACGATCCATTTGTCGGTCATCTACATCAACATCTTTCAGTTGTTTGTCCATGCCCGGCAATTTTGAAATTACAGATTTCAAAGGACCCATTTTTCTCACTTGAGCAAACTGGTTTAATAAATCATTTAAATCAAACTTATTTTGTAAAATCTTCTGCGCAGCTTCTTCCGCTGCTTTTTCATCGATTTTGTTTTGTGCATCCTCAATCAAAGTTAGCACGTCGCCCATTCCCAAAATACGGGAAGCCATACGATCCGGATGGAACACTTCCAGGTTATCCAGTTTTTCACCCACACCAACAAATTTAATTGGTTTTCCTGTTACAGCACGGATAGACAGTGCTGCACCACCACGGGTATCACCATCTAATTTAGTTAAAATAACACCGTTGATTTCCAATAATTCGTCAAAGGTTTTGGCAACGTTAACTGCCTCCTGACCAGTCATAGAGTCTACGACAAGCAGAATCTCGTGGGGACCGATTTTCTCTTTGATTTCGCGCAGTTCGTTCATCAGTTCTTCATCAATCTGCAAACGACCTGCGGTATCGATAATCATAATATCGTGTCCATAGTCTTTGGCATAGCGAATTGCCTCTTCACAAGTTTTTACAGGCGCTTGGTTACCTTTTTCAAATACAGGAACACCTGCCTGTTCACCAACCACTTGCAACTGTTTGATAGCCGCAGGACGATAGATATCGCAGGCTACCAACATTGGACGGTTGCCTTTGCTTTTAAAATGCTTTGCAAGCTTTGCAGCATGGGTAGTTTTACCTGCACCCTGCAAACCAACCATCATAATAATGGTAGGAGGTTTTGGCGGTGTGGCAATTCTCGCTTCCTCTCCGCCCATTAAATTTGTAAGCTCTTCGTCTACAATTTTAACCACCATTTGTCCCGGTGTCAGGCTCTCCATAACTTGGGTACCAATGGCGCGCTCCGTTACGGTATTGGTGAAATCTTTTGCTACTTTATAGTTAACGTCCGCTTCCAGCAAAGCCAAACGCACTTCACGCATTGCTTCGCGAACGTCTGCCTCTGTTAATTTACCTTTTGACTTTAATCGTTTAAACGAATTAGCTAATTTGTCTGCAAGTCCTTCAAACGCCACTTAATTTCACCCTTTCTATACATTGTTAATCACGCAGTTGTTCCGCTATTTGCATAATATTGTCTGCACAGCTGTTAATTGTTTCTGCGCCGTCATGTTGTTGATTATAGTTCCGAATTTCCGCAGCTGCAAGCAGAATCTTTTCTAACCCCGTTTGCACTTGCTGAAATCGTTTTGCCAAACCAAGGCGTTCTTCCAATTCCAAAAGCTGTCCTTCCGCACGTTTAATGGAATCTCTTACTCCTTGGCGTGTGATACCTTCATTATCTGCAATTTCTGCCAATGAAAGGTCATCATTATAATAATATTCAATCATTATCCGCTGTTTTTCTGTCAGCATACTGCCATAGAAATCCAACAGAAATGAAATTTCTAAATTTTTAGCCACAACAGAGAACCTCCTGTCATGTGTAAAGCTAAAACACTTTACAGGTATGCATTATATAATAAATCCTAATCAATGTCAATGCAAAAAGAAAAATTTAACGAAAAACCTTATCCATTGCAATAAAAAATGGATAAGGTTTCAAAGCATCTGTTTGTTCTATTATAAGCTACTAAGTAACAACCTCTCCGCTCCAGTCATTGATACCGCCAAACTCAACAATATTGGTATATCCTAAATCCACCAACTTTTTAGAAGCCTGTTTGCTTCTGTTTCCACTTCTGCAATAAACCAGAATCAATTGTTCTTTATCGGGTAATTGCTGTATCGCTTCAGAGATAATGGTTTCGTTTGGTAGATTAACAGCACCGGGAATATGTCCGCTTTCATACTCTTGGGCTGTTCTAACATCTAAAATGATATAATCCGTTTCAGACTGCATCATATTTGCTGCTTCCTCTGCCGTAATCTGCTGATAGGTATTAGAGTTGGACGCTGTATTCGGAGTATTTACTGAATTGGAGCAACCTGTTAATCCCAAGATAGAACAAAGCATTACAAATATAAATATAAGCGGAACCATTTGTTTCAATCTCTTATTACTTAACTTTTTCATAAAATATTCTCCATCATCATTTTAACTCAACAATGGTAACGCCGCTTTCGCCTTCTCCAAACACACCTAAGCGATAACTTTTCACTGATGGGTGCTTTTTCAAATGCTGCTGTACCGCTGCACGCAGCACACCGGTTCCTTTACCATGAATAATACTTAATTGATGTACGTCTGCCATTACTGCGGCATCAATAAAGTTGTCCACGTCCAATAAAGCTTCCATAGCAGTTTGTCCTCGAATATCTAACTCTCGGACTACTTTGGCATGAGCTCTATCTGTTCTTGTACCTCTTCTGGAAACAGGCTGAGGTGTTTTTACTTTTTCCTGTTCCATCAAACACAAATTAGAAAGAGGAACACGCGTTTTCATAATACCTGCCTGCACTTCTACTTGGTCTGAATTTTTAGATAACCCAATAACCGTTGCCTGCTTATCGATGTCAAAGATTAAAACAGTATCACCAATTTTTAAAGGACGAGGCAGTACATAATCTTCTTTTTCTTTTTTGTGAACAGGGTCTGCCATATCCTCCAGAGCTCGGATACCCCGATTCAATTTTGCTTTTTGTTCCGGAGTCAAACTTTTTTGCTTGCGCAGTTGGTCCATCTCTTCCATCAATGCGTCAATCTGTGCGCGAGTACGGGCAACTAAATTGGAAGCCTGCCTACGTGCAATTTCAATTTCTTTTGCCGCATTGGCCTCTATTCTTTTCTTTTGCTCTTGAGCAGATTCATTGGCCTTTACCGCCTGTAACCGCAATGCTTCTGCTTGCGCTTTTTCTTCTTCTAATTTCTGACGTGTTTCTTCCAAACTGCGTACAACATCTTCAAATTTTGTATTTTCTGCGGATACCAGTTCTTTTGCTCTCTGAATGATAGAATCCTCGATGCCCAACCGTTTGGAAATTGCAAAAGCGTTGGAACGTCCCGGTACTCCAATCAATAAACGATACGTAGGACGAAGGGTTTGTACATCAAATTCGCAGCAGGCATTTTCTACGCCATCCGTTTGCAATGCATATTCTTTCAATTCTGCATAGTGGGTGGTTGCTGCAATTTTGCATCCTTGCTTTCTCAAATGTTCTAAAATGGCAATTGCCAAAGCGGCGCCTTCTATCGGGTCGGTTCCTGCACCCAACTCATCCAGCAATACAAGACTGTTATCATCTGCTTGCTCTATAATGTGTATAATTTTGGTCATATGAGACGAAAACGTGGATAGCGATTGTTCGATACTTTGTTCGTCTCCAATATCTACAAGGATATGACGGAAAACAGATACCTGACTTCCTTCCGCAACAGGCAACATCAATCCGCACATTGCCATTGCGGACAACAAACCAATTGTTTTCAGCGTTACTGTTTTACCACCTGTATTTGGACCTGTAATCATTAAAGTATCAAACTCTTTTCCCAATACAATATCCGTTGGCACAACGGTATCGCGATTGAGCAAAGGATGCCTTGCTTGCTTGAATTGTATGATACCTTCCTGATTGAGTTGGGGCATCGTCGCTTTCATTGTATATGCCAAATCTGCCTTTGCAAAGATGACATTTAATTGAACGGCGGCATCATATCCTACAATGATATCATCTGCAAATTGTCCTACTTCTGCAGAAAGCTCTGTTAAAATTCGTTCAATTTCATCTTTTTCTTTTGATTGCAGTACACGGATTTCGTTATTTGCTTCCACTACGCTCATTGGCTCAATGAATAAAGTAGCACCACTTGAGGATGTGTCATGCACCAATCCTGGCACTTCCCCGCGATATTCCGCCTTTACAGGTACTACATAACGTCCGCCGCGCATGGTAACAATTTGATCCTGCAAGTATTTTTGGTAGGAACTGGAACGTATCAAGTTATCCAACTGTTCCCGTACCTTTTGTGACACATGACGCATTTTTCTGCGAATATCCGCAAGCGCGGAAGAAGCAGTATCCGCCACTTCCTCTTCAGAAGCTACGGTTTGGTTGATTTTATCTTCTAAATACGGATTAGATGTTAAACAGTCAAAACGCCAATCCAATATCGTTTGTAAGCCTTCGCTTTTCTTTCTCCATTGGACAATACCCCGCATTGCACGGAGTACACCTGCGATACTTAAAAATTCCGCTAAATTCAGAACTCCGCCCGACTGCGCTCTGCGCAATGAATTTACAATTTGTTGTAGGCCATAAAAAGACGGTGCACCGAAACGCGCCATCATTTGATAGGCTGTGTCTGTTTCACTGAGCATCTGCTGAGCTTCTTCTATCTCTGTTACAGGAATTAAGTTGCGTGCAGCATCAGCAGCATCTTCACAAGCTGTTTTTTCAGCGAGCATTTCCAAAACTTTATCTAACTCAATGGTTTTCATATATTTTTGTATGTTATATTCCATTGTCACTCCTCAATTCATGTGTGCAAACCTTACAATCAAAATCATACTGTCTTTCATCTATTTCATATCAGCTACTTGGTGGTAAAAGTCCAAAGTCATAAATCTCCGTTCCAACGTTTGCAGCATATATTGTTCCGTAATTTGCGCCAGTTGCTTCTGACCTTCCGGTTGCAATTGAAACGAAAACAGTTTATCAAAATCCGCATAAATGGTATGCCTTAGCCCCGTCATAACACCTTTCCCCATATGAAAGGCAAATTCAGAAGTAGGATGATAACAGTTTCCACAATAAATCACGCCGCTTTTAGGCAAAAAAATCATATCATCTGCTTCATATACCGCACAGTTTTGACAGCAAATTAAATTAGGCATATAACCCGCTAAAGACAGCATTCTCATTTCAACCGCCGCTTTTATAATCAAACTTGGACGTTTTCTTTTTGCAAGAAAGTGCAAAGCATTTAAAACTAAACGCAAAAAATCCCCGGCCGCCGCTTCTTCCGGAGCAAGTACAGATGCCAACTCACAAAAATACTGGGCGAGGGATAGTGTTTCAATATCGCTGCGAAGGTCAAAGAAGACCTCCAACGGCTGCGCGTCATTAATTATGTATTTATCCCGCCCTCTGTAAATAGAAAAGCGGGAGTAACAAAGCAATTGTGTCGCACTGCCTTGTTTGCTTTTTAATGTTTTAGCAAGAGGTGAAAAGGCACGAATGATACCCTCTTCTCTGGTAAGCAAGGTAACCAGACGGTCACTTTCTCCTATCGTTCTCTCCATTATCACCAATCCGTCGGTGTTGATCTGCATGGATAGCCTCCTGTGAATTGAACTCCTCTAACGATTTCATTTGACTATAGCGAATATAATCTTCTACTTTACCTGTCTGTTCAAAAATATGCCAAGCCGCATATGCATCCATCACGAAACCGACTCTCCCTTCAATTCCTTTACTACCAGTATTCACAATTTAAGGGGAAGTTATGAAAGAAAATTTTTGGATTAATAGACAAGTTTTAACAAAATTCACACACAAACTGTGTTATTCAAAATCTGATTTTCCGTAGCCTAGACTTTGTAAAATACGCTCACGGTTTCTCCAGTCCTCTTTTACTTTTACCCATAGCTGCAAATTAATTTTACAATCAAAAAAACGTTCCATATCTTCACGGGCATAAGAACCAACACGTTTTAGCATAGAACCCTTTTTACCTATAATAATCCCTTTATGGTTGTCTCGTTCGCAATAAATCACTGCATCAATGTCTAACATATCCGGTTGATTCTCACGTTCACGCATGCGCTCTACTACAACTGCAACACCATGAGGAATTTCTTTATCCAACAAACGCAGCAATTTTTCGCGGATAATCTCAGCAGCTAAAACTCGTTCCGGCTGATCGGTCAATGCATCTTCCGCAAAAAAATGGCCGCCTGGCTGACAAAGCTTTTCCAGCTCTTGTACTAAAGCATTCACTCCGTTTCCGGTTGTTGCTGAAACAGGAACAACCGCCTCAAAGTCAAATAATTCCGTATAGGCAGTAATTTGTTCCATTAAAATAGATTTATCTGCAATACAATCAATTTTATTAATAGCCAACAGAGCCGGCAGTTTGGAGGATTTAAATTTTTCAATCAAATCCCTATCTGCCGCTGAAACAGGTTTACCTGCTTCTACTACCAATAGACAAGCGTCCACACCCGCCACCGAATCTGTAATGGATTTCACCATATAATTGCCTAGAGCATTATGAGGTTTATGCAATCCCGGGGTATCCAAAAATACCAATTGATTTTTCCCTTTGGTTAGTACACCCATGATTTTGGTACGGGTTGTTTGTGGTTTGCTTGATACAATTGCCACTTTTTGACCTATCATGGTATTGAGCAAAGAAGATTTTCCTACATTGGGACGTCCTACAATTGCAACAAACGCGGAACAATCATCTTCATTTAATCTTGCCGCAGCAATGCTGCTTGTATTGATTTGAGACATATCAGGCAAAGAAATGCCCTCCTTTTTATTCTTTCTCGAATTTTTTATGTTTTAAAAAGAAATTTTTCATTCCTAGTGGACCTTTTACAATATACCAAAGGCAAAATGCAGAAACTACTACAAACGGCAGCCACATAATTGGCATAGTAATACAAAAATATTCGTATATACGAACAAAACCTTCCGGCTGCCAAAACAGCACCACTGCAACCGCAACTGCAAAAATGGCCATAATTAACACAGCACCTGCCGCAATATCTTTTACCACTTTTACAACAGGACTGTATCCGGGAGAAATTTGGTCCGCCAAAGCCTCCAAACCGGTATTTATAATTTCCAACGCCATAATCAGCCCAAACATGGTAAACAAAACTGCATATCCGGTTACACTGAATTCAAAAAAGAATGAAAAAACGAATACATACAATGCTGCCACTGTATGAATTCGCATGTTTCTTTCGTGATTGATACAGCGTATAATTCCTCTGAATGCGGCCTGAAAGCCTCTGAGAAAATTCACGGTTAATCCTCATCCTCTTCCAGTACATAACTGCTGGAACTTGGAAGTCCCAACTGTGTCATCACTTGTTCTTCTTTTTCTCTCATACGTACACGGTCAATACCGCCGCGTTCATGGTCATAACCTAACAGGTGCAGTACGGAATGTGCTGTTAAATAACCAACTTCGCGGTCTAAACTATGGTCAAAACGTTCTGCCTGTTCCACTGCTTTTTCCATAGAGATAACAATATCTCCTAAAATTCTGGCCCCAGTATCGTGGTTAATATCATAAACACCGTTTTCACCCATTGGAAATGACAACACATCTGTAGGCGCATCTTTATGGCGGTATTGTTTATTCAACTCATGAATTTTTTTATTATCTACAAATGTCACACTGATTTCAGCAGGAGCACCAAATTCCTCCAAACGCAGTACTGCGTTACAGCAACGGCGTACCAACATTCTAAGTCCGGTCGGAATTTTCACTTCTTTTTGATCATTGTGAATAATAACTCTGATTTTCTCCACGCTATTTTTGCCCCTTTCCTTCGCGTTCCTCATATGCCTTAATAATATTCTGCACCAATCTGTGGCGCACTACGTCCTTCTCATTAAAGTGTACTCGCGCAATATCATCGATATGTTTCAGCACACTCATTACATCTTTTAATCCGGATTTTCTCCCATCCGGCAAGTCAATTTGAGTTACATCGCCTGTAATAACCATCTTGGAGTTAAATCCCAGGCGTGTTAAAAACATTTTCATCTGTTCCGGCGTTGTATTCTGTGCTTCGTCCAAAATAATAAAGCTGTCATCTAAGGTTCTTCCCCTCATATACGCCAACGGCGCAACCTCTATATTTCCGCGCTCCAAATATTTTTGATACGTTTCCGCTCCCAGCATATCAAACAAAGCGTCATACAAAGGTCTCAAATACGGGTCAACCTTTTGCTGCAAATCTCCTGGTAAAAAACCTAGTTTTTCACCGGCCTCTACGGCAGGTCTGGTTAAAATAATACGGTTGACCTGCTGCGCACGGAATGCAGTTACCGCCATAGCAACCGCCAAATACGTTTTGCCCGTACCTGCCGGACCTACGCCGATTGTAATTGTATTTTCTTTAATGGTATTGCAATACTTTTTTTGACCAAAGGTTTTTGGTTTTACCGGCTTGCCTTTTGAGGTAACACAAATACAGTCACCTGCCAAAGTTTCAATTTTTTCTTCGCTTCCTTCATTGACCATAGAAATGCAATAGCGAACATTCTGTTCGCTGAGTGCTTCTCCTCTGTTTATCAAAGTTAATAAACTTTCAATGGTTTTCACAGCTTTTGCAACTGACTCCGGTTCTCCCGAAACTTTTATTTCTGAATCTCTGCCAACAATTTTTACGCCGTATACTTGTTCTATCAGCTTTACATTCTCGTCAAAGCTTCCAAACAAAGCTACCGCTTGTTCCATACGGTCAATATTAATACGTTGTTCGAACATTCCATCACCTTTGTACATGAATTGCACCATTTTAAAATTGAAATGATACTTCTGTTACAAGATAGTATATCACAAATTATACCACAGATTCCACTTTTCGTCACGCATTTCACAACATTTTTTTGGATATTCGTACCAAAATTACGACTATTCCACGTAAATTTCAGATTCCTGAGCAATATTTTCTTCCCACACACTGGTCGCGCGTAAAATCAACTGTCCGTTTTCAACGGTATACGTTGTATTTGTTGATAAAATTTTATCATCTTCGTTTAATGCTTCATTCTGTTGTTTCTCCAACTCTTCTTTTGCCTTTTGCAAAGCTTGTTCTTCTGTCAGCTGTATTTGATGAACCTGATATTCTGTCCACATTTCTTCATATACGGTTGCAGGTAAATTGGCATCATTTGTTTTTGCATGATAAATCGCCAAATCCTTTTCATAAATTAAATCATTGTTGTCTTTTGGCTCTACCTCAAACGTAATCGGCATAGTAAATCCAAATAATTTTAACGCCCTGCGCCGAATCACATTTCCGGTCGGTATTTTTTCATCTTGTATCAGCGGTACTTTAATTTCATATGTATGTTTTGTTTCCGCTATAATTTTAGCTGTTGCACGTGTAAACAAATGATTGTATTTTGTTTCCGTAATTCCACTTACTAATAATTGTCCTTCTGCTACACCGTCTCCTACTTTTACTTGAGGAGTGCCGTGCGTTACTTCCATTCGCACAATTTGGCCATCTCGTGCCGCTTTAATGTTCATTACCTTTTTATCGCTGTTCCAAATATCGGGCTTATCTTCTTTTTCTCCAATACGAATGGTAACAGAACTGCCTTTGGTGTTTAAGGAAATCCACGCAATTTCCGGATATGCAATCATCAATTGATTTTGAATGGACAATACATCCAGCTTACTTCTTGCCATACCTTCTTTTAAACCGATTTCTTCAGCGGTAAGCAAAATTAAATCTGAATTCAATTCTTGATTTCCTTCTACCTGAATGCTCCACACACGGGTAGACAGAAAACTTAACAAAACAATGAAAATCACCAGTCCTGCCAACATCCCTTTTATATTGGGAAATTTGCGCATAATAAATGGTATGCCACATTTTTTATAAATACGTATTTTTACACCTGTTTGTTTGGCTAAGTTTTTCAGCATTCTATATTTTGTCCGTGAAATGGAGACAAAAAAATATTCCTTTCTCCTTACATTCCAAATTGTATATCCAAAACGAGCACACAAATTTACAAATCGTTCCTGTCCGTTTCCTTCTACTGTAAAGACAACATATCCAACAAACCAGCGGATCATATTTAATACAAACATAGATTCACCTCAAAACTGAAATTCAATGGATGTAATAAATCCCTGGATGATTAATGAATCTATTTGAATACATTTAATCTCAAGATTTTTCCCACTGAATTTGGTGATTGATTTTCCGGTTTTTACTCTTACTACATCGTCTGTATATTGAATAATACCACCGCAACCCTCTAAAACGACCTCGTGATTTCCGCTTACCTCCATATGTGACACACCTGCAATCACTGCTGCCGGCAGTTGTAATACGCTTGCAATTTTATTCAACCCGCGAATATTTCCTTTTTCCTGACGTTTCTCAACACCGCGTTGTGCTTTATCCATATATAAAAGCCGCCCTTTCCAAAACGTTTCTTTCACAAGATTATGCACTTTTAGCAATAAAAATCACTCATTGACATATACATGCTATAGAAACTTGTAGTAAGACTAAAAAACAAACTGCAAATACATCACAATTGGAAAGGAGGACACGGATGCGTACACACTTGTTATATCTTTTTAAAACAATTTTATCCTGTTTGATTATCATTGCATGTGCATTGGGAATTTTGCTCTTTCCAAATGATGTGCGCAACGGCGCAGCAAACGGAATCAGCTATTGTTTGTACACATTGGTGCCTTCTTTGTTTCCGTTTATGGTACTTTCTTCTTTTATTATTCATTCCGGTATTTCCAAATTTATTGGTAAGCTGTTACAACCTGTGATTCAATTTTTGTTTTATCTTCCCGGCAGTGCAGGTTCTGTTATTATTATGAGCATGATTGGCGGATATCCTGTCGGTGCACGGGGTTGTATGTCTTTGTTGAAGCAAGGTGCTATTACGGCAAAACAAGCACAGCGGATGTTATATTTTTGCATCAATGCGGGACCTGCCTTTATTATCAGCGTAGTCGGCAGTACATTGCTGCAAAATACACAGATTGGACTTTTGCTATTTTTCTCTCAAGTAGCAGCCATGTTGGTCATCGGTATTACCCTTGGCATTATCGCACGATTCAAAAAAGAACCTTGCCACACTATAATACCTTCCGAACATTCTTCTCAATCTCCTTTGGTAGAATCTACATTGGACGCCTCTAAAGGTCTAATGAATATGAGTGCATTTGTCATTTTATTTTCAGCGTTTTTATCTTTGCTGCATGCAACGGAAATTGCTCAAGGACTTTGCCAATTGCTGCTGCGGTTGCACATTCCTACACCTATGGCTGCCTCCATCGTATCACTGCTGACAGAAATCACCAACGGATGTGCAGATACCGCCTCCTTAAACGCTCCCATTGCTTTGATAGCATTCGGCCTTGGATTTGGTGGATTTTGCGTACATTTTCAAATTTTTGCGTCTACCTTAAAATGTGGAATTTCCAAATTGAAATTTATTGTATTCCGGTTCATCCACGGAATCATAGCCGCACTGGTAACCATGTTATTTCTTCCTCTGTTTCCACAGCCTGCAGCCTATGTTTTTCAAAATACTTCCGAACAACTATCCGGCATGATTTCCTATTCATGGCCTGCTGGAATTTCGTTGGTAGCCTGTTGTGCCATTTTCTTATTTTCTGTCGGATTGGAACGCAGAAAATCGAAAGAGGCAGGGTAGCAAAAAACAACAAACAGTGATATAATAGAAAAAATATCGGGAAAGGTGGTAATACAGTGAAACATACATCTCTATACGGTACTCGTATTAACCCGAACTGCGAGTATTGCAGCCACAATACAACACCCGAATCACTCCCAAATTGCGCAGTTCATTACGAGATAGACGAAAATGGTAAATGTAAAAAATTTTCTTATGACCCTCTTTTGAGAACTCCTAAAAAAAGACCTGTTCTTGCTAAATTCTCAAAAGAAGATTTTGAGCTTTAACATAAAAAAACAGCCGTAAATACGGCTGTTTTTTATGTTATTTTCTCTTTTATCTTTTTCGATTACAGAAACTAAATATATTTGATATCACATCTTTGTATTCATATTAATGTATCTATCAAAAAATTTCGTCAAACTGTTATTATCCGATACTCTCTTAACTATTAGTTTGAACACAAACATATGTTGATTTATCCTCATTCAAAATTTAAATTGTATCGACTGTTTTGGATGCTGAATCAAAATACCGAGCCAACGTGCAATAAAAGAAAGATACCGCAAAAGTATATTCTATTCTCTTTTGCTTTTTCATCCTGTTTGGAAAAAATATATCTGAGTATCATCACGCAGATGGGAATAAGTGCTTTTTGTTACATTGTACCTTATAACCTCTCCGCTAGATACATATTTTAAAAACAGAATGTGTTATGAGCAAAATATATTTGGTTTATAAGAACTTTACAAGATATTTGTCGAATATACAAAATATCTCTTTACATAATTATGTCGTAACTAAGATAAAAAAGAGCTTTATAAAAAACTTTCAACCTTTTCAACATAGTTTTCCACAACAAAATATAGATAATAGCTTATTTTTTTTAGTTTTCAACATATCATCTTAAAATCATTAAACTTCTATGTTGAAAAAAACACAAGCAATTAGTTTACATAATATATGATAATCAACATAATTTTCTAACAAAATTACATAATAAATTTTAACACTGTTCTCACAATTAACAACACTAACATAATAGTACAAACAATAACTTTAAACTTAAAATTGTTCCGTCTTTTAACATAAGCATCTGTAATAATCGCCGCCATAATGGGCAAAGCAACTGCAATCAGCACCAGAGAAATATACCAATCAGAATAAATATGAAATACAGTTGATACAAAGATACTTCCCAGTATGATTCCGACTCCTATCATCCAGAGCACTTTCACCACAGGATGCATACATTACCTCCATTACAAAAAACCGGATGAAGTACTTCATCCGGTTTTTGATTATTTTGCTTTTGTTGCAATCTCTTGAAGAATTTTGGATAGGAAGCTTTCTACAGGCATACTACCTAAATCTCCCTCTTTGCGGCTGCGTACAGAAACAGTACCTTCTTCTACCTCTTTGTCGCCAATCACAAGCATATATGGAATTTTTTCTAACTGTGCCTCACGAATTTTGTATCCTACTTTTTCGCTTCTTGTATCACAGGATACACGTATACCCGCTCTACTCAATTGTTCTTCCACTTTTTTCGCATCGTCAATCAAACGGTCGCTGATTGGCAATACGCGTACTTGTTCCGGCATCAGCCATGTTGGCAATGCTCCCGCATACTTTTCTAAAAGTAAAGCTAGTGTACGCTCATAACAACCAATGGATGTTCTGTGAATAACATAAGGATATTTTGTTTGACCTTCCGCATCTACATAAGTCATACCAAAACGTTCTGCCAATTGGAAGTCAATTTGTATGGTTATCAAAGTATCTTCTTTGCCATGTACATTTTTAATTTGAATATCTAATTTCGGACCATAGAATGCAGCTTCTCCGGACGCTTCTTTATAGTCAATGTTCAAATCATCCAGAATTTGGCGCATACGTCCTTGTACTTCTTCCCATTCCTGTGGAGAACCAATGTATTTTTCCTTATCATTTTCATCCCATTTGGAAAAACGGTAAGAAATATCTTCATCTAAGCCAAGAGTTGACAGCATATAATTTGCAAGTTCCACGCAACCTGCAAACTCTTGCTCAAGTTGTTCCGGCAAGCAGGCAATGTGACCTTCGGAAATGGTAAATTGACGAACGCGAATTAAACCATGCATTTCACCTGAAGCTTCGTTTCTAAACAATGTGGAGGTTTCGTTTAAACGCATAGGTAGATCGCGATAACTGCGTTTTTTATTTAAATACACTTGGAATTGGAACGGACATGTCATTGGGCGCAATGCAAACGCATCTTTACCCTCTTCCTCTTCTCCCAATACAAACATACCGTCACGGTAATGGTCCCAGTGACCGGAAATTTTATAAAGATCACTTTTTGCAAAATATGGAGTCTTTGTTAATAAGTATCCACGGCGTTCTTCTTCATCTTCTACAAAACGGGACAACTGCTGGATTACACGAGCACCGTTTGGCAGCAAAATAGGCAACCCTTGGCCAATATAATCTACCGTTGTAAAATAACCCAATTGACGGCCAATGATATTATGATCACGTTTTTTGGCTTCTTCCACTCTCTCCAAATATTCTTCCAGTTCTGCTGTTTTTGGGAATGCAATACCATATACACGCTGTAAGGATTTGTTGTTAGAATCGCCTCTCCAATATGCTGCGGTTGCATTGGTAAGTTTTACTGCTTTTAAGTTGCCTGTTGCCATCAAATGGGGGCCTGCACAAAGGTCTGTAAACTCACCTTGTTTATAAAAGCTAATTGCTTCTCCTTTGTTTGCATGCTCTTCAATCAATTCTACTTTATAAGTTTGGTCTTGCTCCTGCATTAACGTTTTTGCTTCGTTTGGTGCAAGCTCAAAACGTTCAATCGGCAAATTTTCTTTGATGATTTTTTTCATCTCTGCCTCTATTTTGGGCAAATCTTCTTGTGACAACGGACGTGACAAATCAATATCATAATAAAATCCATTGTCAATCGCAGGTCCAATTGCCAATTTTGCATCAGGATATAAACGCTTTACCGCTTGCGCCAAAACATGAGCCGCTGTGTGCCAATATGCTTTTTTGCCTTCTTCTTCTGAAAAAGTCAAAATTTCCAAATTACAATCTTTTGTAAGAGGCGTACGCAAATCTACTACTTCTCCGTCTACTTTTCCGGCACAAGCTGCTTTATAAAGGCCTGCACCAATAGATTTTGCAATTTCCGCTACAGAGATGCCTGATTCAAATTCTTTGCTATCTCCTTTTAAATTCACTTTGATGCTCATAGCTACTACTCCTTTATCTGTAAAAATAAAAATCTCGTCCCTTGACAAGGGACGAGTAAAGACTCTCGTGGTTCCACCCAAATTCAACAAAGCAATGCTTTGTCCTCTTTGCAGGTTGATAACGGAACCTAACCGGCATACCTTTGGTTATATTATTGGTTATATTAAACGTTCGGCAGCTGCTCCAAGGTGGTAATTTTGTTTTGTCTTACCGCAAACGCTTTCAGCCTACGACGTTTGCTCTCTGTTGTAATACGATAAAAACAAAATGTCCTTTTCCATGCATTTTCATTATCTGTTTTGCTTATTATCGTAGCATTTCAAAATAAAAAAGTCAAGTATTTTCCGTATTGGCTGCAATTCTATGAAATTCTGAAATCTTACTGACAATTACGGGAATTATTCTTGACACAAAGGTGGGAAACGTAATACAATATTCATTAAGTGTAATTAATTCATTAAAAAATGTTGTTATTTCCACTTACATAATTTAAAAGGAAACTAAAGGAATAAACAAGACAAAAGGAGGTATCTTAGAAAAGTGGATCCAGTAAGTATTACAATCATTATCTGCGTAGTTGTTGGCCTTGTAATTGCCACTGTTGTTGGCATAGTTGCATTTATGGCCGGCAGTTCTCATAGAAAAAAGTCAGCTGAAGCTACCATCGGTTCTGCCGAAGAAGAAGCAAAAAAAATTATTGAAGAAGCTGTAAAAACAGCAGAAGCAAAAAAGAAAGAGGCTGTACTGGAAGGTAAAGACGAAATTCATCAGTTGCGTGATGAATCCGAAAAGGAACTTGCAGAACGACGCAAAGAAGTACAGCGTCAGGAACGACGCATTCAGCAAAGAGAAGAATCTCTCGATAAAAAAATGGAGAGTTTAGAGCAAAAAGAAGACGCTATTGCTGAAAAGAAACAGCAAGCAGAAGCATTCTTATTAGAAGCCGAAGGAATTAAAGCCAATCAGTTTGAAATATTGGAACGTATCTCCGGCTTTACCGCAGAACAAGCAAAAGAATTCTTATTGAAAAATTTAGAAAACGAGCTTGTACACGAAAAAGCTGCTAAAATTATGGATATTGAGCAGCAAACCAAAGATGAGGCAGAAAATTTAGCACGAGAAATTATTACAGTTGCTATTCAACGTTGTGCAGCCGACCATGTTGCAGAAGCAACTATTTCTGTTGTGCAATTGCCAAACGATGAGATGAAAGGCCGTATTATTGGTCGTGAGGGTCGTAATATCAGAGCCATTGAAACAATGACAGGTGTTGATTTGATTATTGATGATACGCCTGAAACCATTACCATTTCTAGTTTTGAACCGGTTCGCCGTGAAGTGGCAAGAATTGCTTTAGAAAAATTAATTGCAGACGGTCGTATTCATCCTACTCGTATTGAAGAGATGATTGAAAAAGCCCGTAGAGAAGTTGATACAACCATTAAGCAAGAAGGTGAACGTGCTATTATCGAAGCCGGTGTAAACGGTATTCATCCTGAGTTGGTAAAGTTATTGGGACGTATGAAATATCGTACCAGTTACGGACAAAATGTATTAAACCATTCTTTGGAAGTAGCATTTTTATCCGGTGTCATGGCATCAGAGTTAGGGCTTGACCCTACGCTTGCTCGCCGTGCTGGTTTACTGCACGATATCGGCAAAGCTCTTGACCATGAAATGGAAGGCTCTCATGTGGAAATCGGTGTAGATGTTGCTCGTAAATACAAAGAACATGAAGTCGTTATTGATGCAATTCAATCTCATCATGGCGACGTAGAACCCAAAAGCATCATTGCCTGCATTGTACAGGCTGCTGATGCCATTTCCGCTGCAAGACCCGGCGCACGCCGTGAAAACTTGGAAAGCTATATCAAACGTCTTGAAAAATTGGAAGAAGTGGCTTCTTCCTTTGAGGGCGTAGAACGTTGCTTTGCAATTCAAGCCGGCAGAGAAGTACGCATTATGGTAAAACCGGAAGTTGTAAATGATGATCAAATGGTTTTACTTGCAAGAGATATTTGCAAAAAAATTGAAAGTGATTTAGAATATCCCGGTCAAATTAAGGTAAACATGGTTCGTGAGAGCCGTACAATTGAATATGCAAAATAAATTGAAAGCAGATATGTATAAACACATATCTGCTTTTGTTTTTTCATAAAATTTTTACAAATATAAACGAATTAAATTCATTTCTCTAAAATATTATGGTATAATAATTTTATGACTATAGCAAAATTAAAATTTAACTGTTAAAAAATATTCTCGCATTTGTATTCATCTATGAAAAACTACAATACAAGTTTTCATATTCTATCATAAAATGTACGATTCAAATCAAGCGGAGGTCTGCCATGAAGGTACTTGCAATTGGCGATGTTGTCGGAAGTATTGGCTGCAAATTTTTGAGGACACAACTGCCAAATTTGAAAAAAGAAAAAAATATTGACTTGGTAATCGCTAATGGAGAAAATTCAGCAGATGGTAATGGTATTACTCCTGCTTCTGCTGAGCATCTGTTTACAAGTGGTGTTGATGTGATTACAACGGGAAATCACACATTTCGCCGCAAAGAAAGCTACGATTTGTTTGACAGCGAAGACTGTTTGCTGCGCCCTGCCAATTATCCAAAGGGGGCTCCCGGTAAAGGAATTTGTATTGTTGATAAGGGACGCTATCAAGTAGCGGTTATTAATTTAATGGGCGTTGTATATTTAGAAGCCCTGGATTGTCCTTTTTCAGTTATGGATCGCATTTTAGAAGAAAATTCACTTCCAAAAATTATTTTAGTTGATTTTCATGCAGAAGCTACCGGTGAAAAAGGTGGTTTTGCCTACGCATATGACGGTTGTGTATCTGGAATTTTTGGCACACATACACATGTTCAAACAGCAGATGAGCATATACTTCCTCAAGGAACAGGTTTTATCACCGACCTTGGAATGACAGGTCCCTGCCATTCTGTTCTGGGGGTAAAACCGGACTTGATTATAAAAAAGCTTAGAAGTAAAATGCCTGTACGGTTTGACTTATCCAGCGGCCCCTGCCATCTAGACGGTGCTATATTCGAAATAGATGAAAAAACAGGAACTACAATTTCCATAGAACGTATTCATATTACCCAAGCAGAATAGATAGGAAAACATAAATTCTGCAAATACAATTAAAATGAAACTATGTAACATAGTAGCAAAATGAAAAGTTTTGCCTATCGCCAAGAACGTTGTAACCTTCATTTGTTAGAAATTGCATAGCAATTTCTTTTATGTTATAATAATTATGATTATACAATTTGTAATATAAACTGTACCTATACACAGGCACAGCTCTAATTTGAATCAAAATCTGGGCTATGTAATTTACGTTAAGGGAGTGCACAGAATGATAAACGGACTAACCCTGAAAAATGCATTTATTTCAGGTGCAAATAATATTTCTAAACATAAAAACATGGTAAATGATTTAAACATTTTCCCTGTTCCTGACGGCGATACAGGCACCAATATGTCTATGACAATGTCTGCTGCCGCAAATGAATTAATTAAAACAGAAAGCACCCATACAGGTGAAATCGCAAAAATTGCAGCTTCGGCTTTATTAAGAGGCGCTCGAGGCAATTCCGGTGTTATTCTTTCCCTTTTGTTCCGTGGTTTTGCAAAAGGAATTGAAGGAAAAGAATTTATTTCAGGCATAGACCTTGCGAACGCATTGGGTCTTGGTGTGGAAGACGCTTATAAAGCTGTTATGAAGCCGACCGAAGGAACCATTTTAACTGTATCCCGTGTAGCTTGCGAAAAAGGAAAGGCTGCCGCAGCTATTGAAGATGATGCTGTATATGTATGGTCTGCTATTTGTAAAGGCGCTGCGGAAGCATTAGAAACAACACCTGAATTGCTCCCTGTTCTGAAAAAAGCAGGTGTTGTAGATGCCGGCGGAAAAGGATTATGCTTAATTTTAGATGGTATGCTGTCCGTTTTCAAAGACAATGTTCTAATTGCCGATGAAATGCCTGTGAAAAGCGAACAACCATATGAAGATGATTTCTTCCGTAACGCTGCGGCTGAGTTTGACCAAGATATTACTTTTACGTATTGTACGGAATTTATCATTGGCAGAGAAGAAACCTGCACAAAACCACCGTTTGAATTGCGCGCTTACCTAGAAAGTATTGGAGACTGCGTGGTGGTAGTAGATGATGATGAAATTATAAAAGTCCATGTGCATACGGAAAACCCCGGTCACGCTTTGCAAGAGGCACTTACTTACGGACAATTACTTACCATTAAAATAGAAAATATGAAAGAACAGCATCGCATTGCTGCGGAAGAAGCAGTAAAAGCAAAAGCTGCACAAACGCTGACTTCTCACATATTAGAACCGGTAGAACCAACCGAAGAAATCGGATTTGTTGCTGTTGCGGCAGGTGAAGGATTAGAAACTCTATTCAGCGATCTTGGCTGCGCTCATGTTGTCAGCGGAGGTCAAACCATGAATCCAAGTACAGAGGATATTGTGGAAGCCGTACTCGCCACCCCCGCCAAAACTGTTTATGTTCTACCTAATAATAAAAATATTATTTTAGCGGCAGAACAAACCATTCCTCTGGTTACAGACAGAAAAGTCATTGTGCTGCCTACCCGTACTATTCCTCAAGGGTTATCTGCTATGCTCGCATATGAAGGAGAAAGTACTCCTGAAATCAGCGCGAATGTTATGATGAATGCCGCAAATGCTGTTGATACCGGATTGATTACATTTGCAGCCCGTGACTCTGAATTTGGCGGTCATAAAATGAAGGAAGGCGACATTTTAGGACTGGAAAACGGTAAACTTGAAATCATTGACAAAGATCCTGTACACGCAGCTACTCGTTTGGCGCGCTCTATGGCTAAAAAGGAAACCTCCTTTATTACCCTTATTTACGGCGAAAATGTGTCTGAAGCAGAAGCGGAAGATGCTTTCCAACGCATTAAATCCAAAGTAGGAAATGAGGTTGAAGTAACTTTAATAAACGGCGGTCAGCCTATCTATTACTTCATTCTCTCTATTGAATAATCATGGCTTCATTATTTGAACAAGAAATACAAACATTAACAGGCGTCGGCGAAAAGCGCGCTAAGCTGTTCCATAAGCTTGGCGTGTTTAGCGTTGGCGCTTTATTGCGTTTTTATCCCCGCACATATGAGGATTGGAGTCAACCGCTTACCATTGACCAAGCGCCTTTTGGAGTTCCCTGTGCCATACGTGCCGTTGTTTTGCATAAACCGATAGAAACACGTGTCCGTAAAGGCATGACTTTATATAAAACATCCGTAACAGATGGCGTGCGCAATTTACAACTCACTTTTTTTAATAACCCTTATATTGTCAATGCTTTGACTGAAGGAAAAGAATATATTTTTTATGGTAAAGTGTCCGGTACCTTGATGAGAAAAGAAATGAGTGTACCTGAATTTTATCCTGTTTCCTCTGCCCCTTCTGTGTGCCCTATTTATCGCCAAACAGAAGGCTTATCTACTCGAATCATCGGCAATGCTGTAAAGCAAGCTCTAGCACGATTACCGGAACAAGTCAAGGATCCAATTCCTTATGATACACGCATGCAACATCATCTTTGTGAGTTGAGATACGCCTTAGAACAAATTCATTTTCCAGATTCTATGGAATCTAAAGAGATTGCCAAAAAAAGACTGGTATTTGAAGAACTGTTCACATTGCAGTTAGGACTTCTTGAATTAAAATATCGTAAAAAACAAGAAACCTCCCTGCCGCCTTTTATTGATTACAGCAACGAGTTCTTTCAACTGCTTCCCTTCACTCCCACCGGCGCACAAAAACGCGCCATCGCAGAGGCAATGGCAGATATGACAAACCATAAAATACGAAGTCCTATGAGCCGATTGGTGCAAGGAGATGTAGGCTCTGGTAAAACAGCTGTTGCTGCCGCCTTATGTTATTCTGTTATTAAAAATGGAGTACAAGCAGCATTAATGGCTCCTACTGAAATTTTAGCACAGCAACATTACGCCTCCATTTCCAATATGTTAAAGGATACAGGCATTTCTGTAGGTCTGTTGACTGGGTCTGTATCGCCTGCAAAAAAACGAAAACTAATTGAACAACTTCAAGACGGTTCTATACAAATGGTGATAGGTACCCATACACTTATCAGTGAAACTGTAGCATTCCAAAATCTTGGTCTTGTCATTACAGATGAGCAGCACCGTTTTGGTGTTGCTCAAAGGAGTTTGTTGGCTGAAAAAGGCAATCATCCTCATATGCTGGTTATGTCCGCTACACCAATTCCCAGGACATTGGCATTGATCATCTACGGGGATTTGGATATATCTGTTTTAGACGAACTTCCTCCGGGACGTCAAACTATAGAAACATATGCAATCAGCAGCCAAAAACGGGCACGGGCTTTACAATATATTCGCACTCATTTGGACGCAGGACAGCAAGCATATATCATCTGTCCTTTGATTGAAGAAGGTACCAATGATATGTCCAGTGTAGTGGAGTATGCAAATGCTCTGCAAACAGAAACATTTCCGGATAAAGTGATTGGTATCCTACATGGTAAAATGAAACCCAAAGAAAAAGATACTGTTATGACTGCATTTGCAAATGGAAAAATCGATCTTCTTGTTTCTACCACTGTTGTGGAAGTGGGGGTTGATGTTCCAAACGCAGTTATTATACTAATTGAAAATGCGGAAAGATACGGATTATCTCAATTACATCAACTGCGTGGCCGTGTAAGGCGAGGAACCATGAAATCAACTTGTATTCTGGTTTCAGATGCAAAAAATGAAGAAGCAATTGCACGATTAAAAATCATGTGCAGTACATCAGATGGTTTCCGTATTGCAGACGAAGATTTGCGGTTACGAGGACCGGGAGACTTTTTTGGAGAAAAGCAACATGGTTTACCTGATTTAAAAATTGCCAACATGGCAGAAGATATGGAAATACTCAAAGAGGCACAATCAGCAGCCAGAAATGTGCTTTCCTGTGACCCTAAGTTGGAGTATCCTGAGCATCGAGGATTAAAAGGACAAGTAAAACTCCTTTTTTCCGTATTTGGAGGTCAAGGATTCCATTAATATGACGAAAAAGACGAATCGTAAAGAATACGATTCGTCTTTTTATGTTCTATTTATTTTACTTTTATCATAGAGATATGTCTTCAAATAACTGCTCTATTGTAATGGATAACGCTTTGCAAAAACAAATAATTTCTTGATCTAGTACTACATTTTGTCCCTGCTCAATTTGGTGTAGTTCTTTTGCGCTCAACAATAATCCTTCTTTTTCTAATTCTGCACAACATTGCTCCAAAGACAAACCTTTCTTTTCTCTATATCTTTTTATATTTTCACCACATATATTTTTCCTGTCACCGTCTATTCTTGACATAAAGCCCTCCCAAATCTTTCACATACAATATTTACGATACCATATATTTTGTATTCTCTCCGTATCGATTATATCATTCCTGCTGAATAAGTTAAACTGCACTACATACAAAATCCACTAAATAAAAAAGCTGATACAAGAGTATTTTACTCCAGTATCAGCTTTTATCCATTAATTGTGAATTATACTAACTATTTTTCTAATGCTAGTAATGAATTCTAACAAGAATATCTTTTTATTTTTGTTTAGGTTTTTGAAATTTTGCTGCATCATAATGGCATACTGCCGACGCAGAACAACTCCCACAATCACATCCGCAAGATTTTTTGCCTTTTTTCTTATCTCTAATTAACTTTACAATAATCAGGCTTACAACCGCTAAAGTAATTACTCCGGCTAAAAGAGTTCCCCAATTGTTTACAAAGAAATCCAGCATTGTAATCCCTCCTTAGAAGTCTATACTTTCACTTTCTTTTTCGATATATCGCTTTTTTTATATGGACGGAACAGCATGAATAATATAAAAGCTATAATCAAAAACGCAACAATGGAACCGATAATATTTCCGTTACCTGTAAATAAACTGCCAAGTTGGAAAATCACCAAAGCAATTGCATAAGCAAATATACATTGGTAAGCAATTGCAAAAGCTGTCCATTTTGCGCTATGCATTTCCCTTTTAATTGCACCCATTGCCGAAAAACAAGGAGCACACAATAGATTAAATATCATGAAACTTAATCCGCTAACAGCAGTAAAGGAGGCAGCCATATTTGCATAAACAGAACCTGAACCACCATATAAAATACCCAATGTACCAACAATATTCTCTTTTGCAACAAGACCGGTAATAGAAGCAACTGCTGCCTGCCAATTTCCCCAACCAAGAGGAGCAAACAGCCATGAAATACCGTTTCCGATGATTGCCAAAATACTATTATCTATTTGGTCTTCAGTAAGCATAGTAAAGGTACCATTTATAAATCCAAAATATGTAACAAACCAAATTACGATTGTGAAAAGTAAAATAACAGTACCTGCTTTTTTAATAAAGGACCAACCACGTTCCCACATGCTTCTCAGCACATTTTTAACTGTTGGCAAGTGATAGGCAGGTAACTCCATAATAAATGGTGCCGTTTCTCCTGCAAACGGTTTGGTTTTCTTTAACATAATACCGGAAATAATAATTGCTGCAATTCCAATAAAATAAGCACTTGGGGCAACCCACCATGCACCACCGAAAATAGCACCTGCAATCATAGCAATCAGCGGTAATTTAGCACCACACGGAATAAAGGTTGTTGTTATAATGGTCATGCGCCGATCACGCTCATTTTCAATGGTGCGAGAAGCCATAATGCCCGGTACCCCACAACCTGTACCAATTAAAATAGGAATAAAGGATTTGCCTGATAAACCAAATTTTCGGAAAATACGATCCATGAGAAACGCGATGCGAGCCATATAACCGCAAGATTCTAAAATAGCAAGGAAAATAAACAACACAAGAATTTGCGGCACAAAACCCAATACTGCACCCACACCGGCGATGATGCCGTTCAAAATTAATCCCTGTAACCAGTCTACACAATGAATGGCATTTAGTCCTTTTTCTACAAGTACAGGAATTCCCGGCACCCACACGCCGTAATTTGCAGGATCCGGCTCTGTATAATGATACTGTTCGTATACACCCAAAGCAACAGTTAAATCTTCTCCCGATGAAGTTACATCTTCGGTTGCCAATGTTTCCTCATCTGTCACTGTATAAGTGGCTTCATCGGTTGGAGAAAACTGGGAAGCAAATTGGTCTAATTCTGTTTTTGCAACAGCAGGGTCAAAGTTTTCCGATTCGGTATCCAGTGCAGCTGTTACTGCTGTTGTATCTATCCCCTGCTCTCCCGCATAATCAATAAATCCGTTTACTACTTGCGCTGCCTCTCCGAATTGGTCGGCATCTGCTGCATAAGCACTGTCACCAATCCCCAATAAATGCCAACCGTCACCAAATACACCATCATTGGCCCAACTTGTAGCCCAAGCACCTACTGTAGTAACTGATACAAAATAAATGACAAACATAACAAGAACGAATATAGGCAAGGCTAACCAACGGTTGGTCACAACTCTATCAATTTTATCAGAAACAGTTAAGCCTTTTCTATGTTTTGTATAACAGCTTTTTGTAATTGCTGTGATATAAACATATCGTTCATTTGCAATGATACCTTCCGCATCATCGTCTAATTCTACTTCAATTGTCTTTATATTTTGCTCAATGCAATCCAAAATAGTCTTATCAAGTTTTAATTGCTCTAAAACTTTTTCGTCACGTTCAAAGATTTTAACCGCATACCAACGTTGCTGTTCCAATGGTATATTGTGATGTGCAACCATTTTTTTAATTTGTCCCAATGCATGCTCTACAACGTTGCTAAAACAAATCTGCGGTACTGTTTTTGTATCTTTCGCAGCCTGAACTGCTGCTTCAGCAGCTTCTGTAATTCCTGTATTTTTTAAGGCAGATATCTCAACAACTTGGCAACCAAGTTGTTTTGAAAGTTCCTCAATATTAATTTTATCTCCATTTTTTTTCACAACATCCATCATATTAATGGCGATTACTACAGGTATTCCAAGCTCTATCAGCTGTGTAGTTAAATATAAATTACGCTCCAAATTGGTACCGTCAATAATATTCAATATTACATCCGGATGCTCTTGGATTAAAAAATTTCTGGCTACAACTTCTTCCAATGTATATGGTGAAAGTGAATAAATACCGGGAAGATCCACAATAATGACATCATTGTGTTTTTTTAATTTTCCTTCTTTTTTCTCCACTGTAACTCCCGGCCAGTTACCAACAAATTGATTTGAACCGGTTAACGCATTAAACAATGTAGTTTTACCACAGTTTGGATTACCTGCCAGTGCAACTTTTATCTGCATTGTTTTTTCTTCCTTTCAAGCTAAAAAACCAACCTCTTACTCCACTTCTATCAGTCCCGCATCTGCTTTACGAATAGATAATTCATATCCTCTGATAGTAATTTCTATCGGATCTCCAAAGGGCGCCACTTTACGAACATAAACCTCTACTCCCTTGGTTAATCCCATATCCATAATTCTACGCTTGAGTGCCCCTTCTCCATGAAGCTTAACAATAGTGGCAGTTCCCCCTACCTTTACTTCTCGTAATGTTTTCAATTTTGTCCTCCTTTTCTGTCACTGGACAGATGAAACTATAATTTGGCCAGCCATTCGGGATAATTGCAATTCTCGCTTCTTCTACGTTTACAATAAAATTTGCTTATTCAGTTATAATAATAGCAACGACCATTCTCAAAAGTTGCAAGATAACAATATCCACTATCACTTTGTATGAGAAAAAATAACGTATTCCTTATTATATACAAACGCCAACGGCAATATATTTATTTTCTATTTTCAACAATATAAGATGAGTTACAATTCATTAATAATGACCTGTTTTGAATATTTCATTATTAAGTTAGCACAGGCTAACGTTTTTGTCAAGAATATTACCTAACAATATTTTTATCCAATATCCTATAATTTCCGTAAGGATTTACAAAACGAACTCTAAATCAATTACATTTGCAAATATATCACGTTATTTCATTTTCGCTGTATACCAAAATTAAATTGATATGGTTTAACAGTTTAGTGTAAAAATATATTTTTACGTGAAAATCCTTATTAAAGCATCAATATCTCGACCAGTGGTAACGCTTGAATTTTATTGAAATTCATGGTAAAGTATTGAAAATAGACATGTTTTATCACTGAGTAGGAGGTAAAAACACCATGTATGAATCTGGAGAAAATTATTTGGAAACCATACTGATGTTGCACCAAAAGCAAGGCTATGTACGTTCGATTGATATTGCCAATGAATTAGGATTTACAAAACCAAGTGTTAGCCGTGCTATGAGTATTTTAAAAAACGATGGTTATATTGTGGTGGAAAGCAGCGGAAATATTGTTTTAACCGAAAAAGGAAACAAAAAAGCCAACCAAATTTACGAACGCCACTTATATATTACAAAGTTTTTGCAAAAAACATTAGGTATCTCTGAGGAACTCGCTGCACGTGATGCCTGCCGTATAGAACATATTATTAGTCAAGAAACATTTGAACGTATTAAAGAAAATGTAGACAGTTAAAAAATTTCACCCAAGATATTTGAACGATATTGGGTGAAATTTTTTTATTTTTTATATTGACAATGCAAATTCATTGTGATAATATTTAGAAAGTTAGCTTAGACTAACCAAAAAAAATAAAATAATAACTTTTATTTTTTGCAATCAAGTTAGCTTGAGCTAACCTATATTGTTTTGATAGGTAAAGAAAGGTTTGGAGGTTTGTTTCATTATAATGATACAGCAAAAATTAGATACCCTTCTGGCCTCTCATACAGCGCCTACACTAATGGGGGTAAAACCAGCAAATTTAGTTTCATTACCTCGTTTTGAAACATTTGAACAAATGGTTCGAAATTATAATACACACTTAAATCAACAAGATATTTATTTTCACCCTGTGTGCCAATGTAATTGTAAACAGCTTTTGCTGGTTTATCGAAAATCAGAACTAATCAATACATTATGTCAATCACAAAAACGTGCATTTTTATTATCTTACGGTTATCCCGTATATCATAAAACCAATGTTGAACTATATTTTGATGAAATTCTGTCCTATTTAGCGCAGCGTATCCTATCTACAAAAGGTTTCCCACACGAAATTGGAATTTTTCTGGGTTATCCTTTGGAAGATGTTGTGGGCTTTATTGCAAACAACGGCTGCAATTACAAATACAGCGGTTGTTGGAAAGTATATGGAGATGAAGCCTACAGTCGTCGTTTGTTTGCACAGTACAAAAGCTGCAAACAGCAACTGTCCCATGCCTTAAAAAGTGCAGATGGGAATTTATTGAATTATTTATGTACAAATTCTATGATTCAAGACAGGAGAGTGTAACTCATGGAGAATATTGCAATTATTTATTGGAGTGGAACAGGTAATACAGAAAGTATGGCAAACGCAATTGCAGAAGGGATTGCAGCAGCGGGAAGTACCGCAGATATAATGTCAGTAGACCAATGTTCTCCTGACCAAGTAAATACTTATTCTAAAATTGCTTTTGGCTGTCCTTCTATGGGTGACGAGGTATTGGAAGAAAGCGAATTTGAGCCTTTCTTTGAACAAGCGGAAGCCTCACTGCAAGGCAAAAAAATTGCTTTGTTTGGTTCCTATGACTGGGGAACCGGAGAGTGGATGGAGAACTGGTGTGACCGGGTAAAAAATAACAGCGCACAATTGTTTGAAACAGGTCTTACAATTCATTTAACACCTGATGCAGACGGTCTTGCTGCTTGCCAAGAATTTGGTAGAAAGTTCTCCTCCTTTTAATTAGCTTACGAGATACATTACATACATTCATTTTTCTGCTAAAAGCCGCAGTGCACAAATGTGCCTGCGGTTTTTGGTTTGCAAGGAAAAAGCTCCGTATGAAATATCAAACGGAGCTTTTTCTTATTCTTATTGTGTACGTCCCAACAGCCAATCAACTGAAACATCCAATATATCAGCTAAGGCTACTAATTCAAAATCTGTTACAAAACGAATTTGTCCCTCTAACTTAGATAAACCTGAGGCATTCATATCTACCCCATTTACCTGTAGTTGCGCCAGCAAGTCTTTTTGTTTCATACCTTGGTTTTTTCTTGCCAACTCAACACGGGCTCCAATTAAATTGCGGTCACCTAGGGCCTGCTTGCGTAATCTCATATATTCATCTCCCATATCAGCTGCAAAACTAAAGTATTTTAATACAAGCATAAAAATAAACGTCAGTATCCTATACGTTTAAAATGAGCAACTTCCACTAATTGTAATTGTATTATACTCTATTTTTTGTTTTTCTGCAATAAAAAACAAAATACTACAAATCTATTGTTCAAAAATAACATTTGTTATTTTGTCTCTTTCTTGATATAATATGCTGAACATTTATATTTGATATAATAGGCGTAATAGAGAGTAAATTTCCTATACTACTATTGGAGATGATAGATTATGGATAATTACAGCGGCTTAAGAACAAACTTAACCATGTTAATGGATTTTTATGAAATTACAATGGCAAACGGTTATTTTACAAACGGATATCGTGACCGAATTGCCTATTTTGATATGTTTTTTCGTCATGTACCAAATGACGGTGGCTTTGCAATTATGGCCGGTGTACAGCAACTCATAGAATATTTTGATCATTTGCACTTTAGTGAAGAAGACATTGCATATTTGGCATCTACTCAATTATTTTCTATTGATTTTTTAGATTATTTACGCACATTTAAATTTTCATGCGATGTATGGGCAGTACCGGAAGGAACACCTATTTTCCCTATGGAACCAATTGTAACGGTTCGCGGCCCCGCAATTGAAGCACAGTTCATTGAAACGATGATACTGCTAACCATTAATCATCAAAGTCTGATTGCCACCAAGGCAAACCGTATTGTACGTGCAGCACAAGGCAGACCGGTTATGGAATTTGGTGCCAGACGGGCACAAGGATTTGACGGCGCCATTTATGGGGCACGTGCCGCTTACATCGGTGGCTGCTGCGGTACAGCAAGTACACTCTGTGCAAGAAAATTTGATATTCCTCCAATGGGAACAATGGCACATAGTTGGGTACAATTGTTCGATAGTGAACTGGAAGCATTTCGTGCATATGCCAGGGCTTATCCTTCTCAGTGTACATTATTGGTAGATACCTATAATGTGCTTAAGTCAGGCATTCCAAATGCCATTCGTGTATTTAACGAAGAACTGCTTCCAAGAGGATATCGCCCTGCAGGTATTCGCATAGACAGCGGAGATATTACCTATTTAACCCGCCACGCACGCAAAATGCTGGACGATGCCGGATATGAAGACTGTAGTATATGCGTTTCCAACTCTCTTGATGAGTTTACCATCAGAGATATTCTTATGGAGGGAGCCTGTGTGGACAGCTTTGGTGTTGGAGAAAGAATGATTACCTCATCATCAGAGCCAGTATTCGGTGGTGTTTATAAATTAGCCGGTATTGAAGATGAACATGGCAATATTGTTCCTAAAATAAAAATTAGTGAAAATACTGCAAAAATTACAACACCTTGTTTCAAAAATTTATGGCGTTTATATGACAAAACCAGTGGCAAGGCAATTGCAGACGTTGTTACCTTGTTTGATGAAGTAATTGATGATTCTAAACCATACACAATCTTTGACCCTGTAAATACTTGGAAACAGAAAACTGTAGAATCATTTCGCGCAGTGCCTCTGCGTGAACAAATATTTAAACGCGGAAAAAATATGACCAAACCAAAACCATTACAAGAGATTCAGGCATACTGTAAGAAACAAGTGGATACCCTTTGGCCCGAAGTCTTGCGATTTGACCATCCGCATAAATATTATGTAGATTTATCTCAAAAATTGTGGGATATTAAAGCAGAATTGTTACAAAAAAACAGCGGTAAATAAAGAAAAGCGATTGAAACATTCAATCGCTTTTTTTGTGTAAAAATACAGTATATCCTATCCGTTCTCTTCTATTTCAATCGGACCGTTTTTCTTTTCAAATGCTGTTACCGCTTGTTTAATATAATATAAAACTTGACTATTTGCAGATCTGCCATCATATGCAGCCATATAGTGCAGTTTATTTAAAAGGTCTTGTTCAATTCTGATAGAATAACTTTTCATTTTCATGAACCCTCCCGAATATGTTTTGTATTCATTTTAAACTTAATACAAGCTCCTGTGTGAAAAACAGATACAAAATGTAGCTATACGTTATATAAGTAGTATATTCCTATTATTCATTTTATAGATACATTCACATAGTATCTATATACTCCCTATGAGTACTGCTCACCTGAATGATAAAATTCCGGTGGCAGAACCCTATTACTTTCATCCGTTTTTCTTTTGACATAGAATAAAATTGGAAATATAATTTCTCATCTGCAGCAGCACCGAATTCTAGACCGCTTGCTTCATGTGAATACTGCTTTCATACAGCTAAAAAGGAAATTATAAAACTTTTCTATATACATCGAATACTGTATCATTTGACGTAGATATTTATCTTCCATTTAATGATATAAAAATTCATATACCACTTTAAAACACTGTTTCGATGCAATATTGGACAGCAAATCTATTATAACATAACCTGTAATGGTGATATAATCCGCACAAAATAGAACATCGTCCATATTTACAAAATAAAAAGAAGATTACGCCAAAAAAACAGAATGCTTATCAGCGGTCTTTTACTTTTCAGTAGTTCTATGGTTACGCCTATCAGTCACATATGTCTGAATTCTTTAATAGCAATTTCTATTAGTATATCTTTCATATTCTATTATTTTTATAAATATTTTAATCTATATATTGCTATCTTCCTTTGATTCACCGGCTACTCCTAAAGCACAACAGCATACTGCACATCAGTGTACGCTACTCTTACAAAGTGTAGCAATCTTTTAAAATATTTAAGCTATTTGATTCCCCCCTTTGATTTATTTTCCGTTCTTTTTCTTGTGCCTATATTTTTGCGCATAATCTGACAATAATAATACCACGATTACAATAACCATACTGCATATGGCTACAAACCATGGAGATGAAATAATCGTATTCATTTTATCCCATAACTGCCCTCGTTTTATCTCCGGATATACATTGTGTGCCAATACAGGACTGCTCTCCTGAAAACCCTGAAATGCCCAGTCATACAAGTTTTTGGTGTCTAACATTTCTCCATGCACATCACCAATTGGTGCACCTAAGGCAACAATCATGTATCTCTGTCCATTTTTTTGAGCAGCGGTAACCAAACAATAACCTGCTTCATCATGTGAACCTGTTTTTATTCCTTCAATATACGGTTCGTAATAAACAGGTTCTTTCTTATCCATCATTTTATTGGTTGTATAAATGGTGCGTTCTCCCGTATATAAATTCGTCGGAGGCAGCGTGTATTCTGTCTGTGTCACAATATCCATAAAATAAGGCAGACTCATTGCATACTGTGTTATTTTATAAAGGTCCTCAGCTGTTGTGTAATGATTATCGTCGTGTAAACCGTGAGGATTGGCAAAATGTGTATTGGTACATCCTAATTCCGCAGCCTTCTCATTCATTTTATCCACAAATTTATTAATATCTCCATTGCCGATATATTCCGCCAAAACAAGTGCCGCATCGTTGCCGGATGGTATCATCATACAGTTTAACAGCTGTAATACAGTTAATTGTTCTCCTTGCCGAATTCCGGATAACGAACTGTCTGTTCCCTGAAGCATGGCTGATACATAGCTTCCAGCCGTTATCTTCGTATTTACCAAATCAGATATGGCTTCCACAGCAACAATATACGTCATAATTTTGGTACAGGAAGCAGGCTCCAACTGCTGTGCTGCATTTTTTTGGTATACCACTTCCTCTGTGTTTAAATCTACCATATACAGCGCTTTTGAATTTGTTTCAAACGTTACCTCTTCCCCTGCAACCTGAATCGACAGAAACGGAAGGATAAAAAAGATTGCAAGAAAACTTGCCATATAAGGTAGTATCTTTTTTGCCATCTATCATTCCTCCGTTACACAAAGTATTTTTTATGTACGTTTCTTTCATTATTCATATCATTGACATACATATTCGGAATTATTCGATTCTTTTTTAAAAATAACAAAACTGAATTTGTAAAAAATAAAAAAATGCATCCTATTAACATAGAATGCATTTTAAAAAATTTTATGCCAGAAAACCGTTATCCAACAAATATTGATACGTATTTGGAAATTCTGATTCATCAATCACATAGGGGAAACTTGTTTGTGAAAGTCTAATCTGTCCGTTATAAGAACCAATTAGTTGGCGTACGATACCATTTTGAGATGGGACAAATGGTTTTGTATCTATTGTCAGCAAAATCGTATTTTCATCGATTTGCGTATCAGCACTCTCTTGCAACAAAGGTTCATTTCCGTCAGAATGAGATTGATTCATTTCTGTTCTCATAATGTCTTGTTGTAGCATTTGGAGCAAAATTTCTTTTTGTCCTTCCTCTGTAATATATGTTCCGGAATCAGCATATCCTTTTGCAACCATTATCGTATTCAAAGCCTGAGGTTCTACATAAAAAATTAAATTTGATTTTTTAATGTATTCCTCTTGATTTTCCAACAAACTCTTCTGATCTTTTCGTTTGGAAGGAGTACTATTTGTTTCTAAATCCCAGAAATATTCCACTGTTCTGGTTAATGTACTACCATCTTTTAGATGATAGGTTACTTTTCCTGAAAACATGTGGTCAGACATCTGATAAGGATAATGCTTCTCTCGATTCTCATCTACAGTAGCCTGGTGCCAGCTGATTACCGCTTCAATGGAAGTTCTGTCTTGCAAGTGAACAGGTGTGACCGTACCAATGGTTTTCCCATTTACATCCAGAATTTCATTTGCTGTGGTATTATCTAAGTCCAAATCCACACTTTCTACCTGATTGGCAAGCGGTACTTTTGTATCATATCCAAAACATCCTGTAGCCAATATGGCATAGTAAATACCAAACAGTACCAAAAATCCTGCTAAGTATGGCAGTGATTTCAACAAAGTACGAAAACCTCTGGCATACAATACTTCAATAATGATATGAGCAATTACTGCACCGATGACTACACCTGCAAAGAAAGCAACTGTACCACCCAATGTAGCATGCAGAATATAGCCCAATCCAATGCCTACTGCACCTGATACTACAGTGCGGATGATAATTTGAGGTACCGGATATGCTTTTCGTCCCTCTGCATTTTCACTTTTTCTGGCCCGATACAATAGCCATGATGCAGCAATCATAACAACGGTAATACACGCCCACCAAACAAAAAAGGCAATCATATCTGCACTCATCGTTATTCCTTGGCTGGTATAAGCTATAAAAAACACAGGAACAAACGACGCCATATACGGAGAGCCTGCTGTTAAAATAGTCGTAAATCCCTCCAGTGTAAAACCTGGAAGCAATGAATTTACCATAATAATAAGTAGATACATAAAAATTGGATATGCAATTCCAATTGCAACAGCTGAAATAATGGCATTAAATGTAGTTCCGCTGCACACTGCAATAAATACAGTGAAGGCATAGGTAATTAAAATAATAATCAACAAGTAAAGCAGATATAAAAATACTGTACTATATGGCATACCCAATATATTTGCTTTTCCTTGTACACAAACCAGTACAATTGCTGTAGTACAGCAACAAATAACCATTGGAACGGCTAAAATAGTAAATCCGGCTAAAAATCGGCCAAAAAACATTGCTGTACGCGAAATCGGCAATGCATGATAAAAATCTGTACTGCGTTTGTTATGCATAAAACGAAATAATAAGATGGCAGTAATAAAAACGAAAAGCAATGTTCCTGGTATTACCAAAAAAGTAAATAGCATATGGAGTCCGCTTGCAATATTTTCACCGGTAAGCATGTGCTCATTCTTTATGGAACTAAATAAGATAATTCCCAGTAAAAAAGGCAATGCTAAACATAGCAAAATCAAATAAATAATACCGATACCACTTTGCTTTTTTAAAGACCAAGCATACACAGACCACCATTGTCGGAAGCTGTTATGGTATGATTTTGTCAATGTCATATCCGGATACCTCCATCTCACTAATAAATACTTCTTCCAACGTTAACGGAAGCATTTCAAAATAAACAGGCTTTAGCGCCTCTATTCTTCTGGAAATAACACCTTTGTCACCACGAATGACCATATTCACCAATGAACCTTTCATATCAAATTTAAGAATATCCAAATCAGAAAATACATCCATTGAAATCATTGGTTTAAATACAGCTTGCAGTTTATGTAGATTCAATTTCAGGCCGTCCAGCTCTTGCTCAAATACTACACCACCTTGATGAAGCAGTCCTACATGGTCACATACGTCCTCCAATTCTCGCAAGTTATGGGAAGCAATCATAACGGTAATATTGCGCTCGGACACTTCTCGTGCCAATAATTTTTTCAGTAATTGACGCATAACCGGGTCAAGTCCATCAAAAATTTCGTCCATTAGCAGTACTTTTGGCTGGGTAGACAGTGCACAAATTAAAGCAACCTGCCTTTGCATTCCTTTGGACATGCTGGAAATTTTCATTTTTTCTTCAATCGGAAATAAATTACACAGTTCACGATATCGCTCATGACTCCAGTTAGAGTACATAGAAGCGTAAAATTTCGCCATCTCTTTCATGTTGCTTTGCGGAATAAAATAAGGAAAATCCGAAATAAAAAATATATCATTTTTCACATTGGGATGTTCAAAAATAGGAGTACCGTCAATAGCAACCGTACCGCTGTCCGGTTTATAAATACCTGCAATGGTTCTCAAAAGAGTTGATTTGCCTGCTCCGTTAGAACCTACCAAACCAAATACCGAGCCGGGCTGTACAGAAACAGAAATTTGGTTTAAGGCAGTATGGGTTTGAAATTTCTTTGTAAGACGCTCTACCTGTATCATGTTTCTTCACCTGCACTTTCTATATTTAACAGCTGTTCGATGTATTGCAGCAATTCATATTTCTCTACGCCGTGGTCAATGGCTTCTTTCACTGCCAAAGCCACCTTTTCCAATGCCTCTGACTTTTTTACGTCTACACTGGATAAATCCGGTGAAATAAAAGATCCTTTTCCCGGTATGGAATAAATAATACGATCTCTTTCCAACATTTGATACGCCTTTTGCACTGTATTGGGATTGACGCCTAACTGCTGCCCCAACACTCGCACGGAAGGAAGTTTTTCATTGGGCTCCATTACACCGAGCGATGCCATTTTAATAATTGATTTATATAACTGCTCATAAATTGGCAGTCTGCTTTGATAGTCTAATGTAAACACAAACTCCCTCCTATCTGTAATAACTGTACTATTAAGATTAATACAGTTGTAATATATCATATACACTATCAAAAGTCAAACCATTTTTCACGACAAAAAAGCGCATGTTTAAACATGCGCTTTTTATTTATCACTTCTCTGCGGATTCCCAAACACCCACCCTGTCACCATTCTGTCATAACCGTCCGTCAGAGTTGTTTCGCTTCTTTCTTATTCACTTTTTTATGAGATTTTTCTTTCGGCGGGAATAATGCTCTTATCATACGGAACAAAAGCTTTTCAATTTCTACCACAACAATCGGCACCAATGCCAATCCAATTACAATTGCCCACTGTAAAATACCTAAATGTGCTGTTTTAAATACCGCAGACAATGGCGGAATCAAAATAACGCTTACCTGCAAAGCAATACATGCAAGCGCTGCAATCACCAGTTTACGGTTTTTAAATACACCAATATGGAAGATAGAATGCTCTGACCGCATGTTAAATGCATGCGCAACTTGAGATAAACTGAGTACCGCGAAGGCCATTGTTCTTCCAATTAGCGGTTCTGTGCCTGCGCCGTCAAAAAACACGCGGCCAATGGTAAATGCCAACAATGACAATACACCTATCATACAGCCTTCTACCACAATATTATAGCCCATTCCGTTGCCAAACAAGCTTTTGCTTTGACGTGACGGTTTACGCTGCATAATATCATCATCAATCGGGTCTACACCCAGTGCAAGCGCGGGTAACGAATCTGTGACCAGATTGACCCATAACAGTTGAATTGCCAACAAAGGACTTGGCATTCCAAAAATGAATGCCACTAAAATTGTTATAATTTCTCCAATATTACACGAGATTAAGAAATGGATGGTCTTGCGTATATTTTCATAAATACCCCTTCCTTCTCTAACCGCAGACACAATGGTTGAAAAGTTGTCATCAGTCAAAATCAAATCCGAAGCTCCTTTTGCAACATCCGTACCGGACTGCCCCATAGCGCAGCCGATGTCTGCCGCTTTTAAAGCAGGAGCATCATTGACTCCGTCGCCTGTCATGGCTACAACTTCTCCTCTTGCTTGAAATGCTTTTACAATACGCACTTTATGGGCAGGTGATACCCTTGCATAGACACAGTATTTGTAAATTTCTTTTTCAAGCTGATGCTGCTCCATTTGATCCAATTGCGCCCCTGTCAGAGCCATACCGTTTTCATCGAGAATTCCTAACTCTCTGCCAATGGCAGTTGCGGTTGCCACATGGTCTCCCGTAATCATAACAGGACGAATACCCGCTTGCTTGCACATACGAACCGCTTCTTTTGCTTCGGGACGCGGAGGATCAATCATGCCGATTAAACCGCAAAAAGTCAGGTTGCTTTCTATCATTTTCTCTCCGCTTGGCAATTCTGTTACATCTTTATATGCAACTCCCAGCACACGAAGAGAACGGGAAGCCATATCGCTGTTTCTATGCATAATACGATTTTTTACGGAAGCAGTCAGCGTGTGGCTGTTATTTTGGATATGTACCCCTGTACACAAATTCAACAGAACATCGGGAGCTCCCTTTGTAATGATGCGATATCCTCCCGTATGCAGACGATGTACCGTAGTCATACGTTTGCGGTCTGATGAAAAAGGAATTTCCTTTATGCGAGGATACTGCTGTTCCAATACATTTTTCTTATTCTTGGAAGCAATCACCAAAGCTGCTTCGGTAGGGTCTCCGTTCACTCGTTCAGCAGACACTGTACAATTGTTACATAACACTGCCAAATTTAACATAAACTCCGGCTCTGTTCCTCTTAAATCCAACGCATGCTCGCTGTCTGCCATTTCCACTACCGTCATTTTATTCTGCGTCAGTGTTCCCGTCTTATCAGAGCAAATCACACTGGCGCCTCCCAGTGTTTCCACGGCAGGCAATCGTCTAATAATTGCACGATTGGTAACCATTCGTTTAACACCCATTGCCAAAACAATGGTTACAATAACGGGAAGCCCCTCCGGTATTGCCGCAACTGCCAAACTGATGGAAATCATAAACATTTCCAATGGAGATATATGCTGGAACAATCCTAAAATAAAGATAAGACCACAAATGATAAGGGCGCCGATGCCTAAAACTTTGCTTGTTTTTGCTAAATGATTTTGCAGTGGTGTTTGTGGTGTTTCTTCCGTATTAATCATATGTGCTATTTTTCCTACTTCCGTTTTCATCGCAGTCGCAACAACAACACCTTTTCCTCTGCCTGCGGTAATACTGCTGCCGGAAAACAGCATATTGGTACGATCCCCAATTGGCGTATCTGAAGAAAAAATACCGTTTGGGCTTTTTTCAACCGGTACCGATTCTCCTGTCAATGCAGATTCCTCCGCTTTGAGACTATAAGATTCCAAAATTCTTAAATCGGCAGGCACCATATCCCCTGTTGAAAGCACTACAATATCACCCGGCACCAAACCGGAAGAATCTATTTTCATCTCTTTTCCGTCTCTAAGCACCGTGGCTTGCGGAGAAGACAATTTTTTTAGAGCTTCAATTGCTTTTTCTGCCCTGCTTTCCTGTATTACGCCGGTGAACGCATTAACAACCACTATGGTTAAAATGATGATGGAATCAATAAAATCCATATCATGGCGTATCAGAGATGTAATAAAAGATACCGCAGCTGCAATTAACAGAATAATTACCATAAAGTCAGAAAATTGACTGATAAATTTTTTAAAAAATCCATTTTTCTTTTTATGCGTTAACTCATTTGCTCCATATTGCTCCAGTCTTTTTTTCACTTGAGACGTGGATAATCCTTTATTTTGATTGGTTTCCAGCTTTTTTACACATTCCTCCTTCGATAAATTTTGCCAATCCACTTGTGCATCCCTCCATGTTTCACTGTGTTTTAACTATATGTCTGCATGTACAAATTTAGAATCACGATATCAACAAACCAATTCATCAGATGAATGCACAAGGTCAAAATCATACAATAACACATTCAAATTTATATACAAATTTATTGAGTAACTCAAATAAATATGATATATTGATTAACGGTTATATTATTCAGCTTCTATTAAAACTTTAGATATTACAATAAAAGGACTATCGTTATGGAATATAAAATTAAAAGCAAAATTTCAATGCCACGCTACCAGCAAATTGCTGTGGAAATTGCTACCAGAATTGCAAATGAAGAATATAAAGTGGGTGACAAAATCTATACACGTTCTTACATTGCAGGCCACTACGGCGTTTCTCCTGAAACTGCAAGACGTGCTATCTGCGTTTTAAGCGATCTAGATATTGTCGTATCCGAAAAAGGAAGCGGAGTTACCATTAAATCGCGACAAAACGCCTCCAACTTTATTAAACAATTTAATAAGCGTGAAACCATTGAAAGTATCAAAGAAAAAATATTTCAAAGTGTTGACCGCCAAAAACAAGAGATGGAGGCACTGAATCAATATTTATCTGAATTAATTCAAGCTTCAGAGCATTTTCGGTCTATGAACCCATTTATGCCATTTGAAATTCATATCACAAAAGATTGCCACTATTTAAATCGCAATTTATCCGATATACAGTTTTGGCAAAATACGGGAGCTACCGTAATCGCGGTGCGAAAGCAGGATGCATTGCTGCGCTCCCCGGGACCGTATATCGAATTATGTGAAAATGATATATTATATTTCTTACCTCAAGATGATTCTACACAGCGGGTAACAGAGTTTTTATATCCCCCCTAAAGAGGAATGATTGTTGAAAGAGTAACAACTTTATTGTATAATGAAGTTGTTACTCTTTTTTTAGGAGGATAACACATGTTACAATTTGAACATATTACGAAAAGTTATAAAACAAAACAGATTCTTCGTGATATTAATTTAACCATTCCAAAAGGTCAGTTTGTGGCAATCATCGGCGAAAGTGGATGTGGAAAAACCACTTTGCTAAAAATGATAAACCGATTGATTAAACCTACTTCAGGAGCTATTTATATCGATGGAAAAAACATTCAAACAATAAATGAAGTAGCTCTGCGAAGAAAAATTGGGTATGTAATCCAGCAAACAGGCTTATTTCCTCATATGACAGTACGGCAAAATATCGAAATCATTCCAAAACTTGAAAAATATAAACCTGCCGAGTTAGAGGAAAACACAAAAAAGTTAATGCATATGGTCGGATTGGACTGTGATGAATTTTTAGACCGCTATCCAACCGAATTAAGTGGTGGCCAACAGCAGCGAGTTGGTGTAGCCCGTGCATTTGCCACCAACCCTGATATTATTTTAATGGATGAGCCTTTTTCCGCACTGGATCCCATTACACGCACCGATTTACAAGATGAATTGGTACAGCTGCAATCCAAACTGAAAAAAACAATTGTATTTGTCACACATGATATGAGCGAAGCAATTAAAGTTGCTGATTTAATCTGTATCATGCGGGGTGGCAATGTTCTACAATACGATACTCCGGAAAATATTCTGAAAAATCCTGCGGATGACTATGTAGCAAACTTTGTGGGTAAAAACAGAATTTGGTCTTCCCCTGAATATATTAAGGTGGAAGATATTATGATTGAACGACCTGTTACTGCTACCAAAGAAATGTCCATTCTTAAATGTATGGATAAGATGCGTCAATATAAGGTAGACAGCCTGTTCATTATAGAACCCGATTCCCGTCAGTTGCTGGGTATTGTAAAAGCAAATCACCTGAGAAGTATTGAAGATAAAACACAGCCAATTCGTAACTTCATCAGCGCAGACTTTGCAACACTATACCCGGAACAAACTATTTTGGATACTATTAAACTGGTTACAAAAGAAAATCATTCTACAATCCCTGTCGTAGATGCTAAATTCTGTTTGGTGGGACTGATAACCAAAAGTAGTTTGGTTACCACACTAAGCCAACAATATTTTGACTATACAGAGGAGGCGCAAGAATGAATTTTTGGCAATACATCGCAACTAATTATACAGAAATTCTTGTACTTTTGCTGGAACATATCAAACTTACTGCAATCTCAGTCGGTTTGGCCATATTAATTGGTGTGCCTCTTGGCATTTTTATTTCTTATATGTCAAAAGCAAGTAAGATTGTTCTATCCATCGCAAATGTAATCCAAGCGATTCCAAGTATGGCCTTACTGGGATTTATGATTCCCTTTTTGGGAATAGGGGCGCTTCCTGCCATTACAGCAGTAGTACTTTATTCATTGCTTCCCATTATAAAAAACACATATACAGGATTGGAAAGTATCAATCCTCAAACGCTGGAAGCTGCCAAAGGAATCGGCTTAACCCGATTCCAAATTTTAACCAAAGTACAAATACCGCTGGCACTGCCGGTTATTATGACCGGTGTTCGTGTTGCTTCTGTAACCGCAGTCGGTTTGATGACAATGGCCGCGTTCATTGGTGCAGGCGGACTTGGTAATCTGGTATTCTCCGGTATTCGTACCGTAAATAACAATCAAATTTTGGCAGGTGCAATTCCTGCATGCTTGTTGGCATTGTTTGTTGATTTTCTCCTTGGTATGGTTGAAAAACTGGTAACTCCAATCAGTTTGCAAAAAGGAAATTCCGCACGGAAAAAGAAAAAACGTTTGGTTCAAAAAATTACATTAGGTGTTACTGCTGTTGCTATCATTGTCATTTTCGTGATTACTTCTATCGGCGGTGGTGCAGCCGGAGCCAGAACTATTACCATTGGTTCCAAAGATTACACCGACCAATTGGTTCTGGGCAATTTAGTATCAGAAATGATAGAAGACCGAACAGATATTCAAGTAAACCGCAAAATGAATTTGGGCGGTACACAAGTCTGTTTTAGTGCTTTACAGTCCGGCGATATTGACATGTATGTGGAATACAGCGGTACTGCTTACAGCGATATTTTACAGCATAGCCCCATTAATGATGTAGATGCAGTATATAACACAGTAAAAACAGAATTCAAAGAAAAATATAACATTGAAGTATTGTCTCAAATGCAATGTAACAATACGTATATCCTAGCTGTAAAGCCGGAAACAGCAGAAAAATATGGTCTAAACAGCGTAAGCGATTTTGCAAAAGTTGCCTCTTCTTTTAAATCTGGTACTACATTTGAATTTACCAACCGAGAATCCGGATTAATCGGTCTTGAACAAGCATACAACTTTAAAGTAGGAGAAAATATACCGTTGGATGGCGCACCTAGGTATACCGCTCTCATGAATGATGAAGTAAATGTTATTGATGCCTTTGCAACAGACGGTCTTTTGAAAAAATTTGAACTTTCTGTGTTAGAAGATGACAAAGGATTTTTCACCCCGTATTATGCAATGCCTATCATGTCAGAGAAGGCGTTGAAAGAATATCCTGAGATAGTCCCCATTTTAGAAGAATTGGGAAATATACTAACAAACGATGTCATGTCGGAGTTAAACTATAGGGTAGACGTTCTTCAGCAATCTCCCGAACAAGTAGCAAAAGATTTTTTAAATGAAGCTGGATTAAGCACAAAATAATATACCTTCACAATAAAGAGAAGACCCTTACCTTTTATGGTAAGGGTCTTCTCTTTATAAATCTAATCTTTGGCTAGTAAGTTCTTTTGATTGACGATCTGCTTCCAATTCGGCCTTTGTCTTTTCTCTATATAACGTTCTCTGTGGTATTCGCTTGACGATAAATACAAATGCAATACCACCAACAATATTGAGATAATACGTTACAACACGCCAAATAAATAGCGCCGGAATAATAAGTTTATCTCCAAAAAATGTTCCAAAGAACAAATAGAAGCTGCCTTCTGCACCACCTGACGCTCCCGGTAAAGGAATGAATGCAGATACCATATTTACAAATGATTGAGCACCTAACATATCAAATACATCGGCACCTTTAAAGCTAAAACTGCGATAGATAAGATACGGAATAATACATGCTACAAAAATTTGTACTATGGTAAAGAACACAGCACCCACATATACTTTCACAGACTTGCCCACAAGTTTAGTACTCTTATGAAAAATAGCAAATTCGCTGTGAAGCTTATAGTAACGCGAAACGGGCTTTTTTACAATTTTTATTCTATACAAAAATTTAATTACCGCACGCAAACACTTATCCGTTGCTTTCTCACTAATTGCAAAAAACAAAACAAGAAGGACAAATGTTAAATTTGTAGCCAAACCAATAATGGTTAAAAAGGAAAAATTACTTACACTTTGCTGGAAAAACGGTAGTTTCCAAAATACCATAACAAGTGCAAATAAAACCATGATGACTTGATATACTAAACTTTTGACAGCAATAATGGAGCCAGCTCCACCAGTATCCATACCCAGCTTTCTCATGTAGTAAATTTGCATTGCCTGACCACCGGTTGCAAAAGGAGTCAATGCGCTGTATAACAGTCCAATCATTCCTATAATTAAAGAATGCCAATACTTCCATTGGGGATATACTTTTTTACAAAAAAAGTGCAGTACCAGGGCCTCTAATAGCCAACCAACAACGACTGCAACAAAAATTAAAATAAACCATGGTACTTGGATAGAGTCCGCAATACTTGCAAAAGCAGCAATGCCATCTGTTGTAATTAAAAAGTAAACCAATACACCGATTGAAATTGCCATTGTAATAATAGCGAATAAATTCTTTTTCACTACAATCCAAAAATTATTGGCTGCGATAACGCATCAATCCTCCTCTCGTTAAAAACTTAACTTTAATTTTATATCAAATTTACATAATATACAAGCTTTTTTTGTTTTTTCAGTTGTTATACCCTTTGTTCTACTTTAAAATATGACTGTTTTTGTACAAATATCCCTTGATTCTTTGGGTAGAAAACAAACAAGCAACATGATTGATACAATTAGTATCGACCATGTTGCTTCTAACATACAAAAAATTACTTTTTAATAGCAATATAAAGATTAATATCTGCATGATCATAATCATCATTGAGATATTCTTCAAAATCTCCCGTAAATGTTCTGTCTAAATCCATATTCCAAATCTTTTCCCATGCGTTCCGTACCGCTGTTTCCATATTACCATGAACACAAAATTTTGCATATGTACCTGCCGGAATCACTCTGGATACCAAGTCACTGTTGTTCAGTTCTGATACCTCAACACCTGTCAATACGTGATATCCCTGTTGCGTATAGTCGGAATATAAACCGATTGCATGCTCGTTTGCACGATTTTGAACGGTATTGCAAATGCCTTCCTGAAAAAATTTCTTCCATAAGTCACCAATAACTTGTCCCATATTTGGGTCATCATTGGAGATGTATGCTCCAACACCTACTACTATTTTTTTGTCCAAATTTACAATTTCATACTCCATATGATAATAACCTCCTTTATTAGATGTTACTATCATACACAGTATAACATGACATAAAAACGTCATATTATAAATAAAATTTCAACATTTTCTGTAATTTATCTTTCATTTGATAACGGATTTCCTGTGGTTCTATAATTTCGCAATGCTCTCCAAACGTTGCAATATAATAGTACAACCAATCATCACAGGGCAAGGTACAAGTAACCAGAAAACTACCGTCATCTAATACTTGAACACAGTCAAATTCGTCATAAACCCGATAGCCCATTTTATCCGATAGCTTCAATGTGACTGTTACTGTGTTTAAATATGCTCTGTTGTCCTCTACAAAAACATGATTTGGCGAAGAATGCTGCACTTTCTGCTCAGAAATATCCAAATCTTTTATTCTTCGCAGCTTAAAAAAGTGATAGTCACATTTATGCAGACAAAACGCATACAAATACCAGCTTTGACCTTTAAAACACAATTTTAGCGGTTCCGCAACACGGCTTGATTGCTGTCCATTTGCATTATGATATAAAAAATGGATAACCCGCTTGTGTAAAATAGCTGTTTTTAAAGTCTGAAACAGGCTAGCCTCTTCCTTATGATCTCCCCATGAAGAAAAATCTATCTCTAACCAGTCTGTTTGAGCTTCTCCAAATAAATTAGACAAACGCTGTATGACAGATTGCGAGTGATTTAGATTAACAGCTTGTACCGCATTCAGCGCTGACAAGATCTCAGTTTTTTCAGATTCTGTTAGCACTGTTTTATTTAAAATAAAATTAGGCAGCAAGGAAATACCGCCACCTTTACCTCTGGTCGTATAAACCGGTATTCCTGCTGCCGATAAAACATCAATATCTCTGTAAATAGTGCGTACAGATACTTCAAAACGATTGGCTAAAGCTTTTGCTGTTATACATTGATGTTCCAATAAAATATAAACAATTTCAAATAACCTGTTAATCTGCATAATATCACCTAGCTCATTATAGCATTTAAAAAATTGCAAAGCAATTTTTAACTATAAAGTGCTAAAACGTTACTGTAACAATTAATATTTATTTTCTCCTTGTTGTGAGATTACGATATCGTGATAATATAACAGATACAGATGATAGCCCATGTGTCATTTCATTCTTTTACGGTCAAACTCAGGATTAAATGCAAAGAAATTCTTGGAATCTAAATTATCCGTTGCTATCCTCAGCGCTTCACCAAAACGTTGATAATGAACAATTTCACGTTCTCTTAGAAAGCGGATAGGATCTCTCACATCTCTATCATCACAAAAACGCAAAATATTATCGTACGTTGTTCGTGCTTTTTGTTCTGCAGCTAAATCTTCATGCAAATCTGTTAATGCATCACCTGCTACAGAGAAGGTAGATGCTGAAAATGGCATTCCATTGGCATCTGCCGGATAAACACCTGTTGTATGATCTACAAAATAAGTGTCAAATCCAGACTTTTGAATCTCCTCCTCTGTTAAATCTTTTGTCAGCTGATACACAATCGTACTAACCATCTCTAGATGTGCAAGTTCTTCTGTGCCAACATCCGTTAAAACTGCTTTTACTTCAGGATAAGGCATAGAATAGCGTTGACTTAAATAACGCAATGAAGCTCCCAATTCTCCATGGGGGCCACCATACTGACTAATGATAATTTTTGCAAGCTTTGCATTCGGTGTTTTAATTTTAACCGGATACTGTAAACGCTTTTCATATATCCACATTATTCATTCGCCTCCACTTCCCATGGCCAAGGACCTGTAATCCAAGCCCAACGGCTGGTATCTCTGTTTGTTTCATTAATTGGACCAAATTGAGATTCATACTTTTCAGTCAGTTCTGTAGCCTTTTTCTGGGCTTCTTTTAATCTTTTGGCTGCTTCGCAGTTGTTGGGATGTGTATCTAAAAACATGTGTAACTCCCACGCAGAGAATTGATACGCATTAATTTGACGCATGAGTCGTTCTTGTTCACTCATTTCATATCCCTCCATTTGGTTCCCAAAAATGGTTTATCAAGTTCAGGGAAAATTGTGCCGTTTTCCAACCCTTTTTCTGCACTGTAAATCGTTTTGTATTGTTGATATGGCACATAAGCCATTGCTTCTACAGTAACTGCCGGAAATGGAGTCATCTGTTTCATTTCAATGCATTTTTCTTCATTATAATCTGTCAAAGTAAATCTCTCCTTCCTATATAATAAGCTTATCCATACTATGTAATGCAGTTTAGTTAAGTGCTTATCCTTCACGATTTAAAAGTTAAGCTTAAGAAATCTTCTGTAAAAGGCACCCATTTCATCAAAAATATTTTTTAAAATGATTGCATTTCTTAATAAAATAATAACAAACATACATTATAATAAAGATGTAATAGAAAGGATGTATCATTGATGAGTAACTTGCGAGTTGCAAAAACAGAAGAGTTTGATGAAATATTCTCCATATTGGAAAACAGTTTTCCGCCGGATGAATACAGAACATACGAAGGTCAAAAAGCTTTATGGAATCACCCAAAATACACTGTATATGTAATTCCAGATGACGAATCCGACTGCATCAAAGCGTTTATCACAGTATGGAAGTTTGAAAATTTTGCCTTTATCGAACACTTTGCAGTAAATCCTCTCTACCGGAATCAAGGTCTTGGTTCGTTAATTTTGCATGAAATTATGAACCTGCTTCCATGTCAAATCTGTTTGGAAGTGGAATTACCTGAAACAGATTTTGCAAAAAGACGAATTGGATTTTACGAGAGAAACGGATTTTTTATCAATCATTATTCATATGCCCAACCGCCCTATACGAAAGAAAAACAACCGGTTCCATTGCTTATGATGACTTCCGGTAGTCAAATTTCGAAGGAACAATTTGATGGTATAAAAGAAACAATTTTCAAAGAGGTTTATCAAACAGCCAATAAATAGGCTATACAATTCTTTACCATGTAAATATCTGTGAAAATCATTTATTCCAATAATAAAATATAAAAAAGGAGATGCTTTTTATCAAGCATCTCCTTTTCTGACTTTTATTTCTTTTTGGGTTTATTTTCTTTTATTTTTTTAATAATGCGAGATGTCCACGTTCCTTTTGCTGCTTTTTCAGCAGCTTCTTCTTCCTCTTCTTTTCGTCTTGCTTCTCGAACAGATTTCTCTTCATCTGTCATTTCCCTATAAACTCCGGGAACACTATATGCCATAGTATCATCAGGCATATTTCGTTTTCCCAAACGGCGAGAAACCCAACGTTTTAACCATGTATACAACATTGCAAAAGTTGGCACACCTATAATCATACCAACAAATCCAAACAGTGCACCGAATACCACAATGGCAAAAATAATCCAAAATCCATTTAAACCAATAGTTTCTCCCAATATACGCGGACAAATAATGTTACCGTCAATTTGCTGCAAAATAATAATAAAGATAACAAAATAAACTGCCTGTAACGGATTCACCAATAAAATTAAAATAGCACTTGGAATTGCACCAATATAAGGGCCAAAGAAAGGAATGACATTGGTAATTGCTACAATCACACTAATCATAGGAGGGTACGGCAACTGTAAAATTGACATACCAATAAAGCATAGTATACCAACGATTAAGGCATCAATTAACTGACCTGTAATAAAACTTCCAAACACAGTGCTGGTTTCTCTTGTGTTTCGAATTAGTCCGTCTGCACGGCGGCGAGGCAACATTGCATATGCTGCTTTTTTGCATTGTGCGCAAAATTTTTCTTTACTGAATAGAAAGTAAATGGCAATGATTAAACCAATAATGACATCTTTTAAGACCATAAATACATTCCACAAACCGGAAAGTAAATTGGTTGCAATATTTTGTAATTGAGGAACCAAATCGGTTGACATCCAATTTTGAAGCATTTCTTTCGATTTTTCCAATGCTTGTATAAAAAATTCCGCCGACTTGCTGTCCTGCTTTAAAATGCCATCTAGCCATCCTATAAAATTATTATAATACGTCTCAAAGTTGTTATAGAAACCCATAATATTTGTAACTAGCTGAGGGAACAACATTAATGAGAATACGGTAATTACTACAAACAGCAATAAAATGGACAGCACAATACTGATGGCACGAGATATTTTTTCAGCTCGTTGTACTTTCTTGGCTTTTTTAAATGCGGTTTTCATAAACAATTTATGCAATCGTTTCACAACCGGATTTAAAATAAACGCAAATGCAAAACCATACAAAACAGGAGTTAAAATACTGAATATTGTACCAAAAAAGCCCCATATCATATCAAACCGGAAAATAGCGGCAAATACAAGTAAGCTTACAACAATCACACAAACTGCTGTAACACCCCAATATAGATATTTTTTATCCCATCTATATCTCATAATTAAAAATCATCGCCCTCCTTTCTGAAATAAAATTGGTTATTTTTATTATTGTACCACCTATTGGTTCAAAAGTCACCCTAATATTGATAAAAATAAAAAACAGGTTTGTAACCTGCTTTCCTACTATTTGTATTTCCTATTTTTCCACCATTTTTTTATTTTTTGTGGAAAAGTTTGTTTGGTTGCTTTTCTAAAGGCTTCTTCCGCCTGTTCACTTTCCATTTTATCCACTACAATTTTCTCTTCTTCTGTCATTTGGCGAAAACAGCCCTGCATGCTATAAGCAATGGTTTCTGTAGGCATATGCTTTTTCTGCAATCTGCGTGTAATCCAGTTTTTAATCCATGTATAAATCACCGCAAATGCAGGTACACCGATAATCAAACCTACAAATCCTATTGTGCCACCAAATACCACAATGGCAAAGATGACCCAGAATCCAGTTAATCCCGTTGCTTCTCCCAACACTTTAGGAGCAATAATATTTCCTTCAATCTGCTGTAATACCAGAATAAAAATTAAAAAGTATAATGCCTGAAGAGGATCAACCAATAAAATCAATAAAATACTTGGAATTGCCCCTATATATGGACCAAAAAACGGGATGACATTGGCAACACCAATGATAACACTGATTAATGGCGGGTATGGAAACCGAAATATCGTCATTCCAATAAAGCAAAGACCTCCAACAATAGCAGAATCGATAATTTTTCCGGTAATAAAACCACCAAACACACGGTGCGCATATCTTGCATTTTTTACAATAACATCACCATTATGATGACTAAACAATGCGTAAGTAACCTTTTTTCCTTGTGAAGCAAATTTTTCTTTACTGTATAAAAAGTATATGGATATAATCATACCGATGATAAGATCTGCAAATACTGAAAACACTGACCATAATGTTGAAGTTACATTTACCAGTATATTTTGAAGTTGCGGCACTAAATCTGCAGACATCCAACCTACAATCATATGCTTTGCCTGACTTAAAAATTGATTTGCATATTCCGCAAAAGAAGAATTTTGTCCTACTAAACCGTTAATCCAATCCTCTAAATTATAGAAATACGACTCAATATTTTGATAAAACCCCAGTATATTGGTAATCAACTGTGGAATTAACATCATGCATAAACCTATCAGAATGCCAAGTAGCAATAAAATAGATACAACTACGCTAATGGCTCTTGCAGCTTTTTGCGCTTTATGAGGCTTCTTAGCATTCTTGAAGTAAGTTTTCATCTGAATTCGATCCAATTTATTCACAAGAGGCGTTAATAAATAAGCAATAGCAAACCCGTATAAAACAGGGGATAAAATACGAAAAATAAATCCTATTACACCTAATACGCCTTTGAATTCAAAAATAGCCGCAAATACAAGAAAGCTTATGATAATAACACAAATTGCCGTAATACCCCAATATAGATATTTTTTATCCCATCTATATTTCAAGAATACCAAACTCCTTTGTCTTGTATTTTAGCATCTCTTATAGTAGTCTTGGCTTGTTTTGGCATAAGTATCCAAATTCATTCGAAAAATTCAAAATATTTCAATTCAATAATCAGTCTTTTACAATTTTTGTGCCCGTTTTTCCTAATAACGCTTCTTTAGCACAGTCTAGTGATGTTATAATGGCCGTTCCGTTTTTCGTATGTTCTACAAAAGATAAACAGGCTTCTACTTTTGGCAGCATACTTCCAGGAGCAAAATGACCTTGCTCGATATATTTTTTTGCTTGTGACACCGTCATAATTTTCAACTCTTGCTGATTTTCTTTTTTATAATGAATACATACCCGCTCCACTGCTGTTAAGATAATCAGCATATCTGCACCCAAATCTTCCGCTAATTTTGCGCTGGATTTATCTTTATCAATTACAGCTGCAATTCCCTGATAACCGGTAGCTGTCTCTATCACAGGTATTCCGCCGCCACCAACTGTAATGACAATATTTTTGAGATTGACCAATTGTTGAATCACCGGCAATTCTACAATAGAAACCGGATTTGGAGATGCAACTACACGGCGATAACCACGTCCTGCATCCTCCGTAAATACAAAGCCTTGCTCCTTTTCCATCCGGTCCGCATCCTGTTTGGTATAAAACATACCAATAGGCTTTACAGGCGTTTCAAACGCTTTATCTTCTTTATCTACTACTACTTGGGTAATAACACTTACTGCTTGTCTCTCCATTTTACGGGATTTTAATTCAAACTGAATTGCCTGCTGCAAGTGGTATCCAATATATCCCTGCGACATTGCACCGCATTCGGGAAAAGGCATATATGGCGTTTTGGCTCCATGAGCAGATGCAAAATCCATCGCAAGATTTATCATGCCTATTTGAGGGCCATTCCCATGGCCAACCACAATTTCGTAGCCCTCTTCCACCAAATCCACAATAGATTTCGCCGTTTTTTTCACCAAATGAATTTGTTCCTGCGGTGTTTGTCCCAATGCATTACCGCCCAAAGCCAATACAATACGTTTCACGATTCCGTTCACCTCAAAGTTATGTATGCGTAAGTAATTTTATCATACCATATTTTCTCTATAAAAAAAAGAAAAATTAAAAAGGATATATGTTTTCACCGCTTATGTCTAATATTCTGCTCCATAATCATGCCTTTTACACTTTGTAAATATGCTCTTTTATTATGATATATTAAATATTAATTCTGTTCCTATACACAATTACAACAAAGAAAAATGTTTAATATTCTATATGATTATATAGAAAAAAAGATAAAGGATTCTTTCGTAGAATCCTTTATCTTTCAATACTCTAACTTTACTGTGCATCATCTGGCTTAGAAGTCATAGAATGCAAACTTGTAAAACGCTCCAAGAACGCTTTTGTTCTATCCTTTTGAGGATGATTGATCACATCCTCCGGCTTTCCTTCTTCCACAATATAGCCCCCATCCATAAAAATAACACGGTCGGCCACATCACGGGCAAAAGACATTTCATGAGTAACAACCACCATGGTTCTGCCTTCTTTTGCAAGATCTTGGATAATTTTTAAAATCTCTCCTGTTAACTCGGGATCCAATGCTGAAGTTGGTTCATCAAAAAATAATATTTTGGGGTTAAGCGCCAACGCACGGGCAATGGAAACACGCTGCTGTTGACCTCCCGACAGTTCACATGGATACGATTTCTCTTTTGATTCCAAGCCAACTTTTTTTAGAAGCTCTCGTGCTTCTTGCTGTGCCTGTTCCTTTGGTTTTTTCAACACTCGAATAGGTGCTTCTGTAATATTTTTTAACACAGAAAGATGCGGAAACAAATTAAAGTTCTGAAACACCATTCCCACATTTAATCGGATTTTCTTTAAAACCTGCTTTGGCGCATAGATTGCTTCGTTTTTTCCTTGTCCAACAATCATATCGTCACCACAAATGGTTACTTTTCCGCTTGTAATCTGCTCAAATTGATTTAAACAACGCAGCAATGTAGATTTTCCCGAACCGGAAGGGCCGATAATGGCAACCACTTCACCTTGATTTACCTCTAAAGAAATATCTTTCAGAACTTCTAAATCTTTAAATTTTTTTGAAAGATTTTCTACTTTCAGCATTACCATAAAAACACCCTCCTTACTTATAATAATTTAACTTTTTCTCTATAAAACGGAACAATAAAGATAACAACAGGTTAAAGAAATAATAGTAAATACCTGCAATAATAAGCGGAGTAATCACACCATTTGCGTTTGTTTGTTTATTTGCCATAAAGAATAGCTCTTCCACACTCAGTGCGTATGCAAGAGAAGTATCTTTTACAAGCGTAATGACTTCATTTGCAGTAGACGGAATGACACGTTTGATTACTTGAGGTAAAATAATTCTAAAAAATGTTTGTGATTTTGAAAGTCCCAAAGCTGCGGAGGCTTCATATTGCCCTTTTTCCATAGAATCCATACCTCCACGGAAAATCTCTGCAAAATAAGCTGCATAGTTTAACACAAATGCAATTAAAGCCGCCAAAAATCTATCATAATTCAAACCAAACATATATTTAGGTGCAAAGTAAACAAACAATAACTGCAATAGCAACGGCGTACCACGCATAATGGAAATATAGAGAGAAGCCGGCCAAGATATCACTTTATACTTTGAACGTCTACCAAAAGAAATCAGTATTCCTAAAGGAATGGCACATACTAAAGTAACTGCAAATATCTCCAAAGCAACTCCGCAGCCGGATAAAAACATAACAAACCAATTTCCAATTTGATCCCAATTCATAAACATACCTCCTTTGGAAATATCCACACTGTAACCGAGAAAAAGACGCACAGTAAATTACGTGCGTCTTTTTCATGCAAATGTTAAAACAAATTATCTGCTAACAACATCTTTGCCGAACCATTTTTCAGAAATCTGTGTCATGGTACCGTCAGCTTTCATTTCATCAATATATTTTTGCACTTCATTTTTTAATGCAGTATTTCCTTTTTTGAATCCAACTGCATATTCTTCTTCAGTTAAACCGTCTTCCAAAACTTTAAAGTCTTTATTTTGGGAAGTAATTGCATAGTTGGCTACCACTTCATCCATAAAAATTGCATCAATGCCTTTTGTTTCTAATTCCATAAATGCAGTTACGTTATCTTTAAAACCAATGGTATTGCCAATGGTTTTAGCAAAATCAGATTCTTCTAAAATTTTCTCTGCAGTAGAACCGTTTTGTACACCAATTGTTTTTCCTGCCAAAGAAGCTTGATCTGTATATTCGGAATCATTCAAAACTACCAATACCATACGGTTTGTCATATAAGGTTCTGAAAGATCCATTGCTTGTTTTCTTTCATCATCGATGGACAATCCGTTCCACAAGCAGTCCACAGAGCCTGTGTTAAGCTCCATTTCTTTGGTAGACCATTCAATTGGCTGCAATTTTAATTCTACACCCATACGATTTGCCACTTCTGTTGCAACATCAATATCAAAACCTACGATATTGTTGTTTTCGTCACGGAAGCCCATTGGTGGGAAGCTGTCGTCCAATCCCAGTACAAAAGTACCCTTGTCCAAAACATTTTGCAAAGAATTATCTTGTGCTGTTCCAGAGTCTGCTGTACCGCCGTTTGTGTTTGAGGATGAACCGCATCCTGCAAATACAGCAAGCATAGCAACCATCATCATAGCAAATACTGCCAATGATATTTTTTTCATCATTTTTCCCCCTATTGATCAATCGTTATCAATTATAGTATTATTGTAACGCATTATCAGAGTAAAGTAAAGGGTAAATTCCATATCACTGACAAATTCTTCGTTTATTGAAAAATATTCTGTATTGATTCGTGAAATACAAACAAAATATATCAAAAATGACAAAATTACCAATGGTAATCATATAGAAAAAAGTCAAATGCAAAGGATTTTCCTTGCACTGTAAATTGATGTTTAATTTCTTGTTGCCGTTTCATTCCTTTATATTCATAAAAACTAAAGTTACAGCTGGTATCCGTAAATAAATAAAAGTCATGGATTTCTTCTTGTTTCATATAAGAAAGCATTGCATCAAATAGTTTTCCGCCAATACCATAGCCTCTGTATTCCGCATTTACTACAAAGAAAGCAACTTCCCCTTGATATGGCTTTTCACACTGTTTGAGCAGTTCATCATCTATCCGCTCAATTGTTTTATAAAACTCAGCAGCATCTCTTCCCTCTTTTGTCGCACAAAGCTCTTCCATAGATTGTTTTTGACGCATATTTAAGTATTCCGGACATTTATGCTTATTGATATTTTTTCCCATAATGATGCCCACCGGAACATCATTTACAATTGCAACTTGAGTATACGTTTGATTTGTCAAACATAAATCCAAATAGGCTCTTGCAAGTTTACATGCTGTTTCATGGCTTCCGAATTTATCATATCCCCATGTAATTCTAATAATATCTGCCAATGCATCTGTATCCTGTGGCTGAAATTCTCTAAGCATTACTTGATGTTTCAATATGAGCACTCCCTTATATTTTATACTAGTTAAATATTACTGTACCCTATCCAGTTACTGTATAGTCAAGAACAATTTAAGAAATAAAAAACCGTCCCAATCCATGGGACGGTTTCTCTATTTTTTATTTTTTTCTTCTTTATGCGGCTTTAATCGATTGCTCGATTCATACTCTTTGTTAAGCTTTACGACAAATCCGCTTAATGCCAATAATGCAATTAAGTTTGGAATTACCATAAGACCATTAAACATATCAGTCAAAGCCCAAACCAAATCTACTTTTAAGAAAGAACCTACAATTAAAAATCCACATACAATAACAGCGTAAATTTTTACGCCAATTTTACCAAACAGAGCACTTACATTGGAAGCACCAAAGAAATACCAACCAATAATAGTAGAAAATGCGAAGAAAAACATACAGATTGCAATAAATATATTACCGAATGAGCCAAAGAAAGAAGAGAATGCAGCTTGTGTTAAATTACTGTCATTTAAAACTCCGGAATAGCCCATTGGCAAAACATCTGTTACCAACACAACCAAAGCAGTTAAAGTTAAAATAATAAAGGTATCAATAAAAACACCCATCATAGCAATAAAACCTTGGTCGCAAGGATGTTTTACTTTTGCCAGGGCATGGGCATGTGGTGTAGAACCCATACCTGCTTCATTGGAAAATAAACCTCTGGCTACGCCAAAACGCATTGCTTTTTGAATGGTAATACCAATCACACCGCCTGTAACAGCTTGTGGATTAAAGGCACCTACGAAGATTTGTCCGAAAGCATTCGGAATTTTTGTCACATTAGCAAAAATTACAATCAGCGCGCCCACAATATACAGTAACGCCATAAATGGAACCAATTTTTCTGTTACAGAGGCAATACGTTTTACTCCTCCAATAAAAATAACAACAGCAATTGCCGCTACCGCAATACCTACTGTCCAACCAGGTATATGAAAAGCCGATTCAAATGCATTTCCAATGGCATTGGATTGCACCATATTTCCCATAAAACCCAAAGCCAAAACAATCAATATTGAGAAAATGGCAGCCAATATTTTTCCAAATTTACCTTTAAAGGCTGCCATAATATAGTAGCGAGGACCACCTACTACAACTCCGTCTTTTGTGGTTTTGAACTTTTGAGCCAAAGTTGCCTCTACATAAATAGTTGCCATACCAAAAAAAGCACTTATCCACATCCAAAAAATAGCACCAGGACCGCCGGCAATCAAAGCACCTGCCGCACCAACCAAGTTACCCGTACCAACTTGAGCTGCAATTGCAGTGGCTAAAGATTGGAATGAGGTCATTCCACCGGCATCTGCCTTATCTTTATTTTTTTTGAACAGACCGCCAAACGCCATTTTAAAACCACGGCCAAATTTGCGAACTTGGATAAATTTTAATCGAATAGTAAAATATAGTCCGGTACCGCAAAGTAAAAATAATAGACCATAGTTCCATAAGTATTCATTAATTACTTTTACAATATCTGTAAGGATATCCATTTCATTCCTCCACAACTCCATCAATCAAACAAAATGTTATAAAAATATATCCGTATTAGATTACCATATAATGAATACTAAATCAAATTAAAAACGACTGTTTTTGATAAGTTTGTTAAATTTTCTACACATTGCACGAAAAAAAGAGCATGGATTTTTAACATCCTGCTCTTTTTATGCACGAAAATAGTAGATTTTAATTTTTTAATTGTTTCCATTCCTCTTCTTTAAAACCAACCAGTACCAAATCATCCTGTACTACGATCGGACGTTTTACTAGTTTTCCGTCAGATGCTAAAATAGCATACTGCTCTTCTTCCGTCATAGAGGGTAATTTCTCTTTTAAATTAAGGGATTTATATACCAAACCACTGGTATTAAAAAATTTTTTTAACGGCAATCCACTTTTTGCAACCCATTGTTTTAATTCCTCTATGGTTGGAGGTTGCTCTACAATAGGTCTATCTTCATACACAATATCGTTTGCTTCCAACCACTTTTTCGCTTTTACACAAGTACTGCATTTTGCATATTGCAAGAACAATGCTTTCATATTCTTTCCTCCTTCTCATTTTAACTTTTCTAAAATAGACGGCAATTCTGTAATGTCCTGAATTTGATAATCGGCACAGTCCAATTCTCCATCAGAGCCATATCCATACAAACAGCCTATGCTGGGCAAATGATGGTGTTGCGCCAGTTCCATATCATGAAAGCGGTCACCAACTACAATATATTGGCCAGGATGTTCTTTTTTTATAGATTCGAACACCTCATATTTAGGAATAAAATGATAGCGCTCACAAGGATAAAATCCCACAAACAGGTCTTGCAACCCAAAATATTTTTTATGTGCCTCCATATAACTTATACTACAGTTACTGAGCAAAATAAGAGGGTAACCGTCTTGCTTTAATTGTTTTACTACATCCATTGCATGGGGATACCATCTGGCTTTTCCTTCCTGTAAACCAATATGCATATACTTTCCAATCAATTTACTGTAAGTATGCCGCTGTTCCGCATTTAGCTGAGGCATAAATGCGTTCCACATATCTGTTGCACTGTATCCCAACCATTGGCTAATTTCTTCGTCCCGAAACGTACGCGGCTGAGCAAAGCCGTCCTGAACCAATTGGTCATATACTTTTAAAAATGCTGTTTTATACACAATGGCACAATTGTGCAATGTACCGTCATAGTCAAAAATAATAATTGGTTTAGCCAATTTGTTTTAGCAGATTTGCCATTTCAATTGCAGTAGAAGCAGCATCAAAGCCTTTGTTGCCTGCCTTTGTGCCTGCACGCTCAATGGCTTGCTCAATGCTGTCTGTTGTAATCACTCCAAAAATAACAGGAACTTCACTGTCCAAAGAAACATTTGCCACACCTTTTGAAACTTCTGCGCAAACATAATCAAAATGAGGTGTAGAACCTCTGATAACAGCACCAAGGCAAATAACTGCGTCATATTTTCCGCTTTTTGCCATCTTTTTTGCTGCCAAAGGTAATTCATATGCACCCGGCACCCAAACAAGGTCAATATCGCTTTCTTTTACTCCATGACGCTGCAAGCCATCTTCAGCACCGCTTACCAATTTTGAAACAATAAATTCATTAAAACGAGCTGCTGCAATTCCTATTTTTAAGCCTTGGGCAATTAAATTTCCTTCAATATAATTCATATGTATTTCCTCCAACTAATTTTGTTTTTCATTTAAAATCAGACTTTTCTTTATCAAGATAGCCTAACTAACAAGCATTAAAACGTTTTAAAATAATCAAAATCTTAAAATTAACAAATCTTCTTATCTATTTTTGTTACTGTCAGCAGGTTGTTACAGCATAAAATTCCACAATATTTTTAAAGCATATGGTCCATCTTATCTTTTTTGGTTTGCAGATAAAAGGCATCGTTTGGATTTGCCTGCATTTTCAGTGGGACACGTTCTACAATTTCCAAACCGTAACCAGACAGGCCTGCTATTTTCTTTGGATTATTGGTCATCAAACGAATCTGTTTGACACCCAAATCACTCAAAATTTGTGCTCCAATCCCATAGTCACGCATATCTGCCGGAAAACCAAGCTTTTCATTTGCTTCTACGGTATCCAAACCTTGATCTTGTAATGCATATGCCTTAATCTTATTGATTAAACCAATACCGCGTCCTTCCTGACGCATATACACAAGAACACCTCTTCCCTCTTTTGCAATCTGCTTCATAGCAGCATCATATTGCTCTCCGCAATCACAGCGGCGGGAACCCAAAGCATCTCCTGTCAAACATTCGGAGTGCACACGCGTCAAAACAGGTTTTCCGTCTGCAATATCTCCCATAACCAATGCAATGTGATGTTCCCCTGTTACCTTATTCTCATAACCATACATGATAAAATCACCGTATCTGGTAGGTAATTTTGCACTGGCTTCTCTTTCTACAGAACACTCTGTTTTACGACGATACGCAACTAGGTCTGCAATAGTAATGAACTTAATCTGATGTTTTTGTGCAAATTCTTGCAGCTCTGGAGTGCGCATCATATGGCCGTCCTCTGCCATAATTTCGCAACATAAACCGCACTCTTTCAAACCTGCCAGACGGCATAAATCCACTGTTGCCTCTGTATGGCCGGTACGCACCAAAACGCCTCCTGGCTTTGCTTCTAACGGAAACATATGTCCCGGACGACGAAAATCTTCTGGTTTTGCACCGTCCTCTACACATTTTAAGGCAGTAACGGAACGCTCGTATGCTGAAATACCTGTTGTTGTATCTACATGGTCAATGGAAACTGTAAATGCAGTCGCGTGATTGTCCGTATTTTGTTCGACCATCTGGGGCAGGCCTAATTTTTGTGTAAACGCTTTACTCATTGGCATACAAATAAGACCTTTTGCCTGTGATGCCATAAAATTTACATTCTCTGTTGTTGCAAACTCAGCAGCACAAATCAAATCGCCCTCATTTTCTCTATCTTCATCGTCGGTTACTAAAATAACTTCACCGTTACGTAAAGCCTGTAACGCTTCTTCAATTGTATTATATTGAAACATATGGTATATCCTTTCTGATAATCGATTTATAAAAAACCATGCTCCGCCAAATAATCAGAAGTAATGGTGTTTTTAGAAGCTTGATCTTTCGTTGCTTGTTCAAAGTGTAGCAAGCGTTCTACATATTTACCTATCATATCACATTCCAAATTTACCGTATCACCGACTTTTTGTGTCAGCAATGTCGTTTCTTCCGCTGTGTGCGGAATAATAGATACTCGAAAGCAAGTATCATCTACATATGCTACGGTTAGACTTATGCCGTCAATGGTAATGGAACCTTTTTCAATGATATATTTTAATACATTCGGTTCTGCCGTGACAGTGACCCAAACTGCGTTGTCTTCTCTCTCCATACGGGTAATTGTACCGGTACCGTCTATGTGACCGCTTACAATATGACCTCCCAACCTGGTTTGTAGGCTGAGCGCCCGTTCTAAATTAACACGGCTTCCTTGAGACAAAGACCCTAGTTTACTGCGCCGCATAGTTTCTGCCATTACATCTGCCTCAAAGTAGTCTTTCCCCATATTAGTTACGGTTAAACATACTCCACTGGTGCAAATGCTATCTCCTATATTGGTATTGTTCAATACTCTATCCGCAGCAATTACAAAATGAGAAGAACACATTCCCCTGACCACTTGTTTTACGGTGCCTATTTCTTCCACAATACCTGTAAACACGAATCATATCTCCTCTCTTCGTTTGCTTCTGCAAGCTATATTTATATTGTTATTTTTGGTTGGATATATGCAGATATTTTAATGTCCTCTCCAATTGAACTTACCTTCATCTGCTCTAACTGATAGGCATCCTGTAAATGTTCTACTCCGGTTCCGCCTACTGGGGTAAGTGCAGCTACCCCCCCCACCATTTTAGGCGCAATATACGTAATAACCTCTTGTACAATTCCTGCGCTTAATGCAGCTTCATTTAAAGTGGCTCCGCCTTCCAACAAAATGCTGTCAATCCCCATAGCACCAAGCTGATCCATCAAATCATTTAAATCCACCCTGTTGTCTTTACTACTACAATACAACACTTTTGAACCGAACGTTTCTAATTTACGTGCAGCCAACGGACTTGCCTGGTTAGTGGTTGCTAAAATTGTCTGATTATTCTCCTGATCCTTCAAAACATTGGAGGTAAGTGCAATCCGCAAACAACTATCTACCACAATACGTACAGGATTTTTTCCTTGCTCCATACGGCAGGTAAGGCGTGCATTATCATGAATAATGGTATTAATGCCAACCATAATCCCTGTATATTTGTGGCGTAATCTATGTACATCTTCACGTGACGCTTCTCCTGAAATCCACTGAGATTCTCCTGTTGCAGTTGCAATTTTTCCGTCCAACGTCATAGCAGTTTTCATTACAACATACGGCCGTTTGGTTGTAATGTAATGACGAAACACACAGTTGATTTCATTACATTCTTTCTCTAAAACGCCACTTATTACTTGAATTCCTGCCTCTTTTAATTTTTGTATTCCCTTCCCCGCTACCAATGGATTGGGGTCTAAACTGCCAACGACAACCTTGGCAAGTTTCTTTTCTACCAATAAATCTGCACAAGGAGGCGTTTTTCCATAATGAGAACATGGCTCCAAAGTAACATACATTGTTGCACCTGCCACATTTTCTTTGGCACTTGCAATGGCATTTACTTCCGCATGCGGTCCTCCATAATGTTCATGGTATCCGCTTCCTATGATGCGACCGTCTTTTACAATGACAGCTCCTACCATTGGATTGGGTGCTACATACCCTTCTCCCTTTTGTGCAAGCTGTAATGCCTGTTTCATATATTGTTCGTCTCGATTGTCTTCCATATGCAGCCTCCTAACAAAAAAAGCCTTGAGTAATATACTCAGGGCTTTGAGGTTTCTTTTATTCTATAAATACCAGAGATGGCATTTATATCGCATCATCTTCTATTATCCAGACTATACTGTCGGCTTTGGAATTTCACCAAATCAACCTTTCGGCTCGTGGGCTGTACCACCGGTAGGGACTTTCACCCTGCCCTGAAGACTTTTATTTTTTCTTATTATACTACACCTTTTATTCTATTGCAATAAATAAACACAAAATTAGTATATTTTATTTTTTGTACAAACACAAATCATATAATCCTTTTGGTAAAGCATATATTCTGTTTTCCAGTCCAACGTATCATCTGTCGGTTTGTAATGAAAGCCAACACCTAAATATTTTCCTATGCTCTCTCGTTTTGTCCACATACGATAAAATGCTGTTTGATTTTTCCCTTCCAAAATATAACGCTCTTGTTCTTCCTGTGTAAAAAAGCGCTTTGCAATCAAATCAAAACGATATGGTTTCATTTTTTGAATGTCAATGCCTATTGGCATATCATCAACAGCACAGATACAAATATTATCTGAATGACTGATATTGAAATGTACCTGTTCATACCCTATAATATATGGTTTTCCATGAGAACCAATATCAAACCGAATTTGGTCTATGGGTATATTCCATTTTTTATGGATCGCATATTTTGCAAGAAGAACACCTACAAGGCTGATATGAGCCGCTTGCTTCCTCATAGATTGCAATTGCTCTCTCTTGTGACCGTCAGCAAATGACAACCACATTTCAAAGTCTGAATCCGTCAATGCATCGGCATTCGGAACTACAATAATATTTCTCCCATTTGCATTCATCTGCTTCATAGGCACTCCTTGATTTGATATTTCCCGTGGCTTATTATAACATAAGAAAAATTGCAAAGCAATTTCTAACACATAAACACGATAGCGTCTTTTTCACATCTAAAACTTTAGTTCTGACGCCGTTATCGAATTGTTATCATATGCCTTATTATTGATTCTGTTTCGCAGATAGCAACAAATACAATCAATTTGAGCAATCATTTCACTACTCTTAGGAAAATATCAATAAATTAATGTAATCTTTATGGAATTACCCTAGGATTCTGCGTTGAAATAGTGATATAATAAATACAATTTCTAAATTTAGGAGGCACTATATGAAGGATACGCTAATGGTAATCGGAGAAGCATTAATCGACTTTACTCCTACGAAACAAGGGGTATTATTGAAAGATGTCTGCGCTTTTACCAAGCACTGCGGAGGAGCCCCGATTAATATTGCAGCTGCCGCAGCAAAATTGGGAGCACATTCCAAAGTATTAACACAAGTAGGTGCCGATGCATTTGGAGATTTTATCTTAGAAACACTATCCCAGTGCCAAGTGGATATTACTGCTGTAAAACGTACCAAACAATATCCAACCGCATTGGCTTTTGTAGCTTTGGATGAAAAAGGAAATCGCGACTTTACTTTTTATAGAAATCCTTGCGCAGATTTATATCTTAGTGCTGAAGATATTACTGCCCCCATGTTTCAGGATTGTGGCATTCTTCATTTTTGTTCTGTGGACTTGGTGGATTCTCCTATGAAACAAGCACATTTCAAAGCAATTCAGCTGGCAAAGGAACAAGGCGCTATCATTAGCTTTGACCCCAATGTTCGTCTGCCATTATGGAACAGTAAAGAAGACTGTAAGAATACAATTTTAGAATTTGCACCATACGCAGATATTCTAAAAATATCCGATGACGAGCTGTTCTTTCTCACAGGACGAAAGGATTGTGAACAAGTTTTCACTATATTTCCAAATGCTTCTATCATTTTATTAACCTGTGGTGAGCAGGGAAGTTATCTGATAACAAAAGAATATCATCTCTATGAAAAGCCTATCCCTGTGAAAGCAATAGATACTACCGGCGCAGGAGATGCATTTGCCGCCGCTTTTTTGTACCAATTACTCAGGGATGGCATCTCACGAGAACAATTGTCTCTTTTACCAAAAGATATTTTGCAAGTATACCTTCGTTTTTCCAATGCCTATGCAGCTGATTCTACCACAAAACACGGCGCCGTACACGCAATGGCAACAATACAAGAGTTTCATACATTTCTACAGAAATGCCATATTTCTAATGTCCTTATATCAGAATCCTAACGTTAGGAGGAAACCCATTGATTACATTTACCGGAAAAGGAGCCTTTGGCGGATATGCCATGGGCCAAATATTATTTTATAATCGGATTCAAACAGGCATTAACGCCCATACAGTAGACGACCCGATTGCAGAGCTAGAACGTTTTTTTGCCGCACAGAAAACCGCCATTGAGCAATTAGGTGAGCTTTATGAGAAAGCATTATTGGAGGTAGGCCGTTCCAGCGCAATGATTTTCCAAATTCACCAAATGATGTTGGAAGATGTTGATTACGTGGGCTCTATCACCAATATGATACAAAATCAAGAACAAAATGCGGAATATGCAGTCAGTGTGACGGCTGCCAAATTTGCCAATATGTTTGCAACCATGGATGATCCTTATATGCGCGAACGTGCCGCAGATGTAAAGGATATTTCTCAACGACTGATTAATGTATTAACACACAATCATGACGGAATCATTTCCTTTGAAAAGCCTGTTATTATTGCCTCGAACGATTTAGTTCCAAGCGAAATTATGCAGCTGGACAAAGATAAAGTACTGGCTTTTGTTACATGCCACGGCTCTATCAACTCTCATACCGCTATTCTTGCACGTATTATGAATATTCCTGCGGTTGTAAACTTGGGTACCGATTTCACCAAAGAGTACGACGGCCGTGAAGCCATTGTCGATGGCTATGATGGTAAATTAATCATAAATCCTAATCAAGAAACAACCGCATATTACATAAAAAAACAGATGCAGGAAAAGGCAAACCGCGCTTTGCTGAGAGAACAACTGGGTAAAGATAACGTAACACAAGACGGAAGAAAAATACATATTGTTGCAAATATCGGCAGTACTGCTGATATTCCAGATGCTCTGGAAAATGATGCCGGCGGTATTGGGCTGTTTCGAAGTGAATTTCTATACTTGGAAAGTTCTTTTTTCCCGTCAGAACAAGAACAATTTGAAGCATACAAAACCGTTGCACAATCCATGGAAGGTAAAAAAGTGGTCATTCGAACTATGGACATGGGGGCTGACAAACAAGTAGATTATTTCAGACTGCCGAAAGAGGAAAACCCTGCTATGGGTTATCGTGCAATTCGTATCTGCCTAACACAGCTTGACATTTTCCGAACACAATTAAGGGCCTTATACCGGGCGTCTGCTTTTGGCAATATTGCTATTATGTTCCCCATGATTACCTCTGTGGAAGAAGTCCAGCAAGTAAAAAAGATTGCGGCTCAAATCCGAGAAGAACTGGATTGTGAAGGCATTGCATATGCGCCTCATGTTGAACTTGGAATTATGATAGAAACTCCTGCTGCAGCCATTATCAGCGACTTACTGGCAAAAGAAGTGGATTTCTTCAGCATTGGAACAAATGACTTAACCCAATATGCACTGGCCATTGACCGACAAAATGCTATGTTGGACCAGTTTTATCAGCCATATCATAAATCTGTACTGCGGCTTATGAAGTTGGTAGCCGATAATGCACACCGCAATCACATTTGGTGCGGCATTTGTGGTGATTTGGGCTCAGACCTTGAAATGACACCTCTTTTTCTGGCAATGGGTATTGATGAAATCTCCGTCCCCCCCAGCTCTATACTGGCTGTAAGAAAAAAGGTACGTGAAACCAATGTCAGCATGATTCAAAATCAACTGTTCGAAAAGTGGCTTTAACAATCTATTTTAATATAGAAAAATGCCTGAGCAATCAAATCCTTTAAAATTGAGGTATTACATATATGAAAAAGAATATAAAATTACTGGGTACTACATTCATAACCGCACTGATACTCCTTATATCTATGTTATCCTTAACCGCTTGCAGCAGTTCACAGCAATACACTTATAAATCTATGAATATGAATGCCATTTTACAAAAAGTAGGAACCAAAACGGTAAAAGACAAAAGTGTTGTTTGTTACAAACCTTTTATCAATGACAATGGTATTACTGTATACGTCTTTGAATTGGATAACGGTACAACACAAGAGGAATACACATCATACCATTTTTATGAAACCAAAGAAGATTACCTAAAAGCATTGGATATTGCAATGTTCGGCGATATTGAAATAGATGATGACCTTTTGATGATTAAAATGCAAAACGAAAATCGTCTTACCATGAATTATGACAAACTCATCGAAGTATATAGCCAAGAAAATGGATATACATTGATTCAATAAAAAAACAGGCTCTTTAAAAAGAGCCTGTTTTTTTATCTTATTGTTCTATTGACTGCAGTGCAACACGAATCTCTATCGCTCTGCGATATTCCACTTTTGTTACAGTCACTGTCCACTGCCCTATTTTAAAAGCATCTCCCTCTTCAGGCACTTTGCCAAGTTCGTGCATAACCCATCCGTTCACGGTAGATACTTCATATTCTTCGTTAATTTCCAATAACTCCAGCATTTTGTCCAAGTTAGCATTACATGAAATCAGAAAAGAACCATCGCTTTGCTGTTTAAAATCTTCTTGCTCATCATCATGTTCATCCCAAATTTCTCCAACCAATTCTTCCAAAATGTCTTCCAAGGTAGCAATACCAACGGTACCGCCAAATTCATCCAGCACAATTGCCATATGAGTTTTGCTATGCTGCAAAATACGGAGTAATTTTGAAATTTTGGTTCCCTCTGTTACTACAATTGGCGGTTTTACAATATCCGAGATGGTTTTATCACCATTTAACACATATGCATGAAAATCTTTTTCGTGTATGATACCAATAATATGGTCTATGGTTTCTTTATAAACAGGTAATCTGGAGTATCCATGTTCTTTAAATAGTTCAGATACTTTTTCAATGCTGTCATTTTCTTCTACAGCAATAACATCCACACGCGGCATTAAAATATCTTCAACATCCAGGTCATTAAATTCAATTGCTGAGCGTATTAATTCTCCCTCATGTTTATCTAAGCCGCCGTCGCTTTCAACCTCTTCTACAATGGTAATCAGTTCTTCTTCCGTAATTCCGCCTGACGGATGCAAACGGAACACTTTTGTCAAAAGTTTTTTCCATTGTTTAAATATCCAGTTAATCGGCCACAAAATAATGGTAAAAAACTTCAAAATAGGAGCCATAGCCATAGAAATACTTTCCGCTTTTTCTTTAGCTATACTTTTAGGTGAAATTTCTCCAAATAACAACACCAAAACAGTCATAACAATAGTAGCAATGGTAACACCGCTATTTCCTATTAAACGTGTAAATAATACTGTCGCTAAAGAGGAGGAAAGAATATTGGCAATATTATTGCCAACTAGAATTGTTGATAATAATTCGTCATAGTTTTCACTCATCTTTAAAGCACGTGCAGCCTTTTTATTGCCATTGGAAGCAAGATTTTTCAGCCTAATTTTATTTACGCTGGAAAAGGCTGTCTCTGTTGCAGAGAAAAAGGCGGACAAACAAATGAGAAATAGGATTGCAATAATTAATATGACGTCTATCGTATCCATTAAGAAAAAATCACTCCAAATTTTTTATTATTACTATATCATATATTACTCTAACTTACAACTATTAACAGCCGTTTGGCAAAATAAATATAGGATATTAAACAAATAAAAAATAAATTGATTTTTCTCATTACTTATGTTATAATAAATAAAAATAATAATTATTATTAATAAGGAGATTTATTATGCATATAAAAGAACAAGTATTGCAGGTAATGAAAGAAGCTGGAAAACCTGTCAGTGCAGGGGAAGTAGAAAAATTGTCCGGATTGGATCGAAAAGACATCGATAAAGCTTTTCAATCTTTAAAAAAAGAAGAAGCAATTGTTTCTCCTGTTCGTTGTAAATGGGAACCTGCCAATAAAGAATAACCTGAAGAAAAAGATAGCAGCCATTCACTCCCGGCTGCTATCTTTTTCTATATTGTTAAAACATGATAAATCTTGTAAAATAAATAAAAATATTTTATATTTATGAGGTGTACCATGAGAAATTTAAAGTTACTGCATACAGCATTAAAAATAAACGGTGTTTCTAAAGTATTAATCAGCTTCCTAATCTATTTGTTCTTGACAGCACTTGCTATTATGCTAATTGATTCAGAAATTCATAACTACCTTGATGCACTATGGTACTGTTTTTCTGTTATCTCCACCATAGGTTTTGGAAATATGATTGTTACCTCTATCATTGCAAAAGTTTTAACAGCAATATTATCATTTTATGCCATGATTGTATTTGCTATTCTAACAGCTACCGTGGTAAATTATTTTTCAGAATTGCAAAAAGCAAAATATAACGACAGTATACTGGAATTTATGAATCAATTGGAACATCTTGATACTCTTTCAAAAGAGGAATTAAGAAAACTTTCTAAAAAAGTATCTAAATATAAATTACAAAAAGAACAGCATACAAAATAAAAAGCGATGGAGCCATTCCATCGCTTTTTTGTTAAGTTACATTAATGATAATCAGATACATCATAACAATTACAACACCCACACCAAACAACAGTAAACTGTAAGATAAGGATTTTGGAATGTCTCGTTTCCGTTTCACCGGAGCTTCATACGTACCAAAACGGTGATCTGTAGGCGGTGTAAACACATCTTTCGATTTTACAAATAGCAATTTTTTGCACAATAATACAACGGTATCTCCAATTGCATATACTGCTCTTGCAATCAGCGCCCCTACAAACGGCAAGAAACGAAGCAGAACAGGACGGTAAATCGTATGCTCAATGCTCAACCAGCTTGGCCATACATCTGCATATACCTTAACTCCATTTTCATTCTTTTTCATGAGGCATACTCTGATAAATAAGAAATATACAATCAAACCAATCGCAATGGATGCTGCTGCACCGCGTAAGTTAATCAGTGAAAAATAGTTAACCGGTGTAGCAGGATCATGTCCGTGCATAAATCCTTGCGCTGTATTTGCAAGAATATCCTGTGTCCAATATGGAAGCATACCAATGATAGGTAAAATTGCACCAGCAATAATTAATACAGTCATAGTTAATTTGGACATATATTTTTTCTTTGCATCCAACTTTTCCTGATCTTCAGGATTTTTCTCGATAAAGATGGCTACAAACAATTTTAGCATATATGCCAATGTCAAGCCGCCTGCAAACGTAAACAAAGCTTCTACAGTTTGCAGCGTACCTGCCAAAACAGTTTGTGTCGGCATCATGCCGATGTATTCTACAATACTTTCATGAATCAATGTTTTACTGATGTAACCATTAAACAATGGTACACCGGCTAATCCTAACAGACCCATACCAAATACAAACCATAACACCGGCTTTTTGCGACCAAAACCACGCAATTTATTCAGGTCAAAGGTGTGCATACAAACATAAATAACACCTACACCCATAAACAATGCCAGTTTTAGTAAGGAGTGGTTAAACATATGCAAAACAGTACCTCTAACTGCCAATGCATTATGTTCTCCCAACATACATTGCATACCAATTCCTATGATAACAAATCCTAGCTGTGAAACAGAAGAACATGCCAACGTGCGTTTGATATTGTTGGAGAATACCGCCAGAATTGCTCCTGTTACCATGGATAATGTACCAAAAATAACGATTGCCAATCCCCACTGTGCATCATGTAAAAAGATATTACAGCTTACCACAATGATACCAAAGATACCCGCTTTTGTAATCACAGCAGATAACATAGCACTGGCAGGTGCAGGAGCAACTGAGTGCGCCTGCGGCAGCCATGTATGCAACGGATACATACCAGCTTTTACTCCAAATCCGACCAACGTCAACGCACCCGCTGTATAAAGCAGCGCATGATTGGTAACATGAGATGCAGCTTCCACCAATTGGTCTATTTGCAAGGTACCTAAGATGCTTTGCAGCATAAACAGCCCCATTAAGGTAACTAAACTGCCTAACACTGCAAACCCCAGATAGCTGTTACTGCCGTCAATGGCTTCTTTTGTTTCATTGTGAATTACCATTGGATAAGATGCAAAGGACATTATTTCGAAGAAGATAAATGTTGTGTATAAATCGTTCGATAAGAATACGCCTTGCATTGCCCCTAAGGTAAACAGAACAAACATATAATATCTATTTCTGTTTCTTGTACCTTTAAAATATTCTCTGGAAACCAGCGTAGTCATCAACCAGATGAAACAAGCCAATACACTCATACTCATACGGAATCCATCTATTTTAAAGTGTAATCCCAATGAGGCAAATCCTTCCCAAACGAAGGAGTCGGCAGAACCTGCTGTGGCGAATAAACATCCTGCACCTGCCAGTTCCAATGCCAAAGCAAAATATAAAAATAAATCACGTGCAGTTTTATGAAAGCGACCAATAATATATGAAATAATTCCTGCCGCAAACGGAAAGAATACAAGAGCAATGATTAAATAATTATTCCCCACAATTTCACCTCCTTCTCATCAGAACAACCCATTGGCAATATTGCTGAACATATCCATTAAAGGTTGATGATAAATACCTAAAACGATTGCTGCAACTGCCAAGAGTATAAATGGTATGGTCATAAATAAGTTTGGATCTTTTACATCTTTATTTAATGTAGCAACATCAATTTCTTTATTTGGAAAATACGCTTTGAATACAATTTGCATCATATAAAGCGCTGTGAGCAGTGTGGATAAAATCAATACACCAATGCCTGCATAAGCCAGTGGATTACCACTTTCTACCGCTGCGGTACCCAAATTCCATTTACTTAAAAATCCGGGAAGCGGCGGAATTCCCATTAATCCAATTGCAGAAATAGTAAAGGTTGCCATAGTAATCGGCATTTTTCTGCCAAATCCGTTAATCTCATACACGTATTCTCTATGTGTTTTATAAAGAATGGCACCTACACAGAAGAATGCGAGAATTTTTAAAATAGAGTGAACCACCATATGAGTTAAACCACCTACCATACCGGCAGGGGTCATCATAGTCAAACCAAATACCATATAGGAAAGGTTACTTACAGTTGAATATGCCAATCTGCGTTTTAAATGCTGTGTTCTTAGCGCCATAGAAGAACCGTAAACAATTGTTACCAATGCTGCAGACATCACCACATACTGCGCCCAACTACCACTTAAAAACTCTGTACCGAATGTGTAATAAATCAAACGTACCAGTGCATATACACCGGCATTTACAACTGCCACCGCATGGAGCAGTGCTGTAACAGGAGTTGGCGCAACACCTGCAGAAGGCAGCCAACTGGAAAGTGGGAATACTGCCGCTTTAACGCCAAAACCAAAGAATGCAAGTACAAATACAACCAATAACCATTGCTCATTACCTGCTACTTGGAGCATATCCAAAACACCGCCAAATGTAAAATCTAGCGAGGTTCCGTAATACATCATAAATACCATAGCAATAAAAGCAAAGGTCGCACCACCTATGGAATAAATAATATACTTTTTACCCGCATACTGTGCTTGAGGATTCATTGCATGCATGACAAGAGGCAATGTACCCAATGTCAGTAATTCATAGAACAAATAAAATGTTAGTAAGTTTGCCGAAAAAGCAAGACCCATTGCAATACCAAAAGACATGGTGTAGAAACCGAAAAACTTGTTTTCTTTTCCTTCATGCTTCATGTATTCAAAGGAATAAAAAGTTGCGACCACCCAGAGGGTACACAGAATGAAGCCGAAAAAGACTGCCATTCCATCCAATCTGAGGGCAATACTGTAATTTTCCGTAAATGGAATCAAAGTCACTGTCTGACCTTTGGGCGCTACAAAAATAGCAACCAAAGATAATATCATGTTCACAATTACCACTGCACCAACGTATATCTGACGTGCGGTTCGGTTTTTAAATCTTATGATAAATACGCCTAAACCACCCAGTATCGGCACAATCACCGGTAGGAACAATAAAAAGAAAGTGCTCAATGGTTCTCCCCCTTTTCTTCAGAATGGATGGCAGTTACATAACTGCACTTGTAATACCGTGAATCACTTGCTGTAAGCCCATTGGGAACATGCCAAGACCTACAACTCCAATGCACAACAAAATTAATGGAACTGTCATATATGCATTGGCTTCTTTCTTCTCCAATGTTTCGTAATCAAAATCTTTACCTGGGAAGAACGCATCCCGCACAATCGGGAGCAAATAACCTGCTGTAAGCAATGCACTGACCAACAAAACAGCTGGACCCACGTAACCAAGTACTCCACCAAATTCCGGTGACAAGGCACCTACAGCTAAATCCCATTTGGCTACAAAACCGCCTGTTGGAGGAATACCAATCAACGATAGTGACGCAATCGTAAAGCACCACATTACAATCGGCATTTTTTTGCCCATTCCTTTTAGGTCTTTTACATAAATAGCGCCTGTTTTATAAATGATAGCGCCTGCAGCAAGGAACAACGCATTTTTTGCAATAGCATGGAAAATTACTTGTAATAATGCGCCGCTTAATCCCTGCGGGGTTAAAATCATAATACCAAAAATAACGTAAGATACTTGGCTTACGGTAGAATATGCCAACCGCTTTTTCAACAGCTGCTCTTTGTATGCCAACATAGAGCCTACAAATACTGTTGCCAAAGCCAAAATAATAATGGTTAACTGTGCCCAAGTGCCACTTAAGAAATCCGGATTGAACAGATAAAAGGTAACGCGAATCATACCTAAAATACCTGCTTTTGTAATAATACCGGATAACACCGCACTGGCAGGAGCCGGTGCAACAGGATGAGCTGTCGGTAACCAAGCTTGCAGGGGCATCATACCCGCTTTACAGCCAAAACCGATAATCATAACTAGGAAAATAGCAAGCAGTGCATTTTCATTACCGGCTACCTTTGCCATATCCAGTACGCCGCCTTCTGTAAACATAGTACTGGTACCGTAAGAATTGAGGAAAAAGAAACCGATTAAGGTTAAACCTGCACCAAATACAGAATATCCTAAATATTTTAAACCTGCCTTTAGGGCATCTCTTCCTTGAGAATGGATGACAAGCGGTACAGTAATTAAAGTCATAAACTCATAGAACATATACATGGTCATTAAGTTTCCTGCCATGGAAAGACCTGTTAATACACCTACCGTCATCACAGCGAAACCGAAATAACGTTTTTCTTTTCCTTCATGCTTCATATACTCAAACGCATAAATACAAGCTACCGTCCATATAACAGCAATCAAACAGGCAAATATTTTGCCTACATTATCAAAGCGGAACGTAATGGACAGACTATCGCTAAACTTCCATAACGTAAAACTGCTGGTTTCGGTCAGGAACGAGATTAAAAAAACAGCGATTGCATTTAGTACCAACACAGTACCAACATATATTTGTCGCGCAATTCTATGATTAATTGCAAACACAACAAGACCCGCAACAATTGGGAACAAAATAGGTATTAATAAAAAGATACCATCTCCCATTTACTTTTCACCTCACGTTTCATATTAACTCGTTCATTATCCCAATAGGTTTAGTCCTGTCGTAATGATTTTCATAATTGGACCATAAGCAATACCTAAAACAAAATTCAAAGCAATAAATACACCTATGGAAGACAACAAAAATACGCTCTTCTTTGGCTTTTCCTGCTGTAATACCATACTCGCTTCTTCCTGAGTTTGTGTTTGCTGCTGTTTTGGTTTGGACCAAAAAGCAACAACAGCAGGAACATAGTATAAAGCATTCAATAGCGTACTCAAAGCCAATGCCAGAAAAGTAACAATCATATGAAAATTACTTTCCATACTTCCTATACCCAGGAAAATTTTAGGTGCAAATCCTGCAAACAGCGGAATACCTATCATGGATAAAGCACCTACTGTAAATCCGATACCCGATACAATATCCTTCCTTGCAGAACCTCGTAAGGCTTTCATTTCGTATTGATGATTGGAAACATCTACTAAGCCATTAGCCGAGAGGAACAACATAGGTTTTGTAAACGCATGGGCAAGAATATGGAAACAAGCTGCCATAATTCCTACCTTTGTTCCCAAGCCGATGCCCATGAAGATATAACCTATCTGTGCAACAGAAGAATACGCAATCATACGTTTGATATGAGTTTCTTTCAGCGCTTTGATAGAACCCATAATCATACCCAGAACGCCCAAAACAAATAGGACATCTGTGATATGCAAAGAGATTAAGATATCCGGAGTAAATACACGATAGCACATCTTGACCAGAAGAATAATATATCCTTTCAGCACCAAACCGGACAAAATAGCACTGGAGGCGGTTGTAGAAGAACCGTGTGCATTTGGAAGCCATGAATGGAATGGATACAACGCACTTTTGATCGCCAGACCCAATACCATAAGACCAAGGCTGGTTACAAGTGGAACTGTATATTGACCGGATTCTACCAGTGCAATCACAGATTGCTGTACATTGGACATGAGCAAGTGGCCGGTAATGGTGTAAAGAATGGAGACACCAAATAAGAAAAATCCAGAACCAATCAAACTCATAATTAAATAACGAATGGTAGCAACCACAGTCATACCGCTGTCTTTTGCCATAACGATAGCACAGGCGCAAATAGTATTAATTTCAATAAATACATATGCGGTAAACATATCGTTGGTATAAATCAATGCCAGCATAGAGCTGAGCAAGAAATTCATCATAGTGTAATAAAGTGGTATTCTGGTAGGACGAATATCGTGATTAATTCCTCTCATACCACCAACTAAAGAAAGAAACATAACAATGGAAAATACCATTGCCATTAAAGCTTCAAATGGACCCGCACGCAATTCATTACCCCACGGTGCCGGGAAATGTCCCATCATATATGTGAAGCTGTCTTCCTCTGTAAGTAATGAAATAAGCAATGTTAAAGACATTGCAAACACTGCGGCTATAATACAGGTATTTACAATTTGTGTTAAACGTCGATTACGAAAAAAAGGAGTTACAATGCCGCCCACCATACAAATTAAAATGCTGAAAAACGGCATATTATAAACAAAAGGCATTATTCCTCCTCCTTTTTCGCCAGTACAAGAATCTCATCTAAATTAACGGTTTTGTACTTTTTATATAAACGTTGTACCAAAGCCAAAGAAAATGCACTAACACTTACACTAACTACAATACCTGTCAAAACCAATCCGCTCGGTACTGGATTAATATAGGCCTCAGCATTGGTAACACCCTCCTGTACAATAGGTGCAACACGACCAAAAATATACCCTTTGGAAGCGAGAAATAAAAATATGGAAGTATCCATAATATTCAAACCTATGATTTTTTTGATTAAGTTTTTGTGCAGCAATAGTGTAAAAAAACCAATACCAAATAAAATCACAGCAGCAATGTCATAGTAGTGAGCCAGAATTACTTCCATGTTTATAAATCTCCTTTCGAAAATAGTGCATAAAAACCATACATAGTAAGGGCAACAATAATACCAACACAAATATTCAGAGGAAGAATAAATCCACCACTTAAAATTGCACCGGCAATTCCTTTTGGAATTTCTCCTCCCAGGTGGTTCGCACCTGTATAGAAGGAGTAGGCTTTACAACCTGCATATGTTAAAAGTGCGCAGCTGGTAATAATCGTAAAAGAACGGTAGTTAATTACCTTTGATATTTTTTTATGACCAAACGCTATTGAATACAGTATTAACCCGGCACCAATTACTGCACCGCCAGAAAAACCGCCACCGGGAGAAATATGTCCATTTAAAATAATGTAAACACCAAATAAAATAATAAATGGAACCAAAAACATAGAACCGTATTTCAAAATCAAATTTTGATCTTTTGTGTCAACTTCTGTTTCTTGTGCTACTAAGCGTTCTCCCGCTTCATCTTTTTGATTCATGCTGCGCTTTGTCAGCATAATAACTGCTGCTACTGCTACAAATAATACAGTAGACTCACCAAAAGTATCAAAGGCACGATAATCTAAAATCATACCTGCAACAGCATTGGTTGCACCTGTATCTTCCAAACCATCTTCCAAATATTTTTGCGATACTTCATTGTTGACAGGATTTTCCGCATTTCCATATCCAGGCAAATTACATACCGCATACGTCAGCATACCTACTACAAAACAGCCAACGATAATAGAGATTGCAATGTAAACCTTGTAAAACTTGGTAGCTTTTTCTTTTAATAAAAAATAACCAGTCTTGGACTGCTTTTGCTCATCTATTGTCTGTTTTTCGTTAGTTTCGTTTTCTGAATCTATTGTGTGAACTTCTTCCTTTGGAACAGCAAACAATTCAGGTTTTTCGGTTTTGTCTTCGGGTTCATCCCCATTTACCCAACCCACAAACGTATCCCAAGGTGTTTTTGAATGAGTGTTGGGCTTTTGTTGTTTGTTTTGATTTGAGTTACTCATCCTTTTTTCCTTTCAATGCGTTTACTTTCTTTAAGGTTAAAAAGAGCAGAACACTGGTTACTCCTGCACCAACAGCTGCTTCTGTAATGGCAAGGTCAGGAGATTCCATAATTAACCATATAATAGACATAATTAAACTATAGGACATAAAAATAATAACAGAGGTCAACAATTTCTTAGAAAAAGCAAATGCAATTGCACAAACAATTAAAAATGTAATTAACGTAAATTCCAATATAATCATTTGCCAATCACCTCGTATTCATCAGACTCATCCTCATTTTGTGTTTTCACTTCTGCTTTTACAATCAGGTGAGCAGCCATCGGGCTTGTTAACCAAAGAATGAGAAGAACTAATAACAATTTTAAAGTCATAAAGCTAAATCCGCCTAAAATCATACAGCCCACTAAAATGAGAAATGCTCCCAAAGAGTCACATTTCGCTGCCACATGCATACGGTTTAAAACATACTTAAATTTAAACACACCAAATGCTGCCGCTGCAAATACAAAAATACCTGCTACAATAAAAATTGCTGCAATGATAAATCTAATCATGATGAGATTCCTCCTTTTGTGGTTCATTCTCCTCTAACTGTTTAGATTCCAGATTCTTGGGGTCACTTTTTTTAACTCTATAACGCGTAATTACTAATTTAGCAAGCACTGCCACTGCTAAAAAGCTAAGCAAAGCATAAATAATAGCAACATCAACTAAATAGCTTTCTTGCAGCAATACTGCCAGTACACATACCATTAACAATGTTTTGGTACCAATCATATTTACTGCCATAATTCGGTCAGTTGCTTTCGGACCTAAAATGGCTCTTACTAAACAAACCAGTGCTATTACAGCTAAAGCGATGAGACATACAATAAAAAAGATACGCGCATATTCGGTTGGTACGTATTCAAACATTATCTTTTTTCCTCCATCTTTTTTAGCTGCTGTACAAAGGTAGATTCATCCATACCACCAGAAAAATCCTCATCTAATGCATGTACGCAGTATTCATCATCATTGATATCTGCTGTAATGGTGCCTGGAGTCAATGTAATTGAGTTTGCAAGGGCAAGTTTAGCTAAATTTGTTTCCAAGTCCACTTTAAAATAAACCAATTTCGGTTTTACTTCTACTTTTGGTGTGAAAATTAATTTTAATACGGCTATATTCGCTTTGATAATTTCCCAAATTAAAATAGCAAAATATTTAATTCCTCTAAGAGAGAATTTCACCATAAGCCAGTCGTATTTTGGTTTATAGCCAAATACTTTCCAAATAAATAAGTACATCAGTGCAGAAAGAACAATACCGAAAATACAAATTTCAAGTGTAAATTTTGCATTAAATATAAGCCAAAGCGCAAAAAAGATTAAAAACATTTCATCACCTCAATTATGATATATAGAGACCCTTGCTCCTTATACATTAATGTCCGCCGTTACCCTCAACTTGTTCTGAAGTATGAGAACTTTCTTCAGCACCGTGATGAGAATCTACTTTTGCATGAACTAAAAACAAGATTCCTACAATAGCAGCCAGCGCAATAAAAAAACAGGCTACTTTCTTTACCATATAGAACAACTCCAATACTTTATCTTGTATTTAACCCCAAATTGGAAGAAGCTTAAATATTACTCTACTAACAATTGTGAGCATATTATGAAAATTTAATCAAATTCTTCATAATTGCTTAATATAATACCTTAAATTATCCTAGAAAACACTAGGAATGTCAATAGCTCAAGTCTTTCATTAATAACTTCTATGAAATATAACGAAAACTATACTAAAATTAGATGCTTTTTTGCTGTTATGATAACAACGTATAAACAAGTTGTTTTTCTATGTGTAAAATAACAAGTATAATAAGAATGATTTACATTTTATAAGATTTTAATAGCAAAATAAAAATAGACAGTTGCACTGAACAGAAAAACTTGATATAATATTGCCAAAGCAGAGTAGGGCTTTGAGCGTTAAGTGCCGTTTGGACGGGGAGTTGCCAAACTGACGAAAAGTTTTCTTGCGGTTCAAAGCTTGCATCCCGCTGCTGCATACCGGAGAAAATAGACACCTCCTCTATGCGGCATACGTGTATGACAATTGCTGACATAGAGGAGGTTTTTATGTTAAAGAAAAATCAGCGAACATCAACTTTGCCTACTTACCAATTTATTTTTTCACCGGATTATTGGAAATCTGCTGCAAAACAATATACATTTTTGCATATTATTGCAACAGTTGGGGTACTCATTGCGCTAGACGTAGCACTTAGCACATTATTTATCCCCGTTGGTGATAATCTGCGCATTAAATTCGACTTTTTAACCCGCGCTGTAATAGGAATGGTTGGAGGTCCCTTTCTTGCCTTAAGCAGTGGCATGATTGCCGATTTACTAGGCTTTGTGCTCCATCCGGTAGGTGCCTTCTTCCCCGGCTACACACTATCAGCTATGCTAGGTTCTTTGGTATATGCACTGTTCTTTTATCGCTCTAAAATTAATATTGTTCGAATTGTGTTAGCTAAACTGACTGTAAACTTATTTATTAATGTATTACTAGGTTCTGTTTGGAGTGTTATTATTGGAAAACACGGATATTTATATTATTTAACAAGCAGTGTGATTAAAAATTCTATCATGTTACCAATCGAATGTATCATGCTATATCTGCTATTTACAGCATTAATACCTGTTTTAGCCAGAATGAAGCTGGTACCCAAGCCTGAAAAAAAATATATTCCTTTTATCTAAGTAATATCTCTGCTTCTCCCCATTTTAGATAAAATGAAAGAAAAAGCTCCTGTTTCATTTGAAACAGGAGCTTTTTCTATTCTTCTTCGTATATAAATTGGTGTAATTGTTGCGATGCAACATCTAAATCATATTCATAATACCAAGCACCGTCTGAATAAAAAATACCGCCTCTTGCATTACTGTTATCATTGGGAAATGCCATTTCTTCCATAGTAACCGGACCGAACATAATGGTAGCCAAACCCATCAAATCGCCATAATCTAAAGAAGTTTCTACATTCGGAAGTAATTGACGAACAAACTCTGCATATTCCAGCGAACTTTTACCTTTCATTTTTTCAAAGATAGCATTTAATACATTTCGCTGACGCTGTGCTCTCATACTATCACTGTCTATTTTACGAATTCTGGCATATCCAACCGCTTGTTCACCTGTTAGCAGTACAGTACCTGACTGACGAATTGGTGTACCGGTTCCAAGCGCTGCAATATTTTCATTTGCCGAAATACGTTCCTCTTCCGTAATAGTCAATGTGATTCCACCAAGTGAATTAATGACAGTTGCTAATTGGTCGAAGTTTACTGTAACATACTCTTTAATATTGGTATTGAAATTTTGGTTGATCGTTTTAATCGACATTTCAGGACCACCGTACGCATACGCATGGGCGATTTTATCATAGGAGTATTGGTCTGAAATATACACTCTGGTATCACGTGCAATAGAGGTCAACTTAATTTTTCCATGTATTTTATCAACAGACATAATCATCACTGCATCAGAGCGTCCTGTGTCGTCATGATCTCTTGAGTCCACACCAAACAATGCAATATTTGTAATATCCTTCTTTTCGGTATTTTCTATTACTTGAGAATCAATTCCTAACTGACTGGTATCACTCGTTAAGTAAGTTGTCTTTAAACCACCAAAATAATAGAAAAACACTGCGATCGCTGCAATGACTAATGCTAAAATTACACTTAGAACTGAAATTGCTATCTTCCAACCCAACGCTAGCTTTTTCTTCTGTTTTGGCTCATCGTCTTTATATCTCGTTCCTTTTGCCATATAATCACTCTTTCAAATATATGAAGTTTAGTATATTTCTCTAGATAGTATAGCGTTAAATTATTTAAACTGTCAACAAATATCCCCGAAATATACACCTTTTTTACAAATTATCGTTTTTTCGTTACAAAACCAGTATAATATTAATAGTTTAAGGAAACAGTTCTCTTTTAAAGTATAAAAATATTGTCTAATTGCAATAAGTAAAAAAACACAGACATCACAAAGGATGCCTGTGTTTTTTTATTATGAGAGTTAATTATTTGCAACAATTGCAGCCGCAGCCACCATTATCTACTTGATCCATATGTGCAATTAAATTTAACACTTTGTTGGAGTAACCCCATTCATTATCATACCAAGAAACTAATTTTACAAAGTTCTCATTTAACATGATGCCAGCTTTCGCATCAAAAATAGAAGTTCTTGCATCTCCAATAAAGTCAGAAGATACCACCATATCTTCTGTATAACCCAAAATACCTTTCAGGTCATTTTCAGATGCTTCTTTTACAGCAGCACAAATTTCTTCATAAGTAGTTGATTTTTCCAAACGGCAAGTTAAATCAACAACAGAAACATCCAATGTTGGAACACGGAACGCCATACCTGTTAATTTACCTTTTAGTTCTGGAATTACCAAAGCGCAAGCTTTTGCAGCGCCTGTGGAAGATGGAATAATGTTTCCTGATGCTGCACGACCGCCTCTCCAGTCTTTAGAGGAAGGACCATCTACGGTTTTTTGTGTTGCGGTAGTAGAGTGAACAGTAGTCATAAGACCTTCTACAATACCAAATTTATCATGAATTACTTTTGCAAGAGGAGCTAAACAGTTTGTGGTACAAGAAGCATTAGAAACAATGGTCATGTCTGATGTATATTTATCTAGGTTAACACCACAAACAAAAGTTGGTGTTTCACTATCCTTTGCAGGAGCAGAAATTACAACTTTTTTAGCACCGGCAGCAATATGTGCAGAAGCTTTTTCTGTTGTGCAGAACACACCTGTAGATTCTACTACATAATCAGCACCAACGGTTCCCCAAGGAATTTGAGCCGGATCTTTCTCTGCAAAAACACTGATTTCTTTACCATTTACAACCAGTTTTCCATTTTCAGCTTTGATGCATCCGTCAAATTTACCATGTATGCTATCATATTTTACCATGTATACCATATAGTCTAAATTGATGAACGGATCATTAATACCTACAATTTCAAACTTTTCCGGTTGTGCAACAGCTGCACGAAATACCAAACGTCCAATACGTCCAAATCCATTAATACCAACTTTGATTGCCATTATAGACCTCCTAAAAAAATGAAATAATGGTACCTTCTTTATCTATATTCTATAACATCTTATCCTACTTTACAATAGCTTTCGGGAAAATTCAATAATCGTTAATTATTAAACAAAAAATGACCACGGAAATACACTAAAATACAAGTTTATTTTATACACTTCACTTCGAATCTATATGTTACACAAAAACAATTTATATTATTTTTATTAAGAATGACTGAAGATAAAATTATGCATAAGTGCAGAAAATATATATCATTTTTAAGCATCCGTATACTTTTTTAGTACTTTTATAATGAAAAATGCTTTTTAAAATCTTGAAAATCGACCAATATTTTTATGTGACATACGAAAGCATATTAGGACACCTATCCATATTCTTATTGACCAGATTATAATATTCTTTTCGTTTTGTATAACTGTAAAAAAATCGTTTCCTTTTACATACCAGTAAAATATTTGCAGTGTATGTATTCTGCAATAGAATCTACCAATAATTTTTCTAATTTTGTTTCTATTTTAAACCTATAATTATCAATATCAGCTTCAGTTAACTTCAGCGCAACATCTTTGGCATACTCTGTAAATATTTTTTAAATCATTATTACTGAACACAATAACATATCTTATTTTTACTGACATACATTGTAAAATAATAAGAATCAAACCCGTTTTGAGTTTGCTTCTTATTATTAGTCTATTTTCTCTTTGTTAGCATCTGTTTCTGTTGTTTTTTCGTGTTCTACATCCACTACTTTTGGAATATAAGGTTCATCTGAAGGTATATCCATATTATCTTTTGGACGACGTTCATAACCATAAAAATCTAAAATCCAATCGTTTTCCAATTTCTTAGTGGATTCTTCTCTTGGCGCAGGTGTCCAAGCCGGACGTTTTGCCTCTGCCTCTTTTTTATCCACACGTTTTTTTACAAAAGGAATGAAATAAAAAATACTTCTCTTCTTTTTCTTTTTTCTTTTCTTTTTACGTTCCTTTTTTTCCAAATGAAAAACAGGTTCCCTGTTAATTAAATAGGGAATTTCTCTGCCGTCATCTTCAAAGACCAACGGCTCATCCTCTTCTTCCTCTGTTTCCAATTCCATATCGTTTAAAATAGGATGTTCTTCCTGCTGTACAACAGGAACCTCTTCTTTTACTTCCTCTTGTATCGGTAATTCTTCTACCAAAGGCTGTGCATCTTCTTGTTGTTCGTCCTCCTCATCCTCTTCTTCTATTTCTTCTCTGTAATTTGGAATTTTAGGGTAAATAAGCAAGAACACCAAAGCATACACAGCAATTAGAAAAATAGCAATATTCAGGGTCATTTTAAAAGAACTGGTGTGAGGCAAATCCATCGCTTGCAAAACAAAACTTGGCAACGCAGAAACAAATCCATACAAAATGGTTGGCAAACCAAATGCATAAATTCGTTTCCCTGATTTTACAGGATTGACCCTTGCAAACATTTTGCCCTGAGACAACAGAAAAAATGTAACCAGTATCATAGAGAACATATCCATCATATTCTCTGTCATATATGTTACATTGGTATAGTTTGTAAATAAGGTAATTAAATTAATACAAAACCACAGCGGAGGTATAATCGCAACCACAGGAATAGAACGGAATACATTTTTTCCTGTTGCAAAGTTAAATGCTGCAATTAAAATTACAATACCTGCTGCTACGCCGACAAAAGCCATAATAACATTTAAATAAGCTTGCCCGCCTTCCAATGCATTCACAGCATTCGCAGCATCTTGAGATAAAGAGCTGTGAGCTCTGTTATCAATTAATAAGGCGGAGATAGAGTGCACAATAATACCAATACCGCTGGCAGCGGCGGCTATCATAGCCGGAATATTTTTGATTGGTTCAAATCTTTTTGGGGCATTTTTATCATAAAAGCACATAAACATGATAATAGCAGAAACAATTACCATAAATACGGCTAGGCAAATAGCTACGATATTTTGATCCGTGAAAAATCCTGTTTCGGGATCTACCAAAAACAGCATTTGGTAGATGCGAACAGGAAGAGCCACAACCAATGCACCAATTAAGATAAACCAAGCTGTCTTGATTTTCAAATCAGATAACTTCCTCTCTTAAAATTGTGTACAAATTAACCCCTTTTTTCTAAAGGAATATACCCTTGGTTGTGTGTAATGGAGCGATATGCCGGACGAATGATACGTCTGCAGGTAGTCAATTCTTCAATACGGTGAGCACACCATCCGGCAATGCGTGAAACAGCAAAAATTGGAGTATATAAATCACTGGACAAGCCGAGCATATCATACACAAAGCCTGAATAAAAATCCACATTGGCGCAAATAACCTTAGATACGCCTTTTACCCGCTCAAACACCGCAGGTGACAAGCGCTCCACACGTTCAAATAAATCAAATTGTTCTGTCATTCCTTTTTGAACAGAAAGCTTTTTGGCCTGCTCTTTTAAAATAACAGCTCTTGGATCAGACAAGGTATAAATTGCATGTCCCATTCCATAAATCAAGCCGGATTTATCTCCTACTTCTTTTTTCAGGATTTTCTCTAAATATGCAGCAATTTCATCCTCATTAGTCCAATCTTTTACTTCTCGCATCAACTCTTTCATCATGGTCATTACCCGGTGATTTGCACCCCCGTGTCTTGGCCCTTTTAAAGAGCCGATTGCACCTGCAATGGCGGAGTACGTATCGGTACCCGAAGAAGACAGTACTCTTGTTGTAAAAGTAGAGTTGTTACCGCCTCCGTGTTCTGCGTGGAGAATTAAACAAGTATCCAGTAGTTTTGCTTCTTCATCAGAAAAACGGCGGTCTGGACGAAGTGTATGTAAAATTGCTTCTGAAGTAGAATGTGACGGAACCAACGGATGAAAGTACATGCTTTCTTTATCAAAGTGACGTCTTTTGACTTGATAGGAGTAAGTCATAATAGAGGGCAGTCTGGCAATCAACTGAATGGATTGACGCATTACATTCTCCAAAGCGGTACTGTCAGGATTTTCATCATAAGAATATAATGCCAAAACCGAACGTGCCAACTTATTCATAATATTTTCAGACGGAGCTTTGATAATCATATCCTCTGCAAAATAATCAGGCAATTCCCTGTAGGAACTAATCATGTCCGTAAAATCTTCCAACTGTTTCTTGGTTGGCTGTGTACCAAAAATAAGCAGCCAAATCACTTCTTCAAAACCAAAGCGATTGTCTGCTGCACAACCATGAATAATGTCTGCTACGTCAATTCCGCGATAAGTAAGTTTGCCGTGATCCGGAATTCTCTCTCCGTCATCAATTAAGTATCCGTGTACATTACAAATATTTGTTAATCCGGCAATTACGCCTGTGCCGTCTGAATTCCTTAAGCCACGTTTTACACCGTATTTTTCAAAAACCTCATTCGAAATTTGGTTATTGCTTCGAAATTCTTCACAAAGCGATAAAATTTTCATTCGACGCTCACCGTCGGCTTCATAACCCATTTTTCCACCACCATTTCCTGTTTATGCGTTTGTAAAAATAAAAAACGGCTGTTATATACATCATATCTGAAAAACAGTCTCTCCCGAATTTATCTTAAAACAGTATTCATTTGTCCATAATGTATTACATAATATTTTATAACAGCCTCTATCTAAAGTCAATAGAACTTACCGTTACAAATGTGCGTTTGCAAATAAAATTTCCAATTGATTACAATTACAATTTGCAGACATAAAATGTTAATTATAATTAGGAGTGTGAAATTGTGAAAGGTCATAAAAACACAGGCAAAAAAGAAAATAACGGACTTAAAAGTAAAAAAGGAAATATTATTCTGCTTGTTTTACTTCTGCTGATTTTATTGATTGTTCCTTGTTTTGCTTTGGGCGCTTCCATAGGAGATGATGTAAAGGTGCATTTTAACAGCAGCGAACAAGTAAGCAGCGAAATACCTTCTTCCGATGTTTCCAGTACAACGGAATCTATTGCAGAAGTATCGTCACAAGAGCCGGTTTCTTCCGAACCTGTCAGTCAAGCTCCGACTTCTTCTGCCGCAGAATCCCCAACGGGAACCTTTAAGATACTGGATTCCGTCAAAGGAGAAGTATTTGAAGTAGACGACCGCACCTTCGTAATCGGCACTGTGGCTGCTGAAATTTCTCCTACGTATCATCCGGAAGCAATCAAAGCACAAGCTGTTGCCGCTTACACTTATTACAGCAGTTTACGTCAGACACAAAGACAATCTCCCAATTCGGCATTAAAAGGAGCTGATTTTGCAGCAAGTCCTTCTCAATGGCTGACCTACGTATCTGAAGACCAAATGCGGGAACGCTGGTGTGATAATTTTGATTCCTATTATAAAGATTTGACCGAAGCGATAGACGCTGTACTGGGGCAAACATTGCAGCAAGATGGTCAACTGATTACTGCAACTTATTATGCCATTTCCGCAGGTACCACCGAAGATGCAAAAGAAGTATTCGGAAATTCCAGAAGCTATTTGGTACCTGTGGCCAGCCCAGGAGATGTATATGCAGAAGGGTACAGAACAACCGTATCTTTAAGCGAAGAAGACTTTAAAAATGCCGCACAAAGCGCATGGAACTGCACTTTGGAGGGAGACCCATCCGCTTGGATTGGTGATATTACTAACAACACATCAGGTTATGTTTCTGCAATTGTGATTGGAGGAGAAGCAAGGAAAGGTACGGAAGCCCGCACCGCATTTGGACTGCGTTCCGCCAATTTTGAAGTGAAGTATGAAAACGGAACATTCACATTTTATGTAAAAGGATATGGACACGGTGTGGGTATGAGCCAAGTAGGAGCCGAATATATGGCAAATCAGGGCTCTTCCTATAATGACATTCTGGCATGGTATTATCCAAACACAACGTTGATAAAATAGACCACTAAAAAAGCTTTCCCAAACAAAGGGAAAGCTTTTTTAAGTTAAATTTCTTATTCTAATCTCGGCTGTTCTTTGCAATTACAAGCATAAGTTCCCAAAGGACTAACTGTATAAATATTGCATCCACGCATACGATCTGTCTGCTGCGGTTGATTTGCAGGACATTTTTTGACTTTATTGGAACGGTGTTCATTTTCTTTGCATTTCTTTTTTCGATTACAGCATTTTCCTTTTTCTATATACCAACGGCACCTTGTACAATTGGTACAATGTTTGATTGCAGGCAATAACACATATTCTTCTCCAATCATTCCGCCCACAGGGTGATGTCCATTGCTGATTAACATATGATCTATCCCTATGGTGTGCCATCCTTCCCACCACTCAGAACTGGTACCATGGTGAGGTGCTTTTACCAAATAGTATCTGTTATGGAGCATTTCTGCTATTTGCTCCATGGTATTTGGCGTCGCATCACCTGTAAATAGAATATCCTCCCGCGTATGCTTATTCCGAAACCAACGATTCTGCTTTTGATTATGAAAAACGATACTGGAACCGTTTAGTTCTTTTCCAAAACGCATACGTGCTTTTTGGGAACCCACCAGTTCTGCAACATCCTGTGCAACAGGCAATGAATTTAATTCATAAATCATCTCATCAATTCCATACAAAATTGCTTCCAGCTGAGAAATTGCTTCATTTTTTTCTTCCAATGTAGCTGAACTGTGGAGAGAAAATAAGTCGACACAGTGTAAATAGCAATCACAAAAAGCATCTTTATAATTCAAAAACAGTTCTGCATGGTTTCCCCATGTGGTTGTAAGCAATTGGTTTGCCTGTTCTACCACTTCATAAAAAAACTCTGAGTACGGATATTCTGTTTGCTTTGGCCAAAGCACCTCATAAGTAATATCATCCAGTTGAAATTGGTCACCCTGACATAAAACAGCAAGACTTTGCGTACTGGACAAACTTCGCATTCGACTGAACGCTGTTACAATATTATCCACCAAATCGCTATAGTCACTTTTCTCTGTTACAAAGGTATAAACCAACAGTGCAAATTCCAGAAGAAGAGGATTTCCGTTGTGGTCTTGTGGCGCTGGGGGTAAATAAATACGTTGAAAGAACAAGGGATTTTCCTGCAAAATGGCGGAAAAACCATTCACATGGTCTTTATGAAAATGAGAAATCATACCATATCTCTTCTCAATTGGAGCATATCGTTTTGCCAGACGTCTTGCATAATCTTCAAATTTGCAAGCACCTTTCCCTAAAATCGAATTCAAAGATCCGCAGTCTACCATTAACATTTGACCGTGACCACCCAATACCGTACAATCACCAAACTCTACATTGTGCAGTTCTATCCAATCCATCCTCTCACCTCCGACTCTGCTTAAAATATGACATCAACTATCATGTATCCAAATGAAAACATGGAACTTTCTATCATAAGCAGAAGAAAGCTCCATGTTTTATCTTTACATATTCATACAAACCTGTCAATTAAAAATGAATCTCGGTTTTTTTATTATCATCCTGCGCTACTTTTTGGTACAAAACGCCATCCAGGTAATGATCATTTTCCCATTCGCCTGTAAAAACAATTTTTCCTTCTTTGTTATATTCTGTACCAAAACCATGACGTTTTCCGTCTTTCCACATACCTGTGTAAATAAGATTTCCATCTCCATCAAACTCAGAGCCTTTTCCAGTAGGAACATTGTCTTTCCATTTCCCAACAAAAATCGTATCATTTTCCACTTTGTAAGAAATCCCTACTCCTTGGCGCATACCGTTCTCTATTCTGCCGGCAAAGGATAAGTTGCCATCTTCATCAAAAATAGCGCCTGTACCAACCGGTTTGTCCTCGCTCCATCTGCCCACATGGATATTTTCTCCATGCGGTGTGTAAGAAACACCGATACCGTTACGTTGATTTTCTTTCCAATCTCCAACATAGCAAATTTGTCCCGACTTATAATAATAAGCACCGAATCCATCACGTTTGTCATCTCTGTAATAACCGTCATAAGCGGTAAATCCGTTTTCCATTTCCGTTCTGCCGCGGCCTTGGCGTAAACCGTCTATTAAGCGTCCAAAATACAGGTAACTTTCTTCCTCGCTTACCACAATGCGTTTTGATGCTGAAGCATGTTTTATATTAGAAGATTCCAGCGTAGAAATGGTATGTTGCAACACTTCTTTCGTACAAAGCGTTTTTCCGTTGGCTTTTTGTACTGCAACGGTATAACGAGATTGTTTTGGTTTGTCTTCTGACGCAGTAACCTCGGTTGTTTCCTGCAACTTTGTATCTTGTACTGCCTGCATACTGTTTTCAAGTTTCCGGCAGCAATGATTCTCCGGAACAACATCTTTTGTCATTTCTGAATGGTCTGTAATCGGCTTTGCAGCATCTTCCATATGATATAATTCGCGATTTGCCGCATAAGAAGCAGGGTGTCTTGGTTGTCCTGATGGCAAAGCATGTTTTAAATCCGTTGTCTCGCATTTTGCCAATTGTAATCTCTTTTTAGATTCTTCCAGAGCGATTAAGTTTGCTTTTTCCAACTCTTCTAATTCCTCATCAGAAAGATTGGAATTGAGAAGCGTTTCGAAATCCGCAAATGGTTTTTGGTTGTTTTCATCTGCATCGGACTGTGCTTTTTTCGGAGAATCTGAATCAAACTCTTCTTGTTTTGATTCAAAATCGTTTGGTATACGATATAGAGCATCTATCCCCATTTGCTCCGGTGAAAAATTAAAATTATATTTGGATACATCCAAATTCGGATCAAAGTCAGGCTCTTCCTGTGCAATATCTTGCGTGTTTAAATTTTCCCATTTTGGCAGCATACCGTCTTCTTCCTTGAGAATACTTTGCATCAAATTGAATCGGCGATCACACTCGTCCTTAGAACAATAATAAAAATCACCTTCATTGGTTGCCGCACATATCTCCGGCTCACCCAATTCATGATTCACCATGCTTTGTACTGCGGTACCTGAACCAGTAGGACACGCATACAATTTTCGTTTGGAATATTTGCCGCATGTCTTATCATACTCCAAAAAATATAGCGCATTCTCATGTGTATCGGGCTCAATCATAATATAAGGCGTCAGTAAATTATCATCCTTATAGTAGCAATTACGTATCCATTGATGCTGATCGTCAAAAACGATATTACTCGCAATACTGCCATCATTGCCAATGGTTACTACTCCGTACCCTTTCCCTTCCGGAATAGATCGCTGTACCACTTTTCCCGCTTTTACTTTTTTCCACTTCAAGCCTCTTTTTGAAATATGGTATACCCATCTGGTATTAACCCCGTCGCAAACATCATCAACTACGCGTCGTCCATAAGTATCTTCTTCCAAATAGGCATATCTTACATGATACAATTTTCCGTGCAATTCGGACAGACTATCATATTTACGGTAAATAACCGAGTAAAATACCAGTGGCTTTTTATTTTCATTTTTATCAGGCATTGACATTTTTATAGCCCCTCTCAATCCACTGTTACCAAAATAGTATTTACAAGCTTTTATCAAAAGTTTAACATACTTATTAAAATTCTATTCTTAAAATATAGTATAATAAAAGATGATTTTCAAGGCTTTTCCTGTAAATATCTCTTTTTTTGACATTTTATTTGTATATTTAAATCTTAATTTAAATTTCGTTAGAACGACATAGGAAATATATGAAATATTTATGATTTATAGGTATAAACTTTTTTAAAAAAATATGCTATACTATAAAAGTAATATATGGATACAAAATAAAATTTAGAAAGAAGAATTTTTATGTCGTGGGATTTTGCTCAAATGTGGAGTAATTTTTTAAACTGGCTTGCCGACGTTACACCAAAACTTCTGCTTGCAATTATAATTTTTGTTGCGGGCTGGTGGGCCGTTAAGCTAATTATTATGTTTGTAAAAAAAGGACTTGCCAAAATGGGAGTAGAAAAAAGTGTTATTACCTTTTTATCCTCCTTCTGCAAGTACATATTAAGAATTTTTGCATTTATTATTGCGCTTACTCCTTTTGGTTTCCACATTTCTTCACTATTTGCAGCATTGGGAGCTGCAGGCATTACATTAGGTTTGGGTTTAAAAGAAAGTGTTGCCAATATTGCCAGTGGTATACAAATTGTAGTTACAAAACCATTTCAGGTAGGTCATTACATCCAGTTAAATAACGTTGAAGGTACTGTTACAAGAGTAGAAATTATGTACAGTACTTTAATGACCTTAGACAAAAAAGAAGTTGTAATGCCAAATAGCATTGTTACAAACAGTATTTTAACCAACTACACCGCTCTTGGCGTACGCCGTGTTGACTTCAACTACACAGTACGTTATGGAACAGACTTGAATGTAGTCCGCTCTATATTATTAGAGGCAGCAAAATCAAACAAACAAGTACTGGCAACTCCCGAACCAATAGTTGTAGTATTAAAACAAGCAGCAAATGGTATTGAAATTTCATTCCGTGTTTTCTGTGTTCCGGAGAATTATTGGACTGTATTATTTGAATTAGAAGAGCAAGTAAAACAAATCTTCGAATTAAACGACATCACACTTCCATACACACAGGTTGATATCCATTTTAAAGAAGATTTAAATGTAGAACATAAAGAAAAAAACGTTGAAAAAAGCACTTCTTCGGAAATCAAACCAAATAACAGTGAATCCGAAAAATAATATCCCGTTCCTAAAAAAAACAGGGGTTCACAGTTAGTGAACCCCTGTTTTTATCTGAGCATGTGTCCTACATTATCCATCAAATGATCTATTGTACGCATGGTTCTATTGGTGTTGCGTCGGAAGCGACGGCTTTTTCTCATTTGATGAGAACCAATTGCCATAGCTGCGACACATGCCAAAACGCCAAATCCCAAACCTTTTACAAACCCCATTGCACTGCGATACATAATTGTAAGCCTCCTAAATTGATATTAACAGTGTATCTGTCTTTGCTTATCTTTCCCATTTATGCGTACAATATTTTAACTTAAAAAATTTTCATCAAAAATTTCATCATAAACTATAAAATAATAGAAAAGGAAATATTTTATGGCAACATTGAATATTGTTATGGTAGAACCAGAAATCCCTCAAAACACTGGAAATGTAGCACGTACCTGTGCCGCAACCGGAGCCAGACTCCATTTGGTAGGTCCAATGGGATTTAAAATTGACGATAAAAAATTAAAACGAGCCGGCCTTGATTATTGGCATATGTTGGATATTACGATGTATAACAGTTTAAACGATTTTTTTGAAAAAAATCCGCAAGCTGACCAAACAGGATATTATTTTTCAACAAAAGCCAAACATACCCATACAGAAGTTTCTTACCCTGATAATTGTTATTTGTTTTTTGGTAAAGAAACCGCCGGTTTGCCGGAATCTCTACTATACGAGCATCCCAACACAACGGTTCGTATACCTATGATTACACAGGCACGTAGTTTAAATTTATCCAATGCAATTGCAATTGCTGCATATGAAGTTTTGCGTCAATGGGACTATCCTTCTCTATCATGTGAGGGGCAATTGCGAGAATTTCAATGGTAACAAATTTGTGACAATCGGAGAAAAATAATACGAATCTATTGAAAAATGTAGTATTATACTATATGATAATTTAAGTTAAGTTATTTTCATGAGTACGTTAAGGAGACTGATTAAATGAACTTTTTAAATAAAAAAACGGTAGAAGACATTGATGTAACAGGAAAAAGAGTATTGGTTCGCTGCGACTACAATGTTCCGTTTGATGACGAAGGAAACATTACAGATACAAAGCGTATTGATGAGTCTATTAAAACATTACGTTATTTGATCGAGCATAATGCAAAAGTAATCATCTGCTCTCACAGAGGTCGTCCAAAAGGTACTGTAAAACCAGAGCTTTCTTTAGCACCAATTATTCCTTACCTTTCAAAAGTATTGGGACAACAAGTACAAATGGCTGCCGATGTGGTTGGCGAAAGTGCAAAATCTCTTTGTGCCAATTTACAAGAAGGCCAAGTAATGTTGTTGGAAAATATCCGCTTTGAAAAAGGGGAAGAAGCAAACGATCCTGCCTTTGCTAAAGAACTGGCATCTTTGGCTGACATCTATGTAAACGACGCTTTTGGCACCTCTCACCGTGCTCATGCCTCTACAGCAGGCGTTGCAGCTTATTTGCCTGCTGTATGCGGTTACTTAATTCAAAAAGAATTACAGGTGCTTGGCAATGCTTTAAATAACCCTGTCCGTCCGTTTGTTGCTATTTTGGGCGGAGCAAAGGTATCTGATAAAATTGGAGTCATTACTGCTTTATTAGATAAAATAGATGTTTTAATCGTAGGCGGCGGCATGGCATATACATTCACCAATGCGTTGGGATATTCTATCGGAAATTCTCTTTGCGAACCTGATAAATTAGAGCTTGCAAAAGATATTATGGCAAAAGCAAAAGAAAAAGGGGTTAACTTCTTAATTCCTGTTGACAATGTGATTGCCAATAAATTTGCAGAAGACGCACAATGGCAAATTGTAGATTCAGACCAAATTCCGGAAGGTTGGATGGGTCTGGATATCGGTCCAAAATCAGCAGAAATCTTTGCACACGCAATTGAACATGCCGGCACTGTTTTCTGGAACGGACCTCTTGGTGTTTCCGAATGGAAAAATTTTGCTGAAGGTACATTTAAAGTAGCACAAGCTTTGGCTCACAGTGAGGCTTACTCCATCATTGGCGGCGGTGACTCAGCAGCAGCTGTAGAAAAACTTGGATTTGCAAAACAAATGTCACATATTTCTACAGGCGGCGGCGCATCTTTGGAATTAATTGAAGGATTGGAATTGCCCGGTATTACCTGCCTGATGGAAAAAGAATAATAACAATTAGGGTGGGCTGTGACCTACCCTATTTTTATAGGAAAGGATATTGAAAATATGAATAAGCAACTGAGAAAAGCAGTTATTGCTGGAAACTGGAAAATGAACAAAACCCCATCAGAAACAACTCAGCTGATTGAAGAAATAAAACCACTTGTAGCAAATGCCTCCTGCGATGTTGTAGTATGTGTCCCCTATATCGACTTGCACGCCGCATTAGAAGCAACCAAAGGAAGCAATATTAGCGTTGGAGCTGAAAATTGCCACTGGGAACAAAACGGCGCTTTTACCGGAGAAATCTCCGCATCCATGTTATCCGCAATTGGTGTAAATTATGTTATCATCGGTCATAGCGAGCGTAGAACCTATTTCGGTGAAACAGATGTTACTGTAAACCAACGTGTTCGTGCAGCCCTAAACGAAGGACTAAATGTAATTTTATGTGTTGGTGAATATTTAGAACAACGCGAGCAAGGTATTACTGCTGAGTTGGTAGCAATGCAAGTGAAAATTGCATTGGGCGGTGTTTCTAAAGAAGAACTGAAACGAATTATCATCGCTTATGAGCCTGTTTGGGCTATTGGTACAGGAAAAACTGCAACTGCTCAGCAGGCAAACGAAGTTTGCGCTGTGATTCGCAAAACAATTGCAGAACTTTACTGCGAAAATTGTGCACAGGCAATTACCATTCAATACGGCGGCTCTATGAACGCCAAAAATGCAGACGAACTATTATCTCAACCAGATGTTGACGGTGGTCTAATCGGCGGAGCGTCCCTAAAAGCACCTGACTTTGCCGCAATTGTTACCGCTGCAAGCAAAGTATAAGGGAGGTTTCTATGAACAAGCCACTTTTACTCATTATTTTAGACGGTTTTGGCATTGCAGAGAAACACGGCAATGCCATTAAAGCTGCAAATAAACCAAATTTAGACCGTATTTTTAGTCAAAACCCAATCACACAAATTCAGGCATCTAGCATGAGCGTGGGATTGCCTGAAGGTCAGATGGGTAACTCTGAAGTAGGCCATACCAATATTGGTGCCGGACGTATTGTATATCAAGAACTTACCCGTATTACAAAATCCATTCAAGATGGTGATTTTTTCGGAAATCCTGCTTTAGTACAAGCAGTAAACAATGCCAAAGAAAACAAAAAAGCACTTCATATTATGGGGTTACTATCTGACGGCGGTGTCCACAGCCATATTTCCCATTTATATGCGATTCTAAAATTAGCAAAACAAGTTGGATTAGAACAAGTTTATATTCACGGATTTATGGACGGACGCGATGTCTCTCCCACTTCTGGAATAGAATATGTAAAACAACTGCTACAACAAATAGATGAAATTGGCGTTGGCAAAATTGCCACATTATGTGGACGCTATTATGCCATGGATCGCGATAATCGTTGGGAACGAATTGAACAATGCTACAATGCCATGGTAAACGGTATTGGAAAAGAAACAGAAGATCCTGTTGCAGCAATTGCGAAATCCTATGAAGAGGGCATCACAGATGAATTCTTATTGCCAACCATTTGCACACAAAACGCACAAATTAACCCAGGAGATTCGGTTGTATTCTTTAACTTCCGTCCTGACCGTGCAAGAGAAATTACACGTACTCTGGTAGACCCTAACTTTGACCATTTTACACGCATAAAAGGATTTATGCCTTTAACCTATGTTTGTATGACGCAATATGATGCAGAAATGCCCAATGTTCAAGTTGCTTTTTCTCCTCAAGAGCTAGTCAATACCTTTGGAGAGTATATTTCCAACTTAGGCATGAAACAGCTTCGCATTGCCGAAACAGAAAAATATGCGCATGTCACATTTTTCTTCAATGGCGGTGTAGAAACTCCTTTTCCCGGAGAAGACCGCATTTTAGTAAATTCCCCAAAAGTTGCAACATACGATTTGCAACCTGAAATGAGTGCCCATGAGGTTACTGACAGACTTTTGGAAAAACTGCAATCCAACCCTTACGATGTTATTATTCTAAATTTTGCAAACTGCGATATGGTAGGCCATACAGGCGTATTCGAAGCAGCTGTAAAAGCAGTAGAAGCAGTTGACACCTGTGTTGGAAAATTGGTCGACCGCGTAACAGAACTTGGCGGTGTTACTATGATTACAGCTGACCATGGCAATGCAGATAAAATGATTTCTGAAGATGGCGGACCATTTACCGCTCATACTACCAATCCTGTTCCATTCTGTGTGGTAGGCTATCCATGCACATTAAAAGACACCGGCTGTCTTGCCGATATTGCTCCTACCATGTTGAAAGTCATGGAGGTACCACAGCCAAAAGAAATGACTGGAAATTCACTTATTTTATAATCCTCTTATAACTTTATTTTACAAAGATACAAGGCAAAATACTTAAAAATTAAAAAGAGAATATTTTGTAAGACATTAACCCTGAACAAGAAAAAAATTCTTTGTTCAGGGTTATTTCTCTTATTTTTGTTCTTATGATAGTTCTTTTGCATTATTTAAACTTTTCTTATATAACTATGATGATATGGCGTACTTATCTGTAAAAAATAAGTTTGATAATAAAAATAAGGCATATTCAAAAAAGACCCTAAAGTGAGAATGTTTCCCACCTCAAGGTCTTTTCTATTTTGTCTATTATTTTTTAAACATTTTATTTTATAATTGAAACTACCTGTTCCCTAAAATCATTTATAACAACTGCAATAAAACCAAATTTTATATTTATAAGTCCTCAATGCTGTTCAATCTACTTTTTGTATTAATTTCTTTCATATAGGAAACATCTTAAAATATAACAATTAACTATATTAATTCTCTATACTGAAACTAAAAACTGTTTTCTAATCAATCCCATTTAATCGGAAATAGATATATGTAAATAGTACTGTTTAAGCTTTTCTAACCGTTTGGCATTCCAAATCGTCCATATAACAGAACCTAAAACAACTGCTATAGAAATCCACTGAGAAGTTGACAACAGCCATACCCCTCTTGCTGAATCACCTCGGAAAAATTCCAATACAAAACGTGTTATTCCATACAAGATACCGTAGAACGGTAAATGATATCCTCTGGGAGAACAATATTTTTCAAATAGCAAGAGAGTGGTTAAAATCACAAGATTGCATACTGCTTCAATTAACGGCAATGGTAATCTGGTGAATGTTTCATGAGGATACATGAATCCCCATGAAGCCGGAATGCCGTAACAACACCCTGCTAAAAAGCATCCGATACGACCAAAGATATGAAAAAACGGTAAAATAGGCGCAAATAAATCGCAAGCCTCCAAAAAATAGATGTGATACTTTTTGCAATACCATAATGCAAACAAAAAACCACCTATAACGCCACCGTAAAATACAAATCCATTGAGAAAATAATCAATCCATAAATTAGGATATGCATTCATCATGTTCAAATGCGCCAATACATTTGGCAACGCAACCAACAAATGCAGCACTTTAGCTCCCAGGATTCCTCCCACCATACAAAATAAAAATATATGTGTAACATCATCTCCTTGAATATGAAACTTTCTTTTTCGTACATGTACAAATAAAAACGAAAAGATAGTACCAATCAAAGCCATAAGCCAATAAGATGGTATTGTAAAACGAAAAAATGTAATACCGGGATACATATTGTCACCTCCGTGAAAAAACAGAACAGACTGAAAAATTCAGTCTGTTCAAAAAATAGTATAAATCAGTTAATACCAATAATAGTAAGAAGTATAAAATATATAATATGTAAAACAAGCAATAAAACAAATTGCACCTATGGCAATACCAATAATAGACAGAATCATTCCTGCAGTAGCCATAGTGCGTCCTGTAGCATTTTTTCTTCCCATAACACCAAGAATGGTTCCTACAATGCCCAAACACAGTCCTGCAATAGAGCCCCATAACATCCAAGAGAAAGCGATTACCAGAATCAATGATATAATACCCAAAACTAAAGAAGCAATTGCCAAACCATTGCTTCCTGTATTTGGCTGCTGATACATAGGATACTGAGGTTCACCATAAGGATAAAAAGGCTGCTGTCGATTTCCTTGGTATGGCTGCTGACTGTATGGCGGTTGATAGGGAGGATACTGCCCCTGCCATTGCTGATTTTGTTGCTGATGATAATTGCGCTGTCCTTGCCAAGACTGCCCATTTCCATATGGCGGCTGTGCCTGATAGGGTGAATGGTATGTATGATTTACTTGTTGATGCTCTGCTGTTTGCTGATATTGTTCACTTTGAGAAGATACTTCTTTTTCGCCTTCCTGTACATCTTTCTTCTCTTCTACTTCATCTATAGAAACAGATTGCGGCGCAATATCCTCTTTATTTTCTGTTTGTACCGGAGTTTGCTTTGTCTTTTGTTTCTCTTTAGTTTTATTGAAAAAATCTTGATCCATATAATAACCTTCTTTCCCGATAAAGTAGTTTACATTAACATGGAAACATAGCAACACTAAATTTTCTTGTTAACAGAAAATTTAGTGTTGCTGCAGCGTTCTTATAACCGACAAAAATTCAACCTTATTGCCACTCTGAGGTTATTATAGCATAAAAGAATTTGCCCTGCAATTTCTAGCAAGTAAAACATTACGACATTCTCTTAACATCCAAAATTTTTAATTTTGACACTATTCTTAAGTTGTTATAACATACCTTATGAAAAAAGTAGAGATATAACTGTATTATAACGATTAAATCATATATATACTAGATTATAAAAAATATCTCAAAACTGTAATCAAAATGAAAAAATATCACAATCGACAGAAGTAGATTGTACCGCAGAATAAAACATGTTAAAATATTTGATAATAAATAATCACCTAATTAGGATGACGCATTATGACAATAAAAAAAGGATTTTGTTTTCTGTTTTGCATCTGCTTTTTATTTGCAATTGTTACAGGTTGCAGCTCTAAAAAATCAGGACAAGCAATTACCTATAACTTACAAGAAGAACCTATTACCCTCGACCCACAAATTGCTGATGACTATTCTAGTCGTATTGTGATTATGGCTTTATATGAAGGACTTACCCGTCTAGATGAAAATAATCAGGTATCGCCCGGAGTTGCACAGCGTTGGGAAAGCAATTCCACCTATACCTCTTTTACTTTTTATCTGCGGGAAGATGCTTCTTGGTCAGATGAAACACCTGTTACTGCTTCTGATTTTGTATACGCATTTCAAAGAGCAGTAGATCCGGCAACAGGCTCGAAAACCAATACGCCCATGTTTGCAATTAAAAATGCAAAAAGAATTTACGAAGGCACAATGGATATATCCACCCTGGGGGTAACTGCGATCGATGATCATACCTTAAAAGTCGATTTGGAATATTCCTATGAAAACTTTCCTTCCATTACCTCTTTACCTGTATTTATGCCATGCAATCGGACTTTCTTTGAATCTACTTCCGGAAAATATGGACTGGATGCAAAAAACATTTTAGGTAACGGCCCTTTTAAAATGGTCAACAGATATTCTTGGGAACATGACAAATACATCAATCTGACGGTCACAAATACCTATCACGGAGAAAATTCCGTATTACCCTCTACACTTACCTTTTCTATCGAAGAATTGGATATGAACAATATCAAGAATCTTTCAGCGATTTCTCTTCCAAATGCCTCCTACGTTTCCTATTTAGAAGAAAATGGTTGCACTATCACGTCTTTTCAAGATACAACCTGGGGACTTTGCTTTAATACAAACGACAACTTAATGAAAGAATCCACTATTCGGAAGGCTTTTATACAAACTCTAAACCGGGAATCTCTTATACAATATATCCCGTCAGGATGTACACAGGCCAATGATATTATCCCTCCGGATATGACATTTATGGGTACAAACTATCGCACAGAGGCAGGCAGCAACTTCTACTTAAAACAAGACGACAGCGCTGTACAATCCATCTATACAGTTCTAAGAGAACAGGGATTGACCAAAATGCCTTCCATTACCATACTTTGTTTAGACGACCCTTCTGTAAAACAAATGGTAAACGAAATGATTGCTACATGGAATGAAGCGTTTGGAAATTATTTTAATATGGAACCGGTATCTCAATCTGAATTGGAACAGAGAGTTTCCAATGGAAATTATTCTATTGCACTATGTTCTGTACGACCTACCAGTGACACCCCTGTTAGTTTATTATCGTTATTTCAGTCAGACAGTCATAATAATCCCGCAAATTTGAAAAGCAGTATATTTGACCAAGCATTGAAGGATGCAGAAGGAAAAAAACCTGAAACTGCCATTGAATTGTATGCGCAAGCAGAACAATATCTAAACAATGAAGGTATCTTTTATCCCATTTACTATGAGAAACGCTATTATGCAATCGCCCCGGGACTGACAGATATTATTGTGCATCCTTATGACATGGGCATTGATTTTATGCATGCGGCAAAAACGTAACAAATGTTTTCTTTATGTAAAATCACTTTGATAAAAAGGCGTGACAATTGTCACGCCTTTTTATCATTCAAGAACCATTCATGAGATAGTTTCATATTGACTTTATATTTGAGGATAATACCAACAAACCAAACTGAATCATTTCTGCTATTCTGTATTTTAAGACAACTCCCACTGAAAATTCTCTTTTCCTGCACCAATTTCAAAATGGTATTTTACAATTCCCATATCTATTTTCGTATAAAGCCCGAATCCTGCCTTAACGGATACCATATTCTTATCCAAGCGAAACAAAAATTTTTGCTGATTCATTGCTGTAGGCGCTAACAAAGCCGCTTCTACTCCCTTTTGAAACCACTCCGGAGCAGGTTCATCCAATTGGATTACTTCCTCCATTGATTTTGATTTATGTGGTAAACCTTGTGTTTCTCCATATCCCAAGGCAATTACAATGCAAAGCTTTTCTCCTTTTCCTACTCGAAAAGCTGTTTTAATTTTGCTGTACGTCATAGCTACCCAGCAAGTATTCAGACCCAGTTCTTGAGCAAACAATACCAGTTTTTCACCATAGTAGCCGCACTTTTCCTCTAAATAAGATTCTTTTTTCCCAATCAAAGCAAGGTAGTTGGTCACACCTTTAAATTTTCCGTAATGTGCCATAAAGCTGTCAAATGCTTTTGGTTCATTTGTTACCAACTGAATATGCAGTCCACTTTCTTGATTACAAGCATCAATTTCTGACCGTAATACATGAATCACTTCTTCTCTCAATGGCTGATTATGATATTGTCTTACACTATGTCTATCATAGATTGTGTTTATTGTACTCATATTCTAATCTCCAATTTGATAGTCTCTCCATAATTTCTTGTCAAGGCTGTCAATTTCCCCTTTATATTCTATCATAGAATGCTCCTACGTTTATCTGCTTAAACCATTATACCATATTATCGTACAAAAATTTGATTGGTAAAGAAAATCGAGACAGTTCATTTGATATGGCTACTCAGATTATTTATCAACCTTATTCACGTGTCGAAAAAGAGAAATCTATGAAATGACAGTACCATGTATAGACAAAAAGACCATGTAACGAATGATTGTTACATGGTCTTTTTGATTGTAAATTCTTTTCTATTTCATATCTGTCGACACTTCACGTATTGTGAGATAGTACGGGACTTTTCCTACTGCTTTTGAGCCTCAATTTGATCAGCCAAGTCATGCAGGTAAACCCAGCGCTCCATCTTTTGCTCCAATAATTGTTCTGTTTCTTCCTTTTCTTTCAATAACTGTGTTAATGCGCCGTAATCACTGGAACTTGCTTCTATCTCTTCAGATAACCTTTGTACTTGTTCTTCTAGCGCTTCTACAATACCATCAATTTCCTGATACTCTCTTTGCTCCTTATAGGAAAACTTTAGTTTTTGTTTCTTTTCAGATTGAGGCCGCTCCTGTTCATTAGAAGATGCTTTCATGCCTTTTTCTTTTTTTACACGTAAATCTGTTTTGACGGTATCAAAATAATCGGAATATCCTCCTAAAAATTGTTTTAACGTACCGTCTTCTTGAAATTCAAAAATAGTATCTGTTACTTTATCCAGAAAATAACGATCATGGGAAACAACAATAACCGCTCCTGAAAATGTTTCCAGATAATCTTCTAAAATTTGAAGTGTTTCTATATCCAAATCATTGGTAGGCTCATCCAAAAATAGTACATTCGGTGCTTCCATTAGTACTCGTAATAAATATAAGCGGCGCCGTTCTCCTCCTGAAAGTTTACTAATATAATTCCACTGCATTTCACCACGGAATAAAAAGGTTTCTAGCATTTGCGCTGCGCTTAATTTACCGTTAATGGTTTCAATCCACTCGGCACCGTCTTTAATATAGTCAATAACACGCTGACGTTCATCCATGTTCCTGCATTCCTGTGCGTAATGTCCTATTTTAACCGTATCCCCTATCTCAACTGTACCGGTGTCCGGAGATAAATTTCCGCTTAACAATTGCAGCAATGTAGATTTTCCGCATCCATTTTCTCCTACAATTCCAATTCTTCCGTTACGTGGAAGGATATAGGAAAAATCTTGAATCAACACCTTATCTCCATAGGATTTAGAAATATGATTTACTTCTATGGTCTTTTTTCCAAGACGCGTGCCTACTGAACTAATCTCTAATTGTTGAGACAACTCCGGTGCCTCTTTGTCCCTCAGTTCTTCAAAACGTTCTATGCGGGAACGGCTTTTTGTTCCTCTTGCCTTAACACCTCTTTGAATCCATTGCAATTCTTTTCTCAATAAACTTTGGCGTTTTCTTTCAGAACTTAATGCCATTTCCTCACGCTGTGCTTTGCTCTCCAAATAACCGGAATAATTGCTTTCATATTGATAAATTTGACCATTGTTTACTTCTATAATTTTATTAGAAACTCTATCAAGAAAATAACGGTCGTGGGTAATCATAAGCACTGCGCCACGGAATTTTTGTAAAGTTTGCTCTAACCAGGCAACCATATGATGGTCTAAATGGTTGGTGGGTTCATCCAAAATCAATAAATCGCACGGAGTAGCCAAAGCACTTGCAATTGCAACCCGCTTTTTCTGTCCGCCTGACAGTGTGGAAACATCTTGCCCAAAATCGGAAATACCCAATTTGGTTAAAATGGACTTTGCTTCATATTCCTTCACCTGACGCAATTCTTCCGAGGCTCCTAAAAACACCTGCTGCAATACCGTATTTCCGGCTTGCATCATTGGTTGCTGAGGTAAATAATGAATGACCAAATGAGGTATTTTTGTAATACTGCCACTATCACATTGCTCCACGCCCGCAATCAGTTTTAGCAGTGTAGATTTGCCCATTCCATTGCGACCTACTACACCAATTTTATCCCCTTGTTCCAAGTACAGGGAAACTCCTTTTAACAAAGGTTTGATTCCATAACTTTTTTCTATTTTTTCCGCAGAAAGCAATAGCATACGCTATCCTCCTTTTCAAATGTTATAGTATCACGTTTCTATGTATTTATGATTATAGCATAAGAGAAAAACAAGGGCAATTTTATACAAAAACATATGATAAAACACGGTAAATATACATTTGTATTTTCAGAAAAAACACATTGCTTATTGGCATTCAAATATGATGAAAAAGCCAGTAAATACGCCTTGCATTCAATATAGAAACATAGTAAAATACTGTTGAACATACAATTAAAATGCTAAAAAATGTATTTAGAAAATGAATGTACGAGCGGTCTTGAGCCGCACGGAGGTATATCATGAAACAGTTATTATTAGGTAACGAAGCTGTTGCACGCGGGCTATATGAAGCCGGCGTGCGTGTAGTTTCCAGTTATCCAGGTACACCCAGTACTGAAATTACGGAAGCTGCCGCAAAATTTGAAGAAATCTATTGTGAATGGGCTCCCAATGAAAAAGTCGCAGCCGAAGTCGCTGCCGGCGCATCCATTGCAGGCGCTCGTTCTTTTTGTGCTATGAAACATGTTGGTTTGAACGTAGCAGCCGACCTTTTGTACACTATATCTTACACAGGCGTAAACGGAGGCATGGTCATTGCTGTTGCAGACGACCCCGGTATGCACTCTTCTCAAAACGAGCAGGATTCCCGTCACCATGCCATTGCATCTAAGGTTCCCATGCTGGAACCTTCCGATTCTGCGGAATGCTGTTCTTTTACAAAGCTTGCGTATTCTCTTTCAGAGGAATATGATACCCCTGTTATCATCCGTCTTTCCACCAGAATCTCTCATTCTTGCAGTATTGTAGATACACAAGATAGAGAACAAATAGAATTAAAACCATACGAAAAACAACCTAGCAAATATGTTGTGCTTCCCGCCTTTGCAAGAGCCAAACATCCTCTTGTAGAAGAAAGAACCAGAAAATTATCTCAATGGGCAGAAAACTGTGACATCAATTGTATAGAAAATAACAATGCAAAAATTGGAGTCATCGTTTCAGGTGCAGCATACCAATACGCAAAAGAAGCGCTTGGCGATACCGTTTCTTATTTAAAACTGGGTATGGTACATCCTTTGCCAACAGATTTGATACGCAATTTTGCGAAAATGGTTGAAACTGTATATGTCATTGAAGAACTCGATCCCATCATTGAGACACACTGTAACCGAATTGGGGTTCCCGTCATAGGAAAAGAACTGTTTCCAATCTGCGGAGAGCTTTCTCAAACACTTATCAAAAAACTGATGCTTCACCAGGAAGATGAAGTGTTATCTTTAGACGAACCAACTCCTATCCGTCCTCCTGTAATGTGCTGCGGTTGCCCACACAGGGGTGTCTTTTATGAGTTAAAGAAAGCAAACGTATTTGTAAGCGGAGATATTGGTTGTTACACCTTGGGCGCTTCTGCCCCATTAAATGCAATGGATACCTGTTTGTGTATGGGCGGCTCTGTATCCGGTCTGCACGGATTCAACAAAGCACGCGGTGCAGAGGGAGAGAAAAAATCGGTTGCTGTCATCGGAGATTCCACCTTTATGCATTCCGGCATTACAGGGCTGATTGACATTACCTATAACAAAAGTAATTCTGTTGTGATTATCCTAGACAACTCTACCACCGGCATGACGGGTCATCAACAAAATCCGACTACCGGAAAAAATATTTATAACGAACCAGCTGCCGCTGTAGACTTGGAGGCACTATGCAGAGCTGTGGGCGTACAGCGCGTTACTGTGGTAGACCCTTTCAATTTAAAACAAGTACGCACTGTTTTAAAAGAAGAATTGGCCGCAGAAGAACCATCTGTCATTATTGCACGCCGTCCTTGTGCATTACTGAAAACCGTTAAACATAATCCTCCGCTTTTTATCAATCCCGAAAAATGTGTTGGATGCCATGCATGTCTGGGTATTGGCTGTCCTGCCATCAGTATGAAAAACAGAAAAGCTGTTATTGATGCTACTCAATGCGTAGGATGCGGTGTATGCGTTGGATTATGCGGTACCAAAGCTATCGGCAAGCAGGAGGTAGTATCATGAAACAAAGTGTAAAAAGCGTTGTAATCGTGGGCGTAGGCGGTCAAGGTACGCTACTAGCCAGCCGAGTACTTGGTGCAGCTATGCTAAACCAAGGCTACGATGTAAAAATGTCAGAAGTACATGGAATGAGCCAACGCGGTGGTTCTGTGGTTACCTATGTACGTTATGGAAACAAGGTATATTCTCCTGTGATTGAACACGGAGAAGCCGATGTAATTTTAGCTTTTGAATTGCTGGAAGCCGGAAGATATTTATCCTGGCTGAAAAAAGGCGGTGTAATCATTGCCAATACACAACAAATTGACCCAATGCCTGTAATTACGGGAGCTGCTTCTTATCCTGAACATTTAGAAAAGCAAATTGCAGATAAAGGAGCGCATTTACTTGCATTTGATGCATTAAAACTGGCACAACAAGCCGGTTCGGTCAAAGCAGTAAATGTGGTTCTGTTGGGTGCCATGGCAAAACAACTGGATATTGATAAACAAGTTTGGCTAGATACCATCAAAGCAACTGTACCTGCTAAATTTATTGAAATGAATGAAAAAGCATTTTTATTAGGATATAACTCCTAATATTAGAGTAACAATAATAAGTAAATCAAAGGGGAACTTGGAATGTCTGTACCAAAACAATATTTAGATCCTGAAATAGAATGTGCATCTACCGACGAAATGCGCCGGATTCAGTCCGAACGTTTGAAACATATGGTCAAACATGCATACGAAAATGTACCTCTATATCAAGAAAAAATGAATGCTGCAGGGGTATCTCCTGAAGATATTCATTCTATTGATGACCTGCATAAACTACCATTTACAGTAAAAGATGATTTGAGAAATACGTATCCTTTTGGCTTGTTTGCTGTTCCAAAAGAAGAATTGGTACGAATTCATGCATCTTCCGGTACTACAGGAAAACAAACCGTTGTAGGTTATACCAAAAATGACATCGATGTATGGTCACGTTCTGTTGCACGTGCGCTTACCAGCATTGGTACAACAAAATCCGATTATGTCCATATCTCTTATGGTTATGGTCTGTTTACAGGAGGATTGGGATTGCACTATGGAGCGGAATATATGGGTGCAACCGCAATTCCGGTATCTTCAGGCAATACAAAACGTCAAGTGCAAATTTTACAGGATTATGGTTCTAACATTTTATGCTGTACACCTTCTTACGCCATGTATATTGGAGAAACAGCAAGAGAGATGGGTATTGATACAGAACAACTTCCTGTACGCGCAGGCTTTTTTGGCGCCGAACCTTGGACAGAACATATGCGTCAGGAGTTGGAAGCAATTTTAAATATTAAGGCATATGATATTTACGGTTTATCTGAAATTGCAGGTCCCGGCGTAGCCTTTGAATGCCCCGCACAACAAGGTATGCATATTAATGAAGATTTTTTCTATCCCGAAATTATCGACCCTGATACAGGAGAAGTTCTTCCTGACGGAGAATTTGGAGAGCTGGTATTTACCTGCATCGGCAAGGAAGCATTGCCTTTAATTCGCTACCGTACCCGCGATATTTGTAAATTGGAACGTGGTACGTGCTCTTGCGGTAGAACATTGGTAAAAATGTGCAAACCAAAAGGCAGAACAGACGATATGCTAATCATTCGCGGCATCAATGTATTTCCATCTCAAATTGAAGCGGTTTTATTATCCCTTAATATGGATCCAAACTATCAAATTGTGGTAGACCGTGCCAATAATACGGATAATTTAGAGGTACAAGTAGAAATGACAGCTAATATGTTCCAAGATACATTGAAAAGCTTAACAGAAATTGAAAGAAAAATTGCTTCTGCATTACAATCTATACTAAATATTTCTGCAAAAGTACGCTTGTTAGAACCAAAATCAATACCGCGTTCAGAGGGAAAAGCAAAACGTGTCATTGATAACCGCCATTTAACATAATAATTCATTACAAATACTCAACCGCTTTACGGTAAGCATAGCCCTTCTATTGATAAGCAAAGAAAAGAGGAATTTTCATATGCAATTACAACAGATTTCTGTATTTTTGGAAAATAAATCCGGCCGTCTATCACGGGTCACTCAACTTTTAAAAGAATCTGATATTGATATTTTGGCTCTTTGTGTAGCAGATTCCAATGAATATGGCATTTTACGTATGATTGTAGATAAGCCTGCAAAAGCAATGGAAGAACTGGAAAAAGCCAAATTTACAGTTTCTTTGACACAAGTAATTGGAGTTGCAATACCGGACAATGCAGGCGGATTATCCACTGTGATTGAATTGCTTGCAAAACAACATATTAGTATGGAATATATTTACGCATTTACAAGTCGTAAAATTGGAGAGGCAATTATCATATTGCGCGTGGAAGACACACAGTCTGCAATTGACATTTTGACAAGTCATAATGTCAAGCTAATTACGCACAAAGAATTTTTGAGAGAATAAAAAAGGGGCTATAAGCCCCTTTTTTATTTTATCTCTTGTTCTATTTTCAAAAATAACGAACTGTCGAAAAAGTCTGTCACTGTAATCTCCAAACCATCACAAATTTTTTGAATGGTTGATATAGTAGTGCTATTATTTCTACCACTCATAATGTTGTTTAAAGTTGATTGCGTAATTCCGCTTATATTAGCCAATTTATTAATAGTAATGTGTTTTTCTTCACACAACTCTGCAATTCTTTCTCTTACAGCTTGACCAACGTTCATATGCAACCTCTCTAGTTTATTTCCACTAGTTTAAGATTAACTTATTTTTTCCATTTTGCTAACCCCAAATGAGTTTACAAAATCAAAATATATGGTAAAATAAGAAATATGTAAAAAGGAAGATGCATATGAATGAACAAACATGCTGTTTTAGCGGGCATAGACATTTGCCGAAAAAAGATATACTACACATACATAATCTACTGGTAAAACATATTTTAAAATTAATTCATATTGGCGTGAATACGTTTATTTGCGGAGGAGCCTTGGGATTCGATACACTTGCAGCATTGGCAGTATTAAAGATACGCTCTATTTATCCCCATATCCAGCTAATACTCGCATTACCGTCTCCGCAACAAACAAACGGGTGGAAAGAAAACGATATTGCAGTATATCAAACCATTTTAAAACAAGCCAACCACATTGTTTACATGTCTCAGAAACACCACAGCGGATGTATGCATATGCGTAATCATTACATGGTTGATAACAGCTTATACTGTGTTTGTTATCTGGTAAATCAAACTGGAGGCACTGCCTACACTGTACAATATGCCAAAAAGAAAAATAGGCACATTTTTAATATTGCCAATGAACCATAATTTATTTAAAATAACACTATAAGTATCAGAAAAGGCAGCCATGTAATGGCTGCCTTTTTTCTAAACAATAGCTTTTCTAATATATCCGCATAAAAAATGGCAAAACAAATTGTTTTGCCATTTTCATTATTCCTTATCCTGACTTTCCTTTAAAATATGCTCAACAATATGTGCAGGTACCTCTTCATATTTTACAAAAGAAAACAGATAATTGCCTCTGCCATGGGTATTCTGACGGATATAAGTAGAAAAGTCATGCATTTCAGCAACAGGCACTTCCGCGTTAATTGTTTGATAACCTGTATTGGCAGGATGCATTCCTAAAACTCTACCACGGCGTTTATTAATTTCTCCCATTACATCGCCCATATTTTCATCGGGAACAGTTGCCATTAAATTACCTACTGGCTCTAACAATACCGGAGAAGCATTTGGCATACCGGCTTTATAAGCAGCGGTTGCAGCCATTTTAAAAGCCATTTCAGAGGAATCTACAGGATGATATGAGCCGTCATACAAAGTCGCCTTCAACCCTACTACCGGATATCCTGCAAGAACACCTTTTTGCATACTTTCGCGCAAACCTTTCTCTACCGCAGGGAAAAAGCCTTTTGGAACAGCACCACCTACAACACGTTCTTCAAATTCCAAACCTTCACTGTCACTTGGTTCAAACTCAATCCAAACATCGCCAAACTGACCGTGTCCGCCGGTTTGTTTTTTATGTTTTCCTTGTGCTTGCACTTTTTTTCGTATTGTTTCACGGTAAGCAACTTTTGGTTTTTCCAGTGTTACATCCAAACCAAATTTACTTTTTAATTTTGAAACTACAACATCTAAATGCTGTTCACCTAATCCTGAAAGAATCATTTGATGTGTTTCTGCGTTATTGACAAACTTTAACGTAGGATCTTCTTCAAGTAAGCGTAAAACACCTTGCGCTACTTTATCTTCTTCTCCCTTCTGCTTTGGCAAAATTGCCATAGATAATACTGGCTCCGGATACGTCACACCTTCCAAAACAACTTTTCTGGTTGGAGAACACAATGTATCTCCTGTATTGGTGTGCTGTAATTTTGGAATTGCTCCAATATCTCCCGCACAAATACATTTTGTCTCCTCCTGTTTTTTACCGCACATATAATACATTTTAATCATGCGCTCCTGCGCTCCTGTACGCATATTAATCACAGGAGAATCTGCAGTTAACTTACCCGCAACAACTTTTACAAATGTTAGTTTTCCTATAAAAGGATCCACGACTGTTTTAAAGACAACCGCTGCTGTGGCAGCATCTTCATTTACTGCAATTTCTACAGGATTGCCTTCAATGTCTACCCCTATTTCGGAACCATAATCAGCAACAGTAGGTGCCAACCAAATAAGACCGTTGAGTAATTGGTCTACACCATCAGTTAATTGAGCGTCACCACAAAAAACAGGATAAATTTTACCTTCTTTTACACCTTTGCTAATACCTAAAATCACTTCTTCCGGTGTGAATTTTTCACCGGAAAAGTATTTTTCAAACATTTCATCGCTTGTTTCTGCAACAGCCTCATAGATAGCGGTGCGCAAACCGTCCAATCGTGTTCCCATATCAGGCATAGGTACGTCCTTCATAGCACCATTTTCGTAACGATGCGCTTTATATTCCAACAAATTTATGTAACAATCTACTTTTCCGTCTACTATGAAAGGAACAACCAACGGACAAACAGCAGGTCCGAAATATGTTTTTAAATCCTGAAATACTTTATAAAAGTCAGCGCTTTCATCACAAAGACCATTAACAAAAAAAACTTTTGCCAAGTCATTCTGACTTGCCGCCGCAACTGCCTTTTCCGTACCAACACTAACACCGCTTTTGGCAGATACTGCAATTAACATTGTATCTGCGGCACGTACTGCTTCGCATACGCTTCCCTCAAAATCAAATAATCCCGGGGTGTCAATTAAATTAATTTTATAATTTTTCCATTCCACAGGTGCAACTGCCGTAGTAACGGATGTTTTTCGTTTGATTTCTTCCGGATCAAAATCTAATGTGGCAGTACCCTCAGAAACTCTTCCCAAACGTTCCAATCCACCGGACAAAAATAGCATTGCTTCTGCGACTGTAGTTTTACCGGAGCTGCTGTGACCTGCCAATGCAATATTTAAAATTTGCTTTGCATGATATTGTTTCAACAATAAGACTCCCTTTCTTTAGGTAAACATTACAATTAATTTCAATAATATATTACGATTATATACCGATTGTACATATAATACAACAGTTTGATAGAAGTTCTACACTATTCATAAAAAGTAAATAAAATTTATGTATATAAATTTGCTAAAAGCAAATTCTTCTGAATATAGAAACATCATACAATAGAACCCAACATATTTTTTGTCGAATTTTACCATACAAAAAAGCTGTGATGTTCGTTTACATCACAGCTTTTTTGCACTATATAAAATTAAGGACGTCTTATTTTGGGAAGAACCAACAGTACAACTAGCCAAAATACTTCATAAATTACCATTGCAAGTGTACTGATTTGCTTTAGACCTGAAAAACATACTAAGAAGGCCACCAGTACAAATCCTAAAATAATAGAAACATTTTGTAACAAACGAACAATAGAAATATTGCTTTTTTCTCGGACACATGCAGTAATCACGCGCATCATGCAAGTTGCTTTTCCTTTTGTTGCAAACATTGCATTACTTGTTTCTTCGACTTTATTTGTTAATTCGTTATAGGTATGTACCAACGGTCCTGAAAGTACCGTAATCGCATGAATATCAATACCAAATTGCTGAGAAATGAATTCAGCAGTAACAGAAGGATCTGTTGTTTTTACAATGATGCCGATTCCGTTTTTGGCCATACGCTGCATTTCTTGTTTTTTCTCGCTGCTTACGTGATAAGCAAGCACAAATGCACCTACCACTTCATTACCTGCTGCCAGATATACCAATTGATGTCCATGCTCTTTATCAATTGGTACAGCTGGAACATTTACGCTGTAATGATTCATTAAATCGCGGTTTCCCACCAGAATACGGCGACCGGATACCCAACCGACAACCCCGCATTCATCTTCATAAGCTACATTTTCTACATGAGGTAAAATATCTTCATGATTTTTAACCACCTCTAAGAACACTTCACTTAAAGGTCCGCCAACTTGAGCCATTAATGAGGCAGCGTCTAACAATACTTTATCAATTCTTTGTTCTCCAAATGTTTTAATACCCTTCAGCTCAACGGTACCTTTTGGGAACAAGTCATCCGCTTCAATCATAATGGCATTGGTATCTGCAAATTTATCTACTGCTTCATAACCGACCAACATACCGCCATTTTTTCTGGCTAGTTTACATAGACGGGAAACAGGTAAATGAACACACAGCATATTTGCCATAGGAACACAAATACACATAGAAGCTGCAAATGCAGTAAATCCTGTACCTACATTTTTGCTGATAATCATACTTACAATGAACAGTACCAGAGATGAAATAAACCCTAACGGTGCAATGACTTGAGAAGTCAGCTCACTGCAATCTTGCGCATAAGAATTCCTCAGGAAATTGCTGAAGAATTTAGATTTTTTCTGATAGGCAACAACAGGGATACCGGCAACACAATCTTTAGCCATCTGAGCTGCTATTTCAGCATTTTCAACTAATTCAACCGTATTTTTGTCTGCACTAGAAACAACAAAACTGAAGTTTTGTTTAATACGGCGTACCATGGTAAGTTTACCAAGTGTATTCAGTAATAATCCCCCTGTAATTAACGCAGAATAAATGTGCACCTCTCCGGCAGCCAAGGCATCCTGCATAAACAACAGTACAACAGATTGAATTGCAATTACAACTGTTGCTATTGCAATGGCAGAATCAGCATTGGCGCGAAGCTTGACTAACGCTTTTAGTCCATTAAAAACTGTGGTCGCACATGCGCCGATTGCAATTGCCAAAAATACCAAACTGGTAGCCGCATATGCAACTGGACTGATATCAGCACCAAAAATATGATATTCTGCAAAAAAACCAAAGATAAGCAACACTGCTGTACAAATACCCGTTACCACCGAACGCAGGAATAAGGTGCGAATATTTTTACGCAACTCACTCCCAATAGAGCGTGCATCTTCGTTCGAAGTAAAATCTTCTAATTCCGGTTGTTCTTCTTGTACTTCTTCCGGAATCATTTCCTCTTCATCTTCGATATCGGTAAACAGATTGATTTTTTCTTTTCTGAATATACGCTTTTTCTTTTTGGGAACATATTCCGGAACTGGCTCCATATGATTTAAGTCAATTGCAGGCTGTTGTTTTTTCGCTTTGATATCCTGTAAATTGACAATTTTCGTATTTTGCCCAGTAGACGATGTTTCGTTATCTTTCACTTCGGAAGCTTCTGGTTTTTGCTCAACAACATCTGTTTTTACATCGGAATCTGCCGGTGCAGAAACATTTGATTCCTGCATTTCAATATGCTCTATATTGGAAACCTCATCCGGCTGTCCCACATTGGTCTTATCGATAATTTGGAAGCGAGAAGTACGAATGATTCTGGGGCCGGCAAGTTTGCGGGCAGACTCTTTTTGAGAATCCTTGTTTTGTTGTGGTTTGGATTTCTCATTTTGCACGGAATCCTGTGTATGTACTTCCTTCGTTTGAGTTTCTTTCTCTTGCGCCGCTTTTAGTTCTTCCGAAACTGCTGCTTGCTCTTTTTGTACCATGGTTTCAGAATGAAGCAATTGAGTAAATTGTTTTGCTTCTTGTGCTAAAACGTCACCAATACCTTGGATGGAAAATGTGCGAACAGGTCTTTTATGAAATACATATTGTACCGGCTTAGTTACTAAGTCTATGTCTTTTTCTTCTACAACTTCAGCAGCCGCTACCGTTTGCTGTTTCTCTTGGGATAGCTCTTTCTGTTCAGCATTTTGAGGAGCTGCCTCTGTTTCAGCACTCTCCTTCAGCGATTCAGAATCCTGTAATTCCGCTTTTAGTTGTTGGGACAATTCTGGTTGTGCAATCTCTTCCGTTTGTCCTGACGGTATGTCGGCAGACAACTGCTCTGCTTGGATTGTCTCATTCTGAACAGCATCCGGTGTTTTCCCTGCCACCCCGGAATTTTCTATTGGTTGCTCCATTTTCTGTACTGTTTCCGCCTGTTCTCCAAGTAACGGCTCCTTAATTACTTCCGATTGTATCTCAGCAGACAGATGTCCTTGAGATGATTCCTCTCGCATCGGTTCAGAAACAACTTCAATGGATTGCTCCTCAGAAGTCACAGGTGATTCTTCGACAATTTCTGCAGTTTGGACATTCTGATGCGCATGTGCTTTCTTTGAAGTCTCATGCACAGGCGCAGAATAAGATACAAAATCAGGAACATCCAGTTCATCCTCTTGTTCCACTTCAGTAACAGAATCCATGGATGCAGCAATCGGTTCCTGCATCTTTTCCTGCGCTATCTCAACAGGCTCGGAAATCTCTTTTTGTTTCTCTTCTTCTGCAATTTCTGCATTCACAGTATCCTGTGTACGTTCTTTGGCAACCAAGCCAAATATAGATTCCGTATGTAACGGAGGTTCTACCTCCACAACTGTTTCTTTTGCCAAAACATCATCAATCAATTGCCGTAACTCGGCATTTTGCTTTTCAGCCTGCAAGTCTTCTTCATACAGTTGATGTTCAATCACTTCATCATTCTGCTTTGCTGATGTGGCAGGATTCTCCTGTGTGCGGAATGTATCACTAACCAATTCTTCCACAATTTTTTCAGGAGATTCCGATTCCGGAATCTTTAAGTCGGAATAAACCGGTGTTGTTTCTTTCGACTCCTCATAAAGAGAAAATACATCTTCTACTTCTTCTCCGGCTTCCTGCGCAGCTCTTTTTACACGCTCCTGTCGTTGGCGGTGCAACTGACGGAACTTTTCTTCAAATTCAGGGCTGGTATCAGGTCCGTTATCTTCAAATAAATGTGCAAACGTTGAAGTTGGGGATGATACTTGTAAAGGACCTCCTGAATAGCCTTCTTTATTTAACTCTTCACGACGCTGCGCCTTTACCTCTTCAACAGTTTTTAATTTTAATCCAAAATAAATATCATCTTCACCGGCAGTTACCTCTTGACGGTGTTTTTTACCAAAACGTTTCTTTTTCTTTTTGATACCAACATCTTTTTGATCTATGACATCTCTGCCCGGCCGTTGGGCAGGCTGCTGAGGTATTTCCGGTGAGATTGCGGGCGGATTCATCTCAGGGGTAGGGGGATTTACCACAGGTTTTGGCTTAGGAACAGGCTCTGCAGGTTTTTTCGTCTGTTTATACATATTGCCAACAGGTCTTGCCTGTGCCAGTGGAATATCTTGATCATCCAGTTCTTCTGTTGCATTGCCACGCATCTTGCGTGCCTCTGCTAAAATTTCATCTACAAATTCACTGTCTGAGCCCTGAGGAGCATTATATTTATCTTTACCCATTTATTTCATCGCTCCTAATCAGTTTCTTAATATCTTCTAACTTAAATTATCACAAAAAATACGTCAATATTATACCATAAGAACAATTTCGCCGCAATTTTTCAACGCGAATTCTTACAGCTTTCTTGCATTTACCAAACTTTACAACTATTTTCTGGAAGTAAAGTTGTTATAACATAACAAATTGTCACACAGTATTAGCACATAAATATGAAAATATTCCTCTAACCGCCAAAATTCAGACACATAAAGACTTTATTTCCACTCTTATTTTACTACTGTTTCAAGGTCATTTTAGCATAAATATGTGACAAACATATGACGGACAAAATATTTTAATTTGCTTTGATTCCTTGTCTTTGGCGCGCAATTTCATAACAAAGCACACCGCAAGCTACAGATGCATTCAATGAGTTAATATGTCCAACCATAGGCAATGTTACAGTAAAATCTGCTTTTTCTTTTACCAAACGGCTAACACCGCTGCCCTCAGAACCAATTACAAGTCCAACAGGGCCCTTATAATCCACAGTACACCATGTTTCACCTTTCATGTCTGTTGTATAAATCCAAAGACCTTTCTCCTTTAATAAATCAACGGTTGCGGCCATATTAGTTACACGTACGACCGGCACATACTCTACCGCACCTGCAGAAGACTTTCCAACCGCATAAGTCAATCCGACTGCACGACGTTTTGGTATGATTACACCATGTGCCCCCGTGCATTCGGCAGTTCTCAAAATAGCACCTAAGTTATGAGGGTCTTCCAATTCATCAGCCAATATGATAAAAGGAGCTTCTCCCCTTGATTGTGCCAATTGAAAAATATCCTCCAAACTGGCATATTCCTTGATTGACGCTACTGCTACAACACCCTGATGATTGGCATTTCCGCACATAAAATCTAATTTTTTTACATCCGCTTCTTTAATAGTGATGTCTTTTTGTTTGGCTTTTGCAATCAGCGCTGTTAAGGAACCTGTTTTTTGTCCGCGAACAACATATAAACTATCAATAGTTCTTCCTGAACGCAACGCTTCATTTACGGCATTTCTGCCTGCGATAATATCCTCACCTTTTGTTCCTGTATTTTTTTCAAATTCACTTTTTGTTTTATCTATCATAATTCACAATACTCCTTATTTGCATTGTGTTTTATTATAGCATTAAAAAAATTGCTACGCAATTTTAACTGATAAATAGAACACATCTATTTTCAACAATTAAATATAAAAAATTTTTAACATGGAAAATGTGTGAGATTTCCATAATTACAAAATTGTAATAACACTAAATATCTTATATCTATATAACTCAAAAAACGCACTGCATTTCCGTACCAATACTATACTTTATTCACTGTATGAATCTGCCGTTAAAGTAAGAAAAAACAACCAGCCATAATTCCGGCACCTACTAGCGCTGCAGCCAAAAAACGCAAAGCAGTCATCCATTTTTTATTCTTTAGTTTGATACGTGAAGGAGCATCCATTGTACGCAGAACACGCTTAGCCTCTTTCTCTAACAACGTACGTTGTGCATTGGAAAATTCCGGTTTTACCACTAGATATGCCTTTTCATAATAAATGTTCCCTGTATCTGGTACCTCTATAATCTGTCTGCTTATTCCTCTTACCATATTGTTACTTCCTTTTTCTTTTTAATGTTGAATTTTCTATTCCTATTTTTGGCATTTTATTTTTATTTATACCATTATTTCCTATTTTGTATTTTTCTAGCAAATTATTCTTAAATTTTTATTGGTTATTGTAAAATGATAATTTAATCATTCGTAAAATTTTATACCATATTTAAAAGAATTTTTAGATAACTTTTTTTGTTTTTTACTTGACTACTATTTTGTTATACTTTTTGTAATCAATTTGTAACACTTTATAGTTTACATAATATTTGTTGACAACCTTGTTAGTTCTGTTGAAAACTCTGTGGAAAATGTTAATAACTGTGAAAATAGCTATTCTAAATATTTAAACAATTCTATTTTATCAAATATTATGTAAACCGAAAATGGTAGTATTTTGTAAAATAAAAAAACATCTAGTATAACATTGCGAAAAAATAAATCTTTCTACAAAATTCTCAATAAAAAATAATACTTGACGTTTGCACAAAAGTATGCGTCTATTATTTTCCTCTTTGCTGTATAGATAAAAATATGTTAGTATAGCAGTACCATATTAAATATTTCGACATTTTTCATAAGTTATTCAGAAAGGGCAGCTTTATGGAATACACAAAAACACCGGCAGGTATTATGATACCGAAAAGCAATGAATTTGACCTGCTGCAAACACTGGACTGCGGACAATCCTTCCGTTGGGAACCATGTAACGGAAAATCCAACCGAATTGGCGGTATTGCATTTGGGCGATACCTAGAACTTGAAGAAGTAAACGATCATATTCTGTTCTGCGATACGGCAGAAGACGAATTTTTACATATCTGGGTTCCATATTTTGACTTAGAGTTAGATTATAAAGCAATTAAAGATAATTTATCAAAACTGGATCCTATTTTGTGCAAAGCTGCGCAATATGCGCCGGGAATCCGTATTTTACAACAAGACCCTTGGGAGGCACTCTGTTGTTTTATTATTTCACAAAATAACAATATCCCTCGTATTAAAGGAATTGTGTCACGCCTATGTGAACATTTTGGAGAAAAGATACCGGGAGGTTTTGCATTTCCCACACCGGAAGTTCTTGCAAACTGTACTGTGGAAGATTTAGCACCGCTTCGCAGTGGTTTTCGAGCTAAGTATATAGTGAACGCTGCACAAAAAGTGGCTCAGGAAATTATTATATTAGATGCAATGAAAACAATGCCGCTGGAAGAGGTCCGCCAACAATTAATGACAATACAAGGAGTTGGTCCGAAAGTAGCGGAATGTGCAGCTTTATATGGATTACATCGCTTGGAAGCATTCCCTATGGATGTTTGGATGAAACGAGCAATGGCGATTTTGTTCCCAAATAAAACAGCGGCAGATTTCGGCCAATACGCCGGCATTGCCCAGCAATATATCTTTCACTATGCACGCACTTGTAAAACAGCAATTCCTTCCTAAATGATGTAATTTATAATAAAGTATTTTGGAGTGTTACAATCAATCTGTAAGAAAATACTTTGCTGACCAAAAAATTGATTTCGAATTTGTGAAAACCCACGATTTTTTTCAGTCATGGTAATATTCTACAAATGGTATGCCATTATGCAGAAATCTATGGTATACTATAAATATAAACATAAATTGACTAGGAGTGTGATTCCAGTGGCACTTGTAAATACCACAGAAATGTTTAAAAAAGCATATGCAAACGGATATGCAATCGGAGCATTTAATGTAAATAATATGGAAATTGTACAAGGAATTACAGAGGCTTGCAGTGAGTTAAACGCACCTGTTATCCTTCAAGTTTCTGCAGGCGCACGTAAGTACGCCAACCATACCTATCTGCTTAAATTGGTAGAAGCCGCAGTAAAGGAAAACCCACATATTCCAATGGCACTTCACCTTGACCACGGTGACACCTTTGAACTATGTAAAGATTGTGTTGACGGCGGTTTTACCTCTGTTATGATTGACGGCTCTCACCACGACTACGAAGACAATGTAGCGCTTACCCGCAAAGTAGTTGAGTATGCACATGCACACGGTGTAACTGTTGAAGGTGAACTTGGACGTTTGGCAGGTATTGAAGATGATGTAAATGTAAGCGACGAAGATGCATCTTATACCAACCCTGCACAAGTTCAAGACTTTGTTGAGCGTACAGGTGTTGATTCCTTAGCTATTGCCATAGGAACCAGCCATGGCGCATATAAATTTAAACCTGGACAAAAACCACAATTACGCTTTGACATTTTACAGGAAGTATCAGAGCGTTTACCAGGTTTTCCAATTGTATTGCACGGCGCTTCTTCCGTAGTCCCTGAATTTGTAGAAATGATCAACGCAAATGGCGGAAATATGCCGGGAGCAATTGGTATTCCGGAAGATATGCTGCGTGAAGCTGCTAAAATGGCAGTTTGTAAAATTAACATTGATTCCGACTTACGTTTGGCAATGACAGGCACTATTCGAAAATATCTCAGCGAACATCCTGAACACTTTGACCCACGTCAATATCTCGGTCCTGCACGTACCGCAATTAAAGAAATGGTTGCACATAAAATTAAAAATGTGTTGGGCTGTGACGGTCAGGCATAAATTATATAAAAAGCAGGGTATCTGACATAGATACCCTGCTTTTTTTCTGCTCTTTTATGCTTCTTCTGCTGCCTTTGCTGCAACTTGAAATCCACTTACAAAACCATCTCTATGACAGCTTTTAGCATATCTGCGAATAGCCTCTACATACGCAACCACTGCCTGCTTAGTTTTTTCGTCTCCGTGACGAAAAATTTCATCCCGAAGTTCTTCACATTCATCTTTACGCTTTAAAGTTATTTCACTTAATTCCAATGAGCCGCTTTCCATCAAATTATCGTACAATACTTCTGTCAAATTCACAAACAATCCCGTCCTTTTCTTCCAATCAATCCTATACTTTTATTTTACAACAAAACTATATAAAACGCTACGCATTTTTACATCTATTTACTTTTAAAATCTAGACACACTTTCTATTCCATAGTAAAATAAATGGAAATAACCAATCAGGAGGTTTTGGTATGCAATTCCACACAGTATTATTTGACTTTGACTATACACTTGCAGATACCAGCGTTGGTATTATCAACAGCTTTCATTATGCTTTTGACCGTTTAAATATCGAACGAAAAGAAGAATCATCCATTAAGAAAACAATTGGAATGCCTTTAAAAACTGCATTTACTGCTTTAACCGGTCTGCAAGATCCTCGTTTACAGGAACAATTTCGTCGTTATTTTGTAACCAGTTCCAATGCAATTATGACTAAGAATACAATTCTATTTGACGACACCATCGATGTATTGAAAAAATTAAAACAAGTCGGCTGTCAAATTGCTATTGTATCGAATAAATATCGTTTTCGCATCAACGAAAGCATTGAAAAATTTCAATTGCATAACTATATTGACGCTGTCATCGGAGGCGAAGATGTATCCATAGCCAAACCCTCTCCTGAAGGATGCTTAAAAGCAATGGAACAATTTCATTCAAAACCTGAGAACACGGTGTATATCGGAGACAGCATCATTGATGCAAAAACAGCGCAAAGCGCGGGAATTGCACTGATTGCGGTTACAACAGGGACAGATACAGCTGAGGATTTGAAAACATATCCTCATTTAAAAATCTGCAGCTGTTTGACGGAAGCTGCAGATACCATATGTGGATAAAAAAGAGGTACTATTATGATATCATATTATGTCATTGACGCTTTTTCCAAGCAATTGTTTCATGGAAATCCTGCAGGTGTATGCATATTGGAAACCCCGCTTTCGGAACAAATCATGCAGCAAATTGCATTCGAAAATAATTTAGCTGAAACCGCATTTGTTTTTCAGGAAGGAAAACTCTTACGACTGCGTTGGTTTACACCAAAATCTGAAATTGATTTGTGCGGACACGCCACATTGGCAGCAGCTTTTGTTTGGATGAATGAGGTAAATCCTGATTGCAACGCTATATCCTTTGAAACAATGAGCGGAACATTAACTGTAAACAGAAAGAACGATATTTATACAATGGATTTTCCCAGTCGTATGCCGAAACCGATTACGATGCCCATGGGTTTGGAAACCGCTTTGGGCTGTCCCGTTTTAGAAACGCATCTGTCTCGAGATTTGATTGTTGTGGTAGAAAGCGAAGATACGGTACAAAAGATACAGCCTGATATCAGAAAACTAAGGGCCATAAAAGATGTTGTTGGCATTGCAGTAACTGCCAAAGGAACCTCTTGTGATTTCGTATCACGCTTTTTTGCGCCAAACGTTGGTGTGGCAGAAGACCCTGTAACCGGTTCTTCTCATAGTTCTCTCATCCCTTTCTGGTCTGAAAGACTGCAAAAGAAGCAAATGATTGCAAAACAACTTTCTCCCAGAGGCGGCACTTTATATTGCGAAAACTTGAGAAATCGTGTAAACATTGGCGGTGCTGCTGTATGTTATTCCAAGGCAACTCTTTATATCTAAATCAGCTAAAATAAAAAAAGCTACTCACAATAAATGAGCAGCTTTTTTATTTTAATTATTTAATTGACTCATATACTGCAACTGCACAAGCAACGGTTGCACCAACCATTGGGTTATTGCCCATACCCATAAGTCCCATCATTTCAACGTGAGCAGGAACAGAAGAAGAACCTGCAAACTGAGCGTCTCCATGCATACGACCCATAGAGTCTGTCAAACCGTAAGATGCAGGACCCGCAGCCATATTATCAGGATGTAAAGTACGTCCTGTACCACCGCCGGAAGCAACAGAAAAATAACGTTTGTTATTTTCAATTGCCCATTTCTTATAGGTACCTGCAACCAAATGTTGGAAACGAGTTGGGTTGGTAGAGTTACCTGTGATGGAAACATCTACACCCTCGTGTTTCATAATTGCTACGCCTTCCAATACATCGTCTGCGCCATAGCATTTTACAAGTGCACGTTCTCCATCTGAAAAAGCACGTTCACTTACTACATTTAATTCTCCTGTTTTAAAGTTATACTCTGTTTCCACACAAGTAAAACCATTAATTCTAGAGATGATGTATGCAGCGTCTTTTCCTAAACCATTTAGAATTACGCGCAAAGGTTTTTTTCTTGCTTTATTTGCAGTTCTTGCTATACCGATTGCACCCTCAGCAGCCGCAAATGACTCGTGACCTGCCAAAAATGCAAAACACTCTGTTTCTTCTCTCAGTAACATAGCGCCCAGATTACCATGACCCAAGCCAACATTTCTTTGTTCTGCAACAGAACCCGGAACACAAAACGCTTCCAATCCGATACCGATTGCTTCTGCAGCCTCGGAAGCGGAAGTAACGCCTTTTTTCAACGCAATTGCACTGCCCAAAGTATATGCCCAACTTGCATTCTCAAATGCAATGGGTTGAACCTCTTTTACAATTTTATATGGGTCGAACCCTCTGTCTTGACAAAGAGTGCGCGCCTCTTCGAGACTGGCAAGGCCATACTCGGCAAGACACTGTTCTATTTTGGCAATTCTTCTTTCTTTGCCTTCAAACATGACATCGTTAGCCATAGATTTTGTCCTCCTTATGATGGTCCTTTTTATTCTTCACGTGGGTCAATATATTTTGCCGCACCGTCGTAACGACCATATTGACCCATATTTTTCTCATATGCTTCATTTGGTGTTACGCCATGACGAATATCTTCCAGCATTTTTCCAAGTTTTACAAAGCGATAGCCAATTACCTCGTCATTTTCATCCAATGCCAAAGAGGTTACATAGCCTTCCGCCATTTCCATATAGCGTACGCCTTTTGCTTTGGTACTGTACATGGTACCCACCTGACTGCGCAATCCTTTTCCAAGGTCTTCAAGACCTGCGCCTACCGGCAAACCATCTTCTGAAAAAGCAGTTTGGCTTCTGCCATATACAAGCTGTTGGAACAATTCGCGCATAGCAACGTTAATTGCATCGCAAACAAGGTCTGTATTTAAGCATTCCAATAAAGTTTTACCCGGAAGAATTTCCGCAGCCATTGCAGCAGAATGTGTCATACCGGAACAACCTATGGTTTCTACTAAAGCTTCTTCTACAATTCCATCCTTTACATTCAGTGTCAGTTTGCACGCACCTTGCTGCGGCGCACACCAACCTACACCATGAGAAAGACCGGAAATATCTTTAATGTCATAGGCTTTTACCCATCTTCCTTCTTCCGGAATAGGAGCAGGTCCATGGTTTGGGCCTTTTTGAACAGTACACATACTTTCCACTTCATGGGAATAATTCATAATGGTACTCCTTTCACTTTTTCATTTTTCCTAAGTCAAACGCTTTGTATCTTTTATTATAAGCAATTTTCTATAGTTTCGCAATAGACGACATGATAAATTTTAATCAAAATACATATCAAGTTCTATTGGAAAAAACTTTATTTTCAGCATGATGTATGTTATAATAATCAATATATGTCTTTGTATCAAATTTTACTTATGATATCGATATACTATAATTAAGAAATTCTTGAGGTGAAATAAATGGGCTTAATGAAAGTGCTGTTTGGCAATTACAGCAAACGCGAACTGAAGCGTATACAACCTATTTGTGACCAAGTGCTCGCATTAGAGGATAAATATAAAGCAATGTCTGACTCAGAATTGCAAGCGCAAACTCCCGCATTAAAAGAACGTTTGGCAAAAGGGGAAACTTTAGATGACATTTTGCCTGATGCCTTTGCCGCTTGCAGAGAAGCTTCTGCCCGTGTATTAGGTATGCGTCACTTTCCAGTTCAAATTATTGGCGGTATTGCTCTGCACCAAGGCCGTATCAGTGAAATGAGAACTGGTGAGGGTAAAACATTGGTTGCAACCTTACCTTCTTATCTGAACGCATTAACAGGAAAAGGCGTTCATGTTGTTACAGTGAATGACTACTTAGCAAAACGTGACTCTGAATGGATGGGTAAAATCCATCGCTTTATGGGACTTACCGTGGGTTTGATTACCCATGAACAACCAAAAGAAGCACGTAAAAAAGCATATCTTGCAGATATTACATACGGAACTAACAATGAACTGGGTTTTGACTATCTGCGTGATAATATGGTAATTTACAAAAATGATAAAGTACAGCGCGGTCACAACTTCGCTATTGTTGACGAAGTTGACTCCATCTTTATCGACGAGGCTCGTACACCACTTATCATTTCCGGTCCAGGCGAAAAATCAACTGACCTATATGTAAAAGCAGACCGTTTTGCAAAAACATTGCATATGGTAAAAGTTGCAGAATTAAACCGAAAAGAAGACAATGATGAATTGTATTCCGAAGCAGATTTTTTGGTGGACGAAAAAGCAAAAACTGCTACTTTAACCCCAAGTGGTGTAAAAAAAGCAGAAGAATATTTTAAAGTTGAAAACCTATTGGATTCAGAAAATATTACATTGCAGCACCATATTAACCAAGCCATCAAAGCACATGGTGTTATGCAAAAAGATATTGACTATGTGGTAAAAGGCGGAGAAGTTCTCATTGTTGATGAATTTACCGGCCGTATTATGCATGGTCGCCGCTATAATGAAGGTTTGCACCAAGCAATTGAAGCAAAAGAAGGCGTTACTGTTGCTCGTGAGAGTAAAACATTGGCAACCATTACCTTCCAAAACTTTTTCCGTTTGTATAATAAGCTGTCCGGTATGACAGGTACCGCTATGACAGAAGAAGAAGAATTCCGTGAAATTTATAATTTGGACGTTGTAGAAATTCCTACAAACCGTCCTCCAAAACGTATTGACCACTCCGATTTGGTTTACAAAACCGAAAATGGTAAATACAATGCCGTCATTGAAGATATCATTGAACACAATAAAAAAGGACAGCCTGTTCTGGTTGGTACCATTTCTATTGAAAAATCCGAACTGTTAAGCCGTAAGCTGTATGAGCATGGCATTAAACATAATGTTTTGAACGCAAAACATCATGAACAGGAAGCTGAAATTGTTGCACAGGCAGGTCATAAAGGTGCTGTTACTATTGCAACCAATATGGCCGGTCGTGGTACTGATATTATGCTTGGCGGTAACGGCGAATTTAAGGCAAAACAACAACTTCGTTTTAAAGGTTATCCGGAAGAAGTAATCAATGAGGCAGTCGGTTACGCTCAAACAGAAGATACACAAGTATTAAAGGCAAGAGAAGAGTATCGTAAACTGGTAGAACACTTTACTGAGCAAAGCAAAGAGGAAGCCGAAGAAGTGCGTCAAGCAGGCGGTCTGTATATTATCGGTACAGAACGTCACGAATCTCGCCGTATTGACAATCAGCTTCGCGGACGTGCTGGTCGTCAAGGCGATCCCGGTGAAAGCCGTTTCTACATTTCTCTGGAAGATGACTTAATGCGTTTATTCGGCGGTGATCGTATTGCTGCAGTTATGGCACGTTTAAATATTGATGAAAACACACCGATTGAAAATAATATGCTCACCAATACTATTGAAAATGCACAGCGCAAAGTAGAAGCACGTAACTTTGCAACCAGAAAGAATGTTCTTCAATATGACGATGTTATGAACCGTCAGCGTGAATTAATCTACAAACAACGTGACCAAGTTCTAAACGGAGACAATGTAAAAGATGAAATCACAAAGATGATGCATCAATCTGTAGAAGACACTGTCGATGCTTTCTTGCCTGATAGTGAAACTCGTGAGGAATGGAACATTGTTGGTTTGCGTGATAACTATATGGGTTGGCTTCTGACTGAAGAGGACTTACAGCATAGTGAAGAGGAACTGAAAAATATCAGTAAAGATGATATCAAAGCAGAGTTGATTCAAAAAGTAGATGATTTGAGTGCATCTCGTGAAGAATTATTCGGCGAGCAAGTAACTCGTGAACTGGAACGTGTTGTTATGCTCAAATGCGTAGACGTTCAATGGATGGATCACATTGATGCAATGGATCAACTAAAACGCGGAATTCACTTACGCGGTTATGCTCAACGCGATCCTGTTGTTGAATACCGTAACGAAGGTTATGATATGTTCGACCAAATGATTGCAAATATTCGTGATGATACCACACGATTGTTCTTATCTGCTAAAATCCAAGTAATTGACGAACAGGAAGCACCAAAAGAATTGGTAGAATCCGGCGCAGGCGCTGCCGTAAAAATCAGCAACCCTGACGACGAAGAAGAAAATACATCTGCAAAACTATCCGGCACCAAAGTGGGCAGAAACGATCCATGTCCATGCGGCAGTGGTAAAAAATATAAAAAATGTTGCGGTGCTGACGAATAATGAAAAATACAAAAAGAACACGTTGCTTGAGCAACGTGTTCTTTTTGATTACAGCATTCACCAGAAAATTCATTGAAAATAAACTACAATTACTTTATAATTACAAGCACAAAGAATTTCAAAGTAGGAGGAGGCATATGAACAAAAAACCTGTCCAGATTTTTGTTTTGATTTTGATTGCGCTTATGTTTATTGCGACCATTGTAATTTCAATGGTATGGAGACCTTCGCCCGATAATACTTCTGCATCCATTATTACTTCAGAAATTTTCAAAATTACAATTACCTGATTATCTGCCTTGTAATTTTTCACCTATCACTAATTTTTCTTCCATTAAAATCATATAAAATAAAAGACAAGGCAACTTTTTATGCCTTGTCTTTTTAATACGCCAATATCATGACCTGATTAAAGTTTTTTTCTTTGGTTCTTCCCGAAATTAAAAACCAATCTATCATTGTAAAAATACCAAATACGCCGAAGGTCAATAACTTTAAGACTCCTAAGCCAATATCCCCAATCATAAATCTATCGATACCTAAGCCGCCTAAAAAAATAGAAATAATTAAAATAATCATTGGGTCTTTTAGCTCTACAGTTGAAAGCATAGAAAATCTTTGATCATCTATCGCATATAATCGTTCTTTTAAAAATAATATTTTGTCTCCCGGAAAATATTTTTGGTTTAACAGAATATAATTATCAACCATTTGCATACGCATCATATATCCACTTCTTTCTTAATTGATATAACTATGTAGATAATATAAAAAAGTAGACTATTTGTAAAGTATTTTTTCATATTTTATTTTTACTATAACATAAATAATACGTAATCTTAGAAAAAAGCACTCTACTGGTTCTGCCACCATAAAGTAAATATCGGTTCTCTAAAAAGAAAAGAGACGCAGATAATATCTGCATCTCTTTTCTATATTTGTATCCAGGCTTATATTATGACATCTCTAGTCAAATTTGTCTTTAATCTTATCGAAAAAGCTCTTACGTTTCGCATAATTTTTTTCATTAGCTGTTGACTCAAAGCTTTGTAAGATTTCTTTTTGTTCTTTTGAAAGGTTTTTTGGAACCTCAATGGTTACTTTTACAAATTGGTCGCCTCTTCCTCTGCCACCGAGTTTTTCAATACCCTTGCCTTTTAATTTAAAAATATCTCCGGGTTGAGTACCCTCATGTACAGAGTAACTGACATCACCGTCTAAAGTAGGAACCGTAATCTCAGCTCCCAATGCTGCCTGCGTAAATGTCAGTGGAATTTCACACCAAACATCATTCCCTTTTCTTGTGAAAATAGGATGAGGACGAACATTTACAACCAATAACAGGTCACCCGCAGGACCACCATTGGTACCCGCATTACCTTGACCGGAAACTTTCAACATTTGTTCATTGGCAATACCGGCAGGAATGTTAATTTCCAATGTTTTCTTTTTGCGTACATGCCCTGTACCGCTGCATTCCCTACAAGGATGCTCAATAATTTTACCTTTACCATGGCATTTATCGCAAGTACGTGCTGTTTGCACAACTCCAAATGGTGTACGTTGATTCACACGTACCTGTCCGCTGCCACCGCAATTGGAACATGTGGTTGCACTGGTTCCTTTTTTCGCACCGGAACCGGAACACTCTTCACAATTTTCTACATGCTGAAACGTAATTGTTTGTTTACAGCCTTTTGCAGCTTCTTCAAAAGAAATATAAATGCTAGTTTCCGTATCAGTGCCTCGTCTTGGTGCATTTGGATTTGCCTGTCGACCGCCAAAGCCACCAAAACCGCCAAAAACACTGTTAAAGATATCACCAAAATCAAAATCACCTTGGAATGGGCTGCCCCCTGCTGCACCACCGCCAAAATTCGGGTCAACCCCTGCATGACCAAATTGGTCATAACGAGCACGTTTTTCTTTGTCTGAAAGCACTTCATATGCCTCATTTACTTCTTTAAAACGTGTTTCTGCCTCTTTATCATTTGGATTTAAGTCAGGATGATACTGCTTGGCCAATTTACGGTAGGCCTTTTTAATTTCATCCTCAGAGGCGTTTTTTGGCACACCCATAACCTCATAATAATCCCTTTTATCAGCCAAACTCATCACTCCTGAAAATACGATTTATGGAAGTACTCCATCTGCTCGACCTAATATATGTCTATATGCGCAAACATGCGCATCAAACGTTCAATATATGATTCAAAAGTTGTATGTCGAATGTTGTTGTTTGATATACAACTTATTTATCATAGTCGAAAAATCGTATAAAGTCAATGTTTTGTCGCATGATTGCGTATTTACTATCAAAGGCGATTCTATGTGATTATTTATTTTCACCGTCTTTTTTGTCGCTGTCTACATCTTTAAAATCAGCGTCATATACCTGACCGTCGGCACCGTTTGCATCACCTGCCGGAGGAGTAGTATTATCTGCCGGATTTGCTTGACCAGCTTGATTTTTATACAATTTTTCGGATACAGCATAAACTGCTTTTTGTAAATCTTCTGTGCCCAATTTAATTGCGTCAACATTACCACCGGAAATGGTTTCTCTTAATGTTGCAATTTTTTGGTTAATATCGTTTTTATCTGCTTCATCAATTTTATCGCCAGCATCTTTGATTACTTTTTCTGCAGAGAAACATAGGTTTTCAGCTTCATTTTTTGCATCAACCTCTTCACGTTTCTTTTTATCTTCAGCAGCATATTTTTCTGCATCTTGAACTGCTTTCTCTACTTCATCCTTGCTCATATTTGTGCTGGAAGAGATTGTGATTTTTTGCTCTTTTCCGGTAGCCATATCTTTTGCGGATACATTTACAATACCGTTTGCGTCAATATCAAAAGTAACCTCAATTTGGGGGATTCCGCGAGGAGCAGGAGCAATGCCGTCTAGTTTAAAGAGACCCAATTGTTTGTTATCGCGTGCAAATTCACGTTCACCTTGCAAAACGTTAACCTCTACAGAAGTTTGACCGTCCGCTGCAGTGGAGAAAATTTGGCTTTTCTTAGTTGGAATAGTTGTGTTACGCTCAATTACTTTTGTCATAACGCCACCCATGGTTTCAACACCCAAAGAAAGAGGAGCAACGTCTAACAATAATAGTCCTTGAACTTCACCGCCAAGAACACCAGCTTGTAAAGCAGCACCCATAGCAACACATTCGTCAGGGTTAATTCCTTTAAATGGGTCTTTACCTGTTAGTTTCTTTACTGCCTCTTGAACAGCAGGAATTCTGGTAGAACCGCCAACTAGCAATACCTTGCTCAAATCACCAATTTGAAGACCGGAGTCTTTCAATGCTTGACGAACAGGCTCCATGGTAGCCTCAACTAAATCAGCTGTCAATTCATTGAATTTTGCTCTAGAAAGAGATAAATCCAAGTGTTTTGGACCTGTAGCATCTGCTGTAATAAATGGAAGATTAATTGATGCATTTGTCATGCCGGAAAGTTCAATTTTTGCTTTTTCTGCAGCCTCTCTTAATCTTTGCATTGCCATTTTGTCAGCGCTTAAATCAACACCCTCTGCTTTTTTGAACTCTTCAATCATCCAATCGCAGATGCGTTTATCAAAGTCGTCACCACCAAGTTTGTTGTTACCTGCAGTAGCCAAAACTTCTTGAACGCCGTCACCCATTTCAATAATAGAAACGTCGAATGTGCCACCACCAAGGTCATAAACCATAACTTTTTGGTCTTCGCCTTTATCAATACCATAAGAAAGAGCAGCAGCGGTTGGCTCATTGATAATACGTTTTACATCCAAACCTGCAATTTTACCTGCGTCTTTTGTTGCCTGACGTTGTGCGTCTGTAAAGTATGCAGGAACTGTGATAACTGCTGCGGAAACAGTATCTCCCAAATAAGCTTCTGCATCTGCTTTTAATTTTTGCAGAATCATTGCAGAAATTTCTTGTGGAGTATAAGCTTTTCCGTCAATATTTACTTTATAGTTTGTACCCATCTCTCTTTTGATAGATACTACTGTACGTTCAGGGTTTGTAATTGCCTGACGTTTTGCAACTTGGCCAACCATTCTTTCGCCTGTTTTAGAAAATGCTACAACAGAAGGAGTTGTTCTGCCGCCTTCTGCGTTTGAAATTACAACAGGCTCTCCGCCTTCAATTACTGCTACGCAAGAGTTTGTAGTACCTAAGTCAATACCAATTGTTTTTGCCATAATATCAATCCTCCAAAATATATCTTACAAAGTAAAATTCAATAAAATCATGCTTTTTAGTTTGCAACAATTACCGTTGCATGACGGACAATTTTGTCTCCAATACGGTAACCTTTTCTGTAAACAGTTGCAATGACATTTTCGCCCAAAGATTCATCTTCAATATGAGAAACCGCTTGGTGATATTCCGGATCAAACGGTTCACCAACTGTACCCATAACAGCAACACCCAACTTGGATAAAATATCATTGAGATTTTTCTGAATCATTTGTACGCCTTTTCTCAAATCTTCGGCAGAACAATCTGATTGTGCCAAAGCCAATTCCATATTGTCTACCACAGGTAAAAACTGTGCTACTGTATCCGCTGTTGCAGAATCATAAGTAGCTGCTTTTTCCCTGTCTGTACGTTTTCGGTAATTGTCATATTCCGCAAGTACACGCATATATTGATCCTTTTCTTCTGCTTTGGCTTTTTTCACTTGTTCTAATTCTGCTTGTAACGCTTCTAGTGATTCTTGCAATTGTTTTAGTTGGTCTTGATTAACCGTTTCAACTTCCGGAGTTTGCTCTGTTTCTTTTTTGACTTCTTTCTCTTTTTTCGCCAAAATGATTCCTCCTTACTTCAGATAAAATCGAATATCTATATTTTATATGATAAAAAGTAATAAACATATATAACCGATTATTGTTCCTTCATCAGAGATGTCAGCATTTTACCAACGGAATTAGATACATACTCTAAATGAGCAATCCATTTGCCATAATGCATTCTGGTAGGACCAATAATACCAATGGTGCCTGCATGTTCATCGCCTATGGAATAATGCGCAATAATTAAACTGGAATCGCTTAATTCAGGACGATTGGTTTCGCTCCCAATTAAAACCTGCGCTTTTGAAATTCTGGGGGATGAATATTCTTTTTGTTCCAATCTCTTTGTTAAAAAGCGTGAAACTTCCTGCTCACTCTCCAGAAAGTCCATAATACGGCGTACATTTCCAAGCTGAAATTCAGGATAAAATAATAAGTTAGTTTCACCCTTTAAATTAATCTCAGCATGCATACAATCCCTTGAAACCTCAAAAACAGCTAGCAATGCAGATGACATTAACACAGCCATTTCTCCCAAAGATACACCTACAGTTTGAATAAACGCCGGTGTAACTGCACTAATAGGCAAGCCTGCAAACTTTTCATTAAAAATACGGAAAAAGATACGCAGCATTTCTGCCGTAATATCAAAATCGCAACGAAATACGCGAGTTTTCATCACACCTGTGGAAGTGATTAAAATTACCATAGCAGTACGGCGGCTGGTTTGCACAAATTGTACACCTTTGATAATTGCTCCACTGCCGGAAGGCATAGTGGAAACCGCAGCAAATTTAGAAGTATTTGCAAGCAACTGTGATACACAGCTTAATAATTTATCCGGGTCATATGCATTCATCATTAACATACCATCCAGATATTTTTGCTCTTCTTCCGTAATGGAAGTTGCCGGCATCAAGCGGTCTATATAAATACGGTATCCCTTTTGAGATGGAATTCGTCCGGCAGAAGTATGGGGTTGCTGCAAGTATCCCATTTCTACCAAGTTTGCCATCTCATTACGTATGGTAGCAGAAGAAACTCCCAGTTCAAGCGCAAGCAATTTAGACCCCACCGGCTCTCCTGTTTCCACATATGTGTTTACAATCGCCGCCAGAATCTTTAATTTTCTTTCGCTGAGCTCCAACCCTCTCACCTCTTTATGTCAGACCTCATTTAGCACTCTTGTGTATTGAGTGCTAAATCTTTACTTATAATGTATCATTTCAATCTCATAAAGTCAATATTTAAAATGTAAATTAATTATGAATCCCATAAATCAACAACTATTTCAAGTCGAATTTTGTAATATCATAAAGAAAATAACAGATGATAAAACAATCGAATAACGACAGCCTTTCCTGCACAACAAAAAGGTACACGTTATCAATAATCAATACATATGAAAAATATATTAATAGGATAAAATATAGATAATAGGAAGTCGCCGATTGCATAAAATCGGCGGCTTTCTATTATTGTAATACCCTTATACAGGGTATCCCAATATCGTTTTTTCAATATAGATCCAACAAAATTTCAATAAGTTTCCTTATTGAGGCGAATAAATCACCTTTTTTCTCTGTATAGTGAAGGATTTTATCCTTTGCTATCAAATAAGGAGTGATTTTTTGACAAGCGAAACATTTCGTAATCAGGGTTTGTTTCTTAGGAATCAATTCAAAGGAGAAGGCATATTTGAGATTCCTGTTGTGAAAAAACAACATGTAAATGTTGAAACGGTAACACTCATCGGTTATGATCATATTAAACCGGAAAAAAAGTATATCAAACTCCGGATGAAGCTAGGGTCCACCATTGGCGGCGTCAAAATCAAAGATATCATCACCACTGTAGAGATTGTTCATAGAAGTATTTAAGAATACGATTTAAAAAGACAGAATCACGCCTTACTATAAAATCTTTATGAGTCGGAAATCATCTATAAAATTCTATACGTCAATCTATCATACTTGTATCTTATACGAATAAATAAACAAGGGAAGCCGGGGTGTTACACGTTCAGCTTCCCTTGTTTATTTGTTATATATAATTCTGACAATAAATGAACCTTTTTATAGAGAGGCCAGCTCCAATTCTTCTACCGCTTGGTCCAGAAATATTTTTCCGTCTAGATGATCCAACTCATGGCATAAACATTTAGCCATGTCACCTTCTCCTGTAATGGTAATCTCTTCCCCATACTCGTTCAGCGCCCGCACTGTTACTGTTTGAGGGCGAATGGTCTTTGCCACTCTATTGGGAAAACTGAGGCATCCTTCAATACATTCTTGTTCACCTTCGGACTTGATTATCTTTGGATTTACCAGTTTTAAATACTGATCACAATAATCAATGACAACCAACCTTCTTAAAATACCAATTTGGTTTGCTGCCAATGCTGCACCACTTTCCGTATGGTGCAAGGTATCCATCATATCATCAAGTAATTGTCGTACCCTGTCATTCACTTCTTCCACTTCCCTGCAAGATTTTCTTAACACAGGGTCATCATTATATCTTAATTCCCGAATTGCCATACTTCTCTCCTTTTCTGAATCATATATCATTCTTAGGCACTCTATCAAATTAGAATACAATCCATCATTCAATTCAGCCAATAGACGGAAAAGGGGGTTGTATTTTTTAATAAGGAATCTCAGCTTACTTATATCTATTTTCTATTTATACTTTTTCATATACTATATACACATTTTAAATATAAAGTCAACCATGCACAAATGGCTATCACAACATTTTTATGATTAGAAATAAAGAAAACAGCTGCCTGATAAAGCAGCTGTTTTTTATCATTTGGTTAATTGATAAACATTGGAATCTTCCGTAAAGTTTTGCACATTATAAAGTAACAATACATCTGTAATACCATTTTGCTCCATATAGTCCATGGTACTTTGTCTGTATGCACGCAAATCAATCATATGCACCTCTTCATAATCGTTTACGGCAAACGGAGCAAAGCTATTCGCATAGGAATCCTTAACTATTAACAATTTTTTGCCATTCTTATTGCTTGTAGTAATTTTTGTAATAGCTTGATTTCCGTTTAAGAAAGCGGAATATTTATCTTTTTCAGCTAAATATTTCTCTTCGATTAACGAATTGGAGGTCTCTGTTACTTTATCTCCTGCACGGTACTCCACCTCTACGGGATATTCATTGGGATTTTTATAATACATAATGGTTTCAGGCTGTACAGTATAAAGATTTGCCTTTGAATACGTAGTACCTAAAAACTGGTCGCTCAATACTTCAGAGCGATACCAAGATAGCGGTTTTTGTTCAATTCCCATTTCTTTACAAAATTCTTGATACGCATAGTACACACCTAGAGATGTCCAGTGATGGTCTGTTTTATAAAAAATATCTTCCTCTTTATGAGCACTGAGTACATCTGTTACATCGATAAATCCCGGTAAAGCTTCCTTCATTTGTGCTATTAACTCTTGCTGATTTACTTCGGGAGCAAACAATGGAAGTTTATCTTTCAAAATATCATTGGCTGTGGGAACAATCATGGCCTTTGTTTCAATTCCAAATCTATCCTGCACCTTTTGTGAAAACTCTCTGGCTGCCGTCAGATTACCTTGGAATCTGCCATTATCATAAGACCAAAACTGTTCTATTAAATATCCGTCTTTTGCAAAATAGACTCCTCCGGAATCCTTTTTCTGCGCTCCCAACTCTACCAGTGATTTTAGTCCAACCCACTGGTCACGGAACATAAAATGGTCGGATATGTAGGTTTCAAAATCTGTCGTCCAAATTTGCTTTGTTTCTCGTCCCGTTTCATCTACTGTGGGAGTGCCAATAAACAAGCTTTCCCATGTTAGTTCAGGAAATTCTGCCAACACACGATTCTCATTTTCAGAAAAATCCTTTTTCGGCATTGCCGCATTTACAATGGCGATTGTAGCTACAATAAGTACAAATACAATGGTCATAACTCTTGCACGTATCTTCATACAATCACCTCCTAGAATCTAAAATATAAGAATGGGTTGTATGTACTGTTTACCAAAAATGCAACCGAAACCACAAATATTGCGATGACAAACACATTTTCAATGATCATAGCAGCCCATGTTTTGGTTTGTACCAAAGACATAATTTTTCTTCCTAATTTTGCAGGCAAAGGTGTGCTTGCAACAATCAAAATTAAAATTAATACAATGTTGGATAACAACAAATACAACGACATATTGTCCACCAACTGCAAGCCGCCAAAACCAAACATACCTTTTAAATACTCCCAACCTTTTGTCATGTCATCAAAGCCAAAAATAACCCAACCGATTACAACAAAAAATAAGGTATAAACATGGGAGAAAAATGCCGGTATTTTCTTTAAAACTTTTAGTAAGAATAGTTTCTCAATGATGAGCAGAACGCCATAATACCCGCCCCAAATTAAAAAGTTCCAGCTGGCTCCATGCCAGAATCCCGTACAAAACCACACGATAAGCAAATTAAAAATTTGACGTGCCAGACCTTTTCTATTACCGCCAAGCGGAATATATACATATTCTCTAAACCAAGTTCCCAACGAAATATGCCATCTGCGCCAAAATTCCGTAATACTTTTTGAAATATAAGGATAATCAAAGTTTTCAAGGAATTTAAAGCCCAACATATAACCAAGGCCAATAGCCATGTCAGAATAAGCAGAAAAATCAAAATAAATTTGGAATGTAAACGCCAAAGCACCAATCCATGTTCCAACTACACTCATACTGGAAACTTCCATTGCTGAAATCTGCGTCCAAACCTGACCAATGGTATTAGCCAACAAAACCTTTTTAGCCAAGCCTGTTACAAACCGTTTGATTCCATAGGCAAACATATCCGTATTTTCACGGCGATTGTCCAATTGGTCTGCAATCGTAGTATAACGTACAATCGGGCCTGCCACCAACTGAGGGAATAACGCAACGTAAGCGCCAAACGATACAAAGTTTTTTTGTGCAGCCGCATCACCGCGGTAAACATCAATGACATAGGACATCATTTGGAAGGTATAAAATGAAATACCAATCGGAAGCGTTAAATTAAGTAATGGAATGGACGTTCCAAACCAAGCATTGATATTGCCAATAAAAAAGTCGGTATATTTAAAAAATCCAAGTATACCTAAGTTTAAAACAACCGAACTGGCTAAAATCCATTTTGCAGATGTTTTTCCTTTGTACTTTTGCACCAAGGCACCATAAACAAAATTCAAAATTGTAGAAAACAACATCAATACTACATAGAATGGTTCTCCCCACGCGTAAAATACCAAGCTCGCAATAAATAAAATAAAATTCCTTATTTTTCTGGGCGAGATAAAGTAAATACCAAAAACAATAGGAAGAAATACAAACATGAAGTTTAAACTACTAAAAACCATGTTATTTTTCTCCGTTTCATCTATTATCATTTCTATGATCTAATTTTTCATATGTTTTTTATTATACAACAGTTTATAGAAATTTCACAATGAAATTCCACAAATACCTGAATAAAATTCTAACAATTATTTTATGTAAAAATAATTGAATTTTTATATGTTGTACAAACAAAACTTTACATACCAACTACTGGTATTCTTATCTATTTTTCATACTACATCTAGATACCAATCTACGCCTATCTTCGACACTAAAAATAAAAACTGGAATTCTATAGAAACAAAATACACCTTATTTTTTATTTCAAGATCGGACTCTGTAGCACACCTAGCGATAATGAACATAGGTACATAACGCAAACAAAATCGAAGCTATTTTTGCTTCCTATTGTTCCCTGCTTCAAGCAGCAGGAACCACTATGGCGATTTTTATACAAAAAAGAAAATAAAATATTCTCTCCTAACTATATACCTATAATTGATAAGATAAGCTGATTGGATACCAAAAAACCCTTTGGCGTCAGAGCAAAACCATTCTTTTTCATATGTACCAAACCTGCTGCTTCATATAGCTGTGCTCGCTTAAGATAAGCCTGTGGAAGCGGCTCCTGAAATTTCTTGTACCAAATCTCATCGGTTAAACCGTCTGTCAATCGCAACGCCAACATGATAAATTCTTCCTTATCTCCACCTTGTCCATCCATAATCGGTTGGTTACCTTTCAGAAATGAGTGAAGATTTCTATCATAATAAAATCTTTTTCCGTTGAGAAAAGAATGAGCAGATGGTCCTATCCCTAAGTATTCCTTTCCTTGCCAATATTTTGTATTATGTTTGCTGATTTGCAAGATTCCGTTTGCATCCTTTTGGGCAAAATTAGAAATTTCATATTGGTAATACCCTCTTTTCTCCAATTCATTTACCATACACAGGTAAAAATCTCCCATTTGGTCATCATTTGGCAAGATAAGCGTATTTTGTTGACGACCATATGGTGTATTTGGCTCTACTTTCAATAAATATGCAGAAATATGGCTTGCCCCTGCATTATGGCAAAACGCAATAGACTCTTTTAAACTCTGTTCTGTCTGTTTTTGAATTCCCACCATTAAATCCATAGATACATTTGTAATTCCTGCTTTATGCGCTGCCCTGACCGCCATCTCAGCTTGCTTTGCTGTGTGAGTTCTTCCTAATAAAGCCAATTCCTCTGCATGCGCAGACTGCATTCCAATAGATATGCGGTTGACTCCTTTTGGTGCAAGGGCATCAAACAAAGCTTCTAACTGTGCCGACGGATTCACCTCTACTGTGATTTCCGCATGCTCCAAGTTAAAACAGTTTTTAGCCTCATCTATGATGTTACACAAACGGTTAGCACCCAAGGTGCTGGGGGTTCCGCCTCCAAAATAAAGCGTATCTGCATCTCTGTCGACCGTTTTTCTGTATGTATATAATTTATTTATAATACAATCAGTATAACCATTCATTTGTTTTGTATCGGTTAATGAATAAAAATCGCAATACGGGCATTTTTGTGTACAAAACGGCACGTGTATATACAGACCTATCGGCTCCATGTTACTCCCCCTAAAACAATTTTACTTATCATATCATATTTTAGCACACTTTTGCATATTCTAATATGTAAGCCTTAATCAGCCGGTAAAACAGCCTCTCAAGTATAGTCGAGTGAAAATAAGCTGTTTTACAATGATGTAAAACAAAAAACTCTCCGACTTGATAAAAGTTCGGAGAGTTTTTGTCATTTTAAAACAGTTCTATGCGCAACTATTTAGGATTTTTGTTTTTTGGATGTAACAGCGTCAACAATAACTTTAATGATTTGAATTACAACTGTCGGTGCAAAAGCCAATCCTGCAATTGCACCAATTTGCATACCGTTTAGTGGAGATACATCAAATACGCCTTGTACTCCAGGAATAAACAATGCACAGCTTAATAAACCAACACCTATTACAAATGCACCTATTGTGTATAAATTGGTATGGATACCCAATTTAAAAATAGAACTTTTTGCTCTGCAGTTAAAGCCATGGAACAAGCGTCCTAAGCATAGTGTAGCAAACGCCATGGTACTTGCCGTCATAGCATCTGTTTGCAGACCGATAAAGAAAGCACCTACTGTAGCAATCGCGAGAAGAACACCTTGATAGCCCGTATTAATTAAAAAGTCTTTTGTTAAAATAGATTCTTTACTGCTGCGGGGCTTTTCATTTAGTAAATCTCTTGAGGATTTTTCCATGCTGATTGCCAAAGCAGGCAAACTATCTGTCAGCAAATTGATAAACAACAAATGTACCGCTGTAAACGGAACCGGTAATCCAAAAATAGAGGTAAACAATACGACTAAAATACCTGCGGTATTACCTGATAATAAGAATTGAATGGAGTTTTTAATATTATTATAAATATTTCTTCCGTTTGTTACCGCTTTCACAATAGTTGCAAAGTTATCATCCGTTAGAATCATAGAAGCAGCATCTTTTGATACCGCTGTACCTGTAATACCCATAGCAATACCAATATCCGCCTTTTTCAAAGCAGGTGCATCGTTTACACCATCGCCTGTCATTGCTACAATCTGGCCTTTCTTCTGCCATAGGTCTACAATACGAATTTTATGTTCCGGAGATACACGAGCATATACAGAGATTTTTGGAAGCAGTTCGGACAGCTCCTCGTCTGAGATTTTATCCAACTCTGTACCAATCATGACCAAATCGCCCTCTTTAAAAATTCCGATTTGTTTTGCAATGGCAGAAGCCGTTACTTTATGGTCACCGGTAATCATAATCGGTTTAATTCCTGCACGAATACAATTTTGAACTGCTTGGGCAGATTCCTCTCTTGGCGGGTCTATCATGCAAATAAGTCCTACAAAAGTGTATCCCTGCTCATCGTGTAAATCAATCTTTTCATCATCTTTTTGTTTTTGAGCAAAAGCCAATACACGAAGACCATTCTCAGACATTCTTTGATTTGCATTTTGGATTTTCAATTTATCTTCTTCCGTAATCGGACGTACAACACCATCATCCAATATATCTGTTACTCTGTCCAGCAATACATCTACAGCGCCTTTTGTCACCATATATAATGTATCATCAATACGATGAAGCGTACTCATCAATTTACGGTCAGAATCAAACGGAATTTCTGCCAAACGTGGATAATGATGCAGTTTGTCATAATAATCCCCGTTATTCTTTATGTAATAATCTACCAAACTGGTTTCCGTTGGATCTCCCAATGTTTTACCATCTGTAACAGTAGTATCATTGCATAAAATGGAGGTTAGAAACAGTCTGTCTTTGCTGCCGTCTCCATAACAAAAATAGTCTGTTACTGTCATTTTATTCTGTGTCAATGTACCTGTCTTATCAGAACAAATAATGGATACACATCCCAGTCCTTCAACTGCACGTAAGTTTTTAATAATGGCGTTCTGTTTCGCCATTCTTGACGTACCAATTGCCAAAGAGATGGTAACAATAGAAGACAATGCCTCTGGAATTGCTGCTACAGCCAAGGCTACCGCAAACATGAGGGAATCCATAATAGCTGCGAATAATTCATTTCCAGGTAGTTCATGATACAAAGTGAGACCAAATACGATTACACAAATTACCATAATGATTAAAGATAACTTTTTACTGAAGTTATCCAAACTTACTTGAAGCGGAGTTTTACGTTCTTTTGTATCATTCATCAGCTTCGCAATTTTTCCAATTTCCGTGTTCATCCCCGTACCTGTAACGGCTATCAAAGCACGGCCATACGTTACCATAGAACCGGAAAACACCATATTCACCTGGTCACCAAGGGCCAGCTCTTCTTTGTCAATTGCGTCACAGTGTTTATGAACTGCTTCAGATTCACCTGTCAATGCACTTTCATTCACCTGTAAAGAGTAGTTTTCAACCAATCTTCCGTCAGCCGGAATCATATCTCCAGCTTCCAGGGCAACAATATCGCCCACTACAATATCTTTGGCGTCAATCTCTATCTTTTGTCCATTGCGTATTACTTTTGCCACCGGCGATGATAAAGCTTTTAAACTTTGTAACGATTTTTCTGCTTTAAAATGTTGTACGGTGCCTAAAATCGCATTCAGGATAATTACTACCAAAATAACAATCGTACTCTCGTAATTTCCTGTTGCCAACGAGATAACTGCCGCTGCGATTAAGATAATAACCAGTAAATCTAAAAACTGCATAAAAAACACTTGAAATACATTTTTAGATTTTTTCTCTTCCAGTTCATTGCGTCCATAAGTTGCACGCTGTTCTTCCACTTTAGCATCATTCAAACCATCAATTGTGGTACCTAAATTGGAAAGAACTTCTTCCGTTGTTTGCTGAAAGAAGTGTTTCATCAATATTCCTCCTAACATTACATACATGAAAATAGCTAAATGAACAATAAAAAAAGACTTTTATTACAACTCGAAAGTTGTAATAAAAGTCTTGCTATTTCAGATACAAGCGAGCTTAAAAAAGCTGTAATGACGCTATGTACCACAGATATCTCTGCCAGCTACTCCCTTTTAATGTTTTAATAATTTACCACATTTTTTTTAAAATGTCAACTAAAACGTGAATTTTATTGCCTTAATCCATAATAATATTTGCTTTTTACAATATGAAACAAATAAATTTTGGCTGTTATGTGAACGTTGTAACGTTCTATCTGTTAGAAATTGCATAGCAATTTCTTTTATGTTATAATAAATTAATTTAAATTACAGAAAGAAGCATAGGTGATTAATTTGTCAGTGCCACAAGACAGAATACGAAATTTTAGCATTATTGCTCATATCGACCATGGTAAAAGTACTTTAGCTGACCGCATATTGGAACAGACCAAAGCTGTTGCACTACGAGATATGGAAAATCAATTGTTAGATAATATGGATTTAGAGCGTGAACGTGGTATTACCATTAAAGCTCATGCTGTTACTTTGGTGTATCACGCAAAAGATAATCAAGATTATGTTTTTAATTTAATAGATACCCCGGGTCACGTAGACTTTACCTATGAAGTTTCTCGCTCATTGGCTGCTTGTGAAGGTGCCATTTTAGTAGTCGATGCTTCTCAGGGTATAGAAGCACAAACGCTTGCCAATACCTATATGGCAGTTGACGGCGGATTGGAAATTGTACCTGTGATTAATAAAATAGATTTACCAAGCGCTGATCCGGATCGCATTTGTAAAGAAATTGAAGACGTTATTGGTATTCCAGCTGAAGATGCTCCTCGAATTTCTGCCAAGACAGGCCTTAATATTGACCAAGTAATGGAGCAAATTGTAAAACAAATTCCACCACCTCACGGAGACCCCGACCAACCTTTGCAGGCACTTATTTTTGACTCTTACTATGATGCATATAAGGGTGTTATTGTTTACGTCCGTATCAAAGAAGGTCAAGTGCGTGCAGGAGATATCATCCGTATGATGGCAACCGGAGCCACTTTTACTGTTGTAGAATGCGGTTATATGCGTGCAGGAGGCGGAACTGAACCAACCGATGTATTATCTGCCGGTGAAGTTGGCTATATTGCTGCTTCTATAAAATCCGTTCAAGACGCTCATGTTGGCGATACTATTACCGTGCACAATCGTCCGGCGGCAGAACCGTTACCTGGCTATAGAACCATACAACCAATGGTTTTTAGCGGTATTTATCCTGCTGATGGCGCCCATTATTCTGATTTGAGAGACGCACTGGAAAAACTACAGCTAAATGATGCTGCTCTAACCTATGAACCTGAAACATCCATTGCCCTCGGATTTGGTTATCGCTGCGGATTTTTAGGATTGCTTCATATGGAAATTATTCAGGAACGGTTAGAAAGAGAATATAATTTAGATATTATTACAACAGCTCCAAGTGTTATTTATCGTATTACAAAAACAAACGGAGAAGTAATTATGGTAGATAACCCAACCAATTATCCTGATTCCGTACTAATCGAACAGGCAGAAGAACCTATGACAAGCGCTCATATTTATACTCCCAGCGAATATGTAGGCAATATTATGGAACTTTGTCAGGAACGCCGCGGTATCTTCAAAGATATGAAATATCTGGATACCGATCGTGTAGACATTCATTACGAATTACCATTGAATGAGATTATATATGACTTTTTTGATGCATTAAAATCTCGCACACGTGGATATGCTTCGTTTGATTATGAAATGATTGGATATGCAAAGAGTGATCTGGTAAAATTAGATATGATGCTCAACGGAGAAGTCGTAGATGCGTTAAGCTTTATTATCCACAAAGATAAGGCGTATACACGCGGTAGAAAAATGGCCGAAAAATTACAGCAAAAAATTCCACGCCAATTGTTTGAAGTTCCAATACAAGCTTGTATCGGCGGAAAAATCATTGCGCGTGAAACTGTAAAAGCAGTACGAAAAGATGTGCTTGCCAAATGTTACGGCGGTGACATTAGCCGTAAACGTAAACTATTGGAAAAACAAAAAGAAGGTAAAAAACGTATGCGCCAGTTAGGATCAGTAGAAGTCCCGCAAGATGCGTTTATGAGTGTGTTAAAATTAGATGAATAACAATCTATCAAATTAAAATATGAAAAAAAGAGACAAGAAAATCTTGTCTCTTTTTGATTTTAAGACTGTTTTTGTTTCTTCTCTCTTAATTTCCAACTAAAAAATCCATAAATGTCATTCACTAAAAATATACTGAAACACGCTACCATTGGTATGTAAGAAATTTGTGTCAATGATGCCAATATCCACAGTACAATTAAAATAATATCATTGGCCGCATATGCCAAAGCATAGTAAGAATTACGAAATAACATTAAATAGGATGCCAGAAAACTGGTAGCGATAGAAACGGTACTCACTACTAAGTTAGGAGTATGAAGTGCCTGTAGAATAAAGAAGAAAATAGTAGTAACAACCGCCGTCAAAAGCCACATCGCTCCTATTTGTAATTTGGTTAGTTTATGTATTTTTACCTCGCTTCCCCCTTTTTCATATGGATGACGAATCCAAGAAACAATAGAAAGTACAGCAATAGGCATTGTCATTCCAAGGTAGGTAATCATTTCTCCGTAATATCTACATTGCCAGGAAGCTATGGCGTATAAAATACTAAATATCACTGTCAGTATTTGCCCCCATACATTTCCTTTTGCTACAAAAATAAGGGCTGATACTCCAATAACTGTAGCACAAAGAGTAAATATTTGTATTTCTCCTATTAATATATTGGAAGTTGCCACAACAATCACTGACAAAATCCAAATTACCCAATCGTGTTTCTTAAAATTCCGAAAAGGGTTTTGCATTTCATATCATACCTTTCAAAAAAATAAGCATCCACATGACACATCTTCAAAGACCTAACGATGCGCAAGTGAATGCAATACATTTCACACTACCCGGTGGCAGTTTCTATATTCTTTTATTTCATTATACTTGATACGATAATTTAGGTCAAGACAATGGTTCATTTCTATAAAAATAGAGAAATTACAACTGTCATCATACCTGCAACACCCAATGCCATGCTACTCATTGCACCCTGTATCTCTCCTAATTCCAGCGCTCTCGCCGTTCCGATTGCAGTACTGCTACTACCCAAACCTACACCAATCCCTACCGGATTCTTTATGCGAAGCAACTTTACCAACAGTGGAGCAAGTACCGCACCAATAACGCCTGTAAAAATAACGCCGGCTACTGTAATACCTGTAATACCTCCTAATTTTTCGCTTACACCAACTGCAATTGGTGTTGTTACCGTATGAGGAACTAAAGAGCCTGTTAAAGTTTCGTCTAACCCAAATACCTTACATAACGCAATGGTACTCCCTATAGAAACTCCACAACTTACCAAACATCCTGTTAAAATCGGCAGCCAATATTTCTTTAATGTCTCAAGCTGCAAATAAATACTGTATCCTAAAATAGTAGTAACAGGTACTAAAAATACCGTTATAATATTTCCGCCTTTATTATAGGCATCATACGGAATACGACAAAAATATAAAATTGGAATAATAAGAACCATTGCAATTAATAACGGATTTAAAATAGGTGTTTTGAATTTCCGATTCAGCCACAAGCCAATTAAATAGCCTGCAATTGTTAATGTAATTCCAAATAAACTATTGCTTAAAATAGCTTGTAAATTACTCAAGATATGATCCATTTTTATCTCCTCTCTTTGCTATAATCCTCTCTTGAAGTTTCATAACACCGATTACCGTATACGCAGTTAGCAAAAAAGTAAGCAACGCCGAAACAATACAGATTAATGCAAATTGCCACATATATCCCTGTAAATAGCCTACGCTCTCCATAATACTTACCGCAGTAGGAATATAAAAAAATGAAATATTCTTTAATACAAACTGTGAAACCTCTTCAATATGACGTCTTTTGATAAATTTAAATAATAGCAATAAAAACAACAGTATCATGCCAATGACGCCAGATGGGAATGTAAACGGAAGTACTGCCGCAATACATTCAGCAACAAGGCATATACTAAATATAATAGCTAATTGGGTTAAAATTTTCATAAAATACACTCCAATTGTTCATGATTTTAGTACACTATTTTAGTATACTTTTAATTTACTATGTTTTTTTACTTCTGTCAATAGTATTACATAATTATAAAAATTTTATTATATTATCTTTGAAACAGATAAACTACAGTTGAATTCATATAAAAGAAATTTGAAAATAATTTGCGAAATATTTTCCTTATTAATAAGATAAAAACTGCAAAAACTAGCCTGAGAACCTAAAAAAAGTCTTCGCATAGTTTGACTTTTACTAGTGAGTACGGTATAATGTCTAACGGTGTAAAATATGATGATAAAGACTCAATTAAGAATGAAAAAAGACGAAATAATAATAAAAAACAAACAAAACTTTTCTGTGGAAAAGTTTCCTCCGGTATTGCGAATCCATGATCATACAGGGCGCAATGAGGAAAACTATGATTGGAGGAACTCTTAGTGTATATCAGGTTCTTCAAGCGTTTGTGTGATTTCTGCATTTCTTTGGTATGCAGTATTATTTTTCTGCCTATATTTATTATTTTAATCATTGTTGTAAAACTAGATTCCAAAGGTCCTGTTTTCTTCTGCCAAGAAAGAGTAGGAAAAGATAAAAAATTATTTCATATTTTGAAATTTCGTACAATGAAAGTAGATACTCCAAAAGAAACCCCCACTTGTATGTTGGAAAATCCGGAGCAATATATAACAAGAGTAGGAAAATTCCTAAGAAAAACCTCATTAGATGAACTTCCTCAAATTTGGAATATTTTAGCAGGACAAATGAGTTTAATCGGTCCGCGTCCGGTAATACCGCGTGAAAAAGAATTGATTGCAGAACGAGATCGTTACGGAGCCAACAACATTCGTCCGGGACTGACCGGATGGGCGCAAATTAACGGCAGAGACGAGGTCTCTTGGAAAGAAAAAGCTCGGTTAGACGGAGAATATGTTCAAAAAATGAGTTTTTCTTTTGATGTGAAATGTTTTTTCAAAACCATTGTCGCTGTATTAAAACGTGAAGGTATGGTAGAAGGAACTGCAGGACAAGCGAAACATAAGGAAGATACACATTAAACTGACTGAAAGCTAGTTCTATTTTTTTTAAGTATTCCACTATAATAATCTTTATAGTGGAATACTTTTTATTTCCATCTGTCAACTGAAAATATCGCAAATACTAAAATAATAAGAAAAGCCGGTGTAAAGTTACACCGGCTTTTCTTATTATTTTAATGCTAATCTTTCTCTTTATTGGAAAAGTTTATCCACAACGTATCTTATAAATTATAATAGTAGTAAATTAGTCTTATCAAAGCATATATTACAATTAAATATCTCCTAATATTTATACACCAAGCTTATAAAAATAAGGAAATAACGACGGTCATCATACCCGCTACCCCTAACGCAATACTGCTCATTGCACCTTGAATTTCTCCTAATTCCAGCGCTCTTGCTGTTCCGATTGCGTGACAGCTGCATCCCAGACCTACGCCAACTCCAACCGGATTTTTAATATGAAGCAACTTTGCCAATAAAGGCGCTGCCACTGCACCAAAAATACCTGTAATAATAACAGCTGCCACTGTAATGCCAGATATTCCCCCTAATTTTTCACTTACACTCATTGCAATTGGCGTTGTTACCGAACGTGGGATCAAAGAATTTGTCAATGTGTTATCTAAACCCAATAATTTGCATAATCCAATGGTACTCCCAATAGAGACAATGCAGCTGGTAAGGCAACCAACCAAAATCGGAAGCCAATATTTTTTTAATACTTTGAGCTGTAAATAAATACTATATGCCAATACTGTAGTGGCAGGAGCTAAAAACAGTGTAATAATACTTCCGCCTACATTATAAGAGTCGTACGAAATATGGAACACCTTTAAAATAGGGATAATAATAGCCACCGCTATCAATAATGGATTTAAAATAGGAGATTTAAATTTTTGGTTTAACCAGACACCTATTTTATATGCCACAATACTTAATGTAAGACCAAATAATCCATCGCTTATAATTTTATTCATGATGTTTCTGACCTCTTTTTGCTGTAATTTTTTCTTGTAACTTCATAACACCAATTACCGCATACGATGTTGCAATAAATGTAAGCAGCGTTGCAACAATACAAATCAAGAGAAAAACCATAATATGTCCCTGTAAATAAGTAATGTTATCCATAATGCTTACCGCAACCGGTATAAAGAAAAAAGCCATATTTTTCAGCATAAATTGAGAAACATCCTTGATATGGCGCTCCTTAATGATTTTAACCAGCATCAGCAAAAATAATATGATCATTCCAATTACGCTGGAAGGGAATGCAAACGGCAATATTGCCGAAATGCATTCCCCCACCAGGCAAATACCAAATACAATTGCCAACTGTGTTAAAATTTTCATAGTCATCATCTCTATTTAATCAAATTTCTTAATTTTACTTTACTCCTTTCCCTGTGTAATGTCAATAACCCCAAGATATCCAAAATAAGCCTTTTTATGTACAAATAAAACACTTTTGTAAACTTATATTGCCTAATTTTTCTCATTTAACCAAATTTGAGAAAAATTAGGCAATAAATATTATGTAGTAAATACAAATAAATTTATAATTAGAAATAAATTAACATAAACTCATGGAAAGGAGGAATGTAAATGAGCATTTGTAATGTAGATAAATGGAATATGCTGGCTCCAACATTCGATGCCTTTGAAATTCCCAAAATAGAAGAGGACGACTGTCTTACGTTAATAAACAATTTAAAACTTATCACCAAAGACAGCTCCGTTCTCGATGTTGGCTGCGGTGCCGGTCGATATGCAATTGCATTTGCGCAAGTATGCCACAACGTAATAGGTACAGACCTTTCCCCTCAGATGATTGAATATGCTAAAAAAAGAGCGGGTAATATGGGTATAAGCCATGTATCTTTTGTTTGTGAAGACTGGGATACCATATCTATCCAAGAACGAAATTATCAAAATCAATTCGATTTTGTATTTGCCCATATGACCCCTGCAATTCATAATACAGAAACCTTAATGAAAATGCAGGCATGCAGTAAAAAATGGTGTATGTTGGTACGCCATATTCATATGGAAACACCCTTGATGGTCGCTGCCAAACAAAAACTCAATTTAAGCAACATAAACTCTTTAAATTCATATGGTGCCGACCAAATATTTCACGACTTATGGGAACAAGGCAAACGACCTCAAATTGCATATTTTAATCAAAAACGAAATATGCAGCGTCCAATAGACGTTGAGCTATCATTGCTATTTGAAGATATCGAAAAATTGACACCACTCACACCTGAAGTCAAAGAACAATTAACTCATTTGGCTTCCGCTTATACAAAAGACGGTATTGTTCATCAAACATATGAAGTACCTATTTTTGCAATGTATTGGAACGTACTATAAAACATTCACTTAAAATTTTGAAAGAAGGAATATTCATGGATCAACAATTATGGGAAAAAGCAATTGCATTTCACGGACATGCATGTCCCGGTCTAGCCATTGGTGTACGTGCAGCAACTGAGGCAATCAAACGACTGAACCTCTCTTTTAGTGAAGATGAAGAAGTGGTTTGTGTTACAGAAAATGATGCATGCGGTGTGGACGGAATCCAAGCAATTTTAAGTTGTACCGCAGGTAAGGGAAACTTAAAATTCCGCGATACAGGAAAAATGGCATTCTCCTTTTTTAACCGTAAAAATGGAGAAAAAATTCGTATGTGTCTAAAACCATCTCAAGCAGATATGAGCCGCGAAGAAAAACAAGACTTTTTCTTAAATGGACCTGCTGAAGAAATATTTGCTTTTTCTGAACCCTCTTTTTCGCTTCCCGAAAAGGCAAGATTATTTACAACTATTACATGTGAAGTTTGCGGTGAAGGTGCTCCGGAACATAAAATGCGACTGGAAAACGGAAAAAAAGTTTGCTTAGACTGTTTTCATGAATATAAAATAGGCTGGTAATGGGACGAGGTAAAATTATGAAACATAAAAAAATAAAATTAACAGCTTTCACACTGGCTGTTACAGTACTCCTTGCAATGGTACTTACTGCCTGTGGCTCTGAATCCAGCACACAGACAAATGCGCCTGTATCCTCAAATACCTCCAATACAGCTCTTCCTACCAGTATTACAGACGTATATGGACGAACAGTAGAGTTACCGGAAGAAATTAATAATACAATCTGTTTAGGTGCCGGCGCTTTGCGAATGGTATGCTATGCACAAGGTGAAGATAAAGTAATTGGTGTTGAAGAAGCAGAACACCAACAAACCTTGGCAAAAGCATACAACTATTTAAACTACGACAAATTTAAGGATTTACCAATTGTTGGACAAGGTGGTGCAGGAGGTAATATTCCATATGAAGAAGAAATCATCAAAGTCAACCCGGATGTTATCATTGCTGCCTACACACAACAGGAAGCCGACAAATTACAAGCAAAAACAGGCATCCCTGTAGTATGTGTTTCTTATAACGGTATTTTTGATCCTACCATGGATCAATCCTTAGAATTAATCGGAACCCTGCTGGGTAAACAAGAACGCTGCAAAGAAGTAATTGACTATATGCAAGCAGCAAAACAAGATTTGAACAACCGTACAAAAGACATTCCTGATGACCAAAAGCCTACTGTATTCAGTGGTGCTGTATCTTTCAGGGGCGGACACGGTATTGAAGGAACCTACGCACAATTCCCTCCTTTTGTTGCGATTAATGCTAAAAATGTGGTAGATGAAACCGGTAAAGATGGTTCTTTGATTATTGACAAAGAAAAAATACTAACTTGGAATCCTGATATTATTTTTCTTGACCCTAACAATATGCATCTAGTCCGTGATGATTATAAAGATAATGCTGACTTCTATCATTCTCTAAAGGCGGTACAAGACGGAAAAGTATATACTCAAATTGCATATAACTGGTATACAACCAATGTGGAAGTTGCCATTGCTGATGCTTACTATGCAGGAACCATTATTTATCCGGAACAATTTAAAGATATAAATATTGTAGAAAAAGCAAATGACATTTTTGTTCATATGTTAGGAGATAAAGCTGAACATTATTATCAAGACTTAGTAGACGGCCAACTGGGATTTGGAGAACTGAAAATTGAAGAGTAATAGTGTAGCAGTAGAAAAAAAGAAGAAAGAAAAAAAGCAAAAAACATATCAGCAATATATCTTCTACAAAGTAATTGTTATTATTGTTTTAGTCGTGGTATTGCTTGCCGTTACCATATTCGCCATTCATGCAGGTTCCTCTGGAATCTCTATTTGGGACGTTATTAAAACCATTTTTGGCGCAGGCACAAAGCAAACCAATTCTATTATCTTTGGTATTCGCTTACCTCGTGTTGTAACTGCTTTAATTGCAGGAATGGCACTTGGTATGATAGGCTGCGTTATGCAAAGTGTATTGCGTAATCCACTGGCAGACGCTTCTACCCTTGGTGTATCACAAGGTGCAGCATTTGGCGCCACGGTAGCTATTATCTGTTTTGGTGCCGGAGCACAAAATACAGCTTCTGCTGCAAATGCTGTGAATATCAGCAATCCTTATTTGGTTACTTTATGCGCTTTTATTGGGGGAGCTATTTCTACCCTAATTATACTAGGGCTTTCCCGATTCAAAAAAATTTCTCCTCAATCTATGATTTTAGCCGGTGTGGCCCTGAGCGCTTTATTCAGTGGCGGCACTACATTAATTCAATATTTTGCTGACGATGTTGAAGTTGCTGCCGTTGTGTTCTGGACATTTGGCGATTTAGGCCGTACCAACTGGACTGAAATTCTTATTATTGCCTGTGTTAGTATTGCAGCTTGCATTTACTTTATGTTTAACCGTTGGAACTACAACGCATTTGAAAGTGGTGGTCAAACTGCAAAAAGTTTAGGCGTAAATGTAAATGTAGTCACCTATGTAGGTATGGCTGTATGTTCTCTGGTTGCTTCTGTCGTTGTAGCATTTGTAGGTATCATCAGTTTTGTGGGTCTTTTGGCTCCCCACATTATGCGTAGATTTATCGGAAATGACTACCGCTTCTTACTGCCAACCTCTGCATTAACAGGAGCTGTATTATTGCTAACAGCAGATACCTTTGGACGATTAATTGTTGCACCTGTTATTCTGCCTATTGGCGCCATTACTTCATTTTTGGGCGCTCCTCTATTTCTTTATTTATTATTTAAAGGAGTTGGAAAAGCATGATAGAAATTAAGGATATCGAGTTTGGATATCGTTCCAAAAACATTTTGCATAACATCTCTTTTGATATGAACGAAGGACATTGCATTGCAATATTAGGAGTAAACGGAGCCGGAAAAAGCACGCTTATCAAGTGTTTAAACCGTATTAATCCGGTACATAAAGGTGCTGTTATGATAGAAAACAGCAATATCTTACAGATTCATTTAAATGAAGTAGCAAAAAAAATAGCGTATGTAGCACAAAAAAATGAAGTATCCAAATTAACGGTATATGATGCCATTCTATTAGGTAGAAAACCATACATTAAATGGGATGTTACAAAAAAAGATAAAGAAATTGTTGAGCAAGTAATTGAACAGTTGGAACTTCAGGATTATAAAATGCGCTTTTTAGATGAATTAAGCGGCGGAGAATTGCAAAAAGTAGTTGTAGCACGCGCATTGGCACAGCAACCCAAGCTATTGCTATTAGATGAACCAACTTCTGCTTTGGATCCAAAAAATCAGTATGAAATGTTATCTTTGGTACAGAAAATTGCACAGCAACATCAAATCGCTGTTGCGATTGTCATACATGATATTAATTTAGCTTTACGTTACTGTGACCGTTTTCTTTTTATTAAAAATACAGAAATATATTCTTATGGCGGTATTGAAACAATGACCGCAGACTTAATTGAAGAGGTTTATCATATGCCAGTGGCAATTGAAGAATATCATGGCATAAAAATTATGATTCCCCATCCAAACCAATTTCTTTCCCCCTCCTACTCTGCTATGAAAACTTAAAAATAAACTTCTTGATAAAAAATACCATTGTACCAAACATATCTGATATTATTAATTGTTTATTTTTTCTCAATAAATAAACAATGATAAAAATTAGTCAATAACTATTATACAAACAAAAACAAATCATTTATATTATAAATGAGAGATAACTTAGTGATATAAAATAAGCAATTCGTATTTCAATTGCTGAAATGAACATCATAATCCCTCAGATAAATTAATTTCTTTCCCCCCTCTAACTCTGTCGTTAAAATAAAAAACAGCCGGTATTAAAATACCGGCTGTTTTTTATTTTAATAAGTTTTTATACATTGAAGCGGAATAAAATAACGTCTCCGTCTTTTACCACATATTCTTTACCTTCCGAACGTACAAGACCTTTTTCTTTCGCTGCCGCCATAGAACCGCACTCAACCAAATCATCAAATGCTACTACTTCTGCACGAATAAAGCCACGCTCAAAATCCGTATGAATCTTACCTGCTGCCTGTGGCGCTTTCATACCGTCTGTTATGGTCCACGCTCTTGTTTCCTGAGGACCTGCCGTCAAATAAGAAATTAAACCGAGTAAAGCATAGCTTTCTCTAATCAAACGGTCAAGTCCTGATTCTGTCAAGCCCATATCTGCCAAAAACAGTTCTTTTTCATCTGCTTCCATATTGGAAATTTCGGCCTCTATCTCAGCACAGATTGGCAATACACCTGAATGTTCTTCCTGTGCAATTACCTTTACTTCCTGAAAACCTTTGTTATTTTCAATGCCGTTTTTAAAATCATCTTCACTCATATTTGCAGCATAAATCACCGGTTTGTTTGTCAGCAAAGAAACTGATGCCAGTAATTCCGCTTCTTCTTCCGTACAAGAAATACTGCGTGCGGATTTTCCTTGGTCCAAGGTTTCTTTTACACGTTGGAAAAAGTCATATTCGGCCTGATATTTTTTATCTGCTTTCATAAGTTTTTGTGTTTTTTCAATACGTCTGTCCAATATTTCCATATCGGATAAAATCAATTCCATATTGATGGTTTCTATATCTCTGGCCGGGCCAATACTGCCCTCTACGTGGATGATATCATCATTTTCAAAGCAACGCACCACATGTACAATCGCGTCTACTTCGCGAATATTGGCCAAAAATTTGTTACCCAAACCTTCTCCTTTGGAAGCGCCTCGCACCAAACCTGCAATATCCACAAATTCAATAGCAGCAGGTAGAATTTTTTGAGAATGATATATCTCAGCCAATACTTCTAATCTTTTATCAGGAACAGCAACTACACCAACGTTTGGCTCAATGGTACAAAACGGATAGTTTGCAGACTGCGCTCCTGCATTTGTAATCGCATTAAATAAGGTGCTCTTGCCTACATTGGGCAAGCCAACAATACCTAATTTCATAGGATTTTTCAACCTCTTTCATCTTTATCATATCGTACAAGTTTATTGTTTTATTATACCGATTTTTTGCATTGCTTGCAAGCGGCAACAATGTTCTTAACCTTTCATGGTAAGCGATATACGTTTCTTTTCCAAATCTACCGATAATACTTTTACAGTGACCACATCGCCTACTTTTAATACCTCAGACGGATGCTTAATATATTTATCGCAAATCTGGGATAAATGAACCAAACCGTCCTGATGCACTCCGATATCCACAAAGGCGCCAAAATCAATGACATTGCGAACAGTACCTTGTAATTCCATACCCGGTTTTAAATCCTTCATGTCCAGTACGTCGGTACGCAACATTGGAGGTGGTAATTCATCACGCGGGTCCCGGCCCGGCTGAAGCAGTTCTTTTACAATATCCTGCAACGTCGGTACGCCAATTCCTAGCTGCTCCGCTGCCTGTTGTAAACCGATTTTATCTACTTTTTCTTTTAATCCTGCTAAACTCTGTTTACCTATGGCTTTGGTATCAAATCCGCATAATGTTAACAGAGCTTTTGCCGCATCATAGGATTCCGGATGCACTGCGGTATGATCCAGCATATTTTTACTTTCGTTAACACGTAAAAATCCTGCACACTGCTCAAATGCTTTTGGTCCAAGCTTTGGCACCTTTTTTAATTCCGCACGCGATTGGAATGCTCCGTTTTCTTCACGATACTGCACAATATTTTTTGATACAGTTGTACTGATGCCTGCAATTTTCTCCAATAAGGAAGGAGAAGCTGTATTTAAATCCACACCAACAGAGTTTACACAGTCTTCTACTACGCCGCTTAAAGCTTCGTCCATACGTTTTTTGGGCATATCATGCTGATATTGCCCTACCCCGATTGCTTTCGGGTCAATTTTAACAAGCTCTGCCAGCGGGTCTTGCAGTCTGCGTGCAATAGATACGGCACTACGCAACGTAACGTCAAAATCCGGGAACTCTTCTGCTGCCAATTTAGAAGCAGAATATACAGACGCCCCTGCTTCGCTTACTACCATATACTGAACAGGCGTACCCTGCATTTCTGAAATTACTTCTGCGGTAAACAGCTCTGTTTCCTTAGAAGCAGTACCGTTTCCAATGGCTATCACAGTAACACCATGTTTGGCAATCATATCTTTTATCACTTGTTTGCCTTCTTGCACTTTTGCCTTAGAATGAGTTGGATAAATTACGCCTGTATCTAATACTCTTCCGGTTGCATCTACAACTGCCACTTTGCAACCTGTCCGATACCCCGGGTCAAGCCCCATTGCCACATTTCCTTTTACAGGAGGCTGCATTAATAATTGACGCAAATTAACCGCAAACACTTTAATCGCTTGTTCTGCTGCTTGTTCTGTCAGTTCTGTGCGAATTTCACGTTCAATGGAAGGAAAAATCAAACGGGAATAACTGTCTTCTGCAGCTTGACGTACCAATTCCGCACACAAAGAGTCTCCCTTTACGTAGGTACTGTACAAAATATGCAATCCTTTTTCCTTAGCCAAATCAACTGCAACTTTTAAAAAACCTTCCTTCTCTCCCCGGTCAATTGCAAGCACGCGATGTCCCACAATCTGTTTTACAGGCTGAGAAAAGTCGTAGTACTGGGCATATACTGAATCTTCTTCCGGATTTGTTGCTTTGGAGGTTAACAAAGCATGTTCCATTGTTACAACTCGCAGTCTTTTACGAATACCCGCATCGTCAGAAATGAGTTCTGCAATAATATCGTTCGCTCCTTGCAGTGCCTCTTCTACTGAGTTGACCTCCAATTCTTCGCTAAGGTAAGACAAAGCCTCCTGTTCCGGATTGATTTCTGGATTTTGTTCCAAGATACAGTCTGCCAACGGCTGTAACCCTTTTGATTTCGCCACAGATGCACGTGTTTTTCTCTTTGGACGGAACGGACGGTAAATGTCATCAATTTCTGATAGTGTCTCTGCTTTTTCCAATGCCTGCAACACTTCCGAAGTCATAGACCCACTTTCCTCAATCAGTCGCGCTACTTCCTCTTTTTTCTTTTCCAAAGAACGCAAATACTCTAATCGATCTGCAATTTGGCGTAATGCTTGGTCGTCTAATGACCCATGCGCTTCTTTGCGGTATCTGGCAATAAAGGGAATGGTATTTCCTTCGTCAATCAATTCAATTACTTTCTGAACTTGCCACGGTTTTAATTGAAATTGTGTGGATAACGCTGCTACAAAATCCATATGAATCATCCTTTCCAATTCATTCTATTTCCAAAAAAGTGTATCTTTTAAAATGCAATAAAATGTGTTATGATGAACAAACAGCATATTTCTGCTGAATTTTTTAATTATATCATAAGAAAAATTGCAAAGCAATTTTTAGCAGCGAAATACAAAACACTTTGGCCTTTGGTTAAGACTCATCCGACTGAAAGAGAGTTCTTCCGAAAGATATTTTGCTGCGGTTAACAAATGGTAATGACCACAAAAATATCTGCGCAATTTTTCATATTCAGATGAAATGTCATGTGATCGTCTTACAAAAAAGAAAGAAACACAAAAAAATATCAATTACAAAGGAGTATACACCATGAATCATCCTGAAATCGGAGCAAAAGCAACCAGACAACTGACTGTAACAAAAGACCAGTTGGCTTCCAGTGTAGGAAGCGGTACCGTCGATGTATTCGCTACTCCTATGGTAGCCGCATTAATGGAAGGTGCTGCATGCGACCTTGCAGCACGTTATATAGAAGACATTTATACAACGGTTGGCTCTGAAATTTGTGTACAGCATTTATGTCCAACTGCGGAAGGGGTTACCGTAACGGCCGAAGCCGAGTTGACAAAAGTCGACGGACGTTTTTTTGAATTCAAATTGACTGCAACAGATCATGCAGGCGTGATTGCCACCGGCACGCATACTCGTGTGAGTGTAAAAAAAGAAAGCTTTGCCAAAAAAGCATTGGACCGTAAATTACAATAGTCACGGGAGGCACTATGAAACAACTATTACCATTTGAAACTGTTATTTTCGACTTGGACGGCACCCTGGCACAATCTGCCCCCGGTGTATTTCAATGCGTAACTGAGGCGTTACAGCGTATGAACAAACCTATTCCTGATAAAGCTACGTTACGTAAATTTATCGGTCCGCCTTTATGCCACAGTTTTATTCACTTTTGCGGCATGACACAGGAAGAAGCAGATATGGGTGTTGCTCATTACAGAGATGTTTATCTAAACGGTGGCATTTATAACAACAGCACATTTCCATATATTATGGAACTACTGCAAAATTTAAAAGAGCACGGAGCAAAATTATGCGTGGCAACTTCCAAACCGGAACCAATGGCTAAAATAGTTCTGGATCATTTAAAAGTAGCTCCTCTTTTAGATTATATGGCTGGGGCAGATTTAGACGAAAGACACAGCAATAAAGCGGAACTAATCAAAAAAGGGCTTTTGCATTGCAATACAAACCCCAGTGATGCTGTAATGATAGGTGATACACACTTTGATGCCCATGGTGCCAAACATGCAAATACCAATTTTATTGGCGTGTTGTATGGTTATGGTACCCGTGAAGAAATGGAACAGGAAGGCGCTACACAGTTTGTGGAAAACGCAAAAGAATTACAGTCTATTTTGCTTCCGGATTGTTCGTATAAATTCTAAAAATAGTATCTTAAAAGAAGAAAAGAGCAAAGCAATGGCTTTTGCTCTTTTCTATTTGCTCGAAATTTTTTACCAGCATGTATTTTTTAATATTCTGTTGCAATAGAGCAACAAAGGTGTAATAAAAGATTTTGATCATGAACCAGAGCGTGCGTCTGTTAGAAATTGTGTAACTATCTCTTTCATGTTATAATAATACAAAAGCTAAAATTGAAAAAGTACAGGAAATCTATCATTGAAAGAGGTGTTTGTTTTGATTCCAAAACAAAACATAATGAAAACCGGAATTGCATTGATATGTCTTACCATGGGAATTGGTATTTTAAGCGGATGCAGTGGGAACGACCAACAAGAATCACATCCTGAAAGTAACAATTCTGTACAAGAAGAACTGTACAGCAATGTTTCGTCCCAAGAAAATCAAAATGAAGCTTTCATAGAGTCCAAAACAGAAGAAACTTCGCAAAACGAAACAATTCATTTGCCGAATACCGAACCTTTGAATATGACTTTTTGCAGTGGAGCCGGTGCATGGGCAACTTATATCACATTAAACAATGACGGTTCCTTTGAAGGTAACTATCATGACTCTGATATGGGATTTATTGGTGAAGGTTATCCGCATGGCACTATCTATATTTGTAAATTTAGCGGAACATTCGACAATATTCGGAAAATAGATGATAACACTTACGCTATGACGCTAAATGAAATCACAACCGAAAGTACAGAAAGTAAAGAGTGGATTACAGATGGAGTACGCTACATTTCCTCAGAACCTTATGGATTAGAAAGCGGAAAAGAATTTTTGTTCTATACACCGCAAACTTCTGTAAGAAATCTAACAGAAGAATTTATCGGTTGGGGCTATGGCAGTATTGGTCTTGATGCCTCCCAAAAAACACTGGACTGCTACGGACTTTATAATAAAGAAATGGGATATGGATTTTTTTCAAATAAATCATCTTTTCAATCTTAAAAAAAATGCTTGTATTCATACAATACAAGCATTTTTTATTACATAAAACAAAAAAATTTCTATCATTCGAGTCTTTGAAAAGAGTAGCGCATTACCTTCTGTAATCGTTCTTTCGCTTTTTTCATATGCTTGTTTACCGTAGGAGCTCCAATCCCTAATTCTTTGGCGATTTGCACTTGTGTTTTATTTTCAAAATAATAAGCATACATACAATCATACTGCCTTTGTGTCAACTCTCCCTGCATAGCTTTGGTCAGAACTTTCAGCATCCGACCATATTCCTTATCCGTTTGTAAGCTGTTTTGAGATTGATACTGTTGTATTCCAAATATGCTTTCTGTCATGGTATCCAAGCTCAGTAACCTTTTTGGCATATGCCTTTTCTCTCCTTTCTCGTTTTAATATTTCTTTTACTTGTATACGTTTATATAAAAAATCCCCTGTATGTTTACAGTCTAAATACATTCCATACAGCATATCTATGCGCGCCTTTACAGCATTTTGCTCAGAACAATCATCACAATTCAACTGCCGTTTTAACAGTTTGATATAAAAACGAATGGCAGCCGCCTGCTGCAAGTAATCATCCGCCCATTTTTTGTCTTTCAAACCCATCACCTCTTAGAACATATGTTCTTTTATTTTTTATTATATCATGTAAAACTACAAAGACAACGAATAAACCGAACAACTTTTTCCAGTATCATGTATATAGAATGTAAATTTTTATCATATCAGTAAATTTAGAAGAAAAACCCTGTTTTTTTTATGTCATATACGTTATAATAGTTTTGTATAAACATAATTTATAGTACTATCATATGTTTGACTGCCAACAAACAATGTGATTGATATAATCATCCACCACACATTACACCATTGGCAGAGAATAGTGAGGAATCATGAGTATTTTACATAACGTTTATCAAGGATTTTCATCTGCTGTAAATTTAGTAGTAGAAAAGAATCGTAAAAACAATTTGATTAACCGCATTAAATATGTAATTCGTGAAGAAGAAACAAAAGCAAATCAAGCTTACATTGCGCTTGGTAAACACTATTTCAACCATTTGCGTCAGGAAGAAAATGAGGAAACAGAATTTTACTGTAAGGCGGTAGAACATGCAAATAATCGCATTGACCGTGCTCTTACAAAATTAGACGAACTGACCATTGATGCAGAAGATTTTTTCTGTGATGAAGATTTTGAATCTGAATGTGAAGATTTGGGCTTTACCAGTTGTGAAAATGCAGAAGAAGCTTCTTCCTGGGACTATACAGAAACCATAAATAACGAAATCATTGCAGACAAAGAAGTGTCTGCCGAAGATACATTAAACAGAAGTGATTTTCCTTCCGACGAGGAAATTGTCAAAAATATTTGTGACGTTCACGGCAGCTGCGGAGAAGATTATAAAAAGGAATCTTCTGAAAGTGAAGCCGCTTCCGAGGAAGAAAATCCAATTCCGATTATTAAAAATAATCATATTTACCCATTTGGAGACACAGAAAAATAATCATTCTAAAATAGACCGAGGCTAAGCCTGTCTCGGTCTATTTTAAAGAGTGTAATACAGAAAATGTAAAAGGCAGTAACTATATGAAAAAAAAAGTAATGTTAGGAATGAGCGGCGGTGTAGATAGTTCTGTCGCTGCTTTGCTATTGACAAACGCTGGGTATGATGTTACAGGTGTTACCCTTCGTCTAAGACCGGACCGCTACATGGAGCAATGTGTTTCTGGCGGATGCTGCTCTATAGATGATATTGATGATGCCAGAAGAGTTGCCTATAAACTTGGAATAGAGCATCTGGTATTTAACTTTACGGATATCTTTGAAGAAACTGTCATTGATTATTTTGTAAAAGAATACGAACAAGGGCGCACTCCAAACCCCTGTATTGCATGTAACCGCCACGTAAAATTTAACGCAATGATGAAACGCGCAATAGAATTGGAATTTGATTACGTTGCAACCGGACATTATGCTTGCATTGAGCAAAACGAACAGGGACGCTGGCTGCTAAAAAAAGCACCTGCGGCAAAAGATCAAAGCTATGTATTATATTCCTTAACCCAATTTCAATTAGAACATACTTTACTTCCCCTTGCTTCTTATACCAAACCGCAAATTCGTGCTATTGCACAAGAAGCTGGATTAATTGTTGCAAATAAACCCGACAGTCAAGAAATTTGTTTTGTTCCCGATAAAGATTATGCCGGTTTTATTGAACGTTATACCGGGAAAAAAGCAGAACCCGGCCAGTTTGTAGATGAACATGGAACAGTACTTGGTACTCATAAGGGAATTGCACATTATACCATAGGACAAAGAAAAGGTCTTGGTATCTCATTTGGAGAACCGATGTTTGTTACCAAAATAGATGCAGCACACAATCAGATTGTATTAGGTAAGGCAGGCAGTCAATATGCAAAACAGTTAGTCGCGGGAGACATCAATTGGATTTCCATTGAACGTTTAACCGAACCTTTAAAAGCAACCGCTAAAACTCGCTATCAAGCTCCGCCTGCACCTGCGGTATTGCTACCAATAGAAAATGGTCTGGTACAAGTTGAGTTTGATGAACCACAACGTTCCATTACACCGGGACAAGCAGTGGTTTTTTATGACGGCGATACTGTCATAGGCGGCGGAACAATTCTAAATAGCAATGCATAGAATTCCCATTTTGATTATAAACTAAAGGTGGTGCCCTTCATGGCAAAAAACATGAAAAAAGTAGTAGGATGCCCCAGTTGCGGTGTTCTGGAAGAATTTATTGCATACCCCTCTATTACCATTCCAACAGATAGGGATATGCGTGACAAAGTGCTGGATGAAAGCTTATTCTTCTGGAGATGTGGTTCCTGCGATTACGAAACACAAATGGTGTATTCCTGCCTTTACCAAGATAAAGTACGTAAATTTATGATTTATGTCCAACCAAAAGATGAAGATCCTGCTATATTAAAGCAAATTTCCGTATCAGGTTTAGAAGATATTAAAAAACGCATTGTTACAAATATTGAAGAGTTAAAAGAAAAAGTACTGATCCTTGAAGCAGGACTAAATGATTATGCTACGGAACTTGTAAAAGTAGCTCTTACACAAGTGGTAACCGCAAAATGGGGTATTGCACCGGAAAAAAGTTTTTATTGCGGTGTTGATCATGATAAAAATACCATAGAATATGTCTTTTATCTAAACGAAGAAGAACCACCTGTTTATCAAGGAATTAAAATGGATGTATATCAAGCATCTTTGCAAATTGTAGAATCGATTGTAACAGAAGAACCAAATGCTTTTCTGCGTATTGATAACCGTGTAGCAAAAGAAATTTTAGAAACACATCAGCACATGCAGGAAGACCAAAAAACAGAACTGCCAGAACAAAAAGAGAGCAACCAATAAGGAAACACTAGGAGGATTTATAGTTATGTGTGGAATATGCGGATTTACGGGAGAACTATTAAACCGTGACCAAGTACTGAAAGATATGGCGGATAAAATTATTCACCGTGGTCCTGACAGCTGCGGATACTTTTCCAATCCAGAAATTTCAATGGGTTTTCGCCGATTAAGTATCATCGATTTGGAAGCAGGCGACCAACCAATTTTCAACGAAGATAAAACACTTGTACTGACCTTTAACGGCGAAATTTACAACTATAAAGAATTACGCGAAGAACTGCAGCAAAAAGGTCATATCTTTGCTACACATACAGATTCTGAAGTATTAATCCACGGCTTTGAGGAATGGCGTGAAGGGCTGTTAAATCGTTTGCGTGGTATGTTTGGCTTTGCAATTTGGAATACGGTAGACAAATCCTTATTTATCGCAAGAGATTTTTTTGGTATCAAACCAATGCATTATACAAAAGTTGGAGATCACTTGGTATACGGCTCTGAAATTAAAAGTATTTTGCAATTTCCTGGGTTTGAGAAAAAATTCAATTATGATACATTAAACAACTATCTCTCATTCCAATATGCTGTGCCTCCTCAAACCTTTTTTGAAGATCTATATTGTTTGCTGCCAGGACACTACTTATGGTACAAAAACGGAAAAATAACCACTACCCGCTATTGGGAAGCAATGTTCGAACCGCAAAACGATATGACTGAAGCACAAGCTGTTGACAAAATTGAAAAAGTATTTGCAAATTCTGTAGATACTCATAAAATCAGTGACGTTGAAGTTGGTTGTTTCCTTTCCAGCGGCGTGGATTCCAGCTATGTTTCCACCTATTTTCCGGGACAAAAAGCCTTTACTGTTGGATTTGACTTTGGAGAAAAATATAATGAAATCGACTTTGCAAAGCGCACTGCCGATATTGTTGGACTAGACCACCATTATAAAGTAATCTCCTCCGATGAATTCTGGGGAAATATCAAAAACGTTCAGTACCACATGGATCAACCTTTGGCAGACCCTTCCTGTATTGCACTTTACTTTGTATCTAAAATTGCAAGCGAACATGTAAAAGTAGTACTATCCGGTGAAGGTGCTGACGAACTATTTGGCGGATATGATGTTTACAATGAACCGTTGGTATTTAAAAACTATCGCAAACTGCCACAAGGATTGCGTACTTGGTTAAAAAATACCGCCCAAAAATCTAAAAAACAATTTAAAGGGCAAAGCTTTGTAACTCGAGGCGAACTACCTACCAATGAATATTTTATTGGTAATGCCAACATGTTCTCCTATGAGGACAAGCTAAAACTTCTAAAAAACAAAGACTGTGTTACTCGTCCTCAGAGTGTAACCGCCGCTTACTATGACCGCGTAAAACATTTAGATGACTGTACTCGTATGCAATATCTGGACATCAATTTATGGATGGTTGGAGATATTCTATTAAAAGCGGACCGTATGAGCATGGCAAACTCATTGGAACTGCGTGTACCATTTTTAGATAAAGAAGTATTTAAAGTGGCCGCTTCTTTGCCAACTCACTTACGTGTACAAAAAGGACAGAAAAAAGTCGCTTTGAGAAAAGCTGCACAGCGCAGACTTCCAATAGAAACCGCTGAGAAAAAGAAACTCGGCTTCCCTGTTCCTACACGTGTATGGTTAAAAGATAAAAAATACTATAACATTGTAAAAGAAGCATTTACCTCTCCTATTGCTCAAAAGTTCTTCCATACCGATGAACTGATTGATTGTTTGGATACTCACTATAATGGATTGCGCGACTACAGCCGCCGTATTTGGACTTTATTTATTTTTATTGTATGGTACGAAATTTACTTTGAAGACGGCGGACATGAACCGGGCAATATGCCAAACTTTTCAAAATAATAAAACATAAAAAATGGATGCATAATCATGCATCCATTTTTTATGTTAGTTTGAAGTTGTAGTTTCGCTGGAAGTGGTATCTTCTGATGCCTCACTTACTGCACTGCTTGCAGGAGTAGATTCAGCGGAAGATGTATCATTAGGTTTCTCAAAGACAGCAGGATCAAAACTATTGATTACATCTTCATGTAATGTATAATCTGTGTAGCTTTCTACCAAAGCATTCATGTCGGTAATATATTCTTGTTCTTTCAATGCCGCTAATACCTGTAAATCAACAGATTCATCCTTCAATTTTTCATCAGCGGTTGCATTAATATCATTTTTTACAACTACCATATAGGAAGAACTCGTCTCTACCACTCTTGCCTCACCAGGTTGCATTTCTGTTAATGCGGATACCATTTCCGGATAATATTGAGTATACTCAGTATTATTCGTCAAGTCTGTTACAACTGTTTTTAATGGATCTGCTGACAAGTTCTCTGCAGTTTTATACTCTTCTGCTACTTGTTCCACAGTTTTAGAACCGTCGTTAATAGAAGCAACGTAACCATCTAAAGTTGCTTTTGCAGCAGCTTTATCTTCATCTGATAAGCTAGCTATCGATTTTGTGAAATATGCAAAATCTGTGTAATGCTCAATCAAATAATTTTTCTTTTCTTCTACAGGAATTGCTTTTTCTCCGCCTTCCCCATATATAGCTTGGAAAACACCTGCAAATTTGGCATTAAAATCATAGAAGCATTGTTTTGCGCCTTCTTTGGTAATGCCATATTGCGAAAATTGTTCCTTGCTGGTAGCCCAAGCTTGATCCATATTGGTATCAATTAACTTACGTTCTTGGTCTGTCAAAGAAAAACCAACTTCTTTCGCTTTCGCATCTATCACAAACATACTCTTCATGCTTTCCAAAGCTCTAGCTCTCATCCAATCTTCTGCAGGCTGTCCGTTAATCTCTTGAGAAAGAATGGATTTCGTTGCATCAGGCACATAGTAGCTAGCCTCATAATATGCAGAATACATGCAATAAGCATATGCACCCATCGTAATCTTTGTATTCTCATTTTCTGCTACAATTTGACTGTCATTGCTGGTACCGCAGGCTGTCATACCCACAGCTATAGCACAAACAGCCAATAATGCGGCTGCCTTTTTTACTAATTTCATTCTAAACCTCCTATAAATTGAAACGTTCTTTTATTATACCGAGTTCTATTCCAAAAGTCTATAATTGCCAGGTGAACATTATGTGAAAATTTATAGCATATTTGTTCACTTGTTTACGTTTTACTTTTTTTATCTGAAATCAAAATCTCCAATACTTGTTTTAACGTTTGCAATGGAGATTCTTTGCCCGTCACTTTTATACTAACATACGGTTTATTACCTGCACTTAATTTTACTCGGCCTTTTAATATTTTAATCAGCGGTTCCAAAAATTCCATATTCATTGGCTCACGATACAATATAATGTAATCTTCACGCTGTTTCACTTCAAATATACCAAGCTGCGACGCTATGTTACGTAGTAATGCAATGTCAATTAATCCTTGTACCGATGCCGGAGGATTACCGAAACGGTCTGTTAATTCATCCAACACATCCAACGCATCCTCTTGATTTTTAATCCCTGCAATCCTACGGTAAATATCCAAACGCTGACTGAGATTTTCAATATATCGTTCCGGTATATGTGCTTGAACCTGCATATCTACCAAACATTCATTGTCTACAGGAGCAGTAGGCAGTTCTCCTTTCTCCATTTTAACTGCTTCTCCCAGCAGCTTCAAATAAAGGTCATAGCCCACTGTTTCCATATGGCCATGCTGCTCTCCGCCTAAAATATTACCTGCACCTCTAATTTCCAAATCGCGCATTGCAATTTTGAAACCGGAACCAAACTCTGTAAATTCACGGATGGCAGAAAGTCTCTTCTGAGCTACCTCTGTCAAAATTTTGTTGCGAGTAAAGGTAAAATAAGCATATGCTCTTCTGGAGGAACGTCCTACGCGTCCGCGAATTTGATGTAGTTGTGAAAGACCCATACAATCCGCATTTTCAATGATTAATGTATTTACATTTGATACGTCCACTCCAGTTTCAATAATGGTAGTACAAACCAAAACATCTATTTCTTGCTCAAGCAGTTTTCTCCAGATTTCAGACAATTCACTTTCTGTCATTTTACCATGTGCAAAACCAACTTTTGCCTCAGGAATTTGATGCTGTAAAGAAGCAGCAACACGCTCAATACTTTCTACATTATTATGCAGATAATATACTTGCCCTCCCCGCCGCAACTCACGACGAATTGCATCACAAATAATACCTTGATCATGTTCTAATACATAAGTTTGTACCGGATGACGGTCATGAGGAGCTTCCTCAATAACAGACATATCACGAATTCCAGAAAGCGCCATATTTAATGTTCTCGGGATAGGGGTTGCAGATAATGTAAGTACATCTACATTTTTATAACTTTCTTTCAAACGCTCTTTTTGCGCTACACCAAAACGCTGCTCCTCGTCCACAATAAGCAGTCCCAGATTATGAAATTGTACATCCTTCGATACCAAACGATGTGTACCTACAATCATGTCAATTTCCCCACGTTTGAGTCGTTTTAAAATATCTTCCTGCTGTTTTGGTGTACGAAATCTGGATAATAATTCTATGCGTACAGGAAAACCCTCCATACGTTTGCTGATATTTTGATAATGCTGCCATGCCAATATGGTAGTTGGAACCAACAATGCACACTGGCAAGAATCACTAACACATTTAAAGGCTGCACGCAGCGCCACTTCTGTTTTACCAAATCCAACATCACCGCACAATAAACGATCCATTGGTGATGACAGCTCCATGTCGTGTTTAATTTCACTAATACAACGTAACTGATCTTCTGTTTCTTCAAATTCAAAATGGGCTTCAAAGTCGCGCTGCCACTCTGTATCCGGAGAAAAAGCATGTCCTTTTGCCTGCATACGCTGCGCATACAATCGAATTAATTCTTTTGCCATATCTTTTACAGCAGAACGAACACGCGCTTTTGTTTTTTGCCAATCTTGACCGCCCAATTTACTTAATTTAATCGTAGCATCCTCTCGAGGTCCAATATACTTAGATACTAAATCTAATTGAGTTACAGGAACATACAGAGTATCTTTTTTCGCATAGCGTACCTTAATATAGTCTTTTACCACACCTTGCATATTAATCTTGTGGATCCCCTCAAATACACCAATGCCATGAGAAGCATGAACAATATAATCCCCAACGGTTAATTCTGAAAGGCTATACAATTCTTGCGCATGTTTATTTTTTCTTCTTTTGGTTGTAGCTGTTCCTGTATAACGTCCGTGTGTAATAATTCCAAAACCAGCTGTTGGAAACTCCATACCTGCTGATAATGCTCCTGTAGTAACAATAATTCCTTTATCCGGTATCTCTGACATATCCGGCATATAAATAACAGGCAGCCCTTTTTCTTTTAAATCAGCAGCAATATTGGAAGCTGTTTTTTCTGTTCCGCCCAACACAATACAGGTAAGTCCAGAAGATTGCATTGCTTGTAGGTCTTCTTCTAACAATGCAATGCTTCCTCCCCACACAGACAATTGTCTTGCAGTAATATTCAGCAAAGTACGTACCGGAACCTCATAAGTTCCCCTAGTAAAAGCTTCCAAACAAATCGTTTTTCTTTTCTCCAACTGAGATTGTATATAAATCCAGTCACCGCTATAAGTATCTAAACCTCGACATAGAATTCCCTCTTCCAGGTATTCCTTGACGTCTTCTGCCCACTGCCACTGTGTTGTTCGTATTCTTTCTTTTCCTTTGTGAAACTCGGATACAAACACCAATGTATCTTCCAATGAAAAGTAATCTAGCAATGTTGCTGTTCTGTCATAAAGCATTGTGATGTATTTATCCGCACAATGGAAATGACGTCCATTTCGCAGTTGGTCACATTCCATTTGCATAATTTCTTTTGCCTTAGGAGCTGTTTTTCCTCTCAAAGAAGAAGCATGCTTTTCAATTTTATCTGCCAGTTCAGCAGGATGATCTACCAACACTTCAACAGAAGGCGCCAACATAACAGAATCGACTGTTTCAGTTCTACGTTGACTTTCCAGGTCGAATAATCCCATGGTATCAATTTCATCGCCCCAGAATTCAATTCGAACGGGATATGACGCATCCGGAGTGAAGAAATCCAGAATACCTCCCCGTACTGCAAACTGACCGGTACCGTCAATTTGCTCCGCACGTACATAACCGCATCGAACCAAAGCTTGTACCACATGCTCCAAGCTAACAGTTTGCCCCTTCTTTAATTCTATCATACGTGCTTCCAACTCACTGGGCGGAATGGTATATTGCAACGCAGCATCCATACATGCAATAACAACGTCACAGTCATGTTTTAAAATACGAGACAGCACTTGAATACGCTGATGTTCATATTCACGGGAAGCACTTTCTACATTACGGAATGTAAAATCTCTTGTGGGATAAATAAAAGAACGCAATCCCATAGAGGTCAAGTCATGACAAACTCTTTGTGCTTCTGCTTCATCTGCCGCCAACAGCAGCGCTGTTTTATTGGTATCTTGCACCAAAGTACTGATTATGGCAGCTTTATGAATACCTGACAATCCCGTTGCTACTGCAGGCAATGCACTACTTTCCACAGCTTGCCTTAGCTGTATATATTCAGGAAGCTTATGCATACCTGCTTTTAAAAAGTTCATACTTCCCCTCCTTTTCTATACTTCTGTATTCTTAAGAATTATATTGATTCATTGCTTCATTTACTTTATTCTGTATCATCAGTGAAGCAGCACGATAGGCGTTGTCAATGGCTTGTTCCAATGATTTTAATTCCTGCGTACTGAATTTAGACAGTACCCAATCGGCCAAATCCCAGCCGGGATTTGGTTTTGCCCCGATTCCCATTTTGATTCTGGGAAATGTATCGGTTCCGCATTGTTCAATAATATTCCTCATGCCGTTTTGACCACCATGACTTCCCTTCAAGCGGATTCTCAGTTTTCCCGGCTGCAAAGAGATGTCGTCATATACCACTATAACACGATCGGGTGTCAATTTATAGAAATTCATGGCGTCTCGCACAGAATCTCCACTTAAATTCATATACGTCATAGGTTTTAACAGCAAAACTCTTTTTCCGTTTAAAATAGTATCGCATGTCATACCTTTAAACTTCATACGATCTATAGAAACATTACATTGTTTTGCAATATAATCCAACACCATAAATCCTATATTATGGCGTGTTCCCTCATATTGGATACCGGGATTGCCAAGACCGACAATTAAATACTCAATCGGTCCTACTTTTGCTTTAGATATGGATGCAAAAATATCATTCAGCATCTTAACACTCCTTTTTCATATAATAAAGTTTTGGCGAGATAGTTACCTACCTCGCCTAACTTTATGCAGTATTAAATTAAAATGTATACATTGTAGATACAGGTTTATCCTCATAAATACGCTCAATTGCTTCTGCAAACAATGGAGCCACCGGAAGCAATGTAATTTTAGGAATTGCTTTTTCCGGAGGAAGCGGAATGGTATCCAGTAAAATTAATTCTTTAATACAACTGTTTTGCAGACGCTCAATTGCAGGACCTGACAAAACGCCGTGGGTTGCGCAAGCAATAACCTCTGTGGCACCACCCTTATCAATCAAAGCCTGTGCACTGTTGCACAGTGTACCTGCAGTATCAACCATATCATCAATTAAGATTACTTTTTTTCCACGAACATCACCAATAATGTTCATAACCTCAGATACATTTGCCTTTTGGCGGCGCTTGTCCACAATTGCCAAAGGACAACCCAATCTTGTTGCGAATGTTCTGGCACGAGTTACGGAACCAAGGTCAGGGGATACTGCCACATATTCATCCACATTGTCACCAATGCGATCTTTTAAATAATTAGACAAAACAGGAGCGCCCAGCAAATGGTCAACCGGAATGTTAAAAAAGCCCTGAATTTGCGGTACGTGTAAATCCATTGTTAATACGCGGTCAGCACCTGCAGTGGTAAGTAAATCTGCAACCAATTTAGCCGAAATCGGATCACGTGCTTTTGCTTTACGGTCTTGACGAGCATATCCAAAATATGGAATTACCGCTGTAATTCGAGCAGCGGAAGCACGTTTCATTGCATCAATCATAATCAACATTTCCATAATGTTATTATTTACCGGCGCACATGTAGACTGAATAATAAAACAGTCAGAACCACGCACAGATTCAAATAAAGAAACGGTAATTTCACCGTCACTAAAAGTAGAAACCTCAGACTTACCCAAAGGCAGGCCTAAGCACTCAGCAATTTGTTCTGACACTCGAACAGTAGAATTAGCGGCAAAAATTTTAATATCTTTACCATGAATATTCATTCGTAAAATCCCCCTATTAACATATAACGCCTCGTTTTTCGAAGCAAATAATTAATATATCTTTCTGTTTCATCAGTTACCTTGAATGGTACTAAACGGTGTAGGCGATTGATGATCTTCTAAATTACAAGCAATACAATGTACGTTATGCAATGTAACATCATTGCCAATAATACTATCACTCACTACCGTATTAGGGCCAATAACACAGCTATCTCCTACAGCTGTATTGCCGATTAATAATGTAGTTGGCAAAATGCGATTGCCTTTTCCAAAGGTAACATTAGGACCAATGACTACACCATCTGTACAAGGAATTTCCACTCCATTTTGCATATGCTGCTTTAAGATAATTTCCCGTGCAATGACGTTTAAATGATTCAGTTGCATACAGTCATTGGCACCTAGAACAGCATTTGCATTATTCGCTGTATAAGCGCCGGCCTTTTTACCCGCCTTGAGCAGCAACTGAATGGCATCCGGCAGATAATATTCTCCCTGCGCGTTGCAGTTATCTATATTGTATAGCACAGACAGCAAATCGTCAATGTGAAACCAGTACGCACCGGAGTTTACTTCTTTTATTTTTAAAGTTTCCTCATCTGCATCTTTTTGTTCTACAATGGCAGTCAACGCACCTGTGTTAGGATTGCGCACTACGCGACCATAACCCGTTGCATCCTCTAACGTTGCAGCAATAACAGTAACAGCATTCTGTTCTTTTTTGTGCTGTTCATAAGAAGCTCTGATAACCGCTTCATCCACAAGCGGTGCATCTCCATTTAAAATTAGAACATTACCTCCACTGTGTTTCTTTAAAAATGCATCTGCCATCATAACTGCATGAGCAGTTCCTTTACGCTCACTTTGATATGCAAAACAAATATGACGATACTGTTCTTCCTTTTCTTTTAATTCATCCAGATAATTTTCTACACATTCATGCATAAATCCGGATACCACGCAAAGATTCTCCAAATCTGCCTTTAAAACAGCATCTACCACCCACTTCAGCATTGGCTGAAACAATACTTGTGATAACACTTTTGGCTTATTGGATTTCATGCGTTTCCCCTCACCACCGGCAAGAACAATCGCACAGTCTAAATTTGCCATAGTTCATCCTCCAAACAAAGAATGATTCTTCGTTCTGTATATTTATCTCTTTTATAGATAGAAAGCTACACCTTTTAACTTAACTATTATCTCAATAACCGCACAATTTTTCAAGCCCAAACCAACACTTTTCTCGTAAATTTTCGAAATATTAAAAAAACCATAAAAATCTATGGAAAATTTTTCTGAAATTTGATATAATAGTTAATATAGATATGTAAAAATAATAAAATTTTGTAGAATTAGCACAAATCCCAACAATTCAACAAAATAAGAAAAAATGTATAGGAGGACTTAGAATATGGCACATAAATATGTCTATCTGTTTTCTGAGGGAAATGGCACCATGAGAGAGTTATTGGGAGGAAAAGGTGCAAATCTTGCAGAAATGACTGTGCTTGGCATGCCGGTTCCACAGGGATTTACCATTTCAACCGAAGCATGTACGCAATATTATGAAGACGGTCGTCAAATTAATGATGAAATTCAAGAGCAAATCTATGAATACCTGTCTAAAATGGAAACTATTTGCGAGAAAAAATTCGGTGATCCATCTAACCCTTTGCTCGTATCTGTTCGCTCTGGAGCAAGAGCCTCTATGCCAGGAATGATGGACACCATCCTAAATTTAGGTTTAAACGATACCGTTGTGGAAGGATTGGCCGCTTTTACAGAAAATCCTCGTTTTGCATATGATTCTTATCGACGTTTTATTCAAATGTTCTCTGATGTTGTAATGGAATTACCCAAAAGTGCTTTTGAGGATATGATTGATGCCAAGAAAAAAGAAAAAGGCGTTATTCATGACACAGAACTTTCTGCTGATGATTTAAAAGATTTGGTTGCACAATTTAAAGACTTTTATCAGAAAGAAAAAGGCGAGCCATTTCCTAACGAACCTCGCACTCAGCTTTTGGAAGCCATCAAAGCCGTATTTCGCTCCTGGGATAATCCAAGAGCAAATGTATATCGCCGTATGAATGAAATTCCTTACAGTTGGGGAACTGCTGTAAACGTACAGGCAATGGTATTCGGAAATGCAGGCAATACATCCGGTACCGGCGTAGCCTTTACCCGCGATCCGGCCACAGGTGAAAAGAAACTGTTTGGCGAATACTTAATGAATGCACAAGGAGAAGACGTTGTTGCCGGTATTCGTACTCCCGAGCCTATCTCTCATCTAAAAGACACCATGCCCGAAATTTACGAACAATTCTCCACAATCGCGCAAACTTTAGAAGACCATTACGCCGATATGCAGGACATGGAATTTACCATTGAACGCGGCAAATTATATATGCTACAAACAAGAAACGGAAAAAGAACGGCAGCAGCCGCTTTAAAAATTGCAGTTGATTTGGTTGACGAAGGAAAAATCTCAGAAAAAGATGCTGTACTTCGTGTAGAACCAAAACAGTTGGACTCTTTATTACACCCTCAATTTGACGCAAAAGCATTAAAAGCAGCAACACCAATCGGAAAAGGTCTTGCTGCTTCACCGGGGGCTGCATGTGGTCGTATTGTCTTTTCAGCTGAGGATGCAAAAGATTGGGCAAACAAAGGTGAAAAAGTAATTTTAGTGCGTTTGGAAACATCTCCGGAAGATATTGAAGGAATGTCTGCTGCACAAGGTATTTTAACTGTTCGCGGAGGTATGACCTCTCATGCCGCAGTTGTCGCTCGCGGCATGGGTACCTGTTGTGTATCGGGCTGCGGAGAGATTACAGTAGACTATGAAGCAAAACAATTTACATTAGGCGGAAAAATCTATCATGAAGGCGACTATATTTCTTTAGATGGTTCTACCGGAGCTGTCTATGGGCAGGCTTTACCTACAGCAGAAGCCTCTATTTCAGGAGATTTCAGCCGTTTTATGCAATGGGCTGACAGCGCACGCCGTCTAAAGGTATATGCAAATGCAGACAACCCCCATGACGCAAAACAGGCACGCAACTTTGGTGCCGAGGGAATTGGATTGTGCCGCACAGAGCATATGTTTTTCGAAGCTGACCGCATCAAAGCTATGCGTGAAATGATTGTTGCTACCACTACTCAGGAAAGAAAAGAAGCACTTGAAAAATTATTACCCTATCAGCAAAAAGACTTTGAAGGAATTTATCAAGCAATGGAAGGCGCCCCTGTGGTTATCCGTTTTCTAGATCCACCATTGCATGAATTCTTACCTACAAAAGAAGAAGATATTCTTCAAATTGCGAAAGAACTGCATATCACTACAGAACAATTAAAAGACGTCATTGCAAACTTACACGAATTTAACCCAATGATGGGACACCGCGGATGCCGTTTGGCTGTTTCTTACCCTGAAATTGCACAAATGCAGACAAAAGCTGTAATACAAGCAGCAATTGCAGTTATGAAACAAAATCCAAATATCCATATTACTCCTGAAATTATGATTCCACTGGTAGGTGAAGAAAAAGAATTAAAATTTGTAAAAGACATTGTAACAACAACTGCTGACCAATTAATTGCTGACAGTGGTGTAGAGATGACATATCTTGTTGGTACTATGATAGAAGTTCCTCGCGCCGCTTTAACTGCAGATAAAATCGCCAAAGAAGCAGAGTTTTTCAGTTTTGGTACCAACGACCTAACACAAATGACATTTGGCTTTAGCCGAGATGATGCCGGAAAATTCTTAAATGACTACTATGATCACAAAATATTTGAATTTGACCCATTTGCTAAGCTAGACCAAACCGGTGTTGGACAATTAGTGGAGTTGGCTGCAAAGTTAGCACGCGTTACCAGACCGGATATCTCATTGGGCATTTGTGGTGAACATGGCGGCGATCCATCTTCTGTTGAATTTTTCCATAAATCAGGTCTGAACTATGTTTCTTGCTCTCCATTCCGTGTGCCGATTGCGCGCTTAGCAGCTGCACAAGCCGCTATTCGTAATCCATGATGACATCAAGTATCAGATTTCTTTTATATAAGCTGTGATAAATCTGTCATCTGGAGAACTATGATTCCATAAAAATAGGATTTGGAGTTGTATATTTTTATTTATGTTGTCTCTGACATCTGAAAAAGCAATAAGATTCTCTATTAGTAAGAAAGGAAGATGGGTATCATCTTCCTTTCTTACTAATATTTTCTTCTCTTGTGTTACATACGATTTCAAGCTATAATATTTTTAGAAAACAATAATTGATTAGGAGAAATTATGAATAAGCACGCTTATTTAATTTTAGTACAAAACCAACCGGAATTATTAGAATATCAACTTCCATTATTAGACCATGAACGAGTTGATCTATATATTCATATAGACAAAAAAGCAAAGAAGTGCCGTCCTGAATCTCTAAAATCCTTGGTAAAAAAATCCAAAGTCTTTTTTATCAACAGTACTGCCGTTTCATACGGTTCTTATACTCAAATTCAATGTCAGTTTGAACTAATGCGGCAATCTGCAAAACAAAAATATTCTTATTACCATTTCTTGTCTGATTGTGATTTACCCTTACGTACCCAAGAACACATTTTGGATTTCTTTGAATCACATCAAGGAAGAGAGTTTGTAAATATTTATGGGAAAAACTTTTCAGACGGTATGCGCAGACGTTTTAATTATATCAAAGAAGCATTTGATGCCGGTTTTCGTCTATTTGGACGCAAATCTGAAAAACTGGAATATCCATGGTCATTAAGTACAAAGCTGAATCCAGAAACAAAGATTTCTTCAGATGCTGGTTTTCAGCTACAAGCCGGCATCAATGCATGCAGCATTACTCATGACCTAGTTAGTTTAATTTTATTAAAAGAACCATGGTGCGAACAATACCTATCTAAAATGGGTGGTGTTTGCGAACTGTTTTTTCAAACAATTTTATGGAACTCTATGATGAAACAAAATATTTATTATCATCAATATGATAATTGGTCAAATGCAACTATGCGCTATATCGACTATAAACAAGGAAATCCCTATGTTTGGCAAAAAAAAGATTTTGATACATTAATCCGTTCTCCTTATTTATTCGCCGGTCCTGTCCATTTAAAAGGAAAAGACAGTGTTGCAAAAGATATTTATGATTATGTAACGGAAAAACAAAAGAAATAAAAAAGGCAGCGATTGCTGCCTTTTTTATTTAAGTATTCTCTGGTATATGTTCATGTCCCCATTTACAAATCTCTTGTAAAATCGGCATAATTGATTGCCCTTTTTCCGTTAGGCTATATTCCACTTTAGGCGGAACTTGAGGATATTCACGACGTATCAACAATCCGTCTCTCTCCAACTCTTTCAGCTGCGTAGAAAGCATCTTATGGGTTACTTTTCCTAATTCCCTCTTAATTTCGCTGTAACGCATGACTTCTTTTTTCCAAAGCCAAAATAAGATATGCATCTTCCATTTACCGCTAAAAAGAGAAACAGCGTATGCAAATGGCTTTATATCTATCTTTTCACAGATATTGACATCTGTTTGGTTCATTTTATACTCTCCTTTTAGGTAGTATCTTACATTTTAGTGCGTTCTTGTCTTTTCGCTTATTTCATCTATAATTTTAGTATGTAGATGATATAAAGTCAACGATTGTTTCCAGAAAGGAAGATGATAAAATGAATGTACTGATGATAAACGGCAGCCCAAATGCCAAGGGATGCACCTTTACAGCGCTTACAGAGATAGGAAAAGCATTGCAGGAGCAAAATATTGATTATGAGATTATGCAATTGGGAAAACAGCCTATCCGAGACTGTATTAATTGCAATCGTTGCCATGGAGAAGGTTGTATCTTTGACGACGATATGGTCAACGAATTTATTCAGAAAGCAAAAAATGCAGACGGATTTGTGTTTGGAACTCCCGTCTATTACGCACATCCAAGCGGTAGATTATTATCTTTTTTAGATAGGGCATTTTATAGCAGTGCTTCTTCTCGCATATATAAACCGTTTCAATTCAAACCGGCGGCTGCCATTGCCTCTGCAAGACGGGCTGGAACGACCGCTTCTATTGATGTCATCAATAAATATTTCTCGATTGCTATGATGCCTATCGTTTCTTCCACCTATTGGAATATGGTACACGGTCTTACCCCTGAAGATGTAATGCAGGATAAGGAAGGATTACAAACAATGCGGAACATTGGAAAAAATATGGCATGGATGCTACAATGCATCGCATGCGCCAAACAACATCATATTCCGCAACCTCAATCTGATGTTGCATACTCAACCAATTTCATTCACTAAATCAAATCATGAAAAAATCCTCTGCATTGACAAATACCATGCAGAGGATTTTTATATAGTTAAATTATTGCTCGTCATTCCAAGAATACATTTTACGTAGTTCCTTACCAACAGCTTCTAATTCATGTTCTGCGCCTAAACGACGGCAAGCTGTGAAGTGAGCACGACCGGATTTATTCTCACTAATCCATTTGGAAGCAAAAGTACCGTCTTGAATTTCGGAAAGTACTTTTTTCATTTCTTTTTTGGTTTCTTCTGTAATGATTCTCTTACCTGTTTCATAGTCGCCGTATTCAGCAGTGTCCGAAATAGAATATCTCATTCTGGAGAAACCACCTTGATAAATTAGGTCAACAATCAATTTCATTTCGTGAACGCATTCAAAGTATGCGTTTTCAGGAGCATAACCAGCTTCTACCAAAGTTTCAAAACCTGCTTGCATCAAAGCAGTTACACCACCACAAAGAACAGCTTGTTCACCAAATAGGTCTGTTTCTGTTTCAACTCTGAATGTTGTTTCAAGAACACCTGCTCTTGCACCGCCAATACCTGCTGCATATGCAAGACCAATATCTTGTGCTTTACCTGTAGCATCTTGATGAACAGCAATTAGGCAAGGTACGCCTTTACCTTCAACATATTCACTGCGTACAGTATGGCCAGGACCCTTTGGAGCAATCATCAAAACGTCAACATCTGCTGGTGGTACAATTTGACCATAGTGAATGTTAAAACCATGTGCAAACATCAAAGCTTTACCTGCTGTTAGGTGAGGTGCAATGTTTTGGTTGTACATTTCAGCTTGTCTCTCGTCAGGAATTAAAACCATAATTACATCTGCTGCTTTTGCTGCATCTGCTGCTGTCATAACTTTTAGGCCTGCTTGTTCTGCTTTTGCCCAGCTCTTGCTACCTTCGTAAAGACCAACTACAACATCAACACCACTTTCATGTAGGTTTAATGCGTGTGCATGACCTTGGCTTCCGTAGCCAATAATTGCTACAGTTTTACCTTTCAAAACGTTAATGTCACAGTCTGCTTGATAAAAAATCTTTGCCATTGGAATGTTCCTCCTAAATTTTATGTATTCTCTAAAAATGTTCTAAGTCTTACGCAGGGCGCCAGGCTTATCCTTATTTATGCGCTGTGGAAGAGCCTCTCTCCAGAGCGACTGTTCCCGTGCGAACCAGTTCTTTAATGCCATATGGCCTTAATAAACTGGTTAGAGTTTCAATATTTTCTAATGTATTTGCATATTGCAGTGTAAGTGAATTGTTTGCTACGTCCACTACATCCGCTTTCATTTGCTCAGCAATTTTCATAACTTCCAAACGCTGTTTTGTGCTGCAAGTTACTTTTACCAGCATTAACAAACAACTTACATAGCTGCCGGATGTGGTTAAGTTTTTCACCTTAATTACGGCAATCAATTTGTTCAGTTGTTTTTCCACTTGTTCTACAATGTGTTCATCCCCGTCCACAACGATGGTGATACGAGAGATAGCAGGGTCTTCCGTCACACCAACAGCTAAGCTGTCGATGTTAAAGCCACGGCGTGAAAACAGACCGGAAACTTTAGACAAAACACCCGGTTGGTTTTCAACTAAAACTGAGAGGGTATATTTCATCTTTGCTTCCCCCTTTATATCGACGGTGTGTTTGGATCTACATCGCACACCAAAACATAAGCTTCTGTAGACTCCAGCATTTCCTTGGCCAATTTTTTGGCCTCTTCGTTGCTTTGTGCAAAAACTGCCTTAATACCATAAGCTTGCACTAGCTTAACGATATCCGGGTCACCATTCAGTGGTGTTGCTACATGGCGTCCTTGATACAAATTATCCTGAAGTTCTCTTACCATACCTAAAAATTTATTGCGCATAACAACCAATTTTAAAGGTACTCGATTTTGATTTGCAGTAGCAAGCTCACACATGCTCATCTGGAAAGAGCCATCACCACAAACTGCTACCACTTGACGTTTTGGCTTTGCCAATTTTGCGCCAATTGCAGCCGGCAGTGCGTATCCCATAGTGCCCATACCGCCTGATGTTAAAAATCTGCCTTCTTTGGTATTGAAGTTATTCGCTGCCCAAATTTGATTTTGTCCAACATCGGCAGTCAAAATAGCATCATCTTCCATCATAGCGGAAAGGTCACGCATAAACGCTCTTGGCTCTACAAAATCAGTGCGAGGTTCTCCTCTCAGAGGCGCCTCTCTTTTTGCATCCTGCACTTTTTTTAGCCACTCGTCACAAGGACAAGCCTCAATCTCTTTTGTAAATTCACGCAAAACCAATTTTACATCACCTACAATCGGAATATGTGCATTCACATTTTTTCCAATTTCAGCAGGGTCAATATCAATATGAATGATAGAAGCTTTCACACCCTTTGGATTGGGAATAGCTCTATCACCAACTCTTGCGCCGCAAAGCACAATAACGTCAGCTTCATTCATCATTCGATTTGCGTAGGATTTTCCATGAGAACCAATCATACCAATATAGTGGTCGTTGTCCATAGGAATAACCCCAAGGCCCATCATAGTTGCTACAACAGGAATACCTGTTTTTTTTGCGAAAGCGATCATTTCATCTCTTGCGCCTGCAGACACCACACCGCCGCCGCAGCAGATAACCGGGCGTTTGGCTGATTCAAGCAGTTTTGCTGCTTTTTTAATCTGCATACTATGTCCCTTTGTACGAGGCTTGTAACCCATAATTTCAGCTTTTTCAGGATAGATGAACTCTTCCACTTGGGCCCGCTGAATGTCGTAAGGGACGTCGATCAACACAGGACCTGGACGGCCGGTTGTCGCGATATGGAAGGCTTCCTTAAAGACGCGTGGAATATCCTCAACATTCTTTACAAGATAACTGTGTTTTATAAAAGATTCGCAAGCACCTGTAACGTCTGCTTCTTGGAACACATCACGTCCTAACAGTTCAGAATTAACCTGGCCTGTAATTGCAACCAGAGGAATGGAATCCATATATGCAGTAGCAAGACCTGTAATCAGATTGGTAGCACCGGGACCGGATGTTGCAATACAAACACCTGCTTTTCCGCTGGCACGTGCAAAACCACTTGCTTCATGGGCACCGTTTTGCTCACTTCTGACCAAGACGTGCTCAATCTCCGTTTTCTCTAAAAAATCATAGAATGGACAAATTACTGCACCTGGATAACCGAAGGTAATGGTAACATTTTCCGCCTGTAGGCATTTTACCATCATTTCTGCTCCACTTATCACAAATAGCCCTCCTTTCAAAATATATCGTAACAATTATTATAGTATGTTCCAGAATTGAAGTCAATGTTATTTGCTATATTCTACTAGTATTTTCGCTGTTTTCGGAAAAATTTTATAATCATTACTCTAATTTTTAGCATATGATGTGTGTTATTACAAACAGTTTTAGACAATAAAAAAAGTTGTATGATTTTTCATACAACTTTAAAGTTAAATTCCTATATGAACTGCGTCCGGAGCCCCATTTCTAATTTCCAATGCGAACTCTTTTGCCTGATCTAAATTTTCAAATACCCTCAGAGGAACGCCAACCTCTCCATGCTCACTAATAAGTAAGTAGAGAAATTGCTTTCCGACCTCAATTTTTTCTATTTCTCGAAATAGAATTTCAGACTCTCTGCTGGGTGTTGTAATCAGCAAACCATTGTCTGTAATTTCAATCGTTGTTTCCGGCATAAGTGCTTCTTTATTTGCACGATATAGCAATTGATTTACGGATTGTTTCATTTTAAATTTAGTAAACAGCAATGTTCCTATAAAAATTAAAATTCCCAAGGGGCAAAAAATAAAGTACATGTAAAGCTCAAACTTTGTAAACCAAGCAACAAGCAAAATCATTGCTTCGTAAATACAAGCCACAATAATTGCTCTTGCTACTACATTGCCTGATTTATGTGTCATACGGAACATATTATAATCATATAACTCTTTTTCATTCATCTTATATGTAATTTTCAATTTATACTCCACCTCACATTTCTCCTATTCTACCACAAATAGATAAATAGGGAAAGAGGAAAAACAAAAACTATATTAAAATGCATCTTAATCTTAAAGAATATCTACCGACCATTTCGTTGACAAACAAAATAATTTATTGTAAAATATTTTGGATTTTATGATTCAAAAACTAAGCCCTCTTAGTTAAATGGATATAACAAGCCCCTCCTAAGGGCTAGTTGTGTGTTCGATTCACGCAGGGGGTGCCAACAAAACAGCTGCAAGTAATACTTGCAGCTGTTTTGTTTTGTCTAAAAATATCCTATTTTAATAAAATGGATGCATATATTAATAGAAATTTAGAAAAAGCAGACTGTTTCAAATAACTTATGTTACAAACTTATACAATATTGTTATCAGTTTGTATAAATAAATCAAAAAATACATTATAACAAGCTTTTAAATTTTCATCTATATTTTTCACATTCCTGTTCAAATATTTCTGATTTCACTTATTATAAGTCGATTAAAATATACAGCTCCAAAAAAAATATCACAGCATACAACTATTTTATGGAAGTGTCTAACAAAGAATCTGCCGATACTTGAAAATACTGCGCCAATTGCCATAATACAGAAAGCGAAGGCTCACTGCCACCTATTTCATAGTAAGCATATGCAGACCTGGATATACCCAATGCATCTGCAACTTGCTGTTGTGTAAGCCCTTTTTTCTGCCTTAAGATTTTACAACGTTTTCCGAATTGTACAGACATATTCATCAACTCCATTAAATATAAATCAGGTATCTGTTTATATAGTTTCAATATTTTGGTTTGAGGTGAATAACAGCTATTTCATGAAATAATATGATATCTTAGCAAAACTTTTGTAATAGAGATATACAACATGACAAAACTAGAAAACAAAATATGATATACATACAATCATTTGAACAATTCAGCCAGTTCATTTATTTCTCTAAATAAATTCGTTTATAATTTTTATATGTTAAAAATAACATTCTATGAATGTCATATTATCAATCATTTTAACATATAATACAAACAATGACAAGAACAGGATGTCAAGGTGGGTGTAGCATATGTTTATCAATAAATCCAAAGATGGTCTTAATAATGTTTGTGGCAAAAAAGTTGCAGCTTTAAGAAAAAACATGATACCAAAGGTTTCTCAACGTGCGCTTGCTCAAAAACTACAAGTTGCCGGTTTAGATGTAGATAAAAATGCCGTTCAAAGAATTGAAAGCGGTCAACGATTTGTCACTGATATAGAACTGGTCGTGCTTGCCAAAGTACTCCATGTTAATATTGAAACACTTTTAACCAACGATTGATACTGGCTATAACCGCATTATAACTCAAAATAGTTATCAGTTTGTAAAGTGTGTTATTCTTTCACCTAAAAAGAAGAGCGAAAACCTTTTGTTTTCGCTCTTCTTTTTTCCTTAAATTGACAGGAGAGATTCATCCTACATAATCATATCTTATTCATATACCGCATAAAGCTATCGTGTGCATAAATATATACACTGAATAAGAAAGAATATAAGTATGAAATTCTCCTTTGTTTTGTCACGAAAATTTGTTATAATGTAGGTTAATATTTCAGTTCATTAGTTATTATGAAAAGAGGTGCCCTATGAAGCATATATTTCCCTTCCAAAAACAAAATAACTCCTTTTTTTACGAGGCACCCAATTATTCTTTAAGAAAACAATCAAATAAAATCGGTTTTTTGTTATGCGCTTCCATTGCCGCTATGTACTTATTTTCTTATGCCTTGCAATGGTTTTTAATTGGAGTAGGGTATCAAAAATCCACATATAACGAAGCTGTTTCTATTTTAAATTACCTATTAAACGGCTCCGTCAGTATATTAAGCATGTTATTGCCTGCTGTTATTTTTATTGTAATCTTTAAGTTAAAGCCCACGAACATCATTGTAACCGAACAAGTAAAACCCGCCGTTGGAATTTCTTTCTTTTTTATAGGAGCGACTATTTGTCTATTGGCCAACTTTCCGTCCAACTGGATATCTGCTATGTTAGAAAACTTTGGATTCCAAGGAAGTTCGCAGCCCATCCCTGTGGTTCCTACCATACCTTCCTATATTATGAATGTATTAGCCACTGCGGTAGTTCCACCCTTTGTGGAAGAATTTTTATTTAGAGGTGTTATTTTAAGTCAATTTCGTAAATACGGAGATGTCTTTGCCATTATTGCCTCTGCCTTGTTATTTGGTTTATTACACCGCAACTTTTCACAAATCGTATTTGCATTTATCTGCGGCCTAGCTCTTGGAATTACGTTAGTGAGAACCAATAACATATGGATTCCGGTAAGCATTCATATATTTGTAAATGGATTTTACGTCTTATTAAATATTGTCCGTTTTCACTGTAGTACAACTACTTATACAATCGTATTTTATATTATTATTCTAGTAATGATCTTTATATCTTTATTTTCTGTACTTTATCTTCTTCTAAAGAAAAAACAACTGCCCGGATTCCAACCAGAAATATTATCTACAGGCTGCAGCATGGGCAATTTATTTGCAAATCCTGGAATATTAATTTTCACAGGTATTTGCATCATTCAATCTATTTCCAGACTGGGTGTGTTTTAACGATGAACGAATATATGAATCAAGCGTTGGAATTGGCTCGTGAAGCGGCAAAAGAAGGAGAAGTACCCGTTGGAGCTGTAGTTGTAAAAGACGGCATTGTAATTGCAACGGGAAGAAATCGACGTGAACAAGCAAAAAATGCTGTTTGCCACGCAGAAATAGAAGCGATTCATAATGCCTGCAAACAACTTGGTGGCTGGCGTCTATGGCAATGCGAACTATACGTGACTCTGGAACCATGTCCTATGTGTGCAGGAGCAATTATTAATGCACGCATTCCAAAGGTGTTCTATGGGGCCAAAGATGAAAAAGCAGGTTCCTGCGGGTCTATTATTAATTTATTTGAATTACCCTACAACCATAAACCGGAATTAATTGGCGGCATTATGGAAGAAGAATGCAGTAATATATTAAAGGATTTTTTTCAAACACTTCGTTTAAAAAAGGCAACCCAACCAAAATGGCAGCCACCTCAAAAATAAAAGAAGATATGCAATATTGCATATCTTCTTTTTATTTTTCATGATTATTTTTATGTTCTTCAAAAAATTTATCCCAATCAATATCATCCAATTGCGCTTCAGACGATGTTTCTGGATGTTCGCTGACATCTTGTTTCTCTTGTGGTTTTTCTTTAGAAATTTGTTCTTTAAAAGAATTGCCTCGTTTTGGTCTCGCTGCTCCTGTTTGCTCCTCATGGTAATCAGATTTTGTATCAGATGCAGCTTTCATATGTTTATAAATAAACTGAGAATAAATAAAGAAAGCAATTCCTAACACACCCAAACCAACAGCAATACAACCCCAAATAAAGAAACTATCCCCGCTCATACCGTTTTTTAGCGGAGAACCTAATAGGGTATCTGCATCTTCGGAAGAAACCGGTTCACTTTCTTCCGAAGACACGTTCAATAGGGTTTCCCAATCTTGGGAACTTAATATCTCAGATTCATCATCAGAAGAAGCTGAACCCGTTACTGTAGCTGTATATGGCTGTATCATATTTGCTGAGGTATATTGTGCAGCATTGGCGTTAAATACCAACGCTGAAATAATACACGTCATAACCACTGCTATGAAACATGTAACTATCATTCGGGTTTTTGATTGAATTCCGCTCAAGACTATCCCATCCCATAAACACATTTTTAGACTGAATTCTACATAATCCTATCTATTTCGCAAAGATAATCATACCACCTTGAGTCAATAATTACAACTGTATTTTTCTTTACCTACTATAAAGTTTATGCATCTTTTACAAGCATTTTTCTAAATAATAATACCTCTTAATTCCTATTCCATATTTAGCAAACGGTAAATATCCCCTTTTTTACAACCTGTTTCCTGTGCGGACGTTTTTGACGCCTCTGAAGCGGACATTCCATCTTGCATATATCTCTTTGCCTTTTCTACAGCTTCTTCTATTGTAATTTCGGCCTTTTTTTCTTTTTCTGCACCTTCTATTACCAATACCAATTCTCCTTTGGCATTTTCATTAGAATAACGTTGTGCAGCTTCTTTTAATGTGGTACGAATGACTTCCTCATGTATTTTGGTAATCTCACGTACAATAGCAATTCTTCTATCTCCCCACGCTGTTAGCATATCCTGTAATGTAGCTGCAAGTTTATGTGGAGCCTCATAAAACACCATCGTTCTCCGTTCCTGTTTTACTTCCTCCAAATGTTCCCTTCGGCTTTTTTTATTCATACTTAAAAAGCCTTCAAACGTAAACCTTCCTGTTGGAAGTCCAGAAACCGCCAATGCAGAAATAACAGCCGTTGGTCCCGGAACCACATATACAGGGATATTCCGCTGCACACATTGTGCAACCAACAATTCTCCCGGGTCAGAAATTGCCGGCATACCTGCATCGGATACCAGAACACAAACCTCACCCTGCTCCATACGGTTGCAGATAATATCCCCACGCTCCATTTTGTTATGTTCAAAGTAACTTACCATAGGTTTTTTAATGCCAAAATGATTCAATAACTTTACTGTAACCCGCGTATCCTCTGCCGCAATAAAATCACATGTTTCCAATGTTTCTATCGCTCTTGGAGAAAAATCTGACAAGTTTCCGATAGGGGTTCCTACAATGATTAACTTTCCTGCCATACTGCTCCCCTTTTTCCTTGTTTATAGTCGCCATAAATTTGTAGCATTTCATCCGAAAATGCACCGCTTTCATTTTCTATCATTAAAACAGGTTCTACTACCATGCCCGGGTTTCCCCCTTTTCGTCCTTCCAATAAAAATAAGCTAGGTGCTTTAGATAATCTCTGTTGGACTAGACGTAACCGTTTTGGCATAATGCCCGCCTGCTTCATAGATTCCATAATATCAAATAATCTTTGTGGTCTTTGACACATACATAACTTGCCACCATATTTTAACAATTTGGAAGCCACACGGCAAATATCATCCGGGGTACAGGCACCTTCATGTCTGGCAATTCGTTTACTTTCATCAGGATTTACCAACCCCGTTCCGGCCTCCTGATAAGGAGGGTTACACGCAATCAAATCCAACTCCTGTGTAAAAGGAGCCTGTCCAGGCTTTAATGTAGTTAAATCTTGATGGAGCAATGTAATATTGGCTTCTAAGTTGTTTTTTTGAAGTGTTCTTTGCACCATACTGCATGCATTACTCTGCAATTCTACTGCATAAATATGTCTTGGTGTATATCTGCTGCTCCAAATAAGAGGGATGGTACCGCAACCTGTACCAAAGTCAGCACAGCAATCTTTTTTTCTGGGGGATGCAAAGTGTGCTAATAAAATGGTATCTGTATTAAAACAGTGCTGTTTTGATACAATAATTTGATATTGGCTTGAAATAGGTTCCCAGCGTTCACCATCTAACAGCATCTCTTTCATCTCCTTTTCCATATAAAACAATCTAATCATAGAAAAAAGAGCGATGCATACAGCACCGCCCTTTTTTGTTTACTGGCGAATTATGCTTGTTGTGGAGCATCTACCGGACAAACGTCTGCGCAAGCGCCACAATCGATACATGTATCAGGATCGATTACATAAATGTTATCGCCCTCTGAAATAGCGCTTACAGGACATTCAGCTGCACAAGCGCCGCAAGAAATACAATCTGTGTTAATATGATATGCCATTTTTAAGCACCTCCCTCTAAATTTCACCTTTATTTTACCATAGATCTTAAAAAAAGCAATAGAATTCCATGGATATCTTGTAAAAAATAAGCAGGTTTTTTGTCACAATATGATGAAATTAATTCTTTTCTAAACCTTTTAGTTGCTCTAGTTCCTCTTTATTCACCCTAATTTGACCGTCTTTAATTACCTTTACCTGTTTGGCATGAAATGTAGCAGGCGCTGCATCAGGAGCCTTGTCTAAACGTATGGTCAAAATACCGGTTAATAGGTTCTGGTCAATTACGGTACCTTTTCCTTCCGGTGTTACCACAATGGCATTTACTTTTGGAATTGTACGCAGTAAATCCAAATAAGCATCCTGCTCAAATTTAAGACAACACATTAGGCGTCCGCAAGTGCCTGAAATTTTAACCGGATTTAAAGACAATCCTTGCTCTTTTGCCATTTTAATAGACACAGGCTGAAAACTACTTAAAAATGTGGAACAACAAAACGGCTTGCCGCAAACACCCAATCCACCCAGCATTTTTGCTTCATCGCGTACACCTATTTGACGCAACTCAATACGAGTACGGAATACCGAAGCCAAATCTTTTACCAATTCACGGAAGTCTACTCTGCCTTCAGCTGTAAAGTAAAATAATACCTTACTGTTATCAAATGTATATTCAACTTCTACTAGTTTCATGTCCAGTTTATGATCTGCAATTTTTTTTAAGCAAATGTCAAATGCCTGTTTTTCTTTTTCATGGTTTTCTTCTACTTTTTTTAAATCTTCTTCTGTAGCAACACGTATCACAGGCTTTAATGGTTGTATCAAACCTTCATCAGATACAATCTTCCGTTCCATAGCCACTTCGCCGCATTCTACTCCTCGAGCAGTTTCTACAATCACCCGACTACCCTTTACAATGTCTAAATCCAACGGATCAAAATAATATATCTTACCTACATCTTTAAATCTTACACCAATTACTTGTGCCATTTTACCCTCCCATACATGTAAAATGTTGTATTATCTGCCTGCTGCTGTGCGCAGCTTTGCGCATAGCAACGTTACCAAAATTGTCATATTTGCGTTAAAAACCATAGCATTTTGTATTTCTGTTACTACTTGTCCCAGCCGAAATAATCTCGCTTTTGGTATCGCGCGACATAAAGCATTTACTTGCTCTGTCTGAGTGGACAAATAACTATTTCCGCCTGCACGCTGTACACACGCGTCACGAAATATAAGAGTTAGCTGGTTTAATACTTCTTTCAGCAACTCTTTGTCCTTAATCAGAGGCGCTGTTGCCTGTAACATCTCTATTTCTTTCGTATGAATTAACGCCTGTGCAATTTCTCCTGCAATTCTCACGGCTTCCGGATTTTCCTCCGCAGTATCTTCCAAAGTAATTATCTGAGAGCGTGAACGAATGGTTTGCAACAAGCGATTTGCTGTAATACAAGTAAGTATAAATACAGTGTCGGCTGGAGGCTCTTCCAATACTTTCAGCAAAGCATTCTGCGCTTCCGCAGACATACTTTCCGCACGAAACAGCAAATATACTTTATATCCGCCTTCCTGCGATTGTATATACGCATCACTGCGAATTGCACGTATCGCCTCAACCTTAAAGGAACGTGGTGTCAGACCACCTTCTGCTAAATAAATATCCGGATGAGAACCGGCATGCGCTTTGACGCAACTACCGCATGTGCCACACGGTTTATTCTCTTGTGACTGACAAACCAACGCAGAAGCAAGTATATGTGCCAGTTCTGTTGCCTTAGTATGGTTTCCTTCAATAATGAGAGCCTGAGGTACACGCTTTTGTACAAACATGGTGTCCAACATTCTTTCGACCGGTTCGGAAACCGCACATTGTCCTAAATTCAGCATGTACAATACCCTCACTTTTACCAATAATTACGGATCGTCCGTAATTATTTATTTTACCACTTTTATAGTCAGAAATCTATAGTTCTTTAAAAACATAACGATTTCCTCTGTAATCATTTCTCCGGGCATAACAACCGGCACACCCGGAGGACATGGACATGCTGTAGTTGCGGCAATTCTACCAACGCTATCCTCCAAATCGATCTCTTCCCATGCGGAAAATACAGCTTGTCGTACTGACATAACAGAATTTGGCAATGACGGAAAAACCGAATTGAGTTTTAACGGCTTTCTGTTAGGTAACGCCTGAATTGCTTGCTCCACTCGTAAAAAGTCTTGTTCGGTATGAAACGGTGTTGTAATTAAAACAAGGTTTGCATTGTCCGCATATTCAGGTTCTACAAAATGATCCCGAAAAATTTCAGCAGCTTCTTCTCCCGTAATCCCTAAGGATGCTGTTTGCAAAGTAATGCGCACAGGATCTGTTTCGCCTAAAGGTATAGCAATTCCTTTTGCGGCTGCCATTTCTTTCATTTTTACAACGCGCTTTTGTAATTGTAAATAGGCCTCTTTTCCCTTTGTCTCTGCCCATTGCATACATAAATCCAAAGAAGCCATAATAGGATAAGAAGGACTGGTAGAACCAAACAGTGCCATTGCATCTTTGGCGTTTGCTGCATATATATCAGACGCTATATTTAAAAAAGCACCTCCTGTTAAAACAGGTAACGTTTTATGAGCAGAACAAGCAGTCATATCGGCACCAAGATGAATCGGGTGCAAATTTTCGGGTGTTAAAAACAAATGAGAACCATGTGCATTGTCTACCAATAACGGCACATGATAACGATGACATACTTCCGAAATACTTTTGATATCAGCCAAAACACCAAAGTAATCAGGACTGGTGATATATACCGCCGCAACATCTTGATATTGTTTTAAAAGAGCTTCTACATCGTCCGAATGAATTCTCCCAGGAAATCCAAGTCCCGCATCTGCCCTTGGCAGCAACCAAACAGGATGTAAGTCAAGCAACGCCATGGCATTTACCGCACTGCGATGAAGAATACGATCTGTTAAAATTGTTTTTTTATTGCTGTCAGCCGAAACAAGACGCAGCATTGCCTGAATACATAAAGTACAGCCTCCGGCAGAAAATAAGGTACGAGTTGTCCCAAATACTTGTGCAGCATGATGTTCTGCTTGTAAAATTACATGTTCTGCCTCAAACAAGCTATCTGTATCCGGCAGTTCAGTGACATCTAACTCTAGCAAATGATTCAGATATGAAATTGGCTTTCCCGAATGACCAGGTGTATGAAAAGCAGATCTTCCAATCCTATGATGCTGTACCAAAGCAGAATATAATGGTGTTTGATTCGACATATGCGTTCTCCTCTTCTTTACTTGACCTTATTATCTTATGAAACAAGTTTGTTTTCAAGCAAATTTTAAAACAATCCATTTACTATAGAGATATCATTCAAAAAGTTTTGGTAATGGTACGTCCAATTGATCTGACAATGCAATTAAAATTTCCAATGAAATATTCACTTTCATATTCGGAGCCTCAATGATACTAAGATACGTTCGGCTGATATGAAGCTTTTCCGCCAATTCGTATTGGTTCCAGCCTCTTAATTTTCGATAGCCCGATACATTCATACTCAGTATACGATAATAATTGATTTTTCTATATGCCATATTTATCCCTCCCCCTACTTTTAGTAGGATACCAATAGATTATCACACTTTAAGTAGGAAATCAACCAAAATCGTACTTTAAGTAGTATTGTTTTCTCTATAATTTTCTCTATAAAAGGATATACGAAAATATGGCCCGGTTACAATAAAACGAGAATAACACATTATCAGAAGCCGAAGTCACCGGAAAGTTTGGCAATATGAAAGCCAATAACATTGCTTCCCAGAATAAAAGTAAGTATAATGAAGTCACCAAAATAAAGGAGAAAAAAGATATGAAAATGATGAAAAAATTTTCTTTACTGTCGTTAGCATTTATCTTGGCATGTTCTATTGTTGGTTGCCAGCAAATAGATGCTTCTCAGGAACAAAAAAAGTTTGATGAATTTATTCAGCAGGAATTTGTAAAAACGATGGAGAATGATTATATCACAAACCATATATACATACAAAATCCGCAAACATTCGGAATAGATTTAAACCAAATAGAAGTAAGCTTAGGCACTCGTCCAAACAGTGACGGAGAAATCCTCTCAACTGAAGATAACGATAATACTTATCATACATTCCAACAATTTCATCGTGATGCTTTGACTGAAGAACAAAAAGATATTTATGATATTTATGAATATCAGGCCTCTTTATCTCAAAAAATGAACAATGAAAAATTCGACTATTACGGCTCCTATTTTGAAAGCATGAGTGGAATTCACTTTCAACTTCCCACATTATTTGCAGATTGGCAAGTGCGAAATGAAAAAGATGTACAAGATTTAATCACTCTGTTAAACGATACATCTCCATATGTAGAGAGTGTATTGGAGTATACAAAAAAACAAGAAGAAAATGGGCTGCTAATGTTGGATTTAGAATCGATTATTGAATACTGTGACAGTATTTTGCACCCCGGAGAAAACAGTGCGATATTGGCATCTATGAACACCTGTATAGAGCAATTATCATTAGATGCAGAAAAAACCGAAAAATACAAAAGTCAATTAAAAGAAGCCTTTTCTTCTTCTTTTTTGCCTGCATTTGAAAGTATTCGCTCTACCATGGAAACTTTTCAGCAAACCGGCCGTAACAATACAGAAGGGCTTGCAAAATTCAAATATGGCAAGGAGTATTATGAACTTCTTTTGCAACAAAGCATTGGAAGCAATAAATCTGTTGAAGATATCAGAACTATGATGGAAAAAGCATTTAATAAACACTTATACAACTGTGCAAAAATTGCTGTTAAAAATCCTGAAGCCGTAGAGCCGCTCATTTCAAATACACTTCCTAAGACAGGATATTTTAGTTATACAGATATATTAGATGATATAAAAAATATTATTTCCGAAGAATTTCCACCTGTAAGCAATTTAAATTATCACATTGAAAATATGAATGAAGAATTGGCTTCCAATTCCGGTGTAACTGCTTATTTCAACATTCCCACTTTGGACGGAGATTCTATAAAACAGCTACGCGTGAATCCCACTTCTAATGATGTATCCTCTATTCCTACATTTTCAACAGTGGCACATGAAGGTTTTCCGGGGCATATGTATCAATATGCCTATATGTATGAAAATGTAGAAAGCAACTATATCAAAGCTCTTTCCAATGTTAGCGCCTATACGGAAGGTTATGCCGTTTATGCCCAATATGAGGCCCTTTCTTATCTAGATGAAGTGGACCAAACACTTTTGCAAGCATATAAAGAAAATGAACTGGCTACTTACTGTATGATGATTCTGGCCGATATCGGCATCCATTACGATGGTTGGTCCGTAGAGGATTTTAAAAATTTTATGGAAGAAAAAGGATTTATTTTGGACGATGAATCCATCAAAGCGCAATATGCCCAATTGCAGGCAAATCCTACCGCATTTGAGCCCTATTATGTCGGATATCATGAAATTATAAGCATGAAAGAAGACGTACAACAGACGCTTGGAAGACACTTTAATGAAAAAGAGTTCCATACAGCCTTACTGGAAAGCGGAACTGCTCCATTTCCAGTTGTACAGCAGCATATAGATGCTTATGTAGAAAAAAGAAATAATTATCAAATCCGTTAAATAAAGTCACTTATTAAGATAATTTAAAAAACATTACAATAGATTTTGGATTTTTCATAAAGGTAGTTTACCTTTTAAAATTACAAGGTAAACTACCTTTATGCTAGAACACATCAATATTTGTTGCAAAACTAAAAATTTGACGTTATGAAGCATTTAAAGTAACTATAAATAAGAACATGGTAACCTACGTTCGTTAGAAATTGCACCGCAATTTCTTTTATGTTATAACAACCTTGCAACAAAAGCAAAATCATAGATTTTGTTTGTTGGTAAGAACGTTGTAACCTGCGTTTGTTAGAAATTGCACCGCAATTTCTTTTATGTTATAATCTTTTTAAAGAGGTGATACCATGGATTATCGCGATAGATTAAAAGAACTGCGTATACAAAATAAAAAAGGGCAAAAAGAGATTGCAATTTTATGCGATGTATCTGATTCTACCGTAGGACACTGGGAGAAAAAACGCAGACATATGACAATTGATTGTTTGATTAAGTTATGTAAGTATTATAACGTCAGCGCCGATTTTATATTAGGATTTTCTGATACTCCAATTCAATTGACCGATTTAAATGTAGATACATCCATGGAAATATCACAACAACAGAAAAGTTCCTAATTCTTTCATAATGTAAGCAACCAAAAGAGGTAATTGTAAGTTTTACAATTACCTCTTTTTCAATATCCGAGAATCCCTTGTCTTATATTTCCTATTTAAAAAGTCTATAAAATAATCTATATCTACAATTCATAGTACCAGTATTTTTCAACCATTATATATTGAATTTTTCACTATTGTATTTTTAATAAAACTGCTCCTATAAATATCATAACTTTCATTAGCTTCATTAAGTTACGTTTATATAACGTATTTCATTAAAAAACATATGCCAAAGTCAAATAAAATACATTATCTCGACGCAGAAATTCAACATAAAGGAAATTATTTGTGGAAAGAACAAAAATATTATCAGCAGCAACTTCAAAATTTATAGAACGAAAAAGAATTTGGCACAAAACCAGCTAGATATTAATACACAAACTACAAATGCAAATATTGATTAAACAAATGATTCTTAAAATAGAACATAATTTCAAATTTGCAGCCAACTATGAACCAACATATTTCTGTTTGATATTTGAAATTGATTTAAAAGATATATTAGGTCATTTTTATGACGAACATAAAATACAAATATAAAGAAAAAAGAGGGACATTTTCATTCGCCCCTCTTTTTATTTCATTATTTTTTGATATTGCGGTAATATTTTTCATTCAAAATACGTTTGCCTTTTGGCGTCATTGGTTTTCGCTCATATCTCTTTTTGCCGGTTCCTCCTGTTGGAGTTTTTCTGGTTGCCGCCACAATTACTACAACAATAATTAAAATACCAATTGCAATACAAATCCAAAATACAATTCCCAACCAAGTCTGTGTGTTATTGGATGGCGTTACATCGGTTCCCTTTGAAATAATACCTGCAACCTCGCTTCCGACCGAAACTTCCGGAAGAGAAATCTCACTATTTTGAGAAATGCTGCTATCTTGTGAGGCTAAATTCTCAGATGAAGCAGACGTTGTTTCATCACTACCGGTTTCCAAAGTTCCTGATACATTTTGCTGCGAACCGACACCGGACTGCTCTGAACTTCCGGTTGTTCCATCGCTCTGCGTCTGCATTGCAAATATCGGTAAACTCATAAACGAAAGCAACAGCATAAACATTAGAATAGATACAATCCCTCTGGCTAATTTCATTTATATTCCTCATCACTTATCTGGTGTTATACTTTTGTGCATAAATACTTTTTCTATTATAACAGATTATAACAAAAAATTTGACACATTCCTTTAATTTTCTTTGAACAATTACAAATATATTGCAAAGAGGATATTCGTATATTACCTACATAAGCGATTCTAGCGTTTTTACCAGTGCATCTCCAAATAGCTGCCCCGAATATTTTACTTCATCAATGGTATTTACCTCTGTACCAAACTCTACCAACAATGAACCATGTGTAGCATTCATGTTATAGCGACTATTTGTAAAATTGAGAGGACGAATAAAAGATTGTTCCATATTTGCACAGTTTTGCTGCAACCGTAATGCCAAACGTAAATTTAATTCCCAATCTGGAAAACCCAAGGAACCATCACCATCATAACCGGATAAAATCATAATTTGTGCTGCTTTTCTGCCATTAATTACAGTTGTAGGTTTGATTCGTGTAGACTCTCCTCCCAATGCGTCTCGGTGAACGTCTATTGTAACTTGAATAGTTGGATTTTCACTTAAATTACGTTGAATGGTTTCCCATGAGCGATTATACGCGCCTGTATAAGGATCATCATGAATTGTTGTATCATGTATAACGCCTATACCTGCCTCCTCCAGTTTCTTTGTAATTTCATTGCCCACCGCAATTACATTTAAATTCTCGTCCCTGGAGCGCGTTTCTAAACTGGAGTAAAAATTAGGCATTTCCGTCTTTAAAAAAGATTCACCTGTATGCGTATGATAAATCAATACTTGCGGCGTTCCATCTTTTTTAATTTTCACATCGGGTGAAAGGCCTAATTCTTGTGCAATATCCAGTTCATAATCTGTATCGTTGCGAACTGTAATATTCTCATACTTTAATCCTACATTTGCAATCTGCATTTCATTAATCGGATATGCTGTTCCTTCATATACCGTATTATCCGGTTCTGGAGGCACATATGCTTCCGAGGATGGTTGCCCTGGTGCTTCTTCTGATGTAACAGCACTTTCCGTAATCTCTGGTACAGAAGATGCTTGAGAAACCATTTCTTCTACTTCTGACACGCTGAAGTATGCATCATCATATCCGTTTTTTATCACCTCTACAGCTCCATCAGGCATAATAAACCCTGCAGCTGTTAACGCTGTATTGTTCTGGTTAGACAACAAAGTTGGTACAAGGCGAATAGAAAAACAGGCTACTGCTACGATGGTAACCAAAACAGAACCTACCCGCAGCAACAGTTTTCTTCCGCGTTTTGTTTCTATGACCATAAACAACCTCCCGAAGTGTTTCACTACAACCGCCTACCTCCTATTTTTATACATTCCTGCTCTGCTAATCTTCTACTATTCTTTGTTCCTATCATTATATTCATATCTTTAGATAAAATATGGCAGTTTGTGTCGAGACTTTTATTTTGTTAACAACTCAAAGTCATTGACGGTGAAACAAGGATTTAATGCGGCATTAATTGCCATACCAATCATTCTGGCTCCGCGTTGTATCAATAAATCAATTTCTCTGGGGGTAACAAACATAGCAGCTCCGTTTGGGTTTACCATGTCCCTAAGTTTCTCTTTTTCTTCATCTGTTACATATTCTCCTCCAAGTAAATCCACAGCAACTGTTTCAGCATCTACTACTGTAGGTACCCCAATAGATATCACTGGAACACCCAATAGCGCTTGATCTATTTGCGGTCTACGATTTCCAACACCTGCTCCCGGTGCAATTCCCGCCGTACTGATTTGCACTGTTTTTCCCAATCTTTCTAAACTTCTGGCAGCCATTGCGTCGATTACAATCACTGCTTTGGCTTTTAATTGCTGTGTTAAGCCTTTTAAAATTTCTGCTGTTTCCATTCCTGTATTTCCCAATACATCTGTGCTTACAGCCGCTACCGAACGTAGTTCAGATATACCTGTAATGCGCTCCAATTCCTTTTTGACATGGCGAGTTGCCAATATTTGTGAAATTACTTTTTCTCCCAAGGCATCCGGAGTAATTGCAGCATTCCCCAAACCTGCTACCAACACTTCTCCTTTTTCAGGCAAAAGAGGTTTGATTTCATCTGAAACTACTTGTAAGAATTGATCGTTTTCATCTAATACATCACTGAAAGGAGGCATTTCAATAGTAATATAGTCTCCTGGCTCCATGCCTGTATCTTGTATATGACACGGAACTGTGATATGACTAATTTTACATCGATTCTTCTCTTTAATTTTACAAGGTAAATCCAATAATTCGGATTGTCCGCCTTCTTTTAATTCCAATGCTAAGTCTGTACGAAAAAACATTTGCAATCTGACTCCTTTTCTGTTATAATCATTCTGTTAAAAAATCTATGGATAAACGCAAAAATATATTGCTTTTTTATCATGTCCATGTTATTATTATCTGTACGTGAACAAATATATAAGGAGGTGGAATTATGCCTAACATTAAATCCGCAAAAAAACGCGTAAAAGTGATTGCTACTAAAACTCTTAGAAATAAAGCAATTAACACAGCTTTGAAAACTGATATTAAAAAAGCAAACATTGCACTTGAAAATAAAGACGCAAATACAGCTGAGGCTGTTAAAGTTGCAATCAGAGCAATTGATAAAGCTACTGCAAAAGGTATTCTTCATAAGAATACTGCTGCCAGAAAAAAATCTGCGCTTGCACAAAAGCTTAACGCTGTTAACGCATAATTGCTATGCATAACACAAAAGCAGAGCCGAGGGCTCTGCTTTTTGCATTTTCTAGCGTTTCATCATAACATTTCTCCTTTTGGAAATATCAAAGACTACAGCAAAGCCTAAAAGTTTCCTAGTTTTTACTTCCTTTTTTCTCCATGACAAATTGTGCGGATAGGTTGACTTTTTCAATTTTTTTGGGTATCATATATTCAAACACAGATTTAATCATTGGAGGTGCTCTATAAATGAAACATTGCAATAAATTTCGCTGGCTAATCGGAATTCTATCTTTGGCAGCTGTTGTTGCGGCAACTGTAGCAGCTGTAGTAGTTTATCTTGAAAAGAAAAAGAAAGACGAAGAGGATCTTGAGCACTATTTAGATTGCTCTATCCAGTAATCTATAAAAAACAATGCGAGTAGGTACTATATGCCTACTCGCTTTTGTTTTTATCCTTTATCTGATGGTTTTGCACATAGTGCTGCAATATAGCCAAAAAATACTGCTGCGCCAATTCCGGCAGCGGCAGCTGTAACACCACCTGTAAAAGCCCCCAGAAAACCTAAGCTTTCTACAGCTTCCTTCGTACCTTTTGCAAGTGTATATCCAAAACCTGTCAATGGTACCGTAGCACCTGCCCCGGCGAAGTTAACCAATGGTTCGTACAAACCAACCGCTGTTAGAAATACCCCCAAAGTAACAAAAAGAACTAAAATTCTAGCAGGTGTTAATTTTGTAAAGTCAATTAATAGCTGGCCAACTACACAAATAAGTCCTCCAACAATAAATGCAATTAAGAATTCCATAAAATTCACCCCAGTAACTATCGTTTCCCTAATAACATATCATTATGCAAGGTCTTCTATAGAAAAAAGGTGCAGTATAGAATGAATCAAAACACGTACAAAAACTTTTTCGATATTGATGGAATCTTATTGAATAATTGTCGCAATAAATATTCACCGCTCTGGAAAACAATTGGCAGGCACAAATCTTTTTAAATAGTTTCTGGATATCTTTGAATGTGATATCTCTATGAACGGTTTCCGCATTGTTTATAAAGGAGATATGATTTATGGTAGAATTTTCTCGCATAGAGAAACATCTTATTTCATTAAACATTTTGTAAATACAGAACGGAAGCCTTTTGCCATAGTATAAATAGCCTTAAAATTGTGTTTGATGAGAATTTTGATAAGAACTATATAATAAAAACGGTACCTAAAGGTACCGTTTTTATTATAACTTCAATCTACTGTAATGCACACTTACTACCAAACAAAGCATAAATTTATCCATAATATTTAATGCTTTAAACACTTCATCAAAAGGATCATCCAAATTTTGTAGTATAGTGTCAAAAACACGGTTCATCGCAAATTCCACCATATTCTCTACATCGTGGTTAATTGGAATATGATCCTTTTCCAAACGTAATAAAACTTGTTTTTTTACATGGCTATACCATTCTTTTAAAAAGTTCGGATCTCCATACTCACTCATTAAAATAGATACTGTTTTTCTATTTTCTTGTACATACTGTGCCAATGCACGGTTATATGCTATTTCATGCGACATGTCTGCTGTATACTTTTTCTCTTCTGTTATTTCTATAATACTTTTTACAGTATCATTACCTATTTCATGAATCAATGCCGCTATATTCTCATAATGCACATAAAAACATGCGCGTGAAATGCCTGCTACCTGGATAATTTCTTTTACAAAAATCTTATTAGCAGGTTTGACATTTGTCAACTCTAAAAATGCTCTTTTAATTTTATTTCTTGTTACTTCAGTACATTTATATTTCACAGCCCATCAATACTCCCCACTGCCCTCTAGCAATCAATTATATTGACAACATATTCAGTACAGAATATCAAAAATAAATCTTTAGTTTTTTATTTTGAACAATCCCAAAACATTCTCAATTTACATTGAGCCCCCATATGTTCTAACAGTACCTCATATGTTAATCACAACTAAAAATGCATCATAATACCGATATATACAGAAATTAGAATAAACGGATATTATCATAAAACTATGTCTACAATATCATACCAAAATATTTTGATATGATATTAAGAATGAAAATATTTAGATTTTAGAATGCCTTCATTTAAATACCGTTTCATACCTATTTTGCCTTGTTTGCATTCAAATTTAAGCAGTTTATCCCCACAATACATTAAATATCCCCATTGTTGCTCTTGTACTCTGCCTTTTATTTTATTATTAACAGCAAACTTCAGCTCAGTTCCGTCTTCTACCAAAAACACTAAAACCATAGCAGTTATTTTTGAATAGATTTTTCCATCGGGTCCTTCAAATTCTGAACGCTCTGTTTCCGTACGAGCCAATTTTGCACGTACATGCTTAATAACGTTCTTAGAAGATTTCATACGGGCAAAAATAAGAACCCCTATTAATCCTACTGCTAACACCGCAATAATCAGTGCATAATACCATTCCATTGACACTCCTCCCATATCTCTTAAATCTATCTATATTTTAGCATACGAATACGTTTTATACAAGATTCCTGTAAAATATCATATGGAAAATGTTAATTATTAACGATTCAGACGACATTGTTCGACATAAAGCCTCCCCTTTTCGGTTAACATAACCTGTCCTCGTTTGATATAAGGTATATCAAATAAATAATCCGGATTTTTCTTACCTTCCTCTACTAATTGATGTAATAGAAAAAAAATATCACTGGTACTATATATCGTATAATCAGATTGAACGGTAATAAAAACTTTATAGCATATTTCTATATAACCGTTCTCATACAAAGATTGTAAAATGGATGCACGCTGTTTGACAACTTCCATGCTATCATGTTTTGTCTCTAAGCGTACATGATTCAATGCTGTTGATATTAAAGAGCGTTCTTTTGAGCTTCTTAACTCCAATCTTACGATAGGATAACGAGCACTGTCCGCAATTTGAAAAATAAAATTCTTTTCATCCGATGATAATTGTTGCATATATTTTCACACTTTCTCATTTTAATAAACTATATTATATCACAGAAAAAATTACAAAGTCATTTCTAACTAAGAAAGGACTAAACTATCCACGTAACACCCAACATTTGGAGCATAAAAAAGTATTCCTTTTCATGTTTATTTTGTAGCTATTTTGAAGTTATTATAACATAGATAAAATCTTGGGGTAATATTTTTAGACTAAACATTAAAATATTCTTTCTATGATGAAAAGGAAATATGATATCAATGCAACAAGGATGCTTTTACTTTAAAAAATATGCATAAACTTATCATGTTTTTGATTTTGCAAACTGTCAGTTAACATATAAATAATGTAAACAAAACATATATTCTCAATAATATGAATGAAATAATTCAAATCCTGTAAAATATTGATGATTACAAGTATTATTGCATGAAATATCATTCTACTTTTTTCTCAATAATAAAATAGATACTCTTTGTAAAAAATGAATTGTGAAAAATATTAAAAATATTTTCTAAATTTTTGTTGACTTTGTTACGATTCTAGTCTATAATGAAATTCATAGTAATAAACAAGAATATATTCTTTTCTTAAAAAAATATAAAATTGTATATATTTAGACGGGTATGATATTCTTTTTATTATTTTTATAATCAAATTTATTTTTGCAAGTAAATATAAGTTAACTTGCAAATTCGCACTTCCTTTTAGCGCTTATTAATAATGTAAGCGTTAAAAGGAGGTACGAACAGTATCATGCAATATTGCTGGTATCCTCCTTACTGTGATAACGTGCGTGTATCTTGAAAGTTTTGTTTTGACAACATCAAAACAAAACCGGTTTTATTCCGTTGAACACAATAATATTCCAATTATTTTGTACTCTCTCCCATTTTTCTCTCTCATTTAAATAAATACAAAATAGTGAAATTGCACATCTCAGATACGCATGTAGATCCCTTTTCATGATTACTCCTAAATCGCTCTGTCGAAAATTTTGAAAACGGGAAAAAAGACCTACCTATAAACAGGTAGGTCTTTTTTTATGCTAAAACTTATTTAAGAAATTCTCTCATGGAAGTAATATCTAATCCTTGGCATTGTTCAAAAAAAGATTCTAACTCTCGTGCAATCAATTTCGTTCCGCCAATCTGGTTACTTTCAATATTTAATGGCATGAGAGGATCATGAACACTTAATCGTAACAAAAACCATCCATTTCCGTGCTTTTCATCAAAGGAACAGCGTATTCCCTCATAATTATCGGGAGCAATGGTCCAATGTGCTTTTTTCTCAGCAAATACATTTAACTGTTGAATAATACGATCTCCGCAACTGCGAAAATCTTGTTCTGTAATGGGTAGCCGCATCTCAACTGTTTCCACCGGTTCTTGTAAAGGCTGTAACAAGTCCTGCAACTGTTTTCCCTCTTTTTTCAGGTTTACCATTTGAATGATAATTTTTGTAACCAGATATGCACCGTCATCCAAAAACTGATTCTCTCGGAAAGCCGCGTGTCCGGAAGTTTCAATGGCAAGAGGCGAAGCAATGCCCTGTTCATTCAGATGGATAGATTCATTAATTACATTCTTATAGCCACGTTTAAATCTATGATGCTTACCACCTAAATGTTGTTCAATAAATACTTTTAAACCGCTGGAAGTAATAGAATCTGTTACAATAGTTCCACCCGGACATTGTTCTAAAGCAATTACAGAAGCCAACGCAACCAAGCGATTGCGATTAATTTCAGTTCCTGTGCTGTCTACAGCACCTCCACGGTCAACATCCGTATCAAAAATAACACCTAGGTCTGCTTTTGCTTCTACAGTAGCTTTACACACTGACTCCATTGCCTGTTTATCTTCCGGGTTTGGCACATGGTTTGGAAACATACCATCCGGCTCCAAAAATTGACTTCCTGTAATATCCGCTCCTAAAGGTTTCAATACACGGTGTGCGTAAAACCCTCCTGCTCCGTTACCTGCATCTACTACAATATGAAATCCTGATAAAGGTAACTCTCCCTCTTGAGCTCCTACACCTTCCAAAATCATACGTTGTAATCTATGGCAATATCTATCCATAGAGTCACTTTTTTCAATGGTTCCCTCTTTTGTAAGTGGGGTTTTATTTTCTTGTGCGTATTGCAAAATTTCAGTAATATCTTTGCTATCCAAACCGCCGTATTTTGTAAAAAATTTCAAACCATTTCTGTAAAATGGATGATGACTTGCAGTAATTTCGATTGCGCCTTGACAGCCAAATTCCTCAATAGCAAAAAACATAGAAGGGGTAGAAGCCAATCCGCAATCCAATACTTTTGCCCCGGTTTCAGATAATGCTGTCATCGCAGCATTTGAAATACGGTCTGCAGAGATGCGTGAGTCATGGCCTACCGCAACTACAAGACAATCGGATGTCATATGGAATTGCTGTTCTAGCCAGATAGCAAAACCTTTACAAATCCGTTTCACTACATCATCCGTCAAATTAACTTCATATCCGCCTCCTTCACTGGCAACACCACGAATGTCCGTACCACTTTTTAAGCCGCTCCAAAATTGATCCAACATATCTTTACTCCTTTATTTTTTGTTTTGCGTTCATCTTTGAAGGTTTCATCTACAATTGTTTGATTAAAGTCGTGCAACAACTGAGGTGCATGTTTGATATGCGAATAACAATAATCAAACATTTGCGTAATCATTTCCACTTGGTCTCGGCGTGAAATATGACAAATTCCCTTATAAGGTTTATAATACAAATACATGTGCATACCACCCGTTTTTGTAGGCAAGATAAAATCTGTTTTCAGGCGGTAAGCACCATTTTTTTCATAAAAATTCAATCGACGTTCCTGTTGTAAGGCATAGTCAGGATTCTTAGAATCAACACGTTCAGCACAAAGCAAAACACCATTAAACAGGCCATAGTATTTTTGATAGATTGCCTCAAATAATTTACTTCCATAACCTTTATTTTGATATGGCGGTAAAATAGCCAGCAAATCTAACCATAGAGTTTGAGATTCTACCATGCTGCATACGGTAGCGTAACCAATTAAGTCATCTCCATGTTTATACAATAAAATTTTATATTGATTATGGTGCATCATTTGCTCCATACGCTCATAGTTATAAAATTCATCTGGAGGAAATTGCTCTTGCAAGCAATAAAAGATAATAGGCAAATCCTCCACAGAACCTAATTCCAGCCTAAAAGACGGCTGTTCGGCTGTACTATCCATGTAAATCTCCTTTTGTCTAAATTTTAAATCATTATAGCATAAAAGAAATTGCTGTACAATTTTTTTTATGTTATAATGAGCTACCATATAAACTATTTGCTAAAGTAAAGGAAAATAATATGAAAAAAACACATTTTAAAATATTTAGTATATTTATTTCCCTATTATGTATATTTACACTAACAGGATGCAGTATTTCAACAAATCCCTCTTCTCATACCACAAATTCCTCTATATCTTCCGACAAAGCGCAAATATATTATTTGGATGTTGGCCAAGGTGATTCTGAACTCATTTGTTTACCTACGGGAGAAAATATATTAATAGATGCAGGACTAAAATCCGGAAGTGACCGACTCACCGCTTATTTGAAAGAGCTAGGTGTCAATAAAATTGATATTTTAATCGCCACACATCCTCACGCCGACCATATTGGAGGTATGGAAAAAATAATACAAAATTTTGACATTGGTGAAATATATATGCCAAAAATAGCAGATGACCAAGTACCAACCACTGCTACTTACACCAAATTATTAGAAGCAATTCAAGCCAAAGGTATGAAAATCAACCAAGCAAAAGCAGGCACTACTATTTTCAGTAATGCTAATACTACGTTAGAAATCTTAGCTCCCAATAACTCAGAGTATGAGGATTTAAACAATTATTCTATTGTGACAAAACTAACATACGGAAATAATCGTTTTTTATTTACAGGAGATGCTGAAAAAGAAAGCGAAAATGAAATGCTTTCAAAAAAATACGACTTGTCATGCGACATTCTAAAGTTGGGTCATCACGGAAGTTCCACTTCTACCACAAATAAATTTCTCGAAGCAACTTCACCTTCCGTTGCAATTGTTTCCTGCGAAAAAGATAATGACTATGGACATCCTCATAAAGAAACCATGAATAAATTAAACAACAAGCATATTACTGTATATCGCACAGACTCAGACGGCACTATTTTAGCCGAAACAGATGGAAATATCTATTCTATTACAACCGATTTAAAAAGTGTTGCCAAATCTTCTTGAAAAATAGACAAGCACATGCTTGTCTATTTTTATTTATAAAAATCGTATAAACGAAAAGATATGCGGAAGACTAACTTCCAATAAGGGAGGTTTTATCCATGAAAATGACAAAAGAAATCTATGGAAAAATGGCAAAACAAGCATCTCCTCCAAGTACATTTGTAAAAAACTCCGTAATGGCTTTTCTATTCGGAGGCGCTATTTGTACCATTGGGCAGGGTATTTTAGAAGGATACCTCATGTTGGGCATGGATGTAAAAAATGCGCGTGCTACTGTATCTATTACTTTAATCGGATTAGCAGCAATTTTAACCGCATTTAAAGTATATGATAATATTGCAAAAATTGCCGGTGCAGGCACACTGGTTCCTATTACCGGATTTTCTAACTCTATCGTCTCACCAGCTATGGAATTTAAAAGTGAAGGCCATGTGTTAGGACTAAGTGCCAAAATGTTTATTATTGCCGGACCTGTATTGGTCTATGGCATCATATCTTCTATTATATACGGCATTGTCCTTTATATCATTAGTTTATTTTAAAAAAAAGGGTAACATAACGTTACCCTTTTCTTTTATTTAATTAACTCATCAAAAACAAAAAATCCTTCTCTGCGATAACATTCTGCATACGTTACATTGCAATGCCCTGTTGAATGTAAATATGTGTAATAAGATTTATCCATCTCTCGTTTTAGGGCACGACCTCTTTCAAGGTCTGTAGCTAAAGAGTCCCATTGATGCACCAAAGATTTTCGTTCCTCTAATTGTTTACCCTCAATCTGTTCACGCTTTCCAAAGAACTCCAACTGTGCTTCAAGCATATCCATAGCTTGACATTTTTGTTCCCAAACATCAAAAATATCAAGTACACAATTTGGGTGTTCCGGCGTCATAAAATAAATTGTAAAATTGCCCCATGGTTTTAAACCATCCAACTCTTCCACAGCATATTCTCTGCCAGCCAACGCCATTGCTTCCAACACTAATGTCATAAATGGGCGTCTGCCGGGATCTAAATCGTATACACAGTGTTCCGTGTCTTGTGTAATAATAATATCTGGTCTAAACGAACGGATAACACGAATCATTTGCAGCTTTTCCTCATAAGAAGCTGTGATTTTTCCTGTATCCATATTTAAAAATTCCACAGAAGTTTGCAAAATTTCAGCTGATTTTTTTAAATCAGACTGCATTTTTTCCCCTGCAAACGCAATTGCTGCATGAGATTTTCCTCCGCTCAATGCATTTTTTAACAAAGCACCTCCGCACTCCACAACTTCCATGCTATAGGCTCCCAATAATAAAATTCGTTTTTCCCCCATCATAACAAGCTCCTTATTCTACATATTTTTGAACACGAAAGGAATCTATTTTTATATTAATGTACCTTTGAACAAAAATCAATCCTATCAAGAGGTATTGATAAATTTTATGCAACTAGATGCAATCTTTCAATAAAGTATACCGTAGAAAATTTCGGGTAAGATAAAAAAAGAAACTACCAAATATATTGAATTGTATCATATTTAAAAAATGATTTATCAAGTAAAAGGAGTTTACAGCAATGAAACGTGTTGGAAGATATACAATCTCATTAGAAACCGGCCCTAAAATAGTTGGATATGCCTCAGTAGTAGGTAAAAAAGAAAAAGAAGGACCTCTCGGCAGTGAATTCGACCGCAGTTATAAAGACACCTCTCTTGGAGAAAGCAGCTGGGAAAAGGCAGAAAGCCGTTTGCAAAAAGAGGCTGTAGAAATCGCCTTGCAAAAAGCCTGTATCAATTCAAATAATGTAGACATCATTTTTGCGGGTGATTTACTAAATCAATGTATCTCTTCCACATTTGGTTTACGCAGTTTAAATATCCCTTTTCTGGGGCAATACGGCGCATGCTCTACTATGGCTCAAACACTTGCTATGGCAGCTTTATTTGTAGAATCAGGAGCAGCAAAAATTGCTGCTGCAGTTACCTCATCACATTTTTGCTCCGCAGAAAGACAATTTCGGCTCCCATTGGAATACGGCGGACAACGTCCTCCTACGGCACAATGGACTGCAACCGCTTCAGGTGCTGCAATTGTTGTGCCTCAATCTGCCATTATTGAACAAAACAGTGTAAAAATTAAAAACTCCAAAGAAACAGATTCTTCGGAGAAAACACCTATTATAACAGAAATATGTATTGGAAAAATTATAGACATGGGCATTAAAGACGCCAATAATATGGGCGCAGCCATGGCACCTGCTGCAGCGCAAACCATATTAGACTTTTTATCTGATACCAACACAAAACCTACCGATTATGATTTGATTGTAACGGGAGATTTAGGATATGTTGGGAGTGAGCTTTTATTACAATTAATAGAGCAAGATGGTATCGATATCAGCAATGTCCACAATGACTGCGGAAAAATGCTATTCGACCGTAAAAAACAGGATGTTCACGCCGGTGGTTCCGGATGCGGATGCTCCGCCTCTGTATTATGTTCTAAATTATTAAATGACATAAAAACAGGAAACCTCAATAATATCTTGTTTGTTGCTACGGGAGCATTAATGTCAACAACCTCTTCCCAACAGGGAGAAAGCATTCCAAGTATTGCTCACCTAATACACCTAAAAGGAATTTAAGCAGTTTTATCCTCTTCCATCTCTCCTACAAGGCGGGACTGTAATTCACCCTTACAAGAATGCGTTTGAAATGATTCCATTACAGTTCGTTCTGTTCCAGATAAAACATTACTTTCTTCGTCCTTATACGCTTCAGCATCAGATATAGTATCCAATTCTCCCCTAGGTTCCTCTTGGTTAAAGTCGGAAGGAGCATGAGGAATGCCTTCTTTTTTGCAACGACGTTTTTCTCTCCAGTTAGAAAATTTAATAGAAAAGTGATTAATCCAAAACACCTTCACAAAAGCGGTCACAACCAGATAAATAACAAGTAAGTCCAATAAAGCTGTTAAAATACTGATATTGGTCCCAACAATATTTGCTCCAAACAGTTCAAAACCAAACAGTCTGCCACCTTGTGCATCAAACTGTACCGATAACCAGTTAGAAGGAAAACCATACGAATATGTAGTCACACCATTTGTCATGGTTCCTGACACAGGATAAAAAAAGATAGGAACAATAAAGATAACCAAACTAGCAATTGCCGTCTTCCAATTAAAAAATCTCATATCATTCCTCCCTTTTTTATCATTTATTGATTTTTAATAGACATACCTACATCATATCATATATATATATAATGTCAATATTTTATATCTCATCCACAAAAATATATGATGTTTCAACAAATTTTATTTCTTTTAGAAAATAAAAAAGCAGCTGCTTAAAACAGCTGCTTTTTTATGCAGTTTATTATTTACGAATACCAAGTCTAGCAATAATAGAACGGTAACGCTCAATATCCTTTTTCATAACATAGTTAAGCAAGTTTCTTCTTTGACCAACCATTTTCAATAGTCCACGGCGGGAGTGATGATCTTTTTTGTGTGTTTTTAAGTGCTCGGTCAAATCGTTAATTCTTTTAGTTAGAATTGCAATTTGAACTTCTGGAGAACCTGTATCTCCCTCGTGTGTTGCATACTCAGCAATTACTTTGCTTTTTTCTTCTTTTAGTAACATAAAATAGTTCCACCTTTTTATTATTTATCCGCTAACCACAGAAAAAGGCTGGTGAATGCCCAGATTTGAGCTTATTCCTCAATCCGGGGAAAGGGATATTTACCGAGCAATTATACCATATTAACTATAACTTGTAAACCACCTTTTTATTCTACAAATAGAGAAATAAATCCAAATCAGTTGTGCACTTTGCATATATTAACCAATATTGTATTAGTTAAATCTACAGCTGTAGTCATAATTTATTCACATATTTACTCTTTTTTTAGCGTATGATAGTTATATAGCATATAATTTCTTTTTATTTTTTAACATTTTTCACATAAAAAGAAAAAATATTATAGAAAGTCGTGAGTACAAGTGGAATTCTCTTTTGACGGTATTGGTAATGCAGCGCATGCTATGTCCCCTGCAGCTATTCCAACTGGTCATAACAACAAAAACTTTTTTAAAAGGGCTGTCATAAATCTTATGATTATAGCCTTTATGTTTGGTTTTACCCAGCTGTATACCTTTGGACTTGGCAGTAAAAACGGTTCCATTGGCTTAACGATCTCGCTTGCCATTATTACTTTTTGGCGAACAGATATTGGCATTAAACCATTACAGGGAGCTTTCGTTGTTTGGGGAGCATTCATTTTAACAGGAGGAGCTACGTTTCTTTCTTCTTTTCATCCCGCCATCGGTGTTTTTGTTAATTTTATATCTATCTATATCATACTTACTTTAACAAGCCACCAACCAATGGCAAAAGCTTATTATCCTATCTTATCGTGCTATTTATTTGCACAAAGCAGCCCCGTATACGGCATAGATTATGGATTACGTATGATAGGTCTTGCCGGAGGCGGTTTGATTGTAGCCATCGTTTACTATGTACGTCATCATAAAGAAAAAAGAAGACGGAATATTATTGATATTTTTCGAGAAACTCATATTTGCTCTATTCGTACCAAATTTTTCCTTCGCTTAACAACAGGATTAACTATCGCTATGTTAATTGGAGATTTCTATCATGTGTTAAAGCCTGCTTGGATTTCCTTTACTGTACTTTCTTTGGTTCATCCTTTTGTAAATGAAAGTCGTAAAAAAATTGTATATCGAATTATCGGAACTATTATTGGCGGCATTCTATATTTTGTATTGTTTGAATGGGTTGTTCCAGCACCTTGGCATCCTGTGCTCCTCATCTTAACAGGATACATCTATCTATTCTTGCGTACCTACTGGATACAACAAATATTTATTACCTTAAACTCTTTAAGTGGCGCAATGGTCTTCTTCCAGGCAGACGTTGCCTTTGAAATGCGTATTTTCTTTGTATTAATTGGTATTGCAATTGTAGTATTACTCAGCTTATGTGCTAAATTCCGTCTGATAGATAAAATTTATGGACAAATACAAAAAATAAAAGCACATCATAAAAAAACATCTTAACAAAAAACGGCATTACTACAAAAGTAATGCCGTTTTTTGTTAAAGTTTAAAATTTATTAACAAATCAACTTTTTAAATATGTTATGATTACACTATTTCCCAAAAATAGTAATCTATAATTTTAAAGTCTGCAGCCTTTAAATCATTGTAATTTTTATTTTAGAAAGGAAGTCATGTTATCATGGAACACGTTGAACTAGAGACGTTAGACCGTGGCACTACAGAGCATAAGCAAACATCTCCACCTTCAGACCATAAGAAAAAACCTACTAATAAAGCAGTACAAATATTGAAACTAATTGGAACAAAAACTCTTTTGTTTGCTTTTATTATTTTATTTATTGTTGGTTTCAGTGCATTATTTGGTCCGACTGCAACCTATTCAGGAGTTTGTGTTGTAACAGCGTTGTTAATGTTCTTAAAATTGGATATAGGTATTAAACATACCCAGGCTCCTTTTGTTATTTTTGGACTATTTGTATTAACCGGATTATCTGCATTTGCTGCAGCAGTTAACCCTTGGCTTGGACTTTTGGTAAACTTTATTACCGTATGTGCCATTATGGTACTATCCGGCCAAAGAGCAGAGTATCGTTCTTTCATGCCATTTCTACTTTGTTATATCTTCACACAAAGCACACCTGTATATGGTATCGACTTTGGTATGCGTATAGCAAGTTTAGCTGCCGGCGGTGCATTGGTTGGAATTATCTACTTTATTGTTCATAGAAAAAAACCTTGTCCTAAAGTAGGCATTTTGGGTGCTATCAAAAATACAGCTACTGCCTACTCTTCTGTTAAAACCAGATTTTTCTTACGCATGGCAATTGGTATGACCATTGCTATGTTTATTGGAGATATGATTGGATCTTCTCGTACATTGTGGTTAAGCCTGCCTATTCTATCTCTAACACAATTAAAACCACATGAAACAGCTCATCGAACTGTTTATCGTATTTTTGCTACAATTGTGGGCGGTATCGTCTACATTGCTATTTTCGACTTTATCATTCCAGCTGAATATCTCAACCTTGGTTTACTCGTTGCCGGCTATATTTATACTTATATTAATAAATATCAATTTCAGCAAATTTTTGTTGTAATCAGTGCATTGGGAAGTGCCCACAGCATCGGTTTAGAAAGCGCAGTTGCTTGGCCCGGAAGATTCATATACTTGTTAATCGGCGTATTAATTGTAGCTGGCCTTCTAATGATTGATAACGCAAATATATGGAAAAAACTAAAAAAATCCACTTCAAAAGAAAATTCCTCTGTTGAAGTAGCTGTTTAAAATCCTCCCCTCCTACAGTTGATAGGAGGGGATTTTTTATGTTTCATTGATAAAATGTTTGCACAGTGATGATACGAATGATAAATAAACTATCGTAATAATAAGCTCATTCCATCTGGTTTCATATTTTCCAAATATATCATCATATGCTAATAGCAGATATTAGAACTTTTATATACTTCCGTACCATAAACCAATTATAATTTTACATACATAAAATTGTAATTAAACAAAAACAAAAAGCTTCTTTGCGTTCAAATGCAAAGAAGCTTTTGTTTATATCAGAATATATTCTATTTAGCCTTGTGCTAATTTTACCAATTGTTGATATTTATCCATTGCAAATTCTTCTGCTTCAGTAAATAGATGTTCTGCACGCTCTGGGAAAGAACGTGTCAACGCATTGTAACGAACCTCGCTCATCAAGAAGTCACGATAACTTGCGGATGGAGCTTTACTATCTAATGTAAACGGATTTTTACCTTGTTCTTTCAAGCGTGGGTCATAACGGAATAGACTCCAATAACCCGCAGCTACTGCACGTTTTTCAACATCCTGCACTGTGCTCATACCATTTTTAATACCATGGTTGATACATGGAGAATAAGCAATGATAACAGATGGGCCATTGTAGCTTTCTGCTTCTCTTATCGCTTTTAGAGTTTGGTTATAATCTGCACCCATTGCAATGCTTGCAACGTATACATCACCATAGCTCATAGCAATTGCAGCAAGGTCTTTCTTCTTAGTACCTTTACCTGTTGCAGCAAATTGAGCAACAGAACCAATTGGAGAAGCTTTTGATGCCTGACCGCCTGTGTTAGAGTAAACCTCTGTATCGAACACTAAAATATTGATATTTTCCCCTGTAGCAATTGCATGGTCTAGTCCACCAAAACCGATGTCATAAGCCCAGCCGTCACCACCAAGAATCCATACAGATTTTTTCGCTAAGAAGTCTTTATCAATCAGAACTTTCTTGGCTAGTTTACCTGCATCGCAGTCACAGTCAGCAATTTTTTCCAACTCTTTTGTCAATGTCAAAGCAGCTTCAAAGTTTGCATCGCTGTCCTCGAATGTTTCCAAGTAAGCAGCGCAAGCAGCCTTTGTTTCTGCCGCTACATCTGCATTTTGAATATTTTCAACATGCTCTTTTAATCTATCACGAACTGCACGTTGTGCCAAGTTCATACCCAAACCAAATTCTGCGTTATCTTCAAACAAAGAGTTTGCCCAAGATGGACCACGACCTTGTTTGTTCACAGTATATGGTGTAGATGGAGCAGAACCTGCCCAAATAGAAGAACAGCCTGTTGCATTGGCAATCATCATTCTATCGCCGTACAACTGTGTTACCAATTTAGCATAAGGAGTCTCGCCACAACCTGCACAAGCACCGGAGAACTCGAACAATGGTTGTTTAAATTGACTTCCTTTTACTGTAGATGTTTTAAATTTCTCAAACACTTCAGGTTTTTCATCAATGGTTTGACCATAGTTATATACTTCTTGGAAAGGCATTTGAGTATCAATTGGTTTCATAACCAATGCTTTTTCGCCTTTTTTACCTGGGCATACTTGTGCACAACAACCACAGCCTGTGCAGTCCAGTGTAGAAACAGTCATAACAAATTTTAGGTCCGGCATACCTGTCATATTCATAGATTTTGTTGCTTCAGGTGCTGCTGCCACTTCAGCCTCTGTCATTGGTATAGGACGAATGACAGAGTGAGGGCATACATATGCACAGAAGTTACATTGAATACAATTTTCAGGCATCCATTCCGGAACATCAACAGCAATACCACGTTTTTCATATGCTGCAGTGCCTTGAGGCATAGTTCCATCTTCCAGACCAACAAATGCTGATACAGGAAGAGAATCTCCTCTTTGCGCATTTACAGGAGTTAGAATGTTATTTACATAATCTACAACTTCCTTACGGCCTTCTACAGCTGCTTCCTGTACAGTTTCATCCACTGCATTTTTCCATTCAGCAGGAATTTCAACTTTTACTGCATCTGTCACACCACGGTCAATTGCAGCGTGGTTCATTGCAACAACTTTCTCACCTTTTTTGCCGTAAGATTTTGTTGCTGCGTCTTTCATGTATTCAACAGCTTTTTCAATTGGAATAATTCCTGCAATATTAAAGAAAGCAGCCTGAAGAATTGTGTTAATACGTCCGCCAAGACCAATTTCTTTACCAATTTTAATACCGTCAATGGTATAGAAGTTAATATCATTTTCTGCCAAGAATCTTTTTACTTTAGCAGGTAATCTTTTATTTAGTTCATCTAAATCCCAAGAACAGTTTAGAAGGAAGCTGCCGCCTTTTTTCAAATCTTCAACCATATCATATTTATCAATATAGGATGGATTGTGGCAAGCAACAAAGTCTGCCTTGTTGATGTAGTATGTACTTTTGATTGGTTTGTCACCAAAACGCAAGTGAGAAATGGTAACACCACCGGATTTCTTAGAGTCATATGCAAAGTAACCTTGTGCATACATATCTGTTTTGTCACCAATAATTTTAATGGAGTTTTTGTTTGCACCAACGGTACCGTCAGCACCAAGACCCCAGAATTTACAGGAGTGAATGCCTTTAGGTGTTGTATCCGGATTTTCCAGCAAAAGTAAAGATGTATTGGTAACATCATCATTAATACCTACTGTAAAGCGTTTGTTTGGCTCAGCTGCATCCATATTGCGATAAACCGCAACAATACAGCTTGGATTTGTATCTTTGGATGCCAAACCGTAACGGCCTGAAAGAACAGGAGTAGTTTCAAACTCTGTGCCTTTCAATGCAGCCACAACATCAAGATATAAAGGTTCACCAATAGAACCTGGTTCTTTTGTTCTGTCTAATACAGAGATAGATTTTACTGTTTTAGGCAAAACATCTAACAAATATTTTGCTACAAACGGACGGTATAGTCTTACTTTTACAAGACCTACTTTTTCACCGGCTGCAGTTAAATAATCAATTACTTCTTCTGCTGTATCACATACAGAACCCATTGCAATAATTACTTTTTCTGCATCAGGAGCTCCATAGTAATTGAATGGTTTATAGTCAGTACCACATTTTTCATTGACTTGATTCATATAATCAACAACAATTTCAGGTACAGCATCGTAATATTTGTTGGAAGCCTCACGATTTTGGAAGAAAATATCACCATTTTGTGCGCTGCCATGTAGTACCGGATGTTCTGGATTCAATGCACGACGACGGAAAGCATCTACAGCATCATGATCCAACATATCGTTTAAATCTTCATAATCCCATGTTTGAATTTTTTGAATCTCGTGGGAAGTACGGAAACCGTCAAAGAAGTGTAAAAACGGAACACGACCTTTAATTGCAGAAAGGTGTGATACTGCGCCCAAATCCATAACCTCTTGAGGGTTATTGGAGCATAGCATAGCATAGCCGGTTTGACGGCATGCATAAACGTCGGAATGGTCACCAAAAATAGAAAGCGCATGTCCTGCAATTGTACGTGCAGATACATGAATAACGCTTGGTAGTAGTTCACCCGCCATTTTATACATGTTTGGAATCATCAACAATAAGCCTTGAGAGGCTGTATATGTGGTAGTAAGAGCACCGGCAGATAGAGAACCGTGAACTGCACCAGCTGCACCAGCTTCGGATTGCATCTCTGTTACCTGCACTTCTCTGCCAAATAGATTTTTTCTACCAGCTGCTGCATATTTATCTGATTCATCCGCCATTACGGAAGAAGGTGTAATTGGATAAATTGCTGCAACTTCTGTGAAAGCATAGGAAACATGCGCTGCAGCACTGTTTCCATCCATGGTTTTCATTTTTCTTGCCATTGGTATTTTCCCCCTTAAAGGATTGGCCAAACTCTATTATATTTGGACCTATAATAACGATAGGAACTTACCCTATACATACAACAAATTTTATCATTTTATTGAATAATTGTAAAGTAAAATGTGCAACTTTTCTAAATTATTGTTATTTTTTTCACCTATTCACATATAAAGATAAAATAATATACTGCCCTCTTTGCAATTTAGCTAAAAATAGTGTAATATTGTGATATAAGCAAAATAACAAATTCCTTTTGAAAGGGGATTACTATGGAACCCGAACCCGACAGTAATATTTTCTTAACAATTTTAATCCTGCTGTTATTTACATTTTTAAATGCATTTTTTGTCCTATGTGAAAGCGCTATTTTAAACGTAAATGTACATAACATGAACAAACAGGCAGAAGAAGGCAATAAACGGGCAAAACGTATTTTACAATTAATGAATCACCCTAGAACCATTACAACATATCAGGTATTAACTACTATGTTTGCTTTTTTTGCCTGTTCGTTTGCATACCAAAAATTCTCTCCTGGTCTAATTGGCTGGATGGAAACATTTATGCCAATTCATCACACCATTTTAAGTGGTTTTGCATTAGTCATCATCGCCTTTATTCTTCTTATCTTTTTCCTTATTTTTGGCGTTATGCTTCCCCGCCGCATTGGTATTTTCCGAGCAGATGGCGTTGCTATGCGTGTATCCGGCATTTACAACGGTGTTTGTATTCTCCTATTTCCTATCACATGGATTTTGTATGCGGTTGTAACACAAATTAGCCGTATTTTTGGTGTGGCACCTGACGCAAAAAGAAAAGGAATCACTGAAGAAGGTATTCTTACCATGGTAGATAAAGGTGAAGAAACCGGAGCAATTTTAGAAAACGAGAAAGAACTCATTACAAAAATATTTGAATTTAATGATACTACCGCCTCTGATATTGCAACCCATAGAACAGATGTAGTCGCTGTTGAAGATACCGCCACCCTTTCGGATATTGTTCAGCTATCGCTAAAAGGGGGATACTCTCGTGTTCCTGTATATCACGAAGATTTAGATAACATTATAGGTATTGTATACGTAAAAGATTTGCTAAAATACGTTGGCAACCATATGAACAACGCTACATCTGTTATCGATATTATGCGAAAACCTTATTTTGTACCGGAAACAAAGCTATGCAGTGAGCTATTTACAGAATTGTCTGAACGCAAGATACAAATTGCAGTTGTAATTGATGAGTACGGTGGAACCGCCGGTATTGTGACTATGGAGGACATTTTGGAATCTCTTGTAGGTAACATGGAAGATGAATATGACCGGGAAGACCAAGAAATTGTAAAAATAGATGACACTACCTATCGTATGAAAGGCATTGCCTCCATTGACGAAGTCAGTGATGAATTAGACATAGGGCTACCGAATGAAGAATACGATACCATCGGCGGCTTTGTAGTAGAACTGCTGGGTCATTTACCTCGTGAAGGTGAACATCCTACCATCACATATAAAAATGTGCAATTTACAGTAGAATTGATGAAAGATAATCGTATTGCAACCTTACTGGTGGAATTGCTTCCAGTAACCGATACTAAACAAACCGAAGCAAGTGAATCAACGGAACAATAGCAAACAAATCCCAATATGCTGTAAATACCGAATCAAACTAAATTTATATCTCTATTATTTGCTTATATTCCACATGGAGCACATAAGGCTGCAGCAAAACGCTTGAAAGTTGAATCTATCAGACTAGATTAACATATTATGTGGCTTTATTTTATATCGATAAAGAAGGCGTTATTAGCTTTTATTTTACGAAAAAGAATTAAAATAAATTGAACCAAAAATTTTTATATCATTTTATGTTACATTTATGCACACTATAAATAAAAAAGGACTCCAACGGCATGATAGCCGTCGGAGTCCTTTTTTATCAAATACTATCTTTATAAAACAAAACAAACTCTCAAATTTAGATTTTATAAAGAGTTCCGTTAACCAACAATAATTTTGCCTTCCGGCAAAACAGAACTGGAATGTCTTCCTTTTCGGATTACAATTGCCAAAGCCAACGATACAGGTCCTACACGTCCTGCAAACATTGCAAAAACCAGAGCCAATTTAGATGCAATATTCAATGTAGAGGTAATTCCCGTTGTTAATCCGGTTGTGCTGAATGCAGAAACCGATTCAAACAGCGATGCCAAAAACCCTACATTATGATTGGTTGTTTCAATAATAACAGCCGGAACTGCAACAATAATCATGCCTGCAAATGTAATGGCCAATGCTCGATAAACTGTTGCTTTATCAATCATTCTGCGCATCAACACAGTATCTTCATTACCTCTCATAACGCTAAATACTGTTGCCAGCAAAACAACCAATGTAGTTGTTTTAATACCGCCACCGGTAGAAGCCGAAGATGCACCAATGAACATTAAAAGTATAGTAAACACTTGCGTAATACTTCTCTCATCGCCTATGCTAATGGAAGCAAACCCAGCTGTTCGCGCCGACGCCGACTGGAAAAAAGCAGCATTGATCTTTTCTCCCCAATTTAAATGTGCCATGGTATTATCCCATTCACACAGTAAAATAACTCCGGTGCCTATTACAAGCAACGTAGCCGTTGTGATAAGAACAACTTGAGTATGAAAATTCAACCCGACTTTTTTGGGCTTTACCTGCATTTTATTTCGACGATAGATACGCTGAATATGTGGAAATGCTTTTTTAAAATAGACATCACTAATCGCGATGAAACCCAATCCACCTAATATAATTAGTAAAGCCAATGTGACCGAAACCAACGGATCGCCTGCATAGTTTATCAAACTTCCATCTTTTAGCTCAAATCCCAGTATATCAAAACCGGCATTACAATAACCTGATACTGCTAAAAAAATAGAAATCCAGATACCATACCCACCAAATTTAGGGACGAATCGTATCATAAGTATTAATGCACCAATCAGCTCAGCCGTAAGTGTAAATACCAATATCGTCTTTAATAATCTCGGTATTTCCAATCCGCTTCCGCTGGTATTTTCTGAAGCGAGCATCATGTCTTTCAAACTTAATTTTCGGCGCATTAAAACAGTAAAACCTGTTGTAAATGTTACAATTCCCAAACCGCCTACTTGAATTAAAAATAAAATGACGGCTTGTCCAAATCCATTAAAGTGAGTCCATGTGTCTACAACTACCAAACCGGTTACACACGTTGCAGATGTAGCTGTAAATAATGCGTCTACAAAATTGGTTACTTGTCCATCTCTGGCCGAAATTGGCAATGTTAACAGTGCTGCACCAATTAAAATAACCACAGCAAAACTAATTACAATTAACCGTACAGGGGCAATGTTCTTGATTCTTTTTCCGATGGATAATGGCTCTTTCATAATCCTTTAATTCCTCATTAAGAATATTTTTTTCGCCAAATTGGTTTTTAATAGGAAAACGGCAAACGGTAATCCCAGTGCATAGCAAATGACCAACTCTCCTGCGCCAACGGTGAGGGCGTTGTAACCAAATGCTACCCAACTAAAGTTTTGAAAACCAAAACCAACATCGCTAAAACAAGCCAATTCAACACCCACAACCAGGGCATTAAATAGTACAGGCGCCATTGGAACTAAAAATGGGATATCTTTGATTCGAACATTTCTCAATAAATAAGAAACCACTGATGCCAGCAATGTAGCAACAGAACCAAAAATCCAATCCACCGGTCCAAACGGACTGGCCAGGTTTGCAAGAAAGCATCCCAAAGTTAATCCCGGTATCGCCGCAGGAGTAAACATAGGTAAAACCGTTAAAAATTCTGAGATGCGAAATTGCACCGGACCATACGCCAAGTTCAGCGATGATGCAAGCAGTGTTAAAACAGCATAAATAGCCGCTATCACAGCAGCCTGCACCAAATAGCGAATACTTTTTGTCGATGCAGTGTTCAATATTAAATTCCTCCGTAGTATTTTTTTAGGTCAGGAGTTTGCGACTGACCGCGCTGTTTAGCACGGATTTATCATACTCTTTCTTTTCTGCAAAATCAACCACTGATTTTTTATTTTCTTTAAAAACCAAATAACAAACCGATTTTGAAGGACCAAAATCCTCTGAAGCACTTTGCTTTTTACTATTTTTCATCATATTTTTTATAAATGCTTAACATTTTATCTACTGTAAATCATATAAAAAACACTGAATTTATATACTTTAACCAAATTTATAAAAACTCTGTTTTTCTTCCAAAACAATTGGATTTTTGCAAAAAAATACAAACAAACGCTCTATTTTTCATAAAAATAATGTTGTTGATTATTTTTGTTCAACAAGCAATTGACGTTCTATAGTAAATATGGGAGAATAAGAATGCCTTTGGAGCAATTTTACACATTTGATTACCTTTTATGAAAGGATCGAGACCATAATCATGCAAAGCGGAATGATTTTACGGGCATTGAGAAAATCCAAAAATTTAACGCAAAGCGATGTAGCCTCACTATTAAAAACTTCACGTCAATATTACTCTGACTATGAATGTGAAAAGTTTGAACTTCCATTACATCATTTGGTTTTTCTGGCTGACTATTATCATGTATCTACCGATTACTTATTAGGTAAAACTAATATCAAAACACCATATCAAGCAAAATAATAATAGTAAAGTATCAAAAAGCAGGTTCTTCACAGAACCTGCTTTTTGTACATCTTTTTAATTATGAAGAAATTATGAATAAAAATAGAATAATCTATTGCAAAGATTATAAAATTGTATTATTATAATCTTTACAAGGCAATTGTTTTGCATGAATCATTGAGGATAATATGGTAACTTGCCATATTGTATATAAGACCAAAGCAGCATAAAATTCATTTTTATGCACTGCGGTTACGGCTAATTTGTAAAAAGAATAGAGGTATTATTTTATGCAATTAGCTGAGCGTTTAAAACGCGAACGAAAAGAATGGTTTGGCAACCCTATTGGAGATTTATGCGGCTCGTTGGTAACCACATTTGCACTGATTCCGGAGGTAATCGGTTTTATGATTGTTGTGGGACTGCCGCCTTATATGGGTCTATTTACCTGTATATTCCTAACCATTATTACTTCCTTTTTAGGCGGATGTCCGGGTCTGGTTTCGGCAGGAGCCGGCTCTACAGCGCTAGTACTTAGCGGACTGATTTCTCAATACTTTAACAATGGCCATCCCGAATATATTTTTGCTGCTATTTTTTTAGCCGGCATTATTATGGTAATTTTGGGTGTATGTCGGTTTGGTAGTTTGGTAAAATATATCCCCACTTCCGTTATGAACGGTTTTGTGAACGGATTTGCCACTGTTATCTTTATTTCCCAGGTGAAATTATGTATCGGGAAAAGCTGGGAAACTTATATTTTAATTGCAGTAGGTATTGCAATTATTTATTTGTTCCCTCTTCTAAAAAAACGCGTGTTTTTCCTAAAAAGAGTACCTTCTTCACTGGTTGCTCTTATTTTAATTACTACATACACGTTAGCATCGGGCAGCAATGTAGAAAAAGTAGGAAGCATGGGTTCTGTTTCATTTAGTTTCGAACATTTTGGACAGTTATTTACAAATATCTCCGGTGTATTTACAACAGAATGTCTTGTGGCTATTTTACCAACTGCTTTTTCAATTGCTTTGGTAGCAATTGCGGAATCCTTGTTAACAGCAAGGTTACTGGAAGAAGAAAACGGTGTAAAAAGCCGTAATAACCGTGAATGTATCGGATTGGGTATTGGCAATATTGCATGCAGTATGTTAGGAGCAGCTCCCGGCTGCGGTATGATTGCTATGGCGGTTACCAATCAAAAATCAGGCGGTAAAGGTCGTCTTTCTACATTTTTAATTGGTATCTTTATGGCAATTCTCTTATTTAGTCTTGGTTGGTTTATGGAACTAATTCCACTGGCTGCATTAATTGCTGTTATGTTCACTGTATGCTTCGGCACAATTAAATGGCCTACTTTATACAAAATGCATACATATCCTATTAAAGATACCGTTATCATGCTAATGACTGCAATTGTAGTTGTGGCAACCGAAAACCTTGCCTACGGCGTTATTTTCGGCATGATTTTGTATGGTTTTGTTTGTTTGGGAAAACGTTTTTTAAACAGAACATGGCTGATTACCACATCCTTTATACTAGCAGCTTCATCCGCTGCAGTATGCTGGATTAGTTGGGGAACAGTTGTTGCCTTTGGGGTTGCCGCTATTGGTATGTGTTTGGCATCTATTGCAAGAAATGAATTTGACACAAAAGAAAAACAAATTCCTGCTACCATTGCAATTGTGGTTTGTGGTCTTGTAGCGGCTTGTTCCCTTGCATTTATTATTGTAGGCTCTTGTATACCGGATACATTCCCTTGGTTTTCATTAAGTTATTTAGGTCACTAACAAGTTAATGAAATATCATTTATAACGAAAAAGACTTTCTGAATAGAAAGTCCTTTTTTCATTATATTAAGTTCTGGGTGTAGCGTTGGAGTTATACATTACATCCAACACTTCTTGCGTTACAATACCTGAAGTGGAAAATCCATTTAAGAGTTGGAAATCTTTTACCGCCTGCATCGTTCCATCATCAAATGTACCGTTTACAGGTGTAAACATATACCCTAATTCTTTTAATCGTTCCTGCATAAGCGTTACCGCTTCTCCCGAACTGCCGTACTGTAAGGTACCGGCGTTTGCTACCGCATCCGGTTTCGTAATCGTACCCTGAGCGCTTGTTGTATCTGCTGAAGATGCTTCTGCAGGTGTTTCACTGGAAACAGTATCGGCTGCAGAGGAAACATCTGGTTGGGAAGAACTGTCAGAGGTATCCTTTTTTGATTCTTTCGTCACAAATAATTCAGGATATACATGTTTCAACATAGTTGTAACCGTATCTAACATCGTATTTCCTTGACGCTGCATCAGAGAAGGATCCATTTCATAAACACGTCCGTTTTTTACTGCATCTAGATTTTTAAAATCTTCAGATTGTTCTAACTGTTCCTTTAAACCTGCTGCACAGAAAATATAATATGGATTTGCAATTTGAAGATAATTCATATCTATTTCATTATTCAACTCATTACCAAAACTATTGAAAAATCCTGCATAGCTAATCAAACTACCAAACAAAGAATTTCCCGTAGCTACATGCCCTTCTAAATCATACAAGTAACAAGCAGTATATTGTGTTCCGGTTGATGGTACCAAGCGTGTAATATCGTCCAATGTATAGAAGACATTATCACATGATTTTTCACCTTTTGTGTAACCTGTATTACCGCCTACCATTGCGGAGCCAACTTCTCGGTACAAGCGTTTACAATCATCTCTACTTTTTGCCGGAGAAATAGCAAGTACCTGAATCCCTTGCGCCTGTAATGTCGCAGTCTGTTGCTCTGTGGGTGCTTCATCTACCAATACCAACGTTACACCTAAACTCTTCATCTCCTGAACATTGTCAATGGTAAGGTTAGGGAGTATCGATAAATCTTCTTGTGTGCAATCTTCACTTTTTGCCTTTAATGTTGCCTCAAAACCACCTGTTAAAATTACATCCGCTATATTTTGAGATAGGACAGCAACACCGGCAGGCTGATTATTCAAAGTAACCCCATTAATCGTAATAGGATAATCATTTTTTGCAACACCTTCACTAATATCGCTGCTTCCGCAGCCCACAAACATTATTGCTGTGATAATAGTAACCAATCCCAGCGCCAAAAATCGCTTCCAAGTTTTCATGCTATTTCCTCCTTATCCGGGGGGGTTCGACTTTGTTTGACACAATAGTATCAAATATACGACTATTTGTAAAGGTTATCCATTAAGCATTTCTTCCCAATTTTATTTTTGCTTCGGCTGAATTCATAAATTGGCGTGCGCAACGGGGTGACCGTCCTCCTCTGGCAATTGCCCATTGTTCTGCTCCTAGTTTTAACTGATCTATATATTCTTCCAAGCCACGCTGTTTGGCCAGTTCTTCCACGATAGACAAATATTTCTCTTTACTTGGCAAACTAAAATTAACCGATAAACCAAAACGATCTGCCAAAGATAAACTTTCTTGAATGGTATCTCCGTGATGAATTTCGTCTCCAGCACGATCAGAGAACGTTTCTCGTACCAAATGCCTGCGATTGGAAGTTGCATAAATTAACGTATTCTCAGGTCTTGCTGCAACACCGCCCTCCAATACTGCTTTCAGTGACGCATAAGTATCATCCTGATGCGAAAAAGATAAATCATCTATAAAAATGATAAATTTCATTGGCAAATAGGCAATCTGTGCTACCAAATCAGGAAAATCCATCAAAAATTCTTTTGGCATTTCAATAACACGTAGCCCTTGTGTATAGTATTGATTCAAAATGGCTTTAATCGTTGAAGATTTTCCGGTACCTCTATCTCCATATAGTAAACAATTGTTGGCAGGCAAACCGTTCAAAAAAGATTCTGTGTTATCAATCACCAGCTGACGCGGTTCCTCATATCCCTTTAAATCTGACATTTGAGTCTGGTCCGGGTATTCTACAGGAATAATGCTATGATTTCTCCAAATAAATGCACGATATTTTGCAAATATACCGCATCCGTGTTCACGGTAAAATTTAGTAAGCTTTACAACGATTGCATCTGGCGTTCCGCAAAGATATTCATTACATTCTCCTATATTCCATTGAGGAAGATTTAAATCTTTCAATGCATCTTGGAATACGTAGGCATTTAAAATCTCTTGTGGAGTAATCGATGCAGCCTCTGTTAAAATAGCTAAATCTCGTTTGGCAGCTTCTATTAAACCAAGAGGAAGCATATATATGCCTTCAGCCGCTTTTAAAGAAAAAGGATTTTGATGGTATAAAATTGCTTGTGTCATAGCTTTGGCAGAGTCATCCAATGCATTTTCCTGCGCTAAAGCTTGTACAAAATTTCCCCATGCGATGACAAACTCTTTGGCATTGGTACCGGTAGCCCATAACAATTGGTATAAAGCGTTTGGAACTGGCTGCTGAAGAATATTGTTATATACAGACAGTGATGCCAGTTTTAGTGCAATTTGGGAAGCTTCTCTCATATCAATAACCCCTCTTTATCTATAACATTTTACGAAATATATTGTACTCTCTTTCACAGAATAGTGCCAACTATCATCCGATTCTATACTTGACAATGCCATTTTCCCCGTATAGAATAAGATGTACTGTAATGATACTATTTCATTTCCTTTTTCTATATCAGAAAACAAGGTGAACCGAAGATAATAGTAGCTTTGCGAATAAAAATGTGTTTGCATACCAATTGATTTTTTGGAGATGTACCCAAGTGGTTGAAGGGTCCGCACTCGAAATGCGGTAGGTCGGGCATTCCCCGGCGCGAGAGTTCAAATCTCTCCATCTCCGCCAGGCTGAGCCTGGACGCACATCGCGTTCCAGGTTCGGCTTTTTCTTTTTGCTTTTCGCTCGCATTTAAGGCAGATATCTATTTCTTAACGTAATTCAGACCTGCTATAAAAAATTTTTGTCACTTTTCCGATTTTCAATTTTATTTTTGCAAAATATCATTGTACAATGTAGATATACTTTTGTTTGTGAATCTTTCACACCTAACCATGTACGGAATCTCGAAGTATATTTAACTGTAATAAATGAAAAAGGATGAGAAATATGAAACAACAAGAAAAACAAAATCGATTAAAGCAATTTTTCACAAAGAAAAATATCGCGATATTGGCTACCACAACAGTAGTTTGTATTTCCGCAGCAATCGCAATACCTCTTTGTGTATTATCGGAACAAACAATTCCGGTCAGCAGGGAATCTTCTGAAATCGCTTCCTATATTGTAACAGAGAACTCCAGTGAAGAAAGCATAGAAAGTATCGAATCCATTGCAGACACTTCCTTACAGGAAGAAAGTTCGGAACATGCTGAATCCGTTCAGGAATCAGCAGCACAACATGTTGTAGAGCAAAACAATTCTATTGCGGAAAGCACTGCAAAAATACAGCCTTGCACACATCTATATACTAAAAATGTAATACCTGCTACATGCTCATCACAAGGATATACCGTACATACCTGTCAAAAATGCGGCAGCAGCTATACCGATTCCTATGTTGCCCCACGGCATGATTACGGAAAATACCTTTGCATTTATTGCGATAAACCTGACCCCACCATGAATCCTTACTATTCATTAATGGCCTGGATTGCAAAACATCATACGTATACAGATGAAAACGGAGAATACGTTTGGGTACATCACAGCGGCAACGCAACATATAAGGTAACTTGTAATACTATGGGAAGCCGTTATATTATAGCATATGAAGGAGAAGGAGAATCTTTAAACTTCGGCTTTTACAATGATGCCGATTTTGTAGATACTTATTACCAGCTTGGAGGAATACCGGGAAGGATTCTATTATCAAAAGACACAATTACCGTCCCATCTCTTCCACTATTCAACGACTACCCAACTGAATATGGAAACTTTAAATACAATTTCAGCAATAGACTGGATGATACTTTTCATGTAATACAACGTGAATTATTATCCCCTCTTGGTTTAAACTTCCATATGTTCGGTTTTAAATTATTGTAATCACAATAAAAATAACAAATGCTCTTTTTATCTTAGTGTGTAGTAACCTATCACACGAATAATTGCCCTGCTATCCGTGCAAAAAGTAACTTACATCTTCACTGCCGATACCGTAAAATGATACATTTTTATTGATAGAATATGGTATTTTATATGATTGTGGATATAGAAAACAAAAGACTCAGATACTATATTCACGAAATTGATACAAAGATATCCTGAATAAATTTGGAGCAAAATTAAACATATTTCTGCTCCAAATCATCTGACCCCTACACCTTACAATAACGCTCTTTTCAATCTATTTTACCAATAAATAAAAAACTATAAGTTTTACTATATATTACTAATGGATTAACCTTGACAATACACGCATTATACTATACTATGATAAAATATAAAATTATAATACGGAGGAAAAATCATGGAGAAAAAGTTATTAAAACGCTCTCTTAGTTTTGCTGTAATGATTGCTGTAGTATTCTCTACTATCATTGCAAGTTCATTTATCAAAGCGAACGCTGCGGAAGCAGAAAAAACAGTTACCTTAACTCAAGGAGATAAGACTTCTCAACACGATACAGTATAGGAAGCTGTAGCCGCTGTAACTGCCGACAATACACAGGCTGTAATTACACTAAATAAAGATTTTGAAGGCGCCGGCACTGTAGTTAAAAAAGATCAAAACATTGTATTTAACTTGAATGGTTTTACCTGGAATATCAACTCATTAGTTGGCTCATCCGGTACAGAAACCAATGGCGTTCAATTGCTACAAGGTTCTACTGTTACAATTGAAAATGGAACATTAACCTCAAAAACTGCAAAATTACTAATTCAAAACTATTGTGACCTAACAATTCGTAATGCCACACTTTCCGGTCAAGATAATTTGACTGAGATTATCGTTTCAAATAATAATGGATCCACCGTTATTACTGGCAACAGTACCGTTCAAGCTGCTGCAGGCGGAATCGCTTTTGACTCTGACAAATGGGGCGGCTATCAAGGTGGTAACGTTACTTTAGAAAGCGGACAAGTAATTGGTAATGTAAACGCTACTAATGGCGGAAAAATTTCACTAAACGGCGGAACAGTTACAGGAGATGTAATTGCATCCAACTATACCTACCAAGGCAATGAAAAAACTCCTGCAAATATTGTAATTGACGGAGCAACTATTAACGGAAATGTAACCGCTCAAAATATTAGCAATATTAATATTGCCAATGGTACTGTTACAGGACTGGTAAGTTCTGAAAGCACTGCACCAGTTGCTGTAACCGGCGGTGTATTCCACACAGCTTTGGGAGAAAATGTTGACACTTCTTCTGCTGAGTATGTAGCTTCTGTTGAAAGCAACGGTCAAGCAAAAACTGTTATAGGCAAAGCTAATTTTGATGCTGCTGTACAAGCATTAAAATCCGGCGAAACTATCAATATTCAAGTTGCACCAGAAAATAGTACACTTACCGTTCCGGAAGGTGTTACTGTTACAAATACAACCAACAATAACATTGTGGTAAATGGCAATACAGTAAATTCCGGAGAAAACATCACAATTCAACCAGAGCAACCTACTCCTACACCAAATCCGGAACAACCTACTCCTACACCGAATCCGGAACCTACTCCAACCCCAGAAACAGACAATAGCATGACAGAAACAAATAACGGACAAAACGGTTCATTCACATCACCTCAAACAGGAAACGATTCCTCTAGCATTCTTTATATTTCTATTGCTTTTGCTTCTGCAGCATTGTTAACACTAGTATCTTTTACTATCAGAAAAATGAGCAAATCTAAATAAGCATACTAAAAAACACCGATTATCATATGATAATCGGTGTTTTTAATATATTTATTTTAAAATATATTGTGCAATTCTCCCTGTAAAAATATCAGTATTGATTAAACAGGTAATCCAAAAACTACTCTTATTTATAGATTATTGTTAGGTATTCATTTTCCAGTTGTTCCACTGGTATAGATGCCCTCTTCGTTAAAAGTAATACCAAGGTTCAACGCAGTATCGGAACTGTAAACATAATAATATCCCGGTCCATAATTTTCAGCCAATACAACAATTTGAAATAGCCTAATCACAAGCATACAAGACAGTAATATTGCAAACACTTTATTTTTACACATATTTTCATCCACATATCATGTATTCGGCAATACCTGCAAACATGTCTATACAGCCTTCTTAAATACCTGATATCTTTCCCCTCTATTTTCATATTTGCCATTAAAACAAGCTCAAACGGCAGAAAATTTAAATTTCTGTAGCCGTATAATTTCCGTAACAGACTGGACAACATATTTGATGTGATACAAAATCAACTATTCTCTTGGTTTAAATCTCCGGTATCAAATTATGGTTATAACAAAAAATCTCGGTGAATTCACCGAGATTTTTTATCTTAATGCATATTGACCAATCATTCTGGCAATTGTCGTAATATCTGTACCGGAGGTAAATTCAAATTTTACTTTACCCGCACCTGAAAACCATAACTCCAGTTCTGCATCCCTGTCAAAAGTTCCTGCTGTTTCTACTGAAAATAACTGTATTTTGCTATATGGCATGGATGTAAAATCTTTTTTCTTTCCTGTAACACCCTGCACATTTACAGATATAATTCTCATAGTTGTAAAAACCACACCATCACGCATTCCTTGAAATATGCCTATTACCTGTTCATTCTCTAATAACAGCGCAGATACCAAATCCATAAACGGTGCTTTTTGTACGGCTTTTAATTTGAAAAATCCTGCATTTTTAAAATCGATCATTGCATAGTTTCCTCTCTTTCCCATATGTTATAAAGCATAATAATTATAATATATAAAAAGGAAAAATTTATATTAATATAATTTTTTATGCAAATTAATCTATATATAATGTATTTTGCAATACTTCCAAAAATTTTTGGGCAGCTTTTGTAAATACCTGATACTTTTTCCATGCTATTTTAAGCTCTGCTGTTAAAACAGGTTCAAATGGCAGAAAACACAAATTGCTGTTTCCGGAAGTATTTAACAAGCCATCCAAGCAAAGCGCTGCTCCCATACCTTCTTCAACCATTAAAGAAGCATTGTAAATTAAATTATACGTACCAACTATATTCAGTTTTTCAAATTCATACCCAAGCCACCCTGACAATTCGTTTTGTATCAGCGCCTGTCTTGAACTTAAAAGACGTATATTTAACAAATCATTCGGTTTAACGCATTCCAGTTTTGCTAATGGATCATCCTTGTGTACCAATAATCCCCATGTATCCACCATAGGAAGTTTTAAATAATCATATTTTTTCGACCCAATATTTCCTACAAATAATCCAAAATCAATTAATCCTTTATCAAGACGTTCAGAAACATCTTCCCCATTTCCGCTAAATAAATGATATCGAATATTAGGATAGCGATTGTGCAACGTTTTAATTGCTTTGGCAATCAAATGAACTCCCTGTGTTTCACCGGCTCCAATATAAATATTTCCCTCTACTACATCATCGGATGTCATCAGCTCGGCTTCGGTTTTATCTGCTAAATCTACAATTTCCTGCGCTCTCTTTCGAAGAAACAGGCCTTCTTCCGTAAGCGTTATTTTTCTTTTACCTCTTAAAAAAAGCGTTTTTCCAAGCTGAGCTTCCAAATCCATAAGCTGTTTTGATAACGTCGGCTGCGTTACATGTAAACTCTCCGCCGCCGCTGTAATATTCTCTTCTCTTGCCACAGCAAGAAAATATCTTAATACACGCAGTTCCACTCTCTCACCTTCCTTTTTGTTTTATTGTATGTTCCACATTCATTCCTGTCAACTATGATAAACCATAATAAATAAGTATTTGCTATTTCTTATAAGCGAGCGTTATACTTATTTTATAAGGAAATAGATGCATGGAACATCATAAAACGGAACAAGATGTAAAGAAAAATTTATAAGACGTCGATTTCTCTAAGCAGGATATTTTATTGTTTTTCAATATCAACCGGAATATCTTGACTATCTGCTAATCATATCAAACAAAAAGGAGCTGTTCACATGAGTTTTAATATGTATGTACCTACCAGATTTATATTTGGTAACGGAAGACTTTCGGAATTATCTCAATATAAAATGCCCGGTAAAAAAGCAATGATTGTAACCACAAGCGGAACATCTGTTTTTAAAAACAGGGCCTATGATCACACGATCGAGCAATTAAACAAAGCTGGTGTTGCATCTGTGCTATTCAACGAAGTACAGGCAAACCCTTTAAAATCCACCGTCATGAATGGTGCTGCGTTTGCAAAGGAAAATCAGTGTGACTTTATCATTGCATTGGGCGGTGGCAGTGTTATGGATGCTGCCAAAGCGATGGCATTTATGGCCACCAATCCGGGTGACCTATGGGATTATATTGTGGGCGGAAGCGGAAAAGGTCAGCCCATGCAGGAGAAACCGCTTCCCATTGTATGTATTACAACAACCGCAGGCACAGGTTCTGAAGCAGACCAATGGGGCGTCATCAGCCATGATGAACGAAATGAAAAAATCGGATTTGGCGGTTGGGACGAACTATTCCCTGTTCTTTCTATTATCGACCCGGAATTGATGAAAACTGTCCCTCCAAAATTTACGGCATACCAAGGCTTTGACGCATTATTCCACGCTACGGAATGCTACATTTCCAAAGGTGCAAATATAATGAGCGATATGTATGCATTGACTGCAATTGAAAATATCGCATCTTACCTTGCACGCGCAGTAAAAGACGGAAATGATATAGAAGCGCGTGAACATGTTGCTTTTGCAAATACACTTTCCGGCATTGTTATGACCATTTGCAGCACCACAGCGGAGCACTCCATTGAACATGCCATGAGCGCATTTCATCATGAATTACCTCACGGAGCAGGTCTAATCATGATTTCCAAAGCATTCTATGAATTCTTTATTGAGCACCACGCTTGCGATGAACGTTTTATCAAAATGGCTCAGGTCATGGGAGTTCCAAATGCAAATAAACCGGAAGATTTTATTACGGCTCTTGTGAATTTGCAGAAGGCGTGCGGTGTAGACCAATTAAAAATGAGTGAATACGGCTTTACTCCAGATGAATTTGAAGCAATTGCGTCTAATGCAAAAGAAACCATGGGAGGTTTGTTCTTAGCAAATCCATGTGAACTGCCGCACGAAAGCTGTGTGGAAATTTTAAGAAAATCCTACCGATAAAAGGAGCATTTATGGAACTGGACGAATTCTTAGATCACCTAAATTCGGGAAATACGGTGCATACCGGGTCAGAAGTACATCAATTTATGCACAAAGCAGCACAGGAAGCACTAAAACTAACTGCCCAATTAAACAACAGTTATCATACCCCCGATGAAATCCGTCAGATTTTTTCAACAATTATTGGAAAGCCTGTGGATAACACATTTGGATTATTTCCGCCATTTTACACAGACTGCGGAAAAAATATCACAATCGGAAAACATGTGTTTATCAATATGGGCTGTAAATTTCAGGATCAAGGCGGTATTACCATTGGCGACGAAACACTCATTGGGCATAATGTAGTATTGGCAACATTAAATCATGACTTCAACCCTGCAAAACGCAGTGATATCATTCCAAAACCCATTCATATTGGAAAACAAGTGTGGATTGGTTCCAATGCAACCATTTTACCCGGCGTTACCATCGGTGACGGCGCAATTGTTGCAGCCGGTGCCGTTGTTGCCAAATATGTACCCCCAAATACCGTTGTAGGAGGTGTTCCCGCAAAAATAATCAAACATTGTTTGGAGAAGTTTGATCCCGGGAGGAACAACTTTCCGCCAGAGATAGGAGCATTGTGACAGTAACCGCACTGATGGCAAGCTGTGTTCTGGACAATTCTTTACTATTTCATATTTAAAATGCGAAAACATACGGTGTAACAAAAGAAGAAATGGCAGAAATACTGCCCCATACCGCTTTTACGTAGGATAGCCAAAGGCATGGTCAGCGTTTCGATTTGCCAAAAAATTTATGAGGAAAATGAATGATGAAACAAAATGTATTAGTAATCTCTACGAGTCTTAGAAAAAACAGTAATTCTGAGATTCTTGCAAAAGAATTTGAAAAGGGAGCCAAAGCGGCTGGAAATACTGTTGAGTTTATTTCACTGGCAAATAAGCAAATAGGATTTTGTATCGGCTGTCTTAGCTGCTTAAAAAATAAGAAATGCTTTATGAAAGATGATGCTGCAAAAATTGCTGAAAAAGTGCAACATGCTGATGTCATAGTATTTGCAACACCAATTTATTATTATGAAATGTGCGGACAAATGAAAACACTTTTAGATAGGATGAACCCGCTTTATACGTCCGAATATGCATTTCGAGATATTTATTTATTAACAACTGCGGCAGAAAATGATGAAAGCGCAATGGACGGTGCTGTGAAAGGAATGCAGGGCTGGATTGATTGTTTTGAGCAAGCAAGGCTTGCCGGCGTCATACGCGGAGTTGGTATCAGCGATGCGGGAACCGCAAAAAAACATACCGCATTGCTGAAAAAAGTTTATGCTATGGGAGCATCTATTTCCTAGCCTATTGGAAAGCCCAGCTGTACAGAAATTTCTGTACAGCTTTTTTGTATTAAAATATCATGATGTTGTTTTAACGATATATTTATAAAGATTGGCCGTTACCATATTGAGATTTCTAATGTTGTGTGATATACTGGACAATACAAGATAAAAATTCATCTCGGGATGTAGCTCAGTTTGGTAGAGCGCTGTGTTCGGGACGCAGAGGCCGCGTGTTCAAGTCGCGTCATCCCGACCATCAAAAGAAGCCTGGACGCTATTGGCGTTTCCGGGCTTCTTTTTTATTATCTTACTCTCATTTACGGTGATTGTGTTTTCTCCTGTATAAACTCAAAAGCAGTTCGAACAGCCTTTATCTTCGAACTGCTTTTGTATTATCCGGAATATACATTATCATCGCTACGCATAAAATAGATTTTACTTTATATTTCAAAACTGAAATCCGTTTTCTTAGCTACGAAATAGAAAAATCAGTGACGCAAATACAAATACATAAAATGGAAATTATAACACATACTAACATAGAAAGGAGTGTATTCAAATGTTTAAACACGAAAAACAATTTTTTCATCCCGTTGAAGTAGAATGCCCTAACCCTCAATACGCTGCTCTGCTGCAAGAACAATTAGGGGGTGCAAACGGAGAACTAAAAGCTGCTATGCAATATATGTCACAAAGCTTCCGTATTAAGGATCCGGAAATCAAAGATTTATTTCTGGATATTGCTGCAGAAGAACTCAGCCATATGGAAATGGTTTCTCAAACAATTAACTTGTTGAACGGACACGATGTAGATGCCGCTTCCGTTCCCGCAGGAGAAATTCAGTCGCATGTATTGCTCGGACTTAATCCCGGGTTGATTAACGCCTCTGGCTACTCTTGGACGGGAGATTACGTTACTGTCACAGGAGATTTGTGCGCGGATTTATTATCCAATATCGCCTCTGAGCAAAGAGCAAAAGTGGTATATGAATATTTATATCGCCAAATTGAAGATAAAAAGGTAAGAGAAACCATTGACTTTTTACTAAATAGAGAAGAAGCCCATAATGCTATGTTCAGAGAAGCTTTTAATCGTGTTCAAGAAACAGGCTCAAACCGTGACTTTGGTACAACAAAAGCTGCAAAAATGTATTTCAGTATGTCCGAACCTTCTCCACAATCTTCATTAAACAGTGTAAAATCAACTCCACCCTCATTTCAATAAGTATAAATAAACTAAGGCTGATTTTTCATCAGCCTTAGTTTATTTTCCGTAAACAGTTAACATAATTTTAATAAAAATAGTATTTACATCCTATATGCAAATAGCTATACTATAAGAAAATAAAGCAGGAGGCTACAATATGAAAGTAACAAGCACAGGAATCATACAAGGTGTTATCGCAAATGAATACGGTAAACACGGTACACAATTTAATGCGCATGGTATGCCTACCTATTCCCTACCCATATCCATTCAAGATGCGCCTGCAGGAACTGTTTCTTATGCAATAGTATTAGAAGATAAAGACGCTTATCCTGTTAGCGGCGGTTTTGTATGGATTCACTGGACAGTAGCAAACTTAACACGTACCGAACTTCAGGAAAATGAAAGTATTTCCGCTACCGATTTTGTACAAGGTGCAAACAGTTGGATGAGTGTTCAAGGCGGTCAGCAAAGTCGGAAAGACTCTAGCTATTATGGCGGTATGTGTCCTCCCGACGCTCCCCATTTATACGAATTGCACGTGTTTGCATTGGATACAAAATTACAACTTGAAAACGGATTTTATTTAAACGAACTATATCAACAAATGGATGGACATATTTTAGAACAATGTACTATCAAAGGAACCTACGATAATTAATCCCATACCGTAAGACTTCTAAAACAGAGGTCTTATTTTTTTCAGAGAGGAGGAAATTTATCATGCCACCTATTCCCAAAATTGGTATGCGTTTAATCAAAACCGCTATTGCAGTCTTTCTATGTTTTTTGGTAGATTTCTTCCGTGACGGAGGTACTCCTTTTTACTCAGCTATTGCTGCAATTCTCTGCATGCAGCCTGAACTGGATAGCAGTTTAAAAGTAGGAAAAGAGAGAATTATTGCTACTGTTATTGGTGGTATTGTGGGTATAGCTATGCTGGCATTCGAGCGTTATGCTGTTCCCATTCAACCTATTTTGGTACGTTATTTGGTAATCAGTATTATGGTTATTGTCCTAATGTATATTACTGTTTTACTAAAAAAACCTAGCTGCGCCTATTTAACATGTGTGGTGTTTATGAGCATCGTTATTTCTCATGTTGCAGATGCCAATATCTATATTTTTGCATTCAACCGCATTCTTGATACGTTAATTGGTATTTTAATTGCCATTGTGATTAATGCTATTCATATTCCTCACCGCAAAAAACAAGGACTTTTGTTTGTGTGTGACTTAGACCATAATTTGCTATCAAAAAACGGAGATATCAGCCAACACTCAAAAATTCATTTAAGCCGTTTATTAAAAGAAGGCGCCTGTATATCGTTTGTTACAGCTGATACCCCCGCTTCCGTTCTTCCTCATATGGAACAAATGCCGTTTACCATGCCTCTAGTCATATTAAATGGTGTTGCCTTATACGATACCAAAACCCATACCTATGTTTCGCAGCATAACTTACCGCTTTCCACAGTACAACCCATTTATGAATTGTTAAAACAACATCAGATGAATTGCTTTATCCACGTTATTTCTAAAGATAATCTGCATATTTACTACGGTGATTTTGGTCATGAAAAGGAAAAGCAATACTATGAGGAAACCAGAATGCAACAGCAAAATGCCTACATTTACGCAGAACATCTGTATGATATACAAAGTATTCCATGTTATTTAAAAATAATGGATACCAAAGAAAATCTTTTACAATTACAAAAAGAATTAAAATTGCTACCTCAATATCAGAATCTTTCCTCTACTATTTTATCTTATCCCTCAGATGAATCATACGGATTTTTAGGAATCTATTGCAATCAGGCTTCTATTGGAAAAGCGGCTTTGGAGTTAAAAAAGAAAACCTTTTCTTCTACTCTCATTTCATTTATCGGAGCTTCTGATTGCACCTCTTTATTGGATGTGAGCGATTTATCCTATGTATCTGACCAAGCGGATGCATCACTGCAATCAAAAGCAACCGGAATATTTTCTGTTTCGGATAAAAACGGATGCGTAAAAAAGATAGAACAATTATATTGGAAGCCTTTTTTTAGTCTAAAAAAATAAAAAATTTTATTTTTTCTAAGTAAAAACTTCTTGACATATCGCAGATAGTGAAGTATATTAGTAATATCTTAATTGCTTTACTATCTGGAGGAGTTTATGAAACGATCACCAAATATTGCTCATATTGGCAGCGAGTGCGTCGCTTGCGGATGCTGTGTCCTGGTTTGCCCCAAAGATGCCATTCATATTGCTTTTGGTATTACCGCTCAGGTAGATAACGAAAAATGTGTCGGTTGCAAAAAATGTTCAAAAGAATGTCCTGCTGATGTAATTACAATGGTGAAAAGGGGGATTTGCAGTGAAAGCAAAGAAGTGGTATGATTATCTTTGGATTGCCGAATTACTTTATTTAGCGTTAGGTCTAACTAATATTTTATTTGCATGGTTGGGTATGTTATTTTTCTCCATTCCTTTATTAATCGCCTTATTTGGAGGCGGAAAAGCGTACTGTAACCGTTATTGCGGAAGAGGCCAGCTAATAGGTATTCTGGGAAACAAACTGAAATTATCTCGAAATGTACCTCCACCTAAATTTTTGCGCAGCAAATGGTTTCGCTATGGATTTTTAACATTTTTTATGATTATGTTCTTTTTAATGTTATATAGTACTTATAAAGTATTTACCGGTGCACCGCTGCAGCAAACAGTAACTCTGTTGTGGGTATTTAAACTTCCATGGCAGTGGGCAGAGGTTGGCATGGTAGCCCCATGGTTTGCTCAATTTGCATTTGGCTTTTTCGGAGTAATGCTTACATCTACCATACTGGAACTAATTACCATGGTATTATTCCGCCCCAAATCATGGTGTGTATATTGCCCAATGGGAACCATGACACAAGGAATTTGCAAACTCAAACATGGAAAGGAACTAAAAGCATATGGAAGAACAAGCCAAAACGATTGCGGAACTTCTGAAACTTCTGGCCAATGAACACCGTCTTTTAATCTTATGTGCATTGATTAAAGGAGAATTAACCGTAGGGGACATTCATAAATATGTACCAAATATTACGGCATCTGCACTTTCCCAACATTTAAACCAGCTAAAAACAGCCGGAATTCTCTCTTCCGAAAAGCAAGGAATGAATGTTATCTACCAAATACAGGATAAACGAGTGATTGCTCTCATGGGTGTTATGAAAGAATTATATTGTAACGAACCGACAACCTCGCATAACTAAATAGATTCGTAATATAAATAGAATCAATACCATGACAACTTATGGTAATCCATAAACGCTCTCACTTTATCTTTTAGTATAAAAATAAGCACCCTATAGAATATCTCCATAGACAACGGATACGTAAAAAGCTGTGTAATAAATTACACAGCTTTTTCATTTAAAATGATATCTACTACGAAATAAGTTTCAATAGCTTCTTCTCTATTTTCAAGCCCCAAAATGAGCTAATACACAATGTGAATAAATCTATTTACAAAAACGATAACCCACCCCCCATATTGTTTCAATGTAGCGCGGATTACTTGGATCAGGCTCAATTTTTTCTCGTATACGGTTAATATGTACGGTAACAGTGGAAGTCTCTCCCATGGGTTCCATACCCCAAATACGGTCAAACAATGTTTCTTTGCTGAAAACTACGTCCGGATTTTCAATCAAGAATGCCAATAAATCAAATTCTTTATTTGCCAAAATAATCTCTTTTTGATCTCTTATCACACGTCTTGAATCCATATGAACCTCTAAATCTCCCACTGTAAATACCGGTCCATGATTAGATACCCCTGAAGTGGTAAGACGCTCGTACCGATTCATATGCGCTTTTACCCTTGCAACCAGCTCGGAAGGGCTAAAGGGTTTACTAATATAATCATCGGCTCCTAAACCTAATCCACGAATTTTATCAACGTCCTCCCTACGGGCTGAAACCAATAGAATTGGAACATTTTTTTGTTCTCGCACTGCACGGCAAATGGAAAAACCATCCATTCCCGGCAGCATAACATCTAATAAAATTAAATCATAGTCCTGATGCAATGCTTTTTGAAGTCCTAGTTCTCCATTCATCACAATCTCAGATGTAATTCCATTGGCTTCCAGATAATCTCTTTCTAATTCTGCAATGCTGATGTCATCTTCAATAATCAGAATATGCTTCATGTTTTATCCCCCTTATCTGCCTTGGGCAATTCAAGATATATTTCCATTCCTTCATTGATTGCACTTTTTGCCCAAATACTGCCGCCCATATTTTCTATAATCTGTTTTGCAATGGACAAACCAAGTCCACTGCCTTTGGCTGCATTGGTTCGAGCAGGATCAGTACGGTAAAAACTATCAAATAATTTTTCACATTCATTTGAACTGACACCTATCCCATTATCTTTTACAATAATTTGTACCGTCTCGTGTTGTTCCTGAATCATAACTTTTAATCTGCCTAGTCCAACCCGTTTATACTTCACACTGTTATCTACCAAATTAGATACTACCCTGCCAAATTGTAATCGATCCATACGAACATCACACGGAGAGTTGGCGTGTATCTCCAACGATAATTTCATATCTTTTTCTAGCAATCTCGGTTTTGTTTCTTCTATATAATCCGTAAAGTAATCTACAAGCGACACAATTTCCCAATGAAAAGGCACTTTTCCCAAATCAAGCTTAGAAAACAAAAATAAACTGTCTACAAGACGCTCCATATCACATGCGGTGTGATAAATGGTCTTTAAATAATGCTCCTGTTTTTCAGGCGTGTTTGCAATACCGTCTAATAATCCACTGACATATCCCTTAAGTGAAGTCAGCGGTGTTGACAAATCGTGAGAAATACCTGCAATTAATTCTTTTCTACCTTGTTCATATGCTTGTTGAGCTTGGACCGATTCTTGCAGTCTGCGGCGCATTTGGTCAAAATCCTGGCATGCCAATCCCAGTTCGTCTTGTGCATAGATGGTAATTTCACCGTTCAAATCACCATTTTGAATTCGGTTAGAGGCTCTTCGTAATTCATTGAGTGGTACTAAAATGGTTTTAGAAAGTTTGTTGGAAATGAGAACACCTATAATAACGATAATGACAACTGCCAATATACAAGTAACAGCAAATATAATTTTTATCATTGTTTTCACCCAACGTACTTGCTGATAGCTGTTAACCGGAAAATCCACATGATTACCCACAATCAATATTTCCATAGTTTCCCCCAACGGATTTTGCTGAGAAAGATGGTATACAAAGCCCTGATTCGTCCAATAAAAAATAGGAGAAATTCTCTCTTGGTTTCCTATTATACTTTGTGCCTGAAACCACATCTCATCAATAGATTTCGAGCCAACCTGACAGTATATGGTGTCTCCACGGTATATCACTGCATTTGCTCCCATTTCCTGCAAACTTTCACAAGCATCTTGTACCTCATCATTTTGAAGCAAGGATTCAGGGTTTGTATGTGCCACTTGTTCCGTTAAAGAATCTACCGTTAACTGCAGCACATAACCCGAAACAGATGCGTTATCATCTCCGGGCAAAACTGTTGGCTTATGAGAACCTGTTGCCAGCAAAAAAGAGAACAAAATCCCCAAAATAATCACCATAACAATCAGCACAGGAATTCCTATCATTAGAAAATGAGAAAGTAATAGCTTTTTCTTTATCGACCAATCGTGGATATGCATCGGTATCTCCTTTCGGTTATCCGTCACAAAAAAAGGGTTATGCTATTTGCTGCATAACCCTTTTGGTCTATTGCAGACCATAATTTATTGTGCCATTTTTGGAGTATCATCTTCATAAATAAACTGAACCAATGCATCACTGTTTGCTTCCAAATCAGGACGCAATACAGAAGCCTCCGTACCGCCAATCATAACCATAGCATTAGAGTATGCCCCGTCTTCAGGTAAACGGAGTTGCTCAATGGGATAGTTGAGGTATGTTAACGCATTTGATGCCAAATTAAGTACTTCTGTCTTACTTAAATTGGTCGTAATCATAGGCAATACAGTAGACAATACATGATTAATTGTTCCAATATCGGCAGATTTGAGCTGATCAATTGCTGCTGACATTACCTCACGCTGACGTGCTGTACGTTCAAAATCATCGCCTATTTTACGTATTCTCGCATAAGAACGGGCTAAATTTCCATTTAATAATTGATAACCTCCAACAATATCTGTACGGAAAGAATATTCATTGATGTATGCAGCCTCAGCGTCGGATACATCAATATAAACGCCACCAACACTATCAATAATCGTTTCGAAGGCGTCGTAATCAATGATAACATAACGGTCAATATCTACACCAAAGTTGTTCTCAATGGTTTTTACCGTTAAAGGTGCTCCACCATAAGAAAACGCCGTGTTAAGACGGTTAGAACCAACTCCCGGAATTTGAACAAACATATCTCTCATAAAAGAGGTCATTTTAATCTTTTTATGACGGGTATCTATAGACAGCATAATCATACTGTCAGAACGGCCGACATCGCCTTCCTGATAATCATCTAAACTTAGGATTAAAATATTTAGAATAGCATCGTCATGATATAATCCGTTTACAAACATAGGGTCAGGCAAGCTTGTGGTTTCACCTACTTCACTAACTGCCATACTAGGGATTACCTCGGACTCCGTATTCTCAACAAAGTTTAATTTATTCAGCATTCCGTCTACATAAAAGCATCCGGCACCTGCCACAATTAAAATAACGCTGAGTATTGCCACTATAATATTTACAGCAATTCTACCTTTGGTCAGCCTTCTTTTTTTAGGCTGTTGAGAAGGCGCTTGGTAAGATTGTTTTAAATCTTCCAAACTTGTATCGTCTTGTTGCTGTTTATTTGGTGTTTTGCTATACAATTCATGTTGTTCCAAATTCGGAATCTTTTTTGTATCGTTTATATTATCTTTATCAAAATCTTGATGATTGTTATCCAAATTTATCCCTCTGTTTTTCTTATTCTTACGTAAATTCCACTAATTTTTAAGTATACAAGATATATTACTTTATAATATTCTAAAAAAGAAAATATATTAGTTTTGTCCAAAAAATTACATTATTTTTGCAAGCATCATTCCTGCTCATCTAATGTTAATTCGTAAGAAGGCAAAAATTCTTTGACAAAGCAGTCTACTTCCGGAATTTTCATAGTACCTATGGATTCTCGAATGGTTTGCTCTGCTTTGGCAAATTCAGCATTTCCCATTTTTCGTTCCTCCACACATTTAATAAGTGCAGAAAGTTTATCTGCTGCTTTGACAAATATTAATAGTTGTTTATCTTCTTCCTGCTCTTGAAATAATAAAGGAGTGTAGTCTGGCTTTAGGTCCTGCGGCAACATAGAGAGTAATTTTTCCTGAGCAACCGTTTCCACTTCTTGATAAGCTTTATAAATAGAAGGGTTATAATATTTTACAGGCGTAGGCAAATCTCCTGTAATAATTTCAGGAGCATCATGAAAAATTGCCAGTGTTGCTGCACGTTCCGGATTTACATTGCCTTGAAATCTACGATTATGAATAATTGCCAGTGCATGTGCCAAAATAGCCACCTCTAAACTATGTTCACAAATAGATTCCTGTTGTGTATTTCTCATTAATCCCCATCGATTTATATATTTCATGCGGGATAGCATGGCATAAAAATGTGACATCTTAAGCCCCCATACAGATTTTTCTTTATTATACCAAGTTTATTTCATTGGAACAATGATTTTTGAATTGCAATCCTCCAATATTCGCTGAGTTTAGACATCAAAAATATGCTATAACAACCTCATAACAGCAGTAAATTTAAAATTTTAGCTGTTATGAGAATATTGTAACTCTTATTCGTTAAAAATTGTCTCATAATTTCTTTTGGCTATAACAACCTTGCAATCGTTGCAAAATCATAGATTTTGACTACTGGTAAGAACATTGTAAAGTCTATGGCGTAGAAATTGCTTCACAATTTCTTTTATGCTATAATAAAAAACCGACAAAGAAAAGGAGGTTTCTCATGCAGTTAACAGCGCTACACCCAAAAGCCTGGTGGCAAAACTACTATTTTAAAGCATTTGTTTATGGTATCGGAATTTCTTTCCTTTTCTTTATTCCCTTTATCATATATGACAAAGGATATTTTCTTTTTTACGGTGATTTTAACGTTCAGCAGGTTCCCTTCTATCAAATGGCACATGACGCTGTAAGAAGCGGCAGTTTTGGCTGGAGCTGGACAACAGACCTTGGGGCTAATTTTATTGGTTCTTATTCCTTTTATTTATTAGGCAGTCCATTTTTTTGGCTAACGCTTCCATTTCCCAGTGCAGCTGTTCCCTATCTTATGGGGCCCTTGCTCATTTTAAAATTTGGCTGTGCATCCCTAACCGGTTATGTTTATTTAAAACGATATGTACAAAACCAAAACTTTGCCGTTATCGGCGGCATGTTATATGCCTTTTCCGGATTCTCCGTCTACAATATCTTTTTCAACCATTTTCATGAAGCAATCGTATTTTTCCCTCTTATGCTGGCAGCACTGGATGAATACATGTATCAGCGCCGCAGAGGAATTTTCGCATTAACCGTATTTGCATGCTGTTTTGTAAATTATTATTTTTTTGTAGGACAAGTTGTATTTTGCCTGATTTATTTTGCCATTCGTCTGATTATGAAAAGCTGGAAAATCTCTGTCAAAGATTTTTTCTTACTGCTTTTAGAAGGCATTCTTGGCGTTGCCATCTCGTGTGTTTTATTGATGCCAACCATTCTCACAATTATACAGAATCCACGTGTGGATAACCCTCCAAATGGATGGAACGCCTTACTTTACAGCTATAATCAACGATATGTACATATTCTGCAAAGCCTGTTCTTCCCTCCTGATATTCCGGCAAGACCAAACTTTACACCGAATTCGGAATCAAAATGGGCTTCACTGGGCGCATGGTTGCCGCTGTTCAGTATGACAGGCGTCATCGGTTTCATGCAGAGAAGAAAAAAACATTGGTTGAAGGTAACATTGGGTGTGCTATTTTTAATGGCAATGGTTCCAATTTTAAATAGCGCTTTCCAATTATTTAACTCTTCCTACTATGCACGTTGGTTCTATATATTAACACTGATGATGTCACTGGCCACCATTTCCTGCCTGGAGTTTAGCGATATTAATTGGAAGCGCGCCATCCGTTGGACTTTATGCATCACTCTCGGTATTGCAATTCCAATTGGATTAATGCCAAATACAACAACCAAGGATGATATTACCACGACAACATATGGTCTGGAAAGTTATCCTACCAGGTTCTGGACTTACGTTGCCATTGCTGTTGTCAGTTTATTATTGCTGGCCATTATTCTAAAATATCGCAATAAAAGCCGCGTGTGGTTTACTCGTTTACTGAACATTGGTGTTTGTGTTATTACTGTAGTATATGCAACCTATTTTATCGCACTTGGCAAAACACAATCCTATGATACACATAATCAAATTATTCCTACCTCGTTAAATGGCGGTAAAGATTTAAATTTACCGGAATCTGATTTTGCACGTTCTGACTTCTACAAAAGTATGGACAATCAGGCAATGTTCTGGCAATTGCCCAGTATACAGGCATTTCACAGCATTGTTCCTGGTTCTATTATGGAGTTTTACCCTACCATTGGCGTCACAAGAGATGTTGGCTCACGACCTGACGTAAAATATTATGGATTGCGTTCTCTAACTTCCTGCCGTTGGCTATTTGATTATACCGGTGACAATGATCGTTTTGTAAAAGAAGACGGAACGGCCCGTATGCCGGGATGGACCTATTATGATACTCAAAATGGCTATGATATTTGGGAAAATCAATATTATATTCCAATGGGTTTTTGTTACGATTACTATTACACAGAAGAACAATATAACCAACTATATGAAGACAATCGTAATCTATTATTGTTAAAAGCAATGGTATTAAATGAAGAGCAAGTTGCAAAATACCAAGATATTTTGGAACCTGCTGTTGGAAACACCTCCTTCTCCTATACCCAAGAAGCATATTACAATGATTGTCTTCAGCGTCAATCTATGGCTTGCTCAGATTTCACCTATGATAGCTATGGATTTACCGCTCACTATACCTCTGATAAAGAGCGTTTGGTTTTCTTTAGCGTTCCTTACGAAAGTGGCTGGACTGCTACAGTAAACGGACAACCTGTTGACATAGAAAAAGTAAATATTGGATTTATGGCTGTAAAAGTACCTGCAGGCACATTTGAAATACAGTTCCATTATCAGACACCCGGTTTAAAATTAGGAGCCATTATAACCGGATGTGCAGTTCCCCTGCTTATTGCATATGTACTGATTATGAAAAAAGTAGATAACTCCAAAATCATTGACTCTAAACATCGTATTACCTATAAAACAAAGGAACCTCTACCGGAAAAAACAACATTCAAACGAACCAAACGTTTACATAGGAAAAAGAAAACAGAAAAATAAAAAAAGGAGGGTAAAACACCCTCCTTTTTTAGTGTCCGCGGAATAGTTTTAACAATTGTCGCTGACTACTATCACTGTCACATACAGATACAATTTCATCTCCTGTGTGAATTACAGTAAAACCATTCGGAATGGTCATATCATCATCTCTTAACACAGAAATAACAAGACATCCCTGAGGTAATGTAATATCTTTTAACATCTTTCCATCCAAACTGGAAAACTCAGGCAAAGTGATAGTGCAAATACTTGCTCTTCCCTTATTTAACGTTGCCAACAAATGCATGCCTGCTAAATCTACTTCTTGTTCAATCAATCTAGTAATAATTTCAGTACTGCTAACAACAATATCCGTTCCCAATGTACGTAAAGCTTCTACATTTCTCGGATTATTGGCACGAACAATAACCTTATGGGCATTAAACTCATTTTTAGCAAGCTGCGTTGCTACCAAATTATCCTGGTCACTGCCGGTAACAGAAATAAAGCAGTCCGCATTTTTTGTTCCTGCTTCCTCCAGCACTTCCAATTCTGTACCGTCTCCGCAAATAATTTCTACATCTAAATCATTTGCTAATTCAATACATTTGGCTCTGTCTTTTTCAATTAATCTTACATCATATTTGCGTTCCAGCATATTATCGGCAATATCTTTACCTAACTTGCCGCCGCCAACAATAATAATTTTCATAATCCTTTTCTCCTATGAAACCATCTTAGTCACACATATTTGCGTAAATAATCATATCATTTTGTTGTAAAATTAATTTTTTATGGGCTAAATGCAAATCCATAGTACCATCGATATGCACTACACCAAACATACTGCGATCACTTTCTTCCTGCAAATGTCTGATATCTTTACCTATCCATTGTTCTTCTACCGGTACGCATGTAAACGATACAGTGGAAACTCCAAATGTCATATTTTTATTATCAAATGGTTGTGTCAGAGCCACAAACATAGCATCCCCCGCCAAATTGGTTGGACATACTGTTTTCAGCCCAAATTTTTTAAAAACTTTTTCACGTGCAGGATCAGAAATACGCGCTAACACATTCTCTACGCCAAAAAATTTTTTTACTACCTGTGAAACAGTAATATTTAAGTTATCATCCGGCGTTACTACTGCAACCGCATCGCAATTCTCTATACCCGCGTTTTGCATCACCTGCATATCCATAGGCATACCGCAAACTGTGATACCTGTAAACTCATCGCTTAAGGCTCTAAATTTATCTACATCTGAATCTACAATTGCAACATCATGTCCATATGCATCTAAACGTTCCGCTAAGCTAATTCCAACGCGTCCGCAGCCTATAATTAAAATATTCACTACAACCGCCTCTTTCCTATCCCTATAAATGGAATACTGCCCTTAACGATTTAAGAGCAGCAAAGTTCCTTTTCTGGTTGTTGCCTATTGTACAACTCCTTTACTTTACTGTCAATAGTTTATTATATTTTCATGTTTAAAGACCATAAAACAAAAAGAAGATAGAACATTACTATCTTCTTTTTATATTTATATATTATTTTAGAAACCCACGAATAATTTCTGCTTCTGCCTCTTCCTGTGATAGTCCCAATGTCATCAGTTTTATAATTTGTTCTCCTGCAATTTTTCCAATGGCAGCTTCATGAATCAAAGAAGCGTCTACGTGGTTTGCTGTAATTTCAGGGACTGCAGTGACACCAGCTTTATCCATAATAATGGCATCACATTCAGAATGTCCTGAACAAGCATTGTTGCCATTTATTTTGGAATAAAAGCCCTGAAAAGAATTTCCTTTTGCTACCGAACGTGACATTACATTTGTACTACAATCAACACCATTTAAGTTCACTTCGAATTCTGTAATAGCATTTTGATTACCACTTGTCATTAATTTTTCTTTAATTACAAGTTGCGCACGATCTTTCAAATCGCCTTTTGTAATTCTTTTTGTATTATCTATACCTTCAATTTGTACTGTTTCCATTTCTAAATAGCTATCTTCATCTAAATGTACCACTGTAACAGGATTTAAAACGCGTTTTCCGCTTCCACCGCCTTCTCCGTAATGCTTTTCTACATATCGGACCTTAGCATTTTTTCCTACATGAAAGGTATGCACACCATCATGCTGGGATAAATGAACACCATCATTATGAATACCGCATCCTGCAACAATATCTACATCTGCACCGTCACCAATAAAAAAATCATTATACACTATGTCTGCAAAACCACTTTCATCTACTACCACAGGAATATGAACAAACTCTCCTTTTGTTCCTGGTTTTACATAAATTTCAATTCCCTGTCCATTTTCTTTGGAACGAATTTCTATGTTATCCGTACTCTGACGGCCAATACTTTTACCGTCTTGTCGAATATTATAAGCACCTTTCGGTGTTCCGGTTATTCCTGATACTACCTTTAAAAGTTTTTTCAGCACAGAGGAATTTCCAGAAATATGTTCTGTTTTTTCTGAATGTTTCATTGCTGTTCCCTCTCTTTCTGAAATTGATACGTATCAGATTCAGATAACAACTTCGGCAATATTTCATCCCGTGTTCCTACAGTATCTATTTCACCGTTAGAAATTACAACTATTTTATCCGCTATATTTAAAATACGTTCCTGATGAGAAATAATGACTACTGCTCCGCGTTTGGTATCTCTAATTTGCTCAAACACTTTAATTAAATTATGAAAACTCCATAAATCAATACCGGCTTCCGGCTCATCGAACAGAGAAAGATCTACTCCTCTAGCCATTAGCATTGCAATTTCAATTCTCTTTAATTCTCCTCCCGAAAGACTTGCATTGATTTCTCTATTCATATAATTTGATGCATTAAGTCCTACTTCAGTAAGATATTGGAGAAGCTCCTGGTCTGTCTTTTGTTTACCGGTAGACAAATGTAATAAATCTTTTACGGTAAGACCTTTAAAGCGAACCGGTTGCTGAAACGCAAATCCCATACCTAATTTCGCACGTTCATGAATGTCTAAATTGGTAATATCTTGGCCTTTAAAAAGAATAGTTCCTTCAGACGGTTTTTCAATACCTATAATAATTTTTGCAAGTGTTGATTTTCCGCCTCCATTTGGACCCGTAATTACTACAAAAGAATCGGTATCTATTGTAAGGTTAATATCTTTTAATATTTTCTTTTCCTGTAAACCTGTTTCCTCTATCACAGAAAAAGAGATATGTTTCAATTCAAGCATTTTTCTTCTATCCTTTTATCTTCAGCTGCTAAACAGCAGAATTTTTGATTTGTGCCATACTAATACGAAAATCTATAACACAGTATATATTATTTTATACTTGGTCATGATATATCGTATATATTGTCCTATCATTTTATTGTCAGAATCTTAAAACTTTTTAATCATCCTTTGTCTAAAAGCTCAATGCCCTTTTGTATAACAGCACTTTTTATCATGCCTAATCTCCACCAACAGTATATCAAAAAATCATAGTGCTATTTCACATGGCAACGTCTCTGCCGTAACTTCTGCCGTTATATTATAAACCTGTTTTCCTATTTCATCAAGCATTGTTTCGTTGCTTAAGAAAATCTCTCTATCTAGGATTTTCTCTAGGAATTCAGAAGGAGAAAAACCAATATACCCGTCCAGAAAGGATTCTAAAATTTGTAATGTCACTTAATCCAGAGTATAAATATATACTCTTTCATAATAAGGATAATATTGAATGCAAAGGAAAAGTTATAGAGAAATTATAAAATCTTACATAAAAAATTGTAATAAATATTAAAATATGCGCAATTTCTATTAACAAATATTTTTATATTTGTTATAATAATATTTCAAAAACAGATTCATCAAGAAAAGCAATTAAACTATTGAAAGCAGATAGGTGGTAGCAAGTAAATGTCGAGGGAAGTTATTTCCAGCTTAAACATCCAATTAAAAAGGGAAAACAACCGTAAAACATACTACAAAAGACATTCCTCGTAAAGCATAAGATAGTATCGAAAAAATAGTCAATACTAAAATTCAGATAGCTTCGTCTACTTGTTATCCTTATATTTAACGGAGGTTTTATTCATGAAAAATAAAGAAAAATATTTTTATCCCGCAATTTTTACATATGATAAAGATTCTGATATCGCTATTGTTTTTCCTGATTTAGATGTAGCGACAAGCGGAAAAGATGATGAGGATGCTTTAATTTCGGCAAGAGAGCTGTTAGGTTGTGCTTTATACGGATTGGAAGAGGACGGAGAAAAAATACCAGAACCTACTCCTTTATCACAAATAAAAATAGCGGATAATGAAACTGTGATGCTGATTGACGTATATATGCCGTCAATCAGAATGGCTAAAGTGAATCGCTCTGTAAACAGAACAGTGACTTTACCTGCATGGTTAAATTTCGCCGCATTAGAAAAAAACATCAACTTTTCTCAAGTTTTACAAGAAGCTTTAAAAAAACAACTTCATATCTTTGAAAAATAAAAAGTTTATTTACTACTATGATGAACGAAAAAATTATAGAAAAACTATAAGTTTATTATTTGAAGATATTTTTGTGGGGTTAGATAAATATAAAGAAGATAAAGTTAAGAGTAAGAAAAAAATCAAAAGTTGCTTTTCAGAAAAACTTTTCCTCCTATTAGACAGATTCCTGCAAGCACATTGGCAATTCTTACTTTAGAACCAGTTCAAAAAACTTATTCTTAAATACGAAAAGTTACTAATAGCTTTATCCTCCGAAAAAAATCATTGATAAACCTTGTAACATACACAAACTAAGACATTACGCTGCTTCTATTTTACATGCACTTGATGTCCCAGATAAATATATTATGGAGCGAGGAGGATGGACATCAAGAGAAACTCTTGATAGAATTTACACCCACACCTTAGATAGCCATAAGGAAAAGCTAAACCAAAAGATAAATAAACATTTTTCAAGTTTCAAGTGATTTCGTGTTGCATTTCGTGTTGCATGTGTTGCATGTGTTGCATTTTTATAGGATTTTAGGCTATTTTTTAAGATTATCGACTTAAATATAACACAAAGAAAACCGCGTAACCAAGCCGTTTGACCTAGTTACACGGTTTTTACGTTGGCCCACCCGGAGGGATTCGAACCCCCGACCTCCAGAATCGGAATCTGTTGCGATATCCAGCTTCGCTACGGATGGAACTATAATTTATAAATTATACCATAAAAAAAATACAGTTGCAATTTTTATTACTAAAAACATCTTAATATCTGAATTTCTCTATCAATCTGTCATAAAAAAGGTCGGAGCAAGCTCCGACCTTTTTTAAATTCCCAATAATTCGTTTGCACAATTTTTAAACGCTTGGATTACCGCTTGAGATTCGTCTCTTGTCTTACCTTTTGCGGATAAGTACAATTTTAACTTTGGCTCTGTTCCAGACGGACGCACAATTAATTTACTTCCGTTTTCCAAACGATATTCCAAAACATTGGATTTGGGAAGTGCAATATCAGTTTCAATGGTACCGTCAAAGCATTTAGATGCTTTATAGTCACTCCATCCAACTACTGCAAAACCTGCAATGTTAGTTGGAGTATTGGTACGCAACTGTTCCATAATTGACTGCATTTTATTCATTCCATCTTGACCTTCAAATGTAAAATTCATTAATTCATTCAGGAAATAACCGTGTTTTTCATAGATATCATGAATTGCATCTACTAATGTTTTTCCTTGCTTTTTATAATCCACTGCCATTTCACATACTAACATGCTAGCATTCACAGCGTCTTTATCACGCACATAACTGCCTGATAAATAGCCATAGCTTTCCTCAAAACCAAAGATATAACGGCTTTCCTCTCCATTGGCTTCTAAGCCTGCTATTTGGTCACCAATGTATTTAAATCCTGTCAAAACGCTTCTTAACTCAATGCCATACTCCTTAGCAACACTATCCGTTAAATCGGTAGAAACAATTGTTTTAACTGCCACCGGATGGTTCGGCATGGTTCCACTTGCAATACGATTGCGCGCAATAAAATCTAATAATAAAACACCAACCTCATTGCCGTTTAACAATTGATAGTCACCGTTATGCCTTACAGCAATACCCATACGGTCACAGTCAGGGTCTGTGGCTACCAGCAAATCCGGCTGCACGCTCTTACAAAGGTCTAACCCTACTTGCAAAGCCTCTCTAAACTCAGGATTTGGATACGGACAAGTCGGGAAATTACCGTCCGGATCAGACTGTTCAGGAACGATTGTAACATCTTTTATGCCAATCATATCAAAAATACGTGTAACACACATTTTTCCACTGCCATTAAGAGGCGTATATACCACTTTTAAATCAGAATCGCTGCAATCCAAAATACTTTGTGACTTAACAGCATTTAAAAATGCTGTTACAACATCCTCACCTATAGCCTGAATACTTCCTTGTTCTACTGCGGCATCATAATCCATGTGTTTTACATCACGGAAAATATCCAATCGATTAATTTCATCCAGAATAGCATCTGCCATCTCCAAAGCAACCTGGCAACCATCACTGCCGTATGCTTTGTATCCGTTATATTTTGCAGGATTATGGCTTGCAGTAATGCAAATACCCGCATCACACTTTAAATGACGAACTGCAAAAGACAATGCAGGTGTAGGCATCAATTGGGGATATAAATGCGCAGTAATTCCATTTGCTGCTAAAACCTCAGCCGCTGCCTTTGCAAATACGTCTGACTTAATACGACTGTCATATGCAATTGCCACAGACGCATGTGACGTTTTTTTATTTAAGTAGTTGGCAAGCCCTTGTGTTGCTTTTCGTACTGTATAAATATTAATTCTGTTGGTACCCGCTCCAATCACACCGCGTAAACCACCGGTTCCAAATTCCAGTTCACGGTAGAAACGGTCATTAATTTCCCCTGCATTACCCTCAATTGCATTTAGTTCTTCTGTTAAATCCGGGTCGTCCAGCTTCATAGAATGCCATTTTTCATATTCAGTCATAATTACTCTCTCCATTCCCCGCCCTTGTTCATATTACTGCTTAAATTTTAACCTATCTCTGTGGCGGTAATATCATCACTTTCCATGTATCAACAAAATACGATCAACATCATATATGGGTCTCTCAAATTAGCCTATCACGCCAATCTATACAATGTCAAGAAACGAATTTTAAACTTTTCTAATTTGTACAGAAATACCGGCATCTGTGATATCAATTATCCCATACGTACCGTCAGCATATTGCAAAGAACCTGGATTCAACAAATACAGTTCATCATCATATTCTGTTATAGGCAGATGTGTATGCCCAAAAAGCACAATATCTGCATTCCTTTTTCTTGCTTCCAACTTAATTTGCTGCAAATTTGTCTTTACCTTGTATTCATGGCCATGTACAAAAAATATTGTTTTATCCGCTACCTTCAATTCACCTTCAAGAGGTAACGAAGAACCCCAGTCACAATTTCCAGCTACCTGATAAAATTGCTTATCTCTATAAACAAATTCCAAATCCACAATATCATCCGCCCCGTCCCCTAAATGGATGATAATATTTGCTTCGGGCTGACTTTCCACTGCACGCTCTATGTTCCTTGTATTTCCATGGGAATCGGAAATAACTAAAATTCTCATAAAAACCCCCTTGATTCCATATACAATATTACTATCTACCCATTTTACCGCATATGTATATTTATCTAATCATATTATATATGGAAACACATTGGAGAATCCAGTCTTTTTTCATTTTTTACTTTGAAAGGTGTGAAATACTTTGCCTAACAACGAAGAATTACAGAAATTATTAAATGTAGCAGCCCAACGTCTGGGTACACAACCCGAACAACTGAAACAACAAGCAGAAAACGGTACGTTGCAAAAAATGTTAAATAATCTAAACTCCAACGATGCTGCAAAACTTCAGCAAGTATTAAGCGATAAAGAGGCAGCCAATAAACTATTGAATTCACCACAGGCACAAGTACTGCTAAAAAAATTTTTGGGCAAATAAGAAATGGGGTGATAGTCTATGGATGACTTAGCCGGAAAACTAAATGAAATTTTGAATAATCCAACAGAAATGGCAAAATTTCAGCAAATGGCTAATAATTTATTGGGACAAATAAATACAGAACAACAAGGCAATACCCCTGAGCAACCAGCGCAGCAACCCACACAGCAATCTCAAAACAATTCTACCGGAGGAATTGACTTTAGCCAGCTTGCCAGCTTATTAGGGCAACAATCAGTACCTTCACAAACACCTCAAACAAATAATAATCCACTTAGTGCTTTGTCTTCTTTAGGTGGTTTGGGAAACGCTCTGGGAACATTAAGCGGAGGAGGAAACGGTGTTTCCCCCGAGATGCTCAATACTGTTATGAAAATAGCGCCTTTACTGGGAAGCATAAACCAAGAAGATGATAATACCAGACTGCTGCACGCTTTGCGTCCTTTATTAAAAAGTGAGCGGCAGAAAAAACTGGATGAAGCAATTAAAATTATGAGAATGCTGAAGTTTTTACCCCTTTTAAAAGAACAAGGTATTCTTCAGGGAATTCTATGAGGTGAAACATGGCCAACGAAAATATGGATATGAAGCGTATGCAGGAAGAAGCAATTCATAGAGTACAAGAAATGCAGAATCGTGCCAATCAACAACTACGTGGCGCACCGCCTTTTTCTATTCCGTCAAAAACAAACCGTTCAAACAACGGATCGTCTTTTTCAAATGGAACTCACGGAAACCAAACCAAAGAGTCTTCTCACCATAAACCAAATGAACAAGGCGATCCTTTACATAAACACAACGGAGATACCTCGGCAAACGGTTCTCCTCTCCCTGCCGGACCACAGAATATTGTGGAAAATTTACTAGACGGAGTAATGAAAGACAGCGAACGAGCTTTAATTATGATACTTCTGTTGGTCCTATTTAATGAACAGGCCGACACCAGTGTAATTTTCTCGCTGTTATACTTGCTCCTCTAAGACATAAGCATGAGAGAAGATGCCTGATGATATCATTCAGGTATCTTGCTTTATTATATATATGGACAAGGTTATGATTTATGACAAACAAAATATATCAACCAAAAACGGATACCCATTGGTATCCGTCGTTTGTAAAACGCAAAGTCTTCTTGCAGACAGTAATGACTCAAGAAACTCAAAACTTAAATTTTTTAATTGATGCCCCTACTTTTGTCAACCAACTTTATTTTCTGAAAAAATCTTTTCCAATCATCAGAAGTCCTCATTATTTTTCAAACAGATTGTATTGAAGATAAATATGGCTCTCCACTAAGAGAGTCAAATTCCAATATATAACGGTATCTTTCCACAGCATCTCCCTGTACTGTTGAAAAAAACTCGACCATAACAACGATTAACCCATTTTCTTTTTTTATCTCTTTTATTTGCGGCACGGTACTCGCAACACTACTCTTAGGTAACACACGGTACGTATCGGAAGATTCGTCATAAACAAAAAAAGAAGCGTTTTGCGGATGTTTGGAAGAAAGATAAAAAGTACTTCCAAATAGTTCCCTAGATGCATTTTCTACATCTTTTGCAGGAACGACCATTCTCCCTTGTTCGTCTGTTTCTTTATAGTTTGCCTGATGTTGTGTTACTGCCCGCCACACGGAAGCTTGTAAAGTCATATCTCCACCGGCCTGTGATGACGATGAAAACGGCTCCGGATTTTGCATCATAACAGGCGCTAAAAAAGCATTCATTTGCTCTGTATCTTGTACCAAGTCTACACCTCCAAACATACAAAAACATACCACACCCGCAAATGCAGCCATTAAAATCATAATACCCGGGATGATTCCCTTTGGTTTTAATCGTTTTGTTTCATTCTCATACATTTCGTCTTCCTGTTGCTGCGCAATTTGGGGATTTGCAGGATAAAATAATCTGGAGGGCTGATTATTTCTTTTCCAAAGAGGAAATCCTTCTATTTCCGGCGAGGGCTCTTCTTGTTCCGGCATCGTTGGATATTCCGGAGTTTCGTTTCCTTCCTGCTCTGTTTCTATCATATTGGAGTCATCTAATGTTACATGTATGGTAGGTATTGTATTGTCAATAGGCTCTGATGAGGACTCCGCTTCTGTTTCTTTTTCCGAATGTAGTTGCATCTGAGGCAAAAATTCAGTAGGCTGTTCATCTCGATAATCACACACAAATTGTGCCGTTTTTTTCGGTGTTTGTTCTTTGTTTTCTGAATTCATTTATTATGATTCAACTCCTTGTTTTGTACTTTACTTAATATATAAGTACAAAACAGCCTCGGCAGAACTTTTTTATCAAAAAGAAATCTGCCGAGGCTATTTTAAGGAGTTATTTCATAAATATATTTGTTAAACATCTGCTTTTGTACTCTAACAAAACTAAGATTGGACTTCAGTCCAATCTATCGTATTCTATACACGAACTTGACCGTTACCGTTGACGATAAATTTTACGGAGGTCAGTTGCTCAATACCCATAGGACCTCTTGCATGGAGTTTTTGAGTAGAAATGCCAATTTCTGCACCTAGCCCAAACATACCACCATCTGTAAATCTGGTGGAGGCATTCACATAAACCGCTGCTGCATCTATTTGAGAAGTAAACAACATTGCATTGGCATAGCTCTCTGTTACAATACATTCACTATGACCGGTTGTATACGTCATGATATGGTCAATCGCTTGATGAATGTCGTCTACAACGCGAATTGCCACAGTATAACCCAAATATTCTGTCTCCCAATCTTGTTCTGTTGCAGGTACTGCATCGGACAAGATGCTGCACACGGTTTGACAGCCTCTGATTTCCACTTGTTTTTCTTTTAGTCTGTTTTCAATGATAGGAAGGGCTCTCTCGGCAATATTTTTATGTACCAATACTGTTTCGATTGCATTACAAACAGAAGGACGGGAGGTTTTCGCATTAAAAATAATATCAGCTGCCATAGCAACATCTGCCGATTCATCTACATATACATGACAGTTACCGGAACCTGTTTCAATTACAGGAACTTTTGCATTCTCCACCACAGCTTTGATTAAACCTGCGCCGCCCCTTGGAATTAATACGTCCAAATACTCTGTTAAACGCATCATTTCATTTGCGGATTCTCTACTGGTATTCTGCACCAATTGAACGCAATTTCCTGATAAGCCGGCTTGCTCTAATGCAGTTTGCATAACGCCGGTAATGCATTGGTTGGAGTGAAACGCTTCTTTTCCTCCTCTTAAAATAACTGCATTACCCGACTTTAAACAAAGCGCCGCTGCATCGGAAGTAACATTGGGTCTGGCTTCATAAATCATGCCAATAATGCCAAGAGGTACACGTACTTTCTCAATTTTAAGACCGTTGCTTTGCACCATACCGTCTAATACCGTACCGATTGGGTCTTTCAGTGCTAAAACTTCCTCTACACCTTTTGCCATACCTTCAATGCGTTCACTTGTCAATGTAAGACGATCCAGCAATGATTCAGACATGCCATTTTGTTTGGCCGCTTCAATATCTATCCCATTGGCTTTTATAATACTGTCTTTATGCTCTCTCAGAGCCTTTGCAATTGCAGCAAGTCCTTGATTTTTTTTATCACCTGCGAAAGCCAATTCACGCGCTGCCTCTTTTGCGCGTTTTCCCATTTGTTCCAATTCGGTCATATGTATGCCTCCTTCCAATATTTATGCATCTATAATGCGGCAAATGTAGTTCCTATTTGAACTCCGTCCAGTAATTGGTATAAATTCTTTGGATGCGTACCATTCATCACACAACAGGAAATACCCGCTTCATTTGCAATTTGTGCAGCGCGTATTTTAGTCACCATACCGCCGGTTCCTCTGTTGGTACCCGCATCTCCTGCCAATGCCTTAATTTCGTCTGTAATATGAGTAACATAAGGAATATGTTTTGCATTCGGATTTTCTCTTGGGTCTGTATCATAAAGTCCGTCAATATCGGTTAAAATAATTAATAAATCTGCTCCAACCAACTTGGCAACGACTGCGGATAACGTGTCATTATCTCCAAAATGGGGGCCGTCCAACTCATCAATGCTAACTGTGTCATTTTCATTTACAACCGGAATAATATCCATATTCAGCAGTTCTCTAAACGTATTCTCTACATTGCGCTTACTGTTTTCACTGGCTGTTACATCTGCTGTAAGCAAGACCTGGGCAACCATACAATTATACTCCCCAAAAAGCTTGTCATACATAAACATCAGTTCACATTGACCAACCGCAGCAATCGCCTGTTTTTTTTCTGTTTCTGTGGGGCGCTCTTTGATGCCAAGTTTGCCCATACCTACACCAACCGCGCCGGAAGAAACAAGCACCACCTCAAGACCGGAATTATGCAAATCGCTTAACACTTTGCAGAGTTCCTCTGTTCTTCTTAAATTCAGTTTTCCGTTTTCATAAGTTAAGGTAGAGGTACCCACCTTAACTACAATACGCTTTGCCTGTGCTACTGCGGACATTTACACCCGTCTCCTCTGTACTTATAATAAAATGGAACTGCATCAACTTAATAGTGTAGATATTATAGCATAAAAAATATTGCGATGCAATTTTCAGCTGATAAACGCTAAAACGTTCTTGCCAATAACCAAAATCTTTGATTTTGCTGTTATTACTAGGTTGTTATAGCATAAAAAATATTGAAATATAAATAAAACAAACATTGAAAGAATTATCTCTCAATGTTTGTTTTGTATTTATTGCCGGATGGTTATCCTATCAAAAATTGTAAAGCAATGTTCAACGGATAAAAATGAAAACAAACTGTTTTACCACTTATGCCAAACATCTACATACTTTAGTTTCCGCTCAACTTGGATTTTTTTGTTTTTAGGTGTTTCGTGATTATGATAGCCGCAACTACAATCAAGATTAAAACAACAACACCAACTGCAATATAAATATAAATGAGATAGGTGTCATCGACAAGTTCACCTTCAGCATTTTCGGTTGCCTTATACTTCAAATCATACTTTCCATCGCCATTTTCATCTACATTTAATATAGTAGAATCCGAATTGGTCGCCACAGTATCAATTACCGTTTGTTCCGTGATTTTGATATCATCGAATTTGCGCAAATCAGTATACTCTCCGGTATCATCCATAAATCTAATGGTATAGTCCATATATCCGCTGCCGTTACCCTCAATTTGGATATCGTAATCTGTACCTTCTTTTAATCGCAGTATCTTAACCCGATTATCTCTACCGGTACTAAATTCTTTTTCATTCTCCTCAAATGTTAAAGAACCAAAAGCCGTACGTGTATTCAGATTTTCTTCTGTAGAACATAATGTTTCACCGTTGTACTTTACCGTCACATCAACAGGACATGCTATGCGAACATATATGTACTTTTGGCCATTGATTTGATCTGCAATATCTCCAAAGAAAAATATTAAATCATCTGCATCATCAACCTCAAAGTGGCACCCTTCACTTGCGATGCTTTCTAACAGTGCCTGTGGTGAGGTTTTATCGTTTGAATTACTAAAAAAGCCTAATGTATAAATATATATGCCTTCATTTTTGATTGTTTCAGCAAACTCTATAAGTTCATCTCCTGTTTTGCCCTCGTTGGGTTCACCGTCACTCATAAGTACAATTATTTTCTTTTTTGCATTACTGCTCTGTAACATGGAATATGCCTGCGACAATCCCGCTTCCATATTGGTTCCGCCACCAGAATTGAGATTCTGTATTGCATTCTTCAAATACCTTTCATTCATACAGAAGTCAGCAATACACATACTGGTATTATCATACGTAACAACACCGATGCTGGAATCTTCCTTTAAAACCGTATTAATAAACCTTTCTGATGCATTTTTGGTTTCATTCATTGGAGTCCCCCCCATACTACCTGAAACATCAAGTACTAAAGCTATGTCTCGCTCATCTGAGCCGGACATTAAAGGCCATTCGGTTTTTCCGTTATCTTTTTCAATCTCATCAATTTTTGCTTGGACACAATTGGCATAAGCCTGAGCACCTTGCTCATTAGGATGCATAGAATATGCTGATGGTACTATAAAACTCGATTCTAAATCTTGGGAATTACTACCAAACTCTACCTTATTTAAAAAAGCATCACTAGAATAGGCTCCATGTCCATCAAAAGCCTCCTCAACAGACACAAAACAGATTTTCATTCCATCCGCTTTACACGATTTTATAATGGATTGGATTTCGTCATTGAATCTGCTTACGGAATCATTAATGAGAGCAGCATCTCTCTCATTAAATAAAACTTTACTTCCCTTAGGGTCCAGTAATTTGGGATACCCGGCAACAATAATTTTAGCTTGTGCGCCTGCCGCGTCTTGAATATCATAATAAGATTGATGAAGTCTATCCCTTATGCTTTTACCACCATCAACACCATAATAAAATTCGTCCCAAACGGAATTTAATTTGTCGGTTAATAGTCCGGGATTAATTGAAAATGACAAGGCCGCTTTGGTTATAACATCCGTAAACTGCGCATCATTTCCGCCAATTGTAATCGTAACATATTCTGCTTTCTTATCCCCTAATTCTTTAAAAACAGCAAGCTGCTTATCTATATTACGGCTACCTTTTATCCCGTCAATGTTATATTCTTTACGTTGGGTATGAGTCAAATTATCAGTTACCGCCCCGGATGTAGCCGCAAAAAACCAATTATCATTACGATTTTGAGCCATAGAACCATTGACCCCTTCCAGAGTTAGTCTGCCGGGCCAACTTTTTTCGGATCTATGAGCAAGCCAATCCTGATTTTTCACTTTATCAGCTGTTGGTTCATTTTGGCCATAAAACGGTTCAATACCTTCTCCTGATGAATAGGAATCACCGAGAGAAACCATAATTCTGCTTTCTTCTGCAGTAGTTTCCGCATGAACATTTACTGTGATAATTGGGAGAAAAACAGAAGATACAATGATACAACAAAGAAGTGATGTTACAATTTTTTTAACCGTCATGATTGATTAAACTCCTCGTTAGTTAGTTTTTCTATCGTTTCCGCATCAATTTTGGAAACTGTTTTAATAACGGTTTGAGATTCCTTTGGAATGTTCACATAGAATTTATTTGTTGAACTGTCGTAACTTGTAATCGTATCTGTTTCTGAAACTATTACAGGAACCTTTTGCTCGTTTGAAAAATTATATGTGATTGGCGTTGCAAAAAACGAACCGTTTACTTCAAAAATCAGCCATATATCTCCTGATGTGGCAACATAATAAGTTTGATACATTGGATGCTTTGATGACGAAGACCGAGAAATTTCATTCTCTCCTAAATAGGTACCATCCATAGTATATTCATACATCACCTGACTACCGTCAAAACCTCTTTCAACAAAACTATCATAAGCTTCAGACTCGGTACGAATCAATTGCGAAGAGGATACATCAAAAGTAGATTTTAATGTTGTATTTTCTCTGAAATATGCTTCTGCATCAAATTCGGGAACTTCATAGTTACTACTTAAGTCAACATCATCACTGGTAGTGGTTGTATCTGTACTGGTAGCGCTTTGGGTACTTTGGATTTCGCTGTTATTTTGAATTTCACTATTATTAGAAACACTTGCTGTTTTTTGCTGATATAGCACCAAACCAATAATTCCCGCAGCAATCAGTATTAGTGCCACAGTAACCACAATGATGATTGCTACTATTTTTTTCGTTTTCTTTTTTTCTTTTTTTTGTTCTCCACTGTTTTTTTTCATCGTTTCATCATTCTTTGAATTCACATTTGTACTGTTAGCACCATCGGAATTTGAAAGATCCATTTTTGTTTTCTCATCACAATTAGGGCACTTTCCGGTTTTCTCATTCAATTTCGTTCCACATTTACTGCAAAACTTTGCCATGACTTACCCTCCTCATTAAAATCAAAACCTAATCTTGTCTTTTGCATAGCAATTGCTTTTTATTTTGTTCTACATTCAGTGTAAAAAGATAAATTTTCAGAAACTTTCGCTTCACATTTTCCGCTTTCGGAATCGCTAAAAAAATTTTTCCCCTGTCATCAAAAAACGCTAAAAAATTTCTTTATTGTTTACAACTCAATCTATTTTTTCTTGGTTCAGTATATCATAATATACTCGAAAAAGTAAGTATTTTCGAGCCAATTCGAGCTAATAAATCAATCGCAAAATTTCTTAGCGTCCTAGTTTATACACTATTCTATCAAAGCCCTCAAAATGAAAAAATTTTATGTTTCCTATTTTTGCTCTCTAAGCATTATTATAAAAAATTTTAATAGGCTTTCATATCAATAAAACTGTTCTAAATCAACTCTAAGATGTACTCCAAAGTATTTCTATTTATTTGGGATATCGACAGAGCATGAATCATCATTTATAATATCACTATAAAATACAGGAGGAAAACACCAATCATGAATGGATTTCAAATTTGGGACAGTCATGTTCATATATTTCCCCCTGAAATATATGAACATTGGAAAACCTATGCTGTACGAGACCCATACTTTGGTATGCTGACCAAAAAATCTGAGAATGGCACGGGTACGGAAGAAGCATGGGCAAATGCAGAAGAAGCTTTGCATTGCGCTGAGTTAGCAGGCGTATACGGTTTGGTCATGCAAGGATGGTATTGGAATGATATTGGCCTAATGCATCTGCACAACGATTATATGGCACAAGCAATCAAAAATCATCCGCAGCGTTTAAAGGCATTTGCTTCTATCAATCCTATGTTTGGTAAAGATGCCATTACCGAAATTGAGCGCTGTGTGTCTCTCGGCTTTTGCGGAATTGGAGAATTAGGCCCGGGAGCAAACGGATATGATTTTCAGTCACCACAATTTCTTGATGTCTTAGAATGTGCAGTACATTATCATTTGCCTGTATGTATTCATTGCGGAGAACCGGTTGGACATGTCTATCCCGGAAAAGATACAACATCATTAGCGCCGATTCCTCAATTGTTAAAAAGATATCCCAACTTAAAATTAATATTGGCGCATATGGGCGGCGGTCTTCCTTTTTATGAAATGAATCCTCGCTACAAGGAATTATTTCAAAATGTACGCTATGACACTGCGGCAAATCCCTTGCTGTACGACATCAAAAGTATCAAAGCGGTTATCTCAATGGTTGGTCCGGATAGATTGCTCTATGGCAGTGATTTTCCTTTGTTGCTGTATCCTTCTGTGAAACGGGAAATGGATTTTTCTTTATTTATTCATGATATCAATCAAAATGCAGGCCTCTCTGAACAAGAATGGATTCAATTTATGGGTAAAAATTTGTTGGATTTTATCATGTAATATCAAAAAGGAGAGATAACGCATGAAAAAAGTAAAAATCACGGTATTGAAAACCACATTGGACAAAGAACTTGCAAAAGAATACGGAGCAGACGGTTTGACTGCATGCCCCATGCTAAAAGAAGGAGAAGTATTTTATGCGGACTATGCAAAACCGGAAGGATTTTGCGATGAAGCATGGAAAGCAATTTATCAGTATGCCTTTGCATTGTCTCACGGAGCTGAAAAAGAATTATTTTACTATGGAGATTGGATTAGAAAACCAGGCGTTGCAATTTGCAGCTGTAACGATGGGTTAAGACCTGTTATTTTTAAACTGGAAGCAACAGAGGAAACATCTGAAATGGATTATACTCCGGTTCGTTAATATCCCATTTTTACATAAAGAAAAGAGGCGTCCATGGACGCCTCTTTTCTTTATCGCGATATAACGGAACAAATTTGTTTTATTCGATTTACCAACCTCTGTTTGCGTATAGACTGTCTTGAGGAATTTCAGAAATCTCCAATCCCTTCATAGCCTCTCCCAGTCCTTCACTTACTTCTGCCAAAATTTCAGGATTATTATAGTTTGCTGTAGCAGTTACAATTGCCTTGGCTCTTAATTCAGGATTTACAGATTTAAAAATACCTGAACCAACAAATACGCCTTCGCTGCCAAGCTGCATCATCAAAGCGGCATCGGCAGGAGTTGCAATGCCGCCTGCAGCAAAGTTTACAACAGGAAGTTTTCCGTTTTGCGCTACATATACCACCAAATCGTATGGTGCATCATTTTCTTTTGCAAATGTCATCAGCTCTTCGGAAGGCATATTTTGCAAACGGCGAATTGCCGCCATCATAGTTCTCATATGTCTGACAGCCTCTACTACATTTCCTGTACCTGCTTCGCCTTTGGTACGAATCATGCAAGCGCCCTCTCCAATTCTTCTCAATGCCTCACCAATGTTACGTGCTCCGCATACAAATGGAGTTTTAAACTGAAATTTATTTAAATGGTACATATCGTCTGCAGGTGTAAGTACTTCACTTTCATCGATATAGTCAACATGCAGTGCTTCTAAAATCTGAGCTTCCGCAATATGACCGATTCTAGCTTTTGCCATAACGGGAATGGATACCGCGCTTTGAATCTCTTTAATCATTTTCGGGTCACTCATACGTGCCACTCCGCCTTGTTTTCTAATATCGGAAGGTACGCGTTCCAATGCCATAACAGCAACAGCGCCCGCTTTTTGTGCAATTTCTGCTTCTTTTGCATTGGTAACATCCATAATAACGCCGCCTTTAAAAGACTCTGTTAATACTCTGTTCTGCTCTAATTGTTGATTCATGATACTCTTGCTCCTCTACTTTTATATTTCTCTTGCAAATATCATTGTATTTGAGTATGATTATAAAAGAAAACTGAGCCCTATTAAATAGTCAGTTTAAGTATTTTTAATAGTATCAGATTGGAGATTGACTATGAGCGTCCATACCAAAAAGAAAGAACCTTTATACTACCAACTCTATCTTTCCATGGTAAAAGATATCCAACAAGGCATTTATAAGGAAAATGAAAAACTGCCTTCTAAACGAGTGTTTTCAGACTATCTGGGCGTGAGTCAGAATACAATTGATGCCGCATATCAAATGTTGGTTACGGAAGGTTATATTCGTGCCCTTCCACGCAGCGGATTCTATGTAAATCCATTAGAAGCTTCGTTAACTATTCGGCAGGAATCTGTAACTTCTGTTCCAATTCCTGAAACCGGCGATATGCAGAACGAATATCTGTTTCAACTTTCTACCAACTCTATAGATGTGGAAACATTTCCATATGCTACCTGGGCAAAACTTTCGAAAGAAATTATGTATTCTCAGCCGGATTTAATCTATCCCGGTAACCAACAAGGCGATCTTTGTCTGCGTCAAGCAATTGCCGACTACTTATATAAGTATCGCTCAGTTCATTGCACAGCTGCACAAATTATTGTTGGCGCCGGTATAGAGTATTTACTTATGATATTAAATGTATTGTTTGATTCTGACAGCCTTTTTGCAATGGAGAATCCCGGATATCCCAAGGTGTATCAAACCATTACCAATTGCGGCAGAACAGTGGAACCCATTAACGTAACAGACACAGGAATTGATATTGCAACCCTTAGACAAAGCAAAGCTGATATTGTATACGTGACACCTTCCCATCAATTCCCCACCGGAGTAGTAATGCCCATAGGCAAACGTTTGGAATTGCTACGCTGGGCCGATGAAAAACCAAACCGCTTTATCATTGAAGATGACTATGACAGTGAACTGAAATTTACAGGAAAACCAATCCCTTCATTACAGGGAATTGACACAGCGGGAAAAGTAGCTTATATCGGCACATTTTCACGCAGTATTGCTCCCTCAGTTCGTATTGCCTATTTGGTTTTGCCTCCAATATTACTTCAAAAATATCAAGCTCTCTGCTTCCACTATTCCCCTACTGTATCTCGTTTTGAACAGCACACTTTGTTCCAATTTATAAAGGGCGGACATTTTGAACGGAATATCAATCGCAATCGGAATACCTATCGCAAACGAAGGGATGCTTTGATTTCTGCCTTAAAAAACTCACCTATTGCAAACCAAATTACAATTATGGGCGCTAATACAGGTTTACACTTTTTACTTCAGGTAGAAAATGGAATGTCTGAAGCAGAGTTGATTGCAAGCGCAAAAGCAAACGGAATTTGTTTACAAGGCATTTCGCCCTACTATTTAGGAAATAGTCCTCCTATGGCACATACCATTCTGTTAGGATTTGCACATCACACCCCCGAAGAGTTGCAGCAAGCAGCCGATTTGTTGGCTTCCATATGGAAAACCTAGCATTTACATCTATCCATTCCCTCTGGATAAACTGCAATATGTCCTATTTTCAACCTGCAAATTAGGTATTTCCAGGCTGAAAAGTCATTGATTCAAATTGAAATGATACTCTTGTACCGTAATAAATTTTATCTTTATCATCTATAGCAAATCAGGTATACTTTTCGGTTTCATTCCAAAGGATGAGTGGAGATAAATTTTCATTTGTTCCAATTACAAGCTGTTTACTTTGACTTGTATACATACGGTCCATGATACCTATGCTAGTAAGACCAAAGTACCCTATTATTACAAACGAAGCAACAAAACCTATTGCACACACCATAACCACAATTGCCCTTTTTTTCATCAAACACGACCCCCAATCTACATTCAATATGGAATACTTCCAAAAAACGCATTCCATTATTTACCATTATCTTACAAGAAGTCATTCTATATGGCAATACAAATAAAGTATTTTTCTGTGTAAGTTATAAAACTGTAATATAATGCATATATTTTTATAAAATAGCCATTTTCTCAACAAAAAACGCACGATAAAAAAATACAAAAATCTCTATTTTTCACAATCAGCTGCTGAAAAAAGCCGACCTGCTGTAAAACAGGTCGGCTTTTACTATTTTTTCGTTTCTTTTATTTAATTTCGTCAGAAGACAATATCGTAGCTCCATAAACGTTTTTTAAATACGCTATGTCTCCTTCGTACTCTTCGGGAGTAAAGGCACAAACACAATCTCTGGGAATATAAATTTGATATCCCCAACAAAATGCATCTGCTGCTGTATGGCGTACACAAATATTAGTATATAACCCTGTAAGAATCAAATTTTTAATTCCCAATGAAGTAAGCAGCAATTGTAAATCCGTTTGAAAAAAACCGCTATAACAATGCTTCTGTATGATATAATCATCTTTTTGCGGCGCTAATTCTGAAACAACTTCTGCACCTTCTGTTCCGGCAATGGCATGGTATCCCCATAATTTCAACTCCGAGTCAACGTCCGGAATATGATGGTCATTGCAATAAAAAATAGGTACTCCTTCACAACGCACTTTTGAGAGCAATGTGCGTATCGGAGGTACAATTGCTCTTGATTGTTCACAAGATAACTCTCCCTTTACAAAATCATTAAGCATATCTACAACAATCACTGCAGTTTTGCTATGAAAAAGAGACTGTTCCATCTTCTCAACCTCCAATTAACAATTTAACGCTATCATACCATATCTTATTTTAATTGCAAAGATATGATTTATACTTTCTCACTTAAAATCAAATAAAAAAGGAATGCAGTTACTACTACATCCCTTTTTATTTATAAAACTCTATTAAGCTTTTCTTCTTTTAAAAGCTACTACCATAACACCTGCAGCTGCTGCAACAGTTACTGCCAAAATTACATAAGGAGTAGCGTCACCTGTTGTTGGGTTTCCATCCTGAGTTGGAGTTGTTGTTCCATTATCAGTAGGTTTCTCAGGTGTTTCAGGTGTTTGAGGATCTTCTGGTGTTATAGGTGTTGTTTCAACTGGTTTTACTGTAAATGTTACTTCAGTTGGGTTAGCAACCAAATTCAGTAAATCATCCTCTGTAACTTCTACAGCATATGTGTTATTACCTACAATTTCGTATCCTTCCGGAACTTTAACATCAATAACACCGGCGCCTATATCTTCTGCAAAGTAAGCATCTTCATAGCTTAACTCTGGTAATAAAGTACCATCTTCCAAAGCAAATACGCAAGTTACCAATGCTGCCAAAAATCTTTTTGCTTTCATCTCTAATCATTTCTACCTTCAAAAATTAAAACTTTTTTTATCAGAAGAAAATAGATATGAAAAAAGACATTTTACAATTGTTTTAGTGTAAAAAGAATGAAAAAAACAGTGCTAAAAAAAGTTTACATTGTTTGCCAATATGACATAGGAACAAATAAATATATAGCAGAAATCAAAATACAATGCTAGAATTTATCAAAACAGAATCATCTGTTTTGCACAGTATAAATGCAATCCTAAACTATCTTATGTTTAACCTTTCGCAGGTTCACGTGAAAGATACTCCCACATATCTGAACTATATGGCTGCTCCATAGGAATAGTAATATTTAAGTTGGTTAACTCCAAGGCTTTATCCCCTTCCATACAATAATAAATATCTAAATTGGAAGGATCCCCTAAATTAGAATCTATTGTATTATTCTGCAGTGTTTTTTGGATGCTGTCTAAAATAGTTCTGTCCAACTGTTCTGCATCATACATATGAAATTCTTCTTTTTGTTGTTGAGGTGGCCCTGTAAACACTGCAGATTCTTTCGAGAATGATATGGTCATTCCGCCTTTGCCTGAGGTTGTAACGTCAGCCAACGTTAAATTCCAACCAGTTGTATCTGCAATTGCCTGAATTAATTGATCAGGCGTTGGCTTCTCTGAAAATGTGTAAGGATATTCCTTAAACTGACCATTTGCACCTATGTACAAATTTGCTGTTACGCTCTTGCTTTCGGATGCTATACCTGATTCTCCTTGACCGGATGTAACAAGTACGTCCGCATTTTGAGTCTGGCTGCCGGTTTCACTTTGTACATTAGAGGTATTTGAGCTTGTACCGGACTCAGAAGAACTGGACTGCTGAGAGCAACCCACTCCCATTGCCAATACCAAAGCACATACCGCTGCACATAAAAATACTTTCTTTTTCAATAAAATTTCCCCTCTCCCTAACTATAGTTAAGTATAAGTGAATTTAAACTTGATAAGAAAAATAAATATCTTATTTAAATTACTTCATAAGTAATTATACACTAAAAACTATATAATTTCCAGCTGTTTTATGTAAATTATGATAGAATTAAATTTTCTTTTATTATGCAAATAAATCATACTACGTTAACATGAATATATATTATTAAGTTATTGCATAGCCTGCATCAAATTAGGGTGCACTTCTACATATCGTTTTTCAGGTATTGGTAACGTTTCCCCTGTTACTAGCGTAACATAATACTTTTCCACTTTAGAAACGTAGTGGCAGTTAACAAAATAACTTCTATGAATACGACAGAAAAAGTCAGGAAAGACAGCGGCTAAATAACTGATAGATTTATGTATTACAATATTCCGGTTTACTGTATGCAAAACACTATAGTTATCTGCCGCTTCTATATAGATGATAGCATCTGACCGAATACTGTAAGTAGATTTTGGAGTTTGAATCATTACTTTGTTTTTCTGTCATTAGCCTCTTTTAAAAGTTTTTACATAAAGATAAGTCTGTGTGCTGATTTCGAAAGGGAATAATTCATTCTCTTTCAACTCATTCCACTCATTAGATATATGCATATGATAAAGTTGATAAGTACTGTATTCTACTTACCTATAACAAAAGGTAATACGCTATTTTGAAGCACAGATTAACTCCGCATTTTCATCTGAAAACAATAAGTATTTTCCTAGTACAACTATATGGTTTTCACTGCCGGTTTCCAGTATATAAAAATGAGAGTTTACCATTTTAAAGGCAGGCATAATAAAGCCATTTTCAAACTGAGCTTGTATTCCTTTTGCGCCAAATATCAGAACATTTCCCGGTCCCAACCATACGCAATTTTTTGCTAAAACGAAAAATAAAGTATCTTATTGTAAAAAAGAAAAAGCATTCATCTAAAAGATGAATGCTTTTGGCGTGCCTGAAGGGATTCGAACCCCTGACCTTTTGGTTCGTAGCCAAACACTCTATCCAGCTGAGCTACAGGCACAAACACGCTTATTATTGTAAGCCGCCTAACTATAATAGCATAATCAATTTAAAAAGACAAGCCTTTTTTTACAAAAGTAAAAATTTTAGTATTTTCATAAATTTTTAGATAAGAATCATGAAATTTTGTGCAAAATATTCCGTTTATCTTATATTAGAGAAATACCATAAATAAGTAAACTAGCCACGCTGCACAAACACATAATCACACACCGATCCATCGAATATTTTATATGAACTTTCGACCAAGTTTTCCTTATGAGTAAAGGAACTATTCTCTTTATCACAGAATATAGAATTATGAAAAGTATATATGAAGAAGATATGTGGCGCAATCCTTTTGGTTGATACGTTTTGGGTAACAAAAGCTCACCTCCCTGATAAATATCAAAAAATATGACTCACAGTAACATCGGTCACACTTTTGAAAGGGGTAAGCACTTTAGATGTGGATTACGATGCGAGTACCCCGCACCTGGAAAAAGAAAAAAGTCTGAACGCAACTGCATTCAGACTTACTTTGGTGGGAGAAGATGGATTCGAACCATCGAAGCATGACGCAACAGATTTACAGTCTGCCCCCTTTGGCCACTCGGGAATTCTCCCATATTGGAGCTGGTGGACGGACTTGAACCCCCGACCTGCTGATTACAAATCAGCTGCTCTACCAACTGAGCTACACCAGCGTATTACTACGATTGTGATTATATCACTAACCGCAGAATGTGTCAACGCCTAGACACATTTAAGATTACCTTGCGGTAATGGTCGAGGTGACAGGGTTCGAACCTGCGGCATCTTGGTCCCAAACCAAGCACTCTACCAAACTGAGCTACACCTCGATTTATGCTGTAGAAGTTTGTCTTCTCTTGAACTCGCCTGTTGATTATATCGCATATTAAACGTTTCGTCAACCCCTTTTTTAAAAATTTTATAAAATTATTTTAATTCACTGTTTTTCTTATGGTTTTCTGCTTGCATGTATTCATTTGTAATGGTACACTATAAGAATATAGCACTTTGGAGGCGAAGTTTTGGAAAAGTTGTGGAAAAAGCTGATTAACAAAGAAACGATTTTGTATCTTGTTTTTGGTATTTTAACAACGGTAATCAATATTGCTGTTTGCGGATTGTTAGCCGATATCTTAAAATGGGATATTTATTTATCCAATACAATTGCGTGGATACTATCCGTTATATTCGCTTTTGTCACAAATAAAATTTTTGTATTTAACAGTAAAGCTACAGATGCAAAAATTCTATTAAAAGAAACCGTTTCCTTTTTAATTGCCCGTTTAATCTCCCTAGGATTTGATATGCTGGCTGTATGGCTAATGGTAGATTTATGGGGCGTTAATATCTGGATTGGTAAAATTATTTCCAATATAATTGTAATTATTATGAATTATATTTTTAGTAAACTATTTATATTTAATAATAAACAGCATACAAAACAAAAGTAAGCGTGGAGGATAATAACTATGTTAAACAGCGAAAAAACCATGGAAAAAATTGTAGCTCTTTGTAAAAATAGGGGCTATGTGTATCAGGGCTCCGAAATTTACGGCGGACTATCCAATACTTGGGATTACGGACCTCTGGGTGTTGAATTCAAAAATAATGTGAAAAAGGCATGGTTAAAAAAATTCGTCCAAGAAAGCCCTTACAACGTGGGACTTGATTCCGCTATTTTAATGAATCCGCAAGTTTGGGTTGCTTCCGGACATGTTGGTGGTTTTTCCGATCCTCTTATGGACTGCCGTGAATGTAAAACACGTCACCGTGCAGACAAATTAATTGAAGAGGTTGGCGGCGATGCAAACGCCATGACTTTTGAGCAAATGGCTGACTATATCCGCGAACATAACGTGGCGTGTCCTGATTGCGGCTCCACAAATTTTACAGATATTCGCAAATTTAATCTTATGTTCAAAACATTCCAAGGCGTAACAGAAGATGCAAAAAATGAAATTTTTCTACGCCCTGAAACAGCACAAGGTATTTTTGTGAACTTTGCTAATATTCAACGTACTACACGTCGTAAGCTTCCTTTTGGTGTAGCACAAATCGGAAAATCTTTCCGTAACGAAATTACACCCGGTAACTTTGTTTTCCGTACTCGTGAATTTGAACAAATGGAGCTGGAATTCTTCTGCAAACCGGGTACCGACCTTGACTGGTTCTATTATTGGAAAGATTACTGCAAACAATTCATTTTAAATTTAGGTATTGCAGAAGAAAATATCCGTTTGCGTGACCACAGCGCTGAAGAACTCTCATTTTACTCCACCGCTACTACCGATATTGAATTTTTATTCCCATTCGGCTGGGGTGAACTATGGGGTATTGCAGACAGAACAAATTATGACCTTACACAGCATCAAACACATTCCGGAAAAAGCTTGGAATATTTCGATCCTGAAACAAACGAGCGCTATATCCCATATGTTATTGAACCATCTTTGGGCGCTGACCGTATCGCACTTGCGTTTTTATGTGACGCTTATGACGAAGAAGTTATTGATGAAAAAGATACTCGTATTGTAATGCGACTACATCCGTTTCTTGCTCCATACAAAGCAGCTATTTTGCCTCTTTCCAAAAAATTAGGTGAAAAAGCGGAAGAAGTCCGTGCAATGTTATCAAAGCATTTTATGGTGGAATATGACGATGCAGGTTCCATTGGTAAACGTTACCGCAGACAAGACGAAATCGGAACTCCATTCTGTATTACTTACGACTTCGACAGCTTGGAAGACCAATGTGTTACGGTTCGTGACCGTGATACCATGCAACAAGAACGCATTGCAATCGATAAATTGGTCGATTATATCAATAAAAAATTAGAATTTTAATCTGTTAAGAGGCTTTATATGAAAGCCTCTTTTCTTTATCTATTGCGTAAAGACAGGAAAAGTTATTTACGTTAGATGCAGCATATGATAGAATAAAAACAATAAACAAAGAGGTGACTTTTATGCCAAGATTTTTCATCAATGAATCTCCGAGCCAACAAGCGATTATTACAGGAGAAGACAGCAAACATATTACAAAGTCTTTACGTATGAAAGTCGGAGAATCTTTAGTCCTTTGTAACGGTCAAGGTATGGATTATCACTGCACCATCTCCTCTATGGACGAGCATCAAGTTGTTGTATCCGTGAACAGTTCTGTCCCCACTATCAGCGAACCTTCTGTATCTGTAACATTATATCAGGGACTTCCAAAATCTGATAAAATGGACAGTGTTGTTCAAAAAGCAGTAGAAATGGGTGTTACCCGTATTGTGCCTGTGTTAACACAACGGTGTGTATCACGCCCCGACCAAAAATCTGCTCAAAAAAAAGTAGAACGCTGGCAAAAGATTTCCGTTGAAGCAGCAAAGCAATGCGGTCGTGGTATATTACCCCCTGTAAGCCCCGTAACGGACTTTTCAGCCGCACTAAGACAAGCTGCTTCAGAAAGCACAGTTCTCTTCTTTTACGAAGGCGGAGGGCAGTCTTTGCATCAATGTATTGACCCTTCCTGTAAATCATATTCCATTTTTATTGGTCCGGAAGGTGGATTTGCAGAAAAAGAAGTACAACTTGCTCTTGATTCAGGAGTAAAAAAAGCCACTTTAGGGCCGCGTATTTTAAGAACAGAAACAGCGCCAGTTGCTGCTTTAGCTGCAATCATGCTGACAACAGGCAATATGACATAATATATCAGGAGGTGTTTTTATGATATACCCCACCGCACTGGTTACCGGTGGTTCCCGTGGTATTGGAAAAGCAATTGTACAACAATTATTTGATCAGGGTTATAATGTGGCAATTAATTATTTTCGCAGTGAAGCTTGCGCTGTAGAACTTGCTGCAGAGTTAAACAAACATTCTCTGGGAAATAAAGCAATTGCCATTTGTGCAGATGTATCCAATGCTTCTCAAGTAGAAATTATGTTTGAAGAAACCAAAAAGCATTTAGGTTCTGTTTCATTATTGGTAAACAATACGGGAATTTCACAGCAGAAATTATTTACAGATATTACAGAAGCAGAATGGGACACGATGTTTTCGGTAAATGTAAAGAGCATGTTCTTATGCTGCCGTCAGGCATTAACAGATATGATTCACAGCAAAAAAGGAAAAATCATTAATATTTCTTCTATGTGGGGACAAGTAGGAGCATCCTGCGAAGTCCATTACTCCGCCTCTAAAGCGGCTGTCATTGGCTTGACAAAAGCGCTTGCAAAAGAAGTGGGGCCCTCTCATATCCAAGTAAACTGTGTAGCGCCTGGCGTAATAAAAACTGCTATGAACAGCCATTTGGATAAACAGACTCTAGAGCTGTTAAAAGAGGAAACTCCTTTGGGCGTCATTGGAACAACAGGAGATGTTGCTCAAATGGTAGGCTTTTTAGCCTCGGATCATTCTGATTTTATTACAGGTCAAGTATTTGGTATTAACGGCGGTATGGTTATTTAACAAAAATACAAGTCACAAAAAGTAGGTATTTCTATTCTGTAGGTATCTATACGCTTCATAAATCAAAACGGAGGACTTCTCATGATTACAATTAACGTACTATTAAAAGTGAAGGCAGAAAAAGAACAAGATTACCTGGCATTCTTAGAAGATATGGTACAAAAATCCCGTCAAGATGACGGTTGTTTATTTTATGACCATTTTAGAAATGTGAAGCATCAGAACGAATATATCATTGTAGAAAATTGGGCGGATGATAAAAGCGTAGAAAAACACAATCAAACAACTCATTTAAAAACATTTTTAGAGAAAATTCCTGCTTATTTGGAAGAGGAAATTGTGCTAAAAATCAGCCGCAACTAAGAACAATTTCCAACAAAAAAATCCCTCTATGGTGTAATACCATAGAGGGATTTTTTTAGTTTGATAAACGTTCTTTTAACGCATTTAATTGATTTTTCAGTTCAGCAGGAAGTTTATCGCCAAATTTCTGGTAGAATTCTTCAATGCCTGCTGCTTCACCCAACCATTCTTCATTGTTAACAGTCAGGATTTTTTCTAAGGTTTCTCTTTCGATATTCAAACCTTCTGCATTAATATCATCAACGTATGGTAAATAGCCAATTGGTGTCTCTCTTGCATCTACATTATCTTCGCAGCGTTCCAAAATCCAATCCAACACACGTAGGTTATCGCCAAAGCCCGGCCACATAAATTTGCCGTTTTCATCTTGACGGAACCAGTTAACGTTAAAGATTTTTGGAGCTTTATCGCCAAGGATTTCACCCATTTCAATCCAGTGAGCAAAATAATCGCCCATATGATAACCGCAGAATGGCAGCATTGCCATTGGGTCACGGCGAACCACACCAACTTGTCCGGTAGCTGCGGCAGTTGTTTCAGAAGCCATGATAGAACCTACAAACACACCATGGTTCCAATCACGAGACTGATACACCAATGGAGTTGTTTTTTGACGACGACCACCAAAAATAATTGCGGAGATAGGCACACCGGCTGGTGAACTAAATTCCTTACTAATACAAGGACAATTTTCAGCAGGAGCTGTAAAACGGCTGTTTGGATGAGCACCTTTTTCTTCTGCAGTGGTACCATCCCAAGGTTTTCCTGTCCAGTCCACGCCATTTTTCGGTGGATTTTTGTCCAGACCTTCCCACCAAACCGTGTCATTATCCAAGTTCAACGCAACGTTTGTATAAATAGTTCCTTTTTGAACAGTTGCCAACGCATTTGGATTGGACTTTTGGTTGGTACCCGGTGCAACACCGAAGAAGCCGTTTTCAGGATTGATTGCCCATAATCTTCCATCAGGACCTTTTCTCATCCAAGAAATGTCATCGCCTACAGTCCAAACTTTGTATCCTTTTTTACGGTAACCTTCCGGTGGAATTAACATAGCAAGGTTTGTTTTTCCGCAAGCTGATGGGAATGCAGCTGTAATATATTTTACTTCGCCTTTTGGATTTTCCACACCTAAAATCAGCATATGTTCTGCCATCCACTGCTCATTCTTTCCTTGGAATGAAGCAATACGCAGTGCAAAGCATTTTTTGCCAAGCAAAACATTGCCGCCATAACCGGAGTTTACAGAGATAATTGTATTATCCTCCGGAAAATGACATATGTAACGTTTTTCCTCATCAATATCACAGCTTGCGTGCAGCCCACGTACCCAGTCATTATTGGTATCACCAAAATGGGCAAGTACTTCTTTGCCTACACGGGTCATAATTACCATGTTCAGCACAACATAAATAGAGTCTGTTACCTCAAGTCCAACCTTTGCATATGGAGAAGTAATCGGACCCATGGAATAAGGAATTACATACATCGTTTTTCCTTTATAGCTGCCTCTTGCAATATCGTACAGCATTTTATAAGTTTCTGCAGGTTCTCTCCAATGGTTGGTAGGACCGGCATCCTCTTCCTTTTTAGAACAGATGAATGTTCTTGCCTCTACGCGTGCAACGTCGTTGAGAGCAGTACGATGCAAGTAGCAACCCGGAAGTTTTTCTTGATTCAATTTGATTAAGTCACCATCATTGCAAGCTTTCGCGCGGAGAGCTTCCAGTTGTTCTTCTGAACCGTCAATCCAAACAACTTGATCCGGTTGTACCAACTCTCTCATCTCGCCAACCCAATTTAACATGGTTTCATTTTTTGTCATCTCAGTCTCCTCCTGGCTGTGTGGACCCAGCCAAAATTTTCTATTCAATAGTTTAAGTATAATACATCCGTCAGTATTAATCAATGAGTATTTTATGAATTTTGTTTTATAATCTCATAAATTTTAGTTAAATTTGCTAAAAATTGCTATCTATGGGCATAGCTGCGCAAGCATTCAAATCCATTCCTGCAATTTTTCCTGCTAAAAACTCATAATAAGCTTGGGCACCTACCATAGCTGCGTTATCTCCGCATAAATTCAAAGCCGGCATATGAATTTCCCAGCCTTGCTCCTTGCATTCTTGCTGTAATCTTCGTCTTAACAAAGAATTTGCAGAAACACCACCGGCAATGACCAATTTTTTATAATTCGTCTCATCCATTGCCAAAATGACATTTTTAAGCAAGCAATCTACCACCGCTTTTCGGAAAGAAGCGGATAAATCCGCAACAGGCAGTTGCTGTCCCTTTTGAGAAGCATTGTGTATCAAATTAATCACTGCCGTTTTTAATCCGGAAAAGCTAAAGTCTAACGGAGAACCCTGTACGGAGGGATGCGGTAATGTAAAAGCGTCCCCATTACCCTGTTCGGCAATTTTATCCAAATGCACTCCACCCGGATATGACATTCCCATTGCTCTTGCAGCCTTATCGAACGCTTCACCAGCAGCATCATCTCTGGTTTGCCCAATAACATGCAAATCCGTATAGTCTTTTACATCTATGATATGTGTATGCCCACCGGAGACAACTAAGCACAAAAACGGCGGCTTTAAGTCCGGAGAGGTGATATAATTAGAGGCAATGTGAGAACGCAAATGATGTACAGGTATTAATGGCAAACCTGCGGAGAGTGCCAAGCCTTTTGCAAAATTTACCCCTACTAACAGTGCTCCAATTAATCCGGGAGCGTAGGTAACTGCAATGGCATCCAATTCTTTTAATGTGACATGTGCATGTTCCAATGCTTGCTTTGTAACGCCAACAATTGCCTCACTATGTCGCCGGGAGGCAATTTCCGGAACAACTCCACCATATAGCTTATGCTCTTCAATTTGAGAAGCAACCACGGAAGAAAGTACTGTTCTTCCATTTTCTACAACAGCAGCTGCGGTTTCATCGCAAGAACTTTCAATTGCTAATATTTTCATACCATCTCTCCCTTACTGACTTTTGAACTCTTTTGTCATAATCAAACCATCTTCCACAGGCGCTGTATAAAAGTTTTTTCTGCATCCCACTTCTTGAAAACCAAGTTTTTGATATATAGAAATGGCTTGTTGATTGGAAACACGTACTTCCAGAGAAATAAAAACTCCGTCCCTCTGTATCGCCTGCTCAATTAGTACTTTCACTAATGTGGTACCAATTCCCATCCCTCTGAACTGTGGAAAAACTGCAATATTATTGATATAACATTCACCCATTACACACTGCATTCCTGCATAGCCTAACACTTGTCCATTTTGCTCTGCAACGCAAAAAACAGCGAGCTTATTGTGAAGTTCGCTGCGTAAGCCGTTTTCAGTCCATGGCTGAGAAAAGCAAAGCCGCTCCAGCTGAGCCAGAGCGGAAATATGCTTTTCCTGCATTGGTACTATCTGAATAGCGGCATTCATACTTATTTTTTCCATGCTTGTTTTGCCTGTGTAAACAATACGTGATCTAAATCGGCAAAAGAGGCAATAATTTGGTCTCTTACTTTACGGAATTCTTCCGCATCTTTCTTGTATGGGTCAGGAATTCCTTCCGGTCTACCCAAAAGATAAACTTGCTCAGGATCAATACCTGCTTCTACTAAAATTTGTCTGTGAATTGGTTCCATTACAACAAAAAAGTTGCCCTTCATTAAATCTTTTCCTCTTAATCTATGGGCAATGTGGTTTGAAATATCAACGTTTAACTCTTTGCAAGCTTCCACTGCATTATCACTTACTTTATCACCTTCGTAAGCTGCCAATCCACCGCTTTCCACTTGTATATAATTGATTCCATTATCATTCAGATGTTTGTAATAAAGAGCCGCCGCCATTGGACTGCGACAAGTATTGCCGGTACAAATAAAATAAACTAACATATTGAACCTCTCCTTCAACTTCTGCTATTTCCATCATTTTTCTTTATTATACACGAAATGATTCTTTTTTTAAAGTATCTTATATTATTTCTTTAGCACTCTAAATTTTTCCGGTACAAATATCCAAAAAGCATTTTATTTCATTCCGAAGCTGCTTTTTCTCCTTTTTAAAGTAATAAGAATGCCAAGAGCGCTGCAAGTATACCAATCTATGATAAGGACAGTGGGTCAACCCTTTTTCTATCATTTCTGCACTGCGCCACAGCACTGCTTCATCATTACGAGACTGAGTAATCAATACCGGAACAGTCACCTTGGGCAAGTTTTTCACCGCAAGTCTGGACAACCTTGCTAAATCGGCCACTCTGGGCAACCAACCTACCGTATACAGAATATTATCTACTATTACGCTGTTATTTTCTCGGTAATAGCGGTCAATGCGATTATAAATTGGATTGCGGCTGAAGAAATTTTTTACAGAATACAAAGAACTATGACTTTTTAGGCTTATTTTAATGGCGGTGTTGAGTAAAATAAGACCTTTTACATTCTCTTTAGAGCAGACGCTTTCATTAATTGCAAGCAATCCTCCCATAGAATGACCCACTAAATACACTTTTGGATACAACTTAGCATAACGGCGTACCTCGTTATGAACTTGCTCTGTCCATTGTTGCTGCGAACTATGTGCAAAATCCTTCGCTGTACCGCCATGTCCCGGAAGTAATAAAGCGGCACATGCATATCCCATATGGGATACAAAATCAGCAAGACCAATAAATTGATGGGGACTGCCTAAAAAACCATGAATAAAAATAACAATAGTGTCTGTATCTTTTTTTAACATTTCAAACGCCTTATGTGGATAAAACGGCTGATATTCCAAAGGTTTTAATGGACTCTTTTGTTTGCGCAATGCAAAATCCCCTTTCCTTATATTCTCTGATAAATCAAAAAGTCAAAATGAATTTCTGTTTTCAGCGTTTCCGTATGTTTCAAACGTTCGCTGCCTTGTATGGTAGTCTTCCAATAATAAGGTGTCATGGCGAATAAATCGGCAATGATATTATGTTGGTCAATGTAGATTTCATCTTTGACAGTGACACGTTTCCGAAATGCAAACCCATCATAAAACGTATCTTTTTCTTCATTTTCATAGGGTTGTTCATACAAAATCTCTTTTAAGCCAAATAAATGGCGCGCTCCCGGAACCGCAAGTATCATGAAACCACCGCGTTTTACAATTCTTTGAAATTCCTCTGGCACAATAGGGGCAAAAATATTCAGCAAACAGTCTGCCGAACCGCTTTCGACAGGACTGTCAAAAATGCTGCCTACTGCAAATTGAATATCACGGTACTTTTTCGCTGCCGCTTTCACAGCAAATTTAGAAATATCAAATCCTGCAAATTCTGCCTGGATTCCCAATGCGTCTAAATGTGCTTTCGCACGGCCTGTATAATAACCCTCTCCACAGCCTGCATCCACAACAACAGGTTGCGTTTTATTCCCAATGGCTTCTTTCACTAAATCATTAAGCTGATTGCTGAAAGGCAGATAAAGACCTGTTTCCAAAAATTCTCTGCGGCATGCAACCATTTGACGGTTATCTCCCGGAATTTTTGAATGCATTTTATTTGGAGGCAGCAAATGAATATAACCTTGCGCAGATATGTCATAACTATGTCCGTTTTCACAGTAGCATGTATGATCTATTTTTTCTAATTTTTTCTTACAAATAGGGCAAATAAAAACCATATCTGTTCCCCTTATCCATTCTGTTATGTAATAGGAATACACCGAGAGATGATTTACTCTCGGTGTATCACGTAATTTATCCAACGATTTGCATACAAAAGCAATGTTTAAGCTTTCGCATCATACCAAGTTTTCCCGACAGTTGCTTCCGCTACCATTGGAACAGATAGGTGAATTGCCTGCTCCATTTCCTCTGTTAGCAGCTGCTGAACCAGCGGAGCTTCTTCTTCCGGAGCCTCTACTATCAATTCATCGTGTACTTGTAAGATTAAGCGAGCACGTAAACCTTCCTTTTCTAATCGATGTACTACGCGAATCATTGCAATTTTAATGATATCCGCAGCTGTACCCTGTATTGGCATATTCATGGCAACACGCTCTCCAAAGGAACGCAAATTAAAGTTGGATGAACTCAATTCAGGAAGATAACGCCGGCGTCCGAATAGCGTTTCTACATAGCCGGTTTCTTTTGCATGTTCCACCACATTTGTCATATAATCGCGCACACCGCTGAAATGATCCAAATATGTTTTAATATATTCCTCTGCCTCTTTGCGGGTAACGCTTATATTTTTTGCAAGAGAAAACGCGCCAATCCCATATATAATTCCAAAATTAACCGCTTTTGCACGACTTCTCATCAAAGGTGTTACCATTTCACGAGGCATATGGAACACTTGTGCGGCAGTATTGCGGTGAATATCATCATTTTCTTTAAATGCCTCTATCATGCCGGAATCATTTGCAACATGCGCTAATACACGCAGCTCAATCTGAGAATAGTCTGCATCTACTAAAACACATCCCTCTTTTGCAACGAAAAACTTACGCAGTTCTCTGCCAACATCAGTACGAACAGGTATGTTTTGCAAGTTAGGTTCCGTTGAACTGATACGACCAGTCCGTGTTTCTGTCTGATTAAAACTGGAATGAATACGTCCATCTTCCTCCACCACTTTTAACAAGCCATCGCAATACGTAGACTTAATTTTTGCCAAAGTACGGTACTCCAAAATTAATTCTACCACAGGATGTTCATAGCGAAGTTTTTCCAACACTTCTGCACTGGTAGAATACCCTGTTTTGGTCTTTTTCCCCGCTGGAAGCCCTAATTTTACAAACAACGCCTCGCCTAATTGTTTGGGTGAATTTAAATTAAACTGATAACCGACTTCTTCATATACCAAGCTCTGAATCCGGTTAATTTTATTCTCCATAATTTCACCGTATTCGGCAATGCCATCTTTATCAACGGCAAACCCCAATTCTTCCATTTGTGCCAATACTTTGGCAAGGGGAAGTTCAATTTCTCGCAGTAATTTATGCTGTGTATTCTGAGAAATTTTGTCATCTATTACCCTATATAAAGCGGGATAAATTGCCGCCCATTTTATCATAGGCTCTTTCTCAACCAACAGGGAATCCATTTGGGGTTGTTCCACACCGTATTCTGTGGCCATACGCTCTATTTCATAATTAGAAGAGGAAGGATTAAGCAAATAACCTGCAAGCATCGTGTCCATTTCTACCTGCACCAAACCAATATTCTGCCTATATAACGCAGCATACAACGGTTTGACATCATGAGTATACTTTTTAATATCCTCACTTTCACAAAACGCTTTCAAAAAATCAGGATATTTCGCTGCATTAACAGTACAAATGGTATTCTCTAAATGAAAATATAATGTTTGAACTTGTTTGTCCTGATAAGACACCAAAAAGTAGGCACTACCTGTTTGTTGTAATTGCTGTAGCAAACTTTGCGTATCATCACATTCCTTGATTTGCAGCGATTGTTCTGTGATTAGCGCTTCTTGTTCCGCTTCAATTTGATCCAAGCCCCATTTTTTAATCAAACTGAACAGTTCTAATTTTGCCATTAACCGTGCCGCTGCCTGAGCATCTCCCTCAGAAATATGGTAATGCTCTAAATTGGTATCTATTGGCGCTTGCAGACAAATAGTACCAAGCTTATAACTTAAGAAAGCGGACTCTCTGCCTTCTTCCAATTTTTTGCGCATAGCAGGTTTTAAATCCAGTTGGTCAAAATTTTGATAAATTGATTCAATACTACCATATTTCTGAATTAAATCAGCTGCACCCTTTGCACCTATTCCCGCAACACCCGGAATGTTGTCCGAACTATCTCCTTGCAGTGCTTTGATATCAATTAACTGGTGTGGTGTTACACCATACTCCTCTTGTATTTTTGCTTCATCATATACTGTTACAACCGGCTGTCCAAACTTTGTAGCCATCAAACGCACTGTCACAGACGGATTAACCAACTGCAAACTATCTCTATCCCCTGTGGCCAACACACATTCGTGACCTTCTTCCGTACACACTCGCGCTAAAGTTCCTAAGATATCGTCTGCCTCATATCCTTCACATTCCACAATTCGGTAACCTAACAACGTTAAAAGCTCCTTTAAAATCGGCAGCTGCTGTGCCAATTCCGGGGGCATACCTTTGCGCTGAGCCTTGTAACCATCGTATTCTTTGTGGCGAAATGTTGGCGCACGCATATCAAATGCTACTGCTACCGCGTCAGGATTTGTATCTTCCTTGATTTTATGCAGCATAGTTAAAAAGCCATAAATAGCGTTCGTAAATGTACCGTCTTTTGTGGTTAATAATTTAATTCCATAAAAAGCTCGATTAAATATGCTATTTCCGTCCAGCACAAGTAACTTCATAAGTATTTCCGTACCTTTCCAAATAGTTAAAATAATCCTTAACTATAATTTGTTTTATTATAGCATTAAAAAAATTGTGTTGCAATTTTTAACGCAATAAAAGCTAAAACGTTCTTATAACAGTCAAAATTTTTAATTTTGATGCTGTTTTGAGGTTGTTATAACATAAAAGAAATTGTTTCACAATTTCTAACCTATAAACGTTAAAACGTTCTTGCCAACAGCCAAACCTTTAGTTTTGTTGCTGTTGCTAGGTTGTTATAGCATTAAAAAATTGCGTTATTCCTTGTTTTATGATAGAATAACTCATTATTAAAATTTTATGTATTTTAATTTACTTAGAAACGGTAGGGTTTAATTTGAGAATTGGCAATATTTCTTTTGATGGAAAAGCAATTTTGGCACCTATGGCAGGTGTTTCGGATAAATCTTTTCGTGAACTGTGTACTTCTTTTGGGGCTGCATACGTTATCTCTGAAATGGTAAGTTCAAAAGGGCTGCAATTTAGTGACCGAAAAAGCAAAGAGTTAATGGAGCTGTCTCCCGCCGAGCGTCCAGCAGCAATTCAAATCTTTGGAGATCAACCTGAAATTATGGCCAAAGCAGCTGAAAAAGCAATGGAATTTGAACCCCAAGCAATCGACATTAACATGGGTTGTCCCGCTCCTAAAATCAGCAATAGCGGAGGTGGTTCCGCTTTGATGAAACGCCCTGATTTATGCGGAGATATTGTCTCGGCCGTTAAAAAAGCCATACCTGTCCCTGTAACCGTAAAAATCCGCAAGGGATGGGACAAAAACAGTATCAATGCAGTAGAGGTAGCATGTATTTGCGAACAAGCCGGAGCTGATGCAATTGCAGTACATGGCAGAACCAGAGAGGATATGTATACGCCGCCTGCCGATTGGAATATTATTCGTCAAGTAAAACAAGCTGTTTCTATTCCTGTCATCGGAAACGGTGACATCAATACCGCACAGGACGCTGCCAAAATGATAGAAGAAACAGGCTGTGATATGGTTATGGTCGGTCGTGGCGCGTTGGGAAATCCTTGGATTTTTTCACAAATAAACGCATATCTGTCTGATAGTTGCACCATTCTTCCTCCACCTTCTATTATGGAACGTATGCTGGTTATGAGAAAACATATGGTGGCTTTATGCGACCATAAAACAGAACAGCACGGAATGAAAGAGGCTCGTAAACATGTTGGCTGGTATGTAAAGGGAATTCATGGTGCGGCAGAGTTCAGACGCAGAGCAGGATATTTGTCTACCTTGGCAGAACTGGATCAACTAATTGAAGATATTATAAAAGAAAATTCTCAAACAGAATAAATATATACTTTGTATCTGGAAAAGGCTGTTATTCAACAGTTTTATTCTTTTTATGCGAAAAATAATAGTGCCGATTTCAAAACAGTAGTTCACATCAATAAAAACAAAAAGCTGTAAACTCCTATGTAAGGAAGTTTACAGCTTTTTATATTATTCAAAATCAATAATTACTTTTAATGCATTTTCTCTTGCTGCATTTGCAAACGTATCGTAAGCGTCCATAATTTCACTGAATTTAAAGTGATGCGTAACTAATTGTTGTGGTTTAATTTTTCCGGAAGATACTGTTTTCAACAGCATAGGCGTTGTATTTGTGCTAACCAAACCGGTTGCAATTGTAATATTTTTAATCCAAAGATCTTCTAAATGAAGTTCAACAGATTTACCATGAACACCTACATTGGCAACATGACCGCCTTTTGTAATAATTTTTTGGCAAATATCAAAAGTTTGTGGAATACCAACCGCCTCAATAGCAACGTCAACGCCAAGACCATCTGTCATTTCATAAATTTGCTTAATCGCAGCATCCATATCTTTAGAGTTTACAGTATCAGTTGCACCAAAACGTAAAGATTCTTTCAAACGATTATCATCCAGATCAATCATAATAATACGTGCCGGTGAATAGAACTGAGCTGTTAACAACGCTGCAAGTCCAATTGGACCCGAACCTACAATTGCAACTGTATCGCCTGGTTTTACTTGACCATTCAATACACCAATTTCAAAGCCTGTTGGTAAAATATCACTAAGCATTACAGCAGCATCATCTGTAATTGACTCCGGAATATGATATAAACTGTTATCAGCATGAGGAATATGTACATACTCTGCTTGAGTACCGTCAATCATGTAGCCTAAAATCCAGCCACCATCATCACAGTGAGCATAAAGACTCTTTTTGCAATAATGACATGTTCCACACGCAGTAACACAAGAAATAATTACTTTGTCACCAACTTTAAAGTTGCTTACATTTTCTCCTACAGACTCAACAATACCAATACCTTCGTGACCCAACACTCTACCTGATTCAACTTCAGGGGTATCTCCTTTTAGAATATGAAGGTCTGTACCGCAAATAGTAGTTTTTAACATTTTTACTACCGCTGCCTTACTATCCTTCGGGGTTGGTTTTGGTCTTTCTAATACTTCTTTTTTACCTGGACCTAAATATACCATTGCTTTCATAGTCTCACTCATGTTTCATCCTCCTTTGATATATGGTTAATTTTTACTGATGTGTACATCATATAACAAAAGATTATTTTTGTAAATAATAAATAAAAAGTTAACAATATGTGTGATGTTTTTAACCAAATTAGTCTATTATTTCACAAATCTCTCCCTGTTTTTTCGATATTTTCTGTAATAATAAATATTTCAGAAAAAGAAAAGGACACCTCAAATGAGGCGTCCTTTTTTATTCGTAGGATTTCCAAAATTTATTTTCCTAAAAATAGCAAAGCATAACCATAAGGCTCTAAAACTAATGTATGATTCCAAATAGGTGTTCCAAGAAGTGCGGATGCAGTTTCCCATTCTTGAGCAACTGATAGCTGTTTACAATGTGCAGCTCTGTTTATTGCTACCAATAATTTTTGACCAACCGTTTCATCCGCACGAATATATACAAAACAGTCATCATCTGCATAGTACGGTTCCAAGGTTCCTTGCTTTAATACCTCACAGCTATGGCGTATTTTTCCTAAACTGCGGTACCAATTTACCAACTCTATATCTTCATGCCCCCAAGGAAAACACCCTCTGTTAAATGGGTCACGATATCCTTCCATGCCTGCTTCATCTCCATAATAAATACAAGGAACACCCGGCAAAGTATATTGCATCAATGAAGCCAGCTTTAACAAAGCTATTCCTTTACTGCGTTGTTCTTGGGACAATTTTGTTCTGTGCTGCCACTCTCTATCCCGCCCATTTAACGGTTCTCCTCCCAACACAGTTAAAATACGTTCCGTATCGTGTGTTCCTATGTGATTCATTAATAAATGAATCACATCAGGTGGATAGTGTTCCAATACTGTCGCAATCCGTTCCATCATTTCTGCAGGATTTTTTCCTGTCAAAAAGCCTATAATTGCTTCGCGGAACGGATAATTCATTACGCTATCCAATTGCTTGCCAAGCAAATATCTTCTACGCTGTCCGTAAGCCATTTTATTGGAAGCGTCCTCCCATACTTCTCCCAATATCATAGCAGTGGGTTTTATCTGTTTTGCAGCTTTTGCAATATGTTCTAAAAATAAATCGGGCAGTTCATCTGCTACATCCAGTCGCCATCCATCTGCTCCTGCTTTTAACCACTCTTGTATTACTCCATCCGTTCCATTGATGTATGCACTGTACGATTCATCAAATTCATTCACGTTAGGAAGCGTTTCAAAATTCCACCAACAAGCATATTGATTTGGCCATTGATAAAATTGATACCAATTATAATAAGGGGATTCCTGTGATTGATAAGCACCTAATGTTTGATATCTGCCCTTACGATTAAAATAGACACTATCACTGCCTGTATGGTTAAACACCCCATCCAATAAGATGTGTATTCCTCTTTTTTTTGCTTCTTTGCACAGACGTGTAAAATCCTCTTTTGTACCTAATAATGGATCCACTTTTGTATAATTGGCTGTATCGTAACGATGATTAGAATGGGCCTCAAAAATAGGATTCAAATAGATGCAGGTAATACCTAAACTTTGTAAATAATCCAATTTTTGAATAATGCCTTCCAAATCTCCGCCAAAATAGTCAGAATTCGTAATTTCTCCCTGATGATTGGGTCTCCATTCCGGTTGTGAGCCCCACCGTTGATGCAGATAACGGTCTTGAGGTACGTTATCTTTTGTAGTACCTGAGCAATAAAAACGGTCGGGAAAAATTTGGTACATAATTCCTCCTTTTAACCAATCCGGCGCTTGATATTGAGGTTCATATACGGTAAGTTGCCAGTATTCTCCTGCAGGTGCACCATACTCATCAATACCGCTTTCATCACCAAAACGGCTTGTAATTCCCAGAGTACCTCTCCAGGTATCAATTTCAAAACGGTAAAAGTAAAGTCCGGGCTGTTCAGGTGTAAAATCACATTCCCACCATTCGTGGTTCTCCCCATTCATTCCGCACCAAAACATGCCAAGTGTTTTTACTTGTTTTGTAAATTCTTCTCCTACCATAAGGCGCGCCGCACTGCACCTGAATTCTCTTGGAACCAGTAGTTTAAAATGAACATTTGTATGAGTTTGAACCGCCCCTGTGGGATTACGGTAAATAGAATTTCTGGAATGAAACATAATTATCTCTCCAAAAAAGAGCAGGAAATGGATTGTTCTCTTCCTGCTCTTACTCGATATTTTCTATAATTTAGGAATTGGTACCTTTTCTGGTTGTTCTTTTTGCAACTGTAGATTTTACAGCTGTTTTTTGCACATTCTCTTCTGTTTTTGCAGGTGCTTTTACAATTGTTTTTTGTACCTCAGCCGGAACAGGAGTTGCCCCCCAAATATTTTGTGCATATTCGTGAATAGCTCTATCTGCGGCAAAACGACCTGCCCCAGCAATATTAACAAGCGCCATTTGCTGCCATTTCTGCTGGTTAGCATACAATTTTTCCGCTTTTTGATGTACTTTACTGTAGGAATCGAAGTCTGCCAGTACCATATAAGGGTCTACATTAATTAAGTTATTCGCAATATCATGGAATTCAAATCCATTCAGGCCTGAACGCATTTCTTCAATCGCATGTTTAATGATAGGATTATTGTCATAAAACAATTTAGACTGATAACCATTTTTAGACAAGGACTGCGCTTCCGGAGTAGTCATACCAAACAGCAGCATATTCTCATCTCCCACGGTTTCATGTATCTCAACATTCGCTCCATCCAGTGTACCTAGTGTAATAGCGCCGTTAATCATAAATTTCATATTTCCGGTACCGGATGCTTCCGTGCCTGCCAGCGATATCTGTTCACTGATATCCGCTGCCGGTATCATCAATTCCGCCAATGTTACACGATAATCTTCTAAATAAACTACTTTCATTTTATCGTTTACCCTTGGGTCATTGTTGATGACTTCACCCAATTCCACAATAAAGCGAATCATTTGTTTTGCAAAATAGTATCCGGGAGCCGCTTTTGCACCAAAAATATACGTATGCGGCGTAAAGTCAGCATTTGGATTTTCTCTTAACCATTGATAAGTAGCCAAAATATGAAGTGCATTTAAGTGCTGACGTTTATACTCGTGCATACGTTTGACCTGTACATCAAAAATAGAGTTTGGGTTTACTATAACGTTATTGCTTTTTTTGATATACTCAGCCAAACGCTGTTTGTTGTTGTATTTAATGGTTTCTAATTTTTCAAGAGTTGCTTTGTCATCTTTATATGCTAAGAATTTAGATAATTCATTAGCATCATAAATATACCCATCTCCAATGGTCTCTGTTAAAAAAGCAGCCAGTTCCGGATTGGATTGATTCAACCAACGTCGGTGCGCAATACCATTGGTAACATTTTTAAACTTTTGCGGCATAACCTGATAAAAATCTTTAAATACAGTGTCTTTTAAAATATTACTGTGTAATTGAGAAACACCGTTTACGGAATGACTTGCAACTACTGCTAAATTTGCCATTTTTACAAATCCGTCATTGAGCGGAGCCATACGTCCTACTTGATAGCCATCTACTCCCTTTTCATGCATTTGAGCACAGAAACGACGGTTAATTTCTTCAATAATTTGATAAATACGAGGCAGTCTTCTTTTAAACAGTTCTACACCCCAACACTCCAAAGCTTCTGCCATAACCGTATGGTTGGTGTATGCAATGGTGCGAGTTACAATGTTCCATGCCGCATCCCAACCATAACCACATTCGTCCAACATAATACGCATCATTTCAGGAACCGCTAAAACAGGGTGTGTATCATTTAAATGAATCGCAGCCAATTCAGGTAAATTATCCAAAGAACTGTACGTAAACAAATGACGGCGAATAATATCCTGTATGGTAGCTGAAACCAAAAAATACTGCTGAGTTAAGCGCAAACTCTTACCCTCTTCGTGATTATCCCCCGGATACAGCACCTTTGTAATAGCTTCTGCAAGTGCATTTTGTTCCATTGCACGCAAGTAATCACCATCATTGAATAACTGCATATCAAAATCAGCAGATTTGGCTTTCCAAACGCGCAACACACTAACGCCTTTCCCGTCCATACCCGCAACATACATATCATACGGCACTGCAATTACTTTTTTATAATCCTTATGATTTACCATATGATATTGATTGTTCCAAGATTCCTCAATATAACCGTCAAAGTGTACTTCAACTGCTTTATCTTGTTGCGGAGTCATCCAAATTTTTCCACCAGGAAGCCATAAATCCGGCAACTCTGTCTGCCAACCATCTACTAATTTTTGATGAAAAATACCATATTCATAGCGTAAAGAATACCCCATTGCAGGGTAACCGTCTGTTGCTAAACCATCTAAAAAACATGCTGCCAAACGACCTAAACCGCCATTTCCCAAACCTGCATCAGGTTCTTGCTCATAAACGCGATCCAGGTTTACACCCATATTTTTTAAAGCTTTTCGAAAATCTTCCTCTATACCCAGATTGAACAGATTATTTTTCAGGGAACGACCCATTAAAAATTCCATACAAAGATAATAAATCTTTTTTGATTTCTGCGCACGGTTTAAAAATTCGCTGCGACCCTCCATCAGCATCTCTTTTACCATAAGGGCAACCGCTTTATAATATTGTACATCTGAAGCTGTTTCTGCTTTTTCGCCAAATTGATGTACGAGTTTTTCTTCAATACCGGCCTGAATTTTTTTGACAGAATGTTTATAGTTCATGCTTTTCCCTCCAAATAAATAAAAAACAAAACCTGCTTTTTGATTTCGGGTCATAAATATCTAGTTTATATTTATGTCCAGTATATACCAAAACCAGCCGTTTTTCAACTACAATACAACACATAAAATCAAATGTATCAACATTGACCAAATCCGCATATTTACAGTGTTTGAGATGTCTCCTTTTTCCATAAAGATCAATTTTTATTTTCACGAAAAAAGAATATTTTTTGTGTAATATACATAAAATTTGTAAAATTATCTGATACAAAAGAATTTCACTTTTAAAACCAAAGAATATATGTAATATTAGCATATAAAAATGCGGAAAATACACGAAAACCTCTTTTAAAAGAACCCGTTTTATACTATAATAATTACTATTATCTATTTCGCCTTGGCAATAAGGAGGTATTCCATGAGCAAGACCAAAGTAAAACTACGTATTTGTGACATAGACTGTACCATTACAAGTGATGACAACGAAGAGTATGTACGTACCATCGGCGATGAAATTGACCGAGCCATTTCTGCCGTTTTAAAGAAAAACGACCGTATCTCTCTTTCTATGGCCGCCATTATCACTGCCATGACTTATTGTGACGAATCTGCCAAGACAAAAGCGGAATTAGCAGAATTAAAAACGCTGGATAAAAACAGATTAAATGAATATGAGCGTTTAAAACAAGCCGCACAAACGGCTCAAACCGAAGCAGAGCAATTGCGCTCCGAGCTTCAGGTATTGCATGCATTTTTAGCGGAAGATAAAAATTTAGAAAAAATACCAGGATTTAAAAACGCACTGGATGAAGCAAACCAAAATCTTTCTATGGAACAAAATAGAAATTCTTCCGATGAGAACCTCTCCTCTGAGGACACTACAAATGTACCGGAAGAAACACAGGAGCAGAAACCAAACGAATCTTCTGCACCTATCTCGGTAGAAGATGCCCATACATTGGAAGAACTCCGCAATTCTATTGACACAGGAGAAATAGAGCAGACAACAGATGATCCTTTTGTAGGAATACCTTCTGCTATGAACAAACCTCAAACAAAACACAGCAAACAAAACCGACACCAGAAAAAACAGCAAAAAATGGCGCAAAAGGCAGCAGAAAAAGAAGGTCCGCGCCATATACCGCCATATTCACCGGTTCAGCGTGCAGAACATCCTGTACCTGATTTATTAACCGGAAACTATACACGCCCAAAATCACCAATAGAACCTGAGCTGCCATCTGACGATACCTTTATTGGCTATTTTGAGAAGAAATAATCCATACATAACGGCATAAGGCACACATGCACTCCCTAATTCAGGGAGTGTATTTTTCAATCATACCGAAATTTATTCATCGAGAGGATACCTACATGAAACAATCAACATTAGAACTGTTATCTCCTGCAGGTTCATGGGAAGCTTTGGAAGCGGCTGTGCGTAGCGGCGCTGACGCCGTATATTTAGGCGGTAGTCTGTTTAGCGCCCGTGCCAACGCACAAAATTTTGATCATGATACACTAAAACAAGCAGTTGCATATTGCCATGCCCGTGGTGTAAAGGTACATCTGGCTGTAAATACCATCTTATTGGACCACGAGATTAAAACAGCGCTGGATTTTGTTTCCTTTGCCTGCTCTCTCCCTGTAGACGCCGTCATTGTACAGGATACTGGTTTGCTGCATCTTTTACGGCACGCTGCACCAACACTGCAAATTCATGCTTCCACACAAATGTCCGTACATACTCCGGAAGGTGCAAAGCTATTGGCAGAACAAGGTGTTTCACGGGTTGTACTAGCCCGAGAATTATCTTTAAAAGAAATCAAAGAAATTTCTCAGTCATTAAAAGATAGCGGTTTTGCACATGTTGAAATTGAGCATTTTGTACACGGTGCGTTGTGTATGTCCGTTTCGGGCCAATGTTATTTCAGCTCTTTGCTCGGTTCCCGCAGTGGAAACAGAGGTCAATGTGCACAAACCTGTCGTCTGCCTTTTGCCGCAAAAGGCGGGACAGGTTATGACCTAAGTTTAAAAGATTTATCTATGATTGAACGTATAGGAGAGCTTGCCGACGCAGGCGTTACCTCCTTTAAAATTGAAGGACGTATGAAACGCCCCGAGTATGTAGCTGCTGCAACTGCTGCTTGCCGTTTTGCCTTAGAGCAACAGGCTATTCCGCAAAATTTAACCAAAAATCTGGAAGCAGTATTTTCCCGTTCCGGATTTACAACAGGGTATCCCGACGGAACGTTAGGCCGTGATATGTTCGGCATCCGTACCAAAGAAGACGTTACCAGTGCTACCAACACTGTATTTCAACAGCTGCACAGTTATTATCAAAAAGAACGTCAATCCATTCCCATTACGTACTCCCTTACGATAAAAAGAGGTACTCCTGTTACGGTAACGGTTTCTGACCATGAACAACATACTGTCACAGTGGAAGGAGATATCCCGCAACAAGCCATTCATCGTCCAATAGATGAAACGCGCTGTCTGGAACAATTAAAAAAGACCGGGGGAACTCCTTTCTATTGCACAAACGTTACCTGCTCTATCGACTCTGATTTATCTATTCCTGTTTCTATGCTGAACCAATTACGAAGAGATGCATTGGAACAATTGCTCAAACAAAGAGAACAAACGCCTGTCATTCCGTTTCATCCTGTTTGCTTCCCAGAAAAAACATCGCGGCAAGGTACCCAACCACTTCCTTTGCGAGCTGTATTCACCAGATTGCATAGCGCAGACGATATTCCTGACTGTGCAAAGGTATGTCAAATGATCTATATCCCTATCAATACCAAAGAACACATTGTTAAAGAATTGCAAAACCGTGGTTTACCGCTGGCAGTTACTATGCCGCGCGGTATGTTCGGAACAGAACGCACAATCGCTTCCAAACTGGAACAATTTCTGAAATGGGATGTTTCTCATGTTTGGGCAGGTACGGTAAACAGCGTTGCACTGGCAAAATCACTGGGCTGCAGCATTCATGGAGGATATTCTCTCAACGTTACAAACACAGCAGCTCTTGAGTGGTACCAACAATTGGGAGTGACAGACCTTGAATTAAGCTATGAACTGACACTGAAACAAAGTGCTAAAATAGGAGGAAATATTCCTCGTGGTTTGTTATTATATGGACGACTGCCTTTGATGTTATGCCGTAATTGCCCGGGAAAAAATGACGGCAAAAACTGCAAAAATTGCAACGGTACCACATGGCTGACAGATAGAAAAAACATAAAATTTCCTGTTCAGTGTGATTATGGATGCAGTGAAGTTTTAAACGCGGTTCCTTTGACAATGTCTGATAGAATTTCGGATATAACCGGTATGAATTTTGGAATATTGCGATTCACTGTTGAAAACTCTGTTGAAATTGAGGAAACTTTTCAGCAATTTTTGTATCAAAAAGCGCCTTTAGGGCATTATACCCGTGGTTTGTACGAAAAAGGAATCAAATAAGTTATGTAAAGTTCAATTCCTTGTGGAAATGTTGAAAGTTTAGAAAAAGGAGAACACCATGTTATATTTAGCTTCCGCTTCCCCCCGCCGAAGAGATTTATTAAAACTTGCAGGGTTCCGGTTTACAGTAGAACCTGCTGAAATTGACGAAGTAATCTCTCAGGACGATCCTGCATGTTTGGTACAAAATCTTGCATTAAAAAAAGCAAGAGCTGTTGCAAAACGACATCCGGAAGATATTGTTTTAGCAGCAGATACCGTTGTTGCGTTGGACAACCATATTCTTGGAAAACCTCAGGATGAAGCACAAGCACAAAAAATGCTGCGTTTACTGTCCAATCGAGTGCACCAAGTATACACCGGTTATTGCATCTTAAAACAAAATCGTTGTGAAATTGGCGTAAGCTGTACCTCTGTTGAATTTTATCCTTTATCCGACGAGGATATTGAAAGCTACATTGCAACCGGTGAGCCGTTTGACAAAGCCGGAGGATACGGCATTCAAAGTTTAGGATCCTTGTTAGTGCGTAAAATTGACGGAGATTTTTACAATGTAGTCGGTTTACCTATTGCAGAAATCAGCCGTCTGCTTCGTACCTTCGGCTCTTCAAAAACCGTAGAAAAAGAAGACCTTGGAAAAGAAGCGAAAATACTGTAATCTATTCGCCCAGCGATACCTATATTTTGAATTTGTTTACAAAATTTTTAGTTGAGAATTAAGTGAGAAAAGGTTATAATAAATTGGAATATAAATTTCTAATCTATACCATAATATAAGATAGAGATAGATTGTTTAAAATATTTGAACGGAATACCGTCTGAAAGACGGACGAAAGGGGAAAATCAATGTTTTCAAAAGATATTGGAATCGACTTGGGTACAGCAAACACCCTTGTATATATGAAGGGCAAAGGAATTGTTATGCGCGAACCCTCTGTTGTAGCGGTGGATGTGCGTTCCGATACTGTACTTGCAGTTGGTTCTGAAGCAAAAAATATGATAGGCCGTACACCCGGTTCTATTGTAGCGGTACGTCCGTTAAAAGACGGTGTCATTGCAGATTTTGACATTACTGCTACCATGTTGAAACATTTCATCCGTCAGGTAACCAAATCCAGTTCTTTTGGACGTCCTCATATTGTTGTATGCATTCCTTCCGGTGTTACTGAAGTAGAACGCCGTGCTGTTGAAGACGCCGCACGCCAAGCCGGTGCTAATCATGTTGACTTAATTGAAGAACCCATGGCTGCCGCTATTGGTGCAGGATTACCTGTAGGAGAACCTTGCGGAAGCATGGTTGTGGATATTGGCGGCGGTTCTACGGAAGTTGCAGTCATCTCTTTGGGTGATATTGTAACTTCTTGTTCTGTACGCATTGCCGGTGATAAATTCGATGAAGCAATTATTAATTATGTAAAACGCAAATATAATCTTCTCATTGGTGAACGTACTGCGGAAGCTATTAAAATGACATTGGGTTCTGCATATCCAAATGAAGAAATTGAAACTTCTGCATTGGACATCAAAGGTCGCAACATGGCAGATGGTTTACCAAAAAATGTAACCATTACAGGTTCTGAGGTACGAGAAGCTCTGGAAGAGCCTTTGGGTTATATTGTAGATGCAATTAAAAACACATTGGAAAAAACACCGCCTGAATTAGCGGCGGACATTATAGACAATGGAATTATGCTAACCGGCGGCGGTGCCCTGATTCGTGGTTTAGACCGTTTGATTACACAAGAAACAGGTATGCCTGTTCATGTTGCTGAAAATGCAATCGACTGTGTAGCGGAAGGTACCGGAAAACGTTTGGAAATTGAGCTTCCTACTCAATTCTACAAATCTCGTCGTAAATAAATCACGTGTTAAAATGAAAACGGAAGCGGAGGGTTTGTGCCCTCTGCTTATTTTCACTCTAATCATTTTGATGGTTCACAGCAAAAGGAGGACTGCTTGTGAAGGCTTTTTTTCGTAGTAAAAACTTTATTGTACTTACCGCTGTTATTTGTGTCTTAGTAGCTGTTACGATTTATTCTGCCTGTACAGGCGGAAGTGCCATCTCCAATATATTCGGTGCGGTTATTTCCCCTATGCAAAAAGTAACTGCCGTTGCTACAAACAACGCACAAGCAAGTCTTTCTGAGGCCACTCGTTCTTATGAAGATTTGGTTACTGAAAATGAACAGTTAAAACAACAAGTAAATGAGTTAAATCAACAATTGGTGGAGTTTTACCAATATAAACAAGAAAATGCGCAGCTAAAAAACTATTTGGGATTGAAAGAAAACAATCCCGACTATCAATTTGTATCGGCATCTGTTATTAACCGTGATCCAAATAACGTATACTATACTTTTACATTAGACCAAGGAAGCAATGCGGGAATCAAAGTAAATGATCCCGTTATTACTGACCAAGGAGTTGTAGGTTGGGTGTCGCAAGTTAGTGCAATGTACTGCGAAGTAACGACTATTCTGTCTCCGGATACGAATATTTCCTCAACGGATAAGGTAAATCGAGAAAGCGGTATCATCAGCAGCAATGCACAGCTTGCCGACCAAGGATTGATTAAAATGGGACTTTTAGAAGCAGGTACAACCGTTCAAACCGGAGATATGATTGTTACCAGCGGCATTGGCGGAAAATTTCCGAAAGATTTACTGATAGGAAAAGCTGTTGAAATAAAACCGGAAGAAAATGACGTTTCTCTGTATGCAACCGTAGAACCTTTTGTTGATATAAAAACAGTACGCGATGTTATCATTATTACCAGCTTTAACGGTCAAGGTGAAGTGATGAACAATACAAATTCAAATACCACTTCCTCCAATGGAGGGTAATTTATGAAACGCTTTCGAGTATTAAGGTATATTGCATATACCATTGAAATCATTGTATTTTTTGTGATACAACAAACTCCCGGACTCATTCCGTCTTTTTACGGCATTCTCCCAACGTTGTTAATTCCCATTGCATGTTCCATTGCCATGTTTGAAGGCCCCATCTGCGCTCTGCTCTATGGTGTGTTCAGTGGACTTTTATTAGACTACGGTGTCAACTGTATCTTTGGATTTCATGCCCTTATTTTAGGTTTGATTTGTTTTATTATCTCATTTTTGATACAAGATGTATTTCATAATAACTTTTTAACTGGACTGATTATGATATTATCAGCCATTCTAATCGTCACATTCCTTCAATGGCTATTTTTATATATCTTAAAAGGCTACGATTCCATTGGCTATGTGCTCTACCGTCATTATTTGCCTCGTGCTGCTTATACAGTTTTATTGGTTCCTTTATTTTACTATTTTAATCGTGGATTTTCCTATATCTTACGCGAAGAACGTTCCCAATCGTAAAACAACAAAACACTCTCTTTACCTATTTTTTTGCTTTTGTTCACCCATCCGTCATATAGCTATGTAAAAATAAACATATTTGCAGTGATATTTTATTTCCGTAAAGAAAGGAGCCGCTCATTTGAAATTTCGTAAATCCGGAAAAAGAAAACGCAGCCCCATCAAAGACCGTATCAAGTTGCGTTATGCTACATTGGGCGGTATCCTTTTGGCTTGTATGGGTGTATTTGTGTACAGATTGGTCGATTGGCAACTGATAAACGGAGAGCAATACTTACAACAGGCAGATGCAACCTATGTATCTACAATCAATTTAAGTGCTGCCCGCGGAGAAATTTTAGACACAAACGGCAATCCGTTGGCTGTAAATAAAACCGGTTACAATGTGACATTTGACCAAACTTACTTAGACAGCGACAATCAAAATAATGTGATTAAAAATTTAATTCACCTGCTTGACCAAAGAAATGAACCTTGGATTGATGAACTTCCTATTGTAATAAACAATAAAGGTGAGTATACATTTATCGAGGGAAAAGAAGCAGAAATAGCAGAATTAAAAGGCAAAAACTTTTTAAATCTGAACTCTTATGCCACCGCAGAAATGTGTATGGAGCAATTAATAGAATTATACAATATTGAAGGTTTTTCAGCTGAAGACACCAGAGATATCTGCTCTGTTCGCTATAATATGACCCGTAAAATGTTCAGTATTTCCAATCCTTATACATTTGCAGAAGATATTTCGAAAGATACCGCCTCCATCATTCAGGAAAACTCTACAAATTTGGCAGGCGTTACTATTGAAATTACCACTGTAAGAGAGTATAAAGACGGAATGTTAGCTCCGCATCTGATTGGAACCACAGGCTCTTTAACAGAAGAGGAATATCAGACCTTAAAAGATGAAGGATATGCCTACAATGATAAAATAGGAAAAAGCGGCATTGAATCCGCGTTTGAAGAAGAATTAAGAGGTACTGACGGTACCAAGGTGGTTGAGACCAACCCTGACGGAACAGTAAATTCCGATACTGTTACGGAACAGCCTGTTGCAGGAAATACTGTGTACACTACTTTAGACAGCAATTTACAAAAAGTAGCCAATGTATCCCTTGCAAATAACGTACAGGCAGCTCAAAGAGCCGGTGCGTCTACCTCTACAGAACATGATGGAGAAGACTGTGTGGCAGGTGCCGCTGTCGTTCTAAATGTAAAAGATTTTTCTATACTAGCTGCATCCACTTATCCAAGTTATGATTTGACCAAATATTTGGAAGACAGCAATTACTACACTTCTTTGGCAACGGATGAAACAAACAAACCGTTGGTGAATCGTGCCTTTGACGGAAACTATGTTCCCGGATCTGTATTTAAACCACTTGTTGCAGCAGCTGCATTACAGGAAGGTATTATTGATACTAACACCCATATAGAATGTAACCATTACTACACGTTCTATGCTCCAAGCTACATTCCAACCTGCCTAGGATGGCATGGTGATGTAAATCTACAAAAGGCAATTAAAGTTTCCTGCAATGTTTTCTTTTATGACGTAGGACGATTGCTCGGTATTGATAATATCGATTTATATGCAAAACAATTTGGTTTAGGTCAGGAAACCGGTGTGGAAATTGGTGAAAGTACCGGTACCTTGGCAAGTCCTGAATATCGTACCAGTAACGGAGGGGTCTGGCAGCCGGGTGACGTAATTCAAGCTGCAATCGGACAATCTGACAATGCTTTTACCCCGCTACAACTTGCAACTTATTGTGCTACCATTGCCAATAACGGCACTCGTTTAAAAACACATTTGGTAAAGCAAGTAACCAACTATAACCGTGACCAAGTAATTTCTGAAACAAAGCCTGAAGTAGTTTCTCAAGTAGATATCTCAGAAGAAAATTTAAAAATGGTTCAAGAGGCTATGAGAGGTGTAGTGCAATCAGGCGGTACGGCAAATTCTGTATTTGATGACTATGGAATCGCAATTGCTGCCAAAACAGGTACTGCTGAAAATCCGGGACACTCAGACAATGTAACATTTATCGCTTATGCACCATATGACGACCCGGAAATTGCCGTTGCAGTGGTATTAGAATATGGTTCTCGCGGTATGTACTCTATGAATGTTGCCAAAGATATTTTTGATGCCTATTTTTATGGAAAAACCGTAGATGAAAACGGAAACTTGGTGATGCCGGAAGAAACAAATAGTTCCGATACAGCAAACGAATAAAAGATTCCAAAAAAAGCTGTGTTTTATAAAAACCTGTGCTATAATATAGGCTACAAAAAAGAAGTAATCGCTTTTATGAAATGGTCAAAAATGTTCAAAACTTTTCAGCACTATCACTATGATATTCTTAGTTTTTATGAATTTTTTGTGAATTTATCTATTTCATCTCTAAAACTATACAAAAAATTTTGACTGCTATACTGAATTATGGTAAAATATTGATGAGGTTTTTATATGGGATTAATAACAGTTATTACATCCGGTAAAGGCGGAGCAGGCAAATCTACTGTTAGCGTAGGTTTGGGTTGTACACTTGCAAAAAACGGAAAAAGAGTTCTCTTAATAGACGGAGATGCAGGTCTTCGCAGCTTAGATGCTATGCTTGGCGTAGACAAAGAACTAGTGTTTGATATTTCTGACATTGTAAATGGTAATTGTGAACCAATTAAAGCAATCTATTCTTGTGAAGAATATACAGGTTTAAATAATTTATTTTTGTTGCCGGCACCAGCTTTAGAGAAACATACGATACATCCGGAGTTAATGAAGCAATTGGTTCCTATTTTAGCCAGATATTATGACCACGTTATTATTGACTGTCCGGCAGGCATCGGTAAAGGATTTATCTCTGCTGTAGCAGCCGCAAACCGTGCTTTGGTAATAAGTACACCTGACCCTATTTGTATTCGAGACAGTGACAAAGTCCGTCAATTACTAGAGGAACGAGGAATAAGCCAACATCGTTTGGTAATCAACCGTTTTAGCTTTGAGGCATTTCGTAAAATGCAGCATTATCAAGATATTGATACGATTATCGATGAAACCGGTATTCGTTTAATTGCTGTATTACCAGACGACATTCATTTGCAAGCCAATCCTGCAAAAGCCGTGGTAAATCATTCACGTTCGCCAGGAGCAATGGCTTTACAACGGTTGGCTGCACGCCTTGAAGGTGAATCTGTTCCTCTATTCCCACTAGAAAGATTATAATAATCTTCCGTTTCAAATTTATACGTAAAAGGAGGGGCAATCGTGAACATTGCTTTAATTGCACATGATGCGAAAAAAGAATTAATGGTACAATTCTGCATTGCGTATTGCGGAGTACTTAGTCGCCATAATTTATGTGCCACTGGTACTACAGGCAAAATGGTAACCGAAGCAACCGGACTGAAAATCCAACGTTTTTTATCCGGTGCTCAAGGAGGCGACCAACAAATTGCTTCCCGCATCGCATGTAATGAAATTGACATGCTTCTGTTTTTTCGTGACTCTTTAACCCCAAAACCGCATGAACCAAGCGATATGCATTTATTACGCTTATGTGATGCGCACAATATTCCATTTGCAACGAATATTGCAACAGGTGAAGTTCTTATTCATGGTCTGGAACGTGGAGATTTAGAATGGCGCAATTTGTTAAGAGAACCCGGAATGTAATCATCTATCAAATAACAAAAAGAGTTTTTGCTAGTTTTATTAGCAAAAACTCTTTTTGTTATTTGATAGATATTTTTAACATAAATTTTAGATACAAATTTAGTATACATTTACAAAATTGCTCTATTTGTTCACTTTTTTTATTTTTATATATTATCAATGCAGAAAATCTATGCTATATTTTGAGTTACCTTCGGCTAACTTATTATATTTTTTCTATGGTATTAATATGATATAGTTCCATTTTACATGGGAAAAAGTAGGATACATATATAGAAGAGTTAGCATACACTAACAATTTTGGGGGTAATCATGAAAGGCAGACTCTTAACCATTATTCTATCCATCACCTTATTCCTTTTGGCTGTTCTTTCCCTTTTTGTGGGCGTGATTGACATCAATTTATCTTCTCTATTCTCCGGTGATGCAAAACAGTGGGAAATTTTTATTGTTTCCAGATTACCCAGACTATTGGCAATCTTATGTACCGGTGTTGGTATGAGTGTTGCCGGTTTGATTATGCAGCAGCTTTGCATGAATAAATTTGTTTCTCCAACTACAGGCGCAACCATTTCATCTGCCCAATTTGGGATTTTGCTGGCATTATTGTTTATGCCGGAATCCACTCTATGGGGACGAGCCATGTTCGCGTTTGCCACGGCAATTGTTGGCACATGGTTATTTGTATGGTTTATTCAAAGAGTAAAATTTAAAGATGTTGTTATGGTTCCTCTGGTTGGTATTATGTTCGGCAACGTTATTGGCGGCGTTACCAACTTTTTAGCCTACAAATTTGAAATGACACAGGCATTATCCTCTTGGCTGGTAGGTCATTTTTCTCTTGTTATAAAAGGGAGATACGAAATTGTTTATTTGGTTGTGCCGCTTGTAATCATTGCATTTATTTTTGCCAACCATTTTAATATTGTTGGTCTTGGAAAAGATTTTTCGAAAAATTTAGGTGTAAATTATAACCTGATTTTATTTATGGGCCTCACCATTGCTGCTGTAATTACCGCTTCTGTAGTGGTAGTGGTAGGTTCCATTTCATACATCGGCCTAATTGTGCCAAATGTGGTGGCCATGTTTAAAGGTGATAAAATACGCGGTACCTTAGTAGATACCGCCTTGTTTGGAGCAATATTTGTACTGGTCTGCGATATGATAGGCAGAGTGGTAATTGCTCCGTATGAATTGCCGATTGAACTGATTGTAGGTATTTTGGGAAGTATCCTTTTCATCGGCTTATTGTTATATCGTTTAAAAAATGGGAGAAAAGCAATCAGACTTACAGGCTCCGGAACCACAGGCTGCGGTAATTCCAGCTCCCACTTGGATGGAGGTAGTCAAACATGAATCAAGCCGTATTCCGTTCAAACCTAACAAAAATCATCATTTTATCAGTATTAGCCCTTGCCGCAGCCACTGCTTATATGCTGACAGATGTGAACTTTGCCAATGAAAAACTGCTTTTATATGCAATGAAAATTCGCACACCTAAACTAATTGTTATGATAATTACTGCTTTTGCCATTGGAGGCGCCTCTATTGTTTTCCAATCTGTAATTAACAATCGTATTGTAACCCCTTGTTTGCTGGGGATGAACTCCCTGTATACCTTAATTCATACTGCTGTCGTCTTTTTCGCCGGGTCAAGCAGTATCCTTGCGGCAAATTCCAACCTTTCGTTTGCAGCGGACTTAATTATTATGGGTGTAACCGCAACATTAATCTATAGTTACTTTTTTAAAAAGACAAAACACAATGTACTGTATGTATTGCTGATAGGTACTGTACTTACTTCTTTATTTTCCAGTATCCAAACAACCCTGACAAGGGTTATGGATCCAAATGAATATGATAATTTATTAAATACACTTGTAGCCAGTTTCAGCAATATTAATACAGAAATTATTATTTTTTCAGTGATTGTATTGGGCGCAGTCATTGCTTTTTTAGGAAAAGATTTATCTGTTTTAAATGTTCTTACCTTGGAGAAAAATCAGGCAATTAACCTTGGTGTGAATTATGACAGAAGTATACGCCGTCTCCTTTTAGGCGTTACCTTATTTATTGCCGTTGCTACTGCCATGGTAGGACCAATTTCTTTCCTTGGATTGATTATTGCCAACCTTTCAAGACAGTTGTTAAAAACATATAAACACAGCTTCTTAATGTTGGGATCTGCTTTATTTGGAATCATTGTACTTGTTGGAGGACAATTGATTGTAGAACAGGTTTTCACTTATTCAGTTCCTATCAGTGTCTTTATAACAGTAGGAGGGGGCATTTACTTCCTGTATCTTCTGTTAACGAGAAGGAGTGTATGATAATGCAAATAAAAGATGTAACAAAAAAATATAATGGTAAACCGGTTGTAGATGCGGTAAACCTGGAAATTCCAAAAGGAAAAGTAATTTCTTTCATTGGTCCTAACGGTGCGGGTAAATCTACAGTTATGGGAATTATATCACGATTAATTGCCAAAGACAGTGGATTGGTTTCTTTTGACGGAACAGACCTTGAAAAATGGAAAAGCAAAGAGCTTTCAAAGCGTCTGGCAATTTTAACCCAAAGCAACAATATTCAAATGAAACTAACCGTTCGGGAATTGGTCGCCTTTGGACGTTTTCCTTACTCGGGAAACCGAACTACCAAAGAAGATGGAGAAATTATTGATCAGGCCATTGCTTATATGGAACTTGAAGAGTTTCGAGACAGATTCATTGATGAATTATCCGGCGGGCAGCGTCAGCGCGCATTAATTGCGATGGTAATTGCACAAGATACAGACTATGTTTTACTTGATGAACCCACCAATAATCTGGATATTTACCATGCAACCAATATGATGAAAATTGTACGTCGCCTTTGTGACGAATTGGGAAAAACTATTATATTGGTGTTGCATGAAATTAACTACGCCGCATTTTATTCTGACTACATCTGCGCGTTTGTAGATGGAAAAGTAGCTAAATTCGGAACTGTTAAGGAGGTGATGACAAAGGAAAACTTGTCAGAAATATACAAAGTAGATTTTGAAATCCTGGAAATTGAGGGAAAACCTTTATCCATTTATTATTAATACATCAATAACCATGTAAAAAGGAGTATAAAAATGAGACATATGAAAAAATTTTTTGCCCTAGCCATTGCAGTAGTCATGGCAGTGAGCTTGGTAGCTTGTTCCAGCAATACCTCAAATTCTTCCGAGACAGCCGGTTCCAATCAAAGCAGTCAGCCTGAAACAGTGACCATTAAAAGCTTGAATGCAAACGGTGATGAAGTTGATTTAGAAGTTCCATATGATCCGCAACGCATTGCAATTTTAGACATGGCATCTTTAGATATTCTGGATGCTTTAGGAGTTGGCGACCGTGTGGTGGGTTCTGCCAATACTTCTCTGGATTACTTGCAGAGCTATGTAACCAACGCAGAAGTTACAAATTTGGGAACCATTAAAGAAGCTGATATGGAAGCAGTCATGGCTTGTGATCCGGATGTTATCTTTATCGGTGGCCGTTTGTCCAAATCTTACGATGCTTTAAGCGAAATTGCCCCTGTAGTATATCTGGCAACCGATTCTGAAGCAGGTGTTGTAGAAAGTGTAAAGAAAAATGCAAATACCGTTGCTTCTATGTTTGGTCTTGAAGACAAAGTAGACGGTTTAATGGCAGATTTTGACGGACGTATTCAAACTTTAGCCGATTTTGCAAAAGATAAAACAGCCATTGTAGGTCTGTGCACAAGCGGAAGCTTCAATGTATTGGGTAATGACGGACGCTGCTCTATTATCGGCCGCGAAATTGGATTCAACAACGTTGGAGTAGACGCACAAAATCAAACTTCTACACACGGTAACGAAGCTTCTTTTGAATATATTGTAGAGAAAAACCCTGAGTATATTTTTGTTATGGACCGTGATGCCGCAATCGGAACCGACGGTGCAAAACTTGCTCAGGAAATTATGGAAAACGAGTTGGTAAAAGGTACGGACGCTTATAAAAACGGACATATTGTTTACCTAGCACATCCGGCTGTATGGTATACCGCAGAAGGCGGAATTACTGCATTGGATTTGATGCTGCAAGATTTAGAAACAGCCTTACTTCAAAACTAAAACATAATAAATGGTTAAAGCAACACCTGCAGGATTTTTACATTAAGTTACCATCAAATAAAACAGGCATCTTAAATTAAGATGCCTGTTTTATTATTTTTATTTCTTTTATTTTGGAAAAATACCCTTTATACTTGTCAAAGAAAATTTATATCCTTCTGATTATTCTAAAAATAGAAGTTACTCGCACATTTTGACCAGTATATGTTATGCCGAATGATATCAAAATAAACTATATGTAACTTTTATGGAGAAATATACCTAGATTTTCTGTCTCTTCAAACAAAAAATTTCAAACCAGCTCTTTCATTATTTCTTAAATCTTCATAATTTTTCTTGTTTGCTCCCCTTACTCTTCTAAAAATATTTTAGGTGATTGAAAAGAATCTCATTTTGGGAAACAGATAAACAATATATTTTGCTTCTCTGATAAAAATAGGAGCCTATAAAATAACGAAACCTTTTATTTACTCTCTTTGATAGTTCATAAAAAATTTAACTCTAATATCAGCGGCATGCCTTGCTATATCAGAGTTTTATGGAATTAACATAACCAGCGTACCTGCTACAATCAAAAAAAGTCCAACGTCTGCTTTTAACGAAAGTTTTTCGTGAAATACTACATAAGAAAATATAACCGTTACAAGAATACTCAGCTTATCAATAGGGACTACAACACTTGCAGGTCCATCTTGCAAAGCTTTATAATAACAAAGCCAAGAACTGCCGGTGGCCAACCCTGAAAGAACAATAAATGCCAGTTCTTTTTTTGATATCTTTTTTATTGTGCGCATTTTTCCCGTAATCATTACCATAATCCATGCCATGATTAATACGACACCCGTTCTAATTGCGGTGCCTAAATTGGATTCTACTCCGGAAATACCAATTTTTCCAAGGATAGAAGTAAGGCTTGCAAATACAGCGGATCCGATTGCATATAGCAACCAACGATTTCTTTTCTCTTTCTGCTCTTCTTTTATGTCCTTTTTTTCTATCATCATAAAAGTACCGATTGTTATTAGAACAATACCAATCATACCCCACAAATTGATTTTTTCCTGCAAAAAAATGAATGCCAACAACATAGTAAGAACGATGCTGGATTTATCAATAGGAACAACTTTATTAATATTACCAAGCTGCAATGCTTTAAAATAACATAGTCACGACGCGCCGGTTGCTAATCCTGACAAAACTAAAAAAATCCATATTTTATAGTCAATCATTGTAATTTCCGATTGTGAGCCTATGATAAATACCATAATCCAAGAAAATATAAGGACAATCATCGTGCGAATTGCTGTTGCTACAGTTGAATCCGTTTTTTGAATTCCACACTTTGCCAAAACTGAAGTAATCCCTGCAAATAAAGCAGAACCAAATGCGAATAGAATCCACATACTTTGGCTTCTCCTTCCTACACTATCACCAAATCGCTGGAAAACAAACTATTCCTAACAAACAGAATGTTGTCTGTAAAATTTTTTCTGAAACAATGATTCATAAGTATCTTTTATCGTTTGAATGGTATGTTTGTCTCTATATATTGCAGTTTGGAAAGTAGTAGATTTATATAACTTCTATGGTTACAATCTTGAAAAAATATAATAAATACAGTATGTTAGGAAACCATGAAACTTAAAAATTTTTTATTGAAAAGGTTTTCTCTTTATTTTCTATATATCTTGCGAAATCCTACTACACCATCTGTATAGCCTATACTCTCATAAAAACTATGTGCGCCGGTTCTAAAGTCTGAAGATACCAAAAATGAATAAGCACAGCCCTTTTCTTTCGCAAATTGATCAAGAGCCTCCATCAGCATTCTACCAACGCCTTTTCCCCTTTGGTCACTTCGTACAATGACATCTTCTACCACCAAAAACGGATTCACCAAACACTGACAACAAATTCCTAATGCCGAACCTACAATTTCTCCATTTTCTTTGGCTACTGCTAAAAAACTGCGGTCGTCCTGCTCCATTGTTCCATATGTTTTTAAACAGCGTTCCAAAGAAGTATTAAACTCTATATGAGGTGGTATCAGCTCTTTATAAAGTTCAATTAGCTGCGGCATATCTTCCTGTTTTAAAGCCTCTATCGTAATCATGAAATCCCTCCTGTTTTTTATTGTATCATAACCTTATCTGTCTCAACACAGAAACATATAAAATACCTTCCATAATAATATGGAAGGTATTTTTGCATTTAATCTATCGTTTCTTCACTCTGCTCTTGTTTACAAATGTCAATTCCTAACTCAACCAATTGTTTTTCATCTACGGTGGAAGGAGAGCTGGTCATCAATTCACTGGAATTTGCCACTTTTGGGAATGCAATGACATCACGAATGCTTTCTCCGCCAAGCATAAGCATTACCAAACGGTCAAGACCAAATGCCATACCACCGTGAGGAGGTGCACCATAACGGAAAGCATCAATTAAAAATCCGAAACGCTCCTGCGCATCTTGTTCCGTAAAGCCCAACGCTTTGAACATACGTTGCTGTAGTTCCGGATTATTGATTCGAATAGAACCACCGCCTACTTCATTTCCGTTTAGAACCATATCATATGCTCTTGCACACACTTTACTTGGGTCAGTTTCCAATAATTCTAAGCCGTCTTCTTTTGGCGCTGTAAATGGATGATGCATTGCAACATAACGATTTTCTTCTTCATCAAACTCGAATAGAGGAAAATCTGTTACCCAAAGAAGATTTGGTGCTGAAGTATCAATCAAATTAAAGCGTGCTGCAAGTTCACAACGTAATGCCCCCAGAGAATCAAACACAACTTTGGATTTTGGACTTGCTACCAATAATAACACGTCACCAGTTTCCGCTCCTAATGCATTTCGTACAGCAGTTACTTCATCCTGAGCTAAGAATTTTTCATAACTGGAGGTTTCTCCTTGTTCTGTTAGTCTGGTCCAAGCAAGACCCATGGCACCGTATGCTTTGATCCATTCAGTCAACTTATCGATTTCCTTGCGGCTTAATTGATCAGCATGTCCTTTTAAATTAATTCCTCGCACACTACCGCCTGCAGAAAGAGCTCCGCCAAATACTCTAAACTCTGTTCCTTCCAAAGCTTTGCTCAAATCCACTAGTTCCAGTCCGAAGCGAAGATCAGGCTTATCGGAACCAAATCGTTCCATTGCCTCGTGCCATGTCATTCGGCGAAATGGAGTAGGAATATCAATGTTAAGCACCTTTTTATATACCTCTTTGATAAAACCCTCACCCATTGCCATAACAGTATCTTCATCTACAAATGACATTTCCAAGTCAATCTGTGTAAATTCAGGCTGACGATCTGCACGTAAATCTTCATCACGGAAACAACGGGCAACCTGCATATAACGGTCAAATCCTGAAAGCATCAACAATTGTTTATACAACTGGGGGGACTGCGGTAATGCAAAAAAGTTTCCCGGGAAAACTCGGGAGGGAACCAAATAATCCCTTGCACCTTCCGGTGTAGATTTAATTAGATTCGGTGTCTCTATCTCGATAAAACCATTTTCATCAAAGTAGTCACGTGCTACTTTCACAATTTTGTGACGACCAATAATTTTTTCCTGTACGTCAGGACGGCGTAAATCTAAATATCGATGTTTTAATCGAAGTTCTTCTTTTACATTGGAGTTTTCTACAATTTCAAACGGTGGTGTTTCACTTTTTGCCAAAACACGCAATTCCGTAACAGCAATTTCTACTTCACCTGTAGGCAGTTCCATATTCTTTGCGGAACGCTCTTTTACAATTCCTTTTGCCGCCAATACAAATTCCGCACGAGCTGTAAATGCTTTTTCAAAAATGGTACGGTCAGTACTATCATCAAATGCAAGCTGTAAAATACCGGTTCTGTCTCTCAAATCTATAAAAATCAGTTGTCCCAAGTCACGTTGACGCTGTACCCAACCGCATACGGTTACTTCTTTTCCCACATCTGACAAACGTAATTCTCCACAATAATGAGTACGCGTTAAACCTGTCATAAACTCTGCCATAAATTAGCCTCCGATTTTTTCCACTATTCTTTCTCAAATTGTTCAAAACTTTCTAAATCAATGGACAATTCATCTATATTGAATGACATCATGCCCTCTGCCTGCGTTGCGGCAGCAACAAATTCGGTTAAAAAGGTATCTCCTAAAGAGATAGGTGTTTTTTCTCCCGTTTTCATATTTTTCAACTCTGCCTGATTATGCTGCAGTTCATCATCACCTAAAACTAAGGTAAACAGTGCGCCGATTTTATCTGCATATTTCATTTGTGCTTTTAAGCTACGGTCGCACATATCGCATTCGGCCTTAATAGAAGCTTGATGCAACATATTTGTAAAGGCAAATGCCTTGATTTGCGCTTGTTTTCCTAAAGGAGCAATATATAATTCACAAACAGGAGGTTCAGGAAGTTGAATTCCTTGTGCCTGCATAATCAGCAGCAAACGTTCCATACCCATAGCAAAACCTAATGCAGGTGTTTGCGCACCGCCCATTTGCTTTACCAAACCATCATAACGTCCTCCACCACACACTGTGCTTTGCGCACCTAAATCGTTGGAAATAAATTCAAATACAGTGCGTGTGTAATAATCCAAGCCTCGTACAATACGTGGATTTACTGTATATTCAATTTCTGCTGCATCCAAGTATTCCTGTACTGCTGCAAAATGCTCCGCACATTCTTGGCACAAATAATCCTTCATAACAGGAGCATTCTTGGTAATTTCTCCGCATGATGGTGTTTTGCAGTCTAAAATACGCATTGGATTTTTATCCAGACGTTCTAAGCAAGTATCGCATAACTCTGACTTTGAAGCCTCCAAAAAAGCTTTTAAAGCCGCATGATATTTTGCACGACATTCCGGACATCCAATGGAATTGATTTCTAAGGAAAGATTCCGAATACCCAAACGTTCAAAAATACCGTGTGCCAGAGCAATTAACTCAGCATCTGCCACAGGAGCTGCAGCACCGAATGCTTCACAACCAAATTGGTGGAATTCACGCTGTCTACCTTCTTGTGTATTTTCATAGCGGTAACAAGAAATCAAATAATAGAATTTCTGAGGAACACCTTCATTAATCAACGCATGTTCCAGCAAAGCACGTACCACTCCTGCAGTTCCTTCCGGACGGAGACTGATGGAACGATTACCTTTGTCCAAAAAAGTATACATCTCTTTCTGGACAACATCTGTTGTATCTCCAACAGAACGTTCAAAAAGTTCCGTACGTTCAAATACAGGAGTGCGAATTTCCTCAAAGCCATGAATGGATGCCTCATCACGCATGACATCTTCTACCAACTGCCAAGTACCACTGTTTTTTGGCAAAATATCTTTGGTTCCTTTTGGTGCTTGAATATTCGCAGCCATATGATTCTCTCCTTGTTGATACATAAATTCTAATAACAGTTTATCTGAATTATTATAGCATTAAAAAAATTACTATGCAAATTTTACTGATATTTTCTAACCAGACCTTATTACAGCCAATTTCTATTTAAATAATATAAAAGCAGGGATACGAATAACGTATTCCTGCCCTAATATCAAATAAATAAACGATTAATTTTCCTTATGTTTTAATTTTATTGTTATAATTATAAAAATGGTAATACCACAAATTGCAACTACCATAATTGCCGTAATACTCCACAAAGTAGTAATATCCCCTGTTTTTGCATTGATAATACTTTCTTGATGTTTATCTTCATTTACTTGAGACATTTGTCCTGTACTTTGCCCTTTATATCCATCATCGGAACCAGATTGTGTTCCAGCAGGGGGTGTTTGTTCGTTCGGTAGCTCTTGCGCTTGTAACTGTTTTGCTTGTTCAATTGTACTTAATACAACTGATGCTTCTTTCTCTGTAAGGCTTATTTTTGACACCGCCTGCCATGCTGTCTGGATTGCTGCCTCAATCTGTAAGCGATTTTCATCTGAATATGTATTGTTGTTTAACATCATTTGCAATTCTGTAATTCCTGATTTAAGTTCAGATATTTGTGTATCTGTTGCTTTCTTTAGGCCTTCCAGTTCTTGTCTTGCAGATGACAGAGCATTTGCTGCAGAATGATACTCTGCATTTGTTGTGGCATTTACAAGCACATTTTGTGCATCAGCAAGCTGTACAATAAAGTTATCCTTTTCTTTTCCATCTAAGTATTGAACTAAATCCAGACTGTTTGCAACAGCAATTTCCTGTTGCAAAACAGCGGAATCCAAAAGTATCATAGAATCTTTTGCCGTTTTTAAATCCTGCAGTACGGCTTGTATGAGATCTAATGCTGCAATAGGATTCTGCAAGATTGATTCTGCTTCTTTCTTCTTTTCTCGAAATTCGATAGTTGTACTTGCATCATATCGACTTAAATCTGTCAGAACTAAATCTTGAATCTCATTCAAAGCATCTTTATGTGTAAAGTTCAGCAATGCTTTTTCCAAAGCATCATATGCTGTATTTAAATCTTTGTCTGTAGCATTTCCTTCGCCTAATTTCAGCTGTACATCAGCTTCTGTTATAGCAGCATCTAAAGTCTGAATTAATGCCTGATGTGCATTTTGATACAAACCACCGTTGATTGCCTCTTGTACTTGTGCATATTTATTTTGTAAACGTACATACGCGTTAGCAGAAACAGTAACATCTATTGTTGCAGTAAAGGAACTGTTTCTTGTTAAGACTGCATTGACAAAAACTTGGGTATTTCCTTCTTTTATACCCGTGATGTTGCCATCTTGATCTACTGTTGCAATCGTATTGTCTGCACTGCTCCATGTGAAAGAAGCTTGATCTGTTGTATCTGTAGGTAATAGACCCGCAGTTACTTTTTTACTTTGTCCTTCTATCAAATTTACTTGATTTTCACTTACTTGGATAGAGGTTGACGGAATGAGCACTGTCACCGTACATGTACTTTTTAAACCATTGCTTGTTGTTGCTGTTATGGCTGCAGTACCTGCACTTTTTGCTGTTATCCGTCCATTGGTATCTACAGATACTATCGCATCATTGTCACTAGTCCATGTAATTGTTCTGCTATCTGTTGTATCTACCGGCATAATAGTTACTGTTAATGTAGAGGTACTTCCCCTCTCCAACTGTAATGTGTTGGGCGTTACTGATACACCTACGATAGGCTTCGTAGGAGCACCCGTATTTGTTACTTGAACTTGTGTAGCCAATGGCATTTGATTCGTACCAACAGTAACATCAACATATAAAGTTGTATTTCCCTCACTAACACCATAGAGCTTCTGTGTTGCTTGATCAAAATTTGCAATTGCTGTACTGCCTAGTCTTACATTTGAATTTATAGTTTGCAAAATTGGTTTTGTAACAACGTCAATACTAGCCTGATTGGTTCCCCCAATGTCCAAAGTGATTGTTTCGGGTGACTGATACCCTGTAATACCTGCAATATCACCCTGATTATCCGCTGTATTATGACCTGTTGCTCTCATATCATATGCGCAACCAGTAAATGTTGGGGCAATACTTCCAACAAACAAAGAGCCATAAAAACCACCTGAGTTACTGTTTGCAGCTTTTTGAACTTGTCCATTTGCAAAACTATTTTCCACTTTGCCGCCTGTGGTCAAACCAATAAATCCACCAACGTTTTGTCCATTCGAGACTGCAAGGCTAGAAAAACTATTTTGAATTGAAGCACCTTCTGACAAATAACCTACAAATCCACCAACACCGTTGGCTCCATTTCCTCCTGTCACTGTTCCTGATGTCAGTATGACATTATCAATGTTGCCACCTGAGATGGTTCCTGCAAAACCACCGGCATGTCCTCTCTCAGAGCCGGTTATATTTATGTTAGATAAGGTCAAATTTTTAACAGAACCGCCTGAAATACTTTCAAATATTCCGGAACCATTTACAGTCATATTGAACAATGTTTTTCCATTGCCGTCAATATGTCCTGAAAAATTATCAATTGATGTGACAGCTGTATGATTAAAATCAATATCTTTCATGATTTTAATATATTTATTATCACGTACCAATAAGTTCCAATCATCTACAGAAGAAACTAAAAATGGATCGCCTTTTGTTCCGCTTCCCTTCACTTGAGGAACTGCAACATTTAATGTAATTGAATCTGCATCAGATGCGGTTACTTCCAGTTTAATACCACTATTCTTCCCGTTGCTGTAATACAGCGTATTTTTATCCCAGGTATCTCCGGTTTCATCTATTGTTTTACCATATGTGTTACCTACTGTTGGTAGTATTACTGCATCTTTTAAATTACCGGCTGCTGCTCCCAAGGAAGTTTCTTCCGGACGGAAAACATAGAGAAAATCTCCAAGACCATCGGTTGTTCCCTCCATATTGGTATATAGTGTACTGTTGACACGGTAAACAACCAGCCCATCGCTACGACCGGTATTGAGGGTTGCATCTTGTTTTTGATAATATTCTACTATAAAATATTCTTTTTCATGGAATGGGGAATAGATTTTATAGGATATCACTTCATTTGAATCCTGATATTTCGGTCTTTGAATGGTAATTTGTCGGTCAGCTGTTATTTCTGATAATTTACTTCCCCAGCCCAACCAATCGTGAGATAAAATACTAAGCATTGCTTGAGGATTTTGACTGTTATTGGAAGCCATTATATCATAAAAACCAACAGGATCTCCTGTACTGGTACCTCTGTATAAATCCGGCAGACCCAATGTATGTAAAAATTCATGGTGAATAACAGAATAACCTGCACGATTTAATTTTAATGCATCCAGCGGTGCTACCTGCGTTTTATTTACATGATAAGAGAAAACACCACCGGGACTTTGTGAATCTCCAACATTATTCAAATTATAGGCACCTACAGTTTTTCCAGATATTTTTGTAGAAAAAACTCTCTCCGCTTTATGAGACCACAATAAATCTCCCCATCCAATTCCGCTATCGCTGAATTTACCTTCTACCATAAAACTTACGGCATCAATAAAGCCATCATTATTAGTATCTAACTGTGCGCTGCTCAATTCTTTCTCTATGGAAGGTTTTACTGCTTGTAATACTTCTTCCAATAATTCTTCCTCTCTTGAAGCCTGTTGGTCAGGAGCATAACCGTTAGGATTGCTTGCCGTTTTCTTCATATAGTAGGTACGCGGTTTTTTTGAAGTATGAGATATGGTTGTACCTACATCATTTTTAGGGTAAAAGGATGTGTGGGTACGAAATGTACCATAACTGTATTGATTCAAGTAATGTTTCAAAGATACAACCGGTATTTCTACACCAAGCGGTTGTATATTCACACCACCGCTGTTCATTACTATATCAGCTGCTTTTAAGGTATATTCATCGTCTAAATGAATATCTTTCATATCTTCATCAGGAAATTCAATTAGTATTGCTAAATATTGAACTTCTTTTGTCTTTGCATCGGCTGAGCGGGCCGACCGAGTACGTTTGTTTTGGATTTTTTGCGTCAAAGGCCTAATACTCTCAACTTGTTCCCAGCCATACATTTCTGTATAGCTGTCTAAATATCCTTTATTTTGTGTTTCTTGTGTCGATTGCGGATTTTCTTCTGCATGTATCATATGTTGTATTGGTACAAACATACATGCAAAAGTAAGAATCAACATAATAGCAATCGTATTTCTTGCTTTTGTTCCAAACTTTTTCATAAAAATATCTCCTTGTTACAAGTTAACCTTAGAATAGCTTTATCATAACATAGTTTATATTCAATTCCAATCATTCATATCTATTTTATATATTTTTAGTAAATATAAATAAATTACATATAACTTAATATATTTTTATGATATATTTCTTGAATTCTGACACTATGTAAAATATAATATGAGAATACTGACACTATGTCAGAATTTTATATACTTCGGAAAGGACTCCCCCATGCCATCAAAAACATTTCTTAACTTGTCCCCGGAAAAACAAGATAATATCTTATCCGCGGCAAAAAAAGAATTTGCACGTGTCCCATTTGAGCAGACATCTTTTATGAATATTGCAAAGGTTGCAGGTATTTCACGCAGTAATTTATATAATTATTTTACCAATAAACAAGAACTGCTTTCTTATTTACTGAAAAACTTTAAATTAAGTATTCTCTCCGTAATAAAAAATAGTTTAAAGAAATCTCAGGGTGATATTTTTCAACTGTTTGATGATATCTTTTTATATATGCTGGAATATGGATTTTCTAAGGAAAACTTTGGCCTTTTCCGTTCTATATTAAGTAATCAACGTTTTACTGACCAAGATGAAATGTTTATGACGTTTCAGCAGCACAATGAATGTATTTCGGAATTATTTCATTATGAATCTTTTCAATTACAGCACTTAAATGTAAATTCGGAAGAAGATTTCCAAAATATTTTAGAAATTCTAATGGGTCTTACGATGAAGGCTGCTATTGATGTATACAATCATCCAAAAGAAAAAGAATACTTCATGAAACGTTATCACGATAAAATCAACCTAGTAAAATATGGTATTGTAAAAAAGGAGGTTAAATAAATGGCTGTTTTGTCGCTAAACAATGTGAAAAAAAGCTATCAACTGGGAGATGGCACTGTATTTCCTGTATTAAAAGGAATCAATATATCCTTTGAGAAAGGTGAACTTGTTTCTATTATAGGTGAATCCGGCAGTGGTAAATCCACCTTAATGAATATCATTGGAGGCTTGGATTCCAAATTTGAGGGGGAAGTTTTGGTTGACAGTAAAAATATTGGAGCTTTTACAGAAAAAGAACTGGATATTTACCGAAAAAATAAAATAGGTTTTATTTTTCAAAGCTTTAATTTGGTTCCCCATTTAACTATATTGGACAATGTTGCTTTGGCATTAACGCTATCCAATGTAAAACGCAGTGAACAAGTCGAGCGCGCAAAAGAGATGCTGGAAAAAGTAGGTTTAAAAGACCATATTCACAAAAAACCGAATCAGCTGTCCGGCGGACAAATGCAGCGTGTTGCTATTGCAAGAGCATTGATCAATGACCCGGAAATGATTGTTGCTGATGAACCTACCGGCTCTCTGGATTCCCAAACAACACAACAAATTTTGGATATTATTACACAAATAGCGCAGGAAGAAAAACTGGTGTTGCTTGTTACCCACTCCGAACATGTTGCTGAGTGTTCTTCCCGTGTAATTCGTATTGCAGACGGGCAAATTGTTGAAGACAGACAAGGAATTACACTCATTCCAAAAGAAACTATTGAAACAGAAAAGCTAAAAGAAATCAGTAAAAACTTAAATTTTGCAGGCGCTATCAAATTAGCATTTAAAAACATGAAAGAAAAAAAGATGCGCAATATTTTGGTGGCGGTAGGTGCGTCTATCGGCATTATGAGTATTATGCTGATGCTTTCCATCGGCAACGGTATTAAAACGTATATTCGCGATACTATGGAGAGTCTTGCAAATCCTCTGGCTGTTGAAGTAACCATGCCTGAAGAGGAGGACACTCCGGCCATGGGACCCGAAGCATTCTTATCCAACACTTATTTTACACAAGAAGATATAAATCGTTTAAATACATTAGAACATGTATCCGCTACAGAAGAGCACTTCAGTGCCTTTTCTATGGGAACTGCCATTGCTTCTATCGATGATAAGCAGGCTCCTCTCATGATGGTTTCCACTTTATCCCAATACAACGAATATGACCTGGCAGAAGGAACCATGGCAAATAAAAATGAAATAATCATTAATGAAGCAGTAAAAGAAGAACTGGGTATAGATGATATTGTAGGAAAAACAATCACGGTTTCTGTTCAGGTAGAAAACAAACAAATTGTAATAGATACTGTGGTCAGTGGTGTATTATCAAATGAAACAAGCCCTATGTCAGGTGGTATGTCACAAGTCTATTTATATTATGATGATTTAAAGCAAGCCTGTTCAGAACAAGATTATAACCTTATGCCGACCAGTATCATGTTGATTGCAGATGCAGAAGAAAATACAGATGGCATAAAATCAACTGTTACTGACATGGGTTATGGTAGTTCTATGCAAGAAACAATGGTGGAAACCTTCACAACGATGCTGGACTTATTTACGGGTGTGTTAGCCGGTATTGCTGGAATTTCACTTCTTGTTTCAGCTATTATGATTCTGGTAGTTTTATATATTAGTGTAGTGGAACGTACCCGAGAAATAGGTGTTATGAAAGCAATTGGTGCACGTCGTAAAGATATCAGACGTATTTTTATATCAGAATCATTTATACTCGGTTTAGCCGGTGGTATCATTGCTACTGCAATTACATTTATTATCATGTTCATTGGCAACGCTGTTATCCAAAGTCATTTTGGCGTGAATATGATACTGATAAGTCCTTATTATGTGCTATTCGGCATTGGAATTAGTATATTAATCAGTGTACTTTCCGGTACACTTCCTGCTGCAAAAGCTGCAAAACTAGATCCTGTTGAATCTTTAAGACGAGATTAACCTATTTATGTCAAAAAATTGTAAAAAATCAAAGAAAGGTTTACAACATCTTCTCTCCCGTGATATGATGATACTAACGTATCTATATTCGATACATATACTTTAGTTTCAAAGAACAGGGGGTCATCTCATGAAAAAAGATAAAGAAACGAAAAAAAAGAAAAAAGAAAAATCTACTCAAGTTTCTGTTCCGGAAACTGTGAAAACTGTTAGCCCCGAAACTGAAGATGCGATTTTAGAAACATTGTTAAAGCATATAGGCGGTAAATGGAAAATTCGTATCATTTGGGCTTTACAGGATGCCCAAAGTAAACGTTACAGTACTTTAAAAAATGAAGTATCTTCTATTACAGATATGATGCTTAGCCAAAGCTTAAAAGAACTTATGGCCAGCGGTATTGTAGAACGTCATCAATATCAGGAAATTCCTCCAAGGGTGGAATATCAGATTACACAAAAAGGGCTTGCATTAATTCCCATATTCCAAGATTGTATTTCTTGGGTAGAATCATTTAAAATAAAAAGTGAAACAAAATAAAAGTAGAAAATTTATTAAAAAGAGAATGAATCGGTTACAACCTTTTCATTCTCTTTTTTTATATTTTCTGCACTTTACACGAAATTTTTAAATTTTCACTACTTATTTTTTCACATATTTAAAGTACAAAATATTGTGTTATAATTGACTTTACACACAATATCCTGTAAAATAAGAACACAAATGAAAATAAAAATTTATATAATGATATGATAAAAACCATGATTTAGTTGAAAAGAGGGTGCTTTTTGGTGGTAGAAACTATTAAAAAAAGAAACGGTGTTGTCGTAGCATTTGACGCACAAAAAATATATAATGCTATTTTTAAAGCGAACATTCGTATTGCAGATGAAAAATTAACAGAACAACAACTAAATGCACTTACAAAAGAAATTGTAAGTGCATTTCAAACAACTCAAGAGGTTCCTACCGTTGAACAAATTCAAGATGCTGTTGAGGAGCACCTAATTACACACGGCTATGCAAAAACAGCAAAAGCGTATATTCTATATCGTGCTGAACATGCAAAAATGCGTGAGATGGATGAGAACCTTATGAAAATATATGAGGATCTTACCTTTAAACCAAGTGAAGAAGCAGATATTAAACGTGAAAATGCAAATATTGATGCTGATACTGCAATGGGTACTATGCTCAAATATGGTTCTGAAGGCGCAAAATGTTTTTATGACGCATATGTTATTCCATCTGAAATGGCAGAAGCACATCGACACGGAGATATTCATATTCATGATAAAGACTTCTATGCATTGACAGAAACTTGCTGCCAGATTGACTTAATTAAACTGTTTAAAGACGGATTTTCAACCGGTCATGGTTTTTTACGTGAACCAAATGACATTCGCAGTTACACTGCATTGGCATGCATTGCTATTCAAGCAAACCAAAATGAAATGCATGGTGGTCAAAGCGTACCTAATTTTGATTACGCAATGGCTTTAGGCGTTGCTAAAACATTCCGTAAATGCTACTTTAAATCTTTGGCACAAGCATTACAGTTTCAAAAGGGATTAAATAAAACAGAAGCTACCCAACTTGCAAAAACCATTCAAAATGAAATTGGTACAGACATTACTATGGGTACTACCGATGCATTTGGATCTGCATTAAAAAGATATTTTTCAGATAAATCAACCCTTGCTATTACAGAGCAAGAGATTGAAAAAGCACATTCCTATGCAGTAGAAACAGCTATGGATGATACGGATGATGCAACTTATCAAGCTATGGAAGCTTTAATTCATAATCTAAATACCATGAATTCTCGTGCAGGTGCACAGGTACCATTTAGCTCTTTGAACTATGGTACCGATACTTCTCCTGAAGGCCGTATGGCTATGAAAAATATTCTTTTAGCAACAGAAAAAGGATTAGGCGGCGGAGAAACAGCAATTTTCCCTATTCAAATTTTTAAAGTCAAAGAAGGAATTAGCTATAATAAAGAAGATCCTAACTATGACTTATTCCAACTTTCCATCCGTGTTTCCGCAAAACGTCTTTTCCCTAACTTTAGTTTTATCGATGCTCCGTTTAATCTACAATATTATAAAGAGGGACATCCTGAAACTGAAATTGCATATATGGGTTGCCGTACCAGAGTAATCGGCAATGTGTACGACCCTTCCAGAGAAATTGTAAACGGTAGGGGTAACCTTAGCTTTACATCCATTAACCTACCTCGCCTTGGTATTAAAGCAAAAGGTGATATTCATAAATTCTATCAAATGCTGGATGAAAAAATCGACTTGGTAATTGATCAATTGCTTCACAGATTTAAAATTCAATCTACCAAAAAAGTATATAACTATCCATTCTTAATGGGACAAGGTGTTTGGATTGACTCTGAAAAATTAGATGCTCAAGACAGCATTGCAGAAATTTTAAAACACGGTACTTTAAGTGTTGGATTTATTGGACTTGCTGAAACATTAAAAGCATTAACCGGAAAACATCACGGTGAAAGCACAGAAAGTCAAAAACTAGGATTGGAAATTATCACTCATATGAGAAAACGTATGGATGACAAATCTGCTGAAACAGGCCTCAACTTTTCTTTACTTGCTACTCCTGCTGAAGGTTTAAGCGGACGTTTTATTAAAATTGATAAAAAACGTTATGGTATTATTCCTGGTGTTACCGACCGCGATTATTATACAAATAGTTTCCATATTCCTGTGTACTATCCAATTAAAGCTCATGAAAAAATTACATTAGAAGCTCCTTACCACGCTTTGACCAATGCCGGTCACATTAGCTATGTGGAACTTGACGGTGATACCTGCAAAAACGTAGAAGCTTTTGAATCTGTAATTCGCTGTATGAAAGAAGCTGGCATTGGTTACGGTTCTATTAACCATCCTGTAGATCGCGACCCATGCTGTGGCTATAATGGCATCATTGATAATGAATGTCCTAAATGTCACCGAACAGAAGAAGAAGGTCCTAAATTTGAACGTATCCGCAGAATTACAGGATATTTGGTGGGAACCACAGACCGTTGGAACAATGCAAAACGTGCAGAAGAAAAAGATCGTGTAAAACATGGACGATAAACAATAAAGCATAATGAAAAAAGGTTCAGATATCTTTTCAGATATCCTGAACCTTTCTTACTCACTCCAAAATGGGAAAGAAATGAGGAATTGTTATGGGAGATACACTCCGAATCAGCGGAATTATTGATGAATCTATTGTAGATGGTAAAGGGTTGAGATATACTATTTTCACACAAGGTTGCCCTCATCACTGTGAAGGATGCCATAATCCTGATACCCACGACTTTGGAGGAGGGACGGAAAAAGAGATTACTGTTATTTATGAAGAAATTTGTAAAAATCCTTTGCTAAGTGGTGTTACTTTTAGCGGAGGCGAGCCTTTTTGTCAATCTGCTCCATTAGCAGCATTAGCTGAAATGGTACATAAAAAGGGATTAAATGTAACTACCTATACAGGGTATACTTTTGAGCAATTATTAGAAATGAAAAATTCGGATATTCAACATTTACTCACCCAAACAGATATTTTAATTGACGGAAAATTTGACATCACACAAAAAGATTTATCTCTATCTTTCCGCGGAAGCAAAAATCAAAGAGTAATTGACGTAAAGCAATCGTTGGCACAAGGAACAGTTGTTTTAGCAGAAGGATACTGATTTTTTCTGATACATGTTAGCAGTATCAACATAAAAGTAAAAAGGACAGCACAAGATGTGCTGTCCTTTTTTATTTCCATGGAAATATCTCAAGCTATTTTATATTGGCATACTTCCTATCAAAGAATCAAATGAAGCTATTCCAATGGTACCTCTTATCATATCTTCTGTAACAACCAGTATATTACCATCTGTTTCATAAAAAGATATGGTATCAATACGGTCAGTATCAAAGTGTTTCACCGTTATTTTTAACGCAGGCTCCCCTTCTGCTGTTAAATTAGTTGCTTGTTCCAACACTATATTTTGAATTGCTGATAAAAAGGACTCATATTGCTGAGAATCCATTTGAGTGCCATTCAAAACAGGATAATACTGATAATATGTTTTATTCTCTGTTGATTTATATTCATCCTCTTCACGCTCTAACGATATATGGGAAATATGATTTTTATAATCTATTTCAAAAGCAGAAAAATCTGTTTCATCTGTTGCATATATCCTAGGATTTGTCAATGAAAATAACGTTGCATCTGTAAAGACTGAAATCTTATCACTGTTTATCTTATAGATAACATCAGAATCTGCTTTTTTTACATAATACATATTATCGTCTGTTTTATTTCCTATTAGCAATTGATAAGACTGTTGATTTACTACAAAAGAAATATGAGAATCAGGTTCCTTCAAACCATATTGCTCCAACTGTTCTTGATTTGCAGAAGCTGTGATTACTTCATCTGCCTTTAAAGACTCTAAACATGTTTTCATCTGATCCAGTGTGGTATCATTTGGCTTAATTGTTTGATAATCAGACAAAGAATATGTTTTTCCACTTACTTTTTCATATACTAATTCTTTCGTTAAATTAGGATTCATAATAGAGATACTGCTAAAACCATTTTCAGCAGCATTATAATCATTTTTGTTTACATAATCATATTGAGATATTGAAAAAATAGTTTTATTTAGTAAATCATCCCTTGAACCCAGCATACCGGATTCTATCATAATAACATAAACATTGGAAGAATCTTTGGCACACATATAATATTTATTATTTTTTCCATTTACTGCATTTCCTATATAATAATCGTATATTTCGCCGTCTTCATACATAACGGAAATAGTTGCAATCGGATTATCCAAACCATATTCTGAAAGATTTTCAACATTACCAATATTATTTGTTGAAACAGGATTGCAACCATACTTAACAATATTTTGTATGGCATAGACATCTAATTGATTGATATCCATACCTTCAATTGTATAATAAGTATCTGCATCTCCATGCACATCACCAAAGGGAACTATAGTATATGTTCCATATTGGTTGGTAATTTTCATTGATTGCACATGCTCAATGCTAGGGGAAACCAACGTTGCCTTTTCATCTGTATCGACAGAAGAGGAAGATTCCACTTTTTGTTCATTAGACCTAGTTAAAAAGAAAGCAAGCAACACTGCGCTGACTGCAATAATGATGGCAACCATAATAGTAACAGTTCTTGTTAATTTATCCACAGCAAACTTCCTTCCCTTTTATTTCATAGTGTACAAAAAAATATCTATTTGATGATTTATATTATATCATGCAGTATGATGTTAGTAAAGAAAAGCTCCTGAAGGATCCATGTCCAGATTGTAAATATTGTTTGAACAAAAAAACTGCATTGTAAAATAATACAATGCAGTTTTTTATTATTCTATTTTAGTCATCTACACCCAAGCGCCATTCCAAAGAATCTTTTGCCATATCCAAACGATGATCCAATTGATCCAATGTACGGTCTAACTGGCTATATTGGTCGTAAGTTAAAGTTCCTGCTCTTAAAGCCATCTCAATTTGATTCTCAAATTGTTCCAGTTCAAACTCTACTGGTTCTATTTGCATTTTTACTTGTCCATACAAATTTATATTTTCGCTATGTGTAGATTTTGGCTGAGTAGAGTCTGCCAATTGTATAGCAGACTCTACTTTTTGTGACAACTCGGTAGTGTCAAAATTGGTATTTGATTGCTGTGAATTGTTATTATTTGTAGGTACGGAAGAAGTTGCAACATTTGCATCATCATTTTTTGAAGAAGCATCTGTGCTATTACTATCTACAGTATTTTGCGAATTTAATTGCTGCTCCAATTGGGAAATTTTATTTTCGAGAACCTGTGTGTCTCCTGATGAACAGCCGGTAGAAATTGCTACGATGCCAATTGCAACGATTAATAAAAATAAAGTCCTTTTCATAAATCTACTATCCTTTCGTAAAACCTAAATATCTAACTATAGTAATTAGGTATAATTATATCACTTCACAGATCAAAGTAAATAGAAAGACTCAATAAAAATATAGCTTGAATTTTATAGATTCATTCTAGGATTGCCTATTTATTTGAAATTATGTACATTTCTTATTTTATTGTATGAAAAAAAGATGGAATGTTTCCAAAAAGACAAAAAGTATAAACTAATGATCCGGATAAAAAGTAATTGCAACGTACTTCCAAAACTCTTTTGCCAAAGTTAAAGAGGAATGATATATTTCACTTCCGCTGTAATGCCAAATATCGAATCCCTCTAACTTTTTTATTTCTCTATCACGTATATTGTTTTTTTCTACTTTTTGAGGTGTATTATAATGAATATGGAAACCGTCACATTCTATACCAATTTTTACTTTTCCTGTTTTTCTGTCACAAAGAGCAAAATCAATGTGATATTTATTGTTACATACTGTTTTTTGCGGCATGATATAACTTAGTTTCCAAATATATTCCGGCATTGTACTGCATAATGAAATATAAAATAAATGTTCTATCGGACTATGCTGAAATATATGTGCCATAGGTATGGTTGGCAGTTTAAAATTAGAATATGCATCTACCATTTCAAATACCAACGCTTTTTTACTTGTTCTATCATCTATTTGCTCTTTTTGATAAAAAAACTTAATATACTCTAACATGCAAACGATATGCTCACTTGCATAATAGGTCTTTTCACTGTTCATTTGGTGATACTGGCAAATACGCAAAAATTGTCTTTTGAAATCTTTTTGTAATTCTGTTATACTTGAAATAAATATATGGTGGTTCATATAAAGAAGATTCTACCTTTCTTTTATCATTCACATAAAATTGATAAGATTCGACATATTTCCTTTATTTTCCATTATATATAATTTATTTCAAAATTTCAAGTGAAAAATAACTCAAAGCAGTTATCTTTTTCATTCAAATTCAGATAGGAGAATTCATATGGCAAATGATAAAATAATTTGTAAATGTTATAAAGTCACAGAAAAAGACATCAAAAAAGCAATTAAAAATGGGGCAGAGTCCGCAAAAGATGTTCGTAAAGAAACAAAAGCAGATACTGCATGTAGACATTGTACCAAAAAATTTGAAAAAACAGTAAAAGATTTACTGAAATAATATAAAAAGCGCAGGTAGATATTACCTGCGCTTTTACTTTTTTAGATTAAATATTTTTGTGATTTATAAGCATGGCTGCTTTTAAAACTGCAACCTGTGTTTTTCCGTCAGGAATTTCGTTATTTAATACCATTTCAACTGCTTTTTCTATGGGAATTAAAATTGGTTCAATAAATTCGTCTTCATCGGGATGATTTTCCCCAATAGACGAAACTCTGCAAAAATATAAGTGAAGTACTTCATCACAAAATCCTGCACTGGGATAGAATGTTCCTAAAGAAATATAATTCTTCCCAATAGCACCTGTTTCTTCCTGTAATTCTCTCTTTGCAGCCTCAAGAGGCTGATTTTCACCGGGATCCAGCTTTCCTGCAGGTAATTCCAACAGAACAGTTTCGTAAGGATAACGGAATTGACGTACAAACAGCAATTCATTGTTATCGGTTAAAGCAGCAATGGTAACACCACCCGGATGTTCCACTACTTCTCTTGTTGCAGTATTTCCATTTGGCAATTCAACTTCATCAACACGCATTTTTAAAATCTTACCTTGATATTGATACTCTCTTTTTAACGTTTTCTCTGTTAAATTCATTAAAATCCTTCTTTCTATGGAAAAACACTTGCAATATAGGGGCATTTGTTTCTATATTCGCATAATTTATAGTAAGGTTTCTTATTATTTTATAGTATCCTAAGCCAGATAGCAAGGGGGAATTTTGTTGTATCAGTGGAATCAACAACCCAGTGATTACGGTAACATATGTAAAATGGCAGATAAAATTACATCTTCTTACCCTTATTTTCAAAAATATATTTATGGAAAAAGTCTTTGCGGACGTAACTTAATTGCCTTAGAATCAACATGCAAAGGCGAACTTGGCAGACAGCCTGTTCTTTTTGCTGCTGCTTTCCACGGAATGGAATGGATTACAACATCTGTTTTGCTCTGTTTTACCGAGCGGTTATGCAAAGCTGCTCAACAAGAAAAAACATTATGCGGCAAAGACGCTGCGGCAGCATTACAACGCAGCCGATTGATTGTCGTTCCATGTGTGAATCCCGATGGTGTAGAAATTCAAATACACGGTGCAGAATCAGCAGGCGAGTATACAAATTTAGTAAAAGAAGTAAGCAAAGGAGACACCACGCATTGGCAGTCAAATGCGCGCGGTGTGGATATCAACCATAATTTTAATGCTTATTGGCATAAACTACAGCAAATGGAAGTCGAAGATGGTATTACAGGACCTGCAATGACAAGATATGGAGGAACTTATCCTGAAAGTGAACCGGAAAGTAAATATCTGGCAGATTTGACTCGTAAATGTGAATTTGAGTATGCGCTAGCCTTCCATAGTCAAGGGAAAGAGATTTATTATGGATTTGATGATTATCTTCCTCCCAATTCAGAACACATGGCCAAAAAACTTGCCGCATCAAGCGGGTATTCATTATCAAAACCGGAAGGATTGGCATCTTACGGAGGATATAAAGACTGGTTTATTTGCCGATTTAGAAGACCGGGATTTACCATTGAAGTAGGAAAAGGAATAAATCCTTTACCTATTTCTCAATTTGATGAAATTTATCAAACAATAGAACCTATGTTAATAGAAGCCTTATTTTTATAAAAAATGATGACATTGTTTTTTCATCTTATTTATAGTATGATGAAAATAATCTGAAAAGAAAGGATGTTTCAATATGAATGCTTCTAAAAAAATCGCGGCTCTCATAGGTGCAATTTTACTATCAGGCATGATCTTTACAGGATGTTCTAGTAACGGACAGGAAAACTCCCAAAGTTCTTCAACTTCTGTTTCCTCTGCAGCAGAAAGTATATCTTCTGATATTCAGTCTCAGTCAAATTCTGTATCTCAAGCAGAATCTAATACGCAGTCTGCCATAGTCGCTCCAAACAGCAGTACGTTTACCCAAAACAATACAGATTTTGACGAATATTTTTCTCAAAATCCGATTGCAGCAGCTCATAATGAAGAATCCGGTTCTGTTTATACTACCAACGACATGCTTCAGATAGAAGAAAAATTTGCCGGTATTTGGGCAAAAGAAGTTGACCACGCTTATAAACTTTGTGAGCAAAATTTACCAAGCGATATATTCTCATCTGTGAAATTAGAACATGAAGCATGGCTTTCTACTCAACATGCAGATCTTGCTGATATTCGTGCAGACGGTCAGCAAGCCGGCGGTACTTTAGGCTCTGTTCAAATTGCAACCGATTCCGCAGCTTACTATGAAAAAGAAGCAAAGAAACTGTATCAAGTTCTATATAAAAATAATATATCATATCAATATCAATTTGAAGAATAAATCAAAGGCTGTGTTAATATAACACAGCCTTTTGTTGTAGAAACCAGATTAACTTAAAATAAGATTCTTATAAAAGGAAGAAATGAATATAAATATTCGAGAAATAAATACAAAAAATCTCTCAAAGTATTTAATGTAGAATCAGATGCACAAAATAAGCATGAAATCTATACCGCAAAAGGAAAAAGACGGCTATGAGCAAATTTTCTCACTTTTTGAAATAGCCAAAAATAAATATGCTCATTCTAAACTATGATTTAAATTATTAAGAAACGGTTATCCTAACATAGCTGATTCCAATATTTAAATAAAGTTTTATTGATAAATGTTGTTCTTCCAACTGTTATCCAATTAAAAAATTTAATTATTATACAGAATCATTATCAATCGGACGCCAACCGCAGGAACATGTTTTTGTCGCTTCATAACGTGTAATACTGCTTGTAACAATTTGGTAATTGTCATGTTCCTCGATAGAATGTCCATGGTTCGTATAGATTTCTACATGAGTTTTCCATGATTCAAGTGCGGTATAATCTTTTCCATCTGAGAAGGACATTCCGCATTCACATATTACTTTTTCAAAATAGACTTGTTTTGCTATTGTACCAAAATCATGGACATGTCCTGTTATTACACGTTCTCCACATTCAGAACAATATTTATATGCCAGACCTTTAAATCCAACTCCCCAACTAGATGTACAACCGTCTGCCGCTTGGTGAAGAAATAAATCATTTTGAGTCCGGAAAAACATCGGTGCTTCTCCATTATATCCGTGTATACGACACTCTGCTCCATAATCCATAATTCCGCTATTCTCAGGACTTACATCTATCCATATATGTATATGCGGTGTTTCTGGCTGAGGCGGCACAGGATTTGTATTACCTGCGTTAGTATTCCCTACATTAGTACTTCCGCCTGTATTCGTATGATCTGTGTTACTTTGGACATTATTATTTATTTGAGTATCTTTATAAATATTATTTGTATTACTGTTATATATTGTACCTCCTGAAGTTATAGCTTCTTCATTCTGTATTTCTCTTTTTTCCGCTTTGTCATTTACAATTATCTTACAGGTTGCCTTTGCACCGCCTGCCTTTGCAGTAGCTGTTACGGTTGCCTCACCGTTAGTTAATGCTGTAATATTACCATTTTCTATTTTTAATATCTCTGCATTATCTGTTGTAAATTCCAACTCTTTTGTAGTAGCATTTTCAGGCATAATAATCAAATCAAGAGTAAATGAATTTTCAGGGTGGACTGTCTTTTCAGTAACGGTAAATATAAGTTCTGTTACAGGAACAAATTCTTCTGTTTGTTCTAAAGGAAGCACTAAGTTTTCTCCTTCATAAATGCCATTCTCTTTGAGGGTATACACTTGGCTAAGATCAACTCCGTAGCGATCTACCACTTTGTCAGAATTTCCGTCGTTATCTGTATCATAAGTATATATACCTAAACTGACACTGGTTTCGGAAGTAACAATACTTGAGGTAAAGTTACTTGCAACAGATTTTTCATCATCGCCACATGCAGTGAGGAAGATAAGAGATATACTTACCAATATTGCTGTACATATCACAATCATTTTTGTTTTTTTCATAATCTAATCTCTCCTTTCTTCATTTGTATTATATACTATATTTTTTTGAATATCTATATCGAATGTAAACAAGAATATTATCATATAAATATGAAATCAAAAAAGGTATCATCCTGTATAGATGATACCTTTTTCTTAAGATTCTTCAGATGACTCTTGTTGATTTACAGTTTCTTCATTACCCTCATTTTCATCAGGTACTTCATCTTGACCGTCATCTTCTATTTCTACATCTTTGCTGGTTTCTTCTTCGTCGTGCGGCGCTCTTGCAATGGTAACAACTTTACTTTCTACACCGTCTACGCGCATTACTCGTACGCCCTTACTTGGACGAGAACATTCACGAATGGAACTAGCCTCAATACGGATGATAACACCGTCAGAAGATATCATAATAATATCTTCATCCAGATTTACTGCTTTCACAGAAGCAACATCTCCATATTTATCTACATGATAGTTGATTAGACCTTTACCACCTCTGGTTTGTGTACGATAATCACTTGCAGGAGACAATCTGCCATAACCTGTTTCAGATACAGTTAATACCAAACCGCCTTCATGCAGAACACACATACCTGCTACTAAATCCTCTTCTTTTAAGGTCAATGCCTTCACGCCACGAGCAGTTCTACCCATTGCGCGTACGTCTGTTTCCTTAAAGCGAATAGACATACCTTTTTTAGTAGCAACCAATAATTCTTGATTTCCATCTGTTACATTTACCCAAGCAAGTTCGTCACCTTCATCAAGGTCAATGGCAATGACACCGCCTTTTCGTGCAGTATTATATGCCAATAAGTTAGTACGTTTAATAATACCATGACGGGTTACCATAACAAGGTAGCTATCCTCATCAAATTCAGGAACACGAATAATAGAAGTAACACGTTCGTCTGACGCAATTGGAAGTAAGTTTGCAATATTCATACCTTTGCTTGTACGGGAACCTTCCGGAACCTCATAACATTTTAAACGGTATACTCTTCCCAAATTAGTGAAGAACATCACATAATCATGGCTGTTAATTACAAACATTTCTGTCGGCACATCTTCATCACGGGTAGTCATACCTGTTATTCCTCTGCCACCACGATTCTGGGTTTTGTAAGTATCCATTTTTTGACGTTTTACATAACCAAAATTGGTCATTGTAAAGATACATTCTTCCCTAGGTATTAAATCTTCAATATCTACTTCACCGCTGACTGCAGCAATTTCTGTACGGCGTTCATCATTAAATTTAGCTTTTACAGCTATTGCTTCATCTTTTACAAGTTCTAATAAACGTGATTCATTTTCCAAAATTTCTCTAAAATCTGCAATTTTAATACCCAAAGCAGCCAATTCATCTTCTATTTTTTGACGTTCCAGACCGGTTAACTGTCCCAAACGCATTTGAACAATTGCATTTGCTTGTATATCATCTAATCCAAAACGTTCCATTAAGGTTGCTTTACCTTCCGGAATAGATTTTGCACTGCGCAAAATCGCAATTACTTCATCAATAAAATCAAGTGCAACACGCAAACCTTCCAAAATATGTGCACGTTCTTCTGCTTTTCTTAAATCAAAGCGAGTACGTCTTGTTACAACATCTTTTTGAAATTTAATATATTCACTAAGCATTTCAGCCAATGTAAGTGTTTTGGGTTCTCCATTTACAATGGCCAACATTATTACACCAAATGTTGTTTGCATTTGTGTAAAAGAATACAACTGATTCAATACAATTTGCGGAGAAGCATCACGTTTGATATCAATTACCATATGCATACCATTTCTGTCAGAATGGTCTTCTACATTGGAAATCCCTTCAATTCTCTTTTCTTTTACCAAATCTGCAATATTTTCAATCAGTCTTGCTTTGTTTACCTGATACGGTAACTCTGATACGATAATTTTAAAGCGGCCATTTTTTTCTTCTACAATTTCCGCACGTGCACGAACAATAACTTTTCCTCTTCCTGTAGCATAAGCAGAACGAATACCGCTGCGTCCCATAATAATGCCACCTGTTGGAAAATCGGGGCCTTTAATATGTTCCATTAAACCTTCCAAAGAAATCTCCGGATTATCAATCATGGCACACATTCCATCTATAACCTCTCCCATATTATGAGGAGGAATATTGGTTGCCATACCAACAGCAATACCGGTAGAACCGTTTACCAACAAGTTTGGAAATCGTGATGGCAAAACGTCAGGTTCCTGCAAACGGTCATCGTAGTTAGAACGGAAATCTACTGTTTCTTTTTCAATATCCGCTACCATTTCCATGGATGTTTTGCTCATTCTTGCTTCTGTATAACGATAAGCAGCAGGAGGGTCTCCATCAACAGAACCAAAGTTTCCGTGTCCGTCCACAAGCATATAACGCATAGAAAAATCTTGTGCCAAACGTACCAATGCATCATAAACAGAGGCATCACCATGCGGATGGTATCTACCCAATACAGAACCAACTGTATCAGCACATTTACGGTAAGCTTTGTCCGGATACAAATTATTTTCAAACATGGTATATAGAATTCTTCTGTGAACCGGTTTTAGTCCATCTCGAACATCCGGCAACGCGCGGGAAACAATAACTGACATGGAATAGTCCAAAAAAGACTTTTTCATTTCACGTTCAATATCAACATTTATAATTTTTTCCTGTGCTTGTAGTTCTTGATTTTCTTCCATTTATCGGACACCTTCTCGCTTAAATTTTTCTTTTATCTGTGTTTCTAAACAATGGTTTATAAAAGTACAATCTTCCGGAGTAATTGCACGTTTTGGTAAATATTTTACTTGGTCGATTCCTATTTTTATTATATAAATTTTATTTGTTTCTACTACTTCATAAAGCATGTGATACGGCACGGTAGCTTTATAATTTTCTAAGTCAAATTTCATCTCTGTTTCATAAAAAAACAATAGTTTTGACTGACACTTTTCCTTATTTACATAGACGTTTATTTGCTTCCTCATCAAGTAAGGATGTAATGTATCGTAATATAAACCAACTGCCAAACCTGCAAAAACAATCAACAGATAAATGATTCTTTGAAAAACAGAAGTTGTAAGAAAGATAGCCCCTATCAGACCGAATATTACCATAGCAAGTCCAATCAAACGACAACACCATCGTTCTATTTTATTATCTTGATCTTTGATTGCAGCAATTGCAAACTGATACAAATCATCTTTTGTTACAAGATAATTTGCTATAACCTGCTTTTGCTCCATATAGGTTTATCCTTCCTTTTTTTCCACAACTTTTAAAAAAATTGTGGAAAATTATTTTACTTTTTTATGTTTAAATATCAATACCTTTTCTAAAAAAGAGGATAGTTTATTCTGTTGCTCATTTGAAAGATTTTTTTTCTCAATTAAAAGAAGAGGACGTTGCTCACCGCCTAAAATAATAAACATATTTTTTGTTTCCAAACTACGGTCTACTTCTGTCCAATATTCTCTAATAATTTCTTTTTCGTTTTGTATTTCAAAAAAACTTTTGAAAAAGGCAACTGAAAAAGTTAGAGCCATCATCTGGTTGGAATCAAAAATTTTTGCACCGCGTCCTTTTATAATACTCGGCCAAGCAATCATAAAAAAGAGAGCCAGAAGAATAAAAAAACAAATGGCAATTGTCGGCATAACAATGCCGGAAAAGAATGTATGATAAAGCGGCAATACAGACGCTGATAAAACTGCTAAAGATATACAAATTCCTGCCTTTACAATAGGCAAATGAATTGGAGAAATGGTACTGTGAGCAATAAAATAAGCATCTGCAAAAGAATTCCTCTCTACTGCTAAGTGATCAAATTCCAACTCGGGAGTGTTGTCTTCTGTTCTCAAAATAAACTCCCCCTCTTATGCAGCTTGTATGGTACCGGATAAAATAATAGCTTCCACATCTGGTAAAACAGAGGGTTCAATGCAACGCATTGGCAAAATAGTAATATGAGTCGAATCTGTCTGCAATACAAATAAATGGTTGGTTTTGCGACATTTTACCGTACCATCCAATGGAATAATCCACTTTTGCTCTGCCTTACCCATTTCAATTAAGGAAGGATAAATTTCCATTTGTACTTCTTCTCCGCTGGTTAATCTTTTTGCATTTTTTTTAATATTGTACCAAGCTGCCGGCCATATTACAGCTGCCAATACAAGACACAATATTGCAAAAATTAATGTTAACCAATTCATTTGGATTGCAAACATAGCAAAAAAGACACCTGACATAATGCAAGAAATTATACTTTCAGCAATCAATCTTTTTTGCGCACTTTTATAACTTTTTGAAGAACGCAGTGCATCGTAAATTTCATCTTCTTTTAAAACATAATTTAATTTAATACCTGCAAAATTATCTTCAAATTCTTCTGCATCTTCATCAGGAACCAATTCTGCTTCTGAACCGTCCCACTCTATTTCTATTACTCCATCTTCCAATTCTTCTTCCACTTCTTTGATATCTGCTTCTTCTTGCAAATATTCTTCCTCATCTTGGATACTTCGAGGTGGAGTGTCACCTTTATTCATTTCCTATTACCATACCTTTCTATTAAAATTATACATCTAAATTTTGTACATATTTTGCATTACGTTCAATAAATTCTCTTCTTGGCTCTACTTTGTCACCCATTAAAATTGTAAAAATTTCATCTGCCATTGCGGCATCTTCCATTTCTACACGCAGCATAATACGAGTTTTTGGATTCATAGTAGTTTCCCATAATTGTTCTGAGTCCATTTCACCAAGACCTTTATAACGCTGAATGTCTAAATTACCACCAAGTTCCTTCATTATTTTATCTCTTTCTTGGTCGGAATAAGCATAATAATGTGTTTTACCTTTTGTTAAACGATATAATGGCGGCTGAGCAATATAAATATTTCCGTTTTCAATCAATGGACGCATAAAACGGAAGAAAAATGTAAGCAGCAAAGTACGAATGTGAGAACCGTCAACGTCAGCATCGGCCATAATAATTACTTTTCCGTAACGAAGTTTTTCCAAATCAAATTCTTCACCAATGCCGCAGCCCAAAGCAGTTACAACCGGCATTAATTTTTCGTTTCCGTATACTTTATCAAGCCTTGCTTTTTCAACGTTCAGCATTTTACCCCAAAGCGGTAAAATAGCCTGAATTCTTCTATCTCTTCCGCCTTTTGCGGAACCTCCCGCAGAGTCACCCTCTACAATATAGAGTTCAGATTCTTCCGGATTTTTTGACTGACAGTCTGCCAATTTTCCCGGAAGTGCTGCAGATTCCAAAGCGGATTTACGCCGAACCATATCTTTTGCTTTTCTAGCAGCTTCTCTGGCACGGGAAGCTGCTAAAGCTTTATCAAAAATAGCACGGGCAGTTGCAGGATTTTCTTCCAAATAAGTTGAAAGTTTGTCATTCACCATATTGCTGACAAGCCCGCTTATTTCTGTATTACCCAATTTTGCTTTTGTTTGTCCCTCAAATTGTGCATCTTTTACTTTAATACTGATAACAACAGTCAAACCTTCCCTGACGTCATCTCCTGTCAGATTTTTGTCGCTGTCTTTCAGCAAATTATATTTTCTGGCGTAATCATTCATAACACGGGTCAAACTACGCTTAAAACCTTCTTCATGGGTACCGCCGTCTGTAGTATGAATATTGTTAGCAAAGGATAAAATCAATTCATTATAACTGTCGTTATACTGCATTGCAACTTCTGCTGTTGCTTGGTCGTCATCTGCAACTGTAGAAAAATGAATAATATCCGGATGTACCAATTCAACTGCTTTCTTTTTATTTAAATACTCTACAAAGCTGCTAATTCCGCCTTCATAACAGAAATTTTCACATATGATATTATCCGGATCTCTTTCATCGCTGATTTGGATATGAATACCGGCATTTAAAAATGCTTGTTCGCGCAGACGAGTTTTTAATATTTCAAAATCAAATTCTGTTGTTTCTTTAAAAATCTCCGCATCCGGTTTAAATCGTACCAGTGTACCGGTTTTCTCTGTTTTTCCTACAATTTCCAAATTTGTTTTAATATTGCCGCGCTCGAATCTTTGAGTATAAATATCGCCGTCTTTATAAATTTCAATTTCCAGCCATTCTGAAAGTGCATTTACTACAGAGGCACCTACACCATGCAAACCACCGGAAACTTTATAGCCGCCACCGCCAAATTTACCACCTGCATGTAGTACTGTATACACAACGGTTGCAGCAGGAATTCCCATTTTAGGATGTTTTCCTACAGGAATACCACGGCCGTTATCAATAACACAAATGATATTATCAGGCAATATTTTTACTTCAATTTTATCACAAAATCCTGCTAAAGCTTCGTCAATACCATTATCTACAATTTCATAAACAAGATGATGCAGACCGCGGGGACCTGTGGAACCTATGTACATACCCGGTCTTTTACGTACTGCTTCTAATCCTTCTAAAACTTGTATCTGATCCGCTTCATAATTTTCAGCAGGCTGATTCATTTCAGTAAACTCCAAGTTTAACCCTCCATTTTTATACAAAATGTATTTTTATTTTTTAAATCTTGTTGTTCTGGTAGAATATTTCATATTTTCCGGTTTTACATATCGTATAACAAGCGGAAGCATAACAATAACAGCAATAATACCAACTAACATAACCCCTGCCATATATAAAAAGTTGATATCCGGCTTAAAAATATACAAACAGACGTTCACCAAAAGTACAATAATTACCACTGTGGCAATTAAAATACTAAAAGGTGTTTCCAACGTCACTTTAAACTTCTGCTTACATTTTGGACATTGAACATCTTCTTGCCCTTTGCTTTTCATCACTTCTTTATAACTAAAATGTTGACCACAATATGGACAAACAGGAAGTGCTAATGGAGCTTGTTTCATAAATAAATTTCTCCTTTCGGTAAAACAAAATCAGAACATTAAATGACACGTGTATTCTGCATATCATCTTGAACAGGTTTCTTTTTACGTTTTGCACCGGGAGGAGCAATTCGTTTGAAACGAACCAAAAAGACAGATGCGCAAAAAAAGACTAAAAATGGAATAAAGATTAATATAATGGACCAAATATGCATATCGACTAAAAAAGTAAAAATCAAAACTAATATCAGACTAATTGCAACAGCTGTAATTGCCATTGGTATAACAACTTTATCTATTACTACTGCAGATCTATTGCCACATTCCGGACAAAAATAATCTCCCTTATTTTTCAGCATCCAAGTGCGAAATAATCCTACTTTTTTTCCGCAATAAGGGCAGGAAGGTTGATAAAATCTACCTTTTTTCTGCGGAACGTGCATTCTTTGATTATTTTGATCATAACTATGATGTAAATTTTCATTAGAAATATGTTGTTTATTTAATTCTGGTTCAGACTTTGAAACAGAAAGCCTACGTTTTTCTGTATTTTTTTGTTTACGTTTCATTTGTGGCTTTGTTTTTTCTGCTATAGATTCTTTATTCTCATTTTCTTTTACCAAAGAATTAAATAAATCTTGATAATCTACTTTTTTGTTTTGATTTTCATTACTCATTCCATCCGTCCTTTCTCTGTCTTAATCATACAGTTTATACATTTGAAATATCGTTCATATACTTTGTTCTTTTCAGCAAAGTAGAAGAAGATATTTGAGAAATATAAACGATGGTATTTTCTTTATGATCTTTACATAATATAAAAGTTTTTGGCATTTCCATTGAAACATTAATCACTTTTCCCGATTTTTCAGATTTTGCCAAAAATTCTCTTGTAATTTTTGAAATAGTAGATGTTTCAAGGTCAAAAATTCCAACAACTTCACTCATTTTTACAACTGTATCTTGTCCTAAATGTAAATACATAAAGCTGCCTCCTTTGACCTTTTTTATGATTTTAATATTTTTTGTTCTATCAGTTCACCCTGATGAATTTTAAATAAAGCACCTTGTTTTAATTGATGAATTGTATTCGGATCACAACAAGTAATAAAAACTTGTTGGTCTTTTAAATGATTTAAAATATAATCCTGTCTATTTTCATCCAACTCACTCATAACATCATCTAAAAACATAACAGGTTTATCTCCTGTAATAGACTCCATTACTTTAGATTCGGCCAATTTTAATGCAAGCGCTACAGAACGCTGTTGACCTTGTGAACCAAAAGATCTTGCTGAAATTTCATTGATATAAAAAGAAATATCATCTCTATGAGGTCCAACAGTTGTATATCCAACCATAAAATCTGACTTTCGGGATGCTCTTAATTTTTCAAAAAAACAAGTTTCTATCTCTGTTTGTCCCTCTTTTAAAAAAGAAGAATCATATTTGAGTGAAAAATGTTCTTTTTGGGAAGAAATTCCATGATAAATTTCTTCTACAATTGGCTGTAAACGTTCTAAATAGGAAAAACGTTCTTTTATAATCGAAACACCAAACTTTACAAGCTTTTCATCCCAAATTTCAAGTGTATCTTTTAATTCGGGATGTTTTGTAATTTCTTTTAATAACATATTTCTTTGAGATAATGTTCTATTATAGTGCATCAATAATTTTGCATAAGCAGGCTTACTTTGACATAAACTTCCGTCAATAAAATTTCTACGATTGGAAGGACCCTCTTTTACAAGTGATAAATGCTGAGGAGAAAACACAACAGCACAAAATTTTCCTACCAAAGAAGAAGCTGATTTTTTTGGTATATCATTTATTGTAACACTTCTTCTTCCGTTCGTCATGTTGATTTTTGCGTATTGTTCTCTTTCTTCGCTAAAAAATTTCATATTCATTTCAAAAGTAGTCTTACCAAACGCAATTAACTCACTGTCTTTTGCTCCTCTAAATGAATGTCCACCGGTAAAAATCCACATTGATTCCAATAAATTGGTTTTTCCTTGTGCATTTTGTCCGTAAATAACATTAATTTGAGGTATGGGCTTTAATATAACATGAGAAAGATTTCGATAATTAGAAATTTCTATTTCTTTTATAATCAAGATGAACAAACCTCATAAAGTACATGCTCATATTCTGCAACATCACCAGGTCTCATCTTTTTACCTCGCATGGTACAAATTTCTCCGTTTACTTTTACAAGCCCGTCTTGAATTACTAATTTTGCTTGTCCGCCGGTACTAAGAGCGCCTCCGAATTTTAAAAGAGCATCCAATCGAATAAATTCGGTATCAATTTTTATTTTTATATTTTCCATTTCGTAAGTCGCCTTTCCTTTCAGCCAATTCCATTTCTCTTTTTCATATCAATATTATTCAGATTTTAAACGAACAGGTAATACAAGGAACAAGAAGGAATTTCCTTCTTTTGGACGTACAATCATAGGACTTGTTTGACCGCTGAATAAAATTCTGATTTCATCACCTTCCGCGTTTCTCAATGCATCTAGTAAAAAGCGGCTGTTAAAACCAATTTCTAATGGATCTCCTTCCATTTTTACTTCTAATTGGTCATTTGCACGTCCAATTGGTGTAGAACAAGAGAGTTTAATTTCATCTTCTTCAATCACACAGCGAATTGGACTTTTTAATCTGTCCATAATTAAAAGAGAAACACGTTCAATACTATCAATAATAGTGCGCGTTTGAACGATTACTTCTGTATTATGATTTTTAGGAATTGCAGAGTGATAATCCAAAAATTGGCCTTCCAATAAACGTGAAGTAATGAAATAGCCATTAATTTGGAACATAATATGACGTCTGCCAATATGAATATTGACTTTTGTATCGTCATCGTTCAATAATTTTAGAATTTCTGACAATGTTTTTCCCGGAACAACAAAACTAATTTCCAAATCATTTTGAATGGATTCTTCTCGATAAGCCAAACGATAACCGTCAACAGATACTAAATTAATTTGATTTTTCTTTAATTCAAATAAAGTACCTGTGTGAATTGGTCTGGAATCGTTATCTGCTACTGCATAAATAGTTTGTTTAATCATACTTTTTAGCAGACTATGTGTAATTTCAATAGAATCATCTTCCGGAATTGCAGGTAATTCCGGATATTCTTCTGCAGGTATACCTACCAATGAAAATTCACTTGGTCCGCTTTGAATTACAGTAATATTAGATTCATCTGTTGTTAGATGAACATCATCTGCTGGTAACCGACGAACAATTTCACCAAATAATTTTGCGCTTAATACTGCTTTTCCGGGTTCTGCAATATTTGCTTTGATAGTTGTTTTCATACCCAGCTCTAAATTATAGCCGCATAGTTCAATTCCTTGATCTGTTGTTTTAATTAAAATACCTTCAAGAGCAGGTATAGAGGATTTTGTGGAAACTGCTCGTTGAATAATAGAGACTGCTTCTACTAAAACCTGTTTGTTGCAAGAAAGTTTCATAGTACCACCTTTTTGTTCTAATATAGATAGAAATATATATTAATATTTAGAATCAGTAGTAGAGGGGGCTTATAAGTTGAAAGACAGGAAAAGCCCAGTATCTACCTTGTTTTGCATGTATATTTATGCAGTGAAAGGACTGTTTAATATTTGTGAATAAAAATAAGTGAATTTTGGTTTTAAACAATATGTTGAAAACTCTGTGGGGAATGTTGAAAACAAGTTAAAAGTTTTGTGGAGTGAATTTTTTGAATTCCATAAAATTTTGTGGAATGTTGAAAAAAAATTCAACTTGCTAAAAAGGAATAATAAATAAGAAAGAGAAATGATAGATTTATCATCTATCACGAATGTTTTTAATAATATCATCAACAGTTGCTTTTATTTTTGGATCTTTTTGGATTTTTTTATCAATTTGCTGCATTGCATATACCACTGTAGAATGATCTCTGCCTCCAAATTCTTTTCCAATAGCATCATAAGGAAGTTGTGTAATTTCTCTTACAATATAAATTGCAACTTGACGTGCATTTGAAATATTAGAAGAACGTTTAGAAGAACGAATATCCTCTGAGGTTGTACCAAAGGTGCGTGCTACCTCTTCAATAATTTTTTCAATGGTCATTGGTGCAGGCTGATCATTATTGATAATATCGCTGATAGCTGCCTGTGCAGTTTTAATACTGGGGGGCGCTCCGTCCAATAAACAGTAAGCTTGAACTTTTTTAACAGCACCTTCCAGTTGACGTATATTATTTTTTAATTTGTTTGCAATATATTCCGCAACTTGATCAGGTAAATGAAATTCTAGTAATTCTGCTTTTCTTTTAATAATTGCAATACGGGTTTCAAAATCAGGAGGCTGAACATCTGCAGTTAACCCCCATTCAAAACGTGTTAAAAGACGTTCTTCCAAAGTTGCAATATCCTTTGGAGGACGGTCGGATGTTAATACAATTTGTTTTTTTGCTTCATATAATGTATTAAATGTATGGAAAAATTCTTCCTGTGTAGATTCTTTACCTGCGATAAACTGAATATCGTCCACCAGTAAAACGTCAGATTTTCTATATTTTTGACGAAATTCCGCTGTAGTACCCCGGCGAATTGCTTCAATCAATTCATTGGTAAATTCGTCACCCTTAATATAAACAATATTGATATTTGGATTATTTTTCTCAATTTCATTACAAATTGCGTATAATAAGTGGGTTTTTCCAAGTCCGGAATTTCCGTAAATGAAAAGTGGATTATAAAGTACTGCAGGTTTTGTTGCTACTGCCATAGCAGCTGCATGAGCAAATTTGTTGGATGGACCTACAATAAATGTTTCAAATGTAAATTCATAATCTTCACTTTTTTTCGTTTCTTCTTTTATTTCTTCCTGCAGTTCCATTTGATCTTCTGTTAAAATATCAATTTGGAATTCTGACCCCAATACATTATTGAATGCTTCTTTTAAATTGTTTTGGTAAGATTTCATAATAATGTCTCTGTGAAAAGGAGTTGGTACTTTCAGTACCACAGAACCGCTGGAAAAATCTAAATTAACAGGTTCAATTCTACCAATCCAAGTTTTATATGGAATCTCGGGAATTTGATTTTTTAAATAATCACAAATTAAATTCCATGCCTCAATAAAGGTTTCCATGATTACCTCCAAGCCAGTATATATGTAAAAACTAAAAAATCTGCTATGAAAATATATATTTTTATTTTGGGTATATCTCAATTTATATTATCATAAAATACAGTTTATTTCAAATTATTTTGTTTTTTTCTCTTTTCCTTTATATATGAAAATAGAATAGGTTTTTATGCAAATATTATTTCATTTTTTATTTTTTACCCAAAATAAAAAATTATAGCTCTTTTACTTTATTTTTTTTGATTTTTATGGTATATTAAATGAGCTAAATCTTACATAAATAAGGTTAAAACAATTATTGTATATTTTTAAAAGTTTTTTCATTAAAATAGCAGCTTTCCGGTTGACAGACTACCAGAAGGTACGATATAATGCTAAATTGCAAGGTTTATACCCGAAAGGAGGGTTTTGGATGCTGAGAACATATCAGCCTAAAAAGCTCCACAGAAAAAAGGAGCACGGTTTTAGAAAAAGAATGTCTGATCGCAACGGCCGTAAGGTGTTGGCACGTCGTAGAGCCAAGGGCAGAAAGCGCTTGTCCTACTAAGAGGTAAGAAGGCCACTGCACTGTGGCCTTTCTTTTTATTTTTTACAATTGGAATGATTTGTTATGGACAAGTTTGTGCCGCTAAATGAGAATAAGGATTTTAGACGAATTTATGCAAAAGGAAAATCTTATGTATCTTCGTCTGTAATTACTTATGTTTCTAAAAATCGTTGTAAGCAAATTAGAGTTGGTATTACTACTAGCAAAAAAATAGGAAATGCTGTTCAGCGTAATAGAGCCCGTAGATTAATAAGGGAGTCTGTTCGCCATTTGGCAGTAGATATCAAAGACGGTTATGATTTTGTTTTTGTTGCAAGAGCAAAAACACCCTTTGTAAAATGTCCTGAAGTACAACGGTCTATGAGGAAGCAGCTAAAGGAGGCGGGGGTTTTAAAATGAAACGTCTGCTAATTAAGCTTGTGAAATTTTATCAATTAAGTATTTCACCATTAAAGGCACCTTGTTGTAAATATTATCCTACTTGTTCTAATTATGCAATTGAAGCAATAGAAAGATTTGGAGCTTTCAAAGGTTTTTTTATGGCAATTTACCGTATTTTACGGTGTAATCCTTTTAGTAGGGGCGGTTATGATCCTGTTCCTGAAAAAAAGGAAAAGCATAAACACATAGAGGAGTAATGCAATGGACGCTATATTTAATTTCTTTGGCAGCATTCTCGGTTATATTCTATGGTTCTTTTACTATATTGTAGGAAATTACGGTGTAGCAATTATCTTATTTACAATTTTATTTAAGGTGATTCTATTTCCGCTTTCTGTCAAACAGCAAAAGTCCATGGCAGTTACCTCAAGAATTGCTGAAAAACAAAAGGAATTGTCAAAAAAGTATGCAAATGATAAAAGAAAATATCAGGAAGAAATACAAAAGCTGTATGCCAAAGAAGGCGCAAAGCCAGGCGGCGGTTGTTTGACTACTCTTTTGCCATTTCCACTTATGATTGGTCTTTATTATACGATTTTAAATCCTTTACAAAATGCGCTTCATTTATCTAGTGAAGTGATTGCAAATGCAACAAATCTGCTGAACCAAATTCCTGGTGCAAGTATGAATATAGGCGGACGATTCAGTGAAATGAGCATTATTAGACATTTTGATGAATTATCCCCATATTTGAAAGATATTCTTGGCGCAGATTATGATAAAGTACATCATTTCAGTCAGAGTTTTAATTTCTTAGGTTTAGATTTGTTGGGAACACCTTCTGCATCTCCTTGGTCTTCTATGCTGTTCCTAATTCCTCTCATTTGTTTATTGGCGTCTATCGGCTCTCAAGTATTTATGATGCTGACAAACGAAGCAATGAAAGGCCAGCAAGGCTGTATGAAAGTAGTTATGTTTATATTGCCTTTATTTACTGCTTGGCTTGCATGGACTATGCCCGGTGCAATCGGTTTCTACTGGATTTGCAACACCGTAACTATGTTTGCACAAACTGTAATTATTAACTATTTCTTCAGTTCAGGTCATATGGCAGCAAAAGCAGAAGCGCGGCATATAGCAAAAATGGAATTGGTAGAAGCAAGTGTTGTAGAAATTCCAGTTGAGCAACGGAAAAAATTATTTGATAAAAGCGAATCAGAGCAAAAACAGAAATCAAATAAAAAGAAAAAATAGTATATCATTGCGCGTTTTGGAGGTGATACTGTGTTCAGAGAAGCAATTGCAACAGGTGAAACCGTTGAACAGGCAATTCAAAATGCATGTTCAGAATTAGGAATTGAATCTTGTGGTGATAATTTTGAAGTAATTGAAATGCCTACGAAAAAAACATTAGGTATTTTTGGAGGAAATCCTGCTAAAGTTAGGGTTTTTGTAAAAGAGAGTCCTGCTCAAGTTGCGGCTGACTACTTGCTGAATATATTAGAACAAATGGGAAATGAAAATGTAACAGTTACGATTCAGGAAGAAGAAGGCGGTGCTATGTTGTGTGTTTCCGGCGGCGATATGGGATATATGATTGGCCATAGAGGTGAAACACTGGATGCACTTCAGTATTTATCAGGATTAATTGCGAATCAATTGGAAGACAGTTATTACAGAATTACCATTGATATTGGTAATTACAGAGAAAAAAGACGCGAAACACTTACTATTTTGGGTACCAAAATGGCAAACAAATCTTTAAAAACAGGCAGAAATTATGCGTTGGAACCTATGAATCCTTATGAAAGAAGGATAATTCATGCGGCAGTACAAGGTGTAGAAGGTGCAAAATCTTGGTCTGAAGGAGAAGATTTGAATCGCCATATTATTATTGGACCCGAAGGCGGAGAGCGTATTTTTCCTAAAAAACGTTATCATAATAAAGGAAAAAATCCGTATGCAAAAAAACAAAAATATGATGACACTACACCTAGACATAATTAGATAAAGTACAATTATTTTATACCATGACGTCCTAAAAGGTACGTTCTAAAAAGTTGGGTACCATAAATGGTTTTCCCAACTTTTTTATTTATGAAAAAAAGGATGTTTATTATGGAACAAATGCCATTAAAACAAAAGAAAATTGGAACTACCATTGCGGCAATCTCTACGGCACAGGGGGCAGGCGGTGTAGGTATGATTCGTATTTCCGGCGAACATGCCAGAGTAATTGCAGACCGAGTATTTACATCTCCTCACGGAAAAAAAATTGTGCATGCAAAGGGATATACAGCTTTATATGGTAATGTACATAAACCATGTGAAGAAGGGGAACAACCTGAAATTTTAGATGAAGCAATTGCTTTAATTTTTTCTGGTCCTGCCAGTTTTACAGGTGAAGATGTGGTAGAATTATCATGTCATGGTGGTCTTACTATCATGAAAAATGTACTGCGCGCTGTTTTTGAAGCAGGTGCCGTACCCGCACAGCCGGGAGAATTTACAAAACGTGCTTTTTTAAATGGAAAACTTGGTTTAACAGAAGCAGAGTCTGTAATGCAATTAATATCTGCACAAGGGGAGCAAGCAGTCAAAGTAGCATTAGCGGGGCATCAAGGTGCTTTGGAAAAGAAAATTATTCATATTCGTGAAATGTTAATTACGGCTGCTGCCCATTTGTCTGCTTGGGCTGATTATCCGGAAGATGATATTCCACAACTTCAGCCTGAAGTGTTGAAAAATAATTTATATCAGGCAAATGAGCAAATTGAACAGCTCCTTTCTCAATTTGATGCAGGAAAAGCAATTAGAGAAGGTGTGAATACTGTAATTGCTGGAAGACCCAATGTAGGAAAATCTACATTGATGAATTTACTGTCCGGCTGTGAACGTTCTATTGTTACTCAATTTGCAGGTACTACCAGAGATATTGTAGAGGAAACAGTTTTGCTTGGAGATGTGCCATTATGTTTGGCAGATACAGCGGGAATTCACCACACGGATGATCCTGTGGAGAGTATTGGTGTTGATAAGGCAAAAGATAGAGTGAAAACAGCAGAACTGGTGTTTGCTGTTTTTGATTCTTCCCGTGAATTAAGCCAGGAAGATAAAATGCTGATGGAAGAATTACAAGAAGTACCTGCAGTTGCAATTGTGAATAAAAGTGATTTACAAACAGTGGCAGATTTGGATTATATCAAAGAAAAATTTAGTCATGTGGTTTTCATCTCTGCTATTTCAGGTGACGGATTAAAACAATTGGAAGAGTCTGTTGCTGATGTGCTTCAAACTGCAAAACTAAATCCGGCTGATGGTATTTTATATACAGAGCGTCAACGGGATGCTGCACAGCAAGCCAAAGATTCTTTGACTGAAGCAGTCTATGCATTAGAGAGTGGTATGACTTTGGATGCAGTTACAGTTTCTATCGAAGGAGCAATCTCTGCATTATTGGAGTTAACAGGTGAGCGTGCAACAGAAGCTGTAGTGGATTCTGTATTTTCCCAGTTCTGTGTAGGTAAATAATGGTTTATTTCCTATACAGAACAGTGATTTCTGGAGAGAAAATAAGAATTTAAAATATACAATTTTACTTTTCATTTAATTGTTTATAAGAAAAAAAGGGCAGAAAAATTGAAAGTAAGATGTAATAAAATATTGGTAAACATATGTAATAAGTTGATTCTGTTGGAACTTTTATAATACAAGGATGAAAAGAAAATGAACAGAGATAAAATATTAAAAACCAATAAATATTACTGGGATACTTATGCAGATTTGTGGTTTGGAACTACAGCGCTTCCTACATATGGAGTACACTTTGTAACGGAGGATGAATTACAACTGTTTGGTGATGTTTCAGGAAAGAAAATGCTTGAACTTTGCTGTGGAAGCGGCCATTCTCTAAAGTATCATGCAGATAGAAATGCCAGTGAATTATGGGGAGTTGATCTTTCTCATAAACAAATAGAAAATGCCAGACGATATTTGAGTGAAAATGGTTATACTGCTAATCTTATCTGTTCTCCGATGGAAGCTGACATGGATATCCCAAAAGATTATTTTGATTACATTTACTCGATTTATGGTATAGGATGGACGACTGATTTGGACGGTACATTCCAAAAAATCTCATCGTATCTGAAAAAAGATGGTATTTTTATTTTTAGTTGGCATCATCCGCTCAATTACTGCATCGCATGGTCCTGTGATGAACGGAAAGATGTGATTGAAAATAATACCTTGGTGATGAATAAAAGTTATTTTGATGAGTCCTACTTCAGAATGCCGGTGGATGGTAGTGAAATTCTTCTGTGTAACCGAAAAATATCTACCTACGTCAACGCTTTAGCGAAAGCGGGATTTGTAATTGAGAAAATGGTTGAACAGACCGACAAGGTGACAATGCAGATGGAGGGAGATATCAGCAACAAAGCTAAAAAAGCAAAAATGTTGCCTATTTCCGTGTTGTTTAAAGCAAGAAAGTTATAAAATAAAAAATGAATTATATTTAATAAAGATTCAATTATTTGATAACTTTTCGTAGCATATTTCTATAGATGATGGTACGGTAAATTTGTAATATAGATGAAATATCCTGAGTACAAATAGATTTTTTGCAGGTGTATTTCTTTTTCAAATGCCACAAGCTCGCATTAGTTTTGATATCGGATGAATTCATTCTCTTGTTTTGTCTCATAGGAATAAAAATAAGGGAAAGTATATAAAGTTTGAGCATTTAGCAGGTGAAGTTTCTTGAAGATATAGGAATTTCAGAGGGTAACTAAAACGAGTCAAAGAGTTTATTAGGTAATTTCATTGTAAAAATAAAAAGATGCAGTTTTACTGCATCTTTTTATTTTTACAATTTTTTCTATTTTATGTGTCTAAATTTTATTGTACTTAATTTTGGTAAATTATTATTATTTGTATATTTTTTATCAAACTTAGTTAACTTTTTAATTATTATTGACATAAATATCTTTCATTATTATTATAAAAATAGACATTAAGATTATAGATTGGAGAAATCATTATGAATAGATTAAAAGACAAAGTAGCAATTATAACAGGCGGAGCCTCCGGAATTGGAGAAGCAACAGCAATATTAATGGCACAGGAAGGTGCCAGCGTAATGATTGGAGATTATAATTTAGAACAAGCAAATGCTGTAGCTGAAAAAATTAATAAAAATGGAGGAACAGCACACGCAGCGTTCTTGAATGTTTTGGAGAAGGAATCAATTAAAAAATTAATTGATCAAACTGTTCAAATATATGGAAAATTAGATATTATTCATAACAATGTAGGAGGGACAAATCCTCAATTAGATTTGGACATTGTAAATATGGATGAAGAAGAATGGCACAGAGGATTTCAATTAAATATAGATAGCGTAATGTATGGTTGCAGATATGCGATTCCATATATGCAAAAAAATGGGGGAGGTTCTATTATTAATACTACTTCAATGGCGGCATTTAATGGAGATTTTATGAGAACAACTTATGGTTCGAGTAAGGCCGCGGTTGTTTCTTTAACAAGATATATAGCTGCTCAGTATGGAAAACAAAATATTCGATGTAATGCGGTTGCTCCTGGTTTGATTATGACACCTGCAGCAATCAATCATGTACCTGATTTTATGAAAGAATTATTTTTAAGATTTAATGTTTTACCATATCATGGAGAACCTAATGATATTGCTTATACCGTATTATTTTTGGCAAGTGATGAATCTAAATTTATTACAGGTCAAACTATAGAGGTAGAGGGTGGTCATTATATTAATAATCCAACAGCTCCTGATATGGTAGCCTTTTCTCAGGTATAATAAATTTAAGAAAATATAGATAAAGGTGGCGAATATGGAAAAAATAAAACAAAGAAAATGGCATTATGCATTTTTTATATTAATTATGTCAGGTTTGCTATTGGGTTTCTCCAGAGGCGGACTTATGAACAGCGGTGGTTTATTTTTAACTCCTGTTTCAAATGATTTAAATGTGAATATGGGAGTATTGACCATATATTTTAGTATTTCTTCTTTGGTTTTAATGTTAGTATTGCCTATATTAGGAAAATTAATCAGTAAAATAAATATCAAGTTGTTGATTATTTCTTCTGTTATTCTGCAAGGTGGAATATTTGCGTGTTTTGGTTTACTTTCCAATGTATGGGGATTTTATATATTATCCATTCCAATGGCTATTGGAACTGCAATTCCGTGTCATATTCTGGGACCCGTTATTATAAACAGTTGGTTTAAGAAAAATACCGGATTGGCTATGGGAATTATGATGGCAATTTCAGGTGGCGTTTCAGCTCTCTTGCAGCCTCAGATTACATCTTTAATTGTGAATGTAGGTTGGAGAAACGCTTATTGGATTACAGGTGTTATCGGAGTAGCAGTTGTAGCAATCATCGCACTTTTATTTATCCGTTTGCCTAGTGAAAAAGGAGCTCTTCCCTATGGTGTGCAAGCAGTTGTTGAACAGGGGAATCAAAACGGGAACACGACTAAACAACAAAATATCCATGTAGAACAGGGTATTAGCGTAGCATCTGCAAAGAAATCAATTTCCCTTTATGCATTGGTTATTTTTATGTTGCTATTGACAGCAATTGCAAGTTTTTCTCAGTTGATTTCTTCATTTGTGGTTTCTAACGGATTTGACCTTTCGTTTGGTGGTACTGCTATGAGCCTACAAATGATTGGAGCTTTGGTCGGCGCGTTATTTTTTGGTGTATTGAGTGATAAAATCGGCGCTAAAATATCAGCTTTGATTGCCTTATCTTTTGGTGTGGCAGCATTTACTTTATTATTGATTGCCCCTACAAGTTCAGTAATGGTTATGATTGCTATGATTTTATTTGGATTTATGACAGCATCCATGGGAACACTGGGACCACTATTAGTAAGTGATGTATTTGGAAGAAAAAATTATGCGGCAATTTATTCAATTGTTGCTATGGGATTGGCGATTGGCAGTATGATTGGTACACCGTTATTTGGATTTTTATATTCTGCATTTAATAGCTATATTTCTGTGATTATTTTATTATTAGCTATGATTGGAGTTTGTGCAGGAATGATTTTTCTTGCATATACATTTAAGAAATCTATGTGGAAAATAGAAGTACAATTACAAGAAAAAGAACAATTTTTAAGTGAACCTATAGTTTTAAACCCAGAAATTTCTGAATAATACAAAACCCTTAAAGTAACTTACTTTAAGGGTTTTCCTATTTTAGGATATGGTTTGTTGAATAGAGATTGGTAATATTTTTATGAAAATATATGTTTTTCTTTGATAGTATTTTATATAATCACTTTTTATGGTATAATATCTTAACATAAATTTATAAGTTTAGAGGAGGCTCTCCATTTGAATTATCATGCCGGAACTTACGATGTTATCGTAATAGGTGCAGGTCATGCAGGTATTGAAGCAGCGCTTGCTTCTGCACGACTTGGCTGTAAAACAGTTATTTTTACAATCAATATGGACGCTGTAGGCAACTGCCCATGTAATCCATCCATTGGTGGCACTGCAAAGGGTCATTTGGTACGTGAGATAGATGCCCTTGGAGGTGAAATGGGTCGCACTGCAGATGCCTCTTTTATTCAAAGTCGTATGCTAAATTTAGGAAAAGGTCCTGCTGTTCATTCCTTACGTGCACAAATTGACCGAAGAGAATATAGCAAAATTATGAAGCATAAATTAGAGTTGCAAGAGAATCTTCATTTAAAACAAGCAGAAATTATATCGATTGATAAAAATGAAGATGGCACTTGGCAGGCTGTGACCCAAATGAATGCAGTATATCAGGCAAAAGCAGTTATTATTGCAACAGGTACCTTTTTAGGCGGTAGAATTTATGTAGGAGAAGTAAATTATGCCGGTGGACCTGATGGGTTATTTCCTGCAAATCAATTGGGAGATTCTTTAAAGCATTTAGGATTGCGTTTACGTAGGTTTAAAACAGGAACTCCAGCCAGAGTATTGCGTTCCAGTATTGATTTTACAAATTTGGAAGAACAACACGGAGACGAACCTGTAGTACCATTTTCTTATGATACCTTAGAGCCAGGAGAAAATAAAGTATCCTGCCATGTAGCTTGGACAAATGAAGATACCAAAAAAGTTATTTTAGAGAATATCCATCGTTCTCCGCTTTATAGTGGTCAGATTGAAGGAGTAGGTCCAAGATATTGTCCAAGTTTAGAAGATAAAATTGTACGTTTTGCAGATAAAGAACGTCACCAAGTATTTATAGAACCTTGTGGTTTGGATACAGAAGAAATGTATTTACAGGGAATGTCATCTTCTTTGCCGGAAGAGGTACAATTAGCTTTTTATCGTACTGTAAAAGGATTTGAAAATATTGAGATTATGCGTTGTGCGTATGCAATTGAATATGATTGTGTAGACCCATTGCAAATGGAAGCAACTTTGGAATTTCAAGATATTCCGGGATTATATGGTGCAGGACAGTTTAATGGAAGTTCCGGATATGAAGAAGCCGCCGCACAAGGTTTGATAGCAGGAATCAATGCTGCCCATAAGATTCAAGGAAAGGAACCTTTTATTTTAGACAGGGCATCTTCTTATATTGGCACATTAATTGACGATTTAATTACAAAGGGTGTAACAGATCCTTATCGTATGATGACATCCCGTTCCGAATATCGTTTGGTATTACGCCAAGATAATGCAGATGAAAGATTGACTCCGAAAGGAAGAGAGATTGGTTTAATTGGAGATGACCGTTGGAATCGTTTTACAGAAAAACAAAGCCAAAAAGAGCAGGAATATGCTCGTGCTAAAAAGACAGTGATTTCTCCGTCTGAAAAAGTAAATGATATTTTGGTTTCATGTGGAACTACACCAATTCAAACAGGGACAAAATTAATTGATTTAATTCGCCGTCCTCAATTAAATTATGAAGTATTAACAGAAGTAGATCCCGGACGTCCGGACTATCCCAAAGCTGTGTTTGAGGGCGCAGAAATTGAAATGAAATATGATGGTTATATTAAACGACAAAAGGCAGATATTGAAGAAATGCGTCGTCTGGAGCAAAAAGTATTGCCAAAAGATGTTAATTATCATGAATTGGTTGGTTTAAGAAAAGAAGCTCAAGAAAAATTACAACAGGTAAAACCTGCAAATATTGGTCAGGCATCTCGTATTTCAGGTGTTAGTCCTGCAGACATATCTGTTTTGTTGATTTGGCTAAGTAAACTATAATCTTGTATAGAAGGCAAGTAACAAGTGTATACTAAATTCTTGGAGAGATTACGTACATATTAAAGTGCTGTTTCCGAGAGGAGGGGGAACCCTTGGAAAAACAATCAACAGAAAAGCAATCAAACTTTAAAAAATTCTTCCAGTTTTGCAAGATGTTTATTACCAGAATATTTGAACATGGTATTATGAGCAGAGGCGCTGAACTTGCATATTATTTTCTCTTTTCGTTTTTGCCTTTGATCATATTTGTAGCAGCATTAATTTCTGCTATGAAATTAGATATTTCATCTTTTTCAGGTTTAGAAAAACTTATTCCCCAGGATGTACTTAGTATTATATCGGAATATTATCACTATATTTTTGGAGCCAAGAATACAGGACTGATGGTTTCCGGGTTGGTACTAAGTGTATATTTTTCGTCGGCAGCAGTACGCTCTCTTATGAGAGGACTGGATGTGGCCTACCATGTAAAGGAAAAAAGATCATTTATTCGTAAAATAATTACATCTGTCTTATTTGCGATTATTCTATTGCTGATGATTTCCTTAAGTATGGTAGTATTGGTTGCCGGTGGTAAAATTATTGAGTTAATTATCTATGTATTTCCTGAATATAAGGGTTTCGAATTTATGACCAATATACTGCGTTTTGCTTTGCCTGTTATTCCCATGCTATTTGTGCTTACATTGTTATTTATGTTTGTACCAAATCAAAAGGTAAAATTTCGTGAGGCAGTTCCCGGTGCGTTATTCAGTTTGATTGCATGGATGGTAGTTTCTGGTGTTTTTTCTCTCTATGTTTCTACTATGGGCAATTATTCTGTATTATATGGTTCCTTGGGAGCAATTATTGTATTAATGCTTTGGTTTTATTTAATAGGAATTATATTTGTAATGGGTGGAGAATTAAATGCACTATTGTTTGAATGGAAGAATAAAATACCGGAACCTCGTACTATGAATATGAAGTTTTTAGTAAAATCAAAAGGAAAATTAGTAAGGTCATTGCAGGATTTCCGCACTGCAGAGAAGAATAAGTTAGATAAAAAAGATAAAAAATAATAGAGGAGAACCTATGGAAGATATCAGAGCTTATTTGGCAGAAAATGCTGAAAAAATGGGTATTTGCTTAACAGATGAACAAACAGAAAAATTTCAGACTTATGCAGAATTGTTGGTAGAATGGAATGAAAAAATGAATTTGACAGCAATTAAAGATCCAAAAGAAATTGCTGTGAAACATTTTGTAGATAGTCTTACTATTTTTTCCTGTATTCAGCCCAAAAAGGAAGCAAAGGTTATTGATGTAGGAAGCGGCGCGGGTTTTCCGGGAATTCCGATGAAATTATATAGAGAAGATTTAAAGTTAACTTTATTAGATAGTTTAAATAAACGTCTTACTTTTCTGGGAGAGGTAAGTGACCGTTTGCATTTGGATACAAAACGTATTCATGCAAGAGCAGAAGAAGCAGGCAGAGATTTAAATTTGCGTATGAAGTTTGACATTGTCACAGCCAGAGCAGTAGCACCTTTGAATGTGTTATGCGAATATTGTTTACCTTTTGTGCGGTTAGGAGGCATCTTTGTGGCTATGAAAGGCCCAAATGCCGAAGAAGAATTGGAAGGCGCCAAAAACGCAATACAAGTACTTGGTTGTGAACTGGAAGAAGTAAAAACATTTACATTACCAGATGAAAGTAAAAGAGCTGTTTTAATCATAAGACGTAAAAAGTCGTTTTCGGGAGAATTTCCGAGACACGGTTCAAAAATCGCAAAAAAACCTTTATAAGCGACACAATTGCAAAAAAACATACAGAAATATTTTTTTACACCACTAATATTTCTACATAAAACGCATTACTTCCGTGATAATCTGAATATACACATTAATTGTAATAATTTGGAAATTAATTTTGTATTCACGTTGGAGGTGGTGCGTTTTGTTGATTTTATCACAAGAAAAGAGAAAAGTAGTTGAAATTCCAATAGAGAGGATTGTACCGAATCCATCTCAGCCAAGAAAAATCTTTGTACAGACTGAGTTGGACAACCTTTCAAATAGTATCAAAGAAAGCGGATTATTACAACCGCTGACAGTACGCCGTATAGAAGCAAATAAATATGAATTAATTGCGGGGGAACGCAGATTAAGAGCATGTCGCATTGCAGGTTTTAAAACAGTTTCATGTATTGTAAATGATTGTAATGAAAAACAGTCAGCAGTTTATGCAATGTTAGAAAATTTACAGCGGCAGGATTTGCAGCTTTTTGAAGAAGCAGAGGGAATTGCACGTTTAATTTCAGAGTGGGGAGTTACCCAGGAAGAAGCCGCAATTCGTTTAGGAAAAAGTCAGTCTGCTATTGCTAATAAATTAAGATTATTAAAATTATCATTGGAAGACCGAAAAAAAATTGCAGAGGCAGGTCTTACAGAACGCCATGCAAGAGCTTTGCTGAGAATTCCAAATCAAGCAATGCGCAGTAAGGTGTTAGATAGCATTATAACAAACGGTTATAATGTGCAGCGTACAGATGCTTATATCGAACAGATACTTACCTTAAAAGAAGCAAACGTAAAGCCAAAGAGTAAAGGAAAACGTACTTTTATTGTAAAAGATATTCGTATTTTTATGAATACGATTAATCATGCAATTGAAATGATGAATCTTTCCGGTATTCACGCTGTTACCCATAAATGTGAAACAGAAGATTATATTGAGTGTATTGTAAGAATTCCTAAAGCTAAGTCTTCGACAGCTGCTTCTTAAACTAAATTTAGACAGTAATTTTTATTACTTCTAGAAACATGCAACTTGTGCGTGTACTTCTAAATAATAAATTTGCTTACGAGAACCCTTTCTTTCTTTCCATAACTCTTGGAAAAGCTGTGTACAATTTTCCGTACACAGCTTTTCCTGTTTATTTTTAAATAAGATGAATTTCTAAATGTTTCACGTGAAACATTTTTCTTTTTCCTCGAAAGAGTCTTTTACTTCTATATAAAAAATGGTATAATAAATTAATAGGTATATTTTAAAGAACTTTAAGGTTGTATCAGTTGCATAGGAGGAAACAGCATGGGCAAAATCATTGCCATTGCCAACCAAAAAGGTGGGGTAGGAAAAACCACTACATCTGTTAATTTGGCTGCTGCAATGGGGAAAAATAAAAAGAAAACTTTGCTGGTAGATATGGATCCACAAGGAAATTCTTCCAGTGGATTGGGAATTGACCGCAGAATCTTAAAAAATTCTGTTTATGAAGTATTGGTTGGTCAAAAACAACCTAAAGAAGTCATTCAGTCTACAGAATTTGAGTGTTTGGATATCCTTCCTTCCAGTATTGATTTGGCGGCAGCAGAAATAGAATTAGTTTCACTGGATAAACGCGAATCTATTTTAAAAAATGCTTTATTGCCGCTTAGAAGTGAATACGATTATATTTTTATTGATTGTCCTCCTTCCTTAGGCATTATTACAACCAATGCGCTTTGTGTGGCAGATACTCTATTGGTACCGATTCAATGTGAATACTATGCATTAGAAGGGCTTTCTCAATTAATGAATACAGTGCGCAGAGTAAAACGGCAATATAATAATCAATTAGACTTAGAGGGCGTACTTTTAACCATGTATGACGGAAGACTTAATTTAACACAGCAAGTAGTGGAGGAAGTGAAAAAGTATTTTCCTAAAAAAGTATTTGGAACAGTAATACCTCGGTCGGTTCGTCTTTCCGAAGCACCTAGTTTTGGTATGCCGATACAATATTATGACAAAAGCTCAAAAGGTGCAAAAGCTTATAATGAACTGGCGGAAGAAATAATTCGTGCAAAAAAGTAATAAGAAGGTGAAAAGTATTATGGCAGTGAAAAAGAAAAGTGGATTGGGAAAAGGCTTGGACGCTATTTTTGCTGAAAATGATACGGAAGCAAATTCTTCATCTACAGTCATGCTTCGTTTGGATGAAATTGAACCGAACAGAGATCAGCCAAGAAAAGAATTTAATGAAGAGTCTTTAACTGAGTTGGCAGATTCTATTGCTCAGCATGGAGTAATACAACCATTATTGGTTCGACCTCTTATGGGAGGGGGATACCAAATTGTAGCGGGTGAACGTCGTTGGAGGGCTTCCAGACGCGCTGGTTTATCTGAAGTTCCTGCAGTGATAAAGGAATTAACAGATAATGAAGTTATGGAAATTGCCCTGATAGAAAACCTACAGAGGGAAGACCTTACCCCATGGGAAGAAGCATTAGGATATCAGACTTTGATTGATACCTATGGTTTTACTCAAGAGGAAGTGGCAAAATCAATGGGAAAATCGCGTCCGGCTATTACAAATAGTTTACGGTTGCTCCAGTTGCCAAAATCAGTTGTAGATTTTTTGAAAAACGGTGATATTTCTGCTGGACATGCACGGGCTTTGTTATCTTTAAAGGACGAACAAATAATGCTTCAACTTGCTAAGAAAGTTACAAGAGAAGAACTTTCTGTTCGTGAATTGGAGCTTTTGGTAAAATCTCAGAATGAACAACATCAGGAGAAAGAAAAAAAGCCTTCCAAACCAAAAGTGAAATATTTTCAGGAAGTAGAGCTGGCACTTCATGACCATTTAGGCAGAAAAGTTAGCGTAGAAGGAACAAAAAAACGTGGTGTGCTTCAAATTGAGTTTTATGGAGAAGAAGATTTATCTGAATTAATTAAAAACTTACATCTTGATACATAATGATAAATAAAATGTTTCACGTGAAACATTTCGATACATATATTGATTAGAGGAGATTTGAGTATGTTAGATATTAAAGTAATTCGAAGTAATCCGGATGCAGTTAAGCAAGCAATGAGAACTCGTAATATGGATGCGGATGCCATTATAGATGAAATTTTGGATATAGATGTAAAAAGAAGAAAGATTACAGGAGAAGTAGAAGCTAAAAAAGCAGAACAAAATGCGGATACTAAGCAAATTCCATTGCTAAAAAAAGAGGGAAAAGATACAACTTCCCTTATGGAACAATTGAAAAAATTATCTGATGAAATTAAAGTGTTGGATAGTCAACTTTCGGATTTAGAGAAAAAACAAACAGATATCATATTGTCCATTCCTAATATTCCAAGTGAGACAACTCCTATTGGCAAAGATGATAGTGAAAATGTTGAAATTCGCAGATGGGGTGAACCTAAGAATTTTGATTTTGAAATTAAAGCCCATTGGGATATTGGAAAAGATTTAAATATCTTAGACCCGGAAACTGCAGCGAAAGTAACAGGAGCAAGATTCCACTTTTATCGCAATCTTGGTGCAAAATTAGAACGTGCAATTATTAATTTCTACTTAAATACACATAGCCAACATGGATACGAAGAAATTATGCCTCCGTTTATTGTAAATCGTTCTTCTATGATTGGTACAGGACAACTTCCAAAATTCGAAGAAGACGCGTTTCGTCTGGCAACAAAGGTGTCAGAAGAGGATTATTATTTAATTCCAACTGCGGAAGTGCCTGTTACTAATATGTATCGCAATGAGATTTTGGATGGCAGTAAACTTCCTATTAAGCATTGTGCATATTCTGCATGCTTCCGTGCCGAGGCAGGTTCAGCCGGAAGAGATACTCGCGGATTAATTCGTCAGCATCAGTTTAATAAAGTAGAGTTGGTTAAATTTGTTGATCCTGAAACTTCTTATCAAGAGTTGGAGGAACTTACCAACGATGCAGAACGTGTATTACAGGCACTTGGTTTGCCATATCGTGTCATTAATCTTGTTACAGGCGATATTGGTTTCTCTTCTGCAAAAACCTACGATATTGAAGTTTGGATGCCTTCTTATGGACGTTATGTAGAAATTTCTTCTTGTTCTAACTTTGAAGACTTCCAAGCTCGTCGCGCAGGAATTCGTTTTAAACATAATCCGAGAGATAAGGCTCAATATGTACATACATTAAATGGCTCAGGCGTAGCAGTTGGCAGAACGGTAGCAGCAATTTTAGAGAACTATCAGAATGAAGATGGCAGTGTTACTGTTCCGGAAGTATTGCGTCCATATATGGGTGTAGATGTGATTAAATAGTATGAAGATTAAAAGGGAAACAAGGATAATTTGTTTCTCTTTTCTTTCTATCAGGGAGAAGGTGCTTCATTATGAGAATTATGACAGATTATATGGCAGTAAAAAAAATTGCCAGTTATGAAGTAAATTTATTTGGTGAATTGCGATTATCTACCATACTTAGAATTTGCCAAGAGGTAGCAGAAGAACATCTTACCAAGTATCAGATGGATCATGTAACATTAATGAAAACACAAAATCTGGCTTTTCTTATTTTAAGAGTAGGTATGAAAATAAACCGCTTACCCAAAGATGGAGAAACTATTACAGTATTAACCCGTCCTGAAGGAAACAGTGGGGCACAATTTTATCGTTCTTATAAAATTTGTGTTGATAAGGAAGAATTAATGGATATTATGTATTCTAATATTCTGGTGGATAGCAATACGCATAAAATTGCCCATCCAAGCAGACTTGATTATTTGGAAATTGATATTAAACAGACGCTGTCTCCAAAAGAAAAATTGAATAAGTTAAAAATTCCCGAGGATATGCAATTGTGGGGTGTTCGTCAAATTTGTTTCTCTGATTTAGATTTTAACGGACATATGAGTAATAGTATTTATGGTAATATTATTGAAGATTATTTACCATATAACTATATAAATGATAGTAACTTAATAAGAAAAGAGTTATATAAATTACAAATCAACTATGTAAAAGAGAGTGAATTAAAAGATAGTATGTCGGTTTATGGAAAAGAACTGGAACAAGGGTTTATTATGACAGGCAACGTAGAAGGATGTCGTACGTTTGAATGTCAAGGAGAATTTCGTTTATAAAAGATAAAGTATATCAAAAAATTAGGCAAAGTTACTTATTTATGCCTAGTTAACAAGGAAAATGTCTGGTAACATTTTTATATTGAAAGTATGTATGGACAATGTTATAATAATAGGAATAAAAACATGATAGAATGTAAGAATAAAAAAGGAGGAAGAGAATGTTAAATTCTAATTATGCTGAAAAATTTGTAAAAGAAGGACTTACTTTTGATGATGTGCTTCTTATCCCTGCGGAATCTAATATTTTGCCAAAGGAAGTGGATTTTTCTACCCATTTGACAAAAAAGATTAAGTTAAACACACCATTAATGACTGCTGCTATGGATACTGTTACAGAAGATGATATGGCAATTGCCATTGCTCGTGAAGGTGGTATTGGTATCATTCATAAAAATATGTCCATTGAGGCACAAGCAGATCTTGTTGACCGTGTAAAACGTTCAGAAAATGGCGTTATTGTAAATCCGTTTTTCCTTTCTCCACAGCATTCTGTATATGATGCAAATGCAATTATGGCTCGCTATAAAATTTCAGGTGTTCCTATTTGTGAAAACGACAAGTTGGTTGGTATTATTACAAACCGTGACTTACGTTTTATGACAGGTACTGATTTTGAACAACCTATTTCCGCGGTTATGACTCATGAGAAATTAATTACCGCACCGGTTGGTACCACTTTGGAGCAAGCACAAGAAATTTTGCGCCAGCATAGAATTGAAAAACTTCCTTTGGTAGACAATCAAGGTAGATTAAAGGGTTTAATTACCATTAAAGATATTGAAAAAGCAGTACAATATCCACGTTCTTCCAGAGACGCCAACGGACGTTTGTTGTGTGGTGCTGCAGTTGGTGCTACTCAAAATGTATTAGAGCGTGTAGAAGCTCTGGTACAAGCTCAGGTAGACGTAATTGCACTTGACTCTGCACATGGTCATAACAGCGGTATTATTAATGCTGTACGTAAAATTAAAGAAGCGTTCCCGGATGTTCAGTTAATTGCAGGTAATGTTGCAACTGCAGAAGCAACAGAGGCATTAATCCAAGCCGGTGCTGACTGTGTTAAAGTTGGTATTGGTCCTGGTTCTATTTGCACAACTCGTGTTGTTGCAGGTATTGGTGTTCCTCAAATTACAGCTATTTATGACGCTGCATGCGTTGGTGCTAAATATGGTGTTCCAATTATTGCTGACGGTGGTATTCAATACTCCGGTGATATTGTAAAGGCTTTAGCAGCTGGTGCCAGCGTAGTTATGGTTGGTTCTTTGGTTGCAGGCTGTAAAGAATCTCCAGGGGAGACAGAGTTGTTCCAAGGCCGTCAATTTAAAGTATATCGTGGTATGGGTAGTATGGGCGCTATGGGTAAAGGTAGTACAGACCGCTACTTCCAAGAGGATGCCAAAAAATTGGTACCGGAAGGTGTTGAAGGCCGTCTGCCTTATCGTGGTCCATTATCAGATACAGTGTATCAATTAATGGGTGGCTTACGTGCAGGCATGGGTTACACAGGTTGCGCAACCATTGAGGAACTTCATGAAAAAGCACAATTTATTCGCATTACAGGTGCAGGTTTAAAAGAAAGTCATCCTCATGATATTCAGATTACAAAAGAAGCTCCAAACTACTCGTTTCACTCTGGATATTAATCTGTTTTTTTAGAAAAATAAAAATTTTAAAAAAGTTTTTAAAATAGTGTTGACAAATTGATATTTATGTAATATAATAAAACTCGCTTCGTTCGACCGAATGTCTACGAAGTGAGGCATATGGCGGCATAGCTCAGCTGGCTAGAGCATTCGGTTCATACCCGGAGTGTCGATGGTTCAAGTCCATTTGCCGCTACCATGTGGCTCGTTCGTCAAGAGGTTAAGACACCGCCCTTTCACGGCGGGTTCACGGGTTCGAATCCCGTACGAGTCACCAAATAAAAACACACCAACAGAAATTTCTGTTGGTGTGTTTTTTATTTTATCTACTGCACAAAATGCAGTTAAATAAAACGTATCATGCTATCAAGATGAATTATTATAAACAATTTAACAAAAAGGTTATTTTATTATGGATGGACGATATTAAACTATGTTTTGGAAAATAAAATGATAAGTTGTATTGCCATTTATTTTATGTTATAATATCCCCATTCATGTGAACGTTTATTAAGAAAGAGGTTTATATAAATATGAAGAAGAGAGTTTTACTGGTAGTTGCAGCAATGTCTTTATTGGTAGCAGTGGGGCTAACCGGTTGTGGTGGAACAACAGTTGCAGACCCAAACGCAGCTTCCGGTGCTGCAGCGCCTACTGCTTCTATGGCTTTGTCAGAGGTATCTGAGAACAATTTAAACGGTATGCTTACCTACTTAAAAGGTAACGGTGCTATCAAAGAAGCGACAACAGATATGAAAGCAGAAATGATAGGTGCGGTTTCAGGTAAAATGGTTCAAGCTATTTATGGAGATAGTGTAGCATTGGTTGAAATTTATGAATTTGATAAAGATAATTTAAATGAGAACGCAAAAGAAGTAATTCAAAATGCGAAAGAAAACGGAAAGTTTAAGTCCATGGATGGAGAGTTAACAGCAACTTTATCAAATAACGAAAAATATATTATGATATATAAAGATGTTTATACAGACGATACCAATAGACCGATTCAGGAACGTCTTTTAACTTTGTTTAAAGAATTTGAACCAACAGAAACCTCTTCCAGTGTTGATAATGATACTTCTTCAACAGATAATTCTTCTGAAAGCCAAGAAAATAACAATACTGCCTCTGTAACAACAGAAAGTGTAGCACAATAAAAAAAGCAAGCCCATTGAGCTTGCTTTTTTTTATTCTTTATCTAATTGCTTGGATAATGCATCGGTAATTTTTTGATTCCACATCATTAATTTTTCCTCTAAGTCATTCCAAACAAATTCTTTTTCTGTTTCGTTTAACACCTCGTGGCGCATATGGGGATAAATTTGATAGGAAATATTATCGTATCCAGCTTGACGTAAAACATCAATTGCTTCTAAAAGGCGTTCTTCCGAACCCATACATGGGTCATCTTCTCCTGAAATAAACCAAATAGGTAGATTTGGTTTTGTGACGTTCCATCCTTTTGGACTATAAACCATTTCCATGGTTTTAAATAAAGCTTGATATCCGCTTAGTGTAAAATGAAATTGAGTCAAAGGATCATTATCATATTTCGCTAGAATATCAGGATTGCTGCATACCCAAGCGTTTGGAGAATCTTCGTTCGCAAAACGTCCGTCATCTTTGTATTTGCTCAAGCGGTCAAGCATCTTGCTATGACCATGGTCGCCTTTGAATACTTCCAAAAACTTTACAATGGACTGACCTATTTTACAACCGGGTACATAAACAGGGCATCCGGATATAATTAAACCGTCTAATGTAAAATCTAATTTTTTTAGATAGGCACGTGCAATTAAAGAACCCATACTGTGACCCAATAGATAAAAAGGCAGTCCCGGATGTTTCTTTTTCATTTGTGTTCCTACCAAAGCAACATCTGCAATTAATCCTTTTTCTCCGCCCTGATAGAAATAACCCAAATCTTTTTCAGATTGTACACTGCCTCCATGTCCGCGATGATCGTGAATGATACAAGCAAATCCTTTGGAAGCAAGAAACTCCATAACGGGAATATATCGTTCTTTATGTTCACACATACCGTGCGATATTTGTACAATACCAATCGGTGCGCAATCCGGTGCCATTGTCATAACACTTAGTTGCAGACCATCTACTTTAGAAGGAATATAAAATGATTCTGTTACAATTGCCATTGTAATACCTCCTTGATTCATTTCTCTTTTTTATAGTAGCACTCTTTTTCTAAAAAAGAAATTGACATACCAAACAAATTTAATTTTTATTTTATATGGTTCGATTACAGTAGTAAAATTTTAAGTTTTACCGCTAATATAAAGTAATAACAATTTGAGGTGGAAATGACGCAACAATTATTTATAATAAATTTGAATGGAAAATATTTTGATTTGTTTTAAG